>Ga0160445_100001_pt1 | contig 765249 bp, 676 predicted proteins | sample HID1972M_E1MG_FD_108215 | JGI IMG/M metagenome (GOLD analysis project Ga0160445, IMG submission 108215) | Enriched pill bug-associated microbial communities from UW Madison campus, WI, USA - HID1972M_E1 MG | ecosystem: Host-associated > Arthropoda: Insects > Digestive system > Unclassified ... | reverse complement strand
GCCTGCCGATGCGCCGCTGCCGAACGCCGACGCACCGACGCCGTAGGCGTAGCTCGACGAACCGATCGCCGTCGAGTAATCCGCTTCGGCGATCGCATTCGAGCCGGAGGCGGTCGCATCGGCGCCGTCGGCATACGCCTCACCGTCACCGGTCGCGCGGAAATACTTGCTGTCCGCGGTCGCTTCTTCCAACTGGCCCAGGTTCACCGCGTCGGTGTCTTCCGTACCCGCCGCCACGTTGGTGATCTGACGCTCATTGCCGGCAGAGCCGACCGAAACACTGTCCTCGCGATCCGCGATCGAGCCCGCACCGAGTGCAACGCTGTTGTCGGCATCCGCGACCGCCAGCGCGCCAACGGCCGTGGACAGGTCGCCCCAGGCTTCGGATTCGGCGCCGAGCGCCGAGGCGCCCAGGCCGGCAGCCAGCGCCGCTTCACCCAGGGCAATACTGAAATCGCCATCCGCGTAGCTGTTCCAGCCCACCGCAGTGGCGTAATTGCCTGTGCCCCATGCGCCGGCACCCAGCGCCGTCGCGCCATCACCGCTCGCCTCGGCCGAGAAAAGCCCCGCCATACCGCCGAGCGCCACGCTTTCGCTACCGCTGGCGATGCTGCTTTCACCGATCGCGGTGCTGCTCAGCCCGCTGGCCTCCGCCCAGGCGCCTACCGCGGTCGAGTAATCCGCGACCGCTGCGCTCGAGTAGCCCACTGCGGTCGCGCCGCGACCCGCCGCCTCGCTGAAACCGCCATAGGCCGACGCCAGGTCGGCGGATGCGATGCTGCTGAAACCTGTCGCGGTCGACTGCGCACCGGCGGCGTCCGCCTCGGCGCCGGAGGCGGTCGCATAAAGGCCCGACGCATCGGCGCCGGCACCCGTCGCGGTCGCACTCGCGCCGGACGCGACCGCGCCGTCGCCGATCGCCACGCTCGATTCGCCCGACGCCTGCGCAAACGCGCCTAGCGCAAGCGCGCTGCCCGCATCCGCCACGGCGTTGAAGCCGACCGCGGTGGCGTAGTCGGCCTGTGCCATCGCGCCACTGCCCAGCGCCGATGCACCTTCCCCATACGCATCACTCGATGCGCCGATCGCGGTCGCGTAATCGCCATCGGCGAACGCATCCGAACCCGCTGCGGTCGCGTCCTGGCCCTGCGCATATGCCTCGCCGTCACCGGTCGCACGGAAGTACTTGCTGTCGGCCGTCGCATCTTCCAACTGGTCGAGGTTCACCGCGTCGGTGCCGTCGGTGCCGGCGGCCACGTTGGTGACCTGGCGCTCGCTGCCCGCACTGCCGACCGATACGCTGCTGTCGCGGTCCGCGACCGAACCCTGGCCGAGCGCCACGCTGCCTTCGCCGATGGCGAGGGCGTCGGAGCCCAGCACGACTGTGTTGTCGCCGATGCCGTTCGCCGCATTGCCCACGACGGTGCTGTTGTAGCCGGCCGCATAGGCCTCGCCGCCGATTGCGGTCGAGAAGTCGCCGCTCGCCTCGGTGCCGAACAGGGTGGCGCCGCCGACCGCAACCGCGTTGATGCCGGTCGCCAGGCTGCCCTGGCCGAGGGCTGTGCTATAGGCGCCCGAGGCGACGCTGTCGCCGCCGACGGCCACCGTGCCCGAGGCCGACGCCTCGCTGAAGTTGCCGATTGCGGTGGCGTTGAACGCCATCGCGGCCGCATAACCGCCGATGGCGGTCGAGTAGGCACCGGTCGCATCAGCGGCATTGCCGAACGCCGCGGCCGAGGTGCCACCGGCATAGCTGCCGGAGCCGACCGCGGTGGACAGGCTGCCGGCCGCTTCAGCGGCGTTGCCGACGGCTACCGAGTTCGCCGTGGCCGCGTTGCTGCCATAACCGACCGCGGTAGCGAACTCGGCCAGTGCGAATGCTCCACTACCGAGGGCCGACGCCCCCTGATCGAGCGCGATCGCGCTGGAGCCGATCGCCGTGCTGTAGTCGCCTTCGGCCGCGGCGCCGGCACCGGAGGCGGTGGCCTCGTCGCCGATCACCAGCGCATCGCTAGCGCCGCTGGCCTGGAAGTGGCGCGTCGCGTCGGCTATCGCGTCGTCGGCGACATCGGCCACCGCGTCGAGCTGGCCAACCGTGGCGGCATCAGACGCAGCCACACCGTCAGCGACGTTGATGATCCGGCGGGTCGCCGGGGTGTCCGGGGTGGCACTGGCCCAGCCACCGTGGCCGACCGAAACCACGTTGGCCTCCTGAGCGACCGCGCCGTGGCCCAAGGCCACCGAATCGTTGGCGCCGGCGAGGACCGAAGCGTTGCGGCCCACCGCCACCGCGCCGTCTTCGGACGCGCGGGCCTGCAGGCCGACCGCTACGCTGTACTGGTTGGCCGCCACGGCGACCGACCCGACCGCGGTCGCGCCGTACTGCTCGGCACTCGAGTGGGCGCCCAGCGCCGATGCATTGTTGGCGGTCGCCCGCGCCGAGGCGCCCAGCGCCAGCGTCTGGCCTGCAGTCGCGGTCGCGCTGCCGCCTACCGCCACGCCATTGCCGGTCGCGGTCGCGTTGCCGTCGACGACACAGTTGGCTTCGACTTCGACGCCGTTGGAGATGATCGTGCAGGGGACGGTGCCGCCCACTTCCACCGCCTGAGCCATGACCCCGGGGGATGCCACCCCGAACAGCAGCATGCTGACCGCCAGCATTAGGGCGTTACGGCGTGGCAAGCCGGTGCTGCCGCCGTCCTGCGCACCTGCGCTGTCGCTGGACGCCAGCTCAGAAGCGACCACGACCTGACCGAGCGACTTGTTCCATACCTTGCGATAGATGCGATTCATTTCGAGCCTCGAAGTGCTTGGTTTGAGTGGAATTTCGGCGAAAAAAAACCGCAGGGTCGTCAAGCGACCGCTGCGGCTTCTGATGTCTCAGGCGTGGGCCGTTCCGTGCTCCGGAAGTGGCTCTGCAGTGCGGAACCGCGCTACATGATGAAGGCGAGATGTACGCAACTTGAATCTTCCCCAAACGCCAAACTGTGACCCGATACTCCTCCCGGGCAATCCATGCAGTCAAGCGCTGCGGCGCAGATACGACAGTCCGAAGTCGAATATGTTTTGGGCCTAGTTACTTACGCCTGTATCGAATATTTCACATTCAATTTCACATGCATCCAATTGATTTATATAACACTAGGCTATTCAGGTAGATTTACGAGAAAGCCGGAAAATTCTGATAGAACCGCGTCGTGACGAGCTTGCGGATGCACACGAACCTTCAAACGCAGATCGGGCCGGGAGACCTTTGCGTCTCCCGGCCCGACCGTTTCGTGCGAAAAATGACGCGTTGCGTCACGTCATCCGATATGCCGCCTCGCATTGCGGAACATCCGCAGCCACGGGCTGTCTTCCGGCCAGTCGGCCGGGGCCCAGCTGAGGTTGGCCGTGCGCGGGGTGCGCTCTGGGTGCGGCATGAGGATCGTCGCGCGGCCGTCGGCGGACGACAGGCCGGCGATCGCGTCCTGCGAGCCGTTCGGGTTGGCCGGGTAGCGCACCGCTTGGCCGTCGCCATCGACATAGCGCAGTGCGATGGACGCGGCCTTCCGGTCGGCATCGTCGTCGAACTGCACGCGACCTTCACCGTGGGCGATGGCCACCGGAATCCGCGAACCGGCCATGCCGGCGAAGAGCAACGACGGCGATTCCTCGACTTCGAGCAGGCCGAAGCGCGCCTCGAACTGCTCGCTGCGGTTGCGCAGCAGGCGCGGCCAGTGCTGGGCGCCGGGGATGATCGGCTTGAGCTGCGACAGCATCTGACAGCCGTTGCAGACACCGAGCGAGAACGTGTCGCCGCGGGCGAAGAAGCGTTCGAAGGCGGCGCGCAGCTCGGCGGTCTCGAGGATCGACGTCGCCCAACCGCGGCCGGCACCGAGCACGTCGCCGTAGCTGAAGCCGCCGCAGGCCACGAGGCCCTGCATCGTCGCCAGATCCACCCGGCCAGCGATCAGGTCGCTCATGTGCACGTCGACGGCGGCGAAGCCGGCGCGGTCGAACGCCGACGCCATCTCGATCTGGCCGTTGACGCCCTGCTCGCGCAGCACGGCGACCTTCGGACGCGCGCCCTTGGCGATGTATGGCGCGGCGATGTCTTCGGACGGATCGAACGTCAGCACCGGACGCAGGCCCGGCGCGTCGAAGCGGCGCGCGGTCGCGCGTTCTTCGTCGGCGCATTCGGGGTTGTCGCGCAGCGCCTGCATGGCGTGCGTCACCGACCACCAGGCGTCGAACAGCGCGTCCCACTTCCACTCGGCCAGCACGTCGTCGCCATCGAGCACGCGGATCGCATTCGCGGTCGTCGGGCGTGCGATGCGCTGCGCGCATTCGATCAGGCCGTGGCGTGCGACGAGATCGGCGAATTCGGCGCGATCCTCGGCCGAAATCTGCACAACGGCGCCGAGTTCTTCGGAGAACAGCGTGCGCAGCGCGTCGCGGTTGCGGTCGTCGCCCCAGCCTTCGAGATCGATGTCGAGGCCAACGTGCGCGGTGAACGCCATTTCGCACAGCGCGGCGAACGCGCCACCGTCGGAGCGGTCGTGATAGGCCATCAGCAGACCGGCCTCGCGCGCTTCGCAGATCAGCTCGAAGAACGCCTTCAGGCGCTCGGGCTCATCGACGTCGGGCACGGCGCCGCCGAAGCCTTCGAAACACTGCGACAGCACCGAACCACCGAGGCGCTGCTTGCCGGCGCCCAGGCCGATCAGCCACAGCTCGGTGTCGGGCTCGCGGCTGAGCAGAGGCGTCAGCTGCGTGCGCACGTCGGGCACCGGCGCGAAGGCGGTGACCACCAGCGAGACCGGCGAGACGACCTTGTGCGCGGCGCCGTCGGCCTGCCACTGCGCCTGCATCGACAGCGAATCCTTGCCGACCGGAATCGACAGATCGATCTCGGGGCACAGTTCCATCGCGACCGCATGCACCGCATCGAACAGGCGCGCGTCTTCGCCGGCGTGGCCAGCCGCGGCCATCCAGTTCGCCGACAGCTTGACCCTGTGCAGGGTCTCGACCGGCGCGGCGCACAGGTTGGTGATCGCCTCGCCCACGGCCATGCGCGCCGCGGCGGCGGAGTCGATCAGCGCCAGCGGGCTGCGCTCGCCGATCGCCATCGCCTCGCCGGTGAAGCCTTCGAAGCCGGACAGCGTGATCGCGCAATCGGCGACCGGCAGCTGCCACGGGCCGACCATCTGGTCGCGCGCGGTCAACCCACCGACGCTGCGGTCGCCGATCGTGACCAGGAAGGACTTCGACGCCACGGTCGGATGCGCGAGCACGCGCAGACCGGCTTCATGCAGATCGACCAGGCCGCTGTTGAGCGCGGGCCAGCGATGCGGCGTGGTGCGCGACGTGTCGCGATGCATCTTCGGCGGCTTGCCGAACAGCACGTCCATCGGCAGATCAATCGGCCAGTCATGGTCGCCACCGATGGTGTCCGGCGTCGCGCCATAACCGACGGTCAGATGTTCCTTCGCGGTGACGACACCGACGATCGCGACCGGGCACCGCTCGCGTGCGCAGATCGCTTCGAATTCCTCGACGCGGTCCTGCGGAATGCCAAGGACATAGCGCTCCTGCGATTCGTTGCACCACAGCTGCATCGGCGACAGCGAGGGGTCGTCGCTGGGCACGCGGTCCAGATCGATGATGCCGCCGACGTTGGAGTCGTGCAGCAGCTCGGGAATCGCGTTCGACAGACCGCCCGCGCCGACGTCGTGGAACCACAGGATCGGATTGCGTCCGGCTAGCGCCACGCAGCGGTCGATGACCTCCTGCACGCGGCGCTCCATTTCCGGGTTGTCGCGCTGCACGGAGGCGAAGTCGAGATCCTCGGCGCTTTCGCCCGAGGCCACCGAACTCGCCGCGCCGCCACCCAGGCCGATCAGCATCGCCGGACCGCCGAGCACGACGACCGCGTCGCCGGGCGACAGCGTCTTCTTCTCGACCATCGTGCGATCGATCGCGCCGAGGCCGCCGGCCAGCATGATCGGCTTGTCGTAGCCGCGGACCAGGCCGTCGTCGCCTTCGGGCAATTCGAAACTGCGGAAATAGCCGAGCAGATTCGGGCGGCCGAATTCGTTGTTGAACGCGGCGCCGCCGAGCGGACCGTCGAGCATGATTTCCAGCGCCGGCGCCATGCGCGGGTTCAGCGCGCGCGGCGCCTCCCACGGCTGCGGCAGCGTCGGAATGCGCAGGTGCGAGACCGAGAAACCGGTGAGGCCGGCCTTGGGCTTGCCGCCGCGGCCGGTCGCGCCTTCGTCGCGGATCTCGCCGCCGGCGCCGGTGGCCGCGCCCGCGAACGGCGAGATCGCGGTCGGATGGTTGTGGGTCTCGACCTTGATGCAGAACGCGCTGTCGATCAGCGGTTCGCTGCGGTACTCGAACGACACCGGATCGGGCCGGAAACGACGCGCCGGATAGCCTTCGACGACCGCGGCGTTGTCGCTGTAGGCCGACAGGGTGTGCTCGGGCGTGCTCGCATGCGTGTGGCGGATCATGCCGAACAGCGATTGCGTGCGGCCGTTGCGCTGCATGTCCTCGCCGTCGATGGTCCACGACGCGTTGAAGATCTTGTGCCGGCAGTGCTCGGAGTTCGCCTGCGCGAACATCATCAGCTCGACGTCGGCCGGATCGCGACCCAGCGCGCCGAAACGCTCGCGCAGGTAGGCGATCTCGTCGTCGGCCAAGGCCAGGCCGAGGCGACGGTTGGCGGCATCGAGATCGTCGAGCGCGATGCGTTCCAGCGCGCCGCGCGCGGGCGCCGCGAACAGCGCGTCGGCGGCGTCCACGTCGTCCAGCAGCGACTGCGTCATCGGGTCGTGCAGCAGCTTCGACACGGCCGCCTGCGTGGCCGCATCGTCCGGCCAGCCGGCCAGGTCCAGACGCAGGCCGCGTTCGACGCGATGCACCGGCAGGCCGGCGCCGCGCAGCAATTCGGTCGACTTGCTGGCCCACGGCGAAATCGTGCCCAGCCGCGGCGAGACGTAGCGCGAGACCGCGCCATCGATGCGCGCCGGTGCGGGACCGGCATCGACCTCGAGGATGCGTCGCAGCGTCGCGTCGTCGGGCGACTGCCCGGACTCGGCTTCGACGAAGTAGACGTGCCAGGCGCCGGCCACAGAGAGCGCGGGCGACACCGACTGCAGACGTGCTTCAAGCCGTTCGCGGCGGAACGGCGACAGGGCCTGCTGGCCCTCGAGGACGATCATGTCCGGGGAAACCGTATTTCAGGGCCGGCCATTGTAGCCAATGGCCGCGCCCGCCGCCCCAACGATCGCTGTGCGCGGGGTGTGCTCGCTCAGCGGCTGCCGCCAGCGGCTTCGCCATCGAGGCGCTGCAGCGCTTCGAGCAGCTGGTCCGGCGGCATGTAGCCCGGCATCTGGGTGCCGTCGGCGGCGACGATCATCGGCGTGCCGGTCAGTCCGGCGCGCTGGCCGAGCGCGTAATGCGCGGCGACCGGGTTTTCGCAGGACTTGGAATCCACGCGGCGGCCAGCCTTGGCATCGGTCAGCGCGCGCTTGCGGTCGCTGGCGCACCAGACCGATTCCATCAGACGGAAGTCCTCGGTCCCCGGGCCCATGCGCGGATAGGCGAGATATTCGATCGCGATGCCGCGCTTGTTGTACTCGGCGATTTCCTCGTGGAGCTTGCGGCAGTAGCCGCACTCGACATCGGTGAACACCGAGACCGTGTACTTGGGATTGGCCGGCGAGAAGATGATGCGCTGGTCTTCCGGCACCTCGGACAGCAGGCGCTGGCGCAACTTCGACAGGCCCGCCTGGCTCAGGTCGCGCTTCTCGCGCGCGTCGAACAGGCTGCCCTGCATCACGTAGCGGCCGTCGTTGCTGACGTAGAGCACCTGACCGGACACCACGACTTCCTGGAAGCCCGGCAGCGGCGCATCGGACACGCTTTCGATCGATACACGCGGATTGATCGACAGGATCGCGTCGCGTGCCTCGGCGGCGGGCGAACCTGCCGGCGCTTCGATCGCGGCCGGCGCCGGCGCGGCGGGGGTTGCTGCCGCGGCGGTATCGGGCGCACCCGGATTCTGGGCGCAGGCGGACAGGCTGAAGGCGCCGAGCAGCGCGAACACGTAGTGCTTCATCGAATCTGACGACCAAGAGCGGGGGCGATCCCGGGGGCGGCCATTCTGGCATGAAGGGAAGGAGTGGGTTCCGGACGGCCTGGAGAGGGGACTGAGGGCGTTCATGGTGTGCCGATGGAGGCTGGTGGTGGACCGGTTCGGCTGCGGAATCCTCGATTCCGATTGCTTGGCGCAAGTCACGGACCGCGCCAGGCTTGGCCCGGGATGTGGATCTGATGGCGCACCCGCGCGTTCCGGATCGAATCGTCGTTGGCTCTTCATTCGATCATCCGCCCGGCCTCGCGAAGCACGCGAGGCGCTCGCGGTCGTGCGAGCCAATGGCTCGCAAACACGACCGCTCACCCCCTCGGATGATGCGTCACGTGCAGGCGCTTGAGCTGTTCGCGCGCCACCAGGGTGTAGATCTGCGTCGTCGACAGCGAACTGTGGCCCAGCAGCATCTGCAGCGCGCGCAGGTCGGCGCCGTGGTTGAGCAGATGGGTGGCGAAACTGTGGCGCAGGCCGTGCGGGCTGATGCGGGCCGGGTCGATGCCGGCCGCGGCGGCGTGGCGTTTCACCAGCACCCAGAACTGTTGCCGGCTCATTGCCGCGCGCCGCGAGGTCAGGAACAGCGGCGTATCGCCGGCGGCATCGCGCGCGGGGCCTTTGCCGCCGGCGAGCGTCGGCCGGGCTTCGTCGAGATAACGCTGCAACCAGTGCTGTGCCTCCTCGCCCAGCGGCACAAGCCGCGTGCGCTCGCCTTTCCCGGTCACGCGCAATGCGCCCTGGCGCAGATTGACGCCGTTGGCTGGAAGACCGACCAGCTCGCTGACGCGCAGACCGCAGGCATACATCAGTTCCAGCATCGTGCGATCGCGCAGGCCGTCGACGCGGGTGGTGTCCGGCGCGGCGAGCAGCGCGTCGATCTCCGACTCGCCCAGCGCCTTGGGCAGCGAGCGCGGCAGCTTGGGTGGATCGAGCAAGGCGGTGGGATCATCGACGCGTCCGTGCCGGCGCTGGCGGTGCGCGAAGAACGCGCGCAGTGCCGACAGCAGGCGTGCATTGCTGCGCGGCGACCAGCCGTGCCGGGTGCGCCAGGCGAGATGCTCGAACAGCGCGGCGCGATCCGCCTGCGCGATCCCGCCATCACGACCGTCCCGCCAGCGCGCCAGACCCTCGAGATCACGGCGGTACGCGGCCGCGGTCTGGTTGGCGATGCCGTGCTCGGCCCAGAACGCATCGAGAAATTCCTCGATGTCGCTGCGGTCCTCGTCGCGCAGCGGCGGCAATGCGACCGCAAGGGCGCGGCGTTCGGCGGGCGTGGTCGTGGTGCTGCGGCTGGACATCGACGCCAGCTTAGACGCTCGAGCCAGCGGCTATGCTTGGCCGATGCCCGACGCCCCCCTGCCGCCGACCAGACCGCCCCGCCCCTGGATCGGCTGGCGCCTGCTGGCGATGCTCTACGACCTGTGGCCCGTGCTCGCCCTGTGGCTGCTGCTGTCGGCGGCGTTCACTGTCGCCTTCACCTTCCTCGGCCACCACGATCCGCACGAGAACATCGCGCCGTTGAGCGGGCTGCAGCTTGCGCTGTGGGTGGCGTGTTGGCTGGTGACGGGCATGTACGCCGTCATCAGTTGGCGCAACGGTGGGCAGACGCTGGGCATGCGGCCTTGGCGATTGCGCGTGCGCGCGCTCGACGGTGGGCGTGCGTCGACGCGCGCCTTGTGGATGCGGTTCGGTGTGGCGACGGTGTCGCTGCTGGCCGGCGGCCTGGGGTTCTGGTGGGCGTGGGTCGATCGCGAACGGCTGACCTGGCACGACCGGGCGAGCGGGACACGGGTGGTGCGGGAGGCGAAGCGGGAACTGGAAGGCGGGTGATTCGACACGCTTGAGCCGAAAACCTTCGACCAGTGAGCGAGGTCCGGATGCCGGGTTGACGGGTTTCGGGCTTTGCTGGCGGGTCTTATCCAGCCTCGCGAAGCACGCGGCATTCATCATCCCTGCGAAGGCTGCAGGTGGTTTTCAACAGCCGAATGGCGGGTGATCGATCCTGATTCTGTTGCCGGACCTGATCAGCGAGTCATTCCAGCGCACGTCCGGCCGCGCGTCGCACGCGAGGCGTTCGGCCTTCCTGCGCGCGGTCTCGCGTCGAATTGCGATCGGCCAGTCGTTCCAGCGTACGTCCGGCCTCGCGAAGCACGCGAGTCGTTCGCGCCCGTCACGCGGCATGCCGCGTGAGCGACGGGCGCTCACCCACTCCGTCTGCGGAACAGGGTCCAGGAGATGACCAGCATCACCACCGGCGGTATGAGATAGGCCAGGCGGTAGTCGATGCGGTACACGGCCGCCAGCTTCACGATCTGCATCTGGCCGAGCCAGAAGCCCAGTGCGAAGACGACGCCGATGAAGAGGCGCTTGCCGGCGTTTCCGCTGCGCAGCGAGCCGAACGCGAACGGAATCGCCGCCAGGCACAGCGCCAGCACGTTGAGCGGATAGAACCAGCGGCCCCAGTAATGCTCTTCGAACTCGCTGGCATCGAGCTGGTTGCGATGCCGGTAATCGATGCCTGCGCGCAGTTCGCTCGACGGCATGTAGCGCGGCCGCCAGATGTTGCTGGCACTGGCAGCCAGCGTGGAGGCATCGAGCTGCGACTCCCAGTGCTCCTCCAATGCCTCGGTCCGCGTGACCGCGCGCGGTTCGAACCAGGTGCGCTGCACGTTGCGCAGCAGCCAGCCGTCGGCACCGTGTTCCGCCGTCCTGGCGTGCGCCACCGACTCCAGACGACCGTCACTGGCGAACTCGAACAGGCGCACGTCCTGCAGCTGGATCCGGGAGCTGGTGCCGTCGCTGACCTCGGTACCGTTTTCCGCGTTGAGAAAGGTATCGCCTTCACGCGCCCACAGGCCCGAATAACGGCCGACGATCATGTCGCTCGAACGCGCGGCAGATTTCATGCTGTCGGCGCTGCGCTGGGCCATCGGGCCGAGGGTTTCGCCGTTGAGCACCATCACCGCGGTCAGCACCAGCAGCGGCAGCGCGACCGACACGCTCAGCCGCGTGCGCGACAACCCCACCGCGCGCATCGCGATGAGTTCCGATGTCGCCGCCAGCTGGCCCAGGCCCATCAGCGAGCCAATGACGGCCGCCGTCGGGAACATGGTGTAGGTCCGCCGAGGCAGCGTCTGCAGGATGTAGGTGAGCGCGCCGAAGTAGGTGTAATCGCCCTGCCCGACCGCGCCGATCTCACTGACCCCGGCCATCAACGCGTCGAGGCCGACCAGCACCACCCAGGTCGCGAGCACCATCACGGTGACGACCCTGGCAACATACAGATCATGGATGCGCAGCAAAGGTCTCATTTCGCGCGCCTCCATTTGGGCGCGGCGACCCGGCCATCGGTGAAGTACATCCAGCAGGCGAAACCGAGCAGCGGCAGGACCAGCCACCACAGGCCCAGCGCCACCGGAATGCGGCCTTCGCCGACCCAGTCCTTGCCGAGCATCATGAAATTCATCCCCAGCACGTAAGCCAGGAAGCCGGTCATCATGCGGCCGTAGCGCGCCTGACGCGGCGGGCTTCTGGCCAGCGGCACCGCCAGCAGCGCGAACGCCAGCGTCAGCATCACCGGCGCCAGTCGGTAATGCAGTTCGGCATGCGCTTCGGGGCGCGCGTCGCCGAACAGCGAGAGCGTCGGCTGCAGTTCGGGATCATCGCCATCGGCGCGTGACTCGACTGCCGGCAGGCGCAGCTCGTTGCTGGCGTAGCGCATCAGCCGGTAGTCGAGGCCGGCGTCGAGCGGGCCTTCGACGCGGAAACCTTCATCGAGACGCAGGAAGCGTTCGGTGCCGTCGATGCTCAGCGCGCCGGTCAGCGCGGTGGTGACGTCCATGCGCCCTTCATCCTGACGATAGACGAACACGCGACCGAGCTTGCTGCCGTCGTCGGACATCGCGTTGACGTAGACCACGCCGCCGCCACCCGGGAACTCGACGAAACGTCCGGCCTCCAGGCCACTCACCAGCAGGCTGCGCTGGCCGGCTTCGATCATCTGCTGCGAGTAGTCGCGCGCCCACGGCCCCAGCCACAGCGAGCAGGCGCCGATGACGAGCAGCATCGGCACGACCACCAGCGCCAGCGGCCGCAGCAGGCGTCGCGGGCCGATGCCGACCGAGGTCAACACCGGCATTTCCGAATCGCGGTACAGACGTCCGAAGCCCAGCATCAGCCCGAGCATCAGACCCAGCGGCAGGATCAGCGGCATGTAGCTGATGACCGACAGGCCCAGTTGGGCCAGCATCAGCTTGGCCGGCACCCGGCCGCGGGCGATGTCGCTCAGCACGTCCGCGAACACGCCGCCCAGGCTCACGATCAGCAGCACCACGAGGGCGGCGAACGTGGACTGGGCCAACTCGCGGGACAGGTATCGGTCGAGCTTCGACATCGGGTGTGGGGGCTTTGCTTTAGACTTGGGGGTTCGTCCAGCCGCGCCACCACGGCGCTTCTGCAGCGGCAAGCCTGACCGGGCGCCGCGCGGCTGGACCGTGAAGTGTACCGATCACCCCATGGAATCTGGTTGATGACCCTCGAATTCACCCTGAACCAAGCGTCCCCCGCCACCGCGTCCAGCGATTGCCTCGTCATTGGCGTCTTCGCGGACGGCCCGCTGGCCGGCGCCGCCGCCGCGATCGACACCGCCAGCGGCGGTCGTCTGTCCGCCCTCGCCGCGCGTGGCGATCTGTCCGGCAAGGCCGGTCGTACCAGCCTGCTGCACGACCTGCCGGGCGTCACTGCGCCGCGCGTGCTGGCGATCGGTCTGGGCGAGCGCGCCAAGTTCGGCGTGCCGCAGTACCTCAAGGCGGTCGCCGATGCCGTGCGCGCCCTGCGCGACGGCAACAGCACGAGCGCTGCGATCGCGCTGGCCGATCTCGACGTCGCCGGCCGCGACACCGCGTGGAAGATCCGCCAGGCCGTGGTCGCGGCCGACCACGCCGCGTATCGCTACGTGGCCACGCTGGGCGCCAAGAACAAGAAGCGCGAACCCGACACGCTGACCGCACTCTCGATCGTCGGCGACGATACCGCCGCACTGGCGCAGGGCAAGGCGATCGCCGCGGGCGTGAAGTTCGCCCGCGAGCTCGGCAACCTGCCGCCGAACATCTGCAACCCGGCCTACCTCGGCGAGCAGGCGCAGACCTTCGCCTCGCGCTTCGACAAGGCCTCGTGCGAAGTGCTCGACGAGACCGAGATGGAAGCGCTGGGCATGGGCTCGCTGCTCGCCGTGGCGCGCGGCTCGGCCAACCGCCCGAAGCTGGTCGTGCTGAGCTGGAACAACGGCGGCGATGCCAAGCCCTACGTGCTGGTCGGCAAGGGCATCACCTTCGACACCGGCGGCGTCAACCTCAAGACGCAGGGCGGCATCGAGGAAATGAAGTTCGACATGTGCGGTGCGGCGACGGTCATGGGCACGTTCGTGTCCGCGGTCGGTCTGGACCTGCCGATCAACCTGCGGGTGATCGTGCCGGCGGTCGAGAACGCGATCGACGGCAACAGCTATCGCCCGTCCGACGTCATCACCAGCATGTCGGGCAAGACCATCGAGGTCGGCAATACCGACGCCGAAGGCCGCCTGATCCTGTGCGACGCGCTGACCTACGCCGAGCGTTTCGAGCCGGCCGCGCTGGTCGATGTCGCGACCTTGACCGGCGCCTGCATGGTCGCACTGGGCACGCAGGCCACCGGCCTGATGAGCAAGCACGACGATCTGGCCGCCGAACTGCTGGCCGCCGGCGAGCACGTGTTCGACCGCGCCTGGCGCCTGCCGCTGTGGGACGAATACCAGTCGATGCTCGACTCCAACTTCGCCGACGTCTACAACATCGGCGGCCGCTGGGGCGGCGCGATCACCGCGGGCTGCTTCCTGTCGCGCTTCACCGAAGGCCAGCGCTGGGCGCATCTCGACATCGCCGGCAGTGCCAGCAACAGCGGCAAGATGGCCTACGCGACCGGCCGACCGGTCGGCCTGCTGAGCCAGTGGCTCATGGACCAGGTCGCCTGACCGGACCGGGCCTGACGGGGATCCGACGCGACGTCGCGTCCCCGACCATGGCCCGCCCGCTGCCGCCATGGCCCGCGCCGACTTCTACCTGATCGCCAAGCCGCGCTTCCGCGAGGAACCGCTGCGCCTGGTCTGCGAGCTGGTCCGCAAGTCCTATGCGGCCGAACTGTGGACGCTGATCCTCGCCCGCGACACCGAACAGGCCGAAGCGCTCGACGACATGCTGTGGGACATGGGCGAAGACGCCTACATCCCGCACCAGATCGCCGGCATGGACGAAGAGGACGACGACACTCCGGTCCTCATCGCCACGCCCGCCTTCGACGCACCGATGCGCGCGCTGGTCATCAACCTGCGCGACGACGTGGCCCCGCCCGGTTTCGAGCGCGTGCTCGAAGTGGTGCCGGCCGACGACTCGGCCCGCGAACCGCTGCGCGAGCGCTGGAAGCAGTACAAGGCCGCCGGCCTCGACGTCGCCAAGCACGATATGTGAGCGAGGTGATTGGTGATTCGTGATGGGTGATTCGAAAAAGCACCTTCCGAGCGCCGCCCTGCTCTTCCAATCACGAATCACCCATCACCAATCACGGCTTCTCCATGTCCCTCGCCCAAAGCTACGACCCCGGCACCTTCGAAGCCCGCCTGTACGCCCAGTGGGAAAAGACCGGCGTGTTCGAGCCGCGCGGCGACGGCCCGGCCTACACCATCCTGCTGCCGCCGCCGAACGTCACCGGCACGCTGCACATGGGCCACGCCTTCCAGCACACGCTGCAGGACGCGCTGGTGCGTTACCACCGCATGCGCGGCTATCGCACGTTGTGGCAGATGGGCACCGACCATGCCGGCATCGCGACCGAGATGGTCGTCTCACGCAATCTCGCGCTCGAAGGCAAGGGTGAAACCCGCGACTCGCTGGGCCGCGACGGTTTCATCGACAAGGTCTGGGAGTGGAAAGCGCAGTCGGGCGGCACGATCGAGCGCCAGATGCGTCGCCTCGGCACTTCGGGCGACTGGACGCGCAGCGTTTTCACGATGGACGCCATGCCGTCGCAGGCGGTCATCGAAGCCTTCGTGCGCCTGCACGAGAAGGGTCTGATCTATCGCGGCAAACGCCTGGTCAACTGGGATCCGGTGCTCAAGACCGCGGTCTCCGATCTCGAAGTGATCAGCGAGGAAGAGAACGGCTTCCTGTGGTCGATCCGCTACCCGCTCGCCGACGGCGTCAGCTACGAACACGTCGAAGTGGACGCCGAGGGCGTCGAGACGCTGCGCGAGACGCGCGACTATCTCGTCGTCGCAACGACGCGCCCGGAAACCATGCTCGGCGATACCGCGGCGATGGTGCATCCGGAAGACCCGCGCTATGCCTCGCTGATCGGCAAGCAGGTCGAGCTGCCGCTGACCGGCCGCCGTATTCCGGTGATCGCCGACGATTACGTGGATCGCGAGTTCGGCACCGGCGTGGTCAAGGTCACGCCGGCACACGATTTCAACGACTACGCGGTCGGCCAGCGCCACGGCCTGCCGATGATCAACCTGTTCACCGACGTCGCCGCGATCAACGACAACGCACCTGACAAGTACCGTGGCCTCGACCGCTACGCCGCGCGCAAGGCCGTGCTGGCCGATCTCGAAGCGGCCGGCCTGCTGGTCGAGGAAAAGCCGCACCGCCTGCAGGTGCCGCGCGGCGATCGCAGCGGCCAGGTGATCGAGCCCTACCTGACCGACCAGTGGTTCGTCGCGATGGACGAGATGGGACGCCGCGGCATGGAGCTGGTCGAGAGCGGCGCGGTGAAGTTCGTGCCGCCGAACTGGATCAACACCTATCGCCACTGGATGGAGAACATCCAGGACTGGACGATCAGCCGTCAGCTCTGGTGGGGCCACCGCATTCCTGCGTGGTTCGACGAGGCGGGCAACATCTATGTCGGCCGCGACGAGGCCGAAGCTCGCCACAAAAACTCAGTCAGTCCTGATTTAGTACTTACTCAGGACAGCGACGTGCTCGAGACCTGGTTCTCGTCGGGCCTGTGGCCCTTCAGCACGCTCGGCTGGCCCGATGCGGACGCGATGCGCGAACGCGGCTTCGACGATTTCCTGCCGACCAGCGTGCTGGTCACCGGCTTCGACATCATCTTCTTCTGGGTCGCGCGCATGGTCATGCTGACCGATGCGCTGACCGGCAAGGTGGCCTTCAACGACGTCTACATGACCGGGCTCGTCCGCGACAAGGACGGCCAGAAGATGTCGAAGTCGAAGGGCAACATCCTCGACCCGCTCGACATCATCGACGGCATCACCGCCGACGCACTGGTCGCCAAGCGCACCACCGGCCTGATGAAACCGACCGACGCGCCGAAGATCGAGAAGGCCACGCGCAAGGAATTCCCCGACGGCATCGCCTCGCACGGCGCCGATCCACTGCGCTTCACGATGGCCGCGCTGGCAGGCCCCGGCCGCGACATCAAGTTCGATCTCGGCCGCGCCGAGGGCTACAAGAATTTCTGCAACAAGCTGTGGAACGCCACGCGCTTCGTGCTGATGAATACCGAAGGCTTCGACGCGTCGGCCGACACCGCGTCGGTGACCGATGCCGAGAAGTGGATCCTCTCGCGTCTGGCCAAGGTGTCGGAAGAAGCGCAGGCACACTTCGCCACCTACCGCTTCGACCTGCTGGCGCAGTCGCTGTACGAGTTCGCATGGAACGAGTACTGCGACTGGTTCGTCGAACTGGCCAAGCCGGCACTGCTGGGCGAAGACCAGGCCGCCGCGGACAGCACCCGTCGCACGTTGCTGTCCGTGCTCGAAGCACTGCTGCGCCTGCTGCACCCGCTGATCCCGTTCGTCACCGAAGAACTGTGGGCGCAGGTCGCGCCGCGCCTGCGCATCGACGGCAGCACGATTTCGCTGCAGCGTTATCCGCAGGTCACCGACTTCACCGGCGTCGGCTTCGATCGCGCCGAGAGCGACATCGAGTGGCTCAAGCAGATGGTCACCGCGCTGCGCCGGGTGCGCAGCGAACTGGGCGTCTCGCCCGGCAAGCAGGTGCCGCTGCTGGTGCAGGTCGGCAGCGACGCCGCGCGCGCGCGCCTGCAGCGTTTCGATTCGCAGTTGAAGTTCCTCAACCGCCTGGAGCGCATCGAGACCATCGACGGCGATCCACCGCCGGCCGCTGCCGGTCTCGTCGCTGATCTCAAGCTGTTCGTGCCGCTGGAAGGTCTGGTCGATCTCGACGCCGAACGCGCACGCCTGGACAAGGAGATCGCGCGCGTGGGTTCCGAGAAGGACAAGAGCGCCGCCAAGCTGGAGAAGTTCAGCGACAAGGTGCCGGCCGCAGTCGTCGACCAGGAACGCCAGCGCCTCGCCGACTGGACCGCGCAGTACGAGGCCTTGAGCGCGCAACGCGCGCGGCTCTGAAGGCAGCGCGCCGGCCCGCCCGGCGCGCACGTTCCAAGTGGGAGCGCGCTTGCGCGCTCCCACAGGCCTCGCACGCTGACATCGTGTTCCCGGACGAGCGCCTACAATCGGCCAACTCCACGCACGTCGATCACATGTCCAGTTCCGATCGCATTCCGCACATCGTCATCGTCGGCGGCGGCTTCGCCGGGCTCTGGGCCACGCGTGCGCTGGCACGCGATCCGGTCCGGATCACGCTGGTCGATCGCGGCAACCACCATCTGTTCCAGCCGCTGCTCTACCAGGTGGCGACAGCGGGCCTGTCAGCACCGGACATCGCCGCGCCGCTGCGGCACATCCTGCGCGACCAGGACAACGTCGAGGTCCGGCTGGCCGAGGTGCAGGGCATCGACACGGGCGCGAAGACGCTGTCGCTGGCGGACGGCACCACCCTCGCCTTCGATACGCTGGTGCTCGCCGCCGGCGCCACCCACGCCTACTTCGGCAACGACCACTGGGCCGCATACGCGCCGGGATTGAAGACGCTCGATGACGCGCTGCTGCTGCGCCGCAAGCTGCTGCTGGCCTTCGAGCGCGCGGAGGCCGAAACCGATCCCGAAAAGCGCGCGGCCTGGCTCAGCTTCGCGGTCGTCGGCGGTGGCCCGACCGGCGTCGAGCTTGCCGGCACGCTGGCCGAGATCGCGCGCCACACGCTGCGCAGCGAGTTCCGCAACATCGATCCGGCGCTGGCGAAGGTGCGCCTGGTCGAAGCCGGGCCGCGCGTACTGTCGTCGTTTCCCGACGACCTGTCCGACAAGGCGCGCCGTCAGCTCGAAAAGCTCGGCGTGGAGGTGCAGACCGGCACGCCGGTGGCCGACATCGATGCCGACGGCTACCGCCTCGGCGCGCAGCGGGTTGCAGCGAAGACCGTGATCTGGGCCGCAGGCGTGGCCGCATCGCCGCTGGGCGCCCTGCTGGGTGCGCCACGCGACCACGCGGGTCGCGTACAGGTGCAGGCGGACCTGCGCGTGCCGGGCCACGACGATGTGTTCGTCGCCGGCGACCTGGCCGCAGTGCGTTCCGATGGCGATCCCGTGCCGGGCGTCGCACCCGCCGCCAAACAGATGGGACGGCATGTCGCAGACGGTATCCGCGCACGCCTGCGCGGCGCAGCGACCACGCCGTTCGTCTACCGCGATTTCGGCAATCTCGCGACGATCGGACGCATGGCGGCGGTGGTCCATTTCGGGCGTCTGAAACTGTCGGGCGTGCTCGCCTGGTGGTTCTGGCTGATCGCGCATGTGTTCTTCCTGATCGGATTCCGCAACCGCGTGTTCGTGCTGCTCAACTGGACCTGGGCCTACTGGAGCTACCAGCGCGCGGCGCGGATCATCTTCGGCCCACCCGCCGATGTTGAACCCGTCACGAAGCCGGACGACGGAGGACCCGATGCCTCGCGCATCGGCTAGCATGGCCGCGCGCCCAACCAAGCCGGACCTGCAGCCAGGCTGAGTCGCTCCCTCCATCTGTTCCGGCGTTCTCGCGCATGCTCGAAATCTCGACCCACAATTTCTGGATCGCGCTCGCGGTCACCACCGCGGCTGGCCTGGCGACGGGGCTGGGCAGCCTGCTGGTGCTGTTCTCCAGGCAGCCGAACGCGCGCCTGCTGTCGTTCGGCCTGGCGTTCGCCGCCGGCGCGATGGTCTACGTGTCGCTGACCGAGATTCTCGACAAGTCGATCCTCGCCTTCACCAACGCCTACGGCGAACAGCTCGGTTTCACCTGGGGCACGCTGTCGTTCCTCGGCGGCGTGCTCTTCATCGTCTCGATCGACCGGCTGGTGCCCAACCCGCACGAGCGCCTGGAGGTCGACGATCCCTACTTCCGAGAGCACAACACCAGCTACATCAAGCGTGTCGGCCTGCTGACCGCGGTCGCGATCACCGCGCACAACTTTCCCGAAGGTCTGGCGACGTTCTTCGCCACGCTGGAAAACCCGGGCGTCGGCATGCCACTCGCCTTCGCGATCGCGATCCACAACATTCCAGAAGGCATCGCGATCGCGGTGCCGGTGTACTTCGCCACCAACAACAAGCTCTACGCCTTCCTCGCCTGCCTGCTGTCGGGCCTGGCCGAACCGCTGGGGGCGCTGATCGGCTACGCGCTGCTGCGCCCGTTCCTGTCCGAACCGGTGTTCGGCGTGGTCTTCGGCCTGATCGCCGGTGTCATGGTGTTCCTCGCCCTCGACGAACTGCTGCCGGCGGCCAAGCGCTACGCCAAGGGCCACGAGACGGTCTACGGCCTGGTCAGCGGCATGGCTGCGCTGGCGATCAGCCTGGTGCTGTTCAAGTGGTGAGTCCGCCCCGCGCCTGGCGCGACTGAACAGCGCAAACAGAAACGGCCCGCTTGTGCGGGCCGTTCCGTATGTCGCATCCGAGCCGACGATCAGGCCGCGAACAACGCCTTCATCTTCTTCAGCGCGTTGGCTTCAACCTGGCGGATGCGCTCGGCGGACACGCCGTACTCGTCGGCGAGTTCCTGCAGCGTCACCTTGTGCTCGTCGTCGAGCCAGCGGCGGCTGATGATGTCGCGCGAGCGGGCATCCAGCGTGGCCATACCTTCGCGCAGCAGGTCGAGCTTGCTGCCCTCGCTGTCGCGACGCTCGTAGGCCTGCGCCGGATCTTCATCCTGCGCGACGAGATAGGCGACCGGCGCCGGCGGCGCGTTGTCGTCGTCCTCGCCTGCGGGCGCGTCGAAACCGATATCGCGACCGGACAGGCGCGACTCCATCTCGAGCACTTCGCGCTCGGACACGTTGAGATCGGCAGCGACCGCACGGACCTCGCTCGCATTGAGCCAGCCCAGACGCTTCTTGCTCTTGCGCAGGTTGAAGAACAGCTTGCGCTGCGCCTTGGTCGTGGCGACCTTCACGATGCGCCAGTTCTTCAGGATGAACTCGTGCATCTCGGCACGGATCCAGTGCACGGCGAAGCTCACCAGGCGCACGCCCACGTCGGGGTCGAAGCGCTTGACCGCCTTCATCAGGCCGATATTGCCTTCCTGGATCAGATCGCCCAGCGGCAGGCCGTAGCCGTTGTAACCGCGGGCCACGTGCACGACGAAGCGCAGGTGCGAATGCACCAGCTCGCGTGCGGCGTCGAGATCGTCGTCGTCGCGGTAGCGCTGCGCCAGCGCCTGCTCATCTTCGACCGACAGCACCGGAATCTGGTGCACGGCGCCGATGTAGGCATCGAGCGAACCCAGCGGGTTGAGGGTCGGGAGGCTGTTGGCAACCAGGGCGTGGGACATGGTCTGCGTGCTCATGGGGGGGGATGTTAGCAGTCGATACCTCTGACTGCTAAGACGCACAGAAGTTCCCGAATGTTCCATTCACAGAATGACGGAGGGAATTTCGTTGACTTCTACTCGCTTCCGGGATTGTCGCTGACCCCGGCCGTCACTGCGCATCCTGAGCGCAAGTCTGCGGATGCGCCCGCCAACCGCGCATGAAAGCTGCCGCATTCAGGTCCAGTCAGCGGCGCAACGGATCGTCTCGCGGGCAACGTCGAGCTCGGGCGTTTCGACGACGATCCGGGTCCGGCGATCCAAGGTGCAGGCCAGCCCGAGTTCCAGCAGCGCAGCATGGGCCGCCCGCAGCCCGGCGCTTGTGGCCGCGTCGAGCAACCCTTCGGCACCTGCCGCTTCCAGCAACAGCGGCGTGGCCCGCGGGGCGAGCAATGCGGGCCGCGTCGCCGCCTCGCGCAGCACCAGCCACTGCAACAGGAATTCGAGATCGACCAGGCCACCCGCGCCCTGCTTGAGATCGAAACGATCGCCGACGCTGCGGTCCAGCTCGGCGCGCATGCGCCGTCGCATCGACAGCACGTCGTCGTGCAACTTCGCCGGATCGCGCGGCGTCGCCAGAATGTCGCGACGCACGTCCTCGAACGCCGCGGCCATGGCGTCATGCCCGGCCACGAAGCGCGCGCGCACCAGTGCCTGGTGTTCCCAGGTCCATGCCCGCTCGCGCTGGTACTCGGCATAGCTGGCCAACGACGAGACCAGCAGCCCCTTGCCGCCGTCCGGGCGCAGGCGCACGTCGACGTCGTAGAGACGGCCGCCGCCGGTCACGGTGCCCAGCAGCGCGACGATCTTCTGCCCCAGCCGCGCCGCCCAGCGTTGTGCATCGAGCGGGCGCGCGCCGGTGGATTGCGCATCGGCAGGCGCGTCGTAAAGAAACACCAGGTCGAGATCTGAACCGAAGCCGAGTTCCTCTCCGCCGAGACTGCCGTAGCCGATCACCGCGAAACGCGCATCGGGCAACGCACCGTGGGTAGCCTCGAGATCGCGCATCGCCAGCGCGAGCACGGTATCGACCACCGCATCGGCCAGCCACGCGAGCTGACGCGTCGCGTCCTGTCCGGACTGCTGCCCGTCGAGCGTGGCGAGCGCGATGCGGAAACTCAGCTGCTGGCGGGTCTCGTTGAGATCCAGCAGACCCGCTTCCAGGTCGGGCTGCTGCAAGGCGCGCGCACACGCGGCAGCCATGTCGCCGCGCTGCGGCAACCCGCCCTCGATGCGCGTATCGAGCAACTCGTCGAGCAGCAGCGGATGCGCGGCGAGACGTTCGGCGAGAAAGGCGCTGCGCGTGACCACGTCCACCAGACGCGCGAGCGCAGCCGGGCGTTCGTCGAGCAGGGCCAGGTAACTCGCACGCCGCAGGATGTTGTGCAGCAGCGCGAGCAGCCGGCGCATTGCCTGCAGCGGTCGATCGGCCGGTGCCGACGCCTGCAGCAGGACCGGCATCAGCCGGTCGAGGCGCGCGCGCGCATTGTCGGACAGATCACGCACGCTGGGCGAGCGCGCGAAATCACGCAAGGCGCCATCGACATCCGCGCTGTCGGAGAAGCCGGCCGCCTCGAGTACCGCGCGATCGCCACCCTCAGGCAGGCCGCGCCAATAGCCGGCCACATCATCGTCAGCGTCGGCGGTTCGCTGCTGGCTGCGCACGGCGAACAGCGCATCGAACTCCCGCGCAACCGCGGCACGCTGATCACGCAGCGCCGATCCGAGCGATGCCCAGTCGGAATACCCGAGTCCGCGCGCGATGCGCAGGCGATCGAGCGGATCGGCGGGCAGCACATGCGTCTGCGCATCACGCAGCATCTGCAGCCGGTTCTCGAGCCGGCGCAGGAAGCGATAGGCCCGCTGCAACAACGCCAGCGTGTCGGCATCGATCTGCCCATGCAGGTGCAACGCATCGAGCGCAGGCAGCAGACGCCGGTCGCGCAATGCCGGCTCGCGCCCACCCCGGATCAGCTGCAGCGCCTGCGCGAGGAATTCGACCTCGCGAATGCCGCCGTCACCGCGCTTGATGTCGTCCGACAGTTCCTTGCGCGCGACCTCGGCCGCGATCATCGCCTTCATCTGCCGCAGGCCGTCGAGCGCGCCGTAATCGAGATAGCGGCGATAGATGAAAGGCCGCAGCTGGGTCAGGAACCGCTCGCCGGCTTCGACGTCGCCGGCCACCGGGCGCGCCTTCTGCCAGGCGTAACGCTCCCAGTCGCGGCCTTCGTGCTGGAAGTACTGCTCCATCGCCGCGAAGCTCAATGCGATGCGTCCGGCGCTGCCGAACGGGCGCAGACGCAGATCGACGCGGTGACTGAAACCGTCGGCGGTGTTCTCGTCGAGCAGCCTGGCGAGCTGCTGACCCAGCCGGGTGAAGTAGTCCTCGGCCGCGAGCGCACGCGCCCCATCGCTCTCGCCTGCCGTCGCGAAGCCGTAGATCAGATCGATATCGGAACTGAAATTGAGTTCGCCGCCGCCCAGCTTGCCCAGGCCGAACACGACCAGTCGCACGACGGTGCTGTCGGCATCGCGCACGCGGCCATAGCGCTGCGCGAACTCGGCTTCGAGCGCATCGAGCGCGAGCATCAGACAGGTTTCCGCAAGCGCCGTGCTGCCAGCCAGCGTGGCGTCGACGTCATCCAGACCGTGCACGTCACGCCAGACCAGCCGCGCCGAACACGCGGTGCGATATCGGCGCAGCAACGCCGGCCATTCGCTCCGGTTTCCGGCGTCGAGTGCGGGTGGCGCGATGCCGTGCTGCGCGTCGTCTTCCAGGAGTTGCGCGAGCACGTCCGGCTGGCGCTGCAGCACGTCGAGCGCGAAATCACTGGCGAGCGCGACCGGGCGGATGCGAGTGAGTGCATCGGCATCGCCGCGGATGGTGTCCGGCAGCCGCGCGATCAGGCGGTCGAGCTGGGCGTCAAGTTCGGGCGGCAACGGGGCGTCAGGCATCGGTCGATTGTCGCATCGCGATGCAAGGAAGCGGCCCGCGGGAGCGCGCCTACGCGCGAGTGGCGTTTCCCGGCGCCCCCTTCGCGCGCAAGCGCGCTCCTACGAGAATCACGAAACATCAGGCAAAAAAAAGCCCGCGACCGGTAAACCGGTTGCGGGCCTTGCTCCCTCCCCCACGTCGGGTGCAGGGCGATAGTGAAAGAGTCGTTACCGCTTTGCACGCTGCATTGCAAAACGATACCGGCGGGTTCAAAAAATCGCCCGGAGCGATTTTTTGACGTCGCGAAGCGACGGCCCAGCGGGTGGCTGCCATGGAGGGCGGCCACAAAACCCCCTCGCCTGTTCAGGGTCTTGGGCCGCGCCGCAGGTCGCGCAGGATCTCGCGCGCGGCGTTGCGCCCGGGCAGGCCGGTGACGCCACCACCGGGGTGCGAGCCGGCGCCGCACAGGTACAAGCCACCCAGCGCACCGCGATAGTTGCCCTGCCCGAGAAAGGGCCGCGCGCTGAACAACTGGTCCGGACCCAGCGCGCCGTGGAAGATGTCGCCGCCGATGAGGCCCAGCCGCCGTTCGAGATCGAGCGGCGTCAGGGCGTCATAGCCGAGCACGCTGCGCGCGAAATTCGGCGCCTGCGCATCCACAGTGTCGATCATCAGTTGCGCGACCGTGGCGCGGTGCGCGTCCCAGCCGCCGTCGGCCTCTTCGATCACCGGATTGACGTGCTGGCAGAACAGGCTGGCGACGTGCTGGCCGGGCGGCGCGAGGCTGTCGTCGAGTGTCGACGAGATCACCAGTTCCACGACCGGCGCGCGCGCCCAGCCGGGATTGTGTTCGCGCGATTTCGCATCGAAGTACGCGCGCTCGAAATAGCCGAGCGAATCGCCGATCAGAATGCCGCTCTGATGGTGCGGCTGCAGCGTGGTACCAGGCGCGGCGCGGAAATCCGGCAGTTCCGACAGCGCGACATTCATGCGGAACGTGCCGGAGCCGCAGCGGTAGCGGCGGATGCGCGCGGCAGTGTCGTCGTCGAGATGTTCGGGCGCGACCAGGCGCGTGTAGAGCAGCTTCGGATTGAGATTCGACGCGACCACGCCCGCGCGCAGGGTGCGCCCGTCGGCGAGTGCGACACCGACCGCGCGACCGTCCTCGACCAGCACCCGCGCGACCTCCGCACCGGTGTCGATCACCACGCCACGCGCGCGGCATTCAGTCGCGATCGCATCACTGATCGCGCCCATGCCACCGATCGCGTGGCCCCAGACGCCGCTCTTGCCGTTGACCTCGCCGAACACGTGGTGCAGGAGCACGTAGGCCGAGCCCGGCGTGTAGGGACTGGCGAAATTGCCGACGATCGAATCCCAGCCCAGCGCGGCCTTCAGCGGTTCGTATTCGAACCAGTCGTCGAGCAGTTCGCCGGCGGATTTCGAGAACAGATCGAGCAGATCGCGGCGGCCGCGCATGTCCAGCGATTTCAGCTGTTTCGCGACGGTCAGCGAATTGAGCCAGTCGGCGAGCACGAAGCGGTCGCTGACGTTGGGCGGCGTCGCATGCATCAACGCGCGCAGCACGACGACCACGCGATCGAGCATCGCGTAGTACTCGGGCAGACGCGCCGCATCGCGTGGCGACCAGCGTGCGAGTTCGGCGGCGCCGTCCGGGCCGCCGAGACGGAATGCACGGCCGTCAGACAATGGCAGGAAATTCGAGTACGGCCGCTCCACCACGCGCAGGCCGTGCTGCGTCAGCCGCAGGTCGGCGATGACTTGCGGATTGAGCAGGCTGACGGTGTAGCTCGCCAGCGAGTTGCGGAAGCCGGGGTGGAATTCTTCGGTGACGGCGGCGCCACCGACGACGCGGCGGCGCTCCAGCACGCGCACGCGCAAGCCCGCGCCGGCCAGATACGCCGCGCAGACCAGTCCGTTGTGGCCGCCGCCGACGACCAGCACATCGCAGTCGTCGCGGCGGCCGCTCATGCGTGCCGGGCCAGCGTGGACTGCACGAGATCGGCCAGTGTCGACGCCGCCTGCGGGCGACCGAGCGCCGCCGAGGCACGCGCGGCGTCGGGCAACACGGTCGGGGACGCGAACGCATCGGCGAGCAGCGTCGACAGATGTGCGGGCGTGAGTTCGGGTTCGGGCACGCACCAGCCGATACCAGCCGCGGCCAGCGTCTCGGCATTGCGGCGCTGTTCGTCGCGCGAGCCGCCGGCGGGAATCGGCACCAGCACTGCGGGACGGCCGACGGTCAGCAGATCCGCGGCCGTGGTCGCGCCGGCGCGGGTGATCACCAGGTGCGTATCGCGCAGACGCGCGCCCATATCCTCAAAGAATGGGGCCACGGTCGCGTCGATGCCGGCCTCGCGCAGCGTGCGTTCGATCTGGTCGGTCGCATCGCCCTTGTACTGCAGCGAGACCTGCAGGCGCTGCCGGATCGACTCGGGCAACTGCAACAGCGCCGGTGGCACGACCTCGCCGAACACGCGTGCGCTCTGGCTGCCGCCGACGACGAGCAGACGCAAGGGCGACGTCGCGTCGAGCAAGGGATAGTCACCGCGCGCATCGAGGATCGCCTGACGCACCGGATTGCCGGTGTCGACGATGCGCGCGGCGTCGAAGCCGTCGAGACCCGCAGTGGCCGGGAACGACGTCGCCACGCCGTCGGCGAAGCGCAGCAGCTTGCGGTTGGCCATGCTCAGACGCGCGCCCTGCTCGTGCAGCAGCAGCGGCAGCGCGCGGCTTTTGGCCGCCAGCGCCGGCGCGAAGCTCGGATAACCGCCGAAACCGACCAGCAGGCGCACGTCGCGACGGCGCATGTCGGCGCGGGCCTGCGCCGTCGCACGCAGGATCGTCAGGCCGGCGGCCAGCTTGCCCGACAGTCCGCCTTCGAGGCTGCGCGCCGGCAGCACCACATGATCGAGCCCCGCCAGCGCCTGCGTGTACGCGGCGCCGCGGCGCTCGGTGTAGATCACCACCGGATGTCCGCGGCGCTGCAGCTCGCGCGCCAGCGCCTCGGCCGGGAACAGATGCCCGCCGGTGCCGCCGGCGGCGCAGGCGATGGTGGGACGGGGCGAGGACGACGGATGCGACATGGGACGGCGTGTTCCGGCAGGGCGCCCGACTATAGCCACTGCGGCTGGGCGGGGCATCTTGCACAGGAGCGATAATGCGGGGGTTTTCCACCGCCCCCATCGCCATGTCCGAAGACCGCATCCGCCACCAGGCGCTCCGCGAACGCATCGTCACCGCAGAACAGGCCGCCACCCTGATCCTCCCGGGCCACACCGTCGCCATGAGTGGATTCACCGGCTCGGGCTACCCCAAGTCCGTTCCGCTGGCGCTGGCGGCGCGCATCGAGGCCGCGCACGCGGCTGGCGAGGCGTTCCAGATCCGCCTGCTGACCGGCGCCTCGACCGCGCCCGAACTCGACGGCGCATTGGCCAAGGTCGACGGGATCGCGCTGCGCCTGCCGTTCCAGAGCGACCCGGACACCCGCCGGCGCATCAACGATGGCTCGCTGGCCTATATCGACGCGCATCTGAGCCATGTCGCGCAGCATGCGTGGTTCGGCTTCTACGGCGACATCGACGTGGCCGTGGTCGAGGCGGTGGCGATCCGCGAGGATGGCGGCATCGTGCCGTCCACCTCGGTCGGCAACAGCAAGACCTGGCTGGATCTGGCCAAGCGGGTGATTGTGGAAGTCAACGACTGGCAGCCTGCCGGGCTCGAGGGCATGCACGACATCTACTACGGCACAGCCCTGCCCCCGCAGCGGCGCCCGATTCCGCTCGAGCACCCCGACGACCGCATCGGCGATACCGCATTGCGAGTGGACCCGGACAAGATCGTCGCGGTGGTGCGCACGCAGGCACCTGACCGCAACAGTCCCTTCAGCCCCGCCGATGCGACCAGCGAGCACATCGCTGCGCACCTGATCGAATTCCTGCAGCACGAAGTGGCCAAGGGCCGGCTGCCGGCCAACCTGCTGCCGCTGCAGTCGGGCGTGGGCAATATCCCCAATGCGGTGCTGGCCGGGTTGGCGCGCAGCGGATTCCGCGACCTCACCGCGTTTACCGAGGTCATCCAGGATGGCATGCTGGATCTGCTGCGCAGCGGCGTACTGCGCAGCGCCTCGTGCACGGGGTTTGCGATGAGTCCCGATGCGAACGCCGCGTTCAAGGAGGAGATCGACTTCTTCCGCGGGAAGATCCTGCTACGCACGCAAGAGATCTCCAACCACCCCGAACTGGTGCGGCGCCTGGGCTGCATCGGCATGAACGGCATGGTGGAAGTGGACCTGTACGGCAACATCAATTCGACCCACATCATGGGCAGCCGCATGCAGAACGGCATCGGCGGCTCGGGCGACTTCGCCCGCAACGGCTTCCTGTCGATCTTCATGAGTCCGAGCACGGCCAAGGGCGGCAGCATTTCGGCGATCGTGCCGATGGTCAGCCATGTCGACCACACCGAACACGATGTCTCGATCGTGGTCACCGAATACGGCTTGGCCGACCTGCGCGGGCTCTCACCCAAGCAGCGCGCGCGCGTGCTGATCGACCACTGCGCGCATCCGGACTATCGCGATGCGCTGCAGGATTACTTCGCCCGCGCCCTGCACGACAGCTACGGCAAACACACCCCGCACCTGCTGCCCGAAGCGCTGTCCTGGCACCAGCGCTGGCTCGACACCGGCGACATGCGCGCCGCCCCGGTTACAGCGCCCGGGTCATGAAGGTGCTGAAGGGATCGGCGACGTAATCGCCGAAGGGTCCGCAGGGCGCGAACCCGTGCTGCGCGTACAACGCATGCGCCGGTGCGAATGCGGCCGTGCTGCCGGTCTCCAGGCTCAGCCGTCGCCAGCCCTGCGCGCGGGCCGTCGCCATCAGGTGCGCGAGCATCGCGGCGGCCACGCCCTGGCGCAGGTGCGCGGCATCGGTGCGCATCGATTTGAGTTCCCCGTGCCCGTCGCCGAGATCCTTCAACGCGCCGCAGCCGGCGAGCGCATCGCCGCGCCAGGCGCCCCAGAACGACACGCCCGGCGCGCGCAGGCCGGACAGATCGAGCGCGTGGATGCTTTCGGGCGGCGATTGCAGCGCCATCGCGTCGAGATGGGCCTGCAGCAACGCGATGACGCGTGGATCGTCGAGACCGCCGGCGCGGATCTCCAGCGTCAGCTCGGGCGCCTGCAGCCAGGCCAGCTTGCGTGCCCGCGGCTGGCGCTTGAGCTGCCATTCGGCGCGCGAGGCGCTGGCGCGATCGGGATAGCCGCGACTGGCGAGGATGCGTACCGGCGGGTTGCCGCGCGTGTACTTCGCGCCGCGTCCTGCCGCGTGGGCCTTGAACCGCGCGTCGAGATCATTGGTGATGCCGGCGTACCAGCTGCCGTTGCGGCATTCGAGCAGGTACAGGTGCCAGGGCGACGGTGCGGTCATCGCACCGATTATCCATACGCGCGCGGCGCTGTCAGCGGTCGAGGCGATCGAAGGAAAACAGGGCCGCCAGTGGATGCTTGCGGCGCTCGATCAGCGCCCGCAGCAGGCCCGCACCGAGCATCGAATAGGTGATGCCGTTGCCGCCGTAGGCCATCGCGAAATGCACGCGCTTGCCGGTCGCGGCATGCGGGCCGAAGAACGGCAGACCGTCGTCGGTTTCGGCGAAGGTGCCGGCCCAGGAGAACGTGGGCGTCAGGTCGAGATCCGGGCGGATCTTCGCGATCTGTTTCATCAGCACGCGCGCCTTCTTCTCGACCCGCGCGTCGCGCCGCACGGGCACGTCGACATCGTCGTCCTCGCCTCCGATCAGCAGGCGCCGGTCGCCGGTGGTGCGCATGTAGAGATAGGGCCGCGCGGTTTCCCAGACCAGGGTGTGGGTCAGCGGACCGAGCTGGGCTTCTTCGATGGGATCGGTGACGAAGGCATAGCTGCTGCGGTTGCGCGCGACCTGCCTGGGCAGCCAGTGCTGGCTGGCATAGCCCGCGGCGATCACAACGTGACGGGCACGGATGCGCGCACCGTTGTCGGTCGTGGCGACGACATCGCGCGGCCGCGCGTCCAGGCGCAGGATCGCGGTGCGGTCGAACACCTGCGCACCGCGTTTCACCAGCCGCGCGAGCAGGCGCGACGCGAATCGGTAGGGATCGACCTGCGCGGCCTGCCGGCTGCGCAGCGCTGCCGGCGCATCGATCATGTACTCGGCTTTCAGCGGTTCCGCTTCCAGATACTCGATGTCGAAGCCGTGGCGCCGACGCGCCTCGTATTCCTCGCGCAGGCTGGCGACATCGCGCTTGCGGCTGGCGTAGTACAGGCTGTCGGCGCGTTCGAAATCCACATCGCGCAGGCCGCGCGCGACCTCGCCCAGCATGTCGATCGATTCGCCGCAGGCGCGATACGCCAGCGCGGCATCGTCCTCGCCGTAGCGCCTGGCCAGATCCACCAGATGGGTGTCGATCTCGTACTGCAGCAGCGCAGTGCTCGCGGCCGTGCTGCCCCAGGCGATGTCGCGCTGCTCGACGACGATGACCGTGTGCCCGTGGGCAGCGAGTTCGTCGGCGATCAGCGCGCCGGTGATGCCGCCGCCGACGACCAGCACGTCGCACGCCACATCGGCCTCGAGCCGCGGGAACGCGTGCATCAGACCGTTGCGCACGGCCCAGAAGGGGTAACCGCTCTTGAGATCCATGCGCGCGCATCGGGTGGGAGGTGCGACAGCCTAGGCACGCGCGCGTGAATGCGTCGATGACGGCCTCCGACGACAGCCGCGGCCAGCGACCGCTAGACTGCGCGCCCCTGCCGACCCGTGCTGCGATGTCCGTCGTGCCCGCCCCCGCCTCCACCGCCCTGCCGTCCACGGAGTGGGACGTCATCGTGCTCGGCGCGGGTGCGGCCGGCCTGATGGCGGCGATCGCGGCCGGCCAGCGCGGCCGGCGCGTGCTGGTGCTCGACCACGCGAACAAGGTCGGCAAGAAGATCCTGATGTCGGGCGGCGGCCACTGCAATTTCACCAACACCGGCACCACGCCGGCGCAGTACCTGTCGAACAACCCGCACTTCTGCAAGTCGGCGCTGGCGCGCTACACGCCGCAGGATTTCATCGAGCTGGTCGACCGCCACGGCATCGCCTGGCACGAGAAGGAACTGGGCCAGCTGTTCTGCGATGGATCCTCGAAACAGATCGTGCAGTTGCTGCTCGACGAGGCCGATGCCGTCGGCGTGCAGGTGCGCACGCATTGCACGGTGCAGTTGCCGCGACGCGTCGACGACGGCTACGTGATCGACATCGCGGCCGGTCGACTGCGCTGCGCCTCGCTGATCGTTGCCACCGGCGGTCTGTCGATCCCGAGCATGGGCGCGACCGGATTCGGCTACGACTTGGCGCGTGCCTTCGGCCACACGCTGGTGCCGACGCGCGCCGGCCTGGTGCCGCTGACGCTCAGCGGCAAGCACCAGGAACGGCTGGATGAGCTGTCCGGCGTCGCGCTGGATGTCGAAGCCGGCTGCAACGGCGCGTTCTTCCGCAACCGCATGCTGGTCACGCACCGCGGCATCAGCGGCCCGGCCATTCTGCAGATCTCGTCCTACTGGCAGCCCGGCGACGATCTGCGCCTGGACCTGCTGCCCGGCCGCGATGCGCTGGCGTGGCTGCAGATGCAGCAGGCCGAACGCCCCGGCACTGAACTCAAGAACGTGCTGGCCGAACTGATGCCGCGCCGCTTCGCCCAGCGCCTGTGCGAGATCTGGCTGCCGAACCGGCCGATGAAACAGTTCACGCCCCCGCAGCTGCAGGACACCGCCGCGTTGCTGCAGGCCTGGCCGCTGGTCGCCAGCGGCACCGAGGGCTACCGCACCGCCGAAGTCACCCTGGGCGGTGTGGATACCGGCGGCGTGTCGTCGCGGACGATGGAATCGCAGCACACGCCCGGGCTGTACTTCATCGGCGAAGTGCTCGACGTCACCGGTTGGCTCGGTGGCTACAACTTCCAGTGGGCGTGGGCCTCGGGCATGGCGGCCGGCAGCGCGGCCTAGTTTTCTTGCAGGCTCAAGCCGCCTGCGAATCCGCCCGCGCGCGGCGCGTCCGCACCGCATCGGCCAGACGGTCGAGCGTGCGAACCGTGGTGTCCCAGTCGATGCAGCCATCGGTGATGCTCTGCCCGTAGACCAGCGGCGTGCCCGGCACCAGTACCTGCTTGCCTTTGACCAGATGGCTTTCGATCATCGCGCCTACGATGCGGCGCTCGCCGCCTTCGAGCTGACGCGCGATGTCGTCGATGACCTTCGGCTGGTTGTCGGGATTCTTGCTGCTGTTGGCGTGGCTGGCGTCGATCATCAGCGCCGCGCGTTGGCCCTGCGCCTGCAGCACGCGCGACGCCGCCTCGACGTGCGCCGCATCGTAGTTCGGCGCCGCGCCGCCGCGCAGGATCACGTGGCAATCCGGATTGCCGGATGTCGAGGCCACCGCGCAGCGCCCGTCCTTGCCGACGGCGAGGAAATGATGCGGATGCGAGGCCGCGCCGACCGCATCCACCGCGATGCGCACGTCGCCACCGGTGCCGTTCTTGAAGCCGACCGGACACGACAGGCCCGATGCCATCTCGCGATGCACCTGGCTCTCGGTCGTGCGCGCGCCGATCGCGCCCCAGGCGACCAGATCGGCGAGGTATTGCGGGCTGATGATGTCGAGAAATTCCACGCCGGCCGGCAGGCCCAGCGCATTGATCTCGCGCAGCAGGCCGCGCGCCAGACGCAGGCCCTTGTCGATGTGGAAGCTGCCGTCGAGATCGGGATCGTTGATCAGGCCCTTCCAGCCGATCGTCGTACGCGGCTTCTCGAAGTACACGCGCATCACCAGCTCCAGCGCATCGTCGTGCGTGTCGCGCAGCGCGCGCAGGCGGTGTGCGTACTCCATCGCCGCAACGGGGTCGTGGATCGAGCAGGGGCCGACGACGACGATCAGACGGTCGTCCTCGCCATGCAGGATCGCGTGGCAGACGGCACGGGCGTCGGCGACGGTCGTCGACATCGCGTCGCTGCAGGGCAGTTCGGCGAGCAGCGTGGCGGGCGGAGTCAGCGGTTGCAGGTCGCGGATGCGGAGGTCGTCGGTGTGCGGGGGCATGTTCGATCTCGGAAACGGAAAGGCTGGAAACGAAAAAAGCCGCCAGGGTCTCTGGCGGCTTCCGGGAAGTCGTGCGACCTGGTGTCAGGGCGCGCGCGGACCGTCCGCCGCCTGTGGCGTCGGAAACGCATACCAATAGAAAAAGCGGGCGGGGCGCGAGGTCATGGTGCCATTGATAACACGGCCATCCGCGCGGTGCGACGGTTGCAGTCGCGACCATCGCGGCCCGCCGCCGTCACTCGGGCAGCAGCGGCGGCCGGGATTCGTACCAGTCGCGCGCGCCGGCGATGTGCAGCTTGCGGTCGCCGCCCTGCAGCTCGACGCCCATGCCGAGCACGCCCCAGCGCGCGTACATATCCCCGTTCGGCGTGCCGTCGGCGATCCGCAACCGCGCCTGCATGCCGATGCGGTCATTGCTGGCCTGCACACGATCGAACACCAGCTCGTTGCCGCGCAGGCGCAGGTCGCCGGTCGCATGCGCTTCGCCGGAATCGATCAGGTTGCCGATCCAGCGCGGGAACACGCTGCGCTCGGCGAACAGCCCCAGCAGCACGCTGACATCACGCATGTCCACGCGACCGCGGCCGCTGACTTCGAAGGGTTCGCGCCAGTCCAGCGTGCCGTTTTCCAGTGCAAGCTTTGCCCACCACGGCGCATCGTCGCCACCGGCGCCGTCGAGACGCACACCGTCGAGACGCAGCGCCATCGCATCGATCCTGTAACGCCGTCCGACACGCTGCATGCGCGACAGACGGCTGTCGAGTTCGACATTGCCCGACAGCTGCGACGGTCCCAGCGCGACGCGCACATCCTGCCCGCGCACGCGCATGCGCCCGCCGATCATCTCGCCGCCGTTGTCGAGCCGGATGTCGCCGCTGGCATGCCCGCTGCCGCCGACGAGACGCGCACTGTCGCCGGGCAGATAGCGGTTGTAGGTGCGCAGGTCCGGCACCTGCGCATCGTCGAAACGCAGGCGCGCATCGAGACGTTCGTGGAATTCGGCCAGCGCGCCGGTGGAACTCAGATCCAGACGCAGATCGCGACCGCGCAGATCGATCCGGTCCGGCGCCGATTCCGGCGCCAGCGTGAACCGGTCGAGCACGATGCCGATCGTCGTGCGCTGGCCGGCTTCGGGATCGTCGCGCATCCGCATGCGCGCGTGCGCATTGCCACTGAAACGGTTGTCGAGCACGCGTGCGGTCAGCGCTGCATCATCGAGATCGATGCGGCTGCCGGGCTGCAGTTGCCCATCGTGCAGGCGCACGTCGGCGTCGAGATCGGCGCGGCCGTCGAAGGCCAGCCAGTCAACGTCGCGCAGGATCACGTCGATCCAGCGCAGCGGCACCGCCGGCCATTGCGTCTCGACCGTGCCGCCCAGCGCACGCACCGGTCGCAGCCAGTCATCCGGCCCGATGCGGCGATCGGCGACCCGCAAGTCGGCGCGCAGCCACGGCGTGCCCGACGCCGGCGCAGGCACGCGCGCGGCGACGAGGATCGCGTCGGACGCTGTGCGCAAGGCCACGCCCAGCGGATGTCGCAGCGGCGTGCCGTCGACCGCGCTGGAATACACCGGCGCCGACCAGTCGAGCTGGCTGCCCGGCATCAGCACGCCGCGCTCCAGGGTCAGATCGGCGCGCAGGTGGCCGACGAAACCGGCGGTGCCGATCGGCAGGGCATCGTCGTTGCGCGCGACCAGATCGATGCCGGGCGCCGGCCCGTCGACGCGCATGTGCGCATCGAGCAGCACCAGTTTCTCCTCGCCCTGCGCCTGCTCGCGGATGTGCGCGGGCATCACGACCTGGAACTCCAGCAGGCCATCGCGCAGCAGTGGCACGTCGCCGACCTGCAGGGTTGCGTCGGGCATGCGCAGCGTCGAGCGACCCACTTCCATCGCGCCGCCCTGCAGGGTCTTCTCGAACACGAAGCGCGCCTCGCCGTGACCGGTCACGCGCGTGTCGTAGAAATCCAGCCGCAACAGGCTCGGGGTGGTGATCGCGTCGAACCGCATCGTCCACGGCGCCTTGCCGGGCCGCTTGGTGGACGGCAGATCCTGCGGCGCCCGCGCGACGTGTACCGACACGTCATGCGCGCGGATCGTGCCGAACGCCACCTCGCGCCACAACAGCGGCAGCACCTTGATACGCCCGTCCGCACGCGGGCTGGCGATGGTCCAGCGGTTGGTGCGCGCATGCCCGCCCATGACGATGCCGCGCGCATGGATGTGTCCCGGATACAGGCTCATCGCCCAGTCCCAGCGCGCGTGGTAACGCTCGGGCTTGCGGTTGATCACGCCCTCCCCGAACGCGCTGTTGAGGAACACGTTGGCGGCGACCAGGTACAGCAGAGACAGCACGAACAGCGCGACACCTGCGCGACGCAGGCGTGTTCTGTGCGCGCGCAACCAAGTGTCGAGTGGCGATGTCGGCATCGCGACAGCATGCGCGAGCAGCAGTGAGGATGTCCTGCACGCCCCGATGCGATGCGCCGCACAATGCAGATGTGTGCCGGCCCCGCAACAAAAAACCCCGCCTCGCGGCGGGGTTTTTCGTGGAACGGTGCAGCGGTTGGGGCTGGATCAGAAATCCATGCCGCCCATGCCGCCCATGCCACCGCCCGGCGGCATCGCCGGCTCTTCCTTCTTCGGCAGCTCGGCGACCATCGCTTCGGTCGTGATCATCAGGCCGGCGATCGAGGCCGCGTTCTGCAGCGCCGAACGGGTGACCTTGGTCGGGTCCAGGATGCCGAACGCGATCATGTCGCCGTATTCGCCGGTCGCGGCGTTGTAGCCGTAGTTGCCCGAACCGTCCTTGACGGCGTTGAGCACGACGCTCGGCTCTTCACCGCAGTTGGTGACGATCTCGCGCAGCGGGGCTTCCATCGCGCGCAGGGCGATCTGGATGCCGTGGTTCTGGTCTTCGTTCGCGCCCTTGATCTGGCCGATGGCCTGCAGCGCACGCACCAGGGCCACGCCGCCGCCCGGGACCACGCCTTCCTCGACCGCTGCGCGCGTGGCGTGCAGGGCGTCTTCGACGCGGGCCTTCTTTTCCTTCATCTCGATCTCGGTCGACGCACCGACCTTGATCACCGCCACGCCGCCGGCCAGCTTGGCCACGCGCTCCTGCAGCTTCTCGCGGTCGTAGTCCGACGAGGTCTCTTCGATCTGCGCCTTGATCTGCTTGATGCGGGCTTCGATGCCACCGGTCTCGCCGGCGCCGTCGATGATCGTGGTGTTTTCCTTGGAGACCTGGATCTTCTTGGCGCGGCCGAGGTCGGCGATGGTCGCCTTCTCGAGCGACAGACCCACTTCCTCGGAGATCACGGTGCCGCCGGTCAGGGTGGCCATGTCCTCGAGCATCGCCTTGCGACGGTCGCCGAAGCCCGGTGCCTTGACGGCGCAGACCTTGACGATGCCGCGGATGGTGTTGACGACGAGGGTCGCCAGGGCTTCGCCTTCGACTTCCTCGGCGACGATCAGCAGCGGCTTGCCGGCCTTGGCCACGCCTTCGAGCACGGGCAGCAGGTCACGGACGTTCGAGATCTTCTTGTCGTACAGCAGGATGAAGGGATCATCCAGCTCAGCCGACATCGACTGCTGGTTGTTGACGAAGTACGGCGACAGGTAGCCACGGTCGAACTGCATGCCCTCGACGACGTCGAGTTCGTTGTCCAGGCCCGAGCCTTCTTCAACGGTGATCACGCCTTCCTTGCCGACCTTCTTCATCGCGTCGGCGATGATGTTGCCGATCGACTCGTCGGAGTTGGCCGAGATGGTGCCGACCTGGGCGATCGCCTTGTCGTCCGCCGTCGGCTTGGACAGGTTCTTCAGCTCGACGACGGCGGCCTTGACGGCCTGGTCGATGCCGCGCTTGAGGTCCATCGGGTTCATGCCGGCGGCGACCGCCTTCGAACCTTCGCGGATGAACGCCTGGGCCAGCACGGTCGCGGTGGTGGTGCCGTCACCGGCGTTGTCGGAGGTCTTGGACGCGACTTCCTTCACCATCTGCGCGCCCATGTTCTCGAACTTGTCGGCGAGTTCGATTTCCTTGGCGACGGACACGCCGTCCTTGGTGATCGTCGGCGCGCCGAAGCTCTTCTCGAGCACGACGTTGCGGCCCTTCGGACCCAGGGTCGCCTTGACGGCGTTGGCGAGCACGTTCACGCCACGCACCATCTTGGAGCGCGCGTCTTCGCCGAAGCGGATTTCCTTTGCAGCCATTGCGGTATTACCTCAGAAGTGGATTCGGGTGGAGTAGCGGGACAGGCCCGCCGGAGTCGATCGCAGGATCGCGCGGACGCAGTTGCGTCCGCCGCGGATCAGCCGACGATCGCCAGGACGTCGTCTTCCTTGATGATCTTGAACTCGACGCCTTCGGCCTTGTAGGCACTGCCGGCGTACTGGCCGTAGATCACGATGTCGCCGACCTTGACCTTCAGCGCGCGCACGCTGCCGTTGTCCAGGGCCTTGCCTTCGCCGACGGCGACGACTTCACCCTTGGTGGGCTTTTCCTTGGCGTTGTCCGGAATCAGGATGCCGCCGGCGCTCTTCTCTTCGGCCTCGACAGGCTTGACCACGATGCGGTCGTACAGCGGCTTCAGGTTGCTCATTACAGCCTCGCTAAGTAATTGATTGGAAAGAAATCGTTCGCCAATTCTAGCACTCGCACATGACGACTGCCAGAAACCTCGGCGCACGCACCCGGCACGACCGGGACGGATCGGGAGATGGGCGCGGACGTTGCGATTGCAAGGGCCGGCCACGAACTAACTTTTTCGGTACCGGATTCACTTCCCGCCCATCACTGCGTGGAAACCTGGTCACCCCGGGCGGGAAGTGAACCCGGTACCCCGCGCGGTCTCACAGCGAGCGAGCGTCAGCGGAAGCGCCAGGTCGCCATCAGCATCGTCTCGCCGTCGTTGGGCTGCTTGATGCTGGCGTTGGAGATGTGTCGGGCCAGCAGCGAGAAACGCTGCCAGCGCCAGCCGACCGTGCTGACGAACTGCGGATTGCCGGACAGCGCGCTGGTGCGCCCGGCCTGTACACCCACGCCGAAACCGGCGACGAATCCGTTGTCGCGCTCATAGCGCGCGCCGCCATGGAACACGCCGGCATCCTCGGACAGGTCGAACCGGGTGTTGTCGCGGCCACGCACGTAGACCGCGCCCACGTCCCAGCGCAGCACGCCGTGCTCGGTGCGTCGCCACTCAGGCAACCAGGCGATGCTGGCAACGAGCGTGGTCTCGTTCTCACGGGTCGCGGACGCGCCGAGACCGATATCGACGGGGGCGCCCTGGGCGGCGGCGGGAAGCGCGGTGCAGGCGAGCACGGCGGCGGCAAGACGGGAGATGATCGGACGCATAGAACTCGGTGGGAATCGCGGCGCGATTCTGCTGGTCATTGGGGAGATCAGTAATTATACCGGCCAGTTCAGTAATGCGGGCGCCATCTTTCTCCCGCTGGCGGGATGCTGCGTCCGTCCGAAGGCGCGTCAGCGTCGCCGCGGACGCGTGCAGGCGCTGTGGAGGCAACCGGCGGTATTGTGAGGCGATGGACGCCCTGGTCTGTTCCAGCACCTGCCCGGACACCTCGACCGCCGAACACATCGCACGGGTTCTGGTCGAGGACCGGCTCGCCGCCTGCGTGAACCTGCTGCCGGGCGTGCGCTCGGTGTACCGCTGGGAGGGCGAAGTGGCCGTCGACGACGAAGTGCTGCTGATGATCAAGACCACGCAGGACCGGTTGCCGGCGCTACGCGACCGCCTGGTCGCACTGCATCCCTATGACGTGCCGGAACTGGTCGCGGTGACCGTGGCCGACGGACTGCCGGCCTACCTGCGCTGGATCGCCGACGCGACCGCGCAGCGGTGAGGCGCGGCCGCTGAACCGCCGTTCGGCATCGGCCACGACGGCCTGCGATACTGGCCCGATGCGTGCGCCTTCCTTCGATTCGACGACCGGCCGCGAGCGCCGGCACCTCCCGTTCGCCCGTGCGAGCCACTGGCTGCTGGCCTGCCTGCTGCTGTGCGCCGGCCTGCCCGCCTGGGCACAGGGCATCGGCTTCGACGATGTGCTGCCGGTGGACGAGGCGCTCGAGGTCTCGGCCGAGGCGGTGGCGCCGGACCGGATCGAGATCCGCTGGGCGATCGCCGACGGCTACTACCTGTATCGCCACCGCATGGGTGCGCGGGTCGAACACGGCTTCAAGTCCAATCCGCTGCAGTTGCCCGACGGGCGGCGGCATACCGACGAGTTCTTCGGCGAGGTGGAAACCTATCGCGACCGCGTGACCGCGGTGCTGACCGGCGCACCGGCCGACGGTATCGACACCGTGCAGGTCGAAGTGAAGTACCAGGGCTGCGCGGATGCCGGCATCTGCTACCCGCCGCAGACGCGCGTGCTGCAGGTCGCGTTGCCGCGCGATGCTGCGGAAGTGCCGCTCGCAGCGACCACGCACGACGCGGGCTTCGCCGCATTCGGCCAGGCACTCGGCGGCAACAGCGCCGGCCGCGCACCGACGCTCGCCGGCGCCAACGATGCCCTGCCGCCGGAGCGCGCGTTCGCGTTCGAGGCGATCGCGGGCGACGGCGATACGATCCTGCTGCGCTTCACCCCCGCCAAGGGCTATTACCTCTATCGCGACCGCAACCGCTTTGAGATCCGCGGCGCCGACGGCATCCGCGCCGGCGCACCGCGTTGGCCCAGGGGGCAGTCGCATCACGATGCGCATTTCGGTGACGTCACCGTCTATTTCGACCAGGTCGATGTGCCGCTGCCGCTGGTGCGCACGACGGCCGAGGCTGCGGAAGTCGATGTGGTCGCAACGTTCCAGGGCTGTCAGGACGAAGGCATCTGCTATCCGCCGATGACCCGCACCGTGCGTGTGGCGCTGCCGGCGGGGCGCGTGCAGACGGTCGCCGAAGCCGCGGCTGCGTTGGCGGGTTCTGCATCGACCGGGAACGCCGCTGCGACAGACACGACCGTCGACGGGAACGACGCCGCTGTGCCTGAAAGCCCGTCGCCCGTCGCGACCGGCGCCATCGATGCGTCTCCCGCGCCGACGCCTGATGCCGACGCACCCGACGCCAGCGCCGACAATGCCGCGCGCACCCGTCCGCCCGGCGCCACGTCGATCGGACTGTTCGCCGCGCTGGGTCTCGCCCTGCTCGGCGGCCTGCTGCTGAACCTGATGCCCTGCGTGCTGCCGATCCTGTCGCTGAAGGTGCTGGGCATCGCGAAAAGTGGCGGCAGCCGCGCGGCCGCGCGCGCGCATGCGCTCTGGTACACGGCCGGCGTGCTGGTGGCGTTCGCGCTGGTCGGCCTGCTGGTGATCGGCTTGCGCGCCGCCGGCCAGGCGATGGGCTGGGGCTTCCAGTTGCAGCAGCCGTGGTTCGTCGCCGCGCTGGCCTATCTGATGTTCGCGGTGGGTTTGAGCCTGTCAGGTGTCTTCAGCCTCGGCGGCCGCATCGGCAATGTCGGCCAGGCCCTGGCCGGGCGCACCGGGCCGGTCGGCGACTTCTTCACCGGCGTGCTGGCCTGCGTGGTCGCGAGCCCCTGCATCGCGCCGTTCATGGGCGGCGCGCTGGCCTACGCGTTCACCGCATCGACGCCGATGGCGCTGGCGGTGTTCCTGATGCTGGGCCTCGGACTGGCACTGCCGTTCCTGCTGATCGGCCTGGTCCCGGTGCTGGCCGACCGTCTGCCGAAGCCCGGTGCGTGGATGGAAACGCTGAAGCAGGTACTGGCGTTCCCGATGTATCTGACCGCGCTGTGGCTGGCCTGGGTGCTCGGCAAGCAGCGCGGGGTGGATGCAATGGCGCTGCTGGTCGCCGGCATGACCGTGCTGGCGCTGGCGCTGTGGTGGTTCGAGCGGCGCCGCTGGACCGGCCATGCGCTGCATCGCGGACTCGCGCTGTTGCTTGTGCTGGTCGCTCTGCTGCCGGTGATCGCGGTCGGCCGGCTCACGGCGCCGGCGACTGCAACCGCCGCGACCAGCGAAAGCAGCACGCATGTCGCCTACTCCGCCGAACGCTTGGCCGCCCTGCGCGCCGCCGGCACGCCGGTGTTTGTCAACATGACCGCCGACTGGTGCGTGACCTGCAAGGCCAACGAGCGCCGGGTGCTGTCGGGCGCCACGTTCAAGACGGCGATGGCCGATGCCGGCGCGACCTATATGGTCGGCGACTGGACCAATGTGGACCCCGGGATCGGCGCCTTCCTCGAAGCGCACGGCGCGGTCGGCGTGCCGCTGTATGTGGTGTATCCGGCCGGCGGCGGTGACGGCGCGGTGCTGCCGGCCCTGCTCAGCGATGCGATCGTCGTCGAAGCGCTCGCACGCGCGGGATCGGCGCAATGAAGGTCGGTCCGCTGACCGTCGTTGCGATCGCGGTCGTCGCCGGCGGCCTCGGCGTGCTCGCCAGCCTGTTCGTCGGCGGCCCCGGCCCGCTGCTCGGCACCGAGACCGGGCAACGCCTGTACGCCGACACCCTCAGCGCGACTGCGCCTGCGCCGCCCGAAGGCGTGACCGTTGCACGCCGGGGCGACCTCATCGCGCCGTTCGAAGTCGCCGGCCTCGACGGCCCAATGCTTCAAATGCCCGCCGCCTATGCCGGCCGCCCGGTGCTGGTGAATCTGTGGGCCAGCTGGTGCGGCCCCTGCATCGAGGAAATGCCCGAACTCGACCGCTTCGCCCGCGAACAGGGCGACAACGGTGTGCAGGTGCTCGGAATCGCTCTCGACGATGCGGATGCCGTGCGCGCGTTCCTGGAGCGGATTCCGGTGGCCTATACCATCGCCTTCGACGCGCCCGGTCCGGCCGATGCCGGCGTGCGCCTCGGTAATCCGCGCGGCGTGCTGCCCTACACCGTGCTGCTGTCGCCGGACGGGCGGTTGCTCAAGCAACGGATCGGTCCGTTCGCCCACGGCGAGATCGACGGCTGGGTCGCACCCTGACCGCAGAAATTCAAACGGACGTTTAAAATCGTCAAACGTCTGCGAACTGGACACCATCGGGGACATCCCGCAGACTTCGCGCACCCGCCGCACCCCGTCCCCGATGGCCTCGATTCTCGTCCTGCACGGCCCCAACCTCAACCTGCTCGGCACCCGCGAGCCGGAGGTCTACGGGCACGCGACGCTGGCCGACATCGACGCCGCGCTGCGGACCACCGCGCAGGCCGCCGGCCACACGCTGGAGAGCCTGCAGTCGAACGCCGAGCATGTGCTGGTCGACCGGGTACAGGCCGCCCGCAGCGACGGCACCGCGCTGATCCTGCTCAACCCGGCCGCGTTCACCCACACCTCGGTGGCCCTGCGCGACGCGCTGGCCGCGGTCGCCCTGCCGTTCTTTGAAATCCACCTGTCGAACCCGCACCGCCGCGAGCCGTTCCGCCACACCAGCTATTTCAGCGACCTCGCCATCGGCGTGGTCTGCGGTTTCGGCGCCGACAGCTACCGCTACGCGCTCGACGCCGCGATCGCCCGGCTGCGCGCCGGCTGACCGCAGACCCGAATCCATCCCGTTCCGTATTCGCGCAGCTGCGCGACCCACGCAAAGAGAGAGGCCCGCATGGACCTGAGAAAGATCAAGAAGCTCATCGACCTGCTCGAAGAGTCCAACCTGACCGAGATCGAGATCAAGGAAGGCGAAGAGTCGGTGCGCCTGTCGCGCAATTCGGGCAACGCCGCGCCGATGATGTACGCCCCCGCGCCGGCCGCGGCCGCCCCGCGCGCCGCCGAGCCGGTGATGCCGATGAGCTCCCCGGTCGATGCCGCCACCGGCGGCACGCCGAAGACCGCAGGTGACGAACTGCCACCCGGCCAGGTCGCCAAGTCGCCGATGGTCGGTACCTATTACGCATCTCCGGCTCCGGACAAGCCCTCGTTCGTCTCGGTCGGCCAGCAGGTCAAGGTCGGCGACACGCTGGGCATCATCGAAGCGATGAAGATGTTCAACCCGATCGAGGCCGAGACCGCCGGCACCGTCGTCGCGATCCTGGTCGAGAGCGGCCAGCCGGTCGAATTCGACCAGCCGCTGTTCGTGATCGGCTGAGGTCGCCGCGATGCTGGAGAAAGTGGTCATTGCCAACCGCGGTGAGATCGCGCTGCGCATCCTGCGCGCGTGTCACACCCTCGGCATCCGCACGGTCGCGGTGCATTCCACCGTCGACCGCAACCTCAAGCACGTCGCCATGGCCGACGAGTCGGTGTGCATCGGACCGCCGCCTTCGGGCCAGAGCTATCTCGACATGCCGGCGATCATCGCCGCGGCCGAAGTCACCGACGCCCAGGCGATCCACCCCGGCTACGGCTTCCTCAGCGAGAACGCCGACTTCGCCGAGCGCGTCGAACAGTCGGGCTTCATCTTCATCGGGCCGAAGGCCGAGACCATCCGCCTGATGGGCGACAAGGTCGAGGCGATCCGCGCGATGAAGGACGCCGGCGTGCCCTGCGTGCCCGGTTCAGGCGGCCCGCTCGGTGACGACGCGGCGACCAACGTCAAGATCGCCCGCGAGATCGGCTACCCGGTCATCGTCAAGGCGGCCGGCGGCGGTGGCGGACGCGGCATGCGCGTGGTCCATACCGAAGCGGCGCTGGTCAACGCGATCGCCACGACCAAACAGGAAGCCAAGGCCGCGTTCTCCAACGACATGGTCTACATGGAGAAGTTCCTCGAGAACCCGCGCCATGTGGAAATCCAGGTCCTCGCCGATGGCCAGGGCAACGCGATCCATCTGGGCGAGCGCGACTGCTCGATGCAGCGTCGCCACCAGAAGGTCGTCGAGGAAGCGCCGGCACCGGGCATCACCCCCGAGGCACGCGCGGAGATCGGCAAGGTCTGCGTGGATGCCTGCATCCGCATCGGCTACCGCGGCGCCGGCACGTTCGAGTTCCTCTACGAGAACGGCCGCTTCTACTTCATCGAGATGAACACCCGCATCCAGGTGGAGCATCCGGTGACCGAACTGGTCACCGGCATCGACCTGATCCGCGAGCAGCTGATGATCGCCTCAGGCCACAAGCTGTCGATCAGGCAGGACGACATCGTGTTGAACGGCCATGCGATCGAGTGCCGCATCAACGCCGAGGATCCGGAAACCTTCCTGCCCTCTCCCGGCGCGATCCGTCACTTCCACGCACCGGGCGGGCCGGGCGTGCGGGTCGACACGCACGTCTACGAAGGCTATGCGGTGCCGCCGAACTACGACTCGATGATCGGCAAGCTGATCGTGCACGGCCCGGATCGCGAAACCGCGATCGCGCGCATGCGCGTGGCGCTGTCGGAAATGGTCGTCGACGGCATCAAGACCAACATCCCGCTGCAGCAGCGGATCATGCGCGACCAGGGCTTCGCGGCCGGTGGACAGAACATCCACTACCTGGAAAAGCGCCTCGCCGAACGCAAGAACAAGACCTTGGCGATCGGCTGAGTCCGGTTCCGGGCGTCGCATTCGCGGCGCCCGGAGGCTTCAGCCTTCGCGATCGGGCAACGCGCGGCGCAAGGCCGCATCCAGACGGATCGGCCGCGCCCAGTGGTCGAAACTCGACACCAGACCGAGTCGCACGCGCGCAAATGCCTCCGTGCCGCGGCCCGCCTCCAGCCGTTCCAGCACGTCGCTCCAGCCGCCATCCGGATCGAGTCGCCATTCGCCGACGATCTCGCGACAGGTCCGCCCCAGCGCACGCGCCGTTGCACAGGCCAGGTAGACATCCGCCGGGCGCGCGCCGGCGTCCAGCAGTTCGGTCACGAACACCCGTGGTGCGCCCTGGTAGCGGACCAGCTCGTCGACGAACGCGCCACGATAGCGGCCGGCATAGGTATTGATGTCGGCCAGCCAGGTATCGAGCCACTCGTCGCCGCTTGCCGCCGACCAGACCGCGACCGCCGGTTCCGACGTCGGCGCATCGCCTGCGTCCTGCGCCATCGCCGGCATGGCGATGCCGGTCAACAGCAAGGCGATCAGGACGGAACGGATTCGCATCGGAAGGGCTCCTCGACTGGCCGGACGATCGCAGCACGTCCGTTGTCCGGCATAGGTACCGCCACGCGCCGGGGCGGCCTCGACGTGTCTGCGACACGCGGTGAATGACCATACCCCACACCCGCAATTCAAGGACAGCCGCCATGGTCACGCCCCGCCCGCAACAACGCTCGACACGTCTGTGGCGCTGGGGCATCGGCATCGGCGTGGTGGTCGTGCTGCTCGGCGCCTGGTGGCTGGCACTGGACCGCTTCGCCGTACGGATCGGGCTGGACGCCGAAAGCACCATGCGCGAACTGCCGCGCAACGAAGACAACCGCCTGCGGGCGGATTGAACGGGACTCGATCAGGAAGCGTCGGCAAGCCGGCGCAGGCGCTCAGCGCGCCGCGATGACCAGTGTGTCCGGGCGTCCGCCCTGCTGCCACCAGTCCCCCGTGCCTGTCACGCGCAGCGCAATGGCCCCCTTGCGCATCGCCAACGCATTGCCGACCTGGCCGTTGGCGACATAGGCGCCGATCACGTCACGCGGATCCTCCACACCGCTGAAGCTGGCCGCGCCTGCATCGATCCGCAGCGTATCGCCGCCCTGCGCCTTGACGCTGACCCGGACCGGCAATGTGCGCCCGTCGGCGCAACGCAGCTCGCCACTGCCACGCGCACTGCGGTGATGCATCGACCAGTTGCCGGCGGTAAATGCCAGTTCGCAGGTCATCGGCTCGGACGCGATGCCGCTCGCAGGCACGCCCGCGAACAGCACGCACGCGGACAGGACCGCAGCGAGCGGATGGAGGTTTCGGCGGGTGCGGAGAGGGCAGCGCATGGGCCAACGCTAGCAGAAGGTCCGGACAGACACACGCCGCAGTGGGTGACTGCGGCGTGGCGGATTGCTGAATGCGAAAGCGCACCGCGAAGCGGCGCCGGGCTCAGCGCCAGCGACGATCGCGTGACCGGTCCTGGCGCGGATCGTAGTACTGCACGGTGCAACGGCCACGACGGTCACAGGTCTCGCGACGCACCTGCTGCTGGTTGCGCCAGCCGTGCGCCGGCGCGTGGCGCGGTGGCCCGTTGCGGTAGTGGCGCGCGTTGTAACGCTGGTCGTAGCGCGGCGCATTGCGGTAGTACACCGGCCGACCGCGGTTGTCGTAGGACACACGCAACCGGTTGTTGTAGTCGCCGCGGTAGTACGGCTGGTTGCCGCGCAGCACCACATCGGCGACATCCACGATGACCTGCACCAGGTCGTCGTTGGACTGGGCGTGCGCCGGCATCGGCGCGAGTGCGGCAGCCGACAGGCCCGCAGCGAGCAGGCCGGGCGCGAGCCATCGGGTCAGGGCGTGGGTCATCATCGCGTCTCTCCAGTGGGCCGCCACCGCAGCGGCCGTGGATCCAACATGGCGTCCGGGGAATGAACAGGCATGCAATTTCGCGGCCTGCGGACCCGGAAACGCGGGCGCGTAAAGAGACGGTTCAAACTGTAAACGCTTCCCGACGATGGAAGCGTTTACGCCGCGATTGCGCGGCCTTGCCGATCAATCTGCGCGCGAGGCCGACGCGCGCGCGGCGAGCGTCGCGACCGCATCCGGCAACGCCTCCGGCTCGGCGACCACGCACATCCGCGCGTCCAGTTCCGCGTCGATCTTCGCCTCGGTTTCGTGCGCCCAGGTGGTGCGATACGGCATGTGCACGCCCCATCCGCCGAGCGCGAGCACCGGCGCGATGTCCGAGCGCAGCGAGTTGCCGATCATCAGGAATTGCCCCGCCTCGATGTCGAACTCGGTCAGCAGGCGCGCGTAGGTCGGTGGATCCTTCTCGCTGACGATCTCGATGCGCCGGAACAGATCCGACAGGCCCGAGTCGCGCACCTTGGCTTCCTGGTGGAACAGGTCGCCCTTGGTGATCAGCACCACCTCGAAGTCCGCGGCGACGGCTTCGACCGCCTGGCGGATGCCGGGCAGCAGTTCCACCGGATGCCGCAACAGCCCCTTGGCCATCTCCACGATGCGATGCAGGTCGAGTGCGGCGATGCGCCCGCCGGTGATCTGCGTCGCCGATTCGATCATCGACAGCGTCATGCCTTTCACGCCGTAGCCGAACACCGCGATGTTGGCGGTCTCCACCGCATACAGCGCATCGAGCACCCGCACATCGGCAAGGTCCACATAGCGGCCGACGATGCGCTCGAACTCGGCCTGCGCGTCGTCGAAATAATCCTGGCTGCGCCAGAGGGTGTCGTCGGCATCGAAGCCGATCATGCGGATTCCGGTCATGCGCCAATTATGCGCCGCACAGGTGACGCATCGCCCACACAGGGACACAAAAAAGGGCGGCCCGAAGGCCGCCCCATGGCGCGTGATCACGTCACATCGATCACGTCATTCGCGTGCCGGAATCATTCCTCGGCAGCGCCCGCACCTGCGGCCTGACGGTTCACGAAATCGCGATACTCCTCCGGCGTGATGAAGCCATCACCGTCGGCATCGACTTCACTGAAGACCTGGGCGAGACCTTCGAGGCCCGCGGCTTCAGCCTGGCTCAACTTGCCGTCACCATCGGCATCGAGATCCGCCCAGGTCACCTGGCCCTGCTGTGCCTGCGGCGCTTCGGCCGTCGCGTCCTGCGCGTAACTCTGCGTGGTGGTCGCTGCATCGGTGGTCGGTGGCGCCTGCGTGTCCGAAGCGGTCGGATCCTGCGCGAACGCCATCGGCATGGCCAGGGCAACACCCAGGGCGATCATCGCGGTCAGCGGCTTGCGTGCATTCTTCATGAGCGTCTTCTCCGTATTTCAGAACTCGGGTTTGTTGCGCGGGCTGGTGATTCGTCCTCGTCGTGGATACCGCACGGGGCCTACCTTGCAGGCATGCGAATGAACGGGTCGGACGACACGAACGCCATCGTTTACGAATGCTTAACCACAGCCCAGGCAGCAGCCTTTAGCGCCTTCGTTTGCGGCGCGTGAAAGCAGACGTGCGAAGCCCGCCACGGTGGTGTTGCCAGGATCGACGCATCTGCGTCGCACGGTCGGCACTGCGCGCCACAATTGCTGAATCGAACACAACGTTCACGAACCGCCATGCCACCCGGTCTCGGTCGGTGCGCCTGGGGCGGTATGCGACACTCGGGTCACCCCTGATTGCGCTCTGGAGATACGCATGACACGCACGCGACCCTTCGTCCTGACCACCCTCGCCGCCTCGCTGTTGTGGCTGTCGGGCTGCGACGGCAACGCCGCCAACGGCGGCGCAGTCCAGGACACGGCCGCACCGCAAGCCGAGGCCACTGCAGCGCCCGCCGCAGACGCGATCGAAGGCCTGCCGTTCGCGAGCACCGAGGTTGCGTCGTTCAACGAGCCATGGGCGCTGGCATTCCTGCCCGACGGCAGTCTGCTGGTCACCGAAAAATCCGGCGTGCTCAAGCACGTCACCCTGCCCGGCGGCGAAGCGCGCGAAATCTCCGGCGTGCCCGAGGTCGGCTACGGCGGCCAGGGCGGCTTCGGTGACGTGATGCCGCATCCGCAGTTCGCCGACAACGGTCTCGTGTACTTCAGCTATGCCGAAGACGGTGACGGCGGCCGCGGCGCCGCGGTGGCACGCGCGCGCCTGGATGTCGACGCCGGTGCACTGCAGGACGTCGAAGTGATCTGGCGCCAGGTGCCGAAGGTCAGCGGCAACGGCCACTACGCGCACCGCATCAAGTTCGGTCCGGACGACATGTTGTGGATCTCGTCCGGCGACCGGCAGAAGTTCGACCCGGCCCAGGACATGACCTCGAACATGGGCAAGATGCTGCGGCTCAACGATGACGGCAGCGTACCGGCGGACAATCCCTTCGCCGACCAGGGCGAGATCGCCTCGCAGGTGTGGGCGCTGGGCCTGCGCAATCCGCTGGGCATCGCGTTCGACGGTGAGGGCAAGCTGTGGGAGATCGAGATGGGCCCCGCCGGTGGCGACGAACTCAATCTGATCGAGCGCGGTGGCAACTACGGCTATCCGATCGTCTCCAACGGCAATCACTACGACGGCCGCCCGATTCCGGACCACGACACGCGCCCGGAATTCATCAAACCGCTGATCACCTGGACGCCGGTGATCTCGCCGTCGAGCCTGATGGTCTACTCGGGCACGCTGTTTGCGGAGTGGACCGGCAATGCGTTCGCCAGCGGGCTTTCGGGCCAGACCCTGGTGCGGATCGAACTCGACGGCACCACGGCGCGTGAGGCCGAGCGCTTCGCGATGGGCGCACGCATCCGCGGCGTCACCCAGGGGCCGGATGGCGCCCTGTGGGTGATCGAGGACGGCAAGGACGGCCGCCTGATCCGCCTGGCGCCGCGCGAGGGCTGATCGCCCAAGCGCCGCATCGAAGGCCGCGGGCAACCGCGGCCTTCGTCGTTCCGGGGTTTCAGATTTCCGGCCGTTCGATCGGATCACCCAGCGCCGCGCGATAGCGCACGTACAGGGCCTGCACCTTGTCGATGTAGGCGCGGGTTTCCGCATACGGCGGCACGCCATCGAACCGCGTCACCGTGCCGATGCCGGCGTTGTAGGCCGCGAGCGCGAGCGTGCGGTCGCCGTTGTAGCGTCGCAGCAGACCACGCAGATGCCGCGCGCCGGCGCGGATCGACTCGGCCGGCGCATCCGGGTCCTCGACGCCGTAATCGGCGATCACGTCGGGCATCAACTGCATCACCCCGCGCGCGCCTTTTGGCGAGAGCGCCGTGGCATCGAAGCCGCTTTCCGCATGGGCGATCGCACGCAACCAGGCTTCGTCGAGACCGTAGGTCTTCGCGTTCGCCACGAACAGCGCCGAATGCGGCTTGAGTTGCGGCGCGCCGACATTGCCCAGGCCTTCGTGCGCGGGTTCGCCGGGCGGGGTCTGCGCGGTGAAGCGCAGGTACTCGCGCGACCCCGGCAACCGGCGCGTGCCGTACACCAGGACGCCATCCTGCTCGCGTTCGTACAGCACGCCGCTGAAGACACCCATCGCGCCCCACAGGTTCGGCGTCTGCACCGCGTCGTCGGCGATCTCGCGCGCTTCGCATCTGGAACCCGGCTCGGGCGCGGTCGACAGGCTCACCGTGCCGCCCTTGACGCAACGCCACACGGTGCGCGCCTCGACCGGTGCGGCGGCCACGAGCGCTGCCGCGACCACGATGGCCTGCCACCGGTGCGACATGGGCTGGAGTTGGGGCATGACGGCACCGGAGGTGGGTCGCGGCTGTATACGCCGCGTGGCGTGCACGTTGTGTCGGAACGCGTGTGCGGCCATGATCGTCGCCCGCCGAACGAGCCTCCCCCGATGCCGCACTGGTCGTCGCTGATCCGGGAAATCCCGGACTTTCCCAAACCCGGCATCGTGTTCAAGGACATCACGCCGGTCCTCGCCGATGCACGCGGCTTCGCCGATGCGATCGACGCGATGGCCGCGCCCTGGCGCGATGCGGTGCCCGATGCCTTCATCGGCATCGAATCGCGCGGCTTCATCTTCGCCGCTGCGCTCGCGCATGCCTTGGGCGCGGGTTTCGTGCCGGTGCGCAAGCCCGGCAAACTGCCGGCGCGCACGCTGGCCCACGACTATGCGCTCGAATACGGCAGTGATCGGCTGGAGATGCACGCCGACGCCTTGCCGCCCGGCGCGCGCGTGGTGCTGGTCGACGACGTGCTCGCCACCGGCGGCACGCTGCGCGCCGCGTTGTCGCTCGCACGCCAGCAGGGCGCAACCGTCGTCGGCGCCGCAGTGCTCGTCGAACTGCCCGAACTCGATGGCCGCGCCCGCTGGGATCTCGACGCACCGCTGCACGTTGCACTGCAGGACTGAACCATCCCCGGTGCGATGCGCGGCCGCGTGCCGTCATCGCGCAGGCACACCACCGGCACGACCATCCCGCTGCCGTGCCGGCATGTTCCGTCAGGGCGTTGCGGGCGTTGCGGGCGGTGCGCCACGCTTGGCCTGCTCCAGCAGATCCGCAAAGCGCGCCTGCCGCAACTGGTCACCGAGCGTCGTGCACTGCGGGCCGACCGGCCGTGATGCGAGCTGGGTACGCATGGTGCCGGCCACCTGGTCGAACTGCGCATCGACGGCCTGCACCGTCGCGGCGAATTCGGGCGAATCAGGGTTGCTGTCCTTCGCGGCGATGTAGTCGGGATTGTTGAGGCGGAACTGGGTCACGCCGGTATCAAGGGCCTGCGCGCCGGCCGGATCCGCGGCGCAGAACTCGCGGAACACCTCGATCTGGCGATCGAAAACATGCGCGCCCATGTAGGCGGCCTGCGCCTCGGTGGGCGGCGCCTGGGCGAAGGCGGGCGCGCCGACGGCGGCGAGGAACAGTGCGAGGCTGGCGGTGCGCAGGATCTGCATGACGGACTCCGGAACGGATCGGGGGAAGCGCGGACGATAGCGCTGCGATGTGAGATTTCCGTCAGTCCTGGTCGACGTCCCCGTCGGGATCGAATCCGTCGCCCGGCTCGTCGGCATCATCCGGCGCCGCGGGTTCGAGCAGGGTGTAATCGTCGACATCGCGGCTGCGGATCCGCCTCGAGACGGGATAGGCCTCGAATTCGGGCTGCGATGTGCCTGCGATCCGCGTGGGATCGGGCGCTGGACCGGACAGCCAGGCGAGGAGCTTCGATGCCGGCAGAAACAGCGGGCCGTCGGGCGACAGCGGCCACGGAATCGCGCTGTTCGGCATGGTCAGCAGGGCGAACGAGGCCAGCGGCGGCAGCGCGCGTTCCCACAGATCCCAGACGCCGGCGGCGAACAGCAGATCGCCGTTGCGCGACTGGATGAAATGCGGCACCGGACGCGCACCGCTGCGGTCCCATTTGTAATAACCGTTCATCGGCACGACGCAACGCCGCGATGCCCACGGCCTGGCATAGATGCGACTCGTCGATGCACGATCGAGGCGCGCAGTGATCGTGCTGTAGGCGGTTTCCGGCAGCTTCGACCACCGCGGCACCAGACCCCAGCGCAGCGTGTCCACAGCCACTTCGCCGTCGTGCATCACCAGCACGAGTGCATCACCGTGGGAGGCGATGTTGTAGCGCGGCGGCGCATCCGACAGCGCGGCCGCGATTCCGGACGACAGGTCGGCGGGCACGGCATCGGCTGCGATGGCCTGCACGAACCTACGCATCGGCGAGCCCTGAAGGGGCGGTGTGTGGCGCGCGATGCGGCATGTGATCAGCCTGCGCCGCCACGCGTGAAGCAGGCGCGCATTTCACGCGTGCATGTCACGGTCACGGCGAAGGTGCTCGCACCACAGGCCACGAGACGACGCCATGCAGATGCCGACTCCTTCACGGCCGCCGACACCGCCCGACGACGTGCCCGGCAGCCTTCCCCATCCGATGCACGACCCGATGCCGGACCAGCCCGTCGATCCGCCATTGCCGACGCCAGGCGATCCAGAGCGGGACCCGCAACCGGTGCAGGATCCACCGGCACCGGATCAGCCGCAGGATCCGCCGCAGCCGCACTGATTGCACGCGTGGATCAGGACAGTACGCGGTGCAGAAACATTGAATTCGCCAAATCGCAGGATCCGAGCCGGAATCCGAACCCGGCGCGGCTGTGAAGCGCGCTTCAGAGCGCCACGGTCGAAACGGCAGTTTCGGCGTTCGACATCTTCGACACGGCGGGCGCGTAGATGCGCTCATGCTCGTAGCTGCCGTCGGCGCCGAACACGCGCACGGTCGCGCCTCGCGCGATGATCAGCGGGTTGGCGGCAAGCATGTCGAATGCGGAGGAATGCGTGGCGTGGTGCGAGGGCGCGGCATCGCCGACAGCGGCGAGTTCCCAGTCCAGGGTGATCGCGTTATGGCGCAACGTGAAACTAAAAGGGGGCATTGCAGAGTGTCCGTCGACCGGCAGAGGCTGCCAGGCAGCCCGTCATCCTCACCCTCGACGCATGACGAACAGGCGAATGCACGGGCCTGGATCCGTCACGCCCGCACCCGCGCGTTTGCATTCACCGGTGCCCCACACGGCCTGCGCGATAAGCCTCACTCCAGCGCTGCCCCATGGTGGAGGTCGTATGAGCGGTGTGCCAGACAGGCTGTTCTCACTCGGCATGCCGTGGTGGGAATTCGTGCTGCGCGCGATCGCGGTGTATGTCGCGGTGCTGGTGTTGATGCGCCTGACCGGCAAGCGCACTGTTGGCCAGTTCACACCGTTCGATCTGCTGGTCATCGTGCTGCTGGGCACCGCAGTGCAGAACTCGTTGATCGGTGAAGACACATCGCTGCTCGGCGGCCTGATCCTCGCCGCCACCCTGCTTGCACTGAACTGGCTCGTCGGCCGGCTGTCGGCGCGCAGCCGACGCTTCGACCGCATCGTGGAAGGCACACCGGTCATCCTCGTGCGCCATGGCCATCTGTTCCGGGAACAGCTCGCTCGCGAAGCGATCAGTGAGCGGGACTTCGCGATCGCACGCCGCGCTGCCGGCTATGCGACGCTCGGTGAAGTCGAGCTCGCTGTACTCGAAACCTCAGGCAAGATCAGCTTCATCGGTGACAGGCGCGCCCAGGCGCAGAACTGAGCCGCGTTCGCGCCCGGCCCACACATCCGCAACCAGGCTGCGTGCATGCGTCCCCTGTCCCGCCGCTTCTATGCCCGCGATGCCCACGTGGTCGCACCCGAGCTCCTCAACAAGGTCCTGGTGACCGCGGACGGCCGACGCGCGCGCATCGTCGAGGTCGAAGCCTACTGCGGCGGTGACGATCCGGCAGCGCACTCGTTTCGTGGGCCCACGCCGCGCAATGCGGTGATGTTCGGCGCACCGGGGCATCTGTACGTCTATTTCATCTACGGCATGCACTGGGCGATCAATGCGGTCTGCGGCAAGCGCTCCGGCCACGGCGTGCTGCTGCGTGCAGCCGAGCCGCTGACGGGTCTGGACACGATGGCCGAGGCGCGACGCACGACCACACCGACATTGCTCGCGTCAGGCCCCGGACGCCTTGCGCAGGCACTGGGCGTCACGCGCGCCGATGCCGGTCTCGACATCACCAGCCGCGCCTCGCGGATCTGGATCGGCGACGACGGCGTGCCATCGCCGGACATGCCATTGGTGACGACCCGGATCGGCATCCGCCGCGCGGTCGACGCGCCCTGGCGTTTCTGTGTCCCGGACAGTCCCCATGTATCGCGTCACCGGGGATTGCCGCCTCCGGCACGCGATTGACTAGCCCAGCGCGCGCAGCGCTTCGGCGATGGCGGCCGTGCCGGTCGGACGCACGACACGCGCGACTTCGACGCCATCGCGCATGACGATGAGCGTGGGCCACAGCTTGACGCCGAAGCTGCGGCCCAGCGGACGCCCCTTGCCGTCCTCGATCTTCAGGTGTTCGACATCGCCGTGGCCTGCTAGCGCGGCGGCGATCGCCGGCTGTGCGGCCTGGCAATACCCACACCAGTCGACACCGAACTCGACCACCAGCGGTCCACGCATCGCATCGACCGCGTCACGCGAGGGCGCCTGCTCGTGGTAACCGCCGGTGCCGGTCATCAGGACAGCGCACGCTGGATGACGTCGAGCGGCGCGTTGGTCAGATCCTTGGCGACATCATCGACCAGGCGCTGCTGGGTTTCCTTGTGCAGCAGTGGGCGCACGCGGCCCAGCGTCTTCGCATCGGCGACCAGCACCAGATGCGCGTAACGGTTCTTCAGCGCGCCCTCGTTGAGACCCTTCGCCAACTGCTTGGCGAACGTCGCTTCATCGAGCTGCGACGCGCTCGATTCCGATGGCATCGAACCCGATGGACCTTCGTCGTCGAGATTCATGCCTTCCAGCAGTGCTTCCTGCTTGAGTTCGAGGCTGCGTTCGTCACCGGTGTTGCTGAACACGCGGGCCGCGCCGCCATTCGCCACCACGATCAGGGCACCACGCGGAATCTTCATCGTCATCTTCGCCTCCACTTGTCGTTGATCTGCACCGGGATACGGCTGCAGCCAGCGTAGGCAGGCAAACGTGAGCGGCGTGACACGGGGGCGTTCGCGATGCCGCACGCCGTTCAGGGCAGGCGCGGCGATGGATCCTGGCGCACGCACCGGCGTGCATGCGCGTCCCGACAGACGCGACCCGGGGCATGTCGACGCGACGTCGCAGGGCTGTTCGAAGTCAGCGCGCCCGGGGCACGCAAAGGCCGGTCAGCGCCAGGGCTGGCGACCCTCGGTCCACGATTCGTTGCGTCCGCGCCCGGGCGGATACGGGCCATACGTGTCGTTGAAGCCCGGGCCGAAACCATCGAAGTAACCCCCGGCGCCGTAACCACCGAAACCGCCATAGCCACCGTAGGGCCCAAAGCCATGGCCGCCGTAGTAGCCGGGACCGTCGAACTGGGCCACGCGCAGGTTGAGTTGCATCGTGTTGATGTTGCCGGCCTCACCCACCCGCTCCTTGCACAGGCTGATGTCGGCGGCGTTGAAGTTGCTGCTGCCGCCGCGCGAGGAATAGCCGATGCCGGTGGTGACGCTGCCGGTGACGGTGCGCTCGCTGCCGTCAGGCCCGGTCGGGCAGCCGCCGCGACGCGCCAGATCGTCGCCGCGGCGGCCGCGATACTCGGGCGTGTCGGTGCGCGGACCGGTGTACTCGCCACCGCCGAACGCCGCTTCGCCGGTGAACATCGGCTGCGACGGCAGGCTCAGGTCCACGCGATCGTCCTGTGCCGCGTGCGCCATGAACGGCGTGGCGAGCAGGGAAATCCACAACACTGAGCTGATCCGCATGGCGAGGCCTGTTCCGGTTTCGTGGGCGGGCACGTCGGCCCGGAGTTCGACGCTAGCACTGCGCGCTTGAATCGGTGCTGGCTGCGTTCAGGCCAATGCAGCCGCATCGACGACGTGGCAGCCGGGGGCGGCCGCCAGCGCACGGTCGACCAGTGCATCTGCGATGCGCACTGCGGGACTGATGCGCCAGCGCTTCGGCAGTACCGGTCCTAGCGCACCCAGCACGACCACAGCTGCGCGTTCCGCCGGCCGTGGCCCGGTGCGATCGCCACCGATCAGGCCCGGGCGCACGAGGGTCAGCGACGGCCAACCTTGCGCCTGCAGCGCGACTTCCAGTTCGCCCTTGACCCGGTTGTAGAAGAACCGCGACTGCGCGTCGGCGCCCATCGCCGAGGTCAGCGCGAAGGCCCGCGCACCATGACGACGCGCGAGCGCGGCCGTGGCCAGCGGGTAGTCGTGGTCGACACGACGGAAGGCATCACGCGAACCGGCCACGCGCATCGTCGTGCCGAGCGTGCAGATCACCGCATCGACCGACCACAGTGCAGCGTCATCGGGCAGCGCATCGAAATCGACGACCGGCACATGCAGGCGTGCATCACGACTCGCCAACGGGCGCCGCACCGGCGCGACCACGCGCGCGACGCGCGTGTCCGCCAGCAGCCTGTCCAGCACATGGCCGCCGACGAGACCCGTGGCACCGACCAGCAACACGCTCGCGCCGTCAGCCGACATGACGCATCCACACGCAGTCGATCGCATCGAGCGCGATGTGCACCAGCAGGCCGATGCCGAACAGGCGCGTGCGCCTGGGCACGGTCAGACCGGCATAGACCGCGATCGCCGGCACGGTGTGCAGCGGATGGAAGCCGATGCTGCAACGCCCCGGTGCGTAGATCGGATCAGCCAGCAGATGATCGATGTCGATGATCCAGCCCAGCATCAGCAGCGCCCAGGCCCGGCCGAAACGCTTGCGCCAGAACAGCCAGGCCAGCAGCGCCGGCACGGCGGCATGCAGCAGGAGATGGAGGATGGCGCGGACACCCATGCAGGCAGGACGGTTCGGCGATGGCTGTACAGCTTAGACCGGCGCGCGACGCCGGTCAGGCGGCAGCATGCGCAGGCCGGCGCATGGAAAGCGAAGCGTGGCCGTTACACTTCCCGACGCTCCCACTCCGGGAGACAGGGTGTTTCCGGCACGGACGATGAAGCGAAGGCGGAGTTGGCGCGCGATGGTCATATCCATCGCACTGGTATGCGTGCTGGCGGCCTGCGGGCAGCTCGGCGCGCCCGTGCCCGTCGTCACCGGCACGCCGGCGCGCGTCTCCGATGCCGAACACCACTGCGTGCACGCGCACCGCCCCGACCGCGAGGTCCTGCGGTTGCCGGCGCCCGATAGTGGCTGGTCGGGACATCCGCAGGCGGTCGTGGTGCTCAATGCGTTGTCGGGCGAGGTCGACATCCGTCACGGCCTGCGCGACCGCTGCGGCACGCTGGCCGACGCACGCACGCTCGATTCGCGTTTCCGCGCCGGCGTGGGCACGGTGCTGGTGCCCGCTGCGGGTGACACCGCACCGATCGAGATCGAGTACGACGCGCACCCGCTGCCGCTCTGGCGACCGATCGTGCAGATCGGCGAGCCCGCACCGGTGCAGCGTGCCGATATCGGCCGCTTCGCGATCCGCATCGCCTCGCTCGCTGTCGTGATGACGCTGGTGATGTCGGCATTGCTGAGTTTCATCGCCACCCGCGAACGCGCGTTCCTGACCTACGCCACCACGGTCGGTGTGTTCGCGATCTGGCTGGCGCTGCTGTCGGGCATGTGGGCGTGGCCGCGGCCGTGGCTGCCGGTCGCCGGCTTCGCGGTCGAAGCCATGGTGGGCCTGGCAGTGGCTCTGGTCGGCTTGACCATGCTCGCGCTGTTGCGCCAGTCGTGGCTGCCCCGTCGCCTGCCCGGGGTCGAGCGCGGCGCACGCTGGGTCGCCTGTGGACTGGTCATCGCCGGATTGTGCGCGCCGCTGCTGCCACCCGCCGCCCTGGCCGCCATGTCGGTCGTGGCCGAAACGGGCTTCTACCTGTTGACACTGGTGTTCGTCGGCGCGGGGATCACGGCCTTCGTCCGACAACGGGGCGGCGTGGCATTGCTGGCCAGCGTGCTGCCGTTCGTGGCGGTCGGCGCGCTGGAAGCGTTCGCGCCGTTCACCCTCGCGCTGTGGAAGGTCGAGGCCTTCATGCTGTCGGGGGGCTGGCTGGCGCTGACCTGCAGCATGGTGCTGACCCTGCGTCTGGGCATATTGCGGCAGCAGCGCGACGAGATGGCGCGACTGGCGCAGACCGATGCGCTGACCGGGCTGCCGAACCGGCGCGCCGCGCTGGCGCAACTCGAACGCAGCGTTGTCGACGCGCGCGCGAGCGGCACCCCGCTGACGATCGCCTTCCTCGATCTCGACCACTTCAAGCGCATCAACGATCTCTACGGTCACGAATGCGGCGACCGCGTGCTCCGGCATGTTGCCCACGCGCTGCGCGGCACGTTCCGCAGCGCCGACCACGTCGCGCGTATGGGCGGCGAGGAGTTTCTGGTGATCATGCCGGGCGCCGATCCCGAGCACGCCCGCACCCGCGTCGATACCTTGCGCGCGATGCTGTCGAACACCGGGGTCGTACTCGATACCCCCGGCATGCAGGTCACGCTGAGCGCCGGCATCAGCGCGTTGCGCGATGACGACGCGGGTGTCGACGCCCTGCTGCAGCGCGCCGACATCACGATGTACGCGGCCAAGCATGCCGGCCGCGACCGGACCGAGCTCGAAGGCCCGCAGGCGACGCTGGTCGACTGACCTGCCTGCTACATGACGTCCTATGTGCGGTATCGCACATGGGTGTTCACCGGACTTCCACTGTCATCATGCGAGCGTCGCGAACCTGAATTCTGCAGCTGGAGTTGTTCGATGACGCATCACAGTCCCGGCGGTCTCATCCTGCTCGTCGAGGACAACCGCAACATTTCCGAACCCGTGGGCGAATTCCTCGAAAGCCGTGGCTTCGAGGTCGACTACGCCGCCGACGGATTCGATGCGGTGAACCTCGCGACCGAGATCGCATTCGATGTCATCGTGCTCGACCTGATGCTGCCGCGACTCGGTGGCCTGGAGGTGTGTCGTCGCCTGCGCACCGAACATCGACAGACCACGCCGATCCTGATGCTGACCGCGCGCGATTCGCTGGAAGACAAGATCGAAGGCCTGGAGGCGGGCGCCGACGACTACCTGACCAAGCCGTTCGACATCAAGGAACTGGAGGCGCGCGTACGCGCGCTGATCCGCCGCGACCGTCGCGAAATCGGCGCCAGCGTGTTGCAGATCGCCGACCTCGTGCTGGACCCGGCGTCACTGCGGGTGCAGCGCGGCGGGCGTGAACTCAACCTCGCACCGATCGCGCTGAAGATCCTGACCATCCTGATGCGCGAAGCGCCGCGGGTGGTGAGCCGCCGTGAGATCGAACAGGAGATCTGGGGCCTGACCCTGCCCGATTCCGACACGCTGCGCAGCCACCTCTACAACCTGCGCAAGGCCGTTGACCGCGACCAGAATGTGCAACTGCTGCACACCATCACCGGCGCGGGCTATCGGGTCGCCGACCCGGACAGGGCCGTCGCCTGATCCGGTCGCGATGCCCCGGTCCATCCGGGGCATCGCAATGTCACGGCCGTAGCGGCCATTGACTCATTCCTCTTCCTCTTCGCTGCCCTGACCGGGCTTCTGATGCTGTGGCGACTGCGGCTGCTCATTGCCCTGCCGACCCGGCTGCGGGTCGCGCTGGTCGGGCGACTGCCCCTGCTGCGGTGGCTTCTGGTTCTGGTTGCTCATGGGATGCTCCAACGGCGGGAGTCGCCGTGGGCCCACAGTCCGCGCGTCGTCGTGAGCCGGCCGGGAAGGTGCGGCATTCATCGCGCGACGACCGGGATCCGTTGCCGGACGTACAGCGAGCTGTCTGCGCGAAGTGCGGGCATCGGGTACGTGAAGCCTCACGCTTCGAAGCTCGCATGATCGATCGCGTCAGGGAATGTCCAACCTCTCGCGCCTGCATGCCGACCGCAGCCGATCAGGCTCGATGCCCGCGCGTCCACCATGCGAACGCCGCACCGCCGCACAGACTGCCCGCAGCCATGACCAAGAGACCGCCGACGCCGCGCGTCGCATCGATCAGCACCGGCATCGGTGCGAATGCGTCGATCGTGCGGATCGCCACGATCACCGCGACGCACGCAGCCAGCGCGTACACGGTCACGCGCGTGCGCGGCCACCAGCGCACCAGCAACGCCGCGACGGGAAACGCCGGCAACCAGGCCGCGAGCACGATGCCGGCGTAGACCGGACCGAAGCCGACCAGATCCTGCAACGTCGTCAGCGCGCGCACCTGCAGCGGCATGTCGATGTCGAGCGCGACCAGCGCCTGCAGGTTGGACTGCGTCTGCACGACGCTCCCCCAGACGGCGGCGAGCAGCAGCGCAGCGGCGAACACGGCGATGCGCCGGCCCCAGCCGACGGCGCGGGTCGAGTGCAGGGTCGTCATCGCGAACGGGCATGCAGCATCATGTCGCGATGATGCCGCAGTCGCGGTGCCGATGTGGAGTCCGCATGCCCGACACGTTGCCGCGCCCTGCCTACCTGCTCGCGTGTTTCGCGATCGCTTTGCTCTCGATGCTGTGCGCCGACGCCACGCTGGCGCAGCCACGCGACTACCGCGTCGACACGGTCGCCAGCGGACTCGAACATCCCTGGTCGCTGGCTTTCCTGCCCGACGGCCGCATGCTGGTGACGGAACGTGCGGGGCGCCTGCGCGTGATCGAGTGCGGACGCGACGGCACGCACACGCTTCGACCCACGGCGGTCGACGGCGTGCCGCAGGTGCTGGCGATGGGACAGGCCGGCCTGTTCGACGTGATGGCCGATCCGGATTTCGCCGCGAACGGCCACATCTACCTCTCGTTCGCGCACGGCACGCCGGATGCGAACCACCTGCGCATCGTGCGCGCGCGTTTCGACGGCACTCGCCTGCACGAGGTCACCCCGATCTTCACCTCGCAGCCGGCCAAGCAGGCCGGCCAGCATTTCGGTGGCCGCATGGCATTGCTCGCCGACGGCACGCTGGTGACCGCGGTCGGCGACGGCAACCTCGAACGCACCGACGCGCAGCGCCTGCACACGCATCTGGGCAAGACGATCCGCGTGCATACCGACGGCCGGGTACCGCGCGACAATCCTTTCGTGGGCCGCGACGGCGCGCTGCCGGAAATCTACAGCCGCGGCCACCGCAATCCGCAGGCGATGGTGCGCGTCGATGACGTGCTGTACTCGAACGAGCACGGCGCCAAGGGCGGCGATGAACTCAATGCGATCACGGCCGGCGCGAACTACGGCTGGCCGATCACCACACACGGCGTCGATTACACCGGCGCGCGGGTCACGCCGTATCGCAGCTGGCCGGGCATCACCGATCCGCTGACGTACTGGACGCCGTCGATCGCGCCATCGGGTATGGCCTGGTACGACGCCGCGCTGTTTCCCGCGTGGCGCGGCAGCCTGTTCGTATCGGCACTGGCCGAACGCAGCGCGCGTCGCGTACCGATGACCGGGGGCCAGCCGGGGCCGCAGGAGATCCTGTTCGCCGAACTCGGCGAGCGGATCCGCGATGTACGCACCGGGCCCGAGGGCGCGCTGTATCTGCTGACCGACAGCAAGGACGGGCGGGTGCTGCGGGTGGTGCCGGCGGAGTGACCCTCCTGCCCCTTCCCCCGCGCGCGGGGGCGGGCTCGCACCGTCGCCCGCGGCACTATTCCGTCGGCGGCGGGCCGACGTGGAAGGGGAGGTTCGCGTAGGCGGCGTGGCCCTGGCCGTCGCGGACTTCGACGAAGAGGCGGTAGGCGCCCGCTCGCCTCGGCGCGGAGAATCGCAGCGTGCCGCTGTCGGCGTCGGCCACGCGCAGCGCGACTTCAGGCGGCAGGGTTTCCGGATCGCCGCCGATCGATGTGGCGCGGCTTTCCCCGCGCACCGTCCAGCGGTAGGTCAGTGGATCGCCGTCGGGATCCGACGCGTCCACCCGTGCGCGTTGTTCCGCATCGGGTGCCAGCACGATGCTGTCGGTGGCGACACGATCGTCGATGCGCAGCGGTGATATCGCCGGCGCGCGGTTCGCGGGCCACGTGCCGGTCCACGCCTTCTGCATCGCGTCCACGCCCGGCGTCGATTCGCCACTCGACAGGAACAGCCCGTACCAGGTCGGCGTGCGCTCCTGCTTCTGGCCCCACAGGAACACGTAGGAGCCGAGCGCCTGCTGCGCATCGGCTTCGATGCCGGCATAACGCGCGGCCAGCAGTTCGGCCTTGCGCGAGGCGTGGTCCTCGACCGCCGCGCCCCATGTGGTCAGCGGGCTTTCCCAATGACCGGTCGGTCCCCATTCGGTGACGACATACGGGCCGGTCCAGCGCGCGGCTTCGAGCTTGCCCGGCAGCTCGCCGATGTCGCCGTACATCTGGATGCCGATCAGATCCAGCGACGGCGCACGCGCACGCAACTCGGCGGCGAGCGTCGCGTCGAAGCCGGCCAGCGGCGTCATCACCGGATGGTTCGGATCTTCGGCCTGGATCGCGCGGGTGATCGACTCGACCACGTCCCAGATCCGCGGATCGCGGGCGGACAGGTTCAGTTCGTTGCCGACCACCCACATCAGCACCGCGGGATGGTCCTTGTAGCTGCGCACCTGTTCGAGGATGCGTGCCTGCTGCGCGGCGACGGCCGTCGCGTCGTCGAGATCGAAGCCGTGGCGTTCCTTGCCGACGTGCAGGCCCATCGCGACCATCAGCCCGTTGCGCTGCGCGCGGTCGAGCATCGCGCGCACCTTCGCCGGATCCGGATCGGTGCTCCAGGTGCGGAACGAGTTCGCGCCGCGCGCGGCCAGCGCGTCCTGGTCGCCGCCGTCCATGCCGGCGCCGCGGATGCGGAACGGCGTGCCGTCGACCTGCAGCTGATGGCCATCCGCTGTCGCGACGATGCGGACGACCGCCGGGCCATCGGCGGCGGCCACGGACAGGCCGCTCACGCACAGCACCAGCAAGGCGACCGCGCGTAGCGCCGGGCGAAGGACAGTTCGTTTCATCGTGGGCTCCAGCGCGCGGACGGGCGGCGTCGATTCAATCGGCGAGGTCGAACAGCATGCGTGCATTGCCGACGCGGATCTTCGTCTTCTCTTCATCGGTCAACGGCAGCCGCTCCAGCGCATCGAGGTTCTGCTGCAGCGTGAACTGCGGAAAGTCCGAGCCGAGCAGCAGGCGGTCGATGCCGACGTTGCGCATCGTCCACACGAACTCCTGTTCCAGCGGCGAACCGGGAATCAGCGTGACGATCGCCGACACGTCGAAATAGATGTTGTCGGCCAGCAGACCGTCGGCAGTCCGTGCCAGCGGCAGCAGATTCCAGAAGCGGAATTCCAGCCCGCCCAGATGGGTGAACACGAAGCGCGTCTTCGGCGCCCGGATCGCCAGGTCGAACAGCTTCTGGTTCTCGCCCGGCGTCACGCTGGCATCGTCGAACAGCACCACCAGGCCCAGCTCACCGGCGCGCTGGCAGGCCGCGATCACGCGCGGATCGGCAGGGTCGAGTTTCTGCGTGTGCGCATGCAGCTTGATCGCACGCATGCCCAGCCCCGCAATGCGTTCGAGTTCGGCAAGCGCCGCATCGCCGTCGTAGGGATGTACGGAGCCGATCGGCACGAAGTCCGCATGCTGCTTCGCCAGCGCCAGCAGCTCGTCGTTCTTCTCGCGCGTGCGATCGAGCTGAGCTTCATAGGCCATGAAGATGCCGCCGAATCCGGCGAGCGCGATGCCGGCCTCCTCGACCTGCCCGCGGTACGACGCGACCGATGCCTCGCCCTTCCAGATGTGGACGTGTACATCGAACACATCGTCGCCTGCGAACGCAGCGGCAGGCAGGGCAAGCAGGCACAGCGCGATCGGCAGACACTTCATTCGCAGGCTCCTCCGGCAGTCGCGCCACTCTAACGGCGGAACCGCGCACGCCCGAGACGCAGCGCAGCATGTGCGCTCACGGTGGATCGAACTGCGGCCGCGTCGGCAGGTTGTGCTCGAGGTCCAGCCACGGCGGGTTTTCGGCGTACATCTCCTGGATCAGCTGCTTGATGATGTCGATGTAGCGCGAGCCGTCGTTCATGCGGTAGTTGAGGATCACCGGCGAGGTCGCGCGTTCGCCTTCGATGAGCCGATAGTGCACGTCCGAGCGCAGCAGACGTGCGGCGCTGGGTACCACGCACACGCCGCTCTCGGCGGCCACCAGGCCGAGCGCGGTCTGCAGCTCGCGCGCTTCGATGATTTCCGCCGGGCGCACGTCGTGGTCACGCAACAGGCCGAGCACCTGGTCGGCGAAGCCGGGGCGCACATCCTTCGGATAGACGATGAGTTGCCGGCCCTCGAGCGCGGCGACCGGCAATGGGCTGCCGTCGTCAGCCAGCGGCGCGCCCGCCGGAATCGCCAGCGCCAGCCGCTCCTCGCGCAGCACGGTGCCGACCACTGACGGGTCGTTGTGGCGGACGCGGCCGAAGCCGACATCGATGCGGCCCGCCTTGAGCGCCTCGATCTGATGGACCGAAGTCAGTTCCAGCAACTGGATGTCGAGCTCGGGCGAGTGCTGGCGCAACTTGCGGACCAGCAGCGGCAAGCCGGCATAGAGCGTGGACGCGACGAAGCCGATGACGAACACGCTGCGTTCGTGCAGGCCGACGCGTCGTGTCGCGACCTGCATCTGTTCGACGCGGCCGAGGATCTGCAGCGCCTGCTCGTGGAACAGACGTCCGGCATCGGTCAACCGCAACGGCCGCGTGCTGCGCGAGATCAATCGCACGCCCAGCTCTTCCTCCAGCAACTGGATCTGCCGGCTCAGCGGCGGCTGGGCGATGTGCAGCACCTCGGCGGCGCGGGTGAAGTTGCGCTCGCGGGCAACGGCGCAGAAGTAGCGGAGCTGGCGCAGGTCCATACTTTGGTCGAATTCCAATCCGGAAAAGTCGATACCTGAACGGTATTGTGCAGTGCAACAATCGTTTTTGATCAACGATTAGCGGTCAATCATACCTTCAGGGTATTCAACGACACCAAATCGGTGTTGGACCTGCTTCCGCGCGGCGGCGCATAACGTGGTCCATGAACGCTGTCGTCGCCCCCCTCCCCCAGTCCACCGCCACCGTCGTCCGCGTCGAGACCGTCATCGTCGATCTGCCGACGATCCGTCCGCACAAGCTGTCGGTCGCGACCATGGACGGCCAGACGCTGATGCTGGTGCGCGTGCATTGCAGTGACGGCGTGGTCGGCATCGGCGAAGGCACCACGATCGGCGGCCTGGCCTACGGCGGCGAAAGCCCCGAGGGCATGAAGCTGTCCATCGATACCTACTTCGCCCCGGTCATGGCCGGCCAGGACGCGACCCGCGTGCAGGCGCTGATGGCGCGCGTGGGCAAGATGGTCAAGGACAACCGCTTCGCCAAGAGCGCGGTCGAGACCGCCCTGCTCGACGCGCACGGCAAGCGCACCGGCCTGTCGGTGTCGGAACTGCTCGGCGGCCGTCGTCGTGACCGCCTGCCGGTCGCCTGGACGCTGGCATCCGGTGATACCGCACGCGACATCGCCGAGGCCGAGCGCGTGCTCGACCTGCGCCGGCACAACGTGTTCAAGCTCAAGATCGGCGCGCGCGACGTGGCCGAGGACATCGCCCACGTCGCCGCGATCAAGCGCGCGCTCGGCGACCGCGGCGCGGTGCGCGTCGACGTCAACATGGCCTGGAACGAGACCCAGGCCGCGCGCGGCATGGCCGCGCTGGCCGATGCCGGCTGCGAACTGGTCGAACAGCCCGTCGCCTCCCCCGCGGCGCTGTCGCGACTGGTGCGCCGTTTCCCGATCGCGCTGATGGCCGACGAGTCGCTGACCGGTCCGGAATCCGCGTTCGCACTCGCGCGCCGGCATGCGGCCGATGTGTTCGCGGTGAAGATCGAACAGAGCGGCGGCCTGTTCGCCGCGCAGCGTGTCGGCGCGATCGCCGACGCCGCCGGCATCGGCCTGTACGGCGGCACGATGCTCGAAGGCGCGGTCGGCACGATCGCCAGCGCGCAGGTGTTCGCCACGTTCCCGGAACTGCAGTGGGGTACCGAACTGTTCGGGCCGCTGCTGCTGACCGAAGAGATTCTCGTCGAGCCGCTGGACTACAGCGACTTCTCCCTCGAAGTGCCGAACGGTCCCGGTCTGGGCATCGCCCTGGACGAGGACCGCGTCGCCTTCTTCGCCCGCGACGGACTGCGCAAGACGATCAGCGTGGCGCGCTGACTTATCCCGGAGACACCCGATGCTGTTCCACGTACGGATGGATGTGCAGTTGCCGGTCGACATGCCGGCCGAGGTCGCGGCCGACATCAAGGCACGCGAGAAAGCGTATTTCCAGCAGTTGCAGCGCGCGGGCAAGTGGCGCCACATCTGGCGCGTGGTCGGCGAGTACGCGAACTACAGCATCTTCGACGTGGCCGACAACATCGAGCTGCACGACACGCTGTCGGCCCTGCCGCTGTTCCCGTACATGCGCATCGCAGTGACGCCGCTGTGCCGGCATCCCTCGTCGATCCACGAGGACGACCGCTAGACCGATCCCTTCGAACCCGTGCGCTCCCCGGGAGGGAACGCGTCCTGGCAGCCAACGCCACCAAGAGGAGACACCCATGAGCATCCGCGTCCACGACCGCCCCGAAGTGCAGCAGTTCCTGCGCACCCTCAGCGGCCTCGAGCAGCCGGGCGGCGACCCGCGCACCAAGCAGATCGTGCACCGCCTGATGTCGGACCTGTTCAAGGCGATCGACGATCTCGACATCACCCCGGACGAGTACTGGGCCGGCATCGCCTGGTTCAATGCGATCGGCGCCGCCGGGCAGGCCGGCCTGATCTCGCCGGGTCTGGGCCTCGACCATTTCCTCGACCTGCGTCTGGACGCCAAGGACGCCGAACTGGGCATCCACAGCGAAACCCCGCGCACCATCGAAGGCCCGCTGTACGTCGCAGGCGCGCCGGTCGAACAGGGCTTCGCCCGCCTCGATGACGGCCGCGATACCGACGGTCACCCGCTGATCATGCACGGCACCGTGTTCGGCGCAGACGGCAAGCCGGTGCCCGGCGCGTCGGTCGAGGTGTGGCATTGCGACACGCGCGGCTTCTATTCGCACTTCGATCCCACGAACGTGCAGGCGCCCTTCAACATGCGCCGCACGATCATCGCCGACGACCTGGGCCGTTACCGCTTCCGTTCCATCGTGCCCAAGGGCTACGGCGTGCCGCCGGGCAGCCCGACCGAGCAGTTGCTGTTCGCGCTCGGCCGCCATGGCCAGCGTCCGGCGCACATCCACTTCTTCGTCGGCGCCGACGACCACCGCAAGCTGACCACGCAGATCAACATTGCCGGCGATCCGCTGGTCAATGACGACTTCGCCTACGCCACCCGCGACGGCCTGGTGCCCGAGATCATCGAGCACGCCGATGCGAACGGTGCGGACGCCGACGGTATCACCGGTGCGCACGCCGAAATCCGCTTCGACTTCCACCTCACCGCGCTGGTCGCGGGCGAGGACAACCAGCTCGTCGATCGTCCGCGCGCCGCGGCCTGACCGCACGCGCGACCGGCGGCGCACCCGCGCCGCCGGCAGGCCTATCCAGGCCGTCACTTCGAATCCACGCCACGCGCCGGCACCACCACCGGGAGACCCGCCATGTCCGCCATCCTCGACAAAGCCACGGAACTCGACCTGCTGCTCGCCAACGCGGTGCAGGACGACAAGGAGGCGGGCGTGTTCCGCTGCCGCCGCGACATCTTCACCAATGCCGACCTGTTCGAGCTGGAGATGAAGCACATCTTCGAGCGCAACTGGGTGTATCTGGCGCACGAGAGCCAGCTGCCGCAGAACAACGACTACTACACCACCTACATCGGCCGTCAGCCGGTGGTGGTGACGCGCGACAAGACCGGCGAGCTGCACGCGGTCATCAACGCCTGCGCGCACAAGGGCGCGATGCTGTGCCGGCGCAAGCACGGCAACAAGGGCAGCTTCACCTGTCCCTTCCACGGCTGGACGTTCTCCAACGCCGGCAAGCTGCTGAAGGTCAAGGACGAGAAGACCACGCAGTATCCCGAATCGTTCAACACCGACGGTTCGCACGACCTCAAGCGCGTCGCGCGCTTCCAGAACTACCGCGGTTTCCTGTTCGGCAGCCTCGATCCCGATGTCGCGCCGCTGGAGGATTTCCTCGGCGAGACGAAGGTGATCATCGACCAGATCGTCGACCAGGCGCCGAACGGCCTGGAAGTGCTGCGCGGCAACTCGTCCTACATCTACGAGGGCAACTGGAAGCTGCAGATGGAGAACGGCTGCGACGGCTACCACGTCAGCTCCGTGCACTGGAACTATCTGGCCACGATGGGCCGCCGCAAGGAAGAAGGCACCAAGGCGGTGGACGCCAACAGCTGGAGCAAGAGCGTCGCCGGCGTGTACGGCTTCGACAACGGCCACATCCTGTTGTGGACCAACACGCGCAATCCGGAAGTGCGCCCGGTCTACAACCAGCGCGAGGAGATCGCCGCGCGCGTGGGCGAAGACCGCGCCGGCTTCATCGTCAACCAGACACGCAACCTGTGCCTGTATCCGAACGTGTTCCTGATGGACCAGTTCTCCACGCAGATCCGCGTGACCCGGCCGATCAGCGTCGACCAGACCGAGATCAGCATCTTCTGCTTCGCGCCCAAGGGCGAGAGCGCCGAGGACCGCACCTTGCGCCTGCGCCAGTACGAGGATTTCTTCAACGTCTCGGGCATGGGCACCGCCGATGACCTGGAGGAGTTCCGCGCCTGCCAGAACGGCTACGCCGGCACCGCCGCGCTGTGGAACGACATGAGCCGCGGCGCGCCGCTGTGGATCGACGGGCCCGACGACAACGCCACGCGCATGGGCATCAAGCCGCTGCTGTCGGGCGAGCGCAGCGAGGACGAAGGCCTGTTCGTGCGCCAGCACGAGTTCTGGGTACACACCATGCGCGAAGCGCTGGCCCGCGAACGCGCGGCGGTGGCGGCATGAGCGCCGACTACGCCCGCATCTGCGCCTTCCTCTACAAGGAGGCGCGCCTGCTCGACGACCGGCAGTGGGACGAGTGGCTCACGCTGTACGCCGAGGACGTCCGCTACTGGATGCCGTCCTGGGACGACGACGACACGATCACCGAAGACCCGCTGTCGGAGATCTCGCTGATCTATTACGGCGACCGTTCGGGCCTGGAAGACCGGGTGTTCCGGATCAAGACCGAGCGTTCCGGCGCTTCCACGCCGGAGCCGCGCACCGCGCACAGCGTGCTCAACGTCGAAGTGCTGGCCGAACGCGACGACGCGATCGACGTCCGCTACAACTTCGCCACCCACAACCACCGCTACAAGCGCGACGACCTCTTCTTCGGAACGATGTTCGTGACCCTGCGCAAGGCCGGCGACGACTTCCTGATCAGCGACAAGAAGATCGTGCTGAAGAACGACTACATCCGCCAGGTCATCGATATCTACCACGTCTGATCGACGCGAAAACCGATGCCGAGGGAAGCTTTATGACGTACCGAATCGCATTGAACTTCGAGGACGGGGTGACCCGTTTCATCGATTGCAAAGAGGAGGAGAAAGTCCTCGATGCCGCGTTCCGCAACCGCATCAACCTGCCGATGGACTGCTCGGACGGTGTGTGCGGCACCTGCAAATGCCGCGCCGAGAGCGGCAGCTACGAGCTCGGCGACGACTACATCGACGACGCGCTGACCGAAGACGAGAAGGACGACGGCCTGGTGCTGACCTGCCAGATGGTGCCGACCAGCGACTGCGTGGTCGCGATCCCGGTCGCCTCGTCGATGTGCAAGACCGGCCAGCAGAGCTTCAAGGCGACGGTCGCGAAGATCGAGCCGCACAACGACGCGGCGATCGTGCTCGACCTGACCGTCGACGGCGAAGGCCCGGCCTTCCTGCCCGGCCAGTACGTCAACATCGGCGTGCCCGGCAGCAGCCAGCACCGCTCGTACTCCTTCAGCTCGGTGTCGGGCGAATCGACGCTGTCGTTCCTGATCAAGCGCGTGCCCGATGGCCTGATGAGCGGCTGGCTGGACCGCGCGGCGCCCGGCGCCGAAGTCGAACTCACCGGCCCGCTCGGCAGCTTCTACCTGCGCGCGGTGCAGCGCCCGATCCTGATGCTCGCCGGCGGCACCGGCCTCGCGCCGTTCCTGTCGATGCTCGAGACACTGGCGCAGGCAGGATCGACCCAACCGGTGCAGCTGATCTACGGCGTCACCCGCGATCTCGATCTGGTACTGGTCGAACAGATCGAGACCTACATCGCGCGGCTGCCGAACTTCAGCTACTGCACGGTCGTCGCCGAGGACGCGTCCTGCCATCCGCGCAAGGGCTGGGTGACCCAGCACATGACGCCCGAGGCACTGAACGCCGGCGACGTGGACGTGTACCTGTGCGGCCCGCCGCCGATGGTCGACGCGGTGCGTCGCCATTTCGACGAGGTCGGCGTGCAGCCGGCCAGCTTCCACTACGAGAAGTTCACCCCGAGCACGCCCGCACAGGACCGCGCCGCATGAGCGCCGGCCGCTTCACCGGCAAGGTGATGGTGGTGACCGGCGCGGCGCAGGGCATCGGCCGCGGTGTCGCGCTGCGTGCATCGGCCGAAGGCGCCTCGGTGGTGTTCGTCGATCGCGCAGACTTCGTCGGCGAGGTCGCCGCGGAAGCCAGCGGTCCGAGCGCGCACTTCATCGCCGATCTCGAAACGCATGCAGGCGCCGCCGATGCGATGGCGCATGCGGTCGAGACATTCGGCGGCATCGACATCCTGGTCAACAACATCGGCGGCGCGATCCGCATGCGGCCCTTCGATGCGTTCGAACCGGCGCAGATCGACGCCGAGATCCGTCGCTCGCTGATGCCCACGCTGTACGGCTGCCACGCCGTGCTGCCGCATCTGCTGCGCCGTGGCGGCGGCACCATCGTCAACGTGTCGTCGAACGCGACGCGCGGTATCCATCGCGTGCCGTATTCGGCAGCCAAGGGCGGCATCAATGCACTGACGACCTCGCTGGCGATGGAGTTCGCGGAACGCAACATCCGCGTCGTCGCGACCGCGCCCGGCGGCACCAGTGCACCGGCGCGTCGCGTGCCGCGCAATGCCGAAGGCGACAACGCGCAGGAACAGGCGTGGATGACGCAGGCCGTCGAGCAGGTGACCGCGTCGGCGCTGATGAAGCGCTACGGCACGCTCGACGAACAGATCGCGCCGATCCTGTTTCTCGCCTCCGACGAGGCCTCCTACATCACCGGTTCGGTGCTGCCCGTCGCCGGAGGCGACCTGGGCTGACGCCGGCTGCTACCCCGTTCGCCCGCACGTGATGCGTCGGCGCGTTCACACGATCGAAGCAAGTGCGGAACGAGGCAATGCAATGAAGGGACCGACGGGCAGCGCAAGACGCCGTCCGCCGGAGAAGCGATACACACCACGAAATTGAACCAGTTGTTCGGGAGGGAACAGATGGCTCTGATGAAACGCGCTACGACACTGCGGCCGATGGTGGCTGCGATCTGTATTGCACTGGCAGTACCGGGCATCGCGCTCGCGCAGACGAGCAAGGAACAGGAGCAGGATGCGCGCATCCAGCACCTGGAGGCCGAGCTGCAGGCGATGAAGGACCTGCTGATGGCCAACCAGGCGGCGATCGCGGCGCCTGCCGCGCCCGCCGTCGCGGCGCAGCCTGCGGCACCAGCGGCACCCGCACCGGCCAGCGGCCCCGCCGCGCCGATCCAGAAGACCACGATCCTGACCGCCGCTGCGCCGGACAGCCGCTTCTCCTTCGGCGGCTTCATCAAGCTCGACGCCATGTCGACCTGGACCGGGGACGGCGAGATCCCCGACGCCACGCCGGGCCGCATGTTCTATTTCCCCGCCGGCACCCCGGTCGGTGGTGATTCGCACAGCTACAACGACTTCCACGCGCAGTTCTCGCGCGTGTGGTTCGGCGTGGACCGCAAGACCGAGGAAGGCGACACCTTCAAGGCCATGGTCGAGTTCGACTTCTTCGGCGGCGGCAACACCAATGTCGGCAACGAGAAGTTCTCCAACGGTTATCCGCCGACCTTGCGCCATGCCTACGTCGGCTGGAACAACTGGCTGGCCGGCCAGACCTGGAGCAACTTCATGGATCTGGCCTCGCTGCCGGAGACGGTCGATTTCGTCGGCGTCGTCGACGGCACGGTGTTCGTGCGCCAGGCGCAGATCCGCTACACCAAGGGTCCCTGGTCGGTGTCGCTGGAGAATCCGCAGACTTGGTACCAGGCCGGTTCGCCCGCGCACATCAACGCCGGCTCCAACAACGTGCCCGACATCACCGCGCGCTGGCAGAAGCGCGGCGACTGGGGCCACTTCAGCGTCGCCGGCCTGGTGCGGCAGATCAAGGCGAACGACGACACCCTCGCCGGTGGCGGTGTCAGCATCGCCGGTTCGTTCAATCTCGGCGACAGCGACTCGCTGCAGTACATGGTCAGCGGCGGCCCGGGCATCGGTCGTTATCTCGCCTTCGGTCTGGGGCCGGATGCCTACCTCGATGTCGACGGCAGCCTGGAAGCGCAGGACATGGTTGCGGGCTTCGCCGGCTGGCGACACAACTTCTCGCCGAAGCTGCGCAGCACCCTCGCCTATTCGACCTCACGCATCGACACCGATGCGGCAGCGATCGGCCCGGCAGCCACGCGCAACACGCAGTCGGTGCGCGCCAACCTCATCTACTCGCCGTTCCCGAAGCTGGACGTCGGCGCGGAGATCAGCTGGGCCGAGCGCGAGTTGAGCAACGGCGACACGGGCGACCTCAAGCGTCTGCACACAACAGTGAAGTACTCGTTCTGACCCGGCGCCGGGCAGCAGCCGCTGCCCGGCCTTTCCGCTTCGGCGAGCCGCGCAAGCGCGCGCCGCCAATCAGACCCAAGGAATCCACATGAAACTGCTGTCAAAGAGCATCGCGATGGCGCTGACGCTGGGCGTCACGCTGGCCATCACCGCCTGTTCGGGCGAACGGCAGGCCGACACCGCGACCGCGGCCACGCCCGCCACCACCGGCAAGATCAAGGTCGGCTTCATGATGCCCTACACCGGCACCTACGCCGCGCTCGGCAACGCGATGGAGAACGGCTTCCGCCAGTACGTCGACGGCCATGACGGCAAGCTCGGCGGCTACGACGTCGAGTTCGTCCGCCTCGACGACGAATCGGATCCGGCGAAGGCCACCGACAACGTCAACAAGCTGATCATGCGCGACAAGGTCGACATCCTCGTCGGCACCGCGCATTCGGGCGTGGCGCTGGCGATGGCGCGCGCGGCCAAGGAGAGCGGCACGCTGTTCTTCGTCACCAATGCCGGCGTCAATTCGATCACCGGCCCGCTGTGCGCCGAGAACATCTTCCGCAGCTCCTTCAGCATGTGGCAGTCGGGCTATGCGATGGGCGAAGTGATGGCCGAACGCGGCCACAAGCGCGTCGTCACCATCACCTGGAAGTATTCGGCTGGCGATGAATCGACCGGCGGCTTCCGCGAGGCGTTCGAGGAGAACGGCGGCGAAGTGGTGCGCGCACTCAATCTGCCCTTCCCCAACGTCGAGTTCCAGGCGCTGCTGACCGAGATCGCGGCACTGAAGCCGGACGCGGTCTACACCTTCTTCGCCGGCGCCGGCGCGGTGAAGTTCGTCAACGACTACGCGGCCGCCGGCCTCAAGGACCGCATCCCGCTGTACGGCGCGGGTTTCCTGACCGACGGCACGCTGGAGGCGCAGGGCGCATCGGCCGACGGCCTGATGACCACGCTGCATTACGCCGACGGTCTGGATTCGCAGGTCGACCGCGAGTTCCGTCAGACCTACAGCGAGAAGTACAAGCTGGTGCCGGACGTCTACGCGGTGCAGGGCTACGACGCGGCGCAGATGGCGGCGATCGGCCTGGAGGCGGTGGGTGGCGACGTGAGCCGCAAGGCCGATTTCGCCGCGGCGATCCGCGGCGCGACGATCCACAGCCCGCGCGGCGATTTCACGATGTCGCGTGCGCACAACCCGGTGCAGGACATCTACCTGCGCCAGGTCTCCGACAAGGAGAACCGCGTGGTCGAGGTCGCTTCGGCAGCGCTGGCCGACCCGGCGCGCGGCTGCACGCTCTGATGCCCACGCAGCGCCCGGACGGCTTCCGTCCGGGCGCAGTCTTCCGGCCCGCAAGCGCCCGACACCGGACTTCCCCATGGATTCCTCCACGCTCCTGATCCAGTGCCTCAACGCACTGCAGTACGGACTCCTGCTGTTCCTCGTTGCATCGGGGCTGACGCTGATCTTCGGGATCATGGGCGTCATCAACCTCGCGCACAGCAGCTTCTACATGATCGGCGCCTACATGGCGTACGGGCTGTCGCCGATCGTGGCCCAGGTCGTGGGCGGCGGCTTCTTCACCACGCTGCTGCTCGGGCTGGTGCTGGCGGTGCTGCTCGGCTATCTGATCGAGTGGGCGTTCTTCAGTTTCCTCTACGACCGCGACCACCTGCAGCAGGTGCTGATGACCTACGGCCTGATCCTCGTGTTCGAGGAACTGCGCAGCCTGCTGGTCGGCAACGACGTGCACGGTGTGGTGGTGCCGCAATGGCTGGCCGGTTCGATACCACTCGGCGATGTGATGACGTATCCGGTCTACCGGCTCTTCATCTCGGCGGTGTGTCTCGCCGTCGCAGTGGGCATGTATCTCGTCTTCACCCGCACGCGGCTGGGCATGATGATCCGCGCCGGCGCGGTGAACCGCGAGATGGTCCAGGCGCTGGGCGTGGACATCAAGTTCCTCTACCGCGTGGTGTTCGCCGCCGGCGTCGCGCTGGCCGCACTGGCCGGCATGGTCGCCGCACCGGTGTCGTCGGTGTATCCGAACATGGGCGGTTCGATCCTGATCATCTGCTTCGTCGTGGTGGTGATCGGCGGCATCGGCTCGATCCGCGGCGCCTTCCTCGCGGCATTGCTGATCGGCATCGTCGACACCTTCGGCAAGGTCCTCATGCCACAGGCCGCCGGCCTGCTGGTCTACATCCTGATGGCCCTGATCCTGCTGTGGAAGCCGGCAGGCCTGTTCAAGGCGGGATGAGCACATGAATCTCAAATCCTCGAAAACCTGGTTCGTCGGGCTGCTGTTCCTGGCGCTGGCGCTGTTCCCGTTCGGCGCGACCGGCTGGGGCGTGGACCTGATCAGCAAGATCATGATCCTGGCGATCTTCGCGCTGAGCCTGGAACTGCTGGTCGGCAGCACCGGTCTGGTGTGCTTCGGCCATGCGGCGTTCTTCGGCATCGGCGCGTATGCGACGGTGCTGCTGTCGCCGGAATCCGGCGCCGGCGCCGCGCTCCTGCTGCTGCCCGCGGCGGTGCTCGCGGCCGCCGGGTACGCGCTGGTGGTCGGTGCGCTGTCGCTGCGCACGCAGGGCGTGTACTTCATCATGGTCACGCTGGCATTCGCGCAGATGGCCTACTACGTCGTGCACGACACGCCGCTGGGCGGCGGCAGTGACGGCATCTACCTCTACACGCGGCCGGTGCTCGGCACGCTGCTCGATCTGGGCAAGCCGATGACCCTGTACTACGTGGTCTGGGGCACGCTGCTGGCGATGTTCGGATTCCTCGCGTTGCTGCTGCGCTCGCGCTTCGGCCGTGCGCTGGCCGGCATCCGCGACAACGAGCAGCGCATGCGCTCGTCGGGCTTCCGCACCTATCCCTACAAGCTCGCCGCGTTCGTGGTGTCCGGTGCGATCGCCGGTCTTGCCGGCTTCCTGTTCGCGATCAAGGACGGCTTCGTCAATCCCGAGATGCTGAGCTGGCACCAGTCGGCCGCGGTGCTGCTGATGGTGATCCTCGGCGGCATGGGCCATCTGCGCGGCGCGCTGGTCGGCGCATTCGCCTTCGTGCTGCTGCAGGAGTTCTTCAAGTCCAGTGCGGTGTTCGGCGATTTCGCCAAGCACTGGAGCCTCGGCATGGGTCTTTCGATCATCGTCTGCGTGGCCCTGCTGCCCAAGGGCCTCGTCGACCTGCCCGCGCAGCTGCGACGCCGCCTGCGCGGTACGCCGCAGCCGCAAGGAGAGATCGCATGAGTGGGACGGTATTGCTGCGCGGCACCGGCATCACCCGGCGCTGGGGCGGCCTCGTCGCCGTCAACGACGTCGGCATCGAACTCGCGCAGGGCGAGGTGCATGCGGTGATCGGCACCAATGGCGCCGGCAAGTCGACGCTGATCAACCTGCTGTCGGGCGAGATTCCGCTGTCGGCCGGTCGCGTGGAACTGCTGGGCGAGGACGCGACCGCGTGGTCGCAGCCGCGCCGCGCACAGGCAGGCCTGGGCCGCAGCTATCAGCGCAACACGATCTACCCGGGCTTCACCGTGTTCGAGAACTGTCGGCTCGCGGCGCAGGCGCGGCATCAGCGCGCTTGGCGCTGGTGGCAGGACGCCGCGCGCTGCGCCGAGGCCACCGCCGCGGCGACGCTGGCGATGGAGAAGGCCGGCCTGTCGAACTTCGGCACGCGCGTCGCAGGTGCGCTGTCGCACGGCCAGAAACGCCAGCTCGAAGTCGCGATGTGCCTGGCGACGGCGCCGAAGGTGCTGCTGCTCGACGAACCGCTGGCCGGCATGGGCGCGGAGGAAACCGAACGCATGCTCGCGCTGCTCGGCACCTTGAAGTCCGAGCACGCGATCCTGCTGGTCGAACACGACATGGACGCGGTGTTCCGCGCTGCCGACCGCATCACCGTGATGGTCAACGGCAGCGTGATCGCCTCGGGCGCGCCCGACAGCGTGCGCAACGATCCGGGCGTGCGCGCCGCCTATCTCGGCGACGAGACGCTGGAGGACGCGGCATGAGCGTCGTCGACGACCGCGTGCCGGTGGTGCGCGCGCAGCAGGTGCACGCCTGGTACGGCTCCAGCCACGTGCTGCACGGCGTCGATCTCGCGATCCAGCCCGGCGAGACGGTCGGCCTGCTCGGCCGCAACGGCATGGGCAAGAGCACGCTGATCCGCTGCCTGATGGGTCTGGTCGCGCAGCGCAAGGGTACGGTCTCGGTCAACGGCCAGGACACCTCGCGCGCGGCGCCGCACCAGATCGCCCGTCTCGGCGTGGCCTACGTGCCCGAAGGCCGCGGCGTGTTCCCGAACCTGTCGGTGAAGGAGAACCTGCTGATGGCCGCGCGCGCCGGCAACGGTGGCCGCAACGACTGGACGATCGAGCGTGTGCTGTCGACCTTCCCGCGTCTGGCAGAACGCATCGGCAACATGGGCGGCCAGTTGTCGGGCGGCGAGCAGCAGATGCTGTCGATCGGCCGCGCGCTGATGACCCATCCCGATCTGATCATCCTCGACGAGGCCACCGAGGGCCTGGCGCCACTGATCGTCGGCGAAATCTGGCGGGTGATCGACGAGATCCGCGCCAGCGGCATCGCCACCCTGATCGTCGACCGCGACTACCGCAAGGTGCTGGCGCGTTCGGACCGTGCGCTGGTGATGCAGAAGGGCGCCGTCGTACTGCAGGGCGTGTCCTCCGACGTGGCCGCCGATCCTGCGCTGGCTGGTTATCTGGGCGTCTGAGATGCACGCCCATTCCCTCCCCCACTTCCACATGGAGACTCCCATGACGCATCCACGCCAGACCATCCGCATCGCCGGAGCGCAGGCATGAGCGCACCGGTGCGCGTGGCCATCGTCGGCGGCGGCATCGCCGGTGTCGGCCTCGCCCTCGGGCTGAAGGAGCAGGCCCATCTCGACGTGAAGCTGTTCGAGTCGGCGCGCGCGTTCGGCGAGATCGGCGCGGGCGTGTCGTTCGGTGCCAACGCGGTGCGTGCGATCGCCGGTCTCGGCATGGGCGAGGCCTACGCGGCGCTGGCCGACCACACGCCCGATCCGTGGCGCGACATCTGGTTCGAATGGCGTCACGGCGACGACGCACGCCTGCTCGGCACCAGCCGCGCGCCGGACGTGGGCCAATCCTCGGTGCATCGCGCCGACTTCCTCGATGCGCTGGCGACGCGCCTGCCGATCGGCATGACGCAGTTCAACAAGCGCGCGACCCGCGTCGAACACGGCGCCGACAGCGCGCGCGTGCATTTTGCCGACGGCACGGATCACGAGGCCGACATCGTGATCGCCTCCGACGGCATCAAGTCGAGCCTGCGCGACGACGTGCTGCACGGCCTCGGTCATGCACCGGTCGCGCCCCGCTTCACCGGCACCTGCGCCTACCGCGGCATGATCGAGAGCGATCGCCTGCGCCGCGCGTTCGAAGCCGCCGGTGTCGACACACATCTGGTCGACGTGCCGCAGATGATCCTCGGCCTCGATTCGCACATCCTCACCTTCCCGGTGAAGCAGGGCCGGCTGATCAACGTGGTGGCTTTCGTCTCCGACCGAAGCGATGCACACCCGCAGTGGCCGACCGGCCAGTCCTGGGTGCGCGAAGCCAGCCGCCGCGAGATGCTCGAGGCCTTCGCGCACTGGGGCATCGCCGCACGCACCCTGCTCGACTGCATCGACGCGCCGACCCACTGGGCGTTGCATGAACTCGCGCAACTGCCCGGCTACGTGCACGGCCGTCTGGCACTGATCGGCGACGCCGCGCACGCGATGCTGCCGCACCAGGGCGCCGGCGCCGGCCAGGGGCTCGAGGACGCGTACTTCTTCGCCAGGCTGCTCGCCGACCCGGACATCGCACGCGTGCATCTGCCGGACCTGCTCGCCGCCTACGACGCCGTGCGCCGTCCGCGCGCCTGCCGCGTGCAGCAGACCTCATGGGAAGCCGGCGAACTCTACGAACTGCGCGATCCGCGCGTCGGCGACGACGACGCCCTGCTCGGCCACACACTGGAAACGCGTTTCGACTGGATCTGGAACCACGATCTCGATGCCGAAGTCGCGACGGCGCGCGCGCGGATCGATGCATCCACCAAGGTCCCGGCAGACACGACGACCTGAGCATCCGACGATACGTGCCTGCGACCGGCAGGCAGTGGCGCGCGGCGTCCCGCGCGTCACCGGTTCTTTTCTGGAGTGAGCATGAGCAGCGTTGATGTAAACGAGACAATCGACAAGAGCCGCTTCGGCGGTTTCCAGTGGGGCGTGGTCGCGATCTGCGGCCTGCTGCTGGTGGTGGACGGCTACGACGTCTTCATCGCCGGCACGGTGCTGCCCACGCTGATCGACGAGTGGGGCCTGACCAAACCGCAGGCCGGCGTGCTGCAGGCCTGGGCGCTGTTCGGCATGCTGTTCGGCGCGCTGCTCTTCGGCTCGCTGGCCGACAAGGCCGGTCGCCGCACCGGCGTGCTGATCAGCTTCGTGCTGTTCACCGTGGCGACGTTCTTCACCGGCTTCGCGCAGGACCCCACGCAGTTCAAGATCGCGCGCTTTCTCGCCGGCATGGGCTGCGGCGGCCTGATGCCGAACGCGGTCGCGCTGGTCAGCGAATACTCGCCCAAGCGCCTGCGCGGCACGATGGTCGCGCTGATGTTCAGCGGCTACTCGCTGGGCGGCATGGTCTCGGCCGGCCTGGGCATCTGGATGATTCCGGCCGTCGGCTGGCGTCCGATGTTCTGGATCGCCGCGATCCCGCTGCTGTTCCTGCCGCTGATCTGGTGGAAGCTGCCGGAATCCCTGGGCTTCCTGATCAAGCGTGGCGAACAGGACAAGGCGAAGACCATCCTCGCCAGACTCACCGCCAGCGCACCGCTGGCCGCGCAGCAGACGCTGGTCGTCGCCGATTCGAAGGGCGGCAAGGCCTCGCTGCCGGAACTGTTCCGCCACGGTCGCTCGCTGCAGACGCTGATGCTGTGGACCGCTTTCTTCTGCTGCCTGCTGCTGGTGTTCCTGCTCAGCTCGTGGCTGCCGAAGGTGATGCAGGAAGCCGGTTACGCCGAACGCGCCAGTCTGCTGACACTGTTCTCGTTGAACTTCGGCGGCATGATCGGCGCCATCGCCGGCGGCTGGCTCGGCGACCGTTTCGGCCTGCCCAAGGTCGTCGTCGCGTTCTTCGTCGGCGCCACGCTGTCGATCGCGTTGATCGGCTACAGCCTGCCGGTCGCCGCACTGTTCACCCTGGTGTTCATTGCCGGTGCCACGGTCATCGGCACGCAGATCCTGCTGTACGCCAGCGTCGCGCAGCTCTACGACCTGTCGGTGCGCTCGACCGGTCTGGGCTGGGCATCGGGCGTGGGCCGTATCGGCGCGATCGTCGGTCCGACCCTGGGCGGCGTGCTGCTGGCCAAAGAACTGCCGCTGCAGCAGAACTTCCTGATCTTCGCGATTCCTGCGCTCGTGGCGACCATCGCGACGCTGGTCTACGCGGTCTCGATGCGCGGCGTGGCCCGCATCCAGCCGGCCGTCGTGGCGACGGCGCAATCCTGAGCCGCTGATGGGCGTCGTCCGCCAGTTCGCACGCGACATGTCGATGTCGGCCATCCTGGCCGGCATCGTCTCCACCGTGATCGCCTACGCGGGACCGGCGGTGATCGTGTTCCAGGCGGCGGCATTCCTGCCGGCCGACATCGTCGCCTCGTGGGTCTGGGCGATCTCGATCGGCAGCGGGGCGCTGTGCGTGGGCCTGAGCCTGCGCTATCGCGTCCCGGTGGTGGTGGCCTGGTCGATTCCCGGTTCGGTGCTGCTGCTGGCGTTGTTGCGGACGGTGGAGTTCGACGTCGCGGTGGGCGCGTACCTCGTCGCGGCCATCGCGATCCTCGTCGTCGGCCTGTCGGGCATGTTCGACCGCATCGTCTCGAAACTGCCCGCCGCGATCACCGCGGCGATGCTCGCCGGCATCCTGTTCGGCTTCGCCACCGAACTCTTCGTCGGCATGGCCGGCCAGCCGCTGCTGGTGCTGGCGATGTTCTGCGCGTTCTTCATCGGCCGGCGCTGGTTCCCGCGCTACGCCGTGCTTGCGGTACTGGTCACGGGCGTGGTGTTCGCGCTCGCGGCGGAACAGATCAGCGGCCCGGTGCCGGCCCTGCAACTGACCACACCGCTGTGGACCACGCCGCGTTTCGACTGGCAGGCCATCGTCAACATCTCGCTGCCGCTGGTGGTCGTCGCGCTGACCGGCCAGTTCGTCCCCGGCCTGGCCTTGATCCGCAACAGCGGTTACGACCAGCCGCCGGCGCGTGCGCTGGTGACCTGGTCAGGCGTGGGGTCGGCGGTGCTGGCGCCGCTGGGCTGCCACGGCCTCACCCCGGCCGCGGTCACCGCCGCGATCTGCATGGGCATGGAAGCCAACGAGGATCCGCGCCGCCGCTATGTCGCCGGTGTCGTCGCCGGGCTCGTCTATGCGCTGTTCGGCTTCTTCGCCGGCACCGTGATCGCCCTGTTCGCGACCTTGCCGGCCGAACTGATCGCCACGCTCGCCGGACTCGCGCTGTTCCCCGCCATCGTCAATTCGCTCACCACCACGCTGTCGCAACCCGATCATCGCGATGCCGCGCTGCTGACCTTCATCGTGTCGGCCTCGGGCATGTCGCTGCTCGGCCTGGGCGCCGCGTTCTGGGGCCTGGTATTCGGCCTCGCCGTGCATGCGCTGCTGCAGTGGCGACGCACGCGCAGCGCGCAGCCGGTCACCCAGGTGTCCCGATGATTTCTTCCCCCCGTCGTACCCGAGAAAAGCAGACCCCCATGTCCCACTTCCACCTCCACGCCGGTGTTCCGCACAGGAGTCGCCCGTGATCGACAAGACCCTCACCCGTTGCCGCGACGCGGTCGCCGACATCCACGACGGCGCCACCGTGATGATCGGCGGCTTCGGCACCGCCGGCATGCCGGACGAACTGATCGACGCGCTGATCGAACACGGCGCGCGCGAGCTGACCATCGTCAACAACAATGCCGGCAACGGCGACACCGGCCTGGCCGCATTGATCGCGAAGAAGCGCGTGCGCAAGGTCGTGTGCTCGTTCCCGCGCCAGACCGACTCGCACCATTTCGATGCCGCGTTCCACGCCGGCGAGATCGAACTGGAGCTGGTGCCGCAGGGCAACCTCGCCGCACGCATCCAGGCCGCGGGCGCCGGACTCGGCGCGATCTTCACCCCGACCGGCTTCGGCACCGAACTCGCCGCCGGCAAGGAAACCCGCGAGATCGACGGCCGCCAGTACGTGCTCGAGTATCCGATCCGCGCCGACTTCGCACTGGTGAAAGCCTTCCAGGGCGATCGCTGGGGCAACCTCGTCTACCGCAAGACCGCACGCAACTTCGGCCCGATCATGGCGATGGCGGCGGCGACGACCATCGTGCAGGTGGCGCAGATCGTCGAACTCGGCGCGCTCGATCCCGAACACGTGGTGACGCCGGGCATCTTCGTGCAACGCGTCGTCGCCGTCGGGGAGGTGCACTGATGGCCACCCTGCTCACACGTGATGCGATCGCACGCCGCGTCGCCCGCGACATTCCCGAGGGCGCCTACGTCAACCTCGGCATCGGCCTGCCGACCACGGTCGCCAACTATCTGCCGGCCGACAAGGAGATCTTCCTGCAGTCGGAGAACGGCCTGCTCGGCATGGGCCCTGCGCCCGCGGCCGGAGACGAGGATCCCGAACTGATCAATGCCGGCAAGCAACCGGTGACGCTGCTGACCGGCGGCTGCTATTTCCACCACGCCGACTCGTTCGCGATGATGCGCGGCGGCCATCTCGATATCTGCGTGCTCGGCGCGTTCCAGGTGTCGGCCCGTGGCGATCTCGCCAACTGGAGCACCGGCGCACCCGGCGCGATTCCCGCCGTCGGCGGCGCGATGGATCTGGCCATCGGCGCCAAGCAGGTGTTCGTGATGATGGAACTGCTGACCAAGAAGGGAGAAAGCAAGCTCGTCGAGGCCTGCAGCTATCCGCTGACCGGCATCGGTTGCGTCTCGCGCCTCTACACCGATCACGGCGTCATCGATGTCGGTGCGAAGGGCGCGCACGCGATCGAACTCGTCGACGGTCTCTCCATCGACGACCTGCGTGCACTGACCGGCCTCGACATCGCCGCCCCCACCGGAGCTTCCACATGACCCGTGCCTTCATCTGCGACGCGGTGCGCACCCCGATCGGCCGCTACGGCGGCGGTCTGGCCAACGTGCGTGCCGACGACCTCGGCGCGCTGCCGCTCAAAGCCCTGCTCGCGCGCAATCCCGACCTCGACCCGGCGCTGATCGACGAAGTCGTGCTCGGCTGCGCCAACCAGGCCGGCGAAGACAACCGCAACGTCGCGCGCATGAGCCTGCTGCTGGCCGGTCTGCCGGTCGATGTGCCGGGCGTGACGCTCAACCGACTGTGTGCGTCGGGCCTCGAAGCGGTCGGCACGGCAGCGCGCGCGATCAACGCCGGCGAACAGTCGCTGGTGATCGCCGGCGGCGTCGAATCGATGAGCCGCGCACCGTTCGTGATGGGCAAGTCGGCGTCGGCCTTCGGCCGCGCGCAGACGCTCGAAGACACCACGATGGGCTGGCGTTTCGTCAATCCCGCGCTCGAAGCGCTGTACGGCGTGGAGACCATGCCGCGCACCGGCGAGAACGTCGCCCAGGACTACGGCATCTCCCGCGAGGACCAGGACGCGTTCGCCCTGCGCAGCCAGCAGCGGGCGGCCGCCGCGCAGGCGAACGGATTTTTTGCCGAGGAGATCGTGCCGGTCGCGGTGCCGTCTGGCCGCAAGGGCCAGACCACCGGGTTCGCGGTGGACGAGCATCCGCGCGCCGACACCACCGCCGAAGCGCTGGCCAGGCTGCGACCGCTGTTCGACAACGGCACGGTCACCGCGGGCAATGCGTCGGGCATCAACGACGGTGCAGCGGCGCTGGTCATCGCCGACGAAACCGCGATCAAGCGCCATGGCCTGGTGCCACGCGCGCGCATCCTCGGCATGGCCTCGGCCGGTGTGGCACCGCGGGTCATGGGCATCGGGCCTATCAATGCGACGCGCAAACTGCTGCAGCGCCTCGATCTGTCGATCGAGGATTTCGATGCGATCGAACTCAACGAAGCCTTCGCCAGCCAGGGCCTCGCGACCCTGCGCGCACTCGGCCTCGCCGACGATGCAGCGCACGTCAATCCGAATGGCGGCGCGATCGCGCTCGGCCATCCGCTGGGCATGAGCGGCGCGCGTCTCGCATTGACGCTCACGCATCAACTGCAGGCCAGTGGCGGACGCCGCGGTCTGGCAACCCTCTGCATCGGCGTGGGCATGGGCCTCGCACTGGCGGTGGAACGTGTCTGATCGCGAAATGATCGTCCCACCCGGCATGGAACAGGTGCTGGAGAAGGTGGGCTACGCGCCAGCGGTGAAGGTGGGCAATACGGTCTACGTCTCGGGCCAGATCGGCCGCGATGCCGACATGCAGCTGGTCGAAGGCCGCGAAGCGCAGATCGTGCAGGCCTTCGAGAACCTCAAGACCGTACTGGCCGCGGCCGGCGCGACGATGGACGACATCGTCGACCTGACCACATGGCACACCGACCTGCGCGACATGCCGCTGTACATGCAGGTGCGCGACCGCTACTTCGGCGACTTCCGCCCCACGTGGACCGCGATCGGCGCGCACATGCTGTGCGGCATTCCCGGCTACATCATCGAGATCAAGGCGGTCGCCGTGCTGCGCGATGGAGCGTCAGCATGAGCGCAGCCTTCCTCGATCTGCCGACGCATCGCCTGCACTACCGCATCGACGGCCCCCTCGACGCACCGTGGCTGGTGTTCTGCAATTCGCTGGGCACCGACCTGTCGATGTGGGATGCGCAGGCAGACGCATTCGCAAGCGAGTTCCGCGTGCTGCGCTACGACCGCCGCGGGCACGGCGCATCGACCGCGCCTGCAGGCGCATACACGCTCGCCGATCTCGGCGGCGATGTGCTGGCGCTGTTCGATGCACTCGGCATCGAACGTGCGCATTACTGCGGCCTGTCGATCGGCGGCCTCGTCGCGCAGTGGTTGGCGCTGCATGCGCCGCGACGCATTGAACGCGTCGTCGCCTGCGCGACCGCGTCGAAGATCGGCACCGCCGAAAGCTGGACGACGCGCATCGCCGATGTCGAAGCCAAGGGGCTGGACTGGATGACCGGCGCCACCGCCGAACGCTGGTTCGGCAGCGACTTCCGCGCGACCCGTCCGGAGGACGTGGCGCGCATCCTCGCCAGCTTCGTCACGACCTCGGTCGTCGGATATGCGGGCTGCTGTGCAGCGCTGGCCGGCGCCGACCTGCGCACCGATATCGCCCGCGTCGACATTCCGCTGCTCGCGATCTCCGGCGACGACGATCCGGTATGCCCACCCGCGGACCTGCAGGCCATCGCCGACGCCAGCGGCGGTCGTCATGTCTCGCTGCCCGGCCGCCATCTCGTCAACGTGGAATCGCCCGACGCCTTCAACGCCGCCCTGCGCGCGTTCCTGCGCTGACACTCGCGCCCCGATCCGATCGGGGCGTCGCCGTCGGGCAGCACCCCATCCAGGCGCCATCACACCTGTTCCTGACCCGGACATCGTCGCCGCGCAGGCATCGAGGCGAAAGCCAGGGCCGGTCTCACGCTGCTGCGCGACCGGCCACCGTAGCCCAGGCAATCCGCGCACGCGGCCACCCGTCCTCGCCCCGCAAGCCGGCCCTGTGCCGCCTGCCTTCGTTGCCGCCGGCATATCGGTGCACCCGGTTCACCGCCGATATCCCAAAGTGCTGTAAGGTGCACGCACTGTTCAAAGCGGGATCACGGTACATCGTGGCTCCGATGCGGTAGATCACAGGTTCCAGGGTCGGCAACGGCCTTTCCAGACGATCCGCTCCATCGCTTCGTGCTACCCCTTGCTCGATACAGTCCCGGCACCGCACTTGCGGGCCGTGCTTCCAATCACTGATCCAAGGAGTAACACCATGTCCGATCGTCAGACCGGTACCGTCAAGTGGTTCAACGACGCCAAGGGCTTCGGCTTCATCACCCCGCAGAGCGGCGACGACCTGTTCGTCCACTTCCGTTCGATCCAGGGCAGCGGCTTCAAGTCGCTCCAGGAAGGCCAGAAGGTCTCGTTCAAGGTCGCGCAGGGCCAGAAGGGCCTGCAGGCTGAAGAAGTCCAGGCCGAGTAATCCACTCGACCTGTGCCGCGCGAGCGGCGCCAGAGAACCCGGGCGGAAACGTCCGGGTTTTTTTGTGGCCGCCATCCATGGCAGCCACCCGCTGGGCCGTCGCTTCGCGACGTCAAGAATCGCTCCGGGCGATTCTTTGTGGCCGCCATCCATGGCAGCTACCCGCCGGGCCGCCGCTTCGCGACGTCAAGAATCGCTCCGGGCGATTTCCTGTGGCCGGCGTTCACCACCGCCGCCCCGCTTCGGTGACCACGCGCGTTCGATCTGCCAGACTGCGTGCCCTTCGCGATCACCGGCACCGCACGCGCCCATGCGCCTGAACAAGCACATCAGCGACACCGGCGCCTGCTCGCGGCGCGAAGCCGACCGCCTGATCGGCGAAGGCCGCGTCACCGTCAATGGCATGCGCGCGCGCGTGGGCGCGGAAGTGGGCGAAGGCGACACCGTCATGATCGACGGGCAGGCGCTGCTGCAGCGGACCACTGCGCCCGGCAAGCGCCGCCACGTCTACATCGCGCTGCACAAGCCGGTGGGCATCACCTGCACCACCGAAGCGTCGGTGAAGGGCAACATCGTCGACTTCGTCGACCACCGCGAACGCATCTTTCCGATCGGCCGCCTCGACAAGGATTCCGAAGGCCTGATCCTGCTGACCAGCAACGGCGACATCGTCAACGCGATCCTGCGCGCCGAGAACAAGCTGGAGAAGGAGTATCTGGTGACCGTGAACCATGCGGTGAGCCAGGAGATCCTGCGCGGCATGTCGCGTGGCGTGCCGGTGCACGGCCAGACCACCCTGCCCTGCCGCACCAGCCCGCTGGGCAAGTTCGGCTTCCGCATCATCCTGGTCCAGGGCCTCAACCGGCAGATCCGCCTGATGGCCGCGCACTTCAAGCTGCGCGTGAAACAGTTGATCCGCGTACGCATCGGCCCGGTCAAGCTGGCGCATCTCAAGCCCGGCCAGTGGCGCAACCTCACCGATGTCGAACTGCGTGCGCTGCTGCCCGGCCAGGTGGACTTCTGATGCGTGACGACCTGACCATCGCCGTCGGCGAGCTCTACCAGGCCATCCGCCACGCACACTGGCAGGGCAAGACCTACCGTCAATTCTGGACCTGGTTCAACGACCGCTGCATCGAGATCGTCGGCATGGCGGAGACCGCCGATCTCGACGCACTCGGCATCGCATTGCTCGAAGTGCGCGATGCGATCGAAGCCGCTGGCTACATGGTGGGTTCGGACCGGCTGGACGAGACGATCGACGCGGAGATGTGATCCCCGCCACCGGCGCGAGGATGCTTCCGTCTTCCAGATGATCCTGCTGGCGTCGATTACGGCTTCCTCGGCCGCGGCATATGGATCACGTACCGGCGGACGTTGGCCACCCGTGCCGACATCGCGTCGGCCGGAAGAACGGTATCGCCGCGCCGGAGCGACCAGGCGGCTGCTTGCATGCCACCGCCGGCGCCGATGCAGAGGCCGCGAATGCACCCGGCACGCCATCCGACAGGGTGTCTTCTGGCGGGGGCGCTGCGTGCATCGCCCCGCTACGGTGAGGTCCATTCGCACACAGGCTCAAGCGCATGCGCATCACCCGATTCGCCGTCGCATCCGCGTTGCTGATGACGTGTGCCGCGGCGAGTGCACAGACGCCGGATGCCGAGCGCGATGTGCGCGCTGCCGATGCCGCGTTCTGGAGCGCGTACAACGCCTGCGACATGACGGCGATCGGCGCGCTGCTCACCGAGGACGTCGAGTTCTATCACGACAGAACCGGACTCACGACCACGCGCACCGGCGTCGTCGACTCCCTGCGCGACGGCCCCTGTGCAACGCCCGACATGCGCCTGCGTCGCGAGGTCATCGACGACAGTCTCGCGTTCCATCCACTGGCTGACGGCTACGCGATCCTGTCCGGCCGCCATCGGTTCCACGTGCGCAACGGCGACACGCCCGAGCGTCTGGACGGGCAAGCCGAGTTCACCAACCTCTGGCAACTCCACGACGGCCGCTGGCGGATGCACCGCGTGTTGAGTTATGCGCACGGGCCGGTGCCGTACACCCCGCCGGCGGCGATCGAGCTGCCGGCGGCGACGCTCGACACCTACGCCGGACGATATCGTTCGGCGCGCATCGGCGAGATTGCAGTCGCCGTCGAGAACGGCCACCTCAGGCTGACCGCCGGCGACTTCGTCGTGATCCTGTATCCGGAATCAGCCACCCGCTTCTTCGCGAAGGAACGGGATCTGCGTTTCGAGTTCGAAACCGGCGCAGCGTCGGCGCCGGATGCGTTGTCCGTCTACGAGAACGGCGCACTCACCGAGCACGCCACAAGGGAAAGACGGGCGCGCCCCGATCGCTGACGTTCGCGTTCACGCGATCGAAGACGACTCGACCGACGGGCGCGCGTCCGTCGATGGATCGGCATCCCCGGCTGCGCTTTCACGCTTCTCGATGATCGCGCTGGCCAGTTTGTCCGCCGCCACCCGGTGCTGCAGCGACTTGCACAGCGCGATGCCTGCATGCGTCAGTTGAACGCCACCCTCGTGCTCCTCGACGAGCGCACCTTCGAGCAGACGCCGCGTCATCTCGGCATCCACCGGCGCCGACTCGCTGGCCTGGCTGATCTGCTGCAGGACGTCGAGAAGCGCGAGGTCTTCCAACGGAATCGGATCAATCATGTGCGTCGCCGTCGTGTCAGAGGTCGGAAGTATGCGCCCGCATGCCGGAAAACGGACCTTCGCCGCCGGCACCGGGAACGCAACGCCAAGGCAAGTGGTGGCCACTGTTCAGCACCAGGCCCTGTATGGGCGCCCTGTCCGGCCGTTGCCGGGCAACGTACGTCCTAGGTCGCGCGGGCCCCGATCCAGGATTCCGGTTTCGGCGCCCAGTCGCCCTCGCCCAGCACCGCCTCGACCAGGTGTTCCAGCGGATAGCCCAGCGTGTCCATCGCGGCGGCACTGCCGGCATCGTCGCTGTCGGCGATCGACGCGAATGCGCGGAACGCGGCTTCGTCTTCGCGCGCGGCGAGTGCGGTGACTTCGCGCGCGAGTTCGTAGGCCAGCTCAACGCCCTCGCCTGCGGTGTGGAACGCCGCGCCCGACCAGAACGTCTGGATCGTCGTCGCGTTCCACCAGTCCGCATGGCGCGCGGCCATCTCGTCGGGGCGATACAACGCCAGGCGCGGATCGGCGAGCCGCGGCAGCAGGGTGCGCTCCACGTTCACCGCGAAGCCCTCATGCAACCATTCCGGCATCGGGAGGTGTGCCAGCAGCGCATGCGTGAGTTCGTGGACGACGACCGCCTCCAGTTCGTCCAGTCCGTCATGCCAGCTCGCGAAATGCCCGTAGCCGGCGTTGATGAAGACGCCGCTCGACATCGGAGCCTCGTCGCCGTCGCCCTGGTATTGCGAGAGGTAGGCGTAGTAGTCGTCCTGACTGGCGAACACCAGCACGATGTGGCGTCCGTACCCGGTATCGCAGGCCAGCGGGCCGAGACTGCTGCGGATCGCCCGCAGCGCCTGCGTGCAACTGCGCAGCACCAGCGCAGACGCGCGCGCCGACTGCGCCGACAGCAACAGGAAATCCGTCGTGCCCGTCTGCCGATAGTCGGCGGGCAAGGCCGCGGCGAGCACGTCGAGCCAGTGCGCGGCTGCGGCATCGTAATAGTCGTGCAGCAGCCGCTCGTCTGCATCGTCGGGAAGCGCGGCGCCCATCGCCTGCCAGTCCGGCACGGGCAATGCCATGTCGGCGCGCCAATGCATCTGCACCGGGAGACGCGCGTGCGCGTCGCGCGTATCCGGCGCCGTCTGCGCCCCAGGTGTCTTCTTTCCGAACAGCCAAGCGAGCATCCTGCTCCTCCCCGATTCCGTTGCGCATCGTCGCATGGCGCGAGGCGTATCTGCAGCCCGCTTGACGCGTCGAATCGAGCGAGCGCTTTGCGAGCCGCTGCCGGTCCGACCTGCCAATGGCGGACAGCGAGTCTGACACCGCTGGCGACAAACGACGCCCACAGAAAATGCCGCACACCCGAAGATGCGCGGCATCTGTTTCCAGTAAATCCGCGAAACGCTGCGGGTCGGACGAGTGGCCCGATCCGCAGAAATCAGGACTTACTTGATCGTCGTGAGATTGGTCGTCACGACATCGGTCACACCTTCGATCTCGCGCGCAATGCGCGTGGCCTCGGTGACCTGCGTGGCCTGCTCCACCTGGCCGGTCAACGTCACCACGCCATTGACGGTTTCGACGTTGATGTCGAGACCCTTGACGTTGGCATCGGCCAGCAGCGAGGACTTCACCTTGGTGGTGATCCAGGTGTCGGAGCCCGGCTGGTCGGATTCCATCCCGTTGTTCATGCCGTTCGCCGAACCGTCCATCGGCGCATCGGTGCGCGCAGCACCCGTCGCGGTCGTGGCCGGCGGCGTGGTCTGCATCGCAGGATCGGCGGCAGGCGTCGTGGCGGCCTGGTCGTCAGCAGTGCGGTCGTTCGAACAGCCGACGGCGAGTACCAGCATCGAGAACATCGCAATGGCCAGCGGAATACGGGTGATAGTGGAAGTCATCTGAAGCTCCAGCGTCTGGGTGTGCCGGGGAGTGTCACCGGTGGGCGTCATCGGTCGCGTGACGGAACGCCCCGCGTTCCGGAATCCGGGTTTACCTTTGTGACACGCCCGCGAAGACGCGCGTGGTGACGTGGCGTTCCGGCGATCGGAGTGACGGACCCGGGACGAAGTGAACATGGCAACGCTGGTGCCGTCTGCGAACCGCGCGATTCAGGCGCCCAGCAGTTCCACGTCGAACTTCAGCGTGGCATTGGGCGGGATGACGCCACCGGCACCGCGTGCGCCGTAACCGAGATTCGCCGGAATGATCAGCGTGCGCTGGCCGCCTTCCTTCATGCCCTGCACGCCTTCGTCCCAGCCCTTGATGACCATGCCGCCGCCCAGCGGAAAGATGAAAGGCTCGTCGCGATCCTTGCTCGAATCGAACTTCGCGCCCTGCACGCCGTTGTCAAACAGCCAGCCCGTGTAGTGCACGGTCACATTGCGGCCGGGCTGCGCTTCCTTGCCGGTGCCGACGACGGTGTCTTCGTACTGCAGGCCGGACGGCGTGGTGATGGAGGTCATGGCGGAATCCTTGTCGAATGCGGAGATGGGGCGCGCAGTTTAGCGGGCGGGTTGGGGTCCGGCATCCTGAAACGGGTTCTGACTCGCGCGCCGATCCGTTCGCCGATCTGGCCTGCCCTTAGCGCTTTACGACAGAGGTGAACCTGGCACGGTGAGCTTCCTCATAACCGATCGAGTCGATGACCTTGCGCCACGTAACGTCGGCGACATGGTGATCGGGATGGCGGTCGACCAAGTACCAGGTGTGGACGCGCGGCTCGCGGAATACCAGCAGGCTCTGGACGTCGAGGGCAGCTTTCTGACCAGACGCAATCTCGTGTACGTAGGTCCAGCGGCACCACGTCGCCTTGGCACCTTGCAACACCACGTTCACCGGTGCTTCCAGCACGCGACAGCCAGCATAGGAATGCGAAAAACCCGCGATCATGCGCGCGTGCGCTCTGCGCTCGTTGCCGGGTGGTGTGCCGTCCAGCGGTTCGTCGTACAGCGCGATTGCCGGCACGAAGCTGCCAACGCGCCAGCGCGGATTCTCGAACAGGAACACCGGCAGGTTCGTTCCGTCCTTGAGTGGATGCAGTTCCTCCGGAAAGTCCTTGTCTCGGAACTCGTCCAACAGCAGCGTCTGCTCCCGCACCGCTGCGAAGTCAGCGATCGAACTGAACTCCCATCCCGCCGGCTTCAACACTTCGAGCCCGATGCGACGGTTCCGATAGAGGTCACCGTTCGTGGAAACGCCAGCAAGTGGATCAAGCGACAGGGCTGCTGCAGATGCACCGAGTGCCTGGAGAAAACCTCGTCTTGAAAGCATGATCGGCCAGCCGCTTGGTGGAGGATGAACTCTTGAGAGGTTCGGCGTCACGTGTAGATGAGTCGTAGGCGCGCGTGACGCGCCGTCAGTCGCGATGCTCCAGCGCATCCGTGAGCACCATCGCGTACAGCTCATGCGTCAGCCGCATACGAACAGCCATGACGCCGATCCACCAGGTGATGACGAGAAACGGGGCCAGAACGCCCTGCCAGAGCGGCACGTCGGCGAGCGATTCGATCCCGAGGCCATCGACCTCGCGCAGCAGAAAGAACCCGGCGACCAGCACCGGCAGGACGCCGGCGCGCTCGATGCCGCCCATCAACAACACAAGCTTCGATCCAAGGCGTTCGTGGGAGAACCGCGCGAAATTGCGGAGCTCTTCCAACTCGGCACGCGGGAACCTCTGCAGCCACGTCCGTAGCTCGCGGAACTGTGCAAGGTCGTGGTCGCTCTGTTCGACCAGCTTGATGCGCCAGTGCCAGAACTCGCGCGCCATGACGACGAGGCCCCGAAGAATGCCGGGCGCGCACAACACACCCGCGCTCCACACGCCCACCTGCGCCATCCGCACCATCCACCATTGCGGCGTCAGGAACTGCACCAGCAGGAACGGCAGCAGGCCGAACACGATCGCGATCGAGCCGAGGATGTTGAGCCAGTAGATGATGCGCGGCGTCGTGAGTATCGAGGCGGGGCCGTCGGGCACCTCTTCGATGCGCGCGTCCAATGAAGCAAAGCTCAGTGCGGGCGGTCGATCATCCATGCAGAACCCAATCCTTCCTTGCGCTTCAACCGCGACGCCAAAAAGCAACTTGGCACCACCATCTTTGATCTCAGCATCTCTTGATAACTGTGACCGCGGTCCCCATGGTTCCGACATAGCGTACTAGCAAGCAAAGGTGGAAGGCTCGATAGGTTTCGTTCAGTCTTCTGTGGATAATTTTCGAAGAACCACAATATTTAGTCTCACTAGGTGAGAAAGCACAAGATATTGTGGTTAGCAGACTACCCCGGCGCTTGCCAGCTTGTTAAGAGGGGATTAGAATCGGAACGAAACGTCCTAAAAAGCAAACGCCCCGCTTGTGGGCGGGGCGCTTGGTACAACTGACAGCTCAAGGAGGTGACAACAACCGGAATCGCAAATCTGAACAAGCTGTCCATCGATTCGGACGGTGGAAGGCCAACTAAGCTGCCCGTCCTGGCAGACGCGAAAGTATAGGCCGAATAGTCCACTTTCGTAAAGCATCTACGTAGGTCTTCCACCTCTCCGGCCATGTGGCCATCACCGATCCATTTTGCGGATGCGGCGGTGTTCCGTTGGGCAGTCATACCGACTGTTTTCCAACAACTGAAGAGGTAACAGCAATGGCTGACAAGAAGATCACTCAACACCGCAGTGCCAAGACCGGCGAGTTCGTAACGAAGCAGTACGCCGAGAAGCACAAGTCGACGACGGTCACGGAGCGCAACAACGCTCCGAAGCCGTCGAAGTCACGCGGGAAATGAGCAACGAGAGGGGCGGCCAAGAGGCCGCCCTTTTTCATTCGTAGATTGCAAAAGGAAATAAAAGCAATATGAGCACCGTAACTAAACTTGCTCCCGTTGTACCGAAACCCCGCTTGTCTGATCGCAATCTCGCGCGCTTTGTGCGTATGACCGCGAGCCGACAGATGCGGTTCTTGCATGACCAAAAGTACCCGAAGGGTACGCCCCAAGTGTTCATGCAGCCGTATTACGCGAAGGCTCTTGCGGGTATCCGTGATGTCATGAAGCGCGGGTTCCCCGGCATCATCGATGCACGTGCAAAGTTGCAAGGCATCGCGCAGGAAACGCGTCGCAACAACTCGATGCGGGTGCTTGACTCCTTCATCTCCTCGCCGCATGCCAAGCGCAAGCTCAAGGTCATCTCTGGCCACCGTTATCAGGCGTATGTGCGCACTCTGGAAATTCGTTTTTCGCCGCATGTCGTGGCAATGGATGGCGACGAGGTGCGCTACATCTATTTCCACGAGAAAGGGGTGCAGTGCGACTCGGAAGAAGCTCGCCTCACGCTTGAGTTTGGCTACTGGGTGCTAAAGCAGAATGGCATTGACGTGAAGCCGCATCAGTTCGAGCTGATCGACCTGTTTTCCGGCAAGTTTTTCCAAGGTCAACCGACAAGGCCCACAACCCTGAAGATGCTGGACGATTTGGCACAGCACATCGAAAGTCAGTGGCCCACTATCCAGCAGTAAGAGTTGCTTTAGTCCCGGGGGTGTAGTTGACGCTACGCCCCCGCTTCACACAACAGATCGGAGAACATCATGCTGCGTTTTGAAGTGTACAAAGATCGCGCTGACGAATGGCGGTGGAGGCTTATCGCAAACAACGGAAAGACCATCGCTGACTCTGGCGAGGGGTATGCCTCGGAGTACAACGCGGTTCGTGCAGCAGCTCGAACGAAGGAGTTGGCGCCGCAGGCTCCTGTGAAGCGGACGGATGGAACAACTTTGCGGGAAGCCAAGATCATCGAGGCAGGCTACAGCGCAGACCCGTTCTAGACGGCTGTTCGATTCGGCCAGCATTCGACCACAGCAATTCGTCTTTTATGCAAAAGGGCTTAGCCTCGCCGTTAGGCTCTTTTTGCTGGCTCCAAAGTTGGAACTAAATCCGCCCGCCTTTAAAGGCGACGGATTCTAATTCCACTGCGTCTAAGTCAACCACACTTCGAATACCCACAATTCAAACACGTCGCACACCCATCCATCAGCACCAGCGCCTTCGTGCTGCACTTGTGGCACATGGTGGCGGACGGCGGGAAGCTCGCGCCGTCGCCGGTGATTTCGATGTCTTCGGGGTGATCGTGGGTGGACGCAAAATCGCCCTCACCCCGCCCCTCTCCCGCCGGTGCGGGAGAGGGGGAAGATCGGCTCACGTCACTGTTTTTTTTTGAGCCTTCGCGCTGGGCGATCTGCTTGCGCTTCTCGGCGATCAGCGCCTTCTGCGCGTCGGACATTTCCGGATCGTGCATCATGCCGATCGATTTGAGATGGTCCTCGACGATCATCCCGAGCTCGGCGACCAGCGACGGCATGTACACGCCGCCGGCCTTGAAGTAGCCGCCCTTGGGGTCGAACACGGCGCGCATTTCCTCGACCAGGAAGGTCACGTCGCCGCCCTTGCGGAACACGGCGGACATGATGCGCGTCAGCGCGACGATCCACTGGAAGTGGTCCATCGACTTGGAGTTGATGAAGATCTCGAACGGGCGGCGCTGTTCGTGCTCGGAGCCGGCGTTGAGCACGATGTCGTTGATCGTCACGTACATGGCGTGTTCGACCAGCGGGGATTTGATCTTGTAGGTGCTGCCGATCAGCACTTCCGGGCGCTCGATGCGCTCGTGCATGTGGATGACGTCGGCCTTGGGGAGTTCCGCCTCGACGGTCTCGCGCGGGACGGACGCGCCTTCGACGGGCTTGTCTTCCGGACGGACGACGGCGTATCCGGTGATCTTGCGGTCGATCTTGACGGCCATGGCGGTGGTCCTGGGCGGAGCGGTGTTGGTGCTGGCTGGTGGGAGTTGGGAGAGCGGGGACTGCAGCGCTCCTTCTCCACGGGGAGAAGCTTTGAAGCTGAGGTCGGTGGAATTGGGACGTCGTCTTCCCTCACCCCAACCCCTCTCCCTGGGGGAGAGGGGCTTTCAACAGGTAGATCAGGCCTTCTTCGACGCGCGCTTGGCGGCGCCCTTCTTGGCGGCGACCGAACGCTTGGCGGTCTTCACCGTCTTCTTGGCGACGCCCTTGCGGGCAGCGACACTGCGCTTGGCGGTCGCGGTCTTGGCGGCGGCCTTCCTGGCGACTTTCTTCACCGTTTTCTTGACCGCCTTCTTGGTCGCGTTGACCTTGCGGGTGGTCGCGGCCTTCTTGGCGGCGGCTTTCTTCGCCGGTGCCTTCTTGACGACGGCCTTCTTGGCGGTCTTCTTGGTCGCCTTCTTCGCGGCGGCAGTCTTGCCGGCGCCCTTGCGCTTGAGCGCGGCGATCTCGGTGGATGCGGCGGTCTTGGCGGCGGCCAGCTTCTTCTTCACCGCGGTCACGCGCTTGCTCACCGCCTTGCTCGCCGTGGCGGCGCGCTTGGTCGCGGCCTTGCGCACCTTGGTGACCCGCTTGGTGACGGTTTTCTCGGCATCCTTCGCGCTCTTCTTCGCAGACTTCGCGACGGCATTGGCGCGTTTCTTGACCTCTGCAACGATGCCTTTCGCCTTCTCGGCGACGTCTTCGGCGGCGTGCGTCAGGGTGTCTGCAACCCCGTTTCCGTTACTCATCATCGGTGTCCTCGTCAGTGAACTTCACGGAGCACTTCGTCCGTGGCGGAAATGTAGCGCGAAGCCTGTGCACAGGGGAGCAGCAATTGCGGGTACGACGGTGATGCGATTGTGGATCGCGTTGCCGTGCAACGCCGGGATTATGGCCGGCGCGTCGCGGCAGCTTCAGAACTTGCCGTAATAGCCTTCCTTCAACGCGTCGAACAGGTTGGCGGCGGTGTGCAGCTCGCCGTCGTATTCGATCTGTTCGTTGCCCGCGACCTCCACCACCTCGCCGCCTTCCAGCTCGAAGCGGTAGGTGGTGTTGGCCAGATCCGCTTCCTTGACCAGCACGCCCTGGAACGCGGCGGGGTTGAAGCGGAACGTGGTGCAGCCCTTGAGACCCTGCTGGTGCGCGTAACGGTAGATGTCCTTGAAGTCCTCGTACGGGTAATCCGTCGGGACGTTCGCGGTCTTGGAGATCGAGCTGTCCACCCAGATCTGCGCGGCAGCCTGCACGTCGACATGTGCCTTGGGCGTGATGTCGTCGGCGGCGATGAAGTAGTCCGGCAACTGGGTGTCGGGTTCTTCCGAATACGGCATGGCCTTCGGGTTGACGAGTGTGCGATAGGCCAGCAGCTCGAACGAGAAGACGTCCACCTTCTCCTTGGACTTCTTGCCTTCGCGGATCACGTTGCGGCTGTAGTGGTGCGCGAAGGACGGCTCGATGCCGTTGGAGGCGTTGTTGGCCAGCGACAGCGAGATGGTGCCCGTCGGCGCGATCGAGCTGTGGTGGGTGAAGCGCGCGCCGGCCTCGGCCAGCTGCTCGACGAGATCAGGGGCGACCTCGGCGATCTTCTGCATGTAGCGCGAGTACCTGGCGTGCAACACCTTGCCGGGGATTTCCTGACCGGCCTTCCAGCCGTCGGCCGCCATCTCGGGGCGCTTGCGCAGCATGGCCGCAGTGACTTCGAAGCGTTCTTCCATGATCGGCGCGGGGCCTTTTTCCTGCGCCAGGGCGAGGCCCGTCTCCCAGCCGGCGACGGCCATCTCGCGCGCGATACGCTCGGTGAACGCGCAGGAGTCGGGCGCGCCGTACTTCATCTGCAGCATGGTCACGGTGCTGCCCAGGCCGAGGAACCCCATGCCGTGGCGGCGCTTGCGCATGATCTCGTCGCGCTGTTTCTGCAGCGGCAGCCCGTTGACCTCGACCACGTTGTCGAGCATGCGGGTGAACACCCGCACGACTTCCTTGTATTCCTCCCAGTCGAAGCGCGCGCGCTCGGTGAAGGGCTCGCGGACGAACTTGGTGAGGTTGACCGAACCGAGCAGGCACGCACCATAGGGCGGCAATGGCTGCTCGCCGCACGGGTTGGTCGCGCGAATCGTCTCGCACCACCAGTTGTTGTTCATCTCGTTGACGCGGTCGATGAGGATGAAACCCGGCTCGGCGTAGTCGTACGTCGAGACCATGATCATGTCCCACAGGTGCCGCGCGCAGACCTTGCCGTAGACCTTGCAGGCGACGAGGCCGTCATCGCGGGACACGTAGCCGTTCGTCTGCGGCCATTCGCGCCAGATCACCTGCTCGATATCGGCAAGATCGAAGTCGCCGGTTTCTTTCTCGTTGATCGGAAACACCAGCGGCCAATCGGCGTCGGTGTCGACGGCTTCCATGAAGCCGTCGGTGATCAGCAGCGAGAGGTTGAACTGGCGCAGGCGGCCGTCTTCGCGCTTGGCGCGGATGAAATCGCGCACGTCGGGATGGCTGACATCGAAGGTGCCCATCTGGGCGCCACGACGGCCGCCGGCGGAACTGACGGTGAAACACATCTTGTCGTAGATATCCATGAAGGACATCGGACCGGAGGTGTACGCACCAGCGCCGGCGACGAACGCGCCCTTGGGCCGCAGGGTGGAGAACTCGTAGCCGATGCCGCACCCGGCCTTCAGCGTGAGACCGGCCTCGTGGACTTTTTCGAGAATGCCGTCCATCGAATCAACGATGGTGCCGGAGACGGTGCAGTTGATCGTGCTGGTCGCGGGCTTGTGTTCCAGTGCGCCGGCGTTGGAGGTGATGCGGCCGGCAGGAATCGCACCGCGGCGCAAGGCCCACAGGAAACGCTCGTGCCAGTGGCGCTGTTTCTCGACGGTGGTCTCGGCTTCGGCCAGCGCCTTGGCCACGCGCTGGTAGGTGCCGTCGATGTCGGCATCCACGGCCACGCCCTGCTTGGTCTTGAGGCGGTACTTCTTGTCCCAGATGTCGTCCGACGCGGGCTGCATCGGAATGTCGGGGCCGGGATCGGACTTCACCGCCGCGAGGCGAACCGTGCTCATGCTGTCGTGCGCTCCTGCAGTCGCGCCGGCATGGGCCGGTCGACTGTCGTGTGCGTGCTGTGGATTCGTGGGTGCGGCCAGCGCATCAGGCGCCGTCGACAGGTGCGGGCTGCGAACGCATGTGGCGCATACGGGCGCGCTGCCCATGGCGCGTTGACGCGGTCGTGTCCCTGACGTTCCAACCCATCGCGTGCATCCCCTTTGCTGCGAGGTGTCGCTGACCGCGGAAAGCCCCATGTGTTGGGAATCTCCAACGCTGACACCCCATGATGTAGTGGCGGCAACAGAGGGTCACGCTACGCCCGCACTCGGATCGGTGTCAACCGGAATGCCGCGGATCCGGGCGCGCGTCGGCAGGACCTTCGGCAGGTGTCGCCAGACGCACTCCGGCGGATCATCTGAATGCGACTTTCAACACCGATTCAAGCGTGGCGGGCCACACTGCTGCTCCTCGACGGCGGCCGGCATCCAGCGCCTTCGACCCGCCTTCCACGCTCCGGCATCGATCATCACGACCCGCCGCCGACAGGGGACGTTCCATGCGCGCCAAGACCACACTTCTCGCCCTGACCTGCGCTGCCGCGTTCGGTGGCTTCGCCGCGACCGCACTCCGCGACGTGTTGCAGCAACCCGCGGGCGCCGCGCCGGCGGCCGTGGCCGCGGTCCCGACGATGGCCGCGTTGCCGGCCGCCATCGACGGCACGCCGCTGCCGTCACTGGCGCCGATGCTCAGGACGGTGACGCCATCGGTGGTCTCGGTGCATGCCAAGCAACGCGTACGCGTGAGTCCGTTCGGCAACGATCCATTCTTCCGCCGCATGTTTCCCGAGTTGAACCAGGAGCGGATGAACGAGTCGCTGGGCTCGGGCGTGATCGTCGATGCGCAGCAGGGCTACGTGCTGACCAACCACCACGTGATCGAAGGCGCCGACGACGTGTCGGTGACGCTGGCCGACGGTCGCACGGTGGAGGCGGAGTTCATCGGCTCGGACGTCGACACCGACGTGGCGCTGATGCGGATCAAGGCCGGCAACCTCAGCGCGATTCCGCTGGCGCAGGATGCGAATCTGCAGGTCGGCGATTTCGTCGTCGCGGTGGGCAATCCGTTCGGCTTCGGTCAGACGGTGACCTCCGGCATCATTTCCGCGGTGGGCCGCAGCAACGTGCCGGGCGTGGGCTTCCAGAACTTCATCCAGACCGATGCGTCGATCAACCCGGGCAACTCGGGCGGCGCGCTGGTCAACCTGCGCGGGCAGCTGGTGGGCATCAATACGGCCAGCTTCAATACGCAGGGCAGCATGGCCGGCAACATCGGCCTGGGCTTCGCGATTCCGATCGGTCTGGCCCGCAACGTGATGACCCAGCTCGCCACGACCGGCAGCGTGCAGCGCGGCACGCTGGGTATCGACACGCAGACGGTGGATGCGCGCATCGCCCAGGGCCTCGGCCTCGACACGCCGCGCGGCGCAGTGGTCACGCGCGTGTACGGCGGTTCGCCGGCCGCGCGTGCGGGGCTGCGCACCGGTGACGTGGTGGTCTCGGCGAACGGCGGACGCATCGACAACAGCGAATCGCTGCGCAACTTCCAGGGCCTGCAGGCCATCGATACGCCGGTGACGCTGGAGGTGTTGCGCGATGGTCGCAGCATCCAGGTGGAGACGCGCCTCACCGCACTGCCACGCGACGGTGCCAGCGTCGATGCGCGCCTCACGGGCGCGACCTTCGGCGATCTGCCCGAAGCGATCCGTCGCCAGAACCAGCGCGCGGGCGGTGTGATCATCGAGAAGGTGGAGCCCGGCAGCCGCGCCCATCAGAATGGCCTGCGCGAAGGCGATCTGATCCTGGCGGCGAACAGCGGCCAGTTCCGTGATCTGGCCGGTTTCCGCGATTCGCTGGCCGATCGTCCGGGCAACCTCGCACTGCGCATTTCACGCGGCGGACGCACGTACGACGTGATGATGCGCTGACCGTTTTTCCGCCATCCGTCCCATGTGCCGCGTGTATCGCGGCCACCCCCAACCGACAGGAGCACGACCATGAGCCCCACTTCGACCGACGCGGTGAAGACCCATCTTGGCGAGGCAGGTTCGCACCTGGCCCAGGCCGCCCGCGACGCAGGCGCAGCCGTCAAGAACGCCGCGAGCGTGGCCGGTGACGAGCTCAAGCTCGGCCGCGCAACCGTGAAATCCGACCTCGCCGATTCCGCGATCGCCGGCGTCGCCGCGTTCGAGGAAGGTGGCACCGCCGCCAAGGAACAGTACGACGTGCTGCTCGACAAGGGCCGTGACCTGGTCGACAGCGCCGCGGACCTGATCCGCGAGCGTCCGATCGCCGCGTTCGGCACCGCGTTCGCAGCCGGCTGGATCATCGCCAAGCTCGCGCGCAGCAAGTAAGCGCGGCGTTTCGTGACCGAGCGTGTGACCGGGGAAGACCCGCGCGAGGAAGCCGCCGGCAGCGCAGAGCGTGCGCCCGGCGAAGCACCGCATCTCGACGAAAGCATCCGCCGCATCCGTGCGGCGGCCACTGAAACCTTCGGCTCCGGACTCGACAGCGGCCGCGCCCTGCGCAAGCTGGTCTCGGCCGACTTCGCCTTGTCACGCTCGGCCCTCGGCCGTGCACTGGCATGGTCGGCCGTGTCGGTGGTCTTCGGTGCGTCGGCGTGGTTGCTCGCGATGGGCGCCGCGATCGCCTTGCTGCAGTCGTGGGGTCTGTCGTGGCTGGCGTCGATCTCGATCGCCACCTTGATCAGCCTGGTCGTCACCACGCTCGCTGCCTGGCGTGTCTCGGTGTTCTTCGACTACGCCGGCATGCATGCCACGCGTCGCCAGCTCGCGCGTCTGGGCATGTTCTCCGAAGCCAGCGAAGACGACGAGGACGATGTCGATCATCCGTCGTCGCCTTCGAAGAAGCCGGATACGGAGAAGGCGGGCACGCCATGAATTTCGAAGGCCTCAAGAACCGCGTCGAACGCGCCGAGTCGCTGGTGGACGGACGCGTGGTGCAGACCACGGATCGTTACCGCGCACTGCGCACGAACTGGCGCGAAGCCTGGACACCACCACGCATCCTGATTGCCGGGCTGGTGATGGGATTCGCGACCGGACATCTGGAACCGCGTCGCGCGTTGACGCGTCTCGGCAAGCTGGGTGGGCCGAAGTCCATCCAGCTGATCAGCGCCCTGTCCGGATTGCTGACCTCGGTGCAGGCGGCCGTGGCGGCCGCGACGGCGGAAAAAGCGGCCGAAACGGCGGACGACGCCGCGCAGACCGCCGATGCGGCCGCGGACAACGTCGCGGCGAAGGCCAGCGGCGCTGTCGACACGCAGGCCGCAGCGACGGCCGGTGCCGCTGCGGCGGTGCAGGTGCAGGCCGCGTCCGACGCCGCGCAACGTCGGAACGCTGCGCAGTCGGATGCCACGCCCGACGTTGACCCATCGCTGCCGCGGACGGATCGTGGCCGGCCCGATCCGGTGTTGTCCGAGCAACCGCGCCCCGCCGAGGCGGCGACCGAGTTGTCGGAATCCGGACGCTGAGCGCCCGGGTTTCCGAACTGCGATGAGCACGCCCATCAGTCCCCCGCCGGAGGACGACACGCCGCTGCCAGTGCCGACTCCGGTCGCGCCGCGCCCACGCGCGTCGACCGCGATCATCGTGTTGGCCACGCTCGCCGTACTGGCGACGCTGTGGGCTGCGCAGACGGTGATCCTGCCGATCCTGCTGGCCATGTTCTTCGCGCTGATCGGCAATCCCGTGTTGCGTGCGCTGCGCCGGTTGTGGATTCCACGTGTCGTGGGCGCCCTGCTGGTGCTGGGCCTCGGCATCGCCGCCACCGGCGCACTCGGCCTGCAGCTCTACGGCCCCGCCAGCGAGTGGGTGCAGGAGGCACCGAAGACTTTGCGCACGCTGGCGCCGCGCCTCAAGGCGATGACGCAACCGGTGCACCAGGCCAGCCAGGCCGCCGAATCCTTCGCGCGTGCGACTGAAGATCGCCCGCAGCGTCGCGTGCAGCTGGTGCAGATCCAGGACGACAGTTCGTGGCGCACGATCGTCGCGACACCGAAGATGTTGGCGTCCGTGCTGGCCGTGGTGCTGCTGACGTTCTTCTTCATGGTCTACGGCGAGAACCTGCAACGCAACGCGGTCGCGATGCTGCCCGATCGCCAGCGCCGCAAGCTCACCGTCGACATCCTGCAATCCATCGAACGCGAGATTTCGCGTTATGTGCTGACGATCTCGATCATCAACACCCTGCTCGGCGCGGTGTTCGCCGGTGTGCTGGTCTGGATGAAACTGCCACTGCAGGACGCGTTGCTGTGGGGCACGGTCGTCGCACTGCTGAACTTCGCGCCGTACGTCGGCCCGCTGATCGGCGTGTTGCTGATGCTGCTGATGGGTTTCGTCAGCTATGAGGGCAACTGGCCGAACGCAGCCTGGGCACCGGTGATTCCGGCGGCGCTGTATCTGCTGCTGCATACGATCGAGGGGCAGTTCGTCACCCCGATCATCCTGGGCCGGCGCATGGCGATCTCGCCACTGGTGCTGATCCTGGCGTTGATGCTGTTCGGCTGGATGTGGGGCATCGTCGGTCTGTTGCTGGCAGTGCCGCTGATCGTCTGCGTGAAGCTGGTACTGGCACGGGTGGAAGGCTTCGAAGGCTGGGCGCGTCTGCTGGCCTGACCCATGCCGGCACCGCCGGCATGGGCCCTGCCGGTTACCAGCTGAAGCCGGCACCTGCCGACACGCTGCTCTCGCCGCCGGCGACCGCGCCGCCAAACGAGACGCTTGCGCGATTGCCGATCGCGCGCTGGTAGCCGACCGCGATCGCCTGTTCGCCGCCCTGCGCGCCGACACCCACCCCGACGCGGTTGCGCCCGGCGAGACCGGCGGTATTGAGCGCCATGCCCGCGTAGGCGCCGCTCATCGCACCCATGCGGTCGATGCGGCGGTCCTGGTGGCGGAGACGGTCGTCGATCTCGCCGCGCAGTGACGAGAAGTTGTCCTCCCAGGCGGCGAAGCGGCTGTCGGTGTAGGCATTGGCATCCTGCAGCGTGCGCGCATCGCCCGCTTCGACCTGGGCGACATTGGCGGCATCGGTGTCATGGATGCCCTCGGCGACATTGGTCACACGGCGCTGGTGATCGGCGTTGCCGACCGACACCGTATCGGCCTCGTCGGCGATCGAGCCCTGACCCAGCGCGACCGCACCCTCGGCGCTGACGCGTGCGCCCTGTCCCACCGCGGTGCCCGATGCCGCCTCGACGCTCGCATCGGCGCCGACCGCAACCGCATTGGACGCCTCGGCCGCGATCGAGGCATTGCTGCCGAGGGCGGTACCGCCCTCGGCTTCGACGACTGCGCCATTGCCGACCGCGGTGTCGTTGCCGTCGACCGCAACGCTGCCGTCGCCCATCGCCAGGCCGTCGCCGCGTCCCGAAGGCGGCGCGGTCACGCCACCACCGCCGGCGCCGGTCTCCAGTGCGCCGATCCGTCCATCGAGTCCGGCGATCACGCCATCGAGCGCGCCCAGCGCATCGCCGACGTTGCCGTAATGGCTGCCCTGGACCGTGAACACGCTGCCGATCAGGCGGCCGCCGGCATCGACGACGGTGCCGCCGCCGAACGCGGTCGCGACCGAGTCCATCGCCGCGTGCACCTGCGCGCCGTTGACCGCATCGCGGCTCGAGGCGTTGATCGCGCCGGCGGCGACGTTGCCCAGCCGCGTGCCGTCCTCCCCCGCCAGGGTGACGCTGTCGCGCATGTCGTCGTCGTAGGCCACCGCATTCGCAGCCACGCCTTCGATGTCGCCGATGCGGTCCTCGATGCCGTCGACACGTCCTTCGACCGCGCCGACGCGCTCATTGGTCTCGAACAGCTGGTTGCCGGTCACCGCATCGGAACTGCCCGCGGCGACCTCGCCGTCGGCGAGGTTGGTCAGCAGCGTGCCCTGCTCGCCGGCGAACGTCACCCGGCCGCGGCTCGCATCGTCGTAGCCGATCGCGTTGTCGGCGACCTCGCCCACGCGCTCGGCGACCGCGCTGAGCTGGTCGAAGTTGACCGCATCGGTGCCCTGCGTGCCGGCCGCAACGTTGACCAGTTGCCGTTCCGCACCGGTGGCACCGATCGACACCGTCCCCGCACGATCGGCGATGGCATTCGCGCCCAGCGCGACACTGCCGATCGCAATCGAATGCGCGTCAGCCCCCAGGGCCAGGCTGTCCTCGCCATCGGTGCGGCTGCGGATGCCCAAGGCCACGCTCTGCGCACCATATGCGCGCGCCACCTGGCCGATTGCGGTGGCGCTGTCGGCATAGGCACCCGCGCTGCCGCCGACCGCAAGCGCACGCATCGCACCGGTGGTCGCACTGTGGCCGATCGCAGTCGAATGATCCGCCGCCGCGGTCGCCATCACGCCGACCGCCGTCGTCGAATGCCCACGCGCGCTGCCGGCGATCGACACCGACATCTCGCCGCCGGCATATGCACCCGCGCCGATCGCCGTCGATGCGTATTCCATCGCGCGGGCGCCGGCGCCGACGGCGGTGCTCTCGCGCCCCTCGGCGATCGTCGCGAATTCCTCCATCTCCCAGGTCTCGCCGTTCATCACGTAGTACTGGCCACCGATCGCGGTGGCGCTGTCGGCGGAGGCCTGCGCGCCGGCGCCGAACGCGCTGGCGTAGTCGGCCGACGCCGCGCTGTTGAAGCCGACCGATGTGGTGTGCTTTTCGTACGCGAACGCGCCGCTGCCGAAGGCCGATGCCCCCAGTTCGGCGGCCAGTGCGCCGGAGCCGGCCGCGGTGCCGTAGTCGCCCATCACGGTCGCCGGCTGCGGGTTGTCCGCGCCGCCGGTCGCTTCGAAGAACTCGCCGAATCTGGTCGCATCGCGCAACTGGCCGAGGTTCACCGCATCGGTATCCTCGGTGCCCGCCGCGACGTGAATGATCTGGCGGTCGATCGCCTCGACGTCGGTCGGAAAGGGGTTACCGCCAATGTGCTGCCGCGCATGCGTGCCGACCGACACGGCATTGTCGCGATCGGCATACGAACCCGCGCCCAGCGCCACCGCATTGTTGTAGCCATCCGCCACCATGGCATTGCGTCCCAGCGCCAGACCGCCGTCGCTGCCCGGATGCACGATGCTGTTGGAACCCATCGCCACACTTCCGGCGCCACCGGCAGCACTCCAGTTGCCCAGGGCCAGGCTGTTCTCGCCGGACGCATAGGACAGCAGGCCGAACGCCGAACTCCGCGCGCCGTGCGCCTCGGCGCTCGCGCCTACGGCGGTCGAGTTGTCGGCGTAGGCGCGTGCCTGACCACCGATCGCGAGGCTGTCGTACCCCCGGGCGGTACTGGCGCTGCCCACGGCGGTCGCACCGGTCCCGCTGGCCTCGGCCGCCGCGCCGAGCGCGGTGGTGTGGGCCTCGATCGCCTGGGCAGCGGCGCCGATCGCGGTGCTCGCGTGACCCGAGGCGACCGTTGAAACGTCCACCTCCACCCAGTCCCATTCGCCCGGCGAACCGATCAGCATTTTCATTTGCCCGCCGATGGCGACAGCACTCTCTCCGGTCGCCTCGCTGAAAGCGCCATAGCTCGTGCTCCACTGCTCGGATGCCAGGGCGTTGAAGCCACTGGCGGTGGCGAAGTCGCCGAAGGCGAACGCGCCGCTGCCGAAGGCCGATGCGCCCAGTTCGGCAGCCAGCGCCCCGGAGCCGGCCGCGGTGCCGTAGTCGCCCATCACGGTCGCGGGCTGCTGGTTGTCCGCGCCGCCGGTCGCCTCGAAGAACTCGGCGGCGCGGGTCGCATCGCGCAGCTGGGAGAGGTTCACCGCATCGGTGTCCTCGGTGCCGGCGGCGACGTTGACGACCTGTCGCTCGGCGCCGACGGCCCCGACCGAGACCGTATCCGCGCGGTCGGCGACCGACCAGGCGCCGAGCGCGACGCTGTTGAGCGCAGTCGCGTCGCTGTGGGCGCCGAGCGCGGTGCTGCGTTCGACGCGGCCCTTCGCCTGGCGCCCGAACGCGCTGGCGTAGGCACCGGCGGTGCCGGAGAACTGGCCGACGGTCGTATTGGATTCGTCGTAGGCGACCGCGTTCGCGCCGACCGCGACGCTGCGCGCGCCGATGGCCTGGGCGCTGGCGCCGACCGAGGTCGCAAGCACGTCGTACGCGCGCGCCTGATTGCCGATCGCGATGGCCCGGTCCGCGCGTGCGGTCGCCGCCGCCCCCAGCGCGATCGCCTGGCGGCCACTGGCCTCGGAGGTGGCGCCGATGGCAACCGCGTTGTAGTCGGTCGCATGCGCCGCCGTCCCGACTGCCGTCGCCTGCTTGCCGGAGGCGACCGTGCTCCAGATCTCCGTTTCCCAGGTTTCACCGTTGACGACTTCCATCTGTCCGCCGATCGCCGTCGCCCCTTCCTCGGCGGCCTGGCTGCCGGCGCCGTAGGCGGTGGTGTTGCTGCCCTGGGCGAGGCTGTCGATACCGCCCGCAGTCGCGTGCAGGCCAGCGGCCGTCGCATGACCGCCGAATGCGGATGCGCCACGGCCGGTCGCGGTCGCCGTGGCGCCGACCGCGGTGGCGAATTCGCCGTCGATCGCTGCCGCCTCGTCACTGTCGGCAGCGCCGCTCGCGGCGAGATAGCGGGCACTGTCTGCGATCGCCTGCAACTGTGCGAGGGTCATCGCGTCGCGGGCCTGCGCACCGGCGTCGCGACCCTCGTGATCCGGCGTGTCCGCCGCGGCCACCGACGCCGGATCCGCGGCAACAGGATCCGGTGCCCGGGCATGGGTCTGGGGAACGGCGACGATGAGGGAAGCGATCGCGAGCGCAAGGGTCGTGCGGGTCATGATGGGTGTTTCTCCGGGAGCGATGGCGGCGGGTTGGGGCCCGCGGGGGATCGCCGCGACACGCGGCACAGGGGCAGCCCCGATCCTTGGCGCAGTTCGCCGGAGAACGCCATTCCCGACCTGTTACAACTCCATTACTGCTCCGTTTTCCTCTTTTGCATCAATGACCTGCGCGGGCACCGGCGGCGTCTGCAGCGCCGCCGGGATGGCCCGCTCACCGGCCAGGCGCTTCGCATCCTGCAGCGCGCTCGACCAGGCGTCGGTCTGTCCGAGCGCATGCAGCAGCCGGGTCTGCAGCAGCGCCAGGTCGAAATCCTGGCGCGCCCAGGGGGCGATGCGTCCGACCAGCGCCGTCGCCTCGGCGCGGTCGTCGTGCGCCAGCAGCCACGTCGTGCCGGCATAGACGGCCTGCGCGACTTCCTCCGGCACGCCGTCCTGTTCGGCGCGCGCCACCGCGATGCGATAGGCCTGGCCGGCATCGGCATCGCGGTCCTGCGCCTGCGCGGTCATCGCCACCAGCAGCCAGTCCCAGGCGTAGCCGGTGTCGTCCGATGCCGGCCGCGGTGCGTCGTCGGCACGCAGGGGCAGGCCCGCTTCGAGCGCGGCCTGGTGCCGCATCCAGCGCACCCGGAACAACCGCTCCGTGCGCGCTTCGGCATGCCACCGGGCCAGCACCCCGTCGGCGATCCGGACCGCCGCCGCGGGATCACCGCGGCGCCACGCCATCTCGACCCGCAGCGCATCGGCGCGATGCAGGTCGCTGTTCAACGTCGGGCCGGCCGCATGCGCCTGCAACATCGACTCGGCGGCAGAGAACGCGCCCTGCCGGACCATCGCTTCGGCACGGCCCAGGGCAATGTTCGTCAGCTGGCTCGGATCGGAAATGCGCGCGCGCAGTGCCCAGGCCTGCTCCATGCTCGCGCGCGCCTCGTCGGACTGCAGCAGCAACAACCGGGTTTCGGCCAGCGCCACCGACATCGAGACCAGCTCGTAGATCGCGCCGAAGCGGCGGAACTCCCCCAGCGTGCGGGCGATGTATTCGGCCGCCTGCGCCGGCCGGCCACGGACCTTCTCCAGAAATCCCAGACTGGCATCGACCCGCGCGACGGCCAGCGGGTCGCCGGTCCGCGTGGCCAGGATGCGCGCCTGGCCCAGATCCTCGAGCGCGCCGTCATAGTGGCCCAGCAGCGCGCGCGCCATGCCACGACCATTGAGCGCCTCGCCCTGCAGGGCGATGTCGCCTTCAGGCCCGATCAGCGCGAGCACCTCGGTGTAGTCGCGTTCGGCCGACACGCGCTGGTCGAGCCGCCGGTCGATGCCGGCCCGCACCAGCAGCACCTGGGCCCGGAACAGCGGCGCCTTCGCGGCATCGATCCGCAGCAGCCGCTCGACCTCGTCACGGACCTTCGGGTACAGGCCTGCACGGAAATCGACCTGTGCCAGGCGCAGCCGCAGGTCCGGATCGTTGCGCTGCACGGGCGGAGCCTCGGCCAGGATGCGCCGGGCGGCGTCCAGCTCGTTGCTCAGCAACGCGGCCTGGGCGCGCTGCAGCCGTTCGCTGAGTCCGGCATCGACGTCCGGCCCTGCCGCATTCCGGCCCAGCGCGGCCAACAGCCGGCCACAGGCCTGGTCGGCGGCGCGGACCAGATCGGCATGCTCGCCGAAGGCGTGCCGCGACGCCTCGTCGCGACCTTCGGCGGTGATCTCGACCCGCCAGCCCGCCCCACGCCGCAGCGCCCGGCTGTGCACCACCCAGTCGCCGGCGACCTCGTCACGCAGGCGCGCGGGCACGATGCGCTCGCCATCGTGGGCATGCAGCAGCGACAGCACGCTTTCGCTGGCCGCGACCGGCAAGCCGGCCCGGCGCAGGCGATCGCCGATGAAATCCATCAGGCCCAGGCGCGCCCAGGCGACGTCGGCCGCCTGTTCGAGCTCGGTGGGCAGCACGATGACCGCACCGGCACCCGGTCGCGGCGACGTCTCGGCGTCCTGCGTGCCGGCTGGCCGGGAGGTCGTCCACCACCACATCGCAGTCGCCAGCCCCGCCAGCACGACCAGCGCCGCGATACCGCGCAACAGATGTCCGGACCGGGCCGTTCGGACCGGCAACGGCGCCGGGGGTGCTGCCGGTTCGGGGGCCTCAGGCTCCGCCACGGCTGGCGACGCCTGATCCGCAACGGCCACCGGTTCGACCTCCGCCACCCAGCGGAACCCGAAGCTCGGCACCGTGCGGATGACCCGCTGCTCCTGGCCGTCGTCGCCGACCGCGCGGCGCGCACGCAGGATGATCTGGCTCAGCTGCGCATCGGACACGTTGTCGCGCGCGAAGATCGCCATCGCCAGTTCATCGCGGGCCACCGCCCGCTCGCGATGCTCGAGCAGGTGCTGCAGGCAGGCGAATACGCGCGCGGGCACAACGACGGCCAGACCGTCATGGCGCAACTCGCGTGCATCGCAGTCGAGCAGGTAATCGGAGAATCGGTAGGCGTTCGGCATGGGTATCGGGAGTGGCGAGCCGCCCGCTGCCGACGCGGCCAGCCGGCGACGGCTCCAGCACGCCAAGTATGACCGAAGGCTGCGGCCGCGCCCTGCGGACGACGCGCCGCGGCGCGTGCGCGCACGAGGCCGGCATCGGGCACTCGTTACAATGTGGCTCATGACGTTCCCCATCCGCGCCATCACCCTCGATCTCGACGACACCCTGTGGCCGTTCGCGCCGATCGGCGCACGGGTCGAACAGACACTCGATGCGTTCCTGCGCACGCACAGTCCCGCGACCGCGGACATGTATCCGATCGAGAAGATGCGCGATCTGCGCACGCGGGTGTTCGCCGAGAACGCGCATCTGATGCACGACCTGTCCGCACTGCGGCAGCTGACCATCGAACACGCACTGCGCGACAGCGGCGGCGATCTCGGACTGCTGGATGCGGCGTACGAGGTGTTCTACGCCGAACGCAACAAGGTCGAGTACTACCCCGACAGCCTCGCCGCGCTCGAACGCATCGCCGCGCGGGTGCCGGTGGCGGCGGTGACCAACGGCAACGCGGATCTCGATCGCGTGGGCATCGGCCATCTGTTCGCGTTCACCCTCGGCTCGCGCGAGCACGGCGTGGCCAAGCCGGACGCGAGCATCTTCCACGCCGCCTGCGATCGACTCGGCTGCGCGCATGGCGACGTGCTGCACGTCGGCGACCACATCGAGATGGATGTCGCAGGCGCCGCGCGCGCAGGCCTGCGGACCTGCTGGATCAATCGCGAGGACCGCCGCTGGGAACATCCCACGCTGACGCCCGATCTCGAATTCGACACGCTCACCGCCCTCGCCGACTGGCTCGATGCCGTACCGACCGTCGCCGATCGCACCTGACACGAGTCTCCTGATGACCGACACCACGACCGACCTTTTTGCCACCGCTTCGCAGGATGCGCGTCCGCTGCACATCGTCACGCGCGACGGCTATGCCGCATGGCGCGAGACGCAACCGGCCGTCGTGCAGGCCTGGCTCGATGCGCAGGCATTCGACGCGGCGCCCGGTGCGCTGGCGTTGCTGCCGGGCGACGGCGGTCTCGAAGGCGCGGTGATCGGCATCGGCGATGCACGCGACCCGGACAGCTACGCGCATGCGGTCTACGGTCTGCCGGAAGGCGACTGGCGCGTGGCCGGCGGGCACGATGCGGCAACGCTGCAGCTCGGCTGGGGTCTGGGCGCGTACCGCTTCACCCGTTACAAGACGACGGCGCGCAAGCCGGCGCGACTGGTGGTGGATGTGGCCGATGCCGAGACCGTCGACGTCATCGCCGCGACCACGCGCGTGCGCGATCTGGTCAATACGCCGACCGAGCACATGGGTCCCGAGCAGATGGAAGCCGTGGTGCGCGAGATCGCGCAGGCGCACGGCGCGACCTTCGACAGCATCGTCGGCGACGCCTTGCTCGACCGGAATTTTCCGGCGATCCATGCAGTCGGCCGCGCCTCGCATCGCGCGCCGCGCCTGCTGCATCTGGGCTGGGGCGACGCCGCGCATCCGCACATCGCGATCGTCGGCAAGGGCGTGTGTTTCGACACCGGCGGCCTCGACCTCAAGCCGGCCGACGGCATGCGCAACATGAAGAAGGACATGGGCGGCGCGGCGCACGCGATCGCGCTGGCAGAGCTGGTGATGGCGCGCAAGCTGCCGCTGCGCATCACCCTGCTGGTGCCGGCGGTCGAGAACGCGATCGGCCCGGATGCATTCCGTCCCGGCGAAGTCATCGCCACGCGCAAAGGCATCAGCGTCGAGATCGACAACACCGATGCCGAAGGCCGTCTGGTGCTGTGCGATGCGCTGACCTTCGCCGGCGAGCAGTCGCCGGACGCGATCCTCGATTTCGCCACACTCACCGGCGCGGCGCGCATCGCGCTCGGCCCGGACCTGCCGGCGCTGTTCGCCAACGACGATGCGCTGGCGAATGCCTGGATCGCCGGTGGCGAGGCAACGCGCGACCCGGTGTGGCGCATGCCGCTGTGGCGGCCGTATCTGCGTTACCTCACCAGCAACATCGCCGACCTCGCCAATGCGGGCTCGCGCATGGCCGGCAGCGTCACCGCGGCGCTGTATCTCGAACGCTTCGTACCCGACGGTACGCCGTGGGCGCATCTCGATACCTATGCCTGGAACGACAGCAGCCGTGCGGGGCATCCGCAGGGTGGTGAGGCGCTGGGACTGCGGGCGGCGTATGCGTTGCTGAAGGGGCGTTGCGCGGGGTGAGTTCCCCACGGTGCTGACGGCGACTTGATAGACACCGGTTCGCAACAGACGTCGTTGCTCCCTCTACCGTCGCCCCAGCGGAAGCTGGGATGACGGGATCAGGGTTTACCGGGATCTGCGATAGCGCGTCGTTTACCGAACGCTCGCTCACCCCGCCCCCGGCAACGACAATCCCAGAATCCAGTCGCGCACTTCCGTCACCCACGGGTCGTCCGCGCGACGTTCGGGATAGACCAGATGGAACGCGGCCGCGTCCATTGCCGGGCCGAAGGGCTGGACCAGTGCGCCGCCGGCAAGTTCCTCGCGCACCAGCGGCAGGCTCATCAGGGCGACCCCCTGTCCGCCGAGTGCGGCCGTGATCACGTGGGTCTCGTCGGAGAACACCGGGCCGGCAGCTGCGCCGTCTTCGGGCAGGCCGGCGAGGCGATGCCAGCGTGGCCAGTCGACGGGCGCGGAGATCGAACCGGCCGGTGCGAAGTGCAGCAGGGTGTGCGCGTGCAGATCGGCGGCGCGCTTCAGTCGCAGCTTCGGGCTGCACACCGGCGCGAAGGCGTTGTCGAACAGGCGGTGCGCGACGAGGCCCGGCCACTGCCCGCTGCCGTAGCGGATCGCGAGGTCGGCACCGCTGCCGTCGAGCGCGACCGGCGCATGCGAAACGTGCAGGTGCAGATCGATGTCCGGGCACGCATCGGTCAGCAGGTACATGCGCGGCACCAGCCAGCGTGACGCGATGGCGGGCGTGGCACTGAGCGTGAGCGCGCGGCGGGTCGGTGCGCGCAGGCGCTCGACGGTCGCGACGATGTCGTCGAAAGCCTCGGCGAGCGTGCGCTGCAAGGCACGCCCTTCGCTGGTCGGATCGAGCTGGCGCGGACGGCGCACGAACAGGGCGAAGCCGAGCTGGGTTTCGAGATTGCGGATCTGGTGGCTGATCGCGGTCGGGGTCACCGACAGCTCGGCGGCGGCGTCCTTGGCACTGCCGAGACGTGCAGCGGCTTCGAAGGCACGCAGGGCGGACAGCGAGGGCAGACGGCGGCTCATCGGTGCTCCAGCGCAGGCCGGATGGATGAATCCATTTCATCCGATCGGCGAGAAATGATCGTTTGTTGCGGCCGTTCAAGCCACGCAGCATGGGGTCCATGCCGATTCGGCTGAATCAGACTATCCCATCCGGAGCCCACCCATGCCCACTCTCCTGCACATCGATGCCAGTGCCCGCCCCGGTCTGGCCGGCCGAGACCCGCGCGGTTCCCACTCGCGCGCGCTCAGTGCGCGCTTCGTCGAACGCTGGCGGCAGGCCACGCCCGGCACGCGCGTACTCCGCCGCGATGTCGGCCTGTCGCCGCCGGCGCATGTCGATCACGGATGGATCGCCGCGGCGTTCACTGCGCCGGATGCGGCGGACGACGCGATGCGCACGCGGCTGGCCGAAAGCGATGCGCTGGTCGACGAACTGTTCGCGGCCGACGTCGTGGTGATCGGCACGCCGCTCTACAACTTCGGCATGCCGTCGCCGCTGAAGGCCTGGGTCGACAACATCGTCCGTGTCGGGCGCACCGTCGACATCGATCCTGGCAGCGCCGATCCCTACACCCCGCTGCTCGCCGAGCGGCCACGCATCGCGGTGGTGCTGGCTGCACGCGGCGGCCACGACCAGTCGCCCGGCGGCGCGTTCGCGCACATGAACCATCTCGAGGCGCAGCTGCGCACCGCGCTCGGCTTCGTCGGCATCGACGATGTGCGCGAGATCGCGGTCGAGTACCAGGAGACGGGCGGCGATCTGCTGGCCGCTTCGGTGGCCACGGCAGAGGCCGAGGTGGATGCGCTGGTCGATGCCCTGCGCGTATCGACTGCGCTGGAACGCGCAGCCTGAGTCAGGGCTGCCGACGACTGCGTCCGGCGCGGAACGCGACGATGACGGGTGCGACCGCGGTCGCCCCCCGCTTGCCACGTCGTGCTCAGCGCAGCCAGCCGCGACGCCCGGCCACGCGCGCGAACATCCAGATCGACGCGACCACCAGGATCAGCAGCAGCGGGAACGCGAGACCGCGCATGCCGGTCAGCGCCCAGACCGGTGTCAGCAGGTAGGCGGCCGACATCTGCACGACGATCGCCACGAACGACACCAGCAGGATCGGCACCGCCCAGCGCCGCGCGAACAGCAGGCCGACCGAGCCGGCGCTGCCGGCGATCGTGGCCAGGCCGAACGCACCGTAGACCCACAGCGGCATCGCCGCGTTGATCTGCTGCTGGTCGGGTGGCAGCGCGGCGCGCTGTTCGGGCGACATCGTGACCTGCATGACGAACACCAGCAGGCCGAACAGGTTCCACAGCAGCGCGGTCAGCGCGACCACGCGGGCGCCCAGTGGCATCGGGGTCTGCATCGGGATGTCCTCGGTGTGCGCGATGGCGGTGGCATAGCCTAGCAGCGGGGAGGGCGTCGACCAGATGGCGATCCGCAGGCTGAAGCGCACACGACGCAACCGCGCGCGAGGTTCCCGCGACCGTCGCCGACAGGCGAAAATGGGCGCTTCGCCGGGGAACGCCCGGTCCTTCACCCTGGTTCCCGATGAACGCTTCGACGCACCTGCCGCCCGACGAAATCCGCAGCCTGTTCGCGCAGGCGATGTCCCGCATGTACCGCGACGAGGTGCCGTTGTACGGCACGCTGATGGAACTGGTGGCGGAGGTGAATGCCGCGACCTTGGCGAATGATCCGCCGCTGGCCGCACGTCTCGAGCGCAGCGATGCGCTCGACCGGCTGGATGCGGAACGGCACGGCGCGATCCGCGTGGGCACGCCGCGCGAGCTCGCGACGCTGCGACGCCTGTTCGCGGTGATGGGCATGCAGCCGGTCGGCTATTACGACCTCGCCGTGGCCGGTGTGCCGGTGCACGCGACCGCGTTCCGTCCGGTCGACGCGGCATCGCTCGCGCGCAATCCGTTCCGCGTCTTCACCTCGCTGCTGCGACTGGAACTGATCGAAGACGCTGCGCTGCGCGACGAAGCCGCGGCGATTCTGGAAGCCCGCGACATCTTCACCCCACGCGCGCTCGCGTTGATCGAACGCTTCGAGCAGGCCGGCGGCCTGGGCGCCGACGAAGCCGCCGAGTTCGTCGCGCAGGCGCTGGAAACCTTCCGCTGGCACAGCGAAGCGACCGTGTCGCACGCGACCTACCAGGCGCTGCTGTCCGCGCACCGGCTGATCGCCGACGTGGTCTGCTTCCGCGGCCCGCACATCAACCATCTGACCCCGCGCACGCTCGACATCGATGCGGCGCAGGACGCGATGCGGGCGCGCGGCATCGATGCCAAGGCCGTGATCGAAGGCCCGCCGCGCCGCAAGTGTCCGATCCTGCTGCGCCAGACCAGCTTCAAGGCGCTGCAGGAGCCGGTGCGGTTTCCGGCAGGCGACAGCGCCGACGCCGGCACGCACACCGCGCGCTTCGGCGAGATCGAACAGCGCGGCCTCGCGCTGACACCCAAGGGCCGCGCGCTCTACGACGAACTGCTGGCCCGCGCACGCACTACCGGTGACGCCGGCAGCACCGGCGACGACTACGCCACGCGTCTGGCGGCCGCATTCGGCGATTTCCCCGATGACGACGACACGCTGCGTCGCGAAGGGCTGGGTTACTACCGCTACACGCTGACCGACGCGGGACGTGCGGATCCGTCGCGCGTGTCGCGCGGCACGATCGAGGACGCGATCGCCGCAGGCCTCGTCGCTGCCGATCCGGTGGTCTACGAGGACTTCCTGCCGGTCAGCGCCGCCGGCATCTTCCAGTCCAACCTCGGCGGCGGCGAACAGCGCGCGTATGCGGCGCAGGCGAACCAGGCCGCGTTCGAAGCGGCGCTGGGCGCGCAGGTGCACGACCAGTTCGAGATCTACGCGGCGGTGGAGCGGGACTCGCGCAAGGCGCTGGGGTTCTGAAGCCGGCCAAAGGCACCGTGGCCCGCCTGTGCGGGACCACGGTGGCGCACGCGATCAGTCGAGCGGAATCCGCAGGATGCTTTCCACGCCGCTGGCGACGTAGGTGCTGGTGAACGGTGTCTTGACCGTCACGTACAGCGCCGTGCCGTCGGCGGACAGCGCCAGACTGTTGGGATTGGGACCCGCGCGCACGCTGCGCTTCTCCGCCAGCGTGTCGGCATCGACGATGCTCACCCGGCCCTGTTCGCGGTGGCTGATGTAGAGCTCCCGGCGCTCGGCGTTGAACAGGATGCCCATCGAATCGCCGCCAGCGACCTCGCCCAGCTTGCGGCCGTCGTCGGCATCGACGATCAGCGTGGTCTTGAGGCCGGAATGGTCGGTCACGAAGAGCCGGTTGCTGCCGGCATCGAGCGCCATGTTGAGCAGGATCGCCGGGGTCTCGCCGGCCGGCTTGAAGCGGTGCCGGATGGTGCGGCTGTCGGGATCGATACGCAGGATTTCCCCGCTGCCGTTGGCGGCGTACAGATCGCCATTGCCCGGATGCAGCAGCAGGCCGGTCACCCACCTGCCCGCGTTGCGGATGGTGTCGCGCAGTTCCAGCGTGTTCGCATCCACGACCCAGATCACCGCCGGATCGCCCACCGCACCTACGTAGAGCACGTCGCGCTTCTGGTCGTAGATGACCTGTCGCGGGCCGTAGCGGTGCCCCTTGTCGTCCTTGTCCTCGGTGAAGTGCAGGCGCGTGACGACCTTGCTGGTTTCCAGATCGATCATGGTCAGCGCGTGATCAAGACTGTTGGTGACGTACAGGCGCTTGCCGTCGGGCGCGAGCGTCATGCCCAGGTTGCGCAGGTCGGTGTGGATCGCGCCGACCGGTTCGAGCGTCTGCGGATCGAGGCGGTAGATGATGCCGCCGCTGACATTGGGCACCGACAGCGCCGAGGCGACGTAGAGCGCGCCGTCGTGCGGATTGCTGATCACCTCGTAGATGCCGCGGGTGAGTTCGCGGTAGCGCACGTCCGCATCGATGACCGTGCCGCTGGCCGGCTCGGCAGGCAGCGGCAGCATCACGGTGGGCTTGGCGGCTTCAGGCTCGGCGGCGATGCAGATCATCGGCGCCATCGCCAGCAGGGCGATCAGCAGTACGGTGCGCGCGGACGCAGGCGACGTGGAAGCTTGGATCAGGTGCATGTGGTTTCCTCGAAGATGGGACGCCGCCCGGTGCGCCATGCGCGCCGGGCGGCAGAGATTCAGAATACGTAGGTGAAGGTCAGCTGCCCGTTGCGCTTCTCGCCGTACGCGCCGTAGCCGTTGACCTGTGCCAGATACGCCTTGTCCAGCAGGTTGTTGAGGTTGGCCTGCACGTTCCACTCCGGGCCCAGCTGGTAACGGACGAAGGCATTGACCAGCGCGTACGCACCCTGCTCGAGCTGCAGGTTGTAGGCCGGCACCGGGTAGTAGATGCGGTTCTGCCAGTTGACGCCGCCGCCGACGGTCAGTTCCGGCAGACTGCGTGGGGTGTAGCTGGTGAAGGCCTTGACCGTGGACTGCGGCAGACGCGTGTTGATGTCGGTGCCGTTGACGTCCTTGGCCACGTAACGCGACGCGCCGAACGTCGCATTCCAGCCCGGTGCCAACTGACCGTTCACCTCGAACTCGACGCCGCGGCTGACGGTGCCGCGCGCGGCGACGTAGGCGAATTCGTTGTCGTGGCCCGGAATGGGCGTGGTCGTGGCCTGGGCCACGTTGTCCTGCTCGATGCGGAACACCGCGAACGCGGCATTCAGGCGGTCGTCGAACCATGCGCCCTTGACCCCCACCTCGTAGCTCTTGCCGTCGACCGGGTCCAGATAGTCGTAGTGGATGTCGCGCGCGACCTGCGGCTGGAAGATCTCGGTGTAGCTGGCGTAGGTCGAATACGTGTCGTTGATCTCGAACACCAGGCCCGCATACGGCGTGGTCGAGGTGTGCTTGCGGTCGGCCAGCTCGCCCTCGCTCTCCCACTCGGTATGGCGCGCACCGACGATCAGCTTCAGCGGATCGGCCAGCGACAGGCGCGTGGCCGCGTAGGCCGCCTTCTGGGTGATGGTGCCCTCACTGGCCAGGGTCAGCGGATTCCAGATCGGCTGCGGGAAATCGCGGAGGTCGTCGGGGTAGGCGATCGGTGCCCAGCCCCCCTGGTAATCGCCGTAGTTGGCGAACTCACGCTTGTTGTAACTCAGGCCGCCCATCACCAGATGCTCGCGGCCGAACAGCTGGAACGGGCCATCGACATAGCCGTCCACCGCATCGACCTTGCGCTCGGTGTTGTAGAGGCCCGCCGACGGCGTCACGCCTGCGCCGGTCTCCCGGTCGAGCAGCGAGCCGCCGGTGACCCAGTCGTTGTAAGCCGGATAGAACAGCTTGTCGTTGGCCTCGGTCTGGTCGTGGGTCACGCCGACGCGCACGTTCCAGCCACTGGCGAACCCATGCCTGAGCGTGGCAAATGCGCGCTTGCTGGTGGTGTCCCAGTAGGTCCAGTCGGGATTGGCGTTGAACGACTCGTCGTACGGCGTGGGCGTGCCGTCGGAGTACAGCATCGGGAAGCCGCCCCAGGTGGCGCCGTTGGCGCGTTTGTGCTGGTAGTCGTAGCCGACGCTGAGCTGGGTGTCCGGAGTCAGGTCCGCATCGACCACCACGTAGCCCAGCGTCTTGTGCTGGTCGTAGTGGTCCATCTGCGACTCGGTTTCCAGATAGCTGCCGATCGCGCGCGCACGCACGGTGCCGCTGGCATTGAGCGGCGTGGTCACGTCGACGGTGGTGCGTGTGCGCCCCCAGCTGCCGACGTTGAGCGACACGCTGCCGGTCAGTTCGGCGCTGTCGGCGTGCTTGCGGACCAGGTTGACCGAGGCCGAGGGATTGCCGGCGCCGCTGAGCAGGCCGGTGGCGCCGCGCACGACCTCGACGCGGTCGTACAGGGCCAGATCCAGGCCCGAATCGCCATAGCTCCAGTTCTGCACCATCTGCGTCGGCAGGCCGTCGAACTGGTAACTGTCGATGTAGAAGCCGCGCGCATAGAACTCGGTGCGCTCGGTATCGGACTGGGTGCTGCTGACGCCGGTGGTGTTGCCCAGCACGTCGATGACGTCGTCGAGGTTCTGGTCGGTGATGCGCTGGTGGCTGATGATGCTGATCGACTGCGGAATCTCGCGCGCGGTCAGATCGAAACGGGTGCCGGCCGAGGTGCGGCGCACGCTGTAGCCTTCGGCGCGCTCGCCCTTCACGACGAGCCTGTCGAGCGTGGCGACCTCGTCTTCGCTTGCGGTGCCAGGCTGCTGTGCCCATGCCCCGGGCGCAGCCAGGGCGCAGGTGGCGAGGAACACCGCGCGGGACAGGCGGTGATGGCGGATATCAGAGCGGCGGATCATGGTGGAACTCCGGGGGAAGTACCGTGCGCGTCGCACGGGCAGACACCCGGACACGGCGGCAGGCACACAGGCTGAGGCGGTGCGGCTTGTCGCTGGACTGCACCGGCCGCCCTCAGGGCGGCACGACTGCGGACGAGTCCTGGACTGGCTGGCGGCGGCGCGGGGCGCCGGACACGCGCCGGTGAGGCCGGCAACGCGCGGCGTCACTATAATTGATAGTTATTCTCATTTACAGCCGGAAGCCGGCCTTGTGCGGCATCGGGCCGGGCACGCCTGCCGGTGGAGACGGGCCGGACCGGTCGAGGCCTTACAGCCAGCCCTTCTGTCGGGCCAGCCGGTACGCCTCGATCCGGTTGCCCACACCCAGCTTCCCGATCGCCTCCGACAGGTAGTTGCGCACCGTCCCGTGCGACAGCTTGAGCTGGGCGGCGATCTCGCCTGCGCCCATGCCCTCGCCCGCCAGCCGCAGCGCCTGCCGTTCGCGTTCGGTCAGCGGATCCGGTTCGCTCCAGGCTTCCAGCGCGAGTTGCGGATCGATCGCGCGCCCGCCGTCGTGCACGCGGCGCAAGGCGCCGGCCAGCTGTTCGGCTGGTGCATCCTTCAGCAGATATCCGCCGACGCCCGCATCCAGCGCGCGACGCAGGAACCCCGCACGCGCGAACGTGGTGACGATGACCACGCGCACCGGCAGGCCGTGGCGCTGGATACGCTGGGCGAGTTCGAGACCGGTCAGGCCGGGCATCTCGATGTCGGTGACCAGCAGGTCGGGCCTGAGCCGCTGCAGTTCGCGCCACGCCGTTTCGCCATCGCCGACACTGCCGACCACCGACAGGTCGCCTTCGAGATTCAACAGTGCCGCCAGCGCGCCGCGCAGCATCGCCTGATCCTCGGCGATGAGGATGCGCAGCGGATCGGCGGCGGAGGGCATGCGGGGCATGGCGTGTGCTTCAGCGTCCGGGCAGTGCAGGCGACGGGTGTCGCTGCGCGCTACGCATCCTACGGTGTCGTGCGCAGCGGAATGCGGGCATCGACGTGCGTACCCCCCTGGTCGCCGTCGACACGCAAGCGACCGCCGATCGATTCGATGCGCTCGCGCATGCCCGACAGCCCATTGCCGGGCACGATCGCGCCGCCGCGGCCGTCGTCGGTGACCTGCAGGCGGATGGCATCGCCTTCGCGCGAGAACAGGGCCTGCGCGGATCGGGCGCGTGCGTGGCGCTGCAGATTGGTCACCGCTTCGCGCAGCGTCATTGCCAGTGCAGTCTCGACGTCAGGGGTCAGGCCTGCACCCGCCACCGTCTCGTCGAGCCTGTACTGGAACGCGATGCCGTCGGTCTCCAGCAACAGTCGCGCCGAGGCGAGTTCGGCTGCAAGCCCCGCGGCGCGGATGCCGCTGACCGCCTGTCGCACCTGGGCCAGCGCGTCGCGGGCGATTCCACCGACTTCACCGATCTCCCGCTGCGCACCCGCGGGGTCGCGCTCGACCAGACGCGCGGCGAGATCGGCCTTCAGCGCCACCATCGACAGGGTGTGGCCGAGCAGATCATGCAGGTCGCGGCCGATGCGTTCGCGCTCGCCGACCGCTGCCAGCCTGCGCACCTCGTCGTGCGACAGGCGCAGCGCGGCGTCCTGCTTGTGCTTCATGCGATCCACCTGCACCAGCAGACCGATCATCACCGTCGTCACCGGCATCCAGCCCAGTGCCATCCACGGATAGCCGAGCATCCGCGCCCAGGTGACCAGCACCGCGTTGAACACCACCAGCACGAGCACGTAACGCCACACCGACGTGCGCGACAGCGCACCCAGAAACACGCAGCCGAACACGAAGTAGCTCAGGCCGGCGATGTACCAGGGCAGCAGTGCGAAGCACAGCACGATCATGCCCAGCGCGCACCACGGCGAGCGCCGCTCGGGCAGCATCAACGCGCCGGCGAACAGGGCCAGGAACACCGGATACGAGACCAGCGTCAGCAACGCCCATTGCAGGTCGTAACCGCGCGGCGAGAACATCGGCACGATGACGACCCAGATCGACCACAGCGCGTGGATGGCTTCGCTCCACACCGGCCGCCCCGCCCGCAGCGCCACGCCGATCATCGAATCGGGTGCCGGGCGCAGGCCTGCAAACGTGCGAGTGGATTCCATGCGCGGCATCTCCCCGGCTGCCGCGCGCAGCGTAACCGGTGCGCGTCGCATGCCCTAACCCACCCGCGCCAGACGCCGCAGCGCGAGCGCCGCGCAGACGAGGCCGATCATCACCAGCGCACCGGCATGCAGCCACGGCGCGCCGCCGCCGTCCTGCCCGACCACGCGCAGGGCGAGCTGGGCATGGTGATACGCGGGCCATATCGGCGCGATCCGTGTGAAGACATCGGGCAGCATCGACAGCGGCAGCCACAGGCCCGACAGGAAGGCCATCGGCAGGAACAGGATGTTGACGATCGCCGGCGCCGCGTTGGCGCTGCACCAGACGCCGAGCAGCAGGCCGATCGCACCGAACGGAATCGCACCGAGCATGTTGATGCCCCACAGCGCGGTCCATTGCGCGGGCGACAGCGACACCCCGCCGAACACGCTGGCGAGCAGCGCGAGTTCCAGCGAGACGACCAGCGAGAACAGCATCGCCTTCGCCAGCCGCGCGGTGATCCACGACGACGACGGCGCCGGCAACGCGCGGCGCAGGGCGAACAGGCCGCGTTCGCGGTCGTTCGCCACGGTGACGCCGAACCCGAACATGGCCGCGCCCAGCGTGCCGAACACGCCATAGGTCGCGAGCAGGTACTGGGCGGCACCGCTGCCGTTGCGGCCGCCCATCAGCAGACCGAACATCGCGTAGAACAACGCCGGGAACAGCAGCGTCGGAATCACGTACATCGGCTCGCGCAGCATGCGCAGCAGTTCGCAGCGCAGTTCCTGCAGGTGAGCGCGCACGCGGAATGCGCGCGGCGCGAGGGCGTGGTGGATCGCGGTGCGGCTCATGCGGCCTCCTGCCCATGACCGGCGCTGGTCATCCGGACGAAAGCTTCGGCGAGGCCGGCGCGACGGACTTCGAGATTCGCCAGTGCGGCATCGGCCAGCAGCAGGCGGCGCACCAGTGCGTCGGCATCGCTTGCGACGATCGACAGGCGCGGACCTGCGCGCGTGACCTGCTGCACGCCGGGCCAGTTCGCGATGTCGGCCTCGGCCAAAGCGCTGTCGCAGGCGACATGGCGCTGCACGACCTGCGCACGCACCTCGGCCACGCTGCCGGCCATGCGCACGCGCCCGCGGTCGAGCACGACGACCCGGTCGGCCAGCGCCTCGGCTTCCTCCAGATAGTGCGTGGTCAGCAGTACGCCGGCGCCGTCGGCGACGAGTTCGCGGATCGCCCGCCAGACCTGCTGACGTGCATCGATGTCGAGACCGGTGGTCGGCTCATCGAGAAACAGCAGCCGTGGTCGCCCGCACAGCGCGAGTGCGAACTGCACGCGGCGCTGCTGGCCACCCGACAGCCGGCCGTAACGCCGGCCGAGCAGACCGTCCAGCCCCGCCAGCGCGGCGCAGTCGGTCACGCTGCGTGGCGTCGCATACCAGCTGCGCACCAGCGCCAGCAGTTCGGCCACCGTCAACCGCTCCGGCAGCTGTGTCTGTTGCAGCATCGCGCCGACCTGCGCCTTCGCGTCGCGCTCCAGCGGCGACCGGCCCAGCAGCGTGGCCTGTCCGGCGTCGGCGGGCTGCAGACCCAGCAGCACTTCGATCGCGGTGGTCTTGCCCGCGCCATTGATGCCCAGCAACGCGGTCACCCGACCGGCCGGAAGTTCGAGATCGACGCCGTCGAGTGCCTGCACCGCGCCGCGTCGACGCCGCACGCTCTGCAGGCACGCCAGCACAGGCCCGTCATTCGTATTCATCTCGTGCATCGACTGCATCCGCGCGTTGGGTGCGGCCAGTCTTCCGCGTCGCCGCCGCCCGCGGCAGTCGCACATGTCACATCCGTCACATGACACGCGTCAGGTGTAGCGGGACACGGCACTGCGCACACTGGCGCCGCGTTCCAGCGGGCCCGCCGGCGTCAGATCCTGACTTCCGGCAGGTTGGAAACCATTCGGACCGCCGGTCACACTGGCTGCGGTCCAGCCGTCCAAGGTACTGATGAATACCAATGCCGATCTGCTGAAGGAACTCCGCATCGACCGCAGCGCGCCACCGCCGCCGTCGCGACGCGGCCTGTGGATCGGCCTGGCGGTCGCCGCGCTGCTGCTGGTGCTGCTGGTCGCCGGCTTCGTCGTGCTGGGCAAGCGCGCCATCGAGGTGGACACCACGGTCGTCGCCGCGCCCAGCGCGCCGGGCGCGGCCGGCGGCTCGGTGCTCGATGCCAGCGGCTACGTCGTCGCGCGGCGCATGGCAACGGTGTCGGCCAAGATCACCGGCCGCGTGCGCGAGGTGCGCATCGAAGAAGGCCAGCGCGTCGAAGAAGACGAGATCCTGGCCACGCTCGATCCGATCGACGCCGACGCGCGCCGCGATCTGTCCGCCGCCCAGCTCGACGCCGCACGCAGCCAGGTCAGCGGCGTGCAGGCACAGCTGACCGAGGCGACTGCGAACGCAGCGCGCCTGCAGACGCTGGTCGGCCAGCAGCTGGTGTCGAAGGCGCAGTTCGACCAGGCCATCGCCCAGCGCGACGCCCTGCGCGCGCAGCTCGCCAGCGCGCGACGCAACGTGGACGTGGCCAGCGAGCAGTTGCGCATCTCCGCGATCGGCGTCGACGACACCTTCGTACGCGCGCCGTTCGCCGGCGTGGTGATCGCCAAGGCCGCGCAGCCGGGCGAGATCGTCTCGCCGCTGTCGGCCGGTGGTGGTTTCACCCGCACCGGCATCGGCACGCTGGTCGACATGGAGTCGCTTGAAGTCGAGGTCGATGTGGGCGAGTCCTACATCGGCCGGGTCCAGCCGGGCATGCCGGTCGAGACCACGCTCAATGCCTACCAGGACTGGAAGATTCCCGGCAGCGTGATCGCGATCGTGCCGACCGCCGACCGCGGCAAGGCGACGGTCAAGGTGCGCATCGCGCTGGACGCGAAGGACGGTCGCATCGTGCCGGACATGGGCGCGACGGTGAGCTTCCTCGAACAGGCACGCCCGGCGCAGGACGCCGATGCACCGCGCCTGCTGCGCGTGCCGGCGACGGTGCTGTCCGAACGCGACGGGAAGCAGGTGGTGTTCGTGGTCGACGGTGACGTGGTGCGCCAGCGCGCGGTCGAACCCGGCGAGCGCGTTGGCGGCAATGTCGAGATCGCCAAAGGCGTGAACCCCGGTGACGAGCTGGTGGTCGACGCGCCGGACGCGCTCGCGGACGGCAGCCGCGTACAGGTCAAGCAGTAGCGGAATACCCATGTGGGAGCGCGCTCGCGCGCGAACGGCTCTACCGGGAACACCCGTTCGCGCGCAAGCGCGCTCCCACAAAGAAAGAACGCAGCACTTCCAGATCACCAAGGGGAATGACGATGGCACTGGTGTCGATCCGCAACCTCACCAAGACCTACCAGCGCGGACCTGAGAAGGTCGAAGTGCTGCACGGGGTCAATCTCGATATCGCCGAAGGCGACTTCGTCGCGCTGATGGGCCCATCCGGCTCGGGCAAGACGACGCTGCTCAACCTGATCGGTGGGCTCGACACGCCCAGCGGCGGCGAGATCGCCGTCAACGGCGAACGCATCGACAGCATGGGCGGCGGGCAGCTGTCGGGCTGGCGCAGCCGCAACGTCGGCTACGTGTTCCAGTTCTACAACCTGATGCCGGCGCTGACCGCGCAGAAGAACGTCGAACTGCCACTGCTGCTGACGAAGCTCTCGGGCGCGCAGCGCAAGCGCAACGCCGAGATCGCGTTGACCCTGGTCGGCCTGTCGGACCGCACGAGGCACAAGCCGAACGAGCTCTCCGGCGGCCAGCAGCAGCGCGTGGCGATCGCCCGCGCGATCGTGTCCGACCCGACGCTGCTGATCTGCGACGAACCGACCGGCGATCTGGACCGGCAGTCGGCGCAGGACATCCTGCGCCTGCTGCAGACGCTCAACCGCGAACACGGCAAGACCATCGTGATGGTCACGCATGACCCGAAGGCGGCGGAGTACGCGAGCCATACGCTGCATCTGGACAAGGGCACGCTGGTCGGCGCGCACGCGCAAGCGGCGTGAGGCGGGTGGAACGTCGGGACGTCAGTTCTCCAGAGCGTCGGTTCGCAAGAGCGTCAGGCGCGTGAGCCCTCCCCTGCCTGCGGGGAAGGAGCAGAGCCGACTCGCGCCGACATCGAATTCCTGAAGGCACAACAGCAGGACATCCCATGAAATACCTGCATCTGATCTGGGCGGCGCTGATGCGCCGCAAGACCCGCACCGCGTTGACGGTCATGTCGATCGTCGCCGCCTTCCTGCTGTTCGGCCTGCTCGACGGTATCCGCGTCGCGTTCGCGCAGATGGGCCAGAACGCCGACGGCGCGCAGCGTCTGCAGACCTCGTCGCGGCTGTCGTTCATCGAAACGTTGCCGCAGGCGCTGGGCAAGCGCATCGAGCTGGTCGACAACATCGAGGCGGTGACCTACGCGAACTGGTTCGGCGGCACCTACCAGGGGCCGCGCAACCAGCTTTTCAGCTTCGCGGTCGCGCCGAACTATCTCGACCTGTACCCCGAGATCGTCGTCGACCAGGCCGAGCGTGATGCGTTCGCGCGCACGCGCACCGGCGTACTGGTCGGCGAGAAGCTGATGCAGCGCTTCGACTGGAAGGTCGGCGACCGCATCCCGCTGCAGTCGTCGATCTTCCCCAACAGCGACGGCTCGCTGAACTGGTCGTTCGACATCGTCGGCGTGATGCGCAACAAGGAAGCCAAGGGCGGCGGCTTCAACGATCAGCTGCTGCTGATGCACTGGGACTACTTCGCCGAGTCCACACCCTACGTCGACAGCGACGTCGGCTGGTACATCAGCCGCGTCTCCGACGTGCGGCGCGCCGACCGTGCGGCCAAGGCGATCGATGCGCTGTCGGCGAACTCGCCCAACGAGACGCGCACCATGACCGAGGCCGCGGCATTCGCATCGCAACTCAAGCAGATGGCCGACATCGGCCTGATCGTCGGCGCAATCATGGGTGCGGTGTTCTTCACCCTGCTGCTGCTGACCGGCAACACGATGGCGCAGGCGGTGCGCGAACGCACATCCGAACTCGCCGCGCTCAAGACCCTGGGCTTCTCCAGCACCGCGGTGCTGATGCTGGTGCTGGCCGAATCGATCGTGCTGGTGGTGGTCGGCGGTGTACTGGGGCTGGGCCTGGCATCGGCGATCAGCTTCGCCGTGAACACCTTCGCCGGCGACATGCTGCGGCTGCAGGTGGGCTGGCAGAACTGGGTGCTGGGCCTGGGCCTGATGGTCGTGATCGGTATCGTCGTCGGCGCGCTGCCGGCGTTCCGCGCGATGCGCCTGAACATCGTCGACGCCCTCGCGGGCCGCTGAGGAGACCGCCATGCATCCGTTCCTGAAATCCGTGCTGCAGAACGCCGGCCTGGTGTTCGCGCTGATCCTCGCGCTGGTCGTCTGGATCCTCGCGCCCTGGTACGTGCTGCTCGCGCTCGCCGTGGTCGCCGCAGCGTGGATGCTGCTGAGCCACGGCGGCCGCCAGGCGGCGTCGGTCAGCCATGTCGGCATCAGCACACTGGGCCAGCGCCTGGGCGCGTCGTCGGTGGTGGTGATCGGCATCGCGGGCGTAGTCGCCGTGCTGGTCGCGTTGCTGTCGATGGCCGAGGGGTACCGCCACACCGTCGGCAGCACCGGCGATGCGTCGACCGCGATCGTGTTGCGCGGCGGCTCGGCGGCCGAGGTGATGTCGGTCATCGACCGCGCGCTGATCAATGTCGTGGTCCAGGCGCCCGAGATCGCACGCGACGCCGAAGGCAGGCCGATCGCCTCGCCCGAACTCGTCGTCGCCGCCAACCTTCCGCTGCGCGGTGGCGCACCCGATGACGACGGCAGCGTGCAGTTCCGCGGCGTCGGCGAGATGGCGTTCCAGGTGCGGCCGAACCTGCACATCGTCGAAGGCCGCATGTTCGAGACCGGGCGCCGCGAACTGATCGTCGGCAAGGGCGCGCGCCGGCAGTTCGCCGGACTGGAACCGGGCAGCACGGTGCGTCTGGGCAGCGACACCTGGGACGTCGTCGGCGCGTTCGAATCGAACGATGCGACGGACTCGGAGATCTGGGCCGACGCCGAGGTCGTCTCGACCACCTATCGCCGCGGTTCCAGCCGCGCGTCGATCACCGCACGGCTGACCAGTCCCGATGCGTTCAAGGCGTTCAAGGCGACGCTGGATGCCGATCCGCGCACCCAGGTGGAAGTCAGCACCACGCTCGACTACTTCGCCAAGCAGTCCGAAGGCATGAGCAAGGTGCTGCGCATCATCGGCATCGTGGTCGGTTCGATCATGGCGGTGGGCGCGGTGTTCGGCGCGCTCAACACCATGTTCGCGACCGTCGCCGCGCGTGCGCGCGAGATCGCCACCCTGCGTGCGATCGGATTCCGCGGTCTGCCGGTCGTCGTCGCGGTGATGCTCGAGACGATGCTGCTGGCCCTGCTCGGCGGCGTACTCGGCGGTTTCATCGCCTGGCTGCTGTTCGACGGCTATGGTGCGTCGACACTCGCCGGTGGCGTGGGACAGATGACCTTCGAATTCCTGGTGACACCCGCGCTGCTGTGGAGCGGACTGAAGTGGGCGCTGGCGATCGGCTTCGTCGGCGGCCTGTTCCCGGCGGTGCGCGCGGCGCAGCTTCCGGTCACCACGGCCCTGCGCGCGGCGTGAGCATGACCGCACCGGATGCGCTGTCGAACGCCGACCTCGCACGCGAGATCGGCGCGCTGCAGAAGCGCGCGTTCGAACGCTACGAAGACGCCGCGCTGCGCGCCGAGGCCGATCCGGCACGTGCGGACATGATCTACGCCCAGGCCGAGCGCGACACTGCGCCATGGATCGCACGCGCGACCGCACTCAACGACGAGCGTGTCGCGCGCTATCAGCGACGTGCGAAGCGCTGGCGCAATGCGGCGCTGGTGATCGGCGTCGTCGGTGCGGTGTTCGTGGTGTGGATGATGTCGCGCGCGGGTTGACTGCCGAAGACTTTTCCACCCGCAGAGCATTTCCCGCACGACCCCGAAAAAACGGATCGCGCGCGAGCAGTGACGCTTAGAGCCCCTCTCCCCGAGGGAGAGGGGTTGGGGTGAGGGGCCGACGCTCGCGGCAGAGTGATCTCGATCAGTCAAACCGATGGGTTTCGCTGCGCTCTGCCCATCCTACGTGTCGGTTCCTGTCAGACCCCGCGATCCAGCAACCCATCCGCCAGCGCCTGCGCCACGTCATCCGATGTGTCGATGTCCTGCGCCAGCGACGGCGCCTGCAGCCGGAACAGGTCCTCTTCCGGCAGCGCTGCCAGCAACGCCCCGAATCCCCGATCGCCTGCCAGCGCATCCACCTGCGCGAACAGCGTGTGCGACAGCACGGCCGGCGCACCCGGTCGCTCGCCGTGCATGACCGCCGCGCAATCCGAACGCACGCTGCGTGCGCCGTCCAGCAGCGCGCGCAGATGCAGGGCATTGAGCGCGGGCTGGTCGATGCCGGTCACCAGCACCGGACCGCGATGCGCCTGCAGTGCGCGCGATGCGGCGACGAGGCTGGCAGCGAGGCCATCGCGCCAGTCCGGCGCCGCGACCAGTTCGACGGCGGTGTGCGTCGACGGCACGAGTTCGGCCGCCACCGCGTCGTGATACGCGCCCAGCACCACCACCAGTCGGCACGGATGCGTGTCCGCGACCAGCCGCACGACGCGCGCGACCAGGCTTTCGCCATCGCGGCGCAGCAGTTGCTTGGGCCGGCCCAGCCGCGTGCTGCCACCGGCGGCGAGCACGATCGCGGCGTGTGCGGCGGTCATCGAAGGGGGCCGGGGCGATTGGTCGACATCGCCGCACTGTGCCAGAAGCCCGAGGCACCGCCCGGCCCGCGCCGATGAACGGCGACCGTCTGTCATGCAGTTGTCATCGCAATGCGATAGCGGCGCCCGGCACCGCGTCGATAGTCTGCGCGGCCGCCCCGCTTCCGCCCGCCGCCATGCTCCGCCTTGCCGCCCTCCTCGCCACCTGTCTGCTCGTCGCCGGATTCTCGTCGTGGCCGGGCATGGCGAATTCGCTGGCGTCGAAGCTGGTCGCACCACCGGGCGCCTCGCCGCTGCTGCAGACCGACCGGGTCGACGCCGCGTTCGCGCGACTGCCGAACCGCAGCGGACACGTCACCACATCGGCCGGCGTGCCACTGTTCTGGCGCGCGCTCGATCCCGGTGATTACGGCATGGACTACACGTGGACGCGGCCGGCCGACGATCCGCACGGCATCGATTTCTCGCTCGATTTCCATGCGCCATCGACACCGCCCTCCGCGCCGCGCGGCACCGTCGTGCTGTTGCATGGCTGGATGATGGATGGCGGCTCGCTGCTGCCGTGGTCGATCGCGCTCGCCGAAGCCGGTTACCGCACGATCACCCTCGATCTGCGCAACCACGGCCGCTCCGGCCATGCGCCGTCGGGCTATGGGACGCGCGAGGCCGACGATGTCGTCGACGTGGTCGCCGCGCTGCGCGCGCGCGGCGAAATCGCCGGTCCGCTGCACGTCTTCGGTGTGTCCTATGGCGCGGCGACCGCGCTGTTCGCCGCGGCCGATCCGCGCCTGCAGGCCCAGCGCGTCGTCGCACTGGAATCGTTCGACAACGCCGGCGCCGCGATCCGCGACATGGTGCCGCACATGCTCGACGAGGACGGCGGCAGCTGGCGCGCGCAACTCACGCGCCACTGGCTGCGCTGGCGCATCGACGCCTCGGTGCTGGACGCGGCGATCGCCACTGCCGGCGCCACGCTGTCGTTGCCGCTGGACGGCGTCGATGTCGGCGCCGCGCTTGCCCGGGCACCGGGCTGTGTGCTGCTGGTGCACGGCGATGCCGATCGCCACGTGCCGGTGTCGCACGGCCGCGCGCTCGCGGCGGCCGTGCCCGGTGCGCGGTATCTGGAACTTGCCGGCGAAGACCACCTCAGCCTGCCGATGCGGCTCGACCGCCTCGCACCGACCGTCGTCGAGTGGTTCGACGCACCGGCGTGTCCGCAGACCGCGATCGCCACACGCTAGAACCGACTGTGGGAGCGCGCTCCCACCGCGGGATCCCGCGCCGGTTACGCCTGCTGCGCGACGATCCGCCGGCGCGACTGCAGATAGCCGTCCACCGCGAACACCACCAGCCCGACCCAGATGAAACCGAAGCCGACCGCGCGGTCGATGCCGAAGGCTTCGCCGAAGAAAAAGACGCCCAGCAGCAACTGCAGCGTCGGTCCGATGTACTGCAGCAGGCCGACGACGGTCAGCGGCACGCGGCGCACCGCGTAGGCAAAACAGATCAGCGGAATCGCGGTCAGCGCGCCACCGAGCACCAGCAGCACGTCGGTGAGGCCACCCCAGCGAAGCGAGAGGAAGCCACCGCCGCCCTGGCTTTCGAACCAGACCAGTGCGATCAGCGCGGGGCCGAACACGAACAGGTTTTCGACGCCCAGCCCCTGCACCGCTTCGACCGCGGCGAACTTGCGGATCAGCCCGTACAGCGCGAACGAGGTCGCCAGACACAACGCGATCCACGGAAAACTGCCGTAGTTGAAGGTCAGCCACGCGACGCCGCCGCCGGCCAGTGCGACCGCGATCCACTGCGGCAGCGACAACCGCTCGCGCAGGAACACCACGCCGATGACCACGTTGAGCAGCGGATTGATGAAATAGCCCAGGCTCGCTTCGACCACATGACCGCTGTTGACGGCCCAGACGTAGAGCGCCCAGTTCGCCGCGATCAGACAGCCCGACAGCGCGAGCATGCCGGCGAGTTTCGGTTGCGCGAGGATCTCGCGCAGCCAGCCCCGGCCCTGGCGGATGGTCAGAAACGCGGCGACGAGAATCGCGCACCAGATCGAGCGGTGCAGCACGATCTGCAGCGACGGCACGTGCCGCAGCAGATACCAGTACAGCGGCATCAGGCCCCAGATGACGAAAGCCGCGACCGCGATCCACAGCCCGCGGCGGCTCTGTGCGGCATCGATCATGGCTCTTCTCCGGCGACTGCTGCGGCCGGCGTCGGCACCGGCTTCCTCGCACGCGCGCGGCCCATTGTGATCGCGACCACCGCAGCCAGGATCACCGCCATCGCACCGAGGTCGTTGACGTGGAAGCGCTCATGCGCGAGCCAGATGCCCAGCAGCACCGCGATCGCCGGATTGACATAGGCGTAGCTGCCGGCAAGCGTGGGCCGCACGTTGTGCAACAACCAGATGTAGGCGGTGAAGCCGATGATCGAACCGAACGAGGCGAGATAGACGACCGACAGCGTCCCCTTGAGCGTCGGCAGTTCATGGAAGCGCTCGCCGATCAGCAGACCCACCGCAAGGATGATCACCCCGCCGGCGAGCATCTGCGCGGCGGCCGCCATGAACGGCGACGGCAGATCGCGGCCGCGACTCCACACCGAACCGAAGGCCCAGGCCAGTGGCGCGATCAGCAACGCGACCAGGCCGGTCGGCGATGCGGTCAGCGAACTGCCGGCGTTGAGCCACAGCACGCCGGCGAAGCCGACCGCGAGGCCGGCCCACTCGATGTGCGAAGGCCGGTCGCCGCGCATCGCCGCGAACAGCGCGATCCAGATCGGTGCCGACGCCACCGCGACCGCGGCGAGACCCGACGACACGCTCTGTTCGGCGATGCACACCATGCCGTTGCCCAGACCGAGCAGCAGCACGCCCATCGCCAGCAGGGTCTTCCACTGCGCGCGCGTCGGCGCCGGCACGCCGCGCAGCCGCAGCGCGCCGTACATCAACCCGCCGGCGACGATGAAACGCATGCCCGCCATCAGCAGCGGTGGATAGCCGCCTTCGAGCGCGAAACGGATCGCGAGATAGGTCGACCCCCAGACGAGATAGACAGCCGCCAGCGCCAGCGCGATGGCCAGGATCGAGGCGGGACGCGACACCGGCGCGACGCTCATGGGGATTCCGGAGAAGAAGACGACCGCGGATGCGGGAGCGGAATTCTACGCCGGCGGCCTGTTGCACGGCTGGAATGGTGGTGTTGCAAAGGTGCTGCACCCTGGGGGCGAGGGGTTCGGGTCGTGAGGTCCTTGGGCCCGTCACTCCGGCGGCTTTCAACAGACGAATGTCTGGTCAAGCCGGAATCCATTCTGCTTGTGGCCGCTCGCAAGCGGCGAACACCCTCGCGAAGATCAAGATGGATTCCGGCTTTCGCCGGAATGACGGAATCGGAAAGATCGGCATCGCGTGCGAGCACACAGGAAAAAGCCGCCGCGATCACTCGCGGCGGCTTCGTCTCGAACGCGTCAGCGGATCAGCGCGCCCAGCGGCCCGGCGCGGTCGACACCGGCAGCACCGTCGCCGACAGATCACGGTCGGCGTTGAGCAGACGCACCGCGTCGGCCAAGATCGCCGCCGACTCGCGCAGCAGCGGATCCGGGCGTTCCTCAGCTGCCTTCTCCAGGCGGTTCTGCTGGGCGATCGCACGCTCGCTGGCCTGCAGGCCATCGTCGTCCGAATCATCGGCCAGCGGATCGAGATCCAGACCCAGCGCGCGGCGCTCTTCCTGGCGCACCTGGCGCTTCTCGGTCTGGCGGTCGCGCTCGGCGCGACGCTCTTCGAAATTCAGCGAGACGTACTTCTTCTCGCGCTCGGCGCGGAACTCGGCGATGTCCTCGGCCCACCACACGAACTCCTTGTCCGTGGCCACGCGCGTCTCGTGCAGCTGTTCGAGGCGCGGCAGCAGCGGCGCGAAGTCGCCGTACTGGGTGTGCGGCACCGCGGCGATGCGCGTCCACGGCAGCGCGTTGTCGTAGGTGCTCTCGCCGAACTCGGTCGCATCGACGGTCACCGGGAAGTGGATGTCCGGCTCGACGCCCTTGTTCTGCGTGCTGCTGCCGCCGGGCAGGAAGAACTGCGCGATGGTCAGCTTCACCTGGCCGAAACGCTTGGTCTCGTTCGCCGGCCAGCGGTCGAGGTCGACCAGGTTCTGCACCGTGCCCTTGCCGAAAGTCGTCTCGCCGATGATCAGGCCGCGGCCGTAATCCTGGATGGCGCCCGCGACGATTTCCGATGCGGAAGCCGAACCGCGGTTGATCAGCACCGCCAGCGGACCGTCCCAGGCCACGCCCGGGTCACGGTCGCCCTGCACGCCGACACGGCCACCGGACTCGCGTACCTGCACCACCGGGCCCTGATCGATGAAGAGGCCGGTCAGCTCGACCGCCTCGTTGAGCGAACCACCGCCGTTGTTGCGCAGGTCGAGCACCACGCCATCGACCTGTTTGGCCTTGAACTCCTCGAGCAGACGCGCGACGTCACGCGTTGCCGAGGCGTATTCGCCGTCGCGGTTCCGGCGGCCCTCGAAGTCCTGGTAGAACGCCGGCAGCTTGATCACGCCGATCTGCTTCTCGCGACCGCCCTCGGTATCGGCCGGCAGCGTCAGCGTCTCGGCCTTGGCCGCCTGCTCTTCCAGACGCACGCGCGCACGGGTCAGCGTGATGCGCACCGGCTCGCTGTCGAGCGTGGCCTCGGCGGGAATGACATCCAGGCGCACCTGGGTGTCCTTCGGGCCCTTGATCTTCTCGACCACATCGTCGATGCGCCAGCCGATCACGTCTTCCATCGGGCCGTTGGTGCCTTGGCCGACGCCGACGATGCGATCGCCCGGCTTGAAGCGGTTGCTGATCGCGGCCGGACCACCGGCGATGACCTCGCGGATCACCACCACATCGTCCTGCTTCTGCAGCTGCGCGCCGATGCCTTCCAGCGACAGCGACATGCTCTGGTTGAACAGACGCGCGGCGCGCGGATTGAAGTAATCGGTGTGCGGGTCGATCGAGCCGGTGTAGGCGTTGAGGAAGCTGCTGAAGGCGTCCTCGTCGTTGAGCGCGGCGACCGTGTTGGCGGTGTTGAGGTAGCGCCGGTCGAGCGTCTTGCGGATCTCGTCGTCGGTTTTCCCGGCAAGCTTCAGCCGCAGCCAGTCGTTGCGCACCGACTGCCGCCACAGGGTGTCGAGCTCGTCGGCATCGGCCGCCCATGCGGCGTCCTTGCGGTCGTATTCCCAGCGGTCTTCACCACTGAAGTCGAAGATGTCCTGCTTGAGCAGTTCACGCGCGCCGGTGATGCGTTCGGCGACGCGCTGCTTGTACAGCGCGAAGACCTCCAGCGCGGGCGCCACCTCGCCTTCGCGGACCGCTGCCCCCATGCCCGAGCGCAGCGGTTCGAAACGTGCGATGTCCTGCTGGGTGAAGAACAGCTTGCCGGCGTCGAGGTTCTCGAAGTACCGGTCGAAGATCTCGCCCGACAGGCTGCCGTCGAGCGCACGCGGGCGATAGGCGTAGCGGCTGTCGGACAGCAGGCCGTAGACCAGCTTCGACGCGGCCACCTGGTCGGTATTCGGCGTCGCCGGCACATTGGCGATGGCGTCGGGCCTGGCCATCAGCGCGAGCGGCACCGCCAGCGCGAGGGCGATCAGTGAGCCGGAAACGACGCGGGAAGCTTTCATGCGGGGTCCTGGATTGCGGATACGGCCATCATGCGACATGCACTGCAGCCTGGAACGTGAACAGACGTTCCGACAGTGCCGGAAGTTGCACGTTGCATGCAATCGACTGTACGGAAGGCGGATGAATCGACGCTGCGTTCATGGCGGCGTCATTCGCGCGGGGAAGCCCCGGCGGACACGGCCGGGGTTTCCGATTTCCCGGACGCACGACCTCCCTGAGACGGAGTGCCAACGGACAGGAAAAGAGGGAGCACGTCTGGAATGCTCCAAGACGCTCCACCCCCACCCGACGCGCTGTGCGCGTCGACCCCGGATCTGGTCCGGGGCAGGCTCTCTCGCAGAGGAAGAGGTGCGACCACTGCCCGGTCGAAGTACAACGCGGGTCGGGGAGTACGCGAACCGGAATCAGGCAGCGACGCCGGCGTCCATCGCCTGCTGGTCGGCGTGGTAGGAGGAGCGCACCAGCGGGCCGGAGGCGACGTGGCTGAAACCCAGCTCCATGCCGTAGTCCTCGAGCGCGCGGAACTCTTCCGGCGTCCAGTAACGCAGCACCGGGTGGTGGTGCGCGCTGGGCTGCAGGTACTGGCCGATGGTGACCATGTCGACATCGTGCGCGCGCAGGTCGCGCAGCGTGCCCTGGACCTGCTCCATGGTCTCGCCGAGGCCGAGCATGATGCCGGACTTGGTCGGCACGTCCGGATGCTGGGCCTTGAACTTCTTCAGCAGGTCGAGCGACCACTGGTAGTCCGCACCCGGGCGCACGTTGCGGTAGAGATCGGGCACCGTCTCGACGTTGTGGTTGAACACGTCCGGCGGGTTGGTCTTGAGGATCTCCAGCGCGCGCTCCATGCGACCCTTGCCGCGGAAGTCGGGCGTCAGCACCTCGATGCGGATGTTGGGCGACTGCGCGCGGACTTCGCGGATGCAGTCGACGAAATGCTGGGCGCCGCCATCACGCAGGTCGTCGCGATCGACCGAGGTGATCACGACGTACTTCAGGCCCATGTCGGCGATCGTGTTCGCGAGGTTCAGCGGTTCGCTCGCATCCGGCGGCTTGGGACGGCCGTGGGCGACGTCGCAGAACGAACAGCGGCGCGTGCAGACCTCGCCGAGGATCATGAAGGTCGCGGTGCCGTGGCCGAAGCATTCGTGGATGTTCGGGCAGCTGGCTTCCTCGCAGACCGTGACCAGACGGTTCTCGCGCAGCTTCGACTTCAGCGCGGCGACCGCGCCGTTGGACGGAATGCGCACGCGGATCCACGACGGCTTGCGCAGCACGGGTGCATCGGCGAACTGCACCGGCGAGCGCGCGATCTTGTCGCCCGCCACCTGCTTGACGCCGGTCTGCAGCGACGCCGGCGGCGGCGTGGAGACCACCTGCAGCGGGATCGATTTGTCGACGGAAGAGGACATGGCGGCCAGGACTGCGGTCGGAGGGTCATTGTAGGCCCCTGTCCCGGGGCTGTCTGCCGAGGGGCGAGGGATACAGCGTGTCATTCAGCGGGCGCGAGCGAGGGCGGCGGGCCTGCGGTCAGCGACAGCCCGAACTGCGCGGCCAGATTCTCGAGCAGCATCGGCGCCACCGCGTCGGGCGACGACGGGCCACCGAGATCACCCAGCGACACCACCTGCAGGCCCTCGTAGCCGCAGGGATTGATGCGCCGGAAGGGTTCGAGATCCATCGCCACGTTGAACGCCAGGCCGTGGAAGGTGCGACCGCGGCGCACGCGGATGCCGAGCGCGGCGATCTTGGCGTCGTTGACGTACACACCCGGCGCGCCCTCGCGGCGCACGGCCTCGATGTTCCAGTCGCCCAGCGTGTCGATGATCGACTGTTCGATCCTGCAGACGTACTCGCGCACGCCGATCTTTAGCCGGTGCAGATCGAGCAGCGGATAGACCACCAGCTGGCCGGGGCCGTGGTAGGTCACCTGGCCACCGCGGTCGACCTGCACGACCGGGATGTCACCGGGCGCGAGCACGTGCTCGGGCTTGCCGGCCTGGCCGAGGGTGAAGACCGGATCGTGCTCGACGACCCACAGTTCGTCGGCAGTCTGTGCGTCGCGCGCGTCGGTGAAGCGCTGCATTGCGCGCCACACCGGCGCGTAGGGCTGCCGGCCGAGATCGCGCACGATCGCCGGCGCACTCACAGCACCCGCTCCATCACCCGCACGCAACCCAGGCCGCCGCTGGGTACCGGCGCGCCGTGCAGGAAATCGCGCATCGCCGCGGCGACGCGATCGCTGCGCGCGCTTTCGAGCCGCGTCAGCGCCTGGCTGTCGGTTTCGAGTCCTTCGAACTCCGGCGCTTCCCCGTCCAGCGGCGCCTCGCGCCAGGCCATGTGCGAGCCGGGCAACAGCGGCGCGGTGCGTTCGGCGCGGACCATCAGGCGTACCTCGCAGTGGCGTGGATCGGACGCGATGCGCGCGTAGAGCGCATCGACCGCGGCGGCCGGGCCTTCAAGCAGCTGCATGAACAACCCGTCCTGCCACAGCAGCATGCCGCCGATGCCGTGACGCGCGTTGAAGGTGCGGGCCTGCAGCAGCAGACGCGCCATGTCCGGCGCGGTGAATTCATGCAGCTGGCCGCTGCGATAGAGCAGCTGGCGGATCATGCGCGGCGTCCCGTTGGATGCCCTACAGCGTCCACTTCACTTCGGGGTGGTCGCGCAGCGCCGTGTGCGCGGCGTCGTACTGCGCGCGCGACTCGGCGCGGAAGCTGAGCTTGATCGACACGTACTTGCCGCCGCTCGACTCGCGCGCGGTGACGGTTTCGTGGAGCACGGTGATGCCGGCGGCCGTCAGCAGTCGCGGAATTTCGGTCTCCAGACCGGCCTCGGCACCGCCCATCGCGGTGATCTCGAAGGTGCCGGGAAACTGGAAGCCGTGTTCGGGGTTGTCGGAGGAGATGTCCATCGCGGAATTATCGGGGCAGAGGTCACCGAACCCAAGCGGTGGCATACCGGGCTCACGTGACAACGTGGAGACGATTGCGCCGGCGCCGCCCGGCTGTCCGCAGGACGCCGTAGCCCGCAGCTCTCCCTTCGGGAGAGAGCCTGCCCCGGACCTGATCCGGGGTCGACGCGCGCAGCGCGTCGGGTGAGCGCCGGGGCTGTACAGGAAGGCTCCTAAAAAGAGCATCCTCATCCGCCCTTCGGGCACCCCGTATCAAGTACGGGGCAGACTCTTCCCCCAGAGGGGGAAGGATTCCAACAGTCTGCTGCTCAGCTGGCTCGCGAAGCGCCCGCGCTTACGCGTTCCACCACATCAGGAACTCGTGCCACAGGCGCTTGAAGAAGCCGGCTTCTTCCACCGCTTCCAGCGCGACCAGCGGACGCTCGGCGATGACCTTGCCGTCGAGTTCGACGCGCACGGTGCCGATGGCCTGGCCTTTTTCGATCGGGGCTTCCAGCGTCTGCGGGATGTCCATCGACGGCTTGAGCTGCGCGTACTTGCCGCGCGGCATCGAGACCAGCATCGGCTCGGCGACGCCCAGCTGCACTTCGTTGGTCTTGCCCTTCCAGACCTGCTGGGTGGCGACGGGCTTGTCGGCGTCGTAGACCGCGTGGGTCTCGAAGAAGCGGAAGCCCCAGTTGAGCAGCGCCAGCGAATCGGTGGCGCGCTGCGCCTCGCCGGTCGAGCCCATGACCACCGAGATCAGGCGCTGGTCGCCGCGCAGGGCCGACGCCATCAGGCAGTAGCCGGCGCCGCTGTGGTGACCGGTCTTGATGCCGTCGACGCTGTCGTCGCGCCACAGCAGGCGGTTGCGGTTGTGCTGGGTGATCGGCCCGACGGTGAATTCGCGGATCTTGTTGTGCGCGTATTCCTCGGGGTAGTCGCGCACCATCGCGCGGCCGAGGATCGCCAGGTCACGCGCGGTCGAGTAGTGCTCCGGGCCGGACAGGCCGGTCGCGTTCTCGAAATGGCTGTTCTTCATGCCGATGCGCGCGGCATAGGCGTTCATCAACTGGGCGAAGGCTTCCTCGCTGCCGGCAACGTGCTCGGCCAGCGCGATCGCGGCATCGTTGCCGGACTGCACGACCATGCCGATTTCCATGTCCAGCAACGGCGCGGTCTGGTTGACCGGGAAGCCGCTGTAGCTGCCGTCGGTGCCCGCGCCGCCCTTGCGCCAGGCGTTCTCGCTCATCAGCACCTGGTCGTCGGGCTTGATCTTGCCGGCGGCGAGTTCGGCGGCGATCACGTAGCTGGTCATCACCTTGGTGATGCTGGCCGGCTCGACACGCTGATCCGGGTTCTCGCCCGCCAGCACCTGGCCGGTGGCGTAATCCATGATCACCCAGGCGGTGCCGGTGATGGTCGGCGGCGGTGGCGTCGGCAGGTCGTCGCTGAGCGCGGGCGCGGCGGCGGCAGGCGCGGCAGGCCGGGGCGCGGGCTGCGGCGTGGGCGCGGGATCCTGCGCAACGGCGATGCCCACCGTGGCGGTGGCCAGCGCGGCCAGCAACATGCGCGAAACGACTACGGACACTTTCATGTAATGCACGACTCCGGGGAACCGGCCGCTTCGACCGGCGGTTTAGGAAAAGGGTTCAATCGCGGACGACGGTGGGCGCGCCGAAGCCGAGGCCAGCGACGCGCGAGGACACCTCGGCCACCTGCGCGGCCTCGACCGGGCCCACGCGCAGGCGCCAGACCGGCTTGCCGGCGGCGGTGCCGTCCTGCAGCTGGGCAGCGGCGATCCCGGCGCCGCGCAATGTGGCGAGCGCACGCTCGGCATTGGCGCGGGCGCCGAATGCGGCGACCTGCAGGGTCACGCCTCCCAGCGCAGCCGCCGCGGTGCGGACCGGCGCAGGCGTCGGCGTCGCGACGGCGGCCACTGCGGTTGGCGCGGCGGCAGGCACGGCAGCCGGTGTGACCGCGGGTTGTGGATGCAAGGGCACCTGGCGCCCGTTCTCGAGCTTGATCCCGCGCGAGGCGAGCCAGGCGTCGAAATCGTCCGCGGTCATGACTTTGCCGTTCTGGTACATGTTGAAGCGGCCGTTCGACGCGTCGCCCTGCGGCACGGGCGCCGGGCGTTCGCCGGCCTGGGCGCTGGCGATCGGCAGGGCTTCGACGATGGCGTCCATCGCACTGCCGGCGCCCGAGGCCGTGGCCGCAGGCGTGACGGAGGCCGTCGCGGTCGCCGGCACAGGCGCAGCGGCCGGCGGTGCACTGGCGACGGCGTCGTAATCGTTGCGGGCGTTCTCGCCGGGGCTCAGCGCGCGCACTTCCACGCGGCCGGTGCCGGCGGGATGGATGCCGATCTTCACCGCCGCGGCGTAGCTCAGATCGACCACGCGGCCTTCGTGGAAGGGGCCGCGATCGTTGACCCGCACGACCACCGACTTGCCGGTATCGAGATTGGTCACGCGCGCGAAGCTCGGCAGCGGCAGCGACTTGTGCGCGGCGGTAAACGCGTACATGTCGTAGACCTCGCGGTTCGAGGTCAGACGGCCGTGGAACTTGGCGCCGTAATAGGACGCGGTGCCGGTCTCGGAGAACTCGCTATGGTCGTCGAGCACGCGATAGCTCTTGCCCAGCACCTGGTAGGGGCTGCGGTTGCCGACCGGCGAACGCGGCAGATCGACGACTTCCGGTTCCGGAATCGCATCGACGTTGGGCAGGTAATCGGGAAGGCTGTCCGGCACGCCCGGGCGATACAGACCACCCGCGGTGTAGTGGCCGCGGGTGTTGGGATCTTCCTGCGCAGGCGCATAGGGCGATACGCCACGCTGGCCCGATGCCGGGCGATGCGCGTTGCCGGCATGCCCCGGCGCCGTCACGGCCTGACCGGCCGGAGGGGCCGCGCCGCGCTTCGCATTTCCCGCGCACCCGGCCAACAGGGCCACCGCCGCCAGCGGCAGCAGCCATCGGATCACGGACCGACCCCGGCCCGGATCGCCTGTGCGAGCTGGTGCACCGACAGCGAATACATCGGCGAGCGGTTGTAGCGGGTGATCACGTAGAAGTTGCGATACGCCAGCCAGTACTCCATGCCGGCCTCGCCATCGAGCGACAGCAGCGTCGCACCTTCACCGGTCGGCTGACCGGGTGCCGGCGTGTAACCGCGCTTCGCCAGATCGGCCAGCGGGTACACCGGGTCCCAGTTCTCGGGCTTGAAGTCGGCCGCCGATGCATCGCGCTGGGCGCGGGCCACGACCGGACCGCCACGCTGCCAGCCGTGCACGACGAAATAGTTGGCGATCGACGCGAACACGTCGGGCTTGTGGGTCAGCAGGTCGCGGCGACCATCGCCGTCGCCATCCTTCGCCCACAGACGATAGCTGGACGGCATGAACTGGCCCATGCCCATCGCGCCGGCATAGCTGCCCTTGAGTTCGAGCACGTCGAGCTGCGGCTCGGCCTTCTCCAGCGCGAACAGCTGCGCGAGCTCGCCGGCGAAGAACGGGGCGCGCGGCGCATAGTCGAACGACAGCGTGTACAGCGCGTCGATCACCTTCCAGTTGCCGGTGATGCGGCCGTAGCTGGTTTCCACGCCGATGATCGACACGATGTACTCGGCCGGCACGCCGGTCTCGGCGGCGACGCGGTCGAGTGCTGCGCGGTTCTCGCGGTAGAACGCCACGCCGCCATTGATGCGCGCGTCGTTGATGAAGATGGGGCGGTAGTCGCGCCACGGGCGCACGGCTTCGGCCGGGCGGCTGATCGCGGTGAGGATCGCCTGCTGCACCTGCGCCTTCGCCAGCACGCTGCGTACGTGCGCCGGATCGGCGCCGTAGGTCGCCGCGGTGTAGTCGACGAAGTTCTCGACGCGCTGCGCGCGCGGGATCGCCGGGTCGGTGACCGAGGTCGGCGCGACCGGGCGTTCGGGTGGCTGCGGCACCGGCGCCAGCAGGGCACCTTCGGGGCGCGCAGGCTCGGGCAGCGGCGTCACCGCACCGTAGTCCTCGGCATGGCCATCGGACGGATTGACGGGAGTCGCACACGCTGCCAATGCGAACGGCAGCGCGGCCACGGCGAGTCGGAAAAACGGGCGTCGGCTCATCGGCGGCGAGGTTAGCACGCACGTGCGCGCGGCACGCACCGTTGCGCGGCCGCAGTCAGGACCGGTAAGGATTGCGACGCCGCTCAGCGACGCCGCGTCGCACTCGCCTGCACCGCCATCACCACGCCGAAGCCGGCCAGCAACGACACCGCCGCGGTGCCGCCGAAACTCAGCAGCGGCATCGGCACGCCGACCACCGGCAACAGGCCGGAGATCATGCCGCCGTTGACGATGACGTAGACGAAGAGCGCGAGGCCGAGGCTGCCGACCAGCAGTCGCGAGAATCCGTCGCGTGCCTCGCTGGCGATCCAAAGGCAACGACCGACGATGAACAGGTACAGCCCCAGCACCACGACCACGCCCAGCCAGCCGAATTCCTCGCTCAACACCGCGAAGATGAAGTCGGTGGTGTGCTCGGGCACGTAGTTGAGGTGCGACTGCGAACCATCGCCCCAGCCCTGCCCGGAAAAACCGCCGGACCCGATCGCGATCTTCGACTGGATGATGTTCCAGCCGGTGCCCAGGGGATCGGATTCGGGATCGAGGAAGGTCAGGATGCGGTCCTTCTGGTACTGCTGGAAGTACCAGAACCAGGCCGCCGGTACCGCCACCGCCGCAGCGGCGGCGCCGCCGATGAACCACCACCACGACAGCCCGGCGAGATACAGCGCGAACACGCCACCCGAGGCCACCAGCACCGCCGTGCCCAGGTCGGGCTGCAGCAGAATCAGGCCGGTCGGCAGTCCGATGATCGCCGCGGTCATCGCGATCGTCCCCAGCCGCGGCGGTGTGGGCTGCTGGCCCAGCCACCAGGCCGCCATCATCGGCAGCGACAGCTTCATCAGCTCGGCGGGCTGCACGTAGAACGCGCCGAGGTTGAGCCAGTGCTGACCACTGCGCCCGGTGCCCATGAACAGCACGGCGACCAGCGGCAGCAGCGAGGCGATGTAGGCCGCAGGCGTGAAACGGCGCAACTGCACCGCGGGAATCCGCGACAACACCCACATCGCGCCCAGGCCGATGACGAAACGGCTGCCCTGTGAGGTGACCATCGCGACGTTCTGGTTGGTCGCGCTGTGCAGCACGGCGAGTCCGATGCACATCAGCGCGACCAGCGCGGCGAGCAAGGGCCAGTCGAGCGTGCGGGTGAAGCGCTGCAGCACCTCCAGCAGCCAGCGCAGGATCACGTTCATGGCGTCGGCTCCGTCGGCGCGACATCGGGCGCGGGCACCTGTGTCGACTGCACCGGTGCCGGCGGCGATACGCCCGGGAACCTGCCGTTGGCATCGCGCGGCGCGGTGCGCACGCCGGCGACGACGGTTTCGAAGGATGGCTCGGGCGCGAGATCGGCCTCGGGCACGAGTGCAGCCACCGCGGCCGGCGCGCCGGTGACGGCATCGATCTCGACTTCGGGCATCTTGCCGAGCAGCCAGGCATCGAAGATGCGGCGCGCGATCGGCGCGGCGGTGCTGCCGCCGTAGCCGCCGTGTTCGACGGTGATGGCGAGCGCGATCGTCGGATTCTCGGCCGGCGCGTAACCGACGAACAGCGCCTGGTGGCGCAGGTGATACGGCAGGCTGCGCGGATCCATGCTCGCGCTGCCGCGGCGGCTCACGCGCTGCGCGGTGCCGGTCTTGCCGGCCATGCGGTAGTCCGCGCCGATCGCCATGCGCCGGCCGCTGCCGTTGCCGTGGACCGTCTGGATCATGCCTTCCTGCACCGCGCGCAGATGCGCCGGGTTGTCGGTGATCGAAGTCGCCGCCGGCCTGGGCACGACGCGCCATTGCGCATCGAAGCCGTCGCGGCGTTCGTTTGCCAGATGCAGCGGATTGAGCTGACCGCCGTTGGCGATCGCCGCGGTGCCGCGCGCCAGTTGCAGCGCGGTCGCGATCCAGTAGCCCTGGCCGATACCGGCGATCACCGTCTCGCCGGCGTACCAGGGCTCGCGCGAGCGCGTGGCCTTGAAGCGCGGCGACGGCACGACGCCGGCGTTCTCGCCGAGCAGGTCGATGCCGGTCGGCTGACCGAAGCCGTAGCGCGTCATGTACTGGTCGAAGCGCTCGATGCCCATCTCGTAGGCGAGCTGGTAGTAGTAGTAGTTGATCGAGCGCGCGATCGAATCGCGCAGATCGGTCCAGCCGGCACCGCGTGCAGCATCGCGATAGCCGCGACGCTGCCCGGGAATGAAGAACTCACCGGTGGAGAACACGCGCGATTCCGGCATACGCAGGCCACTGTCGACGCCCGCCAGTGCGACCAGCGGCTTGATCGTCGAACCCGGCGGGCCGCCGCCGAGCACGTTGCGGTTGAACAATGGACGCGCCGGATCGTCCATCAGGCTGCGGTAGTCGGTGTGCGAGATGCCGTTGACGAACAGGTTGGGATCGAAACTCGGCAGGCTGACCATGCCGAGGATGTTGCCGGTCGCCGGCTCCACCGCGACGGCCGAGCCGTGCAGGCCGCCGAAGGCCAGCACCATCGCCTGCTGCAGATCGGCGTCGACGCTCAGGCGCAGATCCGCGCCGGCGGTCGCGGGCAGCAGCCCGAGCCGGCGCAATGCGCGCCCTTCCACATTCGTCTCGACCTGCTCGTAGCCGATCCTGCCGCGCAGCGCTTCGTCGTAGTAGCGCTCCAGGCCCGTGCGTCCGGTCTGCGGGTACAGCAGATGTGCCTGGCCGTAGCGCGCGACGTCGCTCTCGTCGGTACGCCCCACGTAGCCGACCACGTGCGCGAACAGATCGCCATAGGGGTAATGGCGATTGAGATACGCCACCACCTCCACGCCCGGGAAGCGCCAGCGGTCGAGCGCGAAGCGCGCCATTTCGTCCTCGCTGATCCGCAGCTTCAGCGTGACCGCGTGGAAACTGCGCTGGGTCTTGCGCTCGCGGTCGAAGCGGGCGATGTCGTCGGGCGACAACGCGATGATCCGCGACAGCTCGCTGACCAGCCGACGTGTGTCGCCGGCTTCCTCGGGCGTGACTTCGAGCCGGTAGGCCTGCTCGTTGTCGGCGAGGATGCGGCCCTTGCGGTCGAGGATCAGCCCGCGTCCTGGCACCACCGGACGCGGCTTGATGCGGTTGGCCTCCGAGCGCTTGGCGTAGATGTCGTGGTCGATGACCTGCAGCTTGAAATACCAGCCGGCCAGCACGCCGAGCGCGATCACCACCGCGCCGAACCCGATCAGCGCGCGCGTGCGGAACGCCGCGGCTTCGGTGGCGTTGTTGCGGATGTCGGGACGGCGCCCGCGCCTGGCCATGCCTTGTTGCGCTCCGTTACGACTTGCGCCCGAAGCGCAGTGCGTCCATGACGAGATACAACGGCGCCCACAGCAGCATGCCGATCAGCGGCGCCAGCCAGTAGGCCCACGGCAACTGCGGCACGCCGAGCGCGACATGGATCGCCGCGCTGATGATGCGGTCGTTGAACAGCAGGCCTCCGATCGCCAGCGCCTGCTGCGCGACCGGGAAGAAACGCAACTGCGAGCGGAAGCGCTGCAGGATGAAAGCCATCATCACCAGACGCAGCGCCTGTTCGCCGAGCAGGCCGCCGAACGCGAGATCGGCGATCACCCCCATCGAGAACGCGAAGCCCAGACCCGCGCGGTCGGGATCTTCGATCACCCAGTAGGCGACGACCAGCGCCAGCCAGAACGGCCGGAACGGCTGCAGGCCCGGCGGCAGCGGCAACAGGCCGAGCAACAGCGCAACGAACAGGCTGGCCGGCAGCACCCAGGGATTGCGACGGCGGCTCATGGCTGCGGCGCCTGTGCGGGCGGCGTCGGCGTCGCCGGTGGCACGTCAACGGCCGGCGCCTCGCCAGCACCGGACACTGCCGCGGCGTCGGCCTCGGCCTGCGCGCGCGCAGCGGCTTCGCGCTCCGCGGCAGCGGCTTCGAGGTCGGCGGTCGTCACCGGCACCACGACATCGCGCAGCAGCAGCACGTCGCGCCCGCGATCGAGCTGGGCGGCCGGGGTCAGATCACCGACCAGGAACGCGCGGCTGTCGTCGGGCTGCAGTTCGGTGATCGTGCCGACCGGGAATCCCGGCGGGAACCGCCCGCCCAGGCCCGACGTCACCAGCACGTCGCCAACCACGACATCGGCCGACAGCGGCACGTTGCGCAGCGCCAGATGGTCGGCGCGACCGCTGCCGTAGGCGACCAGGCGCACGCCGTTGCGGGCAATGATCACCGGCACCGCATGTTCGAGATCGGTCACCAGCAGCACGGTGGAGGTCAGCGGCGTGACCGTGATGACCTGACCCAGCAGGCCGCCGGCATCGATGACGCTCTGGCCCACGCGCACGCCGTTGCGGCTGCCGGCGTTGAGCAGCAGGCGCTGGCGGGTGGGGTCCTGGTCGACATCGAGGATCGGCGCCAGCTGCACGTCGAGGCTGCCCTGCTCCACCGCGCCCAGCAGCGCGCGCAGGCGCGCATTCTCGACCGCCTCCACGCGCAGCCGCGCCTGGCCGGCGTTGAGCACCAGCAGTTCGTTGCGCAGGCGGCGGTTGTCGGCCGACAGCTGGGTCCGCGTGGCGGCATCGTTGCGCATGCTCTCGCCGAGCCGCGACGGCAGACCGGCCAGCCACCACAGCGGCTGCATCGCCACGCTGGCCTGCTGGCGGAACTGCGACAGCCAGCCGCCCTGGTGATCGCTGACCACCAGCGCACATGACAGCGCGAGATAGGCGAGCAGCCGCAGCGTGCCGGCGACATCGCCGGGCCGGGGCGCGGGAGAGCTGGCGTAGGAGGACATCAGGGACGGTCGCTCGGGATCATCGGACGGTGAAACGGTGGAAACCCGCAGGCCACATCATCGTCCGGCCACCACGCGCGTCCGCGAAATGCCTTCGGCCAGCAGTGCACACCGGAACAACGACGATGGGACGGAAACCGGTCGACCGCTCCGATCGCCGATCCGGACACCATCAGTCCGCGAAGAACTCGTTGCCGTGCAGATCCAGCAGCTCCAGCGCACGACCGCCGCCGCGGGCGACGCAGGTCAACGGATCTTCGGCCACCTGCACATGCAGACCGGTAGCCTCGCTGATCAGACGGTCGAGGTCACGCAGCAGTGCACCGCCGCCGGTGAGCACGATGCCGCGCTCGGCAACGTCGGCGCACAGTTCCGGTGGAGTCTGTTCCAGCGCCTGCTTCACCGCTTCGACGATGCCCGACAGCGGCTCGCGCAGCGCATCGAGCACTTCGTTGGAGCTGATCGTGACGATCTTCGGCACGCCTTCGGCAAGGTGACGACCGGAGACTTCCATCTCGATCACCTGCTCCTGCGGATACGCGCAGCCGATCTCCAGCTTGATGCGCTCGGCGGTGGATTCGCCGATCAGCATGCCGTGGTTGCGGCGCACGTAGTTGATGATCGACTCGTCGAAGCGGTCGCCGCCGATGCGGGCCGACTGCGAGTAGACGATGCCGTTGAGCGCGATCACCGCGACTTCCGTGGTGCCGCCGCCGACATCGACGACCATCGAACCGCGGGCCTCGGTGACCGGCAGGCCGGCGCCGATCGCAGCCGCCATCGGCTCCTCGATCAGCGACACGTCGCGCGCACCGGCCTCGAGCGCCGAGTCCTTGATGGCGCGCTTCTCGACCTGGGTGGAGCCGGCCGGCACGCAGATCAGCACGCGCGGGCTGGGGCGCAGGAAACGCGACTTGTGCACCTTCTTGATGAAGTGCTTCAGCATTTCCTCGGTGTAGGTGAAGTCGGCGATGACGCCGTCCTTCATCGGGCGGTGCGTGGTGATGTTGCCGGGCGTGCGGCCGAGCATCTGCTTGGCCTCCGCGCCGACGGCCGCGACGACCTTCTGGCCGGCGGTCCGGTCCTGGCGCACGGCCACGACCGACGGCTCGTTGAGCACGATGCCCTGGCCACGGACGAAGATGAGGGTGTTGGCGGTGCCCAGGTCGATGGACAGGTCGTTGGAGAAGAGACCGCGGAACTTCTTGAACATCAGGAGGGGGCGTCCGGCAGGGAGGCGAAACGAAGCGGATTAGCCTAGCAAAAAAGCGGCCTCTCCGCGGCCCCGGGGGCGCCCCAGTTGCGTGCCCGGCACGGCGCCGCTCCGGTGCCCGGCACCGCCGCGCGGCGGCCTCCGCGCTGGCCTCGCGCCCCCTGCGCCGGTACCCTGTGCGGCCTTTCCGCGCGAGCTTCCGCCCGATGTCTGCACTGATCTGCGGCTCCCTGGCCTACGACACCATCATGGTGTTCCCCGACCAGTTCAAGAACCACATCCTGCCGGACAAGGTGCACATCCTGAACGTCTCGTTCCTGGTGCCGCGGATGCGTCGCGAGTTCGGTGGCTGCGCCGGCAACATCGCCTACAACCTCAAACTTCTGGGCGGCGACCCGATCCCGATGGGCACCGTCGGCCAGGATTTCGGCCCCTATCGCGAGTGGTTCGAAGAACACGGCATCAACCTGTCGCAGGTCCGCGAGATCCCCGACCTGTTCACGCCGCAGGCCTTCATCACCACCGACCTGGACAACAACCAGATCACCGCCTTCCACCCGGGCGCGATGATGCGCAGCCACGAGAACCACGTGAAGGACGTGCCCGGCGTGACCATCGGCCTCGTCGGCCCGGACGGGCGCGAAGGCATGCTGCAGAACGCGCAGGAATTCTTTGACGGCAAGATTCCCTTCATCTTCGACCCCGGCCAGGCGATGCCGCTGTTCAACGGCGAAGAGCTGCGCAACTTCATCGAGCTGGCCGACTACGTCGTCGTCAATGACTACGAGTCCAACCTGCTGCAGGAACGCACCGGCTGGGACGAAAAGACCATCGCCGGCAAGGTGAAGGCCTATATCTGCACGCGAGGCCCCAAGGGCGTCGTCATCCACGCCGAAGGCAGGACCCACGACATCCCGCCCGCCCACGAGCGCCGCGTGACCGACCCGACGGGCTGCGGCGACGCCTTCCGCGCCGGCCTGCTGTTCGGCATCGAAAAGGGCTGCGACTGGCTGACCATCGGCCGCATCGGCAACCTGATGGGCGCGCTGAAGGTCGAACACCCCGGCACGCAGAACCAGCGCTTCGACTACGCCGAGTTCTCGCTGCAGTTCCGCCAGCAGTTCGGGTATGCGCTGGAGAGCAAGGGCGGTTGATCCCGATCTGCATTGCGGTACCGACAGAAAAGGGCGCCCTGCGGCGCCCTTTTCGTTGCTGAAGCCAACATCAGAGATCAGCGCAGATTGACGAACCCGTCCGCGTCGACATTGCCGTTCGCGATACGGCTGCGCATGTCCGCGGTGCTCAGACCGGTGTCGAGCTGGAAGTGCGGACGGTCGACGAAGGTGGTCCAGTTGCCGCCCCACTCCAGGCCCATGTCGGTGCCGATCTGGCCGATGGCATCCCAGTCGGGGCTCCAGTTGATGCTGCCGTTCGGGCGCACTTCGACGACGTCGAAGGCGGTGGCGAAGTTGTGGTTGCTGTAACCGCCGCGGGCATTGGTGACGATGTCGCCCGGTGTGGTGCGGCCCTGGGCGTACAGGGCGTCCTGTTCGGCATAGGTGCGGAAGCCCTGGGTCACACGCAGGGTGATACCCAGTTCCTGTTCGACGCGATTGACGAACTGCGCCGCCTGGCCGCGCAGTTCGGGATGCAGGCCTGCGATGCGGGCGTTGCTCGGGCCGTCGGTGACCTGGGCCACGTCGCCCGGGGCGACCGGCTCGACAACCGGCGGCGTCTCGACCGCAGGCGCGCCGTTGAGCTGCGCCCAGGTATTCGGGCCCACGATGCCGTCGACTTGGATGCCGCGACTGGCCTGGTAGTCGCGCACCGCGCCCTCGGTGCGCGCACCGAAGATGCCGTCGGCCGCGCCCGGGCTGAAACCGGCGGCCGCGAGACGGTTCTGCAGGTCGGTGACGGCCGGGCCGCGGTCGTTGCGTTCCAGTGTCGGCGTGGCGCTGGTCGATGCGGCCTGCTGCACCGGCGCGGCGTCGGTGGTGCCGGCGGCGTTGAGCGGCGCCGCGTCGCCGCCGATGGCCTTGGCGCCGGCCGGCAGCGCGATGGACTGGTCGGGATAGATGACGTCGGGGTTGAGCACCTGCGGGTTCGACGCGAGCAGACCTTCGAGGCTGACGCCGTGGGCCTTGGCGATCTGCGACAGGGTGTCGCCGCGTTGCGCGGTGTAGGACTCGCCGGCGGGCCGGGCATCCTCCTGCTGGACACGCTGGGTGGAATCGGACGACGGGACGGCGCTGATGGTCACGACGGGCTCCTGCTGGTGGCTGGGAATCCCCCCGCCGGGATGCTCTGCAGTGTCCCGGGGCATGGCGGTCGGCGACAGATGGGGGGTGCCCCAGCGTGCAGGGGTCACAGTTCGGGGTGTCGCCCTTTTGGGGCGAGCGGGAAAGACGCAAACCGTAGTCACGACCTTGCGTCGACCCCTTCTCCCTTCGGGAGAAGGTGCCCGGAGGGCGGATGAGGGCGCTTTTGCCGGGCGCTTTGGAAAGTCCCTGCCCTCTCACCCGACGCGCTTCGCGCGTCGACCTCTTCCGGAGGGAGAGGTGCTGGTTGAGCGCCTCATCCTCACCGCACCGCAATGCCCTTCCCGCTTGAATGCGCGGATGCCGCGACGCCGACGTTCCGACACCCCTGCCCGCCCGCGCGATCTGACCCGCGGCGCCATCGCGCCGACGCTGTTCGCGTTCGCGCTGCCGATCCTCGGCGGCAACGTGATGCAATCGCTCAACGGGTCGGTCAATGCGGTGTGGATCGGCCGCTTCCTCGGCGAGGGCGCGCTGGCGGCGATCGCCAATGCCAACAACATCCTGTTCCTGCTGCTGGGCGCGGTGTTCGGCGTCGGCATGGCGGCGACGATCCTGGTGGCGCAGGCGATCGGCCGCAACGACCTGCCAGGCGCCAAACGGGTCATCGGCACCAGTGCGACGTTCTTTCTCACCGCGTCGGTGCTGGTCGCGCTGGTCGGCCTGCCACTGTCGCGCCACGTGCTGCTATGGATGGGCACGCCGGCCGACGCGCTGCCGCATGCGGACGCCTATCTGAAACTGATCTTCCTCGCGGTGCCGTTCCTGTACGCGTTCGCGTTCCTGTCGGCGATCCTGCGCGGCGCCGGTGATGCGCGGACGCCGTTCCTGTTCCTGCTGCTGGTGGTCGCGCTGGACATCGTGCTGGTGCCGCTGCTGATGCTCGGCATCGGCCCGCTGCCGGAAATGGGCATGGCCGGCGCGGCGCTGGCCAGCCTGATCGCGAATGCGCTCGGTCTCACCGCGCTGCTCGCCTGGCTGCGCCATCGGCGCAATCGTTTGTGGATCCACCGCACCGAACGGCATCTGTACCGCCCCGACTGGCGCATCGTGCGTGCGCTGCTGGCCAAAGGCCTGCCGATGGGCCTGCAGATGGTGATGCTGACGGCGGCGATGATCGCGATGATTTCGATGGTCAACGCGCATGGTGTCGACACGACTGCCGGCTACGGCGCCGCGCTGCAGCTGTGGACTTACGTGCAGATGCCGGCGATGGCGATCGGTGCGGCCGTGTCAACGATGGCGGCACAGAACGTCGGCGCCGGTCACTGGGGCCGCGTCTCGCGGATCGCCGCCACCGGGGTGGGCTTCAATGTGTTGATGACCGGCGCGCTGATCGCGGCGTTGCTGCTGCTCGACCGCGCGGCGCTGTCGCTGTTCCTCGGCGATGCCAGCGTCGCACTGGAGACTGCGCGCCATCTCAACCGCATCGCGATCTGGTCGTTCCTGTTCTTCGGCGTGACCTTCGTGCTGTTCGGCGTGGTGCGCTCCACCGGCGCGGTCATGCCGCCGCTGGTGATTCTCGCGGTCACGCTGTGGGGCGTGCGTGTGCCGTTTGCGACCCTGCTGCAACCGGTGATCGGCGTGGATGCGATCTGGTGGAGCTTTCCCGCGAGCGCGCTGCTCGCGATGCTGCTGTCGATCGGCTACTACCGCTGGGGCGGCTGGCGCCGCGCGCGCATGCTCGATGGCGCAGCCCACGAACCGGTGGCGATGCCGGCCGAAGTCCCGGCGCAACCGCCGGCGCCGCTGGCGAGCCTCGATCCTCACGATGCGCCGGATGGGCGTGGCCGCGCGGCCTGATGGGGTGGCAGCCCGCCCGCGGCTGAATCTCCGGCCGGTGCCGCCTTGACCCGCCGGGCGTGCGGCGGCATCTAGGAGGAACGTCTCGCGCGCTTCCGGAACTCTTTCCATGCATATCGCAACTGCTCTGACGACATCGTTGCTGCTCGCGTGTATCGCACTGCCCGCGGCTGCGCAGCAGTTGCGCAACCCGGCCGATCCGCCGCCGCGTGCCGGGCAGACGCTGCGTCAGGTGGAACCGACGCCGCGTATTCCGACAGCGACCGGCACGCGCTCTGCTTCCGATCCTTCAGGCAATGCTGCGCGCGAACGTTGTCTGCAGCGTGCGACCGCTTCGATCCAGCCGACCAGCACTGCGCGCGTGGCGAGCGCGCAGCGACGGGCTGCAGCGGTGGAAACGCAACGCGCGGCGCGTGGGGGTGATGCGGCGGATCCGACGGATCGGTCGGGACTGCGTGCGCAGCGCGATGCCAGCCAGCGCAGCGCGACGCGTGAGCGGAATGCCGCCAGTCAACGCATCGCGGTCGCTCAGGCCAACTGCCGCTGACCGCGCTCGCAGACGCGCTTGCGCGCGAGCGGAAATTCCGACTACCTGGCCGTTGAAACTCCCTGCCAGGCCAGCATAGACAACACGCTGTACAACACCGCCTCGCCGGTGCGTTGCAACAATCCACGCACCGGCTCCAGCGGTGGCGCGACCATTGCGAAGAACACCAGCACCCACAGCATGGCCGCGACCAGCAACACGCCGCGGGTCACTGCGCGCATGCCCGGGCCGCAGGCCAGCAGCACGACGGCCACGAACGTGCCGAGATACGTCAGCACACCCAGCAGGTTGTGCAGGCCCTGACTTAGCGAGCCTTCGGCAGGACAGCCAGCATCGCAGGGCGCAGCTGCAGACCCGATGTAGGCGACGGCTTCGAGCAGCAGCATCCAGTAGCCAACCCGCGCAATGCCGCGCAGAGGAAGCAGCGGCGCCGCGAGGATCAGCGCCGCGATGATTACGAGACCGAACGGGACGAAGCCGAACGCGCCGATCTGCCAGGCGGAAGGCGTTCCGAGTGCGTTGAGTTCGCTGATGTACTGGGAGGCGTGCGAGTAGCCGGGCTTGAGCGCGCCGCCGGCACCGAGCATCAGCAGCCATGCCGGCAAAACTGCGAGGATCGCCATGCGTGCCAGACGGACGCGGGATGCTTGGTGCGTGACGGGCAGCGGCGGTGACATGTGCATGCGGGGCCTTCCGGATGGCGTAGTTGGAGGCTAGATCGCGTGTGTGGCGGTGACGTGTGCCATTGGGCATGCGGGTGGTAGTGAAGCTTGCACCGGCATATGCCGGAAGTACTTCTCAACCGCCGGGGGTTGTCCGATGACGCCCGCAACAAGTGCGGTGATGGAAAGGCCGGAGTGCGAAGTGCCAGGTCACTGGATCCTGGCGTTCGCCGGGATGACGGGGACAGATTTTCGTGGCCGGCGGAAATCTTCGCTTCGTCATTCCAGCGAACGCTGGAATCCATTTTCGCGAGGACTAGGATCGTGAGATTGGCGACACTGCGCGGAGATCAAAATGGATCCCAGCTTTCGCTGGGATGACGGCGTGGCGATGGATTCGCCAGTATCGAAGTGCACAAGCGACGTTGTTGCGAGCCCTCGCCGAGTCGCGTAACACGCCTCACCCCCACTTCGGCATCTTCGCCCGATCCAAGCCCGCCACCTCGAACACAGCCGTGCGCGTGCCGCCGGCCTTCACCGGGAACTCGATCGACACCGTCTTCGCGCCGTCCATCAGCCGCCACAGCGCGCGTTCGTCGTCGATGAACATGGCAATCGCTTCGTCGGTCCGCGGGCGGTTCGCGGCCATGCGGCGGGGTTCGCCGTCGTCGACGCGCACGCTGACGCGGCAGCTGGGATAACAGTCGAAGTCGCCAGCCTGCAGCACGAGATAGCTGCTGCGGCCCCAGGACGGGTGGTCGCGGAAGATCAGGCGCACCTGTTTCGCGCCGGTGCCGTCGACGTCGATGTTGTCCTTGGCGTAGATCGCCGCCGACAGTTGTTCGCCGCCTTCGACATTGGCGGTGTTGTAGATCCACAACGCCTGGGTGCGCGCGGTTTCGCGCACGGCGTCGCCCTTGGCCGCGACGTCGTCGAACTGCGCGCGCACGCGCTCCGCGGCGGCCGTGTCGGGATAGCGCGCGAGCAACACGTCGGCCTGCGCCTTTGCCAGCGCCCAGTTCTTGATCGCGACGGCGGCTTCGAAATCGCGCTCGCCTGCCTCGGCCTGTGTTTCCGCCGCGGTGGCCTGGGCCTGCGCCTGCGCGGCGGCCCGGGCTTCGCGGTCCTGGCAGGCGGTCAGCGGCAGCAGCGCCGCGAGCAGTGCGGTGGCGAGCAGGTGTCGGGGTGTCATGCGGGCGTTCCTCGTTCGATCAGCCGGTGCACCGCGTCGGCGACGTCGCGCGGTTGCTCCATCAGGGTCATGTGGCCGCTGCGGTCGAGCAGGACCTGACGCGCCTGCGGCATGCGCGCAGCGTACAGGGCCATCGCACTCGGATCGATCACTGCATCGTGCGCACCCCAGATCAGCACGGCAGGCTGACGGATGTCGCCGGCAGCATCGCCGGGCGCGAAGCGTTCCTCGCTGCGACCGATGCGATCGAGCACGGATTGTTCGAACGCGGCCTCATTGCGGCGATGGCGCACGAACGCGATCGCGCCCGGCCACGGCAATGGCGGCCGCGCACTGCGCTGATGAAACAGCACGGACATGTACTGCTCCATCGATTCGGTATCTTCGATGCCGAAGGGGTTGCGACCATCGAGTACGGCGAGCCCGAAGGCGTTGTCTTCGAAGTGCACGCCGGCGGCATCGAGCAGACCGACGCGCGCGACGAGATCGGGATACTTCGCGGCGACCAGTGCGGCGATGCCGCCGCCCATCGAGTGCCCCAGCAGCACGACCGGGCCCGCTTCGAGATGGCGCAGGAACGCGGCGACGTGCGCGGCTTCGGCGACGAAGCCGTGATCGGCATTCGCGATGCGTTCGCTGTCGCCCCAGCCCGGCAGGTCCGGCATCACGAGGCGGAAGCGTGCATCGAGTTCGGGCACCAGCCGGTACCAGTTCTCTTTGCTGCCGGTGTAGCCGTGCAGCATCACCAGCGTCGGTGCCGAGGTATCGGTGCCCGCGCGTTCGGTCCAGCACCAGCGCAGGCCGTCGATGCGCGCGCGATGCACGGTCAGTCGCAGACGTCGACGCTGGCGCCCGTACTCGGCGCGGATCAGCTGCCGCGGCTGGCGGAACAGCAGCCACGCGAATGCGGCGATTCCGATGGCCGCAACGCACGCGGCCGCCACGAGGGCGGCCGCGAACGGTTGGCTCAATGCCTGCATCGCCTCAGTTGGCGGATGCCGGCGTCGCCGGGTCGGCAGACGCCTCGGATGCCGGTGCTTCAGCCGGCGCAGGCGCCGGTGCCGGCTTGGCCTCGTTGATCAGCTTCTCCACCGAACCGGTGGTGATCGGGTGGTAACCCGGACGCGCGGTTTCGAAGATCTGCTTCGCCAGCGCGAGGCCCGGCTCGGTCTGCACCAGTGCGGTGTAGATCGGCATGATCAGCTTGCGACGGCCGACGCGAGCGGTGAACTCCGCCAGTGCCTCGTTCGCCTGCGTGTAGCCGCTGCGCACGGCAAGCGGATACCAGCGCATCGCGATCTCGCCGTTGTCGGTGCCGGTGAAGGTGTAGGCCTGGTCGAGCTGCGCGAGCTGTTCATTGGTCAGCGTCTGCGGCAGTCCTTCGAGGAAGTGCAGCCATTCCTGGGTCGACCACGCGTCGGTGATCTGGCGCGGTGGCAGCTGCGCACTGCCCAGCCATGCCAGACGCGCGGAATCGACGATGCCGAAGTTGCGCGACATCACCTGCGGCGCGTAGCCCGGAATGCCCGGCGCGTAGACCCACTCCTGGATCTCGGCGTCGGTCACGGTGTCGGGGAACGTGTCGAACAGGTGCTCCTTGGCGTAGGCGAGGAACTGCTCGGTGGTGATGCTCTGGAACGCGAAGTGGTCGAAGTAGCCGCGCAGGAACGCGTCGAAATTCTCGCGGCCGAAACGCTGCTCGAGGAACTGCAGGAACCACGCGCCCTTGTCGTAGGACACCGCGCTCAGCGCGTCGTCGGCGTCGAGTTCGGTGCCCGGCTTGACCGCCAGCGCCTGCGTGGCCTCCGGCATGCCACCGATGCTCTCGCGCAGTGCATTGCGCGAGATCACGAACTCCATGTCGCTCACTTCCTTGCCGTACACCGATTCGACGATGCGGTTCTCGACGTAGCTGGTGAAACCCTCGTTGAGCCAGCCGTGCTTGGCGCTGGAGAAGGTCACCAGATTGCCCGACCAGCTGTGCGCGAGCTCGTGCGCGACCAGCGAGACCAGCGACTTGTCGCCGACGATGACGGTCGGGGTGATGAACGACAGGCGCGGGTTCTCCATGCCGCCGTAGGGGAACGACGGCGGCAGGATCAGCAGGTCGTAACGCTCCCAGCGGTAGGGACCGTAGAGCTGCTCGGTGACTTCGATCATCTTCTCGGTGTCGGCGAACTCCGCCACCGCACGGTCGACCATCGCCGGCTCGGCCCACACGCCGGCGCGGCCGGAGATCTCCTTGAACACCAGGTCGCCGGCGGCGATCGCCATCAGGTACGACGGGATCTTCTGCGGCATCGAGAAGGTGTATTCGCCATCGCGCTGGGCGGCCGGATCGTTGTCGGCGCTCATCAGCACCATCACGTCAGCACGCGTGGTGACGCGGGCGGTGTAGGTGTAGCGGATCGCCGGCGTGTCCTGCAGCGGCACCCACGAACGCGCGTGGATCTGCTGCGACTGGCTGAACATGAAGGGCAACTGCTTGCCTTCGGTCATTTCCGGGGTGAGCCACTGCAGACCCGACGCATCCGGCGAGGTCACGTAGGTCACGCGGACCTTGGCGTTGCGCTCGGGGGTTTCGATGGTGAGCTTGCTGCCCAGCGTGGCATCGGCATCGGCCAGCGCGTAGCGCAGCGGCTGCCATTGGCCGGCGGCTTCGCCTTCGACCCTGGAGATCGTCAGGTCGCGCGTGTCGAGCACCAGCTGCGTCGCGGACTGGTCCTTCCACTGCAGGGTGTAGGTCGCAGTGCCGGCGATGGTCTTCGCATCGAAGTCCAGCGCGATGTCGAGCTCCAGGTCTTCGGTGACGACCTTGGCAGGCTCGGCGTAGGAATGCTCGTCACGATCGACGACGGCGGCCTGGGCAGGCGGCGCGGCCGGCGCGGCGGCGGGCGCTGCATCGCGGTTGCATGCGGTCAACGCAAGGACGGCCAGTGCCAGCAGGCCGGCGGCGGAACGGAGTGGGCGCATCGGACAATCCACACGGGGGACAAGCCGGCGATTCTACCGTGCGCCCTGCCCTGACTCCGGTGTGCCGCACCGAATGCGCGGCGCAGCAGCGTATTCAGGCCTTGTAGCCGTCGTGGATCGCGACGATGCCGCCGCTGAGATTGCGGTACTTGCAGCGCGCGAAGCCGGCCGTTTCCATCATGCCCTTGAGCGCGTCCTGCGGCGGATGCTTGCGGATCGATTCCGACAGGTACTGGTAGCTGTCGCTGTCGCGCGCGAACAGCTTGCCCAGCCGCGGCATGATCTGGAAGGAATGGAAGTCGTAGATCGGCTTGAACCAGTCCGCCTTCACTTCCGAGAATTCCAGCACGCGCGCCTGGCCGCCGACCTTCAGCACGCGCAGCATCTCGCGCAGCGCGGCATCCTTGTCGGTCACGTTGCGCAGGCCGAAGGCGATCGTCACCAGATCGAAGCTGGCATCCGGGAACGGCAGCGTCTCGGCATTGCACTGCACGTACTCGAAACCGCGCACGTTGCCGCGGTCGGTCATGCGATCGCGGCCGACGCGCAGCATCGAGGCGTTGATGTCGCCGAGCACCAGCTCGCCGGATTCGCCGACGCGGGATTTCAGCAGCGCGGCGATGTCGCCGGTGCCGCCGGCCAGATCGAGCACGCGGTCGCCGGTGCGCACCTGCGCGGTCGCGGCGAAGTAGCGCTTCCACACCCGGTGGATGCCGAGGCTCATCAGGTCGTTCATCAGGTCGTAGTTGCCTGCGACCGAGGAGAACACCTCGCCGACCAGCTTCTGCTTCTCCCCGGTGGGGACGTCGCGGAAACCGAAATGGGTGGTGCCGGGCTTGCTGGATTCGTCGCTCATGGCCTGATTATCCCTCATCCGGGACCGGCGCGATCCGCAGCTTGCCCACGCGGCGCCGTTCCAGCGATTCGACCTGCAGCTGCCAGGCGCTCACGGTCACCGTGTCGCCCTCGACCGGCATGCGGTCGAGCAAGTGCAGCACCAGGCCCGACAGGGTGACGTAGGTCGCCTCGCGCGGCAGCACGATGCCGGTCGTCTGTTCGAGATCCTGCAGCGACATCGAGCCGTCGACCAGCCAGATGCCGTCGTCGCCGCGACTCGCCGCGTAGTCGGCATCCTGCGTGTCGACCAGATCGCCGGCGATCGTCGCCAGCAGATCGTTCGCGGTCACCATGCCTTCGAGGCTGCCGTACTCGTCGACCACGACCGCCAGCGGAATCGGATGCGCACGGATCTGCTCGAGAACGCGCAGCGTCGAGGTGCCCTCGGGCACGACCAGCGGTTCGCGCACGAAATCGGTGACGTTCAGCGCGCGCCCCTGCAGCACGCTCGACAGCAGATCGCCGCTCTGCACGATGCCCAGCATCTGGTCGAGTTCGCCGTCGCAGACCAGCAGGCGCGTATGCGGCGATTCGATCAGGCGTGCGGTCGCGTGTTCAATGCCGCGTGTCGCGTCGATCCACTCGATGTCGCTGCGCACCGTCATCACGCTCGACACCGGGCGCTCGGCCAGCGTGAGCACGCTGCGGATCATGTCGTGTTCGGCGGCTTCGAGGCGTTCCTCGCCCTCGCCCTGCGGCACGTCGATCGCGCCGTCCTCGACGTGCGCGGTGGGACGCGTGCCGAGCAGACGCAGCACCGCATCGGCGGTGCGCTGGCGGAACGGCAGCTGCTGCGCGTGGCGCTCGCGGTTGAAGCGCGACCACTGGTTGAACGCTTCGACCAGGATCGAGAACGCGATCGCCGCGTACAGATAGCCCTTCGGAATCTTGAAGCCCAGACCTTCGGCGACCAGGCTGAAACCGATCATCAGCAGGAAGCCCAGACACAGCACCACGACGGTCGGATGCTTGTTGACGAAGTGCGTCAGCGGCTTGCTGGCGAGCAGCATCACCGCCATCGCGATGGTGACCGCCGCGTACATCACGCCGAGATGCTCGACCATGCCGACCGCGGTGATCACCGAGTCCAGCGAGAACACTGCATCGAGCACGACGATCTGGGTCAGCACGACGCCGAACGAGGCATAGACGCGCTTCGTACTCGTCTGGCTCTGCTGGCCTTCGAGCCGCTCGTGCAGCTCCATCGTCGCCTTGAACAGCAGGAACACGCCGCCGACCAGCAGGATCAGATCGCGCCCGGAGAAGTCGTTGCCCCAGACCGTGAACAAGGGCGTGATCAGGCCGGCGATCCACGCCACCAGCGCCAGCAGGACCAGACGCATCAGCAGTGCCAGCGACAGGCCGATCACACGGGCCTTGTCGCGCTGCTCCGGTGGCAGCTTGTCGGCGAGAATCGCGATGAACACCAGGTTGTCGATGCCGAGAATGATCTCGAGGACTACCAGGGTCGCCAGCCCCATCCAGATCGTGGGGTCGGACAGCCATTCCATAGGTGTTCTTGCATCGCGCTCTTGGGGGCCACGGATTCTGCCACGCGATCGTTAAGAAGTTGCCGCGGCGTCTCACGCTCGACCGCGACGGATGCGGCAGGCAGACTCGCGGGCCCGATGTATCGAAGACCGCCTGCATGATCGCCACGCCCGACTACCGCGCCCTGCTCGACACCGCCATTGCCGAAGCCCGGCAGGGCCTGGCCGAAGGCGGCATTCCGATCGGTGCGGCGCTGTATCACCAGGACGGCCGCCTGCTCGGCTGCGGCCACAACCGCCGCGTGCAGGAAAGCGACCCGTCGATCCACGGCGAAACCGACGCGTTCCGCAAGGCCGGCCGTCAGCGCTCCTACCGCGACACGATCATGGTCACGACGCTCGCGCCGTGCTGGTACTGCAGCGGCCTCGTGCGCCAGTTCGGCATCGGCACCGTCGTCGTCGGCGAGTCGCAGACCTTCCAGGGCGGTATCGACTGGCTGCGCGAGGCCGGTGTCGAGGTCATCGACATGCAGAGCCAGGCATGCGTCGATCTGCTCGGCGGCTTCATCGCCGCGCATCCGGACGTCTGGAACGAGGACATCGGCGAGGACTGAGCGCCGCGCTGCGGCGGCTCGCCGCCTGTGCAAATGCAGCGGCATGCGCGTGTGAAATCGGCACGGGCGGCGCCGAACGATGCGTGCCGCGGGCCGCCTTGTCCTGAGCCCGGCACCGACCCAGACTGGGCGCATGTCGAGCCCGCCACCCTCCACGCCGCCTGCCGCGGTTCCGGATCGGGCGACACTGCGCGCGCATCGCTACGCGCCCCGCGAATGGGCGCCGCACGAGCGGCCGATGATGCCGGGCTCGCCGTCGACGCCGCTGCATTCCACGCAGCGCCGCATCGCGTTCGGCATCGTCGGTTTCATCGTCGCGATGACCGGCGGTCTCGGCAACGCGCTGGTCACCGCGAACCTGGTCAACCTGCAGGGCGCGCTCGGCGCGTACGCGTCGGAGATCGCGTGGCTGCCGGCGGCCTATGTGATGACCAACGTGTCGATGAACATCCTGCTGGTGAAATTCCGCCAGCAGTTCGGCCTGCGGCTGTTCACCGAGGCGTTCCTGATCCTCTATGCACTGATCACGCTGGCGCATCTGTTCGTCAACGATCTGGGTTCGGCGATCGCGGTGCGCGCCGGCCACGGCATCGCCGGCGCGGCGCTCAACACGCTGGGCCTGTACTACATGCTGCAGGCGTTTCCGCAGAAGCATCGCCTGCGCGGCCTGGTGATCGGCCTGGGCATCGCGCAGCTCGCGCTGCCGCTGGCACGCGTGTTCTCGACCGATCTGCTGGAGTTCGGCGAATGGCGCGGCCTGTATCTGTTCGAACTCGGACTGGCGCTGGTCGCACTGGGCGGCGTGCTGCTGCTGAAACTGCCGCCCGGTGACCGCCACAAGGCCTTCGAGCCGCTGGATTTCGTGACCTTCGGCCTGTTCGCGCCCGGCATCGCCCTGCTCACCGCCGTGCTCGCGCAGGGCCGCCTCGCGTGGTGGACCGAAACCGCGTGGCTGGGCTGGGCGCTGGCCGCGTCGGTCGCGCTGGTGACCGCGGCGATCGCGATCGAACACTTCCGTGCGCGGCCGCTGCTCAATACGCGCTGGCTCGCGACCGGCTCGATGCTGCGGCTGGCACTGGCGATCGTGCTGATCCGCATCGTGCTGTCGGAGCAGGCGACCGGCGCGGTCGGGTTCCTGCAGGGGCTGGGCCTGGGCAACGAGCAGATGCGCACGCTGTTCGTGATCGTGCTGATCGGCAGCGTCGCTGGCCTCGCGACGAGCGCGCTGACGATCGATCCGGCCAACACCTGGCAACCGGTGCTGATCTCGCTGGCGCTGATGATGACCGGCGCGCTGATGGACGCGCAGGCCAGCAACGTCACCCGGCCCGAACAGATGTACGTGAGCCAGTTCCTGCTCGCGTTCGGCAGCACGTTCTTCCTCGGGCCGATGCTGATTGCCGGCATCGGTCCGGTGATCAGCCAGCCGCGCAACCTGATCAGTTTCGTCGTGCTGTTCGGCATGACCCAGAACCTCGGCGGACTGCTCGGCTCGGCGTTGCTGGGCACGTTCCAGACCATGCGCGAGAAGTTCCATTCCAGCGTGTTGACCGAGCACCTGACCCTGCTCGATCCGCTGGTCGCCGCGCGCGTGCAGGCCACGGCGAACGGCTACGCCGCGACCATCGCCGATCCCGCGCAGCGCAACGCACTCGCAGTGCGCGCGCTCGGCAGCGCGGCCACGCGCGAGGCCAATGTGCTGGCCTACAACGACGTCTTCCTGCTGATCGCCTTCATCGCGTTCTGCACGCTGGTGTGGATCATCGCGTCGCGGCTCTGGGCGCGTCTGCGCGCCGCGCCGGCGACGCCCGCATCGCCACCTTCTTCTGCCGCCCCGGATTCCGCATGAGCGCACCCGCCCCGACACCGCCCCCCGAACAGCCGGCCGCACCGTCGCGTCGTCGACGCGTGCTGCAGATCGCCGCATTCGCCGCGGTCGCGCTGACCGGCGTGCTGCTGGTGCTCTACGCCTGGCGCCTGCCGCCGTTCGGCAGCAGCGTGCAGAGCACCGAGAACGCGACCGTCCGCGGCCGCGTGACGCTGATCGCGCCGCAGGTTTCGGGCTACGTCACCGGGGTCGCGGTGCAGGATTTCGAGGCGGTGACGCGCGGGCAACTGCTGGTGACGATCGACGACCGCATCTACCGCCAGCGCTACGAACAGGCGCAGGCCAACCTGCGCGTGCAGCAGGCCGCCCTGGCGAATGCCACACAGTCGCGGCGCAGCGCCGAGGCCGGCATCGCCCGCAGCGCCGCCGACATCGCCGCAACGCGCGCGCAATCCGATGTCGCCGCGATCGACCTGCGGCGCATCGAACAGCTGGCCGCACAGAAGTTGATCTCCGAACACGACCGCGATCTCGCCCGTGCCAGCAATGCGCAGGCGCGCGCATCGGCCGCGCAGGCACGCGCATCGCTCGACATTTCCGAGCAGGACGCGCGCAGCGTCGACGTCAACCGCGAGAGTCTGGAAGCCGCCGTCGTCAGCGCCGAAGCCGCGGTGCGGCTGGCGAAGATCGATCTCGACAACACGCGGATCACTGCGCCCGACGACGGCCTGCTCGGTCAGGTCACCGTGCGCCAGGGCGCGCTGGTCAACGCCGGCACGCAGCTGATGGCGGTGGTGCCGGCGGACGTCTGGGTGCTGGCGAACATGAAGGAAACGCAGATGGTCGACATGCGCGTCGGCCAGCCGGCGAGCTTCACCGTCGACGCGCTCGGCGGTGCGCGGCTGAGCGGCCGCGTCGAGCGCATTTCACCCGCGACCGGTTCGGAGTTCAGCGTGCTGCCCGCGGACAATGCGACCGGCAACTTCGTCAAGATCGCGCAGCGGATTCCGGTGCGGATCGCGGTGGATCGCGATCAGCCGCTGGCGGCGCGGCTGCGGCCGGGCATGTCGGTGGAGGTGAGTGTGGATACGGCAGCCACGCCCCGGGCGACTTCACCCACCACGCGCTGACCACACCTCAACGCGACGTGTCCAACGCCGCCTCCAGCAACGGCTTCGCCCACTCCGGCGTCTTCGCCAGCGCCTCCAGATCATCCGCTTCCGGCACCACCAGCGCGCCGTCGACCATCTCCAGCAGCAGCACCGGATCGGGCACCGCCTTCCCGCGCGCGACGTCGACGCTGTTGTCGTAGACCTGCAGCTGCGCGAGCAGCGGCATCAGCGCGATCAGGTTCTCGCGGGCACGCGTCCAGCGCGCGCGGATGCTGGCTTCGGGAATGTCGTGACCGCCGACCGCAACCCGCGCCTGCACGCGCGCGATGTGTTGCTCGGCGCAGGACAGGCCGCAGAACCACATCAGCACGTCGTGGGTGCGCGCGGCCTCGGCGATGCGCGCCGGCACGGTGTTGCCGCCGAGCGTGGTTTCGAACGCATGGCTGTGGCCGTGCGCCAGTGCGACATCCAGCCGGCGCATGCCCTCCTGCCAGGCTTCCGCATTCGCTTCGGTCATCGTGCAGCCGGTCGCGGCAACCAGGCCACGCGCGAAGGTGTCGGGGTTGAACCACGCCAGGCCGGCGCGTTCGAGCAGATGGCCGCCGACCGAACTCTTGCCGGCGCCGTTGACGCCGGCCAGCACGTAGAGGACCGGGCGCGCCACGCTCAGCAGGTCGCGCCGGCCTTGACCTTGCCGCGCAGCCGCGCGGGGCCACGCATCGCATCGCGCAGGCGCGCGCCGGCGTCGTCGGCCTGCAGCGCGGCCAGGCGCGCGTCGAAACGGGTGCGCAGGGTGTCGAGCGCCGAACGCTGGGCCGCGCCGGCAGCGTCGAGCGCCTGCAGGATCGCGCCGTATTCTTCGGCAGAGAGGATCACCGCCTCGGGCGTGTTGTGGTTGGTCACCACGACCTTGCCGCCGCGGGCGATGGTCTTCATCACGCCGCGCCAGCCGAGCTTCTTGACGTCTGAGGCCGGCGTGCGCGGCAGCGCATCGAGGGCGTCGAGCTTGAGGGACATCGTCATCACGGTCGCTCCTGCGGCGGGCATGGGGAAATATACCCCAATTGGCCTATCTGGCCGTTCACGCGATGCCCGGCGTTTCGGCCCGGCTCAGCGACGGGAGAAGCGCAGCACCAGCCACAGGATGAGCGCGAGCAGGTTCACGCCCAGCGCCGCGGTCGACGGGCCGGCCAGCGCGAGGCGGAAGGCCTCCGACGGTACCGACCAGTCGAGGTCGACCACCACGCTGCGGCCGAAGCGGAACTGCAGCGGCACCGTGGCGCCTGCGTGCCAGGCGTAACTCAGCCACGGCGTGGCGATGACCGGAATCTGCAGGGCCAGCGCGATCCGCGACAGGCGCGTCCCGAGTGCATCGCCTTCGAGCAGCAGCACGCCGGCGATCATCGCGAACGTCGACAGCAGCAGGCCGATCACCAGCACCAGCACCGCGCCGCTGCCGGCCGCGCCGGAGGCCAGCCGCATCAGCGTGCCGGCGAGGCCGTAGAAACCACCGGCGATCTGCAGGATCGCGACGAGTCGAAGCAACACGGACATGGGCGGCGCACCGGACAGGGCGGGCGATTGTGGCGCCCTCGCCCGGCGGGCTCAAGGCGCGCTGGCGGTCTCGGCCACCCGCCACAGCACCGGCCAGTCGTCGGCGGTCAAGCCACCGCACTTCTGCATCTCGGCGTAATGCGAGAGCTGGAACGCCTGCCCGTCGAACTGCCAGATCGCCTGATAGCCGCAGTCGCCAATGCCACGCCCCTTGGCGTACTGCGCCAATGTGCCGGAAGCGGGATCGAAGTCCGGGCTGACCAGCAGATCGAAATCTTCGCCGGGGTTGACGCTGTCGTCGGAGAACTCTGGTGCCGGCAGGGTCAGACGCGTCACATCGCTGCCGTCGCGCGCCGCGCGAAACGCCAGGCTCGATCCCTGGTAGGCGCCGCTGTAGCAGGCGACGAACACCAGCGCGTGATCCGCATCGAGCGGATAGGCGGTGTCCTGGCGCGAGACATCGAACTCGCCGCCGGCCTCGTTGCATTCCTGCGCACGCAGCGCGGCGTCTTGCGACGCACGCACGCTGCGCTTCAGCCGCGTCGCATCGGCATCCGACAGCGCGGGCGGCGCCGAGGCCGGGAGCGCGAGGACGGGCAACGCCGGCGCTGCGGGGACGGCCGCGGCATCCCGCTCGCCACGTCGCGCCCAGGCACCTGGCGTGTCGAGCCGTTGCTGGTGGTCGTCGATGTACAGCAGCGCCGCGTTGAGGCCCGACAGCGACACGCTGCGGTCCTGATCGTCACCCAGTCGGGTGCCATCGCGCACCAGATCGATGAAGCGCGCGATCGCCACCGGGTCTTCGATGCGCAAGGCAGCCGATTCGCCTGCATCACGCTGCCAGGGCAAGCCGGCAATCGCCGGCGCTGCGACATCGTCCAGTCGCAGTGTGGACGCGTCGAGCTCGGCCCATGGCGCACGCAACAGCAGCATCTGCGCGCCATCGGCGCCCGCCTCGCGGGTCAGCGACAGCGCCAGTCCCGACGCGCTGTCGTCGTTGACGCCGATCGCGGCGCAGCGGCGGATGTTGTCGCAGGCCACCACGACATCGCGGAAGGTGCGATAGACCGGCGCGACTGCGGTGCCGGAAGGCGATGCCTGCACGGCGGAAGCGTCCACCGATGCCGCAGCATCGAGGTCTGGCGCGGCGGGTTCGGCGCTGGACGCCGGCGACGCCGCATCGCGCTGCGTGCATGCACCCAGCGATGCCAGCAGGCCAACGAAAAGGACCGTCTTGCGTGCGGCGTTCGACATCGCGGCGTTTCCAACGAAAGGGCCCGTAATGATGCGGGCCCGATGTTCGAACATGGTGAACGCGGATCGGAGGCTGAGAAGCAATCGCCCGCCTGCTGCAGCCGCCACCAAACGCCCATGACTGCAGCGCACAGCGCGAGAACTGCGGTCATCTGGCTCACCAGAATCCCTGGTTTTCGCGCTGCGCGCCTTGCCGTGGACGTTTGGTGACGCCCTCGCGACGACGTTCGATTGCTTCCCAGCCTCTCAGAGGATGTAGCGGCTCAGATCCTGGTCCTGCACCAGATCGCCCAGCTCCCGGTCGACGTACGCGCGGTCGATGAGCACCGTGCCGCCCTTGTCGGGCGCCTCGAAGCTCAGCGAATCGAGCAGGCGCTCGAGCACGGTATGCAGGCGACGCGCGCCGATGTTTTCCTGGCGCTCGTTGACGTGCGCAGCGATCTCGGCGAGCCGGTCCACCGCGTCCGGTGCGAACGTCAGGCCGACGCCTTCGGTCTTCAGCAGTTGCACGTACTGCGTGGTCAGCGCCGCCTTGGGCTCGGTGAGGATGCGGACGAAATCGTCCTTGGTCAGCGCGGTCAGTTCGACGCGGATCGGGAAGCGGCCCTGCATCTCGGGAATCAGGTCGCTGGGCTTGGCGAGGTGGAACGCACCGGATGCGATGAAGAGGATGTGGTCGGTCTTCACCGAGCCGTACTTGGTGCTCACCGTGCTGCCTTCCACGAGGGGGAGCAGATCGCGCTGCACGCCTTCGCGGCTGACGTCGGCGCCGCTGGACCCGCCTTCGCTGCGCTTGGCGACCTTGTCGATCTCGTCAATGAAGACGATGCCATGCTGCTCGCAGGCCTCGATCGCGGCTTCGCGCACATCGTCCTCGTTGACCAGCTTGCCGGCCTCTTCCTCGATGAGCTGCGGACGCGCGGCGCGGATCGTGAGCTTGCGCTTGTGGGTCTTGCCGCCGCCGAGGTTGGCGAACATCTGCCGCAGCTGCTGGCCCATCTCCTCCATGCCCGGCGGGGTCATGATGTCCATGCCTTGCCCGGCGCTGAGTTCGAGTTCGATCTCGCGATCGTCGAGGTCGCCGGCGCGCAGCTGGCGGCGCAGCTTCTGCCGCGTCTCCGATTCCTTCGACGAGGGCTCGGCGCCGATGTCGACGGTCGCGCTCTGCGCACCGAAACCGAACGCCGGCTGCGCGGCTTCGCGCCTGGGCAGCAGCGCATCGAGGATGCGGTCCTCGGCGCGGTCTTCGGCCTGCGTGCGCACGCGCACCTTGGCCTGTTCGCGATACAGCTTGACCGCCGTGTCGGCGAGGTCGCGGATGATCTGCTCGACGTCCTTGCCGACGTAGCCGACCTCGGTGAAGCGCGTCGCTTCCACCTTGACGAACGGCGCGTTGGCGAGCGTCGCCAGACGGCGCGCGATCTCGGTCTTGCCGACGCCGGTCGGGCCGATCATCAGGATGTTCTTGGGCATGACCTCGTTGCGCAGATCGTCGTCGAGCTGCGCCCGGCGCCAGCGGTTGCGCAACGCGATCGCGACCGCACGCTTGGCGGCGTTCTGGCCGACGATGTGGCGATCGAGTTCCTGCACGATCTCGCGCGGGGTCATGGTCGAGGAATTGGCATTCGTCATGGGAATCGGGTGTCCGTAGAAGCGTGGGCGGGTGCGCGCGACCGGCGGACGCGTGCGACCCGGCGGATCGCCACGCGCCGCCGCAGGTCGATCACAGCTCTTCGACCACCACGTTGCGGTTGGTGTAGATGCAGATGTCGCCGGCGATGTTGAGCGACTCGACAGCGACCGTGCGCGCATCGAGTTCGGTATGCGCCAGCAGCGCACGCGCGGCGGACAGCGCGTAGGAGCCGCCCGAACCGATCGCGATGATGCCGTCGTCGGGTTCGATGATGTCGCCGTTGCCGCTGATGATCAGCGAGGTCTCGGCATCGGCGACGGCGAGCAGCGCCTCGAGCTTTCCGTAGCGGCGATCGGTGCGCCAGTCCTTGACCAGCTCCACCGCGGCGCGCACCAGCTGGCCGCCGTGCTGCTGCAGCTTGCCCTCGAACAGTTCGAACAGGGTGAACGCATCGGCGGCGGCGCCGGCAAATCCGGCGAGCACCTTGCCCTCGCCCAGGCGACGCACCTTGCGCGCGTTGCCTTTCATGATGGTGTGGCCGAGCGTGACCTGGCCGTCACCGGCGACGACCACCTTGCCGCCCTTTCGGATCGACACGATCGTCGTGGCGTGGAATACGTTGGGATTCTGGCTGGGGTCCATGCGGCCTCCAAGGATCGAATCCACTGGATGGGGCCGCGGCTGCCCGGATCAAGGCATCGGGCGCCGTGTCATTCCGACGCGTCGGCCGCAGGGCCGCGCACGTGGCGATCGAGACGTCGTCCCGCGCGCACGCCCAGCACCGTCGCGATGCCGGAAACGACGATCGCCATCGCGTTCGCACCCGCCGCATCGGCAAACGTGAACTGCCCGCCGCCCAGCCGCTGCACCACCAGCACGCTCGACACCCAGCCCACCGCCCACAGCACCAGCGCCGCACGCATGAACGGCTGCCGCGCGGCGAATGCACCGCCGGTCGACGACAGCAAGGCGATCACACCCGCCTGCACCGCTGTGGACGCGGGCGCCACGCCCGACGGCATCGGCGGAAACAGCGACGCGGCCAGCATGCCGAGCAGCATCTGCAGACAGACCGAGACCGCGAGGCCGATGACGATGCGCAGGTTCATGGTTCCGATCCGGTGTGTGCAGGCGGCGTACCCTACGCCGATTCGGCCACCTCGGGTGACAGACAGCCCTCGGCCGAACTCGAACGCACCGTCGCGTGACCGAGCGTCTGCCGGCCATCGAGGTCTTCGCGCTCGATGCGATAGCGGCCAGGCGACAGCCACAGCGGTGCCGCGCGGACATCCGCCGGAACGAGCACCTGGTCGCGTGGGATCGCGTCATCCGCATCATCCACCGCGAAGGCACGCAGCAGCGTCTCGCCCTGCACCGGCGCGACGCAGATCGGCGTCTGCGTACCGAGCACCGACTTCGCCGCGTCGACCGCTGCCGGCGGATGCAAGACCATCAGATCGGCATCGCCAGCGCCCTGGATCGGCATGTCGTCGCGAAAGGCCACCTGTGCCACGGCGGACTGGATCGGCCACGGATCTACGGCGTCCGGACACGCGGTCGCCGATTGCTGGATCGTCAGCGGTTCGATGCCGGTTTCCGCGATGAGCCGCGCGGCCATCCAGCCATCGTCGACCACCTTGGAGATGTGCGAGCCGCCGGCGTACACCAGCAGGCGGCGGTCGGGGTTGCGTTCGAGCCAGTCGGCCAGGTTGCGCGCCTGTCCCGCCTCGCGCGCGGCACGATCGTTGTCGCCCATCGCCTCGTAGTGCACGAACGACCAGTCGAGTGTCTGCGCGCGGCGCAACGCCGCGGCGAAGACCGGATCGTGGGTGTAGAAGCCGGTATCGACCTGGACCAGGCCCTCCTCGAGTTGCGCAGGCGCTGCCCGGTGCAATGCTTCGGCCGCGAGCGCGTCGAAGCCCTGCGCGTGCAGACGTTCGATCACGCGCAGCAGGAAGGTGCGATGCACCGCGCGGAAATGCGATTCGTTGAGCATCACCACGCGTCGCCCCGACGCTGCCTCCGCGATCGCATCGAGTGCGTTGCGATAGTCGGCATTCCCGGGAAATGTGCTGCGTCCGAACAGCGCGCAACCGGCTGACTCGTCGCCGACGAACACCCCGATCTGTGCCGCCACCTGATCCATCCCAGGCATCTGCCGCACACCGTGCAACGCAGCGAACGGACGATTCTCCTGCAGGCGCGTGTACCAGTCCGATGGCGGCTCGGCTGCCGTACTCGTAGCACTCAGTGCGATGCCCAGCCACACGAGCCATCGGAGCGATGCGGGGCGTTTCGACATGACGGCTTCCTCCATGAAGTCGCTGGGTGCTCAGCCCTTGCGCCGCTTCGCCCGCGGATGCGCGGCGTCGTAGACCTTGGCCAGATGCTGGAAATCGAGATGGGTGTAGATCTGCGTGGTCGCGATGTCGGCGTGGCCCAGCAGTTCCTGCACGCCGCGTAGATCGCCGGACGATTCGAGCACATGGCTCGCGAACGAATGCCGCAGCAGATGCGGATGCACGCGCTTGAACAGGCCCTGGCGCTGCGCGAGCAGGCGCAGACGCAGCTGCACGGCGCGCGCGGAGATCGGTGCGCCGCCGCGACCGGGGAACACCGGTGTCGCCGACGTGCCACCGCTGTCGGTGCGCCATTCGCTCAATGCACGCAGCGCATGACTGCCGACCGGCACGCTGCGCTGGCGGCTGCCCTTGCCGAGCACGGTCACCAGACCGCCGTCGAAATCCAGATCGCGCCAGCGCAAGCCGACCAGTTCCGACAGGCGCAGGCCCGACGAATAGAACAGTTCCAGCAGCGCACGATCACGCAGCCCGAGCGGCGCATCGACCGGCACTTCGACCAGTTGCGTGGCCTCGTCGACATCGAGCACCTGCGGCAGCTTGCGCGGTGCCTTTGGGCCACGCACGCCGGCCGCGGGATTCGCGCTGATGTGGCCGTGCTTGAGCAGCCACTGGTAGAAGCTGCGGCATGCGGACAGTCGACGCTGCAGGCTCTTGGGCGACAGGCCGCCGCGATGACCGGCGGCGACGAAGGCGCGGATGTCCTCGCCGTGCAGGCCACGCAGATCGCCGCGCGACTGCGCGCCGGCCCAGTCGACCAGCGCACTCAGATCGCGGCGATAGGCGTCGAGCGTGTGCACCGACATCCGTCGTTCGATCTGCAGATGGTCGAGGAACGCGTCGACGTCGGCGTGCATATGCGCGCGCTCAGGCGGCGGTGTCGAACCGTCGCATCGCGGTGGCGAACGCCTCGCCCATCATGCGCAGGAACAGCGTGCCCATGCCGGGATAGAAGCGGTTGGCGTCGCGGCTGCCGACCGCGACCAGACCGATGTCGGCCAGCGGCAACAACGCGCTCGAATGCACTTCATCGACGCGCGGGCCGTACAGCAGCGACTGCTTGTCTGGATGCAGGCGGCCGCACAGCGGCTCCTCGTCCTTGAGGCAGTCGGCGAAGGGCTGCAGCAGGCGGTCATCACGCGCGACCACCTGCAACCAGTCTTCATCAAGCCCCGGCACCGGCGCGAACAGCACGATGCGCACCAGATCGCCGTTGAAGTCTTCCGCCAGCGTCGCAGCGAGCGCGCGCACGGTGGACGCGGCATCGGGCTGGCGCATCAACGCCAGCGTGAGCTGGTGCGTGCGCACCGCGAGGCGCTCGTTCTCCTGCGAGATCGCGAACAGATCGCGCAGACGCTTGGACAGTTCGCGGTTCTTGTCGCGCAGCACTTCGAGCTGGTAACTCGCCAGCGACGCCGCCGGGCCGTCCTCGCGCGGCACCACCAGGGTCAGCGCCAGATCCGGGAACTGCTGCAGGAAACGCGGCTGACGACGCAGCCATGCGGCGACTTCGTGTGCGCCGAGTTTCTCGGTCGTCTCGCTCATCACAATTCCCCTTCGAAAACGAATGCGGCCGGGCCGGCCATCGACAAGGTGACGTCGTCGGCCGGCCAGTCGATATGCAGGGTGCCGCCGGGCAACGATACGGCGACGCTGCGCCCGGTGCGACCACGACGCGCGAGCACCGCGACCGCCGCGCACGCACCGCTGCCGCAGGCCAGCGTCTCGCCGACGCCGCGCTCGAACACGCGCAGGCGGATGCGGTCATCGGCGAAGACCTGGGCGAAGCCGACGTTGACCGATTCGGGAAACCAGTGCGATGCCTGCAGCGCGCGGCCGATGCGTTCGACCTGCGCGGCGTCGACATCGTCGACCTCGATCACCGCATGCGGATTGCCCATCGACGCCGCGCCGAACGCGAGCGCGCCGATACCGTCGACCGGCAGCGTGTACAGCGGCTGCGCTGCGTCGACACCGGCCATCGGAATGCGCGCCGGTGCGAACTCGGGCACGCCCATCGCGATGCGGTAGCCATCGCCTACACGGGTGACCGCATGCAGGCCCGCCGGGCTCTCCAGCACGAAATCGTCACCGCCCACGCCGTCGCGCACCAGCCACGCGGCCACGCAGCGCGCGCCGTTGCCGCATTGCTGCGAGGCCGAGCCGTCGGCGTTCCAGATGCGGTAGCGCGCCAGCACGCCCGCGGCGCGCGGCGGCTCGACGGTGAGGATCTGGTCGCAGCCGACGCCGGTATGGCGATCGGCCAGCGCGCGGCACAGTGCGGCATCGGGCGGCGGCACATCGCCGCGCAGGTCCAGCACGACGAAGTCGTTGCCGGCGCCATGCATCTTGGTGAAGCGCAGCGGGGAGACGGTTGCGGACATCAGCGACGACAGCAGTGCGAACGGGTGTCGCGCAGGCTCACGGCGTTCCGGTGGTGGCCGGCGGCACGTCGTGGATCAGCGGCACCGGCTGCGCGGGCGGCGTGCCGGTCGCGTCGTCATCGGTGCTGTCTTCGTCGAGCTCTTCCTCCCACGCAGCTTCCTCTTCGGCGTCGAGCTGTTCCTGGGTCGGAATCGACGACTTGAAGATGTAGCGGCCGCGGTCTTCCGGCGGCACCTGGCGCGGCTGCAGGAGGTCGGCCTTGTTGCCGCAGGCGGACAACAACAGCGTGGCGGCGAGGATCGGCAGGAAACGGGTGTGCATGCGCGGAAGTGTAGCCCGCCGCGTGGCGGGCGACATCACCGGCGTTGCTGTTCAGATGACGGCACGATGACAGCGCACCAAGGGTCGGCCCCAGATTGTCCGGGCCTGCGGCCCCGCCCAGACTTTGCGGCATCCGCGCCGACAGGACCGCACGATGGGCATTCTCGATGGGCTGGGCAACGCTGCCTCGCAGGCTGGTGGGTTCTTCAAGGGCGCAGGCGAAGTGCTGTGGGAGACCGGCGAAGGCGTCGTTACCCTTGGCGGCAACGCGCTCAGGACCAGCTACGACCTGAGCCCTGCGGGCCTCGCCGTCGATGGCGTGACCGGGCTGTACGAACAGGCGACGGGCGACACGCTCGACGCGCCGGAGTGGCTGCCGTCGGCCGCACGCGGCGGCGAGCGCATGGAGGCGGCCGCCGAGGTCGTCTCCACCCTCGCCCGCAATCCCGGTCTGCTGGTCGATGCAGTGGTCGATCCGATCAAGGCCGACTGGCAGGCCGGCAACTACGGCGAAGCCATCGGCCGCGGCGCGACCGAGCTGGTACTGGCCGTGGTGGGTACCAAGGGCGCCGACAAGGCGGCCAAGGGCGCGAAGGTGGCCGATGCGGCCGACACCGCGGCCGACGCCGCCCGTGTCGCCGATCGCGCCGACGGTGCCGCCGATGCCGGTCGCACCACGGCGGCACGTGGCGCCGACGAGGCGGATCTGGGCGACATCCTCGCCGACGCGGACACCGGCCGCACGGTCGGCGGTCGTCCGGTGCTGGCGTTCGAGTCGATGGACGACTTCAACCTTGCCGCCAATGCCGCACGTCCCGACACCGTCTACGAATTCGGCAACTACCGCTGGACCACCGACGACCAGGCGCGGGTGATCCGCGCCGAAGGCCGCGTCGATCTGGAGCCGGTCGGCCGCAACGATGCCGGCCTGCAGCGCGACATCGGCAACGAAGGCCGGGACACCGACGTCGGCTTCCACATCATCGCCGACCGCCTCGCCGGCCCGACCAACCGTCTGAACGTCGTGCCGGGCAACGGCAAGCCGATCGGCGATGGTCTGCCGAATCTCAACAACGGCGAGTACAAGCGCTTCGAGAACGAGCTGGCGCGACTGGCCGGCGACGGGCACGAGGTGGATATGCGGGTATCGGCCCAATACAATCCGGGCAACACCAGCAATCGTCCCGACACCTTCGTTGCGGAATATCGCGTGGATGGCGGCGACTGGATCGACCAGACCTTCCCCAACAAGTGATGCGACCGCCCAATGGATGATCTCAATGCCGCCTATGCCGACACCGTGCGTGCCGTCGCGGCGAGCGTCCGGGATGTGAACGACGGCGAATGGGGCGCGCGCGACTGGCTGCGTCTCGTGGTCGATTTCGAATCGCTGTCCGAAGACGGCGGCGCGCCGCGCACCAGCAGCATTTCGTTCGCGATCGCGCGCGAGGGCGACGGTCCGCTGGAAAAGGTCGCGTTCCGTCTGTCGCCCGAAGCCAAGGCCGGCTTCGCGCAGATCGGCCGGATCATGCACGCGCAGAAGGGCCAGGACTGGACCACGAGCACGCTGGTCGTCGAACGCGACGGCCAGTACGACTTCCAGTTCGCCTACACCACACCGTACCGCCTGTCGGGCAACCTCAACGACACGCGCTACCGCGATTATCTTGAGCGCTACAAAGCCGAGACCGGCACGCCGTAAGCGCGCGCCCGGCGATCAGGCCGCCGGCGGCTCCGGCCGCAGCCACAGCCAGGTCGCGACCGCGGCCATGCACGCGATCGGCAATGCGGTCATCCACCAGCGATGCGCGGGAATCCACAGCATCAGGGCGAGCAGGATCGCCGCGCACACCGTCATCGTGCCGGTGGCGAGCCATTTCGCGCGTCGGCTGACCGCGCCATGCGCCTGCCAGTCGCGGATCGACGGGCCGAAGCGCGGATGCGCCAGCAGCCAGCGGTGCAGACGGTCCGATCCGCGCGCGGCGGCCCAGGCCGCGATCAGCACGAACACCGTCGTCGGCAGGCCGGGCACGAACACGCCCACGATGCCGAGGCCGAGACTGGCGTAAGCCAGCAGCCACCAGGCCCAGCGGAAGCGTGTGTGTCGTTGCATGACGCGCATTCTATGCGCGGCGTCCGTGATCGCCGGACACCACGGCGGCACGCAGCGGATGCCGATCCTGGAGATGTCGTCGCCGAGATCAGCGCGCGTCCACGGCCTGCCGTGCGAGCGCGGGATCGTCGGCGAACAGACCATCGATGCCTGCATCGAGGAACGCGCGCATCTCCGCGATCGCACCGGCCTCGTTGCGCGCATTGGCGCCGCCATTGCGCAAGCTCCGCGGCAGATACGGATTTTCGGGACGGAAGGTGTACGGCATGACCTGCAGGCCGGCTGTGTGCGCATCGGCGATCAGCGTCGTGGCTTCGAAGCGTCCGCCGCGCCCGACCTCGCCGATCTGCGACTTGTGCGGCCCGAGCAGCGGCGCATATTCCGCAATCGCGCGCAGACCTTCGGCGGTGAGCATGTCGCGATAGCGCTGATCGCCGCCGGCGGCTTCGACATCCGCCGGCTTCGTGCGCGGATCGCCGATCAACTGCAGCAGGCGCAGATCGGGCAACACCGGCGCTGCGATCTGTTTCAGCGTACGCAGGCTGGCCGGCTCGAAGGACTGCACCACCAGCGGCACGCGCGTGGCGACCCCATGCGTCGTCAGCACGTCGATCACTGCCTGCTCCATCGGCAGGCCGAGACTGCGGAAGTGGGTCGGATGCTTGATCTCCGGAATCAGCCCGACGCTGCGCCCCGAGTCGCGCACCAGATCGTCGAGCAGCACCATGATCTCGTGCAGCGTGGGCACCGCGAACTGGCGGTCGTACCAGACGCCGCGCAACGCCGGCAACGGTTCGCGCGCACGCAGCGTCTTCAGCTCGGCGAGCGTGAAGTCCTCGGTGAACCAGCCGGTGACGTCGCTGCCATCGATGCGTTGCGTGCGTTTGCGATCGGCGAACTGCGGATGCAGCGCGACGTCGGTGGTACCGCCGATCTCGTTCTCGTGACGCGCCACGAGTACACCGTCGCGTGTCATCACCAGATCCGGCTCGATGAAGTCGGCGCCCTCTTCCACCGCAAGGCGGTAGGCGGCCAGTGTGTGCTCGGGCATGCGCGCACTGGCACCGCGATGGGCGATCACGCGCGGCGCGTCGGCAGCGGGCGTGGCGGCGGAGGCGGAGGCGGCACGGTCGGGCAGGCTCATGGCGGCGATGGCGATCAGCAGTGACAGCAGGCAGCGCAGTGGTGACATCGGAGAATCGCCGAAGCAAACAGGAACCGGCGATCATGGCAGCCGTGCATGTCAGCACCGCGACGATTGCCGCGCGGGCAGTCACGCCCGAGAATGCACGCATGGACATCTTCAAGGTTTTCACCCTCGAGGCCGCGCACCGGTTGCCGAACGTGCCGCCGGGCCACAAGTGCGCGCGTCTGCATGGACATTCGTTCCAGGTCGAGGTGCACGTGTCCGGCGAGCCCGGCCCGGAGACGGGCTGGATCATGGACTTCGGTGATCTGAAGGCCGCGTTCGCCCCGCTCTACGCCCAGCTCGATCATCACTATCTCAACGACATCGCCGGGCTCGAGAACCCGACCAGCGAACGCCTGGCGATCTGGATCTGGGAACGCCTCAAGCCCACGCTGCCGGCGCTGAGCGCGATCGTGATCCGCGAGACCTGCACCTCGGGCTGCCGCTACACCGGTCCCTGAGCCGGCAGGCCTGCGGACCGGAAACGGTTCCAAGCCACTGATCCGCATACAAAACTGAATGCTCGACGACCGCTCGTCGGACGTTTGTTGCAACGCAACATGGCTGCGTTATGCTGCATCGCACAAACCCGGCAAACCGCCGGCTCACGCAGGTAACCGCCATGTCGTACCCGTTCAACGAGCAGTTCGCCGCCGCGTCGCGCCAGTTCGCCGATGCCGCTGCACAGATCAACCGCCTGTCGCTGGAGAATGCCGAGACCCTGTTCGGCCTTCACCTGTCGACCCTCAACGACAACACCCACGCCACCTTCGCCTTCGTCAACGAAGCGATCGAAGTGCGTGACGTCGACGGCCTCAAGGCCCTGTGGCCGAAGGGCGCGCAGGTGGCCCGCGAGAACGTCGAGCGTCTCGTCAGCGCCGGCCAGGAAACCCTGGGCCGCACGGTGAAGACGCACGAAGCCATCGCCGGCCTCGCCAAGTCGCAGATCGAATCGGCCACCGCCGACGTCCGCGCCGAAGCCGACAAGGTCGCCAAGGCGACTGCAAAGACCACCAAGCGCTGAACCGCGCTGCGGAGCCCCGGCTCCGTGGACTGAACTCCGGGCGATCCCTCCCTCGCCCGTAGCCGACCCGGCAGCCCCCACGCTGCCGGGTTTTTTTATGCGCCGCGCACCGGACCGGGCGGCAGCACCATGCGCGCCATCAGCCGCGCGCACAGTCCGTCGGGATCGTCGGTGCGCCCGGTATGCACCGGCGAGACCTGGATCATCGAACTGCGCCGCGCGGTGAGCCAGTGGAAGCGCGCGCGCGCCGGCAGTGCGGCGATCGGCCCGCCATCGGCATCGCCGCGGCAGATGCGCACGATCGCATCGAGATGCCGCTGCAACATGTCGATATCGGCGTACGGATCCAAGGCGTGCAGTCGCGCGGGATCCAGCGCGACCGCCGCCGCGAGCGTGCGCGCGCCCTGGCAGGACACGATCACGCCGGCGTTGATGAACTCCTCGCGTTCGACCCGGGGCACGACCCGGATCACCGCGTAGTCATAGACCCGCTGCATGCGCACGCTGCGCCTCCCCGACGAACACGGACCGGTGCGCCAGGCGCGTGCAGAAGAACTCGACGTAGGCCGCGCGATGCGCATCGGCATCGGCGAACCGCGGCTCGACGGCCAGCCAGCTGTCGGGCACCAGCGCCACGATGCGGCGGATGTCGGCTTCGGTGATGCGCGCCGACAGCGCCGCATCGGCAGCGTCGAGCGCAGTCGCAAACGGCAGCAGCACGTGGTCGGCGATGCGCGCGAACGGTCCGGTGGCGATGCGCGTCGCGCTGTCCCAGTCGTGATGGAAGTACAACGCCGCGCCGTGGTCGATCAGCGTCAGATGGCGGTGCCAGACCAGCAGATTGGTATTCCGCGCAGTGCGGTCGACATTGCAGATGAAGGCATCGAACCAGACGATCCGCGACGCGAGCTCGGCATCGGGCGGCTCGACCGCGGGATCGAAATTGATCGCACCCGGCAGATAATCCAGCGCGAGGTTGCAGCCCGCGCTGGCGCGGATCAGGTGCTGGATCTCGGAATCCGGCTCGGTGGCGGCCATGTCGGGATCGAGATCGATGAAGACGATCTCCGGCATCGGCAGGCCCAGCAGGCGCGCGAACTCGCCGCCGATGAGTTCGGCGACCAGCGCCTTCGCGCCCTGCCCCGCGCCGCGGAACTTCATCACGTACATGCCGTCGTCGTCGGCCTCGACGACCGCCGGCAGCGAGCCGCCTTCGCGCAGCGGCGTGACGTAGCGCGTGGCCTCGACGCTGCGGATCATGCGTCGAGCTCCGATCGCTTCGGCAGCGACCAGTCGATCTGCGCGATGCCGCGCTTGCGCAGGAAATTGTTGGTCTTGGAGAAATGCCCGCTGCCGAGGAAGCCGCGATACGCCGACAGCGGCGACGGATGCGTGGTGCGCAGGACGCAATGGCGATTGGTGTCGATGACCTTGCCCTTGGCCTGCGCGTAGCTGCCCCACAGCAGGAACACCAGATCCTCGCGCTCGCGGTTGAGCACGTCGACCACGTGATCGGTGAAGCCTTCCCAGCCCTTGCCCTGGTGCGCGCCGGCCTTGCCCTCTTCCACCGTCAGCACCGCATTGAGCAGCAGCACGCCGCGCTGCGCCCACGGCATCAACCAGCCGTGGTCGGGGCGCGGCAGGCCGAGATCGCGTTCGAGCTCCTTGTACATGTTGTCCAGCGACGGCGGCACGCGCTGGTCGGGACGCACGGAAAAACACAGCCCGTGCGCCTGCCCGGGCCCGTGATACGGGTCCTGGCCGAGGATCACGACCTTCACCGCATCGAAGGGCGTCGCATCGAAGGCCGCGAAGATTTCCGGTCCTGGCGGATAGATGCGCGCGCCTGCAGCTTTCCGCTGGCGCAGGAACGCCGACAGCGCCTGCATGTCCTCGCGGCGCAGCCAGTCGCCGACATGCGCTTTCCAGGAGGGTTCGAGTCTGATCTCGGACATGCGGCGGCTCGATTGCGCAGGGCGCCACAGGGTAACGCGGACGCTCAGCCCGGCATCGCGGCCAGGCGCAACTGGAACAGCGCCTTGGTCGCCAGCACGCGTTCCTCGGCCGGTTTGACGACGAGATCGTTGGCGCCTGCGCGCAACAGCGCGACCTGGTTGTCGTGGTTGCCGTCGCCGGTCATCACCAGCACCGGCAGGCGACGCGTGCCGTAACCGAAATCACGACGCACCGCGCGCAGCAGGTCGTGGCCGCTGAGTTCGCCCTTGAGATACACATCCGTCAGCAGCAGATCCGCGCCCGGCGCGCCCGGCCCGTCGCGATACGCATCGAGATAGGCCAGCGCGTCTTCGGCGCTGAGTACATGGGTCACGCGCATCTGCTGCGCTTCGAGCATGCGCCGGGTCGCCAGCGCGACCGTGCGGCTGTCCTCGACATAGAGCACGTGGGCGTCGGGGATCGGCGCCGGCTGCACGTAGCCGCGGATGAACTCGGCCAGCGCGCGATGTCCGAGCGCCTTGTCGAAATGATCGGTGACGTCCTCGGTGAAACGGCGCGCCTCGAGATGCGTCTGCGCATCGCCCGAGACCACGATCACCGGCACGTAGCGCTGGCCGGTCGCCTCGCGCACGCGGCGCGCCAGCTGCAGACCGTCGCCATCGGGCAGCGACAGCGCGGTGCTGACCAGGTCGACCGGCGCCGCATCCAGCGCGTCCGCCGCGTCCGCAAGCCCCCTGCACTCGACCACCTCCACGCGGACAAGCGCCTGCCGGAGCACATCGCCGATCAGCCGGCGCACCAGCTTCGAACCGTCGACGACCATCACCCGTGGCGCGTCGCCGGCAAGATGACGGAGATCGTGCATGGATCAGGTGTCGGTGGGGCGCGTCTGGCGCAGGAAATGCCCGGTGACGATGCCGCCGCCGCACCAGCCCAGCGCGGTCGCGCCCGCCAGCACCGCCACGACGCCCGTCGGGCCGAAGCCGCGCAGCGCGAACGCCGCGCCATAGCTCGCCGCGAGTTCCGCCAGCGGCGGCTGCAGCGCGAGCCCGGCCAGCGCCAGCAGGCCCAGCGCGACTGCGCCGGCAGCCAGCCCGTACCAGGCGCCGAGATACAGGAATGGGCGGCGGATGAAGCCGTCGGTCGCGCCCAGCAGTTGCAGCACGCCGAGTTCGTCGCGGCGCGACTGGATGTCGAGTCGCACCGTGTTGCCGACCACCAGCAGCGCCCCGATGCCGAGCAGTGCCGCCAGCACCCAGACCACGCGTCCGCCGAAACGCAGCCAGCCGTCGAGCCGCTCGCGCCATTGCGCGTCGTGCTGGACGAGTTCCGATTCCGGCAGCGTGCGCAGCGATTGCGCCAGCAGCATCTCGTCGCCGCCGGGCGTCACGACCAGCACGTGCGGCAACGGGTTCTCGCCGAGCACGTCGATCGCATCACCGAACTCGCCGCGCTCGCGCAGTTCCGCCAGCCCTTCGTCGGGCGTGCGATGCACGACGCTGCCGACATCGCCGCGGCCGCGCAATTCGCCGGCCAGCGCCTCGGCGCGCGGCGCGTCGACGTCCTGCTTGAGAAACACGCTGATCTCGCGCGAGGCATCGATGCTGCCGCCCAGGCGCCCGACGTTGTCGAGCACCAGCCACAGGCCGAGCGGCAGCGCGAGCGCGACCGCCATGACCCCGATCGTCAGTGCCGCCGACCACGGCTTCCTGAACAACCGACCGAGACTGGCGAGCACGCTGTAGACGTGATGGTCGACCCAGGTGCCGACCGGCGAGCTGCCGCTGCGCGCGGGCTGGTTGCGGGGCGCCTCAGGCATCGGCGAGGTCCTCCGGCGAAATGTCGTCGGCCAGCGCGCCGTGGTCGAGCACCAGCGTGCGCTTCTTCATGCGCTTCACCAGGCCGAGATCGTGGCTGGCGATCAGCACGCTGGTGCCGCGCTCGGGCAGTTCGGCGAACAGCGCCATGATTTCGGCCGACAGGGTGGGGTCGAGGTTGCCGGTGGGTTCGTCGGCGACCAGCAACATCGGCTCACCGACGATCGCGCGGGCGATGCCGATGCGTTGCTGTTCGCCGGCCGACAGCTGGGTGGGCAACGCACGTTCGCGCGCGCCCAGCGCCAGGCGCTCCAGCACGCTGCGCACGCGCTTGCCGATTTCCGGCCGGCGCATGCCGCGCAGGATCAGCGGCAGCGCGATGTTGTCGAACACGGTGCGGTCAGGCAGCAGGCGGTGATCCTGGAACACGACGCCGATGTCGCGGCGGTGCATCGCCACCTTGCGTCCGCGAACTTTCAGCAGATTGCGCTCGCCGAACACCACCGCGCCGCGGCTCGGCCGCTCGGCCAGGTGGATGAGTTTCAGCAGCGTGCTCTTGCCCGCGCCGGAGTGGCCGGTGACGAACAGCATCTCGCCGACCGCCACCTCGAAACTCACTTCCGACAGCGCCACGTGGCCGCCCGGATACTGTTTGCTGACGTTGTCGAATCGCAGAACGCTCATGCGTGGAAGTATCGCAGGGAATGCGTGCATGGCGACGTCATCGCCAAGCCGATCGCAGGATGGCTGGAGCGCGGCCCATGGCCGCGGTGGGCTTTCCCGGAACCTCGCCATCGCGGCCATGCGCCGCGCCTGTACACGCACACGAAAAAGCCCCGCCGAAGCGGGGCTTTCGAGAACGCGAACCGGTCTACCGGATCAGCGCGAATCGCCACCCGAGACCAGACGACGCAGGCCGCGGCCGATGCGGCTCAGCAGCGACGGCGCCTTGTCGGACTTCGACGTCGGCGCCGGACGCTGGGTCGGACGCACTTCGCGCGGCCCCTTGCCACCGTTGCCCTGCGGCTTCTTTGACGCATCGGCTGCCTTCGTCTCGCCGGCCTGCGGCGCGGCGCCCTCCGCACCTTCGATCTTCTTGCCACCACGACGGCGGCGACGCTTGCGCGGCGGACGCGATTCGTCCGGCATCGCCTGTGCGACCGTACCGGCGGCGTCGATGACCGGCTGCGCGGGCGCTGCAGGTGCAGCGACGGCGGCCTCGCCCTCGGCGCGCGGCGGACGCGGCTTGCGCGGTCCACGCTCGCCACGGCCTTCACCGCTGCCCCCCGAACGCGGACCACGCGCACCCGGCGCACCGCGACCGCTACCCGGACCGCCACGACCGCCGCCACGCTTGGCATCCTCGGCCGCACGCGCCTCGCGCACTTCCTTGAAGATCTCGCCGATGCTTTCGCCGTCTTCGGCCTCGAGCTCCACGCCTTCGCGCGGCTTGCGCGGCAGCGCGGTCAGCAGCTCCTGCGTCACCGGCTCGGACGGGATCTTCTGCTCGATGTAGGCCTCGATGTCGGGCAACGACATCGCATAGCGCTCGCAGGCGAAGCTGATCGCGTCGCCCTCGGCGCCCAGGCGCGCGGTGCGGCCGATGCGGTGGACGTAGTCCTCGGCGTCGAACGGCAGGTCGTAATTGAAGACGTGGCTGACACCGTCGATGTGCAGGCCGCGCGCGGCGACATCGGTGGCGACCAGCAGTTCGAGTTGGCCGGCCTGGAACTTCTTCAGCAGGCTCTCGCGCTTCTTCTGCGGCACGTCGCCCGACAGCACCCCGACGCGGTAGCCGGCCTTGTCCAGCGCGCGTGCGACGCGCTCGACGAAGGCCTTGGTGTTGACGAACACCATCGTGCGCGCGCCCTCGCTGCGCGACAGCAGGCCGATCAGCAGCTGCAGCTTCTCGTCATCGGACGGGTAGTACAGCTTCTGGCGCACGCGCGCGGCGGTGATCGACTCGGTCTCGACGACCAGCTTCTCCGGCTCGTTCATGTGCTCGTAGGCGAGCTCGAGCACCCGGTGGCTCAGCGTCGCCGAGAACAGCAGCGTCTGGCGCTCGGTGCGGATCGGCATGCGCCGCAGCAGGAAGCGGATGTCCTTGATGAAACCCAGGTCGAACATGCGGTCGGCTTCGTCGAGCACGCACATCTCGCAGGCGTGCAGGCTGACGACCTTGTGCTGCTTGACGTAGTCGATCAGGCGGCCGGGGGTGGCGATGATGACATCGGCACCCTCGGTGAGGATCTGCCGCTGCTTGTCGTAGTCGACGCCGCCGTAGACCAGGGCGAACTTCAGACCGAGCTGGCTGCCGAACTTCACCGCGTCCTTGTGGATCTGGATGGCGAGTTCGCGGGTCGGCGCGAGGATCAACGCGCGCGGGTCCTCCGGCTTGCGGTCGGCCAGCGCCGGCTTCGACAGCAGGCGGTTGATCACCGCCACCAGGAAGGCCAGGGTCTTGCCGGTGCCGGTCTGGGCCTGACCGGCGACGTCGCGGCCGTTGAGGGCCAGCGGCAGCGTCAGCGCCTGGATCGGCGTGCACCGGGTGAAACCCGCGCCCTCGAGTCCGGCGAGCAGCGCCGGATGCAGGTCGAAGGACGAGAAGGTGAGGTCGGTAAGAGGCTTGTCGCTCATGCGTAGGAATGTGTCCGGGCGTCGCCGACGGTGAGGGCGCCGCGTGCTTGCGTGGGAGACAGTCGCAACGGCAGACTGCCTGGGCGCAGGACGCATGGGTCGTCCCGCAGGAGCGCCACCTTGATTCCGGTCGGCGATTCCCCATTTTACATCCATCCCGGCGCCGCTGCTTCCAGCCTGGCGCCCACCCACCGGAGATGCCCGTGAGCGATGCCGTCATCCATGCCAGCGATTCCGATTTCGAGGCCACCGTCCTGCAGTCCGACGTGCCGGTGCTGGTCGACTTCTGGGCGCCCTGGTGCGGCCCCTGCAAGATGATCGCCCCGGCGCTCGACGAACTGGCCGGCGACTATGCCGGCCGCGCCAGGATCGTGAAGATCGACGTCGACCAGAACCAGGCCACCGCGCTGAAGTACCACGTCCGTTCGATCCCGATGCTGCTGGTGTTCAAGGACGGCCAGGTGCAGGGCACCCAGATCGGCGCCGTGGGCAAGCCGCAGCTGGCGCAATTGATCGACAAGGCCCTCTGAGGCACGTTCCAGTGCAGCGACAGGTCGCCCGAGGGCGCCCCGTCGCCTGAACCGACCGCGCGGCCACGTCTTGCCGCCGGTCGGACGCAGTGCTAGTTTTGCGCTGCTCCGGCGTGTGTACCGCGCGCCGCACCCATCTGGCGTCACTCCCGACTGTCCGTTTTCCTGCCACCGCCCGTCCCGGGCGCTCGCAACCGAGCGAGGATTTTCCGCTTGTCCGACCAAACATCCGATCCCGGCACGCCCGAGGGCGACACCGCCGTGAAGCGCGTGCGCAAGCCGCGCGTGGCCAAGAAGGCCACCGAGTCCGCATCACCCGATTCCCAGTCCCAGTTGCCGTTGCCGGCCCAGGACGCTGCCGCGCAGAAGGCGCCGCCTGCCGCTGCAACGCCGCCGCCGCAGGCGAGCGCACCGCAGGCCGAACAGTCCAGGGCGCCCAGCGAATCCGGCCCCGGCGACGCCCCGCGCGGCACCCCCGGCAACAATCAGCAGAACACCGGCCAGCAGGGCGGCGAGCCGCGCCAGCACGGTGGCGGCCAGCAGCACCAGAACCGCGGCAACAACGACCAGGGCGGCAACAACCGCCGCGACCGGTTCAAGAACCGCCGTGACCGTCCGCGTGGCGGTGGCCGCGATGACGGCCTGCCGCAGGACGGCGGCAACGACCACGTCCAGCGCCTGCCGCCTCCGAACATCCCCGAAGGCTTTCCGCAGTACACGCTGAGCGACCTCAAGCGCATGCCGGCGCACAAGCTGCTCGACATCGCCGACCAGCTGTCGATCGAAGGCGTGGCACGCGCCCGCAAGCAGGACGTGATCTTCGGTCTGCTCAAGGTGCTGACCCGCCACGGTGAAGGCGTCGTCGCCGACGGCGTGCTCGAAATCCTGCCCGACGGCTACGGCTTCCTGCGCGCGGCCGAGGCGAGCTACCTCGCCGGCCCGGACGACGTCTACATCTCGCCCAGCCAGATCCGCCGCTTCAACCTGCGCACCGGTGACCATCTGCTCGGTCGCATCCGCTGGCCCAAGGACGGCGAGCGCTACTTCGCGCTGTCGGTCGTCGACACGATCAACGGCGAGCCGCCGGAAGCCAGCAAGGGCAAGGTGCTGTTCGAGAACCTGACCCCGCTGTTCCCGCGCAAGCGCTTCAAGCTCGAGCGCGGCGACGGCTCCAGCGAAGACATCGCCGGCCGCATCCTCGACCTGATGGCTCCGCAGGGCAAGGGCCAGCGCGCCCTGATCGTCTCGCCGCCGAAGGCGGGCAAGACGATGATGATGCAGCAGGTCGCCAGCGCCATCACCTACAACCATCCCGACGTGCACCTGATCGTGCTGCTGATCGACGAACGTCCGGAAGAAGTGACCGAGATGCAGCGCACCGTGCGCGGCGAAGTCATCTCGTCGACGTTCGACGAGCCGGCCGCGCGCCACGTGCAGGTCGCCGAAATGGTGATCGAGCGCGCCAAGCGCCTGGTCGAGCACAAGAAGGATGTCGTCATCCTGCTCGACTCGATCACCCGCCTCGCCCGCGCCTACAACAACGTCGTGCCGAGTTCGGGCAAGGTCCTGACCGGTGGTGTCGACGCCAACGCGATGCACCGCCCGAAGCGTTTCTTCGGCGCGGCGCGCAACGTCGAGGAAGGCGGTTCGCTGACCATCATCGCCACCGCACTCGTCGACACCGGCAGCGCGATGGACAAGGTGATCTACGAAGAGTTCAAGGGCACGGGCAACTCGGAAGTGCACCTCGACCGCCGCATCACCGAGAAGCGCGTCTACCCGGCGATCAACGTCAACCAGTCGGGTACGCGTCGCGAGGACTACCTCATCGAGCCGGACCTGCTGCAGCGCATCTGGATCCTGCGCAAGCTCCTCCATCCGATGGACGAGATCGCCGCGATGGAATTCCTGCTCGACAAGATGAAGACCACCAAGTCCAACGACGAGTTCTTCTCGTCGATGAAGCGCTGATCCCAAGGATCTTCGCCCATGAAAAAGCCCCGCGAATGCGGGGCTTTTTCATGGTTGCTCGCGAGATGCGTCAGCCCTCGAACGGGGTCAGCAGACGGAAGCGCGAGGTTTCGGGCGTCACGCCGCCGGCCACCAGAGTGTCAGGACTGAAGCCCGGCGGCGTCGGAGCGGCCCAGACGGGGCGCTGCTGCTGGCCGGGATGGTAGGCACTCCATTGGCCGTACGCAGCCTCCCTGTCATCGTTGAGCGAGAACTCCACCGGCACGCGGACGACCCAGTACTCCCGGGCCACCTCCTCACCCTGCTCGGGCGGCGAAAATGTCCAATGCTTCAGCGCGTTGTCGATTGCGGTCTTCGACAGCGTGTTGCGGATCATCTGCATCTGTCTTGCATTGCCCAGCGCGGTCAGGTTGACCTGTTCGGCGACCACATCCTGGGGCCTGCCGTCGCGGCCGACCTTGACCAGCAGATAGACCGTCCCCTTGCCACCGATCTGCGCGACGTTCATCGGGTAGCGCGGCGGACGCAGGCTGGATCGACGCGTGCTGGTGCGATCGGCGTCCGAGTACTGCTCACCGAAATGCGCACTGGCGATACGCACCTGCATATTGCCGTCGCCGGTCGGCGTCGCGACCAGCCGCACGCTCATTTTCGCGCGTGCGAGTGCCGCTGCGCCGTCGACGAGAACCGGCTCGAAACGCAGGGCCGGCATCGCGCGCTCGATCAGGTTGATCGCATGTGCGGGCAGCTTCTCGGGCTGGTCGAATACGTGGCCGCTGACCGTCCCGTCGAGATCGATGTCGACGTGCCCCGTCACCAGCATGGAGGCTTCGACTTCCTGGCGTGCCTGACGCGCGCTCTGTGCATCGACGACGGGCGCCACGCCCGCGAGAAACGCGATGGCGAGCAGCATGGAGAGCGCGCGGTTCATGGATGCTTCCTGCAGGGACCGGGAGCCGACTGTGCCCTCTCGTGTCGGCCGGAACAAGCCCGGGCAGACCCGCCTCGCTCAGCGCTGCTCGCGCAGGAACCGCGCCATCGACACGCCGTCGCCGCCCTGCGCAGGCGCGAATTCCGCGGCGACGTCGATGAAACCACGCATCACCGCGACCTCGCGCGGAGTGCGGTTGAGGGTATCGCGCAGGTCGGGGTCGGCGCCCGCGCGCAGCAGGCGGCGGGCGAGGCGCAGCTGGCCGTGCAGGCCGGACAGGTGCAGCGGGCCGAAGCCGCGCTGGTCCTGCGAGTCCAGAGAGACGCCTTCGTCGAGCAGATGTTCCATCGCCGCCAGCACCACGTCCTCGTCGCAGGCGGTGCCGGGTTCGGCGCGGGCGCCGAGCAGCAGCAGCAATGGTGTAACGCCGCCGGCCGCGGGCGCATCGACTTCGGCGCCGGCCAGCAGCAGGGTGTCGAACAGCGCGAGCAGGCGCGGGCGATCACGCGACGTGAAGCCGTACAGCGCGGCGCAGTGCAGCGGGGTCAGACCCTGCGCGTCGGTCGCGTGGATGTCGGCGCCGGCGGTCAGCAGCCGCGCGGTGAGATCGGGCAGGCCGAGGGCAGCGGCAAGCATCAGCACGCTGACCTCACCCGGCAGACGCTGGTCGAGCGAGACACCGTGCCCCAGCAGGCGGTCGACGATGCCCGCGTGGCGCATGCTGACCGCCGCCGACAACGGCGTCGCGCCGGACTGCGCGGCGCGCGCGGCATCTGCATCGCGCGACAACAACAGATCGACGGCGTCGCGATGGCCGCCACCGGCGGCACGCAGCAACGCGGTGCAGCCCTGTGCGTCCACGGTGTCGACCGGGAAGCCGAGATCCAGCAGGCGGCGCACGGCCTCGGCATCGCCGGCATTCGCGGCGGCCGGCAGATCGGTCGGTTCCAGCGCGCGGCGTGGCAGTTTCCAGCCGCGCCAGTCGAGCCAGTCGGCGAGATCGCGCCGGCCGGCAGACAAGGCAACGCCCAGCGGGGTCTGGCCGTCGGCGGCGCACGCGGCCGGCGACGCGCCATGCCGCACGAGCACCTTCAGCGCACCTTCGCGGCCGAGCGCTGCGGCGAGATGCAGTGCGGTCATGCCGCGGGCGTCGCGGGCGTCGAGGTCGACGCCGTGACCGACCAGACGTTCGATCAGCCGCAGCCAGCCCAGCCGCACGGCCAGCGACAGCGGCAGATCTCCAGCGGGCGACGGCGCGAAGGGATCGGCGCCACGCGCCAGCAGGTCGAGCGCGAACGTCTCGTAAGCGCGCGCGGCCTGGTCGTCATCGCTGCAAGCGGCGAGGTAGCGCGCGAGCGTGCCGGCGCCCCCGGGTGAAGCACCGTGGCGCAACAGCGCCTGCAGGATCGGCAGATGCTGCGGCGCCGACGCCAGCAGCGCGCACAGCGGCGGCGCGCCGGTCTCGTCGGCCACTTCGACATCGGCGCCTTGTGCGAGCAGCCATTCGATGCGGTCCAGCGACGGCGGCATCTCGGGATCGAGCAGCAGGCCGCCGAGATCGCGCGCGCCGAGCAGACGCAGCAACGGGCGCTGATCGTCGAAACGGCCTTCGCGCAGGCTGGCGCGCAGCAACAGGACCGGTGTGCGGTCGCTGGCGACCGTGCCGTCCTCGTCATCGCCGATGCCCAGGTTGGCCGGCAGCGGATACCCGGGATCGAGCAGGCGCACCAGCGTCCAACGCCCGGTTTCAGCGGCACGGTCGACCGGCTTGCGACCATCGGCATCGGCGATATCGGCCGGCACGCCCAGTTCGAGCAGGCGCTGCAGCAGCGCGGCCGATGGCAGTTCCGCCGTGCAGGCCAGCATCACCGCATTGCGGCCGGCGACATCAACCGCGGTGACATCGGCGCTCGCCGCCAGCAGCGCTTCGAACGCGGACAGGCGCCCGCCGCGTGCGGCTTCGAGCAACGGCGTGCGACCGTCATTGTCGCGGCCCCGCACATCGCCACCGGCGCCGAGCAGCGCGGCAAGAATGTCGTCATGCCCCTGGAATGCCGCGACATGCAGCGCGCTCCGCCGGTGCGCATCGCGTGCGTCGACGCGCGCCTTGTGCTTGAGCAGCAGCTGCACGCCGGCCGCGTCGTCCTCGTCACCACCGGCCGCGGCAAGCAGCGCGGGCGTGCCACCGTCGACCTCGGCGCGCGCGCCGCGTTCGAGCAGGAACTTCGCCAGCCGCCAGTTGCCGACCGCGCAGGCCATGCCCAGCGGGGTCAGGCCGTCGTGATTGCGCGCCTCGAGTTCGGCCGCGGCATCGCGCAGCAGCGCAGCCACGCCGGGATCGGAACTGCGCGCGGCCAGATGCAGCGGGGTGTTGCCTTCGTGATCGGTGATCCGCGGATCGGCGCCGTTGGCCAGCAGGGTCATCACCGCATCGGGGCGGCCATGCCAGCTGTCGCGGGTCGCGGCCAGCAACGGGGTCATGCCGGCGTGCGCGGTGTTGACGTCGACACCGCGCGCGATCAGTTCGCGCAGCAGACGCAGGTCCGGCAGCACCGCGGCCAGCACCGGCAGACTGCGCTGGTCGCGATCGTCGCTCGCGGGCAGCACGCGCACATCGGCACCGGCTTCGATCAGGGCCAGTGCGCGATCGACGCGGCCGGCGCGGGCCGCGGCGTACAGCGCGACATCGGGCGCCGCGTCGAGCGGTTCTTCCGACAACGCGACCGCGGGATCGCCCTGCATCTCGACGATCTGGATCGGCAAGGCGGCCGGTGGTGCGAGACGTTGCAGCACGGCATGCAGACCGAGCGAGGCGAGCACGGTGATGATCGCCAGACCCGCGCGCGGACCGATGCCGCCGGCCGGCAACCCGGCCGGCGCCAGCACGAGGGCGACGATCGCCGCCACGCACAGCGCCGCACCGACACCACGCCAGTTGCCGGTTTCGCGCTCCGACAGTGCGCGCCAGTGCGTGCGCAGATCGCCGCCGTCACGCTCGATCGCATGCCACAACGGCCAGGTGCGCCAGAAGCCGATCACCGCGACGCCGACCGCGACACTCAGCGCAAGCGCTGCGCCGAGTTCCCCACCTTGGCGCAATGCGGACAGCGGCCAGACGACCAGCGCGGCGGTCGCGAGCACGGCCCCGCCCCAGGCGCCGGCGAGCGACAGCAGGTCGGTCCGCAGCGTGCTGCCCACAGGTACGGCGCGCGTGCGCCAGCCACGGATGACCAGCGCGAATGCAGGCTGCGCGAGTGCACCGGCGAACGCGGCGGGTGGCCCGCCGACGAGCGTCAGGGCAACCAGGGCGATGCCGGCCAGAAGCACGAGGATCAGGGAACGGGCGAACGCGGACGACGGCCGCTGCGTGGACTCAGGCATCGGTGCCCCAGTCCTCCGTCAGTGGATCGTGGACCAGCCGCGGCGGCATCTGCAGATGGAACTTCTGCGTGCGCAGCTTCTCGCGCACGAGCGCGGCATCCTCGCGCGCCAGCCTGCGCTCGGGCGTCAGCGCCACATCCAGCACGAACGTCAGTTCGCCCAGCTGCGCGCGCACCGGATCGGGCAGGACGTCGAACGCGTCGCGCTCGGCGAGGTACACGTAGGTGTCCGCCTTGCGCTGGCTTTTGTAGACGTAGGCGTGCATGGCCGAAGAACCGCGGAAACACGCTGGATTGTGCGGCAAAAGCCCGGGCTTGGGTATCGCGACGCGCGGGGCGCACAGTGCCTGCGTCGACGCCGTGTTCAGTGATAGCCGGCGTCGGCGGCCACCTTGCCGCGGAACACGCGGTACGACCAGGCGGTGTAACCCAGGATCAACGGCAGCAGCACGACCAGCCCCGCGAGCACGAAGCCCTGCGACGACGGCGGCGAGGCGGCCTCCCAGATGCTCAGTGATGGCGGCACGATGTTCGGCCACATGCCCAGCACCAGGCCGAGAAATCCGAGCCCGAAGAAACTCAGCGTCAACAGGAACGGGCGCGCGTCGCGGCCTTCGCGCATCGCCGCGCGCCACAGCCAGATGGCATTGACCAGCGCCAGCAGCGGGACCGGCGACAGCCACCAGAAATTCCCGTCCTCGAACCAGCGCGCCATGATCCCGGAGTCCAGAAACGGCAGCCACGCGCTGACCAGACCCATGAATGCGGCGACGACCAGCACCAGCGGCCGGGTCAACGTACGCGCCATCTGCTGCAGGCGGCCTTCGGTCTTGAGGATCAGCCAGCCGCTGCCGAGCAACGCGTAGCCGAACACCACCGCCGCGCCGGTCAGCATCGAGAACGGGCTGAACCAGTCGAGCGCTCCGCCGGCGTACTTGCCCGCCTCCAGCGCCATGCCCTCGACCAGCGCGCCGAGGATCACGCCCTGCGCGAACGCCGCCAGCAGCGAGCCGAGCGCGAACGCAGCGCCCCAGAAACGCTTGCCACGCCGCGCCTTGAAGCGGAACTCGAACGCGACGCCGCGGAACACCAGCGCAATCAGCATCAGCAGCACCGGCAGGTACAGCGCCGACAGGATGATCGCGTAGGCGCGCGGGAATGCCGCCAGCAGGCCGGCGCCACCGAGCACCAGCCAGGTCTCGTTGCCGTCCCAGATGGGCGCGGCGGTATTCATCATGTGGTCGAGCTGATCGCTGTCTTCGGCGAACGGTGCGAGCACGCCGAGGCCCAGCACGAAGCCGTCGAGCAGCACGTACATCAGCACGCCGAAGCCGATCACGGCGAACCAGATCACCGGCAACACGGTCTGCAGATCGAGGTCCATCAGTCGTCTCCCACCGGACCATCCGCCGCCGAGATCGGCCGCATCGGCGTGCGTTCGCCTTGATCGTGGTCCGGGCCGTCGTCGAAGGGTTGCGGGCCCTTGCGGATCATCTTGAGGATGTAGCCGCCGCCGGCGCCAAACACCACCGCGTAGGCGATGACGAAGGCGCCCAGCGAAATGATCACGCTGCTGCGGCCGATGTCGCTGACCGCATCCGCGGTGCGCAGCAGGCCCTGGATCACCCACGGCTGGCGGCCGATCTCGACCACGAACCAGCCGGCCAGCACCGCGATGAACCCGCTCGGCGCCATCAGCCGCCAGCTGTCGAGCAGCCACTTCGATTCGAACAGCCAGCGTCGCCGCCACGCCCACAGCGAGACGACGGTGAGCAGCAGCATCGCCATGCCGATGCCCACCATCACCCGGAACGCATAGAACACCGGCGCCACCGGCGGGCGTTCATCGCGCGGCACCGCGGTCAGCGGCGCGATCGTGCCGTCCCAGCTGTGGGTCAGGATCACGCTGCCGAGCCGAGGAATCGCGATCTCGAAATCGTTGCGCTCCTCGTCCACATTCGGCACCGCGAACAGCACCAGCGGCACGCCTTCGCCGGGTGCGCTGTCGTGCCAGTGCGCTTCCATCGCCGCGAGCTTGACCGGCTGCACCTCGCCGGTCTTCAGTCCATGCAGGTCGCCGATGACGATCTGCAATGGCACCGTGATCGCCGCGAACGCGACCGAGAGCTTGAGCATCCGGGTCGCCGCATCGACGTGCTCGCCGCGGCGCAGATACCACGCCGCCACGCCGCCGATGACGAAGCAGGTGGTGATGAACGCCGCCAGCGCCATGTGCGCCAGGCGGTACGGGAACGAGGGATTGAAGATGATCGCCATCCAGTCGGCCGGATGGAACACCCCGTCGATCAGCTCATAGCCCGCCGGCGTATGCAGCCAGCTGTTGGCCGAAAGAATCCAGAACGTCGAGATCAGCGTGCCCACCGCCACCAGGCACGTCGACAGCAAATGCAGCTTCTCCGACACCCGGCCCCAGCCGAACAGCATCACGCCGAGGAAGCTCGCTTCGAGGAAGAACGCCGTCAGCACCTCGTAACTCAGCAGCGGGCCGAGGATGTTGCCGGCCGCGATGCTCAGCGCCGACCAGTTGGTGCCGAACTGGAAGCTCATCACGATGCCCGACACCACGCCCATGCCGAACGACACTGCGAAGATCCGCATCCAGAAGAAATACAGTTCGCGCCACACCGGATCGCGCGTGCGCAGCCAGCGGAACTCCAGGAACGCCAGCCAGCTCGACAGGCCGATCGTGAAGGCCGGAAACAGCACATGGAACGAGATCACGAATCCGAACTGGATCCGCGACAGCAGCAGGGCGTCCAAGGGGGCTCCTGTGGGGTGGCGCGCAGCGAGTCTGCGGGCGCGCGCGTGAAAGCGGGATGCGGCATGGCGTCGCGCGACACCGCGTCGCGCCTCGACCATGACCTTCGCCAGAGCGGACCCGCCGGCGCTGCCCGTTACACTTCGGCTTCTTTTCGCTTCATGGAACCGTCGAATGCGTCGACTGCCGTTGAGCTGGGTGCTCGCCTGCGCCCTCGTGTCTCCCGCCGCCCTGGCGCAACCTGCGCAGCCGCTGACGATGGAGCGGATCATGGCCGATCCGGACTGGATCGGTGCCCCGGTCGAAGGCGCGTGGTGGCGCTGGGATGGCCAGGCGGCGTACTACACGCGCAAGCGCGAAGGCAGCAGCGTCCGCGACACCTGGACCCAGCCGCTCGCCGGCGGTGCCTCGGCCCGCGTCGAAGACAGCGCGCGCGCCGATCTCGATGCACAGAACCCGATCATCGATGCCACCGGCACGCGCATGGCCTTTCTGCGCAACGGCGATCTGTTCGTGCGCGATCTGCGCACCGGCACGTTGACCCAGGTCACGCGCACCGAAGCAATGGAGGCGCAGCCGCAGTGGTCGACCACCGGTGGTCTGGTCTGGCGCGCGGGCAACGACTGGTTCGGCTGGGACGCGCAGCGCGGCACCACGCAGCTCGCCAGCCTCAAAGCCGAGGACGATCCGGCCAAGCCGCCGAAGGACGATGACCTGCGCGACCGCCAGCTGCGCATGATCGAAACCCTGCGCGTCGAACGCGACCGCCGCGACGGCCTGCGCACGCAGAACGAAGCCTGGCGCCGCGGCGATGCCACGCGCACGCCTGGCCCGGTGTTCCTCGGCAAGGACGTCACGATCGCCGGCAGCGCGCTGTCGCCGGCCGGCGACCGGATGATCGTCGTCACCAGCGCGAAGAACGGCGACGAAGGACGCGAGGGCAAGATGCCCCGCTACGTCACCGAATCGGGCTACGAGGAATTCGAGGACGTGCGCACGCGCGTCGGCCGCAACGAACCGCTGCCGCACACGCTGTGGCTGGTGGACGTGGCCAGCGGCCAGGCGCGTGAGCTGAAAACCGACACCCTGCCCGGCATCGGCACCGATCCGCTGGCGGACCTGCGCCGCGCGGCCGGCAAGGACGCACTCGAGGGCAACCGCCCGGTGCGTCTGGAACTCGACGGTCGCGGTGGCGGCGGCGGTGCGATCCGCTGGAGCGACGACGGCCGCAGCGTCGCGTTGTCGATCCACTCGGTCGACAACAAGGACCGCTGGCTCGCCACCGTCGATCTGGCCGGCGCGACGCTGCAGAATCGCGATCGCCTGACCGACGCCGCGTGGATCAACTGGGATTTCAACGAGTTCGGCTGGCTGCCCGACAACCGCACGCTGTGGTTCCTGTCGGAGACGTCCGGCTATTCGCATCTGTATCTCAACGATGGCGGCCGCTCGCGCGCGCTGACCTCGGGCCAGTGGGAAGTGTCCTCGCCGGTGATGTCGCGCGACGGCAGCCGCTTCTTCTTCCTGTGCAACCAGCAGTGGCCGGGCCGCTATGAGGTCTGCACCGCCAACGGCGGCACCGTCAGCGAGATCACCAGCACCGGCGGCATCGAGGACTTCGCGCTATCGCCCGACGAGACCCGCCTGCTGCTGCGCACCTCCGCCAGCTACACGCCGCCGCAGCTCGCGGTGGCCGATGTCGCCGGTGGCGACGTGCGCGTGCTCACCGACACCCGCACCGCCGAGTTCAAGGCGCACGACTGGCTGCAGCCCGAGTACGTGCAGATTCCATCCAGGCACGGCGCCGGCACGGTCTGGGGCAAGTTCTACGCGCCGGAGACCTACGAGCCGGGCCGCAAGTATCCGGTCGTGCTGTTCGTGCACGGCGCCGGCTACCTGCAGAACGTCAGCGACCGCTACCCGAACTACTTCCGCGAGCAGATGTTCCACAACCTGCTGGTGCAGCAGGGCTACATCGTGCTGGATCTCGACTTCCGCGCCTCCGCCGGCTACGGCCGCGACTGGCGCACGGCGATCTACCGGCAGATGGGCCATCCGGAACTCGAGGATTATCTCGACGGCATCGACTGGCTGGTCGACAACCACCAGGCAGACCGTGACCACGTCGGCATCTACGGCGGCAGCTACGGCGGCTTCATGACCTTCATGGCGCTGTTCCGCGAGCCGGGCACGTTCAAGGCCGGCGCCGCGCTGCGCCCGGTCACCGACTGGTCGCAGTACAACCACAGCTACACGGCCAACATCCTCAACACGCCCGACATCGACCCCGAGGCGTACCTGAAGTCCTCGCCGATGGAGTACGCCGACCGCCTGCAGGACAACCTGCTGATCGCGCACGGCATGATCGACGACAACGTGTTCTACAAGGACTCGGTGATGATGGCGCAGCGCCTGATCGAGCTGCGCAAGGACAAGTGGGAACTGGCGAGCTATCCGCTCGAGCGCCACGCCTACCAGCACCCGGCCTCGTGGTACGACCAGTACCGCCGCATCTATGAGCTCTTCGAGCGCACGCTGAAATGACCGCGCCCGGCCCGTTGCCGGCGGTCGAGCTGCTGCGGCCTTCGCCGTGGAAGATGCTCGCGCTGCTGGCGATTTCGGCCGGGTTCGTGTGGATGGCGGTCGTCATCGGCGAGCGCCATCTGCTGATCGCATGGCTGTGCGGTGGATTCTTCGGGCTGTGTGCGCTGGTCGCACTGGTGTCGCTGCTGCCCGGCGCGAACCATCTGCGGCTCGATGCCGACGGTATCGAGCTGCGCTCGCTGTTCCGGGTCACCCGCTGGACCTGGCGCGATGTCGTGCGTTTCGGCCCGACACGCGTGGGCCTGCACACGATGGTCGGCATCGACTTCGCCGACCACGTGGACGCTGCGGCGCGCCTGCGCCGCGTCAACCGCGGACTGACCGGCTTCGATGGCGCCCTGCCCGATACATACGGCCACAAGGCATCCGCACTTGCGGCGAAACTGGACGCCTGGCGCTCGGCCCACGCTTGATCCTTGTGGGCGCGCCTGCGCGCCTGCGGCTCCGTCCGAAACATCCCATCGCGCGCAAGCGCGCTCCCACGAGACGACAGAAACACCGCGCGGCATTGACCAGGATCAATGCCGCCACACGGGCGCCGCCTACAATGCGGGCCATGAACGATTTCGACACCGTCCGCGACTATCTGACCGGCCTGCAGGACCGGATCTGCCATGCGATCGAAGGCTCCGACGGCCGCGCCCGCTTCGTGGAGGACCTGTGGCAACGCAGTGAGGGCGGAGGCGGCCGCACCCGGGTGCTGCGCGACGGCGCGGTGTTCGAACAGGCCGGCGTCGGCTTCTCCGATGTGTCCGGCACGGCCCTGCCGCCGTCGGCCAGCGCCAACCGGCCCGAACTCGCCGGCGCCTCGTGGCGCGCGTGTGGCGTGTCGCTGGTGTTCCATCCGCACAATCCGCACCTGCCGACCACGCACGCCAACGTCCGCCACTTCCGCGCCGTGCGCGACGGCGAAACCGTGGCCTGGTGGTTCGGCGGCGGCTTCGATCTGACGCCGTTCTATCCGGTCGACGAGGACGTGCTGCACTGGCACCGCACCGCGCGTGACCTGTGCGAACCCTTCGGCGGGCAGGCGCGCTACGACGCGCACAAGCAGTGGTGCGACGACTACTTCTTCCTCAAGCACCGCAACGAGACGCGCGGTGTCGGCGGCCTGTTCTTCGACGACCTGCACGGCGACTTCGACAACGACTTCGCCTACATGCGCGCGGTCGGCGACGGCTTCCTCGATGCCTATCTGCCGATCGTCGAGCGCCGCAAGCACGTGCCGCACAGCGAGGCCGAGCGCGAGTTCCAGCTGTATCGCCGCGGCCGCTACGTCGAGTTCAACCTGGTCTACGACCGCGGCACCCTGTTCGGCCTGCAGTCGGGTGGCCGCGCCGAATCGATCCTGATGAGCCTGCCACCGCGTGTGCGCTGGGAATACGGCTTCAGCCCGGCGGCCGGCAGCGACGAGGCGCGACTGGCCGATTATCTGCGTCCGCGTGATTGGCTCGCCGAGCTGGCCTGAACACGACGGATCGAGCCGGTGATCGCCTCCGACGACGCCACGCATCCGGCCCGCGTACCGGACGGCCTGCACGTGCTGCACGTCGACGCTCACCTGCTGGCCTTCGACAAGCCCAGCGGCCTGCTGTCGGTGCCCGGGCGCGGCGCGGACAAACAGGATTGCCTCGCGACGCGTGCCCTGGCGCAATGGCCGGACGCACGCGTCGTGCATCGGCTGGATCAGCCGACCTCGGGTGTCATCGTGCTGGCGCGGGGCCTGGACATGCAGCGCGCGCTCGGCGACGCCTTCGCCGAACGTCGCGTCGACAAGCGCTATGTCGCCATCGTCGACGGCTGGCCCGACGCGGACGCCGGCACGATCGATCTGCCGCTGCAGGCCGACTGGCCGAACCGGCCGCGGCAACAGGTCGACCGGGTGACCGGCAAGCCCGCCCGCACCCACTGGCAGATCCTGTCACGCACGCGGGCTGCCGACGGCACACCCTGCACCCGCCTCGCATTGACACCCGATACGGGTCGCACCCACCAGCTGCGCGTGCATCTGCAGGCGATCGGCCACCCGATCCTCGGCGATGCGCTGTATGCCACACCCGAGGCGCACGCGCGCGCAACGAGGTTGCTGCTGCACGCGGAATCGCTGACGTTCGAACATCCGGCGGCCGGCGCGTCGCTGCACATCACGTGCCCAGCAACGTTCTGATGTGTCGGCACGCGTGCGACACCAGCAGACACCCGCGCAGCAGATTCCGGACATAAAAAAGCCCCGCAGGCAGGGGGGGCCTACGGGGCTCGGGGAACCGGGCGCGGGGAGACGCCTGGTGGTTCCGGTCGATCACTCCAGGGGAAGGAAGCGATCTGGCGACAGACCTTGCATCTGTCGAGGGACATCAGACCATTCCGCGGATGGATGGATCGTGAAGATTCCGGTTAATTTTCTGTTGGATTCAGGCCGCATTTACCCGCCTTCCGCGCACGTCCAGACGCTGCCAGAAGCGGCACATTCCGCGGCAACAAACGGGTGTCAGTGTGCCTCGTCCCAGTTGTCGCCGATGCCGCTGTCGACGACCAGCGGCACCCGCAGTTCGCCGGCGCCGGTCATCCGGGTCACGACCTCGGCCAGCAGCGTGTCGACGAAGTCCAGGTCCGCTTCGAACACCAGTTCATCGTGCACCTGCAGGATCATCTTCGCGCGGTCGGCATGGTCGGTGATCCAGCCGTCGATCGTGATCATCGCCCGCTTGATGATGTCGGCCGCGGTGCCCTGCATCGGCGCGTTGATCGCGGCGCGCTCGGCGCCGGCGCGCTGCGAGGGATTGCCCTTCTGGATGAAGTCCAGCGTCAGCCGACGGCCGAACACGGTTTCGACGTAACCGGTCTCGCGTGCCTGCAGCCGGGTGTGGTCCATGAAGTCGCGCACGCCCGGATACCGCGAGAAGTACAGCGCGATGTAGTCCTGCGCCTCGCCGCGGCCGATGCCGAGGTTGCGCGCCAGACCGAAGGCGCTCATGCCGTACATCAGGCCGAAGTTGATCGCCTTGGCCGCGCGGCGCTCGTTGCCGGTGACCTCGTCCAGCGGACGGCCGAACACTTCGGCCGCTGTCGCGCGGTGGATGTCGACGCCGGATTCGAACGCGCGCACCAGACCGGGATCTTCGGACAGATGGGCCATAATCCGCAGTTCGATCTGCGAGTAGTCGCAGGCGATCAGCTTGCGGCCCGGCGGCGCGACGAATGCGCGGCGGATGCGGCGGCCGTCGTCGGTGCGGATCGGAATGTTCTGCAGATTCGGATCCGACGACGACAACCGCCCCGTCGCCGCGCCCGCCTGGTGGTAGCTGGTGTGCACGCGGCCGGTGTCGGGATTGATCATCTCCGGCAGCTTGTCGGTGTAGGTGCTGCGCAGCTTCGCGAGGCCACGGTACTCGAGGATCACGCGCGGCAGTTCGTGCTGGTCGGCGATCGCCTCCAGCGCTTCCTCGTTGGTGCTCGGCTGGCCCTTGGGTGTCTTGACCACGGCCGGCAGCTTCAGCTCGTCGAACAGCAGTGCCCCCAGTTGCTTGGGGGAATCCAGATTGAAGGTGCGGCCGGCGAGCTCGGTCGCCTTCTGCTGCGCGGCGAGCATGCGCTTGGACAGGCCCGCGCTCTGCCGGCGGAGTTCGTCGGCATCCACGTGGACGCCGTTGGCCTCGATGCGCGCGAGCACCGGCACCAGTGGAATCTCGATGTCGGCGTACACACGCGCCAGGTTTGGATCTGCTTCGATCCGAGGCTTCATGGCCCGGTGCAGCCGCAGGGTGATGTCGGCATCCTCGGCGGCGTACTTCGACGCATCGTCGATGGCGACCTGCGAGAACGGGATCTGCTTGGCGCCCTTGCCGGCCACGTCCTCGAACTTGATCGTCTCCATGCCCAGATGACGCTTGGCCAGCGAGTCGAGATCATGCCGCGCGATGCCGGCGTCGAGCACGAAACTTTCCAGCAGCGTGTCGTCGGCGTAGCCGCGTACCTCGACGCCATGCCGGCGCAGCACGTGGATATCGTACTTGCCATGCTGGCCGAGCTTGCGCTTCGCAGGGTCTTGCAGCACACCGCGCAATGCGTCGAGCACCCGCGCGCGATCGAGTTGCGCCGGTGCGCCGGGATAGTCGTGGCCGACGGGAATGTAGGCGGCGCGGCCGGGCTCGATCGCGAAACTCAGGCCGACCAGCCCCGAACGCATCGCGTCCAGCGCATCGGTCTCGGTATCGAATGCGAATTCGTCGGCGGCCTGCAGCTGCGCGACCCAGTCATCGAGCTGCTCGCGCGTCATCACCGTCTCGTATTCGCCCGGCACCGACAGTGCGGGATCGAGCGTCGACGGCGGCGCGGGCATCACACCCGCGGCAGTGCCGGCGGGCGCCGTGCCCGTCTCGCCGGCGGCGTCGAGATCCTTCAGCGCCTGGCCGAAGCCGTAGCGCGTGTAGAGCACACGCAACGCGTCGACCGCACGCGGTCGCAGGATCAGCGTCTCCGGGCCGCCATCGAGCGTGACATCGGTCCTGATCGTCGCCAGCTCGCGGCTCAGCGGCAGCTGGTGCAGCGCCTGCCGCAGGTTCTCGCCGATCTTGCCCTTGATGTTGCCGGCATTCGCGATCACGCCGTCGAGCGATTCGTATTCGGCCAGCCACTTCGCCGCGGTCTTCGGCCCGCACTTCGGCACGCCGGGAATGTTGTCGACGCTGTCGCCCATCAGCGCGAGCAGATCGACGATCTGGTCGGCGCGGACGCCGAACTTCTCGCGCACGGAGTCGTCGCTGTCCATGCGGCTGCCGCTCATCGTGTTGACCAGGGCCACGCGCGGGCGTACCAGCTGGGCGAAATCCTTGTCACCGGTGGAGATGGTCACGTCGATGCCGGCCTCACTGGCCTGCAGCGCGAGCGTGCCGATGACGTCGTCGGCTTCGACGCCGGCAACGCGCAGGATCGGAAAACCCAGCGCTTCCACGATCGCGCACATCGGCTCGACCTGCGCACGCAACTCGTCGGGCATCGGCGGGCGATTGGCCTTGTACTGATCGTAGAGATCGTCGCGGAAGGTCTTGCCGGGCGAGTCGACGACGAACGCCGCGAAATCCGGCGCGTCCTTCAGCGTCGCGCGCAGCATGTTGACGATGCCGAACAGCGCGCCGGTGGGTTCACCGTCGGCATTGGTCAGTGGCGGCAGCGCGTGGAACGCGCGATACAGGTACGAGGACCCGTCGATCAGGATGAGGCGTTTCATGGCGTCGATTCTACCGCCGCGCCCCGCGCAGGCCGTGAGACGCATCACCCCGGCGCGATCCCCGGCACCGCATACTGGCAGCCTACGTCCGCGTCGGAGTTCGCCATGCACAGGTTCCGCACCGCCCTGCTCGCCACCGCCCTGCTGGGCCTGTCCGCCTGCGCGACGACCGGCGGTTCCGGACTGCCCGAGGGGGTGCCCGCCGATGCCGAGCAGGTGACCCGCACCGAGTCCAACGGCGACCGGATCACCGAGTACCGCATCGCCGGCCAACTGCGGGCGGTGCAGGTCGTGCCGTCGCGTGGCCCGGCGTATTTCCTCTACGACCGCGACGGCGACGGCAGCATCGACGGCGATCGCGACGACGTGCCGCAGACCTATTTCAAGCTGTTCGGCTGGTAAGTCCGTGGGCGAGGCCTTGCGCGTCGCGCTGGTCGGCTACGGCCTCGCCGGGCGTGTGTTCCATGCGCCCCTGATCACTGCAACGCCCGGGCTGGCGCTGCACACGGTGGTGTCCAGCGATGCGGGCAAGGTCCATGTGGACCTGCCCGATGTCGGCGTGGTCAGTGATCCGCAAAGCGCATTCGATGACCCCGCAATCGGTCTGGTCGTCATCGCCTCGCCCAACATCACGCATGCGCCGCTGGCGATCGCGGCGCTGCGGGCCGGCAAGCATGTGGTCGTCGACAAGCCGTTCGCGATCGATCTGGCACAGGCACAGGCCGTCGCCACCGCGGCGCATGCGAGCGGGCACTTGCTCGCCGTGTTCCACAACCGTCGCTGGGATGCCGATTTCCTCGCGCTGCGGGCCCTTGTCGAGGCCGGCACGCTGGGCGATATCGCCGAAGTCCATTCCCACTTCGACCGCTTCCGCCCGACCGTGCCCGATCGCTGGCGTGAACGCGCGGGCCCGGGCGCGGGGCTGTGGCTGGATCTCGGTCCGCATCTGGTCGACCAGGCCCTGCAGCTGTTCGGCCTGCCACAGGCGGTGCAGGCCGACATCGCGATCCAGCGCACGGGCGCACAGGTCGATGATTACGTCCATGTGGTGCTGCGCTACCCGCGATTGCGCGTGGTGTTGCATGCCGGCGCGCTGGTGCCCGGCGCCGGACTGCGGTTCGCCGTGCACGGCACGCGCGGCAGCTGGTTCAAGCACGGACTGGATCCGCAGGAAGCCATGTTGCGCGCCCACGGTGTGCCGGGCGCGGCGGATTGGGGCGTCGATCCAGTGCCCGGGCAACTGCTGCATGTGGAGTCCGATGGCTCGGTGCGCGATGCACCGTCGCCGGCGCCGGCCGGCGATTACCGCGCGTTCTATGCCGGCATTCGCGATGCGATCCGCGATGGCGCCCCGCCACCGGTGACCGTGGATGAGGCGCTCGATGTCATGCGCGTGCTGCAGGCGGGCATCGACAGCGCCGCCAATGGGCGCGTGGTGGCGCTGGCCTGATCCATCGCCCGGCGACGCCACTCTGCGCGGAGGCCTGCTTTTCGCGGGAGCGCGCTTGCGCGCGATCGGGCATCGCCGGTAGCCCCGCATCGCGCGCGCGAAAGGGAATGCACGCACAGGCGCGCTCCCACAGGACGGCACGCACGGTGCATATGCAAACGGCGCCCCGAATCCGGGGCGCCGTCCGTGTAACGCACGCGCGGAAGGCGCTTACTTCTGCAACAGCTCGCCCACCAGTGCATCGGCGCCGTAGACCGACTTCAGCGATTCGATGATCGCCGCGCTGTGCACCGACACCGTGCGGTTGAGCTTGGGGTCGTACCAGAAGCTGCCGCCCAGCGAGTGGATGTTGCCGTCGAACGCGAGGCCGATCACCTGTGCGTCGCGGTTGATCACCGGGCTGCCGGAGTTGCCGCCGATGATGTCGTTGGTGCTGACGAAGTTGAAACGCGTGTCCTGGGCGATGGCGCCTTCCGCATCCAGCCAGCGCTTCGGCAACGCGTACGGCTCGGCGCCGGTGTTGCGGGCGAACACGCCGCCCATCGTCGTGAACGGTTCGATCGCCTTGCCGTTTTCCTCCCAGCCGGCAACATCGCCGTAGGACAGGCGCAGCGTGAACGTCGCATCCGGGTACACCGTGGTGCCGAGCTTGTCGAAGCGCACCTTGGCGATCTGCGTGGCGGCGCGCGATTCGACCGACGACACCTCGGACTCCTGACGCTGGCGCACCGCGCGTGCCGATGCATCGACGGCGCGCGCCAGACGGATGAAGGGATCGTCCGACGCGTCGAGCGCCGCGGCGCCACCGTTCCACAGACGTTCGCGCTCGGCCACATCGGCGAGCTTCGAACCTTCGACGAGCGACGTCGCGACCTGCGCCGGCGACTGCGTGCCCAGCACGGACTTCACCAGTGGATCGTCGGTGCCCAGCAGTTCGCGGAACTTGGTCAGCGACCAGGTCAGCTTGGCGATCTCGAACTCGGGATACACCGGCGCGCTGCTCATCAGCGTCTGCCGCAGTCGGCCCTGACCGGCGTCCTGGTATTCGGGCAGACGTGCGTCGTTGGCCTTGGCGCGCTCGGTGCCGCCGCGCACCAGGGTGCGGGCGATGCCGAACAGGCGCGAGTCGAAACCGCGGCCCTGCTCGAGCAGCATGTAGGGCACGGCGAGCTGACGCGCGACCACCTGCGCCGCTTCCACCTCGTTCCACGGCGCGGCATCCACGCCGTCGCGCAGACGCGCTTCCTCGGCGCGCTTGCCGGCGAATACCTGCGGGTCGAGCAGTGCCTGCAGCTGGCCGCGGAACACCTTGTAACTGTTGTCGGTGAACGTGAGATCCGACTGCGCCTGGCGGGTGGCTTCCTCGCCAGTGCGGCCGTACTGGCCGAGCATCGCGCGGCGTTCGGCCAGCCACAGCAGGTTGTTGATCAGGCTGACGTCGCGCACGGTTTCAAGCTGCGCGACGGTGAGCTGGCGCTGGGTGCGTCCCGGGTGGCCGGTGACCATCACCAGTTCACCGGCTTCGGCACCTTCGGGCTTCAGCGTGAAATGGTGCTCCACGTTCGCCGGCTTGCCGTCCTCGTAGGCGCGCAGCAGTGCGGCGTCGAGGTTGTAGCGCGGGAAATTGAAATTGTCGGGATCGCCGCCGAAGAAGCCGACCGAATACTCGGGTGTGAACACCAGGCGCACGTCGGAATAGCGGTGGTAGCGATAGAGATGCTGCTGGCCGCCGTTGTAGAGCTCGACGACATCGCAGCGCGTCTTCGCTTCGTCGTCGCCGACGCATTCGGACTCGATGCGGCTCTTTTCGGCATTGCGCGCGTCGACATAGGCCTGGCCCTGCTTGCCGTCGGCGGCCGTCGCCAGACGCGAGCTGACATCGGTGATCTCGCGCAGCACGTTGAGCTCCTCGGCCGGGCACTGCAGCTCTTCACCGCGCGCATCGGCCACGAAGCCGTCGTTCTGCAGATCGCGCTGCGGCGAGGACAGACCCTGCACACAACCGACGACGCAATGGGCGTTGGTCAACACCAGACCATCAGGGGAGACGAACGAGCCCGAGCAGCCACCGGCGAGGCGCACCGACGACTGCATCGCGTGGTCCACCCAGGTCTGGTCGGGCGAAAACTGGAACTGCGACTGCAGCGCGGCCTTGGGCAGATTGTCGAGCGTCCACATGCCTTCGGCGGCGAATGCGGCGGGCGCCAGCGACAGGGCAAGCAGGCCACCGACGGACGCGGCGAAGCGGGTGCGCGTCCGGGCTCGGGCCGGAACGGGCATGGAAGTGGCGGATGCCATGGAATCTCCAGTCGAAGCGGCCGCATCGCGGCCGGAGGCCGCCCAGCGTACGCGGCCGCGCCGTCTTCTGCGTGGCCGGAAGGTCATGGTCGACCGCGCCGGCTTGGTCTGCCCGCCACCTTTCCGTACGATCGGCCCGCGTGCGACACGAGCCGGGATGTCGCCAGTCTTCCAAGGAGCCCGATGCACCACCCCGACCGCCGCAAGCCGGATCATCCCGACGCCGCCACGCTCCGCGCCGGCCTCACGCCCGCGCAGACCAGCGCGATCGCCACGCTCGAACAGTTGGGTTGGACGCTGCGCTTCGTGCGTCGCCCGCTGTTCCGCGACCCGGTGCCGGTGTTGTTCGAGAGGAACGGCAGCCGCTGGATCGTCGTCGATGGCGATGGCCAGCTCGACGAGAATCCTGGCTTCGAGATCCGCGACTGAGACCCGCCGATGATGCGGACCGCGTAGCGGCATCCGCATGCATCACCCCATCCCGGACAGCAGCGCGACCAGTTCGGACTGACGATGCACGCCGGTCTTGGCGAACACGCCCTTGAGGTACTGGCGCGCCGTGCCCTCGCTGATGCCCAGCCGACGTGCCGCGTGCAGCAGTGCGCCGCCATCGCACAGCGCCCGCGCGAGCTGCGACTCACGCGGCGTCAGGCCGCAGGCCTCCATCAGGATCTCCACCGACGGCGCGCGCGTGTCGCCGGAATCGCGCAGCACCAGCACGACCGCGCCCGGGAACTCCGGTGTTCCGGACAGCCGCATCGCATCGTCCGCCGGCATCGCAGAGACCAGAACCGGCCGCTTCGGCGCCCTGCGCGCGATCGCCAGCATTCCACCCGTCCGCGGCCAGCCCGGCGACGCCTGCCCCGCACCTGCCTCGGCCGCCGCTCCATGCAGTGCCAGCATGTCGCCGACCAGGCGATGCAGCCGCTGCCCGTCGCGGCGGCTGGACGCACACAACACCTGTCCATCGATCCGCATTCCGTCGCCGTCGCGCAGCAGCGCGGCGGCTGCCGCGTTGACGTACTGCACCCGGCAATCACGATCGACGACGGCCACGCCCTCCCGCATCGCATCCAGCGCGGCATGCGCCCATTGCAGCGCGCTCTGTCCGCGACGCATCCGCGTCCGCAGCTCGAAGGCGTTGTGCAGGTGCGAGAGCAACGGTTGCAGCGCCGCGACCTCGTGCCCGGCATAGTCCCGACTCCTGGTGACATCGCGGCAGACCGCGATAGCAGTGCGTCCGCGTGCGTGCGACCAGGTGAACACCAGCCCATGTCCGCCGCACAGGGGACGGATGCACTGCTGATAGAGATCGGTGCGCAGCAGGTCGCGCACGGGAATGTAGTCGGACAGACGGCAGACCGAACGCGCGGGCATACACGCCAGCGCCGGGTCGTACATCGTCGTAGACGAAAGCTGCCGGGCCAGCGGCAGCATCCCGTCGTCGATCCGGCTGGCATGGACGGCGAGTGCGTCGTCACCCGCATCGGTCAGGATCGCGTGCTCAGCCCCCACCGCGTCGCGCACGAGATCGAGCCAGCCGCGTTCCGCATCATCGTCGAGCAGCGTCGCATAGATCCGGCCGACGGCCCGCGACAGCACGCCTGCATCCCGCATCGCATCACTCCTGTCCGGGAGTAGCGCATCCCGCACCACGTCTCCTACAACGTCCGCACCGGTGCCAGCCGGCCACGGCCGAGGGCCGCATCCGGTGCCGCGAACCGCATGCAAGGAGCATTTCGATGTCGTCCGCCTATCCTGCTTTGCCCGCTTCATGCGGCGTCATCGCGCTCTCGTGCCTGCTGGCCGTCTGCGGCCCGCCGGCGCAGGCCGCCCCGCCGGTCGCGAAATCGCTTCCGGTGACCGATCTCTATCCGGGCTTCGAGATCGTCGATCCCTACCGCAACCTCGAGGCCCTGGACGATCCCGATACGCAGGCCTGGATGCAGGGACAGGCCGAGCATGCGCGCGCGACGCTGGACGCCCTGCCCGCGCGGGCGCGTATCCGCGCTGCGCTCGACGCCACCGACACGATGCTGGCCTTCAGCAGCAGCGACATCCAGCGCGCCACGCCTACGCGCACGTTCCTGCGCCGGCGCGAGGCCGGCGAGGCCACGCCGAAGCTGTACCTGCGCGACGGCGATGACGGCGCGCTGCAGCTGGTGTTCGATCCCGCGCAATTGGATACGCCCGGGCAGACGCACGCGATCAGCTGGTATGTGCCCTCGCCCAGCGGCGGTCGCGTGGCCGTCGCGGCCGCCGCCAACGGCTCCGAGATGTCGGACTTCTACGTACTCGACGTGGACAGCGGCGAACAGCTGGACGGGCCGGTGCCACGCAGCTGGCTGGGGTGGGTCACCTGGCTCGACGAGGACCGGATGCTGCTCGGACGCTTCAACGACACCGCGCAGGACAGCCCGCCGGAGCAGGCCTGGCAGGATTCGCAGGTGGTCCTGCACCGGGTCGGCGCGCCGATCACGCAGGACGTGCACGTGTTCGGCACGCGCAGCCGGCACCGGCCGGAGGGCCTGCGCTCCGAGCATGCGGTCGCGGTGATGTTGCGACCGGACGAGCCGTTCGCCGTGGCGATGGCATCAGGCACCGAAAGCCACTACGCCGCCTGGGTGCTGCCGACCGCGCAACTCGGCGATCCCGACGCGCGCTGGCGGCGGGTCTTCGGCACTGAAGATCTGAACCAGTGGGGCGGCCAGCCGATGGCCGGCCTGCTGCATGCGATCTCGACCCGCGTGCCCAACGGCGAGATCGTCGAGTACGACCTCGCCAACGGCGCGCGTCGCGTCCTGCGCGCTGCGGGCGAACAGCCGATCGAAAGCCTGGTGATGGCCACCGACGCCCTGTATTTCCGTCAACGCAGCGGCGTGTACAGCGACCTCAAGCGGATCGGCCACGATGGCCGTGGCGAGACCACGATCCGCTTCCCGCGCAAGGGCAATCCCTATGTGTCCCAGGGCGGGCCGGTGCTGGAAGGCGTGACGGCACTGCTCGAATCGTGGACGGCCCCGACCGAGGACTATCTGGTGCGTGGCGATGGCAGCGTCGTCGCGACCGGCTTCAAGCCTTCGGCGCAGGGCATCGACCTGGCCCCGTTGCAGAGCCACGACCTCGTTGCCACCAGCCACGACGGCATCGAGGTGCCGCTGTCGCTCGTGCACCACGGTCCGCTGCGGCCGGCGGCGGAGCAGCCGGTGCTGCTGTACGGCTACGGGTCGTACGGCATTCCCGAGGACCCGTCGTTCGAACCGCTGCGCTTCGCCCCCGGCGTGGAAGGCATCGCCTATGCCACCTGCCACGTCCGCGGCGGCGGCGAACATGGCGACGCCTGGCGCAAGGCGGGGCACCTCGAACTGAAACCCAACACCTGGAAGGACTTCATCGCCTGCGCCGACGCGCTCGTGGCACAAGGCATCACCGTGCCCGCGAAACTGGTCGGCATGGGCATCAGCGCCGGCGGCATCACCATCGCCAACGCGGTGCAGGAACGTCCCGAGCTGTTCGCAGCCGCGATCAACGACGTCGGGGCCACCGACATGCTGCGGATGCTGTCCGCCAGTCGCAACGGGCCCAACCACTACGCCGAATTCAGCGACATCCGCACCCGCGAAGGTGCGGCCGCGGCGCGCGGGATGTCGGCCTACCAGCGCATCGAGGACGGGCACCCCTATCCCCCCTGGCTTGTGATCCACGGCGTCAACGATCCGCGCGTGGACGTGTGGGAATCCAACAAGTTCGTCGCCCGGATGCAGATCGCCAGCGCGCGGCCGGTGATCTACCGCATCGACTACACAAGCGGGCACGGTGTCGGCTCGACCGCCGGCGCGCGCAAGGACTGGGCGGCGGACATCGCGGCGTTCGTACTCGATGCAACGCGCGACCCGGGACGGGCCGCGGCGCCATGACGCGGCCTACGCGGGCTGCAGGTTCGCGTAGGCCAGTACCAGCCACTTGCTGCCGGCATCGTCGAAGTTGACCTGCACGCGGGCATGCGCGCCGTCGCCTTCGATGTCGGTGACGGTGCCGCTGCCGAACTTCACATGGGTCACGTTCTGGCCCAGCCGCACGCCGACCGACGGTGCAAGGCTGGCGTGGCCGAAGTCGCGCTGGCGTTGCGGGAACGACGCGCGCGTGGCCTGCGCCTTCGGCCGCACTTCGTGCAGCAGCACCGGCGGAATTTCGCGCAGGAAACGCGACGGCACACCGAACATGTCCTGGCCGTGCAGACGTCGCGCTTCGGCGTAGGTCAGCACCAGTTTCTGCCGCGCGCGGGTGATGCCCACGTAGGCGAGCCGGCGCTCTTCCTCCAGTCGCCCGCTTTCCTCGGCGGTACGCGCGCTCGGGAACAGGCCCTCCTCCAGACCGACCAGGAACACCAGCGGGAATTCGAGACCCTTGGCGCTGTGCAGCGTCATCAGCTGCACGCCGTCCTCGCCGGCCTGTGCCTGGCTTTCGCCGGCTTCCAGCGAGGCGTAAGCGAGAAACGCGACCATCTCGGTCAGCTGCGCGCTCTCTTCGTCGTCGCCACGCACGAAGCGCGAGGCCACCGACACCAGTTCGTCGAGATTCTCGACCCGCGAATCGGCGCTGCCCTTGGATTCGTTGGCGTAGTGCACGCGCAGGTTCGAGCGCGCCAGCACGTGATCGATCTTGTCCTTCAACGACAGCTCGGCCAGTTCGACCGACAGCTGGTCGATCAGCTGCGCGAACCCGGCCAGCGCGTTGCGCGCGCGGCCGGCGAGCACGTTGCCCTGCGCGCTGCGGATCGCCGATTCCCACAACGGAATGCCCTGCGCGCGCGCCTGCTGGCGCACCTCGTCGAGCGTGCGTTCGCCGATGCCGCGCGGCGGCGTGTTGACCGCGCGCTCGAACGCCGCGTCGTCGTCGCGATTGGCGACCAGACGCAGATAGGCCAGCGTGTCCTTGATCTCGGCGCGTTCGAAGAAGCGCACGCCGCCGTAGACGCGGTACGGCACCTGTTCGGCGACAAGCTGTTCTTCCATCGCGCGCGACTGCGCATTGCTGCGGTAGAGGATCGCGATGTCGCCGTGCGAGCCGCCATCGCGGACCCACTGCAGCGCGCGTTCGACGACGTAACGCGCTTCGTCGATCTCGTTGTAGGCCGCGTACAGATCGATCGGATCACCTTCGCCGCTGTCGGTCCACAACTGCTTGCCGAGGCGCTCGGGGTTGTGCGCGATCACCGCGTTCGCGGCGCCGAGGATGTTGGCACTCGAACGGTAATTCTGTTCGAGGCGGATCGTCTCCGCGCCCGGATAGTCGCGCAGGAAGCGCTGCACGTTCTCGACCTGGGCGCCGCGCCAGCCGTAGATCGCCTGGTCGTCGTCGCCGACCACGAACACCTTGCCGGTGTCGCCGGCGAGGACGCGCACGAAGGCGTACTGGATCGCGTTGGTGTCCTGGAATTCGTCGACCAGCAGATGGCCGAAACGCTGCCGGTAATGCGCGAGCAGCGCCGGCGTGTCGCGCAGCAGTTCGTGCGCGCGCAGCAGGATCTCGGCGAAGTCCACCAGACCTGCGCGATCGCAGCGCTCCTGGTAGAGCGCATAGGCCTTGCGCATGACGTCCGACCATTCGTCGGCGCCGTCCTGGATGTGCTGCGGGCGCCGGCCCTCGTCCTTCTGCGCGTTGATCCACCACGCGATCTGCCGCGGCGGAAAGCGCGCGTCGTCGAGTTCGAGCTGCTGCACGACGCGCTTGACCAGACGCAGCTGGTCGTCGCTGTCGAGGATCTGGAAACTCTCGGGCAGCTTCGCGTCCTGCCAGTGCAGGCGCAGCAGCCGGTGCGCGAGGCCATGGAAGGTGCCGATCCACATGCCACGCGCGCCGCTGCGCAACTGCGCATCGACGCGGTGGCGCATCTCGGCCGCGGCCTTGTTGGTGAAGGTGACGGCGAAGATGCCGTGCGCGGGCACGCCGACGACCTCGTTCAGCCACGCGATCCGGTGGGTGAGCACGCGGGTCTTGCCGCTGCCGGCGCCGGCGAGGACGAGATAGTGGGCATCGGGCGCGGAGACCGCCTGACGCTGGGCGGCATTGAGGCCGTCGATAAGGTGTGACACATCCATGGCCGCATTCTACGCGGTCGCCGTCGCCGGCCCTGCGACGGATCAGGCCCCGTCGGCGTGGTCGAGCCGCGCCAGCACGTCCTCGAACGGCGCGGGGCGGGCGAACAGATAGCCCTGCAGTTCCTCACAACCGTGCGCGGCCAGCCAGTCCCACTGCAGCTCGGTCTCCACGCCCTCGGCCGTGGTGCACAGGCCCAGTCGCTGCGCCATGCGGATGATCGCGTCGCAGATCGCCTCGTCGTCGGGATCGCGGCCGAGATCCTGTACGAAGGCGCGGTCCAGCTTCACCCGGTGCAGCGGCAGGCGCTTGAGATAGGCGAGGCTGGAATAGCCGGTGCCGAAGTCGTCGATCGCAATGCAGACCCCGGCCTTGCGCAGCGTCGCCATATCCCGGATCACGTGATCCGGACTGGCCAGGACCACGCTCTCGGTGAGTTCGAGTTCCAGCACGCCGTCCGGCAGTTCGAAGTCCCGCAGCACCGACAGCACATCCTCGACCAGACCCTGCTGGAACTGCGCTGCAGACACGTTGACCGCAATCCGCAGATGCCCCCAGCCGTGCGCGGCGAGAATCTGGTGGTGACGCGCCGCCTCGCGCAACACCCAGCGTCCGATCGGCACGATCAGCCCGCTGTCCTCGCATACCGCGATGAACGCGTCCGGCGTCAGCAGGCCGCGTTCGGGATGCCGCCAGCGCAGCAGCGCTTCCATGCCGACCGGCCGGTTCTGCTGGTCGAACTGCAGCTGGAAGGCAAGCACGAACTGCTGGGCCTGCAGTGCCTCGCGCAGCTGCGAGACCAGCACCAGACGTTCACTGGCCCGGACACCGAACTCGTCGCGATACGCGACCACGCAGTTCCGTCCCTGCTGCTTGGCCTGGTACATCGCCTGATCGGCATGACGCAGCAGCAGTTCGGGATCGCCGCCATCACCGGGATGGCGGCAGTAGCCGATGCTCGGCGTGATCTGCAGCAGGGCCGCGCCGATCTCCATCGGTTGCGACAGCGCCGCGAACACACCGTCGGTTGCACGCGCCACCGCGTCGTGATCGGCGGCATTCATCACCAGCACGAACTCGTCGCCACCGAAGCGGCCGACCGTATCGCCCGGCTGCAACGCCGCGCGCAGGCGACGGCCCACGGTGCGCAACACTTCGTCGCCGATGGCATGACCGAGGCTGTCGTTGATGAGTTTGAAATCGTCGAGATCGACGAACACCAGCCCGACGCAACCGTCCCCCGCGTCCGCGCCGGCCACGGCCTCGGCCAGGCGCACCATCACCAGTTCGCGGTTCGGCAGCCCGGTGAGCGCATCGTGGGTGGCGCGATGCGCGAGCGCTTCCTCGGCGCGACGGCGCTCGCTGATGTCGTTGAGAATGCCGACGAAATGCGTGAGCGCGCCGTCCCGGTCGCGCACCGGTGCCATGCGCAGCTCGTTCCAGAACGGCGAACCGTCGCGCCGGTAGTTGCGCAGCTGCACGCGAACCTCGTGCGCCTGCGCGATGGCGTCGCGGATCGCCGGCAACGCCGGCTGGTTGCGTTCACTGCCCTGCAGGAAGCGGCAGTTGCGACCGATGCTGTCCTCGGCCGAATAGCCGGTGATCCGCGAGAACGCCGGATTCACGTACACGATCGGTTGATCGTCCGCGCGCACGTCCGCAATGATGATGCCGTTCTCGGTAGCCTCCACCGCACGCCGCAGCAGGCGCAGATCGGCTTCGTCCTGGCGCCGGCGGGTGACGTCGAGCATGCCGCCCACCGCGCGGACGGGTTGGCCGTCCGCGTCGCGCAGGATCATGCCGCGGTCCTCGACCGAGGCGTACGTGCCGTTCTCGCAGCGCAGCCGGTACTGCGCCTGCCACTCGGTCGCACCACTCGACAGTGCGGCGTCCAGATCGCGCCCGACGCGCACTTCGTCGTCGGGATGCAACAGCGCCGACCATTGATCGATCGTGGCCGCATGCCTGCGCCAGTCCCAGCCGTACTGCGCGGTGAAGCCCTCGTTCCACCACAGGGTGCCGGTGCCGATGTCCCAGTCCCAGATCGCATCGCTGGTGGCGCGCGCGACCATCTGGAAGCGCGCTTCGCTTCGCTCACGCTCGGCTTCGACGCGCTCGCGGTCGCTGATGTCCAGCACCAGTACCAGGCGCGCGGGGCGACCGAGGAATTCGAGACTGCTCGAGTACACCGTGACCGCGAAGGTGCTGCCGTCGCAGCGCATGTGGCGGAAGCGCCGCCCGATGTGCGGCGCGGGTTCGCGGGCGACTTCATGGCGGATGTCGTCGCCGTCCATGTCGACAACGACCGCGTCGGCGTCGAGGGCGAGGAATGTGTCGCGCGGATAGCCGTACTCGGCGATCGCCGCATCATTGACGGCGAGCATGCGCAGCGTGTCGCGGTCGTAGACCAGCGCCGGCAACGGATGGCGCTCGTAGAGATAGCGGTACTGCGCTTCGACATCGCGCATGCGCGCGGTCAGATCGGTGATGGTGCCCGCCGAACGTGCGACGTCGGCGCTCAGCGCGCGCTCGCGGCGGGCCCCTGTCACCAGCATGCGCATGCCGGCGAGCCAGGCCAGCAGCAACAGCAGCCCGCCGGTGGCGAGCGCGGCGACGAACGTCCCCCAGCCTGCGAGCAGGTCGTCGCGTCCCACACCGACCGTGGCGATCAGCGGGTAACGCGCCAGTGCGCGGAAACCGATCAGGCGCCGCGTTCCGTCGAGATCACTGCGCCCTTCGAGCAATCCGGCATCCGCGAGGTTGACCCCGTGCGTGAACAGCATCGACGCGCGGACATCGGTACCGACGTAAAGGTCCTCCGGATCCGAGCGGGTGACGATCTGGCCGTTGCGGTGCACGAAGGTCGCGGTGCCGCTGTGGTTGCGGCCGAGATCGAGCTCGCGCAGCAGCGCATGCAGCGAAGCCACCCGCAGATGCCCCAGCAGCCAGCGCGGGGATCCGTCGGGTGCGTCGGAGACGGCCAGTGCGAGCGGCAGCACCCAGCCGGTGCCGTCGCGCGCCGGAAGCGGATCACCCGCCTGCAGCCTCGCGGCGCCAGGTCCGCGGGGCGCCGCGAAGGCAGGCCGCGCATCGACCAGCGCGAGATCCTGCAGGTCCGGGTGTCGTGACAGCACCCCCTCCACGGCCTCGTCGGCGCGCGCGCCGTTCGTATCCGGTCCGCGCTGCCGGATCGCATCCAGGTCCGCGCCGATACCGGTGAAGGCCCGCTCGAGGTTGCCGAGGGTCAGTTCGAGATTGCGCGCGAGCCCGGCGGACATGTCGCGCACGTAGCGCTCGCCTGCGTCCTGCCGCACACGCAGATCGTTCCACGCCACGACCGAGGCCGCCGCACAGACGCTCGTCACCAGCAGCCCCCCGATCAGGAGCGCGCGATTGCGCCGACGACGCGCACGGACGCCGTCCGATCGATCCTGTCCGCTGACCCAGCCCTCCTGCATCGCGACCCCACATCCCCTGTCACGGCATCATCGATGCTGCCACAGATGGCGTGCCCGGCGCGGCGCTCAGTGCGCGACGTGCTCGCGCTTGGCGGTGCTGTTGGTCATCAGCCGGTCGGTGTACGCAATGCCGATCGCGGACAGGATGAAACCGCCGTGGATGATCGTCTGCCACATCACACCGGCCTGGGTCACCTTGGTGCAGACCGGCTCGGCCAGGGTCAGACCCGCGGCCAGCGCCTGTGCATGCACGGTGGCAGCGGTGATGAAGTCGGCCGAGCCGCAGACCGGCAGGCCCACTTCGCCGGCAGCGATGAAGGTCTTGAGCAGGTGGATCGAGGAGATGCCGATGATCGCCATCGCCAGCTTGACCTTGAGCACGCTGGCGTTGACGTGGCTCAGCCATTCCGGCTGGTCGGGGTGGTTCTGCAGGCCCAGGCGCGAGACGAAGGTCTCGTAGCCGCCGACGATCACCATCACCAGCAGGTTGGAGATCATCACCACGTCGATCAGGCCCAGTACCAGCAGCATGATGCCCTGCTCGGTCAGGGTGTTGGCGTCGGTCACCAGGTGAGTGAGTTCCTTGAGGAACAGGAACACGTAGACGCACTGCGCGACGATCAGGCCCAGGTACAGCGGAAGCTGCAGCCAACGCGATCCGAAGATGACGTAGGTGAGCGGGTTCATGCGCGTCGGCGCGGCGGGCTGGATCGACATGGCGGGCGTGTGGCCGGGTGGAGGTGCGCGGAGCGTAGCGAGGGGCCATGACTTTGCCAATCGCCGGATCTGGCGGCTCGCGTGACGGCCGCAAGACCGGATGGCAGGCGCGTCCGGCAGGCTGTTCCCACCCTGTCGCGGACCATTCGCACACCCCGGATGCCCCGCACGACCGCCGCAGCGCCTCCACGCCGACCGCCCGACATTGACAGCGTTGTCAGTCGCGACGTACAAACGCAACCGCGGCCCGCCCGGTCCGCGTCCGAGATTTGGGAGGATCGCGGATGGTGTCGACGCGCTTCGCGCGCCTGGTGGAGCCGGCGATGGCCGCTCCGATCCGGGCCTGCATCCATGTGGTACGGCAGATCGTTGATGCCCGCGCCCTCGAAATGGCCCGCGCAGCTCGCACGCGCCTCATGCCTCCCGAAGAGACCCACGCGCATCCAAATCCATCGCCCGTCCGGGCTCGAGGTAGTGCCGCATGAATCCGCAGACCCGCACCATGTCCAACCCCGCCGCGATCGCGGTGGTCAGCCTGATCTTCTTCACCTGGGGCGGCCTGACCAGTCTCAACGACGTGCTGATTCCGCATCTCAAAGCCGTGTTCTCGATGAACTACACGCAGACGATGCTGATCCAGTTCACGTTCTTCGGCGCGTACTTCCTGATGTCGATGCCGGCTGGCGCCGTGGTCGCACGCGTGGGCTACAAGGCGGGCATCGTCATCGGCCTGGTGATCGCGGCGATCGGCGCGGCGATGTTCTATCCGGCGGCGCGGCTGCCGTCGTATCCGGTGTTCCTCACCGCGCTGTTCGTGCTCGCCAGCGGCATCACCCTGCTGCAGGTCGCGGCCAATCCGTACATCAGCCTGCTCGGTCGACCGGAAACCTCGCACAGCCGCCTCAATCTCGCGCAGGCGCTGAACTCGCTGGGGACGACGGTGTTTCCGCTGCTGATCGGCCCGCTGATTCTGGTGGGCGCGGTGCTCGGCGCCGACGAGATCGCGGCGATGGGCGCGGCCGAACAGGTCGCCTATCGCGCCGCCGAAGCGCGCTCGGTCGAGATGCCTTACCTGCTGCTCGCCGGCGGCCTGCTGCTGATGGCGGTGTTCGTGCTCTTGATGCGCATTCCGTCGCTGCGCGAATCCACCGAGGCAAGCCCGGCGGTGCACCACACCTATCTCGAAGCACTGCGCACACCGCACCTGCGCTGGGGCGTGCTGGGCATCTTCTGCTACGTCGGCGCGGAGGTCGCGATCGGCAGTTTCCTGATCAACTACATGGCCGAGCCGGCAATCGGTGGCCTGACCGAAGCACGCGCCTCGCAGTTCCTCGCCTTCTACTGGGGCGGCGCGATGGTCGGCCGCTTCCTCGGCGCGGCGCTGATGACCTTCATCGATGCGCGCAAGCTGCTGGGCTTCGCGGCCGGCATGGTCTGCCTGCTGCTGGTGGTCACGATGAGCACCACCGGCCAGGTGGCGATGTGGAGCGCGCTGGCGATCGGCCTGTTCAACTCGATCATGTTCCCGACCATCTTCACCACCGCGATCGAGCGCCTCGGCACGCTGACCAGCAAGGCCTCCAGCCTGCTGGTGATGGCGATTGTCGGCGGCGCGCTGATCCCGCTCGCACAGGGAGCGCTCGCCGACACCATCGGCATCCAGCACGCGTTCGTCGTGCCGCTGGTCTGCTACGTCTACATCATCTGGTACGGCCTGCAGGGCTCGCGACTGACCGGCGCGGCACTCGCCGCAGCCGACACGCCGGCGCCACGTCCGGGGGCGATGCACTGATGGCATCCGCGCATGCCGTGATCGCCTGCCTCAGGGGGCGCACTCGCGCAGGCCGCCGTCGGCGTGTCGCATTCGCACGACACTGCTGCGTCGCAGCAGAAATTCCACGTTTTTCCGCGTTCCGGCGCACTTTCCGCCGGCTGCGCAGTCCGTCATTGACAACGCTGTCAACCTGACATCCAATCCGCCCTGATGCACACGGCCCGCGCCCTCGGACGCGCGGGCACACAACCAGACCGCATGCGAATCCTTGGGAGGGGAGATCCATGAAACATCTGCACGCCGCGCCGAAGAAGCGGCTTCTGACATCCGCCCTGCTGCTCGCCCTCGCGCCGCCACTGGCTGCCCAGGTCGCCGATCAGAACCAGGTCCAGACGCCCTACAGCGCATCCGCCGATGAAGCGACCGAGCTGGACCGGATCACCGTCACCGGCATCCGCGGCAGCCTGCTGTCCTCGATGAATCTCAAGCGCGACGCGCAGGGCGTCGTCGACGGCATCGTGGCCGAGGACATCGGCAAGTTCCCCGACACCAACCTCGCCGAATCGCTGCAGCGCATCTCGGGTGTGTCGATCGACCGGTCGCAGGGCGAAGGCTCGAAGGTCACGGTCCGCGGCGTCGGCCCCGACTTCAATCTCGTGCTTCTCAATGGTCGCCAGATGCCGGCCTCGAGCATCGAGGCGACCAATGCTTCGAACTCGCGTGCGTTCGACTTCGCGAACCTGGCCTCGGAATCGGTCTCCGGCGTCGAAGTCTTCAAGACCTCGCGCGCGGCCACCGCGACCGGCGGCATCGGCGCGACGATCAACATCAAGACCGCGCGTCCGCTCGAAAGCGAGCAGGTGGCGAACGTCGGCATGAAGGCCGTGCACGACAGTTCGGTCGACAACCTGCCCAAGTCGATGCAGGGCGACAAGTGGACCGGCGAGATGTCGGGCATCTTCAGCACCAAGACCGATGACGGCCGTTTCGGCATCGCGCTCAGTGGCAGCTACCAGGCGCGCGACTTCGGTTACAACGACGCGGCCGTAGGCGGCGGCTGGTATGCCTTCCCCGGCAACGAAGGACCGCTGGCCAACGCCGAACCGGCAGCCAACGCGACGAATCGACCTGGGCCGGATGACATCTATTCGATTCCGCAGAACCTGATCTACGGCATCAACGCGGTCAGCCGCCAGCGCACGAACGGCCAGGCCACCGTGCAATGGGCGCCGACCGACCGCATCACCGCGACCCTGGATTACACCTACGCCGAGAACCGCATCCAGCAGCGCCGCCACGAACTGTCGACCTGGTTCAACCAGGCCGCCTCGCAGACCTCATGGACCGACGGTCCGGTCGCTGCACCGATCAGCTACACCGAGTACGCGGGCTGCTTCAACGAGAGCACCGAGCAGTGGGCTGCCAGCGATGCGGCCGGCGTGTGCCCGACCGGGTTCGAACTGCGGCCGGGCGACCTGGCGATGGCGGGATCCCAGTTCGCCACCAGGAACGAGAACAAGTCGGTCGGCTTCAACGTCGCCTGGGCGGCGACCGATGCCCTCGACCTGGAATTCGACTTCCACCGTTCGAGCGCTGAATCCGGTGCCGACAGCCCGTTCGGCTCGAACAACGTGATCGGCACTGCCGCGTTCGCGCGCGGCGTGACCAATGTCGATTTCAGCGGCGACTTCCCGGTCCTGTCGGTGATGCTGCCGCCAGGCCAGACCTCGGTCGGCCCCGACGAGATGATGGTCACCGGCTCCTCGTTCCGGAACAGCTACATGAAGTCCGAGGTGGACCAGGGACAGGTACGCGGCACGTTCCGCTTCGCCGACTACTCGCAGCTGGACTTCGGCGTCGCCTATACCGAAGTGCAGAACCGCACCGCCTACAACTTCACCCAGCGCGACGACTGGGGCGGCTTCGGCAACGGCGCGGCCGACTATGCAGACAGTCTGTGGATCGCCGACGACATCAGCCGCTACTTCGACCAGTTCCCCGGCAGCGGCAATGCGTTCGGCCAGTTCTACACCTTCGACTTCGACAAGCTGCGCGCCGCGGCAATCGCCGCGCGTGGCGGCGATGAAGCGGCCTACCTGCCGCCGGACAACTTCACCACCGACCGTCGCACGACCGAGAAGTCGAAGAGCGCCTACGTGCAGTGGAGCAATACCTTCGACTTCTCCATGCCGCTGAACGTGGCGGTCGGCGTGCGCTACGAAGAGACCGACATCACCTCCAGCGCCCTGGTGCCGATCGCGACCGGGCTGACCTGGACCGGTGCCAACGAGTTCTCGGTGCAGTTCGGCGAACCTGACTTCACCACGCTGCGCGGCAAGTACGAGTACTGGCTGCCGAGCCTCGACACCAGCCTCAAGATCACCGAGGACATGGTGCTGCGCGCCAGCTACGGCCACAGCATCGGCCGTCCGCAGTGGAACCACATCCAGGGCGGGCAGACGCTCGATTCGTTCGCGGGCTACGAAGGCGGTACCGGTTCGCAGGGCGATCCCGGGCTCAAGCCGCTCGAATCGAAGAACCTCGATCTGTCGTTCGAGTGGTACTACGGCGAGGGCAGCTACCTGTCGGTGGGCTGGTTCCGCAAGGACATCGACAACTACATCGGCACGTCGGTCATCGAGACCTCTCCGTTCGATCTGACCACGCCTGTGGGCGGCGCCTACTTCAACGAGGCGGTCGCCAACGGATGTGCGGTGGGCGGTACGGACTTCCGCAACTGCGTGCGCCAGTACATCTTCGCCAACCACGCCGGCGACCCGGGCGTCACCGTGACCGGCACGGACACGAACGGCCAGCCCACCGGCACCATCGCCGGCTTGCCGGGCGACCCCGCAGCAGTGTTCCGGGTGTCGGTGCCGGTCAACCGCAACTCGTCGCAGCTCGATGGCTGGGAGCTCAACGTCCAGCACATGTTCGGCGAATCGGGGTTCGGCCTGTCGGCGAACTACACCATCGTCGATTCGGACCTGACCTACGACGACTACAACCTCGGCGACCAGTTCGCAATGCTGGGTCTAAGCGATTCAGCAAACTTCGTCGCGTTCTACGACAAGGGACCGTGGCAGGTGCGTGCGGCCTACAACTGGCGCGACAAGTTCCTGTCGAGCACCTACGACAGCTGGCGTCCGAACCCGGTGTACGTCGAGTCCTATGGCCAGTTGGACATGAACGTCAGCTACCAGGTCAACGACAACTTCTCGATCCACGCCGAAGCGATCAACCTGACCGACGAGACCACGCGTTCGCATGGCCGCAACGAACGCCAGGTGTTCTACGCCACGCAGACCGGCCCGCGCTACATGGTCGGATTCCGCTACAAGTTCTGAGTGCGGCCGGGCCGCGCGCCCGGTGCCGAAGGACCGCCACGACGCCCGCATGATCGCGCATCATGCGGGCGTCGCTTCTACGGGAGTCCGCCATGCGCGCCCGCCTGCCCGAACCCGCCCCGATTCCCGAAGCACCCGCCGGCGTGCCGCTCGACGGATTGCTCGACAGTGCGTCGCCGCTCGTCATCCGCAACCTCGCATCGGACTGGCCCGCGGTCACCGCTGCGAAACGTGGCGGGCGGACCGCGATCGGCTACCTGCGCGGATTCGCGAGCGATGCGACCCCGGCGACCGCGACCATCGCCCCGCCGGAAGCGGATGGCCGCGTGTTCTACGACGCGACCCTGCGCGGCTTCACATTCCACCGCGAACAGGTGCCCGCCCGTGTCGCACTGGACACGCTGGCGCAACATCTCGAGGACGATGTCGCGCCCATGATCTACCTCGGCGCGACCACGCTCGAGACGTTCTTCCCCGGTTTCGCGCGGGACAATGGTGTCGACTTCAGCGGACGCTCGCCCCTTGCGAGCATCTGGATCGGCAACCGCACGCGTATCCCGGCGCATCATGACCTGCCCGACAATCTCGCCTGTGTGGTCGCGGGCCGGCGGCGCTTCACGCTGTTTCCGCCCGACCAGATCGACAACCTCTACATCGGTCCGCTGGATGTCACGCCGGCGGGACAACCGGTCAGCCTGGTCGACCCCGATGCACCCGACCTCGCGCGCTACCCGAAGTTCGAGACCGCGTGGGCCCATGCACAGGTCGCCGAACTCGGGCCCGGCGACGCGGTCCTGATCCCCAGCATGTGGTGGCATGCCATCGACGCACTGGACAGCTTCAACGTGCTCGTGAACTACTGGTGGCGACGCAGTCCGGACTGGATGGACGCGCCGCTGGGTGCGCTGATGGCGGGCCTGCTGGCGATCCGCCAGTTGCCTGCGCACGAGCGCGCACACTGGAAGCGCATGTTCGACCACTACGTTTTCAATGCCGACGATGCGACCGCGGCGCACATTCCCGAGGCCGCACGCGGCGTCCTCGCGCCGTTCGATGAAGCCGGTGCATCGAACCTGCGACGCCACCTCCGCGACCGACTCATGCGCTGAACGCAGCGGCGACGTCAGCGCGGTACCGGCCCCGTCGACTTGCGCACCTGCAGCGCGTACGGCAGCTCCAGCGTCTCGCCGGCGCTGCTGTCGCGGATCGCCTTGAGCAGTTCGAGACCGGCCAGGCGCCCCATTTCCCGGCTCGGCTGACGCACGGTGGTCAGCGAGGGATAGATGTGGCGCGCGATCGGCATGTCGTCGAAGCCGCACACCGAGACGTCCTTCGGCACCGACAGGCCGCGTTCGCAGATCGCGCAGATCGCCCCGGCGGCCATGTCGTCGTTGGCGGCGAAGACCGCGGTCGGCGGGTTCGGCAGATCGAGCAGCGTATTGGTCGCGTCGAAACCGGATTCGTAGAAGAACTTGCCGGCGACCACCAGCGCGGCGTCGTAGGCGAGGCCCGCCTGTTTGAGGCCATCACGATAGCCCGCCAGGCGCCAGCGGCTGGCGCCGTGCGCGGGGTGGCCCTTGATGTGGGCGATGCGGCGATGGCCAAGACCGGCCAGATGCAGCACGACATCGCGCGCCGCGCTGCGTTCGTCGACGACGGCGCCGATGCGCCGGTTCTGTTCCTGCGCCGACACGCTGGCGAACGGAATGCCCATCTCGTCGAGCCGCGCGATCAACTTGGCGTCGTCGGTGATCGGCGGGGTCAGCACCACGCCGTCGAGCTGCGACTGCACGATCATCGATTCGACCTTGGCGACGATGTCCTTGGCGGTGTAGTCCACCGGCGCGAGCATCAGGTTGTAGTGCTGCGACTGGCAGGCATCGAGCACGCCGAGCTCGACCTCCATCAAGTAGTTGCTCGACGGATTGTCGTAGAGCATCGCGACCAGATACGAACGGCGACCGGCGAGCAGACGCGCCGAAGCCAGCGGCCGGTACTGCAGCTTTTCGACCGCGGCCTCCACGGCGACGCGCGTGCGCTCCGATACGTTGGGCTCGTTGTTGAGCACGCGCGAGACGGTCTTCATCGACACGCCCGCCGCTTCCGCGACATCCTCGATCCGCACACGCATGCTGTTCAATCCGGCCATGTCTTCCCGCCCGCGATTCTGCCAGAGGCGACGGTGCACCGTATGCGATGGCGTCCGCGTCGATGACGCCCTGCAACAAGCATCGGCGGGCGCACGCCAGTATGCTAGCCGCAGCCTGACAACGCTGTCATCGCTGCTGCGCAGCATGGCGTCCGCCCCATCCGCGACCCCGGTCGCACTCTCCTGATCCGGAGCCCTTCGATGATCCAGTCGCATCGCCCCGCACACCGTTCCTTCCGTCGCGCATTGCTGCCTGCGATGCTCGCCGCACTCGTCCTCGGCGCCTGCGCGCGCGACGAAGCGCCCGCAACCACCGCCGCGCCGGCACCGGCGAACACCGCCGACGCCGGTGCGATCGATCCGGCCAACTGGCCCGACACCGCGTGGCCGCTGGCCGAGGATCCCGCGCTCGAGCAGAAGATCACCGACCTGATGGCGACGATGACCGTCGAGGAGAAGGTCGGCCAGATCGTGCAGGGCGACATCGCCGACATCACCCCCGAAGACCTGCGCAAGTACCGGCTCGGTTCGATCCTCGCCGGCGGCAACTCCGATCCGGGCGGGCGCTACGACGCCGCGCCGGCCGAGTGGCTGAAGCTCGCCGATGCGTTCTGGGAAGCGTCGATGGACACCGCCGGCGGTGGCAAGGCGATTCCGGTGATCTTCGGCATCGACGCCGTGCACGGCCAGAGCAACATCGTCGGCGCGACGCTGTTTCCGCACAACATCGGCCTGGGCGCGACGCGCAATGCCGAACTGATGCGCGAGATCGGCCGCGTCACCGCGATCGAAACCCGCACCACCGGCATGGAGTGGGCGTTCGCGCCGACCGTCGCCGTGCCGCAGGACGATCGCTGGGGCCGCACCTACGAGGGCTATTCCGAATCGCCCGACATCGTCGCCGCGTTCGCGCCGGCGGTCGTGGAAGGCATGCAGGGCAAGGCCGGCTCGCCGGACTTCCTCGACGATCACCACGTGATGGTCTCGGTGAAGCACTACCTCGGCGACGGCGGCACCGCCGGCGGCAAGGACCAGGGCGAAACCGCGGTGACCGAAGCGCAGTTGCGCGATATCCACGGCGCGGGCTATCCGCCGGCGATCGCCGCCGGCGCGCAGGCGGTCATGGCCTCGTTCAACAGCGTGCACGGCCAGCGCATGCACGGCCACAAGACGCTGTTGACCGACGTACTCAAGGACCGGATGAATTTCGGCGGCTTCGTCGTCGGCGACTGGAACGGCCACGGCCAGCTGCCGGGTTGCACCACGACCGATTGCGCGGCGACGTTCAACGCCGGTCTCGACATGGCGATGGCGCCCGACAGCTGGCGCGGTCTCTATGACAGCACCGTCAGGCACGCCCAGTCGGGCGAACTGCCGATGGCACGTCTCGACGATGCGGTGCGCCGCATCCTGCGGGTGAAGTTCCGCATGGGCCTGTTCGATGCGCCCAGGCCGTCGGAGCGCGCGCTCGGCGGCAAGTTCGAACTGCTCGGCGCGCCGGAGCATCGCGAAGTCGCACGTCGCGCGGTGCGCGAGTCGCTGGTGCTGCTGAAGAACCAGGACGGCGTGCTGCCGCTCGCGGCGAACCAGAACGTGCTGGTGGCCGGCGACGGCGCCGACGACATGGGCAAGCAATCCGGCGGCTGGACGCTCAACTGGCAGGGTACCGGCACCAGGCGCGCGGACTATCCGAACGGCGACACCATCTGGGACGGCATCCGCGCGCAGGTCACGGCCGCGGGTGGCAGCGCGCAGCTCGCGGTCGACGGCAAGTACGGCCAGAAGCCGGACGTGGCGATCGTCGTGTTCGGCGAAGACCCGTATGCCGAGTTCCTCGGCGACCTGCCGAACCTGCTGTACAAGCCCGGCGATGATGCCGACCTCGAACTGGTCAAGCGCCTGCGCGCCGAGGGTATTCCGGTGATCTCGGTCTTCCTCAGCGGCCGTCCGCTGTGGGTCAACCGCGAGATCAACGCGTCCAACGCATTCGTCGCCGCGTGGCTGCCGGGCTCGGAAGGCGCGGGCATCGCCGACGTGCTGCTGCGCGGCGCCGACGGCCAGCCGCAGCATGACTTCAGGGGCAAGCTCAGCTTCTCGTGGCCGCGCCGCGGCGATCACTACGTCAACAACGTCGGCATGGACGGCTACGACCCGCTGTTCGCGTTCGATCACGGCCTGACCTACGCCGACAACGGCAATCTGGATGCGCTGCCGGAAGACGCCGGCGTCAGTGCCGAAGACGGCAAGGACGCAGGCTATTTCGCCCGCGGCGTGCCCGGCCCGGGCCTGCGCCTGGTCGTGACCGGCGCCGACGGCCGCGGCGCCGACGTGCTGCATCCGCGCGTCGCCACGCCGGACGGCACGCTCACGCTGGCCGCCGTCGATTACCAGACCCAGGAAGGCGCGCGCCTGCTGACCTGGACCGGCAATGCAACCGCCGAACTGCTGTCGCACTCGCCGTCCGATCTGAGCCGCGAGACCAATGGCGATTCCCTGCTGCTGGCGACGCTGCGCATCGATGCACTGCCGGCTTCGGGTGACACCGTGCTGTACGCGGACTGCGGCGCAGGCTGCAAGGCCGAACTGCCGATCGGTCCGTGGCTGGCCACGCTGCCGCGCGGCGAATGGATCACCGCCGGCGTGCCGTTGAAGTGCCTGACCGTCGCCGGCCTCGATGCCACCCGCGTCAGCACCCCGTTCGCGATTCGCGCGCCGGCCGGTCTGACCCTGGGCCTGGCCGACATCCGCATCGGCACCGAAGCGACGCACAGGCTCGACTGCAAGACGCAGTAAGCGCAACACGCTTCGCATGCAGCCCTCTCCCCCAGGGAGAGGGGCTGGGCTGAGGGCCAACGCTCGCGGAACATCTTTTCGACGCCGCCTCTCCAGGCGGCGTCGTCATATCCGCACCCAAGCCCCACCACCGCAACGCAGCGTGCGCTCCGCATCCACGTCGCGCTACGACGGCGCCCCTAGACTCGATGCACCTGTCCCGCGGAGCGTCCTTCCCATGATCGATTTCCACTACTGGCCCACCCCCAATGGCCACAAGGTCACGCTGTTCCTCGAAGAAGCCGGCCTCGATTACACGATCCATCCGGTCAACATCGGCAAGGGCGACCAGTTCAAGCCGGAATACCTCGCGTTCTCGCCGAACAACAAGATGCCGGCGATCATCGACCGCGCCCCGGCCGACGGCGGCGATCCGCAGACCGTGTTCGAATCCGGCGCGATCCTGCTGTATCTGGCGGAGAAGTCCGGGCAGTTCCTGTCGAGCGATCCGCGCGTGCGCATCGAGACGCTGGAATGGCTGTTCTGGCAGATGGCAGGCCTGGGGCCCATGACCGGCCAGTACGGCCACTTCAACGTCTACGCGCCGGAGAAGATTCCCTACGCGATCGACCGCTATACCAACGAGGCCAACCGTCTGCTGCAGGTGCTCGACACGCACCTGAAGGGCCGCGACTTCATCGCCGGTGATGCGTACTCGATCGCCGACATGGCGACGTATCCGTGGATCGGCGTCTACGACAAGGCGCCGATCGACATGACGCCCTACCCCGAGGTCCAGCGCTGGCACGCCGCGATCCAGGCGCGCCCCGCCACGGCGCGTGCGTATGCCAGAGCGAAGGACGTGAACCCCGATGCCGGCAAGGCGATGAGCGACGAGGAAAAGAAGCTGCTGTTCGGGCAGGGCCGTCGTTGAGACACCAGAGCGCGTGGCGGTCTGCGCCGCCACGCGCAGTTGCGTAGGATCGGATGCCTACCCGGATCAAGGACGAGCCCCGATGCGCTCGATCGCCCTGTCGACTGCGGCCTGCCTGCTCGCTGCCTGCGCGTCGACTCCAACAATCGTGACCACCGACCCTGCACGCTGCGATGCGCTCGCCGGCGATGACTGGCAACGCACGGCGGCACCCGACGTGGCTGCGGAACTGCTCACGCTGGCGCATGTCACGACCGCGCCCGATCGCGTGGTCTGGTACATCGCCGCCGACGGCGAGCGCGCCGCGTGCCTGCCGCCGGCAAGCGTGAGCACCTGCGGCCATGCGCTGCACACCTTCCAGCCGCAGGTGCATCGCATGTGGGGCTGGTCGGACAGTACGACGCGCCGCGAAGCCTGCGTGGACTGAAGCGTCGCCGGAGCGCGCGCTGCCCACCCGATACACTGGGCGCCTCGCTCCACTGGACCCGCCATGCGCTCCGTACTTGCCGCTGCCGCCCTGATGATCGCCACCGCCTCCGCCCTCGCCGCCACGCCGCCCGCCGCCGGCGGTCTCACGCTCGAAGCCATCACCGGCGATGCGCCGCTGTCGGGGCCGACACTGATGAGGCCGCAGGTCGCGCCGGACGGCTCGCGCGTGACCTTCCTGCGCGGCAAGGACGGGAACCGCAACCAGCTGGACCTGTGGGAATACGACATCGCCAGCGGGCAGACGCGGATGCTGGTCGATTCGAAGGTCGTGCTGCCGGGCGAGGAAACCCTCAGCGATGCCGAGAAGGCACGCCGCGAACGCCAGCGCATCGCGGGGCAGTCGGGCATCGTCGATTACCAGTGGGCGCCGGACGCGCAGCGGCTGCTGTTTCCGCTCGGCGGCGAGTTGTATCTGTACGACCTGTCGAAGTCCGGTTCCGAGGCGGTGCGCCAGCTCACCGATGGCGGCGGCTTCGCGACCGATCCCAAGGTCTCGCCGCGCGGTGGCTTCGTCAGCTTCGTGCGCGCGCGCAATCTGTGGGTCATCGATCTGGCCAGCGGCGCCGAGCGCCAGCTGACGACCGACGGCAGCGAGGTGATCGGCAACGGTGTCGCCGAGTTCGTCGCCGACGAGGAAATGAACCGCCACACCGGTTACTGGTGGGCGCCCGACGACAGCGGCATCGCCTACGCACGCATCGACGAATCGCCGGTGCCGGTGCAGAAGCGCTACGAGGTGTATCCCGATCGCACCGAAGTCGTCGAGCAGCGCTACCCGGCCGCCGGCGACGACAACGTGCGCGTGACCCTGCACGTCGTCGCGCCGCAGGGCGGCACGGTCACCGATGTCGATCTCGGCAGCAACACCGACATCTACCTCGCCCGCGTGCAGTGGCGCGATGCGCAGCGCCTGACCTTCCAGCGCCAGTCGCGCGACCAGCAGACGCTCGAACTGATCGAGACGACGCTCGCCACCGGCGCGCAGCGCACGCTGGTCACCGAGCGCGGCCGCACCTGGGTGCCGCTGCACGACAGCCTGCGCTTCCTCGATGATGGCCGCTTCGTGTGGTCGTCCGAGCGCGACGGCTTCCAGCATCTGTATCTCGCGTCCGAGGACGGACGCCGCATGACCCAGCTCACGCAGGGCGACTGGCCGGTCGACGAACTGCTGGCGGTCGATGCCACCGCGGGTCTCGCCTACTTCCGCGCCGGCATGGCGCTCGAAGACGGCAAGGCGCTGCCGCGCGCGACGCAGTCGCGGATCTACAGCGTCGGTCTCGACGGCCAGCGCGCCTATACCGCGCTGTCGCGCGAGCCCGGCATGCATGGCGCCAGCTTCGCGCGCAATGCATCGGTCTACGTCGACAGCTGGTCGAACACGACCACGCCGCCGCAGATCGCGCTGCACCGCGCTGACGGCACGCAACTCGCGACGCTGGTCGAGAACGATCTCGCCGCGGCCGGTCATCCCTACGCGCCGTTCCTCGCCGCCCACCGTCCGACCGAGTTCGGCACCCTGACCGCCGCCGACGGCCGCACGCCGCTGCACTACTCGCTGATCAAGCCGGCCGATTTCGACGAGACCAAGCCGCATCCGGTCGTCGTATTCGTCTACGGCGGCCCGGCCGCGCAGACCGTGCTGAACACCTGGCCCGGCCGCGCCGATGCCAGCTTCCACCAGTATCTCGCGCAGCAGGGCTATGTGGTGTTCTCGCTCGACAACCGCGGCACGCCGCGTCGCGGCCGCGATTTCGTCGGCGCGCTGTACGAGCGCCAGGGCACGGTCGAGGTCGAGGACCAGTTGCGCGGCGTCGAATGGTTGAAGTCGCAGCCGTGGGTCGACGGGACGCGCATCGCCGTCAACGGCTGGTCGAACGGCGGCTACATGACGCTGATGCTGCTGGCCAAGGCGCCCGAGGCCTACGCCTGCGGCATCGCCGGCGCACCGGTCGCCGACTGGGCGCTCTACGACACGCACTACACCGAGCGTTACATGAATCTGCCCAAGGCCAACGTCGACGGCTACCGCGAGGCCAGCGTGTTCACCCACGCCGACCACATCAAAGCCAACGCGCTGCTGCTGATCCACGGCATGGCCGACGACAACGTGCTGTTCACCAACTCCACGCAGCTGATGAGCCAGTTGCAGCAGGCCGGCACACCGTTCGAGCTGATGACGTATCCCGGCGCCAAGCACGGTCTGCGCGGGAAGGACGCGCTGCACCGCTACCGCACCAGCGAGGCGTTCCTCGCGCGTTGCCTGGCGCCCTGACGGCACGCACTGACGGAGCCGCACGCATGTCCACGATCCCCCCACCACTGCCGCAGCATCCCGCATCCATGCCGCCCCCGCCGCGCGGCTGGTGGAAACGCAACTGGAAGTGGGCGCTGCCGGTCACCGTGCTGACGTTCATCGCGCTGGTCGTGACGCTCATCGTGATCGTGCTGTTCGCGATCCGCGGTTCGATGATGCGCTCGGATGTCTATGCCGATGCGCTGGCACGCGCCCGCGCACACCCGGACCTCGTCGAGACCATCGGCACGCCGATCACACCCGGCTTCATGCCGATGGGCTCGATCAGCACATCGAGCGAGAACGGCGGCTCCGGCCGGGCGGACCTGATGATCCCGGTCACAGGCCCCGACGGCACCGGTTATCTGGCCGCGATGGCCGAGCGTCGGATGGGCACATGGACCTGGGAATCGCTGTTGTTCGTACCCGGCAACCACGATCCCGAACACATCCTCACCCTCATCGAGACGGGCACGCCGGTCGAACACCACCCATTGCCGGCGCCGTGACGTCCGGCCATTGCCGGCACGCGCGCGAGCGCCTACGGTCGGCACTCGCTCCTGCCACCGGTGCTGCCATGAAACCGCTCGTCCTCGCGATCGCGCTGTCGCTCGCCACGCCCTTCTCCACACTCGCCCATACCGACGATGCCCAGGCCGTCGTCGCCGCTTCGCAGGCCGCATCGCCCGCGTGGGTCACCCGCAGCAACGCGCTCGCGCAGATCCTGATCGACGCGCAGGCACCGTTCCAGCCGGAATCCGCCGGTTTCTTCGGCATTCCCGGCTACGACGACCAGGTCGCCGACTTCGGCCCCGACAACACCCGCCGCTATCGCGAGGCGATGGCCGGCGCGCGCGCGAAGCTGCAGACGCAGCTTGAACTCGAGCGCGACGCCAACGTGCGCCAGGACCTGCAGATCCTGCTCAAGAGCATCGACGACAGCGTGCAGGGCAGCACGCTCAACGAGCAGTATCTGCTGCCGTGGACCGACGCACCGCAGCTGGTCTTCGGTGGCATCAACGGCCTGCTCTCGACGCAGACGCCACCCGAACGCCGCGCGCATGCCCTCGCCCGCCTGCAGCGCTACGCCGGCCTGACCGAAGGCAGCACGCCGATCACCACGCTCGCGCGCCAGCGCTACGAGGAACGGCTGTCGAATCCGGATCTGCTGCAGCCCACGAAGCTGGAGGTCGAACGCGCACTCGACAGTGCCGACACCTACATCGCCGGCATCCGCAAACTGTTCGAGGAATACGACATCGAAGGCGCCGAACCGGCGCTTGAGGCAATCGCGAAAGAGATCACCGCCTACGCCGACTGGACCCGCAGCACCGTGCTGCCGAACGCGCGCGAAGACACGCGTCTGCCGCCCGAACTCTACGCATTCGGCCTCAGGCAGTACGGCACCGACATCGACCCGCAGCTGCTGATGCAGCGCGCGCAGCTGGCCTTCATGGAAATCCGCGCGCAGATGCAGCAGCTCGCGCCGCTGGTCGCCAGGGAAAAGGGCATCGCCGCGACCGACTACCGCGAAGTCATCGCCGCGCTCAAGCGCGACACGATTCCCAACGACGCGCTGGAAGCGAGCTACCGCGACGTCATCGACGCGATCGACCCGATCATCGAGCGCGAGCACATCGTCGACGTGCCGCAGCGACAGATGCAGATGCGTCTGGGTTCGGAGGCCGAATCGGCCGCCTCGCCCGCGCCGCACTTCCGTCCGGCGCCGCTGGTCGGCAACACCGGCCAGCAGGGCACGTTCGTGCTGCCGCTGGGCAATCCCGGCGGCGACGGCGCGGGCGATGCCTACGACGATTTCAATTTCGATGCGGTGCGCTGGACGCTGTCCGCGCACGAGGGCCGCCCGGGCCACGAGCTGCAGTTCACCGCGATGGTCGAGCGCGGCGTGTCGCTGGCGCGGTCGATGTTCGCGTTCAATTCGGTCAACGTCGAAGGCTGGGCGTTGTACGCCGAAGCCGAACTGGTGCCTTACGAACCGCTCGACGGCCAGCTGATCGCACTGCAGTTCCGACTGCTGCGCGCCGCCCGCGCGATGCTCGATCCGATGCTCAACCTCGGCACCATCGACCGCGAACGCGCCGGCCGCGTGCTGACCGAGGAGGTGATGCTGTCGCCGGCGATGGCGCGCCAGGAACTGGACCGCTACACCTTCAACGCACCGGGCCAGGCGACGAGCTACTTCTACGGCTACACCCGCATCCTCGAACTGCGCATGCGCACCGAGCTGGCGCTGGGCGCGAAGTTCGACCGTCGCGCGTTCAACAACTTCCTGCTCGACCAGGGCCTGCTGCCACCGGACCAACTGGCCGAAGCGGTGGAAACGCAGTTCATCCCGGCACAGCAGCGCCGCTGAGCCGCAGCGGCATGCGATGACGACAGGCCGCCTCCGGACGGCCTGTTCGTTTCGGCGATCAGCGCAGCCGATCGAACATGCCGCGATGCCCGATCAGGTGTGCCCAACGCGTGCCGACATCCGCCCGGCAGACGCCCCCCGGAGCCATATGCATCATGGCGTTACGTCAGTCCAGTTCTGGCCGTCTTCTGTCCAGGTCACATGCTTGGGCCCGCATGACCAGAGCACGCCATCATTGGCGTGGAGGTGTCGACAGCTGGGCCTGGGCGAAAGCCGCATATCCACTTCGATCAATCTGTCCTTGCTGTCGAGCTTGAAGAGTCCGCTGTCGCAGGCCAGGTACAGTTCGTCCCTGAACCACGCCATCCCCCATAGATCATCAGAGGTCGTGTCCTGTTCGACGATCTCCCAGTGGGTGCCGTCACTGCGTAGCAAAGTCCCCATCTGGCCACTGGCATAGATGATATCTTCACGTACGACCCTGACCTGATGCAGCACGAGGTGGGTTGGGCTGTCCTGCTGCTGCCACCGGTTGTGGCTGCGCAACCAGATTTCGCCGTTGAAACCCACTGCATACACAGCATCCTCGCTCAGGCCATCGATCGAGTTGAATCCACTCAGCTGGATCTCGCCTCGAGGTAGCACTACCCCCTGATCCTGGCGTGTCCAGCGATCGCTCCCCTCTCGGCGATAGACCTGACGGCCCATGCCGGCAACGTAGGGAGCACCCCCGATCACTTTCAAGTCACGAATGGGGCCGCGGCGCGAAGGACCATCTGGAGATGCATCGATTTCTTCTACGCTGGCCCCTGCTGCAGTACTGATGGATGCAAATCCGTCGGGCCCGATGGCAATCACCGCCATTTCGGGGCGATCAACGAAGCACACACGCGTGGCATGCCATTCGAGATTGAAATAGAACCACTTGCCTTGAGTTCCATCCCACTTGAGGAGTACCGAGGCAGTCGAGCCCTGATCCTTCAGCGTGTCTATCTGTGCAATGGCACGGCCGGTACTGCGGTTCTGCATGAAGCCGGACAGGAATGAAAGTTCATTCGACATGAGATGTTGTTCCTGAAATTCAGAACGCTGAGGCGCCGATTGCGGTTGGAAGCGCAGTTCATCCCGCTGCAGCAGCGCCATTGATGTCGCAGGACGCGGGGCTCAGGGCCCCGCGTCCACGAGCACGCGCTGCGCGGCCGTGCGTGCATTGCCGGCGCCGCCGTACATCAGTTCGGCGGTGGCCGGTGCGGCGAGGTAATCGCCGCCGTTGCCGGCGCGCAGGAAGTAGTGCAGCGCGTGCGTACCCGCCGGCAAGTGCTCGGCATAGAAGCGCGGCGACCGCGGGTCGAGACGACGCGTCGCGAACAAGCCGCTGCCTGCATCGGACACCTGCTGCAGATCGAGCCCCGCAATCGCGCCCAGCGCCAGATCGGTGGGCCGCAGGCCGCCCGGCACCGCATCGGTGACCGCGACGAAGTAGCGCGTTGCACTCGTGCGTACCGTGAGCGTGACGCGCAGCCAGTCGCCTTCGCGCACCTTCGCGCCGTCGATCGGTGTCCATGCGCCGTCGCGCAGCACCGCGTACTGACGCTCGATCGAAAAGCCGACTGCCGACGCGCGCGCCTCACGGGCGTCTTCGTCGAACGCGATCTCGGCGATGTAGCCGGCCGGCGCGTCGCCCGAGGAACGGTTGGCGATCGCGAGGCGTCCATCCGCGGGCAGCACGTCCCGGACTTCGGCCTGCACATCACCGGGGGCGACGGTCAGCGTGCGCTCGGCCGGCGTGCCGGGCTGCAGCGCAGCGGACACCGTGCCGCTGCCCGGGCGCGCGACATCGCGCAGCGCCAGCAGACACATCGCGCCGCTTTGCGTGTCGACCGACGGCGTGCCGCCGGCGTAGAGATCGCCGAGGCCTGCGATCAAGGCGCGACGTTCACCGGCATGCGCCGCGTCGCCATGCAGCAGATCGATCAGCGCGCACTGCTCGCGCAGCGCCGAACCCATCCAGCGGGTGGCATCGCCACCGGCACGCAGCGTGCGCACCGGCCCTTGCGCGGGCGCCTGCTGCAGCAGGCGCGCGAGTGCATCGTCGGCCGACGCGTGCTGCGCATGCCGCAGGCTGGAGGCCAGGGCGATACGTGCAGGCATCGCGAGCAGTTCCCAGCGCGTGAACGCGTCGCCGAGCAGGTTCGCCGGCGCGTCATGGAACGTACCGAGCGCGAATGCGCGTTCGTTCGCCGCGACGGCGTCGGCGTCTGCCGGCAGCGGCTCGCGTGCGCGGCCGGCGAGGAAATCGCGGGCGCGCGCGTCGATGCCGGCCTCGACCGGATGGCCCAGCCGTCGCAGTTCATCGAACGCGCGGACTGTCCACGCGGTCAGCGCGAACTGCGCACGTGCACCGACGTACATCGCGTCTTCGCCGTCTGCGAAGAAACGGAAGTCACCGCCGCGGTTCTGGAACACCGCGGCGTTGTCGAGCGCTTCGCGCACCGCCGCTTCGGCGTCGGGCCAATCGGTCGTGTCGCCACGTTCGATCGCGAGTGCGGCGGCGACGGCGCGGCTGAGGATCTGTTCCCAGCAACGATGGCGGTAGTCGCGCATGTCGCCGGTCCAGCGCGACACCAGGCCGGCGACGCCGTGCTGCAGGGTGATGTGCAGATGCGCGTTGCTCGCACTGCCCGGCAGTTGCGGCAGGGCCAGCGAGACCGGCGCATCGCCGAGCCAACCGGCCTGCAGTCGGCGGCCGCGGATCGTCGGCGGCGCGACTTCGATCGTCGCAGCGACCGCGTCGCGTCCGGCGTCCGCGTCGGCCATTGCGAGTACCTGCAGCGTGCCGGGCGCTGCAGGCGCAATGGCCGTCGCGATGCTGGCCTGCCCGCGCGGTGCCAGCGTCACCGCCTGCGCGTCGCGTACCGGCGGATCGAGCCCGTCGATCTGGATCGTCCCCTGCACCGGTGCCGGCGCATCGCCCGACTGACGCAGGTTCGCGGCCAGGCGCGCGCGATCGCCGGGATACAGGCGCACCGGCGTCTGCAGGCGCACTTCGATCGGCAGGCCCGTTTCCAGCGTCGCTTCGGCGACGCGGAAGTCGTCGTCGGCATCATTGCTCCACGCGATCGCGCGCCAGCGGGTCAGATTGTCGGGCAGCGTCAGCGGCACCTCGCGGGTCTCCCCGGGTGCCAGGCGGATGCGCGGCAGCCACAACGCGGCCTCTGCGAAATGCGCGCGCACGCGTGCACTTGCTAGCAACGCGCGGTCCATGTCGCTGCGTCGCGGATCGTCGGGCTCGAGATCGCGGCGTCCGTTGCCGGCCTCGGCGACGGCGTCGGCGAAACGGCTGCCGGTGACCTCGACCCGGTCCAGGGTCGGCGAGAACGGATCGACACTGGCACCGATGTCGGCAGCCGCGGCCGGCGCGGGCGGCGATGGGGGCGCGGGTGGCGGCGCGGATGCATCCATCGGAGTTGGATCATCGAACACCACCGGCGGTGCCTCCGGTGGGTGTGGCATGACCACGCCTGCATCTGTCGTCGCGGCGCCGGATGCAGTCCACGGCAGCCGCACCTCCCAGGGGCCGGAGCGCTGCCACTGCGAGAAGCCGGCCGTTGCCGGCATCGCCTGGTACGGGCGCGCGCCCAGCCATGAGTAGTTCGCCGGGTCCGAGTAGGCGAGAAACGGTACCGCGAGCGCGCGCAGTGCATCGTCGACGACGGTCAGCGTGACCTCGCGGGCTTGCCGGCTGGCGTTGTGCAGGCGCACCACGTGCTGCCCACCCGGCGCGGCCCGGTCGGCGTCGAATGCAACCGTCACCGGGGCGTCGGGGCTGGACGCCGAAGGCATCGGCACATCGGCGCGCAACGACGTCACGTCCGGCGCCCCGCGGAAGCCGTCGACGACCCCTGCGAGGGACGCGTCGCGCACGAAGGCATGCAGCACCGGTGTGCCGCGCCAGTCGCGCGAGGTCGGCAGGGTGAGCTGCGAAACCGTGCCGTCGAGGGTGTCGACCCGATGTGCGAGCAGGATGTCGTTGCCTGCAGTGAACACCAGCAGCGCGCGCGCCCGTGCATGCGGCTGCTGCAACGTGAAGCGGGCCGCATCGCCGGCGGTCTCTACCGGCCCCAGCAGTTCCAGCATCGGGCGCTGCTGCGTCGTCGGCGCCGTCCAGCCGTCCCAGACATGGCGTACGAGCGTGGCCTGCGCCGCGTCGCCACTGCGTGCGGTGAAGCGGTAGCGGCCCGCGGCCTTGCGCGGTACATCGCAGGGCGTCGCCTCGCGCGTCGGCACGCTGCAGCGCGCGACCACATTGGACGCCGCGTCCACCGCGGCGTCGTGCGGCTGGTAATCCACCACAACCTCGACCGGCGCATCGACGACCACGCCTTCGGCATCGATGACCAGTCCGTGCAGCGTCACTGGCGTGTTGCCATCCAGCACGCGCGGCTCGACCTGCAGCCCCGCGAAGCGGGCGTAGCGGCTGTAGCGCGCGGTGGCCGCATTGCTCGCAGTCGCCTCGCGGTCACCGGGACGCAGTTCGGCGACGACGCGCAGATCGCCGAACGGCACCGGCGTCGCCTCGGGCGCACGCATCGCCACCGGCTGGGCGATGCGCGCAACGCCATCAGGGCCGGTCACCGGCGCAGGATCGAGCGCATCGACCAGTCGCACCGGCCCATGGCCGGCAAAGGACTCGATGAAGGTGTAGGCCGCGTGCTGCGGATACGCCGATCCGATCCCGCGTGGCGTCACGGTGGCGGTCACGCGCGACAGCGCGATACCCGCTGCCGGCCCGCCCGAGTAGTAGCCGGCCGAGACGTCGACATCGAAGCGTTCGCCGTCGCGCAATACGCGCGGCGCCTCGCCCCTGGCCTCGACCCACAGATCCTGCGCGCGGTGCGTGCCGACGAAGAAGCAGGTGCCGCGCACGTCGTAGTTCTCGCCGATGCCAATGCAGTAGGTGCCATCGGTGAGATGCACCGGCAGCGCGAGTTCGCCATCGATGCCGCCGTCGGCATCGGGCGTCGCGTCCCAGCGCAGGATCGTCCGGCCCCGGTCGCGGTCGAACAGCTGCAGCGCATGGGCGGGCTGCGCTTCGATGCGCAGCAACCGGCCGCCACTGCGCTGGCGTTGCCACAACCGGTAACGCACGGTCTCGCCGCTGCGGTACATCGGCCGGTCGGATACGCCCCAGGCCTGCAGCGGTGCGGTCTGGGCGAGAGCCACGTTGTGCGCCGCCGGCTGCCACGCCGGCAGCACGGCCCGTAGCGCGCGGTCGCCGCGTCCCTGACTGGCGCGCAGCAGCCACATCGGAAAACCGTTCGCGGCCTGGGGGTCGTCTGCGATGCCATCCGGAACCCGCAGGCGCGCGACACCATCGCGATCGGTTTTCGCCGTGGCGATGACGCGCGGCGTGGCGTCGGCGCGGTCCATCCACAGCAGTTCGACCTGAGCGCCGGTCACCGGCGCATCCACGTCCCAGGCGTTCGCCCAGGCCAGCACCTCGCGACGCCCCGCGACCGCGAACAGGTCGAAGTCCGGTGCAGCGAATTCCAGTGTCGAGGGATTCGCGCCCACATCCGGCCGCCAGCGTGCCCAGCCGCCCTCGCCGAGCACCTGCGCAGTGACCTCGGAGACGATCGGTTGCGCCTGGGCCAGCGCAGGCGCTTGCGCGACGGCGCGGCCGTTGTGCAGCGTGCGGCCGACGCCGGTCACGTCGATGTCGACGCGCGCGGTATTGACCGCTTCGGCGAGCACGACAGGCATCTGCGCACCGTCTGCGACCAGGCGACGTTGCCCGGGTGCACGCAGACCCGGGCGGAACGGCCCGATCCGCAGGTCGATCCGCGCCGGTTCGATCGGTGTCGATGAGCCCGAGGCGCGCAAGTCTTTACCCACGTCGATCGTCGTGTTCGCACCAGGCGTCTCGAAGACCATGCGCGCCGAGCGGCCCGGCGCCGCCGCGATCGACCGGCCATCGTCGGCGTACACGCCGGACTGGTCGGACCAGTTGAGGAAGCGCACGCCCGCGGGCAGCGCGGCGACCCAGCGCGCCCCATCGGCGGGGTCGAGCGGACGCGAGAACCAGACTTCGACGGGTTCACCGGCGACGCAGGCCAGCCCGACCACGCCATCGCGATTGCGCGCATATCGCGGCCGTCCCGGCGCCGCGCACTGCCCACCGCGAATACGGAAGGACTCATGCGCGAGCACGCGCAGCAGCGAGTCGTCCTGGGTGCCGGGCAGCGGGCCGGCGGTGCTGCGCAGGCCGGGCGCGACAGACAACTCGACGACCCGGTCGTGCCCATCGGGCAGGCCCAGCGCCTCGGCGTCGAGATCGAAGTGGGCAGCGTGGTTGCGATCCGGTGTGGAAACGGCTGTCAGTGCCGCGACCGGCACGGTCACCGGCCTGCCGTCGACACGCAGACGCACTGCCGCGGCCACGGCCTCGCGCGTGGCCGGAAGCGACGATGTGATGCGGATCGTCGGCAGACCATCACGCCAGCGGGCGGCGAACGCGGAGAGCGTGGGCCGCTCGGTCTCCGCTTCCAGCACGCGCGGCGCGACGGCCACGCCCTGCTGCGTCGTCAGGCCTGCGGCAACCTGGATGCGATAGCGCGTCGCCGGTGTCGGACTGGCATCGCCGAAGTCGCATTCGAGCGACAGGTCGCTGCTCCAGCTGCAGGTCGTGGGCAGTTCGGGGTGCAGGCGCACGAGACCGTCGCTGCGCGGGTTGTCCCAGACGCGCATCGGTTCGGAGAACCGCAACTGCAGCGTGCCGTGTTCCAGGCTGGCTTCGACCCGTGTCGCGTGCGCGTCGACGGATGCCAGACCGCTGGCCAGTGCGATCGCCAGTCCCACCGAACGGCGCAGCCATGCGCCCGTCATGTCCGTTGCCCGCATCGTCCTGCCGCTCCCTGCCGAAGACGGGCCCAGCCTACACGGCGTGCGTCGTGCGCTTATCGACGCGATGGCGACAACGGTGCGATCACCGCGAATGCGCAACAGCGGATCCGGTCAGCTGATGCGATCGATCATCCGCCGGTGACCGATCCACTGCGCCCAGCGCACGCCGATGTCGAGCCAGCACACGTAGGCCGCCTCGCCGGCAATGCGCCACATCGTCGTCGGCCGCCACGAGAACGCCGGTTCTGCCGCGCACAGTTCCCAGTGCAGGCCCAGGCCACGGGCGAACAAGGCGCAGCGTGCGAGGTGGTAGCGGTTGCTGAGCAGGGTGACCCTGCGCGGCGCCGTGTCGTGACCGGGCGCGGCGCCGGTCAGCAGGCTGCGCGCGTTGCGCAGGTTCTGCAGCGTGTCGCGCGAGGTGTCCTCGAGCACCAGTGGTGCGTCGTCGGGTACGCCCAGCGCATGCAGGGCCGCGCGCGCCAGTGCGGCTTCGGTCGGTGCGCCGGCCGGCCCGCCGCCGAGCAGCAGCACGCGGTCGGGCGCATGCGAGGTCCACAACGTCGCCGCGCGCGACAGGCGCGCCTGGAAGTCCGCATCCACACGGCCCTGCGGCGAGTGCTTGCCGAACACCAGCACGCATTCGCCACTGGCCGGCACGCAGGGTGCGCTGCGCGCGACCCGCAGCACATGCACCAGATAGCCCACATAGACCAGGCCGAAACTCAGCACGCAGGCCGCCGCCGCGACGGCGAGCGTGTGCAGCGCGTCGCGATCACGGAGGCGTTCCAGGCGATGCAGCAGGCGGGTACGGGCCATCTTGAAACAGCTTTCCGGGCGGCTTGGAACTGGGGCTGACCCGGAAGTCTAGCCTCACCATGCTGTGGCTATACTCGGCCGCTCGATTGCCCCCCGGATCCGCTGCGTGCCTGAACCGCTGTCCCCGTCGCCGATGCCGGCACTCGCCATCCGAGCGTTTACCGCAACCACCGCCCTGGGACGTGGCAATGCCGCACAGGCCGCAGCCTTGCGTGAACGGCGCGGCGGGTTGCGACGCAACGATTTCGGCCCCACCCCGCTGCCGACCTGGATCGGCCGCGTTGACGGCGTGGAAGACGCACCACTGCCGTCCGCGCTGTCGCGCTGGGAATGCCGCAACAACCGGCTCGCGTGGCTGGCGTTGCAGCAGGACGGCGTGCTCACCGCGCTCGACACGATAGTCGCGAAGTACGGCACGGATCGCATCGCGCTGGTTGTCGGCACGTCGACGTCGAGCATCGGCGCGAGCGAGGAAGCCTATGCGCGCGCGGATGTCGACGCCGATGGCGTGCGTCATGTTCCCGACGATCTCACCCGCCCGATCGTGCACACCCCGCATTCTCTGGGCGATTTCCTGCAGCACGCCACCGGCCTGCGCGGCCCGTGCATCACGGTCGCCACTGCCTGCTCGTCGAGCGCGAAAGTGTTCGCGCAGGCGGCGCGGATGATCGAGGCCGGCCTCGTCGATGCGGCGCTGGTCGGCGGCGTCGACACGCTGTGCGGCAGCGTGCTGTTCGGCTTCAACGCGCTGGGCCTGGTGTCGAGCGAGCGTTGCCGCCCGTTCGATGCGACGCGTGACGGCCTGTCGCTGGGCGAGGCCGGCGGATTCGCGGTGATCGAGCGCGCAGCCACCGGCGATGCCGGCCTGCAGCTGCGCGGCTACGGTGAATCCAGCGATGCGCACCACATGTCGGCGCCGCATCCCGAAGGACTCGGCGCGACGCTGGCGATGCGCGGTGCGCTCGATCGTGCCGGCATCGAATCCGCGGACGTCGGCTATCTGAATCTGCATGGCACGTCGACGCCGGCCAACGATTCGGTCGAGGCACGCGCGGTCGATGCACTGTTCCCGGCCACGCTGCACGCCAGTTCGACCAAGGGCTGGACGGGGCACACGCTGGGCGCGGCCGGCATCGTCGAATCGGTGTTCGCGCTGCTGGCACTGGAACACGGCCTGCTGCCGGGCATCCTCGACAGTGCCGTGCGCGATCCCGCCTGTGGGCCACAGATCCGCTTCGACAATGCCGACGCCGACATCCGTTATGCGATGAACAATTCCTTCGGCTTCGGCGGCAACAACTGTTCGCTGGTGTTCGGCAAGGTGGCCGCGTGAGCGCGCTGACTGCGACGATCGCCGGCATCGGGTTCTGGACCGACGGCCTGCCGGCCTGGGACGCTGCACGTGCGTTCGCACTCGACGGCACGCGCCCCGACAACGCGCCCGCACGTCCATCGCCGCAACTGCTGGCGCCGAACGAACGTCGACGCGCGCCGGGTTCGGTCGCGGTCGCGCTCGAAGTCGCGATGGCCGCCTGCCGCGATGCCGGCATCGCGCCGGAAACGCTGCCGTCGGTGTTCGCATCGACGCATGGCGATCTGGGCATCACCGACTACATGTGCGACACGCTGGCGACCGATCCCACCGCGATCTCGCCGACCAGGTTCCACAACTCCGTACACAACGCCGCCGCGGGCTACTGGACCATCGGCGCCGGCTGCACCGAAGCGACGACCGCGCTCAGCGCCTTCGATGCCACGTTCGCCCAGGGCCTGCTGGAAGCGATGACGCAGCTCGCCACCGGCACGCCGGCGGTGCTGCTGGTCGCCTACGACACCGCATCTGTGGGCCTGCTCGGCACGGTGACCCACAGCGAAGGCCTGCTCGGCGCCGCGCTGGTGCTGGTGCGTGACGGCGACGGCCCGCGCCTCGGTGCGACCCTGCACGACGGCGCCGATCCCGATGTGCCCGGCCCGCTCGGCACATACGCCGGTCGCAACGCGATGGCGCAGATGCTGCCGCTGTTCGACGCACTGGCCAGCGGCGGAACCCGCGCCGCGCTGCGCGCCGGCCCACACCGTTCGCTGTCGCTGGGGATCGCTTACCCGGAGAACGCCTGATGAGCGAGCGGCCGCAGCTGCATCGCGGCAACGTCGCGGTGGTGATCCCGGCGCTCAACGAAGCGTTGCGCATCGACGAGGTCGTCAACGAGGCGCTGGCCTGGTGTGAGCATGTGATCGTCGTCGACGACGGTTCCGACGACGCCACGCCCGACATCGTCGCCGCATTGCCGGTCACCCTGCTACGCCACACGCAGCGCATGGGCAAGGGCCAGGCGCTGCGCGACGGGTTTGCCGAAGCGCGGCGACGCGGTTTCGCAGCCGTGGTCACGATGGACGGTGACGGCCAGCACCGCGCGAGCGACATCCCGCGGATGATCGAAGCCGCGAACCGCCACCCCGACTGCATCGTCAACGGCGCGCGTCTGAAGAAGCGCGGCACCCAGCCCTGGTACCGGCGGATCGGCAACGATTTCGGTGACTGGGGCATCGCCTGGGGCTGCGGCTACCGCATGTTCGACACGCAGAGCGGACAGCGCCTGTACCCGGCGCCGGTGCTCGCGCTCGACGACGTGCCCGGCGAAGGTTTCGTGTTCGAGGCGCAGATCCTGATCAGCGCCGCGCGCCGGCTCGGCTTCGGCGTCGTGTCGGTTCCGGTGGAAACGCGCTACCACTGCGCGGAATCCGACGAGCTGTTCCGCAAGAGCCATTTCAGGCTGGGCCGTGATCTCTTCCTCATCACCTCGCATGTGGTGGGGCAGGTCGTGGCGCACGGGTCCCTGCTCCGCGCGTATCGCGATGCGCGGGCACGGCCACCGGTCATCTTCGATCCCGATGCGCCAGCGGGCACATCAGCGGCGCCCGACCCCATCCAGGGCGCGGGCTGATGCGCGCGCGGACGCGCAGACACGGCCTGCGCACCACACTCGAACACTTTCCATTTCCACGAGGCACCGTCATCGCATGAACCCAGGTACTGCGCACACTTCCGGCGGCGATGCCCGCACCGATGTCGTGATCCTCGGCGGCGGTCTCGCCGGCCTCACGCTCGCCCTGCAGCTGCGCCAGCGCGACCCATCGCTCGCCGTCACCGTCATCGAACGACGCGCGCACCCGGTGCGCGAAGCAGCGCACAAGGTCGGCGAGTCGACGGTCGAGATCGGCGCGCACTACTTCGCCGATGTGCTGGGGCTGCGCGAGCATCTGGAAGCCGAACAGGTACGCAAGTACGGCCTGCGTTACTTCTTCACCGATCGCGAATACGACGTGCAGGCCTGTAGCGAGATGGGCGTCAGCAAGCTGCTGCCCACGCCGTCGTGGCAGCTCGACCGCGGCCGCTTCGAGAATTTCCTCGGTGATCGTGCGCGCGAGATGGGCGTCGATTTCCGCGACGAAGCCGTCGTGCGCACGCTGGATCTGTCCGAGACCGACGCGCCGCACACCGTCGCCTTCGACCATGCCGGCGAACGGCGGACGCTGGAAGCGCGCTGGGTCGTCGACGCCTCGGGCCGCGCCGGCCTGATCAAGCGCAAGCTCGGTCTGGCGATGGCCAACGATCACGACTGCAATGCGGTGTGGTGGCGCATCGATGGCCAGTCCGATCTCGACCAGTGGTCGGACGATCCGCAGTGGCGCGATCGCTTCACACCGGCGCGCCGGGTGAATTCGACCAACCACATGTGCGGGCCGGGCTACTGGTTCTGGCTGATTCCGCTGGCCTCGGGCTCGCACTCGCTGGGCATCGTCTGCGACGCGAAGATGCATCCGCTCGAGACCATGAACACCTTCGACAAGGCGATGGACTGGCTGCGCACGCACCAGCCGCGCGTGCACGAAGCACTCGACAAACCGGAATACACCCTGCAGGACTTCCTGTTCCTGCGCCACTTCTCGCACGGCTGCAAGCAGGTGTATTCCAGGCACCGCTGGGCGCTGACCGGCGAGGCCGGCCTGTTCCTCGACCCGTTCTATTCGCCGGGCAGCGACTTCATCGCGATCAGCAACACCTACGTCTGCGAACTGATCGACAAGGACCGCGCCGGCGAATCGATCGCGCCCTACGCCGACATCTACCAGCAGCTGTACTTTTCCTTCTACGAGAACACGCTGACCCTCTACCAGGACCAGTACCCGATCTTCGGTCACCCCCAGGTCATGCCGATCAAGGTGCTGTGGGATTACGTGTACTACTGGTCGCTGCTGGCACCGCTGTTCTTCAGCCGTCGCCAGGCCGATCTGTCGATCCTGGCCAGGCTCAAGCCCGCCTTCACCGAAGGCCGTGCACTGAACCTGGCGATGCAGGCGCTGATGCGCGAATGGGGCACCCGCGATGCGACACCGGATCTGCGCCAGGCGCGCGCCTACGACCAGTACCAGGTCGAGTGGTGTCGCGACATGAACGGCGGACTGACCGACGTGCTCGACGACGCCGCCTATCTCGCGCGCACCCAGCGTTCGATGGCCGCGATGCGCCAGCTGGCAGCCGAGGTGCTGGCCCTGGCGCGCGCCGCGATTCCGGACATCGGCGACCACGGCCTCGATGCGCTGCTGGCGACACACGACAGCACCGCACATGCGCCGATGCTGCCGGCGCACTGGTTCGCGCCGGTTGCCGAAGCCGCCTGAGCCACCGATGATGCGCGACCGCGTGGCGTCAGCGCCACACTGAATCCGGACGCCGTGCGCGATGACGACCCTCCTGCTCCTCCAGTTGGCCGTGATCCTCATCGCCGCGCGCGTGTGTGGCTGGGTCCTCAGGTACTTCGGCCAGCCGCCGGTGATCGGCGAGATGACCGCCGGTCTGCTGCTCGGGCCGGTCGTGTTCGGCGCGTTCCTGCCGGACCTGCACGCGGCGCTGTTTCCGGCCGCGTCGCTGCCGCCGCTGTCGGCGCTGGCGACGGTGGGTCTCGTGCTTTTCATGTTCATCATCGGTGCCGAGCTGCGCGCCGTCGAAGGCACGCGGGCGCAGGTGCGCGCCGCGAGTCTGGTCGGCGTGCTCGGCATCTCGCTGCCACTGGCCCTGGGGCTGGCGATCTCGCCCTGGCTGTATCCGCGCTTCGCGCCCGAGGGCCTCGGCTTCTGGCCGTTCGCGCTGTTCATGGCCGCGGCGATGTCGGTGACCGCGTTCCCGGTACTCGCGCGCATCCTCAAGGACCGCAACCTCACCCAGACCCGTGCCGGGCGGCTGGCGCTGAGCGCGGCGATCATCGACGACGGCTTCGTCTGGATCTTCCTCGCGCTGGTGCTGACCATCGGCGGCGCGCATCGCGGACCGGGTGTCGGCATGGTCGCCGCGGGCGCGGTCGTACTGGTTGCGGTCGCGTTCCTCGTACTCAGGCCGCTGTATGCGTGGATCCTGAAACGCGGCTGCGATGCCGACGGCGCGCCCACCCGCGGCACGCTGGTCGCGATCCTGATCGGACTGGTCTGCTGCGCGGCGTTCGCCGAGGCGATCAGCCTGCACGCGGTGTTCGGCGCGTTCGTGTTCGGCGTCTGCCTGCCGCGTGACAACCGCCTGCTGCATCATCTGGCGAAGGCATTCGAGCCGGTCTCGATGCTGCTGCTGATGCCGATCGTGTTCGCGCTCGCCGGCCTCAACACCACCTCCGAGGCCTTCGTCGGTGCGGGTCTGGGTGCGTTCGGCCTGATCCTGCTGGTGGCCATCGCCGGCAAGATGATCGGCGGCACGCTGGGCGCGCGGCTCTCGGGTTACGGCTGGCGCGACAGCCTGTCGGTCGGCTCGCTGATCAACGCGCGCGGCCTGATGGAACTGGTGGTGCTGAAGATCGGCCTCGATGCCGGCCTGATCGGGCAGGAACTGTTCACCCTGATGTTCGGCATGACCCTGGTCACGACGGTCATGACCTCGCCGCTGCTGTCGCTGTGGAACCGGCGCACTGCAGATGCCGATGCGCGCGAGCGCAAGCGCGCGCACTGACCGCACCACCCCGGCCTGCACACGGCGGCGACCGCATGCGAAAACGCCGGCCGCAGATGCGGCCGGCGTCGTCTGGACCCGCGGGTGCCTCAGAGTGCCGGCGGCACCGTCGAGGCTGGCGCGGGCATGGACTCGACAGGCGGTGGATTCGCCACCCAGATCGCGATGCCGCTGGCGTACTTCTGCTGCGGGCTGATGTCCACGCCGACGCCTGCCGAGGAGAACGTCCGGCCGCCGCCGCGTCCCAGACCGCCGCCGACGCTGACGCCGCCGTTGCGGTAACCGTCCGCGGTGCCCTGGAACAGCACGCCGTTGGCGCCCAGCTTCGCCGCCTCGTTGCGCAGCTTCTGCAGCACCGAGTCGACCTTGTTCTGCTCGCCATAGGTCAGCGCGCCGCTGCTGGTGTTGAGGATCGCGATCTCCTCGTACTGGCCCGGCGGTGGCCCGTGATAGATGCGCACCTGCGCCGGATCGATCGGCGCACGCGGGGTGCCGGTCAGCACATGGGAACTGGCGCAGCCGGCCAGCAGGCCGACGCCGAGCAGCAACGGAAGCAGACGGGAAACGCGCATCGGAGAATCCTCGTGGCAGGTGCAGGCATGATGCGACCGCGGGCGTGAATCCGGGTTCATGGCGCTGAAGGGCAGCTTGCCACCGCGAACTGCGATCAAGCCATACCGCCGTTGATGCCGATGATCTGTCCATTGATGTAACCGGCCGGCTCCGAACACAGGAACGCGACCAGCGCCGCGACCTCGTCCGGCGTACCCGCGCGCGCGGCCGGCACGATCTGCTTGATCATTTCATCGGAGAACGCGTCCTGCGCCATGCTGCCGGCGATCACGCCGGGCGCGACCACGTTGACGCTGATGCCGCGGCTCGCCATCTCGCGCGCCAGCGATTTCGATGCACCGTGCAGCGCGGCCTTCGCCGCCGCGTAATTGGTCTGCCCGCGATTGCCGGTCACCGCGGCGACCGAGGACACGCTGACGATGCGGCCCCAACGCTTGCGTGCCATCGGCAGCAGCAGCGGCTGGGTGACGTGGAAGAAGCCGTGCAGCGACACGTCGATGACGCGCTTCCACTGCGCCTCCGACATGCCGGCCATCGGCGCGTCGTCGTGGATGCCGGCGTTGTTGACGATCACCTGGATCGGCCCGACTTCGAGTAGCCCGTCGAGTGCGCGGCGCGTGACCGCACCGTCGGCGACATCGAACGCGACCGCCTCGGCGCTGCCGCCTGCGGCGACGATGTCGGCGACCACGGCAATCGCGCGTGCGCGATTGCCGTTGGCGTGGACGATCACATGCAGGCCGTCGGCCGCGAGACGACGGCAGATCGCGCCGCCGATGTCGCCGCTGCCGCCGGTGACGAGGGCGCGCCGTGCCGGTGCGCTGGGTGCTGTGCTGGTCATGCGGAGATTGTAGCGGGCGTCCTGCGTGCGTCAGGCTCGCCTTGCGGCAGCGCCCCCAGCACCGCGTCGATGGATGCCAGCTGCGGTCCATCGTCGACATGCCAACCCGTCGCCGTGCGGGCGACACGATGCACCGCGCTGTCGGCAGCCGCGATCGCGAAGCCGCGCCGACGCAATGCGCGCGACAGCCACATCGCATCGTGCCCCGTCGCGTCGACATGGACCGCCACGCCGGAGCCGACCGGTGTTTCGAAGCGGCCGGAGGTCAGCGAGAAGCGCAGGTTGTGCTGGTCGAAGGCATCGCCGATCGCGCCCGAGCGCGCGACATCCTCGGGCGCTCCCTCGATGAAGCGCCCCTCGCCGGGCAACAGCCAGAGGCGGTCGGCGGTCTCCAGCGACAGCTCCAGATCGTGATCTCGACAACACGATGGCCACGCCCTGCTCGCGCGCGATGCGTCGCAACAGGTCGATGATCGTCACGCGACTGGGCAGGTCGAGGAATGCGGTGATCTCGTCGAGCAGCAACAGGCGCGGCTGTTGCGCGAGCGCCCGCGCGATCATCACCCGTTGACGCTCGCCGTCGCTGAGACTGTCGACCGCGCGTCCCGCGAGATGACCGCCGCCGACGCGTTCGAGTGCATCGACAGCGATGCGGCGATCCTCCGCCGACAGCACGCCGACCCAGCCGGTGTGCGGCTGCCGGCCCATCTCCACGAGTTCGAGGACATCGAGTGCGCCCAGTTGCGGGCGCTCGGTCAACACTACTGCGACACGGCGCGCGCGTTCGATCGGCGACAGCGCGCGCAGCGGTGTGCCGTCGAGTGCGACCGTGCCTGCGACCGGCGCGAGAAAGCCGCCGAGCGTGCGCAGCAGCGTGGACTTGCCCTGTCCATTGCGACCGAGCACGCAGACGAAATCGCCGGCGCGCACGTCGATGTCCGGCAACTGCGCGAGGGCGTGCGTGCCGTAGCCGATCGTCAGTCCGCGGAGCGCGAGCATGTCAGCGCTCCGCCGCGCGCAGGCTGCGCGCAGTCAGCAGCAATCCGATCACCACCGGCGCGCCGATGATCGCCAGGATCGCGTTGAGATGCAGGAAGTGCTGTCGCCACGGCAGATGCACGACGAGATCTGCGACCAGTGCGAGCAGTGCGCCGAGCGCGAATGTCGCGGGCAGCAGCGCGCCGATCCGCGCAGATCCCAGCAGACCGCGTGCCAGGTGCGGCGTGATCAGACCGACGAACGCGACCGGTCCGCAGAACGCGGTGACCGGTGCCGCGAGCAGGATCGTCGCCGCGAGCACGCGGCGGCGCAGACGCGCGACATCGACGCCGAGACTCGCCGCGTAGGTGTCGCCGAGCAGCAGCGCGGTCAGCGGTTTGCCCAGCCACACGGCCAGTGCCAGGCCCGCCAGCAGCGGCGGTGCCCAGATCGCGAAGTCCGGCCAGACGACGGACGCGAACGTCGCGTCGTTCCACGACGCGAAGATCCGCGACTGCGTGCGGTTGGTGAAATGCAGCAGCACGCCGATCAGCCCCTGCGCCAGGAATCCGAGCATCAGGCCCAGCACCAGCAGGGTCACCGTGCCGACGCGACGCGCCATCGCACCCATCGCCAGCGCGACGCCCAGCGTGCCGAGCGCCGAACCCGCCACGATGCCCACGCTCGAGAACACACCCAGCGCCTGCAGGGCTGCCGGGCCGACCACCGCACCGGCGACGACCACCAGGGCCGCACCGAACTGTCCGCCGGCCATCAGTCCCAGCGACCAGGCATCGGCGAGCGGATTGCGGAACAGCGTCTGCATCAGCAGACCGGCGACCCCGAGCGCGCCACCACCGGCCACTGCGGCAAGCACGCGCGGCAGTCGCAGGCCATGCACGATGCGGTACTCGGCGGATGCGGGATCGAGCCCGGCCAGACCGTGCAACACGCGCGCCGGCGACAGCGGCTCGTGACCGATCGACAGGCTCGCGAGCGCGACACCCGCCAGCACCAGCAGCACGGCCAGCAACGCGTACAGCGGCCGCGTCCCGGAACGCATGACGGAAGGCATCGCCCCCGTCACTGGTAGACATCCTGCGACAGCGGCTTGAGGAAGCGGAATGGTTCGGACCGCAGTCCGGGATGCAGCATCTTCACGAAATCCCCGAGCACCCAGTCCGGTCGCACGACGGCGGTCTGGTACCAGTCGTGCACGTCCTCGCCGGGCAGGCTGCGCCCGGTGTTGCCGTAGAGCCGGCCCAGGCGCCAGGCCGGGAAGGCGTCCAGCACCGCACGTCCGCGCGGCGGTACCGCATGGATGTCGCCGATCAGCCACAGACCGGTACGGTCGGCCAGCGGCAGCAGGGCTTCGCTCGACACCGTTTCCGTTGGCCAGCGCGCCGGATCCTCCGCGCGCGCCATCAGGTTGGTGCCGCCGGCATCGGCAATGAACGCCGCCTCGGCGCCGCGCACCGTGGCCACCCAGCGATCGGCGCCATTGGGATACGCCCACAGCACGCCCGGCTTCGGCCGCCCGGCCACCCGGGCCTTCAATGCATCGACGTTCGTTTCGATCTCGTCGAACACCCGCGACGCTGCAGCATCGGTGCCGGTCAGCAGACCGAACAGGCGGATCCATTCGGCGCGTCCGAGATAGGTCGGCTCTTCTTCCGCGAACGTCGGCACGACGGTCAGCCCGAGCGCGCGGGCGCGGGCCAGCACGGGCGTCTGCGCCAGATCGGACAGGCGCATCAGGAACACGTCCGGCTGCCGCGCGATCAGCACATCGAGATTCGGCGGGGTGTGCCAGTTGTAGCCGATCTGGGCGATCTCGCCGCGCCGCGCACGCTCGCGCGTCGCGGCGTCGTAGGAGCGCAGGCCGCCGACCGCCACCAGACGGTTGGAGACGCCGAGGGTCGACAGGAACGCCTCGTCGACGCCGTTGTTCGCGGCGATCGTCGCGACCGGCACCCGCACGACCGTCGCATGACGCAATGCGCCTGTCAGCGGCGGCGCATCGACACCGCCGGACAGCAGTACCAGGGTGTCGCTGCGGGTCTCACGCGCGCCGCCCTGGTCGGCGACCGGTGCGCGCAACTGCGCGACAACATAGCCGTCGTGCTGCTGGAGTGTGAGGTAGCGCGCATGCCGCAGCGGGATGGGCGTGCCGGCGTCCGACGTTGTCGTCGTGTCTCCGGTCTCCACAGGACCCGGACCACAGGCCGCGAGCACCGCCGCAATGGCGAAGGCCGCGACCAGCGGAACCGCCGTGGTCCAGCCCGGACGGCAGCCACCGCACCGTTTTGCACACCTTCGCCTGCACGCCATATCGCCAACCCCGTCGATTCGTGTTGTTATGTTATATCAGTTCACGACAGGGGAATCGAAGTGCGTCATCCATGCTCCGTCGCGCTCGCGTGCGCGCTTGCCTGCACCACCACCGCTTCCCTTGCGGCGCGCAACCCGGGGGCGATCGATCCGCCAGCGCCCTCGGCAACCGACCTCGACACCGTGACCGTCTACGGCCGCCGCATCGGCCGGATCCCGGGCGAGACCGCGACCAGAACCGGCGCGCCGGTGCTGGAGACACCGTTCGCGGTCAACATCGTCCCGCGCGATCTTCTGGACCTGCGCAACGTCTCCAACATCGGTGAAGCGGCCGAAACGATCAGCGGCGTGCAGCGCACGATCGGCTTTTCGGGCAACCAGCGTTTCCGCATCCGCGGCTTCCAGGCGGTCAGCACCCTGCGCGACGGGTTCCGCCAGAGCGTCTCGCAACCGGAGATCGATCTGCAGGGCGTGGACAGCATCGAGGTGCTGAAAGGGCCCGCGTCCGCGCTCTACGGGCGCTTCGAACCCGGTGGCGTGATCAACTTCGTGTCCAAGCGTCCACAGGAAACGGCGGCGCATGCCGCCTCGTTCACCGCAGGCGCCTACGACTACGCGCGCGCCGGTCTCGATCTCAACGCACCGCTGCGCGCGGACGGCACCCTGCTCGGCCGCTTCAATCTCGGCTACGAGGACGCGGGCAGCTTCCGCGACGGCATCGACAACCGGCAGCTCTATGTCGCGCCGGTGATCGACTGGCGCCCAGATGCGGACACCAGCCTGCTGCTGCGCCTGGAATATCTCGACCGCGATGCCGCCTTCGACCGCGGCCTGGGCAACAGCGCGCGTTTCCTCGACCTGCCGCCGGGCCGCAATTTCGGCGAGGAGTTCATGCGCATCGAGAAGCAGCAGTGGAGCGTCGGCGCCGAGTTCAACCGGCAGCTCGCGCGCGACTGGCGCCTGCGCATCGGCGGCTTCGTGTCCGACGTGGACGTGCCGCGCGAGGAATTCTTCAACTACGGCTTTCCGGCACTCGCCGGCGATACGGTCAACCGCAACTTCGTCAGCTATCACGAACGGCAGAAGGACGCGACGCTGCAGGCCGAGCTCTACGGCACGTTCGACACCGGCGCCGTTCGCCACCAGGTGCTGGTCGGTGCGGAACACGTGGACGACCGCCTGCAGTTTCTCGACGGCCGGATCGCCTACGACCAGCCGATCGATCTGTTCGATCCCGTGCCGACCGGCCGCCCGGAGAGCTACGAGCCGACCGGCGACAGCCGCTACACCTATCGCACGCGCGCGCTCTACCTGCAGGACGAACTCGCCTGGCAGCGCTGGCGCCTGCTGCTGGGCGGTCGCCTGGAGCACACGGAAACCGAATCGTTCTACACCGGCGGTATCGACCCGGCGATCCTGCGCAAGGATTCGCCGTTCTCGCCACGCGCCGGCCTGACCTTCCTCGCCACGCCCGATCTGTCGCTCTACGCGAGCTGGGCGCGCTCGTTCCGCAACGAGGCCGATGCCGGCCTGCTGGAGAGCGGCATCACGCCCAAGCCCACGCGTGGCGACCAGATCGAGGCGGGCGTGAAGTCGCTGCTGCTCGACGGGCGCATGGAAGCGACGCTCGCGATCTTCGACCTGCGCAAGCGCGACGCCGTGGTCGCCGATCCGATCGACTGGAACCTCGTCGTGCAGACCGGCGAACTGCGCGTGCGCGGCGTGGAGACGGAAGTGTCGGCACGTCCCGTCGATGCGTGGACGCTCGTGGCTTCGTACGCGTTCTCCGATGCGACGATCACGCAGGACACCGACGCATACCTGGTCGGCAACCGGCTCGCCGGCGTCCCGCGGCACCAGGCCAGCGTGTGGACATCGTGGGCCTTCGATGGCTCCCTGTCGGGGCTGACCCTCGGCGGTGGCGTGTTCCACGCGAGCGAACAGGCGGCGACGACCGCCAACGACTTCGTGCTGCCCGGCTACACCCGACTCGACCTCAATGCACGCTATGCATTCGGCGACGGTCTGGAGCTGTTGCTCAACGTCGACAACGTGACCGACCGGCGCTACTTCATCACCGGCGGTTTTTCGCAGATCTATCCGCAGGCACCGCGGACAGCGCGCATCACGCTGACCCGGCGCTGGTGACGGGGATCAGCGCGCGGTGCCGAGCATCACCGCCGCGCGCCCTTCGGCGAGCAGGACGCCGTCGCACTGGACACGGAACGCGTACTGCTGGCTGTCTTCGGATTCGACCAGCACTTCGGCGATGCATTCCAGATCACCGGCGAGATCGTCGATGCGCGCGGCATGCAGCTGCACGCCGCGCAATGCGACCAGCATGCCCGGACGCACCGGCGCGCCGCTCCCGCGTGCACGCAGGCCGCCGTGTACCGCCATCGCCTGCGCGCCGTATTCGCACAGATGCAGCGCGCGCAGCTGGTCGTCGCTGCGCAGCGGATTGGCCGGATCGCGATGGCTGGCGCTGCGCAGGGTCACGCGCGCGTCGTCCCACGCGATGACCGCGTCCCACAGGCACATCGCGCCCTGGTGCGGAATCATCGACTCGATGATGTCGCGATCGACGTGGCTCATGCCACCGGCTCCGGTTCGGCGCGTGCCGCCTCGATCGCCGCGCGTTGGCGCGCGACCAGCAGCGACAGCACGAAGTTGAACACCACGCCGAGCGCGACGGTGCTGCCGATCGCGCGTAGCACCGGAATCGACGACAGCGCGAGCAGACTGAAGACCAGCAGCGTCATCAGGCTGCAGACCAGGATCGCGTGCAGGGTGCGGATCTGGTCCTGACGGTCGTCGCCGGCATGTTCGAAGAACAGCGCGTAATCGAGACCGAGACCGGCGGCGAGGATCAGCGCGACGAGATGGAACAGGGTCAGTTCGACGCCGACCAGTCGCAGCACCGCGACCACCACCAGCAAGGTCAGCAGCGTCGGCAGCAACACGCGCCAGACCCGGCGCGGACTGCGCAACGCGATCCACACCGTGGCGATCAGCAGCACCAGCGCGACCGCCATCGCCGCGAGCACGCGGCCGCGGTATTCGACGACCAGCGATTCGGAGGCGTCCTTCATGTCGAGCAGGCGCACGTCGACGCCGGGCGCACTGGCCTGCGCGGCGAGCGCGACGACATCGGCCGGATCGTCGAGACCGCTGAGCGAGACCAGCGCGGTCGAACGGTCGTCATGTTCGAGCAGCAGACCGGACACCGCGGTCGCCAGCGGCGAGCCTTCGAGATCGGCGCGGGTCAGCGGCGCGGCGGCCTTCGCACGCGCGACGTCCTCGACGAAGGGTTCGAACGCATCGTCGTTGAACGCGGAGCCGGCCAGTGCGTCGGCGAGCATCGCGCGCAGTGCGTCGCGATCGGGCAGCGCGGCCTGGCGCGCACGCTGCGTGTCCGCGCCGGGCAGGTACCGCGCGGCCATGTCGTAGCCGTCGAGGTGGCCGTCGGCGACCAGCGCATCGAGCGCGGGCTGCAGCGCGGCGGTCGCGCCGAGCGCGGTGTCGCTGTTGGCGGCCTGTGCGACCAGCACGTAACGCACGTCGGGCGCACCGAGTTCGGCGCGCAGTTCGGTATCGCGCTGCATCGACTCCGGATCGACCGGCGTCAGCTTCGACAGATCGTTCTGCCAGAACGCGCCGGGACTGAAGGCGATCGCAGCGCCGGCGGCGAGTGCCAGCACCGCAAGCGACCACTTCGGACGTGGCAGCGCTTCGATGCGGTGCCACAGACGCTGCAGACGCGGGGATTGGGCGAGATCCGGCGGCGAGGGATCGACCAGACCCGGCAGCAGATAGCGCGTGGTCAATGCGGCGACGCCGAGGGCTGCGATCGTGAACACCGCGAGCTGGCGCAGGCCGTCGACACCCGAGAACAGGAAAGTCGCGTAGGCGATGCAGGTCGCGACGACGCCGGTCGACAGCGCCGGCCACAGGCCGCGCACGTTCTTCCACGGCGACAGGCCGGCGCGCTGGTGGCTGAAGAAGTGGATCGGATAATCCTGCACCACACCGATCAGGGTGAAACCGAATGCGATGGTGATGCCGTGCACGCCACCGGGAAACAGCAGCGCCACCGCCGTGAGACCGGCAATGCCCGCACTGGCGAGCGGCAGCACGCCGAGCAGCGGCATCTTCCAGCTGCGGTAGGCGACGAGCAGCAACAGGATCAGGCCGATGGTGTCGACCATGCCGATGCGCTGCGCCTCTGCCTGCGTGCGCCCGCCGATGTCGACCGAGAACGCGCCCGGGCCGACGACTTCGAGCGTGGCGCCGCCCGTGCCCCCCTGCTGCGCGAAGGTGTCGCGGATCGTGCCCACCGCATCGAGCTGGCCGGTCGGATCGAAACCCGCCGCGCGCGTCTCCACCAGCAACAGCGCTTGCGTACCGGCCTGGTCGAACCATACATCGTGCAGCCGCTGCGGCGCGCCTGCGGGCTGCCAGGCCTCGGCGAGCGCGAGCACTTCCAGCGTGGGATCGGACGGAATCAGCGGCTCGACCAGTCCGGCGGCGGGCGAGCCGAGATCCTGCAGACGTGCGTCGAGCGCATCGCGCAGGGTGTCGGCATCGAGCGGCGCGGCGTCGAACGACGACGTCAGCAGATAGCGGTACGCCAGCAGGTCCTGCGGAAACGCGTCGAGTCCGGCTTCGCCGCCGTTGGTGACCAGGGTGTAACGCGGATCGTCGACCAGTGCGTCGTGCAGCGCACGCGAGTGTTGCGCGAGCGCTTCGGGGCTGTCGCCGGAGATCGCCAGCATCAGCAGGCGCGAACCGGGACCGTCGCCGAGCTCCTCCATCAGCAGGCGTTGCTCGGGCGTGCGCGCATCGGGCAGGAAACGCCGCAGGTCACCACTGAATTCCAGTTTCGCCGCGGCGATCCAGCCCAGCGCGAGCAGTGCCAGCAACCACGCGACCGCCAGCGTCAGCCGCAGGCCGGGACGCTGCAGCAGCGTGCCGCGGAATCCGGGGCACCCGCTCAACGCGGCACGTCGTGGCACAGCCGCTGCGCGGCTTCGAGCGAATCCACGCTGGCCGCTGCGGTGGCGGCGCTGCCGAGCAACGTGGGCTGCGCATCGCCCTGCCTGGGCCGCGTCTCGATGCAGCGCAGTTCCGCGTCGCGGCCGCGCAGCACGATGCCGGTGACCCGTCCGGCGACGCGCGGATCGCGCGGCGTCAGGGTCAGCGTCCAGTCGGCCGGCACACCGTCGGCTTCGAGCGCGTAGACCGTTTCCAGCGCCTTGCGGTCACCGGCGAGCAGCGCGCCGAAACTGCCCTGCAACGCGGCGAGTTCGGGCACCCGCGACAGCGAGAACGTGCGCGAGTTGCGGCCTTCGCGGGCGATGGTGGCTTCGCCGGCGCGGATCGTCGTGGTCTCGGCGTAGGGCACGCGCACTTCGCGCACCAGCGTGTCGACATCGGGCCGGCGGTATTCGCCCGACAGCAGCAGCGGGCGCTTGAGCATCGAGGATGTGCGCAGTTCGACGAACGGCGTCGCGGTGGCGCCGTGCCGGGTCAGGCGCTGCAGGATCCAGTCGGCATCGACACTGCGGCCGGTCGCGGTGACCGGCGCGGGCACGCGGTCGCGCGACTGGTTCGCGCGCGGCGCCTCAGCGGTCTGCGCCGCCGTCCACGTCGGTGCTGCAAGCAGCGCCGCCAGCAGCAGGCAGACCACCGGCCGCGGGTGGGAGCGCGTCGCGCGTGTCATCGGCGCCTTTCCAGAAGTCATAGAAGTTGAACCAGTTGTAGGGAGCGCTGCGTGCGTGATGTTCCAGCCGCGCGGCGTAACGATGGATGAGCGCGGCCACGCCAGCCTGACGCTCGCGGCGCGGCAGGTCGATGCCGTCGCTGAAGGGTTCGAACACCAGGTCGTAGCGGTTGCCGCCACGGTACAGGCCGAACGCCAGCATCACCGGCACCTTGAGCACCGCGGCCAGCAGCCAGGGCGCGACCGGGAACTGCGCCGGCGCGCCGAGGAACGGCACCGGCAGCGTGGCGCCGCCTTCCTGGCTGCGGTCGACCAGCAGCGCGACCATCGCGCCCTGCGCCAGGCCGTCCTGGATCGCCAGTGCGACCGCAGGGCCGCCTTCGCCGGCATCGATCACCGTCGCGGCGACTTCCGGGTTCAGCGCTTCCAGCAGTTCGGTCATCGCCTGGCCGTGCGCGCGGTCCAGCACGACGCGGATCGCGTACTCGGGGCGCTGGCTGGCGAGCACCCGCAACACCTCGAAACTGCCCAGGTGCGAGCCGAACAGCAGCACGCCGCGACCGGCGTCCAGGTGCCCGTGCAGCACCTCGAGTCCCTGCGCGTGCACGTCGAAGCGGCGCGTGTTCTCGCTGAGCAGGAACAGGCGATCGAGAATCGTGGCGGCGAAGGTGCGGAAGTGCCGCGCGACCTCGACCAGCGTCGCCGGCCGGCCGAACATGCGCGCCAGATACGTCCGCGAATCGCGACGTTCCTCGCCGCGGCGGAGCATGAAGTACAGCGCGATCGGATGCAGCAGCGCGCGTGCCGGCGCGCGTCCGCAGTTCGATGCGAACACCAGCAACGTGCGCAACGCGAACCGCCCGCCGCCCTCGCGGCGCGCTTTCCACGCACTGCTCATGCCAGCGCGGGACCGTCGGCGACGAGTTCGCCACTGGCCAGCAGCACGCCAGCGCGTTCCACCCGGAAACGCCAGCGCGGCACGCCGTCGCGGCTGGCGTCGTCGAGTGCGACCACCGCCGGCTCCCCCGGCAGCAACGGTTGCACGAACTTCACCTGCGGCAGGCGGAGTGCGCCCTGCGGGCCATGTGCGGCTTCGACCGCCGCGACCACGCGATCGAGGATCACCACGCCCGGCACCAGCGGCTGGCCGGGAAAGTGGCCCGGCAGACAGGGATGCGCGGCATCGATGACGAACGTGTGCGATGCCATCGCTCAGCGCCTGCCGAGCATCGCCGCCACGGCATCCTGCGCTTCACGGGCCACGGTCTGGCGGCCGGTGGCGCCGATGCGCCCTTCGACGCGGATCGGTGTGCCCACCGTGGCGCGCATCGGGCCGCGACAGGTCCGGAAGAAACCGGTCGGCGGCAGCACCTTGCCGGTGCCGTGCAACGCAATGGGCAGCACCTCGACGCCTGCATCGATCGCGGCCTGGAACGAGCCCGACTTGAACTCGCCCATGCGGCCATCGCGTGAGCGCGTGCCTTCCGGAAACAGGCACAGCGACTTGCCTTGACCCAGCAGGTCGGCCACCTGCCGGCGCAATATCGGCCCGGCACGGCGGTCCTCGCGGCTGATGAACAGCATGCCGGTAGCGCGCGCGTAACCGGCCAGGAACGGCACGCGGCGCATCTCCTGTTTCAACAGGAAGCGCAGTGGCACCGGCACGGCCATGAACAGCACACAGATGTCGAGCAGCGATTCATGGTTGGCCACCACCATGTAGGGGCGATTCCAGTCGATCGCGTCCGCGCCTTCGACGGTCAGTCCACCGGCCGGTCCCACGAGACCCGGTGCCCAGTGCGTGCGCGCCATGTCCAGCGCCAGATCGCGCCGCCCGGTCACCGCCTGACGGATCAGCGACACGCTGATCCAGCCCGCCGTCCATAGCAGGGTGTACAGGCACTCCAGGACGTTGATCGCGCGTGCGGACAGTGCCGCGAACGCCGCGGCCCCGGTTGCGGCACGGGTCTGTCGGTATTCCATGAGCGCATAGGATATCGCGTGTGACAGCCCCGCACCGCGCGGAACGCGTTCAGACAGGCGCGTTCAGCGCAGCAGGTCGCGCCAGAACGCCGGGCCGAGGGCGGCCAGCTTGCGCAGGAAATCCCCGAAGCCGTGGTAGCGGCCGGGGAAACGCCGCTTGCGGAAGGCGAATTCGACCACGAAGAAGCCGCCAATGACGCCGTAATTGAGCAGGTTGGCCCACAGCGACCACTGCTCCTGGGTGATCGGCAGGGGCGACGGCACACCCACGCTTTCCAGCAGGCCCGACGGGCTGGCGATCAGCGCGAGCGTCAGATTGGCACCCGCCATGCCCAGCAGTACACCCGCCCAGGCGGCGGTGAGATGGCGGGTGTAGCGGCGCAGTTCCGGCGTCAGCGCGGTCGGGTCGCCATCGCCTTCGATACCGATGACGATGCGCGTGATCAACGGCGTCGTTCCGGGCCGCAGGGTGCGCGCGAAGATCCACGCGATGCCGGCCACGAAGACCACCGGTACCAGCAGCAACGGCAGCGCGGCGTGCCCGGCGGCGTACAGCGCCCACGCGCCCCAGCCGAGCAGCGGCGTGGCGACGAACGCCCACGGGCGACGGGCCAGCAGCGGTTCGATGACCAGCATCGCGATCAGCAGCACCAGTGCGGCGAGCGCCAGGCCGTCGTGGTGCCAGAGGCTGGCGAGATGCGCCAGGGCCGTGTAACCCAGCCCCAGCAGCAATTGCAGCAGCAGGATCAAGTGGTGCGGTGCTGCTCGATGTGCGCCGACAGCGCGCGCAGCGAAGCGAAGATCTGCCGGTTTTCGTCGTTGTCCGAACGCAGCTGGAAGCCGTAGCGCTTGCTGACGGCCAGCGCGAGTTCCAGTGCATCGATCGAATCCAGACCCAGGCCGGCGTTGAACAGCGGCGCTTCGGGATCGATGTCGGCGGCCTGCACGTCCTCCAGGTTCAGGCTCTCGACCAGCAGGTCGGCGAGCGCGCGCTCGGCTTCGGTTTGGGCGGACATCGGAACTTCCGTGGATTGGCAGGGGTGCCACGATCCGGCATCGGACCGGCGCGCGCAAGCACTCCGGGCCGCCTCGTGGGCTTCCCGTTATGATGCGCGACCGCCCGAACCAGCCCCAAGCTTCAGGATGAGCCCGATCGCGACCGCCGTTGCCACTTCCGAGTCCACCCGGTTCGACGTCGACGTGCTGGTCATCGGCGGCGGTCCGGCGGGGACCACGGCGGCGACGACACTCGCGCGGCGCGGCTGGAGGGTGCTGCTGCTGGAGAAGGACGTGCATCCGCGCTTCCACATCGGCGAATCGCTGCTGCCGATGAATCTGCCGATCCTCCAACGCCTCGGCGTGCTGGAACAGGTGCGCGCAATGGGCACGCTCAAGCTCGGCGCCGATTTCCCGGTGCACGATGCCGACGACACCACCCACGTGTTCCGCTTCGATCGCGCACTCGATCCGAAGTTCGGCTACGCCTTCCAGGTGCGCCGCTCGGAGTTCGACGCGATGCTGTTCGAGCACGCGCGCGCCAACGGTGTCGATGCGCGCATGCGGGTCAAGGTCGAGTCGCTGGTCCACGATGCGGACGGACGTCCCACCGGCGCGGTCGCGCGCGATGCGGAAGGCGGACGGCTCGACGTCTCGATGCGCTACCTCGTCGACGCCAGCGGCCGCGACACGTTCCTGGGCAACAAGCTCAAGCTCAAGCGCAAGAGCGCGAAGCACCAGTCCGCAGCGCTCTTCAGCCACTTCCGCGGCGTCAAGCGCCGCGACGGCGACGACGCCGGCAACATCACCGTCGACCGGTTCGAGTACGGCTGGTACTGGCTGATTCCGCTGGGCGATGACGTCATGAGCGTCGGCGCGGTGTGTTTCCCCGAATACCTCAAGCAGCGCCAGGGCCTCGACAACGAGGCGTTCCTGATGCGCACGCTGCTGCGCACGCCGTCGGTGGCGACGCGCATGACCAACGCCGAGCGCGTCGCGCCGGTGCACGCCACCGGCAACTATTCCTACGCGTGTACGCGCATGACCGGACCGGGCTGGGTGATGGCCGGGGATGCATATGCATTCATCGATCCGGTGTTTTCGTCGGGCGTGTATCTGGGTATGAACAGCGCCGAGCACGCGGCCGATGTCGTCGACGGCACCTTGCGTGACCCGTCTTCCGAGCGCGCACTGCAGCGCGCGATGGAACGCCGCCTGCGCCGCGGCCTGCGTCATTTCAGCTGGTTCATCCACCGTTTCACGACGCCGGTGATGCAGCGTCTGTTCGCTGCGCCGCGCAACGACTGGCAGCTCGAGCAGGCGGTGATTTCGATGCTCGCCGGTGATGTGTTCGACAATCCCGCGGTGTTGCGCCGCCTGCGGCTGTTCCGCCTGGTCTATGCGATGAACGCGATCGCGATCGCACCGGCTGCGCTCCGCGGCTGGTTCGCGCGTCGCCGCCAGGTCCGCGAGCAGTTCCGCGGCGACACCCTGCACGAGGGCAACCCATGAGCCGACCGGCACCGATGCATCCACACACGCTTCCGCGCCTGCGCGTCGATTACGTCGCCGACACGGCGCCGGCCGATCTGCTCGCGCAATCCGACGTCCTCGCCGTGCTCGGCTTCGGCGATGCCGCGCCGGTGCTCGACGACCCGCGCTGGTTGCGCGTACCGCTGCAGCCCTACGGCGCGGCGCCGCTGGAAGTCTGGCGCGGCCAGGCCCCGGTCCGTCATGGCCGCGACGGTGAGATCGCCTGGTCGACCGACGGACATCTGATGTTCGGTGCGATCGAAGTCGACGAGCCCGAAGGCCACACCGGCGAAGGTGACCACAGCGGGATCCTGCTCGCGGCCGAGCACGCGTACCGCACGCTGACGCGCTTCATCGGCGACAGCGAGTTCCCGCACCTGCTGCGGATCTGGAACTACCTCGACGCGATCACCCACGGCGACGGCGACACCGAGCGCTACCGCCAGTTCTGCGTGGGCCGCGCGCGCGGGCTGGGCTCGTTCGATCCCTCGCAGCTGCCGGCCGCCACCGCGATCGGCCGCTGCGACGACGCGCGCACCATCCAGGTCTACTGGCTGGCCGCACGCGTGCCGGGCACGCCGGTCGAGAATCCACGCCAGGTCAGCGCCTACCGCTATCCACGCGAGCATGGCCCGCAGTCGCCGAGCTTCGCCCGCGCGATGCTGCCGCCGGCCGGCAGCGCGATGCCGCTGATGCTCTCGGGCACGGCCAGCATCGTCGGTCACGCCTCGCAGCACGAGGGCGAACTGCTGGCCCAGCTCGACGAGACCTTCGCCAATTTCGATGCACTGATCGCATCGGCACGCAAGCACCGTCCCGACCTGCCCGCCGGGTTCGGCGCCGGCTCGCGGCTGAAGGTCTACGTGCGCGACGCAGCCGATCTGCCGGCCGTGGCCGAGGCCTTCGATGCGCGCTTCGGCGACCGCCTGCCACGCGTGGTGCTGCATGCGGCGATCTGCCGGCGCGAGCTGGCGCTGGAAATCGACGGCATCCACGACGCCGGGTGACGGCCGCGACGTCCTTCCTGTGGGGCGCACGAGGGGCGCTGCCGGCAAGGCCTCTGCGACCCGGGGTCGCAGGCCGCCCGCCCGGCGCGCGCGTAGAATCCGCCCCATGACCCGACTCGATACCCGCATGCGGCGGATGCGCCGCGATGACTTCTCGCGCCGGCTGATGCGCGAATCCACGCTGAGCACCGACGACCTGATCTATCCGGTGTTCGTGCACGAGGCCGACGGCCGCGTCGCGATTCCGTCGATGCCCGGCGTCGAGCGCCTCTCGATCGACGACCTGCTGCGCGTCGCCGAGACCGCCAGCGAACTGCGCATTCCGGCGCTCGCGCTGTTCCCGGTCACCGCACCCGAAGCCAAATCGCTCGATGCCGTGGCTGCGTGGGACGACGACGGCCTGTGCCAGCGCGCGATCCGCGCGTTGAAATCACGCTTTCCGGACCTCGGCGTCATCACCGACGTCGCGCTCGACCCCTACACTTCGCACGGCCAGGACGGCATCACCGACGACAGCGGCTACGTCGTCAACGACATCACCGTCGACGCGCTCGTGCAGCAGGCGCTGAGCCATGCGCGCGCCGGCGCCGACGTGGTCGCGCCCAGCGACATGATGGACGGGCGCGTCAAAGCGATCCGCGACGCGCTCGAAGCCGACGGCCACGTGCACACACGCATCCTCGCCTACGCCGCCAAGTACGCCAGCGCGTTCTACGGCCCGTTCCGCGACGCGGTGGGTTCGTCCGGCGCGCTCGGCAAGGCCGACAAGTCGACCTACCAGATGGACCCGGGCAACTCGGACGAGGCGATGCGCGAGATCGCGCAGGATCTCGACGAAGGCGCCGACATGGTGATGGTCAAGCCGGGCATGCCGTATCTGGACATCGTGCGCCGCGCGAAGGAGGAATTCGGCGTGCCGGTGTTCGCCTACCAGGTCAGCGGCGAATACGCGATGCTCAAGGCAGCCGCCGGACACGGCTGGCTCGACGAGCGCAGGTGCGTGCTCGAAGCCCTGCTCGGCTTCAAGCGCGCCGGCGCCGATGGCGTGCTGACCTACTTCGCGCTCGATGCTGCGCGCTGGCTGCGCGAGGGCTGAGCCGGGCGCGGCTGTCGGCATTCTTGCGGTCGATTCATGCACCAGAACACCGCAGCCGGGAGCTTTCCGCATCTGCGCCTGATTCCGGCTTGACGCTAGACTGCGCCGACGCCAGCCCGGCGTGCCGCATCCCGAGGCTTCCATGTCGCCTGCCCGTCTTGCCGTGTTCGGTCACCCGGTCGCGCACTCGCTGTCGCCCCGCATCCATGCCGCATTCGGCACCCAGACGGGGATCGACATCACCTACGACGCCATCGATGCGGCACCCGAGACCTTTGCCGATGCGTTGACGGCATTCGCCGACGCGGGCGGGACCGGCGCGAACGTGACGCTGCCGCTGAAGGAGCTCGCGCATGGCCTGGCCTCGACGCGCAGCGCGCGCGCGGAGCGCGCAGGCGCGGTCAACACGCTGGTGCGCCAGGGCAGCGCCTGGCACGGCGACAACACCGATGGCACGGGCCTGGTGCGTGATCTGACCGAGCGGCATGGGCTGGATCTACGCGGTCGCCGCACCCTGCTGGTGGGTGCGGGCGGCGCGGCGCGTGGTGTCGCACCGGCGCTGCTCGATGCCGGCATCACCGAGCTCTACGTGGTCAACCGCACGCCCACCCGGACCGACGCGCTGGCCGATGCGCTCGGTGAACCCGGCCGCGTGCATCCGCGTTATGTCGAGCAGCTCGGCGAACTGGGCGAGTTCGAACTGATCGTCAATGCGACCTCGGCCGGTCGCGACGGCGCGATGCTGTCGTTGCCACGGTCACTGGTCGGCGTGCGCACGGCGGCGGTCGACCTCAGCTACGGCGAAGCCTCGGTGCCGTTCCTGGCCTGGGCTCGCGCGCACGGCTGTCGCGACATGATCGACGGGCTCGGCATGCTGGTGGAACAGGCAGCCGAAAGCTTCGCGCTGTGGCACGGGGTGCGCCCGGATACCACGGCGGTGTTCGAGTCCCTGCAATCGCGCAATGCGCTGCTGGTCAACGCGGACTGAGTGCCGGCGATGGACGTGCGCGACATCCTGCTGATGATCGCCGGCCAGTTGCCGGGCCGCCTGCCGGTGCTGATCGCACTGGCCGTCTGTCTGGTGCTGGTGGCGCAGCGCCGCACCCTGTCGGCGGCGTCGCGCAAGCTGGGCCTGCTCGGGTTCGGTCTGCTGCTGCTCAACAACGTGCTGGGCATAGTCGCGTGGCCGGTGCTGCAGGGCAGCCTCCTGGGTACCGCGATGTCGGCATCCCAGTTGCAGATGGCGTTCGCACTGGTGGCGGTACCGCTGGCAGTGCTCGATGCCGTAGCGCTGGTGCTGCTGGCAGTGGCGATCGTGCGCAACGCACGTTGATCCGTCTAGCAGCGCCGGGGGCAGAAATTGCGCGTCGCCGTGCATCGTCACCTGAACGCCCGCCTCGATCAGAGGATCGGCGCGCCGCCGGTCACCGCGTATCGCCCGCCGCTCATGTAGCTCGCTTCGTCCGATGCCAGCAGCACGTAGATCGGCGCGCACTCGGCGGGCTGGCCCGGTCGCTTGAGCGGTACCTGCGAACCGAACGACGCCACCTGGTCGGGCGGCATCGTGGACGGAATCAGCGGGGTCCAGATCGGACCAGGCGCGACGGAGTTCACCCGGATGCCCTTGTCGGCCAGCAACTGCGCCAGGCCGGCACTGAAGTTCGCGATCGCGCCTTTCGTCGCCGCGTACGGCAGCAGCGTCGCCCTGGGCTTGTCGGAATTGATCGAGCTGGTGTTGATGATCGACGCGCCAGGCTGCATGTGCGGCACCGCGGCCTTGCACAGGTGGAACATCGCGCTCACGTTGACCTGGAAGGTGTAATCCCATTTATCGCCGGGAATCTCGTCGAGCGAGTCGTAACTCATCTGGTAGGCGGCGTTGTTGACGAGGATGTCGATGCGGCCGAACGTGTCGACGGTCTGCTGCACGATCGCGCGACAGTGCGCGGGGTCGGCGATGTCGCCGGGCACCAGCGTGCAGCGCCGACCTGCTTCTTCGACCAGGCGCCGGGTTTCGTGCGCGTCCTCGTCCTCCTCGAGATAGCTGACCAGCACATCGGCGCCTTCTCGCGCATAGGCGAGTGCGACGGCGCGGCCGATGCCGCTGTCGCCGCCGGTGATGATCGCGACCTTGCCTTCGAGCCGGCCGCTGCCGCGATAGCTGTCTTCGCCGTGGTCGGCAGGCGGATCGAGCTTCCTCTCGACGCCCGGAACGTCTTGTTGCTGCCTGGGCTGGTTCATCACGAAGTCCTGTGTTCGGGGTCTGCAACGCTCGCGCCAGCGTCGTCGAACGGCCGTGAATCCACACGCGATCCGCATGCTGGACGCACGCGCGCAGCGCTCGCGCAGCACGACGCCGCACGCACATGACCGAATGCTTACGTCATCACCACACAACCCTAAGGTTTGCGTTGCTCTAATCCGCGACCGCGCCTGACCGGCGCGACGAGGGCGAGGTGGCGTGGCTGCCGGTGGTGTCCGGCGGTGCGTGTCCTGCGTTCCGTGCGACGTCTCCTGCATGCGGATGTCCCGACCCCGTGTCGACCTTCCGCAGCACACAGGATTCTTCCGCACGATGACGTCCGTTCCCGCTTTCCCCGCGCACATCCGCGCATGCCGCCATCTGGCACTGGCGACACTCACCGCCGCAATCCTCGCCACACCCGCCTTCGCGCAGTCATCGCCCGCACCGGTCTGCGATCCCGATACACCCGCGCCCGGTTGCGTGCCCGCCGAGGCCGCCGCGACACCCGATGACTCCACGGAAGAGGCCGCCGCTGTCGACACGCTCGATGCCGTCCAGGTGCGCGGCGTACGCGCCAGCGTGGCCGGTGCGCTCGATGCCAAGCGCGCCTCGCCGCAGATCACCGATTCGATCGTCGCCGAAGATATCGGCAAGCTGCCCGACAACAGCGTCGCCGCGGCGATGCAGCGCATCACCGGCGTACAGGTCGCACGCGGTGGCGCCGAAGTCGGCACGGTGCTCGTGCGCGGCCTGCCCAATGTGGTCACCACGCTCAACGGCCGCAACATCTTCACCACGACCGGACGCGGCGTCGCGCTGGCCGACATTCCCGCCGACCAGTTGCAGCAGGTCGATGTCTACAAGACCAGCGGCGCCGAACAGATCGAGGGCGGCATCGCCGGCGCGGTCGACGTGCGCCTGCGTCGGCCCTTCGATTTCGAGGACACCACCACGGTCGCCGGCAGCGTGTCCTCGCTGTACGCTGACCAGGCGCGCGAGACCGCAACCAACGGCAGCCTCACCGGCAGCACGCAGTGGGACACGGGCGTGGGTCGCATGGGCGTGCTGGGCGCGGTGTCGTACCAGGAAACGCCATATCTGGAATCCAACACCTTCCACGGCACCTACGATCGTGTCGATGATCCGCGTGATCCGTCGCGACAGATCCTGGTGCCGTTCAACGCCGGCAACCTGCAGGCGCAGGGTCTGCGGCGGCGCAAGGCCGCGAACGTCGCGTTCCAGTGGGCGCCGACGGAAAACACCGGACTGTGGGCCGACGGCTTCTATGTCGGCTATCGCAACCGGCCGCGGGTGAACTACTGGATGCCGTTCCCCGGGTCGCTCTCGCCGGAGAATACGGACGCGCTGAACACGCAACCGGGCACCGACATCCTGCAGCGCATCGAACTGCGTGACAGCGATGTGCTGTCGAGCACGCAGGCGCACGAGAACAGCTCCGATACCTGGCAGGCCGCGCTCGGCGGCAGCTGGAAGGGCGAACGGCTCAAGCTCTCCACCGAACTGGCCTACACCTACAGCGAGTCGGACAACCGCTCGATGGTGCTCGACATCATGACCACCGTGCCGCGGCTGACCGTCGACAGCAGCAGCGGTGTGCCGTCGACCACCGCGACGCACGCTGACGGCACGCCCTTCGACGTCACCGATCCGTCCGCCTACCGGCTGAGCCAGTACTACGACAGCTGGAGCCGGCAGGAAGGCGATGAATGGTCGTGGCGCGGCGATGCGAACCTCGCGTTCGACACCGGCATCGTCAGTTCCATCGATGCCGGTGTGCGACTCGCGCGGCGCGCGGCCTCCAACATCGGCGGCGATCCGGGCGCGCAGGACAATCTGAGCGGCGCACCGATCCTGATGTCGGACATCCCCGGCCTGTCGCAGCTCACGCCGGGCAACATCCTCGATGGCGACCGCGATGTCGGGGTGCAGCGCTGGGTCGGGGCGAACCGTGATGTCCTGCTCGGCAACACCGCGCTGATCCGCCAGGCGATGGGCCAGTCGCCCGAGCGTCCCGGCGCGAATCCGGCGGTCTACTTCGACAACCGCGAGGACAACAACGCCGCCTACGTGCAGGCGAACTACGGCTTCACGCTGGGGTCGATTCCGGTCGACGGTCGTATCGGTGTGCGCCATGTGCGGCTGGAGAGCGAACTCAACGGCACCTCGCTGGTGGACGGCATCGAGACACCGGTTCGCAACACCACCGCGCGCAACGAATGGCTGCCGAGTTTCAGCGCGAACGTCTCGCTGACCGGGGACCTGATGCTGCGCCTGTCGCACAGCCAGTCGGTCACCCTGCCGCATTTCGCCGATCTCAACCCGCAGCTCGCGCTGTTCGAGTCCACCGACACCCTGCCCGCGCGCGGCAGCGGCGGCAATCCGGATCTGGCGCCGGTGGAATCGAAGAACTTCGATGCGTCCCTGGAGTGGTACTTCCAGGAGAACGCGTTGCTGTCGCTGGCGGCGTTCCATCGCGATGTCGACGGCTACGTGCAGATCTATGCCGAGGACGAAACGATCGACGGCACGACCTACCAGATCACCCGCCCGCGCAACACCGGCAGCGGCACGCTGCGCGGCGTGGAAGTGGGCTATACGCAGTTCTACGACTTCCTGCCCGGCGCGCTGGCCGGCCTGGGCACGCAGTTGAACGCGACGTGGATCGATGCCGAAGCCGAATCGCCCGAGGGCGTGATGCAACCGCTGGCCAACGTGTCACGACGCGCCTGGAACGCGGTGCTGATGTACGAGTACGAAGCCTTCTCAGCGCGTCTGGCCTACAACTGGCGCGACGATTACGCGGTGAGCTTCAGCGCGTCTGGCGACCAGCCGTCCGAAGTCTTCCACGGCCCGGAGGAATTCGTCGATCTCGCCCTGAACTACGCGATGGACGAGAACATCACGGTGTTCATGGAGGCGACCAACCTGCTCGGCAGCAAGACCCACAACTACTTCGGCAGCCCGGCGTTCCTGCGCGACCGCGCGTCGCCGGAACGCACGTACATGCTGGGGATCCGCTTCCGGCTCTAGGAGCAGTCGCGCGTGCCTGCGACGCCGCGACCGGTGTCGCAGGCAGGGTGGCAGGGAGCGGTGTCAGCCGGCGGCGAACGTGGCCGGCATGTCGATATCCGCCGCGACCCGCAGCGGCATCTCGAACGACAGTCGTGTCCCACCCGCATGCGCCCCGGCGGCGATCCGGCCGCCATGCGTCCGCGCGATCTCGCCGGCGATGAAGAAGTCCCACGAGCGTGGATCGTGGGCCCGGCGTGCCATCGGGCCCGCCATGCTGTCCAGCTCGTCGCCCGGCAACGACATCCCCGGCGCCTGTACGGTGAACACCAGCGCGTCGGCAGTGGTTGCCACCTCGATCGAAACGGTCGCATCCACGGCCACGTGCCGGATGAGGTTGAGGCCGAGATTCACGAGCAACTGGCCGAGACGCTCAGGGTCGCATTCGACATCGGCTTCGATCTGCAAGCCTGTCGCCAGGGGGCGCCGGGGATAGGCACTGGCCAGCTGCGTCAGCACCCGCTGCAGCTCGATGGCCAGCGTGGCAGCCGGCGTCAGCACCAGCGGCGCGCCGGTCACCAGCTTGTCGTGGGCGAAATCGTTGATACCGCCCACCACCGTCGCCATGCGCCAGAGACTGGTTTCCATGTCCGCGACACGCTCGCGCGTCTCCGCATCGAGGCCGGGCGTGGTCCTGATCAGGTAGGCATCCATGACCAGCGCCTGGATCGGCGCCTTCAGATCTTCGCTGACCTCGTGGATGTGGCGCTCGCGCAGTTCCGCAACGTTCAGTGCCGTGCTCAGCGCGGCCTGGCCCAGGGCGTGCTGCTCGTCGCTCTCGAGCTGCGTACCGATGAGTTCGGCGAACAGCTCCATCATCTGCAGCGTTTCCGGTGCCTCGACCCGCGATGGCAGCGGATCGATGGCGCACAGCGTGCCGAAGAAGGTGCCGTCGGCACGATGGATCGGCACCGAGATGTAGCTTTCCAGGCCGTAGATCCGCGGCGTGTGGTGCGTGGCGAATCGCGGATGCGCGCTGGCATGGCCGAACACCACCGGCTGGTGATGCCCGCGGATCTCGTTGCAGATCGTCGTGCGCAGGTCCAGCTCGCCGCCGGGGACCAGTCCGAATGCGATCTCGTCGCGCACTGCGCAGGCGATCCAGCGGGTATCGGTCACGCGGGCGACCGCTGCGAAACGCAGGCCGGTGATGCGGGTGACGACCTCGAGGATCTTCGGCACGGCGGCGATCCGGCCGACCGTGTCCACGTCAGGCTGTACCTCGGTCTGCATCGCGCTGGACTGCCGGCTGGAGTGCGCGCAAGCCTACGCGGAAGCCGGTAGCGTCACCAGCGGCGCCGGCAGCGACGCGCGCTACACGCGGCCTTCGCCACGCTGTGCCTTCCCCTCCCGAGAACACACGATGCGCCTGCTGGCCGGTTGCGAACTCGTCGTCGAGGCGGAAGTGGAGTGCGCGGTGGTCGCCATGCTGCGGCCCCGCAGTGGCGATGCACAGTGGCTGGTCAGCGAGCACTATGCGTTCGAACCGCACGTGCGGCCTACCGAGTTTGTCGATCCGTTCGGCAACCTGTGCCAGCGCTTCACCGTGCCCGGCGGACGCATGCGCATCCGCACCGAACTGGAAGTCGAGACCGAACGCGACATCGCGATCGCGCCCTGGGTCGAGCCGATGCCGCCCGCCGCATTGCCTGATCACGCCCTGCAGTACCTGCTGCCGAGCCGCTACTGTCCCAGCGACCGCGCGTTCGACCGTGCGCAGGAGATTGTCGACGCCGCTGGACCGCGCGCCGGCCAGGTCGGCGCGATCGTCGCGTGGATCCGTCGCCATATCGAGTATCGCTACGGCGTCAGCGACGCCACGACCGATGCGCTCGACACCATGGGACACGGCGCCGGCGTCTGCCGCGACTACGCGCATGTGGGCATCACCCTGTGCCGCAGCCTGCGGATTCCCGCGCGCATGGTGGTCGGCTATCTACACGGTCTGGAACCGATGGACCTGCACGCCTGGTTCGAGGCCTATCTCGATGGTCGCTGGTACACCTTCGACGCAACCCAGTCGGCGCCGCGCGGCGGGCGCATCGTGGTCGCCTATGGACGCGACGCCGCCGACGTGGCGTTCCTGACCAACTACGGCTGGCTGCAGACGGTCGAGATGCAGGTCTGGGTCGGCGAGAAACCCTGACGCGCCAACCGCGCACGCTGTCACGACTGGCCGAAGGTCCAATGCCGCGCGCCACCCGTGCGTGCTGACATCCCCGCCACTGGCCCTCTCCCCCACACGGCCGGTGCGCGACCGGCGCCGTCGGCCGCGCCACCCGAGTGCGGCCTGCGGGCCGTGGGAGATGTCCGATGCTCCGATCCTTTGATCGCCGCGACACGCGGCTGCTGCGACTGCTGCTGACCCTGCTGGTTGCCTTCTTCGCCTCGGCCGCGCAAGCCGCATGCCGCGACGCCGTGGTGCTGGTGCACGGCAATGCCGGCACGCCCGCGCATTTCGACAACACCTACGTGGAACTGCGCGCCCGCGGCTGGACCGATTTCGAGATCTTGCGCCCCGACTGGGGCAGCAAGACCTGCGCTGCGTGCAACGACCACAGCGGCAGCGAGGAGACGCCGGTGCTCGACGCGCTGGTCGAGGCGATCGCGCGCTCGTGCACGGGCAGGATCGACGTCATCGGCCACTCGATGGGCGTCACCCTGGCGGCGAAACAGATCGTCAACTACGGCCTCGCCAATGATGTCGCGACTTTCGTCGGCATCGCCGGCGCGTATCGCGGTCTGTGGAGCTGCGGCACGTATCCGTGGAATGTCGTCACCTCGACCTGCGGCGCGCAGGGCCTGTCGGTCAACAGTCCGCTGCTGGCATCGCTGGCCGGCAAGCCGCTGGGCATGAAGACCTACTCGATCAGATCCTGGATCGACCAGATCGTCTGCTACGGCGGCGTCTGCACCGTCGCCGGCGTGCACAGCTCGACGCTGCCGGGCGAGACCGCGAGCCACACGCTCGCGACCGGACACTTCGGCCTGTTGACCGACACAGCGGTGCTGCAGGTGAATCTGATCCAGTGAGCCGTTGCGCGCGTGCGACGTGGCGCGGGCTGCGTCGCATGCGTCACGCGAGGCCGAGGAACATCCGCATGCGTTCGAGTTCGGCGTCGAGTCCATTGCGGAACGCCGCATCACGCGGCGCCTTGCCGTCGACATAACCGAATGTCGCGCCCATTGCGCCGCCGGTGACCGATACGTTGCCCCAGCCGATCACGCGATCGCGCCACAGCAGCGGCAACGCGTAATAGCCGAGCTGGCGTTTCGGTGCCGGCGTGTAGGCCTCGAAGCGGTAGCGCCAGTCCCAGAGCAGTTCGAAACGACGCCGGTCCCAGACCACGGGATCGAACGGCGTCAGCAGCCGGACATCGGCATCGGGACGCCAGCGTCGGCTCTGCGGTGATTCGTCGGCGGGCCAGAGCCAGTCGACACCATCGACACGCGCGCCGCCCAGGTGGCCGCGTGCGCGTGCGAACGTGGCGGCCCGCGCGGCATGCCACTGCGGCACGCCGCGACCGAGATAGGACATCAGCTGGCGCAGGCTGGCAGCGGGCAATGGCGCATATTTGCGCACCAGAAGATCGAGCATCCTGTCCAGACGCCGGTCGATCTCGTCCGCATCCGGCTCCCCCACGTCCGGCTCGCGCAGCGCGTAGACACGCGTGCCGCCGTCACGCCGTGCGACGCGCAGCAGGCCGCGGTAATGCATGCCGTCCAGCAACCGGGTGCTGGCATTCGATGAACCACCGAACCAGTTGGTGACCTTGCCATGTGCGAAGTGCGCGTCGACCTCGCGCGGATGCGCGGTGCCGCGTTCGGCAATGAAGTCACGCACCGCCTGTGCCTGTCGCCAGCGTGCCGGTGTCCAGGCCTCGCGCGCGGTGCGCGGATGCATCAGCGCCTGCGTCGCCCGCGGCAGGTAGCCGTAGTTGACGAAGAAATCCTCTTCCAGCGTCAGTCGCGGATAGCGGCGTTCAAGGTCGCCGGCGCGATAGTCGAGTACGCGATGCCGCAGTGTCAGATCCTGCGCGCGCGCCGGTGCGCGGATCGGATCGGCCTGCACGAAACCCAGCCGGGCGACCGCACGCATCAGCGTGGTCGGCTTGAACAGCGAACGCGCCACGGCGTGGCGGCGCAGATGATCGAGGGTCAACGGCGGCATCAGCGCATGATGCCAGCCGGGACGATGCAGCGCCGCGACATCGAAGAACGCGATTCGTCGACATCGGGTGCGTCTATTTCGCCAGGAACGCGATCAGGGCGCGATTGAAGGCGTCGGCGTGGCTGGCGTTGAACCCATGCGGCGCATCCGGCACCACCACCGCCTCGCTGCCGGCGATCGCCGCATGCGTACGCTGGCCCGAGCCTTCGTACGGGACCGTGCCATCGCTGTCGCCGTGCAGGACCAGCGTCGGCACGGTGACCGTCTCGAGATCCTTGCGGAAATCGGTGGTGCCGAAGGCCTTCATGCAGCCAAGCGCGGCGGTCTGGTCGGACTGCTCGCACAGTGCGATCGCTTCCTGGCGCGTCTTCTCGTCGACCTTCAGTTCGCCGTTGGCGCTGAAGAAATCCTTGGTGAAGCCGTCGAAGAAGGTGTCGCGGTCCTGCTTCAGGCCGTCTTCCATGTCCCTGGCCTGGTCATCGCTCAGTGGACCGTCCGGGTTGTCGGCCGTCCTGCGCATGTACGGCGGAACGGCCGCGGCGAACACCACGCTGTGCAGGCGATCCTGGCCATGGTTGGCGACGTAGCGCGCGACTTCGCCCCCGCCCATCGAGAAGCCGACGAGGGTGACATCGCGCAGGTCGAGATCCTCGAGCACGCCGGCGAGATCGGCGGCGAGCGTGTCGTAGTCGTAGCCGGTCGGCGGCTTCTCCGAACGACCGAAGCCTCGACGGTCGTAGGCGACGACGCGATAGCCGGCATCGCGCAGTGGCCCGGTCTGCGCCTTCCAGGATTCGGCCGACAGCGGCCAGCCGTGGATCAGCACGACCGGCCGGCCGTCACCACCGGTGTCGTCGACGTGGAGGCGGACGCGGGGCGTGGAAGGCGTGGCGGACATGGGCGTTCCGGAGCAGCGGGAGGGACCGCCATCACCGCATCCGCGGCATGGGTCCGCCGTGAAACGCGAGCGGGCGCGGCGGCGGCGGTTCAGTGAGGTCGTCACGTGGCGAACGAAGACACGTCCCGCATCGGCGTGACGCGCGGCCGGCACGCCTCCTTCCGCAACACACCCGAAGGCGTGTTCCACGGCGAAGTACGCGTGACCTGTCGCTACCCGGTGTTCAAAGACGCCGGCAGAAAAAACGGGCGCCCCTGGGGCGCCCGTTTCGTTGAAGCAGATCAGTAGCGATGGATCAGAACGTGTACTCGCCCTGCAGACCCAGCAGCGCGGTCGAGCGCTTCGGGCCTTCAAACTCGACACCGCTGACCGGGTCGCGCACGTCACCGGCCTTGGCGCGGTAGTAGTCGTAGTGCACGCCGATGCTGAAGTTTTCGGTCGCATTCCAGCCGGTGCCGACACCGGCATACCAGCTGTTGCGGCCATCGCTGCCACCGCTCTCGAGACCCAGGTCTTCGCCGACCGAGTTGTAGTAGTCGAAATCGTTGTCCGAGGCGCGGAAGAAACCGCCGCGGCCGCTGACGTACCACGCCGGCGTGATGTTCAGGCGCGCGTTGCCGCCGACCTGCCAGCCGCGCAGCGCGTTCTCGTCGCGACGCTGGTTGATGTCGTCGCCGTTGGTGATGTTGCGCACTTCGATGTTGCCGAGATCCGCGTAACCACCCTCGACACCGAGGCCGAAGTTCTGCGACAGCTTCCAGCGGTAACCGCCGACCAGGCCGTAACCGGTCTTGCGGCCGTCACGGCTTTCGAACACGTTGAAGTCACCGGTGCCGAAACGGCCGGCGGTGCCACCGTCGGTGCGGCCCACATTGCCGGCGACGAAGGCATTGCCCTGACCGACCTGCAGGTCGGGGCGGTAGGTATCACCGCCCATGCTCTGGGCGAAGGCAGTGGGAGCGCACAGCGCGGCCGCGATCGCGGCGGGAATGAGGAGCTTCTTCATCGGGGCCATCCTTTCTTGGTCTTGGACGCGCTTGACCGGATGCTCTCGATCGCGCGCCTGCGGGGGAAATTTCCGCAACGCCAACGGGCGTCGCGGGCCGCAGTAAAGACTTTCAAGCCTGAAGCGCACACAAACCTTCACGCGTGCTGCACGCATTCGCCGCCTTGGCGTTCAAGTTGCGTTTACGGCAATGAGGAACGCAGCGTCGTGCAGAAGGTCGCGGCCTGCGCATGACGCATGCCGCGTGCACCATCGTTCGAGAAGATTCAGGGAGCAGTCGCGGCGTCGACGGCCGGCGCATCCACGCCATCGATGCGCGCTTCCACCTCGAACATGCCCGAACCACCGCCCAGGCTTTCGACGCGCACCGTGTAGCGCCCGGCAGCGAGTTGCTGCGACAGACGCGAATTGGTGCCCGAGCCGCCGTCGTCGTTCTCGAACGTGCCGCCGGGTCCTTCGATGTGCAACACGGTGTCGAATTCGTCAGAGCGCGCGTCAACCGTCACCTGGGTGGTGTTCGGCACGTCCAGCACGAAACGCCGACCGCTGCTGCCCTCGACACGTGCCATCGCAATCTGTCCCGACACCAGCGCCGTGCCGTCGCGGGTGACCATGCCCCCCGGCAATGGCGCGTAGCGCACGGCCAACGTGAACTCGCCGCGGCCATCGCCTTCGAGCGCGGCCGCGTTCAAGGTGTAGCTGCCGGGCTCGAGGAACAGGCGCAGCAGCGAGTCGGTGCCACCGCCACTGTCGTCGTTCTCCGCCTCGACGTTCGGACCGCGTACGCGCAGCATCGCGTCGAACGCGCTCGACGCCAGCGTGATCGTGTACAGCCCCGAGCGTTCGACCTGCAGCGTGTAGTCCTTCGCGCTGCCGGTCAGCCAGTCCATGACCTCGCCCTCGCCCACCAGCGGCTTGCCGTCATAGGCCTCGATGGCCTTGGCGCCCAGCCTGAACGGGCCGAACGCTTCGGCGCCGCGGCCACTCACCGCGACGATGTAGTCGCCCGCCCTGGTCGCGCGGAAGGCGAGCCCCGGGCCGTCGCCATGCGCGACCAGTTGATTGTCGTTGAACACCGCCAGCGTGCCGGCGAGCGCGCCTTCCAGCGACAGCGACACCGCCTGGCTTTCCGTCAATGTCATCGAGAACCGCTGGTAACGGCTGCCGTCGCTGTAGTTGATGCCGCTCGAGGAGGTGATCTCGCCGGCCACTTCGCCGTCGATCGCCAGCGCGGTGGTGCCTGCGTCCGGTTTCGCCGTCGTCGCAGCGCCATCACCACCGCCGGTGCCCGACACGTTCACTCCACACCCCGACAGCAGCAATCCGGCCGAGACGGCCAAGCTCATAGCGGCAACACGCATGCGACGATTCCAGTAGATGGACGGCAGCCGTCCGGAGTCGCGATTCTCGTCGAAGTGCAGGCAATCGGACAGAGGCCCGACGTGGACCGGTTACGATGCCCGCCCATTCCGTGCCCCGACCCCGAGATGCCCCACGCCGCCGGCCCCCTGCTGACCCGTGACACCGCCGAGGCGATGCTGGCCGCGCGACATGCAGGCACGGGCACCTGGAGAGGATCGCTGGACCTGGGTCGCAGCATCGATACCGTGACCTGCACCGACACACACTGGGTGTGGCGCGGGACCGCGTATCCGTGGCCGGACAGGCTCAAGGACCGCACGATCTACACGTATGACGGCCAGGCGTGGACTGCGGTGTCGCGGTACGGACGCTCGCTGATCAAGCTGGTGCCGACCCAGTGGGGCACGCCGACGTTCGAGATCGACGGCATCAAGATGCTGGTGTCGGCCCGCATCGCACCCATGGACGATGCGCGACAGAAGGTCGCGCTGGTCGCGCCGCGCGGCAAGACCGTGCTCGATACCTGCGGGGGCCTGGGCTACTTCGCCGCGTGCGCTCTTGAATCGGGCGCCGCGCAGATCCGTTCCTTCGAGAAGAACGAGGATGTGCTGTGGCTGCGCACGCTCAATCCGTGGTCGCCCGAGCCCGACGCAGTCGAAACCGGCGGTCGCCTGCAACTGACGCACGCGGACATTTCCGCAGCGATCGTCGACCTCGCAGATGCGAGCGTCGACGCGGTGCTGCACGACCCCCCGCGTTTCGGCATCGCCGGCGAACTCTATTCGCAGGTCTTCTACGACCACCTCGCGCGCGTCCTGCGCCGCGGCGGCCGCCTGTTCCACTACACCGGCGCACCGAACCGCCTGACCAGCGGCCGCGACGTGCCGCGCGAAGTCGCGCGGCGGCTGGAGAAGGCGGGGCTGAGGGCCGAACTCGCGCTTGACGGCGTGCTGGCAGTCAAGCGCTGAGGCGGATCGCGACACCGATCGCCCGCGCGGCGCACGCATCACCCCACGAAAAGGCCACCGGATACGCGGGCATCCGGTGGCCTGATGGTGCTGCGTGTCCCGACGCTCGGGATCCGCCCTTCGATCAGAACTGGTAGCGCACCCGCATGCCGTAGGCACGTGCATCGTTGAGGAAGCGGATGTTGAGCCGCGACCCCACCAGTGCCTTCTGCGACACGTCGTTGTCGAGCAGGTTGCTGCCGTACAGCTCGTAGCGCCAGCGACCGTCCAGCGAGGTCAGGCCGATGCCCGCGTTGAGGGTGACCTCACCACGCTGGCGATCCGGGAAGCCGGCCTCCGCAGCACTCTCTTCCCGCACGAAATCGCCCGCCTGATCCACGTACACCACGTCGCGGTTGTTGTACTGGGTCAGGTAGTAGGCCGAGCGATAGGACGCCAGCAGCTGCCAGTCGAGCGTGCCGAACGGCAGTTCGCTCATGTGCTGCAGACGGACGTTGCCGGTGAAGCGCGACGCCAACGGCAGCTCGTTGCCGGTCAGGTCGATCAGCGAGGTCACGCCGCCGAAGTCGTAGTTCTGGCTGCGTGCATCGCCGACGGTGCCCTGCTTGATCTCGCTGTCGAGTGCCAGCGCGTTGATGTGCAGCATGAAACCGGCGCCGAAGCGGGTCACGCTCTCGGCCTCGATGCCGTAGATCGAGGATCGGCCGATGTTGCGGTTGACCAGCGAATAGCCCGCGGGCTCGCCATCCGGATTGAGCGAGATGACCGCCAGATCCTGGAACACCTGGTCGGTGTAGTCGTAATAGAACGCGCTGACGTTGAAATTGCCCGGACGGCCGAACCAGCGGTGGCTCATCTTGCTGCCGATCTCGTAGGCCTTGATCGACTCGGGGCTGAAGGTCTCGGGGATTTCGTTGACGTCGAAGGTGTCGTTGAAGCCGCCTGCCTTGTGCCCGGTCGAGACCGTGGCGTAGAGCATGTGGTCGTCGGTCAGATCGAACTCCACACCCGTGCGCCAGTCGGTGAACTGGAAGCGGCTTTCGCCGAACTGCTGCGAAGGAATCGAGTTCACCTGCACCCAGGACTGGTACGGGCAGTCGATATTGTCGCCGCCGATGTCCGGACGGTCGACGCACCCGAAGTCACCGCCGCCGGGCACCGCGCCGATCTGATCGGCGATGGTGTCGCGCTCGCCATGACGCAGGATGCCCTGCAACAGGAAGCGCGCCATGTCCGCCTGGGACGTCAGGCCGGTCACGTCGAAGTTCGGGCGCTTCATGAAGGCCGGCTCGAAGCCTTCGGTACCCAGACGCGTGGCGAAATCGCCGCCCACGCCCGGCAGGCCCAGCGCCCAGTTGCCACCGATGCCGTAACGCGACTTGGCCTCACGGGTGCGGCGCACGCCAGCCTTGAGGCGGGTGCGGTCATTGACGTCGAAGGTGCCGTCGGCGAACAGCGCGGTCGAACGGCCGTTGACCTTCGGCATCGTGAACTCGGTGCCCGAGAACCAGGTGCCCTTGTCCGACAGCGAGAGGTAACCGACCTGCTGGTCCTCGTTGAAGTGGAACGCGCCACCGGTCCAGTTGAAGCGGCCTTCGCCCGACGACGACAGTCGCAGCTCGTGGGTGGTCGACTGCGACAGCGTCTCCCAGTACTGGGTGGAGAAATTGTCGTAGTCGAAACCGTCCGGATTGTCCGGGCCACGCGGGCTCACATCCCGGCCCGGCCACAGGATGCCTTCACTGGCGGCATTGGTCTGGCGGTAGTCCACGTCGCGGTAGCTGGTGTTGTACTCGGCCACGACCGGGCCGAAGTCGTAACTCACGTTCGCCAGCGCGCCCCAGTTGGTGCTGTCGAGCGTGCCCTGCCGACCGCGATAGACGACGTCACGCAGATTCAGATCGTCCGGGCTGAAGCCGGCCTCGGCCGCAGTGAAGATGTTCGCGCCCGGATAGCCGGTGCCGCCTTCCTTGCCCATGTCCGCCATGGCGAACACGCTGAGCTTGTCGTCGGGCTGGTACAGGAACGATACGCGGCCGCCCTTCTCGTTCTGAATGCCGGCCGGATCGAGACTCTGGTCGGCGCCCGCATTCCGGAACGAGCTGTCCTTCTCGACCTTGTAGCCGGCGAAGCGCAGCGCCGCCCACCCGCCCAACGGCAGGTTGAGCGCGAATTCGCCGGCCTGATGGTCACGGTTGCCCGCTTCGAGCTGCACGTAGCCGCCGAACTGCTCGAGATCCGGCCGCTTGGTCACGATGTTGAGCGAGCCGGCGAGCGCGTTGCGACCGCGCAGCGTGCCCTGCGGACCCTTGTTGATCTCGACGCGTTCGATGTCGTAGAACATGCCGCCCAGGCCGCGCGGACGCGCGATGTAGGCACCGTTGATGTGCGGCGCCGCGCCCGGATCGCCCAGCTCGGTGTTGTTGGCCGAGCCCACGCCGCGGATGAAGATTTCCAGATTGCCTTCCTGGTTGGCCATGCTCAGGCCCGGCACCACGGCCTGGATGTTGCGCAGCTCGTTGTTGATGCCGAGCGCGCGGGCGTCGTCGCCCGAGATCGCCTGCGCCGTACCGGCGTACTTCTGCAGGTCCTGCTCACGGCGTTCGACGGTGACGATCACCGCGTCGAGCGTCGCGGCCTCGTCGTCGGACGTCGTGGCCGGGCGGGCAGTGTCCTGCGCCAGGGCGCTGAAGGTCATCGAAGCAAGTGCGAGTGGCGTCAGCGCAAGGCGCAGCCGCGACCGGTGAAGTCGGCGCATGTGATCCCTCCCCAGGGCATATCGAAGCGGTTGAAGGCGCGTGTCCATACACGAAGGACGCGACTTTCGGGGGTGGATGACAACGCTGTCAAGTTGCAGGGCACCACGCCATTGCCGGACACCGACGCGTTCCCGCGTGACTGTAGACCCGCAGTGCCCCGGGATTCCCTCAGTCGTGACGTGCCGACAGCAACCCGCGCCGACGGAACCACATCTCCACCGGGATCGTCGTCAACGGCGGAATCGCCGCGAGCACTGCGACCAGTACCGCCCACAGCGGCCAGCGCAGACGGATCCACGCGAACAGACTCACCACGATGTAGAGCAGGAACGCGACGCCATGCAGGCGCCCGAACAACCACACGCCCAGTTCGGTCGTCTGCGTGCCGTACTTGAGCCCCATGCCCACCAGCAGACCGGCCCAGGTGAAAGCTTCGATGAACGCGACGGCGGCGAACACGCGACCGGTGGCGGACAGTGGGCGTGGTGGCATGCGCGTTCCATCGAGGGGGCATTGCAGTCTAACGGCGCGGCCCGGGCGCACCGCTCCGGACTCCCGCGTTGATGCGGCCGGGTCACGTACGACTCACCGGCCGGTCGGCACCCTGTGCGTCTCCACTGACCACAGGAACCGACATGAAGATGCTGAGGATCGTCGCCGCGGGTGCACTGAGCTATTTCGCGTACCGGGCGTGGAAGCGCAACCGCGACGAACAGGATGCGCAGCCGCAGGCGTCCGTCGCCCTGACCGATGACGGTGCCCGCACCGCCCCCCATGGCGACCCGCTTCTCGATGTCGAAGACGCCGAGCAGGCCGCGGCACCGCGCGCGGCCGCGCATTCCAGCCAGGGATTCGGCGCGCCCTGAGATCCCAGCCGCGACTCGGCATGGTGTGCGCCGTGCGGTTGGTGATCCGCGGTGACTCGGCCGGCGGCCACCTTGCCCTGGTGTTGATCGCCGCGTTGCAGGACACCGCCATGCCCCCATCGAACCCGCGGACCGGGTTCGACACGTGGCAGTGCACGCGCGCAGCCGCCTGAAGCGAACTATTCGACGCGCATCGCGCGCCACCACGCACTGCCCGGCTGCGGCGCGCGCATGTCGATGCGTTCGCCCATCCGCGGCGTGGTAAGGCTGACACCGCGCTCGGCAGCGACGGCAGTGACGCGTTCGAACGGGTCGTCCCAGGCGTGCATCGCCAGATCGAACGTGCCGTTGTGGATCGGCAACAGCACGCGCGCGTCGAGGTCGAGATGCGCCTGCACGGTCTGCTCGGGCAGCATGTGCACGAAGGCCCAGCGCCGGTCGTAGGCACCGGTTTCCACCGCAGCCACGTCGAACGGTCCGAAGCGTCGACCGATCTCGGCGAAGCCGTCGAAGTAGCCGGTATCGCCACTGAAGAACACCTTCAGGCCCGCATCGCCATCGGATGCCGGCTCCTCGATCACCCACGACGCCCACAGTGTGCGGTCGCCATCGAACAGCCCGCGACCGGAAAAATGCTGGGCCGGCGTCGCGGTGAAACGCAGGCCGTCGATCTCCACCGACTGCCACCAGTCGAACTGCCGCACCTTCTCCTGCGGCACGCCCCAGGTGACGAGGCGGTCGCCGACGCCGAGCGGTGCGAGGAACACCGCAGCACGTTCGCCCAGTGCGCGCACCGTGGCGTGATCGAGATGGTCGTAGTGATCGTGCGACAGCACCACGCCGCGCAACGGCGGCAGATCGTCGAGTGCGATCGGCGGCGCGTGCCAACGCTTTGGGCCGGCGAACGACACCGGCGACGCGCGCTCGGCGAACACCGGATCGGTGATCCAGAAACCGCCACGCAGCTTGAGCAGCAAGGTCGAATGGCCGAGCCGCCAGAGGCTGCGATCCGGCGCGGCGGCGAGGTCGACGGCGGTGAGCGGCAGCACCGGCGTCGGCAACGGCGGCGTAGTGCCGCCGGGCTTGTTGAACATGAAGTCCCACCACAGCTTCATGCCGTTGGCGAAACCCATCGGCGGGCGCCGCTGCGGATTGCGGAAGCGGCCCTCGCCGGCCTGCGGCGACGCGGCATAGTCGGCAACGGGCTGGCTGGTGCGGACGAACGACAGGGTGCAGGCACTCACGGCGAGGACTCCAAGGACGAGGACGGTCGACAGGACAAGGCGACGCAGGATCCGGACACGCGGGCGGGTAACGGGAGAGGACGCGGGCATCGGGGCGGATCCATTTGGGAACTACACCGTACAGTGTAGATATCGGAATCGAAAAGTAAACCCCCCGGTGTAAACTTGTGCGATGTCGTCCGCCGCCGATTCCCCGACCCGTCTCACCGACCGCAAGCACGCGGCCATCCTCGATGCGGCCGTGGCCGAATTCCGCGCCACCGGCTACGAGGCCACGTCGATGGACCGCATCGCGACTGCGGCCGGAGTGTCCAAGCGCACGGTCTACAACCACTTCCCGAGCAAGGACGCGCTGTTCCTGCGCATCCTCGAGGAGATGTTCGCGCGCGGTGTGGGCGGCCCCGACCTCGCCTATCGCGCAGACACGCCACTGCGTGCGCAGCTGATGGAGCTGGTCGAACAGAAACTGCGGTTGCTCGACGATCCGCATTTCGTCGATCTGGCCCGCGTCGCGATCGCCGCCGGCCTGCATTCGCCCGAACTCGCCCGGCAGATGATCGCGCGCCTCGGCGATCGCGAAGAAGGCATCACCACCTGGGTGCGCGCCGCCGCGGCCGACGGCCGGTTGAAGATCGACGACGTGGTGTTCGCGTCGATGCAACTGCAGTCGCTGGTCAAGGGCTTCGCGTTCTGGCCGCAGATGTCGATGGGCCAGCCTGCGCTGGATGCCGCGCAGCAGCGGCAGGTCGCCGACGGTGCGGTCGACATGTTCCTCGCGCGTTACGGCTGACGCCCGTCAGGCGTCCGGCGGTCCGTAGCGCAGCCACAGGCTGGCCATGCGTTCGTCCTCGAACACGCGCGCGTCGAGTCCCGCGCCCATCGCCGACAGCACGCAGTACTCGACCGTGTCCAGGCCATGCGGTTTGACGTGCGCCATGCGCAGCTGACCCAGTCGCGGACCGATCTCGGCCACCAGCTGCTTCCATTGCGCTTCGGTCATCGGCGTACCGGCCAGTTCGTCGATCAACAGCAGCATCCGCGCCGGACGTTCCGCAATCGCTGCCGAAATCGACTCCCAGTACGCCATGGCATTGGCGAACGTGGCCGCGCCCCGGACGCGCACATGGAGCAGGCCGCCCGATTGCCGGCGCACCTCGATCTTCAGGTCATCGTCCTGCATCCGTGCCTCCGGCCACTGCACCAGCGGGGAAACCGTGTCGTCCCGAACAACGCGCCCGCCGGGACGGGACGGACACCGAGTATGCGCCCGCCGTGCAACCGTATTCATTGATGCGCGTTCACGGCCCGCACTGCCAGCGCCCCTCGAACACACGGCTGGCACCGTCGGCGCGCTGGTAGGTCAGCGTGGCCGGGCGCGGCGGAGATTCACCGCCGCCGATCGCCGCGCCGGTTGCTTCGATCAGGATGGTCTTGCCCTGCCCGGTGAACGTCGGGTTCCTGGTCAATCCGTCGAAACCACCGGGGCTGCGGATCTGCTCGACGTAACCGGCGACCTTCACGATGCCCTGCGCCGCCTCGCTCGACGCCACGTCCCCCCTGGCGAACAGCAACGGTGCCTGCCCGGAGACGGAAAAACTGCAGGCGAGTTCGCCGGCGAGTTGCGCGCCGGTCAGATCGTTTTCGTCCAGGGCATCGAGCTGGATCTGCGAGCCGTCACCACCCATCGTCTCGCCCGCAGCGGGCGCGGGCGTGGACGTGTCCGGTACGGGAACCGGCGACTGCGCGGCCGGCGGCGTCGCATCGGGTGCGGGCGTCTGCGTCGGAGACGAAGCGCTGTCTTCGGACGGCGCACACGCCACCAGCAGGACCCCGGCGACGCACGCGGCGAGGAGCGCCCGGGTGCGGGCGGTGGATTCGGATGCAACTGCCTGGCGTCGGAACATCGGGACTCCCGTGTCGTGCGGCCGCAGTCTGGAAGCTCGGCCCGGACCCCGAGCCTGACGCCGCAGACCTTGCGGGCCGGTGAAGTCTTCGCAAGCCTCGTGTGCACATCGTGCGTGGGCCGCCGTGGTGGGCCGATGCATGCAGGAAAAGGTCAGCGATTCACCGGACGCGACGACTGCGCGGGCGGCGCGATAGAGGCCGCCGGATCTGCGGCAAAGGGGGTTGACGCGTTCGATACCATCGAAGATGCCCGCCCGCGCGCCTTCGAGAACCGCCATGCAGCCCCACGAACTCGTCACCCTGTTCGACCAGCAAGCACCCGGCTACGACCGGCAATGGGCGAAGACCGCCGCGATCCGCGACTGCATGTACCTGGTGCTCGACCCCCTGCTGGCCGGACTACCGGCCGACGCGCGCGTGCTGTGCGTCGGCGTGGGTACCGGGCAGGAGATGGCACACCTGGCGCAGGCCTTTCCAGGCTGGCACTTCACCGCGCTCGACCCGTCGGGCGCGATGGTCGACGCCTGCCGTGAGCGCGCCCGGGCCGACGGCTTCGCCGGGCGATGCCACTTCCACCACGGATTTCTCGACACGCTGCCTGCCACCGCGCCCTACGACGCCGCCACGTGCTTCCTCGTCTCGCAGTTCCTCGTCGACCGCGGCGCACGCACGCGGTTCTTCGCCGACATCGCCGCCCGCCTGCATCCGCATGGCCTGCTGGCGAGTTCCGACCTCGCATCCGACACCGCGTCGCCGGCGTACGAGGTCCTGCTGCCGGCCTGGATGCAGATGATGTCGATGGCCGACGTCTCGCCCGATGCACTGCAACGCATCCGCAACGCGTACAGCCGGGACGTCGGCGTACTGCCGCCGGCGGAGGTCGCGTCGATCATCGCGGCGGGTGGTTTCGACACCCCGGTGCAGTTCTTCCAGGCGGGGCTGATCCACGCGTGGGTAAGCCGGAAGGCGGGCTGACGCGCGCAGATCAACCCGGCTTGAAAACGGTCCGCTGCCCGATCGAGCGCTTGTTCGCGGTCGGGCGGGCCAGGCCGGGCACCAGGAAATCCGCTGCGCGCTTGCCGCGCCTGGTCTTGTCGACCAGCCAGCGCGGCATGCGCCCACGACCGGACCAGGTATTGCGTCTGTTGTCCGGGTCGCGGTACTTCACCGCCACCTTGCCGGGCTTGCGTTTCCTGACCGGCTTCGCAGCGAGGGCCCCGGTCGGCTGGATGTCGAAAAGTTCCTCGATCGCATAGCCCTGCGCCATCGCGAAGGCGGTCAGATCCTTGCGGACCACGCCGATCGGTCGGCGTGTGGCGAGCAGTGTCCTGCGTGTCTCGGCGGCAACGATGAGCAGGTCGAGCTCACGCAGGCCGAGCGTTTCGATATCGAATTTCATGCGGCGAGCCTCGGGCCGGGCTTCGTGGCTGTCAAGCAATACCGCGCTGTTCCCACGCGACTGTGGCCATCGTCGACAGCGCAGACCTGCCGCAAGCTGCGACGCGAACTACAGTTCGAACCGGTAGCTCAGCTTCACCATCAACTGTTCGTCGTCGCGCAGCGACAGGCTGTCGTAGAGCGCATCGTCGACGCCGTCTCTGCCCGGCTCACGCGCGTAGCCGCCGCGGGCGTAGACCACGTACAGATACGACAGCGGCGCGAGTTCGTAGCGGTAGCGCACCTGGAAGCCGAGATTGCGCACGCTGAAATCGTCGATGGCATCGGTGCCGGCAACCGGATTGCCGGCCGGGTCGAAGCGCCAGGCGCCGGTGGCGCGCGCGCCGATGCCGATGGACTGCAGTTTGACGCGCAGTTCCTGGCGGTCGTCGAGCGTCCAGTCCATGCCGGCGTTGAAGCGCGTTTCGCGTCCGTCGAACGCACCGACCAGGCCCGGCGCTTCCGGCCCCTGCCAGATCAACCAGTCAGGCCGCCGGATCGCGACGAGTTCGGCATTCAGGCGGAACGCATCGCTGACGAAGTAGGTCGCACCCAACCAGCCCGCGTAGCCGATCCTGTCGTTTCCGGCGAGGCCGCCGCTGAAGAGTTCGGCGCCGTACTCGGGCGCCCAGTTGCCCTCGCGGGGCCGCTCGTACTCGTAGGTCGCGGTGAAGTTCGCCGGCAGCTTCACCAGTCCGTTGCCGCGCAGCAGCAGATCGTTGACGCCGGCGGTGTCGAGTTCGATCTGCGCATAACCGCTGCCGCCATTGCGCAGCTGCGCCTGCCGGCTCATGCGGAACTGGTCGCTGAGCCGGTCGCCTCGATCGTTGTGATGGGTGCTCACGCGCCAACGCCAGTCGATGGAGGCATTGCGCGCGTCCGCCGGCAGGTCGGTAAAGCGCTTGCGCACTTCCCAATGCAGATAGTTGGTGCTCGCGCGCGACAGGTAACCGAAATCGTTGAGCTCGAGATCGTCGCCGAAGTGCATCGCGATCCACTGCTGGCGCCAGCCGTCGTCCATCTCGTAGTCGGCCCATACGGTGGCGCCGACATCCTGCACGGTGTCGCCGGCCTGTTCGATACGGCTGCCGAGCAGACGGCTGCGCACGTTCCAGCGCTCGGTCGGGCGCCAGTTGTGGTCGATGCCGAGGACCGTCGCCTCGCGGTCGCGGAAGGGATCGTCGACGCGCGTCAGCATCGCGCCGAGATTCTGGGTGTCGAGATCGCGCACGAGGCGCAGCGCCTGGTAACTGCGTCCGGTCGGGCCACCTTCCTCGGCGGCGAACACGCCGACGTTCGCGCGCCCCAGACTGCCGTTGAACTTCACCGCCGCATCGATGTCGCCGGTGCTGCCCACGCGCCGCGTGTAGAGCTGCTGGCTGAAGTCGGACGGCGTGGTCAGCTCGAACAGGCCCTGGTTCTCGGTGAAGAACGGCCGCTTGTCGCTGATGAAGGTTTCGGTGGCGCCGAAGTTCACCACCAGATCGTCACTCTCGACCTGTCCGAAATCCGGATTCAGGGTGGCCGCCAGCTGGAAGCGGCTGCTCGGTTTCCAGAACACGTCCACGCCGGCGTTGAAGTCGCGACCGTGGCGCACGTTGTCGTACAGGCCCGACGCGTACGGCGTGACCGCGAGCAGCGACTGGCTGTAGGGCGGCACGGTGATCGGCGCGAAATCGGACAGGAAGCGCGGGCGCTCGAAGCTGGCGACGGGCCAGGCCATGCGCTCGCCGGTCGAGCCGATCACGCGCGCCAGGAACACCTTGAGCGTGCGCATGCCGTCGGGTCCATCGCGCATCGGCGCGGTGTGCCAGGGAATCAGCAATTCGACCGACCAGCCGTCGGCATCCTCGGACACGGCGTGCCGCCACTGCCCGTCCCAGTCGCTGTTGAAATCGTTCTGGTTGGTGATGATCTCATCGGCGATGCCGCCGCTGGCGCTCACGGTGAACGCATAGCCGGTACGGCCATCGCCATCGAAATCGATGAAGACATTGACCCGGTCCACCTGCTCGTCGAAATCGCGCTGCAGCTTCTGCCGGCTCAGCGGCACGCTCGGCGGCTGCGTGTTGCGGAAGGCCACGGCCAACCCGTCCGGCGTCGCCAGCACCCAGGCTTCGGTCGCCAACGACCCCGGCTCGCCATTCAACGGCTGCACCTTGCGGAAGTCGGTGATGCGCTGCGCGCCCGCCCATTCCTCGGGATCGATGCGCCCATCGATCTCCACCGCGAATGCAGGTACACAGGCGACCGCAAGCGCGGCCGGCACGAAGCGGCTCCACCGTCCCACGTCCCCCTCCCTCGAGTCCCATCCCGACGACGCGCAGACTAGCGATGGCGATGGCCACCCTCGCCTGCCATCGGTCATGGCGACTTCCGGCGTGCGCCCGGCATTCCGCGCCGATGCATTCTGGCGCAAACCCGGGCACGCTTCGTGATATCGCGCGAAACGCTGGCAAGCTGTACCCAGATGCCGCATATCCGCACGCCCCGGCGCGCCGACCGGACGTCCGGACCACTCGCGCCCTCGCCTCTGAACCACCTCCGTCATTCCATCAACCGGGACACCCAGATGATCCGATCACCGTATGTGCGGCTTCTTCTCCTCTGCACGGTCGCAACGACGACGTTTCCCTGTGCGGTGTCCGCCCAGACTGCACCGGAGCGGCCATCGATGCAGACCCTGGAGCAGATCATCGAAACCCGGACGCCCGAGACCCGGATCGAGGCGCCCGACCACGACCGCATCAGTGCACGCCGCATCGACATCGTCGACGCCGACGGCACCATCCGCATGACGCTGGCCGGCGCCACGCCGCCCCCGATCATCGACGGCATCCAGTACAAGCGCGCCTTCAACGTCGCCGGCCTGATCCTCTACGACGACACGGGCAGCGAGCGCGGCGGTTTCGGCACCGCCGATGTCGAAGGCGGCATGGCGGTCCTGGCGTTGGACCACCCCGCGATGGACGCCGTGGGCTGGCGGGTCTCGCCCGACGGCGCGGTCAGCTTCGTCATCAACCAGGCGCCGCCGCTCGTCCGCGAACCCGAACTCGGGAACGCACTGGTGCCGGGCGTGCGCACGCCGACGCGCATGCGCTTGTCGGTCGCCGCCGACGGCACGCCTGCTGTCGCGCTGTCCGACAGGAACGATCGCCCGCGGGTGCGCATGACGGTCACCGATGACGGCTTCGGTGCGATCGAGTTCCTCAACGCGGCAGGCGAGGTCGTCCACACCATCGCGCCGGAAGCGGAGGCCGCGAACCGGTGAGTGGGCGCGCGCCGGAGTGCACCAGGCCCGGGGCCGCCACTTTGCGCGTGTCTCCAGTGGATCCGAAGCGAATCGCGGTCTCGGGCAACTTGACGGGACCGCATCGGGAAGCCTGACGATCCCCCGCAGAATTCACCGCAGGCCGCGGGCGCTCTCGAGGTGGCCGGCGATGGCGCTGCGCGTGGTCTGAAGGTGGCTGCGGACGCGGTCGTCATTGGCATCGGGAATCAACGCGTCGTCGAGTTTGGCCAGCGCCACCGCCATCGGTAGATCCCATCGTGCGAAGTTGCCGGTGGCGTGCGCGAATGCGCAGGGTTCACATCGGTTTTCCAGGCGCGTGACCATCATGCTGCGATGCGCCAATCATCGGAAGTCACGTCGCCCCTCCCCGCTGCCGCGCAGACCCCGCCACCTGCGCTGCCTCCCGATTCGGCCCTGTTCCTCGATGTCGACGGCTGCCTGCTGCCGTTCGCGCCGCGCCCCGACGCGGTCGAGGTCCCGGCCGCACTCCTCGCGCGACTGGTGGATCTACAGCGGTCGCTGGGCGGTGCGCTGGCGCTGGTCAGCGGGCGCAATCTCGCCACGCTCGACCAGTTGTTCGCACCGGCCGTGTTTGCTGCGGCCGGACTGCATGGCGTCGAACGTCGACACGTGGGCCAGGCGGGCGGCGTCGGCGTGGTGCCGCCGGCGTTGCTGCGCGCACGCGATGCGGCGATCGCGCTGATCGACGCGCATCCCGGTGCGCTGGTCGAGGACAAGGGCGCGGCGCTCGGTCTGCACTGGCGGATGGTCGCGCCCGAACGCAAAGCTGCCGCCGAGCGCGCGCTGCATGCCTTCGCCGTCGGTGCGCTGACCGGCTTGCCGGGCTACCAGTTGCAGCCCGGCGACCACGTGATCGAGCTGCGCCCGCGCCATGCCGACAAGGGCAGCGCGATTCTCGCGTTTCTCGCAGAAGCACCGTTCGCCGGTCGCGTGCCGGTGTTCGCCGGCGACGACCTCACCGACGAACCGGGCTTCCGCGCCGTCAATGCCCATGGCGGCATCAGCGTGCTGGTCGGGAACCGTGCCGGCAGCGCTGCCCGCTTCCGCCTGCCCGATCCCGCTGCGATTCACGCGTGGCTTGGCGTGCCTGCAGCCAACCCGAATCCGGAGATGACCCGATGACACAGCCGCTTGCCCCCAGCCTCGATCTCGGCCTCGTCGGCAACGGCAGTTTCGGCGCGCTGTTCGACCGCAACGCGCGCCTGGTGTGGTCGTGTCTGCCGGCGTTCGACGGCGATCCCGCGTTCTGCGCGCTGCTCTCGCCCAAGGAAGGCCACGGCGACTGGTCGCTGGAACTCGATGACTTCGAGCGCAGCGAGCAGAGCTACGTCGAGAACACCGCGATCCTGCGCACCGTGCTGTTCGATCGCCACGGCGCTTCTCTCGAGATCACCGATTTCGCGCCGCGCTGGCGCCAGCACGATCGTTTCTACCGCCCGGTGATGCTGATGCGGCGCGTGCGTCTGCTGTCGGGCAGTCCACGCATCCGCGTGCTGTTGCGCCCGCTGGCGGACTGGGGCGCGCGCGCGCCCGACAGCACCTGGGGCAGCAACCACATCCGCTACGTGCTGCCGGGCTTCACGCTGCGCGCGACCACCGACATGCCGATCCGGCTGCTGCGCGACGGGCTGCCGTTCGTCCTCGACCGTGACCTGCATTTCATTCTCGGCCCCGACGAGACCCTGACCCGGTCACTGGCCGAATTCGTTCGCGATGGTCTGCATCGCACGACGAATTACTGGCGCGAGTGGGTGCGCTACCTGTCCATTCCGCTCGACTTCCAGGAGGCGGTCATCCGGAGTGCGATCACGCTCAAACTCAGCCAGTACGAAGAAAGCGGCGGCATCATCGCCGCGATGACGACTTCGATCCCCGAGGCCGAAAACACCGAACGCAACTGGGACTACCGGTATTGCTGGATGCGCGATTCGGCCTTCGTCGTGCGCGCGCTCAACCGTCTCGGCGCAACGCGCACGATGGAGGAGTACATCCGCTACATCTTCAACCTCACCGTCAGCGACGATGGCGACATGCAGCCGCTGTACGGCATCGGTTTCGAGCACACGCTCACCGAGGAGACGATGCCCGCGCTGGACGGCTACCGCGGCATGGGCCCGGTGCGCCGCGGCAACCTCGCCTATGTGCAGCGCCAGCACGACACCTACGGCAGCGTCGTGCTCGCGTCCACGCAGCTGTTCTTCGATCGACGGCTGGAACATCGCGGCGACGAAGCCACGTTCCGAAAGCTCGAACCGCTGGGCGAACTCGCGTTCAAACTCCATGACCAGCCCGATGCCGGGCTGTGGGAATTCCGCGGCAAGGCGCACGTGCACACCTATTCGGCGGTGATGTGCTGGGCCGCATGCGACCGGCTCGCGCGGATCGCCGGACAGCTCGGCATCGACGACCGCATCGGCTACTGGCGCGAACGCGCCGACGGCATGCGTGCGCGGATCCTGCGCGAAGCCTGGAATGCGGAGCTCGGCCATTTCGCCGATGCCTTCGGCGGCGACCGCCTCGACGCCTCGCTGCTGCTGCTCGCCGACCTCGGCTTCGTGACGCCGCAGGATCCGCGTTTCATCGGCACGGTGCATGCGATCGGACAGTCGCTGCGTCATGGCGACGGCCTGTTCCGCTATGTCACGCCCGACGATTTCGGCGCGCCGGAGACCAGTTTCACGATCTGCACGTTCTGGTACATCGATGCGCTGGCATCGATCGGTCGCACGCACGAAGCGCGGCAGCTGTTCGAGACCCTGCTGTCGCGCCGCAACCATCTCGGCCTGCTGTCGGAAGATCTCTCGTTCGAAACCGGCGAGGCCTGGGGCAACTTTCCGCAAACGTATTCGCACGTCGGCCTGATCATGGCGGCGATGCGCCTGTCGCGATCCTGGCAGGAGGCCGCGTGAGTCGCCTGGTCGTCGTCTCCAACCGCGTCGCGTTGCCGGGCAACAGCCAGAGCGGCGGGCTCGCGACCGCGCTCGACGCGGCGCTCCAGGAGAGCGGCGGCCTGTGGTTCGGCTGGAGCGGCAAGGTGGCACGCGCGCACTCGGGTGAACTGCATCGCCACCAGGACGACGGCATCGATTACCTCACCGTCGACCTGTCGCGCGAGGACTACGAGGGCTACTACAACGGCTTCGCCAACCGCACGCTGTGGCCGCTGCTGCACTTCCGCCTCGACCTCGTCGAGTACAACGCGATGACCCAGGCCGCCTATCGCGGCGTCAACGCGCTGTTCGCCGAGAAACTGTCGAAGGAACTGCGCGACGACGACATCGTCTGGGTCCACGACTATCACCTGTTCCCGCTGGCACAGGAACTGCGCAAGCGCGGCATCCGCGCACGCATCGGCTTCTTCCTGCACGTGCCGTTTCCATCGGCCGACATCGTCGCCGGCCTGCCACATCACGACAAGACCTTCGGCGCGCTGTCGTCTTACGACCTGGTCGGCTTCCAGACCGAACGCGACCTCGAACGCTTCCAGGACTACATCCGTCTGTTCCGCGGGGGGCAGGTCCCGGGACAGGGGAATCTGCGCGACCACGACGGCCGCCATTTCACCGCGGGCGTGTTTCCGATCGGCATCGACGCCGGCGTGATCGAATCGCTCGCCGAAACCGCCTCGCACAGCGCGACGACCAGGCGCATGCGGGCCAGCCTCAACGGCCGTGCCCTGGCGATCGGTGTCGACCGGCTCGATTACTCGAAAGGCCTGCCCGAACGCTTCCGCTCGATCGAGCGCTTCTTCGAACGCCATGCCGACCAGCGCGGCAAGCTGACCTATCTGCAGATCGCCCCGGTCTCGCGCGGCGGTGTCGCCAGCTACCGCGCGCTGCGCCGCGAGCTGGAGCAGTACGCCGGCCACATCAACGGCGCCCATTCCGAACCCGACTGGACGCCGGTGCGTTACGTCAACCGCACCTATCCGCACCCCGCACTGACCGGCCTCTACCGCCTGTCGCGCATGGCACTGGTCACCCCGCTGCGCGACGGCATGAACCTGGTCGCAAAGGAGTACGTGGCCTCGCAGGACGGCGACGACCCCGGCGCACTCGTGCTGTCGATCTTCGCCGGCGCCGCGCGCGAACTGGACGGCGCCCTGCTGGTGAACCCGTTCGACAGCGACGGCGTCGCCGATGCGATCGCGGCCGCAATGGAGATGCCGCGCGAAGCGCGCCAGGAGCGTTGGCAATCGATGATCACGCGGATCCGCGCGTACGACATCCATGCGTGGCGGAAGGATTTCCTGAGAACGCTGGCGGCGACGTCTGCCCGCAATTGAGTAGCGGCTTTTTCTGAGCGGCGGATTCAAAACCGACGTGCATCTTCATGGAGAATTCCACCGTTCCACCGACTTCGATCCACACCGGATGCCGGCGAGCGCGCGCCCTGATCGCCTCAAAGGGATGAAGTTCGTACCCGACGGCCTCACTATCCAGACAACGCTTGATCTATTCCGTCAGGGAAATCGATATGACCCAGCCATCGCCCGACATTGAAGTCGCGGTCTCCTACCAGCTGCATGAGTACCAGCAGATCCTGCGCGACTACGTTGCAACGGATCTTGCGCAGGGCGGGAGGCTCGACACGACGAGCCTGTGGAACTGGCCGATCGTGCAGAACCTCACGTTCAAGCTGCTGGTGCCGCTGGTGTTCCGATGGAAGAAGTCACGCGTGGGCGATTGTGTGTTCGCCTTCAACGCGTCCGGCCTGTCGCGCACCAGCAAGGGACGCACCGCGTCGCGCACGTGGGCACAGATCAATCAGGTGCATCGCCTGTCGACCGCCTACCTGATCGAGCTCAACGAAGGTGGCGCCATGCCGGTGCCCTATCGATGCTTCGCCGACGTGCAGCGAACAGCATTCGACGATCTGATCGAACACATCGAGGCGGAAGAATCGAGTGTGGCGGCGGAGCACGCAGAAGCCTGATGGGCAGAAGTGAACCTGGCGCCGTTTCTCCACAGCGCAACAGCTTCGCGATATCGCCACCTCCACTTTTCAACAAGATCAACGATTTACGGCGCCTTGGCTGGTAGCTGCATGGCCAACTATCAATCTGATATAAATTTTTTCGTTGTTTATAGGAATCTTCCTGGCCCTCAGATCTTCAACGCCAGCCGCTTCCGCGCTGCACGTCGGTTCGGGATTCACGCGCGTGTCTTGTCAGCGACTGGGCGCGTCTGCAGATGCCGGCGGCGGCGACAGATGCCAATGCAGTCGCGTCAGCAGGCGGTCGCAGACCGGGGGGTCGCGGTTGCTGAGGCAGACCATGGTCATGTCGTTGGTCGGGTAGATCGATAGCGCGGCGCTGTTGCCGGGTGCGCCGCCGCCGTGGCCCCAGTGCGGGAACTCGTCCGGGCCCGAGGAGATGAAGCCGTAGCCGTACCAGTCGGCCTGCTGCTTGATGGCTTCGGCCAAGAGCGGCAGCGGGATCAGCTTGCCGGCCTGGAGCGCTTCGACGAATCGCACCTCGTCGTCGGCGGTGGTGACGCCGCCGCCTGCGGGTGTGCCGCGCCATGGGAGCTGATCGGCGCTGGGCACCAGCGTGCCGTCTTCGCGCTGGGTGTAGCCGCGCGCGACGTCGTCCATCTCGTCCAGCGTCGGGAAGCGCGTGGCCGTCATGCCGGCGGGCGCAAAGACGTGCTCGGCCACGTAGTCGTAGTAGTCCTGCCCGCTGACTGCCTCGACCACCGCGCCGAGCAGCAGGAAGCCGTAGTTCGAGTACTCGAAATCCGATCCCGGCGGGAACGCCGGTGCGCGATCGCCGTTGAGCTTGATCAGATCGGCGATGGAGCGCACCCAGGCGCGGTTCGCGCTTTCGTCCGGCTGCAACACGCCGATGTCGCCGGTGCCGCCCTGATGCGAGAGCAACTGCCGGATCGTGACGGCTGCCATCTCCTTGTTGGGGTAATCGGGCAGGTGCTTGCCGAGCGGATCGTCCAGTCCGAGCTTGTCGGCCGCAACCAGTTGCAGCACCGCCACGGCGGTGAACATCTTGCCCTGCGATGCGAACAGGAACGGCGTGTCCAGCTGCACCGGCGTGTCGTCTTCGCGATTGGCGAGCCCGAAGGGCTTGGCATAGAGCCGCTGGCCGTTCTGCTCGATGACCAGCACGCCCGAGAAGCGATCCGCTGCCGCCAGCTGCGTGGCGAATGCGTCGAATGCCTCCAGCGCTTTCGCCTGCGGAATCTGCAACGGCGCCTGCGTGATGTGTTCGAGGCGCCCCGACGCGGCGTCCTCGATCTTCACGGTGATGCGTCGCTGGACCGGAAAGCTGCGCTCCTGCGTCAACGTGACGAACTCCAATGACTCGCTGCGTTCGACCGCGACCACATCCAGACCGCCGGTCTCTTCGCGACTGTCGAGCAGGTACTCGATGTTGTGCTCGGGTTCGCCGAATCGCCGTGCGTTGAACTCGGTCAGCGCAGTGCGATCGTTGCGGTTGAATGCGTCCAGCCATTCGTCGAATGCGGTCTCGGCTGGCGGCTTGGACGCGGCCGACGTCATGAGCACCAGCATCGCCATCGTTGTCGAAGCGCGCAACAGCATCGGAACCCCCTACATCCCTCTGAACTAGCGGATTCTGGCACCAAGCTGCGCCAGGAAGTGATCCCGGGACCGTTCCCGTGCTTCCGGCGAGCAATGATCGATCAGCCGAACTGCAGGTGGCCCGGCATGAGCGCGGCGAGAAAATCAGATGCATCGAAGGCCTCGCCCGCTGCGATGACGCCGAGCCGCCTGCATCGCCCGTCGACGACGCGCTCCATCGCCTCCACGACCAGCGTCGCTGTGATCGCATAGATGTCGCGCCCGCGTGCGGCAGCGCGACTTACATGCCCATCCCTGCAGACGACCGCTTCCATGGCGAACCGCTGCGAGGAGCGGCCGCTTGCGTCGCTGGCCACTGGCGGAGGCGTGCCTGGATCGCGAATGTCGTTCAGCGCGACGAGGTTGATATAGGAGTGCAATTCGCGAACGCGCAGATGGCGCGAGATCGTGATCGTTTCCGAGAACGGAAGCGCAAGCATCGACTGCGTGCCGAACGGTTCCGGGAAGGTCCAGTCCCGTGTCGGGGGTGGATCGGCAAGGAAATCGAGCAGGCCATTCGATACCACCCGGCGCCGGTAGTGGTTGCGTTGCCCGGTCAGGCGTGTGCCCGCGGTGGGATGCCAGCTGTCGAGCGCGACTGCGATGTCGATCGCTTCGGCGTCCGGCCAGTCGCCCATTGCCGTCGTCGCCAGCAAGTCAGCCAGACCACCGTAGAACGCCATGCCGGGAAGCACTGCAATCTCCGCGTTCCTGGCCGCATCGGCATAACCCTCGAATGCATCGAGCGCCGCCTGCTGTTCGGCAGTCACGTCCAGATAGTGGACGTGCGATCGCAACGCGGCTTCGATCACCGGCGCTGCCGTGTCGATGAACGGGCCGGCACAATTGATCACTGCCGCCGCGCCTTCGATGGCACGGTCCAGCGCGGCAGCATCGTCGAGCGAGGCGGCCCGCAGCTCCAGCGTTGGATACTCGCCACCCAGCGCTTTCAGCCTGCTCGTATCGCGGCCGGACAAGACCGGCGTCCACCCGCGACACAGGAGCTCGGCGACGACGAAACGGCCGGTATGCCCGTAGGCCCCAAAGACCGCGACGGTACCCTTGGATGCCATCACCGCATTCCACTTTCATTGGAGTTGCGGCTATCCCGATACCGTGGCGATCCGTGCGCGATCGCACCCAGATCGCACTCGCAGGCCCGGATCTTTTCTGCCATGACACGCATCCCGTGACGCCCGCTGCTCGGGCACGCACAGAAGACCAGCAGGGTCCTGAGCCCGCTATCGAAATCTTTAGCGATGCCAGCCCGCTGATCGCCTGAACGCCGACGGCGAACATCTGTAGGCTTGCCTGAATGCCGCGGAGAAATGGCTATGGCTGGAGAAGCCGAGGTCGAGCGCCAGCGCGGACATGTCGTTATCACCGGCGACAAGATCCAGTGCGTGGGCAAGCCGAAGTTGCAGCTGGTAGCGGTACAGCGGCACGCCTTCGACCTGTCGGAACGCTTGCGTGAGATAGACCCCGGAACCGCCGATCTCGGCAGCGATCTCGGCCAGGGTCCAGCGTCGCTTCAGGTCACTGGCCAGCAGCAACTTACTCCTGTCCACCAGCCGGCGCTTCGCCGGTGTGATGCCCTGCCCGCGCGACGTTCTCGGCCCAAGGCAGCGGGCGACGAGAGTCAGCAGATGGCTTTCCGCCTCCAGCGGCTCGATGCTGCCGTTCTGCAGTCGATGCCTGAGCAGCGCAACCAGCGCCTGTGCATGCGGATCGATGCGCAGGCTCTGCACGCGGAAGCCGAGTGCATCACGTTTGTTCAACAGCGATTGCGGCGTCATTTCACGCAACAGCGGCTCGGACATCGCCAGTACAAGGCTGGCATCGCGGCCGGTGACCGGATGGCTGATCCGATACCCTTCGCCCGCGTTGTAGAGCAGCACGCGATTCGCATCGGCCACCGCCTGGTCGCTGCCGACATGCCGGAGGTAGGAACCGCGGTATGCAAACACCAGATGCGTCGCCGACGCGCACTCCTCCGCGCTGCGATGTCGGCACGTTCCCGGGCACAGGACATGCCGCACCGAGACAGCGCCGGTATCGAGCAGGCGGGTGACTTCGAAATCAGGCATCTCCATTGATCCGGCGCGGCTCCGGTTCACAGCATCACAGCGGGTCATCGCAGGAATCAAGTAGAGAGCCCGCGGGCCGGGCGCGGTCTTGCTTCAGGACATCGGCGCCTGGCTGAAAGCTATGGATCCACAACCATGAGCACCCGAACATGGTGCTCGGCGTCATCATCCCGATGCAGAAACTCGTGTTCGCCCCCAGCTCCACTTCCGGAGTGCGCTAAAACCGGCGGGATTACCATTTGAGGACGTCCGTTCTTGGCCGAAGCGGCCCCATTTTCCTGCCCAGTACGGATCAATTCATCACTTTATCCGGGATGCTCGTCAGCAGGTTTCGACCTTCAGTTGCTCGGAGTCTCAGTGTGAGCGGAAGCGAGCCATCTGCCTCCCTTTCTCACCCAGGTTGTCGTGTCGTAAACGACCGTGTCGTGAGATTTTCCGCCAGAAGTGAAGGTCTGCTTCGCTTTGTAAGAAGCGATTGCCACATCGTCGATAGGAAACACAACTTGTTCATCAGAAAAATCGAAGGCAGTCACACGCGCATCTCCTGAAGCCGCCATCTGCCTGTACTGCTCTGGAGTGAAATGACCAATGCCGTAGGAGCTCACTGAGAGGGATCGATTGTCCAGAAGCGAGATCACAACGTCTAGGTCCATATCCACCAAAGCCTGCCAGAACGTATGTTCGAGGCTCAAAATCTCATCGCGCGCGTTCATTGGACAACTCCAAAGAGAACCCGCACAAGACCGTTGCACAGGAGCCATTGGGGTTTCGTGAGTGGGCGGAGCCCCTTGTGCGGACTAGCTAGTCCGCCGATTTCCGCTTTCGGCCAAAAGCGGACGGCCTTGAGCCGGTCGCTTCCACTGGTCGGCGAGGTACTAAGCGCGAGTGACGTGCTGCCTCGATCAAGAGTTGGACTGCTGAGCGATCTGCTAACGGGCGCTCGCTGCCGATAGCCGGGGCCTCAGAGTAGGCCCTGATGAAGTCGAAACATTATGGGATTCAAGGCCGCAACGGCTGAACCTCTCTACGGGGACACGCCCGCTTCTCCGCCCGGGAAATTGATGCGCTACCGATATCAGTGCTATGTCGGTAGCAATCTTTATTAATCAATAGGCCGCCGTTAATTTGGTTCTCGAGCCTAGAGCTTGCGTCGAGGCGCATGCGCTCACGCGCCGCTAACGGATGCGCCCAAGTTCAAGCACGCCACCTCTATCCCGAACTGCTATGGCGTTCAGATCACGGATGCGTCACGCATCTCGTCATCGGGAGAAACCTAATTGACTGGAGAGTCTTTGACATGAAGCGACGATCCATCCATGCGACTTTGCTGGCCCTCGCGATCGCGGTCGCTAACGTTTCAGGAGCAGGCGCGATGGCCGCCGACCATCGGGAAAATCCTTTCACGCTTGTCTACGAAGGTGCAATCGAGAGCAACGAAGTGGGGCAAGTCAACGTCCATCCGGTGGCCTACAAGCTCAACGGCTTAGACATCTCCGCCAACGTCTATACGCCTGCTGGCTACGACCCGGAGAAGGCATATCCCGCCGTCGTCGTTGCGCATCCCAATGGCGGTGTCAAGGAACAGGTCGCAGGCCTGTACGCGCAGCGCCTCGCGGATCTCGGGTACATCACAATCGCAATGGACGCGGCGTATCAGGGCACGAGCGGTGGCGAGCCGCGCAGCGTTGACAAGCCTGCCAATCGCATCGAAGACATCCACGGCGCAGCGGACTTCCTGCTGTCCTATCCGGGCGTCGATGCCGGCCGCCTTGGGTTGCTTGGCATCTGTGGCGGCGGCGGGTATTCACTTGCGGCAGCGCAGACCGACAAGCGGTTCAGAACCATCGCGACCGTCAGCATGTTCAATTCCGGTCGCGTACGTCGGAATGGCTTTGCTGATTCGCAGCTCGACAGCATCCAGGAACGCCTGCAGCAGGCGTCGGACGCCCGCGCCACGGAGGCAGCCGGTGGTGAAGTGCGCTACTCGGGCGATGCGGACATGACCGACGAGCAGATCGCGGCGCTGCCGTTCGAAATGTATCGGCAGGGATACGCGTACTACTGGAGAACACATGCGCACCCCGGCTCGACGTTCCGCTACACCACCAGCAGTCTGCTCGACCTCATGCGCTGGGACGCAACGGATCGGATCGAGCTGATCGACAAGCCATTGCTGATGATCGCGGGCACCGCGGCCGACAGTCTCTACATGAGCCAGGACGCGTTCGCCAAGGCGACTGGCACCCAGGACAAGGAACTGTTCGAGATCGCGGGCGCGACCCACATCGAAACCTATTGGGTGCCGCAGTACGTGGACGCCGCCGTCGGCAAGCTGACCGAGTTCTACGGACGGACCCTTTGACGTGGTCCGCATCACGCTTAAGGAGAACCACGCGATGACGGCAGCATCTACCCTGGGCAAAGCCCTTCTGGGCGCAGCAATCTCGACGGCGGTACCTGCCGCCGCGGCCACCGAACATGGCGAGCAGCGGATCACGCGCGCGGGTACACAGCCCTCGGCATCCGGCCCGCCGGCGTACTTCACGGGGCGCGTGCGTGTCGATCCGCTGTTCCCGGCCGACGATAGCGTCAATGCATCGGCGGCATACGTCACGTTCGAACCCGGCGCGCGGTCGGCCTGGCACACGCATCCGGCCGGGCAGCGGCTGGTCGTTGTGGCTGGCGTCGGCTTGACCCAAGCATGGGGCGGGCCGGTGCAGGAAATTCGCCCTGGTGACGTGATCGTCTGCCCCGCAGGCGTCAAGCACTGGCATGGCGCCGCCCCGACGACAGGCATGACCCATCTGGCGGTGAGCGGCGTCGCCGAGGGCAATACCGTGGAATGGATGGAGCAAGTGACTGATGACCAGTACAACGCCCGCTAGTCGCCTCGCCGCGCTGTCAGCCGCCGTCAGCCTCGCCGTTGTCGGGCTTGCAGCGTCGCCCGCGCACGCCAGCCAGCAGGCAGAGGCGTCCCCGCACATGGGAGCCAACGCGCCAGTCTCGGAAACGCTTTCGGCTCGCCAGCAGGCCATTCCATTGATCGCGGCTGCGATGGCCCGCAGCGACATGGTGCAGCTCAACGCAAGCTTGCACCGTGGACTGGACGCCGGACTCACGGTGAACGAGGCCAAGGAAGTCCTGGTCCAGCTCTATGCGTATGCCGGCTTCCCGCGCAGCCTCAACGCGCTGGGCGAACTTCTCAAAGTCGTCGAGGATCGCCGGGCGCTCGGCATCGAGGACGCGCCGGGGCGCGAGCCGAGCGGCGCAATCCCCACGGGCGATGCGCTGATCGCAATAGGTACGGAGAACCAGACGAGCATCTCGGGTGCTCCGGTCAAGAACGTGGTGACGGACTTCGCTCCGGTCATCAACCAGTTTCTGCAGGCGCATCTGTTCGGCGACATCTTCGAGCGCGACAACCTCGATTGGCAGAGCCGCGAGTTGGCCACTGTTGGTGCCCTGGCAGCGATGCCCGGCGTCGAGGCTCAGCTGCGCTCACACATTGCGGCCAGCAGGCGGGTCGGTCTGACCGTGTCGCAGTTGCAGCAGCTGGTCCAGGTGCTGGCCGAACACAGCGATGCCGATGCCGCACGGCGCGCCGGCGAAGCGCTTGAGCAGCACCTGACCCAGGCAACACAACCCTGAATGAAGCAGCGATCGACATGGGCGCAACGCAAACAATCCGTCTGAACAACGGCATCACGATGCCGGCATTGGGGCTCGGCGTATTCCAGGCCGTGCCCGAGGTCACAGCTGCCGCCGTCGAGGAAGCACTCAGGCTGGGCTACCGGCTGATCGACACGGCAGCTGCCTACGGAAACGAGCGCGAGGTCGGCGAGGGAATCCGTCGATCCGGCATCGCGCGAAGCGATATCTTCATCGAGACGAAGGTGTGGATCAGCGACTTCGGCTACGACGCCACCCTGCACGCGTTCGACAAGAGCGCCGGAAAGCTTGGTGTGGATCAGTTGGATCTGTTCCTTCTGCATCAGCCCCTGTCTAGCGCTTTCGACCTCACGCTTGGTGCCTACAGGGCGCTCGAGCAGCTTCTGGCCGACAGGCGCGTGCGCGCCATTGGGGTGAGCAATTTCATGCCGGACATGCTGCACCGACTGCTTGCCGAGACATCGATCGTGCCTGCAGTGAACCAGATCGAAGTGCATCCCTACTTCCAGCAGACCGAACTGCAACGTCTCCATGACGAACACGGCACCCTGACGCAGGCGTGGTCACCGATCGGCGGCATCACGTCGTACAGGGGTGGCAGCAAAAGTACGTTCGATGATCCGCTTCTCCAGCAGATCGCAAGCGAGTTCGACAAGTCACCCGCGCAGGTGATGCTGCGCTGGCATCTGCAGCAAGGCCGTTCCGCGATTCCAAAATCGACCCGGCCCGAGCGCATCGCAGAGAACCTGGACGTGTTCGACTTCGAACTCTCGCCTGCGCAGCTTGCAGCGATCGACGCGCTGGACACAGGTGTCCGTGGTGGTCCCGAGCCAGACAGCATCACGCTCGACAACTACGGGCGCGAAATTCCCGAAGCCTGATGCCCGTCGGCGCCACTGGGCGCCTCGCCTGACCTGCCAAGACCTGGAGAGCCCCATGAGCAACCGTCCGACCAGTACGCATCGCCGAACGCTGCTGAAGAGCGTCGCCACATTGGCCGCGGCGCTCCCGCTGATGTCCGCGTTCTCGGGATCCCACGCCTCAGAACGTCATGGAGCGCCCAACGACCGCGATGGCAATACGGATCGATCGGGCGGGTCTGCGCTGACCAGTCGCCGCAAGCTCGGCGCGCTTGAGGTGTCCAGCGTGGGCCTCGGCGTGCAGAACATGAGTCGGACCTACCAGACCACCATCCCGTCCCGCACCGAGATGCACAACATCATCCGGACCGCGTTCGATCGTGGCCTGACCTTCTACGACGCGGCGGAAGCGTACGGTCCACACGAGGTCGAACGCATTCTCGGCGAAGGCGTCGCGCCGTTCCGCGACCAAATTGTGATCGCCACCAAGTTCGGCTGGAACATCGATCTGGAAACCGGCGCACGTGGCCCAGGCCTTATCAGCCGCCCGGACCATATCAAGCGGGTGGTCGAAGGCATGCTGACCCGCCTGCAGACCGACCGCATCGATCTGCTCTACCAGCACCGCGTCGATCCACAGGTGCCGATCGAGGATGTCGCGGGTGCCATCAAGGACCTGCGGGCAGAAGGCAAGGTCCTGCATTGGGGACTGTGCGAGATGGGGCTGCAGACGCTGCGCCGCGCGCATGCCGAGTTGCCAGTGGCGGCGGTACAGAACGAGTACTCGATGCTCTGGCGCGGGCCGGAGGCCGAGGTGCTGCCGGTATGCGAGGAGCTCGGTATCGGCTTCGTGCCCTGGAGCCCGCTGGGCGTGGGCTTCCTCACTGGCGCCATCGACGAGAGAACGCGTTTCGCCGAGGGTGACATCCGTGGAAACGAAACGCGGTTTTCGCGCGAGAACATGCCGGGCAACCTCGAACTCGTCCGGCTCGTACATGCCTGGGCAGAGCGCAAGCTCACCACACCGGCCCGGATCGCGCTGGCGTGGCTGATGGCGCAGAAGCCATGGATCGTGCCGATCCCCGGCACCACCCAGATGGCGCACATGCTGGATAACATCGGTGCTGCGGATGTCGCATTCGATGACGCCGAACTGCGGGAGCTCGATGGCGCACTGGCAGGCATCGAGATCCAGGGCGATCGGCTGCCCCCTGCAGTGGAAGCCTTCAGTAGTGTCGAGGCGCCCAGCCGATGAGACGCGTGGCTGACTCTCCAGGATTCGCGTGCGTGACGGCTGCGCGTGGCCCGATCCGTCGATCACTTCACACACCGCTAGTCGCCCTTGCGTTGGCCGGCACGTGCGCGGTCTCAGAGACGGCCGTCGCGCAGGACTTCCGCACCATCCAGAAGGCCGAGGACCCCCTTGTTCTGAAGTCGCGAGGGAGCTTCTACGTCGCAGGCGACCAGGTGGAGCAGACGTCTGTCGAGCTCGGCAGCCTCGGCCCGGATGACCAGGTCACGCGCAACCAGATGTACGTCGAGTACATGGTGCCCGGCGGGCAGGCGAAGGTGCCGATCGTGCTGGTGCACGGGGCCACGCTCAGCGGAAAAACCTACGACACCACGCCTGACGGGCGCATGGGGTGGTACGAATACTTCGTCCGCAGGCAGCATCCGGTCTACGTGGTCGACCAGATCGGCAGGGCGCGCTCCGGCTTCGACCAGTCCGGATTCAACAACGTCCGCGCAGGCCGGGCGGCGCCGGAGACGCAGCCGACCCTGCTCCGGCTCGGCGACCACTTCGGCTCATGGACCAACTTCCGGATCGGCCCGGAGCCCGGTCAAGCATATCCGGACACGCAGTTTCCAGTCGAAGCCGCTGCCGAACTGTCGAAGCAGAGCGTGCCAGACCTGCTGGGCACGTCCCGCGCCAGCAATCCCAACTGGAAGGCGCTGTCGGATCTGGCACTGCAGCTCGAAGGCGCCGTGCTGCTCGTCCACTCCCAGTCCGGCCCGTATCCGCTCGAGTCGGCGCTTATCGATGCCCGGGGCATCCGCGGGATCGTAATGGTGGAGCCCGGCACCTGCAATGCGGCGAAGCACACGGATGCCGACATCGCGGTGCTCGCAAAGACGCCGATCCTGATCCTGTTCGGCGATCAACTCGACACCGAAACGAAGCTTCCCGGACCGAACTGGCAGGACCGCTTCAACGACTGCCGGACGTTCGCGCAGCGCGTCGAAGCTGCGGATGGTGATATCAGCCTGATGACAACCACCGACGCCGGACATCATGGCAACAGCCACATGCTGATGATGGATCGCAACAACCTGCAGATCGCGAACCTGATCCTGGGGTGGATCGATCGGAGGACCTCACGATGACTGACCGTGCGCAATTTCTGCCGTTCGCGCTGAAAGGCGTCGTTTGCAGCGCTTCAGGGAAGCTCGCTGCACTGGTGGGCTTGAGCCTCGTGTTGCTCACCGCGTGCTCCGCTCCAGCCGCAGCTTTGAATGTTGAAACCAACGCATCCACGAACGACAGCGAGGCATCCGCAATGCAAACGCAAGAGCTCGCCCCGGGTAATGAAGTCCTGGTTGTCGGGGCCACGGGCAGCGTGGGTCAGCTGGTGGTGGCCGAGGCGCTCGCGTCTGGCTATCGGGTCCGCGCATTGGTGCGAGACCCGTCGCGCGCGCAGCGGACGTTGCCGGAAGGCACCACCCTGGTTGTCGGTGACCTGACAGCTTCAGAGACGCTGCCGGCCGCTGTCGAAGGCGTGTCCGGCATCGTGTTCGTTCATGGCGCGAGTGGAGACGTCGCGGCGCGCGAGGTGAACTACGGCGGCGTACGCAACATCCTGTTCGCACTGGAAGACCGATCGGTCCGCGTCGCGATGATGTCCGCCGTTGGCGTGACCAGACCCATCGCCGACAGCAGGCGCGATCTGGAGCCACGTGGTTGGAAGCGGCGGGGCGAGCGTTTGCTGCGCGCCAGCGGTCTGCCCTACACCGTCGTGCGGCCAGGCTGGTTCGACCACAACGCGAATGATCAGCATCGAATGATCTTCCGCCAGGGCGACATGCCACAAAGCGGGACGCCTCAGGATGGCGTCATCGCCCGGCAGCAGATCGCGAAGGTACTAGTGGCGAGTCTGTCGTCGCCCGCTGCCAATCGGAAGACGCTGGAGCTCGTTGCCGAACAGGGCACGGCGCAAACCGAACTGGAACCGCTCTTCTCGGAACTCATCGCCGATGGAGATGACGCTCTGGATGGCCCGCAGGATCAAGCCAATCTGCCGCTTGCCGAAGAGCCCGCGATGTTTCGTGAGGATCTGCAGCGCATCAGGCGCTAGGTGGAACGTGGGTCATTGATTCGGAGATGCGCAGTGCCACTGAAAGCGTGCCATGGCGGCGCGCCATCGGGCAGGACCGTTATCTGGAATCGAGCCAGGCGTTGACCGCCTCCATCGTCCTGCGTTCCTGGTCGGCCTCCATCGTGAGGGGCGTCTGGATGTTTGCGCCCGGCGCGTGCGATGCAAGGATCGCGCGCGCATTCCCAAGGCCATAGCCGCCGTGGGTCACGAACGGCACCAGCGTCTTGCCCGCCAAATCGTGCCGCTTCAGGAAGCTGCGGATGACCGGAGGCGCTGTGGAGCCCCAGATCGGGAAGCCGAGATAGAGCGTGTCGTACTTCGCGACATCCGAAACGAACGCTGCCAGCGGCGGCTCGTAGGCGTTGTCTCGCTCCTGCCGCGCCTGTTCGACCGTCGCAAGGTAGTCCGCGGGATACGGAGAGTCGGGCAGGATCTCGAACATGTCGGCATCCACCGAGCGCTGGATCAGCCCTGCAACCACGCGCGTGTTGCCCGATCGCGAGAAGTACGCGACCAGCCGTGACCGTCCTGCCTTTGTTCCAAGTTTCTGTTCGCCGGTAGCCGCTGTACCCGCCAGCGGCAGGCTCGCCAGTGCGGCGACCACGGCACGTCTAGTGGCTCTATGGCTATGACGCATCGGAGCATTCGCCTTCTGTGCTCTGGGACTACGCGACATCGGCGGGCCGTATCGATCGCCTGCCGAAGATTGCGTTACCGATAATCTAAGAGCGTCGAGGTGCATCCAGTAGAGGGCATAATCGGAATCAGTTCATAACGAGAGCGCATCAATGCTGGAAAGCTACGACCAGCTGGCAATCTTCGCCATGGTCGCGCGCGAGCGCAGTTTCACTCGGGCCGCGGCCAAGCTCGGGCTGTCGCAGCCCGCACTGAGCCGATCGATGCGGCAGCTGGAAGCTCGCCTGGGTGTGCGACTGCTAGCGCGCACGACACGCAGCGTGTCGCCGACCGAAGCGGGAGAGCGCCTGCTGGAGGTGATCGCGCCTCGCTTTGAGGAGATCAATCACGAGCTGGCGATGCTCAACCAGTTTCGTGATCGACCGGCCGGCAAACTCCGCATCACCGCCGGCGAGCACGCAGCGATTACCGTGCTTGAACCGGTGTTGACGAAGCTGTTGCCGAATAATCCAGATCTCAGCATCGAAATCATCGTCGATTATGGTTTGACCGACATCGTCTCCGAGGGCTACGACGCGGGCATCCGCATGGGCGAGCAAGTGGCGAAGGACATGATCGCCGTGCCGGTTGGCCCCGAACTGCGGATGGCTGTGGTTGGATCGCCGGCGTACTTCGCGCGATACCCGCGGCCGAAGAGTCCGCACGATCTAACGCAGCACAACTGCATCACGATTCGCCTGCCGACCTACGGCGGCATCTTCGCCTGGGAGTTTGAGAAGAAGGGCAAGGAGCTGAAAGTGCGGGTCGAAGGCCAGCTGGTCTTCAACAACATCGCACTCCGGCTCAAGGCGGCCCTCGACGGCTTTGGTCTTGCGTACATGCCCGAGGACCTGGTGGCGGAACACGTTCAGGCCGGCCGACTGGTGCGCGTACTGGCGGACTGGTGCCCACCGTTTCCGGGATATCACCTGTACTACCCCAGTCGACGACAGACATCTGTCGCGTTCGCACTGCTGCGTGACGCACTGCGTTGGTCGGACACTCCAAGTCCGCCGAACTTCTTGCGCCAGGCGTAGAACGTCGCCTGGCTGATGCCCAACTTGCGGCAGATCTCCTCGACGGTCGTACCGCTCTCGGCCTACTTCAGCGCGAACGCGATCTGCTCTTCGGTGAACTTCGACTTCTTCATGGCGACGGGGCCCTCCTCGGGCCGGAGTGTCGCCGAATTCTCTATTTCTGGCTGGCCCGAATTAGCGGGAGGAGGTCAATGTTTGCCCCTAGCTCCACTTCTGGAGTGCGCTAGAACCGGGGGGGAGGGGGGGGTATTACCATGACTCCTTATTAAAATTTCCGATAATATTTTTAGACTCTCATCCAGCTGATTAGCATCCGTGGACCACCAATTAATTTCTTTGCAGCGTCGAAGCAAAATTCGCGCCTCAATAACAAAATCGTGAGCAAACTCTGAAATAACGACTCCTCCAGAGGCAACTTCGCAACGGCGCCCTGCGCCTTCAAAAGCACTTAAACGGCCCGCAGACCCTTCCGTTCTAGACAGTTCTACAGAATAAGGCCCGTCCATAAAATCGAAAATCTCTCTAGCACTTTCATTCCGTAACAGCCTTATCAAACCTACGCACCACCACCCCATAATTACAATCGCAAAATCATTCCATTGCACTTTTGGAAATGATATCCCATCAACTTCCATCCAAATATCTGCCGTCGCCAAGCCCCCTCTAACCGATAAGGACTCTTTATTTACATTAACTATACTCATCTTCCAATCACCGGGTACGCCGTCTCAATAGTATTCGTTGATCGGTTAAGCCACATCTCCACCCTCATTCCGGTGTTAGTCGATCCGGATAGCAGCATTCGATCGCCCTGGTGCCGAACTACAGAGGATGACCCGTATGCCTGCCTTACGGCCGCCATAACGCCCCTTTCGTTCAAGCCAATGAAGATCGAACGTCCTTGAGTCATAGTGCCCCCTACCATGTGCCGGTCTACGATATGCGGCATGTTAACGGAGAGACGGCTCCAAGCCGGCAGGTTCACCGCACGCGTTAGCCTCACAGCCATGACACCACCTGCGAGAACTTTGAGCCCAGTTGCAGCACCGGCGCCACCCGGAATAGCTGGCAACCATCTATTCCAAGCCTCGTCCACAACGTCGTCGCTAAACTGTTTGATGCTCTCGCCCCTAGTAGGAGGCGGCGCTGCCGGTCTGTTTAGGTCTGCAATTGTTGGTACCGAGCCCCCGCCTCCTGCCTCGGACGAATCGTTGGACGGATTGATCTGAATGGATCCGCAATTTGGCGTTGTGTTGCCTTTAATTCTGGTCCCACACCGGCCATCAGGATCAATGAACAAATAAGGATTGTTATTGGCATACAAGTAACGATTGAAGTGTACTAATGCGCTGTCATATGGCGTTACCGGATCTACTGATACGAATATTCCAAGCAATGGATCGTAGTAGCGCTGCTGCATATACGTCAGCCCAGTCGCTACATCCTGCACGTGGCCCGTGTAGCCGGGGCCGTCGGCCAGGCCAGGTGTCAACTGTGATCCGTAGGGCTCGTATTCGCGCCGCTCTACGACTGCGCCAGTCGAGTCCGTTAGCGCGACGACGCTGCCGAGCGCATCGGTATGCACATACTTGATCACCGTCTGCGCGCTGGCGGACCCGCTAATCGCGCCGCAGGCTACTGCCAGAAGAGCAAGGATAGGCCGCAGAAACCTCATCACAGTACAACTCCATTTGCGCAGTTCAAGGCTCAATCCCTCCGCCAGGACTACCGAAAGTTTGAACAATCTGCGGCGTCGGCGGCGTCGACCATGCAGAACACCCGGCAACATTGCAGGCACGGACTTGGTGTGAAGGAGCGCAATAGGTAGAACTGCTGCGTGACCCCGCAACAACTGTGTTGGGCCCGGAGTACATCACCAACCCATTTCCGGCTACACGCAAATCGTAGCTCGTGGCGGAAACGACCGGTGTCCATTCAAGGTTGCAGGCGATCTCAATCCGATTCTGGACATGCCACTGGCGCTTCAGATTGGTGGTGATCTCGGGTGCAGCAGTCGGAGGACGCGTCACGGCCACCGTCCCCGTCGCCCAGCTCGTTGCACACCCGGCGACATTGCAGGCGCGTACTCGGTAGTTCCAGTTTCCCGTGCCCTTGCCTGTCACCGCCCGACTGGTGCCCGCGGCATTGTGGATGTTGGCCCATGTCCCGCTTCCCAGCCGTTCTTCCAACTGGTAACTGGTCGCGGTTGACACCGCGACCCAGTTGACCGTATAGCCGCCCGTCGTGTTGGTCGTCGGTACCGTGAGGGTCGGCGCAGCCGCAGGTCGCAGCGTCACTGCCGTCGTCCGGGCTGCCGAGTACGCCGAGCAACCCGTCGCATTGCAGGCGCGCACCTGGTAACTCCAGTTGCCCGCGGCCTGGGTCGGCACACTCCAAGCGGTGCCGGCTGCGTTGTGGACGGTACTCCACGCCCCGGTTCCCGAACGCTGCTGAAGTTCATAGCGCGTAGAAGTCGACACCGCCGTCCACGTGACGCTGTAGCTGCCGGTGTAGTTGGTAGCGGGCGCTGTCAAGGTCGGGACCGACGCAGGCGCATGCACCACCTGCACTGTGCCGATCGCCGAGTAGCCCGCGCATCCCGACGTGTTGCAGCCCCGCACGCGATAGCCATAGCTACCAGCGACCTTGCCGGATATCGCCTTGCTGGTCGCGGCAGCAGCATGCACCTGCGTCCAGCCTCCGGTTCCCAGTCGTTCCTCCAGTTCGTATCGGGTGGTGGCGGCCACGCTTGTCCAGCTGACCGTGTAAATGCCCCCGGGACCTGTCGCCGGCACCGTGATGCTCGGCACCGCCGTCGGTGGCAGTAGCACCGATGCACTGGCCGTCACGCTCCAACCACCGCAAGTCGCGGCACTGCAAGCGCGGACCCGGTAGCCGTACGTGCCCGACGGCTTGCCGGTGATCGCCCGACTCATGGCCGCGGCATCGTGGATCGTCGTCCACCCACCGCCGTTGGCCGACTCCTGCAACTGGTACTTCCCCGCGTTCGCCGCGCTCGTCCAGTTGACGACATAACTGCCGTTCGTGCTGTAGCTCGGCACGCTCAGGTCCGGCGTATTAAGGGGAATCGGGGTGTCGAGCCGAGCGACCTGGCTGCCTCCTAGATAGACGTACTCGCTGTCCAAGGCCTTGTGCTCATCGCGCTGGTAACGGAGCACACCATCCTGCCCGTAGATCGAGTAAAGGCTGCGCCCGTTGCGGATCGCCTGCACGCGACGCCCATGCCCGTCATAGCGATATTGTTCGATCCCCGGGACGCTGCGGAGGCGGTTGCCGAAGTCAAACTGATAGATCTGCCCACCTTTGTTCGCGAGATTGCCCTGTGCGTCGTAGCTGAGTGCCGCCACCGTCGCTCCGCCGGACGTGTTGGTCACCGTCGTCAGGCGATTCGCGGCGTCGTAGACATAGGTGTGATTACGGATGCGAGGTCCGGCCGTGAGCCGGGTAGTGCGCAAGTTGTCGAGCACATCGTAGCCGTAGCTGGCGGTCCCGAACATCGGCGACACCGTCTGCGTCAACCGGTCCAGCGCGTCGTACTGCATGGTTCGATCGCCACGGTGGCCCGGTAGCCCATCGCTGATCGCTGCCACGTTTCCGTGCGCGTCGTAATCCAGACTGTCGTCATGCACTATCGCACCACCGATGGCGTCGCGGCTTCGGTCCGGCAAGCCGCGAGTGTTCTGGGTCAGGGTGTGCACCACGCCGTTGCCATAGGTGAACTGCTTGAGCGCACCGTTGGGGAAATAGCTTGCGCCCGTCGCATATGCGCCGGCCTTCGTCGGTTGGCCCAGGGCATTGGGATCGTAGTCGATACGACGGTCGGACACCGAATGGATCTGCGTCGCCAAATGACCATTGGCATTGAAGCCGTAGCCAAGTCCCCACGCGACATCGCCAACTCCCATCGCCTCACCGGTCAGCATCCGCCGCCGGTTGTAGGTGTAGACGGTCGTTGCGACCCCCGCGCCGCCGTTGTCAACGACGACCTGGGCAAGCTGCCCGTCCGGTGTGTAACCGTAGTTCGTGTTGCCTACATTGTCCGGGAACGTCAGCGACTGCAGCCGGTTTCGGGCGTCGTAGGCGCGGCTGGTCCTGCGAGGAAGGATCACAGCGGTGTTGCCGCTCGCATGGCATGCCGTCGCGGCCGGCAGTCCCGCCGCCGACCACGCCAGGTTGCCGGCGCCGTCGTAACCCATCAGCGTCGCACCGGTCTCTGGCTCTACACTCCTACACAGCAACTGGTTGGCATCGTAGGTATAGCGACGGGTCAACGACGTACCGCCGCTGCTGTCGCGACGCGTGATGGCCGTCGGCTTGCCGAACGCATTGCGCGCGATATCGGTAAAGATCCCAGCCGGATGCGCGATCGATATCGGGAGTTCGGTCGTCGGCTGGTCCCAGGCCATGTAGCCGGTGGTCGTCTGCATGCCCTTCGGGCTCGTGACCCGCGTCCGGAACCCGGACAGGTAGGCGGTCGTCGTCGTCAGCAGACCCAGCTCGCTGTCCTGCGCCACGGCGGTCGGCCGGCCGAGCGCATCGTATTCGCTCCACGTGCCTGCCGCCGGCGCACTGGAGGCGCTCGGATACGACGCGAACGTCACTCGGCCATCATGGTCGTAGGCGAACTTCTGGAACCGCTGCGTGGTAGCCGCATTACCGCTGTCGTACTCTCGCGTCAGCAGCGGCCGCCACAATGCATCGAAGTAGCGGATCATGCGTCCGTTGCCTGTCGCCACGGTCTGCCGCCAATGGCCGCCCGGTATTCCGTATTCGGCCCCTGCCACCCGCTCGAACGCCTGCGTCGTCGTGTTCCAGGAGGTGCTGTCGCCGCTTGGATGGACGATGCTCGCCAGCCGACCCATCGTGTCGTAAGTGTAGTTAGTCGCGAAGCCGTTCTCGTCGGTCACCCGGGTGATCCAACCGGCATCGTTCACCAGCGCCGAACGAGTGGTGCCACTCGGCGCCTCCGGTGTCGCGGCAAAGCGGACAGTCTGCGGAACGCCCCGCTTCCAGCCCGAGAGGGACGTGACATTGTTGTTCCCGTCCTTGACCGACGCGACCGTGCCGTCGGCGTTGTAGCCCAGCGTCTGGACAATCTTGCCGAACGATCTGAAGACGGTCGGTCGCGAAAGGATGTCGTAGCTCGTCTCCGAGGCCACGACACCGCCGACTGTCTGCCTGGCCTGCTGGCCGAGGATCCACTTCGACAGGTTGTCGTGATACTGGGTGATCTCGGTGCGGATCGAACTACCTGCAAGACTGCTCGACCTGCTCACATTCAGAGGGCGGGCGAACACATCGAAGCTGTTCGCCTGCCAGCTGAAGGTTTGCCCCTGCTGAAGGATCGTCTTTCGCACGACCGGCCGAACAGTGGCCGTTGACGGATCATCGCCATTGATGATGTTGCCGTAACGCGGAAAGAACAGCTGGTCCTGAGCTGCCGCTTCAGTCAGATACTCATTGTTCTCCGAACGCAACACCTCACCAGACGCGCTGATCGTATCGGCCCCCAGCAGCCGTCCCTCGTTGATCGTGTAGAGGATCCCATAGCGATATGCCAGCGTGCTGCCATCCGGCTGCACAGCGGTGACCGTCCTCTCCACCGGGCAGGTGGTGCACGGATACGCGGGAGGATTACCCGGCAACCCAAACAGGGGCTGATAGCTGCCGCCGTAGTTGTAGGTCCAGACCAGTGGCTCTACGCCAGGACCAAGAACCGATTTGCTTCGCAACGCCATCACATCGTAGAAGTTCGGTGTACCGAGCACGTAGTAAAAATACCCACCGTCCCCTCCTGAGCTGCTCTGAAATTTTCTCAAGCACGCACTTGCGTGCACGCCAGACCGGTACTTCCGTCCATTCGAGAACGTAAAGACTCCAAGCGCGCTACTGGGATGGGTAACGGAGAACTGGTAATCAGCTTCGATGGCCGGCGGCTGCTCGGAGCACGTCGGCGTGGAGTTCCCATCCCAATCGGGCTGATTCGGAGACAGAGTCCCGATCTCGTCATAGGACCAGGCGGAACCGTCAGGCAACTGCACCGATGAGAGGAACTCTCCTGCGTACGCATAGCTCCAATTCCGGCCATGCGCAGCAGCCCCGATTAACCGACCTCCGGAGTAAGACATCGTGATCACACGGCCATCGCTCGATTGAATCGACGTCGGATGGCCGTCGGCGTTGTACGCGTAGTGAACGTAATTGCCGAACCGATCGGTCACTTTGCTTGCAAGCAGGTAATAACGGGTTCGGTTGACCGTCGCGTGAATCGGCGTGTTGATTCCAATGGTCCGGGTCATGGGCCCTTGGTACCGCGACACAGCAACGTCGAAATCGTAGCGCAGACCATCGGCCGTGATCATTGAGAAACCTTCGCCTGGAAGACCGCTCTTCATCGGGATACATTCGAACATCTCACGCTCGCGTGTCGTCCACTGACTCAAACCGGTTCGATTGGGCACTTCGAGACCGGCGGGGATGATCAGCATCGCGCGGTCTGACTCCCCGGGGACATGCACGCTGGTGCCGTGCCAAAACTCGGTGGATTCAAAACCAGTGGCGATAGGTGTACTTGGCACCGAGCAGCGCTGTTCGGACCACGGCCCCCCGCCGAACGTACCGGCTATGTAAGGGGTGTCCACATCCCAGTTCTCAGCGCCTTTCAAGTTCGCATTAAAAGACGTGCCCCGCCCAAGCGGGTGTAACTCGATTTTAAATCGTCTTGCCAACCGAACAGGTAGCGCATTATTGCCTGGCAGATCAATGTCAACTGCAGCGAACTCCGTAGCGCCGTTGTAGAGGCTTACCGATTCGCCCATCAAGTCGCTTGTTAACGCTGTAATATTCTGGGACGACTCAACACGCTTTCGGTACTCATATTGAGGCTCGATAGCGAATGCCGATGTGCTTAGTAGCGCCAAGACGACAAGCTTCCAGCTTAGTGCACGCGCCGCGATGCTCCGCCTGATGCGCAGCTCGGTCTTCTTCGCCATTCTTCCCTACCCCCTGCTATGCAACATCAGCATAGCAGCGGATTTGAAGGTGTCTGTAGTTATTTCCCGACGTAACGATTTCGGAGTGACGATGCAGGTTGGCGCGTGTGCCGGAGCGGCCGACCGCGTGCGTACCGAGCAAGGTGTAGGCAACAGGCACAGAAGGCGCGAATAGGTTGGCGAACACACGAACATAATCCGTTTCGGCGATAGCCGCGCGTTGTCAGCCTTCGAGCGCGTGATGGCATAGAAGGCTCCTTCACCCCTACGGGCGACACAGATCACGAACCGGAATGTTTCGGAAATTCCCTACCGTCCAACGCACCATTGACCGACATCCAATCTTTGGACAACTGCGCTCGAACGATGAGAGCTTGATCCTTATTCCATATCGGACCGCCAATTCGCACCATCGCGGGCGGCATCCGGGGATCAGGGAGCCTGCCATGACTACTCCGCATTCGAAGATTCGGCTGCTCTATGCGCGCGTGAGGCGTGCCCTGCAGGCCGGGCACTACATACCGGGCCAGCGGATCGACCCGGCCATACTCGCCGCAGAGTTGAATACCAGCGAGATGCCGGCACGGTTCGCACTTGCCCGGCTTGTCGGCAGGGGCTTGCTTGATCACCAAGCACGTGGCGGCGTGTATCTCCCCTTGCCTTCCGAACTTGAGCTACGCGACCGCTACGAGTGGATGCTGCTCCTGCTCACCGAGGCATGCGACAGAAGCCGTGCCAGATTTCAACGCGATGTCCGGAAGCTCGATGTCCGCCCCGAGGACGATCTGGTCAAACTGACCTGGCAATTGTTTGATGCCATCGGCAAGTCCACGGGCAAGATGTTTCTGCATGACGAGATCAAGCGATGCAACGACCGGCTGGCGCCCATCCGCAGAGCGAAGCACCACCTGATTGACGAACCCTTCGAGGAACTCGCCCATCTGAACCAGCAGTGGGAAGCTCGCGACATGCCTGCGCTGAAGCTGGCCCTGAACGACTACCACGCGCGTCGCAAGCAGCTGGTCCCCTGCATCGTGGCGACACTCAAGCAGCAGGCGGACCAGCTCAACTGACGACGCGCAGAGCGCTCACAACCGGCGTCACGAAACCGCATGATCGTCGCTTGATCACCCGAAGATCATTTGAAGATCAGAAAAGCACGCTCCTAGGCTGCAGGTGTCATGGAGACGCCATGACACAACCGTAGGAGACTGCAATGAAGACCAACGACAACATCCCCGCCGATACGCGGGAAGACGTGATCGAGCTCGGTGTTGCGAGCGTCGAGACGCAGGGGCTTCTTCCGATCGGTGAGACCGAGGGTGGAAACCGCGTCATGGGCATCTCGGAAGAGTGAGGAAATGGGCGCGCCGGATCCCGGCGCGCCTTTTCATGTAGATGACCATGTCTGGCGCGCACCTACGACCCAGAGACGATCTTGCGTTCTGCCGACTGGACGGCGGCATGATCTTTCTGGACGTGCGAAACGATGTCTACTTCCGTATTTCGCCGCGTTTGGAGCGCGCCTTCAATGCCTCTATCGAAGGCACTCCGTGCATCGAAGCAGATGCCGGCTCTCTAATCTCGCGCGGTCTTCTTGTCGAAGAACCCGCAATGGCGGCTCCCAGCTCAGTTGCCGTTGCGCCTACTCGCAGCGCGGTCGAGGAGCCCCACGGTCCTCAGGAGCTGAGGCTTCAAGACGTACTGGAGACGCTCTGGATTACAGGTTCAATGCGGTTCCAGATGAGGGTTCGCAAGCTTCATCAGATTCTCCGAGCGCTTGAAGACTTCCGCAGAACACACGCGCCGATTTCGCAAGGAAACATTGATAAGCAGCGCGAACTCTCTCTAAGAAGCGCCGCACATGCATTCCTGCGCGCCAGACGTTACGCCCCAGTCGAGACAAGATGCCTGCTCGATTCACTCGCCATGACCCGGTATCTGGCGAGACGCGGCCACCACGTCCGCATCGTGTTCGGTGTGACGGAAGATCCCTTCGCGGCGCATTGCTGGGTACAGGCAGGCGACCTTCTGCTGAGCGACGCGATCGGGAACGTCGAAACCTACACGCCTATCTGGACCTTCTGATGAGCTATCGCTACATCGCGATTCTGGATGCGGAGGACCAAGCAGATGACGCCTCCCAAGCAGGCCTGCGTAGTGCATTGATGCATGCAGGGATGGTCCCGCACCGCTTCTGTGAGACCGCAACCCTGTACGCATCCGAGGAAACGCCTGTCACTCTGCTGCCAGGCGGCGCGGTCGTTGTCGGCCACCTATTTTCCCAGAGTGGCGAGAGGGTGGCCGGTGCGCACCTGCTCCCAACCGCTACCAAAGGCGATGCCGACATCAGGCGGTACCTACTCCAGAACTTCTGGGGCGAGTACGTCCTGATACAGCCGCCGGGGATCGGAACATCAAACTTCACTGCGCTGCGGGACCCGTCCGGTGGCGTCAGGGCCGTCTTTCATCTGGGCCCGCGCCTCTCATTCATCACATCCGATCTCGCACTTGCCACAGGCCTCGGATTGATCGAGCGGCGCGTCGACTGGAATTTCATTCCGCATTGCCTTGTATATCCGCACCTCAAAACCGAGCGCAGCGCGCTCGTTGGTGTGCGCGAACTATTGCCCGGCTGCTCCGTCACTCTGGACCGTGCCTCAGCAACGACCAGGACCGAGTGGTCGCCATGGCGTTTTGTTTCAGCAGACGACCGCCCAGCGGATGCATCCGAAGCAGCGACCGATCTACGGAAAACGATTGCCATGGTCGTCCAAGCGTGGGCAGATACCGATCGAAACGTTCTACTGGAAATCTCCGGCGGACTTGACTCATCAATCGTCGCCGCGTGTCTTCGCAATAGCGCTGCTCGCGTAGCGTGCTGCAACCTGACGAGCGTCGTCCCCGGCGCGGAAGAGCAGCACTACGCACGAATGATGTCGGACTTCCTCGGCGTCGAGCTTCGCGTCGGTGTGCTGGGGTTCGAGCACGCGAAGTTCGACTTTGAGCCACCGACCTACGCGGTCACTCCGCGCGTGTGGATGCTGCAGTACGCCGCTGACCAGCTCAAAGCCGCGATGGGCGATGCCCTCAAGGTGACGAGCTATTTCTCCGGCGGTGGTGGCGACAGCGTCTTCAGCTACCTCACGAACGCCGCACCGGCCGCGGATGCATGGCTAGGCCGTGGGCCTCGGGCAGGCATCACAGCGATTCGCGAACTCTCCGAACTCCATCAGTGCACCTTCTGGAAGGCGGCGCGGTTGACCTTGCGTAAGGCGCTCGGTCCACCCAAGGCGGCTATCGTCGGCGATGCTTCATTCCTCACCGCGACCGGCAAGACTTGCGAGCTGGCAGGTCATCCGTGGCTAGCCCCACCTGCCGGCGTTCTTCCAGGAGATCGCGAGCGAGTGCACGAACTGCTCAACACGCAGAACTTCAGGGACGGGAATCCACGCAGCGCACAACGATGGCTGCGTATGCCGCTGCTCTCGCAACCTGTCGTGGAGGCCTGCTTGAAGGTGCCGACCTCGATGTGGATTGGCGGCGCGCGCAACCGCGCGGTCGCACGGTCCGCATTCGCCGATCTATTGCCGCCCGAGATCCTCAATCGACGTAGCAAGGGCACCTACGTCAACTACTCCGGCGCCGTCTTCAGGAGAAACAAGGCCGCTATCCGGGACTTCCTTCTCTCGGGCGAGCTTCAGGCGCGCGGCCTGCTGGACACGGCTGCGCTGCAGCGCGTGTTCCAGACCGATCACCCCGCGCAAGAAGCGTCGTTCATGCGGATGTACGAGCTTTGCATGGTGGAGAACTGGGTGCGGCATCAGTCCATCGCCTGACTTGTCTGACCCGTAAAGGTGTTCGCGCGGAATGCATCGCGAATGGTGCGCCAATGCGCGTATTCCCCTTGCCGGCCCGGGCTTGTGCCCTCGATGTCCAGCAGCCAGAAGCGGAACCAGTCCAGGTTGCGCTCGTTGACCGCCAGCAAGTGCCGCGGTTGGAATTTGACGTGCGGCTCGTTCGGGAACACATACACGTCCGCCCTGTTGCCGCGCAGCAGCGGAATCGTCAGGTCCAGGCCAGTGATGTACTCCTGCTCAGACTGCTGAAAGAGAATCGGCGCAGTGATCCTGTCGACCTTGAGGGCTGTCGAGACTAGGCGCCATTGTTCGGGAGTCTCGCCGGGTGCACCCAGTCCCCACAAGTCTTTCAGCACCGAGAAAAATGTGTCGCCTCGCAAGCTGTTGACGAGGTAGTGCATGTAGGAGACGTCGTTCGACGCGACGGATGCGGCAGCAAGCAAGTCCGACTCGGTGGCCGTCCACAGCGTCAGCGAGCTGCCGAAACTCAATCCCCCCATGCCCACCCGCGCCCGATCGATTTCCCCTTCGGCCACAAGCAGATCCACAACGCTGCGAACAGCGGCAATGCCCTGCCCGAATCGTTCCGCCGGGTCCAACACATAGTCGGGCAGCTGGTTGATGCACAGCGCAGCGATGCCCTGCTGCGCCAAGGACAGCAACGGCCATTCGTCCCCTACCCCGCCGCGCACGAAGCCGGCGCAGCTGTACTGCGTCACGAAGAGCGGCGAAGGCCGCGCGTGCTCGGTGATGGCAGGATAGAACTTCCCGGTGAAGGTGCGCCCGTGGGCGTCCTTCCAACGCAACGTTTTGACCGACACATGCTGAAGGTCAGCTGCAAGATTGGCATTGGGGTCGAACAGGATCGTGCTGCGCCCAGTGTCAATGTCGATACGTGCCAAGTGCGGTGGGATATCGGCATCCGACACCACGCAGATCAACAGATTGATCGATACCCCACAGTGGCTGGAGGGGTCACGTCCACCACTCATCAGACCGCCCGCTGTCACCACCGGAAACACCGCGCCGGTCTCGACATTCCAGCGGAACATCGACTGCGCCAGCGCTTCATCCGTGTCCGTTACCGTAAACAGCACCTCATCGCGCCCGGGCAGCCACTGGATGCGATCGATGGCTTGTCCCACGCACAGCGCGTCCGAACAAATTTTGGGGTGTCGTGACCCAGTGGGCAGCATTGCCAGCTCGACGCCAGGCTTCTGCATCAGACCAGTGCTGTCTCCAACTCTCGTGAGGATTGCGATGCGCCCCCCGCCCGCTTCCCGGGCAATCTTCCAGGGCGTCGGCGCCACGCCGGCAATATCCTCTCCCGCAGTGACGGGCTGCGGCACCTCCGTTGGCGCAAGCTCTTGCACCCCCTCCGAATCGAGGCGAAGGGACTTCCAACGATCCGGAACGTCCGCAAGCAGCGGCGCACGTTGGAACCACACGCCGCGATAGCGCTGGGTGGCGAGCCTTCCCTCGTTGTTGGCCGATCGCACAAGGCCCTGACCGATCGGAATCGAACCGTCGATACGCACGCCGCGGTCGTACTCGGCCTGCTCTGCCGCCACGACCCTTTCGCGCGTTGGACCCACGCTGTACGTGAGCGTCAGGCCATCGTCGCTCAAGGAGAAATCACGCACATCGGCGGCATCGAGCGAAAGCGGCGCCGCGCCCGATCCATCGGCCGCCGCGCGCCAGACATCCACAGCGCCGCCGACCAGAGCCCGGTAGTAGATCCAACGACCATCGGGCGACCAAACCGCAGATGCCGGGAGCGTCGTACCGACGTGGTCGCGCAGTGGGGGACCACCGTCGGCCACACGCCGCGGAAGCGAATCGCCTTCGGTTGACTGCACGTACCAGACAGAATCGTAGGTGTTGCGCTCGATGGACGCCTGCTCCACGCGGAACGCCACGCGCTTCCCGTCGGGCGACAACACCGGAGGTCCGAAGTCCACGACCTCCAGCAAACGACGCGGGGAGATCGCTTCCGCGCTGGCTGGAAGCGCGGAGAACAGAAGCGCTCCCACCAACAGAGCTTCCAAGGGACGCCTCGACACGCGGCACCACAAGCCGTTGACTGTCATGTCCCGGCCCTCAGAAGCGCTTCGAAATGGACAGCGAGACAAACCGGCCGATCGCCGAGTAGTTGGTGCCGTCGTACGGGGGTGCATATGTAGCGAGCGCCGGCGTGTGGAGCGGCGGTGCACGATTCAGCACGTTGCGCGCCGAGAGCGCGACATCCACGTCCGACCACGCCGCAGTGCTTCCTCTGAACGCGTAACGCACCGTGGCATCGACAGTCGTGAACGATGCGGTGCGCTGCCCATTCGCCACGTCGTCCACACCGGCGGCGTAATTCACGAACGATGATGCGTCGAAGCCACTTGAATTCCACGCCAAGCCCGCGCGTGCACGGCGTCTGGCGGGATTGAACAACGTGCCAGCCAGATCGTAGGCGTCCTGCCCCGCCAGATTCTGTTGTGCGCTATCGAGCCAGCTGCCCGAGCCACGCGCGGTCAGCGCGCCTCCCGCCACCGCCCACCGGTACGACCCCGACACGTCGACACCCCGGATGCGTTGGCGTGCAACATTGGCTCGCCGCGCATCGATCAACGCCACCACGTCGCCGGGCACGTACGTCGTCCCGGTGAAGTTGAACACGTGGTCAATCCCGGACAGGATGCGCGCCTGCTCTTCCGTGGTTGGGTCGTATTGGATCAACTGGGCATAGTTCGGGTTGCGCATCGCCTGGGTGATGCTGGCGATGGGTTCCACCACCCGATCGCGGTAGTCGATGTCGAAGAATCCCACCTCCGCCTCCAGCCCGGGCATGCGTTCTGGATGGAAGGCCAGCGTGGTGGACAAGGTGCGCGCACGCTCTGGTGCCAGGTCCGGATTGCCGCCGCCGAGGTACAGCACGGCAGCCGTGTCGTCATAGCCGCTACCGCCGAAGAACGCGGGCACATGCAGATAGGCCACGCTGTTGCTGTAACGCTGATTGAGCGTCGGCGCCTTGAACGACCGCCCCCATGACGCCTTTAACGTCATATCCGGGCTGGGACCATAGACAACACCCACCTTCGGGGTGACCACGCTTCCGGTCGTCTGGTAGTCCTCACCACGCAGTGCGGCAGTGAGTTCCAGCCGATGCATGCGCGTGACCTGCTGACCGGGACTGATCAACGGCAACGCCATCTCAGCGTAGGCAAAACGTGCGCTCTCCTCACCTTCCACCGTATCGGCCCCCGTCAACCGGTTGACCACCTTCAGGCCGTTGGATCTGTAGCCGGCACCAAGCGCAACGCGCACATCCCCGCCACCTATCGAGAACCACGAACCTTCAAGGCCAGCCTCGTAGGAGTGGCTGTCGTTGCAGTAGCAGGCGTCACTGACCACCTCGGTGACGCCCGTCTCGGCCTCCGTGCTCGTCTGGTGGTCCTGATACGCGTCCCTCGCCCAGGTCGCGCCCAGCGTCAATGTCCAATCGCCGGCCAGCGCGACCTCGAGGCTGGGCGCCACAAGTGAAGTGGTCGTTTCGGACTCGATCGTGTTGGTGCCGAAGTACTCGTAGTAATGCGCCTGGTCACGCTCGGTTCGAAGCGCATCGAGCCGGAACTCCGCGCGCTCGCCCAAGCGTTGATAGCCACTGACCAAACCGCTGCGCAGCGTGCTGCCAGGATAAATGGTTGTCGGCGGAATGAGGTGGTCCGTGAAAGACCGTTGGCTGGCATAGATCGGATCGACCGACGAGCGCTTGAACGTGCCGATCCATCCACCGCGCGCCCACTGCCCGCCCCCGGTGGCCACGTACTCACGCGTGGCCAGGCCGCCAGACGTGGCAGCACCATAACGGGCGCCGACCGCGAACCCCTCGAAATCCCGCCTCAGAATCACGTTGCCCACGCCGCCGACCGCATCGGATCCGTAGATCGCGGACGCACCATCCGCGACGATCTCGATCCGCTCGATGGCCTCTACCGGAATGGCACTGATATCGACTGCCTGCGCCAAGCCGCCATAAGACAGGCGGCGACCGTTGAGCAAAGTCAGCGTGGCATCCGGTCCCAGGCCGCGGAGATTCAGGCCCGAGCCGCCTGTCACATTGCGGTTGGCAGCGCCAGCTCCCGACAAGCCTCCACTACCGACCTCCGGGTTCTGCCCGCCGCTGAAGTTCTGCGGCACGCTGCGGATCACTTCGCCAAGATCGGCGAAGCCCTCTTCGCGGATGCGTTCGCTGCCGAGCGTGATCACCGGTGATGGCGTGGTACCGCCGCGGATGCGGGTGCCGGTGACCGTTACCGCTTCTAACTGGGTAGCGGTCGTATCAGCATCAAGTGTGTCCGCAGGTGGATCAGTGTCACGCGTCGTAGCGGCCGGTATAACCTGGGCTGCAGCAACAGACAGCGGCAGAAAAAAAGCTAGTGCGGCCACCGGGATACTAGGCCCAGCCTTCAGCGCGACGCAGAATTGCCAGATGCCTACCGCCGATATCGTGGTGGATCTCCTTCTTTCTCGGAGGAGAGCAAAAGCTTGCGAAATATCTCTTACGCCGCACTGTAATTGCCCCGACGCACACCCTCGGCGGACCATAGACCCCCTCTCAACACTTAACATGCAGCGCCTCCGTTTGCTGGTCATAATTTCGGCTAAATAGCTGGCCCTTTGATTTCAAGCCATAATCTTCCGGGAAGATTCTCAAGATAAGAAAAACGCGATCGCACGGCTGCGGCTTATGACGCCCAAGATCTTGAGTTAAATTGACTCGCCAGCCACTTATTCGCGATGCCATGTAGCCGTTAGAAAACTGCGCTGCCAACTGAGCGCGTCACTTACAGCTGACCTCGTGTGCCTGCAGAAATAATCGGTCGCGACAAGCTCGCACGAGGCACTTAGCTTTAGATGGGGAGGGAAAAGTACATACACACATGCTGCCCAATGAAAACCTTTCGTTCCACAGAATATAAATCTACCGGCTATCGCTCTCAATTTAGTACGAGCGGCACGATCCGGGCTGAAGAAGCTCCGCGACGTCAACTCCTAGAACTTGGGCCAGCCGCTCTAGGCGATCGATGGAAATGTTGGTGACACATCGCTCAAGCTGCGACACATAAGTACGATGCAGGTTGGCCAGTTCCGCAAGCCGCTCTTGGCTAATGCCCTTGGCCTCACGTAAGCGACGAATGTTCGCGCCAATATGGGCGCGGGCTCTCGGCAAAGGTGAAGTCGAAGAATTGGCGGGCATCCACCAAGTCTGTCCGCTGAATAAAACCATTTCTACAGATTATAAATCTACTGCTTATTATCTACATGAGCTACCACGAGATCGCAAAATAGGGCGGCAGGCCGATGGTCAATCCATCCTTTAGATGACGTCAAGCGGCACCCCACACGGGATGGCCGGCGCCAGCCGTGACGTTCTGGCACTTCAAAATCGTGGCGAACACCGCGATGCGCCAGAGTTCTTTAGCTCGAGGTTTCGCTGAGAGGCTTCGAAAGAAATCATGCGTCGTGCGTTGCGGTTGGGCGTCGCTACCGCTAGCCACAGATGACGTCTTGCTGACGTCACTGGATCGAAGGCGTGGCAGTACCCGGCATGCGCGAACCGAGATGAAAGCCTTCAACCGGGCACAATGCACCGATCAGTCGACCAGATAACTTGAGAGGTGACGAGATGCGTGATGCAACCAGCGTTCCGGTCGCTGCCAAGCTCCGAGGCGTCGCCTGCGCCGTTGCAATGGCCGCATTGAGTGCATGCAATGGATCCCAGAGTCAAGCGACCGAGGAAGGCGCTCCTCGCACGGAGCCCGAATCGATCGCAGTCACTGACCCCGAGGTCGTGCTGGGCGCGTGGGATGTCGTGTCGTTCGAGGGTTACGCGCCTCGATCGAGAATGGTCGGCTCTACTCGCGCCGCGTATGCGGATTTCGATGCGGATGGTGTGCGGCTACGCATGGAGTGCAACTACGCTGGCCGACGGGGCGCGGTGCGCGCGGGGGTGTTCGAAGTCGCGGCAGATGCGGGCCACATGCAGACGCTGATGGGCTGCGGCGCGGACGGCAATGCACGTGAGGCACGCTACTTCGCTTTCTTCGATCAAGAGCCCAGCATCAAGAGTCTCGGATCGCACCGCCTGCTGTTCGAGGCCGGCGACCAGACGCTCGTCCTCGAGCACCCCGAGGTTCGCCGCCTCGCCTTTACGCCCACACCCAGCGCATTGACGGGCACATGGCAATTGCTGGACATCACGCACTACGTGCAGGGACGCGGTAGCGCCGGTACCGGCCTGTCTGAACTGCCAGGACACCTGGCGCTCTTCGATGGCACGCTCCGGCACACTGCGTGCCCCGAACTGCGCCTTAGCTATGAACTCGAAGAGACAGGTCGCTTCACCACGATGGAGAAGATGCCGAGCGATCTCGCCTCGCGCTGCCCCGCATTGCGCGTGCAATCCTCAGGGATGCCAAGCTCGGACGATGCGATCGCTGTTCTCTATGCCTCGCCGCTGGCCGAACTCAGTGAGAAGGATGGCTTGCTGTTGTCGACCGAAGAATTTGGGCTGCTCAGAGCCGCCGCGACTGAGCCTGGCCTACCCACGATCGTCCGGTACGCCTAGGAAGTGAACCTGACATCGTTCGCTTCCTGATCGATCCGGTGTTGTTGTACCGAGGAGGTCAATAGGGTTAGTTCCATCTGCCGAAGACGGCCTGATGACTACGTCAGTTCGGAACTGCTGAGATGTCATGCGTTGCTCCCGATAGGTTGGCAAAGAGTTGTGCGACGGATTCACGCCAGCACGCGCGTTGATTAGCCTCTGCAGAACGGGTTGAATGACGAGGCCAGCTGTGTTACTTATACAGTAACAGACAGCGCGGAAGTAAGGCTGCATGCTGAAGGACTCATCACTACACGCTTGCTTGCGCCTTGGAAGACGCTCGTTTCATCTTCGCCAACCGCCTTCGAGTCGCCCGCCTAGCATCTGGCCTCACGCAAGAGGCGCTAGGCGTTGCTGCTGGCATTGCAGTTGATGTGGCACGTATGCGTATCAATCGATACGAGCGAGGTGTCAACGAATGCGACCTTCGCACCGCTAAGAAGATCGCGGACGCTCTTGACTTACCTTTTGCAGCCCTTTTTGCGGACACGGATGAGATTGCGGAGCTTCTAGTTGCATTTGCAGAGCTCTCGGCCAGTGAACAGAAGAATTTGCTCAAAGAAATCAAAGGGAAGGCCGCGAAGGGCTAGTCGCACTAGCGTAGACACCACGCGCCTCCAACCTACTGTCACTACGCAGCGATGACACTGCCCGAAAGCCTTAAGAGCTTCGCTAGGCATGCATGTCACTGCGAGCAAGGATCCAATAGCAGAGGACAAGTGGCGTCTTGTCGCTAGCTGTGGTGAACCGCACAAAGCGCTGATCGATCAAAGCTATTAACAGGTAGTCGCTCTTGAGCAGTGGAACCGAATACGCACTAATGCACGTTCGCGCCTAAACACGAGAGTCTTGGAGCAATCTTGACCATGGTTGACAGCCTGACGCCCGCCCAACGCAGCGAGCGGATGTCTCGCATCGGAAGCCGCGACACCAAGCCCGAGATGTTGGTAAGGCGCTTCTTACATGCTGCTGGCTTCCGCTACAGACTGCATGGTGTGGATCTACCTGGACGACCGGATCTGGTCCTGCCAAAATATGGTGTCGCGATCTTTGTGCATGGCTGCTTTTGGCATGCGCATCATTGTCAGAACGGACGGGTTCCAGACACCCGAGCTGACTTTTGGCGGGAGAAGTTCAGCACCAACAAGCGCCGGGATGCGCGTAACAGCCGGGCGCTTCGTGCTCTGGGCTGGCGGGTGCTTCACGTTTGGGAGTGTGGGCTCTCTAGCCCTGAAAGACGCCACCAGACACTAGCGTCGCTGGCGCGACGAATACGTCGCGTCTATTGAGATCTGTCAATGAAATCCTACATCGCTGCAAAAAGACAACTAAGGCCTAAGAAGTGAACAAGCGCAACCTTAAAGTGATGGATCTTTTCGCCGGTTGCGGTGGACTGTCGCTGGGTTTGGAGCAAGCAGGCTTCACCCCTGTGTTCGTGAACGAGCTCAACGACGATGCTCGTTCAACCTATATCCAGAACAGAGCCGATAAGCACGAGTGGCTTGCTAATTCCGGCTTCCACTCATCCGATGTCAAAGGCATGGTTCTAGACAAACGCTATTTGCCTGCGTTGGAAAGGCGCCTTGCAAGTGAGTTTGGTCTAGCTCATGGCGAGCTCGATTTGCTTGTAGGCGGCCCACCTTGCCAAGGCTTCTCCGGGATTGGTCACCGGCGCTCCTACTCCGTTGATAAAGAGCAACTGCCATCGAACCACCTCTTTCAGGACATGGCGGCAATCATTCATCGGCTGCAACCACGTGCGTTTGTTTTCGAGAACGTCCGAGGCCTACTCAATAGCCGCTGGACCGTTGAAGGTGAGAAGGGCGAGATATGGCGAGATGTGCTGTCAACCTATCAGGGTATTGCTGGGTACTCAGTAGCGTACTCGCTCGTGTACGCGAAAGACTATGGCGTCCCACAGAATCGCCCTCGAGTCTTGTTGGTAGGTGTACGAGACGACGTAGGCTCCAACTTGCTCCGTGAAGGGAGACCGGAGGACGCAGTTCTTCGAGGGTACTTGCCGGCGGGAGGAAGCCTGACCGCCCCGGACCTGATCGATCTTCTCGGTGATCTAGTCGATGAGGGCTATGAGAACGGCGGAGCTACGCCCCGCTATCCACTTCCCGCTCGCACTGGGTTCCAAAAAATACTTAGGAGGCCTAAGGACGGCTCCCTCTCCCTTAAGAAGGGTGATCTCGTAACGGAGCACGTCTATAGCAAACACAACGATAGAATTCTTGCAAAGTTTCGAGCAATGCACGCGTCGGGCGGCCCAACTCCGAAGGAATTCCAAACAAAAAAGTTTGCGCAGCGTCTTTTGCCAGCGAGATGGAGTTCTAATGGACCGACGATAACTGCCACTTCGCTGGCAGATGACTATGTTCATTTCTCGCAGCCGCGGGTCCTGACAGTTCGCGAATGGGCTCGTCTGCAAATGTTCCCTGACTGGTATCAGTTCGCGGGCAAGCGAACTACCGGCGGAATTAGGCGAGCAGGAAATCCTCGCGAAGGAATTTTCGATCGCGAAGTCCCCAAGTACACTCAGATTGGCAATGCAGTCCCTGTCGGCCTTGCCAAAGAGGTCGGGTTGCATCTCCGCTCGATTCTTTCCTGAGAGATGACTTGACGCTCCCTACATAGCGCGACGACGGACGTCGACCTGGTACGCTCCCCCGAAATCCAACTGGGGGAGCGCATTTGTCCATCTCGGAAGTCCTGCGACGTCAAGCAGTTTCGGAAGTTCTGAACGTGAAGGGGGTAGCAGCGTGCTTTCCCATTTGGAAAAACAGCTATCAAAGCATTGCCGGCGTGCAGCCCACTGCCAAGTCGCTTGTAGACTCGCTTGGCAAGAACTTGGGCCCGGTTTTTAAGACGACGGGCAGCCAAGGTCGCGCCCAGAAAGATCTGAGCGGTGGTGGAGCTGCATGGGAAGGGCTGATCTGCTGGTATTTGAATCTATGCCTGATAGGCACGCGTACGGTGGTCGTGAAAAAGAGCGTGCACCTTCCGTCACCCGTGAGAGACAGCCTGACCCTGAGCTACGGAGCCACTCAGACCAACACAGAGTCGGACCTAGTGGCCGTAACGTTTCCTGACGACCCTGTCCTCGACTCATTTAATGACTCTTATCGAGGCATTAAGAAAGCAGAGCTCGACCAATACATTTCCGACGCCATGGGGCAGATCGAGGTCTGCGTTATCCAGTGCAAAACTAACTGGAACGACAACGCGCAGATTCCGATGCTTTGGGACCTGGTCTACTCCGCAAAGGGATTCACGATCAGCGGCGTTTCGATTGGACGCCACGGACATTCGATCCACACATTACGGCGCTTTGCGTACGCCTTTGTTACCTTGCCTTCTAACGACCTGGCAAAGTATGGGCCCTCAAAGATGCCGGTGCTGCGCCTGAGCAGATTGTCCGGCGGAAACTATTGGGGTTTCGACAGGCGACCCGGTGTGGCTGGCGCCGTATCTGACATTTTCGCCAGAAATTTTTCTTCAAGCATTCAAACTCTTGGCAAGCCCTGGTTGAACCATCTCAATCAAGAGCTGAAAAGCCTGAACACCACCTACTCGTACTTTCAGTACTAAAGTAGAACTCGCCCTACAACTCGATCAGCGAATTCTTAAAGATCACCTGCAAAATTCGCGGCATAGTCATCCCGCGGTTCAGGCCTTCCCCAGCTCAGTTTCTGGGCATCGGCCGATAAGCCCTCAACGCCCTCTCAAGAGGGCGTTGTTGTTTCAGGCGGCGGGTGTCGCTGCCGCGTTGACAACAGGCATCAAGACAGCATGCCTAGCTCGGCGCTCTGCAAGATCGTTAACACCCTGATTTGCGGCCTGACGGTAGCTATCAGGAAGCTCAGCCTCGAGGTATTGGAGTCCTTCGCGAAGAGCACCTGCGTTGACCAAATTTCCGTTGCGTAAGGACTCGGCAACCGCGTACAGAATGGAGAAGAGACTGGCCTTGTTGAGCCAGTACGAATCCCTATCGAGCCCCATATCGAGCACAACCCCAGCAGCTCCCTCGAGCAGTGGGACGATTGCATCCTTCTCGTTAAAAACCTCTGCGAACGCGTCTAAGGCCGCACGAGTCCTTACGTTACGATTGAAGAAGCCTTCTAGCAGAGTTGTGACGAGATTGAGGATGTGCATTAGATGCACCTTCCTCGATAGCTCATTACTCCTGAAAACGCCCATCTCTTGGTAGAGAGAAGTGAACCGCGGAGTTGAGTTCTGATCGGCCCACTCGAAAAAACTACGATCGATTGCAGGGTCTATCCTAAAGGTCGCATCTTCATCATCAGCGGAGTCGAACTTCAGCTCGCCCGCGAGATGCGATGCGACAAGCATGTACTGAGAAGGCGCGTACTCAGATGCGAGCTTTTCAATTGCAGTTAAAGAGTTAGCGGTTCTATTAAGCCGCTGGAATATCTCCTTCACTCGAGGATCGTTGTTTCCCAAGTCAAGCTCAATCACCGCGAGCTCGTATTTAAGGAAATCCGCCTTCTCGTCTCCGGACAGCCCCTGATAAAATCGGCCATCGACACTGAACTGCCCATCGATGTACGACCCGATCGCGTCAAGACGCTGCTGGCCATCCACTACACACGAAGTGGTCTCCATCTTTTCCACATCGATGTCGCCGCGTGAGATGAATATTTGTGGGCAAGGATAGCCAAGCAGGATGGTCTTAATGAAGTCCTGCTTATGGATTTCACGCCAAACCAAATTTCTTTGGAAGTAAGCATCTAAGATTAAGCGACCAGCCTTTATTTCATTTATTACTGTAATCAGATCGCGCGATCGAACATGATACTTAATCATAGCGAAGCTCCAGTTCCAAACGCGCCTAATGCCTCAGATTGCCGCATTTGAAATGCTTCATCGGACATGTAAATCGCAGCGGATATGTTTCCGAATATTTCACGATGCAGGGCTGTCAACTCGCGAAAAAAAGCGTCAACCTCCTTCTTAGCATCGGATTTAGGCATCATATCAGGCCTAAAAATACCTTTCGCCAAATACTTGGCGAAGCCCGAATATGCAGGACTCCCCCCTTCCGGCCGAGAGAAACCAGTCAAGTCTTTATACTGATTCGTCGCCTTAATGACCTTGCCGACGTATCGGTTAAAACAGCCTGAATCGATAATGGCAATGTCAAAATCAGAAGAGCCTTCCACGAACGCAGTACCCTTGATCGGACTGAATCCCAACTTCGCAGATCCGCAAGAATGAACTGCCCTGGGTGACACAGAGAAAAATTCGGCCACCTTCTCGATAATATCGAATCCAATTTCTTCCTTGCCCTCAAAAGCTTGCGTCGGGGCAAGGATGAACAGCCTCATCGCGAGGCCGGATTTCGGCCTCTCTTCCTTCTGCCACCTCTCTATGAAGCCTTTGCGATCCACGCTAATCCTTTAGTCGCCGCTACAGACTTTTTCTAAAGATCAAACCCCAACCGGATTCGCCTTCTCCGGATCGATCTTGTACAGCTTGATCGCCCGGGCGACATCCTTGCCGGTCATCTTGCCGTCCTTCATCAGGCCCTCGATCGCGGCCTGGGCGATGTAGTAACGATCGACCTCGAAGTGACGGCGCAGGTTGGCGCGGGTATCGGAGCGGCCGAAGCCGTCGGTGCCGAGCACGGTGTACGTGGCCGGGACGAAGGCGCGGATCTGGTCGGCGAACGCGCGGACGTAATCCGTCGCGGCGATGACCGGGCCCTGGCGGCCTTCGAGCAGCTGGGTGACGTAGGCCTTGCGCGGAGTCTTGGCTTCGGGGTTGAAGCGGTTCCAGCGCTCGGCATCCCAGCCGTCGCGGCGCAGCTCGGTGAAGCTGGGGCAGGACCAGATGTCGGCGGTGACGCCGAAGTCCTTGTCCAGCAGCTCGGCAGCGGCGATGGCTTCGCGCAGGATAGTGCCCGAGCCCAGCAGCTGCACGCGCAGCTCGCCCTTCTTGGCCTTGCCCGCATCCTTGAGCAGGTACATGCCCTTGATGACGCCCTCGGCCGCGCCTTCGGGCAGCGCCGGGTGGCTGTAGTTCTCGTTCATCAGGGTGAGATAGAAGAACTCGTCTTCCTGCTGGTCGAGCATGCGCTGCATGCCGTAGTGCAGGATCACGGCCACTTCGCCGGCAAAGGTCGGGTCATACGCGCGGCAGTTCGGGATGGCGCCGGCCAACAGATGGCTGTGGCCGTCTTCGTGCTGCAGGCCCTCGCCGTTGAGCGTGGTGCGGCCGGCGGTGGCGCCGAGCAGGAAGCCGCGGGCGCGCATGTCGGCAGCCTGCCAGGCGGAGTCGCCGATGCGCTGGAAGCCGAACATCGAGTAGTAGATGTAGAACGGCAGCATCGGCACGTCGTTGGTGCTGTAGCTCGTTGCCGCCGCCATCCAGCTGGAGAACGCGCCGGCTTCGGTGATGCCTTCTTCCAGCACCTGGCCGGCCGCGTCTTCGCGGTAGTACGAGAGCTGGTCACGGTCGACCGGCTTGTACTTCTGGCCCTGCGGGGCGTAGATGCCCAGCTGGCGGAACAGGCCTTCCATGCCGAAGGTGCGCGCTTCGTCGGCGACGATCGGCACCACGCGCGGGCCCACCTGCTTGTCGCGCAGGATGATCGACAGCGACTGCACGAACGCCATGGTGGTGCTGATGGAACGCTCGCCGGTGTCCTGCATCAGGCGGTCGAACACCTTGAGCTCCGGAGCTTTCAGGGTCTCGGTGCTCTTGCGGCGACGCTGCGGCAGGAAGCCGCCCAGCGCCTGGCGGCGCTCGAGCATGTACTGCACTTCCTCGGAATCCTTGCCCGGGTGATAGAACGGGATTTCGCCGTCCTTGAGCGCCGCATCGCTGACCGGAATCTTGAAGCGGTCGCGGAAGGTGCGCACGGCTTCGTCGTCGAGCTTCTTGGTGTTGTGGGTCGGGTTGAGCGCCTCGCCGGCGCTGCCCAGGCCGTAGCCCTTGACCGTCTTGGCGAGGATGACCGTGGGCTGGCCCTTGGTGTCCATCGCGTTCTGGTAGGCGGCGAAGACCTTGTGCGGATCGTGGCCGCCGCGGTTGAGGCGCCAGATGTCGTCGTCGCTGAGGTTGGCGACGAGGTTCGCGGTTTCGGCGTACTTGCCGAAGAAGTTCTCGCGCGTGTACGCGCCGCCGAACGCCTTGCAGTTCTGGTACTCGCCGTCGACGGTCTCCATCATCAGCTTCTTGAGCATGCCGTCCTTGTCCTTGGCAAGAAGCGGATCCCAGTAGCTGCCCCAGATGGTCTTGACCACGTTCCAGCCGGCGCCGCGGAAGCCGCCTTCCAGTTCCTGGATGATCTTGCCGTTGCCGCGCACCGGGCCGTCGAGGCGCTGCAGGTTGCAGTTGATGACGAAGACCAGGTTGTCGAGGCCTTCGCGGCCCGCAACCGAGATCGCGCCGAGGCTTTCCGGCTCGTCGGTCTCGCCGTCGCCCATGAAGCACCACACCTTGCGGTCGGACTTGGGCATCAGACCGCGGGCTTCGAGGTACTTCCAGTAGCGCGCCTGATAGATGGCGGCGATCGGGCCCAGGCCCATCGAGACCGTGGGCACCTGCCAGTAATCGGGCATCAGCCAGGGATGCGGATAGGACGAGATGCCCTGCCCGTCGACTTCCATGCGGAAGTGGTCGAGCTGGCTTTCCGTGAAGCGGCCTTCGAGGAACGAGCGCGCGTAGATGCCCGGCGAGCTGTGGCCCTGGGTTGCGATGACGTCGCCCGGGTGATCGGCCGACGGCGCGCGGAAGAAGTGGTTGAAGCCCACGTCGTACAGCGTGGCCGACGAGGCGAAGCTGGCGATGTGGCCGCCCAGATCCCCGGGCTTGCGGTTGGCGCGCACCACCATCGCCATCGCGTTCCAGCGGATGATGGAGCGGATGCGCCATTCGAGCTCGGAATTGCCCGGCATCTTCGGCTCGAGATGCGTGGGGATGGTGTTGACGTATTCGGTGGTCGGCGCGAACGGCAGATGCGCACCGGCGCGGCGCGTCAGCTCGACCATGTTCTCCAGCAACTGGTGGGCGCGCTCCGGACCGCCGACGTCGATGACCGCTTTGAGCGACTCGACCCACTCGCGGGTCTCGGTCGGATCGGGGTCGTTTTGCAGGACGTCGTTCAGCCAGTTCATTCTGTGCTCCAGCGCGGCGCGCATGCCCGCGTCTCATGGGGGTCGTTCGGACCCTGAATTCTAACAGGCGGCCGCGACTGACACCGGACGCCAGCGGACGGTCCGCGTTGCCAGCGCCGGGGCCAACCCCCATGATCCCGTGTTCAGGGGTGGATGCGGCATCATGCGCGACCGCTCCGTCCGCGCGAGACCCACGCTCCGATGTCCTCTGCCCCGTTCCCTCTGCTGAGCCGCTGGCGCCTGCCTGTCCTGGCGGCGGCGATCATCGCCATCGTGGTCGGGCCGTTTCTGATCATGCGTTCGGCGACTGTGGAGGCGGACGAGGCCACTGAAAAGGTGATGCACACCCTCACGGTGGAATCGCTGATCCAGATGGTCGCGGCGGACGCACGCAGTCTCGAGGCCGCCGCGCTGTCCCGTGCCCGTGGCATCGACAGCCCGACCCTGCGCCAGCGCATCGAGGAGGCCAATGCACGCATCCTGCCCAACGTGGACGCGGCGCTGGCGCTCACCCGTGACAACCCCGAACAGCAGGCCCGACTGGGGGCACTGAAAAGCAATCTGGAGCAGCGTCTGGCGCGCATCGACATGGTGACGCGCGGCGCAGATACCGCTACCGACGACCAGATCGACAGCATGGTGATGCTCCACCCGATCCAGCGGCTGGTGATGGATATCGTCACCGAGGAGCAGGGGTTGCTGGAGGCGCGCAGTGCACGTGCGGCGCGCGCCGACCGCAATGCCGACATTGCCAGCTGGACGGCAATGGTCGTGCAGCTGGCACTGTTGCTGGCCGCGAGCTATTTCGCGCTGCGCCAGCAAAGCGGACGTCGCGAAGCCGAGGTGCTGGCGATGCGCGCGAGCAACCGGTCCGCACTGGTGCTCGACAGCGTGCGCGAGCCGATCGTGCTGATCGACGGCAACCAGCGCGTGATCATGCACAACGCCGCGTTCGCCGAGCTCTACGGCGTGGGTGTCGAGATCCGCGGTGCGATGCTGGCGGAGGTCGGCGAAGGGGCCTGGGACGACACCGAGACCCTGCGTCGCCTCCACGACGTGCTGGCGCGCGACCGCGAACTGTGGGATTACCGCCTGAGCCAGCCCACTGTGGACGGAATGGAACGCACCATGCTGATCAATGCGCGTCGCATGCCGCTGCCCGACCGCGATGATGCGGTGGTGCTGGTGACCGCGTCCGACGTGACCGCCCAGACCATCAGCGAACGCCAGATCCGCGACCTCAACCACCAGCTCGAAGGCAAGGTGGAGCAGGTCTCGGACGTCAACCGCGAGCTCGAGGCTTTCAGTTACTCGGTCTCCCACGATCTGCGCGCGCCGCTGCGCCACATCGCCGGTTTCGCCGACAAGCTGACGCGTCACCTCGGCGACGAAGTGGACGAGAAGACCACGCATTACCTGGGCGTCATCGGCGGGTCGGCGCGGCGCATGTCGGTGCTGATCGACGATCTGCTGGTGTATTCGCGCCTGGGTCGCAGCGCGCTGCGCCTGCAGAGCGTGGACCTGCAGTCGATGGTGGCCGACACCCGCGCGATGCTCGATTCCAACGCCGCCGCCGAACATCCCGGCCACCGCATCGAATGGACGATCGCGCCGCTGCCGATCATCATCGGTGACGAGAACATGCTGCGACAGGTGTGGCTCAACCTGCTGGGCAATGCGGTCAAGTACAGCACTGGCAGCGAGCCGGCGCGGATCGAGATCGGCTGCCGACGCGGTGCCGATGGCGGCTACGAGTTCAGCGTGCGCGACAACGGCGCCGGCTTCGACATGCAGTACGCGGGCAAGCTGTTCGGCGTGTTCCAACGTCTGCATTCGGCCACCGAGTTTCCGGGCACCGGCGTGGGACTGGCCAGCGTGCGCCGCGTGCTGGGCCGCCACGGTGGCCGCATCTGGGCCGAAGCCGAGCCCGGCAAGGGCGCCACCTTCCACTTCACCCTGCCTGCATCGGTTACCGGTGCAGCTCCTTCTCCTACTCCAGGACAGTCCTGACATGAGCGAAATCCGCACGATCCTCCTTGCCGAGGACAGCCCGCACGACGCGGAAATGGCGATCGACGCACTGCGCGACGCCCACCTCGCCAATCCCATCGTGCACGTGGAGGACGGTGTGGAAGCGCTGGACTACCTGCTGCAGCGTGGCAAGTACGCCGACCGCACACCGGGCGATCCGGCGGTGCTGCTGCTCGACATCAAGATGCCGCGCATGGACGGCCTGGAAGTGCTCAAGCAGCTGCGCGAACACGACACGCTCAAGCGCATGCCGGTGGTGATCCTGTCGTCGTCGCGCGAGGAAAGCGATCTGGCGCGCAGCTGGGACCTCGGCGTGAATGCCTATGTGGTCAAGCCTGTGGACGTGGACCAGTTCTTCGAGGCGGTGCGCACGCTCGGCAAGTTCTGGGCCGTGCTCAACGAAACCCCCGACGAAGAGTGATGTCGGCCACCGCGCCGCTGCGCGTGCTGATCGTCGACGATTCGCGCGACGATGCCGAACTCACCGAGCTCACGTTGCGCGACGCCGGCATCGCGGTGGAGGTCCGCCGCGCCTGCGGTGAGGCGGACCTGACCGGTCAGCTGCGCGATTTCCGCCCGCAGCTGGTGCTCTCGGACGTCAACCTGCCCGGCTTCTCCGGTGTCGAGGCGATGGACCTGACGCGGACGATGCTGCCCGGCGTGCCGGTGGTGTTCCTGACCGGTTCGTCCATCGGCGCGCCCGGCGAAGAACTGCCCACCGGCGATGCGCTGGTGTTCAAGGACGAGCTGGAACTGCTGCCGGATGTGGTGCGGCGGCTGATGGCGGCTTGACTGGAGGCCGCCCCCGGGTTGCGGGGGAAAGATCTGTTCGCCGCGGCTGTGGTGCTGCGTTGAGGTTGCTGCGACCGGCCTGCCCTCACCACCCCAACCCCTCTCCCAAAGGGGAGCAGCTGAGTACTCGCGCGATGCGGGGAAAGCGCGCTTTGATGCAGCGGATGGCTCGGCGCGAGACTTGAAGCCAGGCTGGAGCGTCGCGAGCGTCTGCCCTCACCCGAAGCCCGGCACATCGAACGCCGCGCCTTCAGACCGACGCGTCACCGCCGAAGCAGTCACGCGCGTCCGGAAAACTCAACCCTCCGCCAGCTGCGCCTTGCGGATCTGCGCGTCCACCGAGGCAATCGCGGTCATGTTGATGACGCGGCGCGGGGTGGCGGACGGGGTGAGGATGTGGGCGGGCTTGTTGACGCCCATCAGGATCGGGCCGAGCGCGGCGCCACCGGTCATCACGCGGATCATGTTGTAGGTGATGTTGGCGGCGTCGATGTTCGGGAACACGAACAGGTTGGCGCGGCCGCTCAGCGTGGTATCGGGCAGCATGCGGCGGCGCAGGGATTCGTCCCATGCGGTGTCGCCCATCATCTCGCCGTCGAACTCGAGCTTCGGTGCGCGGCGCACGAGGATCTCGCGGACTTCGCGCATCTTGCGGGCGCTGGGGTCGTCGTGGCTGCCGAAGTTGGAATGCGACAGCAGCGCGATCTTCGGCTCGATACCGAACAGCTTCAGGCGGTACGCGGCCTGGATGGTGCTCTCGGCGATCTGTTCGGCGGTCGGGTCGGGCTGCACATGCGTGTCGACGAAGAACCACAGGCCCTGGTCGTTGACCACGCCGGTCATCGCCGAGGTGCTCTGCAGGCCCGGGTCGAGGCCCAGCACGCTGCGCACGTAGCCGAGCTTCTTGTGGAAGCGGCCGACGATGCCCGTGATCATCGCGTCGGCTTCGCCGCGGTCGACCATGATCGCGGCGATCAGCGTGGGGCGCGAACGCAGCAGGTTCTTCGCCGAATCCGGGGTCACGCCGCGACGCGAGGTCAGCGCGTGGTAGTGCTGCCAGTACTCGTTGAAGCGGGGATCGTCGTTGATGTTGGTCAGTTCGAAATCGCGACCGGCGACCAGGCGCAGGCCCAGGCGCTTGATGCGCATGTCGATGACGTCGGGGCGGCCGATCAGGATCGGCGTCGCCAGGCCTTCGTCGACCACGGTCTGCACCGCACGCAGCACCACTTCCTCTTCGCCTTCGGCATAGACGATGCGCTGGCGGTCGCTACGCGCGCGGTCGTAGACCGGCTTCATCACCAGGCCGGTGCGATGGATGAACTGGCCGAGCTTCTCGCGGTAGGCGCGCATGTCCTCCATCGGACGCAGCGCGATGCCCGAGGCCATCGCGGCTTCGGCGACGGCGGGAGCGACGACGGTCAGCAGGCGCGGGTCGAACGGGCGCGGAATGATGTATTCGCGGCCGAAACTGGGAATCTCTTCGCCGTAGGCGTTGCCCAGATCACTCGACTCTTCCTTCGCCATCTGCGCGATCGCGTGCACGCAGGCGAGCTTCATCGCCTCGTTGATGCCGGTCGCGCCAACGTCGAGCGCGCCGCGGAAGATGTACGGAAAGCAGACGGCGTTGTTGACCTGGTTCGGATAGTCGCTGCGGCCGGTGGCGATGATCGCGTCCGGTCGCACGCGCTTGGCGTCCTCCGGCATGATTTCCGGATACGGATTGGCCAGCGCGAGGATCACCGGGTTCGGCGCCATCGTCTCGACCATTTCCGGCTTGAGGATGCCGCCGGCCGACAGGCCCAGGAACACGTCGGCGCCGGCGACGATCTCGGCCAATGTGCGCTTGTCGGTGTCACGCGCGTAGCGCGCCTTGTCCGGGTCGAGATTGTCACGGCCGGTGTGGATCACGCCGTCGCGGTCGAAGGCGAGGATGTTCTCGGGCTTGAGGCCCAGCGCGACCAGCATGTCCAGACACGCGATGCCCGCCGCGCCCGCACCGGTGGTGGCGAACTTGACGTCCTCGATGCGCTTGCCGGCGATCTCCAGCGCGTTGACGATCGCCGCGCCGACGATGATCGCGGTGCCGTGCTGGTCGTCGTGGAACACCGGGATCTTCATCCGCTCGCGCAGCTTGCGCTCGACGATGAAGCACTCCGGCGCCTTGATGTCTTCGAGGTTGATGCCGCCGAAGGTCGGCTCGAGGCTGGCGATGATCTCGACCAGCTTGTCGGGATCGGTCTCGTCGACCTCGATGTCGAACACGTCGATGCCGGCGAACTTCTTGAACAGTACGCCCTTGCCTTCCATGACCGGCTTGCCGGCCAGCGCGCCGATGTTGCCCAGGCCCAGCACCGCGGTGCCGTTGGAGATCACCGCGACCAGGTTGCCGCGCGCGGTGAGCTCGCTGGCGGCGTTGGGATCGGCGACGATCTCCTCGCAGGCGTAGGCCACACCCGGCGAATACGCCAGCGCGAGATCGCGCTGGGTCAGCATCGGCTTGGTCGCGCTGACCGTGATCTTGCCGGGCGGCGACGCGCGGTGGTAGTCGAGGGCGGCCTGGCGGAATTCGTCGTTGGACATCGTCGGGGAGTCTGCTCTGGAAAAAATGACGCGGGACAGGATTCTAACCCTGCCCCGCGCAAACCCCTGGACGGGGGCGTGTGGTCCGCTTCAGGCCCGGTTGGAATGCCCGGTCAGAACACCACCTGGGTGCGGATGTTGAAGGTGTTGCCCGAATCCTGGCCCGCATACGCGCCGACCTGGTTGTCGGTGTTCCAGCGCACGTAGTTGAACATCACGCGCGACCAGTTGTTGAGGTACCAGTTCAGGCCCAGCGTCCACGAGTCGCCCTCGCCGCCGCGCGCGGCATCGGTGAAGTCGTACTTGTCCCAGCGCGCGGCCAGTTCCCAGGCGCCGATGCCGCCGTCGGTGACCGGACGCGCGACGCGGGTGGTGCCCCAGACGCCGGAGCGGGCGCTGAAGCCGGGCTTCTCGCCGGTGATCAGCCAGCCGGCGTAGGCCGAATGCGCCTTCTGGTCGACTTCGCCGACCGAAGTGGAACGCAGCGTGGTCTCGCTGGTCTCGGCAAAGGCCCAGAAGTTGCGCCAGGTGCCGCCGAGCTCCGCGCCCCAGACCTTCTCGCCGGTGACATCGTTGATGGCGCTGGCCGACACGCGCACGTTGTCGTTGAAGCGCGAGGCCACGCGCGGCGTGCGGTTGATGCGGTTGGTGTCGACGCCGTAGTCCTCGTGCACGTACCAGCCACCGACGTGCAGGAAGCCGGACGGCCGCTTGACCGGGTTCACGTGGCCGCGGAACGCGTAGGTCAGCGAATCGCTGTTGTCGCCGGTGTTGCCGACATCGTCGCCGCTGATGCCGAAGGTGGTGTGCCAGTTCTGGCCGATCATCTTCATCTGCACGCCGAGGCCGAAGTAGCCGCTGGCCGGCATGCCGACGCTGGCCACCGCGTTGCGTTCCATGAAGGGCGTGCGGGTGAGCGTGGTGCTGGAATCGATGGCGCGGTCCTTGAGCTTGTTGCCGACGTAGAACTCGGTCGGAATGCTGCCCAGTTGGGTGTTCCAGCGCAGGTAGGCATCCGACAGGCTGACGGTGTTGTTCGACAGCTCGGCATCGATCTTGTAGCCCAGCGCGCCGATGTTGCCCTGCGCGCCCAGACGCGCCTGGCGCAGGTTGGTGCCGGTGATGTTGCGGGCGTCGAAGTCCGAGCCGTGCGTGGACGAGAAGTCCATCAGCACGCGGCCGCGCGGATTGAAGGTGAAGCTGCGGTCGCTGTTGCGGAACTCGGGACCGCCGCGGCGCCAGCTGACGTTGCCGCCACCGCCGCCGGTGCCGCCGCCTGCGGCGAGCTGCGCGACCTGGGCCTGCAGGATCGCCATGTCGTCCTGGCGGGTGTCGGCGACGGCCGCGTCGATCTGCGCCTGCACGCCGTCGGCGGGCGCGGCCGCGACCGCCGGGGCGCCCATCGCGTCGAGACGCTGGTTGAGCGCCTGCAGCTGCGCGGATTGCTGCTGGATCTGTTCGGCCTGCAGGCGGATCAGTTCACGCAGTTCGGTTTCGGTCGCGGTATCGGCGGCGAGGGCGGGCAGCGCAGCCAGGCCCAGCAGCGCACCGGCAGCCAGCGCGCGGGTATGTGTGCGATTCATTCGGTGGTCTCTCCCGTGGAACAGATGCAAGGATGTGGACGGCTCAGTCGCCGTCTTCTTCGAAATCGGCGTCGTCATCTTCGACCGGCGGCGGCAGCGTCGCGGTCTGGCCCGTCAACGGCTGCAGGCTGACCGGCGGCGCGGCCATGAAGCCGTTCGCACGTGCCCAGGTGACGAACAGACGCGGCCACTGCGCGACCTGCGTGCCGGGCTTGCCGAGCCCCCAGCTGTGGCCGCCGCGATCGAAGATGTGCAGTTCCGCCGGCACGTTCTGCGCGCGCGCGGCCTGGAACATCAGCAGGCTGTGGTTGACGTCGGCGATGCGGTCATCGGCGGCGTGGGCCAGAAACACCGGCGGCATGTCACTGCGTACGTGGCCTTCGACCGAATAGGCCTCGACCGCGTCGGGCTGCGTGGCGAGTTCGCGGCGGCTGCGCGTGGTGTCGTACGGCGGCTTCAGCGTGACCACCGGATACAGCATCGCCAGGAAGTCCGGACGCGACGGCAGGCGGTCGCTGGCGTCGAGCGCGGGATAGAAGTCGTGATCGAAGCGCGTCGCCAGGATGCCGCCGAGGTTGGCGCCGGCCGACGAGCCCATGACGCCGATCTTCGCCGGGTCAATGCCCAGTTCGGTGGCATTCGCACGCAGCAGGCGCATCGCGCGCTGGCCGTCGGCGAACGGCGCGGACGCCGGCCAGCCATCGACCGGCATGCGGTAGTACAGCACCACGCTGGTCACGCCGATCGAAGCCAGCCACTGCGCCATCGGACGCGCGGCGGTGCCGACCTGGATGCGGAAGTAGCCGCCGCCACCGAGGATCAGCACCGCGGTGCCGTTCGGATTCGCCGGGCGGTGGATTTCCATGCGCGGCTGCGAGACGCGGGTGACCGCGCCCATCGCACTGCCTTCGTTGCCGACCTGTTCGGGGCCCTGCACCACGCGCGGCAGATGGCCTTCGGGCCACAGGTCCAGCACCTGCACGTTGCCGGTCTGGGCGGATGCGGGCAGTGCCAGACAGGCAGCCAGCAGGGCCAGCAGAATGCCGGCGTATCGTGTTGTCGATTTCATTTCGTGCCCTCCCGCACGGCGCTTTCGTTCTGTGCCGGGCCGCTGAAGGGATTGCACGTACAGCGGCCGGCGCGATGTTCCCGGACTTCGGACGAAGCCGCGGAGAACCGGCCCGCACGCCAGACGTGCGCGCGAACCGTGTCACGTTTTACCGCGCGCGCCCCGGATCACCGATAGCGCATTGGTACTACGCGCCCGCACCTGGCGCTTTCGGACGGGTCCACACGTCCGCATCACGACCCTGCACTAGAATTGCGGCGTCGCGCGCGCACGCGCGCGACCCTCCCCCACCGCGACGGGTCGCCCCCGCGACACGTCGCCGCTCTCCCCCAAGGATTCCATGCGTCTTTTCCTGTTCCCGTTCGTGGCGCTGTGCGCCTGCACCGCCGTGCCCGCGCTTGCCGCCGAAGCCCAGGCCTGGCCTCCGAAGATCACCTTCGGCAATGACATCACCCTCAACGCCACCGGCAATTTCGCCTGGGACCACGCCGATTTCAGCGGCACGCCGCAGCTGGGCAGCGAGAACGGCATGCGCCGCCGCGAGTTCGGCGCGACGATGAAGCAGGACGGCGTGTGGGACGCGATGGTGTATTTCGATTTCGAATCGAAGAGCTGGCTGGACGTGTACGTGCGCTTCGAGAGCGAGGCGTTCTTCGGCCGGGATCTCGGCAAGCTGCGCGTCGGCTACATGAAGGTGCCGGTCGGCCTGGAAGGTGTGACCAGTTCGCGCGCGGGCACGTTCATGGAACTGGCGGCGCCGATCCAGGCGATCTACCAGGGCCGCCGCACCGGCGTGGAATGGACGCTGGAGCGCGACCAGGCGCTGTTCCAGCTCGGCGGTTACGGCGGCACCGATCTGCAGGGCGACAACCCCGGCCAGACCTATGCAGCGCGCGCCGCGTGGACGCCGCGCAAGGCCGAAGGCGACGTGCTGCACCTGGGCATCGCCGCGTCTCGCGAGAACCCGCAGGGCTGGACCGATGGCCGCGGCGTGGACTTCGACCCGACCGCGCGCCTGCGCGCCCGTCCGGCCACCGCGCTCAGCGACGTGCGCCTGATCGATTCCGGCAACCTGGCGCCGGTCGGCCACATCCGCCGCACGGGTCTGGAAGGCATCTGGATCCGCGGCCCGGTGTCGCTGCAGGGCGAACTGCTGCGCGCCGACATCGGCCGCGATGCCGGCCTGCCCGACTACACCGCCGAGGGCGGCTACCTCGCCGCGAGCTGGCTGCTGACCGGCGAGAGCCGTCCGTATTCCAGCGGCAACGTCGCCAACCCGAAGCCGGCCAACGGCTACGGCGCGGTGGAACTGGCGGCGCGCTACAGCACGCTCGACCTCGACGACCGCGGCATCGCCGGCGGCCGCCAGCACGACTGGACCTTCGGCGCGAACTGGTATCTGACGCCGTTCGTGAAGCTGCAGGCCAACTACGTGCGCGCGCGGGCGACGCACAATGGCGTCAGCTCGGCGCCGGATGCGATGGAAGTGCGGGCCCAGGTCCACTTCTGATCGAGGGTCATGACGCACGTCGGCATGGCCGGCGTGCGTCATCCGCGCCCTGCGCTGCGCGCAGGCGCCGCTGCAACTTCTTTTCGATCTGCAGGCCCACTGCGTGGGACCCGTTGCTGAACGCACGGGGTCTTCATGCCGTGCGTGCTTCAGCGCGCGCGCTTGCGGCCGATACCCCGGACTCGTCTCCCCCGGTCCAGTCGCCATGCTCCCGTTCGCACCGCTCCAGCGTCGCCTCGCCGATCTTCCGGTCGCCCGCAAGTTCATCCTGCTGTGCGCGGTGCTGGCGCTGGGCATTCTGGTGCTGAGCGTGTCGGCGGCCCGGCTGCAGTACGTGGAACTGGTCGACGCGCGCAAGCAGAGCGTCGAGACCCAGATCGAAACCGGCATGAGCATCATCGAGCACTACGCCGCCCAGGCGCGGGCCGGTGGCATCACGACCGCGCAGGCCCAGGCCCTGGCGCTGGGCGCACTGGGCGCGATCCGCACCAACGACGGCACCGATTACTACTTCGTCGCCGACCCCGAACTCAGGATCGTCCTGCATCCCAGCCGCGAAGTCGGCGCCGACATGAGCGACTACCGGAGCGAGGCCGGCGAGTACGTCTACCGTGACATCCTCGAGACGGTCACCAACGGCGACGGCTTCTCCGGCTACAGCGCGCCCAAGCCGGGTCACGACGGCCAGTTCGAGAAGATCAGCTACGCCCGGGCCTTCGACGAGTGGGGCTGGATCCTGGCGATGGGCGTGTACGCCGACGACATCCAGCAGCAGGCGATGGTGTTCACCCGCCTGCTGGCGCTGTTCGGCGGCCTGGTGATCCTGGCGGCGATCGGCCTGTCGTGGCTGATCGGCAGCGCCATCGTGGCGCCGCTGCGCGCGGCGACGCGCACCGCGGAGTCGATCGCCTCGGGCCGCTTCGACAATCCGATCGCCATCACCTCGCGTGACGAGACCGGCCAGCTGATGGCCAGCATGCGCCAGATGCAGGACCAGCTGCAGCGCTTCAACGGCGAGATGAACACGATGATCCGCCTGCAGCAGGGGGAGGACATCAGCCACCGCATTCCGGAGGATTTCCCGGGTGACTACGGCGCGCTGGCGCGTGGCGTCAACACGGTGGTGTTCGAACACCTCGACGCGATCGCCGATGCGATGGCGGTGATGGACGAGTACGGCCAGGGCGACCTGAGCCGCGACATGCGCCGCCTGCCCGGCCAGCGTGCGCGCCTGCACGAAGCGCTGGACGCGGTGAAGACCAACATGGGCGCGGTCAACGGCGAAATCGCCACGCTGGCCGAAGCCGCCGCGCGCGGTGACTTCGGCGCACGCGGCGACGAATCCCGCTACAGCTTCGCGTTCGCCGAGATGATCGAGGCGCTGAACCGGCTGATGCAGCAGGCCGATGCCGGCCTCACCGACGTCGGCCGGATCATGGCGGCGATCGCCGATGGCGATCTGTCGCAGCGTGTCGACGTGCGCTACCAGGGCGCGTTCGGCCGCCTGGCCGACGACGCCAACCGCACCGCGTCGCAGCTGACCGACGTCGTGCGCGGCATCCAGCAGTCGGCCGTGTCGATCGACGGCGCCGCCGGCGAGATCGCGGCCGGCAACGATGACCTGTCGCGCCGCACCGAGAGCCAGGCCGCGAACCTCGAGGAAACCGCCGCATCGATGGAGGAACTGACCTCCACCGTGCGCCAGAACGCCGACCACGCGCGTCAGGCCAACGAACTGGCGCGCAGCGCGGCCGACGTCGCCGGCCAGGGCGGGCGCGCGGTCGAGGAAGTCGTCGCGACGATGGCCTCGATCGATGCGTCGTCGGCGCGCATCGGCGCGATCATCGGCGTCATCGACGGCATCGCGTTCCAGACCAACATCCTCGCGCTCAATGCGGCCGTCGAAGCCGCGCGTGCCGGCGAGCAGGGCCGCGGTTTCGCGGTCGTCGCCAGCGAAGTGCGCACGCTGGCCCAGCGTTCGGCCGAGGCCGCGCGCGAGATCAAGCAGCTGATCGGCGAGTCGGTCGCGCGCGTGCGCGAAGGCTCCAGCCAGGTCGCCGTGGCCGGCGCCACGATGGCGCAGGTGCTGACCTCGGTCGACCGGGTGACCGAGATCATGGCCGAGATCAGCGCCGCCTCGCAGGAGCAGTCCGCGGGCATCGACCAGGTCAACCAGACCGTGATCCAGCTCGACGAGACCACCCAGCAGAACGCCGCGCTGGTGGAAGAAGCCACCGCCGCGGCGCGCAGCCTGGCCGACCAGGCGCAGCAGCTCACGCGTGCGGTCGCGACGTTCCGGCTGGTGCCGGCGGCGCGTCGCCAGCCGGTCTTCGCCGAAGCCTGACGCAGGCGCTGCCCGCAGCGCAGGAACTCAACACGATGCGTCCGCTTGCGGGCGCTCGCGATCTGTCCCAACGCAGATCGCGCCCGCCGCCGCGACGTGTTTGCAACGCGCGTGGACCGGCGGGTCGGCGCCCGCACCGCAGCGTCCCTCTACACTGTGGGCGATGCATCTTTGCTCAGGCCAATGCCCGACCCTGCCGACGCCGCGGCACGCCAGCGATGACGTGCCGCCGCGTGCGCCGCTGACCTGCCGCGACCGCACATGCCGCACGCCGCAGCGTCTTTCGCTGCGTGCGCCCTGGACTGTGTGATGCGTCCCCAGCCACGCCTGCGACGTTTGCTGCTGACCGTGCTGATCGCTTGCGGCGGCCTCGTGCTGGTCGCGGGCTTCGGTTACCGCGAAGGGTCGCGGCGCGCGCTCGACGCGCAATCGGCGCAGGCCGCGCAACAGCTCGATCTGCAGGCGCAGGCACTCAACCAGCGCATCGAACGCTACCGCGCCCTGCCCCAGGTGCTGGCGCTGGATCCCGACCTGCGCGCCGCCGTCGCCGCACCGGTCGATGCCGCCACCCAGGCGCGTCTCAACCAGCGCCTCGAAGCGGCCAACCGCCCCGCGCGCGCGTCGACACTGACGCTGATCGACGCACGCGGCATCGCGATCGCGGCGAGCAACTGGCGCGACGCCGGCAGCAACGTCGGCGAGGACTACGCTTTCCGTCCCTACGTACAGCAGGCGTTGCGCGAGGGCCGGGGGCGTTTCTACGGCATCGGCGTGACCACATCGGTGCCCGGGTATTTTCTGTCCGAAGCGCTGCGCGATGACGCCGGCCGCGCAGTCGGCGTGATCGTGATCAAGATCGAGCTGGCCGCAATTGAACAGACCTGGCCCGACGACGGCGATCTGGTGCTGGCCAGTGATGCGCACGACGTGGTGTTTCTCTCCAGCCGCGCCGCGTGGCGCTATCGCGCGCTCGCGCCACTGGATGCGGACGCGCATCAGGAACTGGTCGCGACCCGGCAGTACGAAGGCGAGCAGCTGCGCGCGTATGCCGGCCAGGTGCTGCGCAACGCAGGTGCGCATGGCGCGGTGGTGCGCGTCGACATGCCGGCGATGCCCGGCACGTGGCTGTGGCAGCGCGCGCCGGTTGCCGATACCGACTGGACCCTGCATCTGTTGCACGACGCGGCGCCGATCGCGGCTGCGGGCCGCGAGTGGGCGACGATCGCCGGCGTGTCCTGGGCGGCGCTGGTGTTCCTGACCCTGTTCCTGCAGCAGCGCGTACGCCTCGGCGCGCTGCGCCGGCGCAGCCGCGACGAACTCGAAACCCTCGTGCGCCATCACGCCGAAGAACTGCGCAGCGCGCGCGATGGCCTGGTGGCCGCGGCACAGGAAGCCGACACCGGTCTGAGCCGGCGGCTGGCGCATCTGCCGCAGGGCGTGGTGATCATCGACGCAGCGCAGCGCATCGTCGCGTGGAATGCGCGCTACATCGAACTGTTCCGCTTCCCGCCGGACCTGGTGCACGTGGGCACGCCGATCGAGGCGGTGTTCCGCTACAACGCACGCCGCGGCCTGCTCGGCCCGGGGCCGGTGGAAGAGGCGATCGAACGCCGCCTCGAGCATCTGCGCAGCGGCAAACCGCACATGCGCGAAAGCGAGAAGACCGACGGCACGGTGCTGGAGATCCGCGGCAATCCCCTGCCCGACGGCGGCTTCGTCACCAGCTACGCCGACATCACCACCTACAAGACCACCGCGCGCGAACTGCGCACGCTCGCCGATTCGCTGGAGCGCCGCATCGCCGAGCGCACCGCCGATCTCGAACAGGCCCGCGCCGAGGCCGAGGCCGCCAACCGCTACAAGGGACGTTTCGCCGCGGCCGCCGTGCACGACCTGCTGCAGCCTCTGAACGCGGCGCGCATGTTCGCCGCCGGCTTGCGCACCCGCCTGCGCGACGACGAGACCCGGCACATCGCCGACAGCATCGACGGCGCACTCGCCGCGCAGGACGGCATCCTCGCCGGCCTGCTCGACATCTCGCGACTGGAGACCGGCACGTTGCGCACCGATGTGCGGGATGTGCCGCTGGGTCCGCTGCTGGCCGGCCTCGCACGCGAAACCGGCGTGCTGGCGCAGGCACGCGGCCTGCGCTTCGACCACGTGCCGACGCAGGCCTGGGTGCGCAGCGACGCCAACCTGCTGCGCCGGCTGGTGCAGAACTTCCTGTCGAACGCTGTGCGCTACACCGCGCGCGGCCGCATCGTGCTCGGCGTGCGTCGCGACGGGGACCGTCTGTGGATCGAGGTGCACGACACCGGCCCGGGCATTCCACCGAACCGCCAGCGCGAGATCTTCGAGGAATTCAGCCGGCTCGACGACGGCAATGCCGGCGACCGCGGCGCCGGGCTGGGCCTGGCGATTGTCGACCGCACCGCACGTCTGCTCGGCCATCGCGTCGACCTGCGCTCGCGTCCCGGCACCGGCAGCGTCTTCCGGGTATCGGTGCCACGGGCCAAAGCACAGACGGAATCCGCGCGGCTGCCGCCGGCACCGGCCGCGGTGGCCGAGGATGATGCCCCGCTGCGCGGCTGTCGCCTGTGGGTGGTCGACGACGATGCACAGGTCTGCGCCGCCACGCGCCTGCTGCTGGAGCGCTGGGACTGCGACGTGCTGCTGGCCGACGGCCCGCATGCGGCGCTGGCGGCCGCGGTACACGGCGAAGCCCCGGACATCGTGCTGCTCGACGTGCGCATGGGCGCACACCACGGTCCGACGCTGTTCGAAACCCTGTGCGACCGCTGGGGCGCGGTGCCGTTGGTGATCGTGATCACCGGTGAGGCGGATCCCGCGCTGCGTGCGCAGGCGCGCGAGGCGGGACAGGGATTCCTGTCGAAGCCGGTGCGGCCCCCGGCGTTGCGGGCGTTGATGATGCAGATGCGCTTGCGGGGGCGGTGACCCGGAGCTGCTCCCTCCCCCGCGCGCGGGGCATTGCGCCCTTCACGGGTGGAGGGCTTGAAAAACTATGCCTCGTCCTCGCGCTCCAGCGCCTTCACCAGCACTGCCGCCTGCGTGCGGCTGTGGCATTCCAGCTTCTTGAGGATCGCGGTCACGTGCACCTTGACCGTGTTCTCCGCCAGGCCCAGCTGGTAGGCGATCTGCTTGTTGAGCAGGCCGTCGGCGATGCCCAGCAGCACGCGGAACTGCTGCGGGGTGAGCTGGGCGAGACGCGAGGCGAGTTGCGCATCTTCCTCCGAGCGCTCGGCGGTCAGCGGCGGGAACCAGCTGCCGCCATCGAGCACGGTGGACACCGCCTGGCCGATGGATTCAGCCGGCGCCGATTTCGAGATGAAACCCGAGGCGCCGAATTGCTGCACGCGGCGCACGGTACGCGGGTGGTCGTTCGACGAGATCACCACGACCGGCAGCTCCGGGCGTTCGCCGCGCAGCCACACCAGTGACGACAGGCCACGTGCGCCTGGCATCGTCAGGTCCAGCAGCACCAGTTCGATGTCCGGATGCGCGTCGAGCGCGGGCTCGAGCGCCGATGCGGTGGCGGCTTCGACCACGCGGATCTGACCGAGGCTGTCGCGCAATGCATGCAGCACGGCGGCGCGCAGCAGCGGGTGGTCGTCGGCGACGAGGATGACGGGCGGGGACTGCATGTCGGCAAGTCTGGCATGGACGGCAACCTCGCACGCGGGGGTCGGCCGGGGGTGCGCATCCGCCACGCGCGTTGCACCGCTACAGCTGGTCGATCCGGATCCGGTTCGCGAACAGCGAGAACGCCAGCATGCCGGCCAGTCCGCCTGCACGTTCGAGCCACGGCGGCAACCAGCGTGGCGGCGCGAGCGTGCCGTCGTCGAACAGCGGCGACAGGCGGCGCACGTCGTCGAGCGTCATCTTGCCGGCGAACAGCTGCCGGCACAGCGGCAGACGCTGCGCGGCCAGTGCCTGGCGGAAGAAGGTGTGCACGTCGATCAGGCCGCGCAGATAGACCGCGTCCTTGGTGAACGCATGGCCGCCGGTGAGCGGCACGCCGCGGAACACACGCTGCGCGGAGGCGAAGCTTTCCGCGGCCGGCTGGCCGGCATCGTGGAAGTAGTCGAACACCTGCAGGAAATCCGCGCCTTCGAGGGCGCGGGCAATCGCTTCGATACGCAGACTCACGCGCTTCATCCGGCCGATGTCGATGCTGCCGGTGATCTGTTCGGCGAACACCGCCAGCCCTTCCTGCGTGCAGGTGGTGCGCGGCGACGACATCGCCAGACTGGGCAGCACCGGTTGTTCGCGACCGTTGAGCGCGGTCAGCGAATGCACGAAGGCTTCGTGCTGCAGCAGCTGCTCCCGATCGTGGATCGAGTAGCGCGCGTCGCTGCGCAGACGCAGTCGATACGCACCTGCAGCGGCCTTGGCGATCATGCCCGGATCGAGTTCCACCGCGACCACGCGCGTGCCGAAGTAGGCGTCGAGATCGTCCTGCAGCTGCGTCTGCAGCGTCGCGGCATCGATCGTCGGATGTTCGACGTCGGCGAACAGGCCGGGATCGAGCTCGTCGGCGATGTGGATGAAGTGCCGCGCGGCGTCGCAGGTCGTCAGCACGCCGCCGGGCAATGCCGCATCCGGGCGTCCGTAGAGCGCGATCGCGTGGTCGCCGGCCGCCGCGGTGCCGAGCGATTCCAGCAGCTGCGCGGCCGCATCCCAGGCGCGTGTCGATTCGACGATGTAGGCGCCGAGCGGATGGTCCGGATCGGCCGCGTCTGTGATCGATGCGAGTGCGCGGCGGGTGTCGGCGAAGTCGAGAACCGGGTATGCGATCTCCGGCATCTCCCGGCGCCCGGCGGCGAACGCGGACAGGAAGCGCTGCTGCGCCTCGGGTGGCCAGCTCGCCAGGCTCAGCACCCGGATCCCGCGCGCGGCGGCGACCATGCGCGCATCGAGCGCGGCGTGATGGGCGATGGCGTCGGGCATCGGCGGCTCCGGCGGGTGATGGGGTCACGCTAGTGGATTGGTGCGGGGGACTCAAAGCGGTCGACGTCTGTTTCGGGAAGCGCCGCACGTCGGGGCGGCCCAGAAGCGCGCGCGTCGGGACGGTTCATGCCACCGGTTGCCCTCCCCCCAACCCCTCTCCCATGGGGAGAGGGGCTCGGTCCCCGCGAGCGCCTGCTGCTTCTGAGCCCCTCTCCCTATGGGAGAGGGGTTGGGGTGAGGGCCGACGCCGTCGTGATGCTTCAGAACCGAAGCGATCAGAACGCCGGAACGCCCTACTCCTCCTGCGTCCAGTCCGACCCGCGCTTCGCAGGCTTCACCCCCGGACGCTTCCCCGTCTTCGGCGCGGGCTTGCCGGACGGCCGGCTCTCCGCCTTCTGTGCCATGCGGGTCACGAGCTGTCCCGCCGCGCCGACAAGTTCGTCGCGCAGTTTCAGATAGCTGCCCAGACGCCCCGGATCGAGCGTGCCCGCGTCGACCGCCTCCCACACCGCGCAGCCCGGCTCGTCGCCATGCGTGCAGTCGCGGAACCGGCACTGGGTCGCGACCGCTTCGATATCCGCGAACCCGCCTTCCGACAGATCCTCCTCGCCGGTCGGCTTGAGCTCGCGCATGCCGGGTGTATCGATCAGGCAGGCGCCCGACGGCAGCGGAATCAACGCGCGATGCGTGGTGGTGTGGCGGCCACGATCATCGGTTGCACGGACGGCGGCGGTCTTCATGCGCTCGATGCCGAGCAGGCTGTTGGTCAGCGTGGACTTGCCCGCGCCGGAACTGCCGACCAGCACCGCGGTCATGCCGGGACCGAGCCAGCGGTGCAGGACCGCGGCGCTGCCCGGGTCGCGCGCGTTGACCGGCACCACGGCGACGCCCAGCCCGGCAATCTCGGTCAGCGCGGCCACGGCGGCGGCGATGTCGGCTTCGGGCTTGTCGGCCTTGGTCAACACGATCACCGGCGTGCCGCCACCTTGCACCAGCAGCAGATACCGCTCGATGCGGCGCGGATTGAAATCGGCATCCAGACCGCAGACCACCAGCACGGTGTCGATGTTCGCGGCGATCAGCTGCTGCCTGTAGTGCTCGCCGGCCGCGGCGCGCTTGATCGCGCTGCGCCGGGGCAGCATCGCGACGATGCGCTGGCCATCCTCGACCAGCACCCAGTCGCCGACCGCGGCGCGATCTTCCGGCGCGATCGTGCCCTTGCGGTAACCGCTGCGGCGCAGCCAGTCGGGCAATGATTCGACCGGACGCGCCTCGCCCGGCGCGCCGGCGACCAGATAGCCGGAGCGGTGCTGCTCGACCACGCGCATCGGCCGGGCCTGTGCGTGCGTGGCCATGACCTCGGCCCAGGGGCCCGACGGGGCGCCGTCGAAGGGCCAGCCGATCGCGCGCAGCGCGGTGTCGGTGGCGATCGGATCGGCGGGGTTCAAGCGTTGCGTCGGGCGGTCGTCATGCCGCGGATTCTACGGGCGCCGGGTGTGCAGGCGCGAACCGGCGGACCCGCCAATCGCCGCCCGGGCCGCACCCACCCGGCTTTTCCGCTAGCATCGCGCGACACGCCTGCGCCGAGCGCCCCCGATGTCCGCCCCCCTGAAAACCCGTGAACGCCTGACCGAAGTCCGCTACGAGATCCGCGGCGAACTGGCGCGTCGAGCGCGGGAGCTGGAGGCGCAGGGCCGCACGTTGATCAAGCTCAACATCGGCAACCCCGGCGCATTCGGGTTCCGCGCGCCGGACCATCTGCAGCGCGCGATCGCCGAACGCATCCATGACACCGATCCCTACACCCACCAGCAGGGACTGCCGGTCGCGCGCGAGACGATCGCCGCGCACCATGCCGCGCGCGGTGCGCAGAACGTCTCGGCCGAGCGCGTGTTCGTCGGCAATGGGGTGAGCGAACTGATCGACATCTCGCTGCGGGCGCTGCTCAACCCGGGCGACGAGGTGCTGGTGCCCTCGCCCGACTATCCGCTGTGGTCGGCGGCGACGATCCTCAATGATGGTCGCCCGGTGTTCTACCAGTGCAAGGCCGGCAACGGCTTCCTGCCCGATCCCGACGCGCTCGAAGCGCTGGTGTCGCCACGTACGCGCGCGATCGTGCTGATCAATCCGAACAATCCGACCGGCGCGGTGTATCCGCGTGCGCTGCTCGAGCGCATCGTCGCGATCGCCGCCAAGCACGACCTGCTGCTGCTGTGCGACGAGATCTACGACGGCATCACCTACGACGACGCGCCGTTCGAACCCATCGCGCCGATCGCCGGCCCCGTGCCCTGCGTGTCGTTCGGCGGCCTGTCGAAAGTGCACCGCGCCTGCGGCTGGCGCGTGGGCTGGGCGGTGCTGTCCGGCGACGAGGCACGCAGCCGCGATTTCCGCAACGCGATGGACCTGCTCGGCGCGCTGCGCCTGTGCGCGAACGTGCCCGGGCAGTTCGCGATCGAAGCCGCGCTGACCGGCATCGACACGATCAGCGCGCTGTGCGCGCCCGGCGGCCGCCTGCACGAGGCACGCCGCGTGGTGGTCGAGGCCTGCGAGGCGAGTCCGTATCTGCAACTGGTCGCACCGGCAGGCGCGCTGTACGCGTTTCCCGGTATCGCCGAGGACTACGCGCAGGGCTTCGACGACCACGCGTTCGCACTGGAACTGATGGAAGCCGAGGGCGTACTGGTGGTGCCGGGCAACAGCTTCAACGTGCCCTACCGCAACCATTTCCGCGTGACCCTGCTGCCCGAACCCGCGCAGCTGCGCGAGGTGTTCGCGCGCATCCATCGCGTGCTGGAACGGCAGATCACCGACGCGCGCAAGGTCGTGCCGCTGGTCAAGCGCCAGGCCCGCGTCGCCGGATGACCGCACCGCGTCGCTATCTCGCGCTCGGCGACAGCTACACGATCGGCGAGGGCATCGCCGCCGAAGACCGCTGGCCGGTACAGCTGACCGATGCATTGCGCAGCGAGGGGATCGCGCTCGACGCGCCCGAGATCATCGCGACCACCGGCTGGACCACCGACGAACTCGACACGGCAATCGATGCCGCCGCGCCCGTCGGCTCCTTCGAACTGGTGAGCCTGCTGATCGGCGTCAACGACCAGTACCGCGGCCGCGATGTGGCGGCGTACGCACCGGCGTTCTCGGCGCTGCTGGAACGCGCGATCGGCTTTGCCGGTGACGATGCCGCGCGCGTCTTCGTGCTGGCGATTCCGGACTGGGGCGTGACCCCGTTCGGTGCGCATTCGGGGCGCGACGTCGCCGCGATCGCGCGCGAACTCGATGCCTACAACACGGCCGCTGCGGCACTTTGCGCGGCACGTCGCGTCGCCTTCGTCGACATCGCACCGCTCAGCCGCGCACATGGCGGCGAAGCGGAGATGCTCGCCGACGATGGCCTGCATCCGTCGGCCGCACTGCATACGCAGTGGACGCGGCTGGCGCTGCCGGTCGCGCGCCGCGTATTGTCGCGGCCATGACTGCGTCCACTTCCGGCACCGCGCCGCTCTCCACCGAACCGCTTTCGACGGCTCCGTTCCCGCGCGAGGACGCCCGCAACATCGCGCGCGCGTTCCTGCCCAGGCACGCGCTGGGCAACCGTTACGACTACTACTACACGTTGACCAAGCTGCGCACCGACCCGTTGTATCCGGGCGTGCTGCAGGCGCTGCGTCCGACGACCGCGCCGGTGCTCGATCTGGGCTGCGGACTCGGCCTGCTCGCACATGCGCTGCGCGCCGATGGCCAGGCGCTGCCGTTCACCGGTGTCGACATCGACGCGGCCAAGATCCGCCGCGGCCGCCAGGTCGCCGCGCGTACCGGCCTGGCCGACGTGCAGCTCGACGTGCTCGATCTCGGCGTCGGACTGCCCGCGCACCAGGGCAGCGTCGCCATCCTCGACGTGCTGCAGTACCTGTCGCCCGAGCGCCAGCGCGAACTGCTGGACAACGTGATCGCAATGCTGGTGCCGGGCGCGCGGCTGGTGATCCGCAGCGGTCTCGCCGATGAGACCTCGCGCAGCCGCACCTCGCGCATCACCGATCGCCTCGCCAATTTCGCCGGCTGGATGCAGGAGCGCGCGAAGAGCTACCCGACCGCCGACGGCCTGCGCAGCCAGCTCGAAGAGGCCGGTCTGCAGACGACGCTGCGCCCGCTGTATGGCGACACGCCGTTCAACAACTGGTTGATCGTCGGCATCCGCGGATAGTCACCCGCGATGGGTTTCGCTGCGCTCGACCCATCCTACGGCCACGTCCTCGCGTGGATCGAGCCCCTCTCCCTCCGGGAGAGGGGTTGGGGTGAGGGAAGGCACACGCGAGACCTGTCGGATCCAGCCATCCCTGTGCCCCAGCTACGTATGGGTCGAGCGCAGCGAAACCCATCGACGGCTTGACCGCACTCATCCGGTCCGCGGCAACACCGCCTGCAATCCCTTCGCCCGCATCCGCGCGAGCACGCCCTCGACCATCGCGACGTTGCGGCCATGCTTCGCGCCTTCGTGCAGCAGCACGATCGCACCGGGTGCGAGATCGGCATCGATCCGCGAGACGACGTCGTCCACGTCCGCCTTCACCGCATCGAAGCCACGCGCAGTCCAGCCCACGCGCGCCAGGCCTGCATCACGCAACGGCGCATGCACGAACGGATTCGTATGACCGACCACCGAGCGGAACCACACCGGCGCATGTCCGGTGATGCCGCTCAGCGTGCGCTGGCATTCCTGGATCTCGCGCCGCATCCGCGTCGGCCCCAGTACCCAGAAGATCGCCTGCGGATGGGTCTGGCTGTGGTTGCCGATGTCGTGGCCGCGCGCGGCGATCTCGCGCACGAGGTCCGGTCGTGCGGCAGCGCGATCGCCGACCAGGAAGAACGTCGCCTTCGCGTCGTGCGCATCGAGCAGGTCGAGCAGCGCGCGGGTGTCGTCGGACGGGCCGTCGTCGATCGTCAGCCAGACGCCTTCATCCGGCAGCCGGCTCAGCACCGGGCCGTACAGCCGCGAGGCGGGCGCCAGCACGCCCCACAGGCACACCGCATGGCTGGCCAGCAGCAGCGGCAGGCCGATCGCCCAGCCCAGCCGCCACCAGACCAGCGCGATCAGCAGCTGCGAGGCGATCAGCAGCGGCAACCACAACTGCGGACGACGGGGCGGACGGTGCACGGACATGGCGCGCATGATGCCACCGGCACCGCCACGCAACGCGGTGTTCCGGGCTCGCGGATGGCGGTCACGGGCTTGCATCGCAGGCCGCGCGGTACCATGTGGATCGTTCACGCACACCGGATCCATGCCATGTCCCTCGACCCCGCTCTCCGCACCCGCATCGAAACCCTGCTGCAGGGCAACCGGGCCGTGCTGTTCATGAAGGGCTCGCCGATGACCCCGCAGTGCGGCTTCTCCGCCAAGGCGGTCTCCGCGCTGGAAGCGGTGGGCATCGATTACGCAACCGTCAACGTGCTCGAGGACGGCGAGATCCGCGAAGGCATCAAGGCCTACGGCGACTGGCCGACGATTCCGCAGCTTTATGTCGACGGCGAACTCGTCGGCGGCAGCGACATCATCGAACAGATGGTCGGCAGCGGCGAGCTGCACGGCCTGTTCGGGGTCGCCCCGCCGGACCGCACCCCGCCGTCGATCTCGATCACGCCTGCAGCGCGCGAGATGATCGCCAAGGCGGTCGGTGATGCCGGTGGCGATTACGTGCTGCAGGTCGACATCGACGGCAACTTCCGCACCCGCCTGCAGCTCGCGCCGCGCAGCACCTCGGCGATCATCGCCCGGGCAGACGGCATCGACGTGCAGTTCGACCTCGCCGGCGCACGCCGCGCCGAGGGCATGACGATCGATTTCGCCGACGACATCCGCGGCCGCGGTCTGGTCATCGACAATCCGAACGCGCCCAAGCCGGTGCAGGACATCAGCCCGGCCGACGCCAACGACCGCCTCGCCGCCGGCACGCTGACCCTCGTCGACGTGCGCCCGCCGGACGAGCGTGCCACCGCCAGCGTCGCGCGTCCGTTCGAGGTGCTCGACGGCGATGCGATCACCCGTCTGCAGCAGCTGCCCAAGGACACCCCGCTGGCGTTCCTGTGCCACCACGGCGGTCGCAGCCAGCAGGCCGCCGAGCATTTCCGCAACCAGGGCTTCACCCACGTCTACAACGTCGCCGGCGGCATCGATGCCTGGAGCGACAGCGTGGATGGCGGCGTGCCGAAGTACTGACGACGCAACACCCGGACGGACGAAGAAAGGAGACCACCGGGTCTCCTTTTTTCATCGTCGAACACGCCGACGCGATTCGCGCGCGGTCGCGCCGCCTCGTTTTCCAATGTGTCTGTCCCCGAGGATAGGACCATGTCCACCACCCACCGCCACCTGCCGCTGATCGACCTGTCGCAACTCGAAACCGGCAGCGCCGACGACCGCGCAGCCGCCCTGCAGGCTCTCCGCCAGGGCGCGCGCGAGGTCGGCTTCTTCTACATCGGCAACCACGGCGTGCCGCCCGAGCTCGATGCCGCGCTGATGCAGCAGGCGCGCGCGCTGTTCGCGCTGCCCGACGCGGACAAGCAGGCGATCGCGATGGTCCATTCGCCGCACTTCCGCGGCTACAACCAGGTCGGCGCGGAACTGACCCGCGGCAAGGCCGATTGGCGTGAGCAGATCGACATCGGCGCCGAACGCGAAGCGGTCCCGCAGGGGGCCGGCATCCCCGCGTGGACGCGGCTGCAGGGTCCCAACCAGTGGCCGGTCGCGCTGCCCGAATTCCGTCCGGTGGTGCTGGCCTGGCAGGACGCGGTGACCGACGTGCTGCTGCGGTTGCTGCAGGCCTGCGCCGAAGCCCTGGGCCAGCCACGCGACGTGTTCGCCCCGATCTATCGCGACCAGCCCTACCAGCTGATGAAGCTGATCCGCTATCCCGGCCGGGACCGGGTGGACCGCGAACAGGGCGTGGGCGCGCACAAGGACAGCGAACTGCTGACGCTGATCCTGCAGGACGGCATCGGCGGCCTGCAGGTCGAACTCGACGACGGCCAGGTCATCGATGCCACACCGCGGCCCGGCACCTACATCGTCAACATCGGCGAACTGCTGGAGCTGGCTTCGGACGGCTATCTGAAAGCCGCCGTGCATCGCGTCCGCAGCCCGCCGCCCGGCGTCGAACGCCTGTCCGCCGCGTTCTTCCTCGGTGCGCGTCTGGATGCAACCGTGCCGGCGTTGACGCTGCCGCCCGAGCTCGCCCGCGAAGCCAGCGGCTACACCCGCGATCCGCACAATCCGCTGTTCCATCAGGTCGGCCAGAACACGCTGAAAGGACGTCTGCGCTCGCATCCCGACGTGGCCGCGCGGCATCACGCGGATCTGCTGACGCCGGAGTCCTGACGCCCGGCGACGAGCGGACGAGGAAATCGGGCTCCCGCCGCGCATACGCTGCCCCTCGTCGACAGCTATCGGTTCGAAGTGCGCGATAACGATGCGATCATCCGCTTGCTGAGTCCGGAGCCGCGATGCGCCCCCGCCGACAGGTTGCGCCGGACGGTTTGTGAGCGTCGCGACCCGGATGTCCCACTCGCCGTCAGACGTCGCCGCGCTCAAGTCACGCGCGGATCGGCCGATAGACGGTGACCGATTCCGGGAGAGGAACGCGCACGCGCGAACCATCGCCTACATGCAGTGAGCGCCATGCCCAAGCCGACCGACACCGACGTCGCCGCCGAACATACCCCCCGTGGGCGTGCGCGTGATGCCGGCAGCGCGATCGATGCCGAGGCGCTGGTGACACTGTTCGCGGGCGTCGACGAACCCCGGCGGCTGCTGGCCGCATTCGCCGACGGCATGGCCGGCCTGCACGACGAACTGGGTGACCTGGGCCGTTACCTGCAGGCTGCGTCGACGTCCGGCGACTGGCTGGCCTACGGGCGTGCGATGCGCCAGCTGATCGACAAGTACGTGCGTCACGTCGAGCTCGACACCCCGCCGCCCGGCAGCGCGGAGACCGAACGCCTGCGCGACCTGCTGCGCCACACCCTGGGCGCGGCTCTGGCGGCACTGCTGCGCAACGAGCCCGCCCTGTCGGACGAGGCCTTCGCGCTCGCCTCCGGTTTCCGCAACTGGGCGCCCGGTCAGGACCTGGCCCCGCTGGCGCGGCGGCTGACCGACCTGTGCCATCGGGTCGGCGTGCACGTCCAGGACACCGAAGAACAGATCTCACTGCTGATCGGCCTGTTCGATCTGCTGCTGGAGAACGTGGGCGAGCTGCTGGAGGACAAGAGCTGGCTGCACGGCCAGGTCATCCAGATCCGTGCCCTGCTGGCCGGTCCGATGGACAAGACGACGGTCGAGGAGGCGCGCGCCGGTCTACGCGAGGTGCTGTACCGGCAGACCCTGCTCAAGCAGGGCATCGACGAATCACGCACCGCGATGCGCTCGATGATGGGCACCTTCGTCGAACGTCTCGACGGTATGGCCGCGTATACCGGCGAGTTCCAGGACCGTCTGGCGGGCCACGCGAGCCGGATCCGCGAGTCGCGCAGCATCGCCGAGTTCAACAGCGTGCTGGATGCGGTGCTCGACGACACCGGCCGTATCCAGGCACGTGCGATCCGCGCGCGCGACGATCTGGTGGACGCGCGCCGCGAGCTGGAGGAAAGCGAGCGGCGCATCCACCAGCTGGAACAGAAACTCAGTGACGCTTCGGGCCTGGCGCGCGAGGACGAACTGACCGGGTGCCTCAACCGCCGCGGCTTCGACGAGGCCTTCGAGCGCGAATCGGCGCGCGCGCGCGAGGACCGCCCGCTGTGCATGGCACTGGCCGACCTCGACGATTTCCGCCGGCTCAACGCGGTGCACGGTCATCTCGGCGGCGACGCCGCGCTGCGCCACTTCGCCGACGTGGCGCGGCTGACGTTGCGCGACAGCGACGTCGTTGGCCGCTTCGGCGGCGAGGAGTTCGTGATCCTGATGCCGGCGACGACGTTGCCGCATGCGCTGGCTGCGTTCGCCCGTCTGCACACGGTGCTGACCCATCGGCCCGTCGTGCACGACGAGGCGCGCATCGCGATGACCTTCAGCGCCGGCATCGCGTTGCAGCGGCCGCGCGAGACATTCGAATCCCTGCTCAAGCGCGCAGACATGGCGATGTACGACGCAAAGCGCGAGGGCAAGGCCCGGAGCAAGGCGGCGCCCGGCTGAGACCGCCACCACACGCGTGACGCGCCCGTGGCACGCGGACTTGCCGGACTGGGTGCAGCCCGGGCCACGTACACTGCGCGGATCGCATCGAGGGGACGGAAATGGTGCCGGGCTGGGTACTGCTGCTGGTGTCGCTGGGCTATGCCGCGCTGCTGTTCGGCGTGGCCTGGTATGGCGACCGGCGTCCGCTGTCTCCGGATCGGCCGTGGCTGCGCACGGCGGTCTACAGCCTCGGCATGGCGGTGTACTGCTCGTCGTGGACGTTCTACGGCGCGGTCGGCACCGCGGCGCGGCAGGGGTTCGGCTATCTGCCGATCTATCTCGGACCGTTGCTGCTGCTGCTGTTCGGCTGGCGCATTCTCGAACGGCTGGCACTGATCGCGCAGTCGCAGAACACGGTGTCGATCGCCGACTTCATCGCGTCGCGCTATGGCCGTTCGCAGCGGCTGGCGGCGATGGTCGCGTTGATCGCGCTGGTCGCCGCGGTGCCGTATCTCGCGCTGCAGTACAAGGCGGTGGCGATCAGTCTGGGCGTGCTCGGCGGGCCGGACGATCCGGTGACGCCGTTCGGCGATCCGGCGTTCTACGTCGCCGCGCTGATGGCGCTGTTCGCGATCCTGTTCGGCACGCGCCAGGTCGATGCCACCGAACATCGCCCCGGCATGATGCTGGCGGTCGCGCTGGAATCGCTGGTCAAGCTGGTCGCGCTGGTCGCAGTGGGCGTGTTCGCGATCGCCTGGTTCGGCAGCAATGACCTGAAACTCGTCGAGGCCACCCAGTCACTGGTCGAGAACGCACCGCCCAGCAGCTTCGTCGCGCAGTGCCTGCTGGCGTTCGCGGCGATCATCTGCCTGCCGCGCCAGTTCCACGTGGCGATCGTCGAATGCGGCGACGTGCGCGACATCCGCCGCGCGCGCTGGCTGTTCGGCGGCTATCTCGTGATCATCTGCCTGATGGTGCTGCCGATCGCCAGCGCCGGCGTGGCGCTGTTCGGTCGCGACGGGCCGGTGGCGCCGGACAGCTTCGTGCTCGCACTGCCGATGGCGATGAACGCCGATTCGCTGGCGCTGTTCGCCTACATCGGCGGCTTCTCGGCGGCGACCGGCATGGTGATCGTGTCCTCGGTCGCGCTGGCGACGATGGTCAGCAACGACCTGGTGATGCCGCTGCTGCTGCGCCGCGGCTATGCCGAGCGCCACGGCGGCAACGTCGCGCGCACGGTGCTGTGGATCCGCCGCGTCGCGATCATCGGACTCGCCGCGCTCGCCTACGGCTATTACCGCGCCAGCGGCACCGAGACCACGCTGGCCGCGTTCGGCCTGATGGCGTTCGCAGCCGTCGCCCAGTTCGCGCCCGCGCTGATCGGCGGCCTGTACTGGCGCGGCGCGAGCCGGCGCGGCGTGGAGGTGGGCCTGCTGATCGGCTTCGGCGTGTGGACCTACACGCTGCTGCTGCCGACACTCACGCAGTCGGGCTGGCTCGATCCGCAGTGGCTGACCAGCGGTCCGCTCGGCATCGATTGGCTGCGCCCGCACGCGCTGTTCGGCCTCGCCGGCTGGGATCCGCTGACCCATGGCACGTTCTGGTCGCTGCTGCTCAACGTCGGCGCACTGCTGCTGGTGTCGGCGCGCTGGCGGCCGACGCTCGACGAGCGCCTGCGCGCGGCGCCGTTCCTCGATCCCTATGCCGAGCGTCGCACGTTCGCATCCGAGGACTGGAGCGGCAACGTCGGCATTCCCGATCTGCTGACGCTGACCGGCCGCATCGTCGGCGAACGCACCGCGCGCGCGGCGTTCGACGAGCACGCCCAGATACAGGGCAAGCCGCTCGCGCTCAATGCGCCGGCCGATCGCACCTGGCTGCAGTTCACCGAACGCCAGCTCGCGGCCGCGCTCGGCGCTTCGTCGGCGCGCCTGCTGATGACCAGCGCGCTCAAGGGCTCGGGCATGGAGGTCGACGAAGTCGTCGCGATGCTCGACGAGGCCGGCCAGGAACTGCGCTTCAACCGCGAGGTGCTGTCGTCGACGCTGGAGAACATCGACCACGGGGTGAGCGTGGTCGATCGCACGATGCGGCTGGTCGCGTGGAACCGCAGTTACCAGCGCCTGTTCGGCTATCCCGACAACATGCTCTACGTCGGCCGACCGGTGGCCGATCTGATCCGCTACAACGCCGAGCGCGGCGAACTCGGGCCGCGCGATGCCATCGACATCGACACCGAGATCGACAAGCGCATCGCCTACATGCGCGCCGGTTCGCCGCACGTCTCCGAGCGCGTACTCGGCAACGGCCAGGTCATCGAACTGCGCGGCCAGCCCTTGCCGGGTGGCGGTTACGCGACCAGCTACAGCGATGTCACCGACTACAAGCGTGTGGAACGCGAGTTGCGCGACATCAACGAAACGCTGGAGCAGCGCGTCGCCGACCGTACGCGCGAAGCGGAGTCCGCGCAGGAGTCGCGTTCGCGCTTCCTCACCGCGGTCAGCCACGACGTGCTGCAACCGCTCAACGCCGCGCGCCTGTTCACCTCGGCGCTGCGCGAAACCCAGGACGGCGCCGAGCAGAAGCATCTCGCCGAACGCGTCGACACCTCGCTGCGCGCGGCCGAGGAACTGCTCGACGGCCTGCTCGATGTCTCGCGCCTGGACGCCGGCGCGCTGAAACCGCAGATCACCGATCTCGACGTCTCCGAACTGCTGCGCCAGCTCGCCGGCCAGTACGCGCCGATGGCCAAGGCGCGCAAGCTCGACATCCGCCTGCATGCATTGCCGATCGCGGTGCGCAGCGATCGCCGACTGCTGCGCCGTGTGCTGCAGAACTTCCTCGCCAACGCACTGCGTTACACCCGCAGCGGGCGCATCGTGCTGTCGGCGCGCCGCCGCGGCGACCAGGTCGCGCTGCAGGTCTGGGACACGGGGCCGGGCATTCCCGAGCACCACATGAGCCAGATCTACGACGAGTTCCACCGCTACGAACAGAACTTCGACTGGGACGGCCGCGGCCTGGGCCTGGGCCTGTCGATCTGCCAGCGCATCTCGCGCCTGCTCGGGCACACGCTCGATGCGCGCTCGACCGTCGGCCAGGGCAGCATGTTCTCGATCACCGTGCCGCGCAGTACCGTCGCGAGTTTGCCGCCGGCCGCCGCACCGGCACCGCTGCACGACGAATCGCTGCACGGCCTGCGCGTGCTGTGCGTCGACAACGATGACGACATCCTCGCCGGCATGCGCGCCCTGCTGCGCCGCTGGGGCGTTGAGCCCTTGTGCGCGAAGACCATCGACGAAGCCATCGCGTGCATGGACGAGGCGCCCGACGTGATGCTGGTGGACTACCACCTGCACGACCGCCTCGACGGCCTCGACACGCTCGACGCACTGCGCGGCATCGCGCCCGATGTTCCCGGCGCGCTGCTCACCGCCAACGGCAGCGACACGCTCAAGCAGACCGCGCGCATCCGCGGTTACCGCGTGCTGACCAAGCCGGTGAAGCCGGCCTCGATGCGCGCCTTCCTCGGTGCACAACGCATGACCGCCGCCGCGCGCCGCGCCCGCAACGGCTGACAGTGCGCGCGGGTTGCGGGACACTCGCAGTTCGATCCGTCGGAGCTCCATGATGTCCGCGTCCTGGTATTTCGATGTCATCTCGCCGTTCGCCTACCTGCACTGGCAGCGCCTGCGGCCCCTGCTGGCCACGCACGACATCCGTCCGGTGCCGATCCTGTTCGCGGCGGTGCTGTCGGCGATCGGCAACCGCGGCCCTGCGGAAATTCCGGCCAAGCGCGTCTTCACCTACCAGCACGTGGCGTGGCGCGCGCAACGCGACGGCATTCCCCTGACGTTCCCGCCCGCCCATCCGTTCAACCCGGTGGCGGCGCTGCGTACGGCTGTCGCGGCCGACGCACACCCCGATGTGATCGACGCGCTGTTCACGCACATCTGGGCGCGTGGCCAGGCCGGCGACAGCATCGAGGCGCTGGCGCCGGTACTGGCCGCAGCGCATCTGTCGCCGGCCGATGTCGAGGCGCCCGCGATCAAGGCCCGCCTGCGCGCGGATACCGACGCGGCCATCGCCGCCGGTGTGTTCGGCGTGCCGACGCTGCGGGTGGGCGAGGCGCTGTTCTGGGGCGAGGACGCGCACGATTTCGCACTGGCCGCCCTCGCCGATCCCGGCCTGCTCGACACGCCCGGGATGCAACGTCTGGCGCGGTTGCCGGTCGGCGCCGCCCGCCCCTGAGATGCGGGACGCGGCGCCGATCGCGTAGAGTGCCCGCGGGCGCGTCACGCGTCCGACCCGCGACCCGTCGGCACAGACGGGCGTCGGCCACGCGCAACGGGAGGACGCATGCGCATCGGAATCGTCGTCGACTCGGCCTGTGACCTGCCACCGGACTGGTTGGCTGCCCACGGCATCCATCTGTTGCCGGTGACGGTGAAGATCGGCCAGTCCGAGTTCGTGGACCTGCGCGACGAACGCGCGACGCTGGATTTCATCGAAAGCCACGTCACCGGCCGCCACACCGCCGAGACCTCGGCGTTTCCCGCCGACAAGATCAAGGCGCTGTTCCTCGAACAGCTGGTCATCGATTACGACTACGTGTTCTGCCTGACGGTCACGCGCCATCGCAGCCAGATCCACGACAACGCGACCCACGCGAGCTTCGCGATCCTCAACGAGTACAAGCCGATCCGCGCGCGGGCCGGACGCACCACGCCGTTCGCGCTGCGCATCGTCGATTCGCAACAGGTGTTCGCCGGCCAGGGCATCCTGCCGGTCGAAGCGGTGCGCCTGCGCGATGCCGGCGCCAGCGCACCGGAGATCCGCAGCCGTCTCGAGTTCCTCGCCGAACGCAGCTACGCCTACATGGTGCCGCGCGACCTGGGCTATCTGCGTGCGCGCATCAAGCATCGCGGCGACAAGAGCGTGAGCCTGCTCGCCGCGCTGATCGGCGGCGCGCTCGACATCAAGCCCGTGCTGCACTGCCATCGCGGCGACACCGGTCCGGTCGGCAAGGTGCGAGGCTTCGAACCCGCCGCCGAGAAGCTGTTCGCCTTCGCCGTCGAACGCGTGCACGCCGGCCTGCTCACGCCGACGCTGTGCCTGAGCTACGGCGGTGAACTCGACCAGATGCGCGCTCTGCCCGGCTACGCCGCACTGGTCGCTGCATGCGAGGCACACCACGTCGAGCGCTTCGAAACCGTGATGAGCCTGACCGGCATGGTCAACGTGGGTATCGGTTCGCTGACCCTCGCATTCGCGGCGCCGCCGCATACGTTTGCGTGACCACGTTCTGAGCTGAGCGCGACGCGCGCGGGCCGGGCAAGCATCGGCGCTACCGCTGATGTCACGCCGCGGACGGAGCCGCCTGCGGCCGTCCCGATCGTCGTCCCAGCGGCTCTCAACAGACGCATGTCTGATCGAAGCCGCTGCGGCGACGGAGTTGTCAGTCCCGTGTCCATGCGTGTTTCGTGCGATCAGCAACATCTCACCGCCCGCACACCTGCGTGACGGATTTCTAACGCGCACCATTGCTAGTCTGACGGCCTTCGCATTGCCGGATGGACGCCGCATGAGCACCCGCTACCTGATCCGATTGCCCGAACCCGAGCAGGCCCGCGCCTCGGGCGAACATGCCATCCGTGCGCAAGGCGCGAGCGGTATCGCCGCCGAACTGCAGGAGGCGTTGCGCGGCGATGCACTGTTCGCACGCTGGCGCGACCAGCAACCCGATCCGGACGAGGTCGATCCGGCGCTCGGCATCACCGATCCCGCTGCGGAGGTCAGCGGCGAGGATCGCAATCTTGGCGTGGACCTGGTCGTCAGCACCTCGATCTCCAGCACCGTGCTCAAGCACCGCCTGCACCTGCTCGCCGGCAGCGCCTGGGAACTGCGCGACGTCCGCGCCGGGTGAGATGGTCGCGGTGGCCACGCCGGTGCTCCTGTCCTGGAGCGGCGGCAAGGACGCGGCCTGGGCCCTGCACGTCCTGCGACAGCGTGACGACATCGAGGTCGTCGGACTGTTCACGACGATCACCGAAGGCTACGAGCGCATCTCGATGCAGGGCATCCGCGTCGAGGTGCTGCATGCGCAGGCGCGCGCGGTGGGCCTGCCGGTGATCGAGGCGCGGATCCCGCAAGCCGCCGACAATACGATCTACGAGACCGCGTTCGCCGATGCGCTGCGCACCGCGCGCACGCGCTGGCCTGCAGCGCGCACGATCGCCTTCGGCGATCTGTTCCTCGACGACATCCGCGCGTGGCGCCAGGCGCAATGCGCGAAACTGGACTGGGAGGCGCTGTTCCCGCTGTTCGGCCGCGACACCCGCGCGCTCGCACGGGAAATGCACGGTCAGGGACTGCGCGCGACGCTGTGCTGCGTCGACACCACGCAACTCGACGCGCGTTTCGCCGGCCGCCCCTTCGATCCTGCGCTGCTCGATGCACTGCCGCCGCACGCCGACCCCTGCGGCGAGCACGGCGAGTTCCACACCTGCGTCTCCGATGGCCCGATGTTCACTGCGCCGCTGGACCTGGTGCAGGGCGAGACCGTGCTGCGCGACGGGCGCTTCGCCTATACCGATTTCCGCCTGCGCGCCTGAGCCGGGTTGATCAGGGCGCCGGCCGCACGCCCGTACGCATCCGCCTCAGTTGCCGGCGTGCAGCGCCTGCGCGTGATGCGCGATGTGCGCGCCGATGAAGCTCTGGATGAAGTAGTAACTGTGGTCGTAGCCCGGCTGCAGGCGCAGTTCGATCGGATGACCGGCGGCCTCGCACGCGGCCTGCAGCAGCTGCGGCTTGAGCTGGCCGTCGAGGAACTCGTCGGCATCGCCCTGGTCGATCAGCAGCGGCAGGCGTTCGGTCGCGTGCTCGACAAGCGCAGTTGCATCGTACGCGCGCCACGCGGCGCGATCATCGCCGAGATACGCACCGAAGGCCTTCTCGCCCCACGGCACCTGGCTCGGCGCGACGATCGGCGAGAACGCCGACACGCTGCGATAGCGGCCGGGATTCTTCAGCGCGATCACCAGCGCGCCGTGGCCGCCCATCGAATGACCGCTGATCGCGCGCGCCCCGTTCGCCGGCAGTTCGGCCTCGACCAGCGCCGGCAGTTCGTGCACCACGTAGTCGTACATCCGGTAATGCGTGGCCCAGGGCGCCTGCGTCGCATCGACGTAGAAGCCCGCGCCCTTGCCGAGGTCGTAGCCGTCGGCATCGGCCACGTCGTCGCCACGCGGGCTGGTGTCGGGCGCGACGAGGATCACGCCGTGCTCGGCCGCGTAGCGCTGCGCGCCGGCCTTGGTGATGAAGTTCTGCTCGTTGCAGGTCAGGCCCGAAAGCCAGTACAGCACCGGCAGCTTCGCGTGCTCGGCCTGCGGCGGCAGGTAGACCGCGAAGCGCATCGTGCAGCCGAGCGTCTCCGAGGCGTGCTCGTAGACGTCCTGCCAGCCGCCGAAGCAGGCGCGGTGTTCGACGCGCTCGAGCGCCACGTCAGCGGCCGCCCTGCGGCAGACGGATCTCGAAGGTCTTGAGCACCTGCGGATCGCCCTTGCCTTCGATGCGACCGGCCTGCACCAGCGCGCGGATGCGGATCGCGTAGAGCACTTCCGGCAGTTCCTCGTGTTCGTCGGGCGCGGCGATCATCACGCCGGAGGCGATGAAGCCCGCCTTCTTCCAGCTGCCGTCGAGCGCCGACAGAATGGCCTGGTCGATCTGTTCGAGATCGCCGTCGTCGAGCTGCGCGATCGCATCGCGCTGTTCCTGTTCGAGGTCGAGATGTTCGATCGCGGCTTCGAGCGCGATCGTGTCCATGAAATCAGTCATCAGTAGTGCACCACGGAGCGGATGGATTTGCCTTCGTGCATCAGGTCGAAGGCGTCGTTGATCTTGTCGAGACCCATCGTATGGGTGACGAAGGGCGCGAGTTCGATGTCGCCCTTCATCGCGTCCTCGACCATGCCCGGCAGCTGCGTGCGGCCCTTGACGCCACCGAACGCGGTCCCGAGCCACTTGCGGCCGGTGACCAGCTGGAACGGGCGCGTGGAGATTTCCTGGCCCGAACCGGCGACACCGATGATCACCGACTGGCCCCAGCCACGGTGCGCGCATTCGAGCGCGGCGCGCATCACGTTGACGTTGCCGATGCACTCGAACGAATGGTCGACGCCCCAGTCCGTCATCTCGACGATGACCTGCTGGATCGGCTTGTCGAAATCCTTCGGGTTGATGCAGTCGGTGGCACCGAATTCCCTGGCCAGTTCGAACTTCGACGGATTGGTGTCGACGGCGATGATGCGGCCGGCCCTGGCCTGGCGCGCGCCCTGGATCACAGCGAGACCGATGCCGCCCAGACCGAACACGGCGACGCTGTCGCCTTCCTGCACCCTGGCGGTGTTGTGCACCGCGCCGATGCCGGTGGTCACGCCGCAACCGAGCAGGCAGACGTGTTCGGGATTCGCATCCGGGTTGATCTTCGCCAGCGAGACTTCGGCGACGACCGTGTACTCGCTGAAGGTCGAGCAGCCCATGTAGTGGTAGACCGGCTCGCCGTTGTAGGAGAAGCGCGTGGTGCCGTCGGGCATCACGCCCTTGCCCTGCGTGGCGCGCACGGCGACGCACAGATTGGTCTTGCCGCTCTTGCAGAACAGGCACTCGCCGCATTCGGCGGTATAGAGCGGAATCACGTGATCGCCCGGCTTGACCGAGGTCACGCCCGCGCCCACTTCGACCACGATGCCCGCACCTTCATGGCCCAGCACGGCGGGGAACAGGCCTTCGGGATCGTCGCCCGACAGCGTGAACGCGTCGGTGTGGCAGACGCCGGTGTGGGTGATCTTCACCAGCACTTCGCCGGCCTGCGGCGGTGCGACGTCGATCTCGACGATCTTCAGCGGTTCGCCCGCGGCGAAGGCCACGGCGGCTCGGGACTTGATGCTCTGGGACATGCGGATTCGACTCCTGGACGGATTACTTGAGATAGGTGCGCACGAGTGCGACGGCGTCGTCGACACTGGCGCTGCGCTGCTGGGGCGAATCGCCCGGCGGGCCGAGCGTCTCGCGCAGATGACTTTCGAGCACGCCGGACATCAGCCCGTTGACCGCACCGCGCAGCGCGGCGAGCTGCTGCAGCACGGGGCCGCAGTCGGCGCCGGCTTCGAGCGCACGCTCGAGCGCGTCGAGCTGCCCGCGCATGCGGCGCACGCGCATCAGGACACGCTTCTTTTCCTCGGGAGAATGCGGCATGGCGATGGGTCTCGATACTCTGGGGGAGTATACGCGCGATGGTCCGGCATGTCCTCGCTCCGGCACGGCACCGACCACGTCAGCAAGGCGGACGGCGCCCGCAACGGGCGATACAGCCATCCCGCCGTCATCGCACCGGACACGCCAGGAGATCGCGATGCCGCTGGCGGGGCTCAGCCCCGCTTCGGCATCGCCGCATCATCGAGTGCGCTGGCGCGCTGCCACGCGGGCCGCGCCTGCAGCCGCTCGACGTACTCGACGAAGGCGGGACGCGCGGGCAGCGTCTTGAACATCAGGCCCCAGGCGATCTGGCTGCCGGCATAGACATCGGCGGCGGTGAAGCGCGCACCGGTGATCCACGGCGCAGCCGACGCCGCCGCCTGCTCCAGCACGTCGACGGTCTGCTCGAAACTGCCGTAACCGACCATCGCCGCGCGCTCCGGTGGCGGCAGCAGACCGAGCGACTTGGCCGTGACCGCGGCCTCGACCGGACCGGCGGCGAAGAACAGCCAGCGGAAATACGCCGCGCGCGCCGCTGGCGTCGCATCCGGCAGCAGGTCGGCCTGCGGAAACGCGTCCGCGAGATATGCACAGATCGCCGCCGCCTCGGTCACCACGACGCCGCCGTGCACCAGCGTGGGCACCTTGCCCATCGGATTGACCGCGAGAAATTCCGGCGAGCGGTTGCCACCGTCGAACCCGACGATCTCGACGCGATACGGCTGCCCGGTTTCCTCGAGCATCCAGCGCGCGATTCGGCCGCGGGACATGGGGTTGGTGTGGAGGACGAGGTCGTCTGCAGCCATGGGAATTCTCCCGTTGCGGAAAGCGGAGTGTGCGGCGGGTATCGAGACAGTTGAACGACGTCTGCTGGACCGTCAACCCGTGTTCTGGATACCCGCTGCAATCCCGTTGACGGTCGACACCAGCGCGCTGAGCAGGGCCTCGTCCTCGCGATCGGTCGCGCGCCAGCGGCGCAGCAGTTCGACCTGCAGCAGGCTGATCGGATCGACGTAAGGGTTGCGCAGGCGGATCGACAGCTGCAGGCGGTAATCGTCGGCCAGCAGCACGTCCTGTTCCTTGAGCAACAGGATCGCGTCGCGCGTGCGCAGGCATTCGTCGAGGATGCCGGGGAAGAACGCATCGTGCGCGTCGCCGGCGAGCTGCGAGTAGCGCTCGAAAATGCCGATGTCGCTCTTGGCCAGCAGCATCTCCACGTCGTCGAGTGCGGCGCTGAAGAACGGCCAGTCGCGTGCCAGTTCGGTCATCGCCTGCTGGCCGTAGGTCTGGATGCCGTGCTGCAGGGCGGTGCCGAGGCCGTACCAGCCGGTCAGACCGGAGCGGTTCTGCGCCCAGGCGAAGACCCACGGAATCGCGCGCAGGTTCGAGATGCCGCCATCGCGACGGCGCGAGGGGCGTGAGCCGATCTGCAGCCGTTCGATGACATCGATCGGCGTGGCCGCGCGGAAGTAATCGGGAAAGTCGGCGCGCTCGTGCACCAGCGCGCGGTAATGCGCGCGCGACACGTCGGCCAGATCGGTCGCGATCGCGCGCCAGGTGTCCTCGCGCGGATCGGGCGCGCGCGGTCGCAATGTCGCCTGCAGCACCGCGGCGGTGGACTGTTCGAGATTGCGCAACGCCAGCGCGCGGATACCGTATTTGCGGTGGATCACTTCGCCCTGCTCGGTCACACGCAGGCTGCCGTCGACGGAACCGCGCGGCGCGGCATTGATCGCGCGCCCGGTCTTGCCGCCACCGCGGCTCACCGAGCCGCCACGGCCGTGGAAGAACACGATGCGCACGCCGGCATCGCGGGCGAGTGCGGTGAGTTCGACCTGGGTGCGCTGCAGCGCCCAGCGCGAGGCCAGCAGGCCGCCGTCCTTGGCACTGTCGGAATAGCCGAGCATCACCGTCTGCCGCTCGCCACGCGAGGCCAGATGCGCGCGATAACGCGGGTCGTCGAACAACGCGCGCATCACCGCCGGCGCGGCCTGCAGATCGTCGACGGTCTCGAACAGCGGCGACACATCGAGCGGCACCTGACCGTCTTCGACACAGCCGGCAATGCGCGCCAGCGCCAGCACCGCGAGCGCATCGGCGGCGCTGCGCGCCATCGAGATGATGTACAGGCCGGTCGCCGACGCGCCGTGGCTGCGACGCAGATCGGTGACCGCATCGAACACGCCCAGCGTCGAGGCGACGCTGTCGTTCGACAGCGCGCCGTTGGCCTTGGGCGGCGTATCGAGCATCGCGTGCAGGCGCTCCACGCGCGCGTCGACCGCGAGCGCGGTCCAGTCGCTGCCGTCGATGTGGCCGAGCACTTCGTCGTGGACCGCCGAATCCTGGCGCAGGTCGAGCGCGGCGAGATGGAAGCCGAAGGTGCGTGCGCGCCACAACAGGCGTTCGAGCGCGAAGAGACCGGCATGATCGCCGCGGTTGCCACGCAGACTCGCGTCCATCAGTTCGAGGTCGGCGAAGAACGCATCGGCGTCCGCGTAGCCGGCGCGATGATCGGCATCGGTCAGACGCAAACGCAGCTGCATCAGATCGAGCAGGCGCCGGTACGGCATGTCGGCATGACGCGGGTTGAGCGCGGCGTCGGCGTCGGGCAGGCGACGCCGGTAATCGTCGACGCGCGCGGTGATCGCCTCGTCGATCGTCGCGCGGCCCAGCGTCTGGGTCAGCACATTGCCCAGCCCGCGCAGGTCGCGGCGGTACTGCGCCAGCGCCTGGCTGCGCTGCGCGCCGAGTGCGGCGCGCATGGTGTCGGCGTTGACGTTCGGATTGCCGTCCATGTCGCCGCCGACCCAGGTGCCGAAGCGCAGCACCTGCGGCAGCGACGGACGCGCGCCGTAGACCGATTCGATGGCGTCGCCGAGTGCTTCGTAGAACACCGGCAGCACGCGGTACAGGACGTTCGACAGGTAGTAACCGACGTGGTCGACCTCGTCGGCGACGGTCGGCTTGCGCGCCGGCGATTCCGAGGTCTGCCACGCGGACGTCAACGCCAGCACGATGCGCGCGTCGTCGGCGCGGCGTTCGGTCGGCGTGCGTTCGCGGTCGATGTCGGCGATCAGGCGCTCGACGATTCCGCGTTCCTTCTCCAGCAGCACGCGGCGCACGGCTTCGGTCGGATGCGCGGTGAACACCGGCTCGATGTGCAGGCGCGCGAGCGCGGCTTCGAGCTGCGGCAGGTCGACGCCGGCATCCTTGAGTTCATGCAGCACCGCTTCCAGCCCACCGGGCTGCGGCGCGTCGCCGGTGCGCTGGTAGTCACGACGACGACGGATGCGGTGCACGCGCTCGGCGAGATTGATCGCCCCGAAATAGGCGGCGAATGCGCGCACCAGTGCGTCGGCATCGTCGAGGGACACTTTGGCCAGGCCGTCGGCGAGCATGTCGACCGGCGCACCGGTTTCGCGGCGCGCGATGGCCGCGCGGCGGACCTGCTCGACCTGGTCGAGCAACGCAGGCGAGACCTGCTCGGACAGCATGTCGCCGACCATCGCGCCGAGGCGGCGCACGTCGTCACGGAGCAGGGTGTCGGTCTTCGCGAAACCGACTTCGCGCAGCGGTGGGGGGAGGTCGTCGTGGGCGTTCATCCAGCCACGTTACACAAGCGCCGCGTGACTGTCGTGCAACGCGTGCGTCAGTACGCGAACTCGCGGAACACGCGGTCGATGTCGCCCTGCCAGGGGCCGTGATACAGCGCGAGCTTGCGCTCGGCGGGCGTCTCGCCGGACTCGGCGATCTCGATCAATGTCTCGAGGAACACGCGCTCGTCCTGCCCACGCGCATTGGTCCGCGCGCGGCGCTGCAGACCGGCGGCGGAGATCTTCAGCGCCTCGACCGCGAGATCGCGCAGCGTGCCGCCGCGGAACGGGGTCTTGAGTGCGAGCCTGGGCACCTCGTCGCGCAAGGCGTTGCGTTCTTCGATGGAGAAGTCGCGCACCAGGTCCCAGGCGGCGTCCAGCGAAGCGTCGTCGTACAGCAGGCCGACCCAGAACGCCGGCAGCGCGCACAGCCGGCCCCAGGGACCGCCGTCGGCGCCGCGCATCTCCAGATACTTCTTCAGCCGCACTTCGGGGAAGGCGGTGGTCATGTGGTCGTTCCAGTCGCGCAAGCTGGGCAGCTGGCCGGGCAGCACCGGCAGTTCACCGCGCAGGAAGTCGCGGAAGCTCTGGCCGCTGGCGTCGTGGTAGATGCCGTCGCGGTAGGAGAAGTACATCGGCACGTCGAGCAGATAGTCGACGTAGCGCTCGTAACCGAAGCCGTCCTCGAACACGAAATCGAGCATGCCGGTGCGATCGGCGTCGGTGTCGGTCCAGATCTGCGAGCGGTAGCTGAGGTATCCGTTCGGACGACCTTCGACGAACGGCGAGTCGGCGAACAGCGCAGTCGCCACCGGCTGCAGCGCCAGCGAGACGCGGAACTTCTTCACCATGTCGGCTTCGGTGGCGTAATCCAGGTTGACCTGCACCGTGCAGGTGCGCGTCATCATGTCCAGGCCCAGATCACCGACCTTGGGCATGTAGTCACGCATGATCCTGTAGCGGCCCTTGGGCATCCACGGCATGTCGGCGCGCGCCCACTTGGGCTGGAAACCCATGCCGAGGAATCCCAGACCCAGGTCGTCAGCGACACTGCGCACTTCGCGCAGATGGCTTTCGACTTCACTGCAGGTCTGGTGCACGTGTTCGAGCGGTGCGCCCGAGAGTTCCAGTTGGCCGGCCGGTTCCAGCGTCACCGACGCGCCGTCCTTGAGCAGCGCGACCGTACGACCGCCCTCGTCCACGGGGACCCAGCCGAACCGCGTCAGACCCGTCAGCAGCGCTTCGATGCCACGGGGACCATCGAAGGTCGGCGGGCGCAGATCGTCGAGATGGAAACCGAACTTCTCGTGCTCGGTGCCGATGCGCCAACGCTCGATCGGCTTCTCGCCGGACGCCAGCACCTCGACCAGTTGGGCGCGATCGGTGATCGGGGTGTCGTCGACGTGACTCGGGCTGGACATGCGAAGAACCGCTCTGCGGAAAAGGGGGCGCCCGGCAGATCCGGAATCGCAAGCGCGCACTATAAGCGTGGACCTGCATTACGGGCGTGCCGCCGGTGCGATGCCAGCGTTCCAGCGATGCGCGAACGAAGAGTCGCGAGCAGGCGGCGACTCAGGAGGCGCGCACCGGCGCGCGCGAGCCGATCTCCATCCAGCGCGCGATGACGCTGCGTGCCTCGTCGACACCGATCTTCGACTCACCGGAGAACGTCTGCACGCTGACCTTGTCACCGTGTTCGGCCTGCAGTTCCTTGCGCACGGCCTGCAACGTATTGCCCGCCGCACCGCGACCCAGCTTGTCCGCCTTGGTCAGCAGCGCATGCGCTGGAATGCCGTGCTCGACCGCGAACGCGATCATCTGCCGGTCGTATTCCTTGAGCGGATGGCGGATGTCCATGACCACCACCAGCCCCTTGAGCGCCTCGCGCTCGCGGAAATAGCGCGCCAGGAACGCCTGCCAGTGGGCCTGCAGGTCGCGCGGCACCTTGGCGTAGCCGTAACCGGGCAGGTCGACCAGGTAGCGGTTGTCATGCGGCGGAAAGTCGAAGAACACCAGCTGCTGGGTGCGGCCCGGGGTCTTGGACACGCGCGCGAGCGCGTTCTGCTGGCACAGCGCATTGAGCGCGCTGGACTTGCCGGCGTTGGAGCGGCCGGCGAACGCGACCTCGTACCCGCCGTCGGCCGGAAGCTGCTGCGGGGTGTGGGCGGCCAACAGATATTTGGCGCGTGCGAAGGGATTGGACATCGCAATAGCTTGGCACGACCGGCGCCGGCTTGCCCGCGCGGTTTGACCCGCCCGGTGCGGGCCAACATAATCCGGAGACTCGCGGCCGGCACCTGTCGGACCGGCGTTGAAAGATTTCGGAGCCCAGCAATGCGCCACGCTCGCGCCATTGGTATCGCCGGTCTTGTAGTCATTGCCGTGGGCGCCGTCGCGTTCGCGCAGTCCACCGTGCAGCCGTTGCCGGACGCGCCGGCAGTGGAAACACGGGACCTGGACGACAACGCCGTCGCCGAACTCGCCAAGACGACGCACGGCGATCCGCTCAAGGGCGCCCAGCTCGCCGGCGCCTGCGCCGCGTGCCACGGCCTGGATGGCAACGCCGATGCCGACCCCAGTCTCTACCCGCGCATCGCCGGCCAGAGCGAGCGCTACATGGCGCGCCAGCTGGCGCTGTTCAAGAGCGGCGAGCGCGTCAACGCGATCATGCAGCCGTTCGCAATGCCGCTCAGCGCGCAGGACATGCGCGACCTCGGCGCGCATTACGCGCAGCAGACCAGCGGCGCCGGCATCGCCGACGACGCGGTGATCGAGACCGGCCCCTACAAGGACATGAAGTTCTTCGAGGTCGGCCAGGCGCTGTTCCGCAGCGGCGACACCGAGCGCGGCATCCCGGCCTGCATGGCCTGCCACGGCCCGGCGGGCAGCGGCAATCCCGGCCCGGCGTATCCGCATGTCGGTGGACAGCAGGCCTGGTACAGCTCGGGTCGGCTCTACGCCTACCGCGAAGGCCAGAGCAGCGAAGACGACAAGCATCTGTTCAATGTGATGGCCGCGGTCGCCAAGTCGCTGACCGACGAAGAGATCGAAGCGGTGTCGAGCTACATGCAGGGCCTGCATGCGCGTCCCGACCCGACGATGCTGGCCGCGATCGAAGCCCAGGCCGCGTCGATGCCGGCGCCAGCGGTGCCCGCCGAAGAGCAGGCCGTGCCGGCGACCGACACGACCGCCGACGAAGCGCTCGAAGCCGCCGAGCCCGCGCCTGCTGCGGAACCCGCAGCCGCACCGGCGCCCGAGACGCCGTGATCCACCGCCCGGTGCCGGCTTCCGGCACCCTGTCGATGTGAACCCGTACCTCCCCCCTCTTCGCCGCGCCGATGCCGGTCCTCGCGCTTCCGCGCACAGTGGCCGGCCTGGGCGCGGCGTCCGCATTCCGGAGTGACCTGACCGATGTCGACCCTGCCCCGCGCCTGGCGCCAGCTGTTCGCGATCGCCACGCTCGCCGCATCCACCTGGCTGCCGGCCGCCGCACAGACATCCGCACCGGTCGAAGGTCTCGACTACGCCCTGATCGCCGACGGCCAGCCGTGGCAGCCGCTCGACGGCAAGATCGAGGTCGTCGAGATCTTCTCCTACGGCTGCGTGCACTGCTTCCACTTCCAGAAGCTGGTCGACACCTGGCGCGCGAGCGCGCCGCGCGACGTGCGCTTCACTTATCTGCCGGCGGCGTTCTCGGCCGGCGACAACTTCGCCCGCGGCTTCTTCGTCGCCCAGGCCGAGCGCATCGATGCGCGCAGCCATCACGCGGTGTTCTCGGCCGTGCACGAAACATCCGTCCTGCCGCGCAGCGGTGCCAGCATCAACGCGATCGCGGCGTTCTACGCCACCCAGGGCGCGCGCTCGCAGGCACGCTTCGCTGAAGCCATGGCAAGTCCGGCGACCGACGAGAAGCTGAACGCCGCGCGCGCCTTCGCGGCCCGCAGTGGCGTGGAAGGCACCCCCACGCTCATCATCAACGGCCGCTACCGGGTGATGGGGCGACGGCTGGAGGACATCCTCGTGATTGCCGACCAGTTGATCGCACGCGAACGCGCCCAGCGCTGACGCGCGCCGCCCATCGAACGATTTCCTTCGAGAGAGTGAACATGAAGATCCGCCACACCCTGCTCCTGATGCTCGCGCCCGTCCTGCTCATGGCCTGCAGCCAACAGCCCGATCCTGCGGCTGCGCCGGACGCCGCCGCCGCGACGCCGGCGCAGACCGCGCCTGCAGCGCCCGCTGCTGATGCTGGTGCTGATACCGCGCCGGCTGGCGACGCTGCCGCGCCGACCGATCCGCAGGCCGAGGCGCCCGCCGCCAACAGCAATCCCGTCGTCGCGCCGCAAGGCCCGGCCCCGGTTGCCGGCACCGACTACGTCGAGATCCAGGGCGGCCAGCCGTTCGCCAACGCTTCTGGCGAAATCGAAGTGGCCGAAGTGTTCGCCTACTGGTGCGGTCACTGCGCCGCGTTCGAACCGCTGGTCAATGCGTGGAAGGCGCGCCTGCCGGGCGACGTGAACTTCGTCGCGCTGCCGGCGGTGTTCGACGAGAACGACGCCTTCCCGCGCGCGTTCTTCGCGTCCGAGACGATGGGCACGCTGGCGCGCACCCACGACGCCACCTTCAACGCCGTCCACATCGAACGGAAACTGCGCCCGAACGCCGACGCCGCCGCGATCGCCGCGTTCTACGGTTCGCTGGGCATCGACCAGCAGCGCTTCACCAGCACGATGCAGAGCTTCGCGGTCAACGCCAACCTCGGCCGTGCCCGCCAGTTCGCCGTGCGCAGCGGCGTCAACGCGACGCCGACGATCATCGTCAACGGCAAGTACCGCGTGATCGGCGGCAAGTCGCTGGAAGACATCCTGCGCATCACCGACCACCTGGTCGCGATGGAGCGTGCGGCGCAGTAAGCGCCCGACGTCGTGAAAAGCCCTGATCCGCAGGCCGTCGACGCGACGCGCGCGCTCAAGCTGCTGAGCGCGAACATCCAGGCCGGTTCCAGCACGCGTCGCTACAGCGATTACGCGACGCGCAGCTGGTCGCACGTGCTGCCGGCCGGCAAGCGCACGGCGCTCGACGCCATCGCCACGCTCGCCGGCACGCACGACATCGTCGGTCTGCAGGAGGCCGACCCGGGCAGCTGGCGTTCGGGCTTCACCAATCAGACGCACTACCTCGCCGAACGCGGCGGCTTCGAGTACTGGACCCACCAGCCGAACCGGCGCGTCGGCGCGGTCGCGTCCAGCGCCAACGGCCTGCTGAGCCGGCTGGAACCGATCGAGGTCGTCAACCACGCCCTGCCCGGGCGCATCTCCGGCCGCGGCGTGCTGCTGAGCCGTTTCGGCGAAGGCGACGAGGGCCTGGTGGTCGCGGTGGCGCATCTGTCGCTGGGCGCGCAGTCGCGGCTGTCGCAACTGTCGTTCATCGCCGAAGTGCTGGCCGATCATCCGCATGCAGTGCTGATGGGCGACTTCAACTGCACCTCCGACCGGCCCGAAATGTCGGTGCTCTATCGCCAGACCGGCCTGCAGCCGCCATCGTGCGCGGTGCACACCTTCCCCAGCTGGCGTCCGCAGCGCGCGATCGACCACATCCTGGTCACCGGCAATCTCGAGTGCGCCGACATGAAGGCGCTGCCGGCGGCGTTCTCGGATCATCTGGCGTTGTCGACGCAATTGCAGGTGCCCGAGATCGCGTTGCGGCGTTGAGGCGGCAGCGCTACGCAGGATGGGTAGATCCATCATTGCCGTCTTGTCGCTCGCGATGAAAGGGCGTGGAATCGAACATACGCTGATCGAAAACCTCGCGACCTGCTGCCCTCACCCCAACCCCTCTCCCAAGGGGAGAGGGGCTTTGATGGAGCAATTCGGCAGATCGCTTCGCGCCGATCTGCCGGTTTCAGCGACGTTCGAATCCGATCAGAAATCGATACCCAGCCGCGCGTAGATGAAGCGGCCCGGCAGGTCGTAGGTCGAGGCGTCGTAGCCGTTGAGGCTGCAGCTCAGGCACACCGGCGGCTCCTTGCCGGTCACGTTGTTGACGCCGAGCGCCAGACGCGTGCCGTTGAGCCAGGCGGTGTTGCGCCAGGAGACCTGCAGGTCGTGGTAGGTGGTCGAGCCGAGGCCGTTGACGTCGTTGGCGCTGTCGTCGCAGATCGCAAAGCCGTTGGCGCCGCCGCAGGATTCGACGAGGCTGTCGATGTAGCGGATCGTCCACGCCAGCGACCACGGGCCGCGGGTCCAGTCGGTCACGAGCGTGCCGCTCCACTCGGGAATCGCACTGTTGTTGACCTGCACGCCCGGGCGACGCGGTTCGAGTTCACCGGTCTCGTTCGCCAGCTCGTAGCGCGTGACCCACGTGGTCTTGGCGTCGAAGCGCAGGCGGCCCCAGTCCTGCTCGGGCAGCGTCCAGGCGGCAGTGAAATCCCAGCCGTCGGTCTTGATGGTGCCGAGGTTGGCGAGGATGTCGTCGAAACGGATGATCTGGCCGCGGTCGCTGCGGTCGTAGGACGCGCAGGAGAACGGATCGCGCGTGGCGATGCAGCGCTCGAGGATCGCCTGCGCATCCGGCGCCTGGATCGCATCGTCGATGTGGTGGCGGTAGAAGGTCACGCCGAGATCGACGCGGTCCGACCACCACACTTCATCGGCGAACGACGGGCTCCACACCGAACCGATCATCAGGCTGCGGCTGTGCTCGGGTTCGAGATCGGCATTGCCCGAGGTCACCACCGAGATCTGCGAATTGGTCTGCTCGTAGCCGGCCGGCACACCGTCCGCGGCGCAGGCCGGCGACGGCACCGCGGCGCCCGAGCAGGGATCGACCAGGGTCGCGTCGAAGCGGCTCAGGGTGCCGTAGAGCTCGCCGATCGACGGTGCGCGGAAGCCCTCGGCATAGCTCATGCGGAACAGGATCTCGTCGACCGGCTGCCAGCGCAGGCCGATCTTGCCGGTGGTCTCGCCGCCGAAGGTCGAGTAATCGGAATAACGACCGGCGATGCTGAGGTCGAGCGTCTCGCCGAACACGGTGTCACGCATCAGCGGCACGCTGAACTCGGCATACGCCTCGTTGACGTCGTAATCGCCGCGGGTGATGCCCGACGGCACGCCGTTGTATTCACCGGCAACGGTGATCGGATCGGGCGTGTAGCTGCCTTCGTACTTGCGGTACTCGACACCCGCCGCGAATGCCAGCGGGCCGGCCCACATCTCGAACAGGTCACCGGTGACGTTGGCCGAGGCCAGGGTCAGCGTGTTGCTGCTCTCGTCGCGCACAACGGGCTGGATGAAGGCGAGCATCTGCGGGGTGATCGTGCCGGGGCCACCGAACAGATCCAGCGGCGTGCAGCCGGCGATCGCGGCGCACGCGGCGGGATCGCCCAGCGCCTCGTTGATACGGCGGATGTTGTAGCTGCCGGTATTGGTCTGCTCGGCGCGGCTCTGGCTGCGCACCAGATTCACGTCCCAGTTCCAGGTGCGCACGCCGACACCGAACGTGCCCTCGAAGCCACCGGCCGCGTACCAGGTCTTGACCTCCTGCTGGTAGCGGCGCGGGCCGCCTTCGACCGGACGACGCGCGAGCAGGAACAGGTTCGGGTTGTCGCCCTCGGTGGTGAGGTCGAAGCCGAACGGATTGAACGGATTGAGCGCGGAGATGGTGAGCGTGCTTTCGGCGTAGGGGTTGTACACGCCGGCATCGGTGCCGAGGAAGATCGGCTCGGGCGCGGCCTGGTTGGCCGAGGTGCGCTCGTTGTAGAGCACGCGCGCATAGGCCGAGACCTGCGGGGTGAACTCGAAGCGCACCTGGCCGAACACCGACTTGCGCTCCGACGGCGTCAGCAGCAGGTTGTTGGGCGCGAAGTTGTAGCGGTCCGCGGTGCCGAAGCAGTGGAAGTCGTCGCTGCGCGCGCAGTCGATCTGGGTCGGATCAAAGATCGGCGAGGTGGCGCCGTCGTTCGGTGTGAGATCGAAGGTCTCGCCGGTGTTGGGATCCTGGAAGATGAAGCGGCCTGCCGGCGTCGCCGAGCTGCCGTTCGCGAGCCCGGTGCCCGGCACCGGCACGCTGGCGTTGGCGACCTTCGACGAGGCGATTTCGCGCTGCTTGTAGTACGACGCGCCGAAGAACCACTGCGCGCGCTCGCTGCTGCCGCCCCAGCCCAGATCCGCGCCCCAGGTCGCGCCGCCGAGATCGTCGTACTCGCCGTAATGCAGGTCGAGCGTGCCGCCTTCGGCATCGCGCCTGGTGATGATGTTGACCACGCCGGCGATCGCGTCGGAGCCGTAGATCGACGAGGCGCCGTCTTCCAGCACTTCGATGCGGTCGATCAGCGCGAGCGGGATCGTGTTGAGATCGACCGCCGAGCCGACGCCGGATGCCGAGGATTCGTTGACCCAGCGGATGCCGTCGACCAGCACCAGCACGCGCTTGGCGCCCAGGTGCCGCAGATCGACCGTCGCCGCGCCCGCACCCACGCCACCACCATCGGGCGGAAAGCCGAAGTTGCCGCTGGAGTTGAATCTGGTATTGAGTGCCGCGCCGCTGGCGGTGAGGTTCTGCACGATGTCGGCGACGGACGTGAAACCGCTGCGGTCGATGTCCTCTCGTGTGAGCACCTGCACCGGCACTGCGGTTTCGAGCTCGGCCTTGCGGATGCGCGAGCCGGTGACCTGGACGGTATCGAGCGTGCGCGCTTCGGGCTGCGGCGCGGGGGCCTGGGCGTGGGCGGCGGCCGGCAGGGCCAGCAACAGAGACAGCTGGACTGCGGCGGCCAGCCGGTGGGGGGGCATCGACGTCATGTGCGGAACTCCAGTGGCGCGGAAGGTCGAACCGGTGCCCCCGTGCCACCGGCGATTCGTTGTAACGAATCGTTAACCTCTCTGCACCTGGGGTCAACCCCAGCTTGACGCGCTGCTGTCAGTCGGCGGTATCGCCCGCGATCGCGAGCGCCGGCAAGGCTGCACCCTGCTCCGCCGCCGCGCGCACCAGCGTATCGGCAGCGTCCATGTCGAAGCCCTGCGCGGCGTACCAGTCCGGGTTGTAGTAGCTGTGCGCGTAGCGCTCGCCCCCATCGCACAGGATGCTGACGATCGAGCCGCTGCGCCCGGCCGCGCGCATCGCATGCGCGACATGCAGCACGCCGATGACATTGGTACCCGTGGAGCCGCCGACGCGCCGCCCCAGGCGCGTATTGGTCCAGCGCATCGCGGCGAGGCTCAGCGCGTCGGGCACTTTGAGCATCGCGTCAACGCAGCCGGGAATGAAGCTGGCTTCCGCGCGCGGGCGGCCGATGCCCTCGATGCGCGACGAGGGCGCGACGGCGTCGGCATCGCCGGACGTATCGCCGTCGATGCAGCGCGCGTAATGGGCGAAGAACGCGGAATGCTCGGGATCGGCGCACAGCACGCGCGTGTCGTAGCCGCGGTAGCTCGCGTAGCGGCCGATCGTCGCGCTGGTGCCGCCGGTGCCGGCGCTGCAGACGATCCAGCGCGGCACGGGATGCGCTTCCTGCGCCATCTGCTTGAAGATCGACTCGGCGATGTTGTTGTTCGCGCGCCAGTCGGTCGCGCGTTCGGCGTAGGTGAACTGGTCCATGAAGTGACCGCCGGTCTCGCGCGCGAGTTGCACTGAGGTCTCGCCGATACCGCAGGCGCTGGCCACCAGATGGCAGCGGCCGCCGTGGAACTCGATCGCGGCGATCTTCTCCGGCGAGGTCGACGCCGGCATCACCGCGACGAAGGGCAGGCCCAGCAGTCGCGCGAAATACGCTTCCGACACCGCGGTCGAACCACTCGACGCTTCGACCACGGTACTGCCCGCATGCAACCAGCCGTTGGCCAGCGCGTAGAGGAACAGCGAACGTGCGAGCCGGTGCTTGAGGCTGCCGGTCGGATGGCTGGATTCATCCTTGAGATAGACGTCGATGCCGGGAAAGCCCGGCAGCGCCAGCGGAATCAGATGGGTGTCGGCCGATCGGTTGAAATCGGCTTCGATCTTGCGGATGGCCTGGGCCACCCAGTCGCGCTGGGACATGGGGCACTCGTGTGGGCGTGTCGGCGCGCCGCGAACAGCTTCGGCGCGACGCACAGCTTACGACGGGCCGTCGGTTCATGCTGCGGGCGAGCAGCGGCAGCGGGCGTTCCTGATCCGTGTGCTCTCGCGGCTGGCAGACAACGCGCACCTCTCCCCGAGGGAGAGGTGTTCCCGTCGCTCGCGGTCAGGCCTGGCTCATGCCAGACGACGCCGCACGATTTTCGGAAGGCAGGCACTGCGCACCTCTCCCTTCGGGAGAGGTCGGCACGCAACGCGTGCCGGGTGAGGGTCGGGCTCTACCGGAGGCGTCCGGGACACGACCCGAATCAGATCTTCGGGAAAGGAATTCAACAGCGCGCCGCGACTCACCCTTACCCGAAACGGCTGCGCCGTTTCAACATCTCCCGGACGCAAAGGTGTTCCTGTCGCGCGCCGTCAGGCCCGGCTCAACCCAGACGACGCCGCACGATGCGGTCGAACACGGCGGCGGCGACCGGCAGCAGCTGGTCGTCGAAGCGGAACGTCGGGTGGTGGCACATCGCGCTGTCCATGCCGAGGAACAGGTAGGCGCCGGGCCACTGCTCGAGCATGTACGAGAAATCGTCGGAGAACGGATACGCGCGCAGATCGGTCTTCACGTGATCCGCGCCGAGCACGTCGGCGATCGCTCCGGCTGCCAGCGCCGCCTGCTCCGGTGCGTTGACGCAGGGCGGGCAGGAATGCGGAATCTCCAGCGCGATGCTGCAGCCGGAAATCTGCGCATGGCCCTCGCACAGCGCGCGCAGGCGCTTGAGCAGTTCATCGTGCACGTCCTTCGACAGCGAACGGATCGTGCCGCTGAGCGTGGCGGTCGACGGGATGATGTTGTGGGTGGTGCCGGCCTGCAGCGAACCGACATTGATCAGCGCCGCTTCCATCGGATCGATGTGGCGGCCGACGATCGCTCCGATGTCCACGGCAAGACGCGCCGCGACCTGCAGCGGATCGTTCGCGCGATGCGGCGCGGCCGCGTGGCCGCCGATGCCTTCGATTGCGATCTCGAACACCGCCAGCGACTGCAGCGTGGCGCCACTGCGCACGCTGGCCTCGCCAGTCTTGAGCGCCGGCATGTTGTGGAAGGCGTAGACCTCGTCGCAGGGCCAGCGGTCGAACAGACCATCCTCGATCATCCGGATCGCACCGCGCCCGCCCTCTTCGGCCGGCTGGAAGATCAGCACCACGCGGCCGCTGGCCGGCGGATGCGCGACCAGATGCCGCGCCGTGCCGAGCAGTGCCGAGGTATGACCGTCATGCCCGCAGGTATGCGCGACGCCCGGGCGCTGCGAGCGGAACGGCAGATCGCTCTGTTCATCCATCGGCAGCGCATCCATGTCCGCGCGCAGACCGATCGACAGACCCGGCGTGCCGCTGTCGATCACGGCGACCACCCCGGTGCCGCCCAGGCCCGTGTGCACGTCGAGGCCGAGGGCGCGCAACTCGCGGATGACCAGCGCCGAGGTCTTCTCTTCCTCGAAGCCGAGCTCCGGCCACGCATGGATCTCATGCCGCCATGCGGTCATCTGCGGCGCCAGCGCGGCGATGGAATCGGGAACGGCGGGGGCGGAAGTGGTCATGGACGGTCCAACGGAAAAAGGAGGGGAATCACAGGAACATCAGGCTCGCGCCGATGCAGTACAGGAACACCGCGAACACGCGCTTGAGCGCGGCGCCGCTGATCGCATGGGCCAACCGCGTGCCGTACGGCGCCACGATCACCGAGGCCAGCGCGATGCCGATCGCGCCCGGCAGATACACATACCCCCAGGACACGCCCGGCAACACGTCCGCAGGCGCCTGCAGCGCATAGCCCGCCGCTGCAGCCAGCGCCACGAACACGCCGCAGGCCGACGATGTGCCGACCGCGCGCACCGGCGAGACGCCCAGCCACACCAGCAGTGGCACGGTCATGCCGCCACCGCCGATACCGACGATCGACGACAGCGCGCCGATGCCCACGCCCGCGCCCGACACCCCCGGCCCGGTCGGCTCGACCGCATCGCTGCCCGCATCGGGTGTGCGCGAGAGCAGCAGCTGGGTGCCGACGACGCCGCAGTAGGCGACCACGCACCAGCGCAGCACGTCGCCATCGAGCAGCACCGCGAGCCAGCTGCCGACCCAGCCGCCCAGCATCACGCCGGGCACCATCCATGCGACCGTGCGCCACAACACGCTGCGGCGCAGATGATGCGCGCGTGCCGACGACAGCCCGGTCAGGATGATGCTCGCCAGCGCGGTTGCGAGCGCGGTGTGCATCGCTGCGTCCTGCGGCACGCCGTAGAGCGGCAGCAGCCAGACCAGCGCCGTCACCAGCACCAGTCCGCCACCGATGCCGAGCAGGCCGGCGAGGATGCCGGCGACTGCACCGAGCAGCGGGAAGCAGAGCATCGACCAGGTCAGCATGGGGAACTCACAGCGACAGTTTCAACGCGCATGTCGAAGCCATGTCGCTGGGCCGACGCATCCGACCCTTCTCTCTCCGGGAGAAGAGCCTGCCCCGTACTTGATACGGGGTGCCCGGAGAAGCTGCCCCGCGAAGGCGGGGGCGGATGAGGGCGCTTTCGAGCCGGCACGACTGGACGCCAGCCCTCACCCGACGCGCTTCGCGCGCCGACCTCTCCCGAAGGGAGAGGTGTGCTTGCACTGTCGGCGGCGACACACCGGAAACCGGTCAAACCCAATCGATCTTGATCGCAGCCGCCGCCTCACGCGCCGTCGCCCGCGCGGCATCGACATCGCGGCCGCGCGCCAACGTCACGCCGACCCGGCGCTGGCCTTCGACGCGCGGCTTGCCGAACAGGCGCAGTGCGCTGTCCGGTGATTGAAGCGCCGTCTCGACACCCGAAAACACCGGCACGCCCGTGCCCTGCGCCAGCAACGCGCAGGACGCCGCAACGCCGTGCTGCACCACATCGTCCGCATCGACCGGAATCGGCAGGCCGAGGATCGCCCGCGCATGCAGGGCGAACTCGCTGAGGTCCTGCGAGGCCAGCGTCACCAGGCCGGTGTCGTGCGGGCGCGGCGAGACTTCCGAGAACCACACCGCATCGCCCTTGACGAACAGTTCGACGCCGAACACGCCGCGACCGCCGAGGTCATCGGTCACCGCACGCGCGACATCGCGCGCGGCCTGCAGCGCGGCCGGCGACATCGCCTGCGGCTGCCAGCTTTCGCGGTAGTCGCCGGCGATCTGCACGTGGCCGATCGGCGCGCAGAACGCGGTGCCGCCGGCGTGGCGCACGGTCAGCAGGGTGATCTCGTAATCGAAGTCGATGAAACCCTCGACGATGCAGCGGCCCGCGCCGGCGCGGCCGCCGGTCTGCGCGTAGTCCCAGGCGGCGTCGATGTCGGCGTCGCTGCGCACCGTGCTCTGGCCCTTGCCCGACGACGACATCACCGGCTTGACCACGCACGGCAGGCCGACGGCAGTGATCGCGGCGCGGTATTCCTCGCGCGTGTCGACGAAGCGGTACGGCGAGGTGGGCAGGCCCAGCGTCTCGGCGGCGAGGCGGCGGATACCTTCACGATCCATCGTCAGGCGCGTGGCGCGCGCGGTCGGCACGACCTTGAGACCTTCGAGTTCCAGCGCGACCAGGGTGTCGGTGTGGATCGCCTCGATCTCCGGCACCACCAGATGCGGCTGCTCCCTGGCGATCAGCGCGCGCAGCGCAGCCGGGTCGAGCATGTCGATGACGTGGCTGCGGTGTGCGACCTGCATCGCAGGTGCGTCGGCATAGCGGTCCGCGGCGATCACTTCCACGCCGAAGCGCTGCAGCTCGATCGCGACTTCCTTGCCCAGTTCGCCCGAGCCGAGCAGCAGCACGCGGGTGGCGGAGGGGGACAGCGGCGTGCCGAGAGTGATCATGAGCGCGGGACCGGGCGGGAGGGGCCGCCATTCTAATCGGTGCCCACTCCGCTCCCGAAAGCGACCGCGCTTTCGTGGGAGCGACCTTGGTCGCGATTCCTCGGGAGTCGAACGACCAGGCCCCCCTGGAATCGCGGCCAAGGTCGCTCGCACATGCCCCCACCGCGCGAAGAGCGCTTCAGCCCGCCTCCGCTATAGTCGGCCGCCATCCTCGACATGCCCGTGCCGATGCCGCAGATGCCCGCTGTTTCCGCCCGCCCGAAACCCCTGCGCCGCCTGTTGCTGCCTGCGCTGATCGCGCTGTTGCCGGCAATGGTGTTCGCCCAGTCTGCCGACGACGCCGCGTTCCGCACCGCGATGCAGGCCGCCGAACGCGGCCAGCCGGTATCGCCGGCAATGCAGTCGCATCCCGCCGGCGCGTGGCTGGAGCTCGCTGCGCTGCGCCGCAACCTCGACACGCTGCCGGTCGCTCAGGGCCGCGACTTCCTCGCCCGCCACCAGGACGCGCCGGTAGCCGACGTGTTCCGCGAAGGCTGGTTGCGTGCATTGGCCAAGCGCCAGGAATGGGCTGCGGTGCGCGAGGCCTGGGTGCCCGGCACCACCAACGCGACGCTGCGCTGCATCGAGCTCGACGCGCGTGCCCGCACCGGCGCGACCGATGCGCAGTGGACCACGGACGCGCAGGCACTATGGCGCAGCAGCGGCAAGTCGCTGCCAAACGAGTGCGATGCGCCGTTCACCACGCTCGCCGCGAACGGCGGACTCGGCGACGCTCTGCGCTGGGAACGCTTCGATCTCGCCGTCGCCGAATGGGACACCGGCGTGATGCGCACGATCGCCCGTGGCCTGTCGTCCGGACAGCAGACGCTTGCGAACGATTACGCCGCCTACATGCAGGCGCCGCATGCGCGCGCGCTGCAGTGGCCGAAGACCGCGCGCAGCCGCCTCGTTGCGTCGCACGGCCTGGCGAAGTTCGCCAAGGACGATCCGTTGGCCGCCGAGCGGCAACTGCCGGCGCTGGCCGATGCACTCGGCTTCAACGAGACCGAGACCGGCCGCGTGCTCTACCAGGCCGCGCTGTGGACGGTGGCCTCCTACCTGCCCGACTCGGCACGTCTGCTCAATCGCGTGCCCGAGAGCGCCTACGACGAACGCCTGCACGAATGGCGCGCGCGCGAAGCACTCGCGCGCCAGGACTGGGCCGCCGCGCTGACTGCGATCAGGAAGATGGGCGCCAGCCAGCGCGGCCAATCGCGCTGGACCTGGTTCCAGGCCCGCATGACCGAGCTGACCGGTGACCGCGCGGGTGCGACGCCGCTGTTCCGTGAAGCCGCGAAGAATCCGGATTTCCATGGCTTCCTCGCCGCCGATCGCGTCGACCAGCCCTACGCCTTGTGCCCGCTCGACTTCTCGCCGTCGAACGACGCGCGCGCGAAGGTCGCGGCCGATCCGGGCCTGACCCGCGCCCTGGCGCTGTACCGCATCGACCGTCCCGGCTGGGCCGCGCGCGAGTGGACGGCAGCGCTGCAGGGCTTCGACGACACCCAGCGCCGCATCGCGGTGCAGGTGGCGCAGGAGAGCGGCTGGTTTGATCGCGGCGTGTTCGGTCTCGGTCGCCAGCCGGAGGAAACGCGCCTGTACACGCTGCGTTTCCCGCTGACCCAGCAGGCGCTGATCGAACGCGAATCGCAGCGGCAGGGCCTCGATCCGGCGTGGGTCGCGGCCGAGATCCGCGCCGAGAGCACGTTCAATCCGAACGCGCGTTCGCCCGCCGATGCGCGCGGCCTGATGCAGGTGATGCCGGCCACCGGCGCCGCCGTCGCGCGTCGTCTGGGCCTCACGTATCGCGGACCGGACAGCCTCTTTGATCCAGCCACCAACGTCGCCATCGGCACCGCGTACCTGCGCGAGAAGAAGGACATGTACACGCTGCCGTACGTGGCCATCGCCGCCTACAACGCCGGTCCCACCCCGACCGGCCGCTGGCTGGCGCAGCGCCCGGACATGGATCCCGACATCTGGATCGAGACGATCAGCTATCGCGAGACACGCGAATACGTCGCACGCGTACTCGCCTTCAGCGTGATCTACGACTGGCGCATGTACGGCCAGGCCGCGCCGCTGGAACCGCGCATGCGTGGCGTGCAGGCGTCACGCGAGAAGCGGTTCGCCTGTCCGGGCTGACCCGCCGGACGCCTCCAGACGCCTCGCCTCTGTGACAATACGCGGCTGTCGCGATGGATCGCGTCCTGCTCGTCGATCCACGCGCATTGCTCACAACGGAGAGGTGCGATGGTGGCTTGGCGTCAGGTGCTGGTGGTCGCGTGTCTGATTGTCGCGGGGTGCGCGGGCGTGCAGGCATCGTCCGGCGATTCGCAGGTACTCTTCATCGCGCACGATGTCACGGCAGATACGTCGCAGGCACGTGCGCAACGCTTCCTGATGTACGCCGATGTCACGACTGACCGCACGGCGCGCACGCGGATCGATCCGATATGGCTGCAGGGACGCGGGGCGCACAGCCGCGGCTCACTGTCGCTGTCCCCCGGCAACGACGGGGATCGCGGCGTGATCGAGATCCTCGAACGCGGTTTCGTGCTTGCCTCGCCAGACCCCGACACCGGACCTTCATTGAAACCGGCCGATCCACAGGCGTGGCAAGCACAGGGCGCGAATGCGAATGATCCGCTTCTGGCGCATCTGCGGCTTCAGGCCTTGGGACTGCGGCCGGTGGAATTGCCCGCCACGCTGACACCAGGCCAACGCATCATGCGCCGCGAACGCGGGGGCGATTTCAATGCCCTCGACACGCGCATGCACGTGCGCGCACTGACGCCGGACCTGGTGCTGCTGGAGCTCGAGTTCGAGGGGGACGGCCTCTCAGGCCACGGGCGGCAGGCCTTGCGCCGAGCGGACGGCAGGCCGCTGGAAACGCGCCTGTATCTGACCACCGGCGCGGATACGGTCCTGCCCGGCACCCATCGGCTGTACATGGTGGACATGGCGACCCATCCCGTCATCGATCTCGAATACACCGCCAGCCAGCCCGAAGGGCTGTTCGATGTCACCACCGAGCGGCTTGCCGCACCGCCGTTCTCGGCACGCAGTGACGACCCGGCGCTGTTCGCCAAAGATCCGATGGCCGAGGGCGCACTCGAAGCCTGGATGACCCCGGACGATGACGCCGACAGCGATCTGTTGCTGTCGTTCGGCGTGCTGCCGCATCACGATGGCGGTCGACCGCACATCGCCCTGCGTGCCGACCGCTCGCCGCAGACGCAGCCGAACGGGCCGCTATTTCTGCGCCTGCGCGATGCGCAACTGCTCGACGACGCCGGAAAACCGCTGCCAGGCGCGGACGCAGTCATCACCCAGCCCACCCTGGCGCTGTACGACAGCCTGCGGCTCGAGGAGACCCAGGTCGCATTCCCGTTCCGCCTGCCGCTGGCACTGCCGACGCCGACACTGCAGTCGCTGGCAAACATCCGAATGTTGGCCGACGCCCGGGTCTACCGCTGGGACCAGGGCGAGACCGTGCGCCATCGCGCCCAGGGCGCACACAACGCCGACGCCCGGCTCACCTGGGCCTCGCCGTATCGCGTGACGCTGCAGCAGACCACGCCCGCTTACGACGGCACGACCGGAACCTGGACGACAGCGGTGCCGATTGACGCCGACGGACATGAGATCGCATCGGCGCAGATCTTTGTCAGCCGTCACCACGGCGGGCCCGGCGACTGGTGCACGCTTGCAGGCATGCCGCGGCTGCAGCTGGACCCCGAGAACGCCAGCGAGCGGATCGAGATCGCCACGCACGCGCCGATGGCCGGGCTGCGCCTTCGCCACTACGCCTGGCGCAACGCGCCCCGGGTACTGATGTTTGAAGACATCCGCACGCAGATGGATAACGCCGAGCGGGCGATCTACGAACGCGAACTTGCCGGCGAGGCCGATTCGCCGTGAACCCCAAGCAATGACGTCCGCTCGGCTATCCTCGTCGACCATGTCCATGCAGATCCACCTCGTTGGCGGTGCCGTGCGCGACCGGTTGCTCGGGCTACCGCCCGGCGATCGCGACTGGGTCGTGGTCGGCGAGAGCCAGGCGTCGATGGAAGCGGCGGGTTTTCGCGCGATCGGCCTTGATTTCCCGGTATTCCTGCATCCCACCACGCAAGAAGAACACGCGCTCGCACGTACCGAACGCAAGTCCGGGCGCGGCTATCGTGGCTTTGTGGTGGATGCCGACCCGTCGGTGACGTTGGAGGACGATCTCGGTCGTCGCGACTTCACGATCAATGCCATCGCCGAGGCATCCGACGGCACGCTGACCGATCCGTTCGGCGGCGTGGCCGATCTTCAAGCGCGGGTGCTACGCCACGTCGGTCCAGCCTTCGCCGAAGACCCGTTGCGCGTGCTGCGCGCTGCGCGCTTCATGGCCCGTTTCGCCCCGCTCGGGTTCACCGTGGCCGACGAGACGATGGCGCTGATGCGCGGCATGGTGGATGCCGGCGAACTTCAATCGCTGACGCCCGAACGCGTCTGGAAGGAACTGTCGCGTGCGCTCGCATCGACGCAGCCTTCAGCGTTCCTGCGCACCCTGCACGACTGCGGCGCGCTCGCGGTCGTGCTGCCCGAGGTCGATGCGCTGTACGGCGTGCCCCAGCGCGCCGAGTACCACCCCGAGGTCGATACCGGTGTGCACATCGAACTGGTCCTCGACATGGCCGCGCGGCTTGCGCCCGGCGATGCGCTGATCGGCTTCGCCGCGCTGACCCACGACCTGGGCAAGGCGCTGACGCCGGCAGACAAACTGCCGCGCCACGTCGGCCACGAACACGCCGGCCTCGCGCCGCTCGACGCCTTGTGCGCGCGCCTCAAGGTGCCGGCCGCGCAGCGCGAGCTCGCAATCATTGCCTGTCGCGAACACCTCAACGTGCACCGCATCGCCGAACTGCGCGACGCGACCCTGCACGACCTGATCGCCCGCTGCGACGGCTTCCGCAAACCCGCGCGCATCGACCAGCTGGCGCTGGTCTGCGAATGCGACAAGCGCGGCCGACTCGGCAGCGCCGAAGACGCCTATCCGCAGGCCGACATCCTGCGCCGTGCCCACGCCGCCGCGCTTGCGGTCAACGCCCGCGACATTGCCGCCGAGGGCATCACCGGCCCCGCGATCGGAGAAGCGCTGCGCAAGGCGCGGATCGCGGCGATCGCGGCGACACGAAACCCCTCACGGCCCGACGCCGCGATCGCGCCCCACCCGCCGTGAACCGTGCGGGATGGCGGTGGGATACTCGATCTCCCGCAATCGCCGAGACCGCCGCCATGCATCGTCCACGCCGTCTGCTGCTGCTCCCACCGCTGCTGTTCGTCGCCGCGTGTTCGCCCCCCGCACCATCGACCCCCAGCGATGCCGCCAGCCCACCGATGCCCGGCAGCGACCGCGACGCACACGGCTGCATCGGCTCGGCCGGTTACGCCTGGTGCGCGCATACGCAGCAGTGCGAGCGTCCCTGGGAACTCGCGGCCAGTGCCGGGTTCGAGAGCAGCGCAGCCGGTTTCGATGCCTATTGCGCGGTGCCTGCCGCGCCTGACAGCGACGGCTGATTCAGGGGTTCACAACCGCTGCTGCAATGCCATCGCCGCAGCGGGATTGCGCGCTTTCGCGGCCGAGATGAAGAACACGAAGGTGTCGCGCGGTGAGACCGGGGCTGCGTCGCGCCCACCGGCATACGGCAGGTCCGCGGGCGCTTCTCCATCGGCCCATTGCAGCGCGCGCTTCGCCCAGGCATCGAGCTGAAGACCGGGATAGCCCTGCGTGTGCTCGTCGCGACTCGACATCAGGCGGGCGTAGACGAAGTCGCCGGTGAGGTCGGCGAACGAGGGATAGTCCGGCGAGTCGGTGAACACCGTGGCGACACCGCGGGCGCGGGCGAGGCGCAGCCAGGCTTCACTCTGGAACGAGGGGTGACGCACTTCGACCGCATGCCGCAGCGACAGGCCATCGACGGCGTCGGGCAGCAGGGCAAGGAAGGCTTCGACATCGTCGGCATCGAAACGTCGCTGCGGCGCGAACTGCCACAGCAGCGGGCCGAGCCGGTCGCCGAGTTCGGCGATACCGCCCTCGATGAAGCCGGCGACCTGCTTCTCGGTACCGGCCAGCGTACGCGCGCCGACGATGTGGCGCGGCGCCTTCAGCGAGAACACGAAGCCGTCCGGCGTCTGCTCGCGCCAGCTGGCGTAGACCGCCGGCTTCTGCACGCCGTAGAAGGTGCCGTTGATCTCGATCGCGGTCAGGTGCCGGCTGGCGTATTCCAGCTCGCGCTTCTGCACCAGGCCCTTGGGATAGAAGTTGTCGCGCCACGGCGCGAAGGTCCAGCCGCCGATGCCGGTGCGGACGCCGCGGACGGGCTGCGGTGCGTTCGAGAACAGATCGATCATCGTTGTCAGTCGTCGTGCTGCGCGAAGCGCAACCGGTTGTGGTCGGGATCGACCAGCAGCATCTCGCGCGTGCCCCAGTCGGTGTCCCAGGGCGCATGCAGGATCGGCACGCCGGCCGCGGCGAACGCGCGCCCGCAGGCATCGACGTCGGCCACCTTGAAGTAGACCGCGCCACCGACTTCGCAATCGCCCGCGTGGCCGCTCAGGAACAGGGTCTGCCCGTCGCGCGTGAGTTGCGCGAACAGCGGCAGGCCGGCTTCGAAGCGATGCTCCCAATCGACGGTGAAGCCGAGCGCGGTGTAGAACGCGAGGCTGCGCGTCGCATCGGTCATGCGCAGCTGTGGAATCACGGTCTGGGACATCGGCGGATCTCCGGAACGTCAGGTCGTCAGGTCGTCAGGTGCGGTCGCACATGGCGGTCGAGGATCGAGGCCAGCGGCGCGAGCGCCGGCTCGCGTGCGAGCACCTCATCGAGATAGCAGACGAAACGTGACGCGTCGGCGAGGTACTTCGGTTTGCCGTCGCGGTAGTGCAGACGCGCGAACAGGCCGAGGATCTTCAGGTGCCGCTGCATGCCGGCAAGGTCGGCATCGCGGCGGAATGCGGCGAACCCGGCGCGCAGCGGCAGTCCGGCGTCGATGGCACGCGCGTGGTAGCGCGCCAGCCATCCGTCGACACGTGCGGCCGGCCAACTGTGGAAGGCATCGCGGAACAGGCTGACCGGATCGTAGGCCAGCGGGCCGCGCACCGCGCCCTGGAAATCGATGACCGCGACGCCGGTATCGAGCGGCATCAGATTGCGCAACATGTAGTCGCGATGCACGAAGCCCTGCGGCTGCGACAGCACGACATCGATCAGGTTCCGCTGCACGGCACGCAAACCCTCGCGTTCGCCGGTGTCGAGCGCGACGCCGAGATGGCGGCCCAGATACCACTCTTCGAACAGATCGAGTTCGCGCTGCAGCATCGGCGCGTCGTAGGCCGGCAGGTCGTCGGGACAGACGATCGCCTGCACGCGCAGCAACTCGTCGAACGCGGCCTCGAACATCGCATCGGCCGAAGCATCGTCCACGGCGTCGAGGCAGGTGCGCGTGCCGAGGTCTTCCAGCAGCAGGAAACCGGCATCCGCATCTTCCGCCAGCACCGCCGGCACGCGCACGCCGGCGTCGCGCAACAGGGTGCGGATGCGCAACCAGGGCTTGACGTCCTCCAGGTCAGGCGGTGAGTCCATGACGATGCGGCTCGCGTCCGCACCCTGCGTGCGCCAGTAGCTGCGGAAGCCGGCGTCCATGGACGCGCGTTCGAGTTGCAGCGCGGCGTCTCCGGTGGCGGCCCGCGCCCAGGCGAGTCGCGCATCCGCGCGGACATGGTCGGGCAACGTGGAGGGCGGAGCGGTCATCGTGCGGAATCCGGAACGGCAGCGCGCAGGGTACAAGCTGGGCGTGTTCCACCAAAGCTCAGACCTTCAGATACACCCCGCGCCGATCCATCACCCATGCCACGCCCCACCACGCGCCGACGAACACCAGCGCGAACACCAGTGACGCGCCATGCGCGCCGATCAGAGGCACCAGCGGTGTCTCGAAGACATGCCGATACAGCGGTGCCCACACCCCCGCCGCGATCGCCAGCAGCACGCAGGCGATCGAACCGGCATAGACGGCGATCGCGTTGACGCCGAAGCGGCGACCCAGCGGCGGCCAGCCGCGCCGGTCGACCAGCGCGTGCAACCCGGCCAGCGCCAGCATCGCGAGGCCGCCGGTCCACAACACGTACGACGGCGACCACAGCGGCTTGTTCAACGGCAGCCACCACGACAGCAGACCGCCGATCACGAGCACCACCACGCCCGCGATGCACAGCCTGCGCACACGTCCCGCGCGCAGCCACACGCCGGCACGCAGGCCGAGCAGCGTCGTCGCCAGCGCCCCGCCGGTGCTGGCCAGCCCTTCGGGATCGTGGCCCAGCCCGGTGACCGCGTCGTAGCGGTACAGCCATGGCGCGAACAGCGCGGTATCGAACCGGTCGAACAGGTTGGTGCCCGGTGCCATGCCGGCCCACGCGAGCGCAGCCGCGCTGCCGAGCAGCAGCACTGCGCACCACAGCCATTGCAGCCGCGGCGACAGGTACAGCGCGGCGAGACCGGCACACGCGAAACACAGCCCGATCCGTTGCAGCACGCCCCACGGCCGGAATGTCGCCTGGTCCAGCGCCCACCACGCGAGCAGGTGCAGCGACAGGCCGATCGCGACGATGCGCAACGCACGCGACAGCACCGCGCGCGACAGGACGCCGACATCCGCCCCCGCCTCGCGCCGCGGCACCAGCGACAGGGCCAGGGACACGCCGACCACGAACAGGAAGGTCGGGAACACCAGGTCGGCCAGCGTGCAGCCGTGCCAGTCGGCATGACGCAGGGGCGCGTACACATGGCCCCAGTCGCCAGGCGTATTGACCAGCAGCATCGCCGCGACGGTGATCCCGCGCAGCGCGTCGACCGACGCCAGGCGTGGCGCCGCGGACGTCATCTCAGGCGACCGCGCCGTCGATCCAGACCGACTGCAATGCCAGCGCCTCGTCGACGACGACGAAGTCCGCGCGCAGGCCCGGCGCGATGCGACCGAGTTCGTGGTCGAGACCGAGGAACTGCGCCGGATACGTCGCCGCCATGCGCGCGGCTTCCTCCAGCGGCACGCCCAGCGACCGCACGGTGTTGCGCACCGCGGTGATCATGTCGAGCGCGGAGCCCGCCAGCGCGCCGGTCGCATTGCGGACCACGCCGTCGATCGCGGTGATGGTTTCGCCGTAGAGCACGTAGTCCGGGCTGTCGCTGCCGACCGGCGGCATCGCGTCGGTGACCAGGAACACCTTGCCGCGCGGCTTGGCCGCCAGCGCGACGCGCAGGCTGGCCGCGTGCACGTGGGCGCCGTCGACGATGATCCCGCACCAGCTGTCGCGGTCTTCGAGCGCGGCGCCGACGGCGCCGGGATCGCGGCCCTGCAGCGGCGACATCGCGTTGTAGAGATGGGTGAAGCCGGTGATGCCGGCCTCGAGTCCGTCCCGGACTTCCTCGTAGGTGCCGGCCGTGTGCCCTGCGGCGACGATCACGCCGGCCTCGACCAGCGCGCGGATGCGATCGCGCGGTACCCGTTCGGGCGCCAGCGTCACCAGGGTGACGCCGTTGCCGAGCGATGCCGCCAATGCGACCTCGTCGGCGTCGGGTACGCGGAACTTGCCCGCATCGTGCGTGCCCTTGCGCGCCGGTGCGAGATACGGCCCTTCGAGATGGATGCCGACGATGCCGGGCACACCGGCGTCGATGGCGTCGCGCACGGCGGTGATCGCGCTGCGCATCACCTCGAGGTCGTCGCTGATCAGCGTTGGCAGCATCGCCGTCGTGCCGAAACGGCGATGCGCTCCGGCGATGGTGCGGATCGCATCGATCGTCGTCGCGTTGTTGAACAGCACGCCGCCACCGCCGTTGACCTGGGCGTCGACGAAGCCGGGCAGCAGCGTGTTTCCGCCCAGATCATGGCGCTGCGCATCGCGCACGCGCGGATCGTCGTGCGCGGCCAGCGCGAGGATGCGGCCGCCTTCGACCAGCACCGCGACATCGTCGCGAAAGCCGGCATCGGTGAGCACGCGGCCGTTGACCAGGGCGGTCGCCATCAGACGGTCTCCGTGACCTTGTTGAGGTGCGGCGGACGGTCGGGATCGAAGCCGCGCCGCAGCGACAGCGCGTTGACCGCGCGATAGAAGGATTGCGCCGCCAGCAGCGGGGCGAACGCCGGATCGGGCGCTGGCGCCACCGGCAGTTCGCCGCCGGGCGCAGCGAGGAACACCGACGCACCACGCGCGCGGAACTCGTCGACGACCGCGCGCGTGCCGGCATCGGTCGCATCGGGCTGGCCGAAGGCGAGCACGGGAAACCCCGGACCGACCAGCGCCATCGGCCCGTGCTTCACTTCGGCGGCGCTGTAGGCCTCGGCATGCAGCCCGCTGGTTTCCTTGCATTTGAGCGCCGCTTCCTGGGCGACGCCGAGGCCGATACCGCGACCGAGCACGAACAGATTGCGCACGTCGGCGAGACCATCGACCAGCGGCGTCCAGTCGCAGGCCCATGCGTCGCGCATCGCATCCGGCAATGTCGGCAATGCATCCGCGAGCGCAGCGTCGTCACAAGCTGCGCGTCGCCAGACCGCAGTCAATTGCAGCAACGCCGACAGCGACGCGAGATAGCTCTTGGTCGCGGCCACGCTGCGCTCCGGGCCGGCGCCGAGCGGCAGCACCACATCGGCCAGCGCTGCCAGCGGCGAGTCCTCGACGTTGACCAGCGCGAGCACGCGCGCACCGGCCTCGCGTGCGGCCTCGGCATTGCGCAGCAGATCCGGACTCTTGCCCGACTGCGAGATCGCGATGAACAGCGCGCCGGGCATGTGCTGGCGCACCGCATAGACCGAGCCCACCGACGGCGACGCCGATGTCGTGACCACGCCGAGCCGGGTTTCGAACAGGTACTTCGCACAGGTCGCGGCATGGTCGGAACTGCCGCGCGCGCAGGTGACGACGAACGGCGGTGGCCGCGCGACGAGATCATCGACCAGCGCTTCCACCGTGCCGGCGTTGCGCGCCAGTTGCGCGGCGACGACATCGGGCGCTTCGGCGGCCTCGCGGAACATCCACGTGGCCGCCGCGCGTGCGGCTTCATCCGGTTGCGGCATCGTCGCTTCTCGCTGCGGGCGGGCGCGGGCGCATGGGCGCGGTCGAGCCGCGCACCACGAGCTGCGGCACGAAGCCCTGGTTGTGGGTGGCCTGCGCGGCGACCGCGTCGGCGTCCTCGCGCAGGCTGGCGATCAGCATGCGCGCCGCGTGCCTGGCGATGTCCTCGGTGGCCTGCTTGGCGGTGGTCAGCGGCGGCCACGACTGGCGCGAGAACGGGCTGTCCTCGAAGCCGGCGATCGACAGGTCGTAGGGCACGTTCATGCCGGCCGACTTCGCCGCGGCCAGCACGCCTGCGGCGATTTCGTCGTTGGAGCCGAAGATCGCGGTCGGCGGATCGCGCAGCGCCAGCAGTCGGCGCGCACCGCGGAAGCCGTCGTCGAAGGTGTAGTCGCCGGGAATCACCAGATGCTTGTCGTGCGGAATGCCGTAGTCCTTCAGCGCGGCCTCGTAGCCGGCGTGGCGCTCGCCGCTGGAATGGTGCTGCGGCCCGCCCCACAGGAAGCCGATGCGCTGGTGGCCGAGCTGGATCAGGTGTTCGGTGATCTCATAGGCGGCATCGCGGTCATCGACGAACACGCAGGGATGGCCGTCGCCGGGATCTTCGGTCGCGGCGATGATCCGCACGATGCGGATGCCGCGCGCGACCAGCGCCTCGATCAGTTCGCGGCGCTCGGACATCGGCGCGGTCAGCACCAGGCCGGCCAGGCGCGAGCGGCGTACGAAATCGACCAGTTCGTCGACCAGCAACGGCGAGCTCGCATCGCAGGGATGGATCTGCAGGCCGAAACCGGTCTCGCGGCACGCCGACAGCACGCCGTTCTGCACGCCGATGATGTGGTACGGGTTGGGGTTGTCGTAGATCAGGCCGATCACGAACGAGGTTGCGCTGCGCAGGTTGCGCGCCGACGGGTCGGGCTCGTAGTCGAGTTCGTCGATCGCGTGCAGCACGCGCGCGCGCGTCGCCTGCAGCACCGACGGCTCGTTGTTGATCACCCGCGAGACGGTCTTCAGCGAGACCTTCGCGCGTTCGGCGACGTCCTTGATGGTGGGTTTGCGCACGTGTGCAGGTTCCGGATGCTCAGGCCGCCATGATCGCCCGGTTCAACCCGGTGTGCGGCCGACGCGATGCCCGCGCAGTCCGAAGTACAGGATGTAGAGATAGCAGGGCAGCGTGAGCGCGAGGAACACCAGCTGGAAGTCGTAGTGCTGCTTCAGCACCGCGAAGGCCTGCGGAATGATCGCACCACCGGCGATGCCCATGATCAGCAGAGCGGAGCCGGTTTCGGTCAGACGCCCCAGGCCCTTGATCGCCAGCGGGAAGATCGCCGGCCACATCATCGCGTTGGCGAAGCCGAGCGCGGCGACGAAGCCCACCGACACGTAGCCGTGGGTGAGGAACGCGCCGGTGGTGAACACGATGCCGAGTACCGCCGACACGCCCAGATAGCGCGCCTGGCTGATGAAGCGCGGAATCGCGACCAGGCCGACGACGTAGCCGAGCAGCATCGCGACCAGGGTGAACGAGGTGAAGAACTTGGTGCGGTCCAGCGGCAGGCCGAAGCCGTTGCCGTAGGTGCCGATCGCGTCCCCCGCCATCACCTCCACGCCCACGTAGACGAACAGGCACAGCACGCCCAGCCACAGATGCGGCACCTGGAAGATGCCGCGCGCCGGCGCACCGTCCGCATCGCCGGAGGCGTTGACCTCCGAGGGCTTGAGTTCCGGCAGCGGTGACAACAGCACGCCGAGTGCGACCAGCATCAGCACGCCGGCCATGACCAGATACGGCGTGTGGATCTTCGCGGCGAATTCGCCGAGCAGTTGTGCGCGCTGCGCCGCGTCCGCGGCCGCGACCTGCGCACTGAGGTCGCCGATGCCGTGCAGCACCACGGTGCCCAGCACGATCGGCGCGAGGATGCCCGCGCACTTGTTGCAGATGCCCATCAGCGCGATGCGCTGCGCGGCACTGTCGATCGAGCCGAGGATGCTGACGTAGGGATTGACCGCGGTCTGCAGCAGCGCGAGGCCACCGCCGATGACGAACAGGCCCGACAGCGCGCCCGGATACCAGCGCTGGGTGGAGAACTCGCCGAACATCATCGCACCGCAGGCCATCACGAACAGGCTCAGCGCCAGCCCCTTCTTCATGCCCGTGCGCCGCAGCACCCAGGCCGCCGGCAGCGCGAGGAAGAAGTACGACAGGTAGAACACCATCAGCACCAGGAAGGCGTTGACCTCGTCGAGCTCGAAGGCGAGCTGCACGAACGTGATCAGCGGTCCGTTGATCCAGGTGAAGAAGCCGATGATGAAGAACAGCAGACCCATGATCGCGATCGAGGTCGCGTGGCTCGGGCGGACGTGCGGTGTCGCGATCGCGGACATCTGGGGCGCTCCCGGGTAGCGGGCAGAGGGGCCTGCGGTACGGATGTCGTGACCGGACATCCGGTACCAACGTTGTCATCAAACACGCTGGAATACCAGCCGACGTGCCGATCATGCCCCAAGTCGGCTGGCGAAATCCTGCTGCGCCGCCGCATCGAGTCCTGCTCCAGGACCGCATGTCTCGGCTGGACACGCCTGATTGATCGCTTTCATAAGCGCATATAACCTGAACAGAGACGATTGTTTCGCTTATGTGACGAATCTTCCGCGAATCGAAACATTTGTCGCGATCACCGTTGACATCGTTGTCATGACAAGACGACAGTCGGGGCGTCTGGTGGTGGCTGTCATCGTATGGCGCCCTTTTCTCCCGGAGCTTCCGTGGTCGCATCTCCCCACCTGCAGTCCCGCTCGCTGGCGCACACCGTGCCGGACGCCTTCATTGCCGCCGATGTCGGCGGCACCCATGTGCGGATCGGTCTGGTCGAGCCCACCGGCGATGCCGCGCATCCGGTGCGCGTGCTCGAGTACCGCAAGTACGTCTGCGCCGACCACCCCGGTCTGGCCGACATCATCGAGGACTTCCTCGCCACCCTGCCCGGCATCCGCGTCGACGCCGGCGCGATCGCCAGTGCCGGCTACGCGCTCGAGGACGGCACGGTCATCACCGCGAACCTGCCGTGGCCGATCTCGCTGGAACAGATCCGCACGCGGCTCGGCTTCCGCAGGTTCCGCCTGGTCAACGATTTCGAAGCGGTTGCGCACGCCGCCGCGCAGGTCGACGGCAGCGAGGTATTGCGCCTGACCGGCCCGGAGGCCGCGCAGCCCGGGCCGATGCTGATCGTCGGCCCCGGCACCGGCCTCGGCGCCGCCGTGCGCATCCCCACCGCGCATGGCCCGGTCGTACTGGCGACGGAAGCCGGCCAGGCCGCCCTGACCACCGGCACCGAGCGCGAGATGGCGCTGCTGCGCGAACTGCTGCGCGAGCGCAGCCACGTGCCGATCGAACACGCGCTGTCGGGCCCGGGCCTGATGAACCTCTATCGCGCCGCGTGCGCGCTGCACGGCCAGACACCGCTGCACGCCGCGCCGGGCGAAGTGACGGCCGCGGCGATGCACGGCGACGACGCGCTGGCACGCGAGAGCCTGGACGCGTTCTGCGGCCTGCTCGGCAGCACCGTCGGCGACATGGCGCTGCTGTACGGCGTGCACGGCGGCATCTACCTGGCGGGCGGCATCCTGCCGCAGATCCGCGATTACCTGATGCAGAGCGATTTCGTCGCGCGGTTCCTCAACAAGGGGCCGATGCGCGAAGCGCTCGAACGTATTCCCGTGAGGCTGGTCGAGCACGGGCAGCTGGGCGTCATCGGCGCCGCCAGCTGGTACCTCGGCCAGCACGACTGACGCGCCACCGGCGGCGCGGAAGGTCGGGGCAGGACCTGCGTGCGGGTGGCGCGGCAGCGCCGTCGGAAACAGCAAGCGACACAGCAGTTCGGGTTACGCCGGTACAGGCACGCCGCGGCGGCATCGGTCCGCCAACGCGCCACTCAAATCAGCGATGGGGATCACCATGAACTTCCGTAAATCAGTGCTTTCGGCCGCGATCACCATGGGCCTGTGCGTCTCCGTGCAGGCCCAGGCGCAGCAGGCCGCCCCCGAAGGCGAATCGGCCACCGAACTGGACCGCGTGGTGGTGCGGGGCATCCGCGGCAGCCTGCAGCAGGCCCTCGACACCAAGCGCAACGCGGACGCCATCGTCGATGTCATCACCGCCGAAGACGTGGGCAAGTTTCCGTCCACCAACGTCGCCGAGGCGATGACGATGATTCCCGGCGTGACCATCGACCGGCAGTTCGGGCAGGGCGAGAAGGTCAGCATCCTCGGCACCGATCCGGCGCTCAACCGCACCCTGCTCAACGGCCAGACCGTGGCGTCGGCCGACTGGTTCATCGTCGACCAGCCCGGCCGCACCTTCAACTATTCGCTGCTGGCCCCGCAGATCGTCGGCAAGGTCGAAGTCTTCAAGTCGCCCGAGGCGCGCATCGACGAAGGTTCGATCGGCGGCACGGTGATTGTCAGCACCCGCAAGCCACTGGACCTGGACGACAACGTCAGCATCAGTGGGCAGATCAACTTCCTGCGCAACGACCGCGTACAGAAGACCGAGCCACAGGGCTCGGTGATGTTCGGCTGGAAGAACCAGGCCGAGAACCTCGGCGTCATCGTCTCGGCGATGACCTCCAACGAGAGCATCCGCCGCGACGGCATCGAGGCCTACGGCACGGTGAGCGCGCAGGACTACATCGACGGCCAGGGCGGTGGCGGCTCGGTCAACAACCTGCCGCCCGACTGGTCGCAGCCACCGAATCCGGATGGCAGCCAGCCGACCCTGCCCGCAAGCTGTACCGGCGCCTGCGCCGAGACCCTGCTGGCCAATCCCGACGCACGCGGCCCGAACTCGCTCGGCGCCTCGTTCTTCGAGCAGGAGCGCAAGCGCGACACGATCTCGCTGGCGCTGCAGTTCAAGCCGGTCGAACAGCTCGACATCGAGTTCAACGCGCTGCGCGTCGAAGCCAGCTACGACAACCTCAACCAGTCGATGTTCGCGTTCATGGGCAACGCCTACAACGGCCTGATGAAGATGACCGACGTCACCATCGAGGACGGGGTGATCACCAGGGGCACGTTCAAGAACGCGCTGAGTGTGTTCGACGTGCAGAACCGCAAGGCCGATGTCGACACCGATTCCTACGATCTCAAGGCGACCTGGAACGACGAGCGCTGGATGGCGTCGGTACATGTGGGCACGACCAAGGCGACCGGCGGCACCAGCGAGCAGGTATTCGGCGAGTTCCTGAACTGGGCCGACTACAGCTACGACATCAGCGGCGCACCGAGCAGTCCGGGCAGCGTGACCTTCACCGGCAGCAAGCCGTTCACCGATCCGTCCGCGTTCCGCATGGATGGCGGCTGGGGCAGCAATCCCGACGACCCGTCGACATGGAACACCGGCTGGGGCGGCAATGTCGTCTTCAAGCCCAACCGCGACGAGGAACAGTACGGCCAGGTCGATTTCGGACTGAAACTCGATTCGCCGGTCTACCTGCTGCGCTTCGGCTACAAGCAGCGGCGTCACGAGACCGAGCAGGTCATGGGGGGCGTCTCGCTGGCCTCGGTCGCCGGCTACGGCGATGCGCCCTCTTCGTTGTTCAATCCGCGCGATGTGCCCGGCAACTATCTCGACGGCTTCGGCAACGTCGGCGATCTGGGCAACCGCTACGTCATCGACGGCTGGGCACTGGCCGACTACATCCTCGGCGGCCAGTGGCTGGCGCCGTGGCAGACGATGCCGGTGCCGAGCACGTTCAACGACCCGTCGTTCGCGGCCAACACCTGGCAGGTCACCGAGGACGTCAGGGCCGCCTATGTGCAGGCCGACTTCAGCTTCGGCGCACTGCGCGGCAACGCCGGCGTGCGCTTCGTCCAGACCGAGTCGGAGAGCGCCAGCTGGGCCTGCACGGTCAACGTGAACCCCTGCCCGGCGACCTCGTATGCGACGGTGAGCGTCGACAAGAAGTACAACAACGTGCTGCCGAATCTCAATCTGGCCTACGAGTTCGGCAACGACTTCATCCTGCGGTTCTCCGGCGCCAAGGTCATTTCGCGCCCGAACTACGGCGACATGACCAGCTACCTGTGGCTCGGCGACCAGACCCTGACCGGCGGTGGCGGCAATCCCGATCTCGACCCTTACGAGTCGGACAACTTCGACCTGTCGGCCGAGTGGTACTTCTCGCCGAACTCGATCATCGCAGCCTCGGTATTCTACAAGGACGTGGGCAACTACATCCTGTCGACGACGCGCCCGGAACAGCACTTCAACCAGTCGCGCAACGAGGTCACGACCTACCAGGTCTCGCGCCCGACCAACGCCGGCAACGCACGCATCCAGGGCGCGGCACTGGCCTACCAGCAGAGCTTCGACAACGGCCTGGGCTTCGTCGCCAACTACACCTACTCCGACGGCGAGACCGACACCGGCCGGCCGATGCCCTTCAACTCCGAGCATCAGGTCAACTTCAGCCCGTTCTACGAGAACGACTGGTTCAGCGCGCGTGTCACCTATTCCTATCGCTCGGAGTACTTCACCAACGTCGACCGCGCCGACGACCTGTGGACGCGGCCCTACACCTCGGTCGACGCCTCGCTGGGCTTCAAGGTCAACGACACGCTGAGCATCAGCCTCGACGGCATGAACCTGCTTGACGAGGCCTACCACAACTACGCCACCACCGAGCGCCTGACGCGCGGCGTGTACCGCTCCGGCCGCCGCTACATGGCCTCGATGCGCGTGCAGTTCTGACGCGCCGGCATCGCCGGGTGGCGTATGTCGCCCGGCGCCCAGTACAGATTTCACGCCTGGCCGGAACGGCCCGCCTCTCTCCACGGGCCGCTTCGACCAGGCACCGGTTTCCGCACGCACGAGGTCCACGATGAAACCCATGCCGATGCGCCGCTGGCGTTCCCTGCTCGCCTGTCTCGCCACACTCGCCCTGCTGGCTTGCACCGACACGCGCCCCACGCCGCCGGCTCCGGCTGCCCCCGCATTGATTCCGATGCCCGCCAGCCTCGTCGAAAGCGAAGGCCGGTTCGTGATCGATGGCGACACGCGTCTGATCGCCGATGGCGATGCGGCGACGGCCGTCGCCCGCCAGTTCGCCGAACTCGTCGCAACCAGCCACGATCTGCATCTCGCGCTGCCGGGCGAGGGCCGGGGTGACGGCAGTGGTGCGATCCGCTTCGAGATCGCCGCAGTCGCTGCCGACGCGAATGCCGAGGGCTACACGCTCGACGTCGCCACCGACGGCGTGACCGTGCGCGCCGGTGATGCGCGCGGCCTGTTCTACGGCGCGGTCACGCTGTGGCAACTGGTGGCGCAGGGTGAGGGCACGTCGGTGTCGTTGCCGGCGCTACGCATCGAGGACACGCCGCGCTTCGGCTGGCGCGGCTTCATGCTCGACTCGGCGCGGCACTTCCAGAGCGTCGACGAGATCAAGCAGGTGCTCGACACCATGGCCCTGCACAAGCTCAACGTCTTCCACTGGCACCTGACCGACGACCAGGGCTGGCGCATCGAGATCAAGCGCTATCCGCGCCTGACCGAGGTCGGCGGCTGCCGCATCCCCGCCGGCGACGGCGGCATCGATCCGGAGACCGGCGCGCCGGTGCCGTATTGCGGCTTCTACACCCAGGACCAGGTGCGCGAGATCGTCGCCCACGCCGCAGCGCTGCACATCACCGTAGTGCCGGAGATCAACGGCCCCGGCCACGCGCAGGCCGCGGTGTCGGCGTATCCCGAACTCGGCGTGCTCGACACGCCGGTGCCGGTGCTCAACGAATGGGGCGTCAACCAGACGCTGTTCAACGTCGAGGAGTCAACCTTCACGTTCCTGGAGAACGTGCTGACCGAGGTCATCGATCTGTTCCCGGGCACCTACGTGCATGTCGGCGGCGACGAGGCGGTCAAGGACCAGTGGGAAGCCTCGCCGCGGATCCAGCAGCGCATGCGCGAACTCGGCGTGCGCAACGAGGCAGAGCTGCAGAGCCACTTCATCAAGCGCATGGAGCGCTTTCTGGTCGCGCACGACCGCCGCCTGATCGGCTGGGACGAGATTCTCGAAGGCGGCCTGCCGCCCGAGGCCACGGTGATGTCGTGGCGCGGTATCGAGGGCGGCATCGAAGCCGCACGCACCGGACACGACGTGGTGATGAGCCCGTCCTCGGATCTCTACCTCGACTACCTGCAGACCGATTCGCCCGACGAGCCGCCGGGTCGCCCGGCGATGGTCACGCTGCAGCAGGTCTACGAGTTCGAACCGGTGCCCGCGGCGCTGCCCGCCTCGCAGCGACACCACATCCTCGGCGTGCAGGCCAACCTGTGGACCGAGCACACCCGCACCTTCGCGCGCCTGCAGCACCACATGTATCCACGCCTGGCGGCACTGGCGGAGAGCGCGTGGTCGCCGGCCGCATCCCGCGATTACGCCGGTTTCCTGCAACGCCTGCCGGCGCAACTGCAGCGCTACCGCGCGATGGGTACGGCCTATGCGCGGACACCGTTCCAGGCGCTGGCCGACATCGACGACGATCGCGCCGCAGGCACCGCGCGGGTAACCCTGCGCAATCCGCTCGGCTATCCGGTGCACTACACGACCGATGGCAGCGCACCGACCGCGACCTCGCCGCGCTACGAATCGCCGTTCGATGTGCGCATGCCCGGCGACATCCGCGCTGCCGCGTTCTTCGACGGTGCGCCGCTCGCGCCGGCAACCCGCCACGCCTTCGACTCGACGTCAGTGTTGACCCGCGGCGACACGCAGCTCTCGACCTGCCCCGACACCGGTCGTCTGCTGTTGCGTCTGGAAGACGACGGCCCGCTGCACGGCACGCGCGAGATCTTCAACGTCACGATCTTCTATCCCTGCTGGCTGTGGCCGAAGGCCGATCTCGACGGCATCGCCGCGCTCGAAATCCGCGCCGGCCGCATGCCGTACTACTTCCAGCTGGCCCACGACGAGCCGAACCGCACGTTCATGCCGGCGACCACGCCGCACGGCGAACTGGTGATCCAGGCCGCCGGCTGCAACGGACCGACGCTCGCGACCCTGCCACTGCCGGCCGACCCGGATGCCGATGGCTTCATCACCTTGCGCACGCCGATCGACACCGCCGCGATCGCCTCGCGTGATGCGACCGATCTATGCCTGACCTTCACCGGTGACACGCGGCCGACGATGTGGGTGATCGATACGGTGACGTTGAAGCCGCAGTGAGTCGATACCGCTCGTCGCTCGTATCCACCTTCATCGCCTGGACTGACACTTGCCCCCTCCCCCGCACGCGGGGGAGGGCTTTTATCGCCCGGATTCGGATCCATCGATCCGCATCAGCAGATCCCGCATCGGTGTCAGCCGCGTCGCCAGTCCCGCGATGACGCCCAGCGTGTTCGCCAGCGCATCCGCCGGATCCTGCATCCGCGTGTCGGTCAACGCGCCCTGTGCGTATTCCAGCCCGATGCCGAGCAGCACCAGACCGATGCCGGCGCCGAGCAGCGACGGCCAGCGCGCATAGAGCTGCACCGCCGATGCCGCCAACGCAGAATAGGCGAGGAAATGGCCGAGCTTGTCGCCATCGCGCACATCCGGCATCGGCATCGACGGGGCCAGTGACAGCACCACGACGACCGCGATCGCGGCGATCCACAGCCCGCCCCACAGGACCGGGCGACGCAGCGGCTTGAACGACCGACCGAAGCGCGGACGTCGACTCACAGGCGATGGCTCATGTCGCCGATCAGGAAGGCATGGTCGAAGTCGACATCCTTCGCGAAGCCGATCGCCTGGAAGGCCTCGCCCATCTCGCCCGGCAGCGTGAGCCGCTTGGCCTGCTGGCGCAGCGCGTAGCGCGCGGCCTCGTCGACGGCGGTCTCTTCATGCGCGGCGAGCCGCTGTTCGAGCCGGTTGCCGAGCAGCAGCGAGGTCTGGTTGCAGTAGCCGGCGAAGTCGAATCCGGCATGCGTGCCGGCCTCGGCCAACGCGGTGAAATCGACCGATGCGGTCAGGTCCTGCAGGCCCGGCAGCGCGAACACGTCGCCGCTGACCTGGTGGCGATGGAAGGCACGCAGCGTGCCGGCATCGCGATCGTCGCGATAGAACTCGCGTCGCGCATAACCGTAATCCACGAACAGCATCGCACCGCGGGTCAGGCCGCCGGCGACCGCCTGCACCCAGTACGGCAGCTGCGGCAGCAGCTCCGAACGGTAGCCGTCCGGCAGCGGCGCACCGCGCTGGTGCTCGACATGGCGCACAGCCGACCCGAGCAGCGCATCGGCCGGATGGATCGTGCGCCCGAAGCCCTCGCCCTCGCGGGTCACGTATTCCTCGTACACCTCGCCCTCGCCGATGACGAAGCGCGGCGTCGGCAGCGCGTCGACCACTTCGTTGGCGAACAGCACGCCCTGCCAATCGCCGGGCATCGGCCCATCGACCCATTCGACGCGCGTGAACAGGTCCGCCGGCAGACGCTGCTGCAGATGCGTGCGCTGGCGGTCGCGCAGATCGGCGCTGGGCTCGAGGATCGCGTAGCGCGCCGGCGCCGCGTCGAGCGCCGCCAGATGCACCAGCGCATCACCGGCGAACGCACCACTGCCGCCGCCGATCTCGAAGAACTGCGCCTCGCTCCCGATCTCCCGCAGCACCGGCCCAACCGCTTCGGCGATGCACTCGGCGAACAGCGGCCCGAGCTCCGGCGCGGTGACGAAATCGCCGGCCGCGCCGAATTTCGCTGCGCCCGCGCTGTAGTAACCCAGCCCCGGCGCATACAGCGCCAGCTCCATGAACTTCCAGAACGGAATCGCCCCGCCGGCCGCATCGATCTGCGCATGGATCAGCGCGCGCAGTTCGGCGCTGTGGGCGAGGGCGTCTTCGGACGGTGGGGGCGTGGAACCGGACATTCGGCACTCTCAGGAGATTCGGTCGTCAGGATACGCGAGCCGTGCGCGCGGCTTCTCCGGCGATAGACTCGCCGAACCGGGAATCGGAGCGCACGGATGCGGAGGAATGCGACTGGACTGTGGCTGGGTGTCGTCGGCCTGTTGGCCACGATGGGCGCCCACGCCGCGACGCCGCGACCGACACCTGCCGAGCACTGGCAGAGCGACACGCCACAGGTCTTCGTCGACGGCATGCAGCTGCACTATTACGGCAGGTTCAACGAGGCCGGCGCGGAGCGGCTGCGGGAGGTGCTGTCCGACGCCACCGATCTGCGCGAGCTGCACATCGCCTCACCCGGCGGCGACGGTCTGGCTTCGATCGACATCGGCACGCAGATCCAGGCGCGCGATCTGGCCGTCGTGGTCGTCGGCGAAGGCTGCGCATCGGGCTGCGCGAACTACGTGTTCACGCCGGCCCGGCAACGCACGATCTCGCCCGGAAGCGTGGTGTTCTGGCACTACTCGTGCCCGCCGCGGAAGCCGGAACGACGCGCCCGCATCGCGCGCAGGTTGCGCAGCAGCTTCGACACCGCGTCGTTCCGCTACAAGGCGGAGGACGAGACGGGCGCGATCGAGGACCCGGCAGCACTGCGCGCGAACTTCGAGCAGAACATCGACGCGCTGGTCGATGCTTTCCTCACCATGCAGCGCAGGGCCCGTGAAGGCCACACGCGGATCTACGATGCCAACGGCATCGACGACCGCATCATCTGCCTGACCGACCACCTGCGCCTGCCTGAGGTCCCCGAACGGCACGTCGGCTTCATGTACACGCTGTCGGTCGAGGACATGGCGCGATTCGGTGTCTGCGATGTCCAGGCACGCCCGGATTATGCGGCATGGGCCGAGGGCTACATCGCCGCCGACGACGCCTTGCCCGAGTACGCCGGCGTGGTCCGACTGTCGGATCACCCACGCTTCCGGCCGCGCCCGGCGCGTCCCTGCGACGAGCGCCTCTAGAGCCGCCCTTTCAACTCCACGACATTGCCTTCCGGATCGGCGAAGCGCAGCGAGTCGCCATCGCCCTGCGCGCCGTAATTGGATTCCGCCGGACCTTCCGGCGTCACGCCGTGCGCCGCGAGGTACGCGATCAACGCGGCCTCGTCGAACGGGGCGATGCGCAGGCAGAGGTGATCGACGTTGCGCGCGCCGGCATCGGGTGCGCCGCCGCCACGCAGGCCGAGCGGGCCATCGGCATGCACCAGGTCGATCATCGAGCTGCCAGCGCGCAGGTGGACCATGCCGAGGTCGTCACGCCGACGCGCGATGCTGCAGCCGACGACGTCGACGTAGAACGCGACCGCGCGTTCGAGGTCGCGGACGCGCAGCACGACGTGGTCGATCGCGTCGATGGCATAGGGCGTGCTCATGCTGGTCTCCTGGCAGCCCGCGACCAGCGGGCACGATCCGGCGAGCTTAGCGTTGCTGGCGTAAGGTGATGGTCCGTCACCGGTCACACCTCCATGCTCGAACCCCACGCCCCCCCTGTCGCCCTCGTCACCGGCGGCGCCCGTCGCATCGGCGCAGCCATCGCGCGGCGCCTGCATGCCGACGGCCATGCCGTCGCGCTGCATTGTCATCGCTCGCGCGATGCGGCGGATGCACTGGCGGGCGAGCTGGAGGCAGTGCGCGCGGGCAGCGCCTGCGTGCTGCAGGCCGATCTCGCCGATGCAGCGGGGTTGCCGACGCTGGTCGAGGAGACCGTCGCACGGTTCGGCCGGCTCGATGCGCTGGTCAACAATGCAGCGGCATTCGCGCCGACCGCGTTCGACGCGACCGATGCGGATGCCTTCGATGCGCTGATGGCCACCAACGCGCGTGCGCCCTTCCTGCTGGCGCAGGCCGCGGCACCGCATCTGCGGGCTGCGCGTGGCGCGATCGTCAACATCGGTGATCTCTACGCCGAACGCCCACGCGCCGATCTCGTCGCCTACGCGGCGTCGAAGGCCGCCTTGCTCGGCCTGACCCGCGGTCTCGCGGTCGCGCTGGCGCCGGAAGTACGGGTCAATGCGGTGTCACCCGGCGCGATCCTGTGGCCGGAAGATGGCGCGGACGCCGCGCAGCAGGCGCGCATCCTCGATGCGACGCCGCTGGCGCGGCTGGGCAGCGCGGAGGAAATCGCCGATGCCGTTGCCTGGTTGCTGCGCGGCGGCTTCACCACCGGTGAAGTGCTGCGGCTCGACGGCGGACGTTCGCTCTGAATCGACTGTGGGAGCGCCCTTGGGCGCGATGTGGCGTTCCAGGAAAAGCCCATCGCGCCCAAGGGCGCTCCCACGGCTCGGCACTCAGTGCTTCGGCTCGAAGGCATGCGCCAGTTGTGCGCCGGAGAAGCCGTCCGGCACTTCGTGCGAAACCGCATAGCGGTACAGCGCAGCCGAATAGATGCCGGTCAGCGCCGCCTGATAGACGCCCAGCAGCAGCACGCCCAGTGCGCAGACCACGCCGATGGCGATGCCGAGCGCGACCGAGGCCTGCAGCGCGACGAAGGTCACACCCACACCAATCAGCACCGCCAGCGCCGTCAGCAGGCCGAAGGCCGCACCGATGCCGACGTTGCCGATCGCGTTCTCGCCCCAGGTGCGCTTGAGCAGGGTGACGCTCTGCTTGAGCGCATCGATCGGGCCGACATCGCGGCTGACCAGCACCGGCACCACGAGGAAGGTCGCCAGCGTCCACGCCACACCGAGACCGCTGCCGAGCAGCCGCACCAGGAAGTTGTCCTTGTGCTTGAGCGACTGCAGCAGCACGCCGACGGTCGCGGCGATCGCCGCGTAGCCGAGAATCGCCGGCAGCCGGCGCTTCGCCGCGCCCAGGCCGTCGGACAGCGTCGGATCGCCGCCGTCGAGGCGGATCATCGCCGCGCCGACCAGCGCGCAGTTGAAGAACACGATCACCGTGTACTGGCAGAAGTAGAAGAGGAACGCGAGCAGCAGACCCGCGAAGCCGATGCCGTGCTCGAAGACGCGCAGCGCGAACAGCGGCAGCACGAACGTCGCCAGCACCGCCAGCGTGGCCAGTCCCGACAGCATCGGGAACAGCATCAGTTCCTTGTCCGAACGCAGCACGGCCGCGCTCGCCTTCACCAGATCCCAGCTCCGCGACAGCTTGTCGAACATGATCGGTCTCCCTTGTGTGTACGCGAGGCCATCATGCGACCTCGATGGATGGTGTCGCCCGGCGGGCGCAATGCCCAGTGACAGACGTCACCTTCCGCGCTCAGGCACTACCACGACGTATCGTGGGCGACCTCTGTGACCAGCAACTGTGCCGCGGCCGCTGCCCGCACCGCGGCCTGCAGCGCCGGCAGGCCCGCGAACAGTGCAGGTTCGGCGAACGCACGTCTCACCGCGACCTCCAGGCCCGCCGGATCACGCAGCCACAGCGCCGCGCGCGCGTGCTGCAGACGCGCGGCGTGGTCGAACTGGTCGTAGTCCTGCGGGCAGACGATCGCCGGTCGCGCCGCTGCCAGACACTGGTAGAGGATGCCGGCACCGCCGTGGTGCACGACGAGGTCGTAGCGGCCGATCCAGCGCGCGTAGTCGACGTAGGCCAGCCGCTGATGGTTGCCTGCGTGATCGTGGTGCGTCGCCGCGGCATCGCCATCGGTGAAGTGGAATTCCACGTCCGGCATCGCCGCGGCCAACGCACGCAGGCGGGCGTCGAATGCGTCCTTGGCCCAGCGCAGGTGCGTGCCCAGCGTTACCAGGACATGACGCCGGCCTTCGACGAAGCGCGGCGCCGGGCGCGCGGCCAGCCACGGCGTGTCCGTACCGGGTGCCGGCAACTGCGGTCCGATGAAGCGCAACGCCGCCGGCCAGCTGCGCGCAAACTCCAGTACTTCGACGCCGAGCGCGAGGATGCGCTCGGGCGAGTAGACCGCCTCGCTGCCGTCGTCGCGATACAGCCGCGGCAGCCCCAATGTCGTCATGCGTTCGCGATACACGCGATGCACGCCGCGCTTGAAGCCACGCACCGCCAGCCGCGCCAGCGCGTGATGCAAACGGCTGCCGGGATGCGTGGCCGGCGAGAGGCCGCCCATGTAGGCCGGTGGCCCGTCGGGCGATTCGAGTACGCAAGGCGACGGCAGGCTGGTCCACCAGCGGATGCCGAGCAACTGCGCGACCGCGCCCGCGGCCGGCACGGTGAAGTCGGCGATGACGAGCCCGGGGCGCGTCGCCGCATCCGCATACGTGTCACGCAAGGCTTGCGCGAAGCGCGCCATCACGTCGAGCGCGGCGCGCAGCTGCCGGTGCATGCGCAACGGATGATTGCGCACTGCATGGCGTGGGTCGGAGATCGCATCGAGCGCGCGTTCGGCGTCGGCATCGAGCAGCGACACACCGGCCAGGCCGGCACGCGCGATCTGCGCCATCGCGGACGGCGTTGACAGCACGCGCACCTCGTGCCGCGCGGCGAGTTCGCAGGCGATCGCGAGCACCGGATGCAGGTGGCCGCTGTAGGGCGGTGCGATCAGATCGATGCGCATGGCGTCGCCGCGATGAAGTCTTCGCACAGCGCCCGCACCTCGGGCTGTCGCAGGTAGTCCATATGGCCGCCATCGACACGGCGCACCGGCCCGCGCCAGCCGACGCGCGAGATCCAGTCGCCGCGGCCCTGCACGCACAGCAGACGGGCGACGTCCGGCGCGTGTCGCGCGACCGGACCGTAGGCGAAAACATGCAGGCGCGTGCGCAGCGATGCGTCCAGGTGCAGGTTCCCCAGCAGTTCGAGCCCGCAGCTGCCGGCCAGCAACACGACCGCGCCATCGCCTCCAAAAGCGGACATCACGGATGCGCGGTGACGCCCGGCAAATGCGGGACGACGTGCACCGATGTAGTCGCCGAAATTGCGCCACGCCGCCAGGAGCAACGGAACCGCGACGTGCCCGGCATCTGGCGTGACATATGGAAAGTTGCGGTCGACGGGCTCGCGACCCGGCGCGCGCAACGCATCGAGAAAGCCCTGCTGCTCCAGACTCAGGCCGCAGCGCGATGGATCGCTGCGCCCGGTCAGGAATGCGATCCGGATCGGCGCTGCGGTTTCAGGCGACATGGAAGCCGCCATCGGCATGCACGCGGTAGCGCCGGCTGCGCCAGCGCACTTTGCGCACGCAGATCGCGTGCAGCAGGTGCAGCGGCTGCAGCAGTTCGGCGATCAGCGACAACAGCGGACGGCGCGGCGCGAACACACCCAGCTGTCGCTGCAGCCATGCAGGTGCGGCCACGCGCAACACCAGTGCACCGAGCACGCACAGCGCACCGGCGATCGTGGCTTGCAGCGCCAGCGCGACGCCCATCGCCCACAGCAGCAACGGTGGCAGGCCATGCAGCAGCGCGATCACGACGCGGGTTGCCATCGCCTGCCGGCGCAGCAGCAGGGTCGCGAACAGCATCCAGCGATGCATCTGCCGGATGTAGTGCGCGGTGTCTTCGATGCTGGTGCGCACGCGCACCGGAGCGGTGGTCTGGGCGATGCGGCCGCCGTGCGCACGCACGTGGTCGGCCATCGCCAGATCGTCGACCAGCGCGTGCAGCAGCGGCGCGAATCCGCCCAGCGCGCGCAGCTGGGCGGTACGCAATGCGTAGCACATGCCGTTGATCGAGACCGGCGGCGCCCAGGTGAGCGGCGCGAGATAGGTCAGGGCCGCATTGTCGTTGACGAACTGCGCCAGCAGCCGTCCCGGCAGGCGCTCACCGTCGTCGACGTAACCCGGCAGCGCGGTCGCGATGTCGGCGGTGCCGAGTGCCGCGACCAGACGCGCGAGCGCGTCTGCGGTCAGCGTGGCGTCGTCGTCAAGGACCAGGCACACCGGCGCTTCGACCGCTGCCAGCACACGGTCGAGCTTGAAGGTCTTGGGATTGACGTCGTCGAGCGCGGGCGGGTTGACGTGCACGACGATCGCCGCATGCGGATGCGTCACCTGAAGCGATGCGATCACCGAATGCGCGTGCGTGTCACCGTCATCGACCAGCCAGTGGAAGCGTGCGTCGGGCAGTGCGCCGAGCGTCCCGCCCAGCACGTCGACCAGCCGCGGATCGCCACCGAGGATCGGTTGCAGCACCGCGACCTCGTGCATCGCGAATGCGGCCTCCGGCGACCGCGACGCCGCCTGCCTGCGGATCTCGCGCCACGCGCACGCCGTGCGCAACGCCAGCAGCGCGATATACGCGCAGGCGAGTACCGCCGCGGGACTCAGGCCGCCCACTGCGCCCGCTGCCAGGCAATGAAGTCGTCGATGCCGGTGGCGATCGACACGCTCGGCGGGCCGAGGTCGGCGAGCATCCGCGCCGGATCGAAGGTCTTGGAGTACGCGAACACGCCGACGCCGAAGCGCGTCAACGGCGGCTCGCCGCGCAAGCGCAGACCACGCCACAGCCATTCGGCGACGGTCGCCATGCGCAGGGCCGCGCCGATGCGCACGCGGCGTGCAGGCGGCGGCAGATCCAGTCGCGCCAGCACGTCGAGCAGCAGCGCCTGGATGTCGACCGGCTGCGCATTGGTCAGGTTGTAGCTGTCGGCGGGGCGGTCCATCGTCGCGACGCGCAGCAGGTAGTCCGACAGCGTGTCGATCTGGATCAGATCGCCGACCACCGGCCGGTCCTGACCGGTGAACAGCGGCAGTGCACCACGACGCGCGGCGTCGAGGATGCGCGGGAACAGCACCGTGTCGCCGACGCCGAAGACCGCGCGCGGCCGCACGATCACGTGCTCGCCGGGATACTCGCGCACCAGCTGTTCGCCGGCGTATTTGGTCTGCGCATAGGTGTTGACGAACGTCGGGCCGACCGGGCTGTCCTCGCGCAGGTCGTATTGATGCGCCTCTCGATAGAACACCGAGCTCGACGACAGATAGACCAGCCGCGGATGGCCGTTGCGACGGCAGAAATCGATGACGTGCCGGGTCGCGTCGATGTTCTGCGCGCTGTATTCGGCGCGCGTGCCCCAGGGCGACGAGCGTGCGGCGGCGTGGATCACCACATCGGCCCGCACCGGCAGATCGAAGGGCTGGCTGAGATCGCAGCGCAGGTAATCCGGCAGGTCGGTCGCGCGTCGCCCGGTGCCGGTCAGCTGCAGATCGGCGCGCCCGGCATGGCGGCGCAGGAAGGCGCCGCCGACGAAGCCGGACGCCCCGGTCACGAGAATGCGCATGCCGTGCCTCCTTCTTGTGGATGCATGGCTGCCGATCCGCGGTATGCAGCGATGCTGTCGACGCAGTGGGACGGGACGATGGACACGTCCGGCGCGGTCGTCGCCAGCACATGCAGACGCTCGACGGTATGCACGTAGGCCGCCCAGTCATGCGTGACCAGCCGCGCCGGCCAGGTCGGCAGACGCTGCTCGCGGAACGTCAGGTGCGACCAGCACGCATCCGCGCACAGCAGCACCGCGCGATCCTGCGCATCGCGCAGGCACAGACCCATCTGTCGCGGCGCGTGACCGGGCATCGGCACCGCGAACAGACTGCCGTCGCCGAACAGGTCGAAACCCTCGCCCAGCGTCTCCCACGGCGCCGGCAGTGCACGCGCAACGCCATCGCCGGCATAGCGCACACGCGCATCGAAATCATGCGGCAGCAGTACCGGCAGCCAGCCGTTTCGCAGGCCGCGCATGCGCGACATCGCGCGCATCGAGTCCAGGTCCTCGCGCATGCACACGAAGCGCGCATTCGGCAGGTCGCGCAGGCCGGCGATGTGATCAGCATGGAAATGCGAGATGAGGCACCAGCGGATGTCGGCCGGCCGCAGCCCATGCGCGGCGAGTTGCACCTCGAGCCGTTGCGCGTGCGGCAGGTCGACCGGCGTCGCCCAGCGGTACAGGCGCTCGGGGAAGCCCGCGGTCGCGTCCATGAAGTGCGGCGCGTAGCCGGTGTCGTAGAGGATCGCGCCCTCGGTCGGATGCACGATCAGCGCGACCATCGACGGGAACGTCACGTTGCCCCAGCGCCCACCGGCCAGCGTGACGCGCTCACAGTGGCGGCACTGACCGACGTCGAACAGGGTCAGATCGACGCGCACGTCAGTACCGCAGCACCGCGCCGCCGACCGAGAGACCGGCGCCGGTGCCCAGCAGCAGGCAGGTCTGGCCGCGCTGCAGGCGACCGGCAGTGATCGCGTGGTGCAACGCATGCGGCAACGAGGCCGCGACCTGGTTGCCGTGTTCGCCGAGGATGCGCACCGTGCGCGCCTCCGGCAGACGCAGTGCCTGCACGATGCGGTCGAGTCCGCCGCCCGAGGCCTGGTGCGGGACGACGCAATCGAGGCCGTCAAGCGCGAGACCGGCTGATTCGAGCAGGCGCGTCAGCAGTCGCGGCAGCCTGCGGCCGGCCATGCGGAACGTCGCCGGGCCGTCCATCTCGAAGCGATAGGCGTCGCGATCATCGTTGCGCGGATCGCCGGGTGCGATGCGCGTGCCGCCGCCGCGGATGCGGCAGGCATCGGCGCCTTCGGCAAAGGTCTCCATGCGCCAGGCCAGCAGTGCCGAGTCTTCATCGGGCGCCGCGGCACCGAGCACGACGGCCGCGGCGCCATCGCCGAACAATGGTGCGGTGACCGGATCGTCGGCGCGCAGACCGCGCGAGGGGACTTCGCTGGCGACGACGAGCACGCGCCGGTAGCGGCCGGCGGCGATCGATGCAGCGATCAGATCCAGCGCGGCCAGAAAGCCCAGGCAGGTCGCATTGATGTCGAAGGCTGGTATACCCGAGCCGCCAAGGTCCAGCGCGCGTTGCACCAGCGCGGCCTGGCAGGGAATCGGCTGCTCCATGACGGCGCAGGTCGAGACGATCGCATCGAGTGCGCGGCCATCGATGCCGGCCGCCTGCAGCGCAGCCTCGGCGGCGCGGGCCGCCATCCACGAGGCGGTCTCCTCGTCACCGGCAATGCCGCGCATCGCGACACCGGTCGCGGCTTCGCTGCTGCCCGGCGCAAGGCCCAGGCGCGTGTCGAACACCGTCGACGCCACGCGCTGCGCCGGATGGTGGCAGCCGGTACCGAGGATGCGCAGGCCCGCAGGCGCAGCCATCAGCCGGGCACGTCCGTGTCGAGTCCGTCCACCCGCGCGAACACCGTGTCGCGGTCCGCGTGCGCATCCCACAACTGCGCGAGCGGCGTGCCGTCGACGGGATGCGTCCATTCGGGCGCGATTTCCGCCGCCGGCCGCAGCACGAAGGCGTGGCGCAGTTCGTCGCGCGGGATCCGGAGATTGCCGGCGCCGCTCAGCACCGCGTCGTCGAACAGCACGATGTCGATGTCGAGCGTGCGGTCGCTGTAGCGCGGGCCGCTGCGATCGCGTCCGTGCGCGTCTTCGAGTGCATGCAGCCAGTCATTCAACGCGGCCGGCGAGAGGCCGGTCCGCACGGTCGCCGCGGCGTTGAGGAAATCCGGCCCGCTGTAGCCGACCGCGGGGAAGCGGTAGACCGCCGACACCACGACATCCTCGAACCGCGCGCGCAGCGCGGCGATGGCCGCGCGCAGGTGGCGCTCGGGTTCGACGTTGCTGCCGAGACTGAGCAATGCGATGGACATGGCGCGCTCCGGTAGGGGGCGCCATGATCGCCGATTGCCCCGCGCATGCGCGAGGCGTGGCCCCTGACTCAGCCGGCGTCGGGCGCCGGCACCGGCGGTTCGGCACGGGGCCGCAACGCGGGCGCGGCCGGCGCATCGTCCGCGTCGTCGAGCCGGCGCAGATTGACGTCCAGCGGCGCGTCGCTCTGCGCCTGGAACACGCGCAGATCGAACTCCGGCAGGATCGCCAGCATGTGGTCGAAGATGTCCGACTGGATGCCCTCGTAGACGCCCCACGCGGTGCTCGAGGTGAAGGCCCAGATCTCCAGCGGCAGGCCCACTTCGGTCGGTTGCTGCTGACGCACGAGCATGGTCAGGTTCTGGTTGATGCCGGGATGGTTGCGCAGGTAGTGCTCGATGTAGGCGCGGAATGTGCCGAGGTTGGTCACGCGTCGATGGTTCACCGGCTCGGCACCACCTGCGGCCAGGCGCGCGTTCCATTCCTGCAGCTCCTGTTCCTTGCGGTCGAGGTAGCCGTCGAGGAGGCTGAAACGACGGAAATGTTCGATCTCGTGCGGTTCGAGGAAACGTACGCTGCGCTGGTCGAGATGCAGCGCGCGCTTGATCCGGCGACCGCCGCCTTCCGACATGTGCCGCCAGTTCTTGAACGAATCGCTGACCAGCTTCTTGGTCGGCACCGTGGTGACGGTGCGGTCCCAGTTGCGCACGGTGACGGTGTGCAGCGCGATGTCGATGACGTCGCCGTCGGCGTTCTGGCCCGGCATTTCGATCCAGTCGCCCACGCGCACGCGACCGTCGTTGCTGATCTGCACGCTGGCGACCAGCGACAGGATCGTGTCCTGGAAGATCAGCATCAGCACCGCGGTCATCGCGCCGAGGCCGGTGATGATGTGCAGGAATTCCGCACCGATCAGCGTCGCGACGACCGAGATGCCGACCAGCACGAACATGACGATCTTGACGACCTGGAAGTAGCCCTTGATCGGCTTGTTGCGCGCGTCGGGTCGACGCTCGTAGCCGCGGTTGATGGCGTCCAGCGCCTTGGAGATCGCCAGTGCGATCGTCACCACCACGAACACCTGGCACAGCGCCTTGACCACGGTCACCAGTTGCGGCGGCAGGTCGGGCACCACCGAGATGCCCGCCGAGATCACCAGCGCCGGCACCACGTTGGCGAGACGCGGGATCACCCGCATCCGCACGTCCTGATCGTGGCCTGCGCCGCCGAGCGGCGTCTTCATCAGCAGTTTCCGCAGGCCACGCAGCAACACGTGCTTGGTGACGAAGTTCGCCAGCCACGCCAGCAGCAACAGCGCGCACAGCACCGTGACGGTATAGGCCCAGGGATACGGGGCGAGAATGTCCTGGAGCTGTTCGAGTCGTGGCTGCATCGTGCGGGGGTCTCCTGGTCGTGCGCTTGGAAAAGCGCGACGCCAGACCCCGTGCATCAGGCCTGGCGCGTACGTTCGATATGGACGCCGACCGCGCGTGCACCACGCACCGCACCCGGCTTGCTGAGCCTCAATCGTACCCGCTCGACCTTGAACTCCTCGATCACGATCGCCGCACAGCGCTCTGCGAGCGTCTCGACGAGACCGAATTCCGATGTCGACACGTAGTCGATCAACCGCTTGCTGACGGCCTTGTAGTTCAGCGTGTCGTGGATATCGTCGCTGGCCGCGGGCACGCGGTTGTCGAACGCCATCTCGACATCGAACACCAGCGGCTGACGGATGCGCCGCTCCCAGTCGTAGATGCCGATCAGCGCCTCGATCTCGAGGCCTTCGATGAAGACGTGGTCCATGGCGGCGATTGCGTGCGGCGGAAAGTCCGCAGCTTAGCGGCAGCGACGCAGTGGCGTCGCGTGACCGCTCACGCCGCGTTGAGCGGCGGCAACGTCGCCATGTCCCAGCGCGGCACCACGTGCACTGCCGCATCGCCGTGCTGCCCGGCCTGCAGACGCAGCGCGCCGGCGAAGGCGATCATCGCGCCGTTGTCGGTGCACAGCGCCGGCCGCGGGAAACACACGCGACCGCCGCGCCGCTGCGCGTCGTTCCGCAACTTCGCGCGCAGGCGCGTGTTCGCGCCGACGCCGCCGGCGACGATCAGCGTGTCGAAGCCCGTGGCATCCAGCGCCCGCGCGCACTTGATCGCCAGCGTGTCGACCACCGCATCCTCGAAACCGCGGGCGATGTCGGCTTTCGTCGTGTCGGTCTGGTCGCTGGCCTGCCAGGCCAGCAGCACCTGGGTCTTGAGACCGCTGAAACTGAAATCCAGACCCGGGCGCGTGGTCATCGGCCGCGGGAATCTGAACACGCCGGGCGTGCCGTGTTCGGCCAGCGCCGCCAGTTGCGGGCCGCCCGGATACGGCAGGCCCATCATCTTGGCGGTCTTGTCGAAGGCTTCACCGGCGGCGTCGTCGAGCGTTTCGCCGAGCAGGCGGTAGCTGCCGATCGCATCGACCGCCACAAGCTGGGTATGCCCGCCCGAGACCAGCAGCGCGACGAAAGGCGCGGCCGGCGGATTGTCCTCCATCAGCGGCGCCAGCAGATGGCCTTCCATGTGGTGCACGCCGATCGCCGGCACGTCCAGCCCCCAGGCCAGCGCACGCGCGACGCCGGCGCCGACCAGCAGCGCACCCACGAGACCGGGACCGGCGGTGTACGCCACGCCATCGATGGCGTCGGTCGACAGGCCGGCTTCGTCCAGCGTCTGCCGCACCAGCGGCAGCAGTTTGCGCACGTGGTCGCGGCTGGCGAGTTCGGGCACCACGCCGCCGTACTGCGCGTGCAGCGCGATCTGGCTGTAGACCGCATGCGCGCGCAAACCGTCGGCGCCGCCGATCGCGGTGTCGTAGACGGCCACGCCGGTCTCGTCGCAGGAGGTTTCGATGCCAAGGACTTTCATTGCGGGGACTGCCGGGGAAGCGGAGGGGGAGACACGGGTCGGGGACGCGGCCGGGCGCGGTCGACCCGGTGGCTTGCGCCTGCCGTCGGGTCGCGGCTATGATACGCGGCTCGCCGGGGACCCATGCCTGGCGGATTCCGAATTCGCAAGATTCCGATCCGGCCACAGACGGCCGGGTATCCAGATCCCCGGAGATTCCATGCCAAGCGTCAAAGTCCGCGAAAACGAGCCCTTCGAGTTTGCGCTGCGTCGTTTCAAGCGCACCTGCGAAAAGGCAGGCGTGCTCGCTGAAACCCGCAAGCGCGAGTTCTACGAGAAGCCGACCCAGGAGCGCAAGCGCAAGGCTGCTGCCGCCGTGAAGCGTCAGTCGCGCCGCGTGTCGCGTGACGTCACCAAGCGCAAGCGCCTGTACTGATCGGCGCGGCCGGATTCCATCCGGCCTGATCGTTTGATGACGCAAGAAGCCGGCAGCGCCCTGCGCCGCCGGCTTTTTGTCGTCTCCGTTCCGCCCTGCATGCCGCGTGTCCGCATGACCCGCGCCCTGCCCAACCGCACAACGAGGCGATCATGCCCCTGAAACAGCAACTCACCGATGACATGAAGGCCGCGATGAAGGGCGGCGACAAGCACGCGCTGGGCGTGATCCGGCTGATGCTGGCCGCGGTCAAGCAACGCGAAGTCGACGAACGCATCGAACTCGACGATGCCGCGGTGCTCGCAGTGCTCGAAAAGATGGTCAAGCAGCGCCGCGATTCGGTCAGCCAGTTCGAGGCCGCGAGCCGCGAAGACCTGGCCGCGATCGAGCGCGAGGAGATCGTCATCATCCAGCGCTATCTGCCGGAGAAGCTGGGCGAAGACGCGATCCTGGCCGCGATCGCCAGCGCCAAGGCCGAAACCGGTGCCGCAGGTCCCGCCGACATCGGCAAGCTGATGGCCGTGCTGAAGCCGCAGCTGGCCGGCAAGGCCGACATGGGCGTGGTGTCACGCCTGGTGAAGCAGTCGCTGGGGTGATGGCGGCCGGCGACGGTCCGCGCCTGATGGCCACGTCGCTGCGCGCACTCGCGGAACCCGCGCGCTGACACGCAGATCGTCACGCGCTGCTACGCCGCCGCACATAAGGTGACGGCACCGCCGCAAGGGACGCCCGCGTCCCGGCCCCTCGACCGCTGCACGCATGACGACATCACCGCAGGACCTGTCCGACCCTGACGCGCCCGTGCGCCACACACGCTGGGGCCGCCTGCGCACCCGCCTCGACACGGGCGTGGCGAAAGTCGAGGACAGTCTGCCGGCCGCGCTGGTCAAACGCTTCGTCGATGCCGACCTGCTGACCCAGGCGGCTTCGCTGTCGTTCTACACGCTGATCTCGCTGGCGCCGCTGCTGATCCTGGTGCTGTGGATCACCGCGTCGCTGTATCCCTCGGCCCAGGAAGCCCTGCTCGAACAGATCGGCGAACTCGCCGGCGACGGTGCGATGACCGTCGCCACGACGGTCATCCAGAACGCCAACGCACAACCCGACGTCGGCTCGCTGGCCGGCATCTGGAGCACGCTGCTGCTGTTCGTCGGCGCCACCGTCGTATTCGCGCAGTTGCAGGGCACGCTGAACCTGATCTTCCGCACCGATGGCGACCGCATCCCCGGTGGCCTGGTGGCGTTCCTGCGCAAGCGCGTGTTCTCGGCCGGCGTGGTGTTCGCGCTGGGCTTCCTGGTGCTGGTGTCGACGCTGACGACCACCGCGGTGGAAGTGATCTTCGCCAACGTGCCGTCGATCCTGCCGTTCATCGGCAACACGCTGATGCTGGTGATCTATTCGCTGGCCTTCGCCCTGCTCTACCACTACCTGCCCGACCGCCGCGTGCGCTGGCGCCAGGCGTTCTTCGGCGGCGTGGTGACCTCGGTGCTGTTCGTCGTCGGCCGCTGGGGCATTGGCCTGTACATCACCCACGCCGCGCCCGGCAGCGCCTACGGCTCGTTCGGCACGCTGGTGATCCTGCTGATCTGGATGTACTACGCGGCGACGATCTTCTTCGTCGGCGCCCTGATCACCGCCGTCATCGACGAGCGCCTGCGCCGCGCCTCGGTCGAGCGCGCGCTGCAGAAGCGCGCGGAGCGGCAGGCGGCCGCGCTGGCGAAGGGGCCACCGCCCGCGGTCTGAAAGACGTACCGGATGCGGCGATCCGCGCGGCGCGTGGCATCCTAGCGTCCGCATGATTCGCGTCGCCCCCACCCTGTCCTGCCTGCCCCGCGCCCGCCCTGTGGCCGAGTGCGCCTGCCTGCGTGGGAGCCGCTGATGGCCCGCATCCCCGACGCCTTCATCGACGATCTCCTCGCGCGCACCGACATCGTCGAGGTGATCAACGCGCGCGTGCCGCTCAAGCGCCAGGGCAAGGAGTACGCGTCGCGCTGCCCGTTCCACGACGAGCGTTCGGCCAGCTTCACCGTGTCGCCGACCAAGCAGTTCTATCACTGCTTCGGCTGCGGGGCGCACGGCACCGCGATCAGCTTCCTGATGAATTACGACCGCCTCGAATTTCTCGATGCGGTCGACGAGCTGGCCAAGCGCGCCGGCATGGAAGTTCCGCGCGACACCCAGCAGCGCGAGGCGCGGCCCGACAGCGCGCCGATGTACGACGCGCTCGATGCGGCCTCGCGCTTCTTCGTGCGCGAACTGGCCGGCAACGACGCCGCACGCGCCTATCTCGATGGCCGCGGCGTCGACGCCACGATCCGCGAGCAGTTCGCGATCGGCTACGCGCCCGACGGCTTCTCGGCATTGAAGGACGCGCTGGGCAAGGACGACGCGCGCCGGATCGCGGTGCTGGAAAAGGTGGGCCTGCTGTCGAAGAACGACCGCGGCCACAGCTACGACAAGTTCCGCGACCGGGTGATCTTCCCCATCCATGACCGCCGCGGCCGGGTGATCGCCTTCGGCGGCCGTGTGCTCAAGCCCGAGGATTCGCCCAAGTATCTCAACTCGCCCGAGACGCCGCTGTTCCACAAGGGCCGCGAGCTCTACGGCCTGTGGCAGGTGCGCCAGGCCAACCAGAAGATCGAGCGGCTGGTCGTGGTCGAGGGCTATATGGACGTGGTCTCGCTGTTCCAGTTCGGCGTGCCGCAGGCGGTGGCCACGCTGGGCACGGCGACCACGCCCGACCACGCCGAGCTGCTGTTCCGCAACGCGCCCGACGTGTTCTTCTGCTTCGACGGTGACGCCGCCGGCCGCCGCGCGGCGACGCGGGCGATGGAATCGGTGCTGCCGCGCATGCGCGATGGCCGCCAGGCGTTCTTCCTGTTCCTGCCTGACGGCGAAGACCCCGACACCATCGTGCGCAGCGAGGGCGCGCCCGGGTTCGAGGCGCGCCTGGCGCAGGCCACGCCCTTGTCGACGTTCTTCTTCGACACCCTGGGCGACGGCATCAACCTGTCGACGCTGGACGGCAAGGCGCGGCTGGCCGAGCGTGCCAAGCCGATGCTGGCGCAGATTCCCGATGGCGCCTTCGCCGACCTGATGCGCCAGCGCCTGGGCGAACTCACCGGTCTCGGCGACACGGCGCCTGCGCAGCGCACCGCGCCCGGCCGCATGCTGCGCGGCGGACGCGGTGCGCCGCCGCCGAAGCGCAGCGTGGTGCGGCATGCCATCGCCCTGCTGCTGCAGAAGCCGGGTCTGGCCGCCCAACTGCCACCGCCCTATCCCTTCGTCGCCCTGCGCCAGCCGGGCATCGAACTGCTGACCGAACTGATCGCCATCGGCAGCGTCCGTCCCGACATCACCACCGGCGTGCTGCTGGCGCAGTTCGAGGAACGCGAGGAAGCGCCGGCCCTGCGCAAGCTCGCGACTCAGGACCTCGCCGGCGACGAGGCCTCATGGGAAGAGGAACTGCGTGATGCGATCGAGCAGTTGGACCGCCAGGTGCTGCAGCAGCGGATCGACGATCTGCTGGGCCAGCAGCGCGAGGGCACGCTCGACGCCGCCGGCAAGCAGGCGCTGCGTGAGTTGCTGCTCCAGCGCGCCCGCTGAACAGGATTGCCTGCGCTTTCAGTGACATAGCCGCGGCGCGGATGACACTTCCTTAACCCCCGGGCTGGTCTGATCGCGGCAGGGGGATCGACACGGTACGTGGGGCGCAGCGGCGTCACGGCGACCTGTCCGTCCATCACCGAGTGTCCGCCGAGTCCGCGTAGACGGCTCCGGCGCGGTGCCCCGTCCTTTTCCTTCCCCGACAGGTCGTCAGCATGATCCGATCCACCCGCCTTCCGTCCGCACGCCTCGGCGCCGGTCTCGTCCTCTCCGCCGCGCTGCTGCTCGGTGCCTGCGCGAAGATCGACACACCACCACCGCTGGCCAAGCCACTGCATATCGATCTCGCCGCGCCGGTCGCCGAGCAGGTCGATCTCGCCTGGCCGCAGACCAATGGCGTCCTCGCCGCCGAACACACCATCGCCCAGTCCCGCGACGTCACCCTGCGCCTGCCCAACGGCCAGCAGATCGTCGTGCCGGCCGACCGCGTGGTGTTCAAGCAGGACGGCGGCATGCTCAGTGGCGTGAACATCCAGCCCGGCGGCGGCGCGCTCGACCATCCCGATGCGGTCGCGCAGACCCGGCAACTGCTGGAAGACAACCGCCTGCTCGACCCGACGCTGGCCCGCACGCTCGATGGCTGGGCCACCCGCACCGATGGCCGGCAGACCGCGCGCGTGACCATCCGCGATGTCGACGTGCAGGTCGCCCTGACGCCCGGCAACAAGGCCGGCTGGCAGGCCACGCTGGACTTCGAGCCGCGCGCCTGCGAGATGCCGGCCGGTCTCGATGGCGATCCGGAGGCGTGCCTGATCGCCACGCCGACCCCGACGGTCGTCGCCGGCGGCTGAGGTGCGCCGGGACCACGCCGTGCGCATCGGCGTGGTCTCCGACATCCACGGCAACCTTGCCGCGCTCGAAGCGGTGGCCGACGCGCTGGCGTCGGCGGATGTGGAGGCCGTGGTCAACCTCGGCGACTGTGTTTCCGGTCCACTACTGCCGGCCGAGACCGCACGCTGGCTGATGCAGGCCGGCTGGCCCACGATCGCCGGCAACCACGAACGGCAACTGCTGGCGCTCCGTGACACCGGCGCGGCCCGCAGTGCGTCCGACCGCTTCGCCGCAGCGCACCTCGATGCGGATGCCTGGGACTGGATCGGACGTCTGCCGGCGATCCTGCACCTGCCCGAGGGTCCGCTGCTGTGCCACGGCACGCCCGACAGCGATCTCGCGCCGCTCGCCCACACGATCATCGACAGCCGGATGACCACCGACACGTCCGCGCACGTCGCGATGCGCCTGATGTCCATCGACGCACCGGTGGTCTGCTGCGGGCATACGCATCTGCCGGTCTCGCTGCGGCTCGGCGACGGACGCCTCGTGCTCAATCCCGGCAGCGTGGGCCTGCAGGCCTTTCGCGAAACGCGCGACGTGCCCTGCATCGTCGAGGCCGGAACACCGGACGCGCGTTACGCCGTGCTGACGCGGGCGGGCGACGCGTGGCATGCCGCCCTGCACACGGTGGCCTACGATTTCGAGGCGATGGCACGCCTCGCCGAACGCCATGATGCGCCCGACTGGGCGCATGCACTCCGCACCGGCCGAGCACCCGACTGAACACGCGCGACGCGCCGGCACCCGTCCTTGCGAAAGACAATGCGCACTGGCGATATCCCGGCGTACGATGCGCGCAGATCCGCCTGACGACAGCGGATCGAACCCGGCCCGGAACCTGCGTTCCGTCGCCGCCCGATGTGCCACCAGCGGAGCACGACGATGGCCAAGAGCCTCGACAAGAAGAAAGAGACCAAGAAGAAACCGGCCAAGACCCTGAAGGAAAAGCGGGCCGACAAGGCCGCGAAGAAGGCCTGAGGCCGGTGCGCACCGGCGGGCATGCCCGCCGGTGGACGGCAGCGCGGTTCAGCCCACGCGCTGCCAGTCGAGCCCACCCGTGGCGGCACCTGCGACGGGCAGCCACGGCATCAGCCAGTGGTCGACCAGCAGGAACGCGAACAGCGCCATCAGGTAGACGACCGAGTAGTTGAACATCCGCATCGGGAAGAAATCGTCCGGCGGATCGAACAGGCGCCACGCGTACCACAGGAACACCAGCCCCAGCACGACCGCGCCGCCGAGATAGAACAGGCCGCTCATGCCGATCGCGGTCGGCAGCAGCGTCACCAGCATCAGCAGCACGGTGTAGACCAGGATCTGCCAGCGCGTGTACGCCACGCCATGCGTGACCGGCAGCATCGGCACCAGCGCGCGTGCGTAATCCTCGCGGCGGAAGATCGCCAGCGCCCAGAAGTGCGGCGGCGTCCACACGAAGATGATCAGCACCAGCAGCAGCGCGTGGGCCCAGTCCCACTGGCCCTGCATGTTGGTGACCGCCGCCCAGCCCAGCAACGGCGGCGCCGCGCCGGCGATGCCGCCGATGACGATGTTCTGCGGCGTCGCGCGCTTGAGGAAACCGGTGTAGATCACCGCATAGCCGATCAACGACGCGAACGTCAGCGCCGCGGTCAACGTATTGACCAGCAGCACCAGGATCGCCATCGACAGCGCGCCCAGCCCCAGCGCGAACACCAGCACCTGCGCCGGACGCAGCGCGCCGGTCGCCAGCGGGCGATGCGCGGTGCGCGCCATGACCTTGTCGATGCGCTGGTCGATCAGATGGTTGATCGCTGCCGCCGAAGCCGCGGCCAGCCAGATGCCGAGCAGGCCGAACACCGTCTCCTTCCAGGGCGGCAGGCCGGGTACGGCGAGGAACATGCCCACCAGCGCGGTGAACACGATCAGCGCCACCACGCGCGGCTTGGTCAGCGTCCAGTACTCGCGTGCCTTGAGCGCCATCAGTCCGGCCGCTTCAGGCGCGCGAGCAGCGACACCAGCACGAACAGCAACAGCGCAGCGCCGCCGTTGTGCAGCACCGCCACCGGCAACGGCAGCGCCAGCTTGACGTTGAGGATGCCCAGCGCGACCTGCGCGCAGGTCAGCAGCGCCAGCGCGACCGCCCAGCTGCGCAGGCCCGGCGTGCGCACCAGGCGCACCGCGAATGCGATCAGATACGCGAACACGCCGATCGCCATGACCCGGTGCGCGAGCTGGATCGCCACACGTGCCGCGCCGTCGAGCACGCCACCTTCGTAGTCCACACCCACGCCGCGCCACAGCACGAAGCCTTCGCGGAAGTCGGCCTGCGGCCACCACTCGCCGACGCACTTCGGAAAATCGACGTAGTGGTGAGCGTCGGTCACCCAGCCGCCGGCGCCGCAGGCGAGCGCCGCGTAGTTCGCGCTGACCCAACCGCCGAGCGCGATCTGCACGCCGACGAACGCGATCGCGCCCAGTGTCCAGCGCCGCAACGCCAGCGCATCGACCAGCACGATCGGCTGCACCGTCGCCCGCCACGCCATCCACAGCAGCAACGAGAACGTCAGCATGCCGCCGAGCAGATGGCCCATGACGATCACCGGCTTGAGCAGCATCGTGACTGTCCACTTGCCGAGCAGCGCCTGGAAGATCACCACGGCCAGCGTCAGCGCCGCCGCGCGGGCGAGATCGATGTTCGACCAGCGCAATGCGGCCAGCAGCAGGATCGCCTCACCGAGCGCCGCCACGCCGAGCGCGGCCATCACGTGCCCCTGCATGTACAGCGGGATCGCGACCGCAACCAACGCCGAGGCACCGACGATCTGCAGCACGCCGAGCCGACGCTTGCGTGCGGCCAGCAGCGCGAGCACCAGCACCAGCACGCCGAGCGTCGCCGCCAGATGGCGGTGCACCTGCTCGCGCCAGGCTTTGTGCGACTCGAACTCGCGGATCGCGGTCGCGGCGTGGTCGACGACTTCACTCGCCGCCTGCGGCCATGCGGCGCGGCCGTAACACGTGGGCCAGTCCGGGCAGCTCAGGCCGGCGTCGGACAGGCGCACGAAGGCGCCGAACACGATCACGCACAGCGTCAGCGCGGTGGCGAGCCATGCGATGCGGTGGAAATGCTTGTAGGTCGCCGGGCGGAACGAGGTCGCGCGCGCGGGAGGCGTGTGGGTCATCACTTGAGTTTCAGCAGCTTGGCCATGTCGCTGCGCAGATCGCCCGGATCGAAGCCCGGGGCATAGCGCAGGATGACGAACCCGTTCGGGTCCACGACATAGGCGGGAACGCCATTGTCCGCCTCGCCGGGCCCGCCGTCGACGCGCGGCAGCGTGGTGCGCAGGGTCGGGTCAGCTTCGACCACACGCCAGGCGCTGTTGCGAACGGCGCCGTCCGGCACCGTTCCGGCCCACAAGATGTCGACATGATCGGCATTCCGGCCGAACAGCTGCCAGACCAGATCCAGCTGCTGCGACAATTGGACGCAGGCCTGCGCGCAGTCCATCGGCGGTGCGACAAGGATGCGCCAGCGGCGTTCGGCCGGGCGCCAGTCGTAGCTGCCGCCATCGATCAGGTGCAGCGGATGCGTGCGCAGGTCGGCCGGCGGATCGAGCAGCTCGCCCTTGTTCTGCATGCCCGACGGACGCCAGCCCGAAAAGCGCAGCGCGCCCGCGACGACCGCGCTGCCGAGAAACAGCACCACGATCAGCACCAGCAACGCACGATTGCGGTTGCGCTGCGCGGGCGGCAGTACCTGCCCGGACGGAATCTGGTTCATCGGCGGCGGTTCCGGAACGTGAGCACGAGCGCGATGGCGAGCACGGCGAGGGCCAACCCGAACCACTGCACCGCGTAACCGAGGTGCTTGTCGGGCGTGAGCGTATTGGGCAGGACGTCGAGATCGCGAAGGTAGCCGACGTCGAGTGCCGGATCGAGCCGCAGCACGCGTGGCGGCAATGCCGGCAGCCCGGTTTCGGCCGCGATCGCCGCGATGTCGACGCGGGTCATCAGTACCGCGTCGCCGGGCGCGAGTGCCGGCCCGAGCGCGAGACCGGGCGATGGCGGTGGTGCGAGCAGGCCGCGCAGTTCCAGATCGCGATCCAGCAGGCCGTCGCCACGGACGATGGCGATATCGGGCAGACGGGTCGTCCGGTCGACGAGCGCGGTCCAGCCGAGATCGACCAGCAGCGGCGGCGCGTCATGGGGCGCGAACAGCCGGTACACGCGCAGACCCGGCACACCGGCCTGGATCTGGTTGTCGAGCACGAAGGCCGGCGCGTCCACGAAGCGGCCGGAACCGCCGCTCCAGTCGTAGCCACGGGCACGCGTGGCATCACCGGCAGCGGCCAGGGACACCGGCGTGCGGGCCTCGAGCGTCACCGCGACCGCATCGAGCATCGCCTGCTTCTGGCTCATCCGCGACAGCTGCCACTGGCCCAGCGACACGAAGGCCGCGATGGTCAGCACGGCCAGCGTCCAGCCGATGATGCGGGTCCGCCGCAGACTCATGCGCGGGACTCCGCGGACTGCGATAATCGGCCGACACACCCCGTTCCCCGGAGTCCGCGATGGTGATGAACGATTCGCTGAAACTGCTGCTGATCATCGCCTTCGTGCTGCTGATCCTGTGGAACCTGGGCAGCGCGCTGTACTACATGATGACCGACAAGGGCACGACCGATCGCACGGTGAAAGCGCTCACGCGCCGCATCGGCCTGTCGGTCGGACTGATCGCGCTGGTGCTGCTGGCGATCTGGATGGGCTGGATCAAGCCGCATGGGGTCTACGGCTGAGGCCGGAAATGGGAAGCAGGCGGCGACCCTGCGCCGCCGCGTATCGGCACGTCGTCAGACGACGTAGACGAACAGGAACAGGATCAGCCACACCACGTCCACGAAGTGCCAGTACCAGGCGACCGCTTCGAACGCGAAGTGGTTCTCCTTGGTGAAATGGCCGCGATAACAGCGCAGCCAGATCACGATCAGCATGATCGTGCCGAGCGTCACATGCGCGCCGTGGAAGCCGGTCAGCATGAAGAACGTCGAGCCGTAGATGCCCGAGCCCATCGTCAGGTTGAGATCGCGGTAGGCGTGGACGTATTCCTCGATCTGGAAGAACAGGAACACGCAGCCGAGCAGGATCGTCGCGCCCAGAAACACCAGCAGCTGGGTGCGCTGCGCCGCGCGCAGCGCGTGATGGGCGATGGTGATGGTGATGCCCGAGGCCAGCAGGATCAGCGTATTGAGCAGCGGCAGGCCCCAGGCCGGAATGGTCTGGAACACGCCGCCGACATCGCCCGGACCCGCCGACGGCCACGCCGCGCTGTAACCGTCCCACAACACTGCATTGGTCATCGCGCCGGAGCCTTCGCCGCCCAACCATGGCAGCGACAGCGTGCGCGCGTAGAACAGCGCGCCGAAGAATGCGGCGAAGAACATGATCTCCGAGAAGATGAACCACACCATCCCCATGCGGAACGAGAGGTCGACCTGCTTGTTGTAGTAGCCCGACACCGATTCGAGCACCACGTCGGCGAACCACTTGAACAGGATCAACGCCAGCGCGGCGACGCCGACGAAGAACGTCGCACGGCCCCAGCTCGCTTCGTTGAACCAGCTGGCCAGGCCCAGCATCGTGATGAACAGCGCGACCGACGCGAACACCGGCCACTTGCTGTCGTGGGGCACGAAATAGAGGTCGGGGTCCTGCTCGGGCTTGGCGTGGGCCATGGCGGTGTCCGGATCGTCGATGCGTGGTTGTCGAAAAGGCGTGTGCGGGCTCAGGGCGCCGCGGCCACACCGGGATTGCCGCGTGCCGGCGCCGCATGGGCGGTCAGACGCGAGGTAAGGACATCGTTCTTGAAGAAGGTGTAGCTCAGCGTGACCGTGTTGACGTCCTTCGGCAACGACGGGTCGATGATGAAACGCACCGGCATGTCGCGGGTCTCGCCGGCTTCCAGTGTCTGCGCGGTGAAGCAGAAGCATTCGGTCTTCTGGAAGAAGCCCGACGCGCGCGCCGGTGCCACCGACGGCGTGGCGCTGCCGACGACGGGCGCGGTGCTGTCGTTGTGTGCGTAGTACGTGGTCTCGTACTGCTCGCCCACGCGCACGCGCATGCGGGTCTCGTTGGGACGGAACGACCACGGCAGGCGCGAGTTCACCGTCGCATCGAATTCCACCGTGACCCAGCGCTCGGCCGGCGTCGCACTGGTCGCGGGCGCGGCGACCGCGCTGTTCTCCAGGCGGATGCCGAACACCTTTTCGCAGGCGATGCGGTACAGCGGCACCAGCGAGAAGGTGAAGGCGAACGCGACGACCGAGATGCCGACCAGCTTGCCGATGCCGAAGGTCTTCGACTTCGGCCGGGTGTCCGTGCGTGCGTCCGTCGGCTGCATGTCGTCGCTCATGACAGCAGCACGCCGCGGGCGATGAAGCCGATGTAGACCAGCGCCGCGACCACCGCGACGATCACCGCGGTGCGCCGCGCACGGCGGCGGCGGGCGACGATGTCGGTATCGGAATCGGGTGTGGTCATCGCAATGCGCATCAGTGGCTGATGTCGTCGTGGGCCAGGTCGCCCGGCTTGATCACCGGCGGCTTGGCGAAGGTGTGGTGCGGGGCCGGCGACGGCACCGTCCACTCCAGACCGCGGGCGCCTTCCCACGCACGCGCCGCGGCGGGCGCGCCACGCAGCTTCGAATGCAGCAGGATCGCGAACATCATGAAGGGCGTGGCGAACATGCCGAACGCGCCGATCGAGCTGATCAGGTTCCAGTCCGCGAACACGACGTTGTAGTCGGGAATGCGGCGCGGCATACCGGCCAGGCCGAGGAAGTGCTGCGGGAAGAACAGCAGGTTGACGAAGATGATCGTCCACCAGAAATGCACCTTCGCCCAGAACTCGCTGTACATCCGCCCGGTCCACTTCGGCCACCAGTAGTACGTGGCCGCGATGATCGAGAACAGGGCGCCGGTCACCAGCACGTAGTGGAAGTGCGCGACGACGAAGTAGGTGTCGTGGTACTGGAAGTCGGCCGGCACGATCGCGAGCATCAGGCCCGAGAAACCGCCGATGGTGAACAGGATCACGAACGCGATCGCCCACAGCATCGGCGCCTCGAACGTCATCGCCCCGCGCCACATCGTGGAGACCCAGTTGAACACCTTCACGCCGGTCGGGATCGAGATCAGCATCGTCGCGAACATGAAGTAGATCTCGCCGCCCAGCGGCATGCCCACGGTGAACATGTGGTGGGCCCAGACGATGAAGCTCAGGAACGCGATCGCGGCCGTCGCGTAGACCATCGCCTGATAGCCGAACAGCGGCTTGCGGCTGAACGTCGGCAGGATCTCGCTGACGATGCCGAACGCCGGCAGGATCATGATGTAGACCTCGGGGTGCCCGAAGAACCAGAAGATGTGCTGGTACATCACCGGGTCGCCGCCGCCGGCGGCGTTGAAGAACGAGGTCATGAAGAACTTGTCGGTCAGCAGCATCGTGACCGCGCCGGCCAGCACCGGCATCACCGCGATCAGCAGGAAGGCGGTGATCAGCCAGGTCCAGCAGAAGATCGGCATCTTCAGCAGGTCCACGCCCGGGGCGCGCATGTTGAGGATGGTGGCGATGACGTTGATCGCGCCCATGATCGAGCTGATGCCCATCATGTGGATGGCGAAGATCGTCAGCGACACGCTGCTGCCACCCTGCAGCGACAGCGGCGGATACAGCGTCCAGCCACCGGCCGGACCACCGCCGGGCAGGAACAGCGTCATCAACAGCAGGGTGAACGCGAACGGCAGGATCCAGAACGACCAGTTGTTCATGCGCGGCAGCGCCATGTCCGGCGCGCCGATCTGCAGTGGGATCATCCAGTTGGCCAGGCCGACGAAGGCCGGCATCACGCCGCCGAAGATCATCACCAGCGCATGCATGGTGGTCATCTGGTTGAAGAACTGCGGGCTGACGTGCTGCAGGCCCGGTGCGGCGAGCTCGGTGCGGATGATCACGCTCATCGCCGCGCCGATGATGAACATCAGGAAGGAGAACAGCAGGTACAGCGTGCCGATGTCCTTGTGGTTCGTGGAGAAGAACCAGCGCTGGACGAAACCCTGTTGGTGGCCGTGGTGATCGTCGTGGTGCGCGTCAGCGGTGGCGGTATGCGTCGTCGACATATGCGTGTGTGCCTCGATCGATCAGCCGGCCGCGGGCGCGGCAGGGGCGGACGGGGACTGCGTGGCGGAGGCGGCAGCCTCGGCAGGCGCGGCGTCAGCCGCGGGTGCGGCGTCGGCGGGTCCGGGCTCGCCCGGTGCGGGAATGGCCGGCGCGTTCTTCGCCTTCTCGGCAGCGAGCCAGGTGTCGAACTCTTCCGGCGGCACGGCGCGCACGACGATCGGCATGAAGCCGTGGTCCTTGCCGCACAGTTCCGCGCACTGGCCGCGGTAGACGCCCGGCTCGAGGATCTCCGTCCAGGCCTCGTTGACCAGGCCCGGGATCGCGTCCTGCTTCCAGCCGAAGGCCGGTACCCACCAGGAATGGATCACGTCGTCGGCGGTCACGACGAAGCGGATCTTGGTGTGGGTGGGCAGGACGAGCTGGTTGTCCACGTCGAGCAGGTAGTGGCCGTGGGCGTCGAGCTCGGCACGCGTGGTGCCGCGGCTCTGGCGCAGGCGGTCGCTCTCGCGGTCGAGACGGCTGGTCAGCACCACGTCCTCGCCCAGGTATTCGTACTTCCACATCCACTGCACGCCGGTGACCTTGACGGTCATCGCCGCGTCGCGGGTGTCGTACATGGCGATCAGCTTCTGCGTGGCGGGCACCGCCATCAGCACCAGGATGACGATCGGGACCACGGTCCAGATGACTTCGGCAGTGGTGTTGTGGCTGAACGTCGCCGCGGTGACCCCGCGCGACTTGCGGAAGCGGAACATCGCCACCGCCATCGCACCGAACACCAGCACGCCGATCACCACGCAGACCCACAGCGCGAGCATGTGCGCGTCGTAGGCGTGCTGGGCGGAGGTGGTGACACCGCGGCCCATGTTGAGCTGCCACGGCTTGGGGTCTGCGGACTGCGCCAGAACGTTCGTCGATGCCAGAAGCGCGGCAGCGCCCCCCATCCACGGTCTGGACGCGTACCTGTTGGAACAAGCGCCTTGCTTCACATCGGACCCCATACCTGAGCTGGCCTTGGTGCTGGCGGGAACGCGTCCGTCCTCGCCCGGCGATGGGTGCCGGGAGATATACGCAGGAGCGGCGGCGTGCTGCGAATAACGCATGAATGGTAGCTGTCGGCGTTCGACAGGGGCAAGCCGCGGTGCCGCAAGCCCGAAGACCCCCGGGTCGGCCCGGGTGTCGAGAGGCGTTGGAGCCGGCCATGGCCCGCCGTACGCAGGTCGAGGATACCCGATGCCCCACCGTTCTCCCGACCGGCCGCAGGCGCCGGTCGCTGGCGGCGTGCGCCGATCACAGATCCCGCGCGCCCGGCCCGCTTCGACTACCGCCTGCCTGCAACGGTGGCGGCAATCGCCGACCGCACCGCGAGCGCCCGTGCGCAAAAGGAGGCGGACCTGCGACGTGTCCGTCGCCGTCTGGACACGCTGCCCGGTTCCGGGTGTGTTCCGTACAACAGTAGCGGAGCGCGTCGGCAGGCTAGAATTCCGCTTCTGCCCTAAGCCGGTCGTCCCGCCTTGAACGCCAGCCCGTCGCCCGCCGCGCCCGTGACCTCCCTCAAGCCGCAGCGCGACGCGATCACCGCCGCCTGGACGGGCGATGAAACCGAACGCGTGCACGCGTTGCTGGCGCAGGCGCGCCAGCCCGACGCCGACCGCGCCGCGATCCAGGCAACCGCCGCCGACCTCGTTCGCCGGGTGCGCCTGCGCGCCCAGGACCGCGGCGCGATCGAAGCCTTCATGCAGCAGTACGACCTCGGCAGCGAGGAAGGCGTGCTGCTGATGTGCGTGGCCGAGGCGCTGCTGCGCATTCCGGACGAAGACACCGCCGATGCGCTGATCCGCGACAAGCTGGGCGAGGCCAACTGGCGCAAGCACATGGGCCAGTCCGATTCGGTGCTGGTCAACGCCTCGACCTGGGGCCTGATGCTGACCGGCCGCCTGGTCGATCTGGCCGACGACACCAAGCGCAACGTGCACAACGCCTTCAAGCGCCTGGTCGGTCGCGTCGGCGAGCCGGTGATCCGCCTCGCGGTGCGCCAGGCGATGCGGATCATGGGCCACCAGTTCGTCATGGGCCGCACGATCGGCGAAGCGCTGACCCGCTCGCGCAAGGGCGACAACGCGGCCTATCGCTATTCGTTCGACATGCTCGGCGAGGCCGCGCTCACCCAGCACGACGCCGACCGGTACCTGAAGGCCTACCGCGACGCGATCGACGCGATCGGCCGCACGGGGCCGTTCGAGGACGAGATCACCGCGCCGTCGATCTCGGTCAAGCTGTCGGCGCTGCATCCGCGCTACGAACACGCCAAACACGCACGCGTGCTCGCCGAACTCGCACCGCGCGTGCTCGACCTCGCCCAGCGCGCGAAGGGCTACCGCATCGGCCTGACCGTCGACGCCGAGGAAGCCGATCGCCTGGAGCTGTCGCTCGACGTCATCGAAGCCGCGTTCACCGATGCCTCCCTGGTCGGCTGGCACGGTTTTGGCATCGTCGTGCAGGCCTACCAGAAGCGTGCGCCGTTCGTCATCGACTGGATCGCCGAGCTGGCCCGCGCGCACGGCCGTCGCATTCCGGTGCGCCTGGTCAAGGGCGCGTACTGGGACAGCGAGGTCAAGCGCGCCCAGGTCGAAGGCCATCCGGGCTATCCGGTGTTCACCCGCAAACCCAACACCGACGTCAGCTATCTCGCCAACGCGCGCCGCCTGCTATCGGCGACCGATGCGATCTACCCGATGTTCGCCACGCACAACGCGCATACGATCGCGGCGGTGCACCGGCTGGGGCTGACGCTGCTTTCGGACACCTCTCCCTCCGGGAGAGGTCGAAACAGCACAGCTGTTTCGGGTGAGGGCGCGGCGCAGGCCCAACCCTCACCCCAACCCCTCTCCCAGGGGGAGAGGGGCTCCAGGAAATCCTACGAGTTCCAGAAACTGCACGGCATGGGCGACGATCTCTACGCCGAGGTCATCCCGGCCGACCGTCTCGACGTGCCCTGCCGTGTCTACGCGCCGGTCGGTTCGCATGAGGACCTGCTGCCGTATCTGGTGCGTCGCCTGCTCGAGAACGGCGCCAACTCCAGCTTCGTCAACCGCATCAGCGACGAAGATGTCGCGATCGACGATCTGATCCGCGATCCGGTCGAAGTGGTCGCCGGTTTCGAATCCATTCCCCATCCCCGCATTCCGCTGCCGGTCGATCTGTTCCGCAGCCAGTTCCACGACAGGAGCAACTCCATGGGCGTCAACCTCGCCAACGACGCGCAGCTCGAAACGCTCGCCGCGCAGATCCAGGCCGCGACCGGTCCGTGGACCGCTGCCCCGCTGGTGCCCGGCGCGACCAGCGCCGGCGCGACCGTCGAGGTCACCAGTCCCGCCGACCGTCGCGTGCGCGTGGGCCAGTGGCAGGCCGCCGACAGCGCGACCGTCGAGCAGGCGCTGCGCAACGCGACCGACGCACACGCCGAGTGGAACGCGGTGCCGGCCGCGTCGCGCGCGGCGATCCTCGAGCACGCAGCCGACCTGCTGGAATCGCGCACGCCCGACTACATCGCCATGTGCACGCGCGAAGCCGGCAAGACGATTCCCGACGGCGTGGCCGAAGTGCGCGAGGCCGTGGACTTCCTGCGTTACTACGCCGGTGAGGCGCGTCGCCTGTTCGTCGTCGAGGCGCTGCCCGGCCCGACCGGCGAATCCAACAGCCTGCAGCTGTCCGGTCGCGGTGTGTTCGTGTGCATCAGCCCGTGGAATTTCCCGCTGGCGATTTTCGCCGGCCAGATCGCCGCCGCACTCGCCGCGGGCAACACCGTGATCGCCAAGGCTGCCGAGCAGACCACGCTGGTCGGTCATGCCGCGGTCAAGCTGCTGCACGAAGCCGGCGTGCCGGCGCATGTCCTCCAGTACGTGCCGGGCGATGGCGCGAGCGTCGGCGCCGCGCTCACCGCCGATCCGCGCGTCGCCGGCGTCGTGTTCACCGGCTCCAACGCGACCGCGCTGGCGATCAACCGCGCACTCGCCGCGCGCGACGGCGCGATCGGCACGCTGATCGCCGAGACCGGCGGCCAGAACGCGCTGATCGCCGACTCCTCGGCGCTGCCCGAACAACTGGTCAAGGACGTGCTGGGTTCGGCGTTCACCTCGGCCGGCCAGCGCTGCTCGGCCGCGCGCGTGCTGTTCGTGCAGGACGACATCGCCGACAAGGTGATCGGCATGCTGGCCGGCGCGATGCAGGAACTCACCGTCGGCGACCCCGCACTGCTGTCCACCGACGTCGGCCCGGTGATCGATGCCGACGCGCTGCGCATGCTCGACGCGCACGCGACGCGCATGGCCAGCGAAGCGCGCCTGATCGCGACCACGCCGGTCGGCCCCGAGGTCGCACACGGCACATTCTTCGCACCGCGCGCATGGGAACTGCAGTCGCTGACCCAGCTGCAGCGCGAGAACTTCGGCCCGGCGCTGCACGTGATCCGCTGGAAGGCCGACCAGCTCGACGCGGTGATCGATGCGATCAACAACACCGGCTACGGCCTGACGCTGGGCATCCATTCGCGCATCGACGAGACCGTCGAGAAGATCAGCGCGCGCGCCCGCGTCGGCAACGTCTACGTCAACCGCAACCAGATCGGCGCCGTCGTCGGTGTGCAGCCCTTCGGCGGCCAGCGCCTGTCGGGCACCGGCCCCAAGGCCGGCGGTTCGCACTACCTGCCGCGCTTCACCACCGAGAAGACCGTGACCATCAACACCACGGCGGCCGGCGGCAACGCGTCGCTGCTGACGCTCGGCGAGTAAGCACCGCGAAGCGGCCGGCGCGCGCCGGCCGCTTCCGACGCAGTGTTCTCCCCGCGCGCCCGCGATCGCCGCGCGCGTCCGCTAGGATCATCCGCTCCCCACGTGCCTGACGGCCCCGATGGCCTTCGATGCCTTTGCCCTGATCCTGGCGATGCTCGCGCTGGGCATGCTGTTCGCCCGTCTGCGGGTGATGCCGGCCAATGCCGCCGAGGTACTCAACCTCGTCGTGCTCTACGTGTGTCTGCCGGCCGCGGTGCTGATGCATGTGCCGAAGCTCACTTTCGATGCGGCGCTGCTCGGCGTCGCGGCGACGCCGTGGCTGCTGGCAGTCGCGACGCTCGTGCTGGTGTTGCCGCTGGCGCGCTGGTTGAAGTTCCGGCGCGACGAGACTGCCGTGATGCTGCTGTGTGTGGCGCTGTGCAACAGCAGTTTCATCGGCTATCCGATGGTCGCGGCGCTGCTCGGTGAGGACGCGGTGGCCTACGCCGTGGTCTACGACCAGTTCGGCACCTTCGTACTGCTGTCGACGTTCGGCCTGACGGTCCTCGCGCGCTACAGCGGCGACACGCCACCCGGATGGCGCGACATCGTGCATCGCATCGTTCGGTTTCCGCCGGTGTGGGCGCTGGCGTTCGGCCTGACCCTGATGCCGGCTGCGCCGCCGGCATGGATCGCCTCGGCGCTGGAGAATCTCGCCGGTGCGCTGCTGCCGCTGGTGATGCTGGCGGTGGGGCTGTCGATCCAGCTGCGCATGCCGCGCGACGAGATCCGCCCACTGGCAACAGGGCTGCTGCTGAAGCTGCTGGTGATGCCGGCGATCGCGCTGCCGCTGTCATGGCTGTTCGGCATGTCGGGAACGATGCTGCAGGCGAACGTGCTGGAATCGGCGATGCCGAGCATGATCACCGCTGCCGCGCTGGCGATCGCGCAGGGGCTGGCGCCGCGGCTCGCGGCGGCGCTGGTCGGTTACGGGATTCTGCTGTCACTGGTGACGTTGCCGGCGTGGGCGTGGGTGCTGGGGCGCTTCGCGTAAAGCGTGATTCCGCGACACCGCGCGACGATGGATTTCGCTGCGCTCTATCCATCCTTCGAACGCGTCCTGCAGGAGCGGCCCATGGCCGCTCCTGCAAAAAAGCACACGCAAAAAAAGCCCCGCCGGAGCGGGGCTTTTTCTTGTCACGATGTCGCAGGAATCAGAAGCGGTACTGCGCCGACACGCCGAACAGGTTGGCGCTGCCGTCGAAGTCACCGGCGACGCGGCCGAGACCGGCGTCGGTACGGGTGTTGACCTTCGGGTCACGCGGTTCAATGCGGGTGTAGGCGAAGTTGAGGTCGAACGCGTCGCTCATCGCCCAGGTCGCGCCGACCGAGTAGAACAGACGGTTCGCATCGGGCAGGCGCGGGGTGCGGTGCTCGATGCTGGTCGGGCTTTCGTCGTACGCGACACCGCCGCGCAGCTTCCAGCTCTCGTTGAGCTTGTACTCGGCGCCGACGGCGGCGAAGTAGCTGTCCTGCCACTCGAACGGCTCGACCGAATCCGGATCCGGGTTGTCGAACTGGATGCGCACTTCGCGCAGCGACGACCAGTTGGTCTCGGCGTAGGTGGCCGACAGCTGCAGCGCGTCGGTGACCTGCCAGGCGGCGCCGATATTGAGGATCGACGGGGTGGTCAGGTTGGCGGTGACGCCGCCGTCCCGGAACAGGGCATCGGTGGCCGGGTTGCCGGAGAGCGCGCCCCGCACGAAGGTGGGCACGGTCCAATCCGCAGTGCCGCTCAGCTCGTAGTCGATCTCGGAGCGGTAGCTGACGCCGATCGACACGGTGTCGGTCGGACGGAAGTGCGCGCCGAGCAGGTAGCCGAAGCCGTTGTCGTCGCCCTGCACGTCGGCGATGCCGTCCTGCGTCTGCGAAAGTGCCGGGTTCAACAACGCGCCAAAGTCGACGCCGCGCGACAGCGTGACGTCGGCGCGCGAGGCGATGACGCCGATGCCGACGGAGAAGCGGTCGGTGATATCGACAGCGCCCGACAGGGCCAAGTCGATGATCTGCACTTCCGACTTCAGCGCCGAGTAACGGCCGACCCAGCCGGCGTCGTATTCGGTCTTCAGGCCGAACGGGGCGCTGACCATCGCACCGAGCGCGACGCCGTTGTCGAGCTTGTGGACGACCGAGAACGCCGGAATCGGGGTCACGTCGCCGGCGTTGCCGCCGTTGCTGCCGTTCAACGGACGGCCCACCGTGTCGGTGCCGCTGCCCTGGAACTCGTAGTTGAGGTCGATGACGGTCAGGTCGGCCTGCACCGTGGTGCCTTCGAACTGGGTCATCACGGCCGGGTTGTTGGTCACGACCGAGCTGTCGCCGGTCTTTGCAGCGGTGCCGGCGAAGGACGTGCCCTGCGACTTGACGCTGTTTTCCTTGAGCTGGAAGCCGGCCGCCTGGGCCTGGCCTGCGAACGCCAGCGCGGCGGCGATGCCGACGGCCAGCACGGTGCTCTGCTTGAAGCGGGGGTTGGTAGCCATGTGTCGCGTTCTCTCCCAAACAGGTGTTGTTGTGATGCTGCGCCTGGCGTGGACGGCACCCCCTCCGTCCGCCACCACCTGTCGGAATTCCCCTCCCGAACGCGCGTAGCGGGCGCACTATACCGTACGATTGCGTGTGGAAAACTTGCTGCGATGCGGCATCCTCGACACGCTGTTTCCATGCGCTTTACCGGCCCTGCGACGGCCCTCGACACTGGTCGCCCCATGTTCGTCTCGATCCCCAATCGCCATGCGCATACCCCGTTCCGCTGGGCGGTGCCGGCGCTGTGCGCGCTGCTGTGGCTGACGTTCCTGTGGGCGAGCACGCGCCCGGCGAACGAGCACTACACGCTGCTGCTCGACTGGGGTGCGCTGTACGGCGGCCCGGTCGGCACCGACGGCAGCCAGGTGAACTGGCTCGACGCCGGGCCCTGGCTGCGCCTGGTGACGGCGCTGTTCCTGCACGCGGACTGGGCGCACCTGCTCGGCAACCTGGTGTTCCTGCTGATCTTCGGCCTGCCGGCAGAACGCCTGATGGGCGCCTGGCGGCTGCTGGTGCTGTTTCTCGTCGGCGGCGCGCTGGCGAACCTGTCGGCGGTGCTGGCGATCGGCACGCCGGACCGCTTGATCATCGGCGCGAGCGGCGCGGTGTCGGCGCTGATCGGCGCGTATCTCGCACTGTTTCCGCGCGCGCGACTGGGCGTGGTGGTGCCGCTGGGCCTGTTCCTCGAATTCGTGCGCGCGCCGGCCTCGCTGCTGATCGGCGTGTGGGCGGTGCTGCAGGTGATCTTCGCCTACATCGGCCCGGCCTTCGGCGCCGTGGCCTGGACCGCGCATCTGGCAGGTTTTCTGTTCGGCGTGGTGTTCGCGCTGGTCTCGCGGCATGCCATCGGCCAGCGACTGCGGCGGCTCAAGGGGTACTGAGCGGCGCTCTATAATCGGTGCATGACAGCCAAGACGCTCTACAGGGTCACGTTCCTCAGCCACGGCAAGGTCTACGCGCTGTATGCGCGGCAGGTCGAGACTGGTCGGCTGTGGGGATTCGTCGAAGTCTCGGAGCTGGTGTTCGATGTCCACGATGGCGTGGTCGTCGATCCGACCGAAGAACGCCTGCAGGGCGAGTTCGCCGGCACGCGCACGCTGCATCTGCCGATGCAGAGCGTGCTGCGGGTGGAGGAAGTCGAGAAGAAGGGCCCCTCGGCGATCCGCGACGCGTCCACCGGCGAGACCGTGGTCACGCCGTTTCCGCTGCCCGCGCGGCCGCGCTGACCCCTGCACGACACTGCCCCGCAGGGGCCTCGCGGTACACTCGCCGGCCCACGCGGCCATCGCGTGCCGGCTGCGAAGCTGGCCCCACGCGCCGTCACCCAGGCACACCGCCCAAGGCAACGATGACCACTTCCCAGGACCTGCTCGACACCCACGGCCCACGCGAATCGATGGAGTACGACGTCGTCGTCGTGGGCGCAGGCCCCGGCGGACTGGCGACCGCGATCCGGCTCAAGCAGCTGGCCGCGGAAGCGGGCCGCGAGGTGTCGGTCTGCGTGCTGGAGAAGGGCTCCGAACCCGGCGCGCACATCCTGTCGGGCGCGATCATCGACCCGCGTGCGCTGACCGAACTGATTCCGGACTGGAAGGAAAAAGGCGCGCCGCTGAAGCAGGCGGTCACCCGCGACGAATTCCTGTTCCTCGACGAGACCGGCCAGAAGTCGACGCCGGATTTCTTCCTGCCCGACTGTTTCAAGAACCACGGCAACTACATCATCAGCCTCGGCGCGCTGGTGCGCTGGCTCAGCGTCCAGGCCGAAGCGCTGGGCGTGGAGATCTTCCCAGGCTTCGCCGCCGCCGAAGTGCTGTATGCCGAGGACGGCCACGTGCGCGGCGTCGCCACCGGCAACCTCGGCATCGGCAAGGACGGACAACCGACCGGTGAATTCCAGCTCGGCATGGAACTGCATGCGAAGTACACGATCTTCGCCGAGGGCTCGCGCGGTCAGCTGGGCCGCGAACTCATCGCGAAGTTCGCGCTGGACGAGGGCCGCGACCCGCAGAGCTATGGCCTCGGCATCAAGGAGTTGTGGCAGATCGATCCGGCGAAGCACGAGCCGGGCCTGGTGGTGCACACGGCCGGCTGGCCGCTGACCGACGACACCTACGGTGGCTCGTTCGTCTATCACGCCGAGGACGGCAAGCTCGCGATCGGCCTGGTGGTCGGCCTCGACTACCGCAATCCGTGGCTGAGCCCGTTCGAGGAATTCCAGCGCTTCAAGACGCATCCGGCGATCCGCAAGTATCTCGAGGGCGGCAAGCGCATCGGCTACGGCGCGCGCTCGATCACCGCCGGCGGCCTGCTGTCGATCCCGAAGCTGGTGTTCCCCGGCGGCGCCTTCGTCGGCTGCGAGGCCGGCACGCTCAACGCCAGCCGCATCAAGGGCAGCCACGCCGCGATCAAGACCGGCATGCTCGCCGCCGAGGCCGCGTTCGCCGCGCTCGGCGAGAATCGCAGCGGCGACGAACTGGCCGCGTATCCGGTCGCGTTCGAGGCCAGCTGGCTGCACGCCGAGCTGTCGCAGTCGAAGAACTTCAAGCAGTGGTTCAAGAAGGGCCGCACCACCGCGACGCTGATGACCGGCATCGAACAGTGGCTGCTGCCCAGGCTCGGCATGCGCGTGCCGCCGTGGACGATCCACCGCGACCGGCCCGACCACGCATGCCTGGAGCCGGCCGCGCAGCACACGAAAATCGACTACCCGAAGCCCGATGGCACGCTGACCTTCGACCGCCTGAGTTCGGTGTACCTGTCGAGCACCAATCACGCCGAGGACCAGCCGGCGCACTTGACGCTCAAGGACGCCTCGGTGCCGGTGGACGTGAACCTGGCCACCTATGCCGGTCCGGAAGCGCGTTACTGCCCCGCCGCGGTCTACGAATTCCTCGACGGCCCGGACGGCCCGTTCCTGCGGATCAACGCGCAGAACTGCGTGCACTGCAAGACCTGCGACATCAAGGATCCGACCCAGAACATCGTCTGGGTTGCGCCGCAGGGCGGTGGCGGGCCGAACTACGCGGGGATGTGAGGCATTGCCGGAGCTTGCCGGCCGGACGCAGCATTCTTGAAAACCTGCCCGTATACTCGGGCGCAGCTGTGGCCGCATGCCATGTCGCCAAGGGTGTTTCGTGCGTAATTACGATCTCGAATTCCTCAAGCGCTTCTCGATGGTCCTGGGTTTCCTGACCATCGTGACGCTGGGCCTGATATTGGGGGCCTGGTACCTGCACAACTCGCTGCCGACGGAGGTGCCGCCCAATGTCGCCAAGCGCACGCAAGCGCGCATCGCGCCGGTCGGTGCGGTGTATGCCGGTGCCACTGGCGCCGCGTCGCAGGCGGCTGCCACCGCAGCGGCAGCAGCGGCCGCCGCCGCGCAGGTGGCCTACGGCGGCACCACCGACGGCTCGGTGATCTACCAGAACCTGTGCGCCGGCTGCCACACCTCGGGCGCCGGTGGCGCACCGACGCTCGATCACCAGCACTGGGATGCACGCATCGCCCAGGGCAGCGAAACGCTGTACCGCCATTCGATCGAAGGCTTCACCGGCGCGGCCGGCGTGATGCCGGCGCGCGGCGGCAACCCGGCGCTCAACGACGAGCAGATGCATGCCGCAGTCGACTGGATGATCGACAACCTCAAGTAACGTGTGCCGGGTAGCCTGCCCGTCCCGGACGCCGCCTCTTCCGGGCGGCGTCGTCGCATCCGGCCTGCCGCGGCCGCAGGAGTTCCCGATGTTCCGACCCACCGCCGCCCTGCTCGCCTGTGCGCTGCTCGTCGCCTGCCGCGCCACCGTACCCACCGCCACCACCGCCACCATCGACACCGCCGCCCCGCCGATCCCGATCGGCGTCCTGCACCGTGTGCCGCTGGCCGGCCCGGCGACGGTGGAAGGCCGCGTCACCGCACGCTTCGATGCGCTGGGCGGCTGGTTCGTGCAGGACGCCGGCGACGGCGATCACACGACCCCCGACGGCGTGTTCGTGCAGGCGCTCGAGGACCAGCCCCTGCCCGAAGTCGGCGCGCATGTGCGCGTGACCGGATTGCGCGAGGACGGTGACGCGCTGGCGCTGCGCCCCCAGCACATCGAATTGCTGTCCACGCCGCCGCCCGCGATCGCACCGCGCGTGCTCGACGCGCCACCGGCCGACTGGTCCGCACTTGCCGGCACATGGGTGCGCATCGAGGCGCCGTTGACCCTGACCGGCCAGCACGAGCGCGCGCGTCGCGGCACGCTGGCCGCGAGCTTCGACGGCCGCCTGTTCACGCCGACCGAGATCGCACGTCCCGGCGCCGATGCCGCGCGTGTCGCAAGTGATAACGCGCGTCGCCGCGTGCTGCTCGACGACGGCCGCGAAGAGGCGCCGGCCGACGGCACGCTCTGGTATCTGCCACAGACCGCGCAGGCGCTGCGCAGTGGCAGCGTGCTGACCGGCGTGGAAGGCGTGGTCGACCATCGCCACGGCGCCTGGCGCCTGCAGCTCACCGCGCCGCTGCAACCGCAACCGGCTTCGCGCCCGCCCGCGCCGGTGGTCGACGGCGACGTGCGCATCGCCGCGTTCAACCTGCAGAACCTGTTCAACGGCGACGGCCAGGGCGGCGGCTTCCCGACCCCGCGCGGTGCGCGCACGCCCGAGGAACTGACGCGGCAGCTCGAAGGGCTGGTCGCGACGATCGCAGCGCTCGATGTCGATGTCGCCGCGTTGATGGAACTCGAGAACGACGGCTACGACGCGCGCTCCAGCATCGCGGCGCTGGTCGACGCCTTGAATGCCGAAGGCGCCGCGCACGACTGGCGTTTCGTCGATGCCGGGCAAGGCCCGGGCACCAACGCGATCCGCGTCGGCCTGATCTACCGCGCCACGCGGGTGCGCCCGAAGGGTCAGCCCGCAACACTCGACGGTGGTCCGTTCGCCGAACGCAGCCGCGTGCCGCTTGCGCAGGCCTTCGTGCCGCTGCGCAACGGCCGCGCGGACGGCCTGGATTTCAGCGTCGTCGCCGTGCACTTCAAGTCCAAGGGCTGCAGCAACGCCGAGGGCATGGATCGCGACCAACGCGACGGCCAGGCCTGCTGGAACGCGGCCCGCGTCGACTCCGCACAGCGCCTGCGCGACTGGCTGGCCACGGCGCCGACCGGCACCGCGGATCGTGTCGCCGTGGTCGGCGACTTCAACGCCTACGCGATGGAAGACCCGGTGCGCGTGTTCACCGACGCCGGCTGGCGCGACCCGTTCGCCGGCGGCGACGGCGATGCGCACTACAGCTTCGTCTTCGATGGCCAGGCCGGCCGCCTCGACCACCTGCTGCTCGGCCCTGCGCTCGCGTCGCGCGTGGCCGGCGCGGCGAAGTGGCACAGCAATGCCGACGAGCCGGCGGACATACGCGAGCGCGAGGCGGCGGGACCGTGGCGCAGTTCGGATCACGATCCGCTGGTGGTGGGGTTGCGCTTGCGCGGCCGGTGACGTATCGCGTGCGGGGGAGGGGCTGATTCTCCGGGCAAGCTCGATCCCTGGCGACAGCCCCGTCGCGGCCCGCCCGGTATCATGCGCGCATGACGTCCCCCACGTTCCCCACGCAATCCGGACCGCTGGTACTTCCCGGCCCCGCCGGCGACCTCGAAGTCGCGATCGACCTGCCCGAGGCCGATGTCGCGGCGTTGCCGCTCGTCGCCGTGGTCTGCCATCCGCTGCCCACCGAGGGCGGCACCATGCACAACAAGGTCGTCACGATGGTCGCGCGGAGCCTGCGCGAGTTCGGTGCGACCTCGGTGCGTTTCAACTTCCGCGGCACCGGTGCGTCCCACGGCACGTTCGACAACGGCGTCGGCGAGATCGACGACCTGACCGCCGTGATCGAGTGGGTCCGCCGCGAACGTCCGGGCCATGCGCTGTGGCTCGCCGGTTTCAGCTTCGGCGCCTACGTGTCGCTGCGCGCGGCCGATGCGCTGCAGCCGGACCTGCTGATCTCGGTCGCACCGCCGGCCGGCCGCTGGGATTTCGAGTCGATCGTGCTGCCGACCTGCCCCTGGCTGGTGATCCAGGGCGAGTCCGACGAGATCGTCGATCCGCAGGCCGTCTACGACTGGCTGGAGACTTCCGGCGCGCAGGCCGAACTGGTGCGCATGCCCGAAACCAGCCACTTCTTCCATCGCCGCATGATCGATCTGCGCGGCGTGGTGAAGCACTGGGCCGAGCCGCACCTGCCGCAGGCCGCGGGTTGATGCGCGTGTTGCCGATCCGGGCGCGCGCGCCCAGGACGCGCTGCGCATGAGCGCACTGCCGACACCCTCCGAACGCTATGCCGCCGGTGTCGCCCGCGGCGACTGGCAATCCGATCCGGCGCAGCAGCCGGCACTGGTTGAACTCGACCGTCTGCATGCGGCGATGATCGAGCCGCCTGCGCGACGCGGCATGCTCGGTCGCCTGTTCGGTGGCGGCGACGCGCCCGACGTGCCGGCAGGGCTGTACCTGTGGGGCGGTGTGGGTCGCGGCAAGACCTTCATGATCGACCTGTTCCACGATGGCTTGCCCATGGAAGTGCTTCGGGCCGAAGGCTCGACTGACGCCCCTCTCCCCACCGGGAGAGGGGGGGACCGTTCGCAAAGCGAACGGTGGGGTGAGGGCGACGCGCCAGCCACCTCTGCCGAAGCAGCGCCTTCCGGCAAACCCAGCCGTCAAGCAGTCCCCGATCCAAAACTCGGCCGCAAGCGCCGCACCCACTTCCACCGTTTCATGCGCGAGGTCCACGAGTCGCTGCGCGCACACGCGGGCGAGCGCGACCCGCTCGCGGCGATCGTGCGCGGCTGGCGCGACGCGGGCCTGCGCGTGCTGGTGCTCGACGAATTCTTCGTCAGCGACATCGGCGATGCGATGCTGCTCGCGCGGCTGCTCGACCGCATGTTCGCCGACGGCATCGTGCTGGTGACCAGTTCCAATGTCGATCCGAAGGATCTGTACAGGGACGGCCTGCAGCGCGCGCGCTTTCTGCCGGCGATCGATCTCATCCAGCGCCACACGCATGTCGTGTACCTGGAAAGCGACACCGACTACCGCATGCGCGCGTTGACCCGCTCGCCGGTCTACCGCACGCCGCTCGATGCGCAGTCCGACACCTGGCTCGAGATGCGCTGGCACGAACTCGGCGGCGACGACGACCACCGCGATGCCGGTGTCGAGATCGACGGTCGCCGGATCGCCGTGCGCGCACGCACGCCGGGCATGGCGTGGTTCGATTTCGATGCGCTGTGCGAAGGTCCGCGCGGCGCAAGCGACTACATCCAGGTCGCGACCGAATTCCACACCGTGCTGCTCGGCGGGATTCCGCATATGGACACCACGCGCGACGATGCCGCACGACGCTTCGTCACCCTGATCGACGAGCTCTACGACCGCAACGTCAACCTCGTCTGCACCGCCGAAACAGAACCGCCCATGCTGTACTCGGGCGAGCGACTGACCGGCGCGTTCGAGCGCACCGCCTCGCGCCTGATCGAGATGCGCAGCGAGGAATTCCTGACCCGCGAACACCGCGGCTGAAGTCCCGCACCGCGTTTCAGCGGAACACCACCGTGCGGTGGCCGTTGACGAGGATGCGGTGTTCGACATGGCGGCGCACCGCGCGGGCAAGCACGCGCGATTCGATGTCGCTGCCGATGCGCACCAGGTCGGTCGGCGTCATCGCATGGTCCACGTGCGCCACGTCCTGCTCGATGATCGGGCCTTCGTCGAGATCGCGGGTCACGTAGTGCGCGGTCGCGCCGATCACCTTGACCCCGCGCGCGTGCGCCTGGTGGTAGGGCTGCGCGCCCTTGAAGCTCGGCAGGAAGCTGTGGTGGATGTTGATCGCGCGGCCGGCCAGCGCATCGCACAGCGTCGGCGAGAGGATCTGCATGTAGCGCGCGAGCACCACCAGATCGATGCGCTCACGCTCGACCAGCGCAAGCAGGGCCGCTTCCTGCGCCTCGCGATTGCCGGCGTCGACCGGCAGGTGGTGGAAGGGCACGTCATAGGAACGCGTCAGCGCGGCATAGGTGTCGTGGTTCGACGCGACCGCGACGATGTCGGCCGGCAACTGCCGGCCATGCGTGCGGAACAACAGGTCGTTGAGGCAATGGCCCTGCTTGCTGACCAGCACCAGCAGCCGCGCGCGGCGACGTGCGTCGTCGATGCGCCAGTCCATGCCGAAGTCGTCTGCCAGCGGCTGGAAGTCCTGCTGCAAGGTCGCGATATCGGCACTGCGCGGCAGATCGAAATGCACGCGCAGGAAGAACCGTCCCGACTCCGCATCGCCGAACTGCTGTGCATCGAGGATGTTGCTGCCGTGCTGGAGCAGCAGGCCGGACACACGGTGGACGATGCCGATGCGGTCGGGGCAGGACAGGGTGAGGACGTGGTCGCGGGCCATGGACGGGTCGGGGTGCGGAGCGGCGGCCGACTATGTCACATCGCAGATGCTGACCACGCGGCTCAACGCGCCCATGTAGGCGCTCGGCGGCTGGCCGAACGCACGGTGGAAGGTCGCAGTGAACGCGCTTGGACTTTCGTAGCCCACATCGAGCGCGACCGAGGTGATCGACCGGCCTTCGGCCAACAGCGAGATCGCCGACAGCAGGCGGATCTGCTGCCGCCACTGCGCGAACCCCCTGATGCGCGAGTACGCCGCGCGCGCCGGCATCGCCGTGGTCGGTGTCGAGTACAGCCTCGCGCCGGGCGCGAAGTGTCCACAGCCGATCGCGGAAACCGCCGGCGTCGTGGCGTGGCGTGGCTGCGCCAGCATGGCAGCGATTACGGAATCGGCGGCGCGCGTCCGCTGCTGGGTGGCGATTCGGCCGGTGCCAACCTGTCGGTGGCCACCAGCCTGTGGCTACGGCAACACGACCAGCCGCCGGTCATGGGCATGCTGCTGAACTAAGGCGCATTCGATCGCGCGCCCGGCGCGTCGTGGTATCGCTACGATGGGCATCGCTACATGCTGGAGGTCGACGAGATGCACCGGTTCCGGGACAACTATCTGCGCGACGATGCCGATCGTCTCGATCCATTGGCCGAGCCGCTGCGCGGCGATCTGCGCGGCCTGCCGCCGACGTTCTTCGCGACCGCCGAATGCGACATCCTCGCCGATGGCAACCGCCGCCTCGTGGCCGGACTCGGGGCGGCCGGCGTGACGGTCGAGATGCAGGAATATCCGGGCGCGACCCACAGCTTCCTCGAGGCGGTGTCGATCTCGCCACTCGCCGACCGTGCGTTCGACGACGCCGCGCAGTGGCTGCGCGCGACGGTGGCGGCATGACCGGCGCCTTCGTGCCGCGTGACGACGCCGACGTGCTGGCGCTGGTGCGCGCGTATCCGCTGGCCTGGGTGATCGGTCACGGCAGTACGGACAGCACACCGTTCGATGCGACACCACTGCCGCTGCTGCCCGAGCTCGACGCCAGCGGTCGCATCGCATCCTTCCTCGGTCACTTCGCACTGGCGAACCCGCAGGTCGCCGCGCTGCGTGCGGATCCGCGCGCGCTGCTGCTGTTCAAGGGACCGGATGGCTACATCGCGCCGCGTCTGGTCAGCAACCCGACCTGGGGACCGACCTGGAACTACGCCGTCGCGCGCTTCCAGGTCCGTATCGAATTCGCGCCCGACGACAACGATCGTGCACTCGACGCGCTGGCCGCGACGCTCGAGGCCGACAACCCCGATCCGTGGACGACGGCGCGGATGGGACCGCGCTATGCACAGATGCGCCAGCACATCATCGCCTTCCACGCGCATGTCGAGCGGGTGCAGGCGACCTTCAAGCTGGGCCAGGACGAACAGCCGCAGACCTTCGACGAGATCGTCGGCGGACTCGACGATGCGCCGTTGCGCACCTGGATGCAGTCGCAGCGCGACTGACCCGCACCTGGAAAGCCGGCGGGCGCGTCCGCGCCCCACGCCCGATTCCGGGCACGGGACCGTCCGGCCTCAGAGCTTCATCGTCACCGTCGCCATGAGCTGCCGGCCCTGGCCGTAGATGCAGTTGGCGACCGCCGAACATCGACCCACATATTCCTTGTCGAACAGGTTGCTGGCGTTGAGGGCGAAGCGCCAGTTGTTGACGTCGTCGCGCACGATGGCGTCGTAGAGCGTGGTCGACTTGCCGTAGAGCACGTTCGCATTGAATGCGCTGCGCAGGCTGCCGGCCGATTCACCGAGGTAGCGCGCACCGACGCTGGCACCGAGCCGTTGGTGTCGCCGGTGTTGGTACGGTTGGCCTCGACGAAGTCCATCTGCGAGCCGCGTTCGCGCACCAGTGCGGTCACCCGGCCGCTGAGCGTGTCGGTCAGCGCGCCGGTCACGCTGCCGTGCAACTGGCGGTAATCGTCGCTGCCAACGCGCACGCCAACCTCGCCGCCGAATGTCGTGTCCGCGCGGCGACTGGTGAGGTTGTAGATGCCGCCCGGCGGCGCATTGCCGTACAGCACCGAGGCCGGTCCCTTGAGCACGTCGACTTCCTGGAAGCCGTAGAGGTCGAGGCCGACGTTGAAGATCGTCGTCGTGATCGGCACCTGCAGACCGTCGATGTACTGCTTGGGCGTGAAACCACGCAGGGTCAGGAAATCGAAGCGCAGGTCGGGCCCGTAGTTCTCGCCGACGATGCCGGTGGTGTAGCGGATCGCCTGCTGCACGTCGTTGATCGAGAGCAGCTCGATCGAGCGATTTCCTGATGACGATCCGTCTACGACGCATTCCGCGCTGCGTCCAGGAGGCCCGTCATGACGCGGTCTGGCACGATTCGCAGCGCGCGGCCTGGCCACTCTTCATTCCATGCCGGACTGACACAAGTCCACATCACCATTTTCTGACGTGCCGCGCCCGTGGCCCACTGCCTGCCCCACGGACTTATTGCGGTGCAGCAAATGCCACGATCCTCGCGTCTCGCCGCCGCCGTTCTGGCGGCCCTCGTTGTCCCCGCTGCGGTGTCGGCGCAAACGCCGGCGGCCGGTGAGGCGCGCACGCTCAACACGGTCACGGTGACCGGCTCCAACATCCGCCGCGCCGAAGCCGAGGGCAGCAATCCGGTGCAGGTCATCGACGCAGAGGAACTGGCGACCTCGGGCAAGGTCACCGTCGCCGACGTGCTGCGGTCGATCTCGGCCAACACCGGCAACGCGACCAACGAGACCAGCAACAGCGGCTGGGCCTCGGGCTCGGCAGGCATCGGCCTGCGCGGGCTGTCGCAGAAGAACACGCTGGTGCTGCTCAACGGCCGGCGCTTGGCGAACTACGGCTTCCCGGCCGGCGGCCTGTCGGACACCTTCGTCAATCTCAACGCGCTGCCGCTGGTCGCGGTCGAACGCATCGAGGTGCTCAAGGACGGCGCGTCGGCGGTCTACGGCTCGGACGCGGTCGCCGGCGTGGTCAACATCATCACCCGGCAGAATTTCCAGGGCCTGGAAGTCGGCGGCAGCGTCGGCACCTCGGACGAAGGCGGCCTCGACACGCGCCGCGCGCGACTGGTCGGCGGTATCGGCGATCTCGACACCGATGGCTACAACCTGCTGGTCAGCGTCGAAGCCTATGACCGCGAACGCCTCGACCAGGGTGAGCGCGATCTCACCGCCTCCGGCATCTACAGCGATCTGCCCGGCGGACGCTGGAACGGTTGGAGTGCGAAGGGCGCGCGCTTCCTCGTCGATGGTGCATCGGTGCCGTTGCTCGATGCCGCCGGCAACTGCCCGACCGGCATGACGCTGACCGCCAGCGCGCCGATCGACGGCCTCGCCGGCGACACCTGCGCGATCAATCTCGCGCCCTACACAACGCTGATTCCGTCGACCGAGCGCTACCAGGCCTACGTCAACGGCACCGTACGCCTGAGCGACAATGTCGACCTGTTCGGCGAAGCGCTGGTCAGCCAGATCCGCGGCGCGTCGATCTTCGGCTCCAGTCCCTACTTCACCCTCGAAGGCGGCCGCTTCGCACTCAATGCCGACACCGGTCTCGCCGAGCCGGTGTCGAACCTGCTGCCGGCCGGCAACCCCTACAACCCCTACGGCGTGCCGACGGAGATCGAGTACACCTTCTTCGATCTCGGCCAGTCGCTGAAGACCAACCGCTCCGATTCGTTCCGCATCCTCGGCGGCGCGCGCGGCCGCGGCGAACGCTTCGACTGGGAATTCACCGGCTTCTTCGCCAAGAGCACCGAGGAGGAAACCGTCGCCGGCGGCTTCGCCAACCGTTGGCCGCTGGCGCAGTCGCTGGCCGATGGATCATTGAATCTGCACGAGCCGGGCGCGACCGCGCCGGCGGTGCTCGATGCGATCCGTCTGTCGACGGTGCGCGAGGCGCAGTCGTCACTGCACGGCTTCGATTTCAAGTTCAACGGCGATCTCTTCGAACTGCCGGCCGGTCCGGTCGGATTCGCCGCCGGCATCGAGGCGCGCACCGAATCACTGACCTCGCGCAATCCCTGGCAGATCGACGCAGGCCTGCAGGTGCGTCCCGCGATCGCCGCGGTCGATGGCGAACGTGACGTCGCCGCGCTCTACGCCGAGTTCAACGTGCCGATCGTCAAGGGTCTCGATCTGCAGCTCGCCGGCCGCGGCGACGACTACAGCGATTTCGGCAGCGCGTTCTCGCCCAAGGCCGGCATCCGCTGGCAGGCGCTCGACACGCTGCTGGTGCGCGCTTCGGCGTCGCGCGGTTTCCGCGCGCCGTCGCTGTCGGAGAATTCGTCCTCGACCAACATTTCCTACGGCAGCGTCGTCGATCCCTACGACCCCGACATCGCCGGCTCGCGCCAGAGCCCGACCTTCTTCACCGTCGGCAACACCGAACTCGATCCCGAGCGCACCAAGTCCTACAACGTCGGCTTCGTCGTCTCGCCCTGGGCCGACACGAGTCTGTCGCTGGACTGGTACCGCATCGAACTCGACAACCTGATCGGCACCAACAATTCGACGACGATCGTGCAGAACAACGATCCCAGCGATGTGATCCGCGATGCGCGCGGCAAGCTGGTCGCGGTCTACAACCGCTACCAGAACCTCACCGCGCTCGAGACCTCGGGCCTGGACGCGGAGTTCAACCAGACCTTCCGCACCGGCGCGGGCGACTTCAGGATCGCGAGCGTCTACACCCACGTGCTCGACTACAGCCGCCCGCAGGTCGTCGGTGGACCGCTGGTCGATTACGCCGGCAGCAACCTCGGCCCGTCGCTGCCGCGCAACAAGCTGACTTCGCGCTTCGGCTGGTCAACCGGCGACTTCGAGACCGCGCTGACCTGGTACCGCACCGGCGGTTACGACCAGAAGGCGAGTGTCGCGGCGACCGCGGTGCAGTCGCGCGTCGACGCCTATGACCAGTTCGATCTCTACGCCGGCTGGTCGGGCATCGAAGGCCTGACGCTGTACGCCAAGGTCGACAACATCCTCGACGAGACACCGCCGCACGACGCGTCGTTCCCTGGGATTCGTGCGCCTTACGACTTCAGCCAGTACGACCTGCGGGGTCGCTACTTCCAGGTCGGGTTCGATTACCGGTTCTGACGCTGCCGGGCGCTGATCCGCGCCACTCCGTTTCATCCGCCCGCGTGCGGTGGCGTCCTCTCCAGCGCCGTCGCACGCGGGCATCGACGATGGGAAACCCGATGTCCGTATCAATCCGCCACGCCGCGCGCGTGCTGCTGCTCGCACTCGCCTGCTTCGCCCTGCCGGTCGCCGCGCAGACCGCGTACTACTTCCCCGATGCCGCGCCAGATTCACACGATCCGGCGATCCCGACACCCGAGCAGTTCCTCGGCTATCCGATCGGCACGCACTACACGCGCCACGATCGCATCGTCGATTACCTGCGTGAACTCGATCGGCTGTCGGACCGCGTGCATGTCGAGGAGATCGGGCGCAGCTACGAAGAACGTCCGCTGCTCAGCGTTCTGGTGACGTCGCCTGCGAACCACGCACGACGCGAACAGATCCGCGCCGCGCACGCGACGCTGGCCGACCCCGATTCGCCGGCGGTCGATCCGGCGCAGGTGCCGGTCGTCGTCGGCCTGTACTACAGCGTGCACGGCAACGAGACCTCGAGCGGCGAAGCGATGCTGCTGACCGCCTGGCATCTGGCGGCGAGCCGCGATCCCGACGTCACGCGCTGGCTCGACAACGCGGTCGTGCTGATCGATCCGGCGCAGAACCCCGACGGCCGCGACCGCGCGGCGAACTGGCACAACGCGTGGAAGTCGAATCCGGCGATCGCCGATCCGCTCGACAAGGAACACGTCGAACCGTTCCCGAACGGCCGCAGCAACCACTACTTCACCGATCTCAACCGCGACTGGCTGGCGGTGAGCCAGCGCGAGACGCGCGCCAAGCTCGACACCTTCCATGCGTGGCTGCCGAACATCCAGATCGACTTCCACGAGATGGGATCGGGCAGCACCTACTACTTCGAACCCTCTCCGAGCAGCATGCACAGCCCGCTGCTGCCGCAGGCCTCGTACGACTGGAACGTCACCCTCGCCCGCTATCACGCGCAGGCGCTCGACAGCCTCGGTTCGCTGTATTACACGAAGGAAAACTTCGACAACTTCTCGCCGGTCTACGGCTCGACCTATCCGGATTTCCACGGCGGCGTCGGCGTGACCGTCGAGCAGGCCAGCTCGCGCGGCCTGGTGCAGGACACCGCGAACGGCCCGCTGGAATTCCGCTTCACGATCCGCAACCAGCTGGCCGTGGGCCTGGCGACGATCCGCGGCGCGGTCGAAGAACACGCGGGGTTGTTCGAACTGCAGAAGGACTTCTTCCGCTCCGCGCGCGACCAGGGCCGTCGCAACACGCATTCGGCCTATGTCTTCGGCGATCCGGATGACGCGACGACGTCGCGACGCCTGCTCGACCTGCTGCTGACCCATCGCATCGCCGTGCATGCGCTCGATGCGCCGCTGACCGTCGACGGCCGCACCTACACGCCCGGCAGCGCCTGGGTGGTGCCGGCCGCGCAGCCGCAGTTCCGCCTGGTGCATTCGATCTTCGAAGAGACACCCGAGACCGGAGGCGGCGTCTACGGCAGCACCTCGTATGCGATCGCGCATGCCTACGGCCTGCGCAATGATCGCCTGCGGCGCGCGCCGCGGCTCGGTGCGCGCGTGATCGAGGTGCCGGCGCTCGACACCGGCGCACGCGGCGAGACCGCGTACGCCTGGGCGATCGACTGGCGCGATCTCGGCGCGCAGCGCGCATTGGCCGAACTGCTCACCCACAACGTGCGCGTGCGCACTGCGTTCTCACCGTTCACCACGCGCACCGCCGCCGGCGATACCGCATTCGGCGAAGGCACGCTGGTGATTCCGGTCGCCGGGCAGACGCTGGATGCGGCGGCCTTGCGTGCGGCGGTCGACACGGCAGCGCGCGACGCGGGCGTGGTCGCCCACGGGCTCGCCAGCGGGCAGAGCGTGTCCGGCATCGATCTGGGCAGCGATGGCATCCGCCCGGTGCGCAAGCCTGCGATCGCGCTGGTCATGGGCGAAGGCGTCAATGCGACCGAGATCGGCTCGACCTGGTTCGCGCTCAGCGAACGCCTGCACTACCCGGCGACGCGACTCGATCCCGCGCAGCTCGGCCGTGTGCCGCTCGGCAGCTACACCAGCATCGTGCTGGCCGGCGGCCGTTACGACGATCTGCCCGAGGCCACCGTCGCCGCGCTCAAGCGCTGGGTCGAGGCCGGCGGCTCGCTGGTGACCTTCGGCAGTGCCGCACGCTGGGCGCAGGCCAAGGGCCTGACCGGCGCCGCGCCCGCACCTGCGACGAAGGACGCACCGGCATCGACGCAACGCCTCGACTTCGCCGCGCGCCGCGACACGCTGGCCGAACAGCGCAGCGCCGGCAACCTGGTCTCGGTCGACGTCGACACCACGCATCCGCTGGCCTTCGGCGTGCCGCAGCGCGCGGGCTTCGTGCACAAGGAAACCGACGTGACGCTGGCGCCGCTGGCCGATGCCTTCGCCAACGTCGTGCGCATCGACGACGACCCGCTGGTCAACGGCTACCTCGGCGCCGACCTGCGCGCCGCGCTGGCCGGCACCGTCTGGGCGCAGGTCGCGCGCGTGGGCAGCGGCAACGTGGTGCTGTTCGCCGACGATCCGGCGCATCGCAAGTACTGGCTCGGCACCGAACGCATGCTGGTCAATGCGCTGTTCTTCGCCGACCAGCTCAGTCCTGCGCCGCCGCGGCGCTGAAGGAGAGACCGCCATGCGCAGGACGCGCCTGGACGTCGTCCCATACGGGTCCACACAGTGTGGTCCCGCATGGAACATCTCGCCCTCGCATCCGGGCGAGGATCGGACACATGAACACGCGTCCGCATCCTCCCACCGCCGGCGGTCCGCCGGCATGACCCTGACCCAGCTGCGCAGCTTCGTGGCGATCGTCGATTGCGGCCACAACGTGACCCTGGCCGCGCAGCGGCTGCATGCCACCCAGTCGGGTGTGTCCAAGCAGCTCGCCCAGCTCGAAGCCGCGCTCGGCATGTCGCTGTTCGTGCGCCGCGCGCGCGCGCTCACCGGCCTGACCGAAGCCGGCGCCCAGGTGCTCAGCCACGCGCGCCGGCTGCTGGCCGAATCGGCCAACATCCAGGCGCTGTCGGACAACCTGCGCCGCGAACGCCATGGCGTGCTGCGCATCGCCACCACCCACACCCAGGCCCGCCACGCCCTTCCGCCCGCGTTGCAAGCGCTCAAGCGCGCCTGGCCGGAGGTCGCGGTGCATGTGGCGCCCGGCGCCGACGACGATTCGCTACGCCTGCTCGCCGAAGGCCAGGCCGATCTCGCCATCCTCAGCGGCACCGGCACCCCACCGCCCGACGTCATCGCCATACCGCTGTACCGCTGGCAGCGCCGCGTGCTGGTGCCCCGCAGCCATCCGCTGGCGACAACGGCCGCGCCCCTGACCCTCGACCACCTCGGCGGCCTGCCGCTGGTCAGCTACGACTCCAGCCGCGCCGCGGGCTCGTCGCTGCAGCGCGCGTTCGCTGCAGCCGGCCAGACCGCCCATGTCGGCGTGACCGCCCGCGACGGCGACCTGATCCGCACCTACGTCCGCGCCGGCCTGGGCGTCGGCATCCTCGCCGAGATGGCCCTGGGCGACGATCCCGACCTGCTCGCCCCACCGGTCGCCCCCGACCTGCTGCCGCCCTGCACCACCTGGCTGCTGCTGCGCCGCGACCACGTCCTGCGCGACTTCGGCTTCGCCCTGCTGCGGGTGATGGCGCCGCAGCACGCCGCGACCGACCTGCGCCGCTGCCTCGACCACGGCCAGCCCCTGCCGGATCTCGTCCCGGCCTGGGCCGACTGGCGGGTGGCGATCCAGGCCTCGTCGGCAAGAGGCGTGGCGCCGCGGCGGCAGGCGGCCTGAGCGTTCCGAACCATCCCCCGCAAGCGGAGGAAGGCGCCGGATCGTGCGCGACCATTCCCCTGTTCGACCGGACCGTTCATCCCGTCCCAATCCTCTCCAGCAGACAGAAGAGGCCCCGGGTCGCGCCGCCATCCGGGACAGCCCGGCCACTCTCCCACCCCAAAAAACCTCTCCAAACCCCTTGCCCGGCGCACCCCGATCTGCATGCCCGGCCCCACCCGAAGGGCTTGACGGACGCGGATTCCCGGCCCCAAGCGCCCTGACACATCTTCACAACATTTAGCGTTGACGCTGTCCGGCCACCCCACTATCTTGGGCTCGTCGGTTCCGCAGACCCACAAGGGAATGTGGATTAAAACGGGAAGCCGGTGACGCCTCGCGCCACTCCGGCACTGCCCCGCAGCGGTAATTGGGAACGAACCCGCCAATGCACTGGAGCGATCCGGGAAGCGGCGGGGGAGGAGAAGGCCCCGCCTTCGTGCCCATGAGTCCGAAGACCTGCCGACAGCCGCGCGAGGGCACGACGCGCGGTGCCGGCTGCGGGCGCTCCGTGGGGGGCGGACTTGCGGAGCGGGATGCGGTGGCGCCATGCGCCAATCGCGATGCCTGCGACGCCGTCCACCCACATTGAGTGCCCGACAGCCGCCGGACCCACGCGGGCGGGCCGGAAGGCGTGCGCGAATGCACTGGACTTTGAGAGGACGCATGACCAGCCACGACACCGTCGCCAACGACGCACCGGCCGCCGCAGACGCCACGCCCAGCACCACCCCACACCCCGCGACACCCCCCACTTCCGTAGCGCCGCCCGCCGTCGAACCCGACGACGTGGTGCCGCCACCCCCGAGCGCCGCCATGCACACCGCACTTGCCGAAACCGCCGACGTCGATGCCGACGTCTCCACCTGGATCACCAAGGAAGCCGGCAACCGCCGGATTCCCTACGACCGTGCGCGCCTGGAGCGCAGCATCGATCGCACCCATGCCGAGTTCCCGCAGCTCGACATCGCCGATTACAAGCGCAGCGTGTTCGGCTTCGTCGAGCGCAAGGACGCGGTCAACGCCGACGACCTCACCGACCATCTGATCCGCGAGGCCGAGGCCCGCGTCGATGTCACCGCGCCGGAGTGGGAATTCTTCGCCGCGCGCCTGTACCTGCACCGCCTGTACAAGCGCGCCAGCCGCAACCGCTTCTACGATGCCGAGCAGAAGTACGGCTCCTACGTCGGCCTGCAGGAGTCGCTGGCCGACCGCACCATCTATTCCAACGACATCCTGCGCGCCTATTCCAAGGACGAGCTGCAGGAAGCCGGCCGCATGATCGATGCCGAGCGCGACAAGCTGTTCGCCTACAACGGCCTGTACCTGCTGGCCACGCGCTACCTCGCCACCGACACCTCGCGCGCCGTGTTCGAACTGCCGCAGGAGCGCTGGCTGACCATCGCCCTGTACCTGATGCAGAACGAGACCAAGGGCGGCCGCGAGCGCCGCATGCAGCTCGTCGGCGAGGCCTACTGGGCGCTGTCGAACCTGTACATGACCGTCGCGACGCCGACGCTGCAGAACGCCGGCAAGGTCGGCGGCCAGCTGTCGTCGTGCTTCATCGACACCGTCGACGATTCGCTGCAGGGCATCTACGACTCCAACACCGATATCGCCCGCGTGTCGAAGGGCGGCGGCGGCGTGGGCGCGTACATGGGCTACGTGCGCTCCAGCGGTTCGGCGATCCGCGGCGTGCCCAATTCTTCCGGCGGCGTGGTGCCGTGGATCAAGCAGCTCAACAACACCGCCGTGTCGGTGGACCAGCTGGGCCAGCGCAAGGGCGCGGTCGCGGTCTATCTGGACATCTGGCACCGCGACATCGAGAACTTCCTCGACCTGCGCCTCAACAACGGCGACCAGCGCCTGCGCGCGCACGACGTGTTCACCTCGATCTGCATCCCCGACATCTTCATGGAAGCGGTCGAGCGTCGCGGCGACTGGTACCTGTTCGACCCGCACGAGGTCCACAAGCTCAAGGGCTGGCACCTGCAGGACTTCTTCGACGAGAAGAAAGGCGACCCCAACGGCAGCTTCCGCCGCAAGTACGAGGAAGTCGTGGCCGACGAGCGCATCTCGCGCAAGACCGTCAAGGCGATCGACATCTTCAAGCGCGTGATGGTGAGCCAGCTCGAAACCGGCAACCCCTTCATGTTCTACCGCGACGAAGTGAACCGGAAGAACCCGAACAAGCACGTCGGTCGCGTGTACTCGTCGAACCTCTGCACCGAGATCCTGCAGAACATGAGCCCGACGAAAATGATGCAGGAGATCATCTCCGGCAACCAGATCGTCACCACCAAGCAGGCCGGCGACTTCGTCGTCTGCAACCTGTCGTCGGTGAACCTGGGCCGCGCGATCGTGCCGCAGGCCGGCCAGAGCGATCTGATCACCGACGTGCTCGAGCGCCTGATCCCGATCCAGGTGCGCATGCTCGACAACGTGATCGATCTCAACATGCTGCCCGTGCCGCAGGCCACGATCACCAACCAGAAGTACCGCGCGATCGGCCTGGGCACCTTCGGTTGGCATCACCTGCTGGCGCAGAAGGGCATCCAGTGGAACGAGACCGCCGCCGAGGACTTCAGCGACGCGCTGTACGAGCGCATCAACTTCCTCACCGTGCAGGCCAGCATGGAACTCGCCAAGGAAAAGGGCGCCTACCCGGTGTTCAACGGCAGCGACTGGCACACCGGCGCCTACTTCAGCGACCGCAGCTACAACTCGCCCGAATGGCTGGATCTGGCCGCGCAGGTCGGCGTCAACGGCATGCGCAACGGCTGGCTGATGGCGGTCGCCCCGAACATGAGCACCGCGCAGATCGCAGGCAGCACCGCGTCGATCGATCCGATCTACTCCGCGTTCTATTACGAGGAGAAGAAGGACTACCGTCGCCCGGTCGCCGCCCCCGGCCTGTCGCTCGACACCTGGCCCTACTACGAGAAGGGCGCCTACAAGGTCGACCAGTTCGCGTCCGTGCGCCAGAACGCACGTCGCCAGCGCCACGTCGACCAGGCGATCAGCTTCAACCTCTACGTGCCCAGCACCATCCGCGCGAGCACGCTGCTGGAGCTGCACATGACCGCGTGGCGCGAAGGCATCAAGACCACGTACTACGTGCGCTCCAACGACATCGACATCGCGGAATGCGAGTGGTGCAGCAGCTAACGCGTATTCGCGCTTTCGCTTTGAACGAACCCTTCCCCCTCTGGGGGAAGGTGGCCCGAAGGGCCGGATGAGGGCGCTCTTACGCAGCACGCAGAAAGCCCCGCCCTCACCCCAACCCCTCTCCCACACGCGGGAGAGGGGCTAAAACACGAATCACGAGAAACGAACATGGCCGCCACGTCCACCCCGCTCGACCGCATCAAGATCCTCGAGCCGCGTCACCCCAACCGCTCCACCGGCATCATCAACGGCCAGACCAGCGGCATCCTCAACTGGAACGACATTCCGTATCCGTCGTTCTATCGCGCCTACAAGGAACTCTCGACCAACTTCTGGATTCCGGACGAGGTCGACATGAAGGGCGACGCCAAGCAGTACGGCGAGCTCTCGGCGCGCGAGAAGAACGCCTACGATTCGATCATCGGCCTGCTGGCCACGCTGGATTCGCCGCAGACGCGCTTCATCTACAACGTCGCCGAATACATCACCGACCCGGCCGCGCATGCCAACGCCGCGATCATCGGCCAGCAGGAAGTGATCCACAACGAGAGCTACAGCTACGTGCTGGCCTCGATCACCGGCCTGGCCGACCAGAACCGTGTGTTCGAACTCGCGCGCACGCATCCCACGATCATCGCGCGCAACCAGCCGATCATGGATTCGTACAACGACTTCATGCGCGAACGCTCGGCCGAGACGCTGATCCGTTCCCTGGTGCAGTCGTCGATCCTCGAAGGCATCAACTTCTATTCCGGCTTCGCGTACTTCTACAACCTGGTCCGCCAGAACCGGATGACGGGCACCGGCAAGATCATCAGCTTCATCAACCGCGACGAACTGGCGCACAGCAAGTTCATCAGCGAACTGATCCGCGCCATCGTCGGCGAGAACCAGACCCTGCAGGGCGACCAGCTCACCCAGTACGTGCACGACGCCTTCGAACATGCGATCGAACTCGAGACCCGCTGGACCGCCGAAGTGCTCGACGGCATCGACGGCATCGATGTCGACGAGATGGTCCGCTACGTGAAGTACCGCGCCAACAAGATGGCCGGCATGCTCGGCATCGAGAAGCTCTACAGCGAATCGAACGACAACGTCATGCCGTGGATCAAGGCGTATGCGGACAACTTCACCGAGACGAAGACCGACTTCTTCGAGATGCGCAATGCGTCGTACAAGAAAACGAATTCTGACAACGGGTTTGATGATCTTTAATCGAACGCGACAACCATCAAATTTATAAAAATTTGACGACAAGCTTTAGGACACGGAATGTTCGGAATCCCGAGAGAAAAGAAGATCGCGCAAAGCGGAGTGCGTAGAGTTTTCACCCCCCATTCGCCGGTTGATGACACTGAGAACTTCTTCGGCCGCGAAGAAGAGGCGTCTCGATTTGTCAGCGTCATCAACACGGAAGGGCAGCACGTTCTCGTTTACGGGGATCGCGGCGTAGGCAAGACCTCTCTCGCAACCACAAGCTGCCGCGTACTGCTTCGAGGGATAATGGGTGGCGGCAAGTACATCGAGAAGCGCTGCGACTCAAGCGATACTTTTGAGTCGATCGTTCTGAAAGTGTTGCAGGGGCTCGACCTTACTCACCAAGAGAAAGAGACAACTCATACAACACATGGCGGCGGTAAGGCATCGGTCGGAATACCAGTGCTCGGGGCAGAGATTGACTCCAGACGTGAGAAAGCTACGAAAGTCATTCACCAGATCAATCTCTCCTCTCCTTCTTGGGTAGCAGACCAGCTACAGAAGAAGTCAGGGATATTTCTTATTGATGAGGTTGACGCGCTTTCAAACAGCGGCGACAGAAAGAAACTCGCCGAACTAGTTAAGCTTCTTAGCGACAACAAGTCCAAACTTAAGATCGTTATGGTTGGAATCGCCAACACCGGATCTGAGTTGACCTCTGGACATCCGTCTGTTCAAAGGTGCCTGAAAGAAGTCCAACTCAAGCGGATGATGGACGACGACATCAAGAAGATCATCTTAAATGGATTCAAAAAGCTAGGGCAGAGACCTTCAGAAGAAGTTGTAGAGAAGATCACTGAGATTAGCGCTGGACTTCCTCATTTTACGCATCTTATCTGCTTGAAATGCGCAGAGCACAGCGTGGTCAATGGGAATAAGCACATTTCAACCGACTTTTTGAATCTCGCCTTGGAAGAGTCGGTCAAAGACTCGGAGAACGCGCTCAAAGACTCCTACACAAACTGCCTCCACAGCTTCAATAAGACACTTGAGTACAAAATGATTGTACTCGGCGCAGCGCACTGCAAGTCTCCAACGTTTCGCCCGGTGGATATCCGTCAACAACTTCGCGACAAGGTGAGCGTTGAGGTTGAAACCGCTGTGATTAGTCGAAGATTGACTGCAATTATCGGAAAGCTTGACGGAATCATTGAAAAATGCGGCCGAGGTTATTACAGGTTTGTTGATCCGCGAATGCCGAGCTTTGTAAAGATGGCTCATGGCGCCGACAGAAAGAGCGTCCCAATTTAAGGCCTGTCGAGCTCTACACCACATACTTGCATGCGCATCCTCCTCGCCCACACATCGCTGAGCGGCAACACCCGCGATGTCGCACGTGCGATCTGCGCGCGGTGCGAGGAGATGGGCCATGCCGTCACCTGGATCGATGCCGACATCCAGACGCTCGCCAAGGCCTGCCCAAACGGCGCCGAACATGATCTCTACGTGCTCGGCAGCTGGAGCATCAATGCCGGGCGCACGCCGCCGGAGATGAAGCGCTTCATCGAGGACCTCGTCGCCGCGGTCGGCAAGCCGGAACATGTCGCGGTGTTCGGCACCGGCGAGACGCAGTGGGGCGAGGAGTACTACTGCGGTGCGGCCCGGCGCATGGCCGCGTTCTTCGGCACGCGCTATCCGCGGCTGGAGATCGAACAGATGCCCCACGGCGAACACGACGCCATCAAGATCCAACGCTGGACCGACACCATTCTTGCCATTGCCGCCACACCGTTCGAGAACATCCCCCATGCAGACGCTCCACGCCGCCACGCCTGACGACTACGCCGCCGCCCTTGCCGCGCATCCGCGCCTGCTGGTCGATTACTACAAGGACGATTGTCCGGGCTGCAAGATGCTCGACATGTCGCTGGCGAAGTTCGCCGCGAGCGAGGACGCCGAAGGCGTGGCGCTGCTGAAGGTGAAGATGGAAGTGATCGGCGAGGACTTCTTCCGCGATCTGGGCCTGCGCCAGACGCCGACGCTGGCGCTGTTCAAGGACGGCAGCGAAGCCGCACGCCTGCCGGGCTTCCAGGCGCCGGGCCAGATCGCACAGGCCGTGTCGATCAACCTCTGAGGCACCCTGCGTCGGCGCGCTGTCGTCGCGCCGACCGTATTTCAATCACTGCGTCAGATCCATGCGTCACGGCAGCGAAGACCTGTGCGCGAGGCGATGACGGGACGCGCTGCGTGTCAGCGCTCGACGCGGCGCAGATCGATCCGCTCGCCTGACACACGCGTCAGTGCCGGCCACTCGCCGGACAGATCGAGACAGGGCTGCACGGACTTCGGCGCGGGCTCGAGGCACCAGCCGTCTTCGCGCTCGACCAACCGCCCTTCGTATTCCTCGACCATCGCCGGCGGTGTGTGCAGCGCATACACCACCACCACGCGCGCGCTGTCGTCGGGGCGTATCTGCAACGAGACGCTCTGGTGCACGGCGTCGATGCGGCCGATGTAGGCGCCATCGGCAGGACGCGCGGCGGAGACGGGCGAAGCGGAAGTGGTCATGGGCGTGGTGTCCGGTGCGGGCGGCGACAACGAGGTCGCACACGCCACGAATGCGGGAGCGGTGAGCAGGAGCAGAGAGGAGAGTTTGCGCATCGGGGGCATCGTGGTGCGCGACGTCTTGGACGTCAAAGCATCCGGGCGCCGCCGGACACCAGTCAACTGGCGTCCGCAGGCATCAGCCATTGCCGGTCATGCCGTCCAGGATCTCGAAGCGGCCGGGGAACTCCGCCCGCGCCGCCGCTTCCTCCGGCGTACCGATGACCGACATGTAGAGCTTGTAGGTCTCCGCGAAATCCTCCTTGATCGAATTGTCGGCGTAGTCCGACACCGACTGCCCGTCGCCCGCCATCGCCACCGACCAGCCGATCGTGTCGAAGAGGTTGAAGTCCTGGCCCATGACGATGTGCCCGACTTCATGCAGCAGGCCGCCATTGAGCGTGTCCTGGTCGGGCGTGCCACCCTCGCTCGGATAGATCGACACGATGCCCTCCGCGCCTGCGGTCATGTAGGAGCGGAAGTCGGGCATGTCGTACTCCTCCGCCCAGTACGCGTCGGCGGGATTGGCTTGCGCATTCACGTCCACGCGTTCGATCCGCTCGCGCGACTGCGGATCCAGCGCCACCAGACCATTAGCGACTTCGTCGAGGCCGTGGTAGTCGAGCGCGGGATCAGGCTCGGCCGGCAGGTAGACCGGCGTGGTCTCGCCATCGACGGTGATGTCGAAACGCACCGCGTCCGCCTCGCCCGAATTGAACCCGTGGTTCTCGACCGCGGACACGTCGGTGACGTAGTACTCGCCCGCCAGCATCGAGGCCACGATCGCCTGCTGCTGGTCCAGCGGCAGTGCCTGGAATGCCGGATCGTGGAGCACGTCGCGCACGCCCTGTTGCTGTTCGGGCGTGAGCGTCTGGAAGCCGGCCGTCGCCTCGACCTGTTGCTGGCGGCTGTCGGCCAGGGCTCCCTGCAATGCGGCGATGTCGGCGTGGTACTGCGCCAGCGCCATCGCGTACTCGGCTTGCGCGGTTGCGGGCGGCAGCGCCGAATAGTCGGACAGTTGTGGCGGCTCGGCATCGGCCAGCGCTGCCTCGGCCATCTCGACCACCTGCGCGTCGTGCGTGGCCTGGCGGTGTTCGAGGATCTGTCGCTTGTCTGCCTCGGGCAGTTGCGGCGGCAGGTCGCGGATGTGCGGTTCGGGAAGCGCCTCGATCGCGTCCAGTGTCTCGTGTGGCGACGGCGTGTCGCGACGCCCGAACGGCCCGCCGATGTCGCCCGGATCGAACGCCGGACCCCCGGTGTCCGGCACCGGTACATGCGTCGACACGCGCGTGCCCGCGGGCAACGCATCGAACGGCGTCAGCGACGGATTGGCGGTCCGCAATGCCGACTCGGATGCGCCGATGCGCTGGGCGACGTCGGCGAGCGATTCACCATGCCGCGACAGCGTGGCGGACGCAGCGGGCGGTGTGTCCAGTCCGGTGCGTGCAAGCGGTTCGGCGAGCGGGAGCGCGGCGGCGATCCGGGTCATGGCGATGTCGTCCATTCGGGCTTGCGATCGATGCTAGTGCGCGCCATTGCGCGGCAAACCCCGTGATGACCCTAGGTCGGTCGGCGGCGCGCCTGTTCAGGCGCATAGGCCGGTGCCGCCTGACGGGCCTGCGGACCTCGCTTAAACTGGCCCGCCACACGGGCGCGGCCCGGCCACGCCAGCACCGCAGACCCCATGACCCCACGCATCGACGACACCCCCACGACCGAAGCCCGCATGCTCGAGATCGTGTTCCCCGATCACACCAATCATCTGGGCACGCTGTTCGGCGGCACCGCGCTGGCGTGGATGGACAAGGCCGCGTTCATCGCCGCCTCGCGCTACGCGCGTCGCACGGTGGTGACCGCGCGCTCAGAGCAGGTCGACTTCAAACTGCCGATCAAGCAGGGCCAGCTGGTCGAGACGATCGCGCGTGTGGTCGAAGTGGGCCGCACCTCGATGCAGGTGGAAGTGGAACTGATCGCCGAGGATCTGCTCAGCGGAGACCGCGAGCTGTGCACGCGCGGGCGCTTCGTGATGATCGCGCTGGATTCGCGTGGCCGCCCGGCGCAGGTCGCGGCGCTGCCGGGAGCCAAATCTTGAGCGAACTTTCGATCCTGCAGTGGATCGCGCTGGGGCTGTTCATCGGCATCTTCTGCGGCGCGGCACTGGCCATCTTCAACCGCAAGCGCTGAGCACCCTGCGCCGCCTAGGCGCGCACGGATTCGAGCACCTCGACGATCTCCGCCCACACCCGGGCCCGGGCTTGCGGATCCTCTACATGGGGAAACCACTTCGCATGTTCGTCGCGCAGCGCGCGCGCACGTCGCAGGGGGTCATCGCTGCCACCGTCGCGCCAGGCGAAGCGGATGCCACGCGCCTGGAACCAGCGCAGACGCGCCAGCACATGCTGCGCGTTGCCGGCGTAGTGGGCCGAGGTGACGAGCACCTGGACCAGATTGCGGCCGCCTTCGAGGGTCAGCGCCGGATCGGCGCCGTTGCGCAGCAGCAGGTCCGCGCCCGCATCGGATGCCACGACCAGCAGCGGCGGGCCCCAAGGCACATCACCGATGCTGGTGCGCTGTACCCGGTTGACGTTCGCACCGCGGGCGATCAGCAGTTGCATGGCAGGCACATCGCCCACCAGGCTGGCGAACAGCAACGGCGGGGCCTCCTCCCAGGTGGGCTTCTCCTGGGCCACGAACTCCGGATCGGCGCCGTTGTCGAGCAGCAGCGCCAGCGCACACAGGCGATCGGTGCGGGCGTCGGTCTCGTAGGGGCGGTTGCCCGAAGGATCGCCCGGCGAGCGGCCCGCGATGAACTGGTTGAGCACCGGCTTTCGGAAATCGTCGTAGAGCCGGTAGCCCGACAGCACCGTGGGATCGCCGCCCTTGGCCAGATAGTCGCCGAGCGTGTCGCAGGACAGGCTGCGCGCGCGGATCTGCTCCGAGTACGCCCGCAGGGTGCCGCGATGCGCCAGGCGCGACAGGGGCCCGCCACGTTCGACGGTGACAGGTCCGGAGTCGGGTGACGACGGTTTGCTGGCAGGCATGGCGTGCGCGTCGAGTGCGATCAGGAGGAGGAGCGTGGCCGGAATGCGCCAGTGGGCGAGTGTCTGCATGAGGATTCCGTTGCACGGCAGGCGGTACATGCCGGACGGCCCGCACGCGTGTGGGCGGGACGTCACGCGTGCGCCGATGCGTCCGGCGACAACGCGCCACAGGGTGCCACAAGCGTCAGTCACGGCGCTCGCGCCGTCCTTGTCAGATACCACAGGCCCTCCCGTAGACTGCCTGCTCGCCGCGCGCGGCAAGACGGCGACGGTCGTACAGGAGCACGTGCATGGACCACGCCCAACAGCCGCTCACCCCCGACGAGCGCATCGCAATGCGCGCATTCCTTCGCGAGCAGCGGCTGTACATGCGCATCGAACTGGTGTTCCTGTCGCTGGGGCTGCTGGCGGTCGTGGTGCTGCTGCTGAGCGCCAGCGGCGCCTGGATGCCGCTGGCGCTGCTGATGCTGCTCGGTGGCCTGGGGCTGTGGCGCGCACCGCGCCTGCTTACGCACCGCCGCGAACTGCGGCCCATCCGCGATGCGCTGACAGGCGGCATGAAAACCGTGACGTGTGGTGCGCTGCAGGCAGTGAGCGCCGTACAGCCGGACCGTGTGCTCTACCGCATCGCGGGCGGCAGCCTGACGCTGCGACTGCTGGGCGGCTTCGACCTGGGATCGCCGGGCATGCGCATCGGCCACGTCGAACAGCGGCAGATCCATGCACTCGCCCACATGGCGGCGCCGTCGGTGACCGTGCACTGGCTGCAGGCCGATGACGGCCAGGGCTTCGTGCTGCGGGTGGACTACGCAGGCGAACCCCAGGCCGCGTCCGCCGCCACGGTGGCGGACGCGGCAGCCATCGACCGCGCCGCCGGTGAACTGCGCTCGAGCATGCGCTGGATGATGGGTGTACTGGCTCTGCTGTGGGGCGTGACCAGCGCGTTGAACGGATTTTCGCCCGCGGTCGCACTGCAGTCGCTGGCGATCCTGGGCGGTGCGGCGGGCATCATGCTGCTGGGCGTACGCCTGTGGCCGCGACGTGTCGCGGACCGTCAGCCGGACATGGACGTGTTGACCGGCGCGATCAGCGAAATCCTCGTCTTCGAGAACACGCGCCCCGGACGCAGTGCGACACGCAACCGCGAGCACTGGTACCGGATCGGCGGCGTGCTGCTGCGTGCCGGCCCGACGTGGCCCGGCACCTTGCGGATCGGGCAGGTGCTGCGGCTGGAACTCCTACATGGCGAAGGCAGCGGCGGGACGCGGTTCTCCAGCCCGCCGACGGTGATCGGCGATGCCGAAGTTCGCAGCGTGCAGACGGTGGTGGACTGACGCCGCACCTCGCAGACGCCGTCAGCGCTCGGCCAGCGCGCGCAGCAGCGCATCACCGTGCAGGGGCAGCGGCGCACCGGCGCGCGTGACCAGCAGCAGGCGGCGCTGCGCCCACGGCGCCTCGATCGCGATCCGCGACAGGCCGTCGCGTCGCCGGCAACGCACCGCGGTGGCACGCGGCACGATCGCCGGCCCCAGGCCCTCGCCCACGAGGCGACAGACCGCATCGAGACTGCCGGCGCGCATGCGGTAACGCGGCGGGCGGCCATTGATCCGCGCGTGCGCATCGATGTGCCGCTGCAACGCCGCGTCGTCGGTGAGGCCGACGTAGGCGCCCGGCGGCAATGCATCCGCGGCGAGTGCGCGCAGGCCTGCGAGCGCATGCGCGGCCGGCACCACGAGATCCAGTGGATCGGCGCGCAGCGGCGTGACGTGGAGGCCGGCGACATCGACCGCGTCGGAGACGATGCCGATTTCGCAGTGGCGCCCGCGCAGCGCCGCGACGATGCCGGTGCTGTCGCGTTCGTCGACCTCGACCTGCGCGCCCGGATGCGCCTGCAGGAACAGCGGCAGGCGCGTGGGCACGAGTTCGGCCATCGCCGCAGTATTCGCCTGCAGGCGCAGGCGCGTGCCATGGCGACCGCCGAAGCGCGCGAGATCGGCATGCATGCGTTCGATCTGGGCGAGCACGCGCCGCGCATGCCGCAGCAGCACGCGCCCGGCCTCGGTGGGCCGCACGCCGCGCGCATGGCGTTCGAACAGGGCGGTGCCGAGCGCGTCCTCCATGCGGCGGATGCGTTCGCTGGCCGAGGCCAGGGTCATCGCGCAGGTTTCGGCGCCGCGCGTGATCGCGCCGCCTTTGCAGACGGCGACCACCAGGCGCAGGTCGATCAGGTCGAAACGCATCGCCGAAGCCTAGCACCGCGCCTCAGGCACGGACTGAGGCAGGCTGTGGCGATACCCGCTGGTGCGCCGCGCGGGTGCCGCGCACGATGACGACTCCGCAACCGGGAGCGCCGCGATGCTCGATGTCTCGTCCGTCAGCGCCATGGCATGGATCGTCGCGGTGTTCGTGCTCGCCGGGCTGGTCAAGGGCGTCATCGGTCTGGGCCTGCCGACGGTGGCAATGGCGCTGCTGGCACTGGGCATGTCGCCGGCGCAGGCCGCTGCATTGTTGCTGGTGCCCTCGCTGCTGACCAACGTCTGGCAATGCCGGCCGTGGCACGCCTTGGCCGGGCTGCTGCGCGACACCTGGCCGCTGCATCTGGGCATCTTCTTCGGCACGCTGCTGTTGGGCGCATGGCTCGGCGCGCCGTCGGGCGCACTGGCCGGCGTCGTGCTCGGCATCGTGCTGGTGGCCTATGCGGCGATCGGCCTGCGCGGCTGGCGCTGGCAGGGCGCATCGCGCAGCAGCGGTCTGCCGGCCGGGCTGGTCACCGGCGCATTGACCGCGATGACCGGCGTGTTCGTGGTGCCGGCGGTGCCCTGGCTGCAGGGCCGGATCGAAGCACGCGAACGGCTGGTACAGGCAATGGGCCTGGCGTTCACCGTGGCGACGCTGGCGCTGGGCGCGCAACTGGCGATGCACGGCGCATTGGCGGCCGGTCGGCTCGGTGCGTCGCTGGTGCTGGTGCTGCCTGCGCTGCTCGGCATGGCACTGGGCGCCCGGCTGCGCGGGCGACTGTCGCCGACGGTATTCCGGCGCTGCTTCTTCGGTGGCATCGGCGCACTGGGGGCGTGGATGCTGCTGCGCGCGATGACGTGAGGGTGGATGCAGTTCGCGAATCCGATGACGTGGGCGACGCGCTCGCCTGTGCGTCACCCGGGTGACGGCGGCAACGGCGCCTGCGCGCGCGCAGGCGGCGGCGCGGCGGCAACGCGATCGGCCCACTGCTGCAGCACGTGCTGCAGGCCGGTACGCCTGCGCCCTTGCCAGGCGCTCGCCAGCACGCGCCCGTCCCGATCGATCAGCACCAGGTTCGGCGGCGCAATGCCACCCAGGGCGCGGACGGCCGGCAGGCTGCGCAGCCGGTGATGCGCGATCGCCGGCCAGGGCATCGCCTGCAGCCGCATGTAGCGGCGCATGTCCGACTCGGCACTGTCGAGGCTGACGTACACGACCTCGGTATCCGCGCCGGCCGCGCGCAACGCATCGCGGACCTCGCGCAGCCTCGGCACGAAGGCGTGGCAGGGCGCACACCAGTCGGCGCCGAAGTACAGCGCGACGATGTCCGGTTCCCGGTCCCATCGATACGCCGTGAAACGCGCGCCGTCGGCGCGGACCAGCGCGGACGCGATGTCGCCGCGCAAGGTCGGATCGACGGGCGCACGTTCGCCGGCCTGCGCGACGGACGCCAGCAGCACCATCGACAGCCAGACACGCCGGCGTGCACGCGACGCGGTGCGCGGCATCGCCGGAGGCGTGTCAGAAGTTGAATCGCGCACTGGCATAGATCGAGCGCGCGAAACGCGGGCCGTAGACGTAGTCGCTGTCGCGGCCGGCACCGGTTTCCAGATCCCCCTGGCGCTGGTCGAACAGGTTGCGCACGCCCAGCGCCAGGTCCCAGTGGCGGTCCCCCTGGCCCAGATGCCAGGTGGTGCCGGCATCGACGACCCAGAAGTCGTCGCTGCGCTCGAGCGTGCCGGTGTTGTTGTTGAGCACGTGCATGCGGCCGGTGTATTTCAGCCCGACATAGGCATCCAGCAGCGGTGACGGCGACCAGGTCAGCTGCGCCTGCCCGCTCCAGCGCGGCGTCTTGAGGTAGTCGTGGCTGGCGATCACGGTGTCGCCACCGTCCTCGCGATCGTCGAACACCACCTGCGCGTCGTCGAAGCGCGAGCGGTACCAGGCCACGCCGGTGGTCAGCTGCACCCGGTCGCTGGCCTGCCAGCCGAAGTTGGTTTCCAGGCCCGCCACCTGCGAGCCCCGGGCGTTGCTGCGCAGCTGGTAGAGGCCGCCGGCATCCTCGCGGATGTCGCTGAGCACGAAGGTGTCGCGCAATTCGGTCAGCGAGGCGGTCGCATCCCAGCTCAGGCGGCCGTCCACCGCCGAGCGCCAGTCGAGGCCGAGCATCGCGGTGGTCGCCCGCTCCTCCGACAGGCCGTCGACATTGCGGATGCGCACCGGCTCGGCGCCGAGGGTGTCGACGTGCAGGTCCTCGCTGAAGACCTCCGGTGCGCGGAAGCCGGTGGAGAGACCGGCGCGCAGCTTCAGCGCATCGCTGGCCTGCCAGGCCAGGGCCACGCGCGGCGAGAACACCGCATCGTCGAGCGCCGAATGCTTGTCGGCGCGTGCGCCGAGCACCACATCCACGCGCTCGCTCAACGTCCACTCGTCCTGCAAGAAAACACCGAGATTGCTGAAGGTCTCGCGCGTGCCGCGCAGCAGCGTCTCGCCGGCGCCGTTGCGCTGGTTGTCGCGCACCGATTCGCGCTTGTACTGCGCGCCGAATGCCAGTGCGTGCGCGCCGCGACGCAGGTTGAACTGGCTGTCGAGGTAATGCAGCGGATTGACGGTGTAGCCGTACTGGTCGAATGCGGTTTCGGCCGCACTGCCGGGTACCGAGGGATCGAGTTGCGCGGGGTCGAAATCCGGCGATGCCGGATCGGTCTCCACCTCGCCCAGGCCGCCGTAGAAGCTCTTGCGCTCGATGTAGGCGAAGGAATAGCCGAGGGTGAAATCGGCGGCGTCGCTGAGGACATGATCCAGGTGCACGCCACCGCGGTGGTACTGCGTGTCCAGCGATTCGGCGATGTTGGCCAGCCATTCGGGCTGGTCGAGGCGGTTGCCGCCGCGCCGCGTCTCGTCGGTGAACAGGTAATTGGCGCGCAACGTGGTGTCGTCGCCCAGTGCGGCCCAGCCCTGCACGCCGGCGACCTTCTGGTCCTTGTCGACGATCTCGCTGTAGCCGTCGCCGTTGAAATCCAGCGCGTCCTGCGTCGACCACTGGCCGACCAGCGACAGGCCGCCACGGCCGTCTTCGGACACCAGATCGGCGCGACCATCGACACTCCATGCCGGCTCGCCCTTCTGTACATCGGTGCCCAGCTGCAGATAGCCGCCGTTGCGCACCGGCTGCTCGGGAATCAGGTTGACCACGCCGGCCACCGCGCCCGGCCCGTACAGCGACGAGCCGCCGCCCTTGACCACCTCGACGCGGTTGATGAAGGCCGCGGGGATCTGCTCCAGCCCGTACACACCGCCGAGCGTGGACATCAGCGGCGCGCCGTCGAACAGCAACTGGTTGTAGGCGCCACCCAGGCCCAGCAGCTGCACCTCGGAGGTATTGCAGTTCTGGCAGTTGCTCTCCACGCGCAGGCCGTTGATCAGTTCGGCGACGCGCGAGAAATCGGTCGCCGCGCGCAGGGCGATGTCCTCGCCGCGCAACACCTCGGTGCGGATCGGCACCTCCGACAGCAGGCGTTCGCTGCGGGTCGCGGTGCTGACCACCTGTACCCGGTCGAGGTCGGTGGCGCCCCGATCGACGGCCGCGACCGGACCCGCCGGCACGGTCGCGAACGCCACCAGGGCACAGCGGGGAAGCCCAATGGCGCGGTACACCGCAGCGGAACGCATCAGGCCGGGACTGGACAGGACACCGCGCATCGAAGGACCTCGGGGCAGGAAGAGATCCCTAATATAGCAAATGCTATATCGTTTGCATTTTGATCAATTGTTTAGCGCGCGCTGTCATACGGCGCCCCGCGCGCCGCGATTGGCGACAATGCGCACTGTCGACGCCACCGCCGCAACGCGCGCCCATGTCCAGAATCCGTCCCAAACCCGGTGCCCCAGCCCCCCTGCTGGAAGCCGACGTCCAGGTGGAGAGCTTCCGCCAGGTGCGCGAGGCGCGACGATCGGAGCTGGTCGAGGATTACGTCGAACTGATCTCCGACCTGATCGCCGATGGCGGCGAAGCGCGGCAGGTCGACATCGCCGAACGCCTGGGCGTCGCCCAGCCGACGGTCGCGCGGATGCTGCAACGCCTGGTCCGCGACGGTCTGGTGATGCAGAAGCCCTATCGCGGCGCGTTCCTGACCGATGCGGGTGAAACACTGGCGCGCGCCAGCCGCGCACGCCACCAGACGGTGGAAGCCTTCCTCGTCGCACTCGGTGTACCGCCCGACATCGCGCGTCGCGATTCGGAAGGCATCGAGCATCACGTCAGTCCGGAGACGCTGGCGGTGTTCGAGGCGTTCCTGACCCGCCATGCAGCCCCCCGTGCGCAGGACGACACGCCCGCGGTGTGATACACCACCCGCAGGCGCAAGCGTGCCGCGCAGGCGCGCTCGAACTCCAACGCAAGGAATGCCCGATGAGACGTCGACATGCGATGCCGCTCGCGGCGACGGTGCTGCTTGGCCTGATCAGCGCGTCCATTGCCGATGCCTGCACGCGACTGCTCTATACCGGCCACGACGGTGCGGCCGTGACCGCGCGCTCGATGGACTGGAAGACCGATGTCGGCACCAATCTGTGGCTGTTTCCGCGCGGCGTGGCGCGCAGCGGGCAGGCCGGCGCCGACTCCATCGCCTGGACGTCCCGCTACGGCAGCGTGATCGCCAGTGGTTACGACATCTCGACCACCGACGGTCTCAACGAGGCCGGGCTGTCGGCGAACCTGCTGTGGCTGGTGGAATCCGGCTACGCCACCGATGCGAACGGCAAGCCGGGGTTGGCAATCTCGCTGTGGGCGCAGTACGTGCTGGACAACTTCGCCACGGTTGAACAGGCAGTGGCTGCGCTGCGCAGCGAACCGTTCCACCTGGTCACCGACCAGGTCCCCGGCGAATCGCGACTGGCGACGCTGCACCTGTCGATGTCCGACGCCACCGGCGACAGCGCGATCGTCGAGTACATCGACGGCCGGCAGGTGATCCATCACGACCGCGCGTACCAGGTGATGACCAACTCGCCCACCTTCGACCAGCAGTTGGCGCTCAACAGCTACTGGAGCCAGATCGGCGGCACGGTGATGCTGCCCGGCACCAACCGCTCCGCCGACCGCTTCGCCCGTGCGTCGTTCTACGTGCAGGCCATTCCCAAGAGCGAAGATCCGGTGGTGGCCCTGGCCAGCGTCTTCAGCGTGATCCGCAACGTGTCGGTCCCCTACGGCATCACCACGCCCGGCGAGCCGAACATCTCTTCCACGCGGTGGCGCACCGTGGTCGACCACGCGCGCAAGCTCTACTTCTTCGAATCGGCGCTGACGCCCAACACCTTCTGGGTGGACCTCAACGGGGCGGACTTCGATGCAACGACCGGCAAGGTGATGAAGCTGGATCTGGGCGCGAACCAGCGCAACGTGTTCGCAGGCGACGCCCTGGCGCATTTCGTCGACCATGCGCCCTTCGAGTTTCTCGGTACCTCGCGCTGACCTGCGCCCCGCCCCTTCGCACCGGCCCACGACCATGCCCATCCCATACCGCACCTGCCTCGTTCCGCTCCTTGTCGCCACGCTGGCCGGCTGTGCCAGCTGGCAGCCCGATGGCGGTGCCCCGGATGCGCGGGCGTCGGAATCGGGCACCTGCCATGCGCAGGCCGTGCAGTGGGCGGTCGGACAGCCGGGCACGGCGGAGGTAAGCGAGCGCGTCTGGCGCGAAAGCCATGCGGGCCTGATCCGGCCCCTGCGCCCGGAGCAGGTGACCGGCGCCAGCACCCGTCCGGACCGGATCACGATCGAACTGGACGCCGACAACGTGATCCGCCGGGTCTACTGCGGCTGATCGACATGCGTGCCCAAGCGCATGGGTACGGCAACAACACGCGGGCGCCGCCGAGGCGGCGCCCGCGGAAAGACTCAGGCCACCGACGCCCGGTAGATCGATTCGATGGCCTTGTCGAGCGCGGCATTGAAATCGTCATCGCTCTGCTGCGCGCTCAGGCCTTCGGTCAGCGCGCGACTGAAGCTCGCGACGACGCCGGGATTCTTCGCCAGACGCGCGTTCGCATCGTCGCGTGCGTAGCCGCCCGACAACGCGACGACCTTCAGCACGCTCGGGTGTTCAACCAGTTCCTGGAAGAAACCGTCGACTTCCGGCAACGTCAGTTTGAGGATCACCGGCGTCGACGGGGCCACCTTGTCGAGACGCTCGAGCAGGCCCTGCTTCAGCGTGGTCTCGATGTCGGCCTTGTCCGCCGAATTGATATCCACTTCCGGTTCGATGATCGGCACCAGGCCGGCGTCGAGCACCTGCTGGCCGAGTTCGAACTGCTGGTCGAGCACCGCGGCGATGCCGGCGGCGTTGTTCTGCTTGATGACCGAGCGTTCCTTGGTGCCGAACACGCCCTTGGCCCTGGCGCGCGCGAGCAGTTCGGACAGGCCCGGGATCGGCTTGAGCAGCTGCACGCCGTTGGCCTCGTCTTCCAGGCCCTTGTCGATCTTCAGGAACGGCACGACGCCCTTGGTGTTCCACAGATATTCGGCGGCGCCCTGGCCTTCGAACGCATCGTCGAGCGTGCGCTCGAACAGGATCGCGCCGAACACGCGCTCACCGCTGAACGCGGGGCTGGTGACGATACGGGTACGCATCGCGTGGACGAGGCCGAACATTTCCGCATCGTTCGCGTACTCGGTTTCCTCGATGCCGTAGAGCTTCAAGGCCTTGGGCGTGCTGCCACCGCTCTGGTCGAGGGCGGCGATGAAGCCCTGGCCCGACTTGATCCTGTCCAGCTGTTCCTGATTCACGGCCACGTGCTTGAGTCCTGTGCGATCGGTGGGAGACCCGGGGCCGCGATGATACCGCCCCGCGCCGCGCGCGGCTTTCGACAACGCGCCGGGCGGATTGCGGGACGCTGCATCCACACGCCTGAAACGCTGCCATGCCGGCGCCCTGCTAGGCTGCCCGGCCGCCTGCCAGCCCTGTCGCCGTGATCCGTTTCGAAGGCATCCACAAGTCGTTTTCCGCCGCCGGGCGCGAGGCCGTCGCACTGCATCCGCTCGATCTGACGATCGAGGCGGGCGAGGTGTTCGGCATCGTCGGCCATTCCGGCGCGGGCAAATCCACGCTGCTGCGGCTGATCAACGGGCTGGAGACGCCGAGCGGCGGGCGCCTGACCGTCGACGGTCAGCGCCTCGAGACGCTCGATGGCGACGGCCTGCGCATCCTGCGTCGGCGCGTGGGCATGATCTTCCAGCACTTCAATCTGCTGTCGGCGAAAACCGTCATCGACAACATCGCATTTCCGCTGCGCCTGGCCGGCGTGTCGAAAGCGCAGGCGCATTCGCGCGCACAGGAACTGCTGGTGCGCGTCGGACTCGAAGCGCATCGCGACAAGTTCCCGGCGCAGCTGTCGGGCGGCCAGAAACAGCGTGTCGGCGTGGCGCGTGCACTCGCGACCGAGCCGAAGATCCTGCTGTGCGACGAGGCCACCAGCGCGCTCGATCCGCAGACCACCGCCTCGGTGCTGCAGCTGCTGGACGGCATCAACCGCGAACTGGGTCTGACCATCGTGCTGATCACCCACGAGATGGATGTCGTGCGCCGGGTCTGCGATCGCGTCGCGGTGCTCGATGCCGGGCATCTGGTCGAAAGCGGCCCGGTGACCGACGTGTTCCTGCATCCGCAGCATCCGACGACGCGGCGCTTCGTCGCAGAATCCGAAGACATCGACGAAGACGCGCAGCACGACGACATCGCCCATGTCGAAGGCCGTCTGCTGCGCCTGACCTTCACCGGCGATGCGACCTGGCAGCCGATGCTCGGCCGCGTCGCGCGCGAGACCGGCATCGACTACACGATCCTCTCGGGCCGCATCGATCGCATCAAACGCCTGCCCTACGGTCAGCTGACGCTGGCGGTGACTGGCGACCGCTTCGACGACGCCGCGCGCAGCTTCGCCGACGCCGGCGTGCACGTGCAGGCGCTGCCGCGATGAGCACACCCCTGCTGCCCAACGTCGACGCCGGCAAGTGGGTCGAGATCGGCCAGGCCACGGTCGACACGCTGCTGATGCTCGCCGGCTCGCTGCCGCTGACGCTGCTGATCGGCCTGCCGCTCGGCGTGCTGCTCTACCTCACCGGCCCGCGCCAGCTGCACGCGCGCCCGGCGCTGTACGGCGGACTGTCGCTGGTGGTGAACCTGCTGCGCTCGGTGCCCTTCATCATCCTGATGATCGTGCTGATTCCGATCACGCTCAAAGCCATGGGCACGTCGCTGGGCGTGCGCGGCGCGATCCTGCCGCTGGTCGTCGGCGCGGCGCCGTTCTACGCGCGCCTGGTCGAGACCGCGCTGCGCGAGATCGATCGCGGTGTCGTCGAGGCGAGCCTCGCGATGGGCGCGACCACGCGCCAGCTGGTCACCCGCGTACTGCTGCCCGAAGCGCTGCCGGGCCTGATCGCCGGCGCGACGGTGACGACGATCGCACTGATCGGCTTCACCGCGATGGGCGGCGCGATCGGATCCGGTGGTCTGGGTGATCTGGCGTATCGCGATGGCTATCTGCGTTCGCGGACCGACGTGGCCGTGGTGACGGTCGTCGCGTTGCTGGTGATGGTGCAGGTGCTGCAGATGGGCGGGGATCGGCTGGTGGCGCGGTTTACGCGGAGGTAGGGCTGGCAGGCTCCCTCCGGGAGAGGTCGACGCGCACAGCGCGTCGGGTGAGGGTTGGGGCTTACGGGCAGGCGTTGAAAAAGCGCCCTCATCCGTCCTTCGGGCACCTTCCCCCAAAGGGGGAAGGACCGAGTGCGATGTCAGCTGCGCGGACGCCCCGCCACACACTGATTTCCACCCCCGCACTCGATCCCCACGCGCAGACCCCGATACTGGTCGGCCCTCGCCTCACCGGATCCGACATGGCCCTGCTGCCCCGACTCGCCACCGCCGCCCTGCTGCTGTCCGCCCTCGCCGGTTGCGGCGGCGCCGGCAACAGTGCCGACGGCGAACGTCTGACCATCGCAGCGACCGCCGTGCCGCACGCCGAGATCCTCGAAGTGGTGAAGCCGCTGCTCGCGCAGCAGGGCATCGATCTGCAAGTGCGCATCTTCAACGATTACGTGCAGCCCAACGACCAGGTCGTGCAGGGCCAGATCGACGTCAACTATTTCCAGACCGAGCCCTACCTCGACGCCTACAACCGTGACCGCGGCACCGATCTGACCACGCTCGTGGGCGTGCATATCGAACCCTTCGGTGCGTACTCGCGCCGCTACACCTCGCTGGACGCGGTACCGGACGGCGCCGACGTGGTGATCCCGAACGATCCGAGCAACAACAGCCGTGCGCTGATCCTGCTGCACCACAGCGGTGTGATCACGCTGAAGGATCCGGACGATGCATTGGCCACGCTGCGCGACATCACCGCGAATCCGAAGAATCTGAAGTTCCGCGAGCTCGATGCCGCGATGCTGCCGCGCGTGCTCGACCAGGTGGACCTCGCGCTGATCAACACCAACTACGCGCTCGACGCCGGTCTCGACCCCGGCAAGGACGCGCTGGCGATCGAAGGCACCGATTCGCCGTACGTGAACTTCCTCGTCGGTCGCCCCGACAAGCGCGATGATGCGCGCGTGCAGAAGCTGATCGCCGCGCTGACCGGCGACGAGGTCCGCAGCTTCATCCGGACGAAATACGGCGAGGCGGTGATTCCCGCGTTCTGAGCAACCCGGCTCAGCGCGCCGGATCGCCGTCGAGCAGTACCAGTTCCAATGCGGGCTCGGATGCGGCGTCGGGCACGGCGCCGTAGAACTGCGTGCCCATGCGGATCCTGTCGCGGCCCTGCGCACGCCGGTGGCGATTGGTGTCACGCAGCGAATAGACGCAGCCGCAGTATTCCTGCTGGTAGAACTGCTCGCGCTTGCTGATCTCGACCATGCGCGCAGCGCCACCCTGCTTGCGCCAGTTGTAGTCCCAGTACGTGAGGTCCGCATACGGCGCCGCGGCGCGGACGCCGGCATCGGTGATCTGCCGCATGTCCTTCCAGCGCGAAATGCCGAGCGAACTGGTGATCACGGGAAACCCGTGCTCGTGCGCGTACAGCGCGGTGCGCTCGAAGCGCATGTCGAAACACATCGTGCAGCGGATGCCGCGCTCGGGTTCGTTCTCCATGCCCCTGGCCCGTGCGAACCAGTTGTCGGTGTCGTAGTCGGCATCGATGAAGGGCACGCCATGCGTCTGCGCGAAGCGGATGTTCTCCTGCTTGCGCAGCTCGTACTCCTTCACCGGATGGATGTTCGGGTTGTAGAAGAACACCGCGTAGTCGATGCCGGACTCGACGAAGGCTTCCATCAGTTCCCCGGAACACGGGGCGCAGCACGAGTGCAGCAGCAGCCGGTCGCCGCCACCGGGCAGGGTCAGGCGTTCGCGGGTGCTGCTCATGCGTCCTTCGCGACCAGCTTCACCACGCTGGAAAAATCGAGGCCGCCATGCCCCTGGCGACTGTTCATCGCGTAGAGGTTGCGCGCGAGTTCGCCGAGCGGAATCGAGGCGCCGGTCCCCATGGCCGCTTCCGCCGCCAACCCCAGGTCCTTCAGCATCAGGTCGTTGCCGAAACCGCCGCTGTACCCACGCGATGCGGGGGCGTGTTCCAGCACGCCGGGCCACGGATTGCAGACCTCGGTCGCCCAGCTGCGGCTGGTACTGACCGCCATCATCTGCGACAGCGCTTTCGGATCGAGGCCATGCGCGACCCCGAGCGCGATCGCCTCGCCGGTCGCGGCCATGATCACGCCCAGCGCCATGTTGTTGCACAGCTTGGCGACCTGGCCTGCGCCGGCCTCGCCCATGTGGAAGATGTTTTTCCCCATTGCCTCGAGCACCGGCCGCGCGCGTTCGAGCGCATCCACCGGACCACCGACGATAAAGGTCAGCGTGCCTGCCGCGGCGCCGGCGGTGCCACCGGAGACCGGTGCGTCGATCATCTGCAGGCCGCGCGCTTCCGCCGCCGTCGCGACCTTCTGCGCCGAGGCCGGCGCGATCGTGCTGCTGTCGATGACCAGCGCGCCGGCGGGAATCTGCGCGAGCAGGCCGTCGCTGCCGAGGTACAGGTTCTCGACGTGGCGACTGGCCGGCAGCATCGAGATCACGACGTCGACATCGACGACCGCATCGGCGGCACTGTCCGCGGCGCTCGCGCCTGCAGCCGTCGCGGTTTCCAGCGCCGCGGCACTGAGATCGAACACGCGCACGGCGTGGCCGGCCTTGACGAGGTTGGCGGCCATCGGGCCGCCCATGTTGCCGAGGCCGATGAAGGCGATGCGACTCATGCGCGTGTCTCCGGTGTTCGGCCGAGATCGGCCAACGGGTGGTCGCCGGTGGGCCATGGCGCACGGAGGAAGCCGCGTGCCCAGGCCGGTGAAGCGGCAGCCAGCGTTGCGGGCTCCCAGCGCGGCGTGCGGTCCTTGTCGATCAGCAGCGCGCGGATGCCCTCGGCAAAATCGCCGTGGGCGGCGCAGTGCAGCGCGACGATGTACTCCATGCGGAAGACATCGGCCAGCGACAGCGACGCCGCGCGGCGCTGCAGTTCGAAGCCCAGCCGTGCCGAGCCCGGGGCGCCGGCAGCCAGCGTGGCCTGCGCATTGGCGAGCCAGGCATCGTCGCCCGCCTCCATGGCTTCGATCGCGGCGACGATCGCCTCCAGCGTATCGCCTGCGCACGCCTCGGCGATCACCGCGGCGTGGCGCTGCAACGGGCCGACCGGTGCGGGCGTGGCGAAGCAGGCGAGCAGCGCATCCAGCGCGCGATGTACCGCCCGGGCGTCGTCCGGCCACGACGTTTCCAGCAACGCGGCGAACACGTCGTCGCGCGATGCCTCCGGCACGTGCACGTCGGCCATGCCGGCATGGATCGCATCGCCGGCATTGAGCGGCGCGCCGGTCAGCGCGAGGAACAGGCCGGCGCGCCCGGGCACGCGGTTCAACAGCCAGCTGCCGCCGACATCCGGAAACAGGCCGACGGTGATCTCCGGGAACGCCAGCTTCGAGCGCTCGCTGACGATGCGATGGCTGGCGCCCGACATCAGACCGATGCCGCCCCCCATCACGATCCCATGGCCCCAGCACAGCACCGGCTTGGGATAGGTGTGGATGCGATGGTCGAGCCGGTACTCGGTCTCGAAGAACGCTTCGGCATGCGGATTGCCGCGCGGGTCGGCGAACGCATCGCCGTCCCAGCCGTCGCGCGCCGCATGATCGCGCATGCCGCGATACAGGCCGTGCAGATCGCCGCCTGCGCAGAACGCCTTCTCGCCCGCGCCCTGCAGCACCACGAGCGCGAGGTCGTCGTCAGTGGCCCACTGCGCGAACTGCGCATCGAGCAAGCGCGCCATCTCCAGCGACAGTCCGTTGAGCGTCTTCGCCGCATCGAGCGTGGCGATGCCGATGCGGCGGCCGCCGACGGAAGCGCGGGTGTCGAACCGAACCGGTACACCGGCGGTGGCGATCTCGCTCATGCGTTCGTCCATTCGGGCGCGCGCTTGCCGAGGAAGGCGTTGACGCCTTCGGCCTGGTCGGCGGTGTCGAACAGATCGACGAAGGCCTCGCGCTCGCTGACCAGTGCGGTGGCGTGCGACTGCGTGCGCGTGGCCTGCACCAGCCGCTTGCAGGCGGCGACGCTGGTGGGACTCTGCTTCGCGGCCTGCGCCGCCCATTGCAGTGCACGCGCCTTCGCCTCGCCGTCGGCTGCAATCTCCTCGACGAGTCCGATGCGCAACGCGGTCTCCGCATCGATGCGTTCGCCGAGCAGGATCATGCGTTTGGCCCAGCCTTCGCCCACCAGTCGCGGCAGGTTCTGGGTACCGCCCGCACAGGGCAGCAGGCCCACGGTGGCCTCGGGCAGTGCCATCTGCGCCTGGGCTTCGGCGATGCGCAGGTCGCAGGCCAGCGCGACTTCAAGGCCACCACCCATCGCGTAGCCGTTGATCGCGGCGATGCTGACGCCGCGGAACGCGCTGAGCGCCTCGAACGCCTCGCCGAAACGTCTGGCCGCTTCGCGTGCGACCGCCTTGTCACCGTCGGCGAACTGCTTGAGGTCGGCGCCCGCGCTGAAGAACTTCCGCCCTTCACCGGTGATCACCAGCGCGTAGATGTCGCGGTCCGCATCGAGTGCGCGCACCAGATCACGCAGGGCGGCCAGACTGTGCACGGTCCAGGTATTGGCCGGCGGATTGGACAGCGTGACCACGGCCGTGTGGCCGTCGATCTCCAGCCCCAGGCCGGTCCAGTCCTTCGCACGCCACGTGGTATCGACAGCAGCACTCATCGCAATTCCTCTTCAGTGTCCAGCAGGTGGCGCGCGACGATCACGCGCATGATTTCGTTGGTGCCTTCCAGGATCTGGTGCACGCGGCAATCGCGCAGCAGGCGTTCGACCGGGTACTCGCGGATGTAGCCGTAGCCGCCGTGCAGCTGCAGCGCGTCGTTGCAGATCAAGAAGCCCGCGTCGGTGGCGAAGCGCTTGGCCATCGCGCACCACACCGTGGCGTCACGCGCGCCGGCGTCGAGCTTGCGGGCGGCGGTGTGCACCATCTGCCGCGCGGCCACGAGCTGGGTGGCCATGTCGGCGAGCTTGAACTGCAACGCCTGGAACTCCGCAAGCCGCTTGCCGAACTGGCGCCGCTCGCCCATGTAGCGTCGCGCGGCATCGAGTGCGCCCTGCGCGGCACCGAGCGAGCAGGCGGCGATGTTGAGCCGACCGCCGTCGAGCCCCTTCATCGCGATGCGGAAGCCTTCGCCCTCGGCGCCGAGCCGATGCGTGGCGGGCACACGCACGCCTTCGAAGGTCACGCCGCGGGTGGGCTGGCTGTGCCAGCCGAGCTTCTCCTCCTTGCGCCCATAGGTGATGCCGGGCGCGTCGGCGGGCACGGCGAACGCGCTGATGCCGCGCGCACCGTCGCCGCCGGTACGCGCCATCACCACCAGCACATCGGTTTCGCCCGCACCGGAAATGAAGGCCTTGCTGCCGTCGATGACGTAGTCGTCGCCGTCCCGGCACGCACGCGTCTTCAGCGACGCCGCATCCGAGCCTGCGCCCGGTTCGGTCAGGCAGTACGAGGCGAGCTTCGTACCGCTGGCCAGGGCCGCGCCCCAGTGCGCCAGCAACGCCGGCGTGGCGAACCGGGTGAGCATCCACGTCGCCATGTTGTGGATGCTGATGAACGCTGCGGTCGACGGATCGACTGCGGCCAGTTCCTCGAACACGATCACCGCGTCCAGGCGCGTCAGCCCGCTGCCACCGGCGGCCTCGTCGACATACAGGCCGCAGAACCCCAGCGCACCGGCGTCGGCGATCGCGTCGCGCGGGAAGATCGATTCCGCATCCCAATGCGCCGCATGCGGCGCGAACCCGGCCTGCGCAAAGTCGCGTGCCGCCTCGCGATAGGCCGCCCGGGACTCGTCGAGGTCGACGTCCAGCGGCGCGGCCACCGGCAGTTCCATGACCGCGGCCATCACTTGAGGCTGATCGTGGTGTTGACGCCGTGGCTCAGCGTGTCGTCGTCGAACCAGCGCGCGGTGACCGTCTTGGTCTGCGTGTAGAACAGCACGACCTGCTTGCCGTACGGTCCGAGGTCGCCGAGCTTGGACGCGCGCGAGCCGGTGAACGAGAACAGCGGCACCGGCACCGGGATCGGCACGTTGATGCCCACCTGACCGACGTCGATCTCTTCCTGGAACTTGCGCGCCGCCGCGCCCGACTGGGTGAACACCGCGACGCCATTGCCGTTGGGATTGGCGTTGACCAGATCGATCGCCGCGCCCAGCGAGTCGGCGGCCACGATCACCAGCACCGGCCCGAAGATTTCCTCGTCGTAGATGCGCATGCCCGGGCGCACGCCGGAGAAGATCGTCGGGCCAACGAAGTTGCCCTTGGCGTAGTCGCCATCCATCTGCGGGCTGCGGCCGTCGAGTTCGAGCGTGGCGCCGTCCTCGATGCCCGAAGCGATCAGCGCTTCGATGCGCTCGCGCGCGGCGCAGGAGATCACCGGACCGACGTCGACGCCGGCTTCGGTGCCACCGCCGACCTTGAGCGTCTTCGCCTTGGCGACGAGCTCGGGAATCCAGGCTTGCGCCTCGCCCACCAGTACCGCGGTGCTGGCCGCCATGCAGCGCTGACCTGCTGCACCGAATGCGGCGCCGGCCATCGCGTTGAGGGTCTGCTCCTTGTTGGCGTCGGGCAGCACGACGGCGTGGTTCTTCGCGCCCATCATGCATTGCACGCGCTTGCCGGCCCTGGATGCACGGTTGTAGACGTGGGTGCCGACGCGGGTGGAACCCACGAACGAGACCGCCTTGATGTCGGCGTGGTCGCAGATCGCGTTCACCACGTCCGGGCCGCCGTGCACCACGTTGAGCACGCCCTTCGGGATGCCCGCCTCCAGCGCGAGTTCGACCAGACGCATCGTCACCAGCGGGTCCTGCTCGGACGGCTTGAGCACGAAGGTGTTGCCGGTGGCGATGGCCATCGGGAACATCCACAGCGGGATCATCGCCGGGAAGTTGAACGGGGTGATGCCGGCGCATACGCCCAGCGGCTGCAGGATCGAATAGGTGTCGACGCCGCTGGCAACGTTGTTGGCCAGCTCGCCGAGCTGCAGGTTGCCGATCGCGGCCGCGTGCTCCACCACTTCCAGACCGCGGAACACGTCACCTTCGGCGTCCGGCAGGGTCTTGCCCTGCTCGCTGGTGAGGATCGCGGCCAGCTCCGGCATGTGCTCGCGGATCAGCTGCTGATACTTGAGGAAGATCCGCGCACGCGTCCCGATCGGCGTCTTGCGCCAGGTCTTGAACGCGGCCTGCGCCGCGGCCACGGCCGCATCCACTTCCGCGGCGGTCGCGAATGGCACCCGTGCGAGCACGGCCTGGGTGGCCGGGTTGACGATATCGCGCCACTGCGTGCTGCTCGATTCGACGAACACGCCGTCGATCAACAGCTTGACGGTCGCGACATCCGCGCCCGTCCGGGTCATCTGGTTCATGGATCCTGTCTCCTGATCGCCACACCCGCGAGAAGGGCCGCGATGGACAGGACAAGGGAGGACGCAAGGCGGAGCCATGGCGTCGTTCCGCTCGCCAGGTCGCCCACCGCAACGCCCGAGGAAGAACGCCGCAAGGCGTCCGCGTCAGGCCGGTCTCCGGGCTTGCGAGCGATGCGTGTCCGCATCACCCCGACGCCTTCCCGCTTGCGCAGTGGACTGTTGTCGGGTGGTCTCGCCTACCGTTGCGGGGGCAGCGCCGGCATTGGACCGGCTTCCCGTTTCACCCTGCGCGCCGCGAGACGGCAGGACACCTGAGGCGCGTGCAGTGTAGGTGGACGCGTTCTGCACATGCATGCTGCAGCGCAACGACCAGCGCCGTGGCAAGCGCTGGAGCCGGCCATCCCGTGCGACGGATCCGTGTCTCCGGTGGCTCGCCCCCCGATGGATCAGCCATCCGGTGACCGTGCCGGCATCGACGCCCATCCATCGGCACAGGCCTTCGCGGCATCGTCCGGACAGAATCGCAGACGCCCCGGACTGGAGAGACGGCAATGACACGGACCTGGCTGAAAGCCGCACTGGCGGTTGCGATGACGGCTCCACTGCTCGCGCACGCGCAGGTGGACCTGACCACACTCGATCGCGACATGGCCGGTTCACGCGCGCAGGTGCTGGTGCTGGCATCGATCCATCTCTCGGCAGTGCCCGGTGGCGTCGAAGACGCGGCCCTGGACAGCCTGCTCGACCGGCTGGCGGCGTTCGCGCCGGATATCGTGGCGATCGAGGCGCTGTCCGGCGAGGAATGCGATCTCGCCGCGCGTCATGCCGCGCGCTACGGCCACGACTACTGCGCGGCCACCGATGTGGCCCAGACGGCGACCGGCCTGGATGTGCCCGCTGCACTGGTCGCGATCGAGTCCACGCTGAAGACGTGGCCGACACAGCCGACATCTGCACAACGTCGCGCCCTCGCTGCGCTGTTTCTTGCGGCCAACGACCGCGCGTCCGCGTACACGCAATGGCTGCAGCTTCCCGAATCGGAACGGCGTACCGGCGACGGGCTGGATGCGGCCCTGGTGGATCAGCTCACCCGGCTGTCGGCGCGCAGCAACGAGAGCTATCAGGTGGGTGTGCGCCTGGCTGCACGCCTGGGCCTGCCCCGCGTGCATGCGATCGACAACCACACCGGCGATCGCGCCGACGTGGACGATGTGCAGGCCTTCGGTCGCGCCGTCCAGCAGGCCTGGGATTCCGACCGCGGGGCACTCGACGCGCGGATCGCGCAGGAGAAGACGCTTTCGCAGGCCGACGACCTGTTGCCGCTGTACCGCTACGTCAACGCGCCGGCGCACCTGCGCGCACTCGCCGAGAACAATGTCCGGCCGGCGATGCGCGCAGCTTCGGAGCCCCGCTACCCGCAGATCTGGGTCGGCGGCTGGGAGACCCGCAACCTGCGCATGGTCGCCAACATCCGCGAGACATTCCGCGAACGCCCCGGGGCACGCGTGCTGACGATCGTCGGTGCCTCGCACAAACCATGGTTCGATGCCTGGCTCGGCCAGTTGCAGGGCGTGGACATCGTCGACGCCGCGCAGGTCCTGGACTGACCGGAACCGGGCATCGGGCCTGCCGCACGGGACCATGGACAGAGAGCACCCGCACTACATCTGCCCCTCCGCGTGCGGGTGAGGGGCAGGTGCCCTGGATCACGCCGCGTCGGCGCGTTCCGTGTCCTCGCGCATCCGGCGAGCGGCCTCCACCAGCGCCTGCAACGCAGCCCGTGTTTCCGGCCAGCCACGGGTCTTGAGGCCGCAGTCCGGATTGACCCACAGCTGTGCGGGCGGGATCAGTTCGGCGGCGCGTTGCAGCAGGCGCGTCATCTCGTCGACGTCAGGCACGCGCGGCGAGTGGATGTCGTAGACACCGGGGCCGATGCCGTTGGGATAACGGAAGCGCACGAAGGCATCCAGCAGTTCCATGCGCGAGCGCGAGGTTTCGATCGAGATCACGTCGGCGTCCATCGCGGCGACCGCTTCGATGATGTCGTTGAACTCCGAGTAGCACATGTGGGTGTGGATCTGGGTCGTGTCGGCGACGCCCGATGCGCTGATGCGGAAACTCTCGACGGCCCAGTCCAGATACGCCGCCCAGTCGGCGCGACGCAGCGGCAGACCTTCGCGCAACGCGGGTTCGTCGATCTGGATCACGCCGATGCCGGCCGCTTCGAGATCGACCACTTCGTCGCGCAACGCGAGCGCGATCTGCCGGCAGGTGTCGGCGCGCGGCTGGTCGTCGCGGACGAAGGACCACTGCAGGATCGTCACCGGCCCGGTCAGCATGCCCTTCATCGGACGATCGGTCAGCGACTGTGCGTAGGTCGACCAGCGCACCGTCATCGGCGCCGGCCGTGCGACATCGCCCCAGATCAGCGGCGGCTTCACGCAGCGCGAGCCGTAGCTCTGCACCCAGCCGAGTCTGGTGAAGGCGAAGCCGTCGAGCTGCTCGCCGAAGTACTCGACCATGTCGTTGCGCTCGAACTCGCCATGCACCAGCACATCGAGACCCAGCGCTTCCTGTTCGCGCACGCAGTGCGCGGTCTGCGCGGCGATGAAGGCATCGTAGTCGGCGTCGCTCAGCGTGCCGGACTTGTGCGCCGCGCGTGCTTCGCGGACCTCGAGCGTCTGCGGGAACGATCCGATCGTCGTCGTCGGGAACGTGGGCAGCGGGCGCAAGGCGTCCTGGGCGACGCGTCGCGTGGCGAAGTCCGACAGGCGGTGTGCATCGATGGGACGGATCGCCTGCAGGCGTGCGGCGACTTCGGCGCGATGCACGCGCCCGGACTGACGCCGTGCATCGATCGCGGCGCGCGCCTCGGCAAGGCGGGGCGCGGCCGCATCGGCATCGGTCAGCGCATCTGCGAGCAGCCGCAGTTCGCCGAGCTTCTGCGCCGCGAAGGCGAGCCAGCCGCGCAGTTCGGCATCGAGCGCCTTCTCCTGCTTCAGGTCCACCGGCACATGCAACAGCGAACACGAGGGCGCGAGCTGCACCGCATCGGCGCCTCGGGCTTCGACGGCGTAGCGTGCGAGCACCAGCGCCTCGTCCAGCCGCGTGCGCCAGATGTTGCGGCCGTCGATCAGACCCAGCGACAGCGTGCGGCCGGCCGGCAATGCGCGCAGCACGGCGTCGAGCTGTTCGCGTCCACGCACCAGATCCACATGCAGACCATCGACCGGCAGCGATGCGGCGAGTTCGAGGTTGTCGTCGAGCGCGCCGAAGTAGGTCGCCAGCAGCAGCTGCGGCCGGGCGATGTCGGCGAGCGCGGCATAGGCGCGACGGTAGGCTTCGCGCGTGGTGTCATCGAGATCGAGCACCAGTGCCGGCTCGTCGATCTGCACCCAGCCTGCGCCCGCGTCCTGCAGCTTGCCCAGCAGTTCCGCATACACCGGCAGCAGACGGTCGAGCAGTGCGAAGCGGTCGCTGCCGTCGGTGGTCTTCGACAGCCACAGCAACGTGACCGGCCCGATCAGCACCGGACGCGTCTCGATGCCGGCTGCCCTGGCTTCCAGGTATTCACGCACCGGCTTGTCGTCCCGCAGTGCGAAGGCCTGGTCGGCGTGCAGCTCGGGGACGATGTAGTGGTAGTTGGTGTCGAACCACTTGGTCATCTCCAGCGCGTGCAGGTCGATGCCATCGCGTTGGTGGCCGCGTGCGAGCGCGAAGTAGCCGGCCAGCGGATCGGCATCGGCCAGCGCGCGGTAGCGCCCGGGAATGGCGTCGACGCAGAACGCCGCGTCGAGCACCTGGTCATAGAGCGAGAAGTCGTTGCTGGGCGGCAGGTCGACGCCTGCCTCGCGTTGCAGGGTCCAGTGCCGCAGCCGCAGTGCGCGGGCGGTGGCCTGCAGCGTGGCGGCATCGCCGCCGCGCCAGTGTGCCTCGACCGCGCGCTTGAGTTCGCGGCGTGCGCCGATGCGGGGAAAACCGAGATTGCCGATCTGTGTCATCTGTAGTGCGCCTCAATGCGATGGATGCTTGAGGAACGAAGGACCACGCGCCGCGACGCATGCGCGCCGCGGACATCGCAGACGACCTTCGCCCCCTCGGGCGAACCGGGCCTGCGCGCGGACGTGCGGAACCGGCCACGCGACACGCGCGGCACGGCACCGGTCACCTCCCCGCGGAGGTCCAGGTCGAACGTCCGCGCAGGTCTGCGCGGACGGCCAGGGCAGGTCTTCGGGCTCATGGACGGGCCACATGCGTGGCGGGCCTACTGTCCGTCGCTTCCCGGCCCATGCGGGCGCCAGTGCGATGACGGAGGTCGTTTCCAATTACCGCTGCGGGGCAGCGCCGGAATTGCCGCGAAGGACGTGACGCACCGGCTTCCCTTTTAATCCATCGCCATATCTTGATACAGCGATGGAACCAAGGCGGCGCCGACGTTACGCCGCTCGCGGGCGGGCGTCAATCGAATGCGTGCATGTGGGTGCGACGATCGGTCGCGGCCTGCAGCGCGCGCATCGTCGTCCCATTGCGTGCATGCCCCAATAGACTGTTCCGATGATCACCGGCCGCCGGTTCCAGCATGCATTCGCCTGGCTGTCGCTGACGGCCGTATTGCTGCTCGCGTTGCTGCCGTCGATCGGTCGCATCGCGCATGCGCAGGACGCCGGGGCGCGGATGATCGCGATGGAGATGTGCACGATGGGCAGCGACAAGCTCATCAGCATCGTCGACCCCCACGGCCTGCTCGACGATACGCCGCGCCCGGCGCCGTCGGCGCATGTCGACATGCAGGATTGCGGCTACTGTCCGCTGCTCGCCACCGCGCTGCTCGCGGTGTTGTGGTTCGCGATCGCGCGCCGGCTGCACGTCCCGCATCGCACCCGCGTCGTGCATGCGTTCCGTCTGCTCGAACGCCATCCCTGCGGACTCGGCTCACGCGGCCCACCGCTCGCGGCCTGAGCCGACCTGCCCCGACCTTCCGGGTCGCCCTCCTCTCTGCGATGGCCGCGCGCTTGCGCGGCGTCGCCTGCGCGCGCGTGCCCGTGCCGCGCCGCACCCGCACTGGATGCCCGCATGTTCCGTTCCGCCATCGCCCGGCCTGCGCCGATCACCGTCTCTTCCCGTACAAGGCCCGCAGCCTCGCTGCTCGCCAGCCTCGTTGCCGCCGTAATCACGGCGCCCGCATTCGCCCAGTCCACGACGAACGCGACCACACTCGACACCCTGCAAGTGCAGGGACAACGCCTGCACACGCTCGACGCGCCGCAGGAGACCGGCAGCCGTCTGGGTCTTTCGCAACGCGAAACTCCGGCATCGCTGCAGGTGATCGACCGCGAGGACATCATCCGCAAGGGCGCGCGCACCACGCGCGAAGTGTTCGAGCTGGCCGATGGCGCGATGGTCGGCAACGTGCCCGGCAATCCGGCAGTGGTGACGCTGCGCGGCTTCAGCGGCAACACGATCTCGGTGTTGCACGACGGCGTGCGACTCGGCGCCTCGACCTTCGTCACCCGCGATGTCGACACCTGGGGACTGGAGCGCGTCGAAGTGCTGCGCGGACCGGCCTCGGTGCTCTACGGCGAAGGCACGATGGGCGGCGCGATCAATCTGGTCACGCGGCGGCCGAGCACCGAGGCACAGGTGATCGACGCCATGCTCGGGATCGGCAGCTTCAACACCCGCCGCGCCGGGTTCGGCATCAACCAGCCGCTGTCGGACACGCTGGCACTGCGCGTCGACGCCAGCGGCCTGCGCTCCGACAGCCTCTACGACATCGAGCACAACCAGGTCGAGATGTCCACGCTGTCGGCCAGCGTGGCGTGGACGCCGCACGATGCGCTGGCGATGTTGCTGTCCTGGCAGCACGCCGAAGACGACAGCGCCGGTACCTACCAGGGTTCGCCGATGGTCGCGTTCGAGGACGCCATCGCGCCGTCGCGTGTAGTGCGCAGCGCGAACGGGCTGGTGATCGACGCCGCCACGCGCCACGTCAACTACAACCCGATCGGCGCGCATACCGGCGCACGCAGCGATCTGCTGCGCTGGAACGTGGCGATCGATCTCTCCCCCGACTGGCAGCTCCGCAATGATCTGGCCTGGTACCGGGCGGATCGCGACTTCGTCTATTCCGACGACTGGCTCTACGACCGCGGCACCGGCCTGTACGCGCGCGGCGCGCAGCGCGTGTTCCACGAGCACCGGTTCTGGAACGAGCGTCTGGCGTTGTCCTATGACGGGCCGCTCGGTGGTCGCCGCAACCGCTTCACGGCGGGCGTCGAGTTCAACGGCACCGACTTCGTCAATCCGCGCCAGAGCGGCAGCACGACGCCGGTTGCGCCGGTCGATCCGGATGTGGGCGTGTTTCCCGGCGCGGCTTCGCCGATCTACACCAGCGATCAGCTGTTCCGCACCGATCTGCGCACGCGCGCGGTGTTCGTCGAGAACGCGTTCAATCTCACGCCGCGCTGGCTGCTGGTCGGCGGCCTGCGCTACGAGCGGATCGACCTCGACCGCAGCATCGACAACCGCATCACCGGTGCGACCACCGTATTCTCGCCGCGTTACTCGCCGCTGTCGTGGCGCGTGGGCAGCGTGTTCGAACTGCGCGACCACGTGCAGCTCTACGGCCAGTTCTCCACCGCGGCCAGCCCGGTGTCGAGCCTGCTCACGATCCAGACCGCGTCGGGCATCTTCGATCTCACCGATGCCAAGTCCGCCGAGATCGGCATCAAGGCCGATGCCTGGAACGAGCGCCTGTCGCTGACCGCCGCCGCATACCGGATCGAGCGCGAGGACATCCTGACTCGCGATCCGGCGAATCCATCGATCAGCGTACAGGGCGGCCGCCAGTCCTCGCAGGGACTGGAGCTGTCGGCCGACCTGCAGGCCACACGCGGCCTGCGCCTCGACGCATCGGCCGCGTGGGGACATGCCCGCTTCGACGAGCTGATCGAAGCCGGTGGCGCGGACCGGCGCGGCAATCGCCCGGGCAATGTGCCCAATGGCACCGCGACGCTCGCGGGCACGTACCGGTTCGCAGGCCTGCCGGTGTCGATCGGCGTCAGCGGCCATCACGTCGGCGGCTTCTACACCGACAACGCCAACACGATCTACGTGCGAGGCCGCACCACGTTCGATGCCTGGGCGAGCTACGACTGGAGCCGCGCCTCGCTGGCGCTGCGCGTGCGCAACCTCGGCGATGCACTCTACGGCGAGTACTCCGGCTATCCGGCCACCCACGTCTATCTCGGCGCGCCGCGCAGCGTCGAGATGACCCTGCGTACGCGGTTCTGATTATGGCCGGTCACCAGACGCGTGCAGATACAGGCGATCGCTACCGGATGTTCTGGCGCTGGCATCTCTATGCCGGCCTGTTCGTCGCACCGTTCCTGATCATCCTCGCGATGACCGGCGCGGTGTATCTGTTCAACGACGAACTCGACGACGCGCTCTATCCAGAGCTGCGATTCGCACCCGCGCCGTGGTCGGAACGCGTCGCGCTCGCGGCGATGATCGACACCGCCGAAGCCGTGGTCGACGGCGCAACCGCGAGCCGCATCGATGTGCCCGCAGATCGCACACGCAGCGCGCGCGTACACCTGGCCACGACGGATGGCGATACGCGTATCGCCTTCGTCGATCCCGGCAGCGGCGCACTGCTGGGCACGCTGGTGCCGGCGCGCACGCTGGTCGGCCTCGCGGACCGGCTGCACGGCTCGCTGATGCTCGGCACCTTCGGCCGCTACGTGATGGAGCTCGCCGCGTGCTGGGCCGTGCTGCTGATCGTGTCCGGGCTGTATCTGGGCTGGCCGCGAGACGGCCGACGCGCATGGCGTGCATTGCTGCCGGACCTGCGTGCGCACGGGCGCGCGTTCTGGAAGTCCCTGCACACTGCGATCGGTCTATGGGTCGCGCTGCTGGTGCTGTTCCTGATCTTCACGGGCCTGCCATGGGCGGCGTTCTGGGGCGGCTGGATCCGCGGCGGCGCGGAACTGATCGGCGAAGGCTATCCACCGGTGTATCGACGCTACGCCGCGGTGGACGCGCCGACCCTCGGCGGTGATTTCAACGATGTGCCGTGGACGCTGCAGCAGGCACCACTGCCACCGGTCTCGCCGGATGCGCATCACGGCCATCACGCGCCACCGGCCCCGCAGGTCGACGCGCCGCGTGCCTGGACACCCGAAGGCCTGGAACGCGCGATCGCGCACGTGCGCGCCGCCGGCACCCATGACGATCTGCGCGTGTTCCTGCCGGCCGACGCGCGCGGTGCGCTGATGGCCTACACGTATCCCGATCGCCCGCAGGGACAGATCACCTGGCACTTCGATCGCGACGGCGCGCTGCTGGCCAGTGCCGGCTTCGTCGACTACGGTCGCGTGGCGCAGGCGATCGAACTGGGCGTGCAACTGCACATGGGCAACTATTTCGGCCGCGCAAACCAGCTCGTCATGCTGGCCGCGTGCATCGGTGTCGTGGGCCTGGCGATCAGCGGCCTGGTGATGTGGTGGCGCCGGCGGCCCGCCGGACGACTCGGTGCACCACGGACCGCGCGGCCCACGCCGACCCGCGTGCTGCTTGCACTGATCATCGCGACCGCGCTGCTGCTGCCTTTGCTCGCGGTTTCGATGGTCGTGGTGTTCGTGTTCGACCGCTGGCTGCGGCCGCATATTCCCGCATTGCGCTGGCTCGACTGAAGCTTGTGACCGTCAGTGGCTTCGATGACCGGAAAGCCGCCGCTGCGCAGATGACCCGGTTTGCCGGGCGAGGGTTTTCGCCAGATTCCGCTTCCGGCCAGAAGCGGACATCAAACCGACCCACTCGTCAACAGGACCGCATCATGCGCGCGCCGGTTCCGGACTGCGCCGCGGCACCAGCATTCCGAGCAGCGCGCTGACACCCGCTGCAACCGCGCACACAATCAACCCCAAGACGAAGACGTCGCGGGACGGCTGTCCGCCCTGCTCGCCTGAGGCTAGGAGGGCACCGATGACCGCCGCCGCCGCCGCGGTACCGAAGATGCGGACTTGGGCATTGAGGCCGTTGGCGGACCCCGCATCCTCGCGCGGCACCGAGGACATCACCAGTCGTGGAATGACAGCGAACGCCAGCCCGAATCCGCCACCGATCACGAGATTGGCCACCAGAATCGCCCCGACGCTGTCCAGCCCCAGGAGTGTGACAAGCGCGCCGATGGCGACGAGGCAGGCACCTGCCGTGATGATGAACTTCTCGTCCCATCGCTGCGAGAAGTAAGGCGCGACCGGGGCGACGACGGCCATGGCCACACCATTCGCCGTCATGATCATGCTGGCGATGACCGGTTCGACGCCTAGACCCACTTCATGGCTGCGCGAGAGCACCAGCACCTGCGGGAGGATCACCATCGTGGCCATGGCGGCGAAGTTCAGGCACAGCGCGTGCAGATTGGTCATCAACAAGGTCGGCCGCAGGGCCACGCGGAAGTTGATCAGCGGGTCTCGAACATTTGCCATCCAGAGCGCGCACATCACCAGCAGCACCGCACCACTACCCGCGCACAGGATCACCAGAGGCGAACGCCATCCGAGCATCGCGGCCTGCCCCAGACCGACCAGCATGGCGCCACATCCGCACACCATCGCGATCGAACCCACGAGATCGAAGCGTCCCGACGAGAAGGTGTCGTCGCGCGGCACCGCACGCGCGAGCCACAGGAAGCTCAGACCGGCCAGGCCGACGCTGACCCAGAACACGCCACGCCAGCCGACCGCTTCCGCCACGAGCGCGCCGAGCGGAATGCCGAACGCGCCACCGATGCCCATGGTGCCGGCCGCCAGCGCAATCGCAGCAGGCTGCCGGTGCGGCGAAATCGATCTCGACAGCATGGACATGCCCAGCGGCACGATGCCGATGGCCAAGCCCTGGATTGCCCGGCCCACGATTAGCAGCCACGTGCTCGATGCGAGTGCCGCGATCAACGAGCCGACCCCCAAGGCGACGACGAGTGCGAGTGCAATGCGCTTGCGTCCGTACAGATCCCCCAACCGTCCGGTGACAGGCGCGAACGCACACGCCGATGCCACGGCAGCCGTCACCACCCATGCGGTGATCTCGCGACCGACGCCCAGCAGCGCAGGCAGGTCGGACTGGAACGACAGCACGATGGTCTGGATGAGACTCGCGTTGAGGCACGCGAAGATCACCGCGGCCGCGACTCGCCAATCGCGCGCCCGGCTTTCTTCCAACCCCGACATCCCCACACGTTTTCCCAGTTGATCGAGGCACATTTTGGAATCGCATGCGGCCCCGGCGTACCGGGTTCCACTCGCCTCAGCGGGACGCGGCCACGGCGCGCCCTGCCTTTCCGGAAGTTCTGTTCGCTGCCAGGCCGATCAGCAGGATCAGCACGCCGGCCACCACGAACGCCGCGCCGCCGACGTAACACGCCATCACGTAGTCGCCATGCGTGTCCCGCATCGATGCGAAGGCCAGCGTGCCGCTGACGGTCGAAAGGCCTGTCACGATACCCGCAATGCCGAGCACGACGGGAAAGATCGACTCGTCCACCAGCTCGCGCACGAAGTAAGGAATGAAGATCGAGTCCGCACCGGTCGCCATGCCCACCGCGAACACGATGACGACCACGAGCGCGCTCGACCATTCGGGCGACGAATGTGCGAGCCCGATACCACCCAGCGCCGCCAGCACGCAGACGACCAGCGGCACGACGTAGGGCCAGAACCGGTCGAGCAACAGGCCGCCGAGCGTGAGGCCCGACGCGTTGCCGAGGATGAAGGCCATCGACATCGCGGAGGCGAACGTCACGGTGAAGCCGTTGAGCAGCAGCATCGGCTGGATGCTGCTCAGGAAGCCGCCGATACCGAAGCACGCGAAACCGAACGCGATCACCGCTGCCCAGATCCGGATCTTCGAGAACGCCGACCGGAGTGCCTGTCCGGTCGAAGGCGACGCGGACGCGCGCCCAGTCGCCGAACTTCCGGATGAAGTCACCGGCCCTTGGAACGCACCGAACAGGACGGGCAGGACGCCGAAGACGACGATCGTGCCGAGCAGCACGCCGAAGCCGGCGCGCCACCCGTAGGCGTAGATCGCGTACACCGCCACCGGCGTGACCAGCAACGGCAGCAGACTGCCGCCGGCGGTGACGGTGCCGAGCGCCGTGCCGTAGTAGCGGTCGAACCACGTGGACATCTGTTTGGCCCACACCACGTTGAAGCACAGCGAGCCCATTGCGCCGGCCACGGCGGCGACACCGTAGAACGTGATGGCACTGGGCGGCAGCAGCATCAGCGCGGCGGCCGGTAGTGTCAGACTCGCGTAGCCGATCAGCAGCGCGCGGCGCGCCTCGATCCTGCGCAGCAGCCAACCCGCGAACGGACCGAGCAGACCGGCGAACAGCATGACCACCGCGCCGAACTGGACTTCCGTCGCTTTCAGGCCGGTCGCCTGCATGATCGGTTCGACGAACAGACCGTTGGTCGTCAGGAACAACAAGGGCCCGGCGCCGTAGGCCAGCATGCCCGACACCATCGCGCCGCGACCGCGTCGAAACTCGGAGGGTCCAGCGCCCGCGACAGTGGTGGCGCTCTCGTACGTAGCTCGGTTCATCAGGAACTCCTTGGCGTGTCACCCATCGAAATGCGCTCTGCGGATGCGGAGCGATTGGAATGCAGCGCGCACCGTCGGGGGGAGGGGGCGTCGGAGCGCCCTGCCCGCATCGGGCAACGCGACCCCATCGGCGGAGCGCGGAGGCGCTCCACCCGGGTGAATCGAATGTCGAAGCGCTGCTCGCAGGGCGCAACGCAACGGGAGATCAAGCCGTTCCGTAGCCGATGTAGGACTTCACTTCGAGGAAGGCCTCGAAACCGTAAGCCCCGTATTCGCGTCCGTTGCCCGACTGCTTGACGCCGCCGAACGGTGCGGTGAGATCCGGGCCGGCGCCATTGAGCACCACCTGCCCCGCGAAGAGCCGGTCGGCGATGCCGCGTGCTTCTTCGAGACTGCCGGCATCGACATAGGCCGCGAGGCCGTACTCGGAATCATTGGCGAGCGCGATGGCCTGTTCGATGTCGGTGTAGGTCTGTACCACCAGCACCGGGCCGAAGATCTCCTCGCGGACGATCCTCATGTCCGGCGTCGTGTCGAAGAACACTGTCGGCCGCACGAAGTAGCCTGTGTCAAAGCCGTCGGGCCGTCCCACACCCCCGATCACCGGCGTCGCACCTTCGTCGATGCCGCTGCGGATGTAGTGCTGGATGCTGTCGAACTGCGCCTTGTTGACCACGGGTCCGATGTAACCGTCACCGTTCGCGGCAGGCTGCAGGTCCTGCGCGATATCGAGCACGGCCTGGCGGGCCTCCGCATCACACGATGCGGGCACCAGCAGGCGCGAAGGCAACGAGCATCCCTGCCCTGCGTTCATCATCAGCAGCTTCACGCCACGCTGCACCGCGTCGGCGATGTCCGCGCTGTCGGTGACGATGTTGGCGCTCTTGCCGCCGAGCTCCTGGTGGACACGCTTCACCGTCAGCGCGCCGGCCTGCGCGACCGCGATACCGGCCCGTGTCGAACCGGTGATGCTGACCATGTCGACATCCGGATGGCGCGAGATCGCGTCACCGACGACGTCGCCGCGCCCGTAGACCAGGTTGAACACACCGGCCGGCGTGCCGGCAGCATCGACGACCTCGGCGAAAATCCGCGCCGAAATGGGCGAGAACTCGGACGGCTTGACCACGACCGTGCAGCCGGTCGCCAGCGCCGGCGCCACCTTGCAGGTGATGGTGGAGATCGGGAAGTTCCAAGGCGAAATCAGCCCGCACACGCCGATCGGGACCGACTTTACGCAGGTCGTGTCGCTGCTGCGTTCGAACTCGAAGTCGCGCAGCTTGTCGGCCGCGATGCGCACGTGCGCGATCGCAAGCGGCACCTGCGCCTTGGCCGCAAGCCACGGTGGGCAGCCGATCTCGTCCGACAAGGCCTGCGCGAACTCGGCAGCCCGCGCTTCCATGCCGTCGGCGATGCGCTCCAGCAAGGCAACGCGATCCTCACGGCTCCAGGCCGAGAACGACCGGAATGCCTGGCGCGCCGCCTTCACCGCCGTATCCACGTCGGCCGCGTCGCCCAGTGTGAGGGTCGCCACCGGCTGTTCGGTGACCGGCGAGACCACCGGCACGCGCTGGGTGCTGGCGCTCACGCGCCAACCGCCGTTGATGAAATTCCGGTTCAACTCATGCATCGATCAACTCCGGTTGCGGGGCGGCGACGCTGCGCAACGGTCGATGCGCGGCGCCTCGCTTGATGAACTCCGCGCCACGCTCACCGATCATGATCGTGGCGGCATTGGTATTGGTGGACACCACGACCGGCATCACCGATGCATCGATGACGCGCAGGTTCGAGACACCGCGGACGCGCAGCTGCGGGTCGACGACGGCCGCCGGGTCTTCGCCCATTCGCGCGGTGCCCGAGTAGTGGAAGGAGGTACTCGACGTGCTGCGGATGTAGTCGAGCAGCACGTCGTCACTGGCGCCCTGCAGCGGTGCGACGAGCTTGGCGTTCACGCGCTCGAAGGCCCCGGTGCCGGCGATCCTCAGGATGAACTTCATGGCATCGAGCGACGTCTGGACATCGAGCGGCGTGCTCAGGTGGTTGAACGCCACGCGCGGCGGCGCGGCGGCATCGGTCGACGTGATCGAGACCGAGCCACGACTCTCCGGACGACACTGGAACGCGCCCACGAAGAATCCCGAGTCCTTCGCCAGATCGTATCCACGCGCGCCGGGCATGAAGGGCGCCATGCCAACCTGGATGTCGGGAGTGCGCACGTCGGGGCGGCTGCGCGTGTACATGCCGGCCAGACCCGCGCCCACGGCGAACGGTGTGTCGCGCTTGCCGAGGTAGTAGTTGAACGCTTCGCGCATCAGGCCGCCGACGCTGTTGACTCGCTTGTTGAAGGTGTCGCGGCTCGTGGTCGAGAACGGACACACGAACGACAGGTGGTCCATCAGGTTCGACCCCACGCCCTGCAGATCCGCGATGATCGGAATGCCCTGCGATTGCAGCAGGCCACCCGGACCGATGCCGGAAAGCTGCAGGAGCTTGGGCGTGTGCAGTGCGCCGGCACTGAGCACGACCTCGCGTCGTGCCCGCACGCGGATCTCCGCGCCATCGCGGCGTAAGGTCACGCCCACCGCACGATGCTGCTCGAAATCGACACGCTGGACAGGAGCCTCGGTCCAGATCGTGAAGTTGGTGCGATGGCGGTTCGGCTCGAGGTAGTTCAGCGAAGTCGACGAGCGCCGACCGTTCCACGTGGCGAGCTCGTTGTAGAAACAGCCCTCGATGGTCGCGCCGTTCATGTCGTCGTTGCGCTGCACGCCGAGGCTCTGCGCGGCATCGAGCAGGGCGTCGGCGACGTCGTTGCGCCAGCGTGCGCGTTCCACGCCGAACGGGCCGCTGTCGCCGTGATAGGCGGATGCGCCCTTGTAGTGCCGTTCGATCTTCTTGAAGGCCGGCAGGACATCCTTGTACGACCAGCCGGCGGCGCCCAGCGCCTGCCACTGGTCGTAATCCCAAGATGCGCCACGGATGTAGATGAGCCCGTTGATCGCGCTGGAACCGCCCAGCAGGCTGCCGTAGGGCAGGCGGATGGCACGGTTGGCCATCTCCGCTTCCGGCTCGCTCATGTGATGGGGCACGTAACGATCCTGGAACAGGATCTTGCCGAACCCGAGCGGCAGGCGTGTCCAGTAACTGCGGTCTTCCGGTCCGGCCTCGATCAGCAGGACCGACACGTCCGGATCCTCGGACAGGCGTGTGGCCACCACCGCGCCTGCCGATCCCGCACCCACCACGATGTAGTCGAACGACTCTTCGTGCATCGCAACCCTCCCAAGTTCCAATGACACCGGGTGCCTCGCATCGCGATGCCCCGATCTTGTTGTTCCGGATCGCCGGCCGCGATCACGCGTGCCGTCGCTCCTGTCCGTGCCGCATCACGCCATCACGGTGTCCCGCAACTTCACGCCGGGATCGCGGAAGCGTCCCGGATCGACCTGCAAGCCCTGCGCGATCAGCGCTTTCGCTTGGGCGAAATCCGGCGTGCTGTTGACCGCATCCAGTGCGACGAGTCGGCCGTCCTTGAGATAGCCCACAGAGAACGCGTCGCCGTCCACGGCGCCGCGCAACAACATGTCGTCGTGACCGGCCATGAGGCCTGCCGTCTTGAACTTGACGGTGTACTGGTCCGACCAGAACCACGGCACCGCGGGCGCCGGCGGCGCGACCCCCGACAGTGTCGCGGCGAGGATCTGCGCATGCTCGGTCGCATTGGGAATGCTCTCGATGCGCACAGGACCACCGGCATGTGCCGACACCCAGCGTGTGCAGTCGCCGATCGCATGGACGTGCGGCAACGTGGTCCGGAACTGCGCATCGACCACCACGCCGTCCGACACCTCGCAACCCGCCGCTTCCAGCACATCGACGCACGGCACCAGACCGATGCCGGCGATCAACAGATCCGTCCGGATGCGCGCGCCACCGGCGAGTCCGACGCCGGTGACCTTGCCCGCTTCGCCGGTGACGGCTTCGGCCAATGCGCCCAGACGTATCTCCACACCGTTGTCTTCGTGCAGGCGCTTGAAGTATGCCGACACGGGCGCGCTGGTGACCCGTGCCAGAAGCCGGGGCGCTGCTTCCAGCACCACGACCTCGAGGCCGAGGCTGCGCAGCGATGCCGCGGCTTCGAGGCCGATGTAGCCGCCACCGATGATGACCGCGTGCTTCGCATCGCGCGCCGCGTCGAGAATCGCATTGGCGTCTTCGAGGCTGCGGATGTAGTGCACGCCTTTCAGCTCGGCGCCGGGGACGGGCAGCCGTCGCGCGCGCCCGCCTGCGGCCCAGACGAGATCGCCGTACGCAACCTGGCGGCCGTCATCGAGCTGCAGCGTCCGCGCGCCGGGATCGATCGACTGCACGCGCGTGCCCAGAAGCAGTCGCGTCGGGCCTTCGGTCCAGTAACGCGCGTCGCGGAAGTCGAGCGCCTCGCGCTTCTCGGTACCTTTCAGATAGCCCTTCGACAGCGGCGGCCGTTCGTAAGGCAGAACCGTTTCATCGCTGATCAGCAGAATCGAGCCCGCATACCTGTGCTTGGCGAGCGCGGAGACCAGTTGGACGCCGGCATGGCCGGCGCCCACGATCACCACGTCCGCCTGCAGAGATGCGGCCTGCGCCATTACGCGTCGTCCCGCGGCGTGCTGACGGTCAGGCCATCCAGTGCATCGGACAGCACGAGCTGGCAGCACAACCGGCTGGCAGGGCGCAGATGATCGACGACTTCGAGCATGTCGGTCTCGTCCGCGGACACCTCGCCCAGCGTGGCGTCCCACGGCGTTTCGACGTACACGTGACAGGTACCGCAACTCAGATCGCCGCCGCACTCGCCGACGATGCCGGGAATGTCGTGGTTGACCGCCAGTTCCATGACGTTCTGGCCGGCGGTGCCGGTCAGCGCATGCGACTGACCGGTCGAATCGATGATGGTGACTTGAACCATGGGACGTACCTTCTTTACGCAGTCTTGCGGGGTATGCGGCGCACTTCGTCTGGATCGCGCGGCGTGAACTGCACCGGCATGCGCTTGAGCCCCGCGGTGTTCGTGGATGCCACCCATTCCGCCTCGCCGGCTGCCGTGATGTCGGGCAGTGCGGCGAAAACGCGATCGAGCAGGATCTGGATTTCGAGACGCGCGACATTGCGCCCCAGGCACAGATGCTCGCCGTCGCCGAAGCCGAGGTGCTTGTTGGGCTTGCGCAGGATGTCGAACTCGTGCGCGCGCTCGAACACCGATTCGTCGCGATTGGCCGAGACCACCCAACCGACCACCCAGTCGCCCTTGCGGATCTGCTTGCCACCGACCTCGCAATCGGCCATTGCCATGCGCAGGCGGTTCTTGGACGGCGTGACCCAGCGGATGATCTCCTCGGTCGCGCTCTTCATCACCTCGATGTTGCCGGGGATCAGACGCGACTGATCGGGCCGCTTCATCAGTTCCATCATGCCGATGGCCACCGCGTTGCGCGTGGTTTCCAGACCGCCCGCGACGACCGAGAACGACATCCACGCCGCATCGCGCGGATGCAGCAGCTTGCCGTCGACTTCGATGTTCGCGATCAGCGAGGCGAAATCTTCCTGCGGCTTGCCGCGCCTGGATGCGGTGTGCGCTTCCAGGTACTCGTAGAGCTTGGCAAACGCGTTGACCTCGACGGTCGACGCATCGACACCCTCGTTGTGCTCGGGATCCTGCGCGTGGAGCATCGTCAGCGTGATGTCGCGAAGCGTCTGCCAGTCCTCGCGCGGAATGCCCATCAGCGACAGGAACAGATTCACCGGCAGTTGCGCGGCGATGTCCTCGACCAGCTCGGCGCGACCGTTCGGTGCGATGGCCGACAGGATGTCGTCGACGATCTCCTCGCACTGCGCGTCCCACTTGGAGACCCACGGCACGCTGAAGTACTTGTTGAAGGGGCGACGCTTGGCCATGTGGAACGGCGGATCGGCCGTCACCAGCTGCACATCGAAGCCCATCGCGTAGCGCTCTTCGGCCGTGAGCGCGCGGCCCGAGGGCGGCAGGTGCGGCCCGAGCTGGTTGCTGAAGAGCTCCGGCTCTTCCAGCAGCCGCAGACAGTCTTCGTATCGGCTCAGCGACCAGAACGGCTGGCTGTAGCTCTTGCTGTCGGTCCAGCGCACCGGGTCGTGGTGGCGCAGGTGGGTGAACAGGTCGTGGAAATGCGGACCCGCGAAGAACGATGCGTCGGTCAGCTTCTCGTCGATATCGGTCCAGCTCATGTGTCAGGCGCCCTCGGCTTCGGCATGTATCGCAGCCGCAGGCTGCGTATCCAGATGACCCCGCTCCCAGTTCCGGACGCGCGCGTTGAGCGCGTCCACCGGCGCGGGATGGGTCAGGCAATAGGCCAGGTTCCTGTCGATCGCTTCGACCACCATCGCGCCGACCGTTTCGGCCGGGATCGGCGTGTTGTGCGCCTTGCGCTCGAGCGGATAGGCATAGGCCTTCACGTCGCGTGCGTCGGAGCGTTCATCCGCTTTGCGCAGGCGTTCGCTCGAACCGATCCGCGTCGGCACGTAGCCTGGATACAGGATGGTCACGCCGATGTCCTCGCCGTGGTCCTTGAACTCGGCCCGCAGGACTTCGGAGAACGCGTCGACCGCGCCCTTCGACGCGGAATACATGCCGTGACCCGGCACTTCGTCGAGCGACGAGAACGACGAGGTGTTGATGATGTGGCGATGTCCATCCTGCGCGCGCATGCGCGGCACGAACGCCAGCACGCCGTGGACGATGCCGAAGTAGTTGATCTCCATCATCCAGCGGAAGTCGCTGATGTCACCGTCCCAGATGGCACGGAACGGCCGCATGGTCACGCCTGCGTTGTTGCACAGCACGTCGACACGGCCGTGCGCGGCATAGATCGCATCGGCGACGGCCTTGACCGCCTCGAAGTCGCTGACGTCGACCGCGTAGGCCGCGCCGTGTCCGCCCTGCGACACGATCTCGTCGACCGTCGACTGCGCGGCGTCGCGCTCGATGTCGACCACACACACCAGGGCGCCACGCGCCGCGAAGGCGAGGGCGATCGAACGCCCCATGCCGCTGCCAGCGCCGGTGACGACGGCCACCTTGCCCGGGCCGACTGCTGAATCTGTGCTCGCCATGGATTCCTCCCTCCAATTGCTTGCTGAGTGGAAGTTCGGACATCTAGACTGATAACACCAATGCATTCTTTATCTTTTTTCGATGCATTTCACTCATACTAAAGAGGCGGCGCAGATGTCACACGAACGATCGGCGGACCCTTCCCAACTCCGTTGGAGCGTGAAATCGAGCTTCTGGCAGTACGTGCAGAACGCCGGCGGCGCCGTCGAGGCGCTCGCGCCCTGGACGCTCGCGGACGGGCACATCAGTGCGCCCGTCCGGGTCGATGCGTCCGGTGACGGACAGCGCATCGATGCAGACGGAGGCGTGCGCTTCACGGCGCATGGGGGACGACTGGCCGTCACCCTCCGCGATCTGTCGCTGGCGCTGACCGGCGATGTCGCCACGTTGTCGATCGAGGACCCGGACGCACCTTCCGACAGGCTGGAGATCGCGAAAGGCGCAGTGCGTCGGGAGGATGATCGGTGGGTGATCGAATCGGCGCTGGGCTTTTTCGGCTGCCGTCTGTTCGGTGACGTCTATCAGCCCGGCGAAGCGCTGGATCCGATCCAGTTGCAGGGCGGCCATCCATGATCAGCCTAAACAAGCTGCGCCATTTCGTGGTGCTGGCCAGAACCGGCAGCTACGTGCGCGCCGCCGAACACGTGCATCTGTCGCAACCCGCGCTCAGCCGGAGCATCCAGTCGCTGGAGCAGTTCTACGGCGTGGTGTTGTTCGACCGCGGGCGCGCCGGTGTGGAACTGACGCGCACCGGCGAGGAGATCCTCGAGCACGCAGAAACCCTGCTCCACAACGCGACATCGCTCAGCGAGTACCTGACCGAATCGAGTGCGGGCATGGTCGGCACCGTGCGGTTCCAGGTGGGCCCGCAACTGGCCGATCTCCTGCTCGATCAGCTGGTGCGGCATGTGGCAACCAACTTTCCGCAGGCGAAGCTGTCGATCGGCAGCGGTTCGGTCAACACCATGCGTCAGCAACTGCTGCGCGGCGAGATCGATTTCTACGTCGGGCATTACGACAAGACCACCGAGCACGGCCGGATCCGGACGCATCACTTGGGTGAATCAGGTGCCGCCTTTCTCGTCGGCCCCTCGCATCCGTTGCGGGGCAAGACCGGCGTATCAGCATCTGAAATCGGCCTGTATCCGCGCATCTGCGGGACGGCGTGGAACGAGTCGTTGCCGCTTCGCGTCCCTCGCGACCTGCGTGACGACCTGCGTGCCACGATCGAGATCGACAATCTCGGCATCGCCAAGCGCATCGTCCGCGAGTCAAATGCGATTCTGATCGGCACGCCGACCACCTCCGACACACAGCTCGACATCCTCGATGCGGTCATCGAAGGCATCGGTCCGACGCCGATCGGCCTGCACCATCTGGACGACCGCACGCCCACACCGTTGACGACCACGATCATCGAAACGGTGATCCGGTTTGCTGCACCGCACTACTCAAACATGCACGAATAGCATCCAAAAGCGCAATCCAATGCATTGGACGTAGCTTTCACGCCTGCATAGCGTCTGGCGGCCGGCATCCGAGGGTGCCGCCTTACCGGAGAGATGCATGGCGGAAAAGAAGACAACCCAGCTGCGGCGGATTTTCGAGGAGCCCGGCACCACGTTGATGCCCTTCGGCGTCCTGCCGCTGCATGCGCAGATGGCGCAGCGCGCCGGATTTCCTGCGTTCGAGATTTCGGGCGGCATGAGTGCCTGGTGGATGGGCGGCGTCGCCGACATCGGCTGGCTGACCGCGACCGAGGTGATCCAGCAGGCAGCCGCCGTGGCGCGCTCGGTCGACATCCCGGTGTACTGCGATGCCGACACCGGCTATGGCAGCGCGATCAACACGCGCCGCACGACGCAGGACTTCATCCGCGCGGGCATCGCCGGCATCCATCTGGAAGACCAGGTCGAGCCCAAGAAGGCAGGTGGTCAGGCCGGTATCCAGATCGTCTCCGATGCTGAGGCGGTCGGCCGCATCCGCGCAGCTGTCGACGCGCGCGACGAGATGGATCCGGACTTCGTGATCGTGGCCCGCACCGACGCCTACGCGGCGGAAGGCGGCAGCCTGGAAGAGGCCATCCGTCGCGGCAATCTCTATCTGCGCGAAGGGGGCGCGAACGCGATCTTCTACGAAGGCCTGCGGAGCTGGGACGAAGCGCGACAGGCGCTTGCCGCGACCGATGGTCCCGCGTACGTCATCACGAGCCGCCATGCAGGCCGCCACCCCGCGATCGACGAACTGTCGGCGATGGGCCAGCGCATCAACATCGTGCCCTTCCTGCTGCCGGGCGTGCAGGAGGTCTGGAACCTGCTACTCGAGATCCGCGAACGCGGCGATCTGTCCGCCTACGACGACTACCTCGAAAAACTCTTCGCGGTGCCGAAGGACAGCGAAGCCTTCGTCGGCTTCGGCGACGGCTTCGTATCGCCCAGCTACGCCGATGCGCGCAAGTGGGAAGCGGCCTACCTGCCGCCGGAAAAACAGCGCGACTACGCAGGCTCCATCAGCGACGACTGACGCAACGCCACACGGCAACACACACACGCACGCTCCTCGGGAGGGAGAACACGCATGAAGATCAGCAAGCGCCGCAGCGCACTCGCGGCAGCCGTACTCGTGGCAATGGCCGCATCCCCGTTCGCCGTCGCACAGGACACCGACACGTCGACGACGGCCAGCACCGGCGCGGTCGACGCCGCGCAAACCGGAACGGAAGCGGCGGAGAACCCGTTCGCACGATTCGACGCGATCGGGCTCAAGGGCTGGATGACGCCGTTTCCCAGCACCGGCGACACCATCCTCGGCGACGCCGGCGGTCTGCGCAGTGCACTGGCCGACAACGGCTTCGGCTTCCTCGGTCTGAGCGTCAACAACATCATGTACGACGTCGCCAACGACGGTGTGCGCGGCACCCAGGCCTACAACGGCGAGAAGGCGACGTACAACGTCGGCATCCAGTCGCTGTTCGCGCAGTACGACCTCGGACGACTCGGGCTCGAAGGTGCTCAGCTCTTCGGTGCGGCAACGCTGCTGACCCATCGGGCCGAGCATCTGAACGGTCCGCGCGACTTCCGGCTCACCAGCCTCGGCTATTACCAGTCCTTCGCCGACGGCGCCGTCGAACTGAAGGTCGGCTACTTCGACAATCTGCAGGAGTACGCGGGCATGTCGGTCGGCGGCAGCATCACCAGCGGCAGCTTGGGCCCGCAGTCGCGCATTCCGGTGCAGGTCGGCTGGGGCGCAGCGGGCTTCGGCACGCCCGCGCTCAACATGACGTTCAACTCGAAGCAGGACACCTATCTGAAGGTGGGTGTGCAGCGCAGCATGTCGCCCAACGGCTTCGAGGCCGAGCTGGACGTCAACGGCGACGGCCTGCGCTTCGACGTGCCGGACGCCAGCGCGCTCTACACCGGCGAATGGGGCTACAAGCGCGACCCATCCGCACAGGCCAAGTCGACCTGGTTCCGCATCGGCGGGATCTACAACACCAGTGATTACACCCGTTTCATCGATGGCTCGAAGGTCGACAACTGGGCTGCTTACGCTGCGATCGACCACCAGTTCACCCAGCCCAATGCCGACATGCCCTTCCAGGGCGTCTACGGCGGACTGACCGTCAACCGCGCACCCGACGAGCAGAACTTCTTCACGCACTACTACGAAGCCCGCATCTACGGCATCGGTCTGCTGCCCAATCGTCCCTTCGATCTGGTTTCCGTAGTCGCCAGCTACAACGGGTTGAGCAAGGAGGCACTCGGTGCATCGTTTGCGCCCGGCACTTACGACTCCGAGATGATGAGTCTGGTCGGGAGCTATGCCTACCGTGCACGCGCCGGTGTCTACATCCAGCCCGGCGTCGGTGTTTCGGTGAATCCTTCGTTCGCACCGAAGCGGGACACTGCGTATCACCTGTATCTCGCAGCGACGCTGCTGTTCTGAGGCAATGTCGAGGGGCAGGCCAAACGACCTGCCTCCCGTACCGGAGCACCATTTCCGGATCCGCTCCTTCGAACCAGGATGGACCACACAAATGCACGCTGACCCGATCCGTATCGGCTTCATCGGCTTGAGATCCGAAAGTCAATGGGCGGCCACCGCGCACCTGCCGGCCCTCGCGTCGCTCGGCGATCGCTTCACGATCGTCGGCGCAGCCAATACCAGCCTGGAAAGCAGCCGCCGGACTGCGAGGCACTCGACTTGCCCGCGTGTTCGAGAACGCAGCGGCGCTCGTCGACAATCCTGACATCGATCTCGTGGTCATCACCTTCAAGGTGCCGCACCACTTCGAACTGGTGAGCGCCGCTTGAATGCCGGCAAGCACGTGTTCTGCGAGTGGCCGCTCGGAAACGGGCTGGACGAGGCACGTCAGCTCGCACGACTTGCGGACGAGAAGGGTGTGGTTGCGGTTGCGGGTACACAATTTCGGGTCTCCATCGAGATGGAGTTCGCGCGTGACCTCGGCGCGAACGGCTACGTCGGCAAGGTGCTCTCCTCGACCCTGATCGGCTCAGGCGATCAATGGTCGAACGAATCGACGACGGAGTACCTGTATCTCTCCGACAGGCGCAATGGCGCCACGCTGCTGTCCATTCCGCTAGCGCACACGCTGGCCGGGCTGCGCGATGCGCCTGGCGAAGTGGCCAGCCTGTCGCCACGCTGCACGACAGCGTGCGTCTGACGGACACCGGCGCGGTCCATCCCAAGACATCGCCCGATCAGGTCATGCTGCACGGCATTCTGGAGAGTGGCGCGGCACTGTCGGTGCATTACCGCGCTGGCATTACGCCGGGGACCGGACTGCTCTGGGAGATCAACGGCACCGAAGGCGTCATCCAGATCAGAGGGCCACTCGGTCACGCGCAACTGGCGCCGCTGGAAATTCTCGGTGCGCGCAACGGAGCGGCGACGCTCGAAACACTGACGCCCGATGCCACGGCATACACAGGCTGGCCTGAAGACGCCGCGGCCCGCAACGTGGTACGCCTCTACGCACGTATCGCCGACGACATCCGGCGCGGCACGCGGACCGCGCCGTCCTTCGACGATGCCGTTGGACTCCACGAACTCGTGGATGCGATCGAACGGTCAGCGGCAAAGATCTGAGCTTCCTGCCCAAGGGTGCCTAAAGGCTTGAGCAGCCAAACTACCGGATGTCCGCCCCTGGCCGGAAGCGGACATCTGTTGCTCCCCTCGATCGAACCAAAGCCATCCGGATTCGAACCCTCTCTGTCGAACTACGACACCCGCCGCTCGACCCGAGTCGGAGGTGAGCCCGACGGGCACCACTGCCCCGTTGCCGCGTCGATCAATGAACCAAGGATGTGCCCGGCAGACGCTTACGGTCCGCTGGTTCCGTTCTGATCCTTCTTCTCCTGATCGATCTTCCTGTCCTGATCGTCCTTCTTCTCTTGAGCATCCTTCTTCGCTTGATCGTGATGCCACTTGATCGCGAAGAACATGCCCGTGCCGAGCACGACAACCTTGAACACGATGAAGACGATCGGGAACCAGTCGTACATCTGATTATTTCCAGGAGTGTTGCTCGACACTATTTGTCGGGAGGTACATGCCCTGCCTCACAACGCTGTTTCAGCAGTTCATTGTGTGCATGCCCTCGTCGAATCCGACTTCGATCCGAAGATCTCGGACGCCGCTCCAGGCACACGACCCGCAGGGCATTCAGGCGAGGCTGATCGAGTCGTCATAATTGTATCCCCGCGATGCAGCACAGCTGCGCCGGGAAGGCCTTCCCGCGACAAAATGTCGCATCCGCCTGACTTGGCGTGATCCGGATTTCAACTGCCGGAGCGCGGATGGGCGACGCCGATTCCCGGCAGGAAACCGTCGACGATACGTTGCACCTCGAGCGGCCTGTTCAAGGCGGGGCCTCGGTCTGCCCCCTCATCTCGAGCGCATCTTCCATCCCGCTGTAGAGATGGCGAACCGCAGCGTCGAACTCTGCAGGCCCCGGAGGATCTGGGTGCGAGGTCCCGTTCCATCGATGGATCCGCGCGGTTTCCATCTGACGCAGGGCATTCAACCTGACGGATCCGAAGATGCCGTCTCATCGGGAGCAGGGTCCGGGCGTATGGGATTGCGCGCGCGCCAGGCCGCGAGTTGCTCGCGATACCACTGCAGTTCTTCGGCATAGGTGTCGTGCACGCACACCGCGCAGCCGCTGTCGCAGCAGTCGCTGGGCAGCGGCGGTTCGGGCGGCTGCGGGGGCGGGTCGGGATTCATCTGGTTCGCCACGGTCAGTCGCGTGCGTCCGCGGCCGGGATCGGCGACTGCCGCAGGCCGATGGCTTCGCGATCGCAATGCGTCGGCGCGGCGCCCGCTGCCCGCTGCGTGGCGATCTCGTCGCGCGCGGCATCGAGGTCGGCGCGGAACTCGGGGGACGCCTGCAGGCGCGCGAAGGTCGCCGCGCCCACGCGCTCGCCTTCGACGATGTCGCTGTGCCAGTGCACGTTGCACACCAGCCGGCTTTCGCCGAACGCGCGGCCGCGCTGCAGCAGCGCGTCGCTGCGCTCGGGTGCGAGTTCGACCAGCGTCAGCGTCCACGCCCAGCCAATCGCGGTATGGCCCGACGGATAGGAGGCGCCATGGCGCAGCCTGGGCAGATCTTCGGGCGTGCACACGGGCGTTTCATCGCGCACGAACGGACGCCCGCGCTGCCAGTGGTCCTTCGCCGCGCGGCCGGCGTTCGATGTATCGGCGAGGCTGCGGCGCAGCAGGCGGACGAGGTGCGGGGTGCGCGCGGCGCTGATCTCGACGCCGAGTGCGCAGGCGAACAACGGCTCCGCGGCCGGGAACGTCAGATCGGCATCGACGGTGGCCTGCCGCCAGCGCGCGGTGTCGTGCAGCGCGAGACTGCGCGCGGCGATCGCATCGTCATGCGCCTGCGCGGCCGAGCCCGGTGCGGGCGGCGCAGGCAACAGCGCGCGGCTGTCGAACGCGGGCGCGTCGAGATAGCCGATCGTCACGCCGGGGTCGCTTTCCGGCACGACCACGGCAGCGGCCGGCTTGGATACGTCGCGTGCGGGCAGCGCACACGCGACCAGCACCGGCAACAACGCGCCACATGCAGTGACGCGCAGCCCGTCCCGCACACGCGGGCGCATGTCAGCGGGCCTGCAGACGCTGGGCGATCGTCGCCCGCAGTGCATCCAGATCCTTCGCGAATGCGGCAATGCCATCGCGCAGTTTTTCGGTGGCCATCGGATCGGCCGCGAGATCGGTCGCGTAACGCTCGGCATCGACCGGCGGCGCGAACGCGCCATCGTCGTCCTTGCCGGGCGCCAGCTTGCGCGGCAGCTCGCCGTGCTCGGCGGCGAGCTTCTCCAGCAGGTCGGGCGAGATCGTCAGACGGTCGCAACCGGCCAGCGCTTCGATCTGTGCGGTGGAGCGGAAGGACGCGCCCATCACCACGGTCGGCGAGCCGCGACGCTTGAACTCGGTATAGACCTCGCGCACGAAGCGCACGCCCGGATCGTCGTCGATCGTCGCCGGCGTGTCGCCGCGCGCGACGTGCCAGTCGAGGATGCGACCGACGAACGGCGAGATCAGGAACACGCCGGCTTCCGCGCAGGCAATCGCCTGGGTGCGGTTGAAGATCAATGTCAGATTGCAGTCGATGTCCTCGCGCTGCAGTTCGCGCGCGGCGCGGATGCCTTCCCAGGTCGCGGCGATCTTGATCAGCACGCGCTCGCGCGACACGCCGGCGTCCTGGTACATCTCGATGAACTGGCGCGCCTTGGCGATCGTCGCCTCGGTGTCGAATGACAGGTCCGCGTCCACTTCGGTCGACACCCGGCCCGGCACCAGCCCCGACAGCTTGCGACCGACGCCGACCGTCAGCCGGTCGACGACCGTGCGCGCGATGGTGTCGATGTCACCGTCCAGATCCTCGGCACGTTCGAGCTCACGCTCGACGAGATCGGCGTAGATCGGCAGGTCCAGCGCCTTGCGCACCAGCGTCGGATTGGTCGTGCAGTCGACCGGCTTCAGGCGGGCGATGGCGTCAGCGTCCCCGGTGTCGGCGACGACGACGGAGAGCTCACGCAGCTGTTCGAGTTTGGACGCGGATGTTGCAGCAGACATGGACACCTCTGGGTTCGGGACGCGCCGCGCTTCAGGCGGGTCCGCCATTGTCGCGCCCGATGACGCGCAGGACCACCCGCCCGCAGATCACCGGCCGTTACAGTGAAGCACCCGCCCCACCGGAGCCTCCGATGCGCCTGCCGCTGTCCGCCTGCCTCGCCATTGCCCTCGCCTGCGGCGCTGCGCCCGCGCTTGCAGCCGCCGACGTGTCCAGGGGGCTCACGCAGAAGCTCGTCGACTGGCGCCGTGATCTGCACCAGCACCCCGAACTCGGCAACCAGGAAACGCGTACCGCCGAGGTTGTCGCGAACCACCTGCGCAGCCTCGGTCTCGAACCACGCACCGGCATCGGCCCGACCGGTGTCGTGGCCGTACTCAAGGGCGGCCGGTCCGGGCCGCGCATCGCGCTGCGCGCCGACATGGACGCGCTGCCGGTCACCGAACAGACCGGGCTGCCGTTCGCCTCCACCGCGAAGGCGACGTATCGCGGACAGGACGTCGGCGTCATGCACGCCTGCGGCCACGATATGCATGTCGCAATCCTGATGGGCGTGGCCGAAGCGCTGGCCGGCATGCGCGAGCAGCTCGCCGGCGAGGTGGTCTTCATCTTCCAGCCTGCCGAAGAAGGTCCGCCGGAGCCGGGCGAAGTGTTCGGTGCCAGGCGCATGCTCGACGAAGGCGTGTTCGCCGACGGCACACCGGAGGCGATCCTCGGCCTGCACGTCTGGGCCGGCCTGCACACCGGCCAGATCGGCTTCCGCAGCGGGCCGTCGCTGGCCAGCGCAGACGAATGGGCACTGACGATCACCGGCAAGCAGACGCATGGTTCACGGCCGTGGGACGGTGTGGATCCGATCACCGTCGGCGCGCAGGTGCTGCTGGCGACGCAGAGCATGCTCGCGCGGCAGATCAACATCGTGAACACCCCGGTGGTGCTGACCGCCGGCCAGTTCCAGAGTGGCGTGCGCTTCAACATCATTCCCGACGATGCGCGCCTGGTCGGCACCCTGCGCACCTATGACGAGGCCGTGCGCGAGGATGTCATCGCCCGTTTCGAGCGCATCGCCACCGGTTACGCGCAGGCGGCCGGCGCCACTGCGAAGCTCGACGTGGTCAACAACGCCCCGGCGACGGTCAACGATCCCGAACTCGCCCGCCGCGTGCTGCCCTCGCTGCAGGCCGCAGTGGGCGCGGAGAACGTGCTCGAGATGCCACTGGTGACCGTGGCCGAGGATTTCTCGCAATTCGCCAACGTCGTGCCCGGCGCGTATTTCTTCGTCGGCACCACGCCCCAGGGCCAGGACCCGGCGACGATGCCGATCAACCACTCGCCGCATTACGCGCCCGATGAAGCCGCCCTGGCGGTCGGCGTGCGCGCGATGCTGCAGGCGACGCTGGATCTGCTGGGCACCGCGGCGGAAGGCTGAGCGGGCCCGCAACGCTTCCACGCAGGCGCCGCGGATGGCGCGGCATCCCTGCAGAAATCCGGCACGAAACCCGGCGCGCCGCGCAGTGCGCCGGGTTTCGCGTGATCCCCCCTCATGCGTCACCCGGCTGAAGCGGGTACCCTATGCGGCTCCTTTGCCAGATCCGGCGCCCAGCCCATGCTCTTCAAGAACGTCGCCATCGCCGGCCTCGCCCATGTCGATGCGCCGCACCGTGTCTCCAGCGACGATATCAATACCAGGCTGAAGCCGACCATCGACCGCCTCGGCATCAAGACCGACGTGCTGCAGGACATCGCCGGCATCCACGCCCGCCGCCTGTGGGACGACGAGGTCCAGGCCTCGGACGCCGCCACGATGGCCGGCCGCAAGGCGCTGGACGATGCCGGGATCGACGTGTCGAGGCTGGGCCTGCTGGTCAACACCTCGGTCAGCCGTGATTACCTCGAGCCGTCCACCGCCAGCATCGTCGGCGGCAACCTCGGCATTCCGGACACCTGCCAGAACTACGATCTCGCGAATGCGTGCCTGGCCTTCGTCAACGGCATGGACGTCGCCAGCCGCATGATCGAACTGGGCGAGATCGACTACGCCCTGGTCGTCGACGGCGAGACCGCGAACCTCGCCTACGAGAAGACCATCGAGCGTCTGCTGCGCCCGGAGACCACCGAAGAGGACTTCCGCAACGAGCTGGCCACGCTGACCCTGGGTTGCGGCTCGGCGGCGATGGTGCTCGCACGCGCCGACCTCATTCCGGACGCACCGCGCTACAAGGGCGGCGTCAGCCGTTCGGCGACCGAGTGGAACACCCTGTGCCGCGGCAACCTCGACCGCATGGTCACCGACACGCGCATGCTGCTGATGGAAGGCATGAAGCTGGCGCAGAAGACCTTCGTCGCCGCGCGCGAGGCGATGGGCTGGGTGGTCGACGAACTCGACCAGTTCGTGATCCACCAGGTCAGCAAGGTGCACACCGGCGCCTTCGTACAGAACTTCGGCATCGACCCGAAGAAGGTCCACACGATCTTCGGCGAGCACGGCAACATCGGCCCGGCCTCGGTGCCGATCGTGCTGAGCAAGCTCAAGGAACTCGGCCGCCTGAAGAAGGGCGACCGGATCGCGCTGCTCGGTATCGGTTCGGGCCTGAACTGCACGATGGCCGAGGTGGAGTGGTAAGTCGTACACCTGCTTCCTGATCGTTGAAAAGGCCGGCTTGTCCGGCCTTTTTCATGCGTCATCCGCAGGACGCTGCCGGGCGACGGGGTTCCATCTCTTGGGCCCGGCGCAGCATCGACCGCCTGCGATGCCTGCCGGGCGGACAGAGGACGTGTGGAACGGGATGGCATCGCGCGCATCCCAGGCAGTACGCTTTGCCACCCATCTCCCGCAAGGACGCCCGATGCCGCACCGCCTCCCCGACCACCTGCAGCTGGCGCTGGCTGCGATCCCGGCATTCACCGATGACGGCCGGCTGTCGCTGGAAGAACTCGAACATCTGCTCGTGCTGGCGCAACGCGACCAGACCATCGACGCCGACGAGCAACGCGTGCTCGGCAACATCCTCGATCGCGCCGAGCGCGACGGCGTGGATGCGGACGTGCAGGCACGCATCACCCAGGTCCGCGACACGTACGGTCTGCAAGCGGACTGACCGGATCACACGCCGCACATGAAACAGGCGCCCTCGGGCGCCTGTTCTGTATCCGCACGACTGGAACGCTCATTCCGCGCCCGCGACGCGCGCCGTGCCGATCAACGATTGCAGCTCGCTCTCGAGCGTATTGATGCGATCCGACAGCTGCGCCGCGTCCTGCGGACTGACGTGGACCAGGCCCGCGAGCAGTTCGGACAACTGCAGCAGACGTCCGCGCTGCTCGCGGATGTCCAGGCGCACGCGGTGCGCACCGAGGTCGCTGACTTCACCGGGCAGCGCACCGCGGCGGTAACGCTCGCGCAGCATCAGGTGCAGGCGGCCGACGATGCGGCGATCGGCATCGCTCCATGGCGCGCTGCTGCCGCGGACGGTCTCGTGCCACGCGGCAAAACTCGCGCGCGGGCCGATCTTGCTGCCGTCGTGATCGACCAGAAACGGCTCCTCCGGGCTGCCGGCCCAGCGCACGTCCTCGACCTGTTCGCAACGGAAGAAGAACAGCCACTCGTCGCGTGCGAGATCCAGCGGCAGTGCCAGCACACCGGCAATGCCATCGGCCTCGCCGGCATTCCGGCTCCAGTCGGCCGCGCGCACCGTGCTGACCGCACCGGTGCCGGCACCGGACCGGCGCAGCCAGTCGAGCAGGCCCGGCAGACGGGATTCGTCCGGTGCACGGCCCGCGCAGTACCAGTGACCGGCCTGCACGAGTCCGACGCCATCGCTGTCGATCGCCCGCCCCATCAGGTCCAGTTCGCTCTGCAACGCGAGCCGTGGATCGGCGGTATTGTCGAGACGCAGGGCCAGCGTATCGCGCACGCTGCGCGCGCTTTCCTCCAGCGCCACGGCGTCCTGCTGCTCTCGCGACGCGACGCGCATCGACACGAACAGGCCGAACAGGTCCGCCGCCGCGCGTACCCCTGGCGGCACGCGGCGCGCGGTGCGGTGGTGACAGGCAATCAGGCCCCACAGGCGACCGCCGGCGATGATCGAAATCGACATCGACGCGACCACGCCCATGTTGGCGAGGTATTCCAGATGCACGGGGGACACGCTGCGCAGCGCCATCTGGGACAGGTCCAGCGCACCTCCGCGACTGTCACGATCCGGGAGGATCGGCACCGGCACGTAGGTCGCGTCGGGAATCACCCGAACGCGGTTGCGCAGGTACAGCGCGCGCGCCTGCACGGGAATGTCGGACTGCGGATAGCGCAGGCCCAGATAGGCCGGCAACGCCGAGTCGCGCGACTCGGCGACGACTTCGCCCGCGTCGTCGTGGCGGAAGCGGTACACCATCACGCGGTCGTAGCCGGTCAGCAGGCGCACCTGTTCGGCAACGCGCTGGTTGAAATCCTCGATGTCCCCGCTGCCGGCGACGCGCGCGACCATCGTCTGCGCGACCACGGTCGGCGAACGCTCGCGGGCGCTGAGCGGCTGCGGCTCGACTTCGATGTGCACCAGACCATCGGCGAGATGCACGCTGATGTCGCAGAGGTTCGCCAACGGCCCGATGTTGCCGACGGCCGCACGCTGCGGTGGCGCGCCGGGCTCGCCGAAACCGATCGCCTCGGCGATCGCCTGGATCAGGTCGTCGGTCAGAAATTCGCGCAGCGATTGCCGCAACATCTCCTCGGGCGTCGCGCCAGTCAGCGCCTCGACGTTGGCCGAGACATGGCGGATGGTCCAGTCGGGCAACTGGCAGCTGATCAGATAGCCGTGCGGCTGGATCGCGCCCGACAGATGGATCGGTTCGTCGGCGCACTCCCGGAGTGCGCGTTCGTGCGCTGGGTTCATGCAGCAGGCTCCTCGTCAGGGACGGGCATCGCGTCGAAGCTGCGTTCGAAGCACGACTGGACCAGCAGGAAGGCATCGCGTGCGCCCTGCAGAAGATGGACATATGGATCGGCATGCATCGACCGTGCGCGCAGACGTTCGAGCACGCTGTGCCACGCATCGCCTTTCGCGTGGTGGGCGAGGAACCGCGCACCCGCCTGTTCGGCATGTCCCAGCGCCTGCACGCCACGCAGCAGATGGCGCGCGCCCAGGCTGCTGCCGGCCATCACATAGTCCCAGCCCAGGCGCGTGTCCGCGTTCGTGGCGAAGCCGCGCACGCCCGCCGGCGGCAGGGAAGTCAGGGACAGATCGCTCAGATCACCGGCCAGCCAGCAGGACGCACGTGGCGATCCACCGGTCACGATCTCGTAATCGGATGCGAAGCGATGCATGCCGACCAGATAGCGCGCATATGCGAGCGGCGTACCGAGACCGCTGGCGAAACAGGCATCGACGCGTGCGTGCAGATCCGCGGTGCCGGCACGCAGTCTGTGACGCAGGTCGTCGGTGTGCGGACGCAATTCGCGGACAGCGGTATTCATTTTTTCAGCATACGCGGACGCGAGTGGAGCCACCGTCGCCCGGCGCACACAAGGCATGGCAGCTTCAGCGCCGGGAGGACGCGCAGGCACCTGTTTCCGGGCCCCGGTGCATCGCACGCTTACAATGGTCCGCATTCATCGCAGCCCCTGGTACGTGCCGCCGTGCAGCTTCCCGATTACCCGTTCGAAGGCCACCGTTTCGAAGCCCGCCCCGGCGTGCGGATGCACTACCTCGACGAGGGGCCGCGCGATGGCGAAATCGTGCTGATGCTGCACGGCAATCCGTCGTGGAGTTACTACTGGCGCCATCTCGTGCTGGGTCTGCGCGACCGCTACCGCTGCATCGTGCCGGACCACATCGGCATGGGGTTTTCCGACAAGCCCGACGACGCGCCGAACGCGTTGCCGCGCTACGACTACACGCTGGCCTCGCGCGTCGCGGACATCGGCGCGCTGCTCGCGCATCTGCGTATCGACAGCCCGGTGACGCTGGCAGTGCACGACTGGGGCGGCATGATCGGTTTCGGCTGGGCACTCGAACACATGCCGCAGGTCAAGCGACTGGTGATCACCAACACCGCCGCGTTTCCCCTGCCGGCCGACAAGCCGATGCCGTGGCAGATCGCACTGGGCCGCGACTACACGGTGGGCGAGTGGATCATCCGCGGATTCAACGCGTTCTCCGGCGGTGCCTCGTATCTCGGCGTGGAAACACGCATGCCATCCGACGTGCGCCGCGCGTATGTCGCGCCCTACGACAGCTGGGCCAACCGCATCAGCACCGTGCGTTTCATGCAGGACATCCCGCTCGGCCCGAAGGACCGCGCCTGGCCATTGCTGGAGGCGGCCGGCAAGCGCCTGCCCGAGTACGCCGATCGTCCGGCGTTCATCGGCTGGGGTCTGCAGGATTTCGTGTTCGACCACCACTTCCTCGCCGGCTTCCGCGCAGCCCTGCCGCGGGCTGAAGTCATGGCGTTCGAGGATGCGGGGCACTACGTGCTCGAAGACAAGCATGCGGTGCTGGTGCCCGCGATCCGGACGTTTCTGGACGCGAATCCGATCTGATACAGCCGGTGGAAGCGCGCTTGCGCGCGCGGACCTCGCTTCTCCGGGAAGGCGCCATGGCCGTGCATTCCCACGGCGTGTCCAATCCCGGTGTCGAGCCTACGGGTGCAGCGTGGCGGCCGGTATCGTCGCGAGCGCCGAGACGGGCTGCGACGCATCGATCGTATCGACCAGCAACAACCCGATCGTCGACGTCACCCAGTCGGCGGGCGTCAACGCCGTCAGGCCATGCGCCGCCCGCGCCTTGTCGCACTGCAGGCTCGCGCTGCCGTCTTCCCACGATGCGCGCACGTCGCGACACGCCTGCGGCCGCACCGCATGGATCAAGCAACGCGAGGATGTGCCGATGTCGGCATCGAGCGCGATGCAGCGCGGCTGCGTTTCCCAGGTGCCGCGCATCACGACCTGGTGCGGACCGAACGCCTCGGTCAGCGCATGCGGCACGCCGCCGCCCGACGCATCCGTCTCCATCCAGTGCATGGATACGCGGTACTGGCTGCAGCAGGCCCCACAGGTCATACACGGATGGCGCATGGGACGACCCCGGGGATCGCAGGCACGGACAGGAGCGCGGATTCTTGGCAACGGCACGCGCACGCGCAAGTGCCGTCCCAGGCAGGCCCGGCCAACCGGGGCGTGTCCCGCCTGTCAGACGGAGCGAGCGTCCGCGGGGTGCCCGCGCACGCGAATCCGTCGAGACGCCTCAGGCGTTCGCAGCGGGCCGTCGGATCGCGACGTAACGCGCCTGCATCTCGGTCGCCGTGGCGCCGTCGGGCAGGGTGATGCGCACGTTCAGGGCGACGCGTGCGCGTCCGCGATCACGCAGCGTGCGCGCGAACGTGCGCCAGTCGCCCTGGGTGTCCAGCGTCGCCTCGGCTTCGAGGTCGTCCAGCAGCGGCGCGCGGTACTTGACCGAGGAGTCTGCGACATAGACCTCGGCATCCAGGCCCGCCTGTTCCACGCGCAGCGTCACCAGCCCCCACGCGGCCAGCGTCATCACCGACACCAGGCTGCCGCCGAACGCGGACCCCTTGTCGTTGACGTGCGAGGCGAGCGGCGCATGCAGGCGCAGGCGCTCACCGTCGTAACCGGCCACGGAGATGTCCATGGCCGCCACCGGGGGCATCGAAGCGTAGTAGGCCTCGAGGGCGCGGAGCGAATCGTCGAGCGTCATGCGGGGGCAATCCTGTGGGGGAGGCGAGCCGTGCTGCAAGCGGTCGGCCGGCTTGCGCCGCATCACTGCAGCCACCAAGCTTGGCGCATGTATTCCACGCCGGCTGTCCCGCAAGAGGCGGGATGTTACGTCATCTCGTTGCGCCCGGCAGGCGCACATGGTCCGCTCCGGCGCGCAGCCGCAAGCATGCGCATGCGTACGTTCGCACTGTCGCCGTGGCGCATTGCGCATCGTGACGACGCGGCGATCCGCGAGGCACTGGCGCATGCGCTCGATGCCGACATCGTGGTGTTCACCAGTCCACCGGCGGTCGCCGCGGCCGTGGCATTGCAGCCACTGCGGGCGCGCGCCGGACAGGCCTGGCTCACGGTCGGCGCAGGCACCGCACGCGCGCTCGAACGCGCCGGCATCACCGGTGTCCATGCACCCGCGCGGATGGACAGCGAAGGCCTGCTCGCGCTGCCGGCGCTGTCCGACGTGGCCGGTCGCAGCGTCGGCCTGGTCACCGCACCCGGCGGTCGCGGCGTGGTGGCACGGGCGCTCGGCGAGGCCGGCGCATCGCTGCGCCGCGCCGACGTCTACACGCGCGTGCCGACACCGCCCTCGCCGGCGCGCGTGGCCCGCCTGATGGCCTTGCCCGGCCCCTGGCTGCTGCCGTTGAGCAGTGGCGAAGCGCTCGCACGCACGCTGGCGGCATTGCCGCCGGCTGCACGCGCGCGCCTGCGCAGCGCACGCGTGATGGCCGCCAGCGAGCGGCTGGCCGGACTCGCCCGGGACGCCGGGTTCACCACGATCACACTGGCGACCGACGCGCGTCCTGTCGCCCTGATGGCGGCTGCAAGCCCGGAACAGACACCCGCCTGAATGGATGCCCGGAGTCGCGACGGGTCCATCACGACAGCCTCTGGCACGGTAGCCACCTGCCCTTCCCGCATCATCCGGAATTCCGCCATGTCCCTGCTCCGTGCCCTGCTGGTCTGGATCGTCATTGCCCTCCTCGGCGCGCTGGCCGCGCAACTGCTGATGTCGGGCGATCCCGGCTACGTGCTGGTGCGCCGCGGCGGTGTCGACTACACCACGACGGTCATCAACGCGATCGCGATGCTGCTCGGCGCGATGGTCGTGGTCTGGCTGCTGGTCACGCTGATCCTGCTGCCGTTCCGCAGCTGGGGCCGCTATCGCGAAACCAGGGCGCAGAGCCGCGTCGGCGAAGGCCTCGATGCGCTGCACCAGGGTCACTACGCCCGCGCCGAAAAGCTGCTGGCGCAATCCGCCGACGAGAACCCGCATTACGAGCCCGCCGCGCGCATCGCAGCCACCCAGGCGGCGATCGGACGGGGCGACGATGCCGGCGCCCGTGCACACCTCGAGCGCTTCGGCGATCGCCATCCCGCGACGCGCGCGATCGCCCTCGCCGAACTCGCGCTGCTCGATGACCGGCCGATCGACGCCTTGACCGCGCTCGACGCACCGGCCGCGCAGCCGTTGCCGCCGCGCGGCCTCGCGTTGCGCGCCGATGCCTGGGCGATGACCGGCCATGCCGCGGAAGCCTATGGCCTGCTCGGCGCGCTGCGGCGCCAGAACGCCCTGTCCGATGCGCAGCTCGAGCTCCGCGAGATCCGCTGGGCCACGGCCTCCCTGCACGAAGCGGCCGATGCCAACGTCCTCGCCGAACGCTGGGAAGCGCTGCCGAAGCACATCCGCACTGAAACTCCGGTGGTGTTGGCCTACGCCGACCGCGCGGTCGCGCTGGGCTGGCATGACGCCGCGCTCAAGAGTCTGGAAACCGCGCTCGATGCGCGTTGGGACGAGCGCGTCGCCGCCCGTTACGCAGCACTCGAAGTCGGCGATCCCGCGCATCGCCAGTCACGCATGGAGCGCTGGCTCAACGCGCATCCGTCGAGCCCCGGCGTGATGCTCGGCCTCGCCCGCCTGCACCACATGCAGCGCGACTGGCCGAACACCCGCGGCTACCTGCAGCGCGCGATCGACCAGGGCGCCGGCAGCGAGGCCTGGGTGCAACTGGGCGACGTGTACGCCGCGGACGGCGACGACCGCAACGCACGCCTGTGCTACGCGAACGCATTGCGCGCCGCGCGCAACGAACCGGTGGTCGCACTCGCGCCGACGCCGCCCGCGCCGCGCGACGATCTGATCGAACCCGAGACGCGCGATGCGCACGGCCTGCCGTACGTGCACGGCGATGCGCCGCCGCATCCGACGGACCGGTTCTGACGACGACGCGGGAATCGAGGCCCCGCTCGCGGTGACGGAAACGGGTTTACCGGTTCCGTCGGGCAGTCACGCCCTGCGTCACGCCGCATCGGGACGCGCTGATCAACGCATCGACCGGTGCACCGCCACCGCGCCGTCGACTGCCTGATCGAGCGTGATCTCCGCCGCACGCCCGCGCCCGTTGCCCGCCAATGTGACGGTGACCGGCCCCACGATGACCTGTGGGCCCACCGGGCCGAGCGGCGCATTGCCATCGAGCAGCGCATCGGGAATCGCGATGAAACCACCCAGCGCAGCCACGCGCGGATCCTCGACATACATGCCGGCGCGCTGCATGTCGTGCGCGGTCAGCGGCTCATTGTCGACGATGACGATCGCACCCAGCGCCGCGCCGTCGCCCTGCGAACGCCAGGCGCAGCTGATGCCGTAGCTCTCGGGACTGTCCTGGCGAGTGCCTGCATCATCGACCGCATCGAGACCGTCGACCATGCCGCCGAGTACAGAGGCCAGACGCGGACAGTCCGGCAAGGCATCGCGCGGCGGCGGTGCCGAGATCAACTGCGGGCCGGACGCAGCCGGCTGCGGCGGTGCGTCTGTATCTTCCTGGCCGCAGGCGGCGAACGCGCACACAGCGATGGCGAGCAGGCCCAGACGGCCTGGAATACGCAACACGGACATCACGACGCCCCTGCGATCAGCGTTCGAGGATCGCGACAACGCCCATGCCGCCGGCCGTGCAGATCGAGATCAACGCGCGGCCACCGCCGCGTTCCTTCAGCTGCTTGGCGGCAGTGGCGACAACGCGCGCACCGGTCGCCGCGAACGGATGACCGGCGGCCAGCGACGAGCCGACCGGATTGATCTTCGCCGGATCGATGCGACCGAGCGGCGCGTCGAGACCGAGTCGCGTGCGGCAATAGTCCTCGCTCTCCCACGCGCGCAGCGTGCACAGCACCTGCGCGGCGAACGCCTCGTGAATCTCGTAGATGTCGAAATCCTGCAGCGTCAGGTGGTTGCGCGCGAGCATTTCGGACACCGCGACCGTCGGCGCCATCAACAGGCCTTCGCCATGCACGAAATCGACCGCCGACACGTGCGCGTCGCGGATGTGGCACAGCACTTCATGGCCGTGCGTCGCTGCCCATTCGTCGCTGGCCAGCAGGCACGCGGAGGCGCCATCGGTCAGCGGCGTGGAGTTGGCAGCGGTCAGCGTGCCGCGACCCGACACCTTGTCGAACGCCGGCTTGAGCGTCGCCAGCTTCGCCAGCGAGGTATCGGGCCGCAGGATGTTGTCGCGCGAGACGCCGCGGAAACTCACCACCAGATCGTCGAAGAAACCGCGCTCGTAGGCGGCGGCCAGCTTGTGGTGCGAAGCCACGGCGAGTTCGTCCTGCGAATCGCGCGCGATGTTCCACTGCTTGGCCATGTCCTCGCAGTGCTCGCCCATCGACTTGCCGGTACGCGGTTCGGCGACGCCGGGGAAATCGGGCTTCAGTTCCCGCAGGCGGAAACCCTTGAACGCGGCCAGCTTGTCCTTCGGCGTCTTCGCCGCATTCGCAGCCAGCAGACGACGGCGCAGCGCGCGGCCGTAGACGATCGGCACGTCGGACGTGGTGTCCGAGCCGCCGCCGATGGCCGACTCGATCTGGCCCGCGGCGATCTTGTTGCCGATGGTGATGATCGAATCGAGCGACGTGCCGCAGGCGCGCTGCAGGGTGATGCCCGGCGTCAGCGCGGAGAGGCCCGACGACAGCGCGGCTTCACGGCCCAGGTTCCAGTCGCTGGAATGCTTGATCACCGCGCCCATCGCGACTTCGCCGAGCTGCTGGCCGTGCAGACCGAACTTCTCGACCAGCGCTCCGAGCGTGCGCACGGACATCCCGAGGTTTCCGACGTCCGCATAAGCGGTGTTCTGGCGGCAGAACGGAATACGAACGCCACCGAGCACGGCGACGGGACGACCTAGCAGCATCGGAATGACCTCGACAGGACCTGCGTGAGAGTCCCGGATACGGGACGGGCATAATGTGAACGAGTGTATCGCTGACGATGTGCACGGCCAATGACCGCAGTTCCCGACATTTCCCGACAAATTCCCGCCCCGCAGGTGCTCGGCGTGCTCGCCCTCGAGTTGAGCGACGATTCCACGCCCGCGCGCAGCGCACTCGACCAGCAGGCCGCGGGCACCCTCGCCAGGCGGCTGGGCCGCGACCTCGGCGCGCTGGCGCCGGCCGTGCGCGATCTCGACCTCGTGTTCGCCGCCGCGCATTTCGACCCCGCCGAGCTGCTGCGCCCCGGCTGGCCGGTGCATCGCCGGCTCGAAGAACTGCGCATGCGCGCGCCGCAGGCCGGACAGGGGCCGCGCATCATCGCCTTCGGCGCCGACGCCAGTGGCGCGGTGCCACTGCCGTTCCAGTCCGACCCGCAGCTCGCCGGCGGCCGCCTGCGCGTGCTGCCGTATCTGTTCGTCGGCGAGCCGTCGGCGACCGAAGCCGTCGCCGCGCATATGGAATCGATGCTGCTCGACCTCGGCATGGCCCAGGCCGACACCGCCCTGTGCGCGCAGGACGCCTTCGGCGCGCGCATCGAGCACGCGCGCTATCTCACCCTGCACGACCTGCTGGCGATGACCGCGTTGCAATACAGCAACCAGGGGCTGGAGCCGCTGTGGGATGTGCTGGAAACCGCGCTGCTCGCACCGGAGTCCGAAGCCTGGCTCGACGCACCGCCGGAGCCGCTGCTGCGGCACGTCGATGGCGAAGTGCGCGTCGCGCTGCTCGCGCCCGACGACTGGGGCCGCCGGTGCGCGGCGAACGAGTCGGACGACGGCCGGCTTGCGAAGGGATTCGCGATGTACGAGGCGCGTCAGCGGCAGCTATCGGCAGTGCTGCAGGCACACGGCGTGCCGGTGGTGTTCGTGCATGTCGCGCCGGGGCAGGATCCTGTGGCGGCGTTGCGCTGAGGTATCGCTTGGCGGCCACGCACCTTTGCTGTGGCTGCAATTTCTGGTGCGTGACGAGTGGGCGGAAAGCGCCCTCACCCCAACCCCTCTCCCAAAGGGAGAGGGGCTGGAAATCGCAAGATCGCGCCATTGAAGCCCCTCTCCCCTTGGGAGAGGGGTTGGGGTGAGGGCTGACGGCGCCGCGAACGTTGCATCGCGCGCGAACGCGATCGAGCCCGAGCGTCCGACAACACACGCGCACGAGAGAAAACGCCCGCCTCCTGCATCAGAAGACGGGCGCCAGATCTTTCCTTGCAGCGCAGTAGCGCCCGCGCTCAACCCGCCTGGATCACGCCACACGCCAGACGATCGCCGGCATTGCCGGTCGGCTGGGTCGCATAGTCGTCGGCGTCCTTGTGGACGATCACGCCCTTGCCGACGATGTCGGTCGCGCCGCCATCGCCGATCGTCGCGCCTTCGAGCCAACCACTGACCTGGGCGGTGCCGTCGCTGCCGGCAGTGATGTTGTCGCTGTCGCCGGCGTGGTGGGCGCCCTGGCCGACGCGGCCGTGGTCGGTGCTGCCCGGATTGAAGTGACCGCCGGCGCTGCTGCCGTCCGGCGCGCTGCAGTCGCCGGTTTCATGCACGTGGAAACCGTGGGTGCCGCCGGCCGGCAGACCGGTGACGGCGCCGGTGACTTCGATGCGGCCATCGACCACCGCGAAGCGCAGTTCGCCTCCGGTCTGGTTGCCGGCGGTCGGCTGCAGTGCAGCCGTGGCGGTCGCGGCGGCTGCGGGCGGCGGCGTGGTGGCGGTCTCGGCGGCGCGGTCTGCTTCGGCCGCGGCGTTGTCGTCGGTGTTCGCGTTGTCGGCACCGCCGCCGCAGGCGGCCAGCGCGAGGGCCAGCACAGCGGGGATCGGCATCAGGAATGTGTGGGTACGCATGGAACTCTCCTCGAATCGGTAGGGCGCGCCTGGCGCGCGGTATCGCCGCGGGCAGCATCCCCTCGGCCGGGTTGGGGCCGCGTGAGTGCGGCGCGGACGCTTACTGGACCTGGACAATGCCACAGGCCACGCGGGCGCTGATCGCGCCGGGCGTCGCCCCGAGGATCAACAGCGCGCGGCCGACGATGTCGTTCGCCGCGCCGCCGCCGAGCACCGCGCCGGGCAGCAGCAGGTCCAGCGTGGCCACGCCGCTGCCGTCGGCGACGATGCGGCCGCGCTCGCCGGAATCGGGCAGCCGCGACGGCGTGCCCTGCTGCGCATCGAACTCCGGGCCGGCGCTGATCGCATCGACCGCGCTGCAGTCGCCGCGCGTGTGCAGGCGCAGGTTGTGGGTGCCGTTGCGGACCAGGCCACCGACCTCGCCACGCACGCGCACGCCGCCGACATCGGGCGACAGCACCACACGGCCGCTGACCAGCGAACCGGACGCGGATGCGAGATTGGCGATCGCGCCCTGCGCGGTGCCGGTGCTGGCGATCGCGGTGACGGCGGGTGCCGCGGTCTGCGCGGCGGGCCGGGGCGCGCTGGCGCAGCCGGCGAGCAGGGCCGCCGCGGCGGCCGCGAGGATCGGGAGTCGGGTCGTGCTGTTCATGGCGGCCACCTTAGCCCGCGCACACGGCGCGTCGATGAAGGGGATTCAACTGCGACGCCGGCGCGCGCCGAGTTTGCGGGTCAGCGTGTTGCGGCCGACGCCCAGACGCGTGGCCGCCTCGGCGCGACGGCCGCCGGTGTGCACCAGCGCGGTTTCCAGCAGCGCGCGATCCAGACGTTCGCGCGCCTGCGCATGGATGTCGTCATCACCGGCGCGTAGCCGCGTATCGGCCCAGGCACGCAGGGCATCGTCCCAGTCGCCTGCAGCCGCAGCACCGGTCGCGTCCTGCAACGAGGCGCTCGCGCTCAGCAGGCCATCGAGATCCTGCGGTGTGACCAGATCGGCCGGCGCCAGTGCGGCCAGGCGCCAGCACAGGTTCTGCAGTTCGCGCACGTTGCCCGGCCACGCGTGGTCGCGCAGGCGCTGCAATGCGGCGCGCCCGAGCCGCTTCGGCGGTGCCTCGAGTTTTTCCGCCGCGGCCTGCAGGAAGCGTTCGGCAAGCTGACCGACGTCGTCGCGGCGATCGCGCAGCGGCGGCAGGCGCAGACGCACGACATCCAGACGATGCAGCAGGTCGGCGCGGAAGCGGCCTTCGGCGACGAGGCGTTCGAGGTCCTGATGGGTCGCGGCGATCACGCGCACGTCGACGCGGATCAGTTCGCGTCCGCCGACACGGAAGAATTCGTCCTCGGCCAGCACGCGCAGCAGGCGCGTCTGCAGCGAGGCCGGCATGTCGCCGATCTCGTCGAGGAACAGCGTGCCGCCGTCGGCCTGTTCGAAGCGACCGATGTAGCGCCGCGATGCGCCGGTGAACGCGCCGGCCTCGTGGCCGAACAGTTCGCTCTCCAGCAGTTCGGCCGGAATGGCCGCGGTGTTGAGCGCGACGAACGGTTTGCGCGCGCGCGGCGATTCGCGGTGCAGCGCGCGCGCGACGAGCTCCTTGCCGGTGCCGGTCTCGCCGGTGACCAGCACCGACACCGGGGCCTGCGCGAGGCGGCCGATCGCGCGGAACAACTGGCGCATTCCGGGCGTGTCGCCGACCAGCGCGTCGCTGTCGCCGGTCGGCTGCGGGGCATCGTCGGGCGCGGTGTCGTGGTCGCCGAGCACGCGCGCGGCGAGTGCGACGGCCTCGTCGAGATCGAAGGGCTTGGACAGGAATTCGTGCGCGCCGCCGCGGAACGCGCCGGCGGTGCTGGCGACGTCGGTCCAGGCCGACATCACCACGACCGGCAGCTGCGGATGCTGCTGCTTCAGGCCATCGAGCAACTGCAGGCCCGAATCGCCGGGCATGCGCACGTCGGTGAACAGCATGTCAGGCGGTGATCGCTGGGCCAGCGCATCGCGCACGGCCTGCGCGCTGTCGAACCCGGAGACGTCGTAGCCGGCTTCGCTAAGCGCGGTGGCAAGCACGAAACGGACGGAGCGGTCGTCATCGACGACCCAGATGCGCGGGACGGGCGTACTCATGCGGCGGGCTCCGGCGCGGTGATGGCGGCTGCGTCGGGCGCGTCGTCCTCGACAGGAAATGGCAGCTGCAAGGTGAAGACGGTATGCCCGGTGCGCGAGCGGTACACCAGCGCGCCGCGGTGTTCGCGCGCGACCTGCTGCGCCATCGCCAGGCCCAGACCGCTGCCGTCGGGACGCCCGGACACCAGCGGCAGGAAGATCTGCTCGACCATGTCCTCCGGCACGCCGCGGCCGTCGTCGACGACTTCCAGTCGCAGCACCATCGCGTGGACTTCGTCGCCGATGCGCACGCCGAGCGCGGCGCGGGTGCGCAGGGTGATGTTGGCGGCGCCGGCCTGGATCGCGTTGCGCACGAGATTCCAGATCGTCTGGGTGAGGCGGTCGGGATCGCCGGAGAGTTCCGGCAGGCTGGGGTCGTAATCGCGGATCATCCGGACCGCCCAACCGGCGTCGGCCTCGGCCAGACGCAGCACCTGTTCGAGCACACCGTGGATGTTGAGCGCGCGGTGCGGCGTGGGCGAACGCGGCGACAGCAACTGGTCGACCAACGTGCCGAGGCGCGCGACTTCGGTGTCGACGAGCGCGACGAGTTCGCGCGATTCACCATCGCTGACGCGCCGGGCCAGCAACTGCGCGGCGCCCTTGAGGCCGGCCAGCGGATTGCGCAGTTCGTGGGCGAGACCGCGCAGCGCGGCCGACAACGCCAGCGGCATCGCCAGCGTCGGATCGGCGCCGGGGAATTCATCGACTGGATGCGCTTCGAGCAACAGCGCGCCATCGGCCTCGCGCGACAGCCAGGCATCGGCGAAGCGTGGCTCGCCGCCGAGGAACGCCAGCACCAGCCGGCGCACGCGCATCGGACCGTCGGCGGGATCCCCCGGCATGCGCAGGGCGAGCCGCAGCACCTCGCCATCGACCTCCAGCGCCGCCAGCGGCTGGTCGATCAGACGCTTGCGCCCGACGCCGAGCCAGCGCGCGAATGCGACATTGCAGGTGCGGATGCGGCCGTCGGCATCGGCCCAGACCAGCGGCGTGGTCAGGGCGTCGAAGGGTTGCGGCGGGGGTGTTTCGTCGGCCATTGCACCAATGTAGTGCATTGGAGCGGGTGTCGACTGCACCGCCTATCGCATTGGATCCCGCGGATCCTCGAACCGCACCACCACCGATGGATCGTCCGCAAGCGGTGGCGGCAAGGCCTCGGGCTCCGCCAGGCCGATCTCCTCGCGCATGTCCGGCGGCGGATCGAACTCCGGTGGCTCGGGACGGTTTTCTCCCAGGCGCACGCCTTCGGCCCAGTACAGCACCTGCGCGACGGCTTCGAAGAAGTCGTCGCTGATGTAGTCGTCGATCTCGACGCGCGCATTGAGCCCGCGCGCCAGCGGCACGTTCTCGAGGATCGGCACGCCGGCTTCTTCGGCGACGCGCTTGATCTCTTCGGCGACGTGGCCTTCGCCCTTGGCGACGACGAGCGGCAGATCGTCGCCCTGCTCGTACTGGAGTGCGACCGCAATGTGGGTGGGGTTGGTCACGATGACGTTCGATCCTCGGACGGCGTTGAGCATGTTCTGTTGCGACCACTCCTGGTGCAACTGCTTGCGGCGCTGCTTCACGTAGGGGTCGCCTTCGTTTTCCTTGACCTCCTGCTTGATGTCGCGCCGGCTCATGCGCAGCTTCTTCATGTAGGAGTACTTCTGGTACGAGGCATCGACCGCGGACACGAAGAAGAAGACGAAGATCGTCCAGATGCCGATCCACTTGAGCGCGTGCCAGATCGCGCTGCCGATCGAGGCCGGCTGCGCGAACGGCAGCTGCAGCAGGCTCGGCAACATGCCCCACAGCACGAAGCCGCCGATGGTCAGCAACGCCGCGCTTTTGAGAATGCTCTTGATCAGCTCGACGAGGTTGTCCATCGAGAACATCTTCTTGACGCCACTGACCGGATTCATCTTGGACAGGTCCGGCGTGACCTTCTTCATCGACAGGACCGGGCCGACCTGCAGGAACTCGACGATCAACGCCAGCAGCACCGCGAGCAGCAGCAGCGGCAGCGTGACCGCCAGCAGGGTCTGCGCCGCCAGTGGGCCGATCGTCCGCAAGGCGATGTCGAACGGCTGGTTCATCACATTCAGGCTCTGATCGAACAGCCCGCTGATCCGCCGGAACATGTACCCCATCAGCATCCAGCCACCGGCCAGCCAGCCCATGATGAGCACGGTGCTGGTCAGTTCCCGGCTCTTGGCGACATTGGCGTCCTTGCGCGCGTCCTTGAGCTTCTTGCTGGTCGGTTTTTCGGTCTTGTCGGCGCCCTCGTTCTCTTCGGCCATCCGCACTCCGATCGATCGAATGCGCGCGGGGTCGCGCGGTTCGATCGGAGGCTAGCATGCACGGGTGACGCGTCCGTTCGACCTGCCGACCGCGACGCACGGGTGAAGACGAGGTGGTCGCAAACGGCCCTGTCCAACCTGGATTCAGCCGCAGAGCCCGGCCGGCGCGGGTTCCCCGACACCCTAGGGACAGCCCGAGATAGCCGTTCCATGGCACCGGCGTTACAGTCCCGCCATCGCCGCAGAAGCGGTCCAGTCCCCCAAGGGTTTCCAGGCCTCCGTTCCGATGAGCAGCATTCCTTCCGACGTCAGCTTCAATGCCGCCAGCCTCGACCGGCTGGGCGGGCATGTCGCGTTCGACGACCTGCGCCAGCAGCCGGGTTCCGGCCTCGCGCCGGCGGATGGCGGCTATGCGGATGCCCCGCGCGGCCCGCAGGCCGATCCGGGTGAGGATGTGCTCAACGTGGCGGCCTGGGATGGCGTCGCTGCCGGCAACCGCCAGTTGCCCGGCGATCTGGCGTTCGAAGCACGCCTGTCGGCGATCGACCTGTCGCAGGCGGCCGACCAGGGCGCCGACGCGATTCTCGACGCACTCGTCTGAGTTCTCTGCGCAGGCCCGGCCAGCGGCTGGGTTAAAGTCCGGGCGCCTCGACTCCCGAGCCTGATGCTGGTGCTCCGTCCATGAACGCCGTTCCCTCCGCGCAATCGCTGCGCGTCGCCGCCGATCGCATGGTGTCGGCGCTGGCGGCGCATGCCGATCCCGAGTACCGCCTGACGGTGCTCAAGCGGCTGGTGCGCCGGCTCGGCGAAGACCGGTATCCGGTATTCCTGCGCCTGCTGGGCGTGGTGGCTGAAAGCGACGACACCCGCGCGCAGCGCCTGTTGGCCGACACGATCGGCACCGCGCTGCGACGCATGGATCTGCCCGGCGGCGCCCTGAGTTCCTGGGGCGCCACCCGCCTGCCCGACAGCGCCGCGCCGGTCTCGGCCAGCGATTTCTCGGGCCAGTTCTTCGGCGGCACGCCGCGCCGCATGCTCGGTCCGGTGGAATACCTCACCGTCTGGCATCTGCAGCGCACCCAGCGCACCGCGCTGTCGGCCGAAACCTTCCACACCAGCCTGTCGCGGATGATCGCGCTGCTCAACCAGTCCGAAGATGCGCGCACGCTGTACCCGCAGAAGCTGGCCGTCGACGCACAGAACGAACTGGAAGGCGCCTACACCCGCGCCACCCGCGAGCGTCTGGCGGCCATCGCGACCGCCTGGAAGGCCGGCCGCAGCCCGGACGAGATCGCCCAGGCCGCGCTCGATGCCCGCGCCACCGACACGCCGCACGGCTGGGTGCTGCGAGACCTGTAGCGGTCGCGCTTGTCCGGTCATCGACCGGCTTGCAAGATGGGATGTCCGCTTTCCTGAAACGCCCCCATGCCCAGCCCCGCCCGTTCGCCCGGTGACACCCGCCTGCGCCGCCGCGCCCGCGCCGCGGCCCTGCTGCTTCCGCTGGCGCTGTGGATGAGCGGCTGCCAGCGCGAAACGGCGGCGCCGGAAGCCGTGCCACTCCCGGGCGCCGCGACGCCGGTCGAGGCGATCACGCTGCTCACGACGCATCTGCGCGCGGGCGATCTGGCCGCGTTCGCGCGGGATGCCGCCACGCCCGACCTGCAGCCCGACCTCGACGTCGCCTGGCGCGCGGGCCGCACGCGCTGGCCGCTCGACGAACTGCCGCTGGCCGCGCAGCTGCCAGCGGTGCTGGCGGCCCTGAGCGCCCCACAGGCCGAACGCGTGCTGCTGCAGACCTTCAACCGGCAGTTCGCCGGCGCCGAGCGTGAGATGCGTTCGGCCGCGGTCGGGCTGGGCGTGTTCGCCATCCAGTACCTGGAACAGAGCGGCGACTTCAGCGATGACGAACGCGCGCATTACACCCAGCTGGTTGCCGCGACCAGCGAATGGGCCGGCGCCGCGCCGCTGGCCGACCGCGCGCGCGCGCAAGACACCATCACCGCGCTGGTCGCCGCGGCAAAGGCCAGCGGCATCGGCAGCGACGCCGCGCTCGGCGCCGCCGGCATGCAGGGCGGACTGACGCAACTGTCGCCGCTGTTCACGGCCGGCAAGTTGCGGCTGGCCGCCTATGGCCTGGATCTGGACGCGACCTTCGACAGCGTGGAGGCCACGCTGGACAGCCAGGCCGGCGATACCGCCCAGGTCCGCATGCGCTATCTGCTGGCCGGCCAGCCGGTGGATGCGGTGATCGCCGTCGAACGGCACGACGGGCGCTGGTACGTCAGCGACTTCCTGGCGCATGCCCGCGCGGCCGCCGCACCGCCGGCATCGACCGCGCCGGCATCTGCGCCGGCGGCATCCTGAGTGGTCATCCGCGGGTGCGGTCCGGACGGGCCGCTTGGGCATAATGTCGACGATGCCTGATCAACCGACCCTCGAGTTCCCGGACGGCGACAACGCCGGGCGCGCCGACCACAAGCCGGCCAACGCCGCGTCCACGCCTGCAACGCCCGCGCTCACGACGGATGTGACGCCCGTGGACGCCGATGCGATGCCCACGCGCAGCGCGGCACCTGCCGACGACACACCGGCGGCAGCCGCCATCGCGCCGAATGCATTGCCGGTACCGCTGGCCGCGCCGCGTCGCGCGGTGCGCCGTCCGTGGTGGGCCGGCCTGCTGGGCCGGCTGATGCGCCCCTGGATCGGCCTGAAGGTGGAACCGCAGACGCCCGAGGCGCTCGTCGACCCTCGTCCGGTCTGCTACGTGCTCGAGGACTACGGCCTGTCGAATGCGCTGATCCTCGAACGCGCGTGTCGCGAGGCCGGCCTGCCCTCGCCCCTGCAGCCGCTGCCCGGCGATCCGCTCGGCCGCAAGCGCGCCTATGTCGCACTGTCGCGTCGCAATGCCGGCGGCGCGCTGGCGATGGCCACCGGCCAGCCGCAGTCCAAGGCCACCCATTCCGAATCGCTGGCGCGCCTGCTTGAAGCGCACCGCCGCGATCCCGCGCTCGACGTGCAGGTGGTCCCGGTCTCGATCTTCGTCGGCCGCTCGCCGGACAAGAACAACGGCTGGTTCGCGGTGCTGTTCTCGGAGAACTGGACCATCGTCGGCCGCTTCCGCCGGCTGCTGTCGATCCTGCTCAATGGCCGCGACACGCTGGTGCGCTTCGCCGATCCGGTCGACGTGCGCCAGTTGCTGGACGAAGGCCTCGATCCCGAGCGCACGGTGCGCAAGCTCTCGCGCGTGCTGCGGACGCACTTCAACCGTGTGCGCGAAGCGATCATCGGCCCGGATCTCTCGACCCGCCGACTGCTGGTCGACAAGGTGCTCGCCTCGCCCGCGGTCAAGGACGCGATCGCCGACCAGGCGCGCCGCGACAACAGCAAGCCTGAGGACGCGTGGAAGAAAGCGCACGCCTACGCCTACGAGATCGCGGCCGACTATTCGCACCCGGTGGTGCGCTCGGCGAGTTATCTGCTCACCACGGTGTGGAACCGCATCTTCCGCGGCGTGCTGGTGCACCACATCGACACCCTCAAGGCCGCCGCGCCCGGGCACGAAATCGTCTACGTGCCCAGCCACCGCAGCCACATGGATTACCTGTTGTTGAGCTACCTGCTCTACAACCGCGGCATCGTGCCGCCGCACATCGTCGCCGGCATCAATCTCAACCTGCCGGTGATCGGTACGCTGCTGCGCAAGGGGGGCGCGTTCTTCATCCGTCGCTCGATCCGCGGCAATGCGCTGTATTCGACCGTGCTGGCCGAGTACGTCGCCCAGCTGGTCGCCGGCGGCTACTCGATCGAGTACTTCGTCGAAGGCGGTCGTTCGCGCACCGGGCGCCTGCTCTCACCCAAGGGCGGCATGGTCTCGATGACGTTGCGGGCGTTCCTGCGCCAGCCCAGCCGGCCCGTGCTGTTCCAGCCGATCTATGTCGGCTACGAAAAGCTGATGGAAGGCAGCAGCTATCTCGACGAGCTGTCGGGCAAGAGCAAGCAGAAGGAATCGATCTGGCAGCTGCTGTGGAGCATTCCACAGGTGCTGCGCTCCAACTACGGCCAGGTGGTGGTGAACTTCGGCGAGCCGATCGCGCTGGCCGACGTGCTCGCCGAACACGCCACCGGCTGGGACGGCAACGCCGTCGCCGACAATGAGCGCCCCGAGTGGCTGTCGCGCACGGTCGATGCCATTGCGCAGAAGATCAACGTCAACATCAACCGCGCCGCCGACGTCAATCCGATCAACCTGCTGGCGCTGGCCCTGCTGTCCACGCCGAAGCACGCGATGGGCGAAGCCGACCTGCTCGCGCAGATCTCGCTGTCGAAGCAGTTGCTGGTCGACGTGCCGTATTCGGACCGCGTCACCGTGACGCCGCACACGCCGGCCGAGATCGTCGCCCACGGCGAAGAGATCAATGTGCTTGAGCGCGTCGCGCATCCACTGGGCGATGTGTTCCGCGTCGACGACGAGAAGTCGGTGCTGCTGACCTACTTCCGCAACAACGTGCTGCACCTCTACACCGCTTCGGCGTGGATCGCGTGCTGCTTCCTGCACAACCGGCGCATGAGCCGGCACACCCTGCTGCGCCTGGGCCGGACGATGTATCCGTTCCTGCAGGCCGAGCTGTACCTGCCCTGGGACGAGGACACGTTCGCCGAGCGCATTGCGCTGACGCTGGAAACCTTCGAGCGCGAAGCGCTGCTTGAGCGTGTGAGCGACGAAGACGATGGCATCTACGCCCGCAATGCCGGCCAGACCGACGAAGTTTTCCGCCTGCGCGCACTGAGCCATCCGCTGCAGCAGGCTTTCGAGCGCTACTACATCGCGATTTCCGTACTCGCCAAGAACGGCCCCGGCACCCTCGGCGCCGGCGAACTCGAAAGCCTCTGCCAACTGGCCGCCCAACGCCTGTCGTTGCTCTACGCACCGGCCGCGCCCGAGTTTTTCGACAAATCCCTGTTCCGCGGCTTCATCCAGAAACTCCGCGAACTCGGCCTCGTGAAACTCGATGGCAACAGTAAACTCGTCTTCGACGACCGCCTCGCCAACTGGGCCAAGGACGCCAAAGTCATCCTCGGCCGCGAATTGCGGCATTCGATCGAGAAAGTCAGCCCCGAAGCCGTGAAGCCGGTCGATCAGGCCCCCGCCGCGGAGTAGTGCACGCCCAGCGCACTCCACGGTGCGTCAGCGCCAGTAATCCCGCCGGCCATGGCAGCTGCCGCTGCCGCTGATGGCAGATTCTGGCGCCGATCTGTTACACCCACTTTCCGCCTCATAACGCAGACCGCAAGCGCTCTGCCGCATAACGCCGGCGCGCATTGGTGTCCACGACCGCTCCGCAAGACGCAAGCAGCTGACGCGGAAAGAAAACCGGGACTTGGCGCCCGGCCGAGAACCGACGCATACTCGGTGCAACACCCCACTTCTGGGGTCGAATACTAGTTAGGCCTCACGAAACATGTTCGGCGAACTAATTTCTCTCGTGAATCTGCTACGCAGCGGCGCAGCTGACGTCTTTGCGAAGAAGGCGGCTGCGAAGCGGCGCAGCGCAGTGCTTCCCATGCTCGAGACTTACTTCTTGCTCAAAGACCTCGTTGACGATGGGGCAGCCTTGATAGCTGACGCGGGCCCCCGACCTGTCGAAACAGTCCAGAGCTTGCCGGCCCATGATGCTGAAGCCACATTGGCCGCTTGGGACGCAGCGCTGAAGCGCCAAGCGTTTCGCATGCGCGGCGCGTCTCAGCTTATCTTTGGGCAGGAGTTTCTTGAGGTTGTCAGCCCAGATCTGCGCGAAAGGCTATATGCCGCTATAGGCTCTAAATTTAATCGCGCAACATCACTTCAGGGCATCGGTGCCGCGCTCTTCTTCCGAGCCATACTGCCGGTTGAAAAATCAGAACTCGACCGAGCGCGTTATATCGCAATTATGGCTGGAGCGAAAGGCGAGATCATCGATATGAAGAAGGCAGAAGAGGAAATCAGCCAGTTGAGGGATGGCCTAGAGATCTATCGCGCTATGATCATGCAGCTCGCATCAGCAGAAGAAGTCATGAGCCTAAGTGCAGAAGCGAGGAAGCGCACTGATCTCTCTGGAATCCGCAGTGAGACCTAACAGTTCGTCCAAGCCGACGCCGCTTCGCGGCGCGGCTTAACTCAAGCGTTAGGCGGCAAGAAAGAAGTATGGCAACTCAAGTTCAACTGTCCGACGACGAGGCTTTGGTACTCTTTGAGCTGATTTCCTCTGGCAAGCTCGCCCAATTCACGGATACGGCGGAGACGCATGCTCTTGGAGTTGTTCTGGCCAGCTTAGAAAAGCAGCTGGTCGCGCCTTTCGCTTCTGACTACACACAGCAGCTTGCGGCTGCAAGAGCATCTTTGGTTGGTCGCTATGGTGGGTAGCCCCCTGCCAGTGCCACCTAACAATTCATTCAAGCCGACGCCGCTTCGCAGCGCGGCTTAATTCAGGCGTTGGGCCGCAGAATCAGATTGCTTTGCACAGTGCTTTTCCGCGACTCGCAGCACGTCGGTAAAGCCCGCTACACCAGATCCATCGCTAGCACTTCGCTCTGGCGCCATTGCCGGTAGAGCCGGCTACTCACGGAGGCATGGATGCACCGGAATTCTGGCAAGTCTCTCGGCGCAGCCCCGCGCTTGGCGGCACTGTCGTACAGTCAGTTCAACCGGCATCGGGCTGACAGCCCGCGCCCCAACAATTCGCTCAAGCCGATGCCGCTTCGCGGCACGGCTTAGCTCAGGCGTTGGGCCGCGGAATTGGCGCTCTCTTTGTGCAACTTCCCGCGGCTTAAAGTTCATAGGCAAAGCCCGCTCCACCAGCACGCGCGCCGTCGCTTCACTCTGGCACCAGCGCTGGGCAAGCCGGCTACTCACGGAGGCATGGATGCACCGGATTTCCAGCACCGCTATCGGCACAGCCCCGCGCTTGGCGGCACTGTCGTACAGTCGCGCTAACCGGCTTCGGGCTGACTGCCCGCGCCCCAACAATTCATTCAAGCCGACGCCGCTCCGCGGCGCGGCTTAATTCAAGCGTTAGCTTCCATAGGGGGTTTTATGAGGATTGCAACGCTATTCTTTTTGCTCATCTTGTCAAAAGTAGGCATAGCTCAGACAATCGATGTGGGTGGGGTGCAAGTAGAAATCCCGACACCTGCCGGATTCGCCCGCGTTACTCCTGAAATGACGGCAGTTACAAAACTTCAAAGGAACTTTATTCCGCCAACCAACACGCTTCTGGTCTCCTTCATTTCACAAGAGGATGTGCCAACTGCGCTTGATGGCAAGATTCCAAGACTTACGCGACGATTTTCGGTTCAATCGTCGAAAGAAGCCCTAACGCATTCGATGACTAGCGCAGAATTCTCGCAACTCAAGCAGCTATTTAGGGCGCAGGGCGAACAGCGGATTCATCAACTTAAGGACAAATACGCTGAACTCTTTGCGAATGCTAGCCAAGAAGTTTCAAAGCAATTAGATGTAAACATGCTTATTGACATCGGCGGAGTAGTTCCTTTACCGCCCCACCATGAGAGCGAGAAAATTTTCTCCTCTTCAATGTTTATGACATCAAATGTCACCCTTGAATCTGGCGAGGATTTTTCAGAGGTTGTAAGTGCGACATCTTCTCTGGTTTATGTCAACAGGCGACTAATGTTCCTATACGTGTACGGCGACAAAAATGACTTAGAGTGGACGCAATCTATTTCAAAGGCTTGGGCTGAGTCTATAGTTGCCTCAAACACAGAAAGTGAGATAAGAACATCTAGCCAACAAACCAGCCGTGGGTTCAATTGGGATCGAGTTTTATCCAAGGGCATTGGCGGCGCAATCTCGGCCGCGTTCATTGTTTTACTCTTTTCGGCAATAGGATGGTTGTTTGGCAAAAAAGGTGAAAGCTAACAATTCATTCAAGCCGATGCGGTAGTTCCTTCGCTTTAGTGGACACCCTGACCAAACGATCAGGAGTGTCTCGATGCCAACACCAGGTCCCAGAACCACCTATCGCTACAGCGATCAATTCAAGGCCACGGCAGTCCGCCTGAGCGAGTTGCCTGGCGTGTCCGTCCGCGACGTCGCGGAGTCGCTTTACATCCATCCCTTCATGTTGTCTCGTTGGCGAAAACTCGCCCGCGAGGGAGCGATCGTGACCAAGGGAATCGAGCTGGACAAGACGGTGGCCGCTGAACTCAAGGCGCTGCGCGACGTAAAGCGGAAGTACGAGCGATTGCAGATCGAGCACGACCTTTTAAAAAAAGCCATCGCGTTCACTTCGAGTCCAAGGCCGACATCTTTGCCTTCATCGCGCACCACCAGGAAGCCGTCGCGGTGAGAACCATGTGCCGGCTTCTCGGGGTCAGCGCGTCCGGCTTCTACGCCTGGCAGCAGCGCCCGCCGAGCGCGCGGGCCGTGAACGATGCCGCAGTGGTCGCGCGCATCAGGCAAGTACATGCCCAGAGCCGCGAGATCTACGGAAGCCCACGTGTCCACGCCGCCCTGCAACAGGCTGGCGAGCAGATCGGCCGTCGCCGCGTCGAGCGATTGATGCGGGAAAACGACGTCCGCGCCTGCTCAGCGCGGCTGTATCGCAGGCGGCCTGGCCTCGCGCAGTTTCTCGCCAGTGTCGAGAGTCGCGCACATGTCGTCGAGGTCGATCGCGTGGACAAAGTCTGGGTCGCCGACGTGACGTATCTCAAGGTCAACGACCAGTGGCGCTACCTCGCCACGATCATGGACCGCCATTCGCGGCGCCTGCTTGGTTGGGCGCTGGGTAAAGACCGCACAAGCGCGCTGATACGTCGTGCCTTGGCTGCCGCGCTGCGCACGCGGCGCCCCGACAGCGCAACGGTTTTCCACAGTGATCGCGGGATCGAGTTCATGGCGACCGACTTCAAGCGCCAGCTTGAACGCGCAGGCCTCGTGCAATCGGCGAATCGTCCACGCCGCATGACCGACAACGCGCACATGGAATCCTGGAACAAGACGATGAAGTCCGACCTCTATTACCGGCAGGCATTCGCGAGCGATCATGCGCTGCGATCGGCCATCCGCAGCTACGTGGATTTCTACAACCACCAGCGCCTACACTCGGCGCTCGACTACCGCTCACCCGCCGATTACGAACGTGCATGTGTCTAGTCAGTAGGTGTCCACTTTTTCGAAGGAAGTCCCGGCCGCTTCGCTCCACCACGCGTCTCGGCTTAACTCAGGTTTTAGACGTCAAACCCACGGAGATGGGATGAGCGACCGTATTCAGGCATGGATCTTCATCGTCTCGGTGCTTGCGGTCAGTTGGGGCTTTGAAGCCTTCATCATCCTCAATGGTGGCGTCAGGAGCTTCGGCCCGCCCTGGATCGTCGCCCTGATGTGTATTCCGGGCATCCTTTCCATCGCGCTGAGACTCAACCTGAAGTCGGGATTCGGAGATGTCGGCTTTCGAGTGGGAAAGGGGCGTTACTACATGTACGCCATCGCAGTTCCCCTGCTGCTGGCATTGCTCGTGGGCCTTGTATCCGCAGCCTTCGATATCCGAGAGTTCTCGCTGATCTCCTCGGAGCAACTCATCCAGATCACTCCTGTCCTTCTATCCGTTCTTGGACTTGGCCTCATTGGCGCGTTCGGGGAAGAACTCGGGTGGCGTGGATTCCTGCTACCCAAGATGATGAGCGGTGGCTTCAGGAGCCCCTACTTGACCTGCGGACTTGTGTGGGCGTTCTGGCATCTTCCGCTCATTGCCTTCGGGGATTTCTACCAGACGGACAACGCGCTTCTCATGGCGTTGGTCTATGGCCTCGGCATCATCGCCATGAGCTTCGTTTTCAGCGAACTCAGGGTGCACTCCGGATCCGTCTGGACTGCCGCGATCGCACATGCCGCCCACAACTTCTTCTTCCAGTTTGCGTTTCCAGTGCTGATTCTGACGGCACCGGGCTCGCATTCGGAGCTTTGGGATATCGTGGCTGGCGATACGGGCATATTTATCGCAGTGCTCTACATTGCCACGTATATCGTCTTTTACAATGTCTTTCGACGGCGCAGAGCTTGCGAGGGGCACGACGACGGGTGAATTAACACTCCAAGCGCAACACCGCGAGTAATTGGCGGAGCTTCTCGATCGGTGATCCGTAGCCATCGCGTTTCCTCGGGCGTGAATCGAGTTCATGCGCCACCTGGTCGCAGGTGTTCTGCTGGAGCCAAGCGATGCTTCGGCGTTTCGGAAAGTACTGCCGAAGCAAGCCGTTGAAGTTTCCGTTGCTGCCGCGCTGCCAAGGGCGGTGTGGATAGGCAAGGTAGCAATGGATGCCCGTCGCGGCTTCCAGCGCTTTGTAGCCATGAAGTCCGGTGCCGTTGTCCCAGGTGATGGTCTTGAGCGGCAAGCCGCTTTCACGGATCAACCTGAGCGTGGCGCGATTGACCACCATGGTGGTGCCGTGGGGGAGCTTGGCGACCAAGGCGCTCGCCGCGCTGCGCTCGACCAGGGTAGATAGGTAATCGCGTTCGTGGACGGACCCGACCACAGCGTCCTCTCCCGATGGCCCAGTTCGGTGCGCGTTTCGGCTTCAACAGGACGCGCGTCGATCATTGGCTTGCCCTGCAATCACCCGCGCTTTTCCAGGCCGAAGGTGCGCTTGCGCCGCCGTTGTCGTCCCTGGCGAAGCGAGGCCCGCAACGTGCCGCCGAGGCTGGCATCGGCACGTACGTGCCGGCAGATGGTCATGTCACGGTTGTTATCGGCCAGCCGGTGAGCGATCTGCTCAGGGCTCCATTGCTCATGCCGAATCAACCCCTCGACGGCCGCATGGACGTCGGCATCGTGGTGTCTGATCTGACGCGATCGTCGGCGACGACCGTTGCTGCGCTCTTGCGCCTTGCCTGGCCGATAGGCGTCATCGGTCGCGTGACAGCCGCTGCGACGGATCTCCCGATCGTGCTCGCACTTCGCCCCAGCGTCTCGACGACACCACGGCACGACATGCCATGTCGCTTCAAAACACCCAAGGTGTATCGTTCCTGCTCGGTGAGTTGGCTGTGCATATGGGGCCGTCTCCTGTCGGAGTGATCCCCACCAGTCTGCCAGCTCACCTCTCTACCCCGGCCGCCGCGGGTGTTGCACTTACTTTGTTAACCTGCGACGGCTAACAGTTCATTTCATTCAAGCCGACACCGCTTCTTGGCGCGGCTTGATTCTTCTGGTGGAGCGCATTGCCCCATCTGAAGTGCTTGGAGCGAATGATGACTGCCTATGCTGTTGCTGTAGTACGCGAAACCAGGTTTGGCCCGGAGATAGAAGAGTATCTGCAGAAGATCGACGCGACACTTGCGCCTTTTTCTGGCAAGTACCTGATCCATGGCGGGCCCTATGTACCTCTGGAAGGGTCCTGGTCCGGAGATCTGGTGGTTATCGAGTTTCCGTCCATGGAGCATGCCAAAGGCTGGTATAGCTCGACTGCCTACGGGGCGATTCGGGCGCTGCGCATCAATCACACCGTCGGTGATGTGCTGATCGTCCAGGGTGCGCCAGAGGGCCATAAGGGTGCAGACCTCCTCGGCTAGACACACGGCGTTGCGCGCTGGAATTCACTCATGCCGATGCCGCTTCGCGGCCGACTTCATTCAAGCGTTATGCGCCATTGAGAAAGCAAGGAATCATTGAATGGAGCCTAGAATCAGCATGATCACTCTCGGCGTCGATGACGTCGCGAGGTCTGTCGCTTTCTACGAGAAGATCTTCGGGCTATCGCGGCTCAAGTCCTCGCCTGAAGTCGCGTTCTTCCCTCTGAATGGCACTTGGCTTGGCCTGTTCGGCCGGGACGCATTGGCTGAGGATGCTGGTGTCATGTCGAGGGGCGATGGCTTCAGATCCTTCACCCTGTCTCATAACGTGACATCCCCCACAGAGGTCGATGCCCTGATTGATCATGCACTCCGAGCGGGCGCGACGTTGGTCAGGAAGGCTGAAGCCACTTCCTGGGGCGGGTACAGCGGGTATTTCTCCGACCCGGATGACCATCTATGGGAGGTGGCGCATAACCCCCACTTCTGGGTTGGCCCCCCTGCCTCTGGCGCTTGATACGTCGTTCAAACCGACGCCGCCTTGCAGCGCGCATCAGGATGCGCTCTTTCACCAGACCACTCTTCAGGATCGTGTGCGCGCTCCTTGCCTGCGGCTGGATAGTCTCGCCTGTGCAGGCAAGTCATTTTTCTGGTCATGAAGGCGATGGCCATGCGATCGAGATGCCCCCCGCTGCCATCCTTCAACTCGCTGTCCGGCGGGTCCGGAACCGGCTTCGCCGCCCTGTGATGTGCCCGCACCGCCGGACGCCGATGCTCTTCTGCAGATGCGGCCCTGCGGGACGGTCGCGTCAGGCCGGCTCGTCGGGAATCAGGTCCGACTCCAGTCGGGCGATGCAGTCCTTGAGCTGCAGCTTGCGTTTCTTCATGCGTTGAATCGCCAGCGCGTCGTGGGCCGGCGTGGCCTGCAGTCCGGCGATGGTGCGGTCGAGGTCGCGATGCTCGGCGCGCAGCCGCATCAGCAGCGCGCTCCGGTTCTGGTCGATGTCGGGGTGATCGGTCGACATGCGATGCAGCTTATCGCAACACCAGGCCGGCTCGGTGTCTTGGCGGCGCCTGGCGACGCTGCAACAATGCGCTGCGCCGTGCAGGGGGCCGGCGCGACGCTGGCGTGTGCCGCGTGCCGTCCGTCTGCGGTAGCCCCGGCCGCCTCGCCAAGGAACCAGGATGTCCCTCCGATCGAACCGTCGCGCGTCCGCGCGTCTCGCTGCGCCCCTGCTCGCCCTCGCCGCGCTCGCGGCCACCGCCCAGCTCTCCGCACAGGAGAAGTACGACGGCTACCTGTGCTGCAACCTGCGCAGCGACGGCAGCTGGATCAGCGACAGCAACTACGCCGAGAACGGCAAGCGCGTGATCCCGGTCGGCACGCCGACCAGCGTGACCGGCTACGGCCGCCACCGCGTCAACGTGCGCATCGACGGCGCGCGCCAATCGATCGGCAACGACTACAGCCGTGACATCGCCCTGCCCGACTTCGCGAAGCGCTATGTGGTGACCGAGGATCCGGCGGCGAAGATCGCCACGTATCCGGCCAAGATCCAGGATGCGATCAAGCGCGCGAAGATCACGCCCGGCATGACCCGCGAACAGGTGCTGATGTCGCTGGGCTATCCGATCAGCAGCGAGAACCCGGATCTGGACGCGGAGCTGTGGCGCTACTGGATGAGCAGCTTCGCCGAGTTCCAGGTGCAGTTCGACGGCAGCGGCCGGGTGCGCGAGATCACCACCGATCCCAATACGCGCAATCTGGTGTGGGTGCCTTGAGGCAGCTGACGCCGTTCAGATGATCGAGACAGGCGCCGCAAGGCGCCTGTTTTCATTCGGGTGACCCGACTGCCGGTCGACGTGCCGGACCACTTGTCGGGTTTCACTGCGCTCTACCCACCCTACGGACGCAGTGCGTCGCTCAAGGATCGAGTGTTTCCAGATGCAGGCGGTCGGCGTCGAGGTGCAGGCGGTGACTCAGCGCCAGCGCATCGAGCAATGCCGGGTCGTGGCTGACGATGACGAGTGCGCCGGGCCAGCCACGCAGCAACGCGACCAGCGCGTCGACGCTGTCGAGATCGAGATGGCTGGCGGGTTCGTCGAGCAGCAAAAGCGGCGCGGCCGGCTGCGCCCATGCGGCGGCGGCGATGGCGACACGCATGCGTTCACCGCCCGACAGCAGGCCCAGCGGTTGCCGCGCACGCGCACCGGCCAGGCCGAGCAACGCGAGCCGCGTCGCGGGGACGTCCATCGCCTCCGCCTGCATGCGTGAGGCCAGCCACTCGAGCGCCGGCATCGTATCGGGCAGGGTCGCGAGCATCTGGTCGAGTGACTGCACCGGCACGCAGGCCTCGACGGTGCCGCTGGCGAGTGAGGCCTCACCGCGCAGCGCGCGCAGCAGTGTGGTCTTGCCGCTGCCGTTGCGGCCTTCCAGCCCGATCCGCACCGGACCGAACGCGTCCCATGTCAGGACGTCGGCCGGCGCGTCGGCGATGGGATGCACGCCATCGAAACGCAGCACCCGCCGGGCGCCGGGCAACACGACGCCGGCATCGACGAACTGGGGCGCCGGCGTGGCATCGGTCGCGGCGAACGCCTCACGGACCGCGGCTTCGCCGTCGGCGAGACGCTGCGCCAGTGCACCACGCGCGCGGCCGGCATGGCGTTCGGCATTGCCCTTGGCGTGGTCCAGCAGCAGCGGTGACTGGTTGCTGTCTTCGCGCATCCGCTGACCGCGCGCCTGGCGCTGATCGAGCCGCCGACGTTCGCGCCCCACCGCGCGTTGTGCACGCGCGCGATCGGTCCGCGCCTGTGCGAGTGCGTCTTCGGCCTGACGACGCGTGGCATCGCGCGCGGCGCGCCATGCGTCGAGTCCGCCATCGATCCACTGCAGGCTGTCGCTGCGCAGCTCGACCAGCCGCGGCATCGCGCGCAGCCACACGGGATCGTGGGTGACGACCAGTACCGCGCCGGCGCGGTGCAGGAACTGCCGGCACCAGTACGCGGACGCGTCGCCATCGAGGAAGGTGCTGGGCTCGTCGAGCAGCAGCACGCGGGCATCGCACCACGATGCCGCGAGCAGGCGCAGTTGCTGGCACTGCCCGCCCGAGAGTTGCGCAGGATCGGACGTCGGCGTCAGATCCTGGAAACCCAGCGCTGCGAACGCATCCGCCAGGCGCGTTTCGAGCGCCCAGTCGTCATCGACGCACGCCGCATCGTCCGCGTCGCCATCACCGGCCAGCAGTCGTTGCAGCGCGTCGAAACGCGTGCCCAGACCCAGCAGGTCGACGACGCGCGACGGCAGTGGACCCGGATGCTGCGCCAGCAGTTGCAGGCCGCCGGCCACCTCGACCGTGCCCGCACGCGCGCCATCGGCGAGTTGCCGGAGCAGCGTGGACTTGCCGACGCCGTTGGCACCGACCAGCGCGCTGGGGCCGTCATGCAGCACCAGCGCGAGATCGGCGTAGAGCACGCTGCCGTCGTCGCGCGCGGCGGACAGGCCACGGGTGCGCAGCGCAGGCACGAAGGAAGAGGACGCAGACAGCGACGCGGACGGCGTCGGAGAGACGGGCACGGACATGGAAGCACCTCGCGAACATGGGGACGCGACCCGGTTGGGTCGTCGGACTCGATGTCGGCTCAGTGCTTCACGTCATTGCGCTCCCGGAGGACTGGTTGCGAACGCGTGTGCTGCAGCAGGCAGTCGCGCGATCGGCGTGCAGTCTACGACTGCGCGACGCACCGTCGCATTAACGCGGGGAACCGGTCGGCGCTATAGCCCGCGGCGCAGACGAACGGACGGCCATCCAACCGTCCGCTCGCGCCCGCGATCAGCCGCCGCCGACGAAGGTCTCGATCGGCACGTCGCCATCGACGAAATCCAGCGTGCGGCCCACGGTGCCCGGCGCATCCAGCGCGGCGGCGACGACTGCCGCCACGTTTGCGCGCGACACCGGCGTGCCGCTGTCGGCCTTCGCGCCATCCGCGACACGGCCACTGCCAGCCGCGTCGGTCAGCCGGCCCGGACCGAGGATGGTCCAGTCCAAGGCGCTGTCGCGCAGATGCGCGTCGGCAGCGGCTTTCGCTTGCGCATAAGCGAAGAAGCCGTCATCCGGCGCGATGCCGTGATCGAAGCCGGCGCCGATGTAGGACACCATCACGTAGCGCCGCACGCCGGCGATGGCCGCGGCATCGATCGAGCGGATCGCCGCATCGCGGTCGACCGCATACGTGCGCGCGGCATCGCCACCGCCTGCACCGGCCGACCAGACCACCGCGTCGTGACCGGCGAGCTGCACTGCGATGGCATCGGTCTGCGCGTGTTCGATATCGAAGACCACCGGCGTGGCGCCGGTGCCGGCGACGGCATCGCGGTGGGCCGCGTTGCGGAACAGCGCGGTCACCGCGTGTCCGGCTCCGGTGAGGCGCCGGGCCAGCTGCAGGGCGACGCGGCCATGGCCGCCGATGATGACGATGCGCGACATGGCGCTCTCCGTTCAACAGGAAGGGCTTCGCAGCCTTGCACGGCGCATGTTGGCGCGCGGTCGCGGAGGCGCTGCCGTACGGCCGCCTGGAGCGCCCGGTAAACTGGCGCGATGCACACCGTCCTGCCCCTGCACGAACCGCTGCCGCGCGCACACGATCCGCGCCGTGGCGGGCCGGCGGTGCACAGGCTGGGCAAGCGGCTGCGCCACCAGATGGGTCGCGCGATCGCCGACTTCGGCATGATCGAGGCCGGCGACAGGGTGATGGTGTGCCTGTCGGGCGGCAAGGACAGCTACACCCTGCTCGACATCCTGCTGCAGCTGCAATCGAAGGCGCCGGTGGCGTTCTCGATCACCGCGGTCAACCTCGACCAGAAGCAGCCCGGATTCCCCGCGCAGGTGCTGCCGGACTATCTGAAGTCGCGCGGCGTCGACTTCCACATCATCGAGCAGGACACCTACTCGGTCGTCAGCCGGGTGATCCCCGAAGGCAAAACGATGTGTGCGCTGTGCTCGCGCCTGCGTCGCGGCGCGCTGTACAGCCACGCGGCGCAGCACGGCTTCACGAAAATCGCGCTGGGCCACCATCGCGATGATCTGGTCGCGACGTTCTTCCTCAACATGTTCTTCCACGCGAAACTCGGCGGCATGCCGCCGAAGCTGCGCAGCGATGACGGCCAGCATGTCGTGATCCGCCCGCTGGCCTACGCGGCCGAAGCCGACATCGCCGCGTATGCGCAGGCCATGGCGTTCCCGATCATCCCCTGCACCCTGTGCGGCTCGCAGGAGAACCTGCAGCGCAAACAGATCCAGAAGATGCTGGATGCCTGGGAGCGCGAGACGCCCGGCCGCATCGAGACGATCGCGCGGTCGCTGGGCAATGTCAGCCCGTCGCAGCTCAGCGATCCGGCGCTGTTCGATTTCGCCGCGCTCGGTGCGGGTGCAACGCCTGGCGCTGGCAAGGATTGGCTCTCGGACACGCCCGGCGCCCCGATCGACATCGCGATGCGGGAGGCATGAACACCGCCATCTGCGCCGAACCGACGCGGCGCCAGCCATCCACGCCTGCCCACGCCCGAACCAGGCACGTATCAAGCAGTTTCTGACGCCCACTGTTTCCGTGCGGCGTCCTCCCCCACTTCCAATGGACTCATCAGCCCCATGTTCTTTCGCAATCTGACCCTGTTCCGCTTCCCCACCAATCTCGACCTGTCCGAACTCGAAGCGCGTCTGGCGGAGTTCCCGCTCAAGCCGGTCGGTCCGCTGGAGATGTCCTCGCACGGTTTCGTCTCGCCGCTGGGCCGCGAGGCCGAGGTGATGGCGCACCGCATCGAGGACACCCTCTGGGTGACCGTCGGTGGCGAGGAGAAGATCCTGCCCGGCCCGGTGGTCAATGAACTGCTGTCGCGGCGCATCGAGGAATTCGAGGACAAGCAGGGCCGCAAGCCCGGCGGCAAGATGCGCAAGCAGATGAAGGACGACCTGCTGCAGGAACTGATGCCGCGCGCGTTCGTGAAGCCGGTGCGCAGCGACGCACTGATCGACCTCCAGCACGGCGTGGTCGCGGTGAACTCCTCCAGCCGCAAGAGTGCGGAAAACCTGGTGTCGCAGATCCGCACCGCGCTGGGCAGCTTTCCCGCGCTGCCGCTCAATGCCGAAGTCTCGCCGCGTGGCGTGATGACCGGCTGGATCGCCGGCGAGCCGCTGCCTGACGGCCTGACGCTGGGCGAGGAATGCGAACTCAAGGACCCGTCCGACCAGGGCGCGATCGTGCGCTGCCAGCGACAGGATCTGCAGTGCGAGGAGATCACCCGCCATCTCGATGCCGGCAAGCAGGTCACCAAGCTCGCGCTCAACCTCGACGACCACGTGTCGTTCGTGCTCGGCGAGGATCTGATCGTGCGCAAGTTCAAGCTGCTCGACGGCGCGCTGGATTCGCTCGAGCACACCGAAAACGACGGCATGCGCGCCGAACTCGATGCCCGTTTCGCGCTGATGCGCGGCGAGTTCAAGCGCCTGTTCACGGTGCTCGAAGGCGCGCTGAAGCTGTCGAAGGCGGAGTGATCCCTGCTGCTTGTGGGGCGTGCTCGCGCAAGCGCGCTCCCACAGGAAAACACCGCGCGTAGCGCGCGCACTACAATCCGCGCATGCCGTCCCTGTCGCGCCTGTTGTCGCGTTCCGCGAAGCCCGCTTCGATCCAGCGCGACTCGCTCCGTCTGACGCTCGAGGACGGGCGCGAGATCGAGGTGCTGCGCGTGCGCGATCCGCGCGCGCGGCGCATCCGCCTCAGCGTCAGCGAACGCGGCGCGCGCCTGACCCTGCCGCTGCGTGCGAGCCTCGTCTCCGGCGATGCCTTCCTGCAGCAGCACCGCGCGTGGCTGGCCGCGCAGATCGCGGCGCATGGCGAAGCCCGGCCCTTGCAGCGAGGCGTCACCACGCACCTGCCGTTGCGCGGTGCACTGCATCCGCTGCGCTGGGACAGCGGACGGTTCAGTCATGTGCGCATGGGCGACGACGGCGCGCTGACGTTCGTGTCGCCCGAGCACGCCGGCCCCGCCGCGCTGCAACGCGCGTTGCGCGAGTTCTACGAAGCGCAGGCACGCGCCGACATCGGGCGCTGGCTGCCGGCCTACCTGCCGGGCCTGCCGCGCACGCCGCGGCGCATCTGCCTGAAAGTGATGTCCTCGCAGTGGGGCTCGCTGGCGCCCGACGGCACGCTCAATCTGGACCTGTCGCTGGTGCTCGGGGCGCCTTCGGCGTTCGAGTACGTGCTGGTGCACGAACTCTGCCACCTGATCCATGCCGACCATTCGCGCCGGTTCTGGGGCGAGGTCGAAGCGCGCTGCCCGGCGTGGCGCGACGCGCGCGACTACTTCCGCGACAGCGGCAGGCGGCTGAAGGCCGACCTGCACGCGCTACTGGCCTGAGAGGCCGAGACGCAGCGGACGCCCCGATGGCCGCTTCCGTACCGCGCCCGCGTTGACCGGAATGAGCGGCCGGCGCCGCCGGAGAATCCGATGATCCGTCCGTGCCTGGCCCTGCTGTTCGTCGTCCTGCTGCCCGGCTGCCGCCAACCCGGCGACGCCCTGGGCACGACGATCCGTTTCGACGCGCGGGGCGACCGCGTCGCGGCCACGCCCGCCTCCCAACGGGCGACGGCGTTGACCTTGCCCGCCGATTTCCCGCGCGACGTGCATCTGCCCGCGCGCTATGCGATCGACACGCTGACCGACATGCCCGGCACACAGATCATCAGCCTGCTCGCCGAGGGCGAAGTGGTGGCGCTGTCGCAGGACACCCGCCGCGCGATGGAGCATGACGGCTGGCAGCGCCGACTCGCCACGCATCACGGCGGCGACAGTGCGGTGCTCGCGTTCGAGAAGGACGGCCGCAGTGCGCTGTTCGCGTTCGACCGCAATCGGCCCGCGCAGCCGTCGGAGGATGCGGGGGTGATCGTCAGCCTGCAGTTGCAGGACGGGGCGGCGCGACTTTGAGGCGCTGCGGCGCAGACCGTCCCGTCAGCCGTTCAACGCCGCAGGAAATCCCCGATCGCCGCAGCCACTTCGGCCGGCTGTTCCATATGCAGGTGATGGCCACCGGTGATGACGGCAAGTTCGCCATCGGGCAGTAGACGCGCGCGGCGGCTGCGGTCGGGCTCGGGCAGATAGGGCTGCGGCGGATCGGCGTAGATCACCCGCGTAGGGCATTCGATGCCGGCGATCAGGGCGTCGACCTGGCCGGGCGTCATGCGCACGGCGGTGGGAATCGTCAGGCGCGGATCGCTGCACCAGACATGGCCCCCCTCGACCGGCTGCACACCCCGCTCGACCAGCAGCCGCGCGACCGGCTCGCTCAACGCGTTGACGCGCATGCGCGCGCGGATCGGCGCCTCCAGATCGGGGAACACGCGCAGCGGACGCGTGCCGAGGCTGCGCGAGGAGACCACCGCTTCGCGCAGGCGCGGCACGGTCCCGGGTTCGGTTTCCGGCAACGCACCGAGTGCTTCGATCGCGACCAGACGTTCGATGCGTTCGGGGACCGCCGCGGCAACGAGACTGGCAATGCCCGCGCCCATCGAATGGCCAAGCAATGCGAAACGATCCCAGCCCAGCGCATCGGCGATGTCGAGCACTTGGTGCACCGCACCGACGAAGGTGTAATCCGTGCCGACCGGCATGTGCGCGCTGCGGCCGTGGCCGGGCAGATCCGGCGCGACCACATCCAGACCCTCGAAATACGCGGCCAGCGGCACGAAGCTCGCGGCGTTGTCGAGCCAGCCGTGCAACGCGAGCACGCGACGCCCGCCCACATCGCCGAAGCGCAGGCCACGCACGGCGCCGATTCCGATCGACAGTTCGAAATCGCGGGCCCCGCTCATGACCAGGCCTCCAGCGTGCGGCGCGCCAGCGCGACCATCGCGTCGGCGTGTGCCGGCGCGTCGTTGAGGCACGGGATGTAGCGCAGCGTCTGTCCGCCGTTGTCCCGGAACAGGTCCGCGTTCTGCATCGAGATTTCCTCCAGTGTTTCCAGGCAGTCGACCGGAAAACCCGGACAGACCACATCGACGGCGCGCACCCCCTGCTTCGCCAGGGCTTCGAGCGTCGCGTCGGTCGCCGGCTGCAGCCATTTGCCGCCGCCGAAGCGCGACTGGTAGGCCATGCGGCAGTCGCCGGCATCGGCGCCGAGTGCGGTGACGATCGCGGCGAAACTGGCCTCGCACTGCGCCGCATACGGATCGCCCTGGTCGACGATGCGCTGCGGGATGCCGTGGAACGAGAACAGCAGCAGGTCGCCGCGGCCGTGCGCGGCGCGATGCGCGCGGATCGAACCGGCAACCGCGGCGACCCAGTCCGCATCGACCGCGTAACTATCGATCGTGCGCACCGTCATCGCACCGGTGCCGGTGTCCGCGATGCGGTCGGTCACCGACGCAGTCGTCGTCGTCGAGTACTGGGGATACAGCGGCAGCACCAGCGCGCGGGTCACGCCGTCGCGTGCGAGGGCCTGCAACGTGTCGGCCAGCGGTGGACGCGCGTAGCGCATCGCATGCACCACGCGCAGGTCCGGCATCCGCGTCTGCATCGCCGCCGCCAGCCGCGCGGTGTACACGGCCAGCGGCGAGCCGCCGTCAAGCCAGATCTCGGCGTACTTGTGCGCCACCTTCGGCGAGCGGCGCGGCAGGATCACGTACCGCAGCAGCGGCAACCACAGCCAGCGCGGCAGGCGCACGACGCGTGGATCGGACAGGAACTCGTCGAGGTAACGCGAGACCGCATCGGCGGTCGGCGCATCGGGCGTACCGAGATTGACCAGCACGACGGCAGTGTCGTGCCGCGCACCTGGCGTGGGCTGGGAGTCGGGCATCGCAATAGGATGGCAGGCGCACCCGCGCAATGGCAGCGTTCCGATGTCGCGGAAGAACTCATGCGCGATTCATTGCCCCGTTACTAGCCTGAATCGGCCCCGCGTGCGCGACAATCGCGACGCGGCATCCGATCCGCGCCCTTGTCCCGGAGCCACCATGACCCGTCGTACGTTCCGCCACACCTTCCTGGTGGCCGCCCTCGCCACCGCTTGCGTCGCAGGCCCCGCCGTCGCCGGCCCGACCGAAGACGCCCGGGCGCAGAACGCGGTACGCGTGCTCAACGAGATCCAGGCGATTCCCGAATCGGGCATCCCCGACAAGTTGCTCGACGAGGCGCGGGCGATCGTCGTCATTCCCGACACCCTCAAGATGGGCCTGATCATCGGCGGCCGCCGCGGCCACGGTCTGATGTCGGTCAAGACGCCCGAAGGCACCTGGTCGAGCCCGGCCTTCGTCAAGATCACCGGTGGCAGCATCGGCTTCCAGGCCGGCGTGCAGTCCGCGGACGTGGTGCTGGTGTTCCGCAACGCGCGCAGTCTGGAATCGATCGTCAACGGCAAGTTCACCCTCGGCGCCGATGCCGGCGTGGCCGCGGGTCCGGTGGGCCGCAACGCCGCCGCGCTGACCGACGGCCAGCTCAAGGCGGAGATCTGGTCGTGGTCGCGCGCGCGCGGCCTGTTCGCCGGCGTCGCGCTCGACGGCGCGGTGCTCTCGATCGACGACGAGGCCAACAGCGCCGTCTACGGCAACACCACGACGCCACGCGCCATCCTGGAAAACCGTCCGGGCCAGGCGCCGTCGGGCGCGGTCGTGGATTTCCGTGATCGCCTGGAAGAAGCCAGCGCCACCGCGCGCGTCTCGCGTGGCGGCACCGCGGTGCCGGCGACCCACGATGCGCAGCAGCCCGCGTACACACCGACGATCCAGAACGTGCCGGAAACCACCACCGCGCCGGCGCAGCCACAACAGGGGCAGCCGGCGACGCAGGGATTCCAGAACGTCGACGACCAGCCGGCGACCGTCGAACCGCTGCCCGAGTACTGAGTGCAGTGCGCATCCGCACGCTGCGTGCGGGTGCGGTGCGTTATCCTGCCAGACCACCCGCAGCTCCCGGAATTCCGCCATGGGCAGTTTCAGCATCTGGCATTGGGCCATCGTCCTCGTCGTCGTGTTGCTGGTGTTCGGCACCAAGAAACTGCGCGGTGCGGGACGTGATCTCGGCGAAGCGGTGAAGGGCTTCAAGAAGGGCATGCATGACGACGACACGCCCGAGCGTCTCGACGACCGTTCGCAGCCCGACGCCGCGGCCCGCGAGGCCGACAGGACACGCCACGACGACACCACCCCGCGCTGACGCGGGCCGCGCTCGATGTTCGGAATCGGTACCGGCGAATTGATGATCATCGCGCTGGTCGCGCTGATCGTCCTCGGTCCCGAGCGGCTGCCCAAGGCGGCCCGTCTCGCCGGACTCTGGGTGCGCCGCGCGCGCGCGCAGTGGTATTCGGTGAAGTCCGAACTCGAGCGCGAACTCGCCGCCGAGGATCTCAAGCGCAGCGTGCGCGATGCACAGCGTTCGATCGAGGATGTCGGCACCCAGCTGCGCGACGCCGAACAGCACGCGCGCAGCAGCCTCGACGACGTTCGCAAGGAAGCCGGCGATCTGGTCGCCCAGGCGCGCCGCATGTCCAGCGAGTCCCCGGCGACGCATCGCAGCCTCGATGCCTTGCCCGATCCGTCGCTGCCTGTGGAGGCGCCGCTGCCGCCCGAAGCGATCGCCGGCGATCCCACCCGCCCGCCGCTTCCGGCAACGGCCACCGCCGACGAGGAGACCGATCGTGGCGCTGCACGCTGACGAAGACGGCGGCGAAGGCAGCCTGATCGACCATCTGATCGAACTGCGCATGCGTCTGATGCGCGGCCTGGCCGGCACCGGCATCGTGCTGCTGTGCCTGCTGCCGTTCGCGAACAAGCTCTACGGCCTGCTCGCCCAGCCGCTGCTCGACAAGCTGCCCGACGGCGCGCACCTGATCGCGATCGAAGTCGCCTCGCCGTTCTTCGCGCCGCTGAAGCTCGCGTTTTTCACCGCGCTGGTGGTGACCATGCCGTGGCTGCTCTACCAGGCCTGGGCCTTCGTCGCGCCGGGTCTGTACAAGCGCGAGAAGCGGCTCGCGATGCCACTGCTGGCATCGGCCGTGGCGCTGTTCTACATCGGCTGCGCGTTCGCGTTCTTCTTCGTGCTGCCGTCGGTGTTCAAGTTCCTGACCCTGGTGACGCCCGATGGCGTGTCGATGATGACCGACATCAACGCGTATCTGAATTTCGTCCTGGTGATCTTCCTCGCGTTCGGCCTGAGCTTCGAGCTGCCGATCGCACTGGTGATCCTGGTGCTGCTGGGCTGGGTGACCACCGACCAGTTGCGCGAGGCGCGCGGCTACGCGGTCGTCGGCGTATTCGTACTGGCGGCAATCATCACCCCGCCCGACGTGGTCTCGCAGCTGATGCTGGCGATTCCGATGTGCCTGCTCTACGAGGCCGGCATCATCGCCGCGCGCCTGCTCGCACCGAAGCCCGGCGCCGTACGCGACGAGGCATGAGCACCGCGGCCGACGCACCCACCCCGCTGCTGCGCCGGTACACGGCGTGGTCGCTGGATGCGGCGGCCATCGGCGTGCTGGTGATCGCGCTGATGCATCGCCGGCTGTGCGAAGCGCTGCAGACCTGCGTGCGGACCCTCGACGCACTGGCGCAGGCGATGGCCGCGCTGATGCAGCAGACACTCGACCTCGCCGCATCACCGGCTGCGCTGGTGCAGGCGTGGATGGCCGATCCGTCCCTGCAGGTCGCGATCACCGCGCTGGCGCTGGCGGTCTCGTCGCTGGTGCTGCCGGCGATGGCCGGCTTCGCGCTGGTCTCGCTGGCGTGGTTCACCGCCTTCGAGGGCTCGCGCTGGCAGGCCACGCCGGGCAAGCGCCTGCTCGGTCTGCGGGTGGTCGACGACGATGGCCTGCCGCCGGGCTACGTGCGCGCGGCCCTGCGCACGGCGGCCGGGCTGCTGTCGTGGCTGAGCCTCAACATCGGCCACCTGATGGCCGCACGCGCGCCACGTCACCAGGCGCTGCACGACCGGATTGCCGGAACCCGCGTGGTACGGCGCACGGACGCCCCGATGCCGACCCCGGCACGCCTGTGGCTGGTGCTGCAGCCACCGGCGTTCTTTCTGCTGCTCGCGCTGCTGATGCACCAGATCGATCGGAGTGTGGCCGCCGCACTGGACGCGACGCTCGGGTTCTAGGCGCGCGCCGTCAAAGTTCGATGCGGCTGTTGTCGTGGCGGCCGGTGCCCGGCGTCGGACCATCGGTCGAGGTGCCGTCCTGCGGACCGCAGACATCGCGCCACATCGCATACATCGCACCGAACATGACGATGTAGAGGATCAGCAGCAGGATCAGATACAGCGGCAGCACGAGCAGCGCGGCGAGGCCGGGATGCACGAGGCTGGCGACGACGCTGATGAGGGTGACGACCATCGCGAATGCCAGCATCAGCGCGAAGCCACCGGCCATCGCGATCGCGGCGGCCACGACCACCGGCAGCACATTGCGCAGCGCACCGCCGAGACCATCGGTGAACGCCTGCAGCACCGGACGATCGCCCAGCGCGACCTGGCCCAGACCGATCGCATAGACGGTCGCGTAATAGACGCCGAAGAAGATCGCCAGCGCCATCAGCGGACCGATGCCGGCCGGCGGCAACGGCAGATCCGGTGGCGTGGCCGGCCCGGTCTGCGCACTCAGTTCCTGGCTGATCGTCAGCACCTGCATGTACCAGTCCACGACGCCGTCGCCGAACGCGCTGACCAGCGCGTAGAACGTGGCGATGTAAAGCGCGCCCATCAGCACGCCGAAGCCGATCAGGCGGCCGGCATTGCCACCGGTGAAGGTCGCGAAAACGTCGCTCGGCTGCGCCGGCCGTCCGTGTTCGGCCGCATCGATGACGCGCAACACGCCGGCGATCAGCAGCGGATAGACAATGATCGACACCAGCGACGTCGCGCCGATCAGCATGACCTGGGTACTGGCATCGAGCCCGAACGCGACCTGCGCAATGGCCTGCAACACGTTCGGCACCAGCGCGAGCAGCGCCACGATGGCCGTCGCGCCATAGACCGCGCGCGGATTGGCGCGACCCACATTGACGCCCTGCACGATCCACTTCCAGCCGTGGCCGGCTCCTACCGTCCGAGTCGTCATTTCCGCCGTAATCCAGGTGTCTGTCGCGTGGGCGCGCCACGAAGGGCGTCATCGTATCGCAGGCGTTGATGTCGCCGCTGGGCTGCGCTGGGCGTTCAGCCGCAATGGCGGTGTGGTGAGTCGGCTGTTGCGCTGGCGGTTCCGGATGTCCGGTGCCAGCGTGCGGTTCGTCCGATCGCTCGGCGCCGAGGTTGAAGCAATCGCTGCGCCACGCCGTCATTCCCGCGAAAGCGGGCATGACGGCGCAGGAATCAATCGCGCGTCAGCCCGCCCGCCAACCTCACAAACCGTTGCAACACCGCCCGTGCCTCGGGCGCCGCCCGCACGCCCGCAACCAGCGCGACCGGATCGAGACCTTCCTGGTACAGCGGCCCCGAGCGCGCACGGATGTAGCCGCGCATGTGGGTGGCGCTGAACTCCGGGTGGAACTGCACGCCCCAGACGCGCTCGCCCCAGCGGAACGCGTGGTGCGGTTCGAGTGCGGAACGGGCGAGCAGCGCCGCACCGTCGGGCAGGCGCAGGACGCTCTGCAGGTGTGTGGTCTGGGCGAGAAAGCGCGGGCCGGCCGCGGCGAACAGCGGATCGTCGGATGCCGCGTCGTCCGTTTCGATGTCGAAGGTGCCCATCTCGCGGCCGCGCGGGTTCGGGCCAACCTCGCCGCCGAGCGCGTGGGCGATCAGCTGGTGGCCGTAGCAGATGCCGAAGATCGGCACGCCGGCGTGCGCCGCGTCGCGCAGCCAGGCGGCGCTGCGTTCGCTCCAGTCGGCGCGGTCGGTGACCATCGCGCCGGAGCCGGTGACGATGACACCGGCGAAATCATCGGCGTTCGGCAGTTCGGCGCCGCGCTCGACATCGACCACCACCGCGTCGCGCTCCGACAGACCGGCGGCGACACGGATCCAGTGCGGAAAACCGCCATAGCGGCGCATCGAGGGCACGGGCTGGCCGGTTTCGATGATCAGGAACGGGCGGGCGAACGACATCTTGAGGCAGCCGGAGCGGGAGGATGGCGAAGCGTAGCGGCTTACAACGGTTGTGGGGCGCGCAAGCGCGCGATGCAGCTCCGGATGGAACGCCCATCGCGCGCAAGCGCGTTCCCGCAGAAGCGGGGCGAAGCCACCTACTCCCTCGGCGGCAGTACCGTCATCACTTCTTCCACGGTGGTCAGGCCGAGCGCGATCTTTTCCGCACCGGCCATGCGCAACGTGCGCAGGCCTTCGCCGACCGCGGTCTGGCTGAAACCCGCCAGCGCCATGTCCGGCTGGATCCTCGCGCGCAGCGCCTGCGTCATCGGCATGAGTTCGTAGATGCCGACGCGGCCGAAGTAGCCGGTATTGCGGCACTCAAGACACCCGACCGGCCCGCAGGCGGTCTCCGGTGGCGGCACGTCGCTTTCGGGGCCGAGCAGTGCGCGCCAGCCTTCCGCGTCGACGGCAGCAGGCTGCTTGCAGTGCCGGCACAGCGTGCGCACCAGACGCTGGGCCAGCACGCCATTGAGCGTGGAGGCGATCAGGTAATGCGGCAGGCCGAGATCGAGCAGGCGGGTGATCGCCGATGGCGCGTCGTTGGTATGCAACGTGGACAGCACCAGGTGACCGGTCAGCGAGGCCTGCACCGCCATCTGCGCGGTGTCGAGGTCGCGGATCTCGCCGATCATGATGATGTCGGGGTCCTGGCGCAGCAGGGTACGCACGCCCTGCGCGAAGGTCAGGTCGATCGCGTTGTGGACCTGCATCTGGTTGAGTTCGACCGAGACCATTTCGATCGGGTCTTCGACGGTGCAGACGTTGACATCGTCGGAGGCGAGCTTCTTCAGCGTCGAGTAGAGCGTGGTCGTCTTGCCGGAACCGGTCGGTCCGGTGACCAGCACGATGCCGTGCGGGCGCGCCACCAGATCGTTCCACGCCGTCGCCTCGCCGACGTCGAAGCCGAGCTGTTCGATCGGCTTGAATGCGGTGTCGGGGTCGAAGATGCGCATGACGACCTTCTCGCCGAAGGCGGTCGGCATCGTCGACAGACGCATCTCGACCTCGCGCCCGCCGGGCGAACGCGTCTTGATGCGGCCGTCCTGCGGACGCCGGCGCTCGGCGAGATCCATGCGGCCCAGCACCTTGATGCGGCTGACCGCCGCGGTCATCACCGGCGGCGGCATCTCGAAGACCTTGTGCAGCACGCCGTCGATACGGAAGCGCACGCGGCCCACGTCGCGGCGCGGTTCGAGATGGATGTCGGAGGCGCGCTGCTCGTAGGCGTACTGCAGCAGCCAGTCGACGATGTGGACGATGTGGTGGTCGTCGGCGTTGACATCACCCGAGCGGCCCAGTTCGACCAGTTGCTCGAACGTCGGCGCGTTGCTGCCGGTTTCGCGGCCGTCCTTGGCGCCACGGATCGAACGCGTGACGCCGAAGAACTCCATCGTGTAGCGGTGCAGGTCCAGCGGATTGGAGATGACCAGATCGATCTCGCGCCGCAGCAGGCGCTGGATGTCGGTCAGCCAGTCGAGCGCCAGCGGTTCGCTGGTCGCGATGCGCGCGCGATCGGATGTGACTTCGACCGGCAGGATGCGGTGGCGCTTGGCGTAGGCGTGCGAGAACAGATCGGTGACATCGCCGACCGCGATCCTGGTCGGGTCGATGCGCAGATAGGCGTGGCCGGTGGCCTGCGCCAGCCATTCGGTCAGCGCCTCGAGGCCGAGCTCGGCCCCCGGCCGGCGCGCCGACGGCAGCTTGAGGTTGGCCAGCAGCACCAGCGGGTGCACCGTGTCGAGACCGCGCGTATTGCGACCGCCCACGCGTGCGCGGTCGGCATCGGCCGGCGTCAGCAGGCCATCGGCCAGCAGTGCGTCGATCACGGGTTCGAGGGTCAGGCGGCCCGGTGGCAGACGGCCACCGAAGACGGCGGACGCACGGTTGCCGGTCGAGTGCTGCGGCGCGCGCGGATCGTTCAAGCCGGGTCCTCCATGGCGCACGTGCGTCGGGCGCTTCGATGCGGCCCGCTATACTAGCGCGCCGCCGCAGACGCGATTTTCGTAATGACCGGACCGACGTTCCAGGAGCTGATCCTCACGCTCAACGCCTACTGGGCCAGACAGGGGTGCGTGCTGATCCAGCCGCTGGACCTCGAGGTCGGCGCGGGCACCTTCCATCCGGCCACGTTCCTGCGCGCGCTCGGCCCCGAGCCGTGGAATGCCGCCTACGTGCAACCGAGCCGACGGCCGACCGACGGCCGTTACGGCGAGAACCCGAACCGTCTGCAGCGCTACTACCAGTACCAGGTGGCGATGAAGCCGAATCCGGACAACATCGTCGAACTGTATTTCGACTCGTTGAAGGCGCTGGGCATCGATCCGCAGGTGCACGATCTGCGCCTGGTCGAGGACAACTGGGAATCGCCGACGCTCGGCGCCTGGGGTCTGGGCTGGGAGGTCTGGCTCAACGGCATGGAAGTCACCCAGTTCACCTACTTCCAGCAGGCCGGCGGCATCGAGTGCAAGCCGGTGCTCGGCGAGATCACCTACGGGCTCGAGCGCCTGTGCATGTATCTGCAGAACTGCGACAACGTCTACGACCTGGTGTGGACGCATGGCCCCGACGGCACGCCGGTGACCTACGGCGACGTCTACCACCAGAACGAAGTCGAGCAGAGCGCATACAACTTCGAGCACGCCGACGTCGCCGAACTGTTCCACCGTTTCGACGCCTGCGAGAAGGAAGCGCTCAAACTGGTCGAACTCGGTCTGCCACTGCCGGCCTATGAGCAGGTCACCAAGGCCAGCCACAGCTTCAACCTGCTCGATGCGCGCCGCGCGATCAGCGTGACCGAACGCCAGCGCTACATCCTGCGCGTGCGTGCACTGGCGCAGGGCGTCGCCAAGGCCTATTACGCGCAGCGCGAAGCGATGGGATTTCCGGGGCTGAAGCGCAAGCAGGATGCTGCCTGAGCCGCGCGCGTCACACCACTCGATTCTCCGGATGAGGCTGCGCGAAAGCGCCCTCACCCCAACCCCTCTCCCGATGGGAGAGGGGCTACAGCACTGGAACAGGTTGTCGCCATGACTGACATGCATCCCCTCCTCATCGAACTCGGCACCGAAGAACTGCCGGTCAAGGCCCTGCCCGGCCTGGCGCAGGCGTTCTTCGATGGCGTGATCGCGGCGCTGGACAAGCGTGGCGTGGCCATCGACCGCACGGACGCGAAGCCGCTGTACACACCGCGTCGTCTCGCGGTGCTGCTGCCGGGTGTCGCGAGCGAGCAGCCCGAGCAGCGCTCGGAAGTGCTCGGCCCGTATCTCAACATCGCACTGGACGCCGACGGCAATCCGACCAAGGCGCTGCAGGGGTTCGCGGCGAAGGCCGGCATCGACTGGACCGCACTGGACAGGACCAGCGACGCCAAGGGCGAGCGTTTCGTGCATCGGGCGGTGACGCCGGGCGCCGCCACCGCGGCGCTGCTGCCGGACGTGCTGCGCGAAGCGATCGCGGCGATGCCGATTCCCAAGCCGATGCGCTGGGGTGCACACACCTACGCCTTCGCGCGACCGGTGCACTGGCTGGTGCTGCTGCATGGCGACAACATCGTCGACGCCGAGCTGTTCGGGGTGCGCAGCGGTCGCACCAGCCGCGGCCATCGCTTCATGCACGACGCAGCGGTCGAGATCGGAGCGCCGGGTGGTTACGTCGAGGCGATGCACAACGCGAAGGTCATCGTCGATGCCGATGCGCGCCGCGCCGAGATCGTGCGCGAGGTCGAGGCGGCTGCGCGCGCGGTTGGCGGCCATGCACGCATCGAGGCCGACAATCTCGAACAGGTCGTGTGCCTGGTCGAATGGCCGAAGGCGGTGCCCTGCACCTTCGAGGCCGAATTCCTCGCCGTGCCGCAGGAAGCACTGATCGCGACGATGGAAGCGAACCAGAAGTTCTTCCCCGTGCTGCAGGGCGGCAAGCTGACCGAACACTTCATCGGCATCGCCAACATCGTGTCGAAGGACGAAGCCGAAGTCTCCAAGGGCTACGAGCGCGTGATCCGTCCGCGCTTCGCCGATGCAAAGTTCTTCTTCGACGAGGACCTCAGGCAGGGCCTGTCGGCGATGAACGACGGTCTATCGGGCGTGACCTACCAGGCCAAGCTGGGCAGCGTCGCCGACAAGGCGGTGCGCGTCGCCGCGCTGGCCGAAGTCATCGCGCCGCAGGTCGGTGTGGATGCCGCACTCGCGAAGCAGGCCGCATTGCTGTCGAAAGCCGATCTGCAGTCGCGCATGGTCAACGAATTCCCGGAACTGCAGGGCATCGCCGGTCGCTACTACGCCAGGCAGGACGCGGCGCTGGCCGGCCTGTCCGACGACGATCGTACGTCACTGGCGAACGCACTCGACGAAGCCTGGCAACCGCGCTTCGCCGGCGACGACATCGCGCTCTCAAAGCTGGGCAAGGTGCTGGCGATTGCCGAACGTCTCGATACCCTGGCCGGTGGTTTTGCTGCGGGTCTGAAGCCGACCGGCAACAAGGATGCATTCGCGCTTCGCCGCAATGCACTGGGTCTCGCCAGGACGGTGGTGGAAAGCGGGGTGGATCTCGATATCGTGAAGCTGCTGGAGAACACGCTTGAAGTCATCTATCAACAATCAGAGAAGCGGGCGACTCTGAAGACCATAGGTGAGATGAAGGAAATGCAGGCAAAGGGAGTGGACATCAAAGCAGCGCCCGTGAACGCCATGCAGATCGACACGCCCGCCTTAACGAAAGAACTCTACGACTTCATCCTCGACCGCCTGAAGGGCTACTACGCCGACAAGGGCGTGACCGTGCAGCAGTTCAACGCCGTCGCCGCGTTGCAGCCGAAGTCGCTGTACGACCTCGACCGCCGCATCGACGCCATCGGCACCTTCGCCGCACTGCCGGAAGCGGAAGCGCTGGCCGCCGCCGACAAGCGCATCCGCAATATCCTGCGCAAGGCGGACATCGCGATTCCCGGCGAGGTCGATCCGGCGTTGCTGCGCGAGCCGGCCGAAGCCGCGCTGGCCGAGGCGGTGGAAGCGGTGCACGGCGAAACGGGTCACGCGCTCGCGCAGGGCGATTACGTATCGGTGCTGACGCATCTGGCGCGACTGCGGCCGCAGGTCGATGCGTTCTTCGATGGCGTGATGGTCAACGCCGACGATGCCGCGCTGCGTGGCAACCGGCTGGCACTGCTCAAGCGCCTGAGCGATCGCCTTGGCAGCGTGGCGGCGATCGAGCATCTGTCGAGCTGAGTGGTGTGTCGCGTGATGTGCGTTTCGCTCGCGCGGCGGCCCTCACCCCAACCCCTCTCCCGGCGGGAGAGGGGTTGGGGTGAGGGCCGTCTCATCGCGCGGACAACGCGCACGTTGGCGACAACATTAATCGTCTCTTGACACGCCTCCGGTATCCTCGCGCGATGCCTCGCGTCCCCGTGTATCTTGCCGCCGCCCTCCTCTTCGTCTCGTCGGCCGCGGCGCATGCCGCGCGTGTCGAACGCGTCGATATCGTCGGACTCGACGAGGAGATGACCGAGAACGTCCGTGTCTCGCTTGGACTGCAGGACGCGGTCGGTCGGGATATTTCCGGTCGGCGCATGGGCTATCTGCTGCGCGAGGCCGAGCGCGAAACCCGCAAGGCGCTCGAACCCTTCGGCTACTACTCGCCCACGATCGACGTGCAGCGCAGCCGCGAGGACGGCGCAGTTTCGGTGCGTCTGGTCGTCGACCCCGGCCAGCCGGTGCGCGTGCGCAACAGCGACATCGCGATCATCGGCGAAGGTGGCCAGGACCGGTATCTCGCCCGCGACATCGCCCGTTTCGTGCCGAGCGAGGGCGCGGTGTTCAGCCATCCGGACTACGAGGCGAGCCGCACGCGCCTGAGCCGACGCCTGACCGAGCGGGGCTACTTCGACGCCGAGTTCGCATCGCGCCGGGTGGAAGTGACGCGTGCCGATCTCGCTGCCGACATCGACCTGGTCTGGAACAGCGGCGACCGTTTCAACATGGGGCCGACGACGTTCGAGCAGACGCCCGATCAGATCATCAACGACGATCTGATCGAGGGCCTGGTCTACTGGGAAGAAGGCAGCTATTACCACCAGGGTCGCATCGACCGGCTGCGTTCTTCGCTGGGACGGCTCGATTATTTCTCCAACATCGACATCGAGCCGCAGATCGACCAGGCCAACGAGAACCGCGAGGTGCCGCTCAAGGTCACCCTGACCCCGGCCAAGCGCAGCATCTACACTTCGGGCCTGAGCTACGGCACCGACAGCGGCGCCGGCATCCGGCTCGGCGTCGAACGACGCTACGTCAACATGCGTGGCCACAAGGCGCTGGCACAGATCGATTACGCGCAGCGTCGCAAGACCGCGACCGTGCAGTACCGCATCCCGGCATTCGCCTGGTTCGACGGCTGGTACACCGCCAGCCTGCAGTTCGCCGACGAACAGACCGACTACATCGACAGCCGGCGCGTGGAACTGGTCGGCAGCCGCAACGGCCAGTACAACGAATTCCTCAATCTCATCGCTTCGGTCCACGTGCTGCGCGAGCGCTGGGGATACGCGCCGGAGGAAGATCCGGACAATCCGGACGACGAGATCGATTTCAGTGGTGTCCAGTACCGCTACGCCACGTTCGCCTATCCCTCGTTGCGTGCCGAGTACATCGACGTGGACGACCGCCTGTTCCCCACCGAGGGGATCGGCGGGTCGGTGATGCTGCGCGGTGGCATCGAGGGCGCCGGCTCGGATGCGACGTTCTCGCAGATCCATGCGCGCGCGAGCTGGTTCCGCGGCATCGGCGAATCCAACCGCCTGATCGTGCGCGGCGAGCTCGGCCACACCTTCACCAACACGCTGGTGGGCATGCCGCCGAGTCTGCGCTTCTACGCCGGCGGCGACCGCAGCATCCGCGGTTACGACTGGCGCGAGGTCGGTCCGCGCCTGCCGGCCACCGACGACCGCCGCGCCTACGCACTCGGCGCCAAGAACGTGGTCACGGCCAGTGTCGAGTTCGAGCGCTACTTCACCGACACCATCGGCGCGGCGGTGTTCGTCGACAGCGGCGATGCCTTCGACGGCACTTCGCCCGAATGGCGCACGGGCGTCGGCATCGGCGTGCGCTACAAGTCCCCGGTAGGCCCGCTGAAACTCGATATCGCGCGTGGTCTCGACAATCCCGACTCGTCGTTCACGATCGGCCTGTCGATCGGCGCGGAGTTCTGACATGGCTTTTGGTCGTCACCGTCTGCCCAGCGATCTGACCCCCGAAGAGCGCGAGGCGCGTATCGCCGAACTGCGTGCGCGCCGGCGTGCACGCGCGCGCAAGCTCGCGCTCCGCAGTGCGATCGGCATCGCTGCGCTGATCGTGCTGTTGATCATCGGCGTGTGGTGGCTGTTGACCACGTTCGGCGGCCGCGATTTCCTGTTGAACCAGGTCGCTTCGCGCCTGCCCGCCGGCACCGAACTGACCTGGCGCGCGGCCGAAGGCCCGGCCTCGGGTCCGCTGACGATGTACGACGTGCGCTATGTGCAGCGCAGCTGCCCGGACGTCGAGGAACAGCCCGTCGCCTACGGGGACTGCGACGAACCGCGCGTGCTGGTGTTCGAAGCACGGCGCGTGACGGTCGACCCGGCACTGATGCCGCTGGTCGGCCGTCGCCTGCGGCTCGACGTGCTCGACATCGACAATGCGGTGCTGTCGATGCCGCCGTCGGTCGACACGCCGTTCGAGCTGCCGCGCTGGCCCGATTCGTTGCCACGCATCGACCTGCCGCTGTCACTGCAGGCCGACACGATCCGCATCGACGGCTTCCGCGTCGAGCAGGCGGGCGAGTCGCTGATCGACATCCGCAGCGTGCGCGGTGGCCTCGACGCGCAGCAGGGCGAACTCAACCTCACCAATGTCGTCGTCGACAGCGACCGCGGCCTGTTCACCGCACACGGCGTCTACGCGCCCGACGACGACTACCGCATGGACGTCACCGCCAGCGCGCTGATGCCCGCGCCGCCGGCGCGCACGCGGCCGCGCATCGGTCTGGTCGCGCGTGGCGATCTGTCGCGCCTGGATATCGCCGTGGTCGGTCATGTGCCGGAACCGCTGAAGGCCGTGGTGACCCTGCGTGGCCGCGAGAATCCCGGCTGGGCGCTGCGCGCCGACAGCACGCGTCTGGATCCCGCCTTGCTGATGGGCAGCGGCGAACCCGGCACGCCGCTGGCGTTCGACATCCGCGCCGATGGTCAGGGCGGCGCCGCGGAACTGCAGGGCAACGCGACGTACGGCGAAGCCGACGCGAATCCGATCCGCGTCGTGCTGCAGCCCTCGAAGGTGAAGCTGGAGGACCAGCGCCTCGACCTCGACCCGCTGGTCGTCGACCTCTTCGACGGCCGGGTCACGCTGCGCGGCTTCGCCGACGTGGCCGAGCCGGGCGACGTGCGCTTCCGCTTCGCGACCAATGCACGCGGCCTGCAGTTCGGTGCCGATCCGGACGCCGCCGAACCCGCGCCGCCGATCACCGCCAATGCGGATCTCGGCATTGCCGGCAGTACCGCGGCCTGGGCCGCGATCGGCAAGGCCACCGTCGAGCGCGACGGCCTGCGCGCGGACGTGGATTTCGACGGCCGCGGCGATGCGGAGCGCATGCGCCTGCAGACCGCGCGCGTGACGATGCCGACCGGCACGCTCGATGCGACCGGCGATGTCGCGTGGGCGCCGGCGTTGCAGTGGGATCTCGACGCGACGCTGGCCGGCTTCGACCCGGGCTACTTCGCCCGCGACTGGAAGGGCGCGGTCAACGGCACCTTCGCGACGACCGGCAACACCCGCGACGACGGCGGCCTGGAAGTCGCGGTGGACGCCAGCGATCTGGGCGGCACGCTGCGCGGCCGCCGACTCGACGGCCGCGCGACGTTCGCGATGCATGGCCCGGCCACTGCGGCCGGTAACGCGGGACGAACCGATTTCGAGGGCGAAGTCGCGCTGTCGCTGGGCGACAGCCGCGTCGATGCGACTGCGACCGTGACCGACCGCCTCGACATCGATGCGACGCTGGCGCCGCTGCAGCTTGCCGATTTCGTGCCCGATACCGGCGGCGTGCTGCGCGGCACCGTGCGCGTGACCGGCGCGCGTACCGCGCCCGACATCGCCGCCGACCTCACCGGCAGCGCGCTGCGTTACGGCGAGTACGCCGCCGCCAGCGCGCGCATCCAGGGCAGGCTGCCGTGGCGCGGTGATACCGGTTCGCTCGATGTCGTCGCCACCGGCGTCGATGCCGGCATCGCGCTCGACGAAGTGCGCCTCGCGGCGCGCGGTGCGATCGAAAAACTCCAGCTCGAGGCCAGTGCGCGCGGCGAGATCGGCACGGTCGATCTGTCAGGCAATGCCGAGAGCCGCAACGGCAACTGGCAGGGCACGCTCGCCAGTCTGCGCCTCGCACCGGCGACAGGCGCGAGCTGGGCGCTGCAGTCACCGGCGCAGTTCCAGCAGATCGGCACGCGCTACACATTGACCGAGAGCTGCTTCGCCTCCAGCGGCGGTGGCTCGCTGTGCGCGAGCGCCGACTGGCCGCGCCAGGGCGTGTCGATCACCGGTACGGGCCTGCCGCTCGCATTGGCCACGCCGTATCTGCCCGAGCAGGACGGCGGCCGTCCGTTCGTGCTGCGCGGCGAAATCGCGCTGGAAGGCAACGCGCGGCCGGTCGGCAACGGCTTCGCCGGCAGCGCCAGCATCCGCTCGGCCAGCGGAGGCGTGCGCACGTCCGAGCGCGCGCGCAACGATGTGGTGACCTACGACGACTTCGTGCTCGATGCCGAGTTCGACGCCAACCGGCTCAGCGCGACACTGTCGACGACACTCAATGAGGTGGGCCGCGTGCAGGCGCAGGTGAGCAACGGCTGGGATGCGTATTCGCCGCTGTCGGGTTCGCTGGTCGCCAGCGTCGAAGACCTGACCTTCGTCGAACTGTTCTCGCCCGACATCGTCGAGCCGAGCGGCCGCCTCACCGCCGACGTCACGATCGGTGGCACGCGTTCGCAGCCGACGATCGGCGGCCAGGCGCGCCTGGCCGATTTCTCGACCGAGATTCCATCGCTGGCGATCGCGCTCGAAGACGGCAACATCAATCTCGACGCGCTGCCCGACGGCACCGCGCGCATCGCCGGCAGCGTCCGTTCGGGCACCGGCACGCTGGACATCGACGGCGGCATCGGCTGGCAGGGCGAAGGCACGCCAGTCGTGCTGACGGTCAGCGGCACCGACGTGCTGGTGGCCGACACCAGCGACATGCACATCATCGCGTCGCCGGACATCACCGTGCGCTACACCGCGCTGCAGCCGCTCAACGTCACCGGCAAGGTGTTCGTCGATGTCGCGCTGCTCGATCTCGAACGCCTGAGCGAAGGCGTATCGGTGTCGCCCGACGTCGTCGTGCTCGATCCGGTCGACCCGGAGGAGAACAGTACCGCGTCGGCGCTGGAGCTCGATCTGACCCTGACGGTCGGTGACAACGTCGGCCTGCGCGGCTTCGGCTTCGACGGCCGCATGAAGGGCGAACTGCGCGTGCGCGCGATACCGGGACGCGAGATGACCGGCAACGGCCGCCTCGCGGTCGACGGCCGCTACAAGGCCTACGGACAGGAGCTGCGGGTCACGCGCGGCAATCTGATCTTCAACAACGGTCCGGTGTCCGACCCGATGCTCGACGTGCGCGCCGAACGCCGCATCGACGCCGAGGACATCACCGCCGGCATCGACGTCAGCGGCCGTGCCTCGGCGCCGAGCGTCAACGTCTGGACCGATCCGTCGAGCGACGCCTCGCAGGCGCTGTCGTATCTCGCCCTCGGACGTTCCGCCTCCAGCCTGACCAGCGATGAAGGCCAGCAGATCGACGCCGCCGCGGCTGCGCTCAACGCCGGCGGCAATCTGGTGGCCGGCCAGCTCGGCAGCAAGATCGGCCTCGACAATGCCGGCATCAGCCAGTCGCGCGCACTCGGCGGCAGCGTGCTCGGTTTCGGCAAGCAGCTGTCGCCGAAACTCTATGTCGGCTTCGGCGTCTCACTGCTGGGCACCGGCCAGGTGCTGACGCTGAAGTACCTGCTGCGCGCGGGCTTCGACGTGGAGATCGAGTCGAGCACGATCGAGAACCGCGGTTCGGTGAACTGGCGGCACGAGCGGTAGCTGATCCGCTACAGATACCTCTCCCTCAGGGAGAGGTCGACGCGTGTAACGCGTCGGGTGAGGGTTTCGTCCGATCAACGCCCATCCGGCAACGCGAGCGTGTCCTCTCGGAACACCGCCACATGCGGCACGCCGTCGGCGCCGATCCAGCCGCGGTACATGCCCGACGTATTGAACGGGAACGCGACGCGGCCGTTCGCGTCGAGCGCGATCGCGCCGCCATTTCCACCAGCGGCCGGAATCTCCCGATCGATCACCGCATCCGCTGCCACGCGGATGTCGTCGCCACGCAAACGCACCCGCGCGCAGATCTCGTGCGCCGCCGCACTGCGGATGTAGTACTCGCCCCAGCCGGTGCCCGATACCGCGCAGCGCGCGTCGGCCCAGGTGCCCGCGCCGATGATCGGCGCATCGCCGACACGGCCGTAGCGCTTGTTGGTCATGCCGCCGGTCGAGGTGCCCGCTGCAAGCCGGCCGCCGGCATCGAGCGCGACCGCGCCAACGGTGCCGAAGTAGGGGCGCGCATCGCCGGTCAGCACCGACGCCTGCGGCTGCGCTTTGCGCTCCGCGTCAAGCACGCGTTGCAGTTGCTGCAAGCGCAGCTCGGTCGCGCTGCGCTCCGCATCGAGCGCACGTTGCAGCTGCTGCCAGCGACGCTCGGTGCGGAAGTACGCCGGATCGACGAGCGCGATGTCCTGCGTCTTCGCGAACGCCTCGGCGCCCTCGCCCACCAGCATCACGTGCGGCGAGGATGTCATCACCGCATCGGCGAGCAGGATCGGATTGCGCACGCGCGACACGCCGGCGACGGCGCCGGCCTGGCCGCTGGCACCGTCCATCACCGCGGCGTCGAGTTCGTTGCGGCCGTCATGGGTGAACACCGCGCCGCGGCCGGCGTTGAAGCTGGGTGCGTCCTCCAGCACGGTGATCGCGGCCTTGACCGCATCCATCGCCGGCGCACCGGCCTGCAGCTTCGCGTGGCCGGCGCGCAATGCGTTTTCCAGCGCGGCGCGCGCGGCGGCCAGACCGGCAGCATCGAGATCGCCGCGTTCGACACCTGCGCCGCCATGGATCGCCAGCACGGGCGTGTGGAGGGATCCCGGCGTCGATGCGCGCGCATCCCCCGGCGGTGCTGCCTGCGTGGTCGCGAACGCGGCCATCAACAGCACCGCAAGGCCATACCGCTGCATCCGCACACATCCCGTCATGGTCATCTCCGTCCGCGTAGGCGCGGTTGCTCACGCTAACGCAGACGCCGGTGTCTGTCGCCGGTGCGGTGTCCATCGCACTTGCGCGCGACGGGGCGTTCGATATCGCGCGCAAGCGCGCGCTCATGCAAATGCACGGGCTCAGGTACCGCCCAACGCCTGCCGCAGGAACGGCGCCGTCCGGCTCTTCCTCGACCTCGCCACCTCCGCCGGCACACCGGCCGCCACGACCTGCCCACCGGCATCGCCCGCGCCCGGCCCCATGTCGATCAACCAGTCGCTGGCCGCGGCCACGCGCATGTCGTGTTCGACGACGATCACCGTGCTGCCCGCGTCCACCAGTCCGCCGAGCTGCCGCATCAGCGTGTCGACATCCTTCGGATGCAGGCCGGTCGTCGGCTCGTCGAGCACGTACACCGTGCCGCGACGCTGTGCGCGTTGCAGTTCGCTGGCGAGCTTGATGCGTTGCGCTTCACCGCCCGACAGTTCGGTCGCCGGCTGGCCGAGCCTTAGATACCCGAGTCCGACTTCCAGCAGCACCTGCAGCGGTCGCGCGATCGCCGCGTCGTCGGCGAAGAAGCCGGCGGCCTCGGCCACCGTCATCGCGAGCACGTCGGCGATGTGCTTGCCACGCAGGGTGACTTCGAGCGTCTTCGCGTCATAGCGGCTGCCTTGACAGGTCGGGCACGGCGCATAGACGCTCGGCATGAACAGCAGTTCCACGCTGACGAAGCCCTCGCCATCGCAGGTGGCGCAGCGGCCCTTGGCGACGTTGAACGAGAAACGCCCCGCGTCGTAGCGACGGCGTTTCGCAGCCGGCGTATCGGCGAAGCGTTTGCGCACGTGGTCGAACAGGCCGGTGTAGGTCGCCAGATTCGAACGCGGCGTACGGCCGATCGGCTTCTGGTCCACGCGTACCAGTCGTTTGATGGTTTCCGCGCCGCCTGCGATGCGTCCGTCGAGTGGCACCTCGACGCCGCGCTCCAGCGGATCCAGCGGCGTGTCTTCGTCGCCGCTTCCCTGACCCAGATGCGCGCCCAGCAGTTCGACCAGCGCCTGGCTGACCAGCGACGACTTGCCCGAGCCACTGACGCCGGTGACCGTGGTGAACACGCCGAGTGGAATGTCGACATCGAGATCGCGCACGTTGTGGCGGCGGATGCCGCGCAACTGCAGCCAGCCGCCCGGCGCGCGCGTGGTGTGCCCGATCGATGCGTCGTCGTCATCCAGATAGCGCCGCGTCGACGAGGCCTCGATCTTCGACAACCCGGCGAGCGGTCCGCTGTAGAGCACCTGCCCGCCGTGCTGGCCGGCAGCCGGCCCAACGTCGACGATCCAGTCCGCATGGCGGATCACTTCGATCTCGTGCTCGACGACGAACAGCGAATTGCCGGCGGCGCGCAGCTGATCGAGCGCGCGCAGCAATGCCTGTGTGTCGGCCGGATGCAGGCCGGCGGAGGGTTCGTCCATGACGTAGACCACGCCGAACAGCTGCGAGCGGATCTGCGTGCCCAGACGCAGGCGCTGCAGTTCGCCGGGGGACAGCGTCGGCGTCGCGCGGGCGAGGGTCAGATAGCCGAGTCCGAGATCCTGCAGCACCTTGAGTCGTGCGAGCAGATCCTGCGCGATGCGCTGCGCGGCCAGTGCCTGTTCCGGATGCGCCTTCGCATGCGTCTTGCCGGCCGCGGCGGGTGCCAGCAGGGCGGCGAGTTCGTCGAGCGGGCGCTGCGAGAACGCGGCGATGTCGAGACCGGCGAACGTCACCGACAGCGCCTCGCGCCGCAGCCGCTTGCCGTCGCACGCCGGGCATGCGGCGCTGACCAGGTACTGCGCCGCGCGTTTTTTCTGCTGCGGACTCTGGGTGTTGGCGAAGGTGTGCAGCACGTGCCGGCGCGCACTGGTGAACGTGCCCATGTAGGCCGGTTCGGTCCTGCGCTTGAGTGCGTCCTTGACCTCGTCGAGATCGAAACCTGGATACACCGGCTCCACCGGCTGCTCGTCGGTGAACAGGATCCAGTCGCGGGTCTTCTTCGGCAGCTTCGACCATGGCACGTCCACGTCGATGCCGCGCGTGGTCAGGATGTCGCGCTGGTTCTGTCCGTGCCACGCGCCCGGCCACGCGGCGACGGCGCGCTCGCGGATCGTCAGCGAGCGGTCCGGCACCATCGAGGCTTCGGTCGCGTCGTAGATGCGGCCCAGGCCATGACAGGTCGGACAGGCGCCGGCCGGCGTGTTCGGCGAGAAGCCGTCGGCATAGATGATGGCCTGCCCGCGCGGATAGTCGCCGGCGCGCGAGTACAGCATGCGCAGGGAATTGGAGATCGTCGTCAGGCTGCCGACCGACGAGCGCGCGGTCGGCGTGCCGCGTGCCTGCTGCAACGCGACCGCCGGCGGCAGGCCTTCGATCGAATCGACCTGCGGCACACCGGCCTGGTCGATCAGCCGACGCGCGTAGGGCGAGATCGAATCGAGATAACGCCGCTGCGCTTCGGCGAACAACGTGCCGAAGGCCAGCGAGGATTTGCCCGAGCCGGACACCCCGGTGAACACCACCAGCGCATCGCGCGGGATGTCGACATCGACGTCCTTGAGATTGTGTTCGCGCGCGCCGCGCACACGCACGCAATCGGCGATCGCGGGGGCATGGGAATCCGGAGTCCTGGCAGTCATGGCACCGATTATCACCGGCGACCGGTGTAGGTCCGTCGTCGAATCCGAATGCGCACCTTGCATGCCGAAGCGCATGGTGCATGCCCCCGGGCAGCGCCGCGCACGACAACTGGCAGCGCGCCAGTGGCGTCGCGAAAGGAAGCTGCGCATGCGCCTGGAACCGGTGCCGACATCCGGAAACGCCGCCCGAAGGGCGGCGTTCTGCCAGCGGTTCTGCGCCACGCGGGGAAACGAACCCCGGAGCGGGTGTTCTCAGCGCACCACGCGCACGCCGCGCAAGGTCGGCGCGCCGTCGACGACGTCGGTCCAGACGACATAGGCCTGTCCACCGACCGCCTGCAGCTGCGGGAAACCGGTGCCGCGACCGCGACCCTGCGGCCGCGCGACTTCGATGCGCTCGTACTCGGTCGCCAGATCCGGACTGCGGCGCGACAGCCACAGCGACTGCGCACCGGCCGCGTCCTCGCGCAGCCACAGCGCCCACGCCTGCTGGCCGTCGAGCGCGACGGCGACGCGGCCCTGCACCGCCGCGTCGCTGTCGAGCACGACCGGCGCCGCGAACGTCGTGCCGGCATCGTCGCTGCGGGCGATCTGCACCTGCGGCGTGCCGGTCTGCGCGCTGTACCAGCCCACGACCACGCCGGTGTCCACTGCCGCCACGTCCGGGCCGTTGACCGGACAGGCCGGCATCACCCAGTTGTCGGCGTGCACGGCGGTCGGCGTCGTCCAGGCATCACCCTCGCGGCGCGTGACCATGATGTCGCGCACCTCGCCGTCGCTGCGTCCGCGATAGACCAGCACCGGCCCCTGCGCGGTGACCGCCGCGGCGGTCTGGCAGCAGTCGCAGACGCGGGCGTCGATTTCCACCTCGCCGGTCTTGCGCAGCGTCGCGTCGAAGTTCGCGGCGCGCAGCGTCATCGGCCGGCCCTCGCCGGGCGAGGCATGCCCCTCCGGCGAGTCGTGGCCTGCGTGGCTCGCGCCGACGGTGTTGCGACCATCGAGCCAGGCGATGCCGATGCCGTCGCCCTGCGGCCACATCGACACGAAGCCGTGTTCGGTCTGCGTGCCGTCGTCATGCGGCACGGTATAGGCGCCCCAGTTCGCGCCGCCGTCGCGCGAACGCACCAGCGCGATGTCGTAGGCATACGGCGCCTCGCCGTTCTTCTGCAACCAGTGCGCCCACAGCGCGCCGTCGGCGGTGGCCTGCACGTGCGGCGTATCGGCCCAGTTGACGAACATGCGGTTGCCGATCGCGATCGTCGTCGGCGCATTGCGCCAGCGCTGATGCGCGGGATCGAAGCGCGAGAACTGGAACACGTGGCGGCGGCCTTCGCGCGAATTCACCCAGCCCAGCATCAGCACGCCGTCGGGTCCGGCGACGAGATCGGGCGACGCGGAACCGGCGCCGGTCTCCGGCAACGCCCAGTCGATGACCTCGCTGGGCGCGGTGACATCGGTGGTCGCCGTGCGCGCGGTCGCCTGCTCGGGCGCATCGCTGCCGCAGGCCGCGAGCAGCAGGGACGCGGTCAGCGCAGCGAGCGTGGTGCGCAGGGTCGAGGGGCGTGCGGGACGATCGAAAGCAGACATGCACCAGGCTCCACGTGAGCGTCGGATTCAGTGCGCAAGGTTACCCTCCCACGCATGTACGCGCGTCCACACCCCCGCCCATGAGCGTCATCGTCGCCCGCTACGCGGACCCGATCGAAGCGCAGATCGCCTGCGGCCTCTTGCAGGCCGAGGGCATCGACGTGCATCTGGGCGACGCGAACATGGCGCTCGCGAACTGGGAGTGGCGGCTGGCGATCGGCGGCGTGAAGCTGCACGTCCGCGACGATCAGTTCGAACAGGCGCAGGACCTCATCCGCCGCCTCGATGCCGGCGAGTTCCAGCTCGGCGCCGAAGACGATCCCGAAGCGGACGCACCGCTGCCGGTCACGCGCGAGACCGGCTCCAGTCGCCTGGCGTGGATCGCGCTGATGCTGTTCCAGATTCCGCTGCCCTGGCGCCGGCGCCGATAGCGCGCATCACCTGTCCCGTGGGAGCGCGCTTACGCGCGAATGGGCTTTCCCGCGACACCCCCATCGCGCGCAAGCGCGCTCCCACAATGCCAATCGGCGCATCTGTCAACGGGTACCGCCGACAGGACCGGGTTGCCACAATCGCCGCGCGGCGCTGCTGCCGCGACCCGATGTGGAACCGATGTCCAAGCCTGATGCCGCCCTCGCCCGTCGAATCGCCGACACCATCGCCGCCGAGATCGGCGCCCAGCCCGCACAGGCGATCGCTGCGATCGCGCTGCTCGACGAAGGCGCGACCGTGCCGTTCATCGCGCGCTACCGCAAGGAAGTCACCGGCGGGCTCGACGACACCCAGCTGCGCGATCTCGAAGTGCGCCTGTCGTACCTGCGCGAACTCGAAGACCGCCGTGCGGCGATCCTCTCCAGCATCGACGAACAGGGCAAGTTGACGCCGGCGCTGCGCGCGGACATCGAAGCCGCCGACAGCAAGGCGCGCCTCGAAGATCTGTATCTCCCCTACAAGCAGAAGCGCCGCACCCGCGCGCAGATCGCCCGCGAAGCCGGACTGGAGCCGCTGGCCGACGGCCTGCTGGCCGATCCCACGCTGGTGCCCGAGACCTTCGCTGCCGGCTTCGTCGATGCCGACAAAGGCGTCGCCGATGCCAAGGCCGCGCTGGAAGGCGCACGCGCGATCCTGATGGAGCGCTGGGGCGAGGACGCGACCCTGCTCGGCGAGCTGCGCGACTGGCTGGACGCCAACGGCGTGATCCGCGCGAAGGTCGCGACGGGCAAGGAAACCGTGGGCGAGAAGTTCCGCGACTACTTCGACCACGCCGAACCGCTGGCGAAGATTCCCTCGCACCGGTTGCTGGCGCTGTTCCGCGGCCGGCGCGAAGAGTTCCTGACCCTGGAGCTGGAACCCGGCCTCGATCCCGAACAGGGCAACGCCTACGCCGAAGGCCGCATCGCGCGGCACGCCGGCATCGCCGCGCAGTCGCGCGCCGCCGATGCCTGGCTGCTCAACGCCTGCCGCCTCGCATGGCGCGCGAAGATCCATCTGCATTTGATGATCGATCTGTTCGGCAAGGCGCGCGAGAAGGCCGAAGCCGAAGCGATCAACGTCTTCGGCGACAACCTGAAAGATCTGCTGCTCGCGGCGCCGGCGGGCCCGAAGGCCGTGCTCGGTCTCGATCCGGGCATCCGCACCGGCTGCAAGATCGCGGTGGTCGATGCGACCGGCAAGCTGGTCGCGACCGACACGATCTATCCGCACGAGCCGCGCAAGCAGTGGGACCAGTCGGTGCACACGCTGCGCAAGCTGTGCGCCGAACACGGCGTGCAGCTGATCGCGATCGGCAACGGCACGGCCTCGCGCGAAACCGATCGTCTGGCCGCCGATGTCATCAAGCTCGCGCCGGAGCTCAAGCTGCAGAAGATCGTGGTGAGCGAAGCCGGCGCGTCGGTGTATTCGGCGTCGGAAACCGCGGCCAAGGAGTTTCCGAACCTCGACGTGTCGATCCGCGGCGCGGTGTCGATCGCGCGACGTCTGCAGGATCCGCTGGCCGAGCTGGTCAAGATCGAGCCGAAAGCGATCGGCGTCGGCCAGTACCAGCACGATGTCGACCAGTACCGTCTGGCGCGTGCACTGGATGCGCGGGTCGAGGACTGCGTCAACGCGGTCGGCGTGCACGTCAACACCGCGTCCGGCGCCCTGCTCGCGCGCGTCGCCGGCCTGTCGAGCGGCGTCGCCGAGAACATCGTCCTGCACCGCGATGCGAACGGACCGTTCAAGCGCCGCAAGGATCTGCTCAAGGTGCCGCGTCTCGGCGAGAAGACGTTCGAGCAGTGCGCGGGCTTCCTGCGCATCGCCGACGGCGACGAACCGCTGGATGCGTCGTCCGTGCACCCGGAAGCCTATCCGGTGGTCGAGCGCATCGCCGGCAGCAGCGGCCGCGACGTGAAGCAGATCATCGGTGATGGCGCGTTCGTGCGCGGGCTCAAGGCCGAACAGTTCACCGACGGGAAGTTCGGTGTGCCGACGGTGCGCGACATCCTGAAAGAGCTGGAGAAGCCGGGCCGCGATCCGCGTCCGGAGTTCAAGGCCGCGCAGTTCGCCGACGGCGTCGAGGACATCAAGGACCTGCAGGTCGGCATGATCCTCGAAGGCGTGGTCAGCAACGTCGCCGCGTTCGGTGCGTTCGTCGACATCGGCGTGCACCAGGACGGCCTGGTGCACATCTCGGCGTTGTCGGACACCTTCGTCAAGGATCCGCGCGATGTGGTCAAGGCCGGCGACATCGTCAAGGTCAAGGTGCTGGAGGTCGATGTCGCGCGCAAGCGCATCGCGCTGACGCGCCGCCTCGATGATGTGCCGGGCGAAAAGCCGGCCCGGGACGCACGCGAGGATCGCAGTGCATCGCGTGGTCCGGGCGGCCCGCGCGGCGGACGCTCCGGTGGCGGTGGCAGGCCCGCGACATCCGCACCGCCGGCGAACAGCGCGTTCGCCGACGCGTTCGCACGCGCGCGCAAGTCCTGATCCCGGCCGGCGGCGCCCCGTCAACAACGGGCCATCGTCATGCGTGACAATGCGCGCATGACGCCACGTCGCCCATGCGCCCGCCACGACGCCCGCCGTCCTCGACCGCGACACGCGGGACGGGTGCGTTGATGGCGCGCGCATCGCGCGGGCGCCGCCTGCTGCGTGGATTGTCGGGGATCGCCGTGGCGCTGTGCATCGCGTGGGGCATCGGCGCGCTGTGGTTCCAGGCAGCGCTGCGCTGGCTGTGGCTGCCGGCGTGGTCGGTGCTCGGCATCGCGTTGCTGATGGCACTTGGCGGGCAACTCGCGCCGCGCGCCACGCGCGTGGTGTCGATCGCGGCGGCGGTGGCCGCGCTGTCGCTGCTGGGCTGGTGGCAGACCGTGCTGCCGATGCACGACCGCGACTGGGCCGATGATGTCGCGCGCCTGCTCGATGCCGAAGTCGACGGCAGCCGGGTCACGCTGCACAACGTGCGCGACTTCGACTGGAGCCGCGATGGCGACCCGGTACCGCGTTGGGAGACCCGTACCTATGATCTCGACCGGCTGGCGTCCGCCGACCTGGTGCTCTCCTACTGGATGGGTCCGGCGATCGCGCACACGCTGGTGTCGTTCGGATTCGACGACGGCAGCCGCGTGGTGTTCTCGCTGGAGATCCGCAAGGAACGTCACGAGTCGTTCTCCGCGATCGGTGGCTTCTTCAAGCAGTTCGAGGCGGTGCTGATCGCGGCCGACGAGCGCGACATCGTGCGGGTACGCAGCAACGTGCGCGACGAGGACGTCTATCTGTACCGGCTGGCGGTTCCGCGCGCGCAGCTGCGCACGCTGTTCCTCGCCTATGTGGAAGAAGCCGGCACACTGCGGCGCGGGCCGCGCTTCTACAACACCCTGACCAGCAACTGCACGACGATCGTGTTCGATATCGCCCGCCACATCGCGCCGGGCCTGCCGCTCGACATCCGCCTGCTGCTGTCGGGTTATTTCGCGCAGTACGCGCATGCGCACGGCGGGCTTGCCGGCCAGGGCACGTTCGACCAGCTGGAAGCGGCAGGCCGCATCACCGGTCGCGCGCGCGCCGCCGACCGCGATCCCGATTTCTCCCGCGCCATCCGCCATGGCGTGCCCGGCATTCCGGAGTCCGAAACCCGATGACACGGCACCCCGCACCGCACTGGATCCGCACCGCACTGACCCTGCTGCTGGCGTGCGCATTGGCCGGCTGCTCGCTGGCGATGGTCGACGTGAAGTCGATCCCGCCGGGCGAGTACATCGCGCTCAAGCGCGGCGACATCCTCACCACCGGCGAGCTGAGCGCCGCCACGCGCGAGATGCTGCGCGTGGCCGGACTCGACGACCGCGGCTGCGCCCGCCCGCAGGCCGACTGCCTGGAGGCGCTGAGCGCCCTGCATGACATCGACGACGAACGCCGCATGGCCGCGTTGACCGAGCTGTGGCTGCAGCGCGCGCTGTCGCTTGCACCCGCGCGCGGCGAGGTGTCATCGGATGCGCAGCTCGATGCCTGGTTCGAAGTGGCGCGCCACGCTTACGCCTATCTGTTCTTCAGCGCGCGCACGCCGGGCGAGCGTGCGTTCGAGGACCGCCAGACCCAGATCCGCGACTACTACAACCATGCCACGCAGGAAGCGGCGACCACCTTGTTCGCCCGCTACGCCGGCGCGCCGGGCGCGGAGGGCGAGGCGCTGCAGCAGGCCGGCTGGACCATCCGCACCTCGCTCGACGGTGTGCGCCTGCCCGATGGCGTGGACCTGCCGGAGGAACTCATTCCGGCGTCCTCGCTGCAGTTCGCCGGCCTGCGCAGCGTGTACCGGCGCGACGGGTTCGGCGCCGAACTCGTGGCGGTGATGCAACCCGATCCGGTGACCACGATCGTCGTGCCCGACGCCGACGCCGCAGCACAGAATCCGCACCGTCGTCAGCGCCCGCGGCGTCGCGACTACAGCGAGATGCCCTCGCCCGCGCTGACCGTGCTGCTGCGCTTTCCCGCCACCGATCTTGCGCAGCTGATGGCCACCCGCGAGGTCGCGTTGAGCGTGCACGATCCCTACGTCGACAGCGTCGCGCAGATGCACGGCCAGCAGGTGCCGCTGGCGGCGAACTTCACTGCCGGCTACGGCCTGTGGCTGGCGCGTTCCGGTTTCGCGCGCCAGTCGCTGCGCACGCTGTTCGGTCGCGACCACGGCATCGACCGGCCGCATCTGTACATGATGCAGCCCTACGATCCGGACCGCCGGATCCTGCTGATGCTGCACGGGTTGGCGAGCAGTCCGGAGGCCTGGGTCAACGTGGCCAACGAGGTGCTCGGCGACGAGACGCTGCGGCAGAACTTCCAGATCTGGCAGGTCTACTACCCGACCAACATGCCGATCGCGCTCAACCACACACAGATCCGCCGCACTGTCGACGATGCACTCACGCACTTCGATCCCGACCGCCGCGCACGCGCCTCGCAGGACATGGTCGTCGTCGGCCACAGCATGGGCGGGGTGATCGCGCGGCTGATGGTGTCGTCGTCGGGCGATGCGCTGTGGGACGGGGTGATGGCCGATCGCGAGATCGCGCCCGGCGATCTGCGCCGCGTGCAGCGTCGGCTGTCGCCGTTCCTGCGCTTCGAGCCGATGCCGCAGATCGAGCGCGCGGTCTTCATCGCCGCGCCGCATCGCGGCACCGACATCGCCGGCACGCGCGCGGGCCGCTGGATCTCGCGCCTCGTGCGCCTGCCGCTGACGTTTCTGGAGAACTTCGACGACGTGCTGCAGACGCTCGCCGGCAGCGCGCAGACACCCGACGGCAGCACAGGGCGCATTCCCAACAGCATCGACAACCTCAGCGCCGGTGACCCCTTCGTACGCGCGGCCGCCGACCTGCCGCGCGCGCCGGGCGTGACCCTGCACACGATCATCGCCCAGCGTGATCCGCAGGTGCCGCTCGCGCAGTCGAACGACGGCCTCGTGCCCTACGCCAGCGCGCACCTCGACGATGCCGTCTCGGAGAAGGTCATCGTGTCCGGCCACAGCGTGCAGGAGACCGCACCGGCGATCCTCGAACTGCGCCGCATCCTGCACGAGGATGTCGCGACGCGAACGGCCGACTGACCCCGTCTAGCCGACCGTCGCCACGCGCAGCGATTCGCGGTATCGCCGGCTGCAGGGCACCGCGGTGCCGTCCTCGAGATGCACGCGGGCATCGCCGCTGTCGGACGGTTCGATCGACGCGATCCGCGCCACGTTGACCAGATGGCTGCGATGCACGCGCAGGAACCGTCCCGGATCGAGCCGCGTCTCCAGTTCGGCCAGGGTGATCCGCAACGGATAGACCTTGCCGCGGACATGCAGGTTGGCGTAGTTGCCGGCGGCCTGGACCCATTCGATGTCGTCGGCGGCGACGAGGAAATCACGGCCGAGCTTGCGGACCAGAAACCGGGCAGGCCGCTCGACCGGCTCCACCGGCGCGCTGTCGTCATCCGGTGCGGCCAGCAGCGAGGCCTCGCCCTGCAGGCGACGCACGAGGCCACGGTAGACATGCAGCAGCACGACGATGCCGAGGAAGGTGCGGGCGTCCTTCATGTACTCGTAGCCGAACGCCCAGTCGAATACATAGACCTCGCCGTACCAGGCGTAGACCAGCTTGCGCATCCCCAGCATCAGGCCGACATGCGCGACCGACCAGACCACGCTCGCCACCGCGTAGGCGGGCAGGCGTCGCTTCCAGTTGTCCAGGTGCACCGGCCAGCGCGCGGTGCACCACACCACCAGCGGCGCGAGTGCCAGCACCGACAGGGCACTGCTGACTTCCCAGCTCGCAACCTGCCAGGGCGCGTGGTCCAGCCCGGCGCGTGCAACGTCGATCTGCGCGGTGGCGGTATTGCCGATCGCGGCCAGCAGGCAGCTGACGAGCCAGTAACCGACCTCGACCGGCCGGCGGATGACGAGATAGCGCTCTGCGCCGGCGCGCAGCGGAGTTGGACGTTCGGACATGCGCGCATTCTAGGCAGCCGCTGCGGATTGGCCTGCCCCATTCGTCCCTGTCGGCCCACGGCTCGTCCCTGAAGCCGCGCCATGAAGCCCTGCACGCACGACGCGGTGCCGGGGTCCGGCACCTTGGCGGCTTCTCCAGTCCCGCAGCTTCTTATGGACCGACGCCACGACATCGACACGCTGCGCGTGATCGCCTTCGCCCTGCTGATCCTCTATCACGTGGGCATGGTCTACGTGGTCGACTGGGGCTTCCACATCAAGAGCCCGACCCTGCTGGCCTGGGCCGAATGGCCGATGGTGCTGGTGAACCGCTGGCGGATGTCCCTGCTGTTCCTGCTGTCGGGCATCGCGCTGGGCCTGGTGCTGGCGCGAAAATCACCTGCGCGCCTGCTCGGCAACCGCAGCTGGCGCCTGCTGCTGCCGCTGGTGTTCGGCATCGTCGCCATCGTGCCGGTGCAGGCCTGGTGCGAAGCGCGGATGCTCGGCACCTGGGACGCGGACTTCGGCAGCTTCCTGCTGCGCTACCTGCAGCTGCGACCATGGCCACCGGGCACGTTCACCGGCGGCGAGTACGGCTTCACCTGGAATCATCTGTGGTATCTGCCCTACCTGTGGGTCTACTCGATGCTGGCGCTGCTGGCCCTGCCGGTGCTGCGCGCGACCGGCGGTGGCCGCGTCGCCGGCTGGCTGACCACACATGGCCGCTGGCTGCTGTGGACGGTGCCGCCGCTGTGGTACCTGTTCGCGCTGTGGGTGCTCGATCCCCGCTTTCCGTCCACGCACGCACTGGTCGGCGACTGGTTCAACCACGCGCGTTACTTCGTGGTCTTCGCGTTCGGCCTGCTCGTTGCGCGCAGCGATACGTTCTGGTCGGCGCTGCTCCGCCGGCGCGTCCGGCTGCTGTGGCTCGCTTCGGGTTCCGCTGCGCTGTATCTGGCGCTGCGGGCGATGGGCGCCTGGCTTCCCGACGCCGCCTATCTCGAACTGATGCCGCTGGACGCCTGGCGTGGCGTGATGCGGGTCATCCAGACCGTCTACTGGTGGACCGCACTGCTCGCGTTGCTGGCATGGAGCGCGCGACTGTTGAACCGGCCCTCCCCATGGCTGCGCTACGCCAGCGAAGCCGTGTACCCCTGGTACATCCTCCACCAGAGCCTGATCGTGCTCGCCGCCTACTGGCTGATTCCGCTGGGTCTCGGACCGCTGTGGGAACCGCTGCTCGTCCTCGCGCTCACCGTTGCGGGCTGCCTGCTGATCCACGAACTGCTGATCCGCCGCATCCGCTGGCTGCGGCCGCTGTTCGGTCTGCCGATGCACGCGCGTGCGCCAGCCGCACGCCCGGTACGCGCGGCGCCGTCGCACCCGCTGCGAAGTCCCTGAAACGCGCTGCCCCGCGCACCGCGGCCGTGCGATCTCAGCCGCGACCCACGCCGCGTCCGCGACGGCGGATCCATCCGGCACTGGCGGAGACCAGCGCCGCCGGAATCGACAGCACGGCCGCATAGAGCACGCCGGCGAGCAGCAGCGGACCCGTGCCCGACACCACGATCACGACGGGCACCTGGGCGAAGACGACGAGGGCACCCCAACGCCACGCCTGCACCGGCATCGTGATCCCCAGTGCAGCCGACAGCAGCAACGCGCCGGGATACACAACCGTCCAGTACGCGGCCGCATCCCAGGGCTCGCCTCCCAGCCACCAGGACACTGCGCCCCAGTAAACGAGGCCGACGAGGGTGGACAGGCCCACGGCGCGTGTTGTGGCTCCAGATGTCATCCCGGCTCCGCGTGACGGACAGGACCGCCACCAGAGCACAGCGATCCCGAACACGGAGTGATCGCATCGCGGCGCGGCGGCCGCGACCGGCACCCACGTTCCGGCGCACGCACACAGGAAAAATGACGCAAACCGGCCTCGAGCCGTGTTCTTGATGACAGGGCCGGCACCACGACGTCAGGGCCTGCGCGCAAGCGCGTGCATCGCCTGGACCGCGGTCACCGACCTTCACCCGCCACCTCTCATCTGGAACATCCCATGCAGACTGCCAGTCCCGCACCCCACGCCACGCCCGCAGGCCACGCCGTGGATATCGATCGCCTCGAGGTCTCCGACCAGTGGAAGACCTTCTTCAAGGCCGTGCGCGATGCCGGCGGTCTGGAATTGACCCACCACAAGGCCCTGCCCAAGACCGAGCGCAAGCCACTGACCCCGCCACCGCTGGCCCTGCTGGGCGCGTTCTTCTTCGGATTCTTCTACTACCTGTACAAGGGCATGTGGAAGAAGGGCCTGGTCCTGCTGGGCATCCTGCTGCCCTGCCTCGTGGTCGTGGCCACGGTGCTGTCGCTCGTCGGTGCCGACCTTCTGGTCAACCTGCTGGGGTTCGCCGGTGGTCTGGTGTTCGCGTTCATGGCCCCGCGCGACTTCTACGCGGTCAAGGTGCTGCGCGACGACGGCTGGCTGCCGGTCAAGCCGGTGCTGTGAGCCACGCACACGCATGCCGCCGTCCCGCGATCCGGTTATCACGACCATGCCTGTCGCCTTGAGCCGTCTGCCACTGCTGGCGAAGGTCATGCTGTGGCTCGACACCCTCGCCTGCGGCGTGCGCGCGCTGATCGCGCTCGGCGTACTGGGCATCGCACTGGGCCTGCTGCGCAACGACAGCGACAGCCGCGGCGAAGTCCTGCTCGAACTGGCGCTGGTCGGCGGCATCGGCCTGTTCGGCCTGACGGGCAATCTGCTGCTGTTGCGCGGTCGTCGGGCAGGGCTTGTGCCGGCCTGCATCGCGCTGGTGTTCACCGCCGCCGACCTGCTGCGCACGCCCTGGACCATGGCCGCGCGCGCAGGCAGTCCGGATCTGGCGTCCTGCCCCCCGGAGGTGCTGGTGATCGCGGCGCTGTACATCGGCATGCGGTTGCTGCTCAACGGCCTGTATGTGGCCGCGCTGCGGGAGGTGCGTGCCCGGTACGCGTAGCCGCACCGCCACCCGGACCTGTCACCCGATCCCACGAGATCCCGGCGCACTGCGCTGCATCCGCCCCGCTCGTCAATCCAACGGAGTCCTCGACACATGCAACTTCCAGATCACACCCAGGGCAGCCAGTCGGTCGCCGTCAACCTGATGGCCGGCGTGCTGATGCTGGCATTCGCCGCCGGCATTGCGTACATGGCCTGGCAGGGCCCCAATCCGGACTCGGTGTTCCGGGCGTTCCGCAGTCCGTTCATGCTCTATGCGATGGCCGCGGTGGGCGTTCCGCTGTTCCTGTTCCTCGGCCTGCTCGGCGTCCGCAAGTCCTGGCTGCTGGCACGCCTCCGCACGCACTGAACGCACGACCTTGATCACGAGCCCTGTCACAGCGCCCGCACGCAGGCACCTGTGCTGGCTGGCGGGGCTCGCGCTGCTGTCGGCCTGCACCGCCGACGAATCGACGCACGCATCCACGCTCCATCCAGCCAACGCCGCCATGTCCGACACACCACACGACGCGCCAATACCCGGCACCTGGTCGTCACCCGGCCAGATGCACGCCTACGCCCAGGCCGCCGACCGCTTCGATCTGCACAGGCGCCTGCCCGACTACGACAGCGCCTACTACGACGGCCATCGTGCGCAGTTGCAGGTGGTCGATGGTGATCTGCACGTCGCCGGAAACCTGTTGCTGGACTGGGAGCGCTTCGACGGGTTCGGATGCGACCGCTGGTCCGACATCCTTGCGCCCGACATGCCGGGCATGGCGCTGCTGGCATCCGACGAATGGCGCTGGCTCGATCGGGTGCTGTTCCCGGCGCTGGCCGAGCGCCGGCAGGTCTTGCGCGACAATCTGCCGCCGTCGCAATCACAGTACCCGCAATGACACACCGCAGAACCTTCAAACGCCTCGGAATCCTCCTGCTGGGCGCCATCGTCATTGCCGCCGTGGCGGCCGCCGTCCTGATCCCGAAAGCCACGCGCCTGCATGCAGGGGCCGTCGCCTACGTGGAAGCCAACGTGCCGCAGGTGGTCGCCGACTGGAACGCGGACGCGCTGCGCCAGCGTGCCGCCCCCGAGCTGCTGCAGCAGTCCGACAGCGCGCAGCTGGATGCGCTGTTCGCCTGGTTCTCGTCGCTGGGCAAGCTGGTCCGGCTGGAGACACCGGTCGGCCACATCGGCACCGGCACCTATCCGGGCTCCACATTCAACGGCACCTGGGCCGACTATGTGGCCAATGCGCAGTTCGAGGCCGGCGAGGCACAGGTCAAGATCGTGCTGCGCAGGCACGACGACAGCTGGCGGATCATCGGCTTCCACATCACCTCGGCGGCGCTGTTGCCGAATACGGCGGCGATGCCGACACGGCATGCCTGTCCGGCGCAGCTGCAGGTGGATGGCCAGTCGTACGCGCTGGGCACGGTGCGCGTGTTCGATGGTCCGCCGGCGGACGGCCGCGAGCTGGTCCCCGAATTCGATGCCGGCGGACACGGACACTGGGCATTCGTGCCCGGCCAGGACAGCTTCCACCTGCAATGCGGATACGGCGAAAGCCGCGCCTACCAGGTCATCGCGGCGACCGGCGCGACACGCTGCCGCGTGTTGCCTGCACAGGCGGGTGCCGCGCTGCAGGGCCTGTGTGAGTGACACCACCGACACAGCCGCCGCGGCATGTACATGCCGTGCAGGCAGGGCAATGGCTGCTGGTGCTGTTGGGGCCTGCGCTGGCACTGGCCATCGCCACCCGCGGTTCCGCACTCATGCTGCTGCCGCTGGCGGCAACGCTCGGTGTCTTCCACGGCCTGACCTCGACCGCACCCTTTGCCGGCAGCGGTTTCAGCGTGTCGATCGCGCTCGCCTGCGTCGGCTGCATCGCGTTGGCGATGCTCGGCTGGCGGTATCGCGCGCACTTCGCCGGCAAGCTGCTCTGCAGCGCCGGGCTGTATCTGTGGTGCGTCGTGGGCGCTGTCGGGTTCGGACCGCAATGAACACGCCGCGCCTGCCGGCGACATCCTCCAGAACACGCACCGGCAGCCACCTGCGCCGCCGGGCACTCGCGCTCCCTGTTTCGGACACGCCCTGATGCTCACGACATACGCCCGTATCGCCCTCCTCACCGCAAGCGCCGCGGCCTGGGTGTTCCCACTGTCCGCGCAGGCACAGAGCGATCTGCGCATCCGCATCCCGGCCACGTCGTCGATGCATCTCTACGCGCCGGACGCCTACACCGGGCTGGTCACGTTCACCGGTGAGCAGGTCCTCGAGGGACACCTGCTCGCGCGTTCCGAACAGATCGGGCTCGACGGCGAAACAGACTGGCAGGTGTCACTGACGTTCGTGCCCGACGCCGGCGCTGACGCGCTGCTGCCGATCGTACGCGAGGCCGGCGAGGCCGAGGTCGGCACCCGGACGATCATCCTGCAGCGTTTCGACGGTCGTGCGCCGGACGACTGGATCGGTACGGTATTCGGCGCCGACGTGGCCGCGCGGATGGGCAGCGAGGCGCTGGTCGTCGCCCGCGCGGGCACCGCCACGCTCCGCGACTACCGCACCGGCATCGAATGCGATGTGCGTGACCACTACGCGGTCCTGGAGGCGTTCGTCCCGGGGCCACTGCTCGACCGCCGCGACACCGAGGCACTCGACGCGCAGCGGCCCGGTACCTGCGCGCGATAGCCGCGACACGCCCGGCGCGCCGGGCGAAGGATCAGTGTCTTGCGGGTCCGTCGCGAACGGCCACCTGCGCGGCGATCCGCCGGCTGTGCGGATCGGCCTGCGACGCGGACGACACCTTCGCCGCCGCGCGCACCAGCAGTTGCGTGCCTGCGGCATCGTCGGGGTCCAGGGCACGCCGGCACAGGCCGCGGTACAGATCCGCACGTGCGATGCGCCAGTCCAGTTCGTCGGGTTCGATGCCGTCGCCGGTGCGCGCCTGCTGGCGGGCATGGAACGCATCCAGCGCCTGCTGCGCCGAGGCAGGACACTGCCCGGCCAGCACATCCAGTTGCGCCAGCACGAAGCGCGCGTAGTCCACCATGCCGGCATTCGCATCCCGGTCGAGTGCCAGCAGGCCGTCGAGCGCAGCCTGCGCGTGGATCCTGGCCACATCGAACTCGCCGAGGTCTCGCGCATCCTCGGCAAGCGCCAGCCGGTGATCCTGCACGTCGAAACTGCCGGTATCGCCACCATTGGCCAGGGCCTGCAGCGCGCGCTGGTGGAAATCGCGTGCGACCGCCGGCTCGCCGCGTTTGCGATGCAGCAGCCCGGTCAACGCCAGCGGCTCGGCGAGGGCCTGGGAGCCGGCGTCGCGCAGGGCCGCACGCAGGATCTGCAGATCGGCCTGCGCGCCGTCCAGATCACCCGCATCGAGGCGCATGCGGGCCAGGTTCTGCTGCATCAGCAGCGCACGCGGACCGCGTGGACCTTCGCGGCGCACGATCACCGCCTGCACCTGCCCGGTCAGCGCAATGGCGCGGTCGTAGCGGTACTGGGCGTATTCCAGCGCAGCCAGATTGATCCGGGCCAGCGCGGCGATCTCGCTGTCGTCCCCATGGTGCTCGACGGCGAGCGCCAGCATCGCGTCGAGCAGTTCGCGCGCCTGCACATGGTCGGCCTGTCGCAACAGCGCCCGCGCCAGGTTGATCACCGCGGAGATCGTGGCCGGATGCGCCTGCCCGTACAGGGCGGCGCTGGTCTCCACGCTCTGACGCAGGAGTCCCACGGCCTCGTCGCCCAGTCCGGCCTGGCCCAGATGCGTCGCCAGATCCAGCTGGACGGCGTTGCGCATGGCCATCTGCCGGGGGCCGGCATGCGCGTCGAGCAGGGCGAGCACGTCACGCAGGTGGCCGATGGCGCTGCCGCGCTGTCCATGGCTGGAGGCCAGTTCAGCCTGCCAACGCAGTGCCGACACCAGCGCATGACGGCCGGCGTCGCCCAGCGCCCGGGCATCGCCCTGCGCCTGCGCCAACGCCTCGCCGGCGTCCGCCAGTCGACCGGTCCGCAGCAGCTGGCCGGCGTATTCGGCACGCAGCTCGGCGCGCAGCGCCAGTGCCTGCGGGCCCGGGTCCGGCGGCTGCGCCAGCCGGGCCTCCAGCCGTGCGACAACATCCGCCGCCGGGCCACGTGCACGTGCGTAATGCAGCGTCAGTCTGTCGTGTTGCGGGCTGCGTGCATCCAGCGATGCGGCGCGCGCCAGTCCCTTGTGCAACAGCCCCGCGGCAAGGTCGCTGCGACCCAGCGCGACATAGGTCTCGCCCAGCGCACCGAACAGTTCGGACTGCAGCGCGGCCTGCCCGTCCAGACCCGTCTCCACCCGGCGGGCCGCCGTCTCGAGCAGGGCCAGCGCGTCGGGCACCTGGCCATGCGTCAGCTCCGGATCCGCGGCCTCGAACACATCGACCAGGAAGTCGCGCACCGCCTCGGCCGTCTGCGCCTGTGCCAACGCATGGTCGCGCTGCACGCGGGCTTCGTGGCCCTGCCACAGGGTGCCGGCCAGTCCGACCAGCAGGATCGCCAGCATCGTGGCGGCGACGGCAGCGGCGGCGCGGTGGCGTCGAAGGCCACGGCGGGCACGCGCCACGAAGCCGACCTGCCGCGCGCTCACCGGCAGGTCGGATTGCGCGGCCCGCACGTCGCGCAGCAATGCATCCACGGTGCCATAGCGCTCGTCGGCCGCCTTGGCCATGGCCTTGCCCGCAATCGCGTCGAGGTCCGGCAACCAGCGCGCGTCGGGGTCCGCGTCCAGACCGGCCGCCAGTCGCCGCAGCGCAGGCTCGGGGATCTCCTCGCGCACACGCGTCAGCAGCGCGGAAAGCGACAGGCCGCGCAGCGCCAGCGGCGGCTGTTCGCAGAGGATGAAGTACAGCAGCGCGCCCAGCGCATAGATGTCGGTGCGGACGCTGGCACGGCTGTCGGCCACCAGCTCGGGGGGCGCGAACTCCGGCGTCATCGCCAGTTGCGTCACCTGGGTGCTGCCGGTTTCGTTGGCGAGCGCGCTGGCAATGCCGAAATCCAGTAGATGCGCGTTGCCTGCGGCATCGACGAGGAGGTTCGCCGGTTTGATGTCGCGATGCACGACCAGATGCTCGTGCGCGTGCGCCACCGCCTCGGCGATCTGCGTGAACACCTGCAACCGGGTCGACAGGGTGGGCCGCGTGTCCGACAACCACGCATCGAGCGCCACGCCCTCGACGTAGTCGGTCACCAGGAACGGATGCCCCGCCTCGGTGCTGCCGGCATCCAGCAATCCCACGATGGCTGGATGCCGCAGCCCCGCCAGCACCCGGCACTCCGAGGCCAGGCTGCGTACCAGCTCGGGACGGTCGTCGCGGATGAACTTGATCGCCACCCGCCGATCGAACAGGCCATCGGCGCGCTCGCCCAGCCAGACCTCGCCCATGCCACCGCGCCCGATCAGACCGAGCACCCGCCAGTTGCCGACGCGCGCATCCTGATACCCGAGGGCGGCCTGGTCCGCGCCGTCTTCCAGATACCCTTCGGACCCCTCGATCGCCGTCAGCCAGCGCCGCAGCACCCGGGCATCGCCGGGCGCCTGCCGTTCCAGTTCCAGCAGCGCCGTCGCCCGCGCCTGTTCGTCCATGTCGAGCAGTCGGTCGAGCGCGGACTCGTGGCGTTGCCAGTCATCCGTCGGGTCCATGCTCAGGTGTCCGCATCCGGGTGCAGGTGCGCATGCAGCCAGCCGCGCGCCTTGAGCCAGTCGCGATGGACGGTGCTGCGGTCGATGCCGAGCACCTCGCCGACCTCCGATTCGCTCAGGCCGGCGAAGTAGCGCAGCTGCACCACCTGCGCGAGTCGCGGGCGCGCCTGCTCCAACCGCTCGAGCGCATCACCCAGTTCGAGCATGCGCCCGGCCTCCGACAGGTCCGCGGCCAGGCTGTCATCCAGCGGCTGGTGCACCGCGCCACCGCCACGCTTGAGTGCGAGCCGGTCACGTGCGTGATTGAGGATGATCTGCTTCATCGCCCGCGCCGCTGTCGCCAGGAAGTGCTGGTGATCGACCGGCTCGAAGGCCTCGGTGGCCGCGAACTTCAGATAGGCCTCATTGACCAGCGCAGTGGTGCGCAGCGTCTCGCCCACGGCGCCGCGGCGGCGCTGGTGACGTGCGATCTGCCGCAGCTCGTCCTGCAACTCGGCCATCAGCGCGCCCAGCGTCAGGCCACGCGCGAGCACCAGCGTCTCCAGCTCCTGGCGCACCCGGCTTTCGTACGCGGACGCCGGTGCGCTGATCATTGCGTTGCCGAGCGCCGCGCCGCCGGCCCGGGTACTGCGCGCCGCGCGCGTTCCAGATGCACCAGCAACAGCGAGATCGCCGCCGGCGTCATGCCGGGAATGCGCTGCGCCTGGCCGACGTTGAGCGGGCGTACCTGGGTCAACTTCTGCGCAAGTTCCGCAGAGAGGCCGCGCACCTGCGCGTAATCGAACGTGTCCGCGATCGCGGTGGTTTCCTGGCGCTGCTGGCGTTCGATCTCGATGCGCTGGCGTTCCAGGTAACCGGAATACTTGGCTTCGATCTCGACCTGCTCGGCGACCTCCACATCCTCGACACCGGGACCGATCGCCTCGACACGCATCAGATCGGCGTAGCCGAGTTCGGGACGGCGCAGCAGGTCGATGCCGTTGCTCTCGCGGCGCAGTTCGATGCCGAGCGTCGCCACCGCATCGCGGCCAAGCGTGTTCTGCGGCGAGGCCCACAGGCCACGCAGGCGCGCGGTCTCGCGTTCGACAGCTTCGCGCTTGGCCTCGAAGCGCGTCCAGCGCGCGTCGTCGACGAGACCGAGACTGCGGCCCGCTTCGGTCAGGCGCAGATCCGCATTGTCCTCGCGCAGCTGCAGCCGGTATTCGGCGCGGCTGGTGAACATGCGGTAGGGCTCCTTGGTGCCGTGGGTGATCAGATCGTCGACCAGCACGCCGATGTAGGCCTGGTCGCGACGCGGACTCCAGGCATCCCGCCCGCGCACCTGGCGTGCGGCATTGACGCCGGCGAGCAGGCCCTGCACGGCGGCTTCCTCGTAGCCGGTGGTGCCGTTGATCTGGCCGGCGAAATACAGACCCGCAACAGCGCGCGTTTCCAGCGTCGGCTTCAAGCCGCGCGGGTCGAAGAAGTCGTACTCGATCGCGTAGCCGGCGCGGGTGATGTGCGCGTGCTCGAAGCCGACGATGCTGCGCACGAGCTCGAGCTGCACGTCGAAGGGCAGGGAAGTCGAGATGCCATTGGGATAGATCTCGGCGACATCGAGACCTTCGGGTTCGACGAAGATCTGGTGGCTGTCCTTGTCGGCGAAGCGCACGACCTTGTCTTCGATCGACGGGCAGTAGCGCGGGCCGATGCCTTCGATCTGGCCCGAGTACATCGGCGAGCGATGCAGCGCGCCGCGGATGATCGCGTGCGTGCGTTCGGTGGTGCGGGTGATCCAGCACGGCACCTGCCGCGGATGGTCGTCGCGCGTCCCCATGAAGGAGAACACCGGACGCGGATCGTCGCCCGGCTGGATGGTCATGGCGTCGTAGTCGAGCGTCCGGCCGTCGATGCGCGGTGGCGTACCGGTCTTCAGCCGGTCGACGACGAAGGGGCGTTCGCGCAATCGCGCGGCGAGCGTCGCCGCAGGCGGATCGCCCGCGCGACCGCCGGCCGATTGCGCCTCGCCGATGTGGATGCGCCCGGCCAGAAACGTGCCCGCGGTCAGCACAACGGCGGGCGCGTCGAAGCGCAGACCGGTCTGGGTGATCGCACCACGCACGGCGTCGCCGTCGATGACGAGGTCATCGACCGCGGACTGGAAGATCGTCAGGTTCGGCTGCGCTTCGACGGCGCGGCGCACGAACGCGCGATAGAGGTTGCGGTCGGCCTGGCAGCGCGTCGCGCGCACCGCCGGGCCTTTCGAGGCATTGAGCCGGCGCCACTGGATGCCGGCCGCGTCCGCGGCGCGCGCCATCACGCCACCGAGCGCGTCGATCTCGCGCACCAGATGGCCCTTGCCGATGCCGCCGATGGCGGGGTTGCAGCTCATCACGCCGATGGTCTCGACGTTGTGGGTGAGCAGCAGCGTGCGGGCGCCGGCGCGCGCGGACGCGAGCGCGGCTTCGGTGCCGGCGTGGCCGCCGCCGACGACGATGACGTCGTAGCTGTGGAAGTCGTTGCGCATGGAGACGATTATCCGCGAGTTCGGCGGCGCACGTCAGGCACCACGCCAGTGTTGGCACAGTTTCTGCGTGGTTATCCGGGCACCCGCAGCGGCGAGCGTCGAGAAGGGGGGCGCGGCCGGAATTGGAACAGGGCTGGCCAAGTACGCTGCGGGGAAGCACGGGGCCGGATGTCGGGGGACATCCGGCCCCATCTTTTTGCGGGCTCTTGATCTGTCGCATCGGGGAGATGCGCGGATCAAGAGCCGACGCCCGGCGAAGGCGGAACAGGGGGGATCCGGTATTCCCCCGCCGGGCGGCGACAATTGGTGTGACCATTTCGTCGGAAACCGACGCAACCGGTCACTCGGGGGCAAGCTTCCCCTGCCGCTCCGGACAGCGCAAGCCTTAAATCGGCTCGACTTGCCGGTGTGTGACCGTGGTCCGCCTTTCGCCGCGGGGGCTCGGACGCTGCTCGACGCGGGCCGGTGGCGGACGGCTCACCGGCGCTGCCTGCGGCGGACGCTGGGGCTGCGGACGCGACTGGCCGTCCGGCCGGCCGGGACGCTGACCACCGGGACGCCCCGGCCCATCACCACGCGGCGGACGACCGTTCCAGCCGCCACCGGGACGGCCGGGACGACCGGCATCGCCGCTGTTCGGCGGACGACCTCCGAAGCCGGGACGATCCGGGCGATCGGGACGACCGATTCCCGGACGATCCGGCCGGTCGGGACGACCCGTACCAGGCCGGTCGGGACGGTTCGGCCTGCCATCGCCCCAGCCGGGACGATCGGGGCGATTCGGACGACCATCCCCCCAACCCGGACGACCGGGTCGATCCGGACGACCGTGCCCGTGTGGTGGACGATCCGGTCGATGACCACCCGGACGACCCGGGTACACCGGGCGCACGATCACCGGTGGCGGCCGGTAATAGCCGCCGCCGTAGCCATAGGGATAGCGGTTCCACGCGTCGTAGCGGCCGTAGGGCACGCCGTAGCCAGCGCCGCCGTACCAGCCGTAGCCGCGGCCATAGCCGAGACTGCCGTAGGGCGCGCCGTAGTGACGATACGTGGTGCTGGGCGAGCCGTAGTAATAATCGCCACTGCCGCCGCGGTAGCCGTAGGTCGCACAGCCGGCCAGCGTCATGCAGGCAACGAGCAGAAAAGCCTTGCGGATCATGTCGGTCCACCCCTGTCGATCAGGGGTCCAGAATCCGCCCGCGGCATTGAATCCGCCCTTAAGCGTTTCGACCCCGTGCGGGTCGCTTCATCCCGGGTCCGGTCTGTGAATCCCGAGGGTCGCTCGTTTACGCTTGCGCCATGACGGACACGATTTCCCTGCCGACGCCGGACGATGTGCTGGCCGCGTCCGCGCGCATCGCCGGCCACGCGCATCTCACGCCGGTGCTGCGCGCCCGCACGCTGGACGATGCGGCCGGCTGCACGCTGCATTTCAAGGCCGAACATCTGCAGCGCGCGGGTGCGTTCAAGTTCCGCGGCGCCACCAATGCGGTGTGGTCGCTGGGCGCCGACGCCGCGGCGCATGGCGTGGTGACCCACTCCTCCGGCAACCACGGCGCGGCCCTGGCGCTGGCGTCCGCGTCGCGCAGCCTCGTCTGTCATGTGGTGGTACCCGACGGCGCAGTGGCGGCGAAGCTCGCGGCGATCGCCGGCTATGGCGCCGTGCTGCACCACTGCGCGCCGACACTGGCCGCGCGCGAGGCCGTCTGCGAGCGGCTGCGCGTGCAGACCGGCGCGACGCTGATCCATCCCTACACACATCACGACGTCATCGCCGGTCAGGGCACCGCGGCGCTGGAACTGCTGCACGCGGCCGGACCGCTGGACGTACTGGTGGTGCCGGTCGGCGGCGGCGGGCTGGCAGCAGGCACGGCGCTGGCGCTGCAGTACGCCTCGCCGTCCACGCATCTGGTGCTGGCCGAGCCGCGCGGCGCCGACGACACCTTGCGCTCGCTGCGGGCCGGTGCGCGCGTGGACGATCTCGTGCCGGACACCGTCTGCGACGGACTGCGCGGCCTGCTGGGCGCGCCGAACTTCGACGTCCTGCGTGCGCACCGCAGCAGCGACGGCACGCCGGTCGAGGTGATCGCGGTGGACGATGCCGACACCGTCGCGGCGATGCGCCGCATCGCGGTGCACACCAAGCAGCTGGTCGAACCCTCATCGGCGATCACGCTGGCGGCCGTGCTCGCCAACCGCTCGCGCTTCGCCGGCCTGCGCGTGGGCCTGGTGCTCAGTGGTGGCAATGTCGATCCCGACCGCCTGCCGTGGCTGTCATGACCGGCGCGCGTCTTCCATGAAGCGCAAGCGCGGCCCCATGCGCCGCTTCTTCCGTCTCCTGGTCTGGCTGGTGCTGTTGCTGGCGATCTGGCTGCTCGCCGTGGCCGCGTGGATCGTGCACGTGGGCAATCGCGACGAAGCCGGTCCTGCCGATGCCATCGTCGTGCTCGGCGCGGCCGCCTACGACGCGCAACCGTCGCCGGTGTTCGAGGCGCGCATCGATCACGGCCTCGATCTGTATCGCGCCGGCCATGCGAAGACGCTGATCTTCACCGGCGGCTATGGCGGTGCGAAGGCGCGGTTCTCCGAATCGCAGGTCGCGCGGCGTTACGCATTGCGCCGCGACATTCCCGAGTCGGCGATCCTGATCGAATCACGTTCGCGCACGACGCACGAGAACCTCGTCGAGACCCGGCGCCTGCTGCAGGACCACGGCCTGCATCGGGTGATCATCGTCAGCGATCCGCTGCACATGGCGCGCGCCTTGCGCGCCAGCGAGCGACTGGGCATCGACGCCCTGGGTTCGCCGACGCCGTCCACCCGCTTCCGCACCTTCCGCACCCAGCGCGAGTTCCTGCTGCGCGAGGTGTACTTCTTCCATCGCGACCTGTGGGACGCGGCCCAGGAGACGCTGTCACGATGACCGAGACCGCACAGACCACCACGCTGCAACTGGTGCGCGCCTACTACGCCGCGTTCAATGCCGGCGACCGCGCTGCGATGCTCGCGCTGCTGACCGAAGACGTCGCCCACGATCTCAACCAGGGCGCACGCGAAACCGGAACCGGGGCCTTCGCCGCCTTCATGCAGCGCATGGATGCGAGCTATCGCGAGCGGCTGGAGGACATCGTGGTGATGGCCTCGAGCGACGGCACCCATGCCGCCGCCGAGTACGTGGTGCATGGCGCCTACATCGCCGACGATGCCGGCCTCCCGGCAGCGCGCGGCCAGCGTTACGTGCTGCCCGGCGGCGCGTTCTTCGACATCCGCGACGGCCGCATCGCGCGCGTCACCAACTACTACAACCTCGAAGACTGGATCGCGCAGGTCGTCTGAGCGGCGCCCCCTCAACGCGCTGGCGGCTGTTCGTCGGCAACGAGCGTCAATCCCTCGTTGAGCAGCCAGCGCGTCGCCAGCACGCGCTGCGGCTGCGGCTGGTCCTTGAGCACATCCACCATCTGCCGGAACGAGCGGCACCGCGCCTGGCGACTCGCATCGTCGGTACCGGTGGACGTCAGACCGAGCATGAATCCGTCGTGCAGCAACGTGGCGGTGATCGCCGCCGACCGCAGCACCTGTTGCGCGACCGCGGGATCGTAGGCCTGCGGCGCCCCCTGCAGGCCGCTCATCGCGACCTGGGTGAAGGCGTTGGCGAAGCGGTTGCGGCTCGCCGGGCCGAGCGTGTCGACGGTGCGCTGGAACGCCGCCAGGTCACGCCGCGCGTCGGGCTCGAACAGGGCGCACAGCGCGCGTGATTCGGCCGGTTCGCGCGAGGCGTGCAGCACCGCCTGGAACAGTTCGTCGATCGAAGGTGCCGACGCCCGACGCAGCACATCCCCCCCCGTCGACAGCACGGCGGCCGGGTCGAGTCGCGACAGATCGATCTCGTACTGCTGCGCGGTGGCGACAGCCGGCGCCGCGAACGCGGTGCACAGCAACGGCAAGGCGAGGATTCGGCGCATCGCGGAGACTTCCGTGGACCGGTCTGGTCGATGCGCACGAGTCTAGGTGCGCGCGCCTGAACATCCCTCGGGCGCAGCCGGAAACACCACGTCAGGCGGCATCGCCGGCCGTCCACGGCGCCTGCAGTCGGGCGCCTCAGGCGCCCATGTAGCGCCCGGGCCGGTGGTTGAACAGCAGCACCAGATTGAGCACCAGCACGCCGAGCGCGGAATACAGCACTTGCGCGGGCGGTACGATCGTCAGCGCCACCAGCATCAATACGCTGTCGAATCCCATCTGCAGTTTGCCCGCGCTCCAGCCGCGGCTGCGCTGCAGCCAGACGACCACGACACCCACGCCGCCCAGGCTCGCGCGATGGCGGATGAAGGACAGGATGCCCATGCCGACCAGCGCGCCGCCGAAGATCGCCGAGAACGCCGGGGTCATCGATTCGAATGGCGCCCAGCGCGGGATCGCATCGGCGACGAAGCCGGTCACGCCGACCGCGAGGAAGGTCTTGAGCGTGAACTCCCAGCCCATGCGCCGCACCGCGATCCAGTAGAACGGCAGGTTGATCAGCACGAACAGCAGGCCGAAATTCCAGCCGCTGGTGTAGTGCACCAGCAGCGACACGCCGGCGATGCCGCCGACCAGCAGTCCGCCCGTCGCCAGGATCGACATGCCCAGCGCACCGACCAGGCTGGCCAGCACCAGGCCCTGCACGTCTTCGACCAGCGTATGCCGCTGTGGCGAGGCCGCGGGTGCGGCGACGGCCACCGCCGCCGCGGTTTCGGCATCGGTGACGGGGTCGGGGTCGGGTCGAGCGGGTATGGAAACGGGTGGCACAGAGATGTCCGGGATGATTGCTGCATCGCAGCATAGCGCAATGATCCGCAACGCCCGGTCAACGCCTCGCCATCTAAATGTAATGTTATTACATGATAAAGTGCGCGCCCCGTTCGTTCCGAGGGCTCGCCTTGACGCCTCCGCACCCCGTCGTCGACATCCGCGACCTGTCCGTGGCCTTCGCCGGTCGTCCCGTGCTCACCGGCCTCGACCTCTGCATCGACGCCGGCGGCATCTATGCCCTGCTGGGAGGCAACGGCGCCGGCAAGTCGACCACGCTGTCGGTCCTGCTCGGCTTCCTGCGACCGGATGCCGGCGAGGTGCGCGTCGCCGGCATCACCCCCTGGCAGGCGCCGGACCAGGCACGGGCGCAACTGGCGTATCTGCCGGAGAACGTCGCGCTGTACGAGCACCTGTCCGCGCTCGAGAACGCCGACTACCTGCTGTCGCTGGCCGGCCGCCGCCATGACCGCGCGGCGATCATTGATGCGCTGCGCGCCGCCGGTCTGCAGGAGGCTGCGTGGACGCAGCGGCTGTCGGGATTCTCCAAGGGCATGCGCCAGAAGGTCGCGATCGCCATCGCGCTGATGCGCGAAGTGCCGCTGCTGCTGCTCGATGAACCGACATCCGGCCTCGATCCGGGCGCTGCCGCCGACTTCCACGCGCTGCTCGAATCGGTGCGCGCGCGCGGCACCACGGTGCTGATGGTGACCCACGACCTGATGGGCGCGGTGGACGTGGCCGACCGCATCGGCGTGCTCGATCACGGCCACATCGTGCACACGGTTGAACGCGAGGATTTCGACCTCAAGGCGCTGCACGCGCACTTCTCCGGACAGGCCCGCGCGGCATGAGCGTCACCGCTTCGATCCTGCACAACGAGCTGCGCGCGATGGCGCGCAACCGCACCGCGATGGCGGGCATCGTGCTGCTGGCGATGCTGGCCGTCGTGGCCACCGTCGTGTCGCTGCACCACATGGCCGGCGCGAGCGAATACCGCGCGCGGCAACAGGCCGCGGCGCAGGCGGCATTCGACACCCAGCCCGACCGCCACCCGCATCGCGTCGTGCACTACGGCCATTTCGTCTATCGGCTGCCGTCGGCGCTGGCCGCGTTCGATGCCGGCGTCGATCCGTTCACCGGCAGCAGCATGTTCCTCGAAGGCCATCGCCAGAACACGGCCAACTTCGGCGACGTGATGCAGGGCTCGGTGCTCACCCGCTTCGGCCAGCTCACGCCGGCGTTCGTGCTGCAGATCCTCGCGCCGCTGGTGCTGGTATTCCTCGGCCACGGCCTGCTGGCGCAGGAGCGCGAACGCGGCACGCTGCGCCAGTTGCTGCTGCAGGGCGCGCCGTTGCGCGCGATTGTCGCGGGCAAGCTGTCGGCGCTGTTCGTGGTGGCGCTGGTGTTCATGCTGCCGGCGTTCGCAGGACTGGGGATGATGGCCGTCGCACCCGGCGCGTCGGTCGGGGTCGCCGTGTTCCTGATGCTCGCCTACGCGCTGTACCTCGGTGTGTGGTGCGCGTTTATCGCGGCGGTTTCGGCGCTGACCATGCGTCGCCGGGATGCACTGCTCGCGCTCGTCGGCCTGTGGGCCGTGGTCGCGCTGCTGGTGCCGCGCATCGCACCCGACGTGGCCTACGCCGCATTTCCGCTGCCCGACCGGCTGCAGACCGATGTCGGCATCGCCGCCGATCTGCGCGACATCGGCGACAGCCACGATCCCGACGATCCCTACTTCGCCGGATTCAAACGCGACGTCCTCGCGCGCTACGGCGTCGCGCGCATCGAGGACCTGCCGGTGAACTATCGCGGCCTGGTCGCGGTGGAGGGCGAACGGCTGACCTCGGGCCTGTTCGACACCTACGCCGCGCGCAGCGCCGACATCCAGCATCGCCAGAACGCACTGGTCGCCGTGTTCGCGGCACTGAGTCCGGCGATCGCGTTGCGTCAGCTGTCGATGATCGCGGCCGCGACCGATCTGTCTGCGCACCTGCACTTCCTCGAACAGGCCGAGGCGCACCGCTATCGCATGGTGCAGACGCTCAACCAGTTGCAGGCCGACGGCGTCAGCTACGCCGACGACACTGCGCGTGACGCGGATGCCGATGCGCGCAAGCGCGTCGACAGCGTGCATTTCCAGGCAATTCCCGCGTTCGCGTTCATGCCCGCTGCGGCCGGTGATCTGCTGCGGGCGATGCTGCCGCACGCGCTGGTGCTGCTGGGCTGGCTGCTGGCCGCAGGTGCACTACTCGCCTTCGCCGCGCGGCGGCTTGGAGTCGCCCGATGAAGCTTTGGCGCTTCGAGAGCCTGTTGCTGCTGCGCGCACGCGTGCCGATGGCGGCGCTCGCGTTGCTGCTGATGCTCGCGATCGCGAGCCTCGCCTCCGGCGTGCAACGCATCGACAGCCAGCGCGCGGCGATCGCGCGCATTCCGGCGCTGCAGCAGACCGACCTGGCCGCGATCGTGGCCGCGCATGGCGATTCCACCGATGCCGGCCATGCCGCGTACTACACCTTCCACCCGACCTGGAACGCGCCGTCGCCGCTGGCCTTCATCGCGGTGGGCATGCGCGATGTCGCACCGACGATCCTGCGCGTGCGGGCGCTGGGACTGGAAGCGCAGATCCATGACGGCGATACCTTCAATCCCGAACTCGCGCTCGCCGGGCGTTTCGATTTCGCGTTCCTGCTGACCTTCCTGCTGCCGGTGTTCGTGATCGCGCTGTTCCACGACCTGCGCTCGGGCGAAGCGGAGTCGGGTCGCGAGCGCATGCTGCGCGCGTTGCCGCATCCGCTGATGTGGATCCAGTTGCGTCGCGCCGTGGTGCGTGGGCTGGCATTGCTGGCCTGCGTGGTCGCACCATTCCTCGGCTTCGCGCTGCAACAGCAGGTGCCGCCCACGGCGATGCTGGCGGTCACCTTGCTGATCGCCGCCTACATCGCGTTCTGGATCGCACTCGCGTTGCTGATCGGGCGCATGTGCTGGTCGTCGTCGACCAATGCCGCCGCACCGGTCACCGCATGGGCGGCGATCGCGCTGGTGTTGCCCGCGCTGTCGCACGTGGCGATCGAGCGGACGATCCGCGTCGAACAGGGCGCGGAGATCGCGCGTGCACAACGCGAAGCGGTGAACCACGCCTGGGACATTCCGCGCGACGTCACCATGCAGGCGTTCTACGCGAAATATCCGCAGTGGCAGGATTCGGCGCCGCTGGGGAGCGACTTCCACTACAAGTGGTATCTCGCCTTCCACCAGAACGGCGACGACAGCGTGGCCGCGATGGCGGCCGCCTACCGCGACGGCATCGAGCGACGCTCGGCGGCGGCAACGCGGCTGGGCTGGGTGCTGCCGCCGGTCGGCATGCAGACGGTGCTGTCGCGCTGGGCCGGCACCGACATGGCCGCGCATCTCGCCTATCAGGACCGTGTGCGTGCCTACCACGCGCAGTTGCGCCACTTCTATTACGGCTATCTGTTCGGCGACCGCCCGTTCACCGCCGACGACTATCCACGTGCGCCGCAGTTCCAGCCCGCGCGCTGACGCGACCCGTCCCGCACCCCGCTCCTCCGATATCCATCCGAGTCCTGCCCGCAATGAAGATCCGAGTCATCAGTGCCGCCGTCATCGCCGCACTCTCCAGCGGCGCCGTCCATGCGCAATCGGGCGCCACCACCACGATGGGCGCCGTGCATGTGCATCAGGCGCGCGGCCAGTTGACCGCGCACGAAGTGCTGACCTCGGTCGACGTGCTCGGCGCCGAGCAGATCGAGGACAGGAACGTCACCCAGAGCTGGGAACTGCTCGGCCAGATGCCGGGCATGCAGCTCACCGAAACGCGCCAGGGCGCGGAGTCGGGCAAGGTCAGCTTCCGCGCGTTCAATGGCGAGGGCTATCTCAACGCGATCAAGACACTGATCGACGGCATTCCGAGCAACGTCAACAGCGGCAACCAGCGCTTCATCGACATGCTGTTCCCGCTGGAGATCGACTACATCGAAGTCGTCCGCGGCACCAACGATCCGCGCTACGGCCTGCACAACATCGGCGGCAACATCAATTTCGGCACGCGCCAGGGCGGCGCGTACACCGATGCGCGGCTGAGCTACGGAAGCTTCGACACGCGCGAGGCGCAGCTGGCGATCGGTCGCGAGACGGGGGCGTTCTCGCAGAACTACTTCGTCGGCATGCAGGCCTCGGACGGCTACCGCGATCACGACACCTCGAAGCGCTGGTCACTGGGCGGCAAGTGGTTCTACGGCCATCTCGAAGACGGCATGCGGATCGGCCTGACCGCGCGCGCCTCCCATCACGAAGCGGACGAGCCCGGCTTCATGACCGCCGAGGAGCTGGCCGCCGACCGTCGCGGCTCGGCGCGGCGCAATGCGCACGATGGCGACGAACGCGACATGCACCAGATCGGCGTGCACATGGACCTCGCGCTGGCCGATTCGCTGGTGCTCGGCACCAAGCTCTACCGCAACCGCTACGAGGACGACCGCCGCGTCACCTTCAGCGACCTGCCCACCGGCAATGCGCCGCGCCAGCGGCGTGTGTGGGACGAAACACAGACCGGCATGCTCGCGACGCTGACCTGGGTCGCCAACGACGTGCTCACCCTGGAGAGCGGCGCCAACTACGAACAGCAGCACAACGCCTATCGCCGCGAGCGTTTCGACTACAGCGAACCGACCGACTTCGACGCGCCGCCGGCGCGCGTGCAGAACGACGACGTCCACTCCTTCGACAACGTGGGCGCCTACGTGCAGGCCATCGTCCAGGCGACCGATGCGCTGAAGATCGTGCCCGCGTATCGCGTCGACCGCTTCAGTGGCGCCACACAATTACCCGATGGCGTGCGCGGGCGCCTGCAGGAGTACGGCAGCATCGGCCAGCCCAAGCTCAGCGTGGTCTATGCGCTGTCGGCCGACACCAATGTCTATGCGAACTGGGGCCGCACCTTCCAGGTGCTGACCGGCTCGACCGCGCCCGCCTATCTCACGCCCGGCCAGGCGGCGATGCAGCCTTCGACCAACACCGGCATGGAAGCGGGCCTGAAGTTCAGCCCGTTCCCCGGTGCGCATGCGCGCGTTGCGGTGTGGCAGCAGGACGCCGAGAACGAGATCTCCAACATGCCCGCCACCGGCACCACGGTCGTGCTCGGCGAAACACGCCGCCGCGGCGTGGACGCGCAGATCGATGCGCAGATCGGCGAGAAGTGGACGCTACGCGCCTCGCACGCCTACCAGGAAGCGAAGATCACCCACGACGACCGGGCGGTCGCATTGTCGATCGAAGGCAACGAGGTCGCGGCCACGCCGCGCACGATCAGCAACCTCGGCGTCGACTACCGCGCCAGCGATGCGCTGACGTTCGGGGTGCAGGCGCGGGCGCAGGACGATTACTACCTCGAAGAACGCAATGTGGCCGGCAAGTTCGGCGGCTTCGCGCTGCTCGACCTCAGCGCGAAGTACCACATCAATCCGCGCATGAGCGTCGACGTTCAGGTGAAGAACGTGACCGGTCGCGACTACGTCTACGCCTGGTACGACAGCTTCTTCCAGGACACCGCGCAGCCGATGTTCTCGCCGGGACTGGGACGCGCCGCGTTCGTGTCGTTCAACCTGCGGATGTAATGGCTGTCATGGTCGCGGCGGCTCAGGGCAGCAATGCGGGCACCGCGACGTCGGCTGCGGCTCCGGGCGCGGCGTCGACGCTGTCGGCGACCATGCCCCAGTGCGCGAACTGGGGCGCGAACGCCTCCAGCGGCAGCAGACCCGCGGCCGTGTACGCACCCGGTGCCATCACTGCGCCCGAGGCGAGCCTGCGCGCCAGCAGGATCGTCGGCATGCAGGGAATCTCGGGGCCGTGGTCGTCGTCCGCCGCGAGGTGCCAGCACCGTCGCGCCGCACGGCCGTCCGCGTCGAGACCGTCGACGCGCACCACCATGCCGCCGAGCTGCGTGCCGAGCGGATCGAACATGCTGCTGCAGCGATCGAGCAACCCGGCCAGGCGTTCCGGTCGCGGCAGCAGACCCATGCGGCGCAGCGCCGCGAGTACGGCGAAGGCGCGCTGGGTGATGCGCACTTCGAGCGCGGCCCGGAACATCACCGCGTCGCGCACGCGGTAGCGCGCGGGAAACAGCTCCAGATCGGGGATGTCGCACAGGGCGCCGAGTCGCGGCTTCAGCCATTTGAACGTCACGCGCGCGGGGTTCGCCCAGCCGGGCGCCTGCGTCCAGGCACCGTCACGCCAGATGCGGATCGGCGCGCCGCAGTAGCTCAGCACCGCGGCCAGCGTGGCCCGGCCCCGCGGGGCGGTCTGCGCCGGTGCGATGCAGATGTCGATCGCATGCACCGCCTGCCAGCCGGCGGACAGATGGTCGACGACCGCCGACGACAACGCCGGCACCGTACTCGCGCCGCTGATGGCGACCTTGCCTGCTTGCTGGAAGTCGGCCTGCAGCGCAGCCGGGAAATCGCAGACGAAGCGGCGCCCGTCGGCAAGGTCGATGTAGTGCGCACCGGTGCGTGCGGCGGCCTGCGCGACGGCATACGACTGCGCCTGGAAGGGGCCGGCGGTGTGGATCAGCAGATCCACGCCCAGCGCTTTCAACGTGTCAGCGAAACCCGCTGCGGTGCAGTCGATCGCGACCGCGCCGGCGCCCAGCGGTCCGGCGAGCGCGCGTGCCCGGTCGACATCGCGGCCGGCCACCCACAGATCGATGCGCGCATCACCGGCGAGCGCACGGCAGATCCGGGCGCCGAAGTTGCCGTAGCCACCCAGTACCAGCGTTTTCATCGCGCATCGCGCTCCCGGCTGCCCCGGCGCGCAGTATCGCCGATGGCCTGCGCTGGCTTCAGCCGGCGCTGCGCCGGCGCACCGGAATCGCGCTCGCGTCGAAGCGTGCGAGTTCTTCGTCGCCCTCGCGGATCGGCGCGCCCTGCGGTGGCGACCAGGCCATCGCGGTGATCCATTCCCAGCTCGCGGGCAGGCCCTGCGCGGTGCGGAACTGTTCGTAGTGCGCGGCAGCCGCGGCAAAGCGCGCGCGGCCGGTCAATGCGCGACGACGCTCGGCAAGGGCATTGGTCGCACCGATCGCGCGTTGCTCACGCATCAGCGCGGTCATGTCCGGATGCCAGTGCACGGCGACATCGCGGTCGAGCACCGGGTTCTTGAAACCGGCGCGCATCAGCGCGTCGCCGAATTCGGCGATCGAGGCGAACGGGCTGACGTGCGGCCGGGCATCGGCGACGCCGAAGGATTCGCGCAGTTCGATCAGCGACTGCGGACCGAAGGTCGACACCAGCAGCAGGCCGCCCGGCTTGAGCACGCGGCGGAAACCGGCGAATGCCGCGGGCAGATCCTCCACCCACTGCAGACACAGGTTGGAGAACAGCACGTCGACGCTGTTGTCGGCGAACGGCAGCAGGCGCAGATCCGCGCAGACACGGTCGACCGGCTTCTGCAGGCCCAGCCGGTCGCGCCAGCCCGCCTTCACCGGCGCGGCCTGCAGCATCGCCAGCGACAGGTCGACCGCGACCACGCGCGACTTCGGCCAGCGCCGATGCATCGCCAGCGCCGCATGCGCCGGGCCGCTGCCGACATCGAGCACGACGCCCGGTATGCGGTCGTCCAGATACTCGAGCGATTCGAGCAGTTGCGCCTCGATCTCGCGTTGCAGGGCTGCGGCGCCGGCATAACTCGCCGACGCGCGCGAGAACGCACGACGGACCTGGCGCGGATCGAAGATCGTTTTCATGATGCGTCGAGGAACTCGATCAGCCGCGCGGCGACCGCGTCGGCGTGGGTCAGGAATGGCGCATGGCCGGCATGCGCCACGGTGTGGGCGACGGCGTGCGGCGCCTGTGCGGCGGCGGCCTGCATCGCGCGCGGATCGACCAGACGGTCGCGACGGCCGGACATCCACAGGCTGGGCACCGCCAGCGTGGGCAGGCACGCGCGCAGATCCGATGTTTCCAGCAGGCCGAGGCCATCTGCAAGTACGTGTGCGGCCGGCTCGCCGCGGGCGAACACCTCGGCACGCAGGGCGCGCAGCTCGCCGCGCGCATCGTCCGAGCCGAAGGCTTCCAGCGCGATGAACCGGTCCAGGGTCCCGTGGTAATCGCTGCGCAGGCCCGCCTCGAACTCGCGGAAGATCTCCGGCGACATGCCATGCGGCCACGCGTCGCCGCGCACGAACCGCGGGCTGGCGCACAGCATGACCAGCGCGGGCACGCGGTCGGGGTGCGATGCCGCCGCCTGCAATGCGAACAGGCCACCGAGCGACCAGCCGAGCCACGGCGCGGGCGGCAGTACATCGACCAGCGCATCGACGACCGGCGCGATCGCCAGCGGCAAGGTGCTGTCGCGGCTCAGTCCATGGCCCGGCAGGTCGACGAGATACAGCCTGCGCTGCGATTCAAGGCGCTCGCGCAGGGCCGCGAACACGCCGCCATGCATCGCCCAACCATGCAGCAGCACCAGCGGTGCGCCCTCGCCTGCCACTTCGATGTGCAGGCCGTGCAGGTTGTCCAATGTGTTCATGCGCCCTTGTCTCCACGCAAGGCTCTGGTGCGACGCACGCTGCCCGCCGCAGGGCGCGCGACGATGATCGCGAAGGCGACGATGCCCAGTGTCACCACGACCGCGCCGGTCAACGCGCGGCCCTGCGGCCACGCTTCGTGCAGGAACAGCGCGCCGAGCGTTGCGGCGAACAGCAGCTCGGCCGCCTGCATCGCCTCGGCTGCGCCCAGCGCGACCGGGTTGTTGCGGACCATGCCGGTGGCCTGGAAGAACAGGATCGTCGCGACCACACCCGCGCTCAGCGCGACGCCCGCCGCCAGCCACACCTGCGACATCGACGGCGTGCCCGCCTCGTGCCAGGCATAGGCTGCGACCAGCAGCCACAGCGGCTGGCTGGCCAGCGTCAGACCGAACACGCGCTGGGTGGCGTTGAGGTCTTCGCCGCTGCGTTCGAGATGCAGCAGCAACAAACGGTTGCCGAGTGGATAGGCGATGGCCGCAGTCAGCACGCAGACCAGTGCGATCCAGCCGGCGCGATCGAGACCGGAACCGCCCTGCCCGAACTGCATCAGCAGCACGCCGAGGAGAATCGCCGCGGCGATGCCAAGCGCAGCGGGCGGAATACGCCGGCGCGCATCGCGATACAGCAGCGGCGCGCACAACATGCCGGCGATCACGGTGAACTGGAAACTGCCGGCGATCAGCCATGCCGGGCCGCTGGACGCGGCGAACGACAGGCCGCAGTAGAACAGCCCGAACCCGATCGCGCTGCAGCGCAGCCACGCCCAGGGATGCGCGGCAATCGCGCGCAGCACCGGCGTCGCGCCGCCCTGCCACGGCATCAGCGGCAGCAGCAACGGCAGGGTGATGAAGTAGCGCAGGCTCGCCGTCCATGCCCAGTGGCCGCCGCCGCTCGCGCTGGCGCGGTTGAGCACATAGGTCAGGGTGAAGAACAGCGCGGAAGCGAGTGCGATCCCGACCGCGAGCAGGGCGCGGCGGGACTCGTGTTGCGGATCGGTCATGGGGTGGCGCTGGCAGGAGAGATCGCGGACGCGCCCGGATGGACATCACGCGCGGCGGCGAGCGCATCGACGAGGGCGTCGACATCGGTATCGACATGCGCAGCGCTGAGCGTCACCCGCAGGCGCGCCTGGCCGTCGGGCACGGTGGGCGGGCGGATCGCCGCGACCCAGAAACCGGCGCCGTCGAGCGCCTTCGACATCGCGAGGGCCGAGGCGTTGTCGCCGCAGCGCAGCGGCTGGATCGGTGTGTCGGACGGCATCAGGTCCAGCCCGCGCTTCAACGCGCGTGCGCGGAAGCGCTGGACCAGCGCGGTCAGTCGTTCGCGACGCCAGTGTTCGTGGCGCGCGATACGCACTGCGGCAAGCGCGGCGGCGGCCACCGCGGGCGGCAACGCAGTCGTGTAGATGTAGGGCCGCGCGGTCTCGGCGAGATGGCCGATCAGATCGGCATCGCCCGCCAGCACCGCGCCGCACCCGCCGAGCGCCTTGCCCAGTGTGACCAGCTGCAGCGGTGCCGCGTCGAGATCGAGGCGGGCGTCGGCCACGCTGCCGCGGCCGTCGGGTCCGAGTACGCCCACGCCGTGCGCATCATCGACGTACAGCAACGCCTGCTGCACGCGCGCGACGATCGCCAGTTCGCGCAGCGGCGCGATGTCGCCATCCATGCTGAAGACGCCGTCGGTCGCGAGCACCGCGGCGCCCTCGGGCAGGGTGCGCAGCTGACGCAACGCACCCTGCGCATCGGCATGCGGATACCGGCGCAGGCGACAGCCGGCAAGCCGCGCGGCATCGATCAGGCTGGCGTGGTTCAGGCGGTCCTGCACGCAGGCATCGCCGTCGCCGAGCAGGCCCTGCAGCACGGCGAGATTCGCGCTGAAGCCGCTGCCGAACAGCAGCGTCGCCGGCACCTGCAGCCAGTCGGCGATCTCGCGCTCCAGCGCCTCGTGCAGGGCGTGGTGACCGCTGACCAGATGCGAGCCCCCGCTGCCGGCGCCGTGCAGCGCGGCGGCATCCTGCAGTGCGCCGGAAACCTGGTAATGCGAGGCGAGGCCGAGGTAATCGTTGCCGCAGAAATTCAGCAGCCAGCGCGCGCGACCGTCGCCATCCTGGACTTCGCAGCGCATGCCGTCGCGGCGCACCACGGTGCGGCGCACGCGGCGCGCCTGCGCCTGTGTGCGCACCTCGCGCGCATCACGGGCTCTCGCCCGCAGATCGGGCCGCTCAGGCGCCACGACCGGCCCAGATCGCCAGTGCGCCCATCGCGATCGCCGGCAGCATCACCAGACCGTTGATCGCCACGCCGATGCGGGCCGAACGGTCGAGTTGCATGCGCGTGGCGTCCTGCGCATCGGACACGCTCTTGTGCGCGAGCAGCAGCACCGCGACGAACAGCGCGCCCGCGAACGCGACGTGCGCGCCGGCATCGCGGAAGTACAGCACCACGCCCCAGGCCAGCACGCCGATGGCCGCCAACCGCGCGATCGCCAGCAGCTTCGACTGGCCATCGCGCACGGTCAGCGCGAATCCGCTCAGACCCACCAGCGCCAGCAGCACCAGATAGGCCCAGGCGAACCACGGGATCATGCGGCGAAGCTCCGCGGATGCTGCGGCAGCTCGATGATGTCGCCCTGGGCCGTGCCCCGGCTTGCATAGGCCGCGCCGTCGTGATGCTCGGCATCCACGTGCACCTGCATCGGCTTGAGGCCCAGACGCGCGAACAGCGCCATGTCGCGTTCGGTGTCCGGATTGCCGGTGGTCAGCAGCTGCTCGCCGTAGAAGATCGAGTTGGCGCCGGCGAGGAAGCACATCGCCTGCAGCTCGTCGCTCATGTCCTGACGACCGGCCGACAGACGCACCATCGAACGCGGCATCAGAATGCGCGCGACCGCGATCGTGCGGACGAAGTCGAACGGGTCGATCTCCTCGGTGCCGTGCAACGGCGTGCCTTCCACCTGCACCAGGCGATTGATCGGCACCGAATCGGGATGCACCGGCAGATTCGCCAGCGTGCGCAGCAGGCCGGCGCGCTGGCGCCCGGTCTCGCCCATGCCGACGATGCCGCCGCAGCAGGTCTTCAAGCCCGCGTCGCGCACGTGCTCGAGCGTGGTCAGACGGTCCTGGATTTCGCGGGTCTGGATGATCGAGTCGTAGAACTCGGGATCGGTGTCCAGATTGTGGTTGTAGTAGTCGAGGCCCGCGTCCTTCAGCGCGCGCGCCTGGTCGCCGGTCAGCATGCCGAGCGTCGCGCAGGTTTCCAGACCCAGCGCCTTCACCTCGCGGATCATCGCCGCGACTTTCGGCACGTCGCGGTCCTTGGGCGAACGCCAGGCCGCACCCATGCAGAAGCGCGTGGCGCCGGCGGCCTTGGCCTGGCGGGCCTTCTCCAGCACCGCCTCGGTCTCCATCAGCTTGGTCGCCTTGACGCCGGTGTGGTAGCGCTGCGCCTGCGGGCAGTAGCTGCAGTCCTCGGGGCAGCCGCCGGTCTTGACCGACAGCAGCGTGCTGACCTGGACCTCGGCCGGATCGAAATGCTGGCGGTGCACGCTGGCGGCGCGGAACAGCAGTTCGGGCATCGGCAGCGCGAACAGCGCTTCGATTTCGCTACGGGCCCAGTCGTGGCGGACGGGGGCGGGCTGGCCGGCGGCTTCGCGGGCGTGGCTGACAACGGACATGGCGATCTACCGACGGTGACGGCGGGACAAGCCCGGCAGTCTGGAAAGCATGTCCGGACCTGTCAACCAGAATCCATCCTGGCCGGTTGACGGCGGCTGGCCCCGATGGCTCCGCACGCTGCTGCACGACGCGTTGCCCGGGCGTTGTCTGGTCTGCCGCGAACCGGGCGCGGCGGGTCGCGATCTGTGCCCGGCCTGCACCGCTGCACTGCCCTGGATGCCGCATGCCTGCACGCGCTGCGCGCAGCCACTGCCGGCGGACGATCCGGTCTGCGGTGCCTGCCTGCGTCGGCCACCGCCGCTGGATCGCGTGATCGCCGCGTTCGATTACGGGTTTCCGGTGGACCGGCTGCTGCCACGCTTCAAGTTCCATCGCGATCTCGCTGCGGGCGCCTTGCTCGGCGCCTGTCTCGCCACCGCCACGGTCAACGCAGCGCGCCCCACCGCGCTGGTGCCGATTCCGTTGCATACCGCGCGCCTGCGCGAGCGCGGTTACGACCAGGCCCTCGAACTCGCGCGCCTCCTGGCGCGGCGCCACGATCTGCCGCTGCGCACCGATCTGCTGGCCCGCGTGCGCGCGACCGAACCACAGTCGCGACTCGATGCGAAAGCGCGCCGACGGAACCTTCGCCACGCGTTCGCGGTCCATTGCCTGCCCGATGCGCCCGCGCATGTCGTGCTGGTCGACGATGTCATGACCACCGGCGCCACACTCCACGCCGCCGCACACGCATTGCGGCGTGCAGGTGTACACCGCGTCGATGCGTGGGTCTGCGCACGGGTCCCTTGATCGCTTCGCAAAGGAATCTGCCATGTCATCCACCCTGTTCCGTCCCCTTCTGATCGCTGCGATACTGGCGCTCGCCGCCTGCTCGAATGCGCCGCCGGATGCGGACGCAGTCCGTTACCACGACATCGAACTGCATCTGGGCGCATACGCCCCCGTCGACACCGCACCGGCGCACACACCGGTTCCCGGTGAGCGCGACTGGACCACGCGCGAGGGCAGCACCGTCCATCTGGCGCACGCGTTGACGATTCCGGGCGCGGACATCCAGTCGATCACCGTGGGAACGGGTGACACACCGACGGTGGATTTTGCGCTGACATCCAATGGCAGCGCAGAGGTGCTGGCCCTGACCAGCGCCAACGTCGGCAAGGCGCTCGGCATCGTCGCGGACGACACCCTGCTGTCGGCGGCGACCATTCGCGGACCGTTCGGCGATGCGTTCCAGGTGAGCGCGATCTCGGCGGAACAGGCCCGCACGATGGTGGACACGCTGACCGACACGCAGGCCGAGTGACCTGCACGGACGCGCCGCCCTCCCGGGCGCGCGCGTCCATCAGCGGACTGCAGCCGGCGTCGGCTCAGCGCATCGACATCGTCACCGGCGGCAGCGCGTAATGCGCGGCGATGCCGGCGAAGAGCGTCATGCCCACCCAGTGGTTGTGCAGGAAGGCACGGAAGCAGGCGTCGCGTTCCCGGTGACGGGCAATGACGAACTCCCAAACGACTAGCAGCGCGGCCAGTCCGAGGCCGAGCCAGTAGTTCGCTCCCAGACCCGCTTCGCGTCCGACCAGCGCGAGCGCGGCGAACGCCAGCGTGTACAGCACACCCTGCGCGACGAGATCGAGATCCCCGAACAGGATCGCCGTCGATTTCGAACCGGCGCGGATGTCGTCCTCGCGGTCGACCATCGCGTACCAGGTGTCGTACGCCGTGGTCCAGAAGATGTTGGCGACGAACAGCACCCAGCCGATCGGCGGCACCGTGCCCTGCACGGCCGCGAATGCCATCGGAATCGCCCAACCGAACGAGATGCCCAGGTAGACCTGCGGCAGGTAGGTGTGACGCTTGAGATAGGGATAACTCGCGGCGAGGAAGACGCCGACCACGCTCATCGCAACCGTCAGCCAGTTCATCGTCAGCACGAGCGCAAAGGCGACCAGCATCAGCGCCGCGAACAGCAGCAGCGCCTCGCGCCCGCGTACCGCTCCACTGGCGAGCGGCCGGTCCCTGGTGCGTTCGACCTGCGGATCGAGCCAACGGTCCGCGTAATCGTTGATCACGCAACCGGCCGAGCGTGTCAGCCAGACGCCGGCACTGAACACGAACAGCGTCCACAGCGGCGGCACGCCCTCCGCCGCGATCCATAGCGCCCACCAGGTCGGCCACAGCAGCAGCAACCAGCCGATCGGCCGATCCCCGCGCACCAGCGCCCAGTACTGCCGCAGGCGCTCGCGCCAGCGTGGGACGAAGGGTTCGGCGAAGCGTTCGTAGTCGTGCATGGCGACGGGAGGATACCAGCGCGCGGCAGACACCCGGCCACGCCCCGCCCGAGGGGTCCGGTGGTCGCGAAGCCGACACATTGCCCACCTAGCATCGCCGCGACGCCGCCCCGGATACGTGCATGCGCATCGCCATCGCCGGTACCGGCTACGTGGGCCTCTCTAATGCCCTGCTGCTGGCACAGCGCCACACCGTCGTCGCCCTGGACATCGATGCGGCACGGGTCGAAGCGCTGAACCGACGCGAATCACCACTCGACGACGACGAGATCAGGATCTATCTAGCGCGCCCCGAACTCGACTTCAAAGCGACGCTGATCCCCGCAGAGGCGTTCGCCGGTGCGGCGTACGTGGTCATCGCGACACCGACCAACTACGACTCGGCGACGAACACCTTCAACACCCGATCCGTCGAAGCGGTCATCGCCAACGTTCTGGCGATCGAACCGGACGCCACGATGATCATCAAATCGACCGTGCCTGTCGGCTACACCGAACGCGTGCGTGCGATGTTCGGCACGGACAGGATCATCTTCTCGCCCGAATTCCTGCGCGAAGGCCGGGCACTGCATGACAACCTCCATCCGAGCCGCATCGTGGTCGGCGAACATTCGGAACGCGCGTCCGCGTTCGCCGAACTCCTGCGGGAGGGCGCACTGAAACCCGATGTGCCCATCCTGTTCACCGAATCGACGGAAGCCGAAGCCATCAAGCTGTTCGCGAACACGTATCTGGCGATGCGCGTCGCGTACTTCAACGAGCTCGACAGCTATGCGTGCACGCACGGACTCGACACGCGCCAGATCATCGAAGGTGTCTGCCTCGACCCGCGCATCGGTGGGCACTACAACAATCCGTCTTTCGGATACGGCGGCTATTGCCTGCCGAAGGACACGCGCCAGTTGCTCGCGAACTACGACGCGGTGCCGCAGAACCTGATCCAGGCGATCGTGTCGGCCAACATCACGCGCAAGGATTTCATCGCCGCCGACATCCTGCGTCGCAACCCGAAAGTCGTCGGCATCTATCGACTGGTGATGAAAGCCGGCAGCGACAACTTCCGTGCCTCGGCCATCCAGGGCGTCATGAAACGGATCAAGGCCAAGGGCATCGAAGTGATCGTGTACGAACCCGTACTCGATGCACCGGACTTCTTCCGGTCGCGTGTCGTCAATGATCTCGCCCAGTTCAAGCAGCAGGCCGATCTGATTCTCGCGAACCGGCTGACCGACGAGATCCGCGATGTCGAGGACAGGGTCTACAGCCGGGACCTCTTCGGCGGCGACTGAAAGCGGGGTGTCGATGCTGCGCTGATCCGCGCTTTGGAACCGGATCCGGAAGGCGAACCGCATCCCGGCTCAGCGGAGCCCACTCCAACAGCTCCAGTTTCGACCAGCCGCCGGATCGTCTGCAGTCGCGTGGTTTTCGATACAATGCGCGGCCGCCGTGCCCGTTGTTTGGCTCGGCGTGGACGACGCGCCTGTAGCTCAGCCGGATAGAGTAGTGGCTTCCGAAGCCATTGGTCGGGGGTTCGAATCCCTCCAGGCGCGCCATTTCTGCGATGTTCCGTGCGGCCGCCGGTCGCGTTCGAGGACCGATGCCGCAGGCGCCCACCCTCCCTGTTCTGCCGTCGCCTGGTGCCTGGCTGGCCGCTCGCGCGTGCCCGTTCGATGCAGGTATCCGGCGTTGAACCGGTTGCTGCTGATCGCGCTGGGCGGTGCGTTCGGTTCGGTGTGCCGGTATCAGCTGTCGGTGTGGATGCTGCAGTTCGCAGGTGCGACGGCAGAAGTACCGCCGCGGTTTCCGGTGGGCACGTTCGCGGTGAATCTGCTGGGGTGTCTGGTCGCCGGGCTGCTGGCTGGCGGGATCGCGCGGCATGGCTGGTTCACGCCGGACGTGCGGGCGATGCTGATCGTGGGCGTGATGGGGGGCTTCACCACGTTCTCGGCGTTCGGACTGGAGACGCTGGCGTTGCTGCGCCGGGGGGATGTAGCGATGGCGGCGGTGTATGTGATCGCGAGCGTCGTTGTTGGGGGGTCGCTGGCGGCACTGGGCTGGTGGGTGGTGACGCGGGGAAGTTAGCGGCGCGCGCCCCTGCTCAGCGCCAGGTCACTGGGCCCCGGCGTGCGCCGGGGCGACGAGCTTGCCAGCCGCCGATCAGGGTGTCGGCGGTGCAGGCTCGGAAGTTTCGGGCGTGGCGTCGGAATCTGCCGAGTTCTCCGGCGTCGCGGAATCCGTGGAAGTCTCGGGCGTCTCTGTCGGCTCTGCTGCCGGAACAGGTTCGGGCGTCGGCGCGGGCGTGGTGTCCGGTACGGCGTCCGCTGCGGGCGTCGGCTCGGTCGCAGGCGCAGGCGTTGCCGGGGCAAACGCGGGCGGCGTGTCTTCTGCGTGCACCTGGGCGGTCGGTACCCACGGCTTCTTCAGTTCGGCCAGGGCGGCGGTGATCGGGCCATCGCCGGGCAGGGCTTCGCCGCCGGTGGAGCCGTCTTCTTCGTCGCCCTGCAGATGACCCGGCAGATTGGCTTCGGTATAGACGGTGGCGGCGCGCGGGGCGTTGGGGTCGGCGGTTTCCGCGCCTTCGGGACGCAAGGTGATGTCGGGATCGATGCCGCGGGCCTGGATCGAGCGGCCGCTCGGGGTGTAGTAGCGGGCGGTGGTGAGCTTGACCGAGTCGCCGTTGTCGAGCGGCAACACGGTCTGCACCGAGCCCTTGCCGAAGGTGCGGCTGCCGATGACGCGGGCGCGGTTGTTGTCGCGCAGCGCGCCGGCCAGCACTTCGGAGGCGCTGGCCGAACCGACGTCGACCAGCACGATCACCGGTGCGCCGTCGAGCAGATCGCCCGGGGTGGCGCTGAACTCCGCATCGCTGATCGGAATGCGGCCGCGGGTGCTGACGATCTTGCCGCTGTCGAGCAGGTCGTCGGCGATCTGCACCGCGGAGGTCAGCAGGCCACCCGGATTGCTGCGCAGGTCGATGACCAGACCACGCAAGGTGCCACCGGACTGCTGCTGGAGTTCGCCGACGATGCGGTTGAAGTCGGCCGCGGTGTCGACCTGGAACTGGCTGAGGCGGATGTAGCCGTAACCGGGTTCGAGCATGCGCCCGCGGACGCTGACGACGCGGATGGTCTCGCGGTCGACGCGGATCTCCAGCGGCGCGGTTTCGCCATCGCGCAGCACGCCGAGCGTCACCGAGGTACCGGGCGCGCCACGCAGCGGACCGGGGCCATCGTTGTCGGCAGGGGTGAGCGTGCGGCCATCGACGCTGACGATGACGTCGCCCGCGCGGATGCCGGCCTTCTCGGCGGGCGTGCCGTCGATCGGCGCGATGACCCGCATGCTGCCGTCGCCCAGATACATCACTTCGACGCCGATGCCGTCGTACGCGCCTTCGGTGCCTTCGTCGAAGGCCGTGGCGGTGTCCTTTTCCATGTAGACGCTGTGCGGATCGAGATCGAGCAGCAGGCCGCGGATCGCCGAGGACATCAGCTTGCGGTCTTCGACGGGTTCGACGTAGGCCTCGCGCACGGCATTGAAGACGCCGACATAGCGGCGGATTTCCTGCAACGGCACACGGTTGGAGGCCTGCTCCATCGCGCCGGGATCATCGCTGGCGGCAACGGGAGCTTCATTGTCGTCGCCGGCTGACGGCGCTTGCACCGGTGCGGCCGTCGGCGATGCGGGGGGCGTGGGCTCCGACGCCTCGCCCTGTGCCGGGACAGGCGCTTCGACCGGTGATGGGGTCTGCGCGAACGCGGCTGGCGACACCAGCAGGGACAAGGCCAGCGTCAATGAACTCACGCGCATGCAGGACTCCGGGAAAAGGCGGGTAACACGCGCGGTCGCGCGTCGATCGATTATGCGGGCAGGGTGTGTGAATGCGTTAAAGGCGGGCGGGGATGTTCAGTTCTGCGGGGGGGTGGATGATGACTCGTTCGGAGGTGCGCACACTGAAGTCGCACGAACGCGAGGTACTGGGGGCGGTGGCCCTCACCCCAACCCCTCTCCCGGAGGGAGAGGGGCTTAAGCAGTGTGCGCGTCGGTTTTCTTCCAGCCCGCCTCCCAGCGGAGAGGGGCTTAAGCAGTGCGAGCGTTGAGGGCGCTTTCGGCACGCGGCCAACAGCGCTCAGCCGACACCACTCAGCGCCGCTGCAACCACGTCGTCGGATTCACCGGGGTGCCGTTCTGGCGCAGTTCGAAGTACAGGCCGCTGCGACCCTGGCCGCCGGAACTGCCGACGCTGGAGATGGTGTCGCCGCGGCGCACGGCGTTGCCGACGCTCTTGAGCAGGCCGTCGTTGTGTGCATAGAGGCTCATGTAGCCGTTGCCGTGGTCGACGATCATCAGCATGCCGTAGCCGGTCATCCATTCGGCGAACACCACGGTGCCGTCGGCGACGGCCTTCACCGCGGTGCCGGCGGGTGCGCCGATCAGGATGCCGGTGCTGCTGCGGCCGTCGGGCAGTTTGCCGCCGTAGGCGGTGAGCAGGCTGCCGCTGACCGGCCAGCCGAGGCCGCCGACCTGCGGTGCGTTCGTGCGGGCAACCTGGGTCGGCGGGCGTGGCGGTGGAGGCGGACGGCCTGCAGCGGTTGCCTCGCGGGCTTCGCGCGCTTCGCGTTCGCGCGCGGCGGCGGCAGCAGCGCGGCGTTCGGCTTCGGCGCGACGCGCGGCTTCGCGCAGCTGGGTGAGCACGCGTTCGAGCGAACGTGCGTCGCGGCCGAGTGCTTTTTCGCGGGCGCTGCGGTCGCTGAAACGCGATTCGATGCCCTTCACCGCTTCGGCGCGCTGACTGCGGTCGGATTCAACCCTGGCCAACTGTGCGCGCTGTTCGATCTGCGTGGCTTCCAGCGCGGCCTGGCGGTCCTGGATCGCGGCTTCGATGCCGTCGAGTTCGGCCATCTCCGCGCGCAGTTCGGAAATCCGCGTGCTGCGCTGTTGCTGCAGATAGCGGTGATAGGTCAGCAGCCGCCCGGCATCGGCGACGCGGTCCTGCGCGAGCATCAGTTTGAGCGCAGCTTCGTCGCCGACGGTGTAGGCGGCGCGGATCAGCGCGGCGAGTTCATCGCGCCGCGTCTCGACCGTGGATTCCAGTTCGACCCGGCGCGCCTGCAGTTTCTCCAGTGCGATCTGTTCCTCGGCGAGCTTGATCCGCGTGTCGCGCAGTGCGCGTGCAGAAGTCGACACCTGTTCGTCGGCCGCGCGCAGATCGCGCGCCGCTTCGCCGCGCTGGCCTTCGAGACGGCGACGCTCGGCGGCCACATCGCGCAGTTCCTTGCGCACGCGCTCGAGCCGGCGCTCGGTCTCGCGGCTGTTCTGCGCCGCGGCGTCGAGCGCGGGCAGCGCCGCGACCAGCAGCGCGACCAGCAGCAGTGCGCGGCCGCGGGTCATGATCAGCCGGCGGCCTGCAGCAGGCTGCGGCCGGTCATTTCGGCCGGTTGTTCGACACCGATCAGATCGAGGATCGTCGGCGCGAGATCGCGCAGTGCACCGCCGCCACGCAGCGGCACGTCGCGACTGCCGACGTAGATCAGATCCACCGGGCCGACCGTGTGCGAGGTATGCGGCTCGCCGGTTTCCGGGTCGCGCATCATTTCGACGTTGCCGTGGTCGGCGGTGACCAGCAGCTCGCCCCCCTGCGCGCGCACGGCCGCGACGATCTCGCCGACCGCCTTGTCCACCGTTTCCACGGCCTTGATCGCCGCCGCCAGCACGCCGGTGTGGCCAACCATGTCCGGATTGGCGAAATTGCAGATCACCACATCGAAGCGCTGGTCGCGCACCGCCTGCACGAGCTGCGCGCAGACTTCGGGCGCGCTCATTTCCGGCTGCAGGTCGTAGGTGGCGACCTTGGGGCTCGGCACGAGAATGCGGTCCTCGCCCGGATAGGGATCCTCGCGGCCGCCGCTCATGAAGAACGTCACGTGCGCGTACTTCTCGGTTTCGGCGATGCGCAGCTGGGTCAGGCCGTGTGCGCCGAGCACTTCGCCCAGCGTGTTCGGCAGGTTGTCCGGCGCGAATGCGAGCGGCGCCGGCAGGCGCGCGTCGTACTCGGTCAGGCAGACGAAACGCGCGAGCTGCGGACGACGTGCCTCGAATCCGGCGAATGCGGGATCGACGAACGCAGCCGTCAGCTGGCGCGCGCGGTCGGCGCGGAAGTTCATGAAGACGACAGCGTCGCCATCCGCCATCGGCGTGGCGCCATCGATGACGGTGGGCAGCACGAACTCGTCGTTCTCGTCGCGCGCATAGGCGGCCTGCAGTGCGACGACGGCATCGGGCGCGTGGTGCGGCGATGTCGCATCGACGATCGCATCCCAGGCCAGGCGCACGCGCTCCCAGCGATTGTCGCGATCCATCGCGTAGTAGCGGCCGGAGACACTGGCGACGTGCGCATTGCCGAGCGCAGCGCAGTGGTCCTGCAGCGCGCGCAGGCTGGGTTCGGCCGAACGCGGCGGCATGTCGCGGCCGTCGGTGAACGCATGCACGGCGACGCGGGCGACGTCGCGTCTGGCGGCAAGATCCAGCATCGCGGCCAGATGCGCTTCGTGGCTGTGCACGCCGCCGGGCGACAGCAGGCCCATCACGTGCAGCGTGCCGCCGTTGCCACGCACCGCATCGCAGGCGGTCAGCAGCTCGGCATTGTCGAAGAAGCCGCCGTCCTCGATCGCCGCGTCGATGCGGGTCAGGTCCTGGTAGACGATGCGGCCGGCGCCGATGTTCATGTGGCCGACTTCCGAGTTGCCCATCTGTCCGTCCGGCAGGCCGACGTGGCGGCCCTCGGTGTGGATCAACGTACTCGGGTGCTCGGCCAGCAGGCGGCGCCAGTTGGGAATGTCGGCAAGCGCCAGGGCGTTGTCGCGGGGATCGTCGCGGTGCCCCCAGCCATCGAGGATCAGCAGGACGACAGGGCGCGGACGGGGGGAGCTGGCGGCGTGCGGCACGACGATCGACCCTGTGACCAAAGACAGATGCGATTGTAGCGAAGCGGAGGCAAGCTTCCCGTCGACGGGCCGCGGCCCGCCCTGCCACCACACGAGATCACGGCCATGCCTCACGTCCGCTTCCGCACTGCTCCCCTGCTGCTCACCGCCGCCCTCGTGCTGGCGACCGGCGCCGTTTGTGCACAGGAGGACATCTCGAAGGTCAATGGCGGCGTCGAAGCCGAGGCCGGCCAGACCTATCGCGACCTGAGCACGGTCAATGGTGGCGTCCGCATTGGCGATGGCGTCCGCGCACGCGACGTGGAGACCGTCAATGGCGGCATCCGCGGTGGTGACGGCATCCAGGTCGAAGACGTGGAAACGGTCAACGGCGGCATCACCCTCGGCGCACGTGCCCAGGCCAAGTCGCTGACCACGGTCAACGGCGGCATCCGCGTCGGGACCGACGCCAGCATCGGCGGCAACGTCGAGAGCGTCAGCGGCGGCGTGTTCGTCGACCGTGGTGGCCGCATCGACGGCAAGGTCTCGACGGTCAATGGCGCGATCGGCCTGGTCGGCACGCAGATCACCGGCGACGTGAAGACGGTCAACGGCGACGTCACCATCGGCACCGGCTCCCACGTGCGCGGCAAGCTGGTGGTCGACAAGCCGTCGTCGAACTGGTTTCCGGTCACGATCAACCGCCGCAACCCGCGCGTGATCATCGGACCGGATGCGATCGTCGACGGGCCGATGGAGTTCAAGCGCGAGGTCACGCTGTACGTGCACACGAGCGCGAAGACCGGTGCGATCAGCGGCGCGACGGCGGTGCCCTACGACAGTGCGCGGGCGCCGCAGGAGTAAGGGGAGTGAACACCACCTCTCCCTTCGGGAGAGGTCGAAGCGCAACGCGCTTCGGGTGAGGGTTGGGCTTTACGCGAAAGGTCCGGAAAGCGCCCTCACCCCAACCCCTCTCCCGAAGGGAGAGGGGCTCAAGCGCGGTCGGGAGCATCGCCCCCTGAACGCACGTATAGTGCGGCCTCCACGATTTTCCGGAGGTTCCCAGGATGCGTAAACCCCTTCTGCTGCTGGCACTGCCGGCTGCGCTGGTCCTCGCCGCGTGTGGCGACAAGACCGCCGCGCCGGACGCGACGACGCCCGATGCCCAGGCTGCACACACGTTCTCGCCCGGCATCACCGCCGGCGATTTCGGTGAAATGGTACGCGTGCTGGCGTCCGACGAATTCGAGGGACGCGCGCCCGGCACCGCCGGCGAAGACAAGACGGTCGAGTACATCAAGGCGCAGTTCGAGCGCATCGGCCTGCAGCCGGGCGGCGACAACAACGACTGGTACCAGACGGTGCCGATGGTCGAGACCACCGCCGATCCGTCGACCGTGCTGCGCCTGAGCAACAGCGCGGGCACGCGCGATCTGAAGTTCGGCGACGAGATGGTGATCGGCACGCGCACCGGCCAGACCGACATCAATGTCGCCGACAGCGAACTGGTGTTCGTCGGTTACGGCGTCGATGCCCCGGAGCAGAACTGGAACGATTACGCCGGTCTCGACCTCAAGGGCAAGACCGTCGTGATGCTGGTCAACGACCCCGGTTTCCATGCCAACGACGCGACGCTGTTCGACGGCGAGAAGATGACCTACTACGGTCGCTGGACGTACAAGTTCGAGGAAGCCGCGCGCAAGGGTGCGGTGGCCGCGCTGATCATCCACGACACGCCGGGCGCTTCCTACGGCTGGGACGTGGTGAAGAATTCCTGGTCGGGCGCGCAGTTCGACCTGCGCGCCGAGGACGATCCGGAACCGCGCCTGCCGGCGCAGGGCTGGATCACCGGCGATGTCGCCAAGCAGCTGTTCGCCGAGGCCGGTCTCGATCTCGACGAGCAGATCAAGGCCGCCAACACGCGCGGCTTCAAGCCGGTGCCGCTCAACGCAACGGTCGGTTTCGACCTCAAGAGCACGATCGAAGAGAAGAGCTCGCGCAACGTGATCGGCATCCTGCCGGGGAGCGAGACGCCGGACGAAGCGATCCTGTATCTCGCGCATTGGGATCACCTCGGCAAGCACGAGGGTGAGGGCGACACGATCTACAACGGCGCGATCGACAACGCGACCGGCGTGGCCGGCATCATCGAGATCGCCGAGAAGTTCGCCACTACCGAGCCTGCACCGAAGCGCTCGCTGGTGTTCCTGGCGGTCACGCTCGAAGAGTCGGGCCTGCTGGGCAGCAAGTACTACGTGGCGCAACCGAGCATCGGCCTGGCGCAGACGGTGGGCGTGATCAACCTCGACGCGATGAGCGTCGCCGGTCCGTCGCGTGACTTCGTGGTCACCGGCAAGGGCAACTCGGAACTCGAGGACATCCTCAAGACCTACGCCGACCAGCAGAACCGCACGCTGGTGGAGGAAGGCAACACGGCCGGCGGTTTCTACTTCCGCTCCGATCACTTCAACTTCGCCAAGGCCGGCGTGCCGGCACTGTATGCGAAGGGCGGCAACGACCTCGTCGACGGCGGCACCGCCGGCGGCAAGGCCGCGACCGACGATTACGCCACGCGCTATCACCAGCCCAGCGACGAGTACAACCCGGACTGGAACCTCGACGGCGTGGTGCAGGATCTCGAAGCGCTGTACGGCGTGGGCCGTACGCTGGCCGACGACGGCCAGTGGCCGAACTGGTACGAAGGCAACCCCTTCAAGGCCGCGCGCGACCAGATGCGCAGCGAAGCGGGTGGCACGCCGTAAGGCAACGCCAGCAGGCGCGTGATACGAAGGCGGCGACAGTGATGTCGCCGCTTTTTTTGTGGAAGATCCTGCGCTGTCACCCTGCGCCTGCGTCGAAATGCGCGGCCGCGGTATCAACTCGATTCCGGGGATCACCTGAAGAAACCCTACCCTCACCCGACGCGCGCCGACCTCTCCCGAAGGGAGAGGTGTTGTGATGACCGGTCGGCAGACGCGCTGCCTTTCGTCATGCGACAAGCCACTGACCGGAATTCAAGGAACGACCCGATGACTTTGTCCACTACTTACTGGTGCGTGCTGATCGCCGCGTTGCTGCCGTACTGCTGGGTCGCACTCGCGAAGGCCTCGGCGCCGCGCTACGACAATCGCGATCCGCGCGGCTGGATCGCGCGGCAGGACCACCCGCGACTGAAGCGCGCCTACAACGCGCATCTCAATGCACTGGAGGCCTTCGCGCCGTTCGCCGCGGGTGTCGTACTGGCGCAACTCGCCAACGTGGCGCATGACCGCATCGCAGTGCTGGCGATCGCTTTCGTCGTGCTGCGTCTGCTGCACGGCATTGCATACGTCACGGATGTCGCGTGGCTGCGCAGTCTCGCGTGGTTCGCGGCGCTCGGCTGCGTGATCGCGCTGCTCGCGCAGGCGGCGCTGTCGATCGCATGAACCTGCCCGACACGCATGACCCGCGTCCGGTGCTTGCATTGTTCGATTTCGACGGCACCCTCACCACGCGCGAGACGCTGCCGGATTTCCTGCGCTTTGCCACGCCGGCGCAACGCCTGCGTTTGGGCAAGCTGCTGTTCGTGCTGCCGGTGCTGGCCTACAAGCTCAAGCTGCTGCCGGTGCATGCGCTGCGCACCCTGCTCGTCCGCTATGCATTCGGGGGGCTGCCGCGCGCCGCCGTCGAGGATGCGGGTCGCCGCTTCGCGGCCACGGTATTGCCGGCCCTGGTGCGGCCGGAGATGCAGGCGCGTCTCGATGCGCATCGCGCGCAGGGCGACACCATCGTCGTCGTGTCCGGTGGCTTCGATGTCTATCTCGCGCCGTGGTGCGAGGCGCAGGGTGTCGAACTCGTCTGCTCGTCGCTCGAAAGCGAAGGGGGTCGCTTGACCGGTCGCTACGCCGGCGCGCAATGCGTGGCAAGCGAGAAAGTCCGGCAGGTGCGCGACCGCTACGACATCGCCGCATACCGCGAAGTCCATGCACATGGCGACACGCACGAAGATCATGCGCTGCTCGCGCTCGCACACGTGGCGACCTATCGCGGCGCGGCATGGTCGGCGCATGCGCCCGATTGATCGGGCACGCGCAGTGCGATCGATCCAACACGACGGAGCAGCAACCTGAAAAGAAAAAGCCGCCCACCCGGAGAAGGGGCGGACGGCAACTGGGACCGGCTGGAGAGAGAGTTGCGCCGGGGGCGCTGACGTCAGCGACGTCAGACCGGTCTCATGGGCACTGCATATTTCGTATGAACTCGGATCGATCAGGTGCCGCTGGTCGGGGTGCCTTCACCCTCGACCGGCGGTGTTGCCGGCGGCGTGGTGGTCGGATCGGTCGGCGGCTGCGTCATCGGATCCGTCGGCGGCGGCATGGTCGGGTCGGTCGGCGTCGGCGATGCGGGATCGGTCGGCGGCGGATTCATCGGATCGGTCGCGGGATCGACCGGCGGTGTCGCGGGATCATTCATCGGCGCCGGATCCATCGGCGGTACATCCGGCGGCGGCGCCTCGTTGCTGCAGGCGGTGAACGCCAAGGCCATCGCGGCGGCCAGCGGGAACGCGATACGTCGCATCGGTTCTCTCCTTTCGTGGATAACGGATTGCAGTGTCGTCGTTGGCGTGTGGTGCCGGCGTGGTCCATACCGTAGAAATTCCGTTAGTCGTGATGGGTGCCGGGGCAGCCGTTCACGGATGTCGTCATCTGCGCACGGCAGGCGCCACAGGCCCCGATGACGGGGCCATCACGGCGTGCTCTGAAGACTTGGCGGATGGCGCTGCTTGATCCTGTTCCGCCCTTCGACGCTGTCAACGCACGATGCCGCTGGCTCGCACGGCGGTTCGACGCTGTGCGCAGCCGCACCGCAGCGCTGGTCGCACCGATCGGAGCCGAGGATGCGATGGTGCAGAGCATGGCCGACGCCAGCCCCACGAAATGGCATCTCGCGCATACGACCTGGTTCTTCGAGCGCTTCGTGCTGGCCGACGGTGGCCCGTACACGCCTTTCGATCCCGCCTGGGATTACCTGTTCAACAGCTATTACCAGGGCGCCGGACCGATGCACGCGCGGCCGCAACGCGGCGTGCTGTCCCGGCCAACGCTCGCGCAGGTCTCTGATTACCGTGATGCGATCGAAACGCGCATGCGCGCGCGGCTGCAGCGTGGCGATCTCGACGCGCGGCTGCTCGACATCGTGGAACTGGGCCTGCAGCACGAGCAGCAGCACCAGGAGCTGCTGCTCACCGATATCAAGCATGCGTTCTTCAGCAACCCGCTGCATCCCGCCTACCGCGCCGATCTGCCGCGAGTGACGGGCCGGCCGGCTGCGCTCAACTGGATCGCGCGGCCCGAATCGATCATCGAAACCGGCCATGCTGCGTGGCCGGGTGATGCCGGCTTTGCCTATGACAACGAATCGCCGCGGCATCGCGTGCTGGTGCCCGCGCATGCGCTGGCCAGCCGACCGGTCAGCAATGCCGAGTTCCGTGCCTTCATCGATGACGGCGGCTATCGCACGGCGGGCGTATGGCTCAGTGCGGGCTGGGACATCGTGCGTGCGCACGGCTGGACGCGGCCGCTGTACTGGAGCGAGGCCTGCGATACCGAGTTCACGCTGGGTGGCTGGCGCGCGCTCGATCCCGAAGCGCCGGTGTGCCATCTGAGTTACTACGAAGCAGATGCGTTCGCACGCTGGGCAGGCGCGCGCCTGCCCTCCGAGTTCGAGTGGGAACAGGCGGCCGGCTCGCTGCCGGCGGCCGGCAACTTCGTCGACAGCGGCCGGCTGCATCCCTGCGCGCCAGCCGATGCATCGACCGGCCTGCAACAGATGTTCGGCGATGTATGGGAATGGACGTCCAGCGCCTACACCGCGTATCCCGGCTACCGGCCCTGGCCCGGCACGCTGGGTGAGTACAACGGCAAGTTCATGGATGCGCAGTGGGTGCTCCGCGGCGGCAGCTGCGCGACCTCCGCTGATCATGTGCGCGCCAGCTACCGCAACTTCTTCCCCTCGGATGCGCGTTGGCAGTTCTCCGGTCTGCGCCTGGCCAAGGATTCCGCATGAATGCCACCACCGCCCGCATGCGTGCGCGGGCCGCGCTGACCGATCTGCGTCCGCAACCCGATGACATCGCCGCCGACGCGATCACCGGGCTGTCGCGCACGCCGAAAACCTTGCCGTCGAAGTACTTCTACGATGCGGAAGGCTCGCGCCTGTTCGAGGCGATCACGCGGCAGCCCGAGTACTACCTCACGCGTGTCGAGCTGGCGCTGATGGACGCGAAGATGCCGGCGATCGCGCAGGCAATCGGCGATGGCGTGCATGTGGTCGAGTTCGGCAGTGGCAGCGGGCGCAAGACCGAACTGCTGCTCGAAGGTCTCGAGGCGCCCGTGGCCTACACACCGATCGAAATCTCACGCACCGCGCTGATGGACAGCGTGACCCGCCTGGGCCAGAGCTTTCCCGATGTGCAGATGCTGCCGGTCTGCGCGGACTTCACCCGCCCGGTGCCGCTGCCGCGCGCACAGCGGCGTGCGCAGCGCACGCTGGTGTTCTTTCCCGGTTCGACGCTCGGCAATTTCTCCGATGATGAAGCCGTGCGCCTGCTGCGCTCGATGCGCGGCACGATGGGCGACAACGGCTGCGCGCTGATCGGCATCGATCTCGACAAGGATCCTGCGGTCATCGAAGCCGCCTACAATGATCTGGCCGGCGTCACCGCGGCGTTCACCGTCAACCTGCTGACGCGGCTCAATCGCGAGATCGACAGTGATTTCGACCCCGATGGATTCCATCATCGTGCGATCTACGCGCGCGACCGCATGCGGATCGAAACGATGCTGGTCAGCGAGCGCGTGCAGACGGTGCGGATCGCCGATCGCGCCTTCGACTTCGCCGAGGGCGAGGCCATGTATGTCGAGATCAGCCAGAAGTACACCGACGCGTCCTTCTCGGCGCTGGCCGCGCAGGCCGGCCTGCACGTCACCCACGGCTGGAACGACGACGACGACCGCTTCGGTTTGCGACTGCTGCAACCGGTCTGAGCCGGTGACACCCGCGCCGCGCGCGCGTGACATGCGTCCCGTATCGTGTCGCACATGACGACACCGCAGACCTCACGCGACAAACCCTTTTCGCCCGCGTGCGAGCGCAATCGCGCGCCGATTCTCGAGGTGCTGCGCGCGCAGTTCGAACAGCGTCGCCAGGTGCTCGAGATCGGCAGCGGCACCGGCCAGCACGCGGTGCATTTCGCTGCGGCGATGCCGTGGCTGCGCTGGCAGACCTCGGAGCGCGCGGAACAGCTGCCGGGTATTGCGGCGTGGCTCGACGAAGCGGCGCTGTCGAACACGCCCGCGCCACTGGCGTTCGATGTCACCCACGCGGCCTGGCCAGCCTCGACGGCGACCGATGGGCGGTTCGATGCGGTGTTCACCGCGAACACCCTGCACATCATGGGCTGGCCGGAGGTCGAGGCCTGTTTCGCCGGACTCGACCGCGCGCTGGCCGATGACGCGACGCTGGTCGTCTACGGGCCATTCAACGTCGGCGGCACCTGCACCAGCGACAGCAACCGCGACTTCGACGGCTGGCTGAAAGCGCGCGATCCGCGCTCGGGTCTCCGCGATCTCGAGGCGGTCGATGCGCTCGCATCGCGCATCGGCCTGCGTCTGCAGGACGACGTTGCGATGCCGGCGCACAACCGCTGCCTGGTGTGGCGACGCTGAGACCTCGACGTTTACGCGGCCGGCCTCCCGATCGCACGCGCATCGACGCCTGTCCGAACATCACCTGCGACAGGATTTCCGGCGTTTTCCTCGCGTCGTGAACGCGGTCGCGGCCGGTGCCCCGATGGCATGGCTACAATCAGGCCGGGGATGTCGCGGTCATTGGCGCGACACGGCAAAGACACACGGGGGAAATGGACATGGGATATCTGCGAGCCGCGCTGTGCGGCCTCGGGTTGCTGTTCGCGTCGGTCGCAGGCGCGCAGACGCTGCCGGCGCCGGCCGAGTTCTACTTCGACGACGACACGCGAACGGCGTCTCCTGTCGTCGCGATTGCCGGCGACGACGACGAGACCCATGCACGGCTGATGCAGCTGATCGATCGCAACGGTCGCAATGCCGATCAGGCACGCACACAACTGGCGCAGGCGCTGATGCGCAGCGGTCGCGAGGACACCGGGCGCGCGATGTATGCGCAGGCGCTTGCGTCGCTGTCGGGGCGCGCGCCTTTGCGCAGCTCGGTGCATTGGAACTACGGCTGGGACCTGTATCGCGCCGGCCATCACCAGGAAGCGCTGGACCAGTGGCGGCAGGCGCTGGAAGGTCGACTGTTGCGTCCCTCGTGGGCGCCGCCGACGCTGGCACTCGCACTGTGGTCCACAGACCGCCGCGACGAGGCGCTGCACTGGTACGCCGCCGCGGTGCGTACCGAGCCGACCCTGTGGCGCGATCCGGCGCGCTATCCGACGTTGCTGCCCGACTGGACGGCCGCAGAACATGCGACGTTGGCGGAGGTGTTTGCGGCGTGGCAGGCTGCGCCGCCGGCCTGGCCATAACCCGGGGCCGTTCCGCAGCGGCGGTCGTGCCGAGACCGTCCGGCTGACCCGGGCGCTCCGCAAGTCGCCCGTCCAGATGCTCAGTACGATGCCTGGACGTTCGATTCCAGTGGCACGCCGTTGGCCTTGAGCCAGGCGACGATCTCGCGTCGCTCGGCGCGGGCGCGATCATTGAGCAGGTTTTCGGGAAACCCGAAATACTCGCGCTGGAACGTCACGCCGCGCGAGTTCTCGGCCTGCGGGCGGGCACCCTTGCGCAGCAGCGCGAGGATTGCCGCGCCCCCGTTGGTGCGGCCCGCGACATGAAGCGGCGTGTCGCCATTGCGGTCGGCGAGATTGGGGTCGGCGCCGGCATCGAGCAACACCTCGGCCTGGCCGGCAGTCGGCGACAACAGCGCCTGCACCAGCGGTGTCGCACCGGTATGCGGATTGGCCGCGTCGATATCGCCGCCCTTGGCGATCACCGCGCGCAGGATGGCCGGATCGCCGGAGAACGCCGCGGCATGCACCGGCGTGTCCCCACGCGCATTGACACGGTTGGGATCGGCGCCGCCTTCGAGCAACGCGTCGACACTGGCCGCACGGCGTTGGCGGATCGCATCCATCAACAGCGTTTCGCCATCGCTGCCCGGGGTGTCGGGCGCGACGTGTTCGAGCTGTCGGCGGATCTCGGCGGCATCGCCGCGGCGGACAGCGGCGGCCAATTGCGCCGTCGCCGGCGTATTGAATGCATCGTTGCTCATGGACGGCGGTGCATACCCTGCGGCGCAGAGGAGAAGGACGATCGGGGACAGGGCGCGGAAGGCGGTCATGTCAGCCCCGATCATACGCGCGGCACATGCGCGATTCGTGCGCCTCAGCGACCGAACAGGCTGCCGACGAAGTTCGTCGCGCCCTGCGCCACCCAGCCCACGCCGTCGGCCAGGGTTTCGGTCACCTGGCCAGCCACGTCGGTGGTGAACTCGGCGACATCGCCGGCGCCATCGATCGCACCGGCCAACAGGTCGCCGCCCCAGCCGCCGATGTTGCGGTCGACCACACCGGCGAGCTGGTCGGCATAGCCGTCAATGGTGTCACCGGCGGAATTCAACGCCCCCTCGGCGAAGTCGCCGACCAGACTGGCGCCGCCCTGCACGTACTGGCCGTTGGCGAATTCGTTGGCGACCACGCTGTCGATGTCGGTGGCGAAATCGTGCACGTTGCGCGCGTAGTCGTCCTTGGTCGCATCGGGCAGCAGGTTCTGCAGGTCGCGGCCCAGCGACGACGGATTCTCGTAGCCCGCCTGCCACGGCTGGGCCTCGATCATGCCGGCGGTCAGCGCATTGGGGCTGTGGCTGATGCCGGCGTAGGCGACGTTGCCGATCAACCCCGCCAGCGGCAGTACCGCGCCGGTCAGTGGATGCCGGGCGATCTCCACGCCGGTGTTGATCGCATCGCTCTGCGACTGCGAGAAGCCCTCGATGGGCCCGTAGTTGGAGAACATGCTGTTCGCGTCGGCCGCTGCCGGCTCGACAACGATCTGCGTGCCCAGCGCATCCGGCGCGACGATGCCGGTCACCCAGCTGTCCTGCGCATTGGTCAGCGCGTCGCTGGACAGCGAGTAGGCACGGATCTGGCCGCCTTCGGCGCTGTCGCGCGCGGCCTGCGGATCGATGCCGATGCGGTCGAGCGTGTTGGGATGGATGCCCGATGCGTCGAACGTAACCGCCGGAATGCCGCTAGCCAGCGAGCCCACGCTGGCCAGACCACCGCCCTGCGAATGACCGGTGATCGCGAGATTCGATGAACTGGCGCCGCTGTCGCCGAACACGTTCGCGAACTCGCGCGCGGTGTTGACCGCGGTGACGCTGAACTTGTCGCCGTCGTTGGTCTCGTAACCGAGGCCCTGACGGAAGTTGTTCTCCCAGTCCGGTCCGCCCTCGGCAGTGCCGCGATACGACAGCACGTAGTTGCCGGCGCCATCGGTGTAGACCTCGGCGCGGAACTCCTGGGCGTTGCTCGGCACCGCGTCATTGGCACCGAGGTACTGCAGGCGCCAGGCCTGCGGATCGGCGACGCCCTGGTCCATCAACTGCTGGTCGCTGACTTCGCTCCAGCCCGGCGGCGGCCCACCGCGGGTCTCGTAGACCGCCGTCGCGAGCTGCGACAGGGTGACGTCGAACGGCTGCGCCTGGATGCCGCTGGCGACCTGCCCGAGCGTGGTGTTGGCGGGAATCGCGTACGGGCTGGTGCCGCCCTGGCCCTGACCCGGCGCCGGTGCGGCGGCCTGGATCTGCGGGTGATAGCTGGTGTCGGGCCGGTACGGACCGGACTGCTGCTGCGGCAACGGTGCGACCGTGCACTGGGCCAGATCCCGCGACGGCTGGACCGGCTCCTGGATGCGTCCGACGCCATCACCGATGGTCAGGGACATGACCGCACTCCGCAGGGATTCGAGAGCCCCACGCTAGCGCGATGGCCCGGGGCCGCCATCTAGGGCGGCACCTAGGCTCCGGATCTCCTGCAGGAGCGCGCTCGCGCGCGAATGGCCCTACCGGCAACGCGCCTCGCCGGCGCGCCTGCACATCAGCGCTCGTAGACACGCTGTTGCCCGTCGACCCTCGATTCGCGCGCAGAGCCTGGCCCCGTCGTATTCGGACGGGTCTTCGATCACTGCCATTTGCGAGCGCTCCACGACGACGATCGAGGTCCCTGCGCACCTTCGGGCCGCGGTGCGCGAAATGCCATTCGAGCGATGGGTTTCGCTGCGCTCTACCCACCCAAGGCGCGAGTGGCTCTACCGGCAACGCCCCTCGCGCGCCAACGCGCTCCTACAGGGGCCTGCAGTCGGAAAACCGCGCGAATCCGCTCACGCTCAATGCGCGCCGGCTTCGAGCGGCACCTGATGTGCCTGCAGCCAGCCGGTCACCGCTTCGCGCTTCGCCCGCGCGGCATCGTTCAACCGGTTGCCGGGCGTCTTGAAGAAATACCGCTGGAAGGTCGCGTCCTGCGTGTTCTTCGCCTGCGGGTCGGCGCCCGCTTCGAGCAGGGCCAGCACGTGGTCGCCGGCATTGATCATCGCAGCCTTGTGCAACGGCGTGTTGCCGGTGCGGTCGGCAGCGCCCGGATCGGCGCCGGCTTCGAGCAGCATGCGGAACTGCGCATCGGTACGCGGACCGGTCGCGCCGGCCAGCGGCGTGGCGCCGGTCTCGCCGTGGCGTGCGTCCGGATCGCCGCGGTTGGCGAGCACGATGCGCAGATAGTCCGGATCGTCGGCGATCGCCGCGCCATGCACTGCCGTCGCGCCGCCGAGCCCGGGCGCGTTCGGGTCGGCACCGGCTTGCAACAGCGCCTGCAGCGCGGCCTTGGCCTGCGCCAGCATCGCGATCTGCAACAGGTTCACGCCCTTGTCGCCGCGCGCGTTGGGATCGGCACCGGCCTGCACCTGCGAACGTACGGCGGCGGCATCGTCGGCAGCGACAGCATCGGCCAGTGCACCTGCACTGGCATCGGTAAAAGCGGCTCGAGCGTCCATCGCGTCTCCACTGCAGGCGGCGCCGGACAACATCAGCAACAGGCTCAGGACTGCGGCGCGCATGCCCGCATTCTCACACAACCGCCACGCGCGTCCGGTCCACACCGCTCAGGTCAGTTCGCCCACGGCTGCTGTTGCGACAGCGCTTCGATCACCACGTCCTGCATGTGCTTGGCGATGCTGTGGGAAACGATCGAGATCGGATTGAAGCGGTCGAAGCCGGTCAACGGCGAGGGGTCGTCAAGCACGATCTCGTGACCCGGCGCATCGGGAATGTTGTTCACCACCCAGATGTCCTGCTGCGCCTTCGTCAATGCTTCGCCATCGACGTTGTAGCGGCGGATCTGGCCGTCGGCGGCGTCGGATCTGGCCGTTGCAGGATCGAGGCCCAGGCCTTCGATGGTGCGGTCATGCACGCCGGAGGCATTGAACGTCACCGCAGCGCCATCGACGGCCATTGCGGCGGTCGCGGCCAGGCCGCCGCCGAGCGAATGTCCGGTAATCGCGAGGTTGTCGCCGTAGGCGGCAGAGGCCAGCTGCGCCAGCTGCACGGCCTCGTCGTACTGCTCGGATTCCCAGCCCAGGCCCTGGCGGAAGTTCGCGCCGGTCCAGTCCTTGAGATCGTTGGAACCGGCGAAGGCCAACACGTGGTTGCCGTCTCCGTCGGTGTAGATCCCGGCGCGGAACCCGCTCTGCGGATTCTCCAGCAGCGCGGGGTCGATACCCGCGGCCATCAGGTCGGCATCGCTGACCCGGCTCCAGTCGCCGACCTGCTGCACGGCCGGGTCGTAGACCGCGGACGATATCTGCATCAGTTCCAGATCGATCGCCTTGGCATCCTGGCCGCGCACCTGGCTGTCGAACGACGCCGCATTCGCGGCGTTGCCGCCCGCCGCGAACAATGCGCCGAGCTGCGGGTGATAGCCGGGCTCGAGTTGATAGCTGCCGGTCGGCAACTGCGGCGCGCCCTGCGACTGCGCTCGCAGCGCGTCCGGCGGCGGGAATGCCTGCAGGCTCGAAGGCGCGACGCTGGACGACTGGACGCTGAAGCTCATGACCATCTCCACAGAACCGATAGGCCGACCCTAGGCATACACGACGGGCGTCGACAGCTGGGGCGAACCCCAGTTCGCGAGTCCGCCGCATTCATCAGCCATGCGGTCAGCGCGCGCAGCCCTGTTCGGGAGCGGCTTCAGGCGCACTCGGCGCTGGATCGTTCGCACGCTCGGCCTGCGCGGCATGGAAGTTCCGGCCGAAAGTGGTGTCCGAGAAGTCGCCCAACGCGCTCCTGAGTGTGGCGGGGTCTCCCGACCTCGCGGCTGCGAGCAGCGCTTCGAGTGGTGAAGCGGCCGTGCCCGACTCGTGCACCGCAGTCGACGGCGCCGCCGAGTGGAGCTGCGCCATGCGTTCGAGCGCGCCGCGTGTGGCCGGGCCGACGATGCCATCGATGTCCAGACCCTGCGCCTGCTGGAATGCGTGCACCGCCTCGGTGGTCCGGGCTCCGAACACACCGTCGACCTGCAGCGCGCGATCGCGCGCATCGGTGAAGCCGAGTCCTGCCAGTGCGGTCTGCAGGTCGCGGACATCATCGCCACGGCCACCTTCGCGCAGCAGAGCATCAGTGCCCGCCACTTCGCGCACCGCGGCCGGCGCGCGATTCCAGAATGCTTCCGGGCTGACGAGCGCGCCCTGTGGATCCCGCAACTGGTAATGCACGTGACGTGCGTACTGTGCCGCGCCATCCGGGCCACGCCCGCCCATGGTGCCGACCGGATCGCCGGCCGCGATCGTCTGACCCGCTTCGACCTGACGGGCATCGAGATGCAGGATTTCGTGCGAATACCCCTGCACATCACGGATCTTCACGGTACCGAACGCGCCGCCGGAGAACGTCACCACGCCTGCGACCGGGCTGTGCACGGTCGGATGTGCCAGGTTGATCCCGGCCTGCCCGCCAACGTAGTTGAAATCCGTCCCGCCGTGAGCGCGCTCGCCACGCTGCTCTCCGTAGTGTCCTGTCACGTGCGGCGCGATACCCGCCTGCGGCGGCAGCATGACGCGCATGGCCTGATCGAAGCTGGATGCCGATGGCGCATCGATGTCGGTCCCGGCCCCGCGCGCGGCCGACAGCACCTGGATGCGTTCGGGTGTGATTTCCCGCTCCCAACGTTCGAAGCGCTGCGCCCGGTCGTCCAGGCCATTCGGTGGATCGGTCCCGTTGATCGCCGCACCGGCAGCGCGTGCATCCTCACGCACATCCCGCGGCACGTTCTGCTGCCAGTACCAGGTCGCGATGCGCGAAGCGTGCTCGGGCTGCGCTGCGAGATCCGGATTGCCGACCAGATCCAGCGCCAGCGCCTCGCCGGCAGCCGCGTACTGGTCCTTGCCGGTCAATTGCATATAGCCGCGCCCGCGATACAGATAGCCATCGCCCGGCTCGGTATTGCCCATACGTCCGCCGTACATCAGTTCGGCGAGTGATTCGGGGCGACCTGCCAGCGCCTCCAGTCGAGCAGAATCGAGCACATCCCGACCCTGGCGCAATGCGGAGCGCACGTTGCCGCTGATCTGCTCGGCGCTGCGCGTATAGCGGAAGCTTTCCTCGAGGCGTTCGAGCCCACCTGATTCGTGACCGACCTGGGCCATGAAGTTCGCCAACTCCCGTGGCTGGGTGATGCCGGCTGCATAGGCATCGCGCAAGAGGTGTGCTTCCCGTTCCGTGGTCATCGTGCAGTTCCTTCTGCTGGGGGCGTTTCGACGAAGCGCCCGGCTCCGTCACTCTTTGGCCGGTCGAGACTTCCTCGCCGTCAATCCAGTACTGGCGCCGGGGGAAGGATCTCCGGATCGAAGTCCGCGAATCCGATGTCGCCAAAATCCGCAGCCGTCAGTTCGGTCTTTTTCTGCAGTTCCGTCTGCGTGTCCGTCACACCGCGGGCCACCTGCTCGAGCTGCCAGGTCGCGCGCCCCGGCACGTAACGGAAGATGTAATCGTGGAACCACCGTTCGCGCGACCCGCCGGCCACCGCCACAGTCACGGCGCCTGCCTCGATCCGGGCGTAGGCGTAGGGATCACCAGCGATGCCGCCACAGCGCTCGCACGGAACAATGCGTGCGTTCTCAGCCACTTTCTGCAGACGACCCGATGCATCACGCGTCAGCAGAATGATCGTGCGCGCGGGACCATCGCCGAGGGGGGGCGCTTCTGCCGTGGCCGGCGAAAACACGATCAACGCGTCGGAGGTGCCGCGACCGGTCAGGTCACCCCGTACGGTATCGACCAGGGTCGCGCCTTCGGGCACGAAGGCGGTCGGATCATCCGCGCCCGTCGCTGGCGATGCGTCATGGGTTGCAGACGCGTACGTGTGCGGGGCAGCGGCATTCGTTGCGCTGCCTTCTGCGGTCCGTGTCGCGGCCGGAGCATCCTGGCCGGCACATCCGACGAGAAGAGCAGACGCGAGCAGCGCAGACATCAAACGCATATCCATCGATGACTCCTTGCAATGGACTGGCGCGCTCCGAACCACAGCGCGGTGGACTCAGATCGACTCGTCGATCACGCGCTGCAACTGCCAGCACGGGGACTGCCCGAACACATAACGCTGCTGGTCGCTGGTGTCCGGCGTGCGGATCTTCACTTCCATCCGACCGTCCGCGACCGGGGCGATGTCGCAGGTGCGGCCGCTGCCACCGATGAGATCGAGGCGCGGCATCACCGGCCAGACCACATCCGTCAGGGCGACGTCTTCCACGACAAGGCGAGGTTCGGGCTCGGCCGTGGTGTCGTAGCGCTCGACGATGAGCGGATCGCTGGTCGTCAGTTCCTGGAACGCGATCTCGCGACCGAAGCGCTCGATGAAGGCGTCAAAGTGCTCGACCGGACAGGCGGATGCCGGTTCCGCGTTCGCCATGGATCCGACGAGGCGGCTGAATTCGAAGCAGGCGCGCAGGCCGCAAGGACGAGTACGAAGCTGACGGGCACGACACGATGCGCGCGCAGGGGTCTCGCCGCGGCGCGCCGCTTCCAGACGTTCATCGCGACCGCGAGGATTCCGGCCGATGGATTTCTGCCATCCATTGTCTGCACTCCTCTGGCGTCGCCCGACTGCAAGCGCGACATCGTCACCCGGGCCATCGAGCATCGACGATTTCCGCCGCCGAAACGAGCGTAACGGTTCGCAGTTCGGTAGAACCGGGTGTCGGCCATCGCCTCGCCGGCATGTCCGGCAACCCCGGAGGCAGCCGCTGCATATCGATGTGCGGCGCTACTCGGCTGCCTGCGGCTCGAACAGCAGGTCCTGGTAGTCGTAGCTGAAATCCGCGGTCGGCGAGATCGCCTGCATCCGGATCTGCGCCACCTTGCCTTCTGCATCCAGCGCGAAGGCGACGGAGGCCGGCTCGATCGCCGCGTCGTCCCAGTCGACCCGGAAGGTGTCGTACTGCCAGTGGGTCAGCGTGCCCTGCATGCCGGGCGTCTGGCGGAAATCGATACGCAGCCTGCCGCCTGTTCCGGTGATGGCGATCGGGCCATACCAGGCGTCGGCATAGGTCCCGGCATAACCGGCCGGCGACAGCGATGGCCGGGATGACTTGCGGACCTGCACGCCGGTCGCGTCCAGCGCAGCCAGACCGTCGGCGAGGCGTGCCTGGTTCCAGGTATCGAACGCCGCGACCCAGTCGCGCGCTTCGAAGCCGAGATAATGATCGAGCAGTTCGTAGCCCAGCCCCCGCAGGACTTCGACGTCTTCGGAATTGATCTGCAGCGAGATGCCGAGGTTGCGCTCGGGCACCAGCACGGTGAACGCCAGCACGCCGAACACCGCACCGCCGTGCTGGACGACCTTGATGCCGCGGTAGTCCTGGACGTTCCAGCCCAGCGCGTAGCCGGAGAACTGCGGCGTGATGTCGGTGATCGGCGCCGGGTAGGGGCGGATCGGAACCGGTACCTGCGGCGTCCACATCTCGCGCGCCGACGCTTCGCTGTACAGACGGCCGCGATCGTCGGGCAACGCGCCGAGCGCGAGCTGTACCTGCAGCCAGCGCGCGAAGTCCTGCGCGCTCCAGGATAACCCGCCCGCTGCGGCCCCGACCTGGCCCAGACCCTCGCGTTCCGGCAACAGTTGCTGTGGGCCCAGACCGCGCAGGCGCGGATCCAGACGCGCGTGCGGCTGCGCGCGATTCGCAGTCGCGAAACGGTCGTCCTCATAACTGGTTGCCGTGCGCATCTGCAGCGGCACGAAGATGCGTTCGCGCACGAAGGTTTCCCAATCCTGTCCGCTGACCGCTGCCACCACTTCGCCGGCGACGATGTAGAGGATGTTGTCGTAGGCGTAGCCGCTGCGGAAACTCGTGGCGGGCCGGAGATGCCGCAGCGCCCGCACGATGTCGGCGCGGCTGCGCGAGGTGCGTGGAATGAACAGCAGGTCGCCCGCACCAAGCCCCAGGCCACTGCGATGCAACAGCAGATCGCGCACGGTCATCTCGCGCGTGACCCAGGGGTCGTACATGCGAAAGTCGGGAAGATGGTCGATGACCCGGTCGTCCCACTCGAGCTTGCCGTCATCGACGAGGATCGCGAGCGCCGCGGCCGTCACCGCCTTGCCGGTGGACCCGGTCGGAAAGATCGTGTCGGCGTCCACCCGCTCGGGCGCGCCGAACTGGCGCACGCCATAGCCTTTGGCATGCACGATCCGGCCGTCCTCGACGATCGCGATCGCCATACCCGGCACGTCGCGTGAGCGCATCGCGGCCTCGACCCGCGCATCGAAACCGGCAGGCGGCGCCGCAACGGCCGTGATGGCGAACAGTGATGCGAGCGCCGCGGCGATGGCCTTCAGGTAGTTCGACATGACAGCGTCTCCCGTCCTCGCGGACGCTTCGTTCAAGGCAGGGGTGTCGCTTCGATCGACCTGCGGCGCCACAGCAGCCACACCCCCCAGGTCATCAGCGGCAGGACGTAGATCGCCAGGAAATACCAGGTCAGCGTGCCGTAGCCCTTGGCGATCAGATCGACCAGGCCAACGGCCGTGGCGGCGTACACCGCGATCAGCATGACGCCGACGGCCAGCGCCGGCCGCAGCGCGCGCGGCATCGGACGCTGCCGCTCGGCCCAGGTGTTGGCGACGCGCTCATTGAGGGCGTGCAACAGCGCGACGCCGGTGTCCACCAGCGTCAGCATTACCGCGATCTGGAACGCCCACTCGAACCACGGCGCCTGCAGCATCGCCAGCAGGAACGCCGACGGCAACGCCTCGGCGCCGATCTCGTGGTAGTAGCCCATCATCGCGATGTAGAACACCACGCCCGGCAGCATGCCCAGCGGCCCGGCCAGCGCGCCGGCAGCGAGTGCCTCGCGGCGACGGCCGAAGTGGCGCACGCAGAACAGCACCGCGGGAATGGTGGCGACGTTGTAGCCGGCGTAGGTCACGCCGGCCTTGAACCATCCCGCCTCGATCGGCACCGACACGAAGTTCGTCTCGATGCGGTCGCCGAACACCACCACCGCCCAGATCACGAACACCACGTAGACCAGATACAGATACCCGACCGAGGCGACCAGAATCTTCTCGATCGCCGCGCTGCCGCAGAACAGCAGCGCACCGGTGGCGACAATCATCGCCAGCGAGCCCGCCAGCCTCGGCAGTCCGAACAGGCTGAAGGCGATCTCCCCGGCGGCGGCGCCCATGACCGCCAGGATGACGAGCATCAGCAGCACGTATCCGATCTCGAATGCGAACCAGCCGCGACCCAGCAGCACCTTGAAGAAGGCGCGATAGTCGCAGGCGCGGGCGACCCGGGCCAGCTCGAAGCTGAGCATCAGCACCGCGCTCCACACCAGCATGCTGACCATCATCCCGAGCAGGCCGCCCCAGGGACCGGCGGGCAGGAAGAACTCGACCAGTTCGCGTCCCGTCGCATAGCCGCCGGCGATCACCGCGGCCTGGAACACGAAGCCCGGGAGCAGATAACGCTGGAACCAGCTGGCCTTGGACGTCATGCGAGGCAGGCGTCGACCAGCCGGTCGAACGCCGCGCCGCCGCGGACCGGATCGGCGACCGGCAGGCCCAGACGTGCGGCGGTGGATGCGATCGCGTCCTGCGCGGCAGCGTCGTCGAGAGCGGCGGTGTTGAGGCTGACGCCCGCGCAGCGGATCGCCGGGTTGGTGCGGACGCCCAGCCGCAGCGCGAGTTCAATGGTTTCCTCGATCGACGGCAGCAGATAGTGCGCATGGCCGAGCATGCGTTCGCGCCCGGATGCATGGCAGACGACGATGACGTCCGGCTGGCTGCCGTGCAGCAGCGATAGCGACACACCCGCATAGGCCGGGTGCGACAGCGAGCCCTGGCCTTCGATGACGTCCCAGTGCGCGGGATCGGCGTCGGGTGACAGACACTCGGCGGCACCGGCGGCGAAGTCCGCGACCACCGCGTCCATCGGTATTCCGGCGCCGGCGATCAGGATGCCGGTCTGCCCGCTGGCGCGGAAATCCGCAGCGAGCCCGCGTGCGCGGAACGCGCGTGCCAGCGACAGCGCGGTGTACTTCTTGCCCAGTGCGCAGTCGGTGCCCACGGTGAGCAGGCGATTGCCGGTGCGTTTGCGGCCGCTGGCGACCGGGAGTTCCGTCGGCGGCTCGCGCACGTCGATCAGGCGTCGTCCATGCGCAATGGCGGCGTTGCGCAGCACGTCGATGCCGGCCAGCCGGGCGTGCATGCCGCCGACGAGGTCCAGCCCGGCCTGCAGCGCGTCGAGCAGCGATGGCACCCAGGCCGGCGGGATCCGTCCGCCGGGATTGGCGACGCCGATGACCATCGACCTCGCCCCGAGTGCGTGGGCCTGGGCGGGCGTGAGCCGCGGCAGACCGGTGCTGACGTTCGCGCCCTGAATGGCGAACTCGCCGATGCAACGTTCGGGCGCCCAGTCGCACAGACCGAACGCGGTCTTCGCGTAGCCGGGCTCGGTGATGTCGCCGAGGAACAGCAGGTAAGGCTGCGGCAGCGCTTCGGCTTCGCGGAGCACGGGGGCGGCGTTCGACATGGGTCCCGGTCCGCTCCGGTCAGAAGCGCAGATCGAGTTCGAGACCGAACGTGCGCGGCTGGATCGGCACGGCGGCGACGTGCGCGAGCGCGCCGCTGATCGCACCGGCCGCGGGAATCATTGACGACCAACCCGCCTCGCCGGTGGCGTTGTTGACGTAGGCACGCACTTCCCAGCGCTCGCGGCCGATGCCGGCGTACAGATCCAGCGCGCGATAGCTGTCGAGCCGCAGCGGCTCGGTCAGCGTTTCATCCAGCACGATCGACGGATCCCCCGGTGCGGTCACCCGCTGCCGCTCGGTGGTGTCGTTGACGCGTTCGCCGGTCCAACGCAGCACCGCGCCGATCTGGCCGATCAGCCCGCCCGCGGTCATGAAGCCGTAGTCGGCGGTCACCGCCCACGACAGTCGCGGCACGTAGGGCATGCGATCGCCGGCGAGGCCGGTGCTGAGGACCACGTCGGCCACGTGGTTGCCGTCGTCGTCGGCCACCGGAATGACCGACGGTGCGAAATCGTTCTTGACCCGGGCCCTGGTGTACGCGCCGTTGAGCCCCAGCGTCAGCGCATCGGTGGCGCGGAACTGCGACGCCAGCTCCAGGCCTTCGCTGGACGCTTCACCGCCGTTGACCAGGCCACCGATGCCGTTGAACGACGCCGCCACCTGGATGTCATCCCAGTCGATGCGGAACGCGGAGACGTCGAACTGCGCGCGGCGGTTGGCGAACTGCGACTTCAGCCCGAGCTCGTAGCTGGACAGCATCGACGAATCGACGCTCGGCGGCATGCCGGGCAGCGCGACGTTCGGACCACCGGGCTGGTAGCCGGTCGCGACACGCGCGTACAGCATCGTGTCCTCGGCGAGCTTGAACTGCGGGCTCAGGCTCCAGGTGAACACGTCCTCGCTCGACTCGCCCGGATCCTCGCCGATCGGCGCCAGGATGCCGGCGCTGACGTTCTGGCTGAACCACTGGTCGTTGCGTGCCTGGCGCACGCCGGCGTCGATCTTGAAGCGCTCACCGAACCGCCACGAGGCATTGGCGAACAGCGCGACCTCCTCGTACGTGCTCGGCAGTTCGATCAGCGCCAGGGTGCCGAACTGCGCGTCGAACGGCGCTGGCAGCGGCGAGCCGTCGCGCTGGCCCAGCCACGCGAGCTGGCGCTGCTGCGCCTCCTCCTTGGTGTAGAACACGCCCGCCATCCACTCGAAACGGCCGCCGGTGCTGGAGCTGAAGCGGAATTCCTGGGTGATCTTGTCGAGGTCGAAGGTGTAGCGCACGTTCGAGCTGCCGGGGCCGGGAAAGCCGAGCATCAGATCGGCGACCTCGCCGAACTGCGCCGTCGAGTCGATCTGGTCCAGGGTCCGGGTTTCCGACCAGCCGGTCGCGGACACGAAGTCGGCCCAGCCCAGGTCCCAGGTCACGCCGAGCGAAGTCAGCGTCAGTTCCTTGGAGAACGGCTGCCGCTGCCAGGTCCTGCCGACCAGATCGCCGTCGAGCGGGACGTAGGTGCCGGGGGCGAGCGCGACCGAGGCTCGGTCGTCGGCATCGATACGCTGGTGCAGCACCGCCAGGTCGACATCGACCATGTCGCCGTCCCAGGACAGCGCTGCGCGCCCACCGACCTGCTCGCCGCCGTTGATGTCCTCGCGGCCGTCGACGGCGTTGTCGGTGTAACCGGGCAGGCCGTTACGCGCGAAGCTCACACGCAGGCCGAGCCGGTCCTGCTGCAGCGGCACGCTGATGCCGAAACGCCCGTTCCACTCGAGGTCGCCGTCGGACACCGACCGCAGGCCGACGCCGATGCGGGCCTCGTCGTTGTAGAGGTCCGGCGCGCGGGTCACGTACTTGAGCAGACCGCCGATCGCGCCGGCGCCATACAGGGTGCCCTGCGGCCCGCGCAGCACTTCCACGCGGCTGATGTCGTAGGGCAGCAGGTCGAGCATCAGCGAGCCGGCGCTCTGGTAGATGCCGCTCGAACCGACCGGGACTTCGTCGATATAGGTTGCGACGGTCGCGCCCGACGACAGCGCCGAGATACCGCGCAGCGAGACCGAGGTCAGGCCGGGTGTACCGCTGCTCTGCACCTGCAGGCCGGGAATCAGCGCCGCGTAATCGGTCAGCGAACTCGCGGCCATGTTCTCCAGCTGGCGTTCGCCGATCACGCTGATCGAAGCGCCGACGTCGCGAACGTTCTCGACGCGCTTGTTGGCGGTGACCACCACCGAGTCGAGCGTGACCGCTTCCTCAGCGGCCGTCGGGGCGCGCTGCTGCGCCAGAGCGGGCGCAGCAGCGGCGCAGGCCAGCGTGCTGGCGATGGCAAGCGACAACGGTGAGCGGAACCACGGACGTGCGGATCGGAACGCGTGCATCGATTGCCTCCCCAGACAATTATCCTGATCAGGGATCATGATCCTAATCAGAGAATTGTCAACACGTGCGGAGAACTTTCCGCGTCCTGGCGGACCAGGTCAACGGCCGACAGATGTCCGGCCGCGCCAGCCCGGACCCCGCACGAAGCGGCCGGGTGTGGCGCCGGTATGCGCGCCCTCGCGCAGCACCTGCACACCATTGACGAACACCTCGCCGACGCCGGTCGCGTAGCGCCGTGGCGCGTCATAGGTGGCGTGATCGGCGATCGTCGCGGGATCGAACACCACGATGTCGGCGTAGCAGCCAGGCTGCAGGCAACCGCGCTGGTCCAGCTTCCAGTTCGCCGCGGGCAGTCCGGTCAGGCGGTGGATGCCTTCTTCCAGCGGCATCAGGCCGCGGTCGCGCACGTAGTGCCCCAGAAAGCGCGCGACGTTGCCGTAGGCGCGGGGGTGGGTGCTGGATTTGAGGAACACGCCTTCAGGCGCCGACGATTCGGCATCCGATCCCAGGCTGACCCAAGGCTGTTTCAGTCCGAGTTCGACGTTGTCCTCGCTCATCAGGAAGTACGCCGTGCCGATCCGGGAGTCGTCCTCGATGATCAGGTCGATCGCGGTGTCTTCCGGCGACGTGCCGCGCTCGCGCGCGACATCGGCGAGGCTGCGGCCGCTCAACGGCTTGAGCGAGGGATTGTGGAAGTCGAGCAGCAGCAGGCGGTCGTCGGAGCCGGCCAGCAGCCGCAGGTTCTCCCAGTCCACGTCCGGGTTGCGCATGTCGGCGAGCACGCGTGCGCGGATCGCGGGGTCGCGCAGACGCGCGATCATCGCGTCGTGGCCGCCCGCCTGGACCCACGGCGGGAGGCTCGCGGTCAGGCCGGTGCCGCCGGCGGTGTAGGCGTACATGTCGGCGCTGACCTGCAGGCCTTCGCCGCGTGCGGCCTCGATGCGGGCGATGGCCTGCGCCATCTTCGGCCAGTTCTTCTCGCCTGCGGCCTTGAGGTGATAGACCCCGGCCCGTTGCCCGGTGGCGCGCGCGATGGCGATGGTCTCGTCGAGGGCCTCGAGGAAGCGGTCGGCCTCGCTGCGCATGTGCGAGACATAGCCGCCACCCGATTCCGCGGCAGCCTGCGCCAGCGCGATCAGCTCAGCGGTGTCGGCGAACGTCGCCGGCGGATAGATCAGGGAACTGCCGACACCGAGCGCGCCTTCGCGCATCGCCTCGCGCACCACGTCCTGCATGCCAGCGAGTTGCCCGGGTGACGGCGTGACATCGTCCTCGCCCAGTTCGTGGATGCGCACCGTGGTCGCGCCGACGAACGAGGCCACGTTCGGCGTGATGCCGCGCTGCTCGAGGAACTCGAGGTAGCCGCCGAACGACGTCCACGGCATGTCGTAGCGCAGGTCGCCCTGCTGCTTGAGCGCGTCGGCCTTCATGCGCGCGTTGACCGGCCCCATCGACCAGCCTTCGCCGAAGATCTCCAGCGTGATGCCCTGCCGGGTGTCGCTCATGCCGCGGCCGTCGACGATCAGCGATTCGGTCGCCCAGCTCAGGGTGTTGATGAACCCAGGAGACACCGCGCGACCCTGCGCATCGAGCGTCGTGCCGGCGGCCGTGGCGCTGCCCGGTGGCAGCAGCGCCGCGATGCGGTCTCCGCGCACCGCCACGTCGACGCGCTGCGGCGGTGCGCCGCTGCCGTCATAGACCACGCCGTTGCGGATCAACAGGTCGTACTGCGCCGGCGTATCGGCCACTGGCGCGGCGCTGCAGGCGGCAAGGGCGAGCGGTAGCAGGGCGATCGTCAGACGCGGCATGGCGGGAAACTCCTGTGATGGATGGAGCGGATCATCGCAGTGCGCGGATCGGACGATCCAGGCGCCACAGCAATGCGGCGGCCACGACGGCCAGACCAGCGAGCAGCAGGAAAAAACCGGAATGGCTGGCCTTCGACCACAGCGTGCCGACCAGACCCGCCAGCAGGCTGCCGCTGAAGATCGCGAGGAACCACGAGGCCACCGTGGTTGCGCCCAGCCGCGGCGGCGCGAGCCTGGCGAACAGGCCCAGGCCGGTCGGCAGGATGTAGAGTTCGCCCAGCGTCAGGATCACGAAGAACGCGACCAGCCACAGCCAGCCGATGCGCGTGTCGCCGGCGACGGCCGTCACTGCCGCCAGCAGCACGTAGGCGGCCGCCACGATCAGTGCGCCGATCGCCATGCGCAGCGCGGGCGTGGTCTCGTGCCCCGCCTCGGCGCGGCGCCGCCAGTGCAGCAGCAGCAATGGCGTCATGCTGATCACCAGCAGCGGATTGAGCGACTGGAACCACGTCATCGGAATGGTGACACCCGCGACCACCCGGTCCACGCCGGTGTCGATCAGCAGCGGCAGCGTGTTGCCGACCTGTTCGTAGGCGCCGCGGAAGATGGTTGCGGCGATCCCGACGCCGAGCAGCAACAGCCACACCTTGCGATGGTTGCCGCGCACCGCCTGCGCATTCACCACGGGGGCCACGCCACGCGCCGGCTCGGGCGGCAGGTAGCGGCGGCCGAACACGTAGATCAGCAGGCCGGTGAACATGCCGATGCCGGCCGCGCCGAAGCCGTAATGCCAGCCGTAGAGTTCGCCCAGCGTGCCGCACACCAGTGGCGCCATGAAACCGCCGATGTTCAGACCGACGTAGTAGATGTTGTAGGCGCGGCCGCGGCGGGGATCGTCGGCGGCGTAGAGGTCGTTGATCTGGCTCGGCAGGCTCGGCAGGAACAGGCCGTTGCCGAGCGCGATGGTCGCCAGCGCGATATAGAACGTCGGCTCGAACGCCATCACGAAATGCCCGAAGGCCATGATGCTGCCGCCGAGGATCACCGCGTTGCGCTTGCCCAGCCAGCGGTCGGCGATGGCGCCGCCGAGGATCGGCGTGAAGTAGGCCATCGCCGTGTATGCGCCGTAGATGAAGGACGCTTTCTCCTGCGCGAACAACAGCTGCTTGGTCATGTAGTAGACCAGCAGCGTGCGCATGCCGTAGTACGAAAACAGCTCCCACATGTTGGTCAGGAACAGGATCGTCAGCCCGCGCGGCTGGCCGAACCAGGTCTTGTCGGTAACGCTGCTCATGTCGTTGCCGACGGTCCCCAGACGTCGTCGTCGCACCAGATGTGGCCATCGGTGTAGCGCACGGACGGCGTGCGGTCCTGCCTGAGGAAGATCGGGCCGTCGAGATCCACCACGTCGCAGAACTGGCCGAGCACGAACGCCGGCGCCGCCGCCAGGCTGGTGCCACACATGTTGCCGACCATCACGCGCTTGCCGAGCGCGCGCGCGCGACGCGCCATCAGCAGCCCTTCGGTCAGGCCGCCGCACTTGTCGAGCTTGATATTGATCACGTCGAAGTGGTGGTGGCGCGCTTCGAGTTCGGCGAGATCGAGAATGCTTTCGTCGGCGGCGAACGGCAGCGCGCGCGCGATACCGTCGAGTTCGTGTTCGCGGTCGCGAACGCAGGGCTGCTCCAGCAGCGACACGCCCGCCTCCAGCAGGGCCGGCAGCAGAGCCGGCAGCGAGGCGCCGTCATAACCCTGGTTGGCGTCGACGCCGATCCAGACCATCGGGCAGCGCGCACGCACTGCGCGTACACGCGCTGCGTCGAGGTCCGCGTCGCCGGTCAGCTTCAGCTTCAGCGCACGCGCCTGCGTGTACGCCGCGGCGTGATCGGCCATGACAGCGGGATCGTCGGCGCCGACGGTGAATGTGGTGAGCAGCGGGCGTATGGCATCAAGACCAGCGAGTCGCCACACCGGCACGCCGGCCTGCTGCGATTCGAGCTCCCACAACGCGGCGTCGAGTGCGTTACGGGCACCGCCTGCGGGGAGCAGCGTGCGCAGCGTCTCGCGATCGAGTCCCGCTTCGATGCGGGGCCGCATCGCCTCCAGCGTGGCCAGCATCGTGTCGGGATGATCGCCCGTGTAGTAGACGCCGGCCCCCTCACCGCGGCCGACGTATGCGCCGGCGCGCAGGGTCACCACGGTGGCCGGCATCGCCGAGAACACATGCCCCGCAATCCGGAACGGCGCGGACAGCGGCAAGGGTTCATTGTGCAGCTCGAGTTCGACCGGCTGGGCAGTCACGCGTGTTCCTCGTCGGGACAGGGGCGAAAGCACCGGCGGCCGATGCCGCCGGTGCGCGGGGTCGTCAGTAGTTCGCGCCGAACCCGATGACGTGGTTGGCGATGCCGATCCACAGCAGGAACAGACAGGCCAGCGCCAGCAGCAGCGCCCACAGCTTGGCCAGCACCCGGCGCCTGCCGCGCAGCACCTGCCACGCATTCCAGACCGCGACGGCCGCGCCGAGCGGCAACACCAAGGTGGCGAACAGCCGTACGGTGATGATCAGGCCGTCGGTATCCGGGCTGGTCATCGCCAGGTTGCTCAGCATCCCGACGACGAGTGCCAGGGCCGCGCCCATCGCCAGCAGCACCAGCAGCGCGGCGATCCGCACCAGGCGATGCGCGCGCGCGTCAGGACCGGCCAGCCGGTAGGGCGCGCCGTAGTAGCGCCGCACCAGCGCCGACACCGGCCAGGCCACGACGGTCAACAGCAGCACGACGAGGCTCGCGACCAGCAGCGGCATCGCCAGTGCCTGCCACGCCGAAACGCGTTCGAACACCATGATCGGCGCGTACGGCTCCATGGTGAAACGCACCACCTTGCCATCGACGACATCGGCCGCGAGCCGGTCCGTGCTGGCGAGGTCCTGCCACACGTAAGGCGCCACTTCGCGCCACTGCTTCGGTACCCCACCGGCGCCCGTCGCCATCGCCACGGTGATCGTGCCGTCCGCGTTGGCGGCCACTTTGACCGGTCCCAGCACGTTGGCCAGCGACAGGAAATTGCTGTCCGGCCGGCGGCTGCTGGTATAGGTGCCGGCGAGCTGCTGCGCATGGGCCTTGGCATCGGCTTCCGACACGCCGCGCGTCTCTGCCGGGGTACCCGGTAGATAGCGATCGGCAAAGCCACGCGACAGCGCGTAGCGGATGTGGCCGGTGGCGCCGTCGCGCCCGGAACTGTTCATCGACACGAACAGGCCGATGCCGTCGTCGAGGAACAGCTGCAGATCACTGTGGAACCACTGCGTGTCGCCGCCGTGCGAGATCGCACGGTGGCCGTTGACCGAGGTTTCGTAGAAACCGAGCATCATGCGGTTGAGCGGGCCGATCGACGCCTGCGCGGTCGAATGCATCTGGCGCGCGGTCTCCGCACCGAGAATCCGCGCATCGCCCAGTGCGCCGTCCTGCAGGTGCGCGATCATGAAGCGCCCCATGTCCGCGCCGGTGGACGCAAGGCTGCCGGCAGGCGCCAGGCTGATGAATTCGTAGGGCTTGGCCTCGCCGTCGGATGCCTTCGAATAGCCCATCGACATATTTGCGAGCAGCGGCGCTGGCAGCGGCTGGCGGAAGCTCGAATGCGTCATGCCGAGCGGTTGGAAGATGTGGCGTTCGATGTAGTCGTCGAACGATTCGCCCGACACGCGCTCGACGATGTAGCCGGCCAGCGCGGTTGCGTAGTTCGAGTAGGCCGGCGTGGCCCCCGGCACGTGGATGCGTTCGGGTACCCAGTGCTTCAGGGCGTCGCCCAGCGGCGTGATCTCGTCGGGGTCGGCCGTGATCAGCGCGCGGACCTGTTCTTCAAAGCCGGTGGTGTGGGTCATCACCTGACGCAGCGTCACCGGCGTGCCCTCTCTCTCCGGCATCTCGAAATCGAGGTACTGGTTGACGTCGGCGTCGAGGTCCAGCTTGCCCTGCTCGACCAGCTGCATCACCGCCGTCCAGGTGAACAGCTTGGACACCGAGCCGGGGCGGAACAGCGTGGCCGCCGGGTCGACCGGCGTGCGCTCGGCGACGTCGGCATGGCCGTACCCCTTCTGCAGCAGCACCTCGCCGTCTTTGACCACCACGACCACGGCGCCCGCGATGTCGCCAGCGGCCAGTGCGTAGGGAAAGAACCCGTCCAGCCAGGCTTCGGCATCCGCGGATGTCAGCGCCGGTACGCCGCCGGGGAGCGCGGGCGCCTGCGCATCCACCAGGGCGGCGTCGACGGGTGCTGCCGGCGTCAGGGGTGCGGTCACGGGCGCAGGCGGAATCGCCGCGTCCTGGTTCGCCGCGAATGCAAGGCCGGCTGCAAAGAGCCCGGCGAACAGGGATATAGGAATCACGCGCATCGAACCGCCCCGGTTTTGTCCTGATTGGCGATATTGATCCCAATCAGAGAATTGTCAACCATGCCGGAAGTCCCCATACAACGGGCTGGATGCTGACGGCGCATGCCATGGCGCCTTTCCACCGATCGCCCGCTGGGGCGATGATGATCCCGAAGAGCACACGAACGGACCCCACCCGGATGACAGCGCAACACCCCACCATCGGCCGCCTGCTGCGCTCGCTGCGCGCGCGAAAAGGCTGGACGCTCAAGCAGATGAGCGAGCATTCGGGCATCCCGCTGTCGACGCTTTCGAAGGTCGAGCACGACCGGTTGACGCTGACCTACGACAAGTTGCTGCAGCTCAGCCAACGCCTGCAGCTGCGCATGTCGGAGCTGTTCGCCGAACAGGACGAGGCGCCGGAACCGCCGGTCACCGCGCGCCGCAGCATCGGCCGCGTCGACGATGCGATCCGCATCACCACCCCGAATTACGACTACTACTACCTGTGCCCGGAACTGCGCCGCAAACGCATGATTCCGGTGCTGACCCGCGTGCGCGCCAAGACCATCGCCGAGTTCGGCGCGCTGGTGCACCACTCCGGCGAGGAGTACATCCATGTGCTCGAAGGCCGCATGGAAGTGCATACCGAGTTCTACGATCCGATCGTGCTGGAAACCGGCGAAGGCGTGTACATCGACTCGAACATGGGGCACGCCTACATCGCTGCCGAAGGCTGCGACGAAGTGCTGCTGCTCGGCGTGTGCTCGAGCGCCGATGAGCAGTTGATGGAATCGCTGCTGACGCTGCATGGCGAGGAAGGCGCCGTCACCAGCAAGGTCCGGCAACTCGAGCCGGCGGCGAAGCCGGCCAGACGTGCGGCGAAGAGAACAGCGCGGCCCTAGCGCGTCGCTGTATGTCCGCAGGCGCGCGCGATGACATGCGCGTGTGTCGATCGCGCGCCTGCAGAGCATCCATCCGCACCATCTCCCGCGCAACCGCCACCTGGACGCGACCACGCGTCCGTCCAGCCGGCCAGACGGTATCGTGTCCGCCTGATCCGCACCGGAAATCCAGATGCCTCGTCACGCTCGCCTGCTGTCCGTCCTGTTGCTGGTCGCCGTGCCCGCGCTGCCCGCCCTCGCCGCCGACCGCATCACCGGCCAGCCGTTCGCGACCCGCAGCGAGGTGCATGCGCCGCACGCGATGGCGGCGACCTCGCATCCGCTGGCAACGCAGATCGCGCTCGACACGATGAAGGCCGGCGGCAGTGCGGTCGATGCGGCGATTGCCGCCAATGCCGCGCTCGGGCTGATGGAGCCGACCGGCAACGGCATCGGCGGCGATCTGTTCGCGATCGTCTGGGACCCGAAGACGAAGCGCCTCTACGGCTATGACGGCTCGGGCCGTTCGCCGCAATCGCTCACCCTGGCGGAATTCCAGCGCCGCGGCCTGACCGACATTCCGTCGCACGGCCCGTTGCCGGTGACGGTGCCCGGCGCGGTCGACGGCTGGTTCGCGCTGCACGGCCGTTTCGGCAAGCGTGCGATGGCGGAGAATCTCGCGCCTACGATCCGCTACGCGCGCGACGGCCATCCGGTGCACGAGGTCATTGCCTACTACTGGGACCGCTCCGTGCCGCGCCTGGGCAAATGGCCGGGCTTCACCGAACAGTTCACGATCCAAGGCCGCGCGCCGCGCACCGGCGAGACCTGGCGCAATCCGAACCTCGCGAACACGCTGCAGGCGATCGCCGACGGCGGCCGCGACGCGTTCTACAAGGGCGATATCGCGCGGGTGATCGGCGATTACTTTGCCGCGAACGACGGCTTCCTCGCCTACGAAGATCTGGCCGCGCACACCGGCAACTGGGTGGAGCCGGTGTCGACGAGCTACCGCGGCGTGGAACTTTGGGAACTGCCGCCGAGCGGACAGGGCATCGCCGCGCTGCAGATTCTCAACCTGCTCGAACCCTACGACCTGAAGTCCTACGGTTTCGGCAGCCCCGAGCATGTGCACCTGTTCGTCGAGGCCAAGAAACTCGCGTTCGCCGATCGCGCGCGCTGGTACGCCGATCCCGAGTTCCATCCGGCGCCGGTCGAGCGGCTGATCTCCAAGGACTACGCCCGCGAGCGCGGCGCGCTGATCTCGATGGACACCGCGCTGCGCGAAGTACAGCCGGGCACGCCGAAGCAGCTCGACGAAGGCGACACGATCTATCTGACCACCGCGGACGCCGACGGCATGATGGTCTCGCTGATCCAGTCCAACTACCGCGGCATGGGCAGCGGCATGGCGCCGCCGGGCCTGGGCTTCATCCTGCAGGACCGCGGCGAACAGTTCGTGCTGCGCGAAGACCATCCCAACGGATACGCGCCGGGCAAGCGTCCGTTCCACACCATCATTCCCGCGTTCGCGACGAAAGACGGCGAACCGTGGCTGAGCTTCGGCGTGATGGGCGGCGCCATGCAGCCGCAGGGCCACGCGCAGATCCTGATCAACATGCTCGACTTCGGCATGAACCTGCAGGAAGCCGGCGACGCGCCGCGCATCCAGCACGACGGTTCCACCGAACCCACCGGCCAGAACACCGCGATGACCGACAGCGGCGAAGTGGACCTGGAAACCGGCTTCCCCTACGAGACCGTGCGCGCGCTGATGCAGAAGGGCCATTCGGTGCGTTTCTCGCACGGCCCCTACGGCGGCTACCAGGCGATCATGAAGAATCCCCATGGCGGCTGGACCGGCGCCAGCGAATCGCGCAAGGACGGGCAGGCCGCGGGCTACTGACGCACCGGCTGCGCGCAGGTATTCTCGCCGCCTCATTCAAGGGACGGCGACATGCGCGGATGGATCGTGGCGGGACTGGTGGTGCTGGCGGTGTCGAGCGTGGGTATGCAGTCCGATGGCGACGTGCAGGACGACACGACGCACGCGTCGGATGCGGTGTCGCGCGCCGAACAGGCACGTCTGCGTCAGGCGCGTGTCGCGGCGGACGTTTCGCCGCAGATGACGCCACGCGTCGATGACACCGCGACGGCCTCGGTGGACGCGACGCCTTCCGGATCCATGCCGGGCGAGCACTGATCCGTATCGAGGCGCCTGCATGGACACCTCGGGACTTCCGCATCACGGAATCGAGGACACGACCGGCGCCGGTATGCTGGTCGCCTCGTTCCTGCCAGGTCTCCGCATGATCCGTCCCGTCCTCGCGGCTGCGTGCGCAGTCGCGCTGTTCGTTCCCCTCGCACAGGCGCAGGCACCGTACTCGCGCTTCGACGAAGCGCCTGTCGCGCAGCAGGACACGTCTGCCGATCGGACCGCCTGGCGCAGCTGGTCGCAACGCAGCGCCGCCGCACTCGCTGCCACGGGTCAGCCGCGCGAGCTGGCATTCGCGGCTGTCTTGCGTGGGCTCGCCGATGCGAATCTGGAGCAGCCCGACACGGACGCGCCCTCGCAGCCGGTGACGCCGGATGCGCAGGCCAGCGCCTGGCGGCGCGACGCTGCAGCGCGCGCGGGCAACGATGTCCTCGCCAACGCATTGCTCGCCTACGGCGCGGACGAAGCGACGCGCCTGCGCGCCGCGCAGCGCTGGCTCGGCAATGATTCGCAGAATCTCGCACCACTGCTGGTGCGTGGCGGCAGCGTGGATGCACTGCTCGCCGATGCGCGTGTCGCAACGCGGTTCGAACTCGGCATGCTCGAACAGGTGCGCTGGATGCAGGCCGCACTGCTGCGCACGCCGCCTACGCCCGCAGAGCGCACCGCGTTCGCCGACGCCGGCGAATTCGTGCCAACCGAACATGCCGCGATCACCGCGATGGGGCTGTGGGCCGCGGTCGCATTCCCGGGCCTCGACCCTCTGATGCAGGGCTGCGACGCTGACGCGCTGGGTGCGAACCTCGCCCACGCACGCGACTGTCGCCACGTGGCCGGAATCATGGCGAACGGTTCGGACACCCAGCTTGGCGAGATGCTCGGCCTGGCCCTGCTCGAACGCCTCGCCACCACGCAGGCCGAACGTGCCGACGCACAGGCACGCCGCCGCAGCTTCGACTGGCGGATGTTCGAATGGGGCCGCGCCAATGCCGCCCTGCCCCGCGACGGCGCCGGTCAGTTCGTGCGCTTCCTCGCCGATCCGTCAGTCCGCACCGAAGCCGATCTCATCGCGCGCGCGCTGCAGGAAGCCGGCATTGCACTGGAGCCCCCGGCAGGCTGGCAGCCGCCGCGCTGAGATATCCGACCGCGCCTTCTCGCGCGACCACGCATCCTCTGTTCAGCGCAATCTCGCAGGCGCACACTCCCGCCAGCGTCGGCACCGCGCCGTCGCAAGGGGACGGAGAGATTCGATGAGGAACATGCACATTGCCTGCGGCCTGCTGGCCGCGGCGCTGACCATCTGCGCCAGCGGCCCGACCACCGCGCAGGTCTACAACAGCTTCACCCTCGGCGCGGGATTCACGCCCGATCCGCAGACCGGAAACGGCGAAACCGGCGGCGCAACGCAGGCCTCGCGGTTCGGGCCGCAGTGCAGCGGTGTCATCGACAGCACGCCCGACCACACCATCCGCGTGATCTCGCCGCTTGATCTGCGCCTGTCGGTGGAAAGCACCACGGACTCCACGCTGGTCGTCGTCGGTCCCGCCGGCGTGTTCTGCGATGACGACAGCGCCGGCCAGCTCGATGCACAAGTCGATGCGCGGCTCACTCCCGGGGACTACGCCGTCTACGTCGGCCATATCGAGCAACCCGGCCGCTACACGTTGACCCTCACTGAAGGCAGCGCAGTCGCATCGACCGGCGACGGGCAGTACGCGAACTTCCAGCTCGGCGCCGGCTTCACGCCTGATCCGCAGGTCGGGACCGGCGACACCGGCGGCGGTGTCGAAGCCAGTCGCTATGGCGCGCACTGCACCGGCATGATCGATTCCACGCCCGACCATCGCTTGACGATCACCTCGACGGTGACGCTGCGCCTCGCGGTCACCAGCACGACAGATTCAAGCCTCGTCGTGACCGGACCGGGCAAAGTGCTGTGCGACGACGACGGTGCCGGCGCGCTCGACGCCGCAGTCGTCGACACGTTCCGCCCCGGCGAGTACGAGATCTACGTCGGCCATCTCGGGCAGCCGGGCACGTACCGGCTGGAGATCAGCGAGACGAACTGAGCGCCGGCTCGCGCTCGTTCGTTCGATCGAGCGGGCGTGTCACCCCAACGCGGAGATCGGACTCATCTGGCCGACATCGTGGTGGCCGCCTTCCGCGACACGCGGCCCCCGCGTTCGGACGAGAACGTGAACGTGTAGCGCAGCCGGATCGGCACGGCATCGACTTCGACACCCGCACTCTCGCAACTGGGATCCGAATCCGGGTCGATGCCTGCGGGGAACGTGCAGATCGCGGCGCCGAAGTAGTGCCAGCTGCGGAGCGTTGCGGTGACCACGACGACGAACGGGATTGCGGCATCGTTGTCGGGATCCGCACAGTCGATATCCTCGCGATCGGCAACGATGTCCTGGACCACACCGTCGGCGTCCACGACGAAACTGACGCACAGCCGCAGCTGGCCTTCGAGGTGCGCGTCAGCCGGAAACGACGGATCGGGATCGTGGATCGGCGTCGCCATCAGAAAACGCTGATTCGATTCGACGGGATGCACCTGCGCCATCGGCGGCAGCACCATCGCGCGCTCGATCTGTGCGGTGCGATGGCTGCATGCGGGAAGCATCGTGAACAGGCATGCCGCGATTCCGCAATGTGCAATGCATCGAGTCTTCATCCGGCCTCCTGCCGATCGGGGTAGCCAGTTCGGGTCGCGACTCAATCCGCCGGCACCGTCCGCTCACGCGCCCAGCTGCGCAACGCGTCGACCTGCTCGCGCATCATCACCGACAACGGGCGCGTGTCGCGCAGGGATTCGACCACCATCGGTTGCGACAGCGGAGCGGCGGCGGCGTGTGCGGCGTAGAGCGCGGCGACGATGGCCTGTTCGATCTCGGCTCCGGAGAAGCCTTCGGCTTCGACCGCGAGCAGCGACAGGTCGAAGTCCGCGACGTCGAAGCCGCGCCGCGCGAGGTGCACGGCGAACACCTCGGCGCGCACGTCGGCGCCCGGCAGGTCGACGAAGAAGGTCTCGTCGAAACGGCCCTTGCGCAGCAGTTCCGGCGGCAGGTCGTGGACCTGGTTGGCGGTCGCGACCAGGAACACCTTCGACTTGCGTTCGGCCATCCAGGTCAGCAGGAAGCCGAGCACGCGGCGCGACACGCCGCCGTCGCTGTCGCCACTCGAAGCCAGGCCCTTTTCGATTTCGTCGATCCACAACACGCAGGGCGCGAGTTGTTCGGTCGAGGCGATCGCTTCGCGGAGGTTGCGCTCGGTTTCGCCGTGGTACTTGTCGTAGAGCGTGCCGAAATCCAGCCGCACCAGCGGCACGCCGAAGCCGCCGGCGATGGCCTTGGCCAGCAGCGACTTGCCGCAGCCCTGCACGCCGAGCAGCAGCACGCCCTTGGGCGGATCGAGGCCGGGCGGCGCGTCGCCTTCGACGAACACGCGGCGCCGCTGTTCGACCCAGCGCTTGAGCCGGCGCGCGCCGGCGACATCGGCAAAGCCCGCGGTGTCGTATTCGTAATGCAGATGCCCGCTCTTGTTGAGCAGTTCGAACTTGAGCCTGGCCAGCGCCGGCAGATCGTCGTGCGCGAGCGCGCCGTCGGCGTGGATCAGCTGGCGGGTGATCCGGCGCGCATCGCCCAGCGACAGGCCCTGCAGGTTGCGCACGATCTGGCGCACCGCATCGGCGTCGGCTTCGACGCGCCGGCCGCCGTGTTCCTGCTGGTAGGCCGCCGCTTCCTCGCGCACCAGTTTCAGCAGCGCGTCGGCATCGGGCAGGCGCGGGCGGAAGCGCAACGCCATGGTTTCGAGGTCCGCCGACAGCTCCACCTTGTGGCCGACCAGCACGATCACGTGCGGCAGGCAGTGCCTTCGCTGCACCAGATCACGCAGCTGGCGCTGGGTGCTTGCGTAGCCGAGGTAGGGATGGAAATCGAGCAGCAGATAGATGCCGCGCTGCTCGGCGTCGCGGATCGCGGCCAGCGTGTTGCTGGCATCCGCCGCGGTGTCGGTTTCCGACTCGCCATCGAGATCCACGCGGCGCAGGCCTTCGGTGATCGTCCAGCGGTACAGCGCGCGCCAGACCTGCACCAGCGACTGCCGGAACAGCTCGACCACGCGCGGCTCGTCGGGGGTCTCGACAACGATCAACGGCGTGTTGGCCCGGATCAGCGCGGTCAGGTCCTGCAGTTCACTCATGGGCGCGACGCGCTCGCGGTACGGGACGTCGATGTTAAACGGGTGGCGCGCGCATGCGGTCGCGGGCACCGCACGGGCGGTGTACGCTCGATGCGCGAACCGACCCGGAGACTTCGATGAAGACGGTACTGGTGGCCAGCTCCAAGGGCGGCGTGGGCAAGACCACGATCGCCACCCACCTCGCCGCGCACGCCGCGCTGGCCGGGGAATCGACGGTGCTGGTCGATGCCGATCCGCAGCAGTCGTCCACGCGCTGGGCCGAGCGCCGCGCCGGGCTGGACACCGCGGTATTGCCGGTCGACGGCAGCACGCGCCACAAGAAGGTGCTGGCCTCGATTCCCGAGGGCGCGAGCCGGCTGGTAATCGACGCACCCGCAGGCGCGATGGCCGACGATCTCGATGCGTATCTGGAGATCGCCGATGCAATCGTCGTGCCGGTGCTGCCATCGGCGCTCGACATCGACGCGACCGTGGGCTTCCTCAACACGCTGGCCAAGCATCCGCGCATCCGTCGCGGCCAGACCCGCGTAGGCCTGGTCGCCAACCGCCTGCGCCCGCACACCAACGCCTCGCAACAGGCACTCGCGCTGCTCGCCCAGTGGCCGTATCCGGTGGTCGCGCAACTGCGCGACAGTCAGGCCTACGTGATGCTGGTCGGGCTGGGCAAGAGCCTGTTCGACTACCATTCGGCGCAGGTGCGCGACCATCAGGACGATTGGGCGCCGCTGCTGAAATGGATCCGCAAGTAGGCTGTCCGCTGGCGCGTTCACCGTATCCAGACGCTCCGCCCGTCATGAAGTCACCACACGAGGCCGCCGACCGCCCATGCGCGAACTGATCCTGCTCCGACACGCCCACGCCGATCCCGCCCTGCCCGGGCAAGCCGACATCGACCGGCCCCTGTCGGCCGAAGGCCTGGCCGAGGCCGAAGCCGCAGGTCGTTGGCTGCGCGACCAGCAGCTGGTGCCCGATTGCGTGCTGTGCTCGCCCGCGCGCCGGACCCGCGAAACGCTGGAAGCGGTGCTCGGCACGATCGGCTATGTCGACCAGCGCCTGGAACAGTCGATCTACGAGGCGACGCCCGGCACGCTCGCGACACTGCTCGACGACCACCGCGACACCGGCCGGCTGCTGCTGGTGGGCCACAATCCCGGCCTGGAGCGCCTGTCCGCGCTGCTGCACAGCGGCCAGACCGGCGAGTACCGCGGCATGCCGCCGGCCGGCATCGCCGTGCTGACCCTGCCGACAGGCGCCGCAGTGGAACCCGCCGTTGCCGAACTGTCGGCGTTCTGGTGGCCGTAGGCGCACCGGCGTCCGTTTGGTCCCACGTCGCTTCGCCCATGGCCCACGCCGCCGGTCCCCTGCTGCGTACGCTGGCGGGTCTGTGCCTGTCGGCGGCCTGCGCCGCGCCTGCGGGCGCGCTCGCCTCCACGGACGCACCCGGCCACACGCTGTCGCTCGACCTGAAGCGCTCGGAGATCGGGTTCAGCCTCAAGACCCGCTGGGGCCAGCAGCTGGAAGGCCGCTTCGACGACTGGCACGGTGACATCGCCGTGCTGTCCGATGGTCGCCACCAGGTGCGGCTGATCCTGGATGCCGAGAGCGTCGAGATCATCGACAGCCGCGCCTACACCCGCATCACCCGCGGGCCGGGCGTGTTCGACGTCGCCCGCTATCCCGAAGTGCGTTTCGTCTCCGATCCGTATCCGGCCACGCTGGCCCGCGACGGCGGCGAGATGACCGGCATCCTGAGCATCCGCGGCGTGCAGCGCCGCGAGACCTTCCGGATCGCGGCCGCCGACTGCGCCCGCCCGGGTCTCGACTGCGACGTCGTCGGCGAAGGCGACGTCCGCCGCAGCCAGTACGCGATGGACCGCTGGGGCTACGCGCTGGCCGACCAGGTGCGGTTCACGCTGCGGATCCGCGCACTGGAACCGCGTTGATGCACGCCTGCACCCGCGCCCTGCTGCTGGCGTTGACGCTGGCGACCGCCGCCTGCACCACGCTGTCGCCGGCCAAGCGCGACGCCGCCGCGCACATCGCCGTCGAGGCGCGTTCGCTCGAAGTGCTGTGCGACCGCGCCGATGCCTGCGCGGCGCCGTCGCCGCTGCGCGATCTCGGCACACAGGCGGTGGCGCGCAGCACGCCGGCGGCGCCGCGGCATTACGCGTTGCTGCTGGAGTATGGCCAGGACGCGCTGCTCGCGCGGCTGGATCTGATCCGCGGTGCGCAGCGCACGATCGACGTGCAGACCTACATCTTCGACGAGGACGACGCCGGCCATCTGGTGCTCGAGGAACTGCTGTCGGCCGCGCGGCGCGGCGTGCAGGTGCGGCTGCTGGTCGATCAACTCTCGGCGATGCGTACGGTGGAAACACTGTCGGCACTGGCCGGCGCGCACACCAACTTCGAGATGCGCATCTACAACCCGGTGCTCGGGCGCGCGCGCATCACCTATCCGCAGTACGCAGTGGCCGCGGCCTGCTGCTGGCGCCGGCTCAACCAGCGCATGCACAGCAAGGCGCTGCTGATCGACGGCGTGGTCGGCATCACCGGGGGCCGCAACTACCAGAACGATTACTTCGACTGGAGCGACACCTTCAATTTCCGCGACCGCGACGTGCTGATCGCCGGGCCGGTGGTCGAGGCGATGGAAGACAACTTCGTCGCGTTCTGGCATGCGCCGTTGAGCACGCCGGTCGAACAGCTGGGCGACGTGGGCCGGCACCTGCTGCGCAGCGGCGTGCCGCCGGTGTCGTTCCAGGATTACGAACGCCCACAGCGGGTGGCCGCGATCCTGGAGGACGCCGGTGATACCGCGCTCGTGCGCCAGCGCCTGGTCGAGGCCGCGCTGCCGGTCGGGCAGGTCGAATTCATCGGCGACCTGCCGGCCAAACACCGGCGCAACCGCGAGGTGGCGGAAGCCGCGAGTGCATCGACGCCGCGTCTGCGCGAACTGATCGAGTCGGCGCAGGACGAAGTGCTGTTGCAGACGCCGTATCTGGTGCTGTCGAAGCCGGCCGAGCAGATGTTCTTCGACCTGCATGCGCAGCCCGACGCGCCGCAGGTGGTGGTGTCGACCAACAGCCTCGCGGCGACCGATTCGTTCATCACCTACGCGCTGTCCTACAAGTACAAACGCCGGCACCTGCGCGATTTCGGCTTCCAGATCTACGAGTACAAACCGTTCCCGGAAGACGCGCCGATCGATCTGGAGGTCACCGGCGCGGTCGGCATTTCGTGGAACGCCGACGGCAGCGTCAACCTCGACGAGAGCAGCGCCGAAGGCACGGCGACGACGCGCGAGGACGTGCTCGCCACGCGCCCCGCGAACGCGCCGCCGCTGACCCGCGAGTATTCGGCGCTGCGCTATGCGGGCATCGGCGTGAACCGGCGCGTGCCGCTGAACCGCACCGGCCTGCGCATGGGCCTGCACGCGAAGTCGCTGGTCATCGATGCGCGCATCGGCGTGGTCGGCACGCACAACTTCGATCCGCGCGGCGACAACCTCAACACCGAGAGTGCCGTGGTCATCGACGATGCACGCTTCGCGCAGCGGCTGGCGGCGAGCATCCGCCGCGACATGGCACCGGAGAATTCCTGGACGATCGCACGGCGGGATCCGCCGCCGGTGTTCTCCGGCGTCGACTACTCGATGGCGAAGGTTTCCGAACGTCTGCCGATCTTCGATCTCTGGCCGACGCGCTACGCGACCAGTTTCGAGTTCCAGCCCGGTCCGGATTGCCCGGCGCCCTTGCGGCCCGATGCCCCGGATTTCCGCCAGTGCTATGTCGCGGTCGGCGATTTCCCGGAAGTGAGCCTGGGCTTCCGCAGCCTGCTGACGCGGATCTTCACCGCGTTCGGCGCGGGACTCGTGCCGATTCTCTGAGCCTGCCGGCTGGGGGCGCCCCAGCCACTCCGCGTGGGAGACGGCGGGTTCCGCTGCGCTCGACCCACCCGACGCGCCATGCGTATCGGCCGATGCGGCGTCGTGCGCCCGTCTCCAATGCCAACTGACCGGATGCCCTGACGGCCGAAACGGCTGCGCGAGTGCGCGGCACCGCCTTGCACGGTCACGTTCTGCGATGCCCACCCGTCCTGGTTGCAACAACGGGTCGCTGGAGCGCAGCTTGGATGAACAAAGGATTAACAGATTTGATGAATTCGCGAAGCATGACTTCTTTCAGGTGGTGTTATCGAACAGTGGTGTTGTAGTCTACCAACACACCGAAGCACAACGATCCCGAGGACACCGCCATGCAGACCCAGACCACCCCCGCCGCCCGCACCGCCAACGCCGCACTCGTCCGCCCGTTCGGTCTCGGCTACGGCCGCAGCAGCCGCTACGGCGCGCCGCGCAGCTACAGCAGCACGCCGGCACCCGCCCGTTTCCGCGTCGTCTGATCCATCCCGCCAACACCCACTCCGCAAGGAATTCCGCCATGTCCCGTATGCACGCCATCGTCCACGCCGCCGCCCACCTCGCATCGCCAGTCGCCATCCGCCAGCCCCGCCTGTTCGGCCTCGGCTACGGCCGCAGCAGCGGTTACGGCACGCCCCGCAGCTATGTCGCCGGATCGGTCCCCGCCCGCTTCCGCGTTGCCTGATTCCCGTCTTTCGCCCAGGAGTTCCGCCATGTCCCGCATGCACGCCATCGTCAGCGCCGCCGCCCACCTCGTGCCGTCCGCCGGCGCACGCCCCGCCCGCGAGCCCGGCACCGGTTACGGCGCCAGCAGCAGCTACGGCGCCCCGCGCAGCTATGTCACCTACGCCAGCCCCTCGCGCTTCCGCATCGCCTGATCCCAGTTCGTCCGATCAGCTCCGGCGCCTGAAGCGTTCCACCGATCCTCAGGAGTTCCGCCATGTTCCGCATCCACGCCACCGATACCTTCACCCCGGTCCCGGCCTGCGTCGCCCAGCCTGCCCGTTTCCATGTCCAGGTCCGCGCCGCGCGCAGCCACGCCGACGCCCCGTTCCGCTACGAAGTCCGCGACAGCGCCATGCCGACGCGCTTCCACATCGCCTGATCCGCCGTCGCGCATCGACATTCCGCGACCGGTACGCGCGTCCGCGACGCGCCATTCCGCCGGTCGCGCTGCGCGGGGGCCCACAACGGCCTAAGCTGCCGGGTTTCCCCCGGAGCCTTCCCCGCATGTTCCGCAGCGACACCTCACTCGACCAGCTCAACGCGATGTCCGCCAATACGGCGATTGCCGCGCTGGGCATCGTCTTCACCGAGATCGGCCCGGATTTCCTGCGCGCGACGATGCCTGTCGACAGCCGCACCCATCAGCCCTACGGCCTGTTGCATGGCGGCGCCTCCGCGCTGCTGGCCGAAACCCTCGGCAGCAGCGCCGGCGGCCTGTCCGCGCCCGACGGCCACGGTGTCGTCGGCATCGAGATCAACGCCAACCATCTGCGCGGTGTGCGCGCCGGCATCGTGACCGGCACCGCGCGCCCGCTGCATGTCGGCCGCAGCACCCAGGTCTGGGAGATCCGCATCGAAGACGCGGCCGGCAAGCTGGTGTGCATTTCGCGGCTGACGCTCGCGGTGGTGCCGAAACCGTGAGAACGCACGCGCAGCGCGCCGTGCCACGTTTGGGTATCGTGCACCGATGAGTTCTTCTTCCGTTCGCGCCGACGTCGGCGACACGCCGGCGCGCGTGTTGCGTTATTGCGTGCGCGTGCCGGTGTTGCTGTGGCACTTGTGCATCCATCTGCCGATCCTGTTGTTGTCGATGCTGCCGCCGATCGGTCGGCGCCGGCTGCGCAGTGGCGAGCGCGTCGACCACCGCATGATCCGCTGGTGGCAGGGCGGACTGATGCGGGTGTTCGGTTTCCGCATGCATCGCAGCGGCACGCCGCTGCCGGGCGCTGTGCTGTTCGTCGCCAACCATGTGAGCTGGGTCGACATCGTCGCGCTGCACAGCCAGCGCATGGTCGGGTTCGTCGCCAAGCGCGAGATCGCCGGCTGGCCGGTGGTCGGCTGGCTGGCCGCGCGCGGCGAGACGATCTTCCACCAGCGCGGCAGCACCGAATCGCTGGGCGGCGTGCTCGAAGAGATGGTGGCGCGGCTGCGCGAGGGACGGCCGGTCGCAGTGTTCCCGGAAGGGCGTACGCGCGGCGGCGATGCCGTCGGCCCGTTCCATGCGCGCATCTTTCTGGCGGCGGTCGAGACCGATGTCGCGGTGCAGCCGGTGGCGTTGCGCTACGGGCGGCACGGCGCGGCGCAGCGCATCGTCGCCTTCGGCCCGCGCGAATCCTTCTTCGCCAACTTCATGCGCCTGCTCGGTGAGCCCGCGCGCGATGCCGAGGTGGCGTTCCTCGAGCCGATCCTGCCCGGCAATGCGGACGGCCGCCGGCACCTGGCCGAGGTCGCGCGCGAGCGCATCGTCGCCGCGCTGGACGACCGCGCGTGAGCATCCCGCATCCGTCACCGATGACGGATGCGGGCGACCTCGCCCCGGACGGCATGCGTGTGGGCGGCAGCGATTACGCGCCGCCGCTGTGGCTGCGCAGCCCCCACGTGCAGACGGTGCTCGGCAGCAGTCCGTGGCGCCGGCGACGCGGCGCGCAGGCGCTCGCCGCGACCGGCGCGGTGACCACCGAACATCTCGTCGATGGCGGCGAAGGCGTGCGGCTGCACGGCCTGCACAGCGTGGTGCCCGGCCGCGAACCGCGTGGACTTGCGCTGCTGTTGCACGGCTGGGAAGGCAGCAGCGAATCGAGCTACATGCGCCAGACCGCCGCGCGGATGCTCGATCTCGGTTACGCGGTGTTCCGGCTGAATTTTCGCGACCACGGCGACAGCCATCACCTCAACGCGGCGATCTTCCACTCCAACCGCATCGACGAAGTGGTGCACGCCGCGGTCGACATCGCCACGCGTTTCGATTCCCGACCGATGATCGCGGCGGGCTACTCGCTCGGCGGCAACTTCGCGCTGCGGCTCGCGCTGCGCGCGCCGGCGGCCGGCCTGCAACTGGCCGGTGTCGCCGCGGTCTGCCCGGTCATCGATCCGGCGCGCACGATGCTGCAGATGGAGCGTGGCCACCGCTTCTACCTGCGGCATTTCGAACGCACCTGGCGCGCGTCGCTGCGGCGCAAGCGCGAGCTGTTTCCCGACCACCACGCCTTCGACGACGCGACGCTGCGCCTGGGCATGCGCGAACTCACCGACTGGCTGGTGCGCACGCACACCGACTTCGGCACGCTCGACGACTACTTCGACGGGTATTCGGTGGCCGGCGACCGCCTGTCGTCGCTGCAGGTGCCCGTCGACATCCTGATGTCGGCGGACGATCCGGTGATCCCGCTCGACGCCTTCCACGCACTGGCACTGCCGGCGCATGCACGGCTGGAGATCAGCCGCTGGGGCGGGCATTGCGGCTTTCTGCTCGACCGTCATCTCGATGGCTTCGCCGAGCGCTGGGTCGCCGCGCGTCTGCATGCGCATGCAGACGCGGCGCGGACGTCGTCGGAACGCACACGACTGGCGACGGCGATCCATGCGGGTACGCACGCACCGGGCGTTTGAGCCAAGGCGCGGACCGCATCGGCGGCCACGTACGGCCCGGTGGGGCACATTCTGATTTCCGCGAAGCCTCGTCGGCGCCGGTCCTGATCGAAGATCAAGACCGGCCCCAGCCTGCGCCGGGGCGACGGGCTTGCGATGTCCGTGCGCACCCGCGGTTTCCCGCGCGAGTTGCCGCTTTCCGTACACCTAATCCGCTTCGAACCCGCCCCACCCCGCCCGCTACAATGCCCGGCCTTGCCTTTGGTCGGCTCCGCCGGGATATCCAGCATGTCGCAACAGATCTACCAAGCCCTGCGCCGCGGCGCGAATGCCGAAGCCGCCACGCTCGCCCGCCGGGCGATGGCCGAAGGGCACAGGGACACCGTGACGTTGAGCGCAGCGGCACTCGCATTCCGGGCGACCGGCGATCGCGAGGCCGCGCTGTCCGCGATCAATGCCGCGATCGCGCAGATGCCCGATGACGCGGAACTGCATTTCCTGCGCGCCGGCATGCTGCTCGACGCACGCGACCTCGGTGGCGCGCAGGCCGCACTGGCGCAGACCATCGCACTCGATCCCAACCAGTTCGGCGCCTACGTGATCCAGGCGCAGATGGCGATCGGCCGCAACGATCTCGACGAGGCCGGGCGCCAGGCCAAGTTGGCCGCGCGCGTCGCGCCCGAGCATCCGTGGACGCTGATGCTCGAAGGCGTGCTGGCCTCGCGCAGCGGAGATCACGATCGCGCGCTGTCCCTGCTGTCGGCAGCATCGAAGGGCGCGCCGGACGATCTGCAAGTGATCAGTGCGCTCGGATTCGCGTATCTCGCAAAGGGACACTTCGCGTTCGCCGAGCAGGCGTTTCGCCGCAGTCTCGAGAAGACCGGTGATGTCCAGCTGCACGGCCTGCTCGCACAGATCCTGCTGCAGCAGGGGCGTCCGGCCGAAGCGGCAGACGAACTCGCCGTGCTGCTGGCCGACCCCGTGCATGCGACGCCGTCGCTGCAGGCGTTCGCCGGTGAACTCGAGCTGCAGGCCAAGCGCTTCGATCGCGCGAAGCCGCTGCTGCAGGCCGCGTTCGCCGCACATCCCGATTCGCGGCGCGCGACCAATGGCCTGCTGCTGTTGTGGGAAGCGACCGGCAACACCGAGGAAACGCAGGCCACGCTTGACGGCGCGCTCGACCGCACCCCGGAGCTGGATCACCTGTGGGTCGCGCGTCTGGCGATGGAACCGTTCGGCAGCGAAGCCGCGACCGCGATCATCGCGCGCTGGAATGCAGCACGTCCCGATCATCTGCCGGCCCTGCAGGCGCAGCTCGCGCTGGAATCGGGCACCGGCGCGCACGAGGCATCGGAAGCGACCGCGCGCAGGATCACCGCATTGCAGCCCGGTCACGGCAACGCCAACCAGTTGCTGTTCAACCGCCTGCTGGACCGCGATCCCGCCGCGGCCATCACCTTCGTCGAAGGCCTGTTGCCGGCCGCCAGTCCGCAGGCGCGCCTGATGCTGCGCCGCTGGATCGGCACGGCCCAGGACGCAGCGGATCGTCCGGCCGACGCGATCGCGACGTGGCTCGACCTCAACGTCGCGGAAACGGCGCAGGTCGGTGCACCGCCTGCGCCCACCGCAGCCCCGGCGAGCTGGCCCGAGATGGCCACCGTCGAGGGCGCGCGTGCACCCGCGGTATTCCTCTATGGTGCGCCGGGCGCGCAGGTCGACCGCATCGCGAACGTGTTGCAGCGCGCGCTGCCCGAGTTCCGTGCCGACCGGTTTTCGACCGCCGTCCAGGATCCGTTCCAGGACACCAACGTGCCGGCGCGCCTGGCGCAGGGCGTGTTCACCGCCGAACAGGTCGCCGCCGGCTGGCTGTCGCAGCTGCCCGCGCGTGGCATCGGTGCCAACGGCGCGGTCATCGACTGGATTCCGTTCTGGGACAACGCCTGGCTGCTGGCGCTGCGTCCGCAGTTGCCGCAGGCGCGTCTGCTGTTCGCGCTGCGCGATCCGCGCGACATGCTGCTGGAGTGGTTCGCGTACGGCGCGCCGATGGCGTTGCGCATCACCGATGTCGACAGCGCCGCGCAATGGCTGGCCGCGCATCTGTCGCAGATCGCCGACATCATCGAGCAGGACCTGTTCCCGCACACCGTGGTGCGCACCGATGCGCCGGGCGAGGACCTCGAACGTCTGGCCGCGCGCTTCGCTGAAGCGCTGGGCGTGCCCACGTTCCCGACCCCGCCGCGCGAACTGCTGGGTCCCGAGCGCATTCCGGCCGGCCGCTGGCTCGCATACCGCGAGGCGCTCGCCGGCCCGTTCGCCGCGCTGACGCCGGTTGCAGTGCGCCTGGGCTACCGTCAGGACTGATCCTTTCCAGCGGAGACACCATGCGACTCCACAGCGACAGTTTCGAGCAGGGCCAGCCGATCGCGTCGACGTACGCCGTCGGCGCGCCCGACGGCTTCGGCGGCAACCGCAACCCGCATCTGGCCTGGGACGAGGCGCCCGCGGGCACGCGCTCGTTCGCGCTGCTGTGCCTCGATCCGGACGCGCCGACCGATCCGTCGCTGGCGGGCAAGGACGGCGTCGAGATTCCGGTCGAACACCCGCGCGGCACCTTCGTGCACTGGGCGGTCGTCGATCTGCCGGCCGACCTGCGCACGATCGCCGAAGGCAGCGCCAGCGACGGCGTGACCAGAGGCGGCAAGCGCAATCCGGCAGGTCCCGACGGCGCGCGCCAGGGTCTCAACGACTACACCGGCTGGTTTGCCGGCGATCCGGATCTGGCCGGCGACTGGTTCGGCTACGACGGCCCGTATCCGCCGCCGAACGACCTGCGCACGCACCGGTATTTCTTCCGCCTGTTCGCACTCGATGTCGCCACACTCGACGTGCCCGAGCGCTTCACCGCGAACGACGTACTGCGCGCGGTGCAGGGCCACGTGCTGGCGGAAACCACCACCTGGGCCAGCTATGCGCTGCATCCGAACGCTGCGGCGGTCTGACGAGGCGTATGTACCGCGGATCGCTGTCAACCCGGAGCTTGCCCCGGATTCGCTCTTTTCCCTTCCCCCTTTGGGGGAAGGTGCCCGGAGGGCGGATGAGGGTGCTTTTTTCGAGCGTCTTCCTGTAGAGCTCCAACCCTCACCCGACGCGCTCTGCGCGTCGACCTCTCCCAGAGGGAGAGGTGCGCACCCGGCGAGGGGCGAGACCGCCTGAAACACGTGTCGAACACGGCCGTCTTCCGCCGCCTCAGTGCCCCACGTTCTCCGACTCCACCACCATGTCCAGCACATACGCCTGCGACGGCGCATCGGCCGGCGGATCGGCCACGTCGAATCGCTGCACACGCACGACATTGCGCACGCCGTCCTCGAAGGTGAAGCCCTCGATGTCCTGATACAGCGGCGCCCACTCGGCGTCGCCCGGCGAACGCACGCCCTCGTCGTCGTACTGCACTTCACGCGTCTGCAGGCAACGCTGTTCGGGAATCAGCGGGTGGCTGCAGGCGACGCGCTCGGGCGCGATTTCCAGGAACACCGTGTCGCCTTCGCCGCCGTAGCGGGTAGCCGGCGTGGGCACGCCCTCGAACACCAGCACGTCGCCATTCTCGATCTGCAGCGTGAGCCGCGGCGGCTCCCCGCCGCCCAGCGCGATGCGATGGGTGCCGGGCAGACGTTGGCCGATCTCACGCTCACGCGCGGTCAGGTTGGCATCGGCGCAAGCCATCATCGTCGAGATCACCTGGTCGACGGTCAGGCGGTCATCGTCGAGGGCGATGTTCGCGCCCATCCGGTTGCAGGCATTGGACACGCTCAGACCGCTGTCGGCGAAGTCCAGCTGCAATGCTTCACCGTCGCCATCGAGCAGCGCGTCGATGCGCGCACCACCGCCGCTCGTCGCATCGACCAGACGCCAGTGATAGGCCTCCAGCGTCTGCGCGTGATCGGCGGGCGCGGCGTCGGGAATCGTGTCGGCCGCGGCCTGCGTGGGCGCGGTGGTGGCGCCATCCGGCGGAGTGGACCCGCCGCAGGCGGCGAGGGCGAGCGGCAACAGCAACATCAGGGGGCGGCGCATCGGCGTCTCCTCGGTGCGGAACTGGCTGGTCAGCTTAACGGGCGGGTCCGCAACGCGCCGTGTGCACGGCCCACCTCCCGTGTTCGCGACGATGTCGATTTCCGGTGCGCCGGTGCGTCGTTCCAACGACACCGCCAACCGGCGGCCTTTCGAGGAGCCCGCGATGCGCATCGATCCCTACCTGTACTTCGACGGTACCTGCACCGAAGCCTTCCAGGCCTACGCCGCCCTGCTCGGCGGCGAGCCGGTGCTGGTGCCCTATGGCGACGCCCCGCCCTGCCCGGGCAGCGACAGCACCGCACCCGAGCGGATCATGCACGCCGCCCTCGCGATCGATGGCCAGACGCTGATGGCATCCGACGTCCCGCCCGGCACGCCGCTGCCCGAGGCACCGCATGCGTTCGTCAGCCTCGGCGTCGACAGCGACGCGGATGCCGAGCGCATCTTCGCCGCACTGTCGGAAGGCGGCAGCGTCCGCGCTCCGATGGAGGAGACCTTCTTCGCGCACCGCTTCGGCATGGTCGTCGATCGTTTCGGCACCGGCTGGATGGTGCTGCGCGCGAAGGCATGCTGAGTCATCCGTCCCCACTGCACAGGAAATCCGCCATGTACCGTCCGCAGATCTACGTGAATCTCCCGGTCGAGAACCTCGACCGTAGCGTGCGCTTCTTCACCGCACTCGGCTTCCAGTTCAATCCGCAGTTCACCGACGAGAACGCGACGGCCATGATCATCGGCGAGGACAGTTTCGTCATGCTGCTGGTCAAGCCGTTCTTCCAGACCTTCACCCGCAAACCGCTGGGCGGGCCCGATTCCACCGGCGCGATCATCGCGCTGTCGCAACCCGACCGCGCCTCGGTCGACGCGATCGTGGAGAAGGCGCGCGCGGCGGGCGCCCGGGTGCCGTCCGATCCGGTGGACCACGGCTTCATGTACCAGCACGCCTTCGAGGATCTCGACGGGCAGCTGTGGGAAGTGGCCTGGATGGACATGGCCGCGTTCCCCACGGAATGAGCACGCGTCCGTGCGCGCCGCAGCCGACCTTCGCGCGTGTCCGACGCCCTGCGCGCCGCACTGCGGCTTGCCCGTCGACGCCTGCGGTGCTGTCATCGCCGCCCATGGACACCGCCACCCTGCACCGCACGATCGAGACGCTCTGGCGCGAGGAGGTGCCGAAGATCATCGGTGGCCTGATGCGCGTGGTGCGCGACCTGGATCTTGCCGAGGAACTGGCGCAGGACGCGCTGGTTGCCGCGCTCGAACGCTGGCCACATGACGGCCTGCCCGACAACCCGGGTGCGTGGCTGATGACCACCGCGCGTCACCGCGGCATCGATCGTCTGCGTCGCGGCCAGCGCCTCGACGCGCACCACGCCGAACTCGCGCGCGAGATCGAACAGGCGCAGCACGACGCCGATGCGCGGGCGCAGGACGCGCTCGACGACGTCATCGGCGACGACGTGCTGCGGCTGATGTTCGTCGCCTGCCATCCGGCGCTGACCGTCGAATCACAGGTCGCGCTGACCCTGCGGCTGATCGGCGGCCTGACCACCGACGAGATCGCGCGCGCGTTTCTGGTGCCCGAAGCGACGATCGCCCAGCGCATCGTCCGCGCCAAGAAGACCATCGCCAAGGCCGGGACGCCGTTCGAAATGCCACAGCGCACGGACCTGCCGACGCGGGTGTCGGCGGTGCTGCACGTGCTGTATCTGGTGTTCAACGAAGGCCATGCCGCGAGCAGCGGCGACGACTGGGCGCGCCCCGACCTGTGCGCCGAAGCCCTGCGGCTGGCGCGCGTGCTGGCGGTGCTGATGCCGCACGAGGCCGACGTGCATGCACTCGTCGCACTGATGGCGCTGCAGTCATCGCGACTCGATGCGCGTACCGATGCCGACGGCCATCCGGTGCTGTTGCCCGACCAGGACCGCGCGCGCTGGGATCGCGGGTTGATCGATGCCGGGCTCGCGGCGTTGGCGCAGACGCAGGCCGCACGCGGTCCAGCGACACCGGGCGGGTATGAATTGCAGGCCGCGATCGCCGCCTGCCACGCGCTCGCACCGACCGCGGGGGATACCGATTGGGCACGCATCGCCGCACTCTATGGACAACTGCTCACGCTGACCGGTTCGCCGGTGGTCGCGCTCAATCGCGCGGTTGCGATCGGCATGGCCGCCGGACCTGCGGCCGCATTGCCACTGGTCGATGCCCTCGCAGGCGACGCCACATTGGCGGGTTACCACCTGGTCCAGGGCGTGCGCGGCGATCTGCTGGCGAAGCTCGGACGGCACGCCGAGGCCTGCGCCGCGTTCGCACACGCAGCGTCGCTGGCGCGCAATCCCCGCGAGCGTGACTGGCTCGAAGCGCGCGCCGAAGCATGTCGAATGCAGGTCACCGCTTGAAACCCTCCCCCGTACAAACGGGGGAGGGTTTCAAGCGGTGACGCAATGGCGTCACGTCATTCCCGCAGATACGCCGGTGACCGCCGCGGCCATGCCGCCAGCAGTGCCCACAATCCGCCGACGCCTGCGACCCAGGTCGCCACCGGCAGGCCGACGAAACTGGGGCCACCCGCTTCCAGTGCGTACAGCACCGCGGCGACGATCAGCAGGCCGACGCCGAGGATCGCGGCGACCATGCGTTTCTGCATGCCCTGCATCGTCGCGGTCAGCGCGGCGAGGTCGTCGGAGCGCATGCGCAGTTCGTGGCGGCCTTCGACCTGCTGCTTGAGCCAGCCGTGCAGCAGGCGCGGCATGTCCGGTGCCTGGGTAATCAGTTCCGGCAGGCGGTCGCGGAATTCGCGGCCCAGCCGCTGCGGGCTGTAGCGCTCGACGAGGATGCGCTCCAGCACCGGCCGCGCGACCGCCCAGATGTCGAGCTTCGGATCGAGCAACCGGCCGATGCCTTCGATGCTCAGCAGCGTCTTCTGCAGCAGGATCAGCTGCGGCTGCAGGGTCAGCTGGTAGCGCTGCGCGGTGCGGAACAGTTTGCCGAGCACTTCGCCGAGCGAGATTTCCGACAGCGGCCGGGTGAAGTACGGTTCGCACACCGACCGCACCGCCGCTTCGAGTTCGTCGATGCGGATGTGTCCGGGCATCCAGCCGGCCTGGATGTGCAGCTCGGCGATGCGCCGGTAATCCTGGCGGAAGATCGCCATGAAATTCTCGGCGAGATAGTACTGATCCTCGCGCGAGAGCTGGCCCATGATCCCGAAATCCAGCGCGATGAAACGCGGATTGGTCTTGCGGTCCGGGTCGACCCAGATGTTGCCGGCGTGCGCATCGGCATGGAAGAAGTTGTCGCGGAACACCTGCGTGTAGAACACACGCACACCCTTGGCCGCGAGCGCCTTGCGGTCGATGCCGGCGGCATCCAGCGCGGCGATGTCGTCGCTGGGAATGCCGTGCACACGCTCGAGCGTGAGCACACGCTGCGTGGTGCGTTCCCACACCGGCGCCGGCACATAGAGATCCTGCGAGCCGGTCCAGAACCGGCGCAGCACGGACGCGTTCGCGCCTTCGCGCTGCAGGTCGAGTTCGGCGGCCAGTGTGTTCTCGATCTCGGCCACCACTTCGCGCGGGCGGATCTTGTCGGCGTTGGGATGGGTGCGGTCGACCAGCGCGGCGAGGTTCTTCAGCAGCGCGACGTCGGCGGCGATCTGCTTCTCGATCGTCGGCCGCAGCACCTTGACCACGACCTCGCGGCGCGGGTTGCGATCGTCGGCCGGCAGCGTCGCCGCATGCACCTGGGCGATCGATGCCGAGGCCAGCGGCACGGTGTCGAAGGCCTCGAAGGCCTGCGCGATCGGCATGCCGAGTTCGCGCTCGATGATCGCCTGCGCCTGCGCGCCGTCGAACGGCAGCACGCGGTCCTGCAGCAGGGCGAGATCATCGACGATGTCCGGCGGCACCAGATCGCGGCGGGTCGAGAGGATCTGTCCGAACTTGACGAAGATCGGTCCGAGTTCCTGCAGCGCCAGACGCAGGCGCGCGCCGCGCGACTGCGCGGCGATGTCGGCCGAAGCGCGCGGCACGAACGGTCGCGCGAGCTTGAGCCAGCGCTCGGCCGGCGTGTCGTCGAGCAGATCGTCGAGACGGTAGCGCAGCAGCACACGGCCGATACGCGAGGCGCGCAGCAGACCCTTCATGCAGCCGGCCCGCGCGACAGACGCGACACGCGTGCCGCAAGACGCTCGACGTCGTCATGCAATACGTCGACGTCGTCGTTGAAGGCGTCGAGCTCGTCGCGGCCGAGCACGTCGCGCGACTCCTCGGTCACGTACTCCACCGCGCTTCCGGTCAGCGTGCGGCCCAGCCCCTGCGCCTGCTGCAGCGCACTGGCGAATGCGTTCGCGACCTGTACGCCGATCACGTCGCCGAACACCGCGACGAACGGCTTCTGCCAGTCGGGATCGAACCGCCCCGCGAGCTTCTGCAGCCGGCGCGCGAGTTCGGCATCGCCCGACACGCGGACCTTGCCGATCGGCGGTGCATCGTCGCGACGCAGGAACGGCAGCTGCGACAGCACGCCGGCGATCGTCGTGCGCACGGCGAGATCGGGTTCGACCGCATCGTCGACCGGACCGACCCGCAGACGCTCACCGTCGACACGCAGTTCCAGCGCGATCGGGGGCGAGGCGAGGGTCAGCGCGATGCGTTGCCCGTCGAGTCCGGCGAGCGCGGTGCGCGTGTCGGCATCGAGCGCAAGCGCCTGGTTGAGCGCGGTTTCCAGCGCGCGTCCGGCGATCGGCTTGAGCGCCGCAAAAGGAGAAGGAAGAAATCCGGCCATGGCCGCATTGTAGCGGCCGATGCGGTGGCGCCACGCAATGCGCGAGGGGCATCGGCGCCTGCGAGCGGCGGCGCATCCCCGGAAGAAAACGCCCGCCGGAAGGCGGGCGTTTCGGATCACGTATCGGGCTGGGACGTTACGGTCCGCGGCCACGCAGCATCGAGATCACGGCCAGGATCAGGAACACGACGAAGAGGATCCAGGCGATGTTGGTGGCGGCGCCGGCGACACCACTGAAGCCGAGAACACCGGCAATGATGGCGACGACGAGAAAAATGACTGCATAACGAAGCATGGGTGGTCTCCTGATTCCCGTGAGCGGTTCGCGGGTCACCCTATGCCCGCCGGAGTCGCGATCAGGTGACGGTCAGGTACCTGTCCACGAATCTTTCAGGCGGGTGAGTCCGTCGTGAAGACTGACCCGCGGCACGTAGCCGAAATCGCGCATCGCCGGCGCCATGTCGTACCAGTGCGTGGTGCTCAACTGCTCGGCGAGGAAGCGCGTCATCGGCGGCTCGCCCGACAGGCGCAGCAGCGACCAGACCGATTCGCAGACCGCGCCGATCGCATAGGCCGCGCCGAACGGCAGCGTCTTCGTGACCTGGGGTGCGCCGGCCGCGGCCAGCAGCGCATTGACGATCTCGCGCACCGTCGTCGGCTCGCCGTTGCTGATGAAGTAGGCGCGGCCCGCGCAGGCCGCGCCCGGCGCCAGATGGTCGAAGGCATCGAAGTGCGCCTGCGCCGCGTTGTCGATGTAAGTGGTGTCGATGCGGTTCCCGCCGTCGCCGACGAAGCGCAGGCGCCCGGCACGCGCACGTTCGACGAGGCGCGGCAGCAGCTGCTGGTCCCCCGGCCCCCAGATCAACCGCGGCCGCAGTGCGACCGTCGCGAGATCCGGTCCGTTCGCCGCGAGCACGGCCTGCTCGGCGATCTTCTTGGTCGTCGCGTAGGGCGCCTTGAAGCCTTCGCCATAGGGCACGGTGTCGGCGGTGCCGCCTTCGACCGGATGCGTCGCGCGATGGGTCACGCTCGGCGTCGACGTGTAGACCAGCCGGCCGATGCCGTGCGCACGGCAGGCATCGAGCACGTTCTGCGTGCCGACGACGTTGGCCTGGTGATAACTCTCGTAACTGCCCCAGGCGCCGGCCTTGGCCGCGTTGTGGAAGATCGCGTCCATGCCCTGCGCGGCAGCGCGTACCGCGTCCGCATCGGCCAGATCGCCGCGGACCTGGCGCACGCCGATCGCATCGAGCTCGGGGTAGTGCCCGCGATTGAAGCTGGTGACGTCATGGCCGCGTTCGACGAGGCCGCGGCACAGGGCCTGGCCGAGGAAGCCGCCGCCGCCGGTAACGAGAAGTTTCATGCGAGGTCCTGTGCGTGTGTCGCCGCCCACACGGCCAGCGTCTCGCGGCCGATCTTGGCGTTGTGGCGGATGTCGACCGGGAAGCCGGGATGGAACAGCACGCGCTCGATGCGGCCGGTGTGGACGAAGCCTTCGCCGATGTGGCGCAGTTCGTCGGCGATGCGCGCCTGTTCCGTTTTCGCGACACCGGCTTCCAGCTCCACGCACAGCACCGGCGTCTGCGCGCCCTTCGGGCCGACACCCACCAGCGCCGTGCGCTTTACCTCCGCATGCACATTGAACACCGGTTCGACCTGTTCGGTGCACAGCGTGCCGGTGGCGGTGACGACGCGGTGGCCCTTGCGGCCGCAGAACCACAGCCGGCCTTCGCCATCGAAGTAACCGAGGTCGCCCATGCGGTGGACGATGCGCGTGCTGCCGTCGGGCAGGGTCTCGCTGATCTTCGCCAGGTGCGTCTGCGCGTCGCGGTTGAAGTAGGTGTCGGTGGCGCTCGGCCCGGCGACGGTGATCTCGCCGACCTGGGCGCCGGGTACGCACAGCGCGTCGGACCACACGGGAATCGCGTCGTCATCGACCCGGATGATGCGCACCTCGTTCGGCGGCACCGGTCGGCCGACGCAGGTGCCGGCACCGTGTTCGGTACGCGTGCGCAGCGCCAGCAGTTCGCGGCCTTCGACGACGGCGACCGGCAGGCATTCGGTGGCGCCGTAGGGCGTCCAGAAGCGTGCGTCGCCCGGCAGCAGTTCGAGGATCTTCGCGACCGTCCCGGGCGGCACCGGCGCGCCTGCTGACGTGACCCGGCGCAGTGTCGGCAGCGGCTTTCCGTACCTGGCCAGCACACCCATCAGTGCCGGCGAGCCGAACAGCTGATCGACGCCGAAGCGCTCGATCGCCGCGTGCAGCTTGCGCGGATCGGCCTTGGCCGGCTGCGTGGGATCCATGTCCGGGATGATCGAGGTCAGCCCGAGCGCGGGATCGAACAGCGCAAACGGTGGAAACGTCGGCAGGTCGATGCCGCCGGCGCCGATGCCGAACGCATCGCGCAGCATGTCGATCTGCGCGGCGAAATGCCGATGCCGGTAGACCACGCCCTTGGGCACGCCGGTCGAGCCGCTGGTGAAGAGGATCGCGGCGACATCGTCGCCGGCCGTCGAAGCGAGTTGCGGGCCTGCGCCGGCGCCGGCGCGCTCCACATCCGCCAGCGTCGCATCGCTGAGCACGGCCCAGCGCCCGGTGGTGATGCGCTGCTTCGCCGATTTCGCCCAGCCCAGCAGCACCCGCGCGAACTGCGCCAGCGGAATGCCGATGAAGGCCTCGGCGCCGGCTTCGTCCAGACACTGCTTCAGCGCGCGCTTGTCGATGCCCGGATCCACCAGCACCGGCACCGCGCCGGCCTTGAACAGGGCGAACATCAGCAGGAAGAACTCGGGCGTCGGCCGCACCATCAGCACCGTGCGCGTGCCGCGGACGATGCCGCGCGCGGCGAGTCCGGCGGCGATCGCATCGCTGCGTGCATCGAGCGCGGCGTAGGTCAGCGCGTGCGCATCGGCGTAGCGGCCATCGGGGCCGGGGCAGCACATCGCGATGCGCTCGGGCGCGGCCTGCGCCAATCGCGGCAACGCGGCCGCGATATTGACCGGGGCGACGGTGGAAGAGGTATCGACATCCATCGCGCAGAGGATACCGGCAGCCGCACACGGGCTGGCCGCGACGCTACGATGGCGACCTCACGATTCGAGACCCTGCCATGCGCGCGACTTCCGGCCGTCCGTCCCTGTTCCGCATGCAGGTCACCCTGCTGATTGCGCTGATGCTGCTGTTGCCCGGCTGCGCCAGCACCGGCAAGCAGGGCACCGCGCTCGAACGCGCGCAGTACGCCTGGTCGGGCGCGGTGCGCTGGAACGACATGAAGACCGCCTGGCAGCTGGTCGACCCCGAGTACCGCACCGCCCATCCGGCCAGCGAGCTGGACTTCGCCCGCTACGAGCAGGTGCAGGTCACCCGCTACCGCGACACCGGGAGCGAGGCCAGTGCCCAGGAGGCGATACGCGAGATCCAGATCGACGTGATCAACCGCCACACCATGGCCGAACGCACCGTGCGCTACACCGAGCGCTGGCGCTGGGATGCCGAGGCCGGCACCTGGTGGATCGTCGACGGCCTGCCGGATCTGTGGGCCGGCCAGTGACCCCGCGCGGGCTGGGCCGGGGGACCGCCGCAATGGCGCCATGGCGTTGTGCGACAATCGCCGCCCGCTGCCATCCCGCGATCCATCCGTGAATTTCGAAGAACTTCTGGCCTTCATGGGCCGCAACCAGATGCTGTCGCTGATCCTCGCCGCATTGACGGTGGCGATCGTCTTCAACGAGATCTCGCGGCTGTTCCGCGGTTTCAAGGTCCTGCGACCGGCCGAGTTGACCGTGCTGGTCAACCGCGACAACGCGCTGGTCGTCGACCTGCGCCCCGCCGCCGACTTCGGCAAGGGCCACATCCCGGGCTCGAAGAACGTGCAGATGAGCCAGTTCGATCCCGAGAGCAAGCAGCTCGCGCCGGCCAAGGCCCTGCCGGTGGTGCTGGTCTGCAAGACCGGCAGCACCGCGAGCGACGCCGCCAAGCGCCTGAAGAAGGCCGGTTTCACGAACGTCTACGTGCTCGACGGCGGCATCGGCGGCTGGCTGCAGGCGGATCTGCCGCTGGCCAAGGGCCGCGGCTGAGCGCCAGGTCCCGTCTTTCCGGAATGCCATAATCGGCAATCCGTCTCACCCAACTTTTTTTGCCGGAGTCGATCCACATGTCCGAAGAACAGGCCACCAACGGCGCCAATGGCGCAGCCCCGGCGCAGCCGGCAGGCGCGCAGTTCAGCGTCGAGAAGATCTACGTCAAGGACGTCTCGTTCGAGTCGCCCAAGTCGCCGGCGATCTTCAACGAACAGGCCCAGCCGCAGCTCAACATGAACCTCAACCAGAGCGTGCAGCGCGTCGGCGACAATGCCTACGAGGTCGTGCTGGCGATCACCCTGACCTGCGCCACCGGCGAGGACAACGCGAACACCGTGTACGTGGCCGAAGTGAAGCAGGCCGGCGTGTTCGGCCTGGCCGGTTTCGACGGCAACACCCTCGACGCGCTGCTCGGCACCCAGTGCCCGAACGTGCTGTATCCGTATGCCCGCCAGCTGATCGGCGATCTCATCCAGGCCGGTGGTTTCCCGCCGTTCCTGCTGCAGCCGATCAACTTCGACGCGCTGTACGCCGAAGGCCTGCGCCAGCGCGGCCAGCCGGGCAACGAGCAGCCGACGACCGATCAGATCGGCAACGCCTGAGCGTGACCGACCGCAAGACCGCGGTCGCGGTACTGGGCGCGGGCTCCTGGGGGACCGCGCTCGCCTCGCTGATCGCACGCAACGGGCACCCCACCACGCTGTGGGGCCGTAACGCGGCGCAGATCGAGGCGATCGACCAGCGCCACGAGAACCCGCGCTACCTGCCGGGCATCCCGCTGCCGCAGACCCTGCGCGCGACCACCGATCTCGCCGCCGCCCTCGACGGCGTCGGCCTGATCCTGGTCGTCGTGCCGTCGCATGCCTTCGCCGAAACCCTGGAACTGCTGGCGCCACTGCGTCCGGCGGGCGTCGGGGTGTCGTGGGCGACCAAGGGCTTCGAGCCGGGCTCGGGTCGATTCCTGCATGAAGTCGCCGGCGCGCTGGTCGGCGAGGACGTGCCGCTGGCCGTTGTCACCGGCCCGTCGTTCGCCAAGGAAGTCGCGTCCGGCCTGCCGACCGCGATCACCGTGCAGTCGGACGACGCCGACTTCGCGCAGACCGTCGCCGACGTGCTGCACGGCCCGACGTTCCGCGCCTACACCGGCACCGACATGCGCGGCGCCGAACTCGGCGGCGCGATGAAGAACGTGCTGGCCGTGGCCACCGGCGCGGCCGACGGCATGGCGCTGGGCCTCAATGCCCGCACCGGCCTGATCACCCGTGGCCTCAACGAAATGCTGCGCCTCAACCAGGCGATCGGTGGCCGCGCGGAAACCCTGATGGGCCTCGCCGGTCTCGGCGATCTGGTGCTGACCTGTTCCGGCGACCTGTCGCGCAACCGCCGCCTGGGCCTGGCGCTGGGCCGCGGCGAGAAGCTCGAAGACGCAGTGCGCGCGATCGGCCAGGTGGTCGAGTCGGTGCAGACCGCCGACGAAGTCATGCGTCTGGCCGAGCGTCACGGCATCGAACTGCCGATCTCCAGCAACGTCCGCGCCGTGCTGCATGGCGACATCACCCCAGCCGAAGGTCTGGCGCGGCTGATGGCCCGTGAGCAGAAGCCCGAATTTGAATAACGGGCCGTAGGCCCGACTGATGCCCCGCTTCGAGTCGGGGCTTCTCACGTTGCCGCAATCAACACCTCTCCCTTCGGGAGAGAGCCTGCCCCGGACCTGATCCGGGGTCGACGCGCTAGCGCGTCGGGTGAGGGCGAGACCTCGCCAGAAGCGCCAGAAGCACCCTCATCGGCCCTCCGGGCACCTTCCCCCAGAGGGGGAAGGACAAAGCAGGGCGCGCCGCGAGCTGCCACTCGAATCCGTCGACCTCTTTGCCAAAAAAAGAACCCGACCATTGCTGGCCGGGTTCTGGCGATGTCCGGGAGAGAGAGGCGCCGGGGAAGCGCTGGGGACCGGACACCGCGGGGGAGCGGTGATGCCTGGGATTACCAGGTCAGACGCGGACCGACGAACCATTGGGTGTCGCCACCCTTGATCAGCTTGACGTCGCCGGCAACGCCGAAGTTCGGGTTGAACTTCCACTGCGCACCGAGGCGGCCGTAGAACTCGCTGTCGAAACCGTTGTCGAGATCCTCGTAGCCGGCCAGCGCATAGCCTTCCAGCGCCGGCAGCAGCGCGGTGCGCGCGCCGACTTCGACCGAGTAGCCGTCGGCATTGATGCCGCGGCCGAAATCGACCTTCTGGTAGGCCACGCGGGTCAGCAGGTCGGTGCGCGACGTCAGCTCATGGTTGTAGCCGACACCCAGGCGCCACTGGTCGCGGTCGAGCGGACTGTTGTCGACGCTCTCGCGGGTGTAGTCACCGAAGGCATGGAAATTCGGGTGGAACGCGGCGGAGCCACGGATCGACCAGCCGTCGGAATCGACATCACGGTTGACCGGGGCGATGTCGGACTTGCTGGCCGAGTAGCCGCCTTCAATGTAGTTGTAGGACAGGCCTTCGGCGGCATTCGCGGCGAAGGGGAGCGCGGCGGCGAGGGCTGCGATCGGGAGGAAGCGCTTCATTCGGGGTCTCTCTCCGGATGGATGCTGCGTGGCGTCCATCTCTTATGGGTCACACGATCGGGGTTGGAAATGCCGGCCCGGATGACAGGGAGGGGATGCGCTTCGAGGGGAGGGGAAACGCGGTCATCCGGGCCGGTGAACGTCATTCTCGACCCGTGCCCGCAACCGGCGCTGAATATTGAACTTGAAAGTACAGGAACTTTTGCCGCGCGTTCAGGTCGCCGCGTAACCGTTTCCAATGGCTGCCTCCGGGACGCGGCCTCGGATGCGGTGCGGCAGTTCCGCGTCCGCGCGCCGCCAGGTGTGCGGATCGTCAGAGACCGCCGGCGTAGCCGTGCTGGCGCCAGGCCTCGAACACCACCACCGCCACCGCGTTCGACAGGTTGAGGCTGCGGTTGCCCGGCTGCATCGGCAGGCGCAGGCGCTGGCCGTCGGGCACGCGCGCCAGCACGCCATCCGGCAGGCCGCGGGTCTCGCTGCCGAACAGGAAGGCGTCGCCCGGCGCGAACGCGGGTGCATCGAAGCGGACGCTGTTGCGGGTGCTCAGCGCGAACAGACGCGCTGGCTGGATTGCCGCGAGCGCGGCGTCGAGGTCGTTGTGCACCTGCAGCGTCGCGTACTCGTGGTAGTCGAGCCCGGCGCGACGCAGGTTGCGGTCGTCGAGATCGAAGCCCAGCGGCCGCACCAGATGCAGCCGCGCGCCGGTGTTGGCGCACAGGCGGATCACGTTGCCGGTGTTGGGCGGAATTTCGGGCGTGTGCAGGATGACGTCGAACATGGACCGGACCGGGCGACGGGCCGGCCATTGTCGGTCACCAGGGCAGCGTCGCGCCGGTCCAGTCGAGGAAGCGGCCGCTGTCGTCAGGCCCGAGACCGTCGATGACCCCGCGCAGGCCGGCAACCGACTCCTCCGGCGCCTCGCTGGCCTGCGCACCGCCCATGTCGGTCTGCACCCAGCCCGGATGCAAGGCCACGACGACGATGCCGCGCTCGCGCAGGGCGTGCGCCAGCTGCACCGTCGCCATGTTCTGCGCGGCCTTGCTGATCGCGTAGCTCGGCGTGCCGAAGCGCGCGGTGCCGGCGATCGATCCGAGTTGCGAGGACAGGTTGGCGACACGCGCGCCATCGACGAGCAGCGGCGCCAGCGCCTGGGTCAGCAGCAGCGGACCGGTGACATTGGTGCGCAGGCTGTCGTCGAGCGTATCGGCGTTCAGCGTGCCGAAGCGCTCGCCGCTGTGCAGCACGCCGGCGTTGTTGATCAGCACGCCGATGCGCGCGTCCTCGCCCGTCGCAAGCGGCCACTCGCGCACCAGCTCGTCGCGCGAGCGGGCGTCGCCGACGTCGAGCGGCAGCACCTTCAGATGGCCGGGGTGTTCGGCAGCGAGATTGTTGAGCGCGGTGGCCTTGCCCGGCTGGCGGCAGGTCGCGACGACGCGGGCGCCGTCGGCCAGCAGCTGACGGACGAATTCGAGGCCGAGGCCGCGGTTGGCACCGGTGATGAGGGTCCAGTGGGTCATGGCGTACTGCTCTCGGGTAGGAACAGATTCCGATGCTAGTCGCGTCGGGGTGAGGATCAGGCGGGTGGCGATCGACACCCGACATCCACCTCTCCCTCTGGGAGAGAGCCTGCCCCGGACCTGATCCGGGGTCGACGCGCGACAGCGCGTCGGGGGAGGGCTGTGGGCTTCGCCGGTCATGCGTCAAACGCACCCTCATCCGCCCTTCGGTCACCCCGTATCAAGTACGGGGCAGGCTCTTCTCCCGGAGGGAGAAGGACAAACCAGCGCCCGGTCCCCGACCATGACCTGCGGCCCGTGCCGAAGGCACTGCGGATGGCTACGATGCGGGTCCAACTCCGCCCGCACTCCAAGGATCGGCATGTCCGCTGCCCACCGCACCGCCCAGACTTCACGCCCGCGCATGGCCCTGCTCGCGCTGGCGACCGGCCTCGCCCTGTCCGGCATCGCCGGCGCGCCGATGGCGCTGGCCGCACCGCCCGCCGCCACGGCCACGGTCGACATTCCCTACGAGACCTTCACCCTGCCCAACGGCCTGCGCGTGGTGGTGCACACCGACCGCAAGGCGCCGATCGTCGCGGTCAACATCTGGTACCACGTGGGCAGCAAGGACGAACCGGCCGGCCGCAGCGGCTTCGCGCACCTGTTCGAGCATCTGATGTTCCAGGCCAGCGAGCACCACGACGGCGAATTCTTCGATCCCTTCAAGCAGGTCGGCGTGACCGACCAGAACGGCACCACCAACACCGACCGCACCAACTATTTCCAGAACGTGCCGACCACCGCGCTCGACATGGCGCTGTGGATGGAATCCGACCGCATGGGCCACCTGCTCGGCGCGGTCGACCAGGCGGCGCTCGACGAGCAGCGCGGCGTGGTGCAGAACGAGAAGCGCCAGGGCGAGAACCAGCCCTACGGTCAGGTCTGGGACAAGCTCACCCGCGCGCTGTACCCGAAGGGCCACCCGTACCACCACGGCGTCATCGGTTCGATGAACGATCTCAACGCGGCCGCGCTCGACGACGTCAAGCAGTGGTTCCGCACCTGGTACGGCCCGAACAACGCGGTGCTGGTGCTGGCCGGCGACATCGACGTGGCCACCGCGCGCACCAAGGTCGCGCAGTACTTCGGTGACATCCCGGCCGGCCCGACGATGGCGCAGCCCGCCGTCGACGTGGCCAAGCGCAGCGCCGACACCCGCGAGACGATGGAAGACCAGGTGCCGCAGGTGCGCATCTACCGCGCCTGGAACGTCGCCGAACTGGGCACCACCGAAATCGACCATCTGCAGGTGCTGGGCAGCGTGCTCGGCGGTGCCAAGGCCTCGCGCCTGGACCGCCGCCTGCTGCACGACGACCGTCTGGTCGACAACATCAGCGCCGGCGCCTACGGCTCGCAGCTGGGCTCGAACTTCATCGTGATGGCGACGGTGAAGCAGGGCGTGGACCCGGCGACGGTCGAGGCGGCGATCGACGAGGAACTCGAGCGCCTGATCACCGAGGGCCCGACCGCCGAGGAACTCGAGCGCGCCAAGACCTCGTCCCGGGCCGGCTTCGTGCGCGGCATCGAACGCATCGGCGGCTTCGGCGGCAAAGCGGATGCGCTGGCCGAATGCACCGTCTACGAAGGCGATCCGGGCTGCTTCCGCACGTCCCTGGCGAACGTCGCCGCGACCACTGCCGAGGACATCAAGGCGGCCGGTGCGAAGTGGCTCGATGTCGGCAGCCACACCATCACCGTGGTGCCGGGCGCACGCACGCCGCTGGTCGAGGAACCCGCGGTCACGCCCGCGCCGTTCACCCCACCGGCGCCGGATGCGCAGTACACGACCACGCGCAGCGGCATCGACCGCAGCGCCGGCGTGCCCAGGACCGAATCGTTCCCGGAACTCAAGTTCCCGGCGCAGGAGCGCGCGACGCTGTCCAACGGCACCCAGGTGATCCTGGCGCGCCGTCCGGAGATTCCGGTTGTGCAGCTGAGCTACGAGTTCAAGGGCGGTTACACCGCCGACCTGGGCCGCACGCCGGGCACCGCGAGCTTCACGATGAACGTGCTCGACGAGGGCGCCGGCGGTCTGGGCGCGCTCGACTTCGCCGATCGCGTCGAAGCGCTGGGCGCGAGCCTCGGCGCGGGCGCGTCGCTCGACGGCAGCAATGCCTACGTCTCGGCGCTGAAGGAAAACCTCGATCCGTCGCTGGCGCTGTTCGCCGACATGCTGCGTCGCCCGAACTTCGACCAGACGGAAATCGACCGCATCAAGGCCACGTGGATCGCCGGCATTGCGCAGGAGAAGGCGCGCCCGTCGAGCGTGGCGATGCGCGTGCTGCCGCCGCTGGTCTACGGCGCCGGGCATCCGTACGCGATTCCGTTCACCGGCAGCGGCACCGAAGACGCGATCGCCAGGCTCACGCGCGACGAGCTGGTCGCCTTCCACCGCGACTGGGTGCGTCCGGAAGGCGCGACGCTGATCGTCGTCGGCGACACCACGCTGGACGAGATCGTGCCGATGCTGGAAACGCATTTCGGCGACTGGCGTGGCACCGGCCCGGCACCGGCGGCCATCGAAGTGGCGCAGGTTGCACGTCCCACCGCCCCGCGTGTGTTCCTGATCGACCAGCCCGGCGCGGTGCAGGCGAACATCTTCGCCGCGCAGGTGATTCCGCCGACCAACGATGCGTCGTCGACCCGTTTCGACATGGCCAACACCGTGATCGGCGGCGACTTCACCGCGCGTCTGAACATGAACCTGCGCGAGGACAAGCACTGGTCCTACGGTGCGCGCAGTTCGGCCAGCGGCACGCTGGGCCAGCGCCCGTGGATGGCGTCGGCGCCGGTGCAGATCGACAAGACCGCCGAGGCGATGGCCGAGATCCAGCGTGAGCTGACCGACTTCGCCGATGGCGACCGTCCGGCGACCGCCGCCGAACTCGCCCGCGCCCAGGCGATCCAGACCCTGAGCCTGCCCGGTGCCTACGAAACCGCGTGGTCGGTGATGTCGACGATCGGCGGCAACGTGCGCTTCGGCCGTCCGGACGACTACGTGTTCCAGCGCAAGGCCGAGATCGAGTCGATGACGGTGGCGGACCTGGCCGGCGTGGCGACGACGATCGATCCCAAGGCGCTGACCTGGATCGTCGTCGGCGATCTCGAGCAGATCGAGGCGCCGATCCGCGCGCTCGACCTGGGCGAGGTGCAGGTGCTCGACGCGGACGGCAATCCGATCGCACGCTGACACCCGTCCAATGTCCTGCTGCGTTCGCCGGCTGGCGCGCGCAGCAGACTTGAACGGCTTCCGAGCGCGGTGATCGCCCGCTCAGCCGATGCCCGCCACAATGGCGGGCATCGCGTCCTATCCCCAATCCCCGGAGCATTCCGAATGCGCAAGTCCCTGGCTGTGATGCTGCTGTCCCTGTCCGCCGCCGGCTGCACCTGGGTGCACATGGCGCCGGGCGCGAGCGCGGTGCGCGTGACGAGTGCGGCGCCGGCCGACTGCCAGAAGCGTGGCGAGGTCGAAGTCTCGGTCAAGCACAGCATCGCGTTCGTCGAACGCAACCAGCTGCGCGTGCGCGAGGAACTCGAGACCCTCGCACGCAACGAGGCACCCGGCCTCAACGCCGACACGATCAGCCCGCTGGGCCAACCCACCGGCGGCAGCCAGCGCTTCGGCGCCTGGCAGTGCGGACGCTGACGGCGCGCGTCGTTTCGCTGTAGGAGTGCGCTTGCGCGCGATAGGGCTTTCACGGGAAGGCGCCATCGCGCGCAAGCGCACTCCTACTGGTTTCCACGCACGACACCTGTGCGCCGGCGCGCGCCTGCAGGCCCGCTGATCCACTAGCATCGGACGATCTCCCGTCGAGGATCCGCCGATGCATCGTCTCGCCACCGCACTGCTGTGCGCCTGCGCCGCCCTGCCCGTTCTGTCGCATGCGCAGGACGCGCAACGTCCCGAAGTCGCCAGCGCCGCGACCGCGTTGCAGGCCAAGGTCGTCGACTGGCGTCGCGACATCCACCAGCATCCAGAGCTCGGCAATCGCGAGACGCGCACCGCGGCCAAGGTCGCCGAGCATCTGCGCAGCCTCGGCCTCGAACCGAAGACCGGCATCGCCCACACCGGCGTGACCGCCGTGCTCAAGGGCGGCCGCCCCGGTCCAAAGATCGCGCTGCGCGCCGACATGGACGCGTTGCCGGTCACCGAACAGACCGGCCTGCCCTTCGCCTCCACCGCGACCACGACCTACCGCGGCGAATCCACCGGCGTCATGCACGCCTGCGGCCACGATGCGCACGTCGCGATCCTGATGGGTGTGGCCGAAGCCCTGGTCGGCATGCGCGAGCAGCTGGCCGGCGAAGTGCTGTTCGTGTTCCAGCCCGCCGAGGAAGGCCCGCCCGACGACGAGGACGGCGGCGCCTCGATGATGCTGGCCGAAGGCATCTTCCGCGACTTCAATCCCGACGCGATCTTCGGTCTGCATGTGTTCTCGACGCTGCAGGCCGGCCAGCTCGGCGTGCGCGGCGGCCCGCTGATGGCCGCGTCGGACCGCTTCAACATCAAGGTCATCGGCCGGCAGACGCACGGCTCGCGGCCCTGGGGCGGCATCGACCCGATCGTCGCCGCGGCCGACCTGATCGGCACCGCGCAGACCATCGTCAGCCGCCGCACCAACATCTCCACGTTGCCGGCGGTGGTGAGCTTCGGCGCGATCAAGGGCGGCATCCGCTACAACATCATTCCAGACAGCGTCGAACTGGTCGGCACGATCCGCACCTTCGACGAGGACGTGCGCAGCGACATCTTCGCCGACCTCAAGAACGTCGCCGAACACGTCGCCACCGCGCATGGGGCCACCGTCGAAGCACACGTGCCCGACGCCACCGGCAACCCGGTCACCGTCAACGACCCCGCCCTGACCGCACGCCTGCTGCCGAGCCTGCAGGCCGTTGCCGGCGCGGAGAACGTCGTCGAAACCCCGCTCAACATGGGCGCCGAGGATTTCGCGTACTACGCCAAGGAAGTCCCGGCGATGTTCTTCTTCGTCGGCGCGACGGCGGCAGGCACGGACCCGGCGACGGCGCCGAGCAACCATTCCCCGCAGTTCGATCTCGACGAATCCGCGCTGGATCTGGGACTGCGGGCGATGCTGCAGGTGAGTCTGGATTATCTGGATGCGGGAGAGGGTTGAGGCGTTTTCGAGCGTGAGAGCAAATCGCTGGGCCCCGGCGTGCGCCGGGGCGACGGCAAAGGCTGGAACAGAAGCGCCAGAGCAGAGGCCAGAGCCAGAGCCAGAGCGGCGATCAGTTGAGCCGGGGCTCGCGTCACCATCTGCATCCCGTCGTCCCGGCGTAGGCCGGGATCCAGCGACTTGGCTCGTACCGGAAGCAGCTCTCTCATTCCCACTACCGTCATCCCGGAGGCTTTCAACAGACGCATGTCTGGTCATGCCGGGATCCATCTTCGCCATCAACCCACAGCGCGCGATCCTGCGCAGACGTGAAGATCAAAATGGACCCCAGCGTGCGCTGGGGTGACGGGCTGATCCGCGAGTCATACCTGACGCATTACGCCTTCTGCATTAACGGCCTCACGCAGCAAGCCACTGACCCACTGCCCGCCTGCTTGACTGCCATCTCGCCAGCACAGCACCTCCACGCAACGCCCGCCATCCGCCAGCGCTAAAATCCCCGCATGTCCCCCCGAACCCCCAGCGCGGCCGTGCCGCCCATTCCGCTCGGCCGCGAGGTCGCCTATCCGCGTCATTACGACCCGGGCCTGCTGTTCCCGATCGCGCGCACGCTCGGCCGCGCCGAGATCGGCATTGGCGCGGCCCTGCCCTTCATCGGTCACGACCGCTGGCATGCCTACGAACTGAGCTGGCTGGACACGCGCGGCAAGCCGGTCGTGGCGACGGCGACGATCACCGTGCCTGGCGATTCGCCGCATCTGGTGGAGTCGAAGTCGCTGAAGCTTTATCTCAACTCGCTCAACCACACACGCTTCGACACCGCCGATGCCGTCCTCGCGCGCGTCATCGACGACCTGTCGCAGGCCGCCGGTGCGCGCGTCGATGTCATGTCCGGTCTGCCCGCGATGGCCGACGTCGCACGCGACGGCACATCGATCGACGCGCTCGATGTCGAGATCGCCAGCTACGGCCCGCCGGACGCGTCGCTGCTCGCGGCCGACGCTGGCGCGATCGTCGAAGAACAGCTCACCTCGGCGCTGCTCAAGTCGAACTGCCCGGTCACCGGCCAGCCGGACTGGGCCAGCCTGCACATCGCCTATCGCGGGCCGCGCATCGATCGCGCGGCGCTGCTGCGGTATCTGGTGTCGTTCCGCGATCACGCCGAGTTCCACGAGCAGTGCGTCGAACGCGTGTTCGTCGATCTGCTGGCGCGTTGCCGACCGCAGACGTTGTCGGTCGAAGCGCGCTACACGCGGCGCGGCGGGTTGGACATCAATCCGTGGCGTGCAACGCCGGGCCATGCGATGCCCGCGCGCCTGCGCGACGAACGGCAGTAGTCGATTGCACGCCGCGCGATGGATTCTTAACGCGGGGCATGGGAGCCTGCGCCGTCGCCTCCACGCAGGTCCGGCCATGACGTCTTCCCGCAGTCCCGACGCACACCCGATGCGCACCTATGTCGTGCGCAAGGGCGACAGCCTGTCCGGAATCGCCGAATCCGAACTCGGCGCGCAGGACCGCTGGCGCGAGCTGTTCGACGCCAATCGCGACGTGCTCGACGATCCCGATGCCCTCCACGCCGGCCAGGTGCTGCAGCTGCCCGCCGCGTGACCGATTCCCGACTCCAGGAGTTTCCATGACCCGACCCGTCGTCCTGACCCTGGCTGCCGCACTCGGCGGCGTGCTGCTGCTCGCCGGCTGCAATCGCGATGCGCCCACCAGCGCGCCACCACCGGCCCCCACCGCACCCGAACCGCCACCGGCACCCACGCCGCCGGCACCGGCCACGGTCACCAGCGTCGAACTCGGCAACGCCGTCGACGACCAGAACCGCGTGGCCGCACCGGCCTCGGCGTTCGCGACCACCGACACGATCTACGCATCGGTCGGCACCGACGGCGAGAGCGCCGCCAAACTCGCCGCGCGCTGGACCTTCGGCGAAGGCCAACTGGTCCGCAGCACCGAAGCAGACGTGGCCGCAGGTCCGCAGGTCATCGCCTTCGACATCCACCATCCCGAAGGCTGGCCGGTCGGCACCTACAAACTCGAAGTCTCGCTCGACGGCACTGTGGTGGAGACGCGCGAGTTCTCGGTGCAATAGGCCGCAGCGCGCGCATGACGCCGAACACGAACGCGGCTCCGGCCGCGTTTTTCGTGCTGCGCAGGCACGCGCACCGTGCTGTCCCGTATGTCGCCACCCGGGTGCGCGCCTTCCGCGGCCTGTGCAAACGCGCGACAATCGAGGGGCTGTGTCGTCCGCACGCAATGGCCCTCGCCGGCCGATACGCGGACACACCGGCACGCGCGGCCACTGGATGCCGCAACGCGCGCCGGCCACGCAGAACCCCCCCGTTTCCAGACGAGACACGCCCGCATGTCCGATACGCCGAAGATCCTCTACACGCTCACCGACGAAGCCCCGTACCTGGCGACGCAGTCGCTGCTGCCGATCGTCGAGGCGTTCACCAGACCGGCGGGCATCGCGGTCGAAACGCGCGACATCTCGCTGGCCGGCCGCATCCTGGCGCAGTTCCCCGAACTGCTGACCGACGCGCAGAAGATCGGCGACCACCTCGCCGAACTCGGCGAGCTGGCGACCACGCCTGAGGCCAACATCATCAAGCTGCCGAACATCAGTGCCTCGGTGCCGCAGCTCAAGGCTGCGATCAAGGAGCTGCAGGGCCAGGGCTACGCGTTGCCGGATTACCCGGACGTACCTGCGAGCGACGCGGAGACCGACATCAAGGCGCGCTTCGACCGCACCAAGGGCAGCGCGGTGAATCCGGTGCTGCGCGAAGGCAACTCGGACCGCCGCGCACCGAAGTCGGTGAAGGCGTTCGCGCGCAAGCATCCGCATCGCATGGGCAAGTGGTCGAGCGATTCGAAGTCGCACGTCGCGCACATGGACGAAGGCGATTTCTACGGCAGCGAACGTTCCGCGACGCTCGACAAGGCCGGCGCGCTGAAGATCGAACTCGTCGGCAGCGACGGCGCGACGACCGTGCTCAAGGACGCGGTGAAGGTGCAGGCCGGCGAGATCGTCGATGCCGCGGTGATGTCGCGCAAGGCGCTGTCGAGCTTCATCGAAGCGCAGATCGAGGACGCGAAGGCGCAGGACGTGCTGTTTTCGCTGCACCTCAAGGCGACGATGATGAAGGTCTCCGACCCGATCATGTTCGGCATCGTCGTGCAGGCGTTCTACCGCGACGTGCTGACGAAGTACGCCGATGCGCTGGCGCAGGTCGGCTTCGATGCCAACAACGGCATCGGCGATCTGTACGCGCGCATCACGTCCCTGCCGCAGGACCAGCAGGACGCGATCCGCGCCGACATCGATGCGCTCTACGCCTCGCGCCCGGCGCTTGCGATGGTCAACTCCGACAAGGGCATCACCAACCTGCACGTGCCGTCCGACGTCATCGTCGATGCCTCGATGCCGGCGATGATCCGCGACTCGGGCGGCATGTGGAACGCGGCCGGCAAGCTGCAGGACGCCAAGGCGGTGATTCCGGACCGCTGCTACGCCGACGTGTTCCAGGCGGTCATCGACGACTGCAAGACCCATGGCGCGCTCGATCCGACGACGATGGGCTCGGTGCCCAACGTCGGCCTGATGGCGCAGAAGGCCGAGGAGTACGGCAGCCACGACAAGACCTTCCAGATTCCCGGCGACGGCACCGTGCGCGTCACCGACGGCGACGGCAACGTGGTGTTCGAGCAGACGGTCGAGAGCGGCGACATCTGGCGCATGTGCCAGACCAAGGACGCGCCGATCCAGGACTGGGTGAAGCTCGCCGTGAACCGCGCGCGCCTGTCGGACACGCCGGCCGTGTTCTGGCTCGACAAGAGCCGCGCGCACGACGCGCAGGTGATCGCCAAGGTCGAGACGTATCTCAAGGACCACGACACCGCCGGTCTCGACCTGCGCGTGCTGCCGCCGGTCGAAGCGACGACGTTCTCGCTCGCGCGCATCCGCAAGGGCGAAGACACGATCTCGGTCACCGGCAACGTGCTGCGCGATTACCTGACCGACCTGTTCCCGATCATGGAGCTGGGCACCAGCGCCAAGATGCTGTCGATCGTGCCGCTGATGGCCGGTGGCGGCCTGTTCGAAACCGGCGCCGGCGGCAGCGCGCCCAAGCACGTGCAGCAGTTCGTCGAAGAGAACTATCTGCGCTGGGATTCGCTCGGCGAGTTCCTCGCGCTGGCCGCCTCGCTCGAACATCTCGGCAACGCCTACGACAACCCGAAGGCCCGGGTGCTGGCCGCCGCGCTCGACGTCGCCAACGGCCGCATTCTCGACGAGAACCGCTCGCCGGCGCGCAAGGTCGGCGAACTCGACAACCGCGGCAGCCACTTCTACCTCGCCCAGTACTGGGCGCAGGCGCTGGCCGACCAGAACGACGACGCCGATCTGAAGGCGACGTTCGCGCCGGTGGCAAAGGCACTGACGGACGGCGAAGCGGCGATCCTGTCCGAACTCAACGGCGCGCAGGGCAAGCCGGTCGAGATCGGTGGTTACTACCATCCGGATCTTGCAAAGGTGGTCGAGGCGATGCGCCCGAGTGCCACGCTCAATGCGGCGATCGATTCGCTCAAGCGCTGAGCGTTCGCTTCAATGTGTGATCGACAGGCCCGCTCCGGCGGGCCTGTCACGTATGCGGCGCGACGGATCGCGGACTAGCCGGCCAGCTTCACCAGCAACTTCCCGAAGTTCCTGCCCGCCAGCATCCCGATGAACGCCTCGGGCGCGTTCTCCAACCCGTCCACGACATCCTCGCGATAGCGGATGCGTCCATCACGCAGCCACTGCCCCATCTCGCGTACGAACTCGGGGTAGAGCGCGATGAAATCGCGCTGGATGAAACCGCGCACGGTCAGGTGGCGGCTCAGGATCGCACCCATCAGTTGCGGCACGCGGTCCGGACCGGACGGCGGCGCGGTGTCGTTGTAGTGGGCGACGAGACCGCAGACGGGGATGCGGGCGAAGTCGTTGAGCAACGGCAGCACGGCGTCGAATACCTTGCCGCCGACGTTTTCAAAGTAGACGTCGATGCCATCGGGACATGCCGCCGCGAGTTGCTCGGCGAAGTCGTCGGCGCGATGGTCGAGGGCGACGTCGAAGCCGAGTGCGTCGCGCACATGCGCGACCTTGTCGGGGCCGCCGGCAATGCCGATGGCGCGTGCGCCGTGGAGTTTCGCGATCTGGCCGACGGTCGCGCCCACCGGCCCACTGGCCGCTGCGACGACGACGGTTTCACCATGCTGCGGCTTCCCGATCTCGTGCAGACCGGCGTACGCGGTGAAGCCGGGCATGCCGTGCACGCCGAGTGCGGTCTGCACCGGCAGGCCCAACGGATCGAGCTTGCGGCGCAGGCTTTCGCCATCGACGACCGCGTGCGTCTGCCAGCCGGCATGCGCGAGTACGAGATCGCCCGGCGACCACGCCGGATGCAGCGACTGCACCACTTCCGAAATCGTGCCGCCGTCCATCACCTCGCCGATCTCGACCGGCGCAGCGTAGGAGCGACCGGCGTTCATGCGGCCGCGCATGTAGGGATCGAGCGACAGCCAGCGGTTGCGCAGCAGCACCTGGCCGTTGCGTGGCGCAGGCACCTGGAAGGTTTCGACCCGGAAATCCCCGGTTGTGGGCACGCCGGTCGGGCGCGCCGCGAGGACGATGCGGGTGGCGGTGGAGTCACTCATCGGGTCGGCCTGTTCGATTGGACATCCTTCATAGCGCACGCGGGCGTGCAGCGTCGTCAATCGGACCGCGCGCTCATCCCGCGCTGGCGCCATCGAGCGCGGCGATGTCCGACTTCGTCAGCAGCAACGTGCGCGCCGCGGCCAGTTCGCGCAGCTGGGCGATGCTGGTGGCGCTGACGATCGGCGCGGTCACGCCGGGCCTTGCGATCAGCCAGGCCAGTGCGATCTGGGCCACGGTCGCCGCATGCCGGCACGCGGCATCGTCGAGCGCGGCGAGCACGCGCTTGCCGCGTGCATTGAGGTACTGCTTCACGACCTGCGCACCGCGCGCGCTGCTCTTCGCCGCATCGGCCTCGGTGCGGTACTTGCCGCTGAGAAAGCCGCTCGCCAGCGAGTAGTAGCCGATCACGCCGAGCCCGTGCTCGCGCACCAGCGGTTCCAGCGCGGCTTCGTAACCGGCGCGGTCGACGAGGTTGTACTCGGGCTGCAGCGTTTCGTAACGCGGCAGATTGTGGCGCCTGGCCACGTCGAGCGCCTCGGCCAGACGCGGCGCGGTGTAGTTCGACGCGCCGATCGCGCGCACCTTGCCCTGTTCGATCAGACGCGAGAACGCACCCAGCGTGTCTTCCAGCGGTACCGACGGGTCATCCTCGTGCGCCTGGTAGAGATCGATGACATCGGTGCGCAGGCGCCGCAACGAGTCCTCGCACGCGGCCTGGATATTGGCCGGAGACAGACCCTTGCGCTGCGGCCACTTGGCCACCTTGGTGGCGATCACCACGCGGCCGCGCTTGCCCCTCTTGTGCAGCCAGCGGCCGATCAGCGTTTCCGATTCGCCGCCCGCATTGCCGTCGACCCAGGCCGAGTAGACATCGGCGGTGTCGACGAGATTGAGGCCCAATGCGACGCATTCGTCGAGCAGCGCGTGCGTCGTCGCCTCGTCGGCGCTCCAGCCGAAGACGTTGCCGCCGAACGCCAGTGGCGAGACCTTGAGGCCCGAGCGCCCGAGTTCGCGTTCCGACATGTGCCGCTCCTGCCTGCAAAAGAATGACCACAGCATAGGCAGGCCCCGCGCGCGCCCGACACCGTGCAACGCGCAAAGCAGTGTTCCGGCACGGCGCCGCTGCGCCCCGCGTGACGGGCGGCGGCGTTCGCCACGCGGCTTGTGGCACCCTTGCGCCACGTCCGCATCCGGAGTTCCGCCCATGCAACGCAGCTTGTCGTTCTGCGCCGTCGCCCTGATCGCCCTCGCCGGTTGCGCCAGCGCGCCGCAGGCGCCTGCCGATTCGGCCGCCGACCTCGATGCCAGCAATGTCGCCCGCCTCGACACTGCACTCGCCGGCGACTGGCGCAGCGCCGAGAACCGCGCGCGTGACCAGTACCGCCATCCGCGCGAAACGCTGGCGTTCTTCGGCGTGCGTCCGGAGCAGACCGTCATCGAGATCACCCCCGGCAGCGGCGCGTGGTACGCCGAGGTGCTGGCACCGTATCTGCGCGACAACGGCCGCTACATCGCCGCGATGGTCGATCCGGCGAGCGTTGCCGAAGGCCGCGGCCGCGACTACCAGACCGGCCAGCGCGACGGCCTGCAGGCCCGCTTCGACACCGCGCCCGCACAGTTCGACCGCGCCCGCATGGTGGACTTCGACCCCGACGCGCCGCGCTTCGGCCCCTCGAACTCGGCCGATGTCGTGCTGACGTTCCGCAACGTGCACAACTGGCGTTCGTCCGGCCAGGCCGAGGGCATGTTCAAGGGCTTCTACGACGTACTGCGCCCGGGTGGCGTGCTGGGCGTCGTGGAACATCGCGCCACGGCCGACGTGCCGACCGACGACCGCAGCGGCTATGTCGGCACCGCACAGGTCATCGCACTGGCGCAGGCCGCGGGCTTCCGCGTCGACGGCAGCAGCGAGGTCAATGCGAATCCGAAGGACGCCCGCGACCACCCCAATGGCGTGTGGACGTTGCCGCCGTCGAACCGGCACGAGGCATCGGACGCGGCGAAGTACGCGGAGATCGGTGAGAGTGACCGGATGACACTGCGCTTCGTGAAGCCCTGAAAGGCGCAGAACGTTCAGGCGTCAGGTGGTGGTGAGGGCGTGGGGTGATGGAGCGTCAGCGCGCGATCATCCCGGACCGTCGCCCGTGCGCAGCACCACGACCCCGAACGCAGGCAGCACCGCCGCCTGCGTGATGTTTCCAGTCCAGAGTGTCCATGCTCGTCGCGTTCAACAAACCCTACGGCGTGCTCTGCCAGTTCACCGACCGCAGCACACCACCGCGTCCGACGCTGGCCGGCTTCGGCCTGCCGGCCGACGTGTATGCCGCCGGCCGGCTCGACCACGACAGCGAAGGCCTGCTGCTGCTGACCGATGACGGCACGCTGGCGCACCGCATTACCGATCCGCGCCACAAGCTGCCCAAGACCTACCGGGTGCAGGTGGAAGGTGCGCCGTCGCCGGAACAGCTGCAGGCACTGCGCGATGGCGTCACGCTCAACGACGGCCCGACCCGGCCTGCGCAGGCGACGCTGCTCGATCCGCCGCCAACGCTGTGGCCGCGCGATCCGCCGGTGCGCTTCCGCAAGACCGTGCCCGATGCCTGGCTGGAACTGACCATCCACGAGGGCCGCAACCGCCAGGTGCGGCGCATGACCGCCGCGGTGGGTCTGCCCACGCTGCGACTGGTGCGGGTGGCGATCGGCGACTGGTCGCTGGACACCCTCGCGCCCGGCGTCTGGCGGACGCTTTAAGGACGTGGACGATCCGGGCAAGGACCGCAGTCAACCGGGTTTCTGGTAACGTGCCGAGTGGATCGCATGCCTGTATCGCGTGCCGCCGATTCCCCGTTCGGGGCCACCCCGGAAGCCAATGCCGAACTCTGCAAACGCCAGCGGTCGCATCCTTGTCGTCGATGACCAGCCTGCGAACCTGCGTGTCGTCAGTTCGCTGCTGAGCCGTCACGGTTACGAAGTACAGACGGCGCCCGACGGCGCCGAGGCGTTGGCGATGCTCGAATCGCGCCAGCCCGATCTGCTGCTGCTCGACATGCTGATGCCGAACATGGACGGCTTCGCGCTGCTCGCCAGGATCAAGCAGAACCCGGACCTGCTGCGCCTGCCGGTGGTGTTCCTCACCGTCGCCCAGGATCGCGAACTGCTGCTGCGCGCATTCGACGCCGGCGCGGTCGATTACGTCACCAAGCCGTTCATGCCCGAAGAACTGCTTGCACGTGTCAACGCACACGTCGGCCTCAAGCAGACCCGCGACCGCCTCGAACGCATCGCGCGCGAGCGCCAGGAGCTGGTGAACCTGGTCGCCCACGATCTGAAGAATCCGCTGTCGAGCATCTGGTTCGCCAGCGACATGCTGGTCAAGAACGAGACCCGGCCCGAACGCATTCCGCGCTATCACAAGATGATCCACGAAAGCGCCGAAGACGCGCTCGGTTACATCCGTCGCTATCTGGAAACCCAGGACGCCTCGCGCAAGGCCGCCGAGGCCATGCAGTCGACGGGGCTGCGCGACGTGCTGGACTGGATCGTCGCGCGCTACGGCATGCAGTTCGAGGATCGCGGCGTGCAGCTGCAGGTGCGGGCACCCGATGCGGCACCGATGGTCGCAATCGATGGCCTGGTGCTGCGCCAGGTCGCCGAGAACCTGATCACCAACGCGATCAAGTACGCGCCCGACAGCAACGTCGACATCTCGCTGCGTGGCGGCGGCGTGGGCTTCTGGCAGCTGCTGGTCGAAGACCGCGGCCCCGGCATCGCCCGCGACCAGCAGCACGCGCTGTTCCGGCCGTTCCAGCGGCTCGCCCATGCCGGCAAGGACGATGGCCGCTCCAGTGGTCTGGGTCTGTCGCTGGCCAAGCAGATCATCGTCGACCTCGGTGGCCAGCTCTGGTATGAGGACCGCGAAGGCGGCGGTGCACGCTTCATCATCGAGCTGCCGCAGATGTCCGCGGATGCGGAACGTCCGGTCGCCGACGACGATCCGCAGAGCGGGCTGACATAGAAAAACGCGGGCCCAGGGCCCGCGTCCGGTCGACCTGCGCCTGGCCGCATGGCCAGCGCACGGGTGATCCCTCGACTCAGTCTTCGCTGTTCGACGCCGCTGCGCCGCGCCGTGCGGTGGTGCGCTTGCGGGCAGGCGCGCGGGTCGGCTCGATCCGGCGCGAGCTGCCTTCGACAGCGCCGTTCTGCTTGCGCTTCTTGTACTGGCGGGCCGCCACCCAGACCAGACCGGCGCCGATCACCGACGCGGCCAGAATCGCCGGATTGCGACGCAGGAAACCGCCGGCCAGCTTGGTGCCGGTGCGCGCCGCGCCGATCGCGACACCCGTCTGCAGCCACTTCTCGGCGGAATCGGGAATCGCATGCCGCAGGCTGTCGCCTGCCTGGCCGACCAGCGACAGTGCCTTGTCGGACAACGCTTCGAACTTGCTCATGGAAGGACCTCGGATGTCCGATGTGGGATAGGGGGGAGTCTTCGTTACCGGCTGTCGATCTGGCGTGAGCGCTGTGGAAACCGGTTGCGGCCATTGTGCTGAGGTTCTGCAAACGGCGGTCGGGATGCATCAGGTCCCGCGGGGTTTCGCGCGATGGGTCGCCGGTGCGTTCCAGGGGTCTTCCGGCCAGGGATGTCTGGGATACCGCCCCTTCATTTCCTTGCGCACTTCCGGATACGTGCGTTCCCAGAAGCCGGCGAGGTCGCGGGTCACCTGCAGCGGGCGCCCGGCAGGCGACAGCAGGTGGATCGTCAGCGGCACGCGGCCATCGGCGACGGTCGGCGTCTTCGCCAGGCCGAACAATTCCTGCAGCTTGACCGCGAGCACCGGCGGCGCGGGCGTGCCGTCGGCCTCGATCGCGTAGTCGATCGCGCGCGCCAGGCCGGACGGCACGGTGATGCGCACCGGTGCGAGACGATCGAGCTGCTGGCGCAGCGACCAGTCCAGCTGGTTCTGCAATGCATCGGCCAGCGCATCCGCGCCGAGCGCATCGAGTCGGCTGATGCCGGCGAATGCAGGTCGCAGCCACGCATCGCGCGTCGCCAGCAGCGCCGCGTCCGACAGGTCCGGCAGCGCGAGTCCGGGCATCCACGCGCGCACCGCCTGCACGCGTGCCTGCCATTGCCGCAGACCGTCGCGCCACGGCAGCACGTCGAGGCCGAGCGCGCCGACCGCATCGCTCAGCGCCTGCGCGGCCTGCGCCGGATCGACGCGGCCATTGGCGCGCGCATCGAGCACGATGCCGTCGAAACGGCGCACGTGCTCGCCGACCAGCGCGCGGCGCTCGGCATCCCAGCGCGTCTCGTCGGCATCGGTGAAACGCTCTGGCCACTGTCGGCGCAGCCGCGCCTCGTCGACCGGCGCGCCGCGTAGCAGCAGCGCGTCCTTGGACTCGTGGCGCAACTCGCTGGCGACGATCCACGGTTCGCCGCGCAGCGTGCTGTCGTCGAACAGGCGTGTCATGCGGCCGTTGCTGAGCGTATAGCGCACATCGTCGCGCGCGTGGCGATAGCCGATGCGATCGGGAAACGCATGGCCGAGCAGATCGCCGAGCAGATGTGCGGGTGCAGAGGACGGCGGCGCAGTGTCGAGTTTCAGACGTCGTCGCCATTGTTTCGCGGCCGCATCGATCGCGGCCAGCGCGCCACGCTGTGCATCGGTGGGCGTGCGTCCACTGCGGAAGGCGGCCAGGGCCTGCCAGCGCGCGGCCACGCCATCCGAACGCGGCGCGCCCGGCAAAGGCCGCAACGGATCGCGTGCTTCCAGCAATGCGCACAGGTCACACGCGAGCGCGCGCTCGCCGGCATCCGCGCCGGCCAGCAGCATCGCCGCGAGCCGGGGATGCGTGCCGAGCGCGAGCATGCGGCGCCCGGTCCGGGTGATCGCGCCGCGCGTATCCAGCGCATCGAGGCGTTGCAGCAGATCGTGCGCGGCGCCCATCGCCCCGGCCGGCGGCGGATCCGGAAACGCCAGTGACGCATCGCCCCAGGCGGCGAGTTCGAGTGCGAGTGCGGCGAGATCGACCTGCGCGATCTCGGGGCGCCGCTGCGGTTCCAGCCGTTGCGATTCGGGCCACAGGCGCAGCGCCACGCCCGACGCAACACGTCCCGCGCGGCCCGCGCGCTGGTCCGCGGACGCCTGCGAGATGGACACGACCTCCAGACGCGAGAATCCGCTGTTGGGATCGAAACGCGGTTCGCGCGCCTGGCCGCTGTCGACGACGATGCGCACGCCCGGCAGGGTCACGCTGCTCTCGGCGACATTGGTCGCCAGCACCACGCGGCGCCGGCCGTCGGTCGAGGGCTGCAGCACATGCGTCTGCGCGTCGACCGGCAGTTCGCCGTGCAGTGCCAGCAGTTCGACATCGCCGGGCAACGCGGCTTCGAGTTGCGCACGACAGCGTGCAATCTCGCGTTGGCCGGGCAGGAATACCAGCGCGTCACCGGGCTGCGCTGCCAAGGCATCGACGAGCACGCGGCGCACCTGGTGTTCGAGCGCTTCGTCGCGCCGGGGCGGCGCATGCGACACCTCGACCGGATAGCTGCGGCCCGCGCTCGACAGCCGCGGCGCGTCGAGCCATTGCGCGATGCGTGCGCCGTCGAGCGTCGCCGACATCACCACCAGGCGCAGGTCTTCGCGCAGGCCGGTCTGCACGTCACGCGCGAGTGCGAGGCCGAGATCGCCGGCGAGATGGCGTTCGTGGAATTCGTCGAACAGCAGCGCGCCGACGTCGGCGAGTTCCGGATCGTCCTGCAGCATCCGCGTCAGGATGCCTTCGGTGACGACCTCGATCCGCGTGCGCGCGCTGATGCGCTGCTCGAAACGGATGCGATAGCCCACGAGGCCACCCACTTCGTCGCCGAGCTGCCGCGCCATGAACGCCGCTGCCGAACGCGCGGCGACGCGGCGCGGTTCCAGCATCACGATCTTGTTGTCGCCCAGCCAGGCCGCGTCGCGCAATGCCAGCGGCACCTGCGTGGTCTTGCCCGCGCCCGGTGGCGCTTCGAGCACCAGGCGCGGATGCGCGGCGAGGCTGCCGAGGATCTCCGGCAACAGGGCGGTGATGGGAAACGTCGGCGGAGCGGTCTGCGTCACGGCGCACAGGCTAACGACGTCACGCATTCGCGTCGACGTGCGCGTGCAAGGGTTTGCCCCGGGTGTCGGTCTGCGCCAACGGCCGCCAGACTCTGCCGCGACCCCGCCGCCGGAACCAACATGCGCCCTTGTCCGCTCCGTCTTCCATATGCCCTGCTGCTCGCCTGCGGCCTGTCCGTGACCGCGCCTGCCGCGTTCGCCGAGGTCTTCATCAACGAGCTGCACTATGACAACGCGGGCGCGGATGTCGGCGAGGCGATCGAGATCGTCGCGACCGCGGGCGAGGATCTCTCCGCCTATCGCGTGTGGCTGTACAACGGCAGCAGCACGCCGAACGCGGCGAAGCAGTACGGCAGCTTCGCGGTCCCGGCCGCGCAGTCGCGCAACTGCGGCGCGAGCGTCGGCATCGCCACGGTGAGCTGGCCGCGCGACGGCCTGCAGAACGGCCCCAGCGACGGCATTGCGCTGGTCGACGGCGCCGGCAACGTCGTGCAGTTCATCAGCTACGAAGGCACGATCGTCGCCGCCGACGGTCCCGCCGCCGGTGAGACCAGCCAGAACCTGCCGGTGTCGGAAGGCGCGAATGCACCGGTCGGCACGTCGTTGCAGCTGACCGGCACCGGCAGCAGCGCTGCCGACTTCGACTGGGCGCCGTCTTCGGCGCAGAGTTTCGGTACCTGCAACACCGCCCAGACCTTCGGTGGCAGCGGCGGTGGCGGTGATACCACGCCACCCACGATCACCGCGACCACGCCGGCCAGCGGCGCATCCGATTTCCCGGCCGCCGGCGATCTGTCGGTGAGCTTCAGCGAAGCAGTCACGCTCACCAGCGGCGCGTTCGCGTTGCAATGCGCGACCTCGGGCGCAGTGACGCTCGACCACCCGGACAGCGGCAGCAGCTTCGCCATCGGCACCGGCACCGCGCTGCATGCCGGCGAAGCCTGCACGCTGACGGTTCACGCAAATGCGGTCACCGATGCCGACGGCCTGTCGCCGACAGCCGATACCGTCGTCGCGTTCACCGTCACCGGCAATGGTGACGGGGGCGGCGGCAGCGGCTACTACGCACGCGTCAACACCAGCAGCCCCGGACAGCTGCGCTGTTCCCTGCACGAGACGATCCGCGGGCACACCTCGTATCCCTACAGCGGCAGTGGCACGAGCACCTGGACGATCCTCGAGATCGCCGACGAGGATCCCGGCGACAGCGGCAGGATCCTCGACGTTTACCGCAATCGCAGCTACACCAAGGGCAGCGGCCGTGCAGGCACCGGCAGCGGCCTGACCTACAACCGCGAACACACCTGGCCAAAGTCGCTCGGCTTCCCGTCGACCAGCGGCGACAAGGGCCTGCCGAACGCGCCGCACACCGACGCGCACATGCTCTATCTCAGTGACACCGACCACAACTCGGCGCGCGGCAACAAACCGCTGGCCGACTGCACGGCATCGGCCAACTGCAGCGAGCGCGCGACCGAAGCCAACCAGGGCGTCGGCGGTGGTACCGGCCTGTTCCCGGGCAATTCCAACTGGACCAACGCCAGCGGCTTCCAGGTCTGGGGCCATCGCAAGGGCGACATCGCCCGCGCGGTGCTGTACATGGCGATCCGCTACGAAGGCGGCGCGCATCCGACGACGGGACAGTCCGAACCCGACCTGGAGCTCACCGACGACCGCAGCCGTATCGTGTCGACGTCGTCGTCGCCCGCCTACATGGGTCTGCTGTCGACATTGCTCGCCTGGCACCAGGCCGACCCGCCGGATGCACGCGAGCAGGCACGCAACGAAGTGGTCTTCAGCTTCCAGGGCAACCGGAATCCCTTCATCGACCATCCCGAGTGGGCGACGCGTGCGCTGTTCGAAAGCACGACGCCGGCGAGTTGCCAGTTGCTGAACTAGGCCTTTGCACCTCTCCCTCCGGGAGAGGTCGACGCGCGAAGCGCGTCGGGTGGGGGTTGGGCTCTACAGGCGAATCGAGGGCATGCAGGGCGGGCTTCAAAGCCCGCCGTCTACAATGCACGCCCCCTGGTTCCCCGCATTCCGCCATGCAGCTGATCGACATCGGCGCCAACCTCACCCACGACAGCTTCGATCACGATCGCGGCGCGGTACTGCAGCGCGCGCGCGACGCAGGCGTGACGCGCATGGTGATCACCGGTGCCAGCCGCGAGCATTCGCCCAAGGCGCTCGAACTGGCGCAGGCGCATCCGGGGTTCCTGTACGCGACGGCAGGTGTGCATCCGCATCACGCGGTGGAATACACCGCGGAATGCGATGCGGAGATGCGCGCGCTGCTGGCGCGTCCGGAAGTCGTCGCGGTCGGCGAATGCGGGCTCGACTACTTCCGTGATTTCTCGCCGCGCCCCGCGCAGCGCAAGGCCTTCGAACGGCAGCTGCAGATCGCGGTGGACACCGGCAAGCCGCTGTTCCTGCACCAGCGCGATGCGCACGACGATTTCGTCGCGATCATGCGCGAGTTCGAAGGCCGGATCGGCCCGGCCGTCGTGCACTGCTTCACCGCCGGCAAGCGCGAGCTGTTCGAGTGCATCGACCGCGACTGGCACATCGGCATCACCGGTTGGCTGTGCGACGAACGTCGCGGGCAGCATCTGCGCGAGCTGGTGCCCAATATTCCGGCGAACCGGCTGATGGTCGAGACCGATGCGCCCTATCTGCTGCCGCGCACGCTCAAACCGCTGCCGAAGGACCGCCGCAACGAGCCGGCGTTCCTGCCGCACATCGTCGAGGAACTCGCACGCGATCGCGGCGAGGACGTCGCGGTCACCGCGGAAGCGACGACGGCGACGGCCGCTGCGTTTTTCCGCCTGCCGTAAGGCTCAGAAGCCCGACGGCATCCACAGCAGCAGCCCCGCACCGAGCACGATGCGATAGATCGCAAAACCGGTGAAACGGTGGCGCTTGATGAAGCCGAGCAGCCACTTCACGACGATGAAACCGGTGACCATGGCTGCGATGAACGCGATCGCGACATCGCCCCAGGCTTCCTCGCCGAGGCCCTGGTCCATCCACAGTTCCAGGAACGCGTAGGCGCTGGCGGCGAACATCGTCGGGATGCCGACCAGGAATGCGAACTCGGCCGCAGCCGAACGCCGGCTCAGGCCCAGCAGCATCGCGAGGAAGATCGTCGTCGCCGAGCGCGAAGTGCCGGGAAACACGCCCGCCACCACCTGCGCCAGACCAACCGCGACTGCGACCGTCCACGTCACGTGCGTGTTGTCGCCGCGCTTGCCGGCGAAGTGCTCGGCGACCAGCATCCAGATGCCGCCGATGATCAGTGCCCAGGCAACCGGCGTGACCGTCTCCGGCAGCTCCCAGCCGGCCATGCGCACCGGCAGGCCGACCAGCGCCGTGACCGCGAAGGCGACGAACAGCTTGGCCGAATAGTCGCGGTGTTCGCGCTCGCGCAGGCCCGTCGTCAGCTGCCAGATGCGCTGGCGGAACACCAGCAGCGTCGCCAGGATCGCACCGGCCTGGATGACGATGTTGAAGAAGTCGGAGCGCGCGCCCAGCCAGTGCTGGGCGATCAGCAGATGGCCGGTGCTGGAGACGGGCAGGAACTCGGTGAGCCCCTCGATGATGCCGAGGAGCAGAGCGGAAATCGGATCGGACACGGCATTCATGCGAAGCGGGGGCAAGCCCGCGAGGATACCGGTCGCGGGCACCTGCGCGAACCCGCGGGTGCCGCGCTCAGTCGCGCGCGCTGGCGGCGGACTGCTTGAGTTCGCGGTAGCGGGTCAGCGCCGCCTGCAGATCGCCGCCCAGCGCGGCCTGTTCGACCAGTTGCTGGTCGAGGATCGCCAGCTGCCGCTGCAGATCGGTGTGCTGGCCGCGGATGCTGTCGACCAAGGGCTTGGCGACCGCCTGGCCGGCCAGTTCGCGATCACCCGCCTGGCGCAGCAGCGACAACAGGCTGCGGCGCAGATTGTCGACGCCCATGCGCGAGGTCTTGAGCGCCTCGTCCACCAGCACGATGCGCTCGCCGTAGGCGCGGCGCAGGTCGGCTTCGGTCGCATACGACTCGACCATCGCCAGTTCCTGACGCTGGCGCAGCGCCGCGGCTTCGGCGTCGAGCCTGGCCTGCTGCGCGGCGGCGGCGGCGGCGCTGCGTTCCTCGGCGGTCAACGCGCGCCCCACGTGCGCAGTGGCCATGCCGCTGCGGGCGCTGATCTCGGTGCGTTCGGCATCCACCGCCGACGCCGGCAATGCGTCGCCGCAGATGCGGCGGCCACCTTCGTTCCAGCAATAGACCTTGCGGTCGGCGCCGGGCTTCTGCGCGACGGCGCCGGTGGCGATGCAGGCCAACAGCAGCCCGCCCATCAATCGGATCGAAAGATGCATGTCGTCCGTCCCCCTGACGGCCCGAAGCGTTGAATCAGCGTGTGGTGTCGCTGCCATATCGTGCCCGGTAGGCCAGCAGGCGATCGCGCTCCGCCGCCAGTGTCGCGCTCTGTCCGACAAATGCAAGCAGATCGGACAGCCCGGCAATGGCCACCACCGGCACGTCCTGCTCGCACGCGACGCGCTGCGCGGCGGACTGCGGGCTGTCTTCGGCCACGCGTTCCTGGCGGTCGAGTGCGATGACGATGCCGGCCACGGTGCCGCCGCCGTCGGTGATCTGGCCCAGCGCTTCGCGGATCGCGGTGCCGGCGGTGATCACGTCGTCGACGATCAGCACCCGGCGTCCAGCCAATGGCGCGCCGACCAGCACCCCGCCTTCGCCATGCGCCTTGGCTTCCTTGCGGCTGTAGGCGACCGGCAGGTCGCGGTCCCGGCGCGCGTACTCGCAGGCCAGTGCGGTCGCCAGCGGAATGCCCTTGTAGGCGGGGCCGAACAGCAGGTCGAACTCGACCCCGGCCGAATCCAGCGCATCGGCGTAGCAACCGGCCAGCGTGGCGATGGCGAGACCGGAATCGAAACGCCCGGCATTGAAGAAATAAGGACTGACGCGGCCGGACTTCAGCGTGAACTCGCCGAAGCGCAGCGCGTCGGCCTCGAGGGCGAGCTGCAGGAAACGGGTGCGATGGTCGGTCATGGCGGCCATTGTCCCACGCCCAGTGCACGCAGCATCAGGTGTTGGGGACCGCCGCGACCGCCCCGCATGATCGCGCCGCCGTCGATGAACCCGGCGCGACGGTACAGGTGCACGGCGATGGTGTTGGCCGCATGCACGTTCAGCGCCAACGTCACGCGTTCGGGATGGCGCAACGCCAGATCCGCGCAGCACGCAGCGAGCGTCGGTAATCCGAGGCCGCGCCCTTGCCACGCCACGTCCAGCGCAAACGCCCGCAGCGTCACCGTGCGCCGGTCGACGGCCTGCTTCTTGAACGTAATGGTCGGGTAATCGAGACGATAGAAACCGATGACCGTGTCGCCCAGCAGCACGACCATCGCGTCGCTGTCCGGCGCGCCCATGGCGTTGTCGACATTGAAGGCGATGTCGCCGGCGTAGACCGCCTGCGTGGCCGTCAGCACCAGACGGCGCGCGGCTTCGGCCTGCGTGGCCGAGGCGATGACGACACGCGGCAGCGGACCCGACGACATCGGCGCAGGATACGCGCCGCAGGCGCCGGAAGCTCAGCCCGAATCCGTTAGGCTTGGCACCGGTCCACGTTGCTCCAGGTCTGCATGAGAATCATCAGTTTCAACGCCAACGGCGTGCGCTCGGCCGCGAAAAAAGGCTTCTTCGACTGGTTTGTCGCCCAGGATGCCGACGTGCTGTGCATGCAGGAAACCAAGGCGCAGGAGCATCAACTGGCCGGCGAGTCCGGCCTGCATGCCGATTTCCTGCCCGCCGGCTACAAGGCCTGGTTCCGTGACGCGTCGACCAAGAAGGGCTACAGCGGCGTGGCGATCTACGCCCGGCGCGAGCCCGACGAGATCCGCACCGCGCTCGGCTGGGCGCCGTTCGACGACGAGGGCCGCTACATCGAAGCGCGCTTCGGCAACCTCAGCGTGGTGTCGTTCTACATTCCGTCGGGTTCGTCGGGCGATCTGCGCCAGGGCTTCAAGTTCGAGGTCATGGACTGGCTCAAGCCGATCCTCGACGAGTGGCTGGCCAGCGGCCGCGACTACGTGCTGTGCGGCGACTGGAACATCGTGCGTTCCAGGAACGACATCAGGAACTGGACCAGCAACCAGAAGAACTCCGGCTGCACGCCGCCCGAGCGCGCCTGGCTCAACGGCATGATCGGCGACGCCTGCGGCGACGGCCTGATCGAGCCGCCGGCGACCGGCTGGCACGACGCGCTGCGCGTGCTGCGCCCCGAGGCTGCCGAATACACCTGGTGGAGCAACCGCGGCGCCGCGCGCGCCAACGACGTGGGGTGGCGGATCGACTACCAGTTCATCACCCCGTCGCTGCGTGACCGCGTGGCCGCGTGCGCGGTGCATGCCGAGCCGCGTTTCTCCGATCATGCGCCGCTGGTCGTGGACTACCGCGTATGACCACGGCGTCGGCTGGTGCCACCGATGCACCGGTGTCCTACAAGGGTTGGCGCGGCATCCGCCGGGCATTCGCCACGCCGTCCGCATTGACGATGCTGTTCCTGGGTTTCGGCAGTGGCCTGCCGTTCCTGCTGATCGCCTCGCAGACCCTGTCGACGCGCCTGCGCGACGTGGGCCTGGACCTGGGCAGCATCGGCCTGATCAGCCTGGCGAGCTTCTTCTACCTGCTGAAGTTCCTGTGGGCGCCGTTGATCGACCGCTATGCGTTCCCGCTGACGGCATTCCTCGGCCGGCGCCGCTCGTGGCTGCTGGTCTCGCAGCTCGTGGTGATGCTGGCCCTGGTGGCACTGGCCTTCACCCGGCCGGATGTGGGTGTCGGCCCGCTGGTCGGCTGGGTGCTGCTCGCCTCGTTCGCCGGCGCCACCCAGGATTCGGTCGTCGACGCCTACCGGATCGAGGTGGCGCCGGCGAATGCACAGGCCGCGCTCGCCGCCACCTACACACTGGGCTACCGCTTCGGTCTGATCCTGGCCGGCGCCGGCGCGCTGTACCTCGCCGAGTACCGGGACTGGATCTGGGCCTATCTGGCGATGGCGTCGCTGATGCTGTTGCCGATCGCGACGACCCTGCTGTGCCGGGAGCCGGTCGCGCCGGAATCGACGGTGGTGCGCCGGATCGATTTCATCGGCGCGTTCTGGCAGCCGTTTTCGAGCTTCTTCACCGGCAACGGCGTGGCGCTGGGTCTGGCGCTGCTGCTGTTCGTCGGCCTGTTCAAGTTTCCCGACCAGGTGATCGGCGTGATGTCGGGGCCGTTCTATCTCGACTCGGGCTATTCCAAGTCCGATATCGCGACGGTGTCCAAACTGTTCGGCGTTTGGATGGGCATCGCGGGCGCGTTCGCCGGGGGCGTCGCAGTTGCGGCGTTCGGTTTTCGCCGCATGTTGCTGGTGGCGGCGATCGGCGTGGCACTGTCGAATCTGGCGTTTCTGCTGATGGCGCAGAATCCGGGACAGATCTGGGCCTTCTACGCCGCGATCAGCGCCGACAACCTGTTCCAGGGATTCGCCGGCGTCGTGCTGATCGCGTTCATGTCGTCGCTGACCGATCGCAACTTCACCGCGACCCAGTTCGCGCTGCTGGTGTCGTTGGCGAACCTGCCGGGCAAGTTCGCCGGTGGCGTTTCCGGTTACGTCGTCGAAGCCACGTCCTACAGCGTCTTCTTCGTCGTCAGTGCGCTGACCGTCGTACCGACCCTGCTCTTGCTTGCGTGGCTCTGGCGGTTTATCAAAGAAACCCCGCCGCAGACTGCGGCTGTCCGGAAGGCGGCACCATGACCGAAATCGTCCTCCGCGACCTGGACCCCGGGTTGCTCGAGCGCATCAACGCCTATGCGGACGCACAAGGCTGGGGCCAGGCGCGCACGCTGCGCTTCCTGCTCGAACAGGGCCTGCGCGCCAGCGTCGGTGACGAACGCTCAACCTTCGATCCGGCCGAGGACGGCGTGCTGGCCGCGGCGATCGGCGCGCTGGAACAGATTCCCGACGACACCTTCGCGCTGATCGGGCGCGATCCCGCGCAGCCCGCCGCGGCGAGCTGAGACCTCGGCCTTCCTGTGGGAGCGCGCTTGCGCGCAATGCCGCTTTTCGGGAGAGCGCCTCGCGCGCATGCGCGCTCCCACAGGGATGAGGCGACACCCATCGCCCGGTTTCACCGGACGGCTCAGACCGGATGCACGACCCCGAGCACACGCGGCCCCGCCGCGCCGGTGACCGACGGCAGATTGCCCGGCCGCCCGAGCACGGCCTGCCGCGCCAGCCACGCGAAGCCCATCGCTTCGACATGATCCGGATCGAGCCCGTGCGCGGCGCTCGATTCGACGACCACGCCCGGTAGCGCCTCGCCCAGCGCGCGCATCAGCGCGCCGTTGTGCACGCCGCCACCGCAGCCGATGACGCGCGCGGTACCCGGCTGGGTCGCGTGCAGCGCATCGACGATCGTCGTCACGCTGAGCGCGAGCAGCGTCGCCTGGACGTCGGCGATGGACTCGCCGCCCTGCAACGCGGCGTCGACCCAGTCGAGATGGAACTGGTCGCGCCCGGTCGACTTCGGCGGCGGCGCGGCGAACCAAGGTTCGGCCCGCAGCCGCGCGAGCAGTGCGGCGTCGACGCGACCACGCGCGGCCAGGGCGCCGTCGCGGTCGAAGGCCTCGCCCGTGTGGCGCAGGCACCACGCATCCATCAGCCCGTTGGCCGGACCGGTATCGAAACCGCGCACCGGGCCGCCGTCGCCGGGCAACAGGGTCAGGTTGGCGATGCCGCCGAGATTGAGCACCGCGCGGTCTTCGCCAGCGCGCGACAGCAACGCCGCATGCAGCGCGGGCAACAGCGGCGCGCCATGTCCGCCGGCGGCGACATCGCGGCGGCGGAAATCCGCGACCGTCGCCACGCCGGTGCGTTCGGCGATGCGCGCGCCGTCGCCGAGCTGCAGCGTGAACGGCGCACGGCCGTCGCCCTCGCGTCCACAGGGGCGATGGCGCAGCGTCTGACCATGGGAACCGAGCGCGGTGATGTCGGCTGCGACGAGTCCGGCATCGGCAATCGCGGCGAGCGCGGCATCGGCGAACGCATCGGCGATCAATACGTCGAGTTCGCCGACATCGTCGAGCGTCAGCGACGCGGCCTGCTGGCCGAGCGCGACCAGGCGCGTTCGCAATGCGGCGTCCCAGGGATAGGTCGCACCGAACCGCAGCTCGGCGTGCAGCGTGCCGTCGGCGCGATCGTCGAAGCGGACGATCGACGCGTCGATGCCGTCGGCGCTGGTACCCGAAATCAGGCCGAGGAACAGATCGGACATGGCGTCAGCGCCGGAGATGAGGAGGGTGCAAACGAAACGCCCGGCGCAGAGCCGGGCGTTGAAGGCGGATCAGCCGCGGCCGTTGCCGGGCCGTGCGGCGTTCGCGACCTGCCGGTCGGGATCCGGCCTGGCCGGCACCTGCGCGTAGATCACGTTCTCGACTTCGCGGATGCGGGCGAGCGCCGGGCCGGTCTGCTGGCGGAACTGCGCCAGCGCGGCGCCGCTGAGCGGATCGGGCTCGGGCATCGTGTGCTGCAGCGGGTTGCGATGCGCACCGTTGACGCGGAATTCGTAGTGCAGATGCGGACCGGTCGACAGGCCGGTGGTGCCGACGTAGCCGATCACCGTGCCCTGCGCGACGCGCTGGCCCTGGCGGATGTTGCCGAAGCGCGACATGTGCGCGTACAGCGTGGTGTGGCCGCGGCCGTGATCGAGCACCACGGTGTTGCCGTAGCCGCCCTGCACGCCGCGGAACTGCACGCGCGCATCGCCGGCGGCCATGATCGGCGTGCCGGTCGGCGCGGCGTAGTCGACGCCCTTGTGCATGCGCATCGTGCCCAGCACCGGATGGCGGCGGCTGCCGAACCGCGAGCTCAGGCGCGCGTACTGGATCGGCATGCGGATGAAGCTCTTCTTCAGCGGGCGACCTTCGGCGTTGTAGTACTCGGCCTTGCCGTCCTGCTCGTAACGGAACGCGCTGAAGGGCTTGCCCTTCGCGGTGAACACCGCCGCCTGCACCGGGCCGCTGCGGATCAGCTCGCCTTCGCGCCAGACCTGCTCGACGACGACGCTGAAGCGGTCGGTCTGGGTGACGTCGGTGTTGAAGTCGATGTCGTACTTGAAGACTTCGTCGGTCAGCGTATTGATGTTCGCGCCCGACAGGCCCAGCTTGCGCGCCGAATGGAACAGCGAGCGACCGACTTCACCGCTGATGACGACGTTGCGGATTTCCACCGGACGCTCGACCACTTCTTCGCGGACCGTGTCGCCGGCCAGGACCAGTTCGACGCGCTCGGTATCGCTGCGGTCGTAGCGGAGTTTGTTGAGCGTGCCGTCGAGGGCGAGGTCGAAGCCCAGCTCGGTGCCCGGACGCATGCGCGTCAGCTTGGCCTTGGCATCGGGCAGTTCGAGGATGCGATGCATCGTCGAGGCCGGCAGGTCGAGATCGGAGAAGATCGAACCCAGGGTCTGGCCGCGTTCGACGGTGACCAGTTGCCAGTTGTCGTGGGTCTGCTGTGCGGTGCGCTGCCTGGCGGTCAGTGGCGGCAGCGCCAGCGACATCGTGACCAGGTCGTGCTGCGGACCGGTCTCGCCCTGCATCGCCTGGGAAAAACCCGGCACCAGGGCCACGACCAGGACACCGAGCGTGGCGAAGAGGCTGGCGTGGCCCCAATCACGGCGCGTCCAGCGGCCGGGATACAGCCGCAGCCGCGATGGCTGTTCCTCTTGCCTGTTCCGGGCCGCAGCCTGCAGGTTGTCGTGGAGCACCTGCTGGTGGTGCGCGTCGGCCTGGGGCGGCGGGACAGGAGTCGTCATCGAGGGCGGGTCCGGATGGCGTGAACGGCGTGTCAGCGAGGTAACATAGAGACATGAGGTCCATGCGTCAAATGCCTGACCAGACTCGGATTTTTGCCCGGTTCACCGGATAACGGAGCCTTAACCCGGCATGTCCGCATTCACTTTTCTGCCATCCACGAGATCCCCGCACCGATGTCCCTGCAGCCCGCCACCGCTCCCCTCGATCTGATCGCCCGCGGCGCGGACGAGATCCTCAAGCGTGACGACCTCGAAGCACGCCTGAAACTCGGCCGCCCGCTGCGGATCAAGGCCGGCTTCGATCCGACCGCGCCGGACCTGCATCTGGGCCATACCGTGCTGCTCAACAAGCTGCGCCAGTTCCAGGATCTCGGCCACACGGTGATCTTCCTGATCGGTGACTTCACCGGGATGATCGGCGACCCCTCGGGCAAGAGCGCGACCCGCAAGTCGCTGAGCCGCGAGGACGTGCTGGCGAACGCGGAGACGTACAAGGCGCAGGTGTTCAAGGTGCTGGACGAGGCCAGGACCGAGGTCCGCTTCAATTCCGAATGGTTCGGTCAGATGGGCGCCGCCGACATGATCCGTCTGGCGTCCTCGCACACCGTGGCGCGGATGCTCGAGCGCGATGATTTCGCCAAACGCTATGCCGGCCAGCAGCCGATCGCGATCCACGAGTTCCTGTATCCGCTGGTGCAGGGCTACGACTCGGTCGCGCTGCAGGCCGATGTGGAGTGCGGCGGCACCGACCAGAAGTTCAACCTGCTGATGGGTCGCGGCCTGCAGGAAAGCCATGGCCAGGCGCCGCAGATCGTGCTGACGATGCCGCTGCTGGTGGGGCTCGACGGCGTCAACAAGATGGGCAAGTCGCTCGGCAACTACATCGGCGTCACCGAGCCGGCGATCGACATGGTCAACAAGACCATGAAGATCGGCGACGCGCTGATGTGGGACTGGATCGAACTGCTGAGCTTCGAGATCGGCATCGACGAGGCCAAGGCGCTGAAGGCGCAGGTCGAGGCCGGCACGCTGAACCCGCGCGACGTGAAGCTGCGGCTGGCGCGCGAGATCGCCACGCGCTTCCATGATGCCGACGCGGCTGAACTGGCGATCCGCGGCTGGCAGGTCGCGATCTCCGGCGAAGGCGATGTCTCGCTGCTGCCGTTGCAGGACGTGACCGTGCCGGCGGAAGGCCTGCGCATCGGTGCGCTGCTGACGGCGGCCGGCATCACCCCGAGCAACTCGGAAGCCGGCCGCAAGCTCAAGGAGCGTGCGGTCAAGGTGGACGGCGCGGTGGTCGAGGATGCCGGCATCGAGTTCAAGCCCGGCTTCGAAGGCGTGCTGCAGGTCGGCAAGCGCAATTTCGCGCGGGTGCGGCTGGTCGCGGGCTGAGGCTGCTTTTTCCTTCCCCCTCCGGGGGAAGGTGCCCGAAGGGCGGATGAGGGTGCTTTCCGGCGCTCACCGGTAAAGCCTCCCCCCCATCCGACGCACTGCGTGCATCAACGCGCCGGCGTCGCCCGCGCCACATCACTCGTCACGCGGCGCGCGCTGAACTCGCTGTCGGCGTCCCATGCCGGCCACGTCTCTCCGTTCGCCAGCGCTTCGGCCAGGCGGTAGACGGTACGGGTGTCGGCGGTCGGGCCGGCCATGTCCCAGTTGTCATCGAACGCATCGCCCGGCTGGTGATAGCGGTGGGCGAAATAGTCCGCGCGGGCGGCCTTGCCGCCGGCGACGCCGCCGTCGAGCTGGTCCATGCCGGGACCGATCGTGATCGCCGGCACGCCGGCCTGGGCGAACGCGAAATGGTCGGCGCGATAGAAGAGGCCGGCTTCGAGATTCGGATCCGGCGACCAGCCGCGGCCATCGACGGCGGCGGCCGTGGCGAGATCGCGTTCCAGCGACACCCGGCCCTTGCCCCAGGACGAAATGTCGTGCGTCTCCCCGTCCGGGCTCCACATTTCCATGTTGAGTACCGCGGCCGTGGTCTCCAGCGGACGCAGCGGATTGGCGGCGTAGTAGGTCGCGCCGAGCAGGCCGTTCTCCTCCGCGGTCAGCGCGATGAACTGCAGCGTGCGCGCCGGGCGCGGACCGGCGGCGAACACGCGGGCCAGTTCGATCATCGAGGCGATCGCGGTGGCGTTGTCGACCGCGCCGTTGATGATCGCGTCGCCGCTGTCGTCGGGCTCACCGACGCCGAAGCTGTCCCAGTGGCCCGACAGGATCACGGTCTCATTAGGACGCGACGCACCCGGCAGCACGCCGACCACGTTGTGGCTGATCACGCGGTCGCGCTTGACCGCGAACGCGAGATCGAGCGTGGCATCGCCCAGCGCGCCGCCCTTGAAACCGTGGGCTTGCGCGCGACGCTTCTCGGCGTCGAAATCGAGCCCGGCATCCTGGAACAGCTGCTCGGCCACGCCGCGCTGGATCCAGCCGCGCATCGGCAGGTGATGGGACTCGGCGTCGGTGCGGACGATGTCGTACTGCGGTCCTGCACGGCCGTTGCGCACCGTCGCCCATGGATACGAGGCCGGCTCGGTCTCGTGCACGATCAGCACGCCGGCCGCGCCGCGCTTCGCGGCTTCTTCGTACTTGTAGGTCCAGCGGCCGTACCAGGTCAGCGCGCGTCCGCCGAAGCGGCCGGGCTCGGCGGCTTCGAAATCCGGATCGTTGATCAGCACCACGACGACCTTGCCGGCGACATCGAGCCCGGCGTAATCGTCCCAGTCGAGTTCCGGCGCGGTGATGCCGTAGCCGGCGAACACCAGCGGCGTGCCCGACAGATCCACGCCCGTGCCCGGGCGCAGGGTTTCGACCGCGATGTCGTCGCCATTGGCCAGCGCGCGCGTGGCGCCGCCGACGTGCAGCGCTGCGGTCACCGGACCGTCGATGACGCTGCGCTCCAGCGTGACCGCCTGGGTCCAGCCGCCATCATCGCCGCCGGGTTCCAGGCCCGCTTCCGCGAACTGCGTGCTGATGTAATCGACCGTCAGGCGCTCGCCTTCGGTGGTCGGCGCGCGGCCTTCGAATTGATCGGACGCCAGCACCGACAGATGCCGGGCGAGGTTGTCGGACTGGATGCCGCCGCCGGGAAGGTCGGTGGCCGCAGGCGCAGTGTTGGACGCGTCCGCATCGGGCGCGGCAGGCGTCGACGGGGTGCAGGCGGCGAGCAGCAGCGCGCAGGCGAGGGCGGTCAGGCGACGCGGTCGGGACATCGGCGGGTCCGTGAACGGTGGGCCGGCCATGATGCCGCAAGTGGCCGAGGGCGCCGCCGATTGGCTACAGTGGCCGCCGGTTCCCCCATCCAGGAGCACTCGATGATCCGTCGCTTCCGCGTTGCGCCGCCGGTTCTGCTGGCCGCCGCCCTCGTCCCGCTGCTGGCCCTGTCGGCCTGCACGCCCGCGCCTGAAGAAGGCTTCGAAGAAGAACAGCCCGCCGCCAGCGCCGCCGATGCCGATACCGGCGCCGGCAGCGCCATCGAGACCGAAGCTGCGCAGGCCGAGATCGGCGATGTGCCCGAAGCCGCGGCACCGCCCGCCAACGCACCGGGCGGAACGCCCTGCGATACCGAGGCGGTGCAGGGCCTGATCGGCACCCAGGGCAGCGAAACGGTCTACGCCAAGGCTGTGCAGGATTCCGGCGCCCGGTCGCACCGTGCGCTGGGACCGACCGACATGGCGACGATGGATTTCCGCCCCGATCGGCTGAATATCGATCTCGATGCAGACGGCAAGATCACCGGCTTCCGCTGCGGCTGATCCGTTCCATCAGGTGCAGACACCAGAACGCCCGGCTTCGCGCCGGGCGTTCTGCATTGCGGGGCCGTCTGCGCGCGAAGGGTGCGATCAGCGGTCGTCGCGCGTGCGCTTGAAGTCGACCGGCTGGCCGTCCCGGTTGCTGCTCCAGTGACCGCTGGCATCACGCTCGCAATCGCGCGACACCGGTTCGCCCGGCTGGCTCGGCCGACTCATGCACAGCGGATTGGCGTCGGCCGCGGCGGCGTTGTCGCGGTACTCATAGGTGCCACAGCCTGCGAGCAGCAGGACCGTGCATGCGATGACCGGAATGCGCATGTGTCGTCTCGGTTGCGATGGAGATTCGACGATCGCAGATCGCAAAAGACCTCGCAAATGCGGCTCAGCGGCGGCTGGCGACCAGACGGGTGACATCGACCGCGAGCTGCTCGACGGCGTTGCCGAAATCGCCGTGGCCGCCATTGGCATAGGCGCCGCGGCCGCTCGACAGCGTGTCGGCGATCCCGCCGGCGATGTCGCGCGCCTGGCCCAGCTGGCCACCGAGCGCACGGTCGAGCGTCGATGCCGCATCGGCGGCGCTGGCGAAGTTCCCGCTGGTGACGCCGTCGAACAACCCGCGCGCGGCCGACTGCACATCGGTCAGCGATCGGGAGATCGCGCCGATGTCACCGATGTCCGGCGCGCGGCCATTGGTCAGCGCGCCGCTGGCGAGCCCGGTGAGCGCGTCCTGCACCGACACGTTCGCGCCGGGAATGCGGCCGGCGAACTGGTCGAGCGCCAGGTTCGCCAGCGGCTGCATGCCCGCCGGCAGGTTGTCGGCGATCGCGCCACGCGCGGCTTCGGTCAGGCTGCCGCCGACGAGCCCGTTGACCACGCCCATCACCGCGCCCGGCAGGCCGCCGGTGAGCATGCCGACCACCGCCGCGCCGACGATGCCCTGCAGATCCTTGGCATCGATGCCCAGCGCATTCGCCAGCCCATCGAGCGCGTTGTCGAGCCCGAGCGCATCGGTCGCGGTGCCGAGGGCGTTGCTGATCGCCGAACTCAGCGAATCGACCGCGGCATCGACCGCGCTGCCGAGTGCGTCCGCCGCCGCGCCGAGTGCATCGCTGGCCGAAGAGGCCGCGTCCGCACCATTGCTGCCACCGCCGTTGCCGACGCCACCTGCGCCGTCGCTTCCATCGCTCATGGGGTGCTCCAACCGAAGGGGGTCCGGCCCCGACTCTAGGCCTGCGTGGATTCCGGCACAGCTGGTGCGGACCCGAGGTCGGGACGCCAGACTGCGCTGCACGTCACACTTCCGGACCGGGCGCCGGATGGAGGACGCGCGGCGAAATCCGTCATGACCATGCTTTTGGTGCAGTCCCGCTGCCCGCGCATCGCACGCGGATGCAGGATCAGCGCCCCGCCTTCAAGGCATCGAGGATACGCACGCCGGCGCGGCCGTCGTGGGGCGTCAGGCCGATGCGCTGCTGTTCGGTCTGGATCGCGCGCCGCGTCGCGGTGCCGATCATGCCGTCCACCTCGCCGATTTCATGGCCGCGCGCGAGCAGCAGCGTCTGCAGTTCGCGGCGCTGCGCACGCGACAGGCCCGGATCGTCGGTCGGCCACGGCGTCTGCAGGCCGCTGCCACCGCGCAGCCGGTCGGCGAGCGTGGCGATCGCCAGCGCATAACTCTCCGCTGCGTTGTAGGAAAAGATCGCGTCGTAGTTGCTGAAAACGATGAAGGCCGGACCTCGGGCGCCGGTCGGCACGAGGATCGCGGCCTGCGTGTTGCCGGCCGGCAATGCACCGCCGTCGACGCGGGTGATGCCGCGCGCGGTCCAGTCGGCGACGCTCCTGCGGCTGGTGCGGCCGGCTTGCGCGGTGTCGAAACCGGCCGGCAGTTTGATCTCGTAACCCCAGGGCTGGCCCGTCTTCCAGCCGGCACGCGAACGCTTGAGGTAGTTCGCCGTCGACGCCAGCGCGTCGGGAATGCTGTCGACCAGATCCCGGCGGCCGTCGCCATCGAAATCGACTGCGATGCGTGCGTACGTGCTCGGCATGAACTGCGTATGCCCGAACGCACCGGCCCAGGAACCGGTGGTGTCGCGGCTCTGCAGATCGCCGTCGTGCATCAGCTTGAGCAGGGCGACGAACTCGCTGCGGAAGAACGGCTGGCGGCGCCCGTTGCACGCCAGCGTCGCCAGCGACACGCGCAGCGGCCGCTTGCCGGAGATGCGGCCGTAGTCGCTCTCCACGCCCCAGATCGCAACCACGGTTTCGGCGTCGACGCCGTACTGCGCGGCCACGCGATCGAGCAGCGCGCGATGCTCGACCAGACGCGCGCGCCCGTCGGCGACGCGTTCGTCATCGACGAGACCGGCGAGATAATCCCACAGCGGTGTGGTGAATTCGGGTTGCGAATCGAGCAACGGCAGCACCGTCATGTCCGGCGTCACGTCGGCGAGCGCATCGAACGCCGCCTGCGGAATGCCGGCCTTGGCCGCGTCACCGCGGATGCCGGCGATACAGCGTGCGAACGCGGCGGCGTCGTAGGTCGGCGCAGCCGCAGGCGTCGGCGTCGCGGGTGCCTGCGCGGCAGCGCCCCCTGCGCACAGCAGCAGGCCGGACAGCGCGAGACGCGCGGTGGTCGGGAGACGATGCGTCGGGAGACGGGACATGCGGACGGCCTGCGCGGGCGGGGCGACCACTGTGCACGAGCCGGTGTGGCGGGCGCATCCCCGCGCCGGCGCCGGTTTCACGGTGCGGTCAGCCGACGTCGCCATCGACATAGAACCAGCGCCCGTCCTCGCGCACGAAGCGGCTGCGCTCGCGCATGCGCACCACGCTGCCACCGCCGATGCGGTACTTCGCGACGAACGCCACTTCCGCGTGGTCGGCATCGAGGACGTCGTGCGCCTTGACGTCGAGGCCGAGCCAGACCGGTTGCGGCGCCTCGAAGCCGAGATCGTCCGGACGGGTGGAGGCGTGCCAGCTCGCGCGCAGGTAATCCGCGTCGCGCTGCACGTAGGCGACGTAGCGTGAGCGCATCAACGCCTCGGCGTCAGGCGCGGCGGCGCCGTCGTGCAGCGGCTTGCAGCAGTCGGCGTAAGCACGCGCGCGACCGCACGGGCAGGGCGCAGCGGGAGTGATGTCGAGGGTCGGCATCGCGCCAGTGTGCGGCCGCGCCAGCGGCGCGCCAACCGGTGTGCACGCGGAACAGCCGCACGCAGATTCCCGCGTGCCGTCCGATACCCACGGTCGATACTCACACCCAGCCCCGCGCCGCCAGCGACACCGCAGCGCCATCGCCGACGACGAAATGATCGAGCAGCCGCACATCCACCAGCGACAGCGCCTGCTTGAGCTGCGCCGTCACCGCGCGATCCGCGGCGCTGGGTTCGCGGCTGCCGCTGGGATGGTTGTGGCCCACGATCACCGCGGCCGCGTTGTGCGCCAGCGCGCGGCGCACGACCTCGCGCGGATGCACTTCGGCGCCGTCGATCGTGCCGCGGAACAGTTCCTCGAAGGCCAGCGCACGGTGCCTGCTGTCGAGGAACAGCACCGCGAACACCTCGTGGGCGAAGCCGCGCAGGCGCTGCGAGAAGTAGCGGCCGGCCGCGGCCGGGTCGGTCATCGCCTCGCCACGCGCGAGGTCGGCGGCGAGCACGCGGTTGCCGAGTTCGAGCGCAGCCGTCAGCGCGCAGGCGCGCGCGGGACCGAGACCGGGCAGCGCGGCGAGCCCGGCGGCGCCGCGTTCGATCAGCGTGCGCAGCGGCCCGTGTGCGGCGAGCAGTTGCCGCGCGGTCGCCACCGCGTCCTGTCCGCGCAGACCGGAGCCGAGGAAGATCGCCAGCAGTTCCGCGTCCGACAAGGCGGCCGCGCCCTGACCCAGCAGTTTCTCGCGCGGCCGTTCGCCGGCCGGCCATTCGCGGATGTGCATGCGGTCTCCAGACGGAACGCCGGTGCGGGGCGGCGCGTCCCAGGGGAAGGATGCGCGCCGCGCCCGGACCGGCGAGGCATCCATTGCATCGCGCGCAGCGCCGGAGCGGCAGCGGTTGCGGACATCGCTTCGGGTAAGCTGTCGGCCGGTTTTCCGGTAGGACAACGCCGACGATGGGCGCCGCTTCGACCCCGCTGCACGGGCAGCGCATCCTGCTGTGCGTGTGCGGCGGCATCGCCGCGTACAAGGCGGCGGACCTGGTCCGCCGCCTGCGTGACGCCGGCGCCGAGGTGCGCGTGGCGATGACCGAAAGCGCGCAGCATTTCGTGTCCGCCACCACCTTCCAGGCCGTCTCGCACAACGCCGTACGCACCACGCTGTGGGACCCGGGCGCGGAAGCCGCGATGGGCCACATCGAACTCGCACGCTGGGCGACCCGCGTGGTCGTGGCGCCGGCAACGGCGAACACCCTTGCCAAGCTCGCCCACGGCTTCGCCGACAACCTCGTGACCACGCTGTGTCTGGCGACGACGGCGCCGCTGACCGTGTGCCCGGCGATGAACCATCGCATGTGGCTGCACCCGGCGACGCAGGCGAACATCGCGCTGCTGCGCGAGCGCGGCGTGCAGGTGATCGGTCCCGAAGACGGTCCGCTGGCCGAGGGCGAATCCGGCCCCGGCCGTCTCGCCGAGCCGCAGGCAATCGTGGCCGCGTTGCCGGCATGAACACCTCGCTCACCGGACGCCGCGTGCTGGTCACCGCCGGCCCGACGTTCGAAGACCTCGATCCGGTCCGCTTCCTCGGCAACCGCAGCAGCGGAAAAATGGGCTTCGCGGTCGCTGCCGCCGCGCAGCGCGCCGGTGCCGACGTGGTGCTGGTCGCCGGCCCCGTGCATCTGCCGACGCCCGAAGGCGTGCAGCGCATCGATGTGCGTTCGGCGGCGCAGATGCATGCCGCGGTGTTCGACGCGCTGCCGGCCGATCTCTACATCGGCGCCGCCGCGGTCGCCGACTTCACCCCGGCGCAGGTCGCGCCGTCGAAGATCAAGAAGCGCCCGGGCGAGGACGGCCTCAGCCTGCATCTGGTGCGCACCCGCGACATCCTCGCCGACGTCGCGCTCGCCGATCCGCGCCCACAGCTGGTCGTCGGATTCGCCGCCGAGACCGACGATGTCGACATCAACGCGCGCGGCAAGCTCGCCGCCAAGCACGTCGACCTGATCGCCGCCAATCGCGTCGGCATCGCCGGCAGCGGTTTCGAGGGCGACGACAACACGTTGCTGGTGCACGACGCCGCGGGCCACGTGCAGCTGGGCCCTGCCTCCAAGACCGAAATCGCCGACCGCCTGGTCGCGCTGGTCGCCGACCGCCTCGCACAGGATCCGCGATGAGTACTGCCGCCACGCACCATGTTCTCGACGTCCGCGTGCTCGACGCGCGCTTCGGCCAGCAGTGGCCGCTGCCGGCCTACGCGACCGACGGCAGCGCCGGTCTGGATCTGCGCGCCGCACTCGACGAACCGCTGACCCTGCTGCCGGGCGATGCATCGCTGGTGCCGTCGGGCCTGTCGATCCACATCGGCGATCCTGGCCTGTGCGCCGTGGTGCTGCCGCGCTCGGGTCTGGGCCACAAGCACGGCATCGTGCTCGGCAACGGCACCGGCCTGATCGACGCCGACTACCAGGGCCCGCTGATGATCAGCATCTGGCACCGGGGCAAGGACGCGTTCACGATCGAGCCCGGTGACCGCATCGCACAACTGGTCCTGCTGCCGGTGGTGCGGGCGACCTTGAATGTGGTGGATACTTTCGTCGAGACCACGCGCGGGACCGGGGGGTTCGGTCATTCCGGCGTGCGCTGACGGGGAATGCAGATGAGCGAGAAGGAACCGCGACAGGCGGGTGCAGTGCTGGCGCAGCTGCGCCGGGCCGCACCATTGCTGGCCGCACTGCTGGTGTTGCTGGCGCTGTGGTTCGCCTGGAACGGCTGGCAGCAACTGCGCGGCGAACAGCGCACCGCAGCCGCCGAACAGGGACGTGATGTCGCGGTGGCGGCGACGCAGCAGGCGCTCGGCGCTGAACTGAAGCGCATCGACGCGCGCATTGCCGACGCCGCCGTGCAGCGCGCACTGGCTGCAGGCGATCTCGCAGCGGCCGGGGCCGCACTCGCCGCCGACTGGCCGCAGCTCGAAGCCGCGTCGATCGTGCCGGCGGATCTGAAGGACGCCTACGCGGGTCTGGATGACGGTGGCTTCGGTCGTCTGTCCGTCCTCGAGGCGGCGCTGGTCGAGGACCGCGCAGTACTGGCCATCGCCCAGGTCGACGGCGCGCCGCGTGTGCTGGTTGCCGCGCCGGCACGTGCCGACACGCGTCTGGCCGGCGTCGCGCTGGCACAGCTGCCACTGGCGCGTGCGACTGCCGGGCTCGACGCCGCCCCGCTGGACGAGGCGACCTATCTCGCGCTGCGCCAGGGCAACCACACGGTCCGCGCGCGCGGTGCGCAGGGCCTGTCCAATGTCGCCGCGCGCATGGCCCAGCCGGTGCCCGGCACGCCGCTGCGCATCGCCGCCGCCGTGCCGCGCGTCGACGCGCCGCTGCTCGGCCTCGGTGCGATTCCGTTGCTCGCCGGCGCGGGAGTGTTCCTGCTGCTCGCGGTCGTGGTGGTCCGCCTGCCGCGCGGCGCCACTGCGGTCAGCAAGGTCGAGGACACCACGCCGACGTTCGCCGAAGCACTGCGCGCGCCGGCGGAAGGCGAGGACGGCCTCGCGCCGCCGCCTGTGCCGGTGCGCAGCGAGGCGCCGAAGAAGAAGGCCGCGGCGTCGTCGGTGATCCTCGATCCGTCGATCTTCCGCGCCTACGACATCCGCGGCGTGGTCGGCACGACGCTCGATGCCGGCGTCGCCGAACTGATCGGCCAGGCGGTCGGTTCGCTGATGCGCGAACAGGATCTGGCCGACATCGTCGTCGGCCGCGATGGCCGCCTGTCCGGCCCGGATCTCGTCGCCGGCCTGATCGCCGGTTTGCGCAAGGCCGGTCGCAACGTCATCGACATCGGCATGGCGCCGACGCCGCTGACCTACTTCGGCGCATATCACCTGCGCACCGGCTGCTGCATCTCGGTGACCGGCAGCCACAACCCGCCCGACTACAACGGCTTCAAGATCGTCGTCGGTGGCGAGACGCTGTCGGGCGATGCGATCACCGATCTGCACGCGCGCGTCGCCGACGATCGCCTGCACACCGCGCCGCAGCCGGGCGCGGTGTCGGAACGCGACATCAGCGAGGACTACGTGCGGCGCATCGCCGACGACGTCCAGATCGCGCGTGCGCTGAAGATCGTCGTCGATGCCGGCAATGGCGTCGCCGGCGAACTCGGCCCGCGCGTGCTGGAAGCGATCGGCGCCGAAGTCGTGCCGCTGTACTGCGACATCGACGGCACGTTCCCGAATCACCATCCCGATCCGAGCGAACCGCAGAACCTCGAAGACCTCGTGCGCACGGTGCAGCGTTTCGACGCGGACCTCGGCATCGCGTTCGACGGCGACGGCGACCGCCTCGGCGTGGTCACCAGGGACGGCGAGAACATCTTTGCCGACCGCCTGCTGATGCTGTTCGCGGCCGACGTGCTGGAGCGCAACCCGGGCGCGATGATCGTCTTCGACGTGAAGTGCACCGGCCGCCTGCCCGGCCACGTGCTGCGCCACGGCGGCAGCCCGCTGATGTGGAAGACCGGCCACTCGCTGATCAAGGCCAAGATGCGCGAAACCGGCGCCGAACTGGCCGGCGAGATGAGCGGCCACTTCTTCTTCGCCGAACGCTGGTACGGCTTCGACGACGGTATCTATGCCGCCGCGCGCCTGCTCGAGATCCTGGCGCTCGACGACGACCCGTCCGCGGTGCTCAAGGCGCTGCCCAACGGCGTCTCGACGCCCGAGATCAAGGTGCCTGCGCCCAACGACGACCCACACAGCTTCGTCGCCCGCGTGCAGGCCGACGCCGCATTCGACGGCGCGCGCCTGTCGACGATCGACGGCGTGCGCGCCGACTGGCCGGACGGCTGGGGTCTGGTGCGCGCATCGAACACCACGCCGGTGCTGGTGCTGCGCTTCGACGCCGACAGCCGCGATGCACTGGTGCGCATCCAGCAGACCTTCCGCGCGCAGCTGCTGGCGATCGATCCCGACCTGGTGTTGCCCTTCTAGAATCCGTCTTCCGCCACAGGCGGAAGACACCTGCGTCCCTCTCCCTTCAACGGGAAAGGCGGAGTCATCGGCGGATGCCGATGGTGGGGTGCGGGCGGGCCCCTTGCGGAAAAAACGCATCACGCGACGAAGCGCCTCGACGCATTACATCCGTCGAGCACAGACGATGGGTTTCGCTGCGCTCGACCCATCCTACGAACGCGGTCATGGCATCTGGTGCCCGGAATCCCACATCGGACTGAGGGCGTCGCCGACGACGTTTCACTTCCTGAGGCGATCCCATTGCCTCGCATCCGTATCGCACGCTGGCTGCCCGAATCCACCGGAGTCCGCCGATGCCGCTCCGCCATGCACTTCGAAGCCTCTCGCTCGCATTGATTCTGCTGCTGTGTGCGGTCTCCACCGCGCTGCAGGCCGCCACGCCCTCGCCGCCCGCCCTGATGCTCGCGCGCGATCTCGGCACCACGCCGATCGACGTGCCGGCCTACTTCGTCAGCGAGAAACTCGATGGCGTGCGCGCCCGATGGGACGGACCCACGTTGTGGACGCGTGGCGGCCATCGCGTCGCGACGCCGCCGGGCTTCGTGCAGGGCTGGCCGGCTACACCGATGGACGGTGAACTGTGGATCGCGCGCAGCCGGTTCGACATCGTCAGCGGCATCGCACGCAGCACGCGGCCCGATCCCGCGGCGTGGGACGCGGTGCGTTTCATGGTGTTCGATCTGCCCGCACACCCGGGACCGTTTTCCGAGCGCGTTGCCGCGATGCGCACCCTGGTCGAGCGGACCGCGCATCCGCAGCTGCGCATGGTCGAACAGACCCGCGTCGCATCGCGCGCGGCGCTTGATGCACGTCTGGCACAGATCGTCGCAGCCGGCGGCGAAGGTCTGATGCTGCATCACGCCGAGGCGCGCTACGGCGTCGGCCGCAGCAATGCGCTGCTCAAACTCAAACCACACGACGATGCCGAAGCGCGCGTGCTCGCGCATGCACCGGGCAAGGGCAAGTACACCGGCATGCTCGGCGCGCTCGTCGTCGAACATCACGACGGCCGCCAGTTCCGTATCGGTACCGGCTTCACCGACGCGCAACGCGCCGACCCGCCACCCCTCGGCAGCTGGGTCACGTATCGCTATACCGGCCTGACGTCGACCGGCCTGCCGCGCTTCGCACGCTTCCTGCGCATCCGCGACGACATGCCCCACTAGAAAGCGTCATCTGCGCAGCGGATGACACCTAGGCCGCTCTCCCTCGTGGGGTGAGGCGTCACGCCTGCGAGCCACTGGCTCGCGTGACGGCGAACGCCCTCGCGGCTCGCGCGAGCAGGGGGCGCGGAGCGCGGGGAGGACCATTTGCAGCGCAAATGGTGGGGTGAGGGCCGGCCACTCGCGGAAATGTCTGCTTTCATCGTGTGATCGTTCTGCCGCTCTCAAACGACTGGAAGTTGGCAGTGCATCGCGCAACTGCCAGGCCCGAGCGGGGACGCATTCGAGCTCCACCCATCGTCACCGGGCACGCTTCGGCACAACGCCGGCAGTACCGCAGCAGCGAGGTAACCCGCGAGCGTCCGCCCTCACCCCAACCCCTCTCCCGGAGGGAGAGGGGCTCTGAAGCCGTAATCCGTTGCATTGCGTCGCGCAAGAAAACATGCGCCGACACGAACAGAGTCACCAACCCGCAGACACCGACCACCCACCACTCAGCAGGCACGTTCCTTCGCGAACGGGTTGAGACGACGCACCCAGCTGTCGCCGCAATCGATGTCGACCGGCTCCGGTTCCACCGGCTTGACCGGCGTGCGCGCAGCGAGACGCGCGCGCTCGAATTCGGCAATCTTCGCGCGGATCTGCGGCATCGCCGCCAGCGCGGCGCGTTCGCCCTGCAGGATCGCCGCGTTGCGCTGTTCGAAGCTTGCCGGACCGATGTCATTGACCTGTGGACGGATCACCACGTCGGCACGCGCGAGTTCCTGGCGCCCGAGGTTCTGGCCCATGATCGCGATCGACTGGTTGACGATGCCGAGCATGCTGCCGGGCATGGTGCCGCTGGCCCGGCTGGAAATGTCGACCGCGATCACGAGATCGGCGCCGAGTTGCCTGGCCGCATCCACCGGCACCGGACTCACCACACCACCATCGACGTAATGCCGGTCGCCGATCTTCACCGGTTCGAACACGCCGGGCACGCTGCTCGAGGCGCGCACCGCCTGGCCGGTATTGCCGCGCACGAACACGATGCGGTCGCCGGTTTCCAGTCGCGTGGCGACGGCGGCGAACGGAATGCGCATGCGCTCGAGCGTGCGGTTGCCGACTTCCTGGTTGACGTAGTTCTGCAGCGCGACGCCCTGCACCAGGCCGCCGGAGAACAGGCGCACGTCACGGATGCTCGATTCGTCGAGCGCGACCGCGCGTTCCTGCATCTGGAACGGATCCATGCCGCTCGCATAAAGCGCGCCGACCACGCTGCCGGCGCTGGTGCCGGCAACGACATCGGCCCGGATGCCGTTGGCCTCGAGCATCTTGATCACGCCGATGTGCGCGAAACCCTTGGCTGCACCGCCGCCGAGCGCGAGGCCGATGCGCACCGGCTGCGGATCAGGCGTGGCCGGCGTCGGCGCCACCGCGACCGGCGGTGTCGGGCGCACGTCGTCACGGCCACAGGCGGCGAGTACACACAGGCCGGCGACGAGCAGCGCGGTGCGCGCATGGCGGAACGGGAAACGAAGACGCATGCGACGGACGCCGGTTCAGGACTGGCGTCGAGAATACCGGCGCCTCGCCTGTCGGCGGCTGAAGCGTCGCGCGTGGTCAGGGCACGCCGGCCAGGCGCAGCAAAGCGGCGGCCAGTGCACCGAGCGCGACGACGGCAAGGAAGGGCAGCCGCCGCCACAACGCGAGCGCCGCGACCAGCAACGCACCGGCGCGCGCATCGAGCACAAGCGCCGGCCCATGCGCGAACGCGTTGACCGTGACCAGCGCAGCGAGCAGGCCGATGGTCAGCGTCGTTGCCACGCGTGTTGCGCGCGGCCGCTCCAGCCAGGCGGCCGGCACCAGATAGCCGACCGCCTTGGTCGCGAAGGCCACCGCACTCGCCAGCAGGATCCAGCCCCACAGCGTCATGGCGACTGCGCCGTCGTCGCGTCCGCACGCGGGGTGCGCCACCCCAGCGCAGCGGCGACCAGCGCGGCGACCAGGATCGGCACGCCCGGTGGCGTCCACGGCACCGCAAGCGCGGTGGCGAACGCGCAGACGATCGCGATCGCCACCGGTTCGCGCGTGCGCAGACGCGGCCACAGCAGACCGAGAAACGCGGCGACCGCAGCACCGTCGAGACCCCAGCGCTTCGGGTCTCCCAGGGCGTCACCCAACACCGCGCCGAACCCGGTAAACAGCGTCCACAGCACGAACACGCCGAGGCCGGCGACCCAGAACCCACGTCGCTGCTCGTCGGGCTCGATCTGCGCCGCCGCGGTGGCGGTCGATTCGTCGATGGTCACCTGCGCCGCCAGGACGCGTCGCCAGCCCTGCGGTCGCAACATGCGATTGATCTGCATGCCGTAGACCGCGTTGCGCACGCCCAGCAATGTCGCCGCGCCGAACGCGGCCGCGCCGCTGCCACCGCCGGCCAGTACACCGACGAAAGCGAACTGCGAGCCGCCGGTGAGCATCAACGCGCTCAACGCGATCGCCTGCCACGGCGACAGGCCCGCGGCCACGGCCAGTGCGCCGAAGGAGATGCCGTACAGGCCGGTCGCGAATGCGATCGACAGACCGATCCGGGTGGCCGGCGTGAGCGGGATGCGCGGCACGGACGGCTCAGCGCGCGGGCGCGAAACGCGCGCCGAAGAAGTCGCCGTCGTTCCAGCGCGGCGGCGCGTCCGCGTCGCCGACGATCCGCGTCAGTGCGGCCACGACCCGCGCCATCCGCGCGGCGTCGCCGTACTGGATCGGCAGGTCCACCTGGTCGCAGGGCTGGTGGTAGCAGTTGCGCAGGAACCATGTGGCCGCGATTTTCGGGTCCTGGTTGTCGTTGGCGGGGGCGACGCCGGCATCGAGATACAGCGCGGGAATGCCGGCGCGCACGAAGGCGTACTGGTCGCTGCGCACGAACGCGACTTCTTCCGGGAACGGATCGGGCGAGACCTCGACGCCGACTTCGCCAGCGGCCTGCGTCACCGCAGCCGACAGCGTGGAGTGCTCGCTGCCGATCGCGACGATGTCGCGCGTCGGCGCGGTCAGGATCGGCATGTCGATGTTGAGATTGGCGACGAGCCTGCCGGCTGCGGCTGGCGGATGCCGGGCGAGCCATTCGGCGCCGAGCAGGCCCTGCTCTTCGGCGGTCAGCGCAGCGAACAGCGTGCTGCGGGCCGGCGCGGCCTCGCCCTCGGCCAGCGTGCGCGCGGCCTCGATCAGAATCGCGACGCCCAGCGCGTTGTCGAGCGCGCCGTTGTAGATCGCGTCGCCGTCGACCGGCGTGCCGGTGCCGATGTGATCGAGATGCGCGGTGTGCACGATCGACTCGCCGGCGCGTGGGGTGTCGCGACCCGGCAGTACGCCGAGCACGTTGCGCGATTCGAGCGTGTCGATGCGGGTACGGGTGCGCAGCGTCAGCGTGCCGGGCAGCGCGAATGGTTTGAGCGTGCCCGCGCGCGCGGCGTCGAAGAGTTGCGAAGCCGTGCGCGGCCCGTCGGCGAAGACCAGATCGGCGGCAGTCGCGGCGACGCGCGCGCTCGCACGCAGCTGCGCGGGCGCATCGATCGGCTGATCGGCGGCATCGCGCAGGCGCATTGCCGGCCGTCCGGCCTGGGCGACGCTGCGTGACCACGGCATGCCGGCTTCGTCGTCGACGGTATTGACCAGCACCAGACCCACCGCGCCGCGCGCGACCACGGCTTCGATCTTGGTGCGCAGACTGGCGTAATGGGCTTGTGGATTCGGCTCGAACCCACGCGGCGCGCCGCCGAACACGATGGCGATGCGGCCCTGCAGCGCGACACCGGCGAAATCGTCATGGTCGAGTTCCGGCGCGTGGATCGCCTGGCCGACGAACACCGCCGGCGCCGTGATCTCGCCCTGCGCCGCGTTGAAATCGGGCATCGGCAGAAACTGGTCGTTCGGCCGCAGCGCGATCGTGCGACCGTTGCGCGAGACCGACAATGTCGACGCAGCCGGGTCCGCCACCGCGCGCACCAGCGGCACGCGCTGGAACCAGCTGCCGTCGTCACCTGCAGGCTGCAGGCCGCTCTCGGCAAAGCGACGCGCGACATGTTCGGCGGCGCTGTCGAATCCCGGGGTGCCGGTCTCGCGCCCGGCCATCGCGTCATCCGCCAGCACGCGTACATCCGCCTCGATCCGCTGTCCGGCCGGCGTCTCGTTGGCGACCACGGCCGCAGGCGGCATCGGCGCACCCGGCGCGGTCTGCGCCTCCACCGCCGCATCGCTGCCGCCCCCGCCGCAGGCGACCAGCAACAACGCGCAGGCGACGGTCAGGACGGGACGGGACATGGGCGGCTCCGATGCGGGAGGGCGACGTTAGCATGCAGTCCGCGGCGCGATGCCCTCGACATCGGCTGCGCTACTGTCGGCCCATGTTCGAACTCCACCAGGTGCATCGCCGCTTCGGCGCGACCGTCGGTCTCGACGGCATCGATCTGCGCATCGCGCTTGGCGGGACGACGGCGCTGATCGGACCGAGCGGGGCCGGCAAGTCGACGCTGCTGCGGTTGCTGATCGGCCTCGAATGGCCGGATGCCGGCGAGGTGCGGTTCGAGGGCGTCGCGCTGCGTCGCGACGCACTGCTCGCGCACCGGCGACGCATCGGTTACGTGATCCAGGAAGGCGGGCTGTTTCCGCATCTCGATGCGATCGGCAATGTCGGTCTGCTGCCGCGCACGCTGGGCTGGTCGAAGGCGCGTGTCGAAGACCGTGCGCAGGCACTCGCCGGCCTGTGCCGCCTGCCGGCGGACGCCTTGCGACGCTATCCGGCGGAACTGTCGGGCGGTCAGCGCCAGCGCCTGGGCCTGATCCGCGCGTTGATGCTCGACCCCGACGTGCTGCTGCTCGACGAGCCGCTGGGCGCGCTCGATCCCATCGTCCGCTTCGACCTGCAGGCCGAGATGCGCGCGCTGTTCGAACGCCTCGGCAAGACCGTCGTGCTGGTCACACACGACGTCGCCGAGGCCGCGTGGTTCGCCGACACCATCGTGCTGCTGCGTGATGGCCGCATCGTCCAGCAGGGCGCGCCGCGCGCCCTGCTCGATGCCCCGGAAGAACCCTTCGTGCGCGCCTTCATGACCGCGCAGCGCAGCGTCGAGGACGCCGCATGAGGGCGGGCGTGCGGTGCGCCGTCGCAGTGCTGCTGATGCTCGTGTGCGGCAGTGTGTTCGCCGCGCCGGTCATCGTCGGCTCGAAGAACTTCACCGAAGGCGTACTGCTCGGCGAGATCGCGACCCAGGCCGGGCACGAGGCCGGCGCCGACGTGCGCCACCAGCGCCAGCTCGGCGGCACCCGCATCCTGTGGCGGGCGCTGCAGGACGGCAGCATCGATGCCTACGCCGAGTACACCGGCACGCTGGCCGACGAGCTGCTGCAGATGCCGGGTGCCGACATCGCGGCGCTGCAGGCGGCGCTCGCACGCGAAGGCCTGGCGATGACTGCGCCGCTCGGCTTCGACAACAGTTACGCACTGGGCATGCGCCGCGCACACGCGGCGGAACTCGGCATCCGCACGCTGTCGGACCTGCGCGCGCATCCCACGCTGCGGCTCGGGCTGAGCAACGAGTTCATGTCGCGTGCCGACGGCTGGCCGGGCCTGCGCGACGCGTATGCGCTGCCGCAGTCGCCCGATGGTCTCGATCACGACCTGGCCTACCGCGCGCTCGCCAGCGGTTCGATCGACGCGACCGATCTCTACCGCACCGATGCCGAGATTCCATATCACGACCTCGTCGTGCTGCGCGACGACCGCCAGTACTTCCCGTCCTACGCGGCGGTCTATCTCTACCGCAGCGATCTGGCGCAGCGCGCGCCGGCGCTGCGCAACGCGCTGCATGGGCTGGAAGGCCGCATCGATGCGGCGACGATGCAGCGGCTCAATGCACGCGTGAAGCTGGACCGCGAAACGGAGTCCGCCGTCGCGGCCGACTGGCTCGGGCTGGCGGCACCCGACAGCGACGGCCGCGCCGCCCGCATCTGGCAACGCACGCGCGAACACCTCGCACTGGTCGGCATCTCGCTGGGCGCTGCGCTGCTGGTCGCGTTGCCGCTGGGCATTCTCGCCGCACGTCGCCCACGGCTGGGACAGGGCGTGCTCGCGTTGACCGGCGTGCTGCAGACGCTGCCGTCGCTGGCGGTGTTCGTCTTCATGATCCCGCTGTTCGGCATCGGCGCCGGCCCGGCGATCGCCGCGCTGTTTCTCTACAGCCTGCTGCCGATCGTGCGCAACACCCATGCGGGCCTGACAGGCATCCCACGCGAGCTGCGCGAGACCGCCGCGGCGATCGGTCTGCCCGCCGGCACACGCCTGCTGCGCGTCGAACTGCCGCTGGCGCTGCGCACGATCCTCGCCGGCATCAAGACCGCGGCGGTGATCAATGTCGGTACCGCGACGCTCGGCGCACTGATCGGTGCAGGCGGTTACGGCCAGCCGATCCTGACCGGCATCCGCCTCGACGACATCGGCCTGATCCTCGAAGGCGCCGTGCCCGCGGCGCTGCTCGCGCTGACGGTACAGGGCGTGTTCGAGATCGCCGAACGCGTGCTCACGCCGCGCGGATTGCGGTTGTCTGCGCGCCGCTGAAGCGATCAGAGCGTGCCGGTGCGCAGGCCGTCGTACACCGCCCATGCGGTCGCGCTGATGCCGAGCAGGATCCAGGCGACGTTGTAGATCGTGAAGCTTCGGTTGCTGCGTGCGTCGGAATCCCCGCACGCGGCGTTGGCTGCCAATTGCATGCACAGCAGACACACGCAGTTGACCGGAATCACGATCACGCCCAGCCATTCGAGCCACAGCCATGCATTCGACAGGTGGAACACGAGCCACGGCCACGCGATCGCGCTGCCGTAGTTGAGCACTTCCATGACGACGAACACCGTGGCCAGCGTCATCGGCCACCAGCGCCGGATGACGCCACGCTCGCCCAGCGTGCGATCGATGCGGCGCGCCAGTGCATGGGCATAGAACAGGCCGAACAGCGCGCGCGGCACCGGCCAGATCGTCTCGTTGCGGCCCGCGCGCCAGCGCGACCAGTGCATCCAGAACCAGAACAGCTGGTAGAGGCCGAGCGTGGCGACGTACAGCACGACGAACTTCATCGGCGCGACCACGTAGAACGGCGCGTCGCGGATCGCCTCGGGCGGCGTGTCGCGGACTTCGGTCGCCGGTGGCGTGTAGGGATCGTGCGGGATGCTCATGGCGCCTCCTTGCAAGCGGTCACCGGATAGACGCCGTCGCGCCAGGCGTCCCCGTGATAGCCCTTGATCCCGATCGCGTGCGCCAGCGCACTGCCGATCGACCGCCCCTCGCCGAGCCGGGCGAGCGCATCGGTGAAGCCGTGGCGCGGTGTCCATCCGAGCAATGCACGCGCCCGTGCGTTGTCGTAGACCCGGTCGATCGCGGCCGGCAGTGTCCAGCCCGCCGCTTCGTATGCCGCCGATGCGCCGGGCACGCGCCGCGCGACGACATCGGCCGCCGCGTGGCGCAACGCGGTCGCATCCTCGTGCAGGAACGGCGTGGTGGCGCTGACGATCAGCCGCTCGAAGCCGAGCGATGGCGCCCGCGCCAATGCCAGCAGGTGCGCATCGACCACGTCTTGCAGATCGACGCGCCGGTGCAGCAGTTCGTTGGCCTTGAGATTGGCGTCGGCGATGCCGGCGCGGCGCGCCGGGTCGTCGTCAGGCTCGGGAAAGAATCGCGACGTGCGCAGCACCACTACCGGCAGGCCGTGGTTGCGCTGCGCCAGCCGGCACAGGTCCTCGGCCGCGGCCTTGGTTGCGCCGTAGATGTTCTTCGCCCGCGGCGCGACGTCCTCGTCGATCCGGGCGGCGGCTGCGCCGTCGGCGGGCACGAGTGCATCGCCGAACACGCTGGTGGTGCTGGTGAACACGAATGCACCGACGCCGTGCGCACGTGCCGATTCCAGCAGCTGCAAGGTCCCGCCGACATTGGTGTCGATGAAGGCCTGCGCCGGATGCGTGGCGACATGCGGCTTGTGCAGCGTCGCGGTGTGCAGCACGCCGGTGACGCCGTCCATGCAACGGTCGACGAACCCCCGGTCGACGATCGAGCCGACCCGGTCGGTCCACGGCGAGTGCGCGATGTCGACGCCGCGGGCCCGGATGCCACGCGCGCGCAGCGTGCGCATCAGGCCTTCACCGAGATGGCCGGCACTGCCGGTGACCAGGAGCGTCATGGCGGATCCGCGTGCGGAGCGCGCCATGCTACCGGAGCGCTGCCGCGTCTATCCGACGATGCCGTCGAGCGACTGCTCGAGCGTCGTGAAATCGCCCCAGGGATGCGCCTTGAGCCGCTTGAGCCGGGCCGGCGCGTTGCGCAGTGTCCAGGCATCACCGGATTTCACCTTGCCGAGGTCTTCCCAGCGCAGCGGCATCGACACCGGTGCGCCGGCGCGTGCGCGCAGCGAGAACGAGGCGACGGCGGTCGCGCCGCGACCGTTGCGCAGATAGTCGACGAAGATCTTCTGCTTGCGGAATTTCCTGGTCGCGGTGGCCACGTACTTGAGCGGATCGAGTTCGGTCATGCCCCGCGCGAACGCATGCGCGAACGGCTTGACCATGTCCCAGTCGCTGCCCGGATTGAGCGGCACCACCACGTGCAGGCCTTTGCCGCCGGTGGTGCGCACGAAGGATTCGAGCTTGAGTTGCTGCAGCAAGCCACGCACCTGGCGCGCGGCGGCGACGATCTCCGCCCAGCGCACGCCTTCGCCCGGATCGAGATCGAACACGATGCGGTCGGCGGTGTCGGGTGCATCGGCATGCGCGCCCCATGGATGGAATTCCAGCGCGTTGAATTGCACCAGCTCCATGACCGCGGCGGCATCATTGGCGACCAGATAGTCGCTCGCGCCGGACTCGTCCTGCAGCCGTACCGTCTCGACCAGCGCCATGCCGGCGGTGTGGTGCTTCTGGAAGAAGCAGGCCCCTTCGATGCCGCCGGGGCAGCGGATCACCGACAGCGGCCGGCCGGCGATCTCGGGCAGCAGCCACGGCATCACCGCGGCGTAGTAGTCGGCGACGTCGCGCTTGGTCAGCGTGTCGCCGGGGAAGATCACCTTGTCCGGGCTCGACAACGTCGGCGGCGCGCGATCGTCGTCGGCGACGCGCCTGGTGGATGTCTGCTTCGCCGGTGCTTTCGCAGCCACCTTCGATGCGGATTTCGTGACCCGTTTCGGCGTCTTCTTCGCCGGGGATGCGCCGTCCGCCGGTGTATCGCTCCGTTTGGCCATGTTCTCGTCTCCGTCGCGATCGCTGTCGTGCAGGTCGTCCACCGACTTGTCGGGGCGCACGGCTTTCAGTGAAGGCTGGCGCAGCAGCCCATGGCCGCCAGTGCCGCGCGAGAACACCTCGACGACGAAACGCGGCGCGAACCATTTCGCCGCGCGCAGGTCGGTGTCGTTCGGCGGCACGTGCACGGTTGGCGCATCGCGACCGGCGCGGCCGATGCGCGGCGTGAGTTCGGCGAGCAATGCGTCGCTGAAGCCCGAACCCACGCGGCCCGCGTAGCGCCAGCCGTGCGCCGCATCGGGCCGGGCCAGCAGCAGCGCGCCGAAGCCGCTGCGACTGCCCTTGGGCGGCGTGTAGCCGACGACCGCGTATTCGTCGCTGGCCAGCTGCTTGGTCTTGCGCCAGTCGTCGCCGCGTCCGGGCCGATAACCGCGATCGCTGCGCTTGGAAATGATGCCTTCGAAGCCGGACTCCGATGCCAGCTCGATCGCGGTGTCCGCGTTGCCGTCGATATGCGTGCTGAAGGCCAGATGCGCCGGCGGCGCGTCGCCGAGAATGCGCTGCAGCAGTGCCTTGCGCGCGAGCAGCGGCGCGGCGCTGATGTCGACGCCATCCACGTGCAGCAGGTCGAACAGCACCAGCGCCAGTGCGCCCTGGCGCTCGCCCGACAGCGTGCCCTGCAGCAGATTGAAATCCTCGCGGCTGCCGCGACCAGCAATCAGTTCGCCGTCCAGCGCGGCCGATTTCAGCCCGAGCCGCGACACCGCCTCGACGATCTCCGGCACCTTGCCGGTCCACGCCAGCGCATTGCGAGACCACAGCCGTACATCGCCACGCGCAACAGTGGCCAGCAGCCGGTAGCCGTCCCACTTGAGTTCGTGCAGCCAGGCCTCGCCGCCGGGCGCGGCATCGCCGAGTTTCGCGAGCTGCGGCTCGAACGCGCCGGTCGGCGCCGGACCGCGCTGCGCACCGGGCAACCTGCGCGCCTCGGCGGCCCAGTCGTGGGCGCGCTGCGTCGGGACATCGACCTCGGTTTTCCTGCGCTTGCGCGCCTTGCCGGTGCCGGCGCGTTTCGCGTCTTCGGCCGGCGGCGCGGGCACGTCGGCGAGCAGGTCGTCGGCTTCGAGCGTGCCGGCGTAGTCGTCGCGATCCTTGAACAGCAGCCACTGCGGCTGGCGCGCGGGTTTGCCGGAGCGCACCAGATGCCAGCGGCCCTTGAGCTTGCGGCCGAAGAGTTCGAAACGCAGGTGGCCCTTGGCGAGCCCGGCTTCGGCATCGCCATCCGCGGCCCAGACGCCGGTATCGAACTGCGCGACGTGGCCGCCGCCGTACTGGCCCTTCGGGATCTCGCCTTCGAACTCGGCGTAGTCGAGTGGATGGTCCTCGACCTCGACCGCCATGCGCTTCACGTCCGGGTCGTAGCTCGGGCCCTTCGGCACCGCCCAGCTCCTGAGCGCATCGCCGACCTGCAGACGGAAGTCGTAATGCCGCCGGCTGGCGTGGTGCAGCTGCACGACGAAGATCGCGCGACGTCCGTGCGGCGCGGGTTTGCCCGGTTCCGGTTCGCGGGTCGCATCGAACGTCCGCTTGCGCCGGTACTCGGTCAGCGACATCTCACGACGCCTTGCGCGTGGTCTTCTTCGCTGCCCTGGTCGCAGGCGTCTTGGCGGCCTTCTTCGTCGTCTTCTTCGCGGTCTTTTTGCTCGTGGACTTCTTCACCGGCACCTTGTCGGTGTTTCCTGCAGGCGTGCGCTTGTTGTCCTTGAGGCTCTTCTGCAGCAGGGCGACGAAGTCGACGACGTTGGTCGCGGCGTCCTCGCGATGCGCCGGCTCGTCGGCCACCTTCGCCGTCGCGCCCCTGGCCTTGATGCGCTTCTTGATGATGTCCGACAGGCGCTCGCGGAATTCGTCGTGGTAGTCGTCGGGTGCCCAATCGGCCGACATCGAATCGATCAGCTGCTTTGCCATCTGCACCTCCTTGTCGGCGATGCGGTAGCTCGATGTGCTGCCGGTCGGCAGCTCGTAGTCACCGGGGTCCACCAGTTCCTGCGGGTAGCGCAGCAGCATCAACACCAGCGCGTCGTCCTCGGGCATCACCGCGCACAGGTACTCGCGGGTGCGGATCACGACGCGGGCAATGCCGATCTTGCCGGTCTTCTTCAGCGTCTCGCGCAGCAGCACATAGCCCTTCTCGGCCTTCTTGCCCGGCACCAGGATGTAGGGCTTTTCAAAGAAGCGCGTGCCGATGCTGCCCGCATCGACGAAGGCTTCCACGTCGACGGACTCGTGGGATTCGGGCGCGGCCGAGGCGATGTCCTCTTTCTCGATGACGACGTAGCTGCCCTTGTCGTACTCGAACGCCTTGACGATGTCCTTCCACGGCACCTCCTCGCCGGTGTCGGCGTTGACGCGCTCGAACCGGATTGGCTTCTTGTCGCGCGAATCGAGCATGCGGAAGCTGAGATCGGTCCGGCGCTCGCCCGACATCAGCGAGACCGGAATGTTGAGCAGGCCGAAGGACAGCGAGCCGGACCAGATGGGACGTGCCATGGACGATCTCCGATGCACCGGCGCAGGGCGGCGGCGGCATGAGTGCAGGAGGCTTGCACCGGCACCGTGCAACGCGTGTCAAAACAGGAGGGACGCGCGGATTGCCGGATTCACGCGAGGCTGCTGTCGGCAGGTGCACGGTGTGGGCATGCACCCGACAGATCCCGCACCACCGGTCGACCCCGACACCGACGCCGCGCGCCGGCACGAGGACGAGAACCAGGACGAAGCGCTGGACGAGACCTTTCCGGCCAGCGATCCGGTCTCGCCCTTCATTCCCGCGCGCCCGCCTGCATCGCCACCGAGCGTGGACGACCTCGGCTGAGTCGATCAGACCGTCCCTTCCAGGCCACGGGCGGCGATACTGGACCCGCCTCCCGGCGTGCGTCCTATAATCGCCGGCTGTAATCGTTTACACGGGATCGATTGATGCGCCTGGATGACCGGCTCGAAGCGCTGCTCGCGCGGATGACCCTCGAGGAGAAGATCGGCCAGCTCGGCATCTTTGCCGACATGCTGCGGCCGTTCGCGGCCGACGTGAATCCCGAGATGAACGAGTTGAACGCCGGCGAGCTGCGCGAGCAGATCCGCGCCGGGCGCGTGGGCGCGGTGTTCAACGGCGTCGGCGCAGTGCAGGGCCGCGAGTCGCAGCGCATCGCGGTCGAAGAGAGCCGGCTCGGCATTCCGCTGCTGATGGGCGCCGACGTGATCCACGGCATGCGCACGGTGTTTCCGATCCCGCTGGGCGAAGCCGCGAGCTTCGAGCCCGCGCTGGCAGAGCGTACCGCGCGCGCCGCGGCGATCGAGGCGACCGCCTGCGGCCTGCACTGGACCTTCGCGCCGACGCTCGACATCGCCCGCGACCAGCGCTGGGGCCGCGTGGCCGAAGCGGCGGGCGAAGACGTGGTGCTCGGCAATGCGTTCTCGGCCGCGCGCGTGCGCGGCTTCCAGGGCGAGGACCTGACGGCGGACGATTCCATGCTCGCCACGCCCAAGCACTTCGTCGGCTACGGCGCGGTCATGGGCGGCCTGGACTACAACAGCGTCGAGATCGCCGAAGGCACATTGCGCGACGTGCACCTGCCGCCGTTCAAGGCCGCGCTGGATGCCGGCGCGCTGACGGTGATGAGCGCCTTCAACGACATCAACGGCGTGCCTGCGTCCGCACACGACGGCCTGCTGACCGACCTGCTGCGTGGCGAATGGGGCTTCAAGGGCTTCGTGGTCTCCGACTACACGGCCGATTTCGAACTCGTCGCGCACGGCTTCGCCGGCGACGACCGCGAAGCGACGAAGTTGTCGTTCACCGCCGGCGTCGACATGAGCATGCAGAGCGGCCTCTACGCCGCGCATCTGCCGGACCTCGTCGCCAGCGGCGAAGTACCGATGGACGTGATCGACCAGGGCGTGCGCCGCGTGTTCGCGGTCAAGCAGGCGCTCGGTCTGTTCGACAATCCCTACCGCTCGCTTGATCCCGAGGCCGAAGCCGCGCTGGATCCGCAGGCGCTGCACGGCGAACTCGCGCTCGACGCCGCGCGCCGTTCGATCGTGCTGCTGAAGAACGACGGGGATCTGCTGCCGCTGAAGAAGTCCGGCCAGAAGCTCGCGCTGATCGGTCCGTATGCGCGCGACCGCGACAACATCGAAGGCTGCTGGACCCTGTTCGGCGACAAGCGCCTGCACGTCAATCTCGAGGACGGCGTGCGCGCCGCGCTCGAGGATGGCGATGCGCTCGATGTCGTCGACGGCAGCGGCATGGAAGACGCGATCGACGGCGGCATCAAGGCCGCGGTCGAGGCCGCGCGCGCTGCCGATGTCGTGCTGCTCGCGATCGGCGAACCGCAGGGTTTCAGCGGTGAGGCGCAGTCGCGCACCCGGATCGTCATTCCCGCCGCGCAGCAGGCACTGGCCGAGGCCGTCGCCGCGACCGGCACGCCGGTCGTCGTGCTGCTGCGTCATGGACGTGCGCTGGCACTGCACGGCGCCGTGCATGACGCACAGGCGATTCTCGCGACCTGGTTCCTCGGCACCGCGACCGGTCCGGCGATCGCCGAGGTGCTGTTCGGTGACTACAACCCGTCCGCGCGCCTGCCGGTGAGCTTCCCGCGCGACTCGGGCCAGCAGCCGCTGTACTACAACCGCCAGCGCACCGGCCGGCCCGAGCTGCCGACGATGTCGGAGTTCAAGAGCCGCTGGCGCGAGATGCCGCACAGCGCGCTGTATCCGTTCGGCCACGGCCTGTCGTATACGCGCTTCGTCTACGGCGATGTCGAGCTTTCGGCCGACACGCTGGACTGGGACGGCACGCTGACCGTGTCGGTGACGCTGCGCAACGACGGCAGCCGCTTCGGCGAGGAAGTCGTGCAGCTCTACATCCACGACCGCGTCGCCAGCCGCGTGCGTCCGATCCGCGAGCTCAAGGATTTCCGCAAGGTCGCACTGGCGCCGGGCGAACACACCACTGTGTCGTTCACCCTGCGCCGCGACCAGTTGGCCTTCACCACCCGCAGCGGTGCGTTCGCGGCCGAGCCGGGTCTGTTCGACGTGTGGATTGCAGCGGATTCGGAAGCCGGCACGGCTGCGCAGTTCACGCTGTCGAAGGCTTGAGGCGATTTCGAACGCCGTCGTGACCGACCGGACACCGCTGCTGCTGCTCCCGGGCCTGCTGTGCACGGCCCGGTTGTGGCGGGCCCAGATCGATGCGCTCGGCGATATCGCCGAGTCGCAGGTCGCCGACCTCACCCGGGACGACAGCGTCGGCGCGATGGCCGAGCGCGCACTTGCCCATGCGCCACCGCGCTTCGCCCTCGCTGCGCTGTCGATGGGCGGCTACGTCGCCTTCGAGATCCTGCGCCGCGCGCCTGAGCGCGTGGCCCGTCTCGCGTTGATCGCCACCAGCGCGCGTCCCGATTCACCGGAACGCGCCGCGCGGCGCCGTCGCGGCATCGACGCGATCAGCCGCGGCCGCTTCGTCGGCGTGACCCGACAGCTGCTGCCGAGCCTGGTCCATCCGGACCATGTCGAAGGCCCGATCGGCGCCATCGTGCAGTCGATGGCGGCCGAGGTCGGCGCGGACGGGTATCTGCGGCAGCAGGCGGCGATTCTGTCGCGCCCGGATGCGGCACCGCTTCTGGCGCGCATCGACGCGCCGACGCTGATCGTCGTCGGTGCGGAGGACCCGCTGACCCCACCGGCGGAAGCGGAGGCGATCCATGCAGGTATCGCAGGCTCGGTGCTGCACCGGCTTCCGGTGTGCGGCCACCTGCCGCCGCTGGAACGCCCGCAGGAGACGTCGGCGTTGATGCGGAGCTGGCTCGTCGGCGGCTGATTGCGTGGACGCATCGCGCGTCCGCCCCGGTCCTTCAGGCGGATGCTGGTCGACGACGCGGCGGATCAGTTCGACGCCGGCGCAAACCCGATCGTGCGACGCGTCGTCACCGGCGCCGGCACCGGCTCGAACCGCCAACGCCGCACCGCCGCCAGCGCCTCGCGATCGAAGGTCCGCGGTGGATCGGCGCGGACCACGCGGGCATTGCTGACCGAACCATCGACATCGACGGTGAACTCGACCATGACTTCGCCGCTGGTGCCGGCGCGCAGGGCGTCGGCGGGATAGCGCGGTGCGGGCGTACTCAGCGGCCGCAACTGCGCAGGCGCCGCCACCGGTGCGGGTGCGGGCGCAGGGGGTGCCTGCGGCGTGGGCGTGGGCGCGGGACGGGCGGCTTGCTGACGCGCGGCTTCCTCGCGGGCGGCGGCCTGGCGGGCCGCCTCTTCGCGCGCCGCCTCTTCGGCCGCGGCCTGCTGCTGCGCCAACTGCTGCGCGGCGGCGGCCTGTTGCTGCTGTTGCTGTTGCGCGCGTTCACGCTCCAGGGTCTGCGCGCGCAGGGCTTCCTGTTCGGCTGTCAGCTTCTGCTGCTCGGCGCGGGCGGCGGTCTGCTCTTCGGCGGTCGCGATGCTCGCGCGCAGGCGCTCGAGCGCCGGATGGGTGCTGTCGGCGCGCTCGATCAGGCCGAGGAGGCGACGCGCTTCGGCGTAGTCGCCCCGGTCGCGGCTCTGTTCGGTGGCGATCACGCTCATCGGCAGCAGGTCGATCAATGCGCTGGATGCCGCCGCGTCACCTGCCTGCTTCTCGCGCAGCGCGAGGTAGTACTCCATCGCGTTCTCGCCGGCCGGCGCGTACAGCCGGCTTTCCTGGTACGCGGCCGCGCCTGCACTGCGCAACTCCTCGACCGAAAGCCCGGCGATCGCGTCGTCGGCGGCCTGCTGACGCGCGGCGGCCTGCTCGCTGGCCTGCGCGGTGACCGCGCCCGGCGCTGCGGCCACCGGCGTTTCGGTCTCGTCGCTGCGGCCGCAAGCGGCGAGTACACAGGCGAGCGCCACGGCGGCGGCCAGCCGCGCGCGCGGCGCGCGACAGGTCGTCGAAATCTTCGAGACCATCATCTTTCCCCAAGGATGCATGTCCGCAAGAGTGCGTAGAACGCGTCAGTAGAGACGATTTGTCAATCCTTGCGGGTCTGTCGGGGTGACAGGCTGCCCACGCGATCACGAATCTTGGGGCCTCGATCGCCGTCGATGACGTCCGTTCGGCGCTGTGGCGGGCGGCTATTTGCCGATGCAGAAACTCGAGAAGATGTGCCCGAGCAGATCGTCGGGCAGGACCCGTCCGGTGATCGCGCCGACCGCATCGTGTGCGACGCGCAGTGATTCGGCGGCGAGTTCGAGATGTTGCGCGGCCAGGGTGCCGCGCGCATCGTCGACCGCATCGGCCGCGTCGCGCAAGGCATCGACATGGCGCTGCCGGGCGGTGAACGCGCCTTCGCCTGCGAGTGTGTCGCCACCGAGCCGCGACTGCAGTGCGCCGCGCAGCGTGTCGAGGCCGGCGCCGGTGCGCGCCGACACCTGCAGGGCATCGCAGGTTGCAGACGCATCGGCTGCGAGCAGGTCCATCTTGTTGTGGACGACGATGCGATCGGCGACCTCGGCGATGGCGTCTTCCACCGAGGCCCAACCCGCATCCGGTTCGCGAGCATCGAGCACCACCAGCGCGAGATCGGCGCGCTGCAGTTCGGCGCGCGCGCGGCGCATGCCTTCGCGCTCGATCGCGTCGCCCGCACTGCGCAGGCCTGCGGTATCGACCAGGGTGAGTTCGACGCCGCCGATGCGCAGTGTTTCGTGCAGCAGATCGCGCGTAGTGCCGGCGATGTCGGTGACGATCGCGCGGTCCACGCCGGCCAGCGCATTGAGCAGCGAGCTCTTGCCGGCATTCGGCGGGCCGACGATCACCGCATGCAGGCCGTCGCGCAGACGCCGGCCCTGTTCGGCCTCGGCCAGCAGTTGCGACAGCGACGCGGCGAGTGCGTCGATGCGGCGCGCGACCTCGTCGCCGCCGAGGCTGTCGATCGGCTCGTCGGAGAAGTCGATCATCGCTTCGACGTAGACGCGCAGATGCAGCAGCTCGGCGGCGAGCCCATCGCAACGATCGGAGAACACCCCATCGAGCGCGCGACGTGCGGCACGTGCCGCACGTTCGTCGCCGGCGGCGATCAGGTCCGCGACCGCTTCGGCCTGGGCCAGATCGAGACGCCCATTGAGGAACGCGCGTTCGCTGAACTCACCGGGCCGCGCGAGCCGCGCGCCGAGCATGCGACAGCGCGCCAGCAGCTGCTGCAGCACCACCGGGCTGCCGTGCGCCTGCAGTTCGACGACATCCTCGCCGGTATAGCTGGCCGGGCCGGGGAACGCGAGCGCGAGACCGTCGTCGAGCACGGCGCCATCGGCATCGCGGAAGCGCACGTGATGCGCATGACGCGCGCGCAACGTGCGAGCGCACAGCGCACGCGCGATCGACAGCGCCACCGGCCCGGACAGGCGCACGATGCCGACACCACCGGCGCCGGGCGCTGTGGCGATGGCGGCAATGGTGTCGTTGGACTGCATCATGTCGTGGCTCCCGAACGCACGAGCCCGCCATGCGGCGGGCTCGTGGACATCATGGCAATGCGGGGGATCAGGCCTTCGCCGGGGCCGCCGGCGCTTCGCTGTAGCGCTTGATCATCCACCACTGCTGCAGCAGGCCGAGGCCGCCGTTGGTGACCCAGTACAGCACCAGACCCGACGGGAAGAAAATCATGATCGCGCCGAATACCAGCGGCATGAACTGCATGATCTTGGCCTGCATCGGATCCATGCCGACCATCGGCGTGAGCTTCTGCGTCGCCCACATGATCGCGATGTTGAGCACCGGCAGGATGAAGTACGGATCGCGCGCGGTCAGATCCTGGATCCACAGCATCCACGGCGTGTGGCGCAATTCCACCGACTCGAGCAACACCCAGTACAGCGCGAAGAACACCGGCATCTGCAGCAGCACCGGCAGACAGCCGCCGATCGGGTTGATCTTCTCTTTCTTGTAGAGCTCCATCATCGCCTGCTGGAACTTCTGCTTGTCGTCGCCGTAGCGCTCCTTCAGCTGGGCGATGCGCGGCTGGAACTTGCGCATCTTCGCCATCGACTTGTACTGCGCGACCGACAGCGGATACAGCGCCAGCTTCACCAGCAACACCAGGCCGATGATCGACCAGCCCCAGTTGCCGATCAGGCCGTGCAGCTTGGCCAGCACCCAGAACAGGCCTTCGCCGAGCATCGCGAAGATCGAGAAGCGGCTGTAGTCGACGACGCGGTCGAGACCGCGCACGCCCTGCGCCTGGATCAGATCGACCTGCTTCGGGCCCACCCACAGGCGCGCGGTGGTCGAGGCCTGCTGGCCGGCGGCGACTGCGACCGGTGCACCGAACTCGCGGATCAGATACCGCGGCGCGCCGGTGCTGCGGTCGATCTGCATCGAGATCGTGCCGGTGTCGTCGGGACGCGGAATCCATGCACTGAAGAAGTGGTGCTGGACCATCGCGATCCAGATCTGGCTGTCCTTCGCGTTGAGCGGACCGTCGCTCTCGAAGTCACCCAGCTGGCGACGGCTGTAGCCGATGTCGCTGCCGAACCAGGTCGCGCCGGTCAGGCTGTAGGACTCGGGATTGGTCATGCCGCGCTTGACCGCCGGGGCGGTGCGGATCAGTTGGCGGTAGGGAAAGCCCTGCCACGCCGCGGTGCCGGTATTGACGATTTCGTCGCGGACTTCGATCGCGTAGTCGCCGCGGGTCAGCACGAAGCTGCGGCGGATCGTCACGCCGTCGGCGCCGGTCCACACGAACGGCACGATGACGCTGTTCTCGCCTTCGGCGAGCGTCGCCGATGTGGAGGTGCCTTCGGGCACGAACTGGCCCTCGTGGCTGGGCGCAGCGTTGTTGTTGCTGACCCAGCCGGTCTGCGCGGCGTAGTAATGCAGCGGATCGGTGTCGAACATCCGCACCGGCGGCGCGCCGTCTTCGCGGGTCTGCGGATACGCCAGCAGATCGGCCTCGATCACGTTGCCCGCGTCGAGCACCACCCGCAGCACGTCGGTCTGGGCGACGATCTGGCGCGCGGCAGGCGCGGCGGCGGCCACGGGCGCAGCGCCCGGCGCCGGCGGCACCGGCGCGGCATCGGTGGGCGCGGTCGGCACCGCGGCACTGCCCACGGCGGTGCCCGGCACGGTGACCGACGACGTGGCCTGGGCGGCGCTGGTCTGCGGCAGGGTTGCGGCTGCAGTCTTTTCCTTGCCCCACTCCATCCACAACAACACGGCCACCATCAGCCAGGCGAGGACGAGGAAAGTACGGATCTGGTTCATCGGGCGGGCAGGCTCATGCGCCGGGCGAAGCCGGCGTGGATGGAATCGGGGAGGCGGGCATTGTGCCGGCCGCAGATGACGGCGGCAACGCGCGGGCGCGCCGCAGCACATTGAGGAAGGCGGCACGCAAGGCGGGGTTGTCGGCCTGCGCCGCGGCCGGACGGGCCACGACGACATAACTGCCGGGCGCCAGCTGTGGCTGCACTAGACGGAAGGCATCGCGGAGCACGCGCTTGATCCGGTTGCGACCGACGGCGCGCTTGTCGACCTTGCGCGACACCGCCAGGCCCAGACGCGCCGGGCCTTCTTCGGGCAACAGATGGACGGCCAGCATCGGCGACGCGGTCCGCGTCGCACTGGCGAAGATTCGATCGAAATCGGCGCGCGCGCGCACACGCACGTGCCGCGGATAGCGGACACCGGCGGTCATGGGAGCTGCGCTGCAGAACAGGTCGGGAGTGCGGAGGCGCGACTCACCGACCCGGAGGGCTTCAGGCCGAGAGGACCTTGCGGCCCTTCGCGCGGCGACGCGCGAGGATCTTGCGGCCGTCGGCCGTCGCCATGCGGGCACGGAAACCGTGGTCGCGCTTGCGCTTGAGGTTGCTGGGCTGATAGGTGCGCTTGGTAGCCATGGTCGAGCCCTTCGGGCAACGTGACGAATAGAACCGGAAATTCTAGCGGACCGCCTCCGGGCCGGTCAAGCCGACGTTCGCGCAGAGTCTGCACAAGCCGCGCAGGGACGGGCCGCGGGTGGCGACATGATAGTCTGCGTGCCCTTCTCCGGCGACCTGGCCGCGCACCTGCGTGGCGGCGCCCGCTTTGTCGAATTCCGCCGCATGATGGATGTCTGGCCCCGCTGCCTTCAACGCCTCGAAGCCGAGTTTCCGGTCGAGGATGTCCACACCTGGCTCAAGCCGCTGCAGGCCCACGCCGACGACCGCTCGACCGTGCTCTACGCGCCCAACGCTTTCGTCCGCGACGAGGTGCAGGCGCGCTACATGCCGCGCATCCGCGAGTTGCTGGCGCATTTCGCCGGCGTCGAGGATGTGAGCCTGCAGGTCGGTTCGCTGCCGCGTGCGGTCGCGCCGCCGTCGGCGACCACGCTGTCGGGTGGCGATGCACGCGCCCAGCCCGCGGCGCCGATCGAAGCCTTCGCCGGCAACATGGACAGCCACTACACCTTCGACAACTTCGTCGAGGGTCGCAGCAACCAGATGGGCCGCGCCGCGGCGTGGCAGGCCGCGCTCAAGCCGGGCGACCGTGCCCACAACCCGCTGCTGCTCTACGGCGGCACGGGCCTGGGCAAGACCCATCTGATGTTCGCCGCCGGCAATGCGATGCGTCAGGCCAATCCCCGTGCGCGCGTGCTGTACCTGCGTTCGGAGGAGTTCTACAGCGCGTTCTTCCGCTCGATCCAGGAAAAGACCTCGGACCAGTTCAAGCGCCAGTTCCGCCAGATCGACGCGCTGCTGATCGACGACATCCAGTTCTTCGCCGGCAAGGACCGCACCCAGGAAGAGTTCTTCCATACCTTCAATACGCTGTTCGACAGCAAGCAGCAGATCATCATGACCTGCGACCGCTATCCGCGTGAGGTGGAGGGCCTGGAGCCGCGGCTGAAGTCGCGCCTGGCCTGGGGCCTGTCGGTGGCGATCGATCCGCCGGATTTCGAAACCCGCGCGGCGATCGTGCTGGCCAAGGCCGCCGAACGTGGCACCCAGGTGCCCGACGACGTGGCCTTCCTGCTGGCCAAGAAGATGCACTCGAACGTGCGCGACCTGGAAGGCGCGCTCAACACGCTGGCCGCGCGTGCGAACTTCATGGGCCGCGCGATCACCGTCGAGTTCGCCCAGGAGACGCTGCGCGACCTGCTGCGCGCCCAGCAGCAGGCGATCAGCATGTCGAATATCCAGAAGGTCGTGGCCGACTACTACGGCCTGCAGATCAAGGACCTGCTCTCCAAACGCCGTACGCGCTCGCTGGCGCGCCCCCGCCAGGTGGCAATGGCACTGTCCAAGGAGCTCACCGAACACAGCCTGCCGGAGATCGGCGAGGCCTTCGCGGGTCGCGACCACACCACCGTGCTGCACGCCTGCCGCCAGATCCGCACACTGATCGAAAGCGACGGCAAACTGCGCGAGGATTGGGACAAGCTGATCCGCAAACTGAGCGAGTAAGCTGTACGTCGCGGGGGCTGGGATAACACCGGGACACAGGATGGTGAACCTGTGGACAAGTTGAGGGGCCGAAAGTTGTCCACAGCTTGATCCACCCCGCTACACCGCACTGTCCACCGGGTTTGAGTGCCATGAAAACCCAATGAATTCAGTGGCTTGAAGTAGATACCAACCGATTTCAAGCGACTCCAGCACCACCATTTTTAGATTTATATCCTTTTTATAAAAGCACGGGACAAGGGGATAACACCGACATGCGTTTCAGTCTCCAACGCGAAACACTGCTCAAGCCGCTGGCCCAGGTCGTCAACGTCGTCGAGCGCCGCCAGACCCTGCCCGTGCTGGCCAACCTGCTGGTCCAGGTCCAGGACGGCCAGCTGTCGTTGACCGGTACCGATCTCGAAGTCGAGATGGTCTCGCGCCGCGCAGTCGAAGATGCCCAGGACGGCGAAACCACGATCCCGGCGCGCAAGCTCTTCGACATCGTTCGCGCACTGCCCGACGGCAGCAAGGTCGTGATCTCGCAATCGGGCGAGAAGATCACCGTACAGGCCGGTCGCAGCCGCTTCACGCTGTCGAGCCTCCCGGCCGGCGACTTTCCGTCCGTGGACGAGGTCGAAGCCACCGACCGCATCGCTGTCCCGGAAGCGGCGCTCAAGGAACTCATCGAGCGCACTGCGTTCGCGATGGCGCAGCAGGACGTCCGCTACTACCTCAATGGCCTGCTGTTCGATCTGAGCGACACGCGCCTGCGCTGCGTCGCGACCGACGGCCACCGCCTCGCGCTGTGCGAAACGACGTTGGAGACGGCGGTCCAGACCAAGCGCCAGATCATCCTGCCGCGCAAGGGCGTGACCGAACTGCAGCGTCTGCTCGAAGGCGGTGACAAGACCCTGGAACTGGAGCTTGGCCGCAATCATCTGCGGGTCAAGCGCGACGATGTGACCTTCACCAGCAAGTTGATCGACGGCCGCTTCCCCGATTACGAGGCCGTGATCCCGATCGGCGCCGACCGCGAGGTCACGATCGACCGCGAACTGCTGCGCGCAGCCCTGCAGCGCGTGGCGATCCTGTCGAACGAGAAGTACCGCGGTGTAAGGCTGGAAGTCTCGCCGGGCACGGTGCGCATCAACGCGCACAATCCCGAGCAGGAAGAGGCGCACGAGGAAGTCGAGGCGGACACCAAGGTCGACGACCTGGCGGTGGGCTTCAACGTGAACTACCTGCTGGACGCGCTGACCGCATTGCGCGGCGAACAGGTGATCCTGAAGCTGCGCGATGCGAATTCGTCCGCGCTGGTGCGCGAGGCGACCGATGAGCGCAGCCGTCACGTGGTGATGCCGCTGCGTCTCTGACGTCATCGGTAGACTGGGCGCCCGTCGCCCACACATGTTTCACGTGGAACACGACGCCCGGCCTGCCGGGCGTTTTCCGTTCCGGCCCGACGACTGCGCTTCCGGCGGCAGGCGCCGAGAAAGCCATTCCCAGGATTTCCGTGCAGATCACCCGCTTCGACCTTCACAACGTGCGCAATCTGCAGCCGACCTCGCTGCGGCCCGGGCCCGGCCTGAATCTGCTGCTGGGCGACAACGGCGCCGGCAAGACCAGCGTGCTGGAGGGACTGCACCTGATGGCCTACGGCCGCAGCTTCCGGGGACGGGTGCGTGACGGGCTTGTGCAGCGCGGTCGCGAGGCAGTCGAGCTGCACGCCGAATGGCGCGAGGATCCTGCCCACCCCGATCGCCTCCGTCGCGCCGGATTGCGCCACACCGGTCAGGACTGGAGCGGTCGACTGGACGGCGAGGATGTCGCCCAGCTCGGCGATCTGTGCGCCGCGCTGATGGTCGTGACTTTCGAACCTGGCAGCCACGCCCTCATCTCCGGCAGCAGCGAGGTCCGTCGCCGGTTTCTTGATTGGGGACTGTTCCACGTGGAACAGGACTTCCTGCAGCAGTGGCGCCGCTACGCGCGTGCGCTGCGCCAGCGCAACGCCCTGCTGAAGTCGGGCGTCGGCGGCTCCCAGCTCGACGCGTGGGATCACGAGCTCGCCGATGCGGCTCTCCCGCTGGATACGCGACGCGAAGCCTATCTCCAGCGATTGCAGAGTGCGCTGCAGGCCGTCGCCGAGCAGGTCGCACCGGCACTCGGTGCGCCGGAGCTGGTGTTTCTACCCGGGTGGCGCCGCCAGGAGCTGTCGCTCGGCGATGCGCTGATGGTGGCGCGCGATCGCGACCGCGCCGCGGGCCATACCAGCGTGGGACCACACCGAGCCGACTGGCGGATCCGCTTCGATGACCGGCCCGAACAGGCGCTGCTGTCGCGCGGCCAGGCCAAGCAGTCCGCGCTGTGCTGTCTACTGGCGCAGGCGCGGGACTGCGCCGATCGCTTCGACGGGCGCTGGCCGGTGATCGCACTGGATGATCTGGCTTCGGAGCTGGATCGGCATCACCAGCGACAGGTACTGACGTACCTGCGGGATGCGGGCGCGCAGGTGCTGATCACCGGGACTGAGCGGCCGGACCACTGGCCGGACGTGGTGCTGGATGGCGCGACGACGTTCCACGTGGAACGTGGCGTCGTCAGTCAGGGGTGAGGCGAGGCGATCAAACGCGTCGGCATGACGTGTTTGCTCAGGTTCCACGTGAAACATCGCTTGCGTGCGGCCTGAAACCCGCCGTTACTCCCGTATTGGTGTTCCACGTGGAACACCGGCCGGAGTGCCGGACCCGAACTGCTATAATTCCGCCCTTGCGGCCCATTCCTGCCGTGCGTGCCCGGCCTGTCCGGACGCCGCGTCCGGATGCCGCGCTCCCGGCCAGACAGCGAACCGAATGAGCGACGAGACGATCTCCGGCGGCGCCCCCGCCAACTCCGATTACGATTCCAGCCGAATTACCGTCCTGCGTGGCCTCGAGGCCGTGCGCAAGCGTCCCGGTATGTACATCGGCGATGTGCATGACGGCACCGGCCTGCACCACATGGTGTTCGAGGTCGTCGACAACGCGATCGACGAAGCCTTGGCCGGCCATGCCGACGACATCGTGGTGACCATCCATGAGGACGGCTCGGTGTCGGTGTCGGACAACGGACGCGGCATCCCGGTCGACATCCACAAGGAAGAAGGCATCTCGGCGGCCGAGGTCATCATGACCCAGCTGCACGCGGGCGGTAAGTTCGACGACAACAGCTACAAGGTGTCCGGCGGTCTGCACGGCGTCGGTGTGTCGGTGGTCAACGCGCTGAGCGAGAAGCTCACGCTCGACATCTGGCGCGACGGTTACCACCATCACCAGGAATACGCGATGGGCGAGGCGGTGTCGCCCGTCGAACGCGGTGAGCCGTCGACCAAGCGTGGCACGCTGCTGCGCTTCTGGCCGGCCGTGGCGACGTTCTCCGACGTCACCTTCCACTACGACATCCTGGCCCGCCGCCTGCGCGAACTGTCGTTCCTCAACTCGGGTGTGCGGATCAACCTCGTCGACCTGCGCGGCGACGGTCGCCGCGATCTGTTCGAGTACGAAGGCGGCATCCGCTCGTTCGTCGAGCACCTGGCGCAGCTCAAGACCCCGCTGCACCCGAACGTGATCTCGGTGACCGGCGAGCAGAACGGCATCACCGTCGACGTCGCCCTGCAGTGGACCGACGCCTACCAGGAAACGATGTTCTGCTTCACCAACAACATCCCGCAGAAGGATGGCGGTACCCATCTGATCGGCTTCCGCGCAGCCTTGACCCGCACGCTCACGAACTACATCGAGCAGAACGGCATCGCCAAGCAGGCCAAGGTGGCGCTGTCGGGCGACGACATGCGCGAAGGCATGATCGCCGTGCTGTCGGTGAAGGTGCCCGACCCGAGCTTTTCCTCGCAGACCAAGGAAAAACTGGTCTCCTCCGAGGTCCGCCCGGTGGTCGAGGGTGCGTTCGGCCAGCGTCTGCAGGAGTTCCTCGACGAGAATCCCAACGAGGCCCGCGCGATTGCCGGCAAGATCGTCGATGCCGCTCGCGCCCGCGAAGCCGCACGCAAGGCGCGTGATCTGACACGTCGCAAGGGTGCACTCGACATCGCCGGTCTGCCCGGCAAGCTGGCCGACTGCCAGGAGAAGGACCCGGCGCTGTCGGAACTGTTCATCGTCGAGGGCGACTCGGCGGGGGGGTCGGCCAAGCAGGGGCGCAACCGCAAGAACCAGGCGGTATTGCCGCTGCGCGGCAAGATCCTGAATGTGGAGCGCGCGCGCTTCGACCGCATGCTCGCCAGCGCCGAGGTCGGCACGCTGATCACCGCGCTCGGCACCGGTATCGGCAAGGACGAGTACAACCCGGACAAGCTGCGCTACCACCGCATCATCATCATGACCGACGCCGACGTGGACGGATCGCACATCCGCACGCTGCTGCTGACGTTCTTCTACCGGCAGATGCCGGAACTGATCGAGCGCGGCTACGTCTACATCGGCCTGCCGCCGCTGTACAAGATCAAGCAGGGCAAGAACGAGCTCTACCTCAAGGACGACGCTGCGCTCGATGCCTATCTCGCCGGCAACGCCGTCGAGGGCGCCGCGCTGACGCCGGCTGCGGGCGAGCCGGCGATCGAAGGCGCCGCGCTGGAGAAGCTGCTGCTGACGTTTGCTGCGGCGAAGGACACGATCGCCCGCAATGCGCATCGCTACGATCCGGCGGTGATGGAGCTGCTGCTCGACGCCGCGCCGCTTGCCGCCGGCAGCGAGGCGGACATCGATGCCGCGCTGCGCGCGCTCGAGTCGCGCCTGAACCAGAAGGGCCTGGGACGTCCGCGCTTCCGGTTCGCGGTCCAGCCGGCCACCGAGTCACGCGGCGCGGTGCTGACGATCGACCGCCAGCACATGGGCCTGGATGTGACGCAGCTGCTGCCGCTCGCGACCCTGGAGACCGGTGAGCTGCGCACCATCGGTGAGGCGGCCCGCGAACTGCACGGCCTGATCCGCGAGGGTGCACAGATCGTCCGCGGCAATCGCGCGCAGCCTGTGAAGTCGTTCGCCGACGCCCAGGCATGGCTGCTCGAGGAAGCCAAGCGTGGTCGCCAGATCCAGCGCTTCAAGGGCCTGGGCGAAATGAACCCCGAGCAGCTCTGGGACACCACGGTGAACCCGGAAACCCGCCGCCTGCTGCAGGTGCGGATCGAGGATGCGGTGGCGGCCGACGAGATCTTCAGCACGTTGATGGGCGATGTCGTCGAACCGCGCCGCGCGTTCATCGACGACAACGCGCTCAAGGTCGCCAATCTCGACATCTGAACACGTGCTTCGCCGCAGTCCGTGCGCTTCCGTATGGGCCAGAAGTTGACGGCGCGTTAATCCGCGCCGATTTAAAACACCGGTTCTTGAACAGGGGAGCCCGTCCATGAAAACGCCAATCACGGCGCTCGCTGCGGCCGTGTTGCTTGCCGGATGCGCGACGACCACGTCGCCGACCGGACGCACCCAGTACGTCGGCGCGGTCTCGCAGGCCCAGCTCAACCAGATGGGCGAGCAGGCATTCGCCGAAACCAAGACCCAGATGCGCGCCTCGACCGATGCGAAGCAGCAGGCCTATGTGCGCTGCATCGTCACTGACATCGTCCGCGAACTGCCGGCCAACTGGCAGCAGCTCAACTGGGAGTCGGTGGTCTTCGTCGACGACAACCCGAACGCGTTCGCGCTGCCGGGCGGCAAGGTCGGCGTGCACACCGGCATCCTCAAGGTCGCGCAGAACCAGGACCAGCTGGCGGCGGTGATCGCGCATGAGATCGGCCACGTCTACGCCAACCACCACGACGAGCGCATCACCCGCCAGATGGGCGCGCAGGGCCTGCTCGGCGTCGCCGGCGCTGCGCTGGGCGCGCGCTATGGCGAAGGCGCGCAACAGTCGGCGAACCAGCTCGGCGGCGCTGCGCTGCAGACGACCTTCCTGCTGCCCGGCACGCGCACCCAGGAAACCGAGGCCGATGTCGTCGGTCAGGATCTGATGGCCAAGGCCGGTTTCGATCCGCGCGCGGCCGTCGGCCTGTGGCAGAACATGATTGCGGCCAGCGGCGGCAACCGCCCGCCGCAGTGGCTGTCGACCCACCCCAATCCCGAGAACCGCATCAGCGAACTGCAGGCACGCGCCGCGAGTCTGGTGCCGGCCTACGAGCAGGCCCAGGCCGCGGGCAAGCGTCCGCGCTGCGGTTGAAAGCGCTCGATCGGTGCCTGCGCGCAATCCTGCGGCCATCCGGCCATAATCGCCGTCCCCAGATTCCGGCCCCCGGCGTATCGCGGGCCACCTGACAACCGAGGTGCTCCATGTCGAAGTCCCGTATGCCCCAGCAGGCGCTGGCCGCCGCCCTGACCACCGCCCTGCTCGCGTTCGCGGCGCCGTCGATGGCGCTTGCGCAGGACGAGGGCGGCAGCGACCGCAACGAGCGCAGCAGCCGTGCCGACCGCTCTTCGCGCAGCGCCGACCGCAATGAGCGTCGCAGCTCGCGACAGTCATCGAAGGCCGAGGCGCTGTATCCCGCCAGCAGCCGTCAGGAGCCGGGCGTCTCGGCCAGTTCGCGTCTGATCAAGCAGCTCAACACCCTGTCGGAGGCGAGCAACGCATCCGACCCGGCCAAGGGCCTGCCGGTCGCCGACGAAATCCTTGCCAACACCAACGCCAATATCTACGACAAGTCGATGGCGGGCCTGCTCGCGGGCCAGTTGCTGCTCAACGAGGACAATGATCGCGCGATCACCTATCTCAACCAGGCGATCGAAACCGGCGGTCTCGACAACAACAACCACTTCCAGGCGATGCTGATCGTCGCGCAGCTGCAGGCGCAGGACGACAAGTACGACGAGGCGATGGTGTCGCTCGATCGCTACATCACCGAATCGGGTTCCACCGATCCCAAGGACCAGGCGCTCAAGGGCAATCTGCTGTATCGCCTCGAGCGTTACCCGGAAGCGATTGCGACGCTCAAGCCGCTGGTCGATGCGGGTGGCGAAGTCGATCCGCAGTGGACCCAGATCCTGATGGCTTCCTATGCCGAGTCTGGCGACAGCGCCGAAGCCACGCGTCTGGCCGAGCAGGTCGCGCAGGCAACGCCGGACGACAAACGCTCGCAGGTCAACCTCGCCGTGTCCTATCTGCAGACCGACCAGAACGACAAGGCGATCGAGGTGTTCGAGCGCCTGCGCGCATCGGGCCAGCTCACCGAAGAGAGCGAGTACCGCAACCTCTACGCGCTGTATCTCAACAGCGAGAACAAGGAACGCGAAGCGATCGCGGTGATCAATGACGGCCTGCAGAAGGGCGTCCTGAGCGAGGACTACCGCACGATGGCGGCGCTCGGTCAGGCCAACTATTTCAGCGACCAGATCGAGCCTGCGATCGCCGCATGGCGCAAGGCTGCACCGCTCGCGGAGAACGGCGACACCTACCTCAATCTCGCGCGTGTGCTGCACCAGGAAGGTCGCGCGGACGAAGCGAAGGAAGCGGCACGTCAGGCCATCGCAAAGGGCCTGAAATCCAACACCGATGCGGAGCGCATCATCTCCGGTCGTTAAAAAAAAGTTGCCGGAATTACGGATGGTACTGGCCACTTGGATTGGTATAAGCTTTAGGGTTCCTGCCGCCCGCTAGGGCGGCAGTTCAACTTTTCCACCGGGGTTTCGACCCCGGCCTCACAAGAGTTCTCCGCATGACGCAACGCTCGACGACGACCGACAGGAACGACGAAGACGAGGGCCTGAACTGGGGCCGCATTGCCGGCTTCACGATGGTGGTCGCGTTCCACGCCGCTGCGATCATGCTGCTGCTCGCGCCCGTCAATCCGCCGAACGCCGCGGCGCAGGAAGAAGCGGCCACGCGCGTGGTGATCATCGAACCGCCGCCGCCGCCTCCCCCGCCGCCGCCGCCGCCGCCGGAGCCGCCGAAGCCGACGCCGATCAAGGAACTCACCCCGCCGCGTCCGACGCCGGTACCGCCGCCGCCGGAAGCACCGCCGGTCGTGTTCGACGAGCCGTCGCCGATGGATACGCCGGCGCCGCCGCCCGCGCCGCCTTCGCCGCCCGCGCCCTCCGCTGACATCGGTGCCAGCGTCGACATCTCGTCGAAGAACATGAATCCGCCGCGTTACCCGCCTGCCGCCGCCCGCGCGCAGATCGAGGGCACGGTGATCCTGGTGATCGACGTCGATGCCAACGGCAACGTCACCAACGTGTCGGTCGAGAAGTCCAGCCGCAACCGTGACCTCGACCGCGCCGCGATCGAAGCCGCACGCAAGTGGTCGTTCCAACCGGCCATGTCGAACGGCCAGCCGGCTGCAGGTCGCGTCCGCGTCCCGGTCGACTTCAACCTCGGTTGATCGACCCGCTCCATCCGATACAACCGGCGTCCTCTGCGACGTCGACACTTTCGCGTCAACGTTCCACTCTTCAAACCACTACATCTAGAAGGTAAGCGTCATGCTGCAGGAAACCACCAACGCCGCTGTGTCCAACGCTGCCGGTCTGGAGTCGATGGGCTTCGCTGACATGATCGAGCACATGGACGCGGTCAACTGGACCGTGCTCATCGTTCTGATCGTGATGTCGGCCATGTCGATCTTCTGGATCATTTTCAACGCCATCAAGGCCGCGCGCCTGAAGGGCAGCACCGATCGCGTGATCAACACGTTCTGGGAAACCCAGAACGCGCAGGACGCGATCCGCTTCATGGAAGAGCAGCCCAGGAGCGAGCCCTTCTCGAAGGTCGCCCTCGACGCCGCCCAGGCTGCCGCGCACCACCAGCGCCACGAAGGTTCGCGTCTGGTCGAGTCGCTGAACCGCTCGGAATTCGTCGATCGCGCACTGCGTCAGGCCGTGACCCGCGAATCGCTGAAGCTCGAGGACGGCCTGACCGTGCTCGCCACCGTCGGTGCGACCGCCCCGTTCGTGGGTCTGCTCGGTACGGTGTGGGGCATCTACCGCGCCCTGATCCGCATCGGTGCCAGCGGCCAGGCCGACATCGGCGCAGTGGCAGGTCCGGTCGGCGAGGCGCTGATCATGACCGCCATCGGTCTGGGCGTCGCGATCCCGGCGGTGCTGGGCTACAACTTCTTCGTCCGTCTGAACCGCGGTACGAACAACAAGCTCGACACCTTCGCGCACGACCTGCACGACTTCTTCGCCACCGGTTCGCGCGTCGGCGAGACGCCGGCTCCGGGCAAGGTCTAAGAAGCACGCACGTCTAGTCGCGACAACGGAGTTCAGATATGGCTTTCAGCTCAGGTGGTGGCAATGACAAGGTCAACGCCACGATCAACATCGTCCCGCTTGTCGACGTCATGCTGGTGCTGCTGATCATCTTCATGGTCACGGCGCCGTTGATGGCGCACAAGGTGCAGGTCGAGTTGCCGGAAGCGAATCTCGACGAGCGTCCCGAATCCGTCCCCGGCCCGCCACCGTTGACGGTGGCGGTCACCGAGACGGGTGACATCTACCTCAACGACGAGCCGGTCACGCTCCAGTTGCTGGAGAGCGCCTTCTCGGTCGAGGCCCAGAAGACGCCGCAGCCGCCGGTCAACATCCGTGGCGACTCGACGACGAAGTACCGGACGATCAACGAAGTGGTCAACACTGCGCAGGCCCAGGGCATGCGCAAGGTCGGCTTCATCGCCACGGTCGAAAACAGGTAAACCGGAGCAACACGCATGGCATTTTCATCCGGTGGCGAAGGCCCGATGGCCGACATCAACATCATTCCGCTCTGCGACGTGATGTTGGTGCTGCTGATCATCTTCATGGTGACGGCGCCGAAGGCTTCCTATCCAATCGACATCGATCTCCCGCAGCGTTCGACGACGCCGCCGGAGAATCCGGTAGAACCACCGGAGCCGATCCGGCTGCGCATCGATGGTTCGGGCCAGATCTTCTGGAACGACAGCCCGACGCCAGTCTCGGCACTGCGCAACATGATGGAGTCGGAGGTCCAGCGCGACCCGACCAATCAGCCGACGCTCGAGATCGACACCAATGCCGACGCCGATTACGGCGTGCTGGCCAAGGTGCTGGCAGAAGCGAAGAATGCGCAGATGCAGAAGATCGGTTTCGTGCGTCAGTAAATCGCAGTACATACCGGCGCGGGCCTGCAGCACGCGCCGGTATCCGATGCAGTGATTTGAACGCCGCCTTCGGGCGGCGTTTTTTTTGGGGATTCCGGGCACGACCGATGTCGCCCGGCATTCGGCGATCCTCTTTTCCGCGCCTGGATGCGTGTTGGTGTCCGGAGACGACAACCGGTGCACGGAACGGAATCCGTGCATGGCGATACAGCTGGAATGCGGCCGATCGGGCGACTGGATGATCAGGCCTGTGCGGCGAGGGCGTCGATGATTCCGAGATAGCGCCGCACGGTCGGCTCCAGGCCGTCGTAGAGCGCCTCGCCGATCAGCGCGTGCCCGATCGAGACTTCGTCGAGGCCACCGAGCGCGGCGAGGAACGCACCGAGATTGGCCTGGCTGAGGTCGTGGCCGGCATTGACGCCGAGCCCGGCCGCGCGTGCCTGGCGCGCGGTCGTCACGAATGCGGGCAGTGCCGTCTCCGGTGTGCCCGCTTCGAAGGCTTCGGCCCACGGACCGGTATAGAGCTCGATGCGATCCGCGCCGCTGGCGCGCGCCGCTTCGATGTCGGCGCCAGCGTCGGCGAACAGGCTGACGCGGCAGCCGAGATCGCGGAATGCAGCGACCAGCGGGATCAATGCGTCGCGTTCGTGCGCGAAGTCGAAGCCGTGGTCGGATGTCAGCTGTGCATCGCCATCGGGCACCAGGGTGACCTGCGCAGGACGGGTGTCCCGGCACAGGGCCAGCAGGCCCGGATAGCCGTCGCGCGGGGGGGCGAACGGATTGCCTTCGATGTTGAACTCGACCCCGTACCCGGCCGTCAGTCGCGCCAGTGCGCGCACGTCGTCGGCGCGGACATGGCGGGCATCGGGTCGCGGGTGCACGGTGATGCCGTGCGCGCCGGCTTCGAGGCAGGCCTGCGCTGCGCGCACGATGTCGGGATCGCGACCGCCGCGCGAATTGCGCAGCACCGCGATCTTGTTGACGTTGACGCTGAGCCGGGTCACGGACCGGTCGAAGGTGGACGGACCGGGGCATCGACGGACGACGCGGCTGCCGCGCGGCGGGCATCGGCCTGTTCGCGCAGGCGCCGCAGTTCCGCGGGATCGACCATCATCGCTTCGCTGCGACTCTGGTTGCCCACGCGCTGCGCCAGCAGGCCGAGTACGCCGATCACCACGAACACGAGCGACAGCACCAGCGCGATCGCCGCGAGCGGGACCGACGTGGTGGTGAACGCGATGACGACCGCGCCGAGCGCGAGCAACAGGAACAACCAGGACATGGGACGGGCTCCGCCTGACGTGTCCGCGAGTCTAAACCAGTCCCCGGCCGGAACCGCCTTCGGGCACGCTGGTGGATCGACGAACGTACAACCGGCGCGACGAGCGGCAGCGATCCTCGAGGCAGTGTTCCACGTGAAAGGCACGGTCGATACGCATCCGCCGACGGGCGATGCCCACGGGTTCCCCACAGGTGCGACTACAGCAGCGGCGAGCACAACCGCGCCAGCGCCTCAGGCAGACGCGCGCTCAGCAGCGGACGATGACGGCCGCGTTGCACACGCGGTGCATGGGCGAACTCGCGTTCGATGTGCTGCGCGAGTGCAGCGGCCATGCCGGGATCGTCGAACAGCACCGAGACCTCGAAGTTGAGCCGGAAGCTGCGATGGTCGAAATTGGCGCTGCCGATCAGGGCGAGGTGGTCGTCGACCAGCAGGGTCTTGCTGTGCAGCAGGCGCGAGCGGTACTCGTAGATCTTCACGCCGGCGACCAGCAGCTGGCCGAAATACGAACGCGCGGCCAGCGTCACCAGCTTCGAATCGCTGGTCTGCGGCACCAGCAGACGCACGTCGAGACCGGCGAGCGCGGCCGAGGTCAACGCCATCATCGCGGCCTCGCCGGGCACGAAGTACGGCGTGGTCATCCACACGCGCTGCTTCGCGGCGTGGATTGCGCCGACGTGCGCGCGATGGATCGCTTCCCAGTTGGAGTCCGGGCCGGAGGTCAGCACCTGGGTGCGGATCGGTCCGGCGTCGGCGGGCGGCGTCTGCCGTTCGACCTCGGCGAGGAAATCGCGCCGGCCGGTGGCATAGGCCCAGTCCTCGGCGAACACCAGCTGCAGCACGCGCACCGATCTGCCGACCAGACGCATGTGCAGATCGCGGTAGGCATCACTGCGCAGGCGCTCGTCCTGCTCGTCGGTGACGTTCATGCCGCCGGTGTAGCCGATGCGGCCGTCGATCACGACGATCTTGCGATGCGTGCGCAGGTTGGTCCACGGCCGCCGCCAGATCTGTCCGAAGCGCATCGGGTGGAACCAGGCGAGTTCGCCGCCGGCGTCGATCAGCGGCGCGAAGAACCTGCGCGAGGCCTTCGAGCCGACGAAGTCGAGCAGCACACGCACGCGCACGCCGGCGCGCGCGCGTTCGACCAGCGCGTCGCGCAGCGCGGCGCCGGTCGTGTCGGGTTCGTAGATGTAGTACTCCAGATGCACGTGATGTTCGGCGCGTGCGATGTCGGCGAGCAGCGCCGTGTACTTCGCCGCGCCATCGACCAGCAGTTCGACCTGCGCCGAGGACGTGGCCGGCAATCCGGTCGTCGCCTGTCCCAGTCGCACGAGCTCGGCGGCTTCGCCCTGCTCGGTTTCGATCTGCGTGCTGCGCATCGACGCGCGGCTGTGGCTGCGGCGCAACCGGTTGCGGCGGATCTTCTGCGGCCCGAACACGTGATAGACGAGAAAGCCCACGTAGGGCAGCAGGGCGAGGCCCAGCAGCCAGCTCAATGTCGCGACCGGCTCGCGCTTCTGCAGCACGATCCACATGCCCAGCACCACCAGATACAGCGCCCAGCCCACGGTCAACAGCGCCAGCAGATGCGGCATGGTCGCCAGCGACTCCCAGGCGCGCTGCAGGGTTGCGGACATGGGGGACTCGACGACGGCGCCGATCGCGCCGCGCACAGGGTAGCGGCGCCCCACGCAAAACGCGCGATGCCCAAGCGCTGTGACCTGTCACATCCGGCTGGCGCATCCGTGTGACACCCGCACAGCCGCGTCGTGGCGCGGATCGAGGCCCTCGATCATCGATCCACCTGTAACAGGCGGCGACACCCGGTACCGCGGAACTGAATGCAAGTGATTGATCCAAAAGGATAAAACGACTTGGCACGCGCTCTGCGTTGACTTCCTCGCTGAAGAACCGGGGACTCGACGATGCGCCACTCAATCCAGACGGGCCTGATCCTGCTGTTGCCGTGCCTCGCACTGGCCGCAGGTACTGCACACGCCGCCGGTGCGCGCGCAGGCGTGCATCCGACACCCGGCGAGATGGTGCTGCTGCGCGACGTCAGCGCCCGCCACGCGGTGCGTCCGGCGCCCCCGGGCATCGGCCTGATCGTCGACCCGACACCGAACCGGCAGCTGATGCCGTCGCTGGCGGGCGGTGAACTGAGCGACGCCGACTTCCTCGCACTCGACACCGGCCATCAGGTGCAGGGTGCGATGCGCGGCAATGGTGGTATCGCCGCGCCGCTGACCCAGGTGCTGACCGGCACGCTGGGCGGTGGCGCGAATGCGCGCGACGCCAGCGGCGTGCAGGGCGCCGGCACGCTGGGCGCGGCCACCGGCGGCGTCTCGGGCATGGTCACCGGTGCAACCCGCGGCATCGGCAGCCAGATCACCGGCGCGCTGTCGCAGATGCCCTTCGCCCAGCCGGCGAACGGAGGCGGGCCGTGATCCGCAGTGCTGCCTGCCTCGCGCTGGGCATGCTCGCCGCAGCCCCCGCGCTGGCCGCCGATGACTACCCGGCGATGCTCGGCTACCTCACCCAGTCGCGCGTTGACGGCAACACCCTCGTCGGCGCCTCCGGCGCGATCGCGATCAACCTCGCCGCCGGCGATCTCAACCAGCAGGCGAACCTGCGTGCGATCGCGGTCGGTACCCATGCGATCGCCGAGGTGGACGCGCGCCAGTCGCGCCGTCGCGATGTCGCCTCGACGCCCGACACGGCCATGGCTGTCATCGCCGGCAACGCATTCGCCGGCGCGTCCGGCATCGCATCGATCAACCAGGCCAGTGGGGCCGGCAACGCGTCGTTCAACGCGGTGTCGCTCGCACTGGCGCAACAGGGCATACGCGAGACCGACGACGACAGCACGTTGTCGGCGGCCCTCGCGTCGGCGGGGCAACAGCACGGTTTCGAACACGGGGGCGCGACAACGAACCGTCGCGTGGCGTCCGTCGAGTCCACTGCGCTGCAGGGCTTCGAAGGTGTGTTGCAGCTCAACCAGGTCGCGGGATCCGGGAACGACACCGGCAACACGCTGGCGATGTCGATCCAGGCGGGGCCGTGACCGGGCACTTCAACGGGAACTCCACGAGAGCAGACGAGAGAGAGAAAACAGACATGAAGACCATCAAGACCACCCTGCTGGCGATCGCCGTCAGCGCTGCCGGTGTCGGCGCCGCCCAGGCGCAGACCTACTACGACTGGACCGTTGTCGACCATGACATCACCGTCGACGACACACGCAATTACGAAACCAACGTCACCAACACCAATACCGAGGTCAACACCACGGTGAACCAGTCGGTCGACCAGGCGGTGTGGACGCGTCAGAGCCTCGAGCAGAGCGTCACGCAGACGGTCGACCAGAGCCTGACCTCGGCCGAGTCGTACGACATCAGCGACTCGATCAGCCGCGACGTCGACATCATGCAGAGCCTCGACGAGGCCCATCGCATCCGTACCAACACCGTGGACGAGAACATCACGCGCAACGAGAACGTGAACTCCGACATCCGTCGCGAGCGCAACGAGCACGGCGTGTCGGTGAACCTCGACAAGGACCTGTCGCTGAGTTCGGATATCGCCTTCAGCGGCGACCCGACGATCACCGGCAACATCGATCTCGACTCCGCGGCGATCGCCATCGTCGACAACCGCCAGTCCGTCAGCGGCAACATGGGCATCAACAAGGTGCTCGAGAACACCGCCAGCATTGCCGATGACGTGGCGTCCGAGGCCTCGGGCAACCTGCTGTTCAACGTGGCCGCGGGCGACAACAACGTGCAGGACAACGCCGCCGCGCTGTCGGCTGCCGACGCGGGCTTCGCGTTCGGTCTCGCCGATGCCGAAGTGTTCGTGAACCAGTCGGGCACGCAGAACGTCACGATGAACCACGGCGTGACCAACGCCGCCGGCATCGGTGGCAATGCGTTCTCCGAGGCCACCGGCAACATCGGCGTCAACATCGCGTCGGGCAACAACAACGCGCAGAAGAACGCGATGGCCGCTTCGGTCGCCACCGCGGCCTACGCGCAGGCCAGCGTGAGCTCCAACCAGGCATCGAGCGGCAACATCACCTCGAACGCCGGCAGCTACGAGCGCTTCACCGACACGGTCAATGTGTCGCTCAGCGGCACGATGAGCGGCAACTCGATCGCGGTGGGCATCGGTGCCTACGAGGGCACGTCCAGCGGCACCACCGCCTCGCGCGGCAACGCCTATCAGCAGTCGAACTTCTACGCTGACATGTGGCAGGGCGAGAACCATCCGGCCGGCCCGGTGATCGGACATGCCGATTTCGATGGTGCGTCGCAGGGCGCGGTGCTCAACCCGTACCGCGGCTCCGACGAGCACGGTCCGATCGGCGGCCTCGCCTTCGACACCGACGCAACCGGCACCTACCAGGGCAGCGAGTCGGGTGACCTGGCCTTCATCGAGCTCGGCTACACCGAGCTGGATGCAGCGCTGAGCGGACAGGTCACCACGACCCGCTGGGTCGCGGTGGCAGCCACCAACGACGCCAGTCTGTCGGGCAGCGCCTTCAGCAGCGCGTCGGGCAACATCGGCGTGAACGTGGCGGCGGGTACCGGCAACCTGCAGGCCAACAGCCTGTCGATGGCGGTCGCGCAGCCGGGCGCGGCGGCGCCTCCGGGGAATGGCGGCGAGTAATCGCCCACGAGGTGTGATGCCCGGTCTGCCCCCAGACCGGGCTTCTCCCGGAAGCCCCGCGCCACATGCCCCGTGGCGCGGGGCCTTCCTTCGAAGGTCGTGACTTCCATTGCCGGAGGCTGGCGCAGGTCCGGCAATGGAAGTCACGCGGTGTCCGCAACGGGCGTCAGGAGCCGAACGCAATGATCCGCAGCATTTCCGGCGTCGCATTGGCGTTGCTCGCCCTGGCCGGCCCGGCGCAGGCGGCGGATGTGGCCTTCCACGGCATCCTGCCCAACGGCGCGGTGATGCCGGTCCGTGTGGAAAGCATGCGCGAGGCGCGCTACCGCAACATCGTGCGCCAGCACACCGATTACAGCTGCGGCGCCTCGGCGCTGGCCACGGTGCTCAAGTACGCCTACCGGCTCGACGTCGACGAGGCGACCGTCATCGAAGGAATGATGGGACTCGCCGATCCGGACGTGGTGCAGGCGCGAGGGTTCTCGCTGCTCGACATCAAGCGCTATGTGGAATCGCTGGGCATGCGTGGTCGCGGGTATCGCGTCGAGGAGGACCGCCTGCGCGCACTGCGCGTGCCGGGGCTGGTGCTGATGGACGTACGCGGCTTCCGCCACTTCGTCGTGCTCAAGCAGGTGGTCGGTGATTACGCCGAAGTCGCCGATCCGATCCTGGGCAATCGCAGCGTGCCGATGGCCGAGTTCCTCGAGTCGTGGCCGTCGCGGGCCATTTTCATCGTCATAGGAAGTGACTTCGACCGTTCGAGCGTGCTGCTGCAGCCGGTCGAGCGCCCGAGCGCGAAGCGGCTGTTCGCGCGACAGGGACCGGTGACCGATGCCGAGCTGCTGGATTTCGGTTTCAGCCACGCGGACCTGTTCTGAGAGGAGACGTGCGATGCGTACACACTTCACCTTGATCGTCGCGATCGCCCTGGGTGCGTGCATCGCACCGGCGTGGGCCGACGACACGACGGCACCGGCGAAGCCCGGCCTGACCGAAATTCCCGATGCCGAACTCGGCGCAATGCGCGGGCGCTACATCGTCGGCGACAACCGGGTCGCCTGGTTCGGCGTGACCATGGTGTCGAACTGGGTCACCAGCGCCGGCCAGACCGTCCAGGGCGCGATCAAACTGGGCTTCGACCTGCGCAGCGGCAAGCCGGACGTCAGTTTCCAGCCGAGCGTGACGATCACCGAGCAGACGAGTGGGTTCGCCGCGGCTGCAGGCCATCGCGAGGTCGACGGCAGCGGTCTGGCCAACGTGGGCGGGCTGGTGCAGAGCGTGCAGGTGGCCGGCGACGGCAACACCGCGCGCAACGGCATGACGCTGCAGATACGCGACGGAGCGACGCCGGACGGCTTCGCGGACGGGACGAGCGCGACCGTCGCCGAAACCACGGCCGGCGGTGCGTCCGCACGCGCCGCACTGGATGCCGGCGGCGCGCGGATCCTGCTGCAGGTCGCCGGCCAGGGCGTGGCCGAACAGTGGATCGATGCGCGTTCGATTGGCCAGAGCATCCGGCTTGCCGGCGACGGCCAGGCGGTCGGCAACCAGTTGCAGCTCGATCTGGTGCGCCAGTCGGTCCCGGCCAGCCAGTCCATCCACCAGAACCTCGTACAGGCGATCGGCATGGCCCGCGCAGGCGGCATCTGATCCCTCCAATCCAACGTCGATAACGGGAGGGGCACCTTGGAATCGACACTCCGAAACGCGCGACGGCCGCTGGCTTTCGCGTTGGGGCTGGCACTGCTGTGCCCCGTCGCCGCGTCGGCGCAGGACGCCACGCAGATCACACCGGAAGACCGCGCGCGGATGCAGCAGTTGCTGCAGGAGCTGCAGGCGCTCAAGCAGGATTACGCACAGGAAGTCCGTCGGCTGCGCGAGCTGGACATGCAGATCCAGGCGCTGCAGGCACGTGTCGCCGGCGTGACGCCGCCGATCGTGCAGCGCGATGCGCCGCAGGTGGCGGCGCAACCGACCGCACCTGCGCCGGCTGCTGCCGAGCCTGCCGCCCCCGTCACCGCCAGCGCGGCACCGGCGCCGCGGGCTTCCGACGGCTACGCCGGTACTGCCGAAGATGCGCAGCGCGCACAGGATGCGGAGTCGCGCAGCGTCGCCGACGTCAAACAGCAGAGCACCGCGCTGTTCAACCGCCGGCTCACGCTGGAGAACGGCATCAGCTACAACCGCTACGATCGCAAGCAGGTCACGCTCAACGGCTTCCTCGCGCTGGATGCGATCTTCCTGGGCAACATCGCGATCGAGAATGTCGAGTCGGACACGGTGAACTACAACTTCGCCGCGCGCTGGGGGGTCAGCCCGCGCCTGAGCCTCAACCTCGACGTGCCCTACATCGCGCGCAAGACCGTCTACCAGAAGGGCGGCGCCGGCGGCGCGGCCGCGGCGATCGCGCAGGAAGAAACCGACGGCGCCGGTCTGGGCGACATCAGTGCGAGCGCGAACTTCAAGCTCTTCGGCGAACGCGGACCGTGGCCGGAAACCGTGCTCAATGTCGGCGTCACCGCGCCCACCGGGCGCGAGCCCTACGGCATTCCGTGGCGCGTACTCGAGCGCGACGAGGACGAGTTCATCCGCTTCGCCGTGCCCGAGGAACAGCCCACCGGCAACGGCCTGTGGCAGGCGACGGTGGGCCTGTCCGCGGTCAAGACCACGGACCCGGCGATCCTGTTCGGCAACATCGGCGTCGTGCGTTCGTTCGCGCGTGATTTCGCCGATCTCGACAACAATCCACAGACGACCAATCCCGGCCGTGTGCAGCTGGGCGATGCCTACTACTTCGGCGCCGGCGTCGCGTTCGCGTTCAACGAACGCACCAGCCTGAGCATCTCCTTCAGCGACCGCCTCAACGCGCGCGCACGCACGCGCTACGAGGGCGGTGAATGGATGAAGCTGATCGGCAGCGATGCCAACGCAGCGACGATGAGCCTGGGCGTGACCCACGCGATGACGCCGAACGCTACCTTCGTTGGCGTGCTGGGTATTGGCCTGACGCCGGATGCGCCGGATTTCAATCTGACGGTGAAGGTGCCGTACTCGCTGTAGGTGGGGTACGCGGTTCGCCGGTCTGGTGGGAGCGCGCTTGCGCGCGACGTGGCGGCACCGCCGAAGCCCATCGCGCGCCCCCGAAAAGGATGCAAGCACAAGCGCGCTCCCACAGGTGCAACACGACGGCGCGTTGCCTCAGCGGAATGCTTCCACTGACACGCCGTGCTTGCGGCACAGTCGATAGATCGTCACCCGCGACACGCTGAGCCGGCGCGCGCTGGCACTGACGTTGCTGCCGGTGGCGCGCAGTGCGTCGAGGAGCGCGTCGCGTTCGGTGCGGTCGCGGTGGTGGTCGAGGGCGACGACCTGCGCGTTCGACTGTCCCAGCTGCAGGTCCGCCGGTTCGATCAACGCGTGCTCGGCGATCACCGCGGCGCGGCGCACGCGGTTGAGCAGTTCGCGTACGTTGCCGGGCCATGCATGCTGGCGCAGGCATTGGCGCGCGGCCGCGCTGAAACCGCGGGCCTGAACCGCATGGCTGGCACGGAATTCGTCGAGGAACTGGCGTGCCAGCAGTTCGACGTCGGTGCCGCGCGCGCGCAGGGGCGGCAGCTGCAGCCGCAGCACGTCGAGGCGGTAATACAGATCCTGGCGGAACCGGCCCGCGGCGATCGCCGCGTCCAGATCCACGTGGGTGGCGGCGAGCACGCGCACGTCGACGCGGATCGCGTGGTTGCTGCCCACGCGTTCGATCGTGCCTTCCTGCAGTACGCGCAACAGGTTGGTCTGCGCATCGAGTGGCAGGTCGCCGATCTCGTCGAGGAACACGGTGCCACCATCGGCCGATTCGAACAGGCCGATGCGCCGCGTCGCCGCGCCGGTGAACGCACCCCGCTCGTGGCCGAACAGTTCCGACTGCACCAGCGTCGGCGCGATCGCACCGCAGTTCATCGCCACGAACGGCCGCGTGCGCCGGCCGGACAGATCGTGCAGTGCATGCGCGGCGAGTTCCTTGCCGGTGCCGGATTCGCCGGTGATCAGCACTGGCAGCTCGACGTCGGCGTAGCGATGCAGCAAGGCGCGAACGCCGAGCATCGCCGTGCTCTCGCCGCCGATGCTGGCGATGTCGCGCCGCGGACCGATGAGCACGGTGGCAAGCGCGGCGTCGAGTCGCTGCGGGTCGAGCGGCTGCGGCAGGCGGCCGCCGCACCGCGCCAGCACGCGCTGGCAGGCGGGATCGGTCGCATCGACGGTGTCGTCGACCAGCGCCAGGCTGGGCAGGTCGGCGTGCTCGACGAGGATGCGCTCGAGCGCGGCCAGGCGCGCCGCATCCGCGCCACGCACATCGACCACCGCGATCACCAGGTCGCCGCCGCGCATGCCCACCTGCACGCTGGCCTCAGGCCGTGCGATGCGCAGATGCCAGCCGCTGGCCGCGAACACGGCCTCGTCGCGTGCGCCCGGCGTCCCGAACCAGACTGCGCAGCGCTGCGCGCGGGACGCAGTCAACGCAGCCAAGACGCAGCTCCATGCAGACGTGCGGGCGGGCCGGCCAACGCCGGCACGAAACGATCAGACATGCCCCCTCTCCATTCGATGCCCCGAGTGTCACCCCCGACCAACGCCGGGAACGTCCCCGGGCGGACAGGCAACGCGCGCGCATTCACTTGGCGCCGGGTCGCAGGGATTGAGACCGGCAACGGCCACACTGCCTGGATGAGCTCGCGCGCGCCGCCACCCGTTCCGGTTGCCCTGAAGGGACGTGGCAGCGCCTCATGGGTCGCCGGGCGCTTCGAGAAGCGCTCCGCCTTGGCCGACGATGACGGCTGGGATGCGCTGCAGACGCTGCAGGACGAGGCCATTTCGCCCGCCACGGTGGTCACCGAGGAGCGCGCGCGCCGCATCGTCAGCCGCAATACCTCGCCCGACATCGGCTTCTCGCAATCGGTGAACCCCTACCGTGGCTGCGAGCACGGCTGCGTGTACTGCTTCGCGCGGCCCTCGCACGCCTACCTGGACCTGTCGCCGGGACTGGACTTCGAAACCCGCCTGTTCGCCAAGACCAATGCCGCCGAACGTCTGCGCGCCGAGTTCGCCCGGCCCGGCTATGTCTGTTCGCCGATCGCGCTGGGCATCAACACCGACGGTTACCAGCCGATCGAGCGCCGCTACGGGCTGACCCGTTCGCTGATCGAGGTCATGGCCGAGGCCCGGCATCCCTTCAGCATCGTCACCAAGAGCGCCAACGTGGTCCGCGATCTCGACCTGCTGGCGCCGATGGCGGCCGACGGCCTGGTCACGGTGCACTTCTCGGTGACCTCGCTCGACAACCGCCTCTCGGCCCGCATGGAGCCGCGCGCGGCCGCCCCGCACGCGCGGCTGCGGGCGATGCGAACCCTTCATGAAGCCGGCGTGCCGGTCGGCGTGCTCGTGGCGCCGGTGGTGCCGGCGATCAGCGATTCGGAACTCGAAGCGATCCTCGCCGCCGCGCGCGAGGCCGGTGCCGCCAGCGCCGGTTACGTGCTGCTGCGGCTGCCGAACGAACTGAAGGCGGTCTGGCGCGAGTGGCTGGCGCTGCACTACCCCGAGCGCGCCGCCCATGTCATGAGCCTGCTGCAGCAACTGCACGGTGGCCGCGACTACGACAGCAGCTTCGGCCATCGCATGCGCGGACAGGGACCCTTCGCCGATCTGATCGCGGCCCGCTTCGCCCGGGCCCGCCGCACGCTCGGATTCGCGCGCCTGCCGCCGCTGCGCACCGACCGGTTCGTACCGCTGCGTCGTGCATCGCCGCAGGGCGAACTGTTCTAGCGGCGCATTCACCCCGCCTGCACCTCGCGTCGACGCGGGCGTCTCCTACACTGCGCGGTCTCTTTCAGACGTCCGTCGCAATGTCCGATGCCGCCACCCTGGGGAGTGCCGCCGACACCGGCGCCTCCGTGGACCTGATCGACCAGCTCCCGAATGGCCTGGCCGTGCTCGCGGCGGATGGAATCTGGCTGCGTGCGAACGTCGCGTTGGGCGATCTCTGGGGCGTGGCACCCGCCGCACTGGTCGGCCAGGCCGCCCATCGCAGCCGCCTACCGGCCCTCGCCGACCGCATCGATGCCGCGCTGACCCGGCTGCCCGATGCCGACGACACCTTGCGCGATGTCGCAGTGCCGGATGACCCGGGCAGCCGACATCTGCGCCTCACGCTGCAGCCGTTGGCCGACGGCACCGCACTGCTGCAGCTGCATGACGACACCGCGCTGAAGACGCTCGAAGCCCAGCAGGAAACCCTGGCCTTCGGCATCTCGCACGAGCTGCGCGCGCCGGTGCGTGCGATCGAACAGTTCGCGCGCCGCCTGCTCGCCCAGGACGGCATGGCCGATCCGCCGACGGCACGCGACCATCTGCAGCGGATCCAGCACGCATCCGGCCATGCCGGCGGCCTGATCGACGCCCTGCTCGAAACCATGCGCGCCGCCCGTCCGCCGCGCACGGCGACCGCGGTCGATGTCAGCCTGCTCGGCGACTGGATCTGCGCCGAACTGCAGGACACCGATCCGGGGCGCGCCGCCGAGATTCACATCGCACCCGACCTGTGGGCCTGGGGCGACGAACACGCACTCAAGCAACTGCTCGGCAAACTGGTGCACAACGCCTGGAAGTTCTCCGCCCACCGCGACACGGTGCGCATCACGCTCGACGGTGACCGCATCGGCGACCGCCTGCACCTGCGCCTGCGCGACGCCGGCCGCGGTTTCGACATGCGCTATGCTGAACGACTGTTCGTGCCGTTCAGGCGCCTGCACAGCGCGGACGACGGGGCCGGACATGGCCTCGGCCTGGCCATCGCCCAGCAACTGGCGCGTGCCCAGGGCGGACACATCCGCGTGGAATCGGAACCGGACGCCGGCACCACCTTCTTCATCGAACTGCCGGCGGTGCCGGACGAGGACGCCCCCGCGCCATGAGCGACCACACGATCCTGTTGATCGAGGACAACCCCGACGACGCCGAGCTGACCCGCATCGCCTTCGCCGAAGCCGCTATCGACAGCCAGCTGGTCGTGGTCGGCGACGGCGCCGAAGCGCTCGACTACCTGTTCGCCCAGGGCAGGTACGCGAACCGCAACGCGGCGGACCTGCCGTCGATCGTGCTGCTCGATCTCAACTTGCCCAAGCTTGACGGCCGCGAAGTCCTGCAGGCCCTGCGCGCCAACCCCGCGACCCGCGGCCTGCCGGTCGTGGTGCTGACCACCAGCACCGAACCTTTCGACGTCGAGGCCAGCTACGCGCTGGGCGTCAACAGCTACATCCGCAAGCCGGTGGACTTCAAGAAGTTCGTCGAGGTGGTGAAGCAGATCGGGCTGTACTGGCTGGTGTTGAATCACCCGCGGGGGTGATGGCGGGTTCCGGTGTCTCGACCGTTGAGGCGGTCGACCTCTTCTGAGGCGGGTGTCTAGCGCGCGGCGTCTCCACCGTGTGCCGCCTTGGGCATGCACGTAGAGAAAAACTCGGCATCCGCTTTCGCTTTCGCCTTTGTTTTTGCTTCAGCGTTTGCTCCAGCCTTGCTTCGGCTTTTGACTTCAATCGAGCCGTAAAGCGAGCCGAGCATCGCAGGGCGGCGGGGTCGAAGAGCAGCCCATGTCTGAGCGCAGCGAGTTTGGGCTGCGTGCCCCGTCGACCGAGAAGCGCAGGGGACCGCCGCGGCT